>Ga0268264_10000004_pt1 | contig 1116842 bp, 998 predicted proteins | sample KBSSwiS32_FD_190357 | JGI IMG/M metagenome (GOLD analysis project Ga0268264, IMG submission 190357) | Switchgrass rhizosphere microbial communities from Kellogg Biological Station, Michigan, USA - KBS Switchgrass S3-2 (SPAdes) (version 2) | ecosystem: Host-associated > Plants > Roots >... | reverse complement strand
AACGCTGCCGGATTCGAGTGCGAGCACGGCATGCCAAGTATTGGCGGGCAGTTCAAATACGGGTACCGCCGCGTGTCCCAATCGATGACATGCGCGAACGCTGCCGTTATCGTCGAATATCACCAACTGAAATGCACCGCGCAAGGGAATATAAAGTTCCCACGTTTGCGGGTGGCGATGCGGTCGCACATACGTATCCGGTTCCATTGCAATCGCCAGCCGCTGCACTTTTGCATCGAGCGTCGGATGCACATTGTGGTGGCTGCGTTGGCGCGGTGAGTGCTGCGCGAGCGCGACAAGTTCGTCGAGCGTGCTATTCGTTAAGGCCGACATGCTATCTCCAAAAATTATTAACCCGACAATAAACATTGTCGGATTAATAATGAACGCAGGATGCGTTTCGTGCGGCTATGCCGCGAAATCTAAATACATCAGGAAGATGTATTTAGATGATAGGTTAATAGTTGAGCGGCGCACGAATCAACCACGCCCGTAATTTTTCGCGCTGATCCTTTTCCCATGCGTGCGTCGTTTCATTCAATGTTGCTGGCAATTGTTGCAGCTCGCTCGGCAGTTTCGCATTGTCTTTTTGATAGGCCAACAACAGCTTGGGGTAGGGTGGTGTTGCAATGAATGCAGCGATCGCCTGTTGATTGTCGAGAATCGATACTGGACGAGGTAATGCTGCATAGAACAACAAGCGTCCAGACGGTTTGTCATTGACGATAGCGATCGGTGTCATTGCCTCTGCCGCCAGTGGGCGTAGCGCACGAGCAAATGGCACCTCGGTGCGCACGGTATCGATATCGAGTTGCAATCGAAAGAAAAAGCCGCAGAAAAAAATCAGCGCACAGGCGATCACCATGACAAAGGCATCATCGGAAAAGCGACGGCGATCGAACCAGAGCAATATCAGTATCGCAATACCGAAAATGCCGATCAGTGCCGCGTTGCGTAATAACTCGGGTGGCAGATGTGCAGCGGCCTCGGCGGCAAATTTAGGTAATGCGAACGGGAGCGAGGCGAGTAGCGCAAACAGCAAAAAACATAATCCGGTAGACCAGCGCAGCAGCGCAGTCGCCTGTGATGAAGAGGTGCGCAGATAGTGCGCTGTCAGCAGAGCGCAATACGGAAGAATCGGCAAGATGTAGTAATTGCGGCGCGAGCCGGAGAGCGTGAAAAAAAGGAAAATAAATATCGTCGTCAATGTTAGCCAACGCATGGAATACGTGTTATCGCGCATGCGTTTGCAGCTGGCCAGCACAGCGCCGATAAATAGAAACGTCCATGGAAAAAGATATTCCGGTATCGCCACCAGATACGTGTACCACGGTTCGGTGTGATCGAACGGCGCGATGTAGCGAATAATATTTTCGCGCAACACTAGCGCCAAACCATCGGTCTGTGTGACTCGTTGTGGCTCGGTTGCGAAAATAAAGGGCAATAGATAAATGGTGAAGGCGATTGCGGCGGCGATGACGTGTCGCCAGTTGCAATGCAATCGCCAACGTTTACTTAGCGCAGTGTCGATCAGGATGGCGCCGAGTGGCACGATCACCGCCGTGAGCCCCTTGCATTGCGCACCGATAGCCATAACCAGATACACAACAAAGTAACCGATGAATTCGTCGCGTTCACGATAACGCCAATACCAGGCAACGGCGACGATGGTGGCGGCGAGATTTTCCATATCGGCTTCGCCCAGTCGCCCCCATTGTAAAAATCCGAAACAGGTCAGCAATATCCAGCCAGCGCTGTTGCCGATGCTTGCTGAAAATAATTGTCGGCCGAGATGGCGAGTGCCCCATAGCGCGAGCAAGGCCGACAGCGCGCTCGGTAGTCGCAACGACCATTCATTGAGGCCATGCGTGAACGCACTGGCGGCAACAACTAGCCAGTAAGTCAGCAATGGCTTATCGAAATACAGTTTGGCGTTCAATGTGGGATGAAAAAAGTTGCCGCTATCAATCATCTCGCGTGCGATCTGTAGCCAGCGATCTTCCGATTGCCATGGCGCTGTGCTGCCCAGCCGAAAAAACAGTAGCGCAACTGCCGTCATCCAAAATAAATAACACTGCCAACGCCGGTTTATCGTCGTCATTTTTTATCGAACCGGGTCGATGCGCGCGGCGCCAACAGGACAATTCCGAGCATGATTAGCAGCATGCCGGATAGTCGCAACATATTGAATGTTTCGTGCAATGACGGCAGTGCCAGCGCGCCGAGATAAACCAACGGATAACTCAACGCCAGTAGCGGATACGTGGTGGATAACGGCAGCTTTTCCAGCGCTTTTAACCAGCACGCCATCGAGATGAGATAACAGCAAAGACCACTGATCAGGTAAATAGAGTTGCGAGTGGCGAGTGCGGCGATCACGGTAGCAAAGGTAATGATATCGATATGCTGTGCTGCCAATTTCAGTAACAACTGCGCAGCGGAAACCAGCACGATGCTCGCTGTGACCCAGCCCAACTGAATATGTTTAAGCAACATCATCAACTCCGACCAATCATTATTAATCCAACGATTAGCGTGCCGATGCCGAGCCATTGCAATGACGTCAGCTTTTCACGAAACCAAATTTGTGCGAACAGCGGCACCAGTAGATAGTTGACGCTGAGTAACGAATACGCTTTGCTGACATCGAGCATCGTCAAAGCATAGAGCCAGAACAGCATGCCGATACCGAGACAGATCAACGCGAGCCAAAACGTCGGTTGTTGCAGATACCAATGCCCGCCGCCGTTTTCGGTCGAGGACGAACGTTGGTGCGCGACACATTTCTGCAATAGTTGACTGATGATGGTGAAAATAATGGTAGCAACAACTGCAGCGTAAGCGAGATTCACGCTGCGATTCTCTGCGTCGGCATCTGCGTCGCAACCCAGCCGTCGCGACCCGGTATTACCAACTTCGCAATGCTGCCGAGCGCATCGATGTGCTCTGGCAGCAGCTTTACTAGCGGTTGAAATTCGATATTGCGATCTGCGGCCCGCATGAGCAATTCCTCGAACTGCGCATGCATGGCAATGCCTTCGACCTCGGCATGGATGGTGTAAACATTCAGTTGATCGGGTTTGATGTACTGCAATAGATGCTGATTGAAATTATCCGGTGTGACGCCGTGGCTGCCGACAACTTCATCATAGGTGGGAAGTGTTACCGGGATTTGTGGGGTCAGTATCTTGCCGTGCAGTACGGGACGAAAAATTTTCGTACCGCGACAATCGCTGTTGTAGTGAAAATGAAAATTTTCCTTTTCGAACAGTGCGACATCGTTGCAGCGCCAGCCCGCCGCGGCGGAGCAGGTTGGTGCAGCGCCGAGAATATCGCTTAATTTTTCATGCCCCAATTGCAGATGCTGCCGCAACTGCAACGGCGAAAAAAGATCGATCTGCCATTGCCACGAAAAATGATCCCATGCGTGCAGTCCCACTTCATGGCCGGCGTCGTAAGGCAGTCGCACATTATCGCGTTGACAATCGCCGATAATTTTCCCCGGCCATGCCGTGCCTTGCAGCAAGACATCCCAGCCATACAAACTCGGTGCGCTGGAGCGCAGCATCTTGATTAGAAAGCGCGGTTTAAGTAGTCGCCACAGATTGCGGCCCATATTGTCCGGGCCAACGCTCATGAAAAAGCTGGCTTTAATGCCGTGCTTTTCCAGCAAATCGATCAGGCGCGGCACGCCTTCGCGGGTGCCGCGCAGGGTATCGACATCGATACGTAAGCCGACGGGAATTGCAGTCATACCCAATTTTCGATGGCCGCTAATTTATGCGAATTTTTTTAGCACGATGGGATCGACCGCTTCCAGAGTGGCGTCGGGTACCGCACCGCGCAGGAAAAAGTCGAGGGTTTTCGCGATGGTCGTCTGCAATGGCACGGTCGGTTCCCAATCGAGATAGCGACGCGCATTGCGAATGCTCGGCCGGCGATATTGCACGTCCTGATAGCCGCCGCCGTAATAGGTGCCGCTATCCTGCACTTTAAAACCGGCGAACGGTGGGAAGTGTTGGCGCAACGGATGGGCTTCAAATTCCCGCAACAACATTTCGCCTAATTGGCGAATGCTGGCCTCATTGGTCGGGTTGCCGATATTGATGATCTTGCCGCTGCAACGATCGCCTTTGTTTTCAATGATGCGGAACAACGCTTCGACACCGTCGTTAATGTCGGTAAAACAGCGTTTTTGCTCGCCACCGTCGAACAGCCGTATTGGCGTGCCTTCGACCAGATTCAGAATCAATTGCGTGATGGCGCGTGAACTGCCGATGCGCGCCGAATCGAGGCTGTCGAGGCGTGGTCCCATCCAGTTGAACGGGCGAAACAGCGTAAATTTCAAGCCCTGTTCGCCGTAAGCCCAAATCACACGATCGAGCAATTGTTTGCTCGCCGAATAAATCCAGCGCTGTTTATTGATTGGCCCCAGCACGAGATTAGAGCCATCTTCATCGAACTCCGATTCCTGGCACATGCCGTACACTTCGGAGGTCGACGGAAAAATCACACGTTTATTGAAGCGCACGCAATCGCGCACGATTTTCAGGTTTTCTTCGAAATCGAGTTCAAATACGCGTAATGGATTGCGTGTGTATTCGATCGGCGTTGCAATCGCCACCAGCGGCAGCACCACATCGCACTTGCTGATATGGTATTCCAACCATTCGCGGTGAATGGTGATATCGCCTTCCAGAAAATGAAAATTCGGTTCGTTCAATAATCGGCTGATCGAATTATTGCCGCGATCGAGACCGTAGACTTCATAGTTGCCATCGGCCAGCAGGCGCTCGCTCAAATGATTGCCGATAAAACCGTTGACGCCAAGAATCAGCACTTTGGTGCGCGCGGATTTCTGACGTTGCGGCTGCGCACCGAGGCGCATGCCTTCGACCAGATTCATCTCTTGAGCAATTTGATGACCGGACAAACAAATACCGTCCTCCATCTGCGCCATCGTAACGGCTATAGCGTGGTCGCCACAGGCGATGGTCAATGGCGTTTGGCTCAGAATCGTGCCCGGTAAACAATCACGTTTTTGCGCAACGATTTGCGCGCTCCAGATAATCAGCTTGCGATTACCGCTGAAGGTGAATGCGCCCGGGTAAGGCTGCGTCACCGCGCGAATCAAATTGCGCACGCGCTGCGCCGGCCAGCTCCAATCGATTTCGCCATCGGTCGGTGTGCGGCGGCCGAAATAACTGGCCTGTGTTTCATCCTGCGCAACACGCGGGGCAGTACCTTGCGCGATCGATGGCAAGTACTCGCGTAACAGATGTTCCGCCGCCGCCGTCATTTTTCGATGCAGCGTCGGCGCTGTATCGTGCGCGTCGATGGCAACCGGAATTTGCGCGACGATATCGCCGGCGTCGGCGCGCTCGACCATATGATGCAACGTCACGCCGGTTTCGGTCTCGCCATTGACTAACGCCCAGTTCAATGGCGCACGGCCGCGATATTTCGGCAGCAGTGAACCATGCAAATTAAATGCGCCCTTGCTCGCGAGCTTGAGCACGCTATCTGGCAGCAAATGACGGTAATAAAACGAGAAGATGAAATCGGGCTGTATTGCTGCGATGTGTTGCTGCCACATCGGATGATCGATGTTAGGCGGCGCGTAGGAGGGAATACCCAATTCGGCGCAGAGTTGTGCGACCGAATCGAAAAAAACAGTTTCGTGTGGCGAATCCTGATGGGTGAAAACCGCCGCGATATCGAATCCCGCGTCGCGCAGTGCGCGTATCCCGATACAACCAAAATCGTGATAGGCGAATACGACTGTTTTCATTGGGTATGCCCTTTAGTTATACGAAACGACCGAAGTCTGACAGCAAATTGTTACGCCAACCTTACAAATAATGAGTTTATTGTAATGACAAAAAACCACTTGATTTCATCGCGCGCGCAGGTGAAATTGCGAAGCTGTCAAAAAAATTAAATACTTTTGAATAGATAAATAGCGCCGATTAACGAGCGATTAATTGATAGCTAACAGGTTGATATGTCCGAACAATTTTTGCCATTCTGCCGTCCGAATATTACCGATGAGGATGTCGAAGCCGTGGTCGAAGTGCTGCGCTCCGGCTGGATTACAACGGGCCCGCAGAATTCCGCGCTGGAAAAAATGTTTTGCGATTTGACCGGCGCGCAAAACGCAGTGCTGCTGAATTCCGCAACGGCGGCTTTGCATCTTTATTTATTGGCGATGGGTATTGGCCCCGGCGATGAAGTCATTACGCCATCGCTGACATGGGTGTCCACCGCCAATATCGTCACCTTGGTCGGCGCCACTCCTGTGTTCGTCGATGTCGATCGCGATAATTTAATGGTGACCGCGGACGTGATCGAGCGCGCGATTACTCCCCGCACAAAACTCATAATTCCCGTGCATTTTGCCGGCGCCGCGCTCGATCTCGATCCGATCCGCGCGCTGGCGAAGGCGCGCAATATCGCTGTGCTTGAAGACGCTGCACATGCGTTGGGCACCGATTATAAAAACGTTCCGGTGGGGCGTGATGGCGATGCGATTTTTTCGCTGCAAGCCATCAAAAATGTCACGGCCGCCGAAGGCGGTGTTTTTGTCACGCATGATGTGGAGCTGGCGCAGCGTATTCGCTCGCTACGCTTTCACGGTCTTGGTGTGGATGCGTACGATCGTCAAACGCATGGCCGCAACCCGCAGGCGGAAGTGATCGAGCCCGGCTTCAAATACAACCTGCCGGATATGTGCGCGGCGCTCGCTGTCAGTCAATTGCAAAGATTGTCTGGCATTAATGCGAAGCGTGCCGAGCTGGCGGCTTATTATCGCGAGCAATTACAAACGGTGCCGGTACAGCCGCTGACGATTCCCGCATGGTCGCATCGTCACAGCTGGCATTTATTCGTCGTGCGTATCGAACCTACCGCAGCGATCGACCGCGATCGTTTTATCGAGCGCATGAAGGAAAATGGCATCGGCTGCGGAATTCATTTTCGCGCGATACATCAACAAAAATATTATCGTCAACAAAAGGACGGACGCGAGCACCCACAGCAGCCGTTGCATGATTTGCGAAATACCGAATGGAATTCGGCACGCATTTGCTCGTTGCCGCTGTTTCCGGATATGACATTACGCGATGTCGATCGTGTGGTGGCGGCGATCCGTTCCATTCTTGGTTAGCGGTTACGCGGAGAATTTTAATGCAGGCGTACAGCGTTCGCTTTTTGTCGATCGTGATTCCCGTTTATAACGAGCAGGATAATCTGCCGAAATTACTGCAGCGCTGTCGCGCCGTGATCGACAAGTTACCGATGCCCGTCGAAATTCTGCTGGTCGATGATGGCAGTCGCGACAATTCGCTCGATCTGATTCGGCAGGCGGCGCTGGCGCCGAATAGTCCATTTGTCGCGGTCGTGCTGAATCGCAATTACGGCCAACATGCCGCGGTCATGGCGGGTTTTTCGAAAGCGCGCGGCGATTTGATCATTACGCTCGATGCTGATTTGCAGAATCCGCCGGAAGAAATTCCGAAGCTGATCGTCGAAGCCGAAAAAGGTTATGAAGTCGTCGGCACGATTCGCTATATGCGTAAGGACAGCTGGTTTCGCCGTTTTGCATCGCGCCAGATCAATCGCATCGTGCGCAATGTCACCGGCGTTGCGATGAGCGATTACGGTTGCATGCTGCGTGCCTACCGTCGTCATATTGTCGAAACGATGTTGCGCTGTAACGAACGCAGCACGTTTATACCGATGCTCGCGAATTCATTCGCACGTTACACCGTCGAAATTCCGGTTGAGCACGAAGAGCGCGCCGCCGGGGAATCGAAATATAGCTTGCTCAAATTGATTAACCTGCAATTCGATTTGCTGACCTCGATGAGTACGGCCCCACTGCGCTTGCTGACATTCACCGGCATCACTATCGCAACACTCGGCGGCGTATTCGCTGCTGTGCTGCTGTCGATGCGAATCGCTTATGGCGCACAGTGGGGCGTCAACGGTGTATTTCCGCTATTTGCGATTCTATTTATTTTTGTCGGTGCGCAATTTATCGGTATCGGCTTACTCGGCGAATATATTGGTCGCATTTATTATGACGTGCGCGCGCGGCCACGATTTATTATTCAGGAAGTGATTTCGACTGACGAAGATTTGATGGTCGCAGCCACAAATACACCACGCCTGCAGAGCAGCGTGTTGTAAATGCAGCAGACCGTGGCGACACAGCGCGAGCGGCAACGTGATTCATTGATCGTCGCAGCAGCAGGGCTGTTGCTGTTTACACTCGGTATCTGGCATCAGCCATTTATCGATTTTGAAACGCGGTTCGCGTTGTTCGCGCAGGAAATGTGGCGGCACGGCCCGAGCTGGTTTCCCACTACGTACGGAGAGCCGTATCCCGATTATCCGGTAACCTCGACGCTGCTGATCTGGTTAGCCTCGCATGTATTTGGTGGCGTCACCAAGCTGGCCGCGGTATTGCCAACTGCGCTCGCGGCAACGTGGACATTGGTGCTTACCTATCGGCTACTGGCTAGTTATTCGCGAGTATGGGGCATCCTCGCGGTGTGCCTTGCATTGTTATGCGTGACATTTTTGGCAGAGGCGCGCTCGATTTCGCTCGATATTTTTGTCACCGCGATCGCGACGACAGCTTTTTATGTGACGCACATGCTCGTTGCGCAAAATCATCGTCGGTGGTTGGTTGCAATCGCACTTTGTCTATTTGCCGGTTTTGCCTTTCGCGGACCGATAGGTGTCGTTATTCCTGCTGCAGTGGCAGCGAGCCATCTCGCCCTCAGTTATCGCTGGCGCCAGTTGTTTGCATTAGTGGCGCTGGTGATCGTGGTAATGGTGGCATGTTGGCTTGGTCAATTATTAATTGCCAAACACTGGTACGACGACGCCTTTGCGCAAGAGGTTATCCGTATGCAGGTGGCCGGGCGCATCGATAAAGGCGAGGCCGCGCGTTATTGGTATTACTTCACGAGCAGTTTCGGCAATTATGCATTGGCTTATCCGTTAGCATTGATTGCGTTACTTTTGAATGCACGCCTGCTGCGCCTGCCTATCGGCAAAGAAACCGACGGCGTTTTTATTTTGTTGGTGGCGTGGACTGCGGTGATCCTGTTCGGCTTATCGATTCCTGATACCAAAAAAGTCCGCTACGTATTGCCAATGGTGCCGGCGATTGCGGCAATAGCCGCTTATCCATTGGCGTTTCCGCAACAGGCATACAACCGTCGCTTCGCGTTATTCGTGCAATGGCTATTCGCGCTGTTGCCGGCGATTTTTGCTGTAGCGTTGTCGATCGCACGACACAAATTGAAGAAGCGGGGTATGCCAATCGAGCGCGGCGATTTCCATTGGATGATGGGATTTCTCGCGGTTTTACAATGCTACGCAGTTGCCATTCAGATAAAGCTGTCGACACATCGTCGTCTGATCGGTCTCGCCAGCGGCGCTGTCGCGACGTTGTGGCTGGTTAATTTATTATTGGTCGAGCCAATGCTGCGAAAATTGCACGATTGCACTGCATTTGTTGGCGCAGTCGAGCAACAGCGGCGAACAAATTCCGGCGATATTGTATTTTTTCGTATTGGCAAGGACGCTGCCGCGATTAAATATATGGTCAATATCGATGCCGATCTTCAGCCGATATTTGTCGACAACACTGCGGCAATTGCCTCATTAAAAAAACCATTCTATTTAATTGTGCAAGATAGTGAGCTGGCGGCATTGAACGGTTTGCCAGTCAGCCAAATGAAAATGATTGCACATGAACATTTCGATCATCGGCTAATGTCAGCATTTTATGTGCGCTCGCAGTAAAAGAACCTTGATTGATTTCTCTCTTGCGAAAGCAGAAAACGATGGGGCAGGCATTCCAAAAATACATAACAGCACTTCCACTACATTGATCAAATAGACGACAGACAACAATAATCATGATTAAAGAAAATTTGTATTTGTTCGGCGTCATTGTGCTTGCACTGGTGCTTTCGATTGCCGGTCTTAATAAATCGCCGCTGCGAGGGTCGACCGAACCGCGAGAAGCGGGCGTTGCTGCGGAGATGTTGCAGGACGGCGATTATCTGGTGCCGCGTCTTAACGGCATACCCTTCCTTGAAAAACCCCCGTTGAGCTATTGGGCGCAGAGCGCCAGCATCGATATGTTTGGGTATCAATATTACGCACCGCGGCTGCCATCGTTATTGGCCGGAATTGCCTGCGCGTTGCTGTTGTTTTTTTATTTGGCGCGTATGACTGCCAGCAATGCGATCGGTGGATTGGCGGCGGGATTATTGCTGACGATGGCATCGTATTGGCTGAATTCGCGCACGGCAGGGCAGGATATTCTACTGACGTTTGGTGTCGCGCTCGCGCTGTTCGGATTTTATTTCGCCCGCGAAAGCAAACGGCCGGTGTGGCAGTGGCTGTTATATTGCGCAGGCTTGGCAATTGCCACGATGACCAAAGGCGTGATCGGTTTGGCGATCCCCGGCATCGTGATTTTTGCTTATCTGCTGGCGGATAACCTGCTGCAACGTCGCTTCGAGTTGTGCGCATGGTTGCTACCGGGTGCGCTCGCGTTGTTAGCGCTGCTGCCATTTTTCGCGTGGTTGTATGTACTGCGAGAGCGCATCGGCACCGATGCCGTACGCGAAATCCTATTGTCGAACAGCATCGATCGTTTTGCCGGTGACTATACGCACGGCTCGCACGCCGAGCCGTTTTATTACTATTTCACGAAGCTGTTTGAAATATTTCAACCCTGGACATTGCTGTTGATCGTTGCGATATGGCAACTAATTCAGCGCCTCAAACCATCGTTGCAACAGCGATTGCCGCTGGCGCAGCGCACGTTATTTTTCTTGTGCTGGCTCGGCGCGCCATTTTTATTGCTGTCGCTATCCGCCGGTAAACGTCCGACCTATCTATTGATGATTTATCCAGCGGCTGCGGCGTTGATTGCATTATTTATCGATCGATTAATTTCGGGCCTTCGCGACAGCCCACAGTCGTTGTTGCAGCAACGTTTGCAGATGGCATACGCGCTGATTCTAGCGGGCACGGCGTTATTCATCACGGGCAGGTTATTCAAAGTACATGCGGCGATTGCCGGTGTTTTTTTGTTGATAACGGCAAGCGCTCTAACGGTTTTGCTATGGCGCGCGTTGAACAAAACTCAGTGGCAGCGCGCTGGAGGAGCGGGGCTAACACTGATGGCGTGCATCTATATCGCCTATGGATTTTACATCTTGCCGCATGAGGCTCGTCATGACGCGGTGACGCCGCTATTCCAGCGTGCGATTGCATTGCATGCGGAGGGCGCCACCATCACGCTTTATCGACCGATGGAACGTATCGCCGGTGCCGCGCGTTTTTACTTGCGCGGACCGGTCCTCGAACTCGATACCGTCGGCCAGGCTGCTCAGCTCTGGCACGACGATCCGCGCGCTGTGTTGATCATCGATCTGAGCGATGTGGATCTATTTCCCTCGCATCGGATTCTGGAACGAATAACCAGCGGCAAGCGCGGTTTCGCCTTGGTGGGTAGTTAACGACTTCGTAGCTAACCGCTTTGGTTAGTAGTTGCGCGCTGCGGTTGACGTTGTCCCCAATTCTCGATTAGCTTAACGGCGTTTCATAAACATCGTTAATCTATTTCAATAAGAGGGGTTCCGTCATGGAATACGATGTAGTTATCAAAAACGGCATGATTGTCGACGGCGCGCGTAATCCGCGCTATCGCAGCGATATCGGCATCAAAGACGGCATCATTGTCCGCATCGGCAAAATCGAAAACCCGCGCGCGAAAAAAGTGGTCGATGCCACCGGACTGGTGGTGGCACCGGGCTTTATCGATCTGCATACGCATTACGATGCCCAGGTTTTTTGGGATCCTTACCTGTCGACATCCGGCTTTCATGGGGTCACCTCGGTGGTGATCGGTAACTGCGGCTTCGGTTTTGCGCCGATGGCGGTGGAGTTGCGCGAGCGTGCAATGAAATCGATGACGCGGGTCGAAGCGATTCCGATGGCGACGATGGAAGCGGCGCTGCCGTGGGACTGGGTTTCGTATCCGGAGTATCTCGACAGTATCGAGCGATCTCCAAAGTCCGTGAACGTTCTGCCGTATATGCCTGTTAATCCAATACTTATTTGGGTTCTCGGTCTGGCCGACGCGAAGGCGGGACGCAAGCCCACCGACGCGGAACATGCGCAAATGGCCAAGTTGCTGCACGAAGCGATGGACGCGGGTGCATGCGGCTGGTCGGCGCAATGTCTCGGTCAGTCTGGGCAGCCTGAAGTAGAAACGCAGGGTGGCGCGGCGCAAAACGATTTCGATGGCACGCCGATGCCCTCGGATGTGATGTGGCCGGAGACGCGCGCGGTGCTGGCTAAAGTATTGAGCGAGCGCGGCGAGGGCTTTATCGCGTTGTCGATGGGGCTGAGCAATCCAGAGGAATGGGAGAAACTCGCCGATATTAGTGGTGCACCGCTGTTGTGGCAGGCGCTGCCGCCGAGTGGCGATGAAATGGGAGCGGCGATTCGCAGCCACTTGCTGGGCTGGCTAAATAGCTGTCAAGAGAGAGGCTTACGAATTTATGCTCAAGGGATTACTCAAGATCCTCCACTAGTGTTCACCTTCGATTATTACGATCTGTGGGGCCCGGTGTGGGGCGAATACATGGGCCCGAATCTCAGCGTTGCCGCGAAACTGGCTAACCTGGCCGATCCCGAGGTGCGCGCCAAATTGCGCGAGGCGCCCCTGAAATACATGTTTATCAGTTCGATTCCGGACACCCGCCTGCACAAGATTTATAACGCTGAATACCGCCGCTTTGAGGGCCTGCTGATCAGCGAAGTGGCGGAGCAGACGGGCAAGCATCCGGTCGATGTCGTCTGCGATATTGTGCTTGCCGATGAATTAAAAACGATTTTTGAAACGCGGCAGTTCGATACCACGCTCGAGGGCATCAAGTCGCTGATCGATAATCCGTTCGTGATTCCCGGCTTGTCGGATGGCGGTGCGCATCTGAAGTATTTGACGGCGGGTAGCTACGGTACCGAGTACATCGCCAAGTTTGTGCGCGAGCACAAGTTGACGACATTGGAGGAGGCGCACTGGCGGCTCAGCGCATTGCCGGCATTCTGTGCGGGTTTTCGCGATCGCGGCACGCTGCGCGAAGGCGCGGCAGCGGACATCATCGTGTATGACTACGACAATCTGACCTTCACGTTCCCGGAGTTCGTGCGCGATTTGCCGGGTAATGAATACCGTGTGACCAATCGCGGTGCTGGTTATCGCTATGTATTGGTGAATGGCGAAATCACGATCGAAGGCGATGCGCCGACCCATGTGCATTCAGGCGCGCTGCTGCGCAACGGTCGCGTGCGCGCGCGCAAGGCCGCCAAAGCGGCATGATTAAAGACGTCCCACAATAAAACCCCAAAAGAAAAAAAGCCCCAGTTTGCACTGCGGGCTTTTTCGCTTCGGTGAAATTATGTTCGTTTCGATGCAGTGTCAGGCTTTATAAAGTGCTTCCGCGCGTTGTTTCAGCGCCGTCGCGACCGCGTCGAACGCCGTTTTGATACCGTCGCCGAACTGACTCACGATATGGGTGGCAGCAGGGCCGGTAAATGTGTCGCTATGGTGATAGGTGCAACGCGTCGCCGATAACGCTTTGATGAAATGATCGTGCGTGACCTTGTCGCCGGTTTCCGGCGATGACACCACTTCCCAGGCAAGATGATGCGGGCCGTCGATCAGCGTGAAATATTCAGTCATCGTGCTGGCGGCGTTCGGATCAGCCATGACCACCTGCATCGTGATGGGTTTGCCGATCTCCAGCGTCGCTTCTACCTTCGGATTGAACGGGTTCCATTTGCCATAGTTGTCGAAATCGACCAGCACATCCCAGACCAATTGCGCGGGCGCATTGATTTCAACAGTGATCGAAGTTACCGCAGCAGTTTGGGTCATTAAATATTCCTCGCGAGGGTTATGGGACGATTGCCCCATGATAATCACCTGCGAGGAATTGCGGTACCGTTTCGAAGCGAAAGATTGAAATGAGGGCTCCGATAGGCGCTGAACGTCGGATTGCCCGCTAGCGGGTGAAATTGGCGGTGGCAAACTCCCAATTAACCAGTGCGGATAAAAACGCATCAATGAATTTGGGGCGTTGATTGCGATAATCGATGTAATACGCGTGCTCCCAGACGTCGAGCGTTAGTAGCGGAATATCAGGGGTTGTAAGTGGCGTCTGTGCATTGCCGGTGTTGACGATGTCGACCGAGCCATCGGGCTTTTTCACCAGCCACGTCCAGCCGGAGCCGAAATTACCCGCCGCGAGCGCGGCAAAAGCCGCTTTGAAATCCGCGTGACTGCCCCATTTGCGGTTGATCGCATCGGCCAGTGGCCCTTGCGGTTCACCGCCGCCGTTAGGCTTCAGGCACTGCCAGAAGAAGCTGTGATTCCAGGTTTGCGCGGCATTGTTGAAAATCCCGCCGGACGATTTTTTTACGATCTCGATCAGATCGGCATTTTCGAATTCGGTGTTTTTAATCAGATTGTTTAAATTCGTTACATAAGCCTGATGATGCTTTCCATAATGGAATTCAAACGTCTCCGCGCTCATATGTGGCTCAAGCGCATCCTGCGGATAAGGTAGCGGGGGAAGTGAATGATTCATGACCATCTCCTTACATCATTGCTGAACTGGCGGTAAAAACCGGTGAATACTGCATTAAAACGTTCGTGACCGATGCCGTTAAAATTGTGCAGCCTCACTGTGACTTTTTCGCCATCGAGTAGTTCGCGGCAGATTTACGCTGCATGCTATAGTCGGCGGCCAGACTGGTTACCGGAATTTAATTTTTATCACGCCGGGTTTCCGCATAAATTAACGCACGATCGAAATAATAAATTTAATTTGAGGCTAATCACGTGACATACAAACTCGATACTCAAGGCAACGTCGATTTCGGATCGCATATTGTTAAGGTGCCGAAAACGATCAGTGCGGAGGCGCAAGCGGTACTCGCCACGCCGCCGTCCGCAGCGACGCATCCCACCGGCGGCGAGCCGACGCCGGTATGGGAGATGCGCGACGCCGTCGATGCGCAAATGCTGCAGATCAATGATTTCGCGCGCAGCCTGTTTCCAGTCGATATAGAAGAGACGCATATTGCCGGCGTGCGCTGTCATTGGGTGCGGCCACTGGAAATACCCGCCGAAAATATCGGCAAATTATTGCTCAACATGCATGCTGGCGGTTTCGTGCTCGGCTCAGGTGCGCTTGCCGAAGCAATTCCGATCGCGCATTTGGCGAAGGTGCCGGTGCTGGCGATCGATTATCGACTGGCGCCCGAACATTCGTTTCCGGCACCGATCGATGATGTCATCGCCGTGTATCGCGCCATGCTCGAACAATACCAGCCAGAAAATATCGGCATTTTCGGCACATCCGCCGGCGGTTTCATGACCGCGCAAACCGCTATGCGTCTGCAACGCGACAAACTGCCGCTGCCGGCTTGTCTCGGCATGTTCACTGCCGGCGGTGATCTCAACGATCTCGGCGATACCGTGCAGATTTATACGCTGATGGGTTTTTATGGTGAGCTGGTACTGCCATCCGATCATCCGCTCAGCGAAATTCGCGCTTATCGCGGCGCTGCCGATCCTAAAGACCCGCTGTTTGCGCCGCTCTATGGCGACCTCTCGCACTTCCCACCAACGCTAATGATTTCCGGTACGCGCGACGCCATCTTGAGTTCGGCCAGTACGTTTCATCGCGCACTACGGCGTGCTGGCGTCGACGCGGATTTATTTGTGTTCGATGCTATGGCGCATGGATTCTGGTACGCAGTGCATTTACCGGAAGCGCGCGAAGCCATCGATATCATGGTGCGCTTCTTCCTCAAACACATCGGAAAATAAATAATGTTGCGTGGTATTGCTGCAGGCTTTGTATTGTTCTCCGCGGCGGTGATCGCGCACCCATCACTATCCGCTTCATCCGATTGGCCGGTGTATGGCGGCTCGGCGGAAAATACGCACTACAGCGCGCTCGCGCAAATTAATCGTGACAATGTGCAGCAGCTGCAGGTCGCGTGGAATTTCGAGACCGGTGATGCGTTTCTGGGTTCCGAGATGCAGTGCAATCCGCTGATTATCGATGGCGTGATGTATATCGTCAGTCCGAAAGCAGATGTGATTGCGTTGAGCGCGGCGACGGGTGAGCAGCTATGGCGATTCAGCCCGCTCAACGGTCAGCGCGCGGGTAAGTTACGCCTGCGCGGGCTGTCGTATTGGAGCGACGGCAAGAGCAAACGAATATTTTCCAGTGCACGCCAGTATTTGTATGCTTTTGATGCAGTGACCGGAAAATCCATTGCGAGTTTTGGCGACAACGGTCGCGTCGATATGCGCAATGATCTTGGCCGCGAAAACAAGGATATGGTGTCGCTGTCGAGCCCCGGTATGGTGTACCGCGATTTGCTGATTATCGGCAGTTCGGTCAGCGAAGCATTGCCGGCGCCACCGGGCGATATTCGTGCCTACGATGTGCGCACCGGTGCGCTGCGTTGGTCGTTTCATACCATTCCGCATCCGGGCGAATTCGGTTACGAGACTTGGTCGAAAGACGCGTGGCAGCAGAGCGGCGCGGCAAATAATTGGACCGGTATGGCGCTCGATGCAAAGCGCGGTTTGGTGTTTGTGCCAACGGGTTCGGCGGCTTACGATTTCTATGGCGCCAATCGTGTCGGCGATAATTTGTTTGCCAATACATTGCTGGCGCTCGATGCCAATACCGGCAAGCGCGTGTGGCATTTTCAAACGGTAAAACACGATTTGTGGGATCGCGATTTACCGGCGCCGCCCACGTTGTTGTCACTGCAGCGTAACGGTAAAAATATCGATGCTGTCGCGCAAATTACCAAATCCGGTTTTGTGTATGTGTTCGATCGCGCCAATGGCAAATCATTATTCCCGATCGAATATCGCAAAGTTCCCGCATCGGATTTACCCGGCGAAGTTGCCGCCACCACCCAACCATTTCCGTTGCTGCCGGAGCCATTCGCGCGGCAGCAGCTCACCGAAAACGATTTAACGCAACGCACGCCGGCCGCGCATGCAGCAGCGCTCGATACGTTTAACCAATTGCGTCGCGGTGCATTTCAGCCACCGTCATTGCAAGGCGCGTTATTATTCCCCGGCTTCGATGGCGGCGGCGAATGGGGTGGTGCGGCGTTCGATCCGCAAAAGCAGTATTTGTACGTCAACGCAAATGAGATGGCCAATACGCTGAAAATGCGCGACTCCTCCAAGCGTGCGATGAGTGGAAAAGCACTGTATTTGCAGGAATGCGCCGGTTGTCACGGCGTGGATAAAAAAGGATTTCCGCCAGAATTTCCTGCGCTCGAAGGTGTCGGTGAACGGCGCGCGGTCGAGGAGATTTATTATCTTCTGTACACCGGCTCCGGGCGTATGCCTTCGTTTGCGCGATTGGGGCAGGATGGTATCGGTGCCATTTTCGAATATGTGGTGTATGGGCGCGACGGCGGTATCAGCAGCACTGCCAGCGTGCCATCAATGCCATATATCAGCGAGGGCTATCCGAAATTTCTGGATGCCGATGGTTATCCAGCTATAGCGCCGCCGTGGGGAACGTTGAACGCAATCGATTTAACCACCGGCAAAATCGCCTGGAAAATTCCACTCGGCGAATATCCCGAATTGGCTGCGCAGGGCTTGAAGAATACCGGCAGCGAAAATTACGGCGGTCCGATCGTCACCGCTGGCGGCTTGGTCTTTATCGGTGCCACCAGTTACGACAAAAAATTCCGTGCGTTCGATAAAGATACCGGCGCGCTGTTGTGGGAAATCACGTTGCCCGCCGCCGGCAATGCCACGCCGGCGACATATTCGGTCAATGGCAAGCAATACGTCGTCATTGCCGCGGGTGGCGGTAAATCGCCGGCGCCATCCGGTGGCAGCGTCGTTGTGTTTGCGTTGCCAGATTAGGTTGCGCGATGCGATGTAGATATTTTTTTATCGCATTGTTCTGCATCAGTGGTGTCGTCGTGGCGGATACGGCAACTGACACGCAGCGATTGACCGAAGTGGTGGTGACCGCCACGCGCGCGCCGGCGCTGATGCTGAATTTACCGATGTCGATCGATCGCCTCGATCGCGATGCGATTATCTATGGCCAGCCGCAAATTCAATTGTCGGAATCGCTGCCGCGCATTCCCGGGGTCATTGCCCATAACCGACAAAATTACGCGCAGGATTTGCAGATTTCGATACGTGGCTTTGGCGCGCGTTCGACTTTCGGTGTGCGCGGTGTGCGGGTTTATGTCGACGATATTCCGGCGACGATGCCGGATGGGCAGGGGCAGCTCTCGCATATCGATCTGTCTTCGATCGAACGCATTGAAGTATTGCGCGGCCCATTTTCATCGTTGTATGGCAATTCATCGGGCGGTGTGATCGCACTATTCAGCGAGCAACCGAAACTGGGTTCGGCGCTCGATGTTGGGTTTGGCGTCGGTAGCTATGACACGCAGCGCACTGCGCTAAAACTCAGCGGCGCCTCGCCCTCAATAAATTATTTACTCGCGCTCACGCAGCTCGACAGCGATGGTTATCGCGATCACAGCGCGGTGCGGCGTAATAATCTCAACGGCAAAATTGGGCTCAACCTCGATGCGCAATCGACGCTGAAAATTATCGTTAATGCAGTCGATCTGCCCGCTACGGAAGATCCGCTTGGACTCACGCGCGCGCAGTTCGACAGCGATCCGCGCCAAGCAGGTACCGGCGCGGCAGCATTCGACACGCGCAAATCGGTGCGCCAGCAACAGTTCGGCCTCAGTTATCGGCGCGACCTCGGCACAGCCGACAATATGCAGGCGATGTTTTATCGCGGCAGTCGTAACACCGTGCAATATCAAGCGACGCCGACCGCTTCGCAGATTTCCGCAGCCAGCGCCGGTGGTGTCATCGATCTCGAACGCGCGTATTGGGGCACCGACTGGCACTGGACGCACGAGGGCGATGCGCTGCTCGGCAGGCCATGGCAATTTACCGCGGGCGTTAATTTCGACGCGCTCGATGAAGTGCGTCGCGGCTATTTGAATTTTTCCGGCACTACATTGGGAGTTAAAGGCGCGCTGCGGCGCGACGAATCGAATCGCGTATTTAATTTCGATCAATATATGCAATGGCAATGGCAGCTCGCCGATGCTGTCGATATCAATGCCGGCGTGCGCAATAGTCGTGTGCAGGTCGATTCGCACGATCATTACATGGTGACTGGCAACGGCGATGACAGCGGCGGTGTCGATTATCGCGCCACGACGCCCGTGTTAGGCATCAGCTGGAGCGTCACCGATGACATGCGCGTGTACGCGGCGTATGGCAAAGGCTTCGAAACGCCCACGCTCAATGAGATTGCGTATCGCAGTACCAGCGGCGGGAATACCGGTTTGAATTTTGCGCTCGATCCGGCACGCAGCGAGCACAGCGAACTGGGAATGAAAATTCGCACGCCTCGCGGCGGCATCAACGCGGCACTGTTTCATGTGGTAACGCATGACGAAATCGCGGTAGCGGCAAATGCCAGCGGGCGCTCGGTGTATCAGAATGTCGGCGCTACTCAGCGCGATGGCGTTGAAATTAGCGCCATATCGCGCTGGGATAATGGTTTCGGTGCCGCGTTGAGCTATACGCTATTGCGCGCGAAATATGTGAACGATTTTTATGCGTGCCCGGGTACACCGTGCAGCGCGCCGCAATTAATTGAGGCCGGTCGTTATTTACCGGGAATTCCGCAAAGCGCAATGTTCGGTGAATTGACGTGGCGGCATACAGCGAGCGGTTTCGATACCGGACTCGAACTGCGCAGCGAAGCGCGGCTATATGCCAACGATCGCAATACCGATGCAACCTCGGGTTATACCATTCTCAATTGGCATGCAGGGTTTACCCAGCGTGCACAGCAGTGGCAATTCACCGAATTCGTTCGCATCGATAATCTGGCCGATAAGGTATATGCGGGGTCGGTGATTGTTAACGAAAGCAATGGCCGCTATTTCGAGCCGGCGAGTGAACGTACAACGTTTATTGGGCTGAATGCGCGAACAACTTTTTAATTCGAAATAAATTGAACTGGTGTTCATGCACTAATTACAGATGCATTATTTTCAATAAGCACAAATGGATATAAGTCATTTTTACAATCTCGGTCGCGTAATTTAGCGAATTGGGCTTATCATTGTGACGCTCATCACACCAACCTGAATATGGCTGAGTTTTTGCACTGAGCTTAGGGTCAAAAACGATATCTTTGTAAAAACCTCTTCTTCAACTCAAGTGGCGATGAAAAAGCGGAACTCAATATAGGCGAGTTCGTCTGAAATTTATCAACGCAGGTGCTACTGGGAGGTAATCGAATCATGACAAATCATGAAGATGACAAAGAGATCAATCGAACTAAATCCGACGCATCGCCGGTCAAGGTGAAAGTACGCCCCACTGTTGGCCCGGGGCAGCAAGCCAAGGAAAATAGAAAGCGGCATCGCAAGAACGATACGACGCCGCCGCCAGAACTGGGGCAAAATCTCAACGCGTAATGCGAGATTTTTACTGCCAAATTTTAATCTGTGCTTTTTGTCGATATTTCGACGGAAGGAGCTTAAATGCCTCATGTGCTTATCGTCGACGATGATCGCGACACCGCCAACTCATTAGCTGAATTAGTGCGACTGGAGGGCCTAACGGCTGATACCGCCAACAGTCTGCAGCAGGCCCGAATCAGCATGGGGCGCCGCCGCCCTGATCTGATCCTGCTGGACCTGACCCTACCGGACGGCGAGGGGATGGAATTATTCGATGACATCGAATCGCCACACAGTACGCAAACGGTGTTAATCACCGGTAACGCCAGTATTGAAACATCCATTCAAGCGCTGCGCTTGGGTGCGGTTGATTACCTGATAAAGCCGGTAAATTTAAAGCAACTGCAGAATATTTTGAGCCGGATCGCGCGACCGGCGGATTTGCGCAATGAAATTCACGTCTTGCGCGATGAATTGCGTCGTCTCGGTCGCTTCGGACATTTGCTGGGACGCTCGCAAGCGATGCAGATTGTTTACGATCAAATCGGCCGCGTGGCGCCGACGCCGGCGACCGTGTTAATCACCGGCGAGAGCGGTACGGGTAAGGAGTTGGTCGCACAGACACTGCACGATTTGAGCAATCGCCATAAATTCCCGTTTCTTGCGGTGAACTGTGGCGCTATTTCGCCGCAGCTGATCGAGAGCGAGATGTTCGGTCACGAAAAGGGCAGCTTTACCGGTGCCACGCGCGAACACAAAGGGCATTTCGAGCGTGCCAGCGGCGGTACGTTATTTCTCGATGAAATCACCGAAATGCCTGTCGAGCTGCAGGTTAAGTTACTGCGTGTATTGGAAACCGGGCGCTTCATGCGCGTCGGCTCGGATCGCGAAATCGAGACCGATGTGCGCGTTATCGCTGCGACCAATCGGGTGCCGGAAGAGGCAGTGGCTCAAGGCAAACTGCGCGAAGATCTGCTGTATCGCCTGCAGGTATTTCCGTTGCAGTTGCCGCCGTTGCGTAATCGCGGCGACGATGTCGAGCAACTTGCGGAGCAATTTCTCAGCGATCTTAACGAAACCAACGATCAGAAAAAAATCTTCACGCCGGACGCGCTCGAAAAACTTAAACAGTACAACTGGCCCGGCAATGTGCGCGAATTGAAAAATGTCGTGCATCGCGGTTTTATCATGGCGAACGATATTATCGATACCAGTTGTCTACCCAATGAATTTGGTGCCATCACCGAACCGAAAGGTCCATTCTTTACCGTGCGCGTGGGCTGTTCCATTTCCGCAGTCGAAAAGCGTTTGATTTTGGCGACGTTATCCGAGCACGGCGGCAATAAAGAAAAAGTGGCAGAAATACTCGGCATCAGTTTGAAGACGCTATACAACCGTTTGCACGAATACGAAGATACTGAAAATAAAATGGAAGAAAGCGTGCAATAACATTTCCGCAATTTCCCTCCTCTTCATCGAGGAGGGTTTAATTATTCCCACTTTTCAAAAAAATTTATTTAATACTCCTTTTTGCGCTGGCATGCCGATTGCTCTTTCGTTGGTAGAGCAACTTTTTTTTCGAAAAAATGGCAACGGATCAATGGCCATTTGATCGTGGTTCGCAGGAGTGCAAATAATGGCAGCGCCTAATGTAGATCGTTTCGTCAGCCGGTTAACGCGCGATACCTTGGCGCTTATCATGGCCGGCGGCCGCGGTTCCCGCTTGCAACAATTGACGTTATACCGCGCGAAACCCGCCGTTCATTTCGGTGGCAAATATCGAATTATCGATTTCACATTATCGAATTGCATTAATTCCGGCATTCGCCGTGTAGGTGTTTTGACGCAGTACAAGAGTCATTCTTTATTGCAGCATTTGCAGGCTGGCTGGAGTTTCTTGCGTGGCCAGCCCGGCGAATTTATCGAGCTGTTGCCGGCCGATCAAACCGATGAAAATAGTTTGTGGTATGCCGGCACCGCGGACGCGGTCTATCAAAATATTGAATGTATTCGCGCGCATCAGCCCGAGCATGTGTTGATTCTGGCCGGTGATCATATTTATAAAATGGATTACGGTCCGATGTTGGCACATCACGTCGCGAATAAAGCGCATGTCACTATCGGCTGTATTGAAGTACCGCTGACAGAGGCCGATCAGTTTGGCGTTATTCAAATGGATGCATCGACGCGGGTTAGCGGGTTTATCGAGAAATCGAAAACGCCGCCGGCGATGCCGGGAAAACCCGATCGTGCCTTGGCGAGCATGGGCATTTATGTGTTCGATGCGCGCTTTCTACTGCATATCCTCAACCAGGACGCCGGTGTCACACGCTCGTCGCACGATTTCGGCAAAGATGTCATTCCGGATGCCATTAGCGCCGGCCGCGTTTACGCCTATCCGTTCATGGATATGTACGATCATTCGAAGATGGGTTACTGGCGCGACGTCGGCACCGTCGATGCGTATTGGCGGGCCAATATGGAACTCACCACGGTCACGCCGGAGCTCAATCTCTACGACGAGCATTGGCCGATATGGACGCGGCAGGAACAGGTGCCGCCAGCCAAATTCGTGTTCGACAATGTGCGCGAACGCGGCGCGGCGATCGATTCATTGGTGAGTGGCGGTTGCATCGTCGCCGGTGCCAGCGTGCATCGTTCGGTATTGTTCGTGCAGTCGCGGGTAGAAATGGGTAGCGTCATTGAGGACAGTTTGTTATTGCCGAATGCGACCGTCGGCAGCCGCTGTACGATTCGACGCGCGATCATCGATGCCGGCTGCCAGATTCCCGATGGCATGAATATCGGCTGTGATGCTGAGAGCGATGCGCGCTATTTCCATCGCTCGCCGGACGGCGTCGTACTGGTCACGCGCGATATGCTGGAGAATTTCACTGGCACACATACCGACAGCCCTCGCGCGCATGCTAATAGTGGAAGCTTTCCAAGAAAATTGGCGGGAAATCTCTGAGTAACTTATTTCTTTAAAAGATTTAAAACCAAAAAAACCTACTTCCGTTTGGCGGAAGTAGGTTTTTTTAACGATTAAATTCTCGTTTCAAAATCCCGCACTTCGCGCTCAATTTGATCGCGTGCACGGCCGGTACGTTCTTGAATTTTGCCTACCAGATAATCGCGATTCCCTTCGGCAATATCGAGATCGTCATCGGTCAGCTGTCCCCATTGACGCTTAGCATGACCTTTCAATTGCTTCCATTTACCTTTAATGATGTCTTCGTTCATGATGCTTCTCCTTCGGTGGACTTGCGTTGATCAACAGCCGGATGCTCTTCATCATCACCGAGCATATCCAATTGCTGACGTGCTTCTTCCGCGAGCCGTACATAGCGCTCGCGAATTTTATCGAGCTCACCTTGCTCTAATTCCTCCAGATTCAGCAGCGCGTTGTGTGCTCCCGATGCTGCTCTAATCAGTTCGTCCAATTTCAATTGCAATGCTTCGGAATCGCGGTTTTGTGTGCTTTGAATGAGAAAAACCATCAGAAACGTAATGATCGTCGTTCCGGTATTAATGATCAGCTGCCAGGTATCGCTGAAGCCAAAAACCGGGCCACTGATCAGCCACACCACAATAATCAGCACCGCCATGCCGAACGCGACCGGTGTGCCGCTAATCTGCGATGTGCGTTGCGCAAAGCGCGAGAACCACGAAACCTTTTTTTTGCTCCGCTGCTTTTTATCCTCTCCCATGTTCGTGCCCTTAACTAATCGGTAGCTAGAAATCGATCCGATCATGTGAAGTTTTTAACTCTTTTATTAACGAGCGCTCCATACTTAAAACCCATTAAACCTCTTTAAATTAATTTAAATTTTTTAATTAATTCAAAAAATTCAAACTAATTCGATTCGAATTAATTTACCCCCACTGAATTACTTCGGTGTAGCGGGTTTTTTCCGCAGCATCAGCGCGATCAGCGCGCCCACGCCGACTGCAACACCGAGTGCTCGCAGCGGATGTTGTTGCGCGTAACTTTGCGCGGCCAGATTGGTTTGGTTCAAACGCGTGCGTGCACCTTGCAGCGATGCCGCTACGGTTTGTTGTGCGGCGGTTGCGGTGTCACGCAATTTTTCCTCGGATTTCCCCAACCGGTCGGCGGCGCGGTCGATAAAGTCATGAGCGACCGCAGCGGCCGCGCCGGCTTTAAGATGCGCTGCATTTTTAAGTGCTTCTGTTTGGGTTTCGGTATTAGTTTTCATGGCGACGTCCTCGCTGAATGGGTTAATGCCAATTGTCGTTGGTGAATCGCTGAGGTTGCGAAGTGGCGACTGACGAATAAGCCTGTTTCAAGGATGGTGCCAACATTCGCTAGGCTGCTCTCAACGTTCGATAACCTGCTAGCGGATAGACAATCGCGCCGGGGTGTTATGCAGTGTGGTCGCGCTATCTAAGCGCTTGCGCTGTCGGGAATAAAAGGTATGAGCTGCGGATGTGAAGGACCTTTGATTTTAGTTATTCTTTAACAATAACTTTAACTCGCAAATAACTCACAATCCCTTGTAAATTGTGCCGTTCCAGCGGCTCGATTCCATGAAAATAGAATTCCTAAAAAGGGATTATTCATGACTTTATTCCATACCGAATTGGCGCAAGCCGTCAGCGACGCACCCACAGCCAGTGAATTCGATTCGACCGAATTTCAAAAGCTGTTGAAGCAAACAATTGCGATACCACTCGGCTTTGGTCTGGTCAGCGTCATTTTTTTTCTAGTGGTGGTCAGCAATCTGTTGGCATTGGGGCGCTGGGTGGAAGATACCGATAAAGCGATTGCCTCGGCCAATTCGATCCTGCAATTATTCAGTGATCAGCAAAATGGCGTGCGCGGTTTTGCGCTCACCGGCAACGAGGATTTTCTTGAGCCGTACACTGCAGCTGGAAAGCAAGTTGCGCCGGCAATGGAGCAAACGCGGCAGCTGCTGGAGGACAATAAAGTACAGCAGCAGCGCTTGAGTACCGCTTACGAAAATTATGCAGAGTGGCTTCGCCTTGCCGAGCAAACCATTCAGTTCAAGCGCGAGGGCCGTTCGCTGCAGCAGCTGATCGCCAACGGCAAAGGAGCGCGCCTGATGGATGTGGCGCGGCGTTCGTTGAATGAATTGGTCGCTTCTGAACAGCAGGTGAGAAGCGAGCGGCGTGAGCGCGTCAATGTGCTCGCGCTGATCCTGTCGGCCGGCTATTTCACGCTCAGTTTAGTTTTTAGCGCTTTGATGGCCTATTGGGGGCGAAAGCAACTACGCAATCTCACCGCCAACTACCGCGCAGCGCTGCTGCACCAGCAACATCAAACCGAGGTATTACAGCGGCAGGCGTGGTTGCGCTCGGGGCAAACGCAGCTCGCGAATGAAATTATCGGCCAGCTGCCGTTGCCGGTCTTGTGCGAAAAAGTGCTCGATGTACTGGCCAGCTATCTCGATGTGGCGGTAGGGGCTATTTACATTGCGGAGTCTAAGGATCGGCTCGAACGCGCGGCGACTTATGGTTTTGCAAAAGATAATTTTACTCAGGACGAATTGGCCAAGGAGGGCGCGAGCGCTGCGCCGGGTTTCGACTTTCGCGAAAGTCTGGTCGGGCAAGTGGCGGCCACGCGCGCGCCATTATTTTTACGCGATTTATCGATCGACTATTTTCAGGTGAATCCAGCGCTGAAAGTGAGCTCTGGGCTGGGTGCCCAAAATCCCGCGACAGTGGTGATTTATCCGATTATCAGCGATGACACGCTGCACGCAGTGCTCGAACTGGGTTTTTTGCGACCGCTCACGCCGCTCGATACTGAATTTCTGCAATTGATTTCAGAAAATATCGGTGCCGCCATTGTCGCCGCGGGTTATCGCCGTCGCCTGCATGAAGCGCTGATGGAAATGCAGCAATTGAATGATGAGCTGCAGGTGCAACAGGAGGAATTGCGCAGCTCCAATGACGAGCTGGAAGAACAGTCGCGCGCTTTGGCGGATTCGCAAATTCGACTTGAGCAGCAGCAGGCCGAACTGGAACAGAGCAATGCGGCGTTGTTAAAGCAGCAGGAGGCGTTGCATGACAAGAATGATGCGCTGATGCAGGCGCAGCATTTGCTGGAGCAGCGCGCGCAGGAACTCGAAAGCGCGAGCCGTTACAAGAGCGAGTTTCTCGCCAATATGTCACATGAGCTGCGCACGCCGTTGAACAGCCTGCTGATTTTGTCGCAACTATTAGCCGATAACGATGCGGGCAATCTGTCGGGCGATCAGGTGAAATACGCACGCTCGATACATACCGCCGGCAACGATTTACTGGCGTTGATCAACGATGTGCTCGATATCGCCAAAGTTGAAGCAGGTAAACTCGAAGTAGCTCCCGATTATGCCGCGCTACGGATCACGCTCGATCTATTGGCGGATTATTTTCAGCCAGTGGCGCAGCAAAAAGAATTGCGGTTCGAGCTATTGGTCGATCCCGCTACGCCGACGATGTTATTTACCGATCAGCAGCGACTCGAGCAAATTTTACGAAACCTCTTATCCAATGCGATGAAATTTACAAGCACCGGCACCGTGCAGCTACAGGTATCGCCGCATGTAACCAATGGCTGGATCTGTTTCGCGGTGCGCGATACCGGCATCGGCATCGCGCCGGAACAGTACCAGCAAATTTTCGAGCCGTTCTATCAGGTCGATGGCACCGCATCTCGCAAATTCGGCGGCACTGGACTCGGCTTATCCATTTCTCGCCAACTGGCCGAGTTGCTGGGCGGCCATATTGAAGTCGAAAGCGAACTCGGTGTCGGTAGCGTTTTTACGCTACTGATCCCGGGGAATATTTATCTGGCGGAAGCCAATACCACAGAGGTATTCCGCACTTCGAATGCGGCGTCCGTTCCGGCACCGGCGATTCGCGCCGAGACCCATATTGCCATTGAGGACGACCGCGCCAGTGTTGATGATGGGCGCAAGATGATTTTGATCATCGAGGATGAGCCGACATTCGCAGCTATTCTTTGCGATCTGGCACGAGAAATGAATTACCGGTGCCTGGTAGCCATGTACGCCGAAGAGGGTTGGAGCTTGGCACAGCAGTATCCGGTGCACGCCATTCTGCTCGATATGAAACTGCCGGATCAATCGGGCATGAGCCTGCTGGCCCGCTTTAAAAATGATCGGCGCACACGACATGTCCCCGTGCATGTGATGTCGGTCGAGGGCCGCAGCCAGGCGGCGTTGAATATGGGCGCCGTAGGATATTTATTAAAGCCGGCATCGCGTGAACAATTGCGCCAGGTGTTGCTCGATATTGAGGCCAGAACCGCGAATACAATGAAACATGTGCTGGTAGTAGAAGCAGCCGCGCAAGCGGAGGCGACGGCTCAATTGATCGGCGCTGCCGATGTCGATGTAGTCATCGTGAAAAATGGCGAGGACGCGCTCGGGCTATTACACAGCCGCAATTTCGATTGTTTGATCGTCGATGTCGAATTACCCGACATGACGGGTGAAGAGCTGTTACTGCGCATGTCGACGTCGGCTATCGCTGCGTTTCCACCGGTGATTGTGCATGCATCGCGCGCGGTGTCGCGCGATGAAGAAGGGCGGTTGTTACGTTATGCGCGCGCCATTGTGATGAGCGGCGAGCGCTCTCCGGAAAGACTGTTGGATGAGGTCACGTTGTTTTTGCATAGCGTAGAAAGTGAAATGTCTGCGCGGCAACGCGAGTTGATGCAACGCGCGCGTATGCATGAATTAACGCTGGAAAATCGCCGTATTCTTGTCGTCGACGATGACATTCGCAATGTCTTTGCGATGACCAGTGCATTGGAAAAAAACGGCGCGCAGGTTGAAATTGCGCGCAACGGTATCGAGGCATTAACAAAACTCGACGAGCAACGTGATATCGATCTGGTGCTGATGGATATCATGATGCCGGAAATGGATGGTTATACCGCGATGGAAGAAATTCGCAAACAATCGCGGTTCCACTCATTGCCGATACTCGCCGTGACGGCACGCACCATGCGCGACGATCAGGAACGCTGCCTGCGGGCAGGCGCCAATGATTATGTAGCGAAACCGATCGACATGGACTGCTTGATTTCGCTCATTCGCGTCTGGCTGCCGAGGGTGCGGTGATAGCGTACTATTTTCGATTGCTGTCGTGCGATACGGACAGCGTGACATCGGGTGACGCCGATTTTTTTATGCTGCGCGGCAATTGCGTGCATATCCCTTTCAACGAACGAGAGATTTACCATGGAAACGGCGTTTTCAGCATTTGACGATGTGGCGGTGGAGACCGATCTTGTCAAAATTCTGCTGGTCGATGACATCGTGGAAAACCTATTGGCGCTGGAAGCGTTACTGAAATTACCTAATGCGCAGGTGTTTTGCGCAACGACCGCAACCCAGGCGCTCGAACTGATGTTGGAGCATGAATTCGCGCTGGCGTTGATTGATGTGCAAATGCCGGAAATCAACGGTTTCGAGCTAGCGCGGATGATGCACTCAACCGAACGCACACGGCATACGCCGATCGTATTGGTGACCGCAGCCAGCATCCAAAAAAGTTCGTCGGTCAAAGGTTACGAATCCGGCGCCATCGATTTTTTATATAAGCCGCTCGATAACGACATCGTGCGCAGCAAAGTGAAGGTATTTATCGAACTTTATCGGCAGCGGCGCGAGCTGAAGCGGCAAGTGGAAGCGATGAAGGCGGCGCAAGAGGCCCAGAAGGCGCTGCTCGATAAACTACAAAACACTCAGGACGATTTGCAACAAGCGATGCGGCTGCGCGACGATTTCATGTCGATGGTATCGCACGAACTACGTACACCGCTCAACACCCTAAAACTTGAGTTGTACACACGGCGTATTCATTTGGAGCGCGGCGCTGAATTTTCAGCGGAGCGCATCGGCGCCATGCTCGACAACGATGAGCGCCAGCTGAACCAGCTGGTGCGATTGATCAACGATATGACCGATGTTTCGCGTATTCGCACCGGGCAGCTATCGATGCGACCGACACATACCGATCTGGTTGCGCTTGCCACTCGGCTTGTCGAGCAATTTTCGCGACAAATCGATATCGCGCAATCACGCGCGACGGTACGTGCGTCTGCACCGATTATTGCGTTGGTAGATGAATTCCGCATTGAGCAGGCGCTGACCAATTTACTCACTAACGCGATTCGTCATTGCGCGGAAAAGCCAATCGATATTTATATCGAGCGCATTCGCGATCAAGGCGATGCGCGCGCGGAATTCGCGAGCATCGTCGTTCGCGATTACGGCAAAGGCATTGATCCCACCGACCGCGAACGTATTTTCGAGCAATTCGAACGCGGCTCCAACGAGCACAAGGGCAGCGGATTGGGTCTCGGTTTATTTATCGCCAATCAAATCGTGTTGGCGCACGGCGGCAAATTAAGCGCGGAGGGCAGCCCCGGAGAGGGCGCTGCTTTTCGAATGGTACTGCCGTTGACAGCGGCAATTGAGTGAAGCAAACGGTTTTTTTAGAGCATCATTCCAGAGCCCTCTTACGCATATACGTAGCGTAAATTGCAAAAAATTGGCGTGGCCCTGTAAAGATTGCTGGGTATTAAACGCCTACCTCAACGCCAATTCCAAATGTATGCGGATGCTTACCTCCATTAATCGAGAGCTGCTGTTGCGATGCCGCTGTTGCAATAACAATGGCACCGCTGTTGCAAAGAAAATAAAGAAATAGACTGAATTTCTTGGGTAAAAGTCGTTGCAATACTTACATTTTCCGCAGAATCATGCCGCGTTTTCCTTAAATCATCAGCTGAAGGCTGTTTCAGGGAGGTGGAGTATGGCTGGTTTGAAAACAGCGCATTTCTCCCCAGTCATTCTGAATGTCGATCACAACGGTGAGGCGCGGGCTACAAAAACCCAGACATTGCAATCCGCTGGCTTTGCTGTTTTTGAGAGTGGCACCGGTCGTGAAGCGATGGCTTTGCTGCAGCAGCAAAAAATCGATTTGATCTTATTGGATATGCAGTTGCCCGATATGAGCGGTTTCGATGTGTGCCGCTCCATCAAACAAAACCCGACTACCTCTTCCGTATTGGTATTACAAACCGCCGAGACGTTAATGGATAGCGGCGATCGCGTGCGTGGCCTCGAAATCGGCGCCGATAATTTTTTGGTGGGCCCCATCGGTCCGCTGGAGCTGATCGCGAATGTGCGCGCTTTATTGCGGCTGCGCGAAGCACAGCACGCGCTGCATGAAAATGAAGAACGCTTTCAGCAGATGGCGGAAAATATCGGCGACGTGTTTTGGATTTTTGATCCGAAAAAGCCGCAACTCTTCTATATCAGTCCCGCCTACGAAAAGCTGTGGGAAAAATCATCAGCGCGTTTGTACGACGATTTGAATGCCTGGCTCGATAATGTGCATCCGCACGATCGGCGACGGGTAGAACGCGCCTATCGACGGTTGCTGAACTATCGCGATTACGAGGAAGAGTTTCGGCTGTGCCTACCCGGCGGGCGCGAGCGGTGGATTCATGATCGCGGTTTCAAAATTCCGGATGGCAATGGCAATAATTATCGAATCGCGCGTATTTCGCAGGATATCACCGCCTCAAAAGCCGCCGCGTTGGCGCTGCACGAAGCGACGTTACGCAAAGATGAATTTCTCGCGACGCTGGCACATGAGCTACGCAATCCGCTGGCGCCGATGCGCACTGCGGTGGATTTAATGCGACTGGCCGAGGCTGGCGATATCGCTTCGTCAGAGGTTGTGGTCGAGGCGCGCGAAATTATTTCGCGCCACATAAATCATCTGGTACGGCTGGTCGACGATCTCCTCGATGTATCGCGCATTACACAGGGAAAATTGTCGCTGCAAAAACGCGTGGTGGAATTGCAGCCGATTATCGATATCGCCGTCGAAAGCACCGAGCCATATATTCGCGACCGCAACCATCAGCTCATCGTCAAGCTGCCGGATAAGCCCTTATGGATTAATGGCGATAGCGTGCGTCTGGCGCAGGTTATCGGCAACCTGTTGCACAACGCGGCCAAATACACGGCGCCCGGCGGCAAAATTGAGGTAACGGTCGATTGCGAAGAGCATGGTCTGACCATCGAAGTGAGCGATAACGGGATTGGTATTGCGCCTGACAGCATCGATTCCATTTTTAATTTGTTTACGCAGGCGCAACGGCTGCAATCGCGCGCGCCGGAAGGGCTTGGCGTCGGTTTGTCGCTGGTCAAACGTCTGGTGGAATTGCATGATGGTACAGTGAAGGCAACCAGCGCAGGCCCCGGCACCGGCAGTAAATTTACGATTGAATTGCCGATCGAATGCGGCCCGCTCGAAGATCAATCATCGCAGCACAGTGCGGAGAAAACCGAGCGCGTCGAACAGCTGCGTATTCTGCTGGTCGATGATGCCGTCGATGCCGCGAATATGATGTGCATGGTGTTAAAAAATTTCGGCCACGATGTGCACGTTGCCCACGATGGTGCGAGTGCGCTATTAATCGCGCCCGAGATCGATCCACATGTGATTCTGATGGACATCGGCCTACCGGGAATGGATGGCTACGGTGTGGCGCGCGAGATGATGAAAATTCCTGCGCTGCAAAATACCACCCTGGTGGCACTGACCGGTTATGGTCAGGAGAAGGATCGCGAGAAAGCGTTCGCCAGCGGCTTCAGTCACCACTTTATCAAACCGGTCGAGATTCACGATTTGAACAATTTTCTTAAACGTGTCGAAGTATTTTAACTGCGCGCACATTCCTCGGCGCGCAGCGCCTCGCAATATCGGTAACGAACTCACGAGTTTATAAGTCCATGCGCCCGTTGCTGATGCTCGCGTAATTTGTTCAGCGTTTCGGCAGCGAATGTACGCAGCTGCGCATTCAGTTTTGTTTCGCCAGCCGCATTATCGAATAAGCCGACAGCGGTGTCGTGTTCTTTGCGCATCACTTCGGCATACAAGCGATCGAAGGCATCGCCAGTTAATCCGTTCATTTCGGTGAGCAATTTTTTCTGATCGTTGTTCAGCGCGCTCGGCACTGTCAGGTGTAGCTGCGCAGCGATCTGCTTGAGTTTTGCATTCGCTGCGGTGTGATCGCGCAACATCGTATCGGCGAATGCCACTATTTTTTTGTTGTGCGATTTCGCTTTGGCGAGCTTCGCCATTTCGACTTCGGCCAAACCGCTGCTGGCCGCATTTTCAACAAACGATCGATCATCCAGTTGTGCTTTCAACGGGCCATCGTTGGTTAATACTTCGCTGGGCTTCGGCGATGCCGCGCCGGGAACCATTTGCGCAGTAGCGGGCAGCACGCAAAGAAAAGTCAGCACGATTATCGATACTGAACCGCGCAGATAATAACGTAATGAATTATTAAAGCTGTTCATCGCATTTCTCCTTAAACGGAAGTTATTCTAAGAAAAGGCAAATATTGTGCCGCAACGAATACGCGTCGTGCGCTAGCCCTCATGCAGCAACACCGCGAAGGGAAACTCATCGAACAACACATTGCATTGCAGCTGGCGTGCGTGCGGCGTCATTCGAGCGCCCGTCATCGGATTATAAAAATGCGCGGACATCATCGATAAATGCTTCGGCATTGCAATGGCGGTATTGAGCCACCGCGCCGTATTGACGACCGGAGTGCCGCGCACATCGAGCGCCGCCGGTAATCGCACCGCCGCCACGATCAATGTCTGCTGTCGCCATTGGCGCGCAAATGCAAATACATGATTGGCGAAGTGACCGTGTACTTCGAGTGCCTGATACGTGCCCTGCTGAAAAAGCACAGGATATTCGTTGCGTAAACGTAACAGCTGACCGATCAGGAATTGTTTGATATTACCGCTGCGCCAATCGGCGAGCCGTGCGGCTGGACTGATGCGTTCGACCAACAGATGCGCGCGCAATGCGTAATCGACGGGGCGGCGATTGTCGGGATCGACCAGACTGAAATCCCATAACTCACAGCCCTGGTATAAATCCGGAACGCCCGGTGTCGTCAATTTCAACAGTGTTTGCGTCAGGCCATTCAACGCGCCGGCAGCGGCGATGTCATTGATGAACGCATACAGATCAGCGAGAAATTGTGCAGCGCGCCGTGGATCGAGTAGCGCGTGCAAAAAAGCTTGGCAGGCCTCTTCATAATCGCTATTCGGTGCGCCCCAACTCGAAAGCTGTTTTGCTTCACGTAATGCTTTGATCATCCACTGCGCCAAGCGCTGCTCGAATTCCGCTAGCCCCGCTTTATGATGAATCGATAAATCCAGCGGCCACGAACCGACCAGCATTTGATACAGCATGTATTCATCGCCAGCGGTCGGCCAGGTTTCGATTTCGCCATGCGGTAAAGTCTGTCCACTATTTGCGTCAGCGCTAACGTTGGGCACTGCGCGCGCAATTTTCAATTGCGCATTCAGCAGGCGCCAGCGTTGCACAGCGGCGGCCCATTGCGTGGGTATTTCCGAAATCACCGCGAGGCGTGAGCGCACGTCTTCGCCGCGCTTGTGATCGTGCGTCGCGGTGGCAAGCAGTGCGCCGGGAAAATAATGCGCACGGCGTTCGCACTCGGCGTGAAAATCGCGCGGATCGAGCGCAAATATCGCGGGATTAGAGCCGACCTCGTTCCGCGACAGCAATTTTCCGTGTCGATAGAACGCAGTGTCCTCGGTGGATTTTGCCGCGAGCGGGGAGGTGAGTTGTTGAAAGCGCGCAATGGCACGCAGCAATAATTGACGTTGTGGAATCGCAGCGGCGCGAGGTGGTTCGCCACCGAGCCAACGATCAAACAATTCGAGCAGCGGTGCATCGGCGGTGCGGCAATACGGCCGTGCGGCAGCAATCGCCTGGCGCATGATTTGATCATCGGCGGCGCTGCGTCCGCGCGCATCGGCGTAAGTACGATAAATCGGAAATGGCACCAGCAATTCGAGCAGCACACGCCGGATCGCGAGCAAGCTCCAATCGCGCGTGCGCAAATCGCTGCGGGCTATGCGATGCAGCGCCAGCGTACAACTGTTGAATTCGGCGGCGAGTAATTCCTGCAGAATGCGCCGCCGTGCGCGTTGATTTTCGCTGTCGAAATCGCCGCTGCGCCCGCTGATATGTGTCCATAATTCAGCGAGCGGTTGTTCGCCGCGCGGATCGTGCAACAGTGCCGACACATCGTTCATGAAGCTGTAACCGGTGGTGCCGTTCACGCTCCATTCGCGCGGCAGCCGCTCCTCCGGCGCGAGAATTTTTTCCACGATCACATACGCCGGTCCGGTCGGCGCATCCGCCGGTCGTTCGCGCGCCAGCCGTTTTAAACGCCGATGCAGGCGGCGGCAGTAACTGCGCGGATCGGAAAGACCATCGATGTGATCGATGCGCACACCGTCGATCAAACCTTCGGCATACAGGCGAAATGTCGTCGCATGAACGACTTCGAAGGCCGCCGGTTCCTGAATACGAATGCCGATGAGTTGAATGACATCGAAAAAGCGCCGCCAGTTGATTTCATCGGCAGCATTGCGCCAGCACGATAAACGATAGTGTTGGCGTTCGAGTAATTGATGCAGCAGCGTGTACGCATCCGCCGCATTATTAAAACGCTGCAGCAGCGTATCGATGGCGGCAGCAATCGCGGCATTGTCGGCGTAGTTTTTTGCCAGTTCCGCGCATGCCGCCCCGAATATTTCACCACGGCTGCCGCTGCCTTCGCGAAAGCGTTTGTTGCACGCGACCAGATCATTGCCGGCAAGCCGCAGCAGCTGCGGATAATTGGTCGGCGCAATCGGAAATTTATGTTCGTAATATTCGACAAAAAATTTGCCTTCAGTGATATCGAAGCGCAACTGAATTTCATCGTTTAACAATGCTTCGCCATACGGCACGCCGAGAAAAGGCGCGAGCACTTTATTTTTTAATGCGCGATCGGGCACCTCCCAATCGATATCGAAAAAATTGGCGTAGCGACTGGTGCGGCCCCACTCCAGCACGTCGAGCCATAATTTATTATCGCGATGACCGATCGCCATATGATTCGGCACGATATCGATAATCACACCCATTGAGTGCGCGCGCAGTGTCGCGACCAGCGCACGAAACTGTTGCTCACCGCCGAGTTCTGGATTGATATTGCTGTGATCGACGACATCGTAGCCATGCATCGAGCCGCTGCGCGCGGTCAGGATCGGACTCAGATATAAATGGCTGATACCGAGTTGTGAAAAATAGGGCACCTGCTGTTGCGCATCGGCAAACGTGAAATGTTTATTCAGCTGCAAACGGTGTGTCGAGCGTGGGATGGAAGTTGCAATCATTGGTTACACCTTGTTCATGCTTTGCATTTTTGCGATCAATTCATTGCTTACGCCTTGTTGATCCACACGCGCGCAGTGCCGGCGAGTAATGGTTCACCGTGACTGCGTGCGCGCGCGGCTTGGTCGATAGCTTCGTCATCGCTGCAAAATATCGGATCGCCGGTGACGCCATTGAGCAGAGTCATGTCATCGCCGAAATTCACGGCGATGGTGAGCTGATCGCCATTGCCCAATTGCCAGGTGGCGAGTACCGCTGCAGCGTTGACGGCGAGCGCAGCAATGCTGCGACAACCCGGTAAATACGGCACGATCAACGCGCGTCGCAACGCGAGCAAGCGGCGATAAAATTTCAGATAGCGTTGCTGTGAGGCATCGTTGCGATCGTAGTGGGGAATCGACGCAGCGAAGGTGCTTGCTGCATTGGGGTCAGGGACGCGGCTACGCTGCGCGGGATCCTTGAACGCGGGCAGCGCGGCGAATTCGCGGCGACGGCCTTCGCGCACCGCGGTCGCGAGTTCGTCGTGGAAATCGGTGAAAAAAAAAATGGGGAGCGCGCGCCCCATTGTTCGCCCATGAACAGTAATGGGATTTGTGGCGACAGCAATAGCAACGTGGTGGCTGCGCGCAAACGGGCCTCACTGGTAAGCACGGTCAAGCGTTCGCCCAACGCCCGATTGCCGATTTGATCGTGATTTTGCAAAAACAGCACAAACGCCGTCGGCGGTAAATGCGCGCTGGGTGTACCGCGCGCCCGTTGTTGCACCGGTGCGAAATCGCCCTGATAAGCGAAGCCCTCGGCAAGACAACGCGCGAGTTTTTGCGCCGGCTGCTCGCGATAATTTTCGTAATAACTATCGTGTTCGCCGGTCAGCAAAACGTGCAGCGCATTGTGACCGTCATCATTCCACTGCGCATCGAAGTCGCCGGTGACGGGCGCATCGTGTTCACTTTCGAACACACTGCGAACGCCGGTAATCGTGGCGTGCCCGCGTAAATGTTCGGCGCGATTGTGTTCGTTTTCGAGCATCAGATGGACTTCGCGTCCGGGTTGGATGCGCTCGCGAATTTCGCTGGCCATTTCATCGAGCCACGCCGGATCGCCGATGGCGTGAACCGCGTCGAAGCGCAGACCATCGAAGCGATATTCCTGCAACCAATACAGCGCGTTTTCGATAAAAAACCGGCGTACCTGCGGTTGTAAAAAATCGATGGCGGCTCCCCACGGTGATTGTTTATTGCCGTCAAAAAAAGGCGCTGCATAACGATGCAGAAAATTCCCATCCGGGCCGAAATGGTTGTAAACCACATCGAGATAAACGCAGATGCCAAGACGATGTGCGGTATCGATCAGCTGCTTCAATTGCTCGGGCGTGCCGTAACTGGTGTCGGGTGCAAACGGCAACACGCCGTCATAACCCCAATTGCGTCGGCCGGGAAAATCCGCAATGGGCATTAATTCAATAGCGGTAATGCCTAGCTCGACCAGCTCGTTCAATTGCGCTTTGATGCCGCTAAAACCACCGCAGCAACCGGCGTGCAATTCGTAGATCACCATCTCGTGCCATGGCCGACCGCGCCACTCGGTGCAGTGCCAGGTGAATGCTTTGGGATCGATAACTACACTCGCATCGTGCACATCGTCGCATTGCAATCGGGAGGCGGGATCGGGCACCGCGAGTTCGTTGTCGATGCGATATCGATAACGAGTACCGGCGCCGCAGCCGATTTCGATTTCATAAAAACCATTAGCGACAGCGTGCATCGGCGTTGGCGGTGCGCCGTCGATTTCAATCGCGACCGATTTTGCGCTGGGCGCCCACAGCCGAAAACGTGTGCGTTGGTTATCGATAAGCTCGGCGCCGAATGGCAAGGTGTAAGCGTGCTGTGCGGTCGTGTTTCTTTCTTCTTTCATTCTTCTTCCTCCTTGAGGTCAGCGCGGGTGTTCGCGTTCGCGATACTTATTTGCGCTTCATCGGCTTCGGCGACCAGCAATACCAGCGAAAATGCCGCGACGTTGTAATTGGTGTCGTTCAACGGATATTCGCTGCTATTGCTGTCATCCGTATCGGCCAATACCGTGTAATTCAGCGCTGGCGCGGGGAGGGTAAAGGTATGCGCCACGATATCCGAATTCATCAGCAGCACCATGGTTTCGATGCGATTGTTGGCGAGGCGAGTGGAGCGCCGTAATCCGAGCAATCGCGCCGTCGTATTATTCCAGTCGTCGATGCGCAATTGTTTGCCACGCTCATCGAACCAGAACAACGCGGTAATATCGCCGGCGATCGGCGTATCGCCTTTGCGAAAATAATTATCGCGTAATTGTGGATAGCGTTTGCGCAGCGCGATCATGCGCGCCACAAAATCGCGCAAGGTACGGCCGCGTTCGGTGTCGAGCAATGACCAATCGAGCCAGCTGAGCACGCTGTCGTGACAATAGGCATTGTTATTGCCGAATTGAGTCTGACCGAATTCATCGCCGGCGAGCAGCATCGGCGTACCTTCCGCCACGAGCATTGTCGCGATGAAATTACGCACGCTTTTTTCGCGTTGCTGCAAAATCGCGGCGTCGTCAGTATCGCCTTCGTGTCCCCAGTTGCAGCTGTAATTTTCGTCGGGACCGCCGGTATCGTGAAAACCTTCGACGTCGTTGTGCTTGCCGTTATAACTGACGAGATCGCGCAGCGTGAAGCCATCGTGCGCCGTCACAAAATTAATACTGGCCCATGGATGCCGCTTGCGCCGATCGAACATTTCGGCAGAGCCCTGCAAACGCTGCGCGAAAGCGCCGCGATAACCTTCGTCGCCGCGCCAATAACGGCGCACATCATCACGAAATACGCCGTTCCATTCGCCGAATCCGGGCGCATGATTGCCGATTTGAAAGCCACCGGGGCCGATATCCCACGGCTCCGAAATTAATTTAACGCGCGCGAGTTCCGGATCCTGCAACAGCGCATCGAAAAAGCCGGCATGTGGATCGAAGCCGTACGATTCGCGGCCGAGGGTAACGCCGAGATCGAAACGAAAACCATCGATATGAAATTCGCGCACCCAATAGCGTAGCGAATCCATTACCAGTTGAATCGTGCGCGGATGACTGAAATTAACGGTGTTGCCGCAACCGGTATCGTTGATGTAATAGCGCGGCTGATCGGCGAGCAACCGATAATAGGTGGTGTTATCGAAACCGCGCAGCGATAGCGTCGGTCCGAGTTCGCTGCCTTCGCAGGTGTGGTTGTAGACGACATCCAGAATGACTTCGATGCCGGCCGCATGTAATTGCTTCACTGCCCATTTGATCTGGCCCAGCGTCTGATCGGAGAGATACGCACGATCAGGCGCAAAATACGACAGCGTGTTATAACCCCAATAATTCGTTAAACCCTGATCGAGTAAATGCCGATCGCGCGCAAAGGTATGAATAGGCAACAACTCCACTGCAGTGATGCCGAGATTGCGCAAATAATCGATGCTCGCCGGATGTCCCAATGCACCGAAAGTGCCGCGATCGTGCTCAAGAAATTTTTGATTCAGCTTGCTAAAACCGCGCACATGCAATTCGTAAATAATGGTTTCCGACCACGGAATGCGCGGTGGATGATCGTCGCCCCAGTCGAAGTTATCCGAAACCACGACGGCCTTCGGCATATACATCGCACTATCGCGGCGATCGAACGATAAATCGGCACGCGGCGAGCCGAGCCGATAGCCGTAGAGCGCATCGTGCCAACGCAATTCACCGGCTAGCAATCGTGCATACGGATCGAGCAATAATTTATGCGCATTGAAACGTAAACCGTGCCGCGGTTCGTAGGGACCGTAGGCGCGATAACCGTATTGTTGCCCCGGCAATGCACCGGAAAGATAACCGTGCCACACGCCATTAATGTGTTCAGGCATGTCGTAACGGGCGCGCTCGCGACCGCTGTGCTCGAAAATGCATAGCTCCATGCGTTCGGCATTTTCCGAAAACACCGCGAAATGTACGCCGCGACCATCGAAAAATGCGCCGAGCGAATGCAGTGGCGCTATATCGAGACGATTAGCTGGTCGCGGCATGCCCTAATCCCATTGTTAGAGAGTAAATCCAATAATTGAGAGTAAGTCGTACAGTTGATAGCAAGTTTCCAAGCGTTGAAGAGTAAGAGTTGAGAATAGATGAGCTTGAAAATGCAGAATTTATGCCAGTTAAAAATGCAGCGCTGCGGGTAGCGATGCACAGCAAGGTATGCATGCTGTGCCATTGCGAAAGCAGTTTTTACAAAATGACAAAACAAATTGACGGCTCCCAGCGCACTGCCGGGAGCCCTAACTCATAATGATTAATTTAATCACCGATAATTAATTTAATTTTTGTTTTAAGGTTTTTTCGAGCTTCGGTTTAGCGTTTTGCAGTGTTACACCGAGCTCTTCGATGTCGATCTCGCTTTTTTTAACTTTGGGGAACAGTTCCTTTTCTTCTTCCCGCACATGATGTTGAACATATTCTTTAAGTACAGTCACTTTGGCTTCGTACAAATCGCTGCCGCTATCGGCGGATTGCAATTGTTTTATCAGCCAGCGCAAAGATGAATGCTCAACCCGCGCTTCATCGATCATGTCTGCGGTATCTTTCAGGGTTTTTTGCACTAAAGGATAAAACTCCGCTTCCTCCAAATCTGCATGCAGCGTCAGCTCCTTGCAGATTTCCTGCACGATACGTTCGCGTTTTTCGTCGCGCTTCGATTTCTCGAATTCTTCGAACAATGCTTCCACTTTACGGTGGTCGCTCATCAACAGTTCGATCGCATTGGGGGCCGACGAATTTTTGGTGGTACTGGAACCGGTCTGGCTGCGTGGGGTAGTCATTATGATCTCCTGATATTTTGCTAATGAGAAATCTGCCGCCACCGAAATAGAGCAACCGCTGTGCCATTAAAACTGGCTTCGAAATTGCCTTATCAATTCTTAGATAAGAAATGTTATTGAAACGAATGAAGGAAGGTTGTTGAAAAGGACGAGTGCAAGGGAAGGAAAGTATCAGAGGGAAGGATGCATACAAACATGGAGCTAGATACGGCGACATCCTATGAAAAGCGCACGTTATGGCGTTATTGCAGCAGGCAGCCTGGCGCTGCTGATCGGGTTAATCATTTCATGCAAATCGCTACCGCCAGTGGAGGCGGAAAGCTCTCAACAAACACATTCGATTCTGATTCGCGATGGTGCGCAAGGCGTGGCACAGCGCAGCATCGCCAGCGTGAGTCGGGAAATTGCGACTCAACGCAGCAGCGATTTGCTGCAGCAACATCTCGCCGCGATTGCACGGGCAGGCGAACCGTTACCTATTAATGACAACGAGGTACGATTGTTGATCGACGGGCCGCAGACCTTCGACGACGTTTTTCGTACTGTGGCGGGTGCTCGCAACACGATTAATCTGGAAATGTATATTTTTGAAGACGATGAAATTGGCAATCGGCTCAAGGATCTTTTAATTGCGAAGCGACGTGAAGGCGTCAATATCAAAGTGATCTACGACAGTCTGGGCTGCATTTCGACGCCGAAAGCATTTTTTCAGCAAATGATCGATGCCGGAATTCAGGTGGCGGAATTCAATCCGGTCAATCTGGCCGATGGAAAATTACTGAACATCAATAATCGCGACCATCGCAAATTGCTCGTGGTCGATGGCAGCGTGGCTTTTACCGGTGGCATTAACATTAGCTCGGTTTACTCGCGGGGCTCTGGGCAATTGGGGCGCGAAAGCAGCAGTAAAACCACTAAGGTGAACGCAAACCGGACCAAAGCACTCAATGACGGTTGGCGGGATACGCAGATCGAAGTGCGCGGGCCGGCAGTCGCAGCGATGCAGCGCGTATTTTTCGATACGTGGAATTCACTCACTAACGATCGCGTCGAGCGTGGCGATCTGCCCGCGCAAATACGTGGCGCTGCCGAAACAACCAATCAAAGCCAACAGTTTCCGCAATATTATCCGCGCCTGAATAAGAGCGGCGATAAAATCGTGCGCGTCATTGCCAATAATGCCGACGAAGAAGCCAATATTATTTACACCGATTTTCTCTCGGCGATTCGTACCGCGCAGCGCGATATCCACATTACCATGGCCTATTTCTCACCCGACGAGCAGATTCTCGACGGTTTGTGCTCTGCAGCTAAACGACATATCGATGTGCAGCTGGTATTGCCGGGGTTTAGCGACATTTGGTTGATATTCGAAGCAGGGCGCTCCCACTACGGACGCTTGCTCAAATGCGGCGTAAAAATTTACGAACGCCACGATGCGTTGCTGCATGCAAAAACCGTTGTCATCGATGGTGTGTGGTCCACGGTCGGTTCGTCGAATATGGATATGCGCAGCTTTCTTCACAACAATGAATTAAATGTGGTGGTGCTCGGCAGCGATTTCGGTACGCAGATGGAGGCGTTATTCAAGCGCGATACTGAGCAGGCCACACTCGTTACACGGCATACATGGGCGCAACGCTCCCTGGTCGATCGGATGCGACAATGGTTCGCGAGCGTTTTTTCGTACTGGCTCTGAGTGCTGCGTTGGCGCCGCGAATAATTAATTATTTCGATTTTGCTAGCCGCGCTGCCAGCTCCGCCACATGGCGGCCCTGAAAGCGCGCGATTTCCAACTCAGGTGCGGATGGCGTGCGCGCACCGTCGCTGCCCGCGATGGTGCTGGCGCCATACGGCGAGCCGCCGCACATTTGATCAGTGATGGAAATGCCTTTACATGTATACGGCACGCCGACAATCACCATGCCTTGATGTAATAAGGTGGTATGCACGGACAAAATCGTACTTTCCTGGCCGCCATGTTGGGTATTACTCGAGGTAAATACGCTACCTATTTTTCCCACCAGCGCACCCTTCGCCCATAGGCCACCGGTACGATCGAGAAAATTACGCATCTGCCCCGTCATATTGCCGAAGCGTGTTGGTGTGCCGAAAATAATTGCGTCGTAATTCGCAAGTTCTTCCGGTTCAGCCACGGCAATTGATTCATCCTGTTTTGCGCCGGCTTTCGCCAGCGCTTCCTTGGTCATCACCTCGGGCACACGTTTTAATGTGACGTCGGTATCGGTAACGGTACGCGCGCCTTCAGCGACCGCTTTGGCCATGGTTTCGACATGTCCATACATGGAATAAAACAGTACAAGAACGTTGGTCATGGCTGCTCTCCGTCTCCCTTTAATAGCGATATCGATCGTTGGTTAATGAGCTGGACGGTATTAATGAGCATGGGCGCGCCGTGTTTCCCAGCCTTTTTTGGCGGCAGCGCTGCGTTTGGCGAAACCTTGATGGCTGCCGCCAATATGGCCGCCGCGTCGCGATGATTCGTGATTATCGGGTTGACCGCGACCGCTGCCGGATTTATTCCCACCGCCGGATTCTTTATTAACTGTTGCCCATGCGCGTCGCTCGGCTTCGTCGCGGCTGACGCCGCGACTCTCATAGCCTTTTTCAATATGTTCGGCTTTACGTTTTTGCTTGCCGGTATAAGCGTCTTTGCTGCCTCGCATGATTCACCTCCGCTGCAGGTAGTAAACATTGCTGCTTCATACAAAAGAATGAATTGCCGAAATATATAAATGCAAAAACCGGGCAAGCCCGGTTTTTGTACGGCCTTCGATTACTGCTTATAGGTCGCTTTAGCGCGATCCACGCAGGCATCCTTCTCGTTACCCTTGAGGGCATCGCATTTTTCCTTCGCTACTTTATATTCAGCAGCATTGCGATCTTCCTGTGCATCTTTTTTGGCTTCGCGAGTTTTATGCATAGCTTCGGCATCGGCTTTAGTTTCTGTTTTTACCGCTTTTGCCTTTTGCAGACAGACGTCTTTGTCATTGCCTGACAATGACTCGCAACGCGCTTTATCGGCGTCGTAATTAGCTTCCGACTGATCTTTAGCCGCTTTATAGGTAGGGTCCGCAGCAAATGCATGAGTACCGACGGACATGCCAATAACTGCGGATAATACCGGGACGGCTGCTTTCTTAATGATTGCTTTCACAGTGTTCATGGTTGAAGTTCCTCGTTGTTTTTTCGAATAAACGCAATCATTAATCGACTGCGTTACACGTGTGAGCGCGGCAATCATCGCCGCACCAAGGGAATTGCCAGGATCGTGCCAAGCACGGAGTTTTTTTGAATTGGCGGTCAGGATGTGAACGAATCTGTGAAAAAACGGTTGTGATTGTAAAAATAAAATAATTATTGAAGTTACTACCGCAAATCGAAGTATTAAATAATGAGTTTAATCAAATTTAGTGTGCACTAGCTCTGCGATACAGGATAAATAACCAATAATTTGTTCAACAAATATTGAATTATTTTCCATTTTGTAATTAACCCATTGCTAGCGTTTATTTTTCGTATTTTTTTCATAGTAATTCATCAGCGGCGTTACCGAAATGCCGTGCAATACAATAGATGTCGCCACTACTAATAAAGTCGTCGCAATAAAAAATCCGATCATGTCGCGCGGCAGATCGCGATTTATCGCATAGAAGAGATAGTAGACAGAGCCGATACCGCGAATTCCGAACCAACTGATGAGCAAGCGCTGTGCGGGATAAATATGCATTTTCTTACGCGCGGATTTTTTCCCGAAGAGCGATAAATTGACCGCGAGCGGGCGAATAATAACTAGCAATGCGATAACGATGATCATCGCGCGGTAATCGACAGCCACCCGCGATAGCATGACGCCGACCAACGACACTACGGTAACTTCCGCCAGGCGTTCGAGTTGTTCATTGAAGCCGATGACGGCACGCATCATCAGCGGTCCCGCATGTTCGGGTTCGGTGGCTAGATCATCGAGTGCTTCCAATTCGTGTGCCGGCAATATGGCGGGCTCAGCGGTGATATCGGTAGTGCGCGTTACCGCCAGGCCGGCGGCGAATACCGCTAAAAACGTGGAGGCATGTAGCGCCAGCGCAACGCCATAGACCACGGCAATCAGTCCGAGCACGAGAAATTCATCGAGCCCGACCGCTTCTTTTTGTTCGGTGCGTAAATACAACACCATATGACCCACCGCGTAACCGCACACGCCGCCGATAGCGATACCGCTACCGAAACTCCACAGCACGTCTTGCGTAAACCATTGCCACAGATTGGGTGCCGTGGGAGCGGCCAACAAACTCAAGCCGAGCACGACAAATGGCAATGCTGTCGCGTCGTTAAGCCCGCTCTCGCCAGTAAGGCTGAACCGCAAGCGATCGTTATCCAAGGTATTTTCAACGCGCAGATCGGCCGCCAATACCGGATCGGTCGGCGCGAGTATGGCGCCGAGCAGAATCGCTGCACTTAAATTCAAACCCAATGCAAACGCGAGCGCTGCTATGCAGGCAATCGTGATAATCATCGTGAGTACCGCGAGCCGTGCCGACAGTCGCCAGCGCGAATCGCGGAGAGGTTGTCGCAACTTCAATCCCGCAGAAAATAATGAAACGAGCAGCGCCACCTCGGCAACGCGTTCGAGCACGGGCGCGTGTTCAAGCGGATTTAATCGCAATAAATCGTCGCCCCATAGTCCCAGCCCATAACCGACCAACAGATAAATAATCGCGCTGCTGACGGGAATGCGTTTCAGCAGTGAATTGGCAAGCGCCATCATAATAAGCAACAGGCCGCCGCATACGGAAAAAATAACAATACGATCGATGGTGAACATACCTATCGCTCATGATGAGTGTTGATTTATCGGCGCGAAAATACCTGGAATGGAATATGCAAAATTAAATCCGTCGAAGCGATTTTTTTAGATTTTTATCGAAGATCGCATTGGCATCCAGGATCACGATTTCCCGAGAAATAATTTATTTCGTTAAAGGTATAAGGTTCTTAACGGTAAAGAGGTAAATCGTGACGATTAATCGGAACCTCAACAGATGATGGAGTTGAATCATGAGCTATCTCGCACGCGATACTTACGGCATGTATAAACGCTTTAGCGGCAACACCGGACCAGGTCCGTCATTGATGGGAGCGGGTACGCTGATCGGAGACGATGTATATAACGCAGCCGGCGAAACTCTGGGCGATATCAAGGAAATCATGCTCGATATGCAATCGGGCAAAGTGGCCTATGCGGTGCTGTCGTTTGGCGGTTTCCTCGGCGTCGGCGAAAAATTATTTGCGGTGCCGTGGCACGCGCTAAGACTGGATACCGAACGTCATGGCTTCGTGCTTAACGTTTCCAAAGAGCAATTGAAGGCCGCACCCGGCTTCGATAAAGACGATTGGCCGGACATGCGCGACCCACTATGGATAAAAACGATTAATTCGTATTACGACGTGCGTCATTGAAGAATTCGCCGGGGCGCTGCATTGCGATGCGCGCCACCGCGCGACGCAGTCATTTCGTTTGCGGAGGATGACATCATGCATTATTACCAACGTAATTCCCCTCCTTATGGCAACCATCGCAGCGAGCAACAGCGTGGCTATGGGGGAGCGGGGCAGCCCGATTATTCGCTCGGCGAGCCTGATCCTTATACGTCGTCCTATGGCGACGAGGACGATGGCTGGCGTGAAAATTTTGCGCAACGCGATTTAGATAATTACCGCCGCGATACGCGGCGCGAACAGTTAAGTCCGGAACGTGGTAACGCTAACGAACGCAGTCGCTATGAGCGCAGCAATTACCTCGATGACAGCCAGCGTCACGGGGATGACAATCATCGCCGCTCGCAGGAAATGACGTGGCGCGATGCCCCCGATGAATGGGATCGTTTTGCGCGTCAGCAGCGTGGCTCGGCCTACGAGTTTTATAGTGGTCGACGCGGTTCACGCGATTTTCGTTCCGCGCTGCGTGCGCCGATGGGAACGGATTCGCGCCAGCGGCGCGGCGATTTGTCTAATTTTCCGGATTTCAATCCACCGGATTCGCATTACGTCTATCCGGGTGCGAGCCGCGCCTGGGAGGGGCAGTCGTATCGCGGCTATCCGTATTCGTCGCAAGATTTCGAGCGCGCGTGGCAGCATCATCCTTCGCACGACCAAAACGAATATGCGCAGCGTTATGAGTTGGGTCGTGACAGTGGGGGATATGGTCTCTCGCGCCACCATATGCACGACAACGATCGTTATTACGCTGCCGATAATCCCCGGGATTTTAGCGGGCGCGGGCCGAAAGGTTATGAGCGATCCGATGAACGCGTGCGCGAGGAGATTTGTGAGCGGCTGAGTCACGATCGCTATATCGATGCATCGGAAATATCGGTAGCGGTCAAAGGCGGTGTCGTCACGCTTGATGGTTCGGTCGATGATCGCAACCAGAAACACCGCGCCGAGGATATCGCTGATTCATGCAGCGGCGTGAAAGATGTGCAAAACCGCATCAATGTCTCGCATCGCAATAAGTGGGAAGTGAGCCAACCGCAGCGCGACTACGAAAATTCGAGCCGCCAACAACGAGAGGCAGGTGTAGCGAACAGCGGCGGCACTACCGACGATAAAACTGCGACGCCACAGGAAAAAACCAACATCACGCGGCAATAGCGTTCGGGTGTTGGACAATCCTCTGGCTGAGCAAATGGCTCGCATGCGGATGCGAGCCATTTTTGTTGGCCCTGATTTTTACCAAAGTATTTTTATTTTCTCACAATACAATTAGAGCTTCCCAATTGAACAATCTCGGTCCTTGGTTGGATTTATTGCAATGGCCCGCGCTGATCGTGACCGTCATCGCGGCGTGGCTTGTCGCCGAAAACAAAAAATCCCACCGCGAAATCGGCTTCTGGGTATTTCTGCTCAGCAATATTTTATGGGTGGCATGGGGTTGGTATACCCACGCCTATGCACTTATTGCACTGCAATTTTTTCTCGCCTTCAGCAATTTCCGCGGCATGATGAAAAATAAAGAATAGTTTTGCTCGCTATTAATTTTTCATCCTGTTTATCCGGAAAATGGAAATGTTTTATATGGATGAAAGCCTATTTGTTGTTGGCAATAACAATTCTATGGATAAATTTTAATTTCATTTGCACAGTATTGTTGAGAATAAACGGATAAGGATCCGGCATGCCCATGCTGCGATTCAGTTCGTTCAATGCAATCGCCAATCTGGCCCAGTCTTTTAATAGTGTGCCGATGGTGCTGCCATCGCGTTGCACGGTCGGCAGCGCTGCTGAAGGAAGCGGCGCGCCCAGGCTGAGATGAAATGCGCGCGCGGTCTCGAGCGTGTCGAGCATGTGCATGTAATGGGCCCAGCATTCGGCCCAATCTTCCCATGGATGCATCGATGCGTAAGGGCTGATGTAACTGGCGCTCCAATCGGCAGGCGCGCCTTCGCTGTAATGCCGTTGCAACGCACTCGCATAATCGATGGTTTCGTCGCCGAACAATTGCCGAAATTTTTCCAGTCGCCGTGGCATTTTTTCAATCAGCCGGAACCAATAGTAATGACCGATCTCGTGGCGAAAATGACCGAGCAGCGTGCGATAGACCTCGCCGAGTCGAATGCGCATGCGCGTGCGTGCAATATCGTCGGCTTCGGCAAGATTTAAGGTAATTTCGCCGTTATCGTGACCGGTAAATATCGGCGCTTGCCCGGCGAGTGGTTCGGTAAATTCGGAATTGGGTTCACGATCGGTCATGAACCGAAACAGCAAACCGCGTGCGGCATCTTCGTGTTTGCTCACCAGCGGTAATTGCAGCATCAGAATGCTGTATAGCGCATGCCGCTTGGCACGTTCGATTTTGCGCCAATATTCGAGATTGATCGGCAGTGATAAATCCGGAATCACATCATTAAGACGACACGCGCGACACAGTGGATTGGTATCGCTCTCCGGCACCATCCAATTGCACACCTGATGCAACGCATAATTCTGACACTGTCGCCAGCGCGGCGTTGGATTGCCGCTTTGGCCGCGTTGCCCGCTCTGCCACAACCCCGCTTCGGCATCGGGATCGAAGGCGAGCATGCTGCTGAGTTCGGGACAATACCCCACCATGCGCCCACACAGGGTACAAGTAACGCTATCGAAAAAGAGGCGGTTACGCTTGGGACAACGGCAATGAAATGTCTGCATATTTAGTGGATACGTTCGAATTTTACGATGTTGCGATAAGTGGGAAGCGGTGAACGTTGGCGTCGAATAAGCCACGTGTGCGTTGGATAAATCACGCGCAAACATCTTCCTTCCGATTTTGCTATGTGTTGAGTCGCTGCAGGCGACAGCGCCTGTGGCGGACTCTGCCCGGGCAGCGGCGCCGGATCAGGTTGTGGTATTTCCTGCGGACCGGTGGGTGGATTTTCTACCGGCGTTGGCGCCGGTGTTTCGATGGGTGGATCGGGTGGCGTTGTAGGTGGCGTCTGCGCGGTAGTTTTTTCTGCGCCCGATGCAGCGTGCAGTAAATGATCCCGCATCGTGCCGTCCTCAATCGATATGTTCATCGCGCCGCTCCCAATTAGTCGTCGGTCCATTCATGTATCGATCCATCGTTCATTGATCGATTCGTTAATCACATCTGATGCAGAGTTACAGCAATGGTCATACCAGCTGCCAATTGCACAACGGGTTTGTATAAATTGCGATGAGTTCACGCTGATTGGTATTGGCGCGGGACGTGCTTTTCTTTTTTATGAAGAATTCTTCAGCGGAAGGTTCAGCATTTAAATGGGAGGCACATCATGAGCGAAGCCGCATTATCTCTGGCCGATTTATGGAAAAAAATTGGCGACGTAAAAATTGGCATGTTTACCACCACCGACGAAGCGGGCCAACTGAGCAGTCGGCCGATGACAACGCGCGAAATCGATGACGATGGGGTGCTATGGTTTTTTGTGTCACTGCATTCGGATGTGTCGCGCGAGCTGAGCGAAAGGCCATTGGTGAATGTCAGTTTTTCCGAGCCGAAGAATGGTTTTTACGCATCGTTATCCGGGCAGGCCACGTTGATCGAAGACCGCGCGTTATACGCTAAATTATGGCGACCACTCGATAAAGCCTGGTTTTCGTGCGGTGTTGACGATCCTAATCTGGCGCTGATTCGATTTGATGTGCATATCGCCGAATATTGGGATTCAGCCTCAAGCCGCATGGTGCAGTTGATAAAAGTCATGACAGCGGCGATGACCAGGGGCAATGCGCCCGCTAATATCAGTCATCACGGCAGCATCAAGTTATAAACTAAAGGTGCGCGTTATCAATAGAGTGGAATTATTTTTGGTGCCGTTCGATCTGCGATGTGGCAGAACTTGCACGCGCACCGGCGACCATTTCGGTCAACCAGTTAATCAATAAGGCGGTATACGCTTTTTGCGCCGATTTTTCGCTGAGTGCGTGATCGGCGTTCTCGATAACGCGGGCGGTTAACGAGCGCGCATTAGCGAACGCGGCAATGTAATTTTCAATCACACTATGCGGCACGATAGTGTCGTGTTGCGATTCGATCACTAACGCATCGCCGCGAAACTGCGCGCACGCTTTTAACGCCAGATTATCCGCCGCTGCAATTTTACTGAGGCGATACGTTGCCAACTCTGGATCGGCGTTGAGTTCGCGTTTGGGTAATTCCCAGCCAGCGTCTTTGTATAGCGCTGGTGCGCGCAGTGCGAGCCACCGCACCGGGCGCAATGAAGTCAGTATCGAGGCGAGGTAACCGCCATAACTGATACCAACGACGGCGATCGAATTGCGTTCGACGATCGGTTGCGCCACCAACCAATCGTAGGCAGCGATCAGGTCACGCAGATTTTGCACGCGAGTGACGGTGCGTGACAGCTGCGATTCGAGATCATGTCCGCGCAGATCGAAGGTTAAACACACACAGCCCAGACCCGACGCTTCGCGCGCCCGCGTCAAATCCTGCACTTGACTGCCACCCCAGCCGTGGACAAATAAAATTCCCGGCAAGGCGGTGGCGGGGGCGAGCATCGTCGCCTCGATCTGATCGTCGTCAACCGGTAATTTCAATTCACTCAGCGAAATTTCCATAGGTTTTGTTCAGCGACTTTTATCCAGATAATTAGAGAAAGGGTTATTCATGCAGAGAGAACGCTATCGATAGTGCAGTATTTCGTGAGTGCGCCGACTTCTGCGTCCTCTCCTTGAAAATAGACGATGGCATTCGCCGGAGGTTCACGTAAATCGTAATGCTCGTGAGTCGATGCCTGCACCGTGTGTACTTGGGGATTGGTGAGCATGACCTCGATAGCGGCTATTTCCGCCGGTGTGGCGCCACCGCTACGCCACGATTGTTCGAGTACGCCGGAGCGCCGCAAACCCAGGCGATCGAAACCTTGTGCGATATCGTAATTGCGCCGCGATGCGATCAATCCCGCTAAATGCTTATTCGCCGCCGTGTCGTAGCAATGTGCCTGGGCAGCGGCGAGGCTCAACGCGGGCGATAGGTGCTGCGAACGTAATATTTCCAAATTGCCACGTACGATATGCAAACTAGAACCGCCATACACCTCATCACCGCGATGATTGCGCGTCAGACATTGGGTGCCGTGATAAACGATGCTGATGCCTGCCAGATCGACCTGCCCAATACTGAATGTTTCCACGCTCTCCAGATGTTGCTCAAGCACCACGCCGTAGTTTTGCACCTCATCGTCATCGAGCTGAGCGAGTGCGCTATCGAGTTCGTTGTGATCGCGTACTAAATATTGACCGCCACCGCCAATACCGAGCGCACATTTAATACGAATTGAATTATTGCGCAGTAAGCGCATGCCCGCGCGACGTGCATCGTGCAGCGAAAACGCGGTGTAACCGTCGAGTACCGCAGTGGCGACCGCACTAGCGAAATCGCCGCTCCAGCCCTCAACAGCGCTAGCCGCAGTATCCAGCAAGGGATGCGTAATACTTTTCGTGGTCATAAACGGATGCGTGACCACGCCGCCTAATAAATGGTCCGCGCTCTGAATACCGAGATCGTGTGCAGGTGCGGCGAGCAATGTATCCACGGGAATAAAGTACAACTCCGCGCCGTTATGGCAGCGACCATCGTAGTAGCCGAGGAAGCGACCGCCGCGAAGCTTTGCCACTTTTTCGGCGATATGGAAACGCATCGCTGCGCTGTGATTCAGCGTGGTTTGATTATTTTCCGATAGTGGTTGCGGTTGGGCATCGGCGGTTGAATAAATCACGACATCACGGCAAACGGTCATTACTGCATCCTGGCGGCATAGTTGCTGACAGCTTGGTTACTGGCAGCAGGATTACTGGCGGTTAAATTAAACGCGATGACGAGTTTCAAGCATCCTCGTCATCGTCGTTATTTTTTGCGAGTTGAACGAGCGCTTCCTCACGTCTGTCGCTGGCGAAAAAAATTTCGCCACAGCCGCGACAGCGGCATTCGACCAGTGCGGATTGTTCATACACGACCAGGCCCAGGCCGGCAGGCTTAGTGGCATTACAGAGCGGACAGTGAATGGCGTTGGACATGGGACACCCCCATTTAATAATTGTTTTCGAACCCAGTGCTGGTTTTACCGAGAGCTGAGCATAGCTATGCAAGCGTTGCGCCGGCGCTGCGCTGGTATTACATGCTCAACGGTGTGGCACGAATGGTGCTCAATCAACCGGCACGAAGGTCTCATTAAATGCGCTGGATATTGAGATGAAGCGACCGATATGGAACGGCACCATTTCGTTTGGATTGTTGAATATTCCGGTGGTGCTGCAGGCGGCGGAAAAACGGGTCGACCTGCATTTTCGGATGATCGATAGCCGTAGTAATAAGCCGATCCGTTATGAGCGCGTTAACTCTGAGACCGGCGAAGAAGTGCCGTGGCAAGATATCGTGCAGGCATTCGAGTATGAGAAGGGCAATTATGTGATTCTCAGCAAGGATGACATCGCCAAGGTCGCGCCGGAGGGTAAAGAAACCATCGAAATTGAAGCGTTCGTCGATCGCGCGGAAATCTCGCCGCTGTATTTCGAAAAGCCCTACTATCTGCTACCGGGGAAAAAAGCCGAAAAAGGTTATGTGCTGCTGCGCGAAACCTTGAATGAAAAAAATCGTGCGGGAATCGGCCACGTCATTATTCGCACGCGGCGTTATCTGTGTGTCGTGCTTGCCGAAGGCGATATGTTGATTCTGAACTTGTTGCGCTTTCAGCAGGAGGTGGTCGATCGCGCGGAATTTGAGTTCCCGGAGAACGATTATAAAAAATGGCGAATTTCACACGCCGAAATCGATATGGCGACAAAACTGATCGATTCGATGACCGTGCCTTGGAATCCGGCGGATTACATCGATGATTATCGCGAGCGTCTGATTGCATTGGTCGAAAAACGCCTGGCGGGCAAAAAAGGTCTGGTGCATGAGGAAGCCGAGGATGCGCATGCCGAAGAAGCGACCGCGAGCAACGTTATCGACTTTATGGATTTGTTAAAGAAAAGCCTGAAGAAGAAAGCCATTACCAATGCCGATGAGTCCGACTCGGAACCGGCTGCACCCACACGCAGGAAAGCGCCAACCGCCAAGAGGCAAACAACTACTGCAAAAAATAAAAAGACCACGGCAAAAACAAAATCCACGAGATCGAAAAAACCAACGACGGAATCGGCAGCTAAGCGCGCTCGGCGATAATGGCTGTAGCATTTACAATTCAGTGTCAGCGTTACGAAATGAGCGATTTTTTAACGCACCTTAATTACAAAATCCCTGCTTGTTTATTGAAATAAATTCCTGTGCGTACCTGCAGTGCGTTTTTAATTTACTTTAAAGGACGCGTCCTCGTCATTTTGAGCAATTTTTGAAAATTTTATTTCGTTTTGGCGCGATTGGTTAATTTTTTGCTGTAGCTATTGTTGAGTCGACCGAAATAGTGGCGCCACGTATGAGAAGCCTCGGTATGAAAAGCAGAACAACTGCCAGCGCAGCGATGTTATTACCGTTATTGGGCGCGGCCCTAACCAGTTATGCGGAAGATGGCAAAGGCGTGCTGACGATCGGCCTGGAAAATGATTTGTTCGGCGCCGGTAAGGATTCGCATTACACGCACGGCACCGAGATTACCTATATCAGCGATACCTATCAGCCGCATTGGTTGGAGAATGTAGCCTCAGTGCTGCAGCTGTATAACGAGGGCGATGATCTGCGCGTCGGCGTGTCGTTCGGGCAGCAGATGTATACACCGCGCGATATTCGCACACCAACGCCCATATTGACCGATCGGCCATACGCAGGCTGGATGTATTTAAGTTTTGGACTATTGACCGATACCCCAAGCCAGCGCATTCGCAACCTGAATAAATTGGATCTGGTGGTGGGTTTAGTGGGACCGCAATCGCATGCCGAAGAGGTGCAGCGCTGGGTCCACGATGTGACCGATTCCGATACTCCGGAAGGTTGGGATAATCAGCTGCACAACGAAACCACCATCGACGTGCAATATCAGCACGAATGGATTATTCCGCTGATTGAAAACAATCTCGATGTAGTTCCGCGCGTGGCGGTCACACTCGGTACCTCGCAGCGGTATGCCGGCACTGGGTTGACGTTTCGACTCGGTAGCGGGCTGAGCGCGGATGCCGGTCCGCCGCTGATTCGTCCCAATGCCGCCGGTTCGCATTATTTTCAAACCGCGCAATCGTTTTATTGGTATTTATTCGTCGGCGCGCACGGGCGCTATGTCGCACACAATATTTTTCTCGATGGCAATACCGATGGCGATAGCCAGAGCGTCGACAAGAAACATTGGGTGGCTGAAGCGCAGGGCGGCGTTGCGATGGGATGGCAGAACTGGCGCCTTACCTTGACAGAGATTTATCGATCGCGCGAATTCAAACATCAGGACGAACCGGATGAGTTCGGCGCGGTGACATTGTCATACCGTTTCTAACGCCTGATGTGAGCGAGAGTCGTAGTAAGTGAATGAGTGAAAAAAGAGGAGAATCGCGATGTTGAAATGGGCTCTTATCTTTGCGGTGATTTCGGTTATCGCCGGCATCTTCGGCTTCACTGGCATTGCGTCCGGTGCGGCTGGCATAGCGAAATTTCTATTTTTCGTTTTTGTCGTATTGCTGGTGTTGGTGTTGTTGGGCGCAGCGATTGGTTTTTCTTTCTAACCGACCGTTGTTTTTTTAATGAGAATGAGGATTACACAATGAAATCCATGCAAAAAATATTATTGGCAACGATGACCGCCGGGGCTTTAGTGATCGGCACTGTACCAGGCTGTGCCGTAACACGTGATCAATCCACTGCCGGTGAATATGTCGATGATTCGGCCATCACCGCGAAAGTGAAAACCAAGTTTATCGAAAGCAAACAGGTTGATGCCGCGGCAATTACTGTGGAAACGCTGAAAGGCACCGTGCAATTGTCCGGCTTCGCGAAAAGCTCGCAAGAAAAATCGGTAGCGGAACAATTGGCGAAAGAAGTAAAAGGCGTGAAAGCAGTTAAAAACGATCTGCTCGTTCGTCCGTAAACCGCGTTATAAATGGTTATCCCTCTCCCCGCGGGGAGAGGGGCTTAATCATAACTTCCCTCAGATTTTCTTCAGTTTTACCGTCTGTCTCGGCAGTAACTCTGCCCACACCGGCAACATCCGCAATAAGTGAAACGCCGCCGCACTCACCATACCGCGCCACCAGGTATGACGCGGCATGCGATCGAGCTGTACACGACGGCAGGTGCTGGTCATCAGCTGGTTCAGCTTGGCGCGCAGCTCCCGATTGAACGCCGCATCGTCGATAATCGCATTGGCTTCGAGGTTCAATGCAAGACTCAATGGATCGAGATTGCTTGAGCCAATAGTTGCCCAGCTATCGTCCATTATCGCGACCTTGCCATGAAAAGGGCGTTCGCAATATTCGTAAATTTGCACGCCGCCGCTGAGCAAATATTCGTACAGCAACGCAGCTGCCCATTTCACTAGTCCGATATCCGGGCGTCCCTGCAAAATCAGTTTTACGTCTACATTGCGCCGCGCGGCACTACGCAAACTGCGCAATAGTCGATAGCCGGGGAAAAAATACGCATTCGCGATGATTAATTCGCGCTGTGCCGTGCGCATTGCCAGTCGATAATAAAATTCGATTTGCGTGCGCTGCAGATGATTGTCGCGCGTGATAAACATTACCCGCGCGCAACAATCCGCAGCGGTATCTGTCGCATGTTTTCCCGCCATTTCACCGCGCCGCCGGCGCCGCTGCAGATGCCGGCGATACACGCGCGCAGTCCAGCTTTCGCCTGGCTTCTTCACCGCGCGCTCGCAAAAATCGCGCATTTCCAATGCGGCCGGGCCTGCGATTTCCGCGGCGTAATCCTGCTTTGCTTCGGGTCCGAAATCGCTGAGATGGTCGGCGCAAAAATTAATGCCGCCGATGAAGGCAATTCGGCTATCGATAACGACGAGCTTTCGGTGCATGCGCCGAAACAGATTCGTACGCAGGCCGAGCAATGTCGAGCCCGGATCGAAGATGTGCACATGCACGCCCGCTGCGGTCATGCTCGCGCTGAATTCGCCATCAAAACCGTGTGAGCCAAAGCCATCGACCAACACGCTCACATGCACGCCACGCTCACTGGCATCGATCAGCGCCGCCCGTAATTGCTGACCTATCTTATCGTCACCAAAAATGAAGGTTTCCAGAAATACTTCTTGGGTAGCATCGCGAATCGCAGCTAATACCCGCGGAAAAAATTCATCGCCATTTTCGAGCAATCGAACCCGATTACCTTCGTGCCAGTGGCGGTTCATTGCGTCATCTCATCGTTGCCCAGTGGCGGTGACTCATCATATATCGCCAACGCCGCACGATCGCTTGCAAGCGCTTCGGGAGTTGTCGACTCTTGGTCTATCGATAAGGTCAGTTCGCCAGCGAGCGGAGCATGGTCGGATAAATGCGCCCACGGCCGCTGCGATAGTGGCAGGGGGCGGCTGGCGAGCAGATTGCGCGTATAGATACGGTCGAGCTTGAGCACGGGCCAGCGCGCCGGAAACGTCGGTGCCGGTGTACCGTACACGCGCGCAAATATTTCGGTTAAGCCATGGTCGCGCAGCAAGCGCGCATTGCCAACGAGCCGCCAATCGTTGAAATCGCCGGCAATAATCACCGCGGCATCGGCTGGCAGCGATGCGATCAGTGCGAGTAACAAATCGAGTTGATGCTGACGTTGTTTTTCGCGCAGGCCGAGGTGTATACACATCGCATGGATCGACGTGCTCGTTCCGGGCAACGCCAACTCACAATGCAAAATGCCGCGCTGCTCGGAACCATCGTGACTCACATCGATATTACGGTGCATAACAATCGGGAATTTCGACAACAATGCATTGCCGTGATGGCCGCCTGGATAAACCGCATTGCAGCCATAGGCAAATTCGCTCCACACCGAATCGGCTAGATACTCGTACTGCGACACGGTGGGCCAGTGCGAATACCGTTTGGCGTGCAGCGCATTGGCGCCGATCACCTCTTGTAAAAAAACAATATCGGCACCGACCTGACAAATGGCGGTTTTTAATTCCGGTAAGACGAATTTACGATTGAAGGCGTTAAAGCCTTTGTGCAAATTGATTGTCAGCACGCGGATTTTAACGAGCTGCGCCGCAGGCGACGGCGTGGCCGGATCGACGCTCAGCATCGGCGACAGCTTCCGTTCGACGCCGTTAGCCGGGCGTCGGTTCGTTAGCGTGTTTTATTTTCGCGCCGTCACCGGTTTGCGCTACATGATGAAGCGCCGTATTCAATTGATCGATCTGTACCACCCAATCCGAATCGGCAATTAACGCATCCCTGATGAATTGCTGTTGGGAATCGGAAAAAAAATGCGCTTCACTTAATTTCTCGCCTTCATGCAAACGGTGTTGTGCGCAGAATTGGCGTATCGATGCCTCATCGCTCGGCAAGCCTAGCTGCTCGAACAAATCGCTAAACTCATGATGTGCCTTGTCCACGATGTCTTCCCCAGCGTTAATAGCGGTGGTGTGAATACCGCTGGTGTTATGAGTGGTGATACGAACAGTACTCAAAAAGAAATCGGCCGCCGTAGCGGCCGCGAAAGCATCATATTCGACCCATCACCAGCAGAATAATCACGATTAACAGAATGAGGCCAAGTCCGCCTGTCGGCGCGTAGCCCCAACCTCGACTATGCGGCCACGCGGGAATGGCGCCGATCAATAGCAATATTAATACGATTAATAAAATCGTTCCGAGTGTCATCTCGCTCTCCTTAATTATGGCCATTGGCAGTTAAAGTCTTGCCATTTTTTGGCTTAACCCAACGCCATCTTTTGGCTTAACATTGTTGGCGTAACTCTCATCTTCCTAACTTGCACTGATGCACATTCCGTAGTTGTTGCGGTGATTGATGCGATCTCCGCATTATTCAGGTTCGCGCTTCACAATAATTTCACTTTTTACCGATTTCACGCCTTCGGTAGAGCGCGCAATTTGCACGGCCTGATCGGCTTCATCAGCGGATTTGGCGATGCCGTGCAGCCACACTTGGCCAGAATCATCGGTATCGACTTTCAAACGTGCGGCGCTCTTCGGCATTTCCGCAGCAATTTTCGATTTGATTTTGGTGGTGATGACCGAATCTTTCACGTAGTTGACCGCGTTGGATTCATCGGCGATTACATAGACCGGTGCGAGCACCAGACCCATTGCTACACAAATACTCAAGATTAGTGGTTTCATCGCTATTTCCTCTCGATTTAGGTAAAGAAGCATGTGGTTAAGGGGAACCTCGTTTCGCGTTGATGAAACAACGCAGCACAGCAACGGCAGTGCGCACTCGTTTTAGCGATTGCTGACCGCCAGTACATCCTCGTTATCGTCGTCTTCGGTTTGATGACGAAACCCCAAATTACCCGCGGCCGCCGCCACCAATGCTCCGACTATCAGCGCAGCGAAGGTCCACCAGCTGGCTCGTGCTAAATTGCGTGCGGCTTTATCGGCGGCGTCGCGTGCTTTTTGCTCCGCTTGTTGTTTGAGGTTTTGGTAATTAATCATCGCCTGGTTGTAAATTTGCTCGTAACGATCGGCAATGGCCTGGGCTTCATCGTGGGATTTGCCAGTGCGCGCCTGAATGATATTGACCAGCGCGTCTTTATCGGCGGCATTCAGCGCCGGTTGCGCGGATTGCCGCACGCGCTCCAGCCAGTTGGCAAAATCGGTATCGGCCGCTTGCGGTTGCTGAGCGGCGTGACTCGCAGTGGCTTTCGCATCGTCGCTGGCATTCTGCGCTTTTTGCGAAATATTTTGCGGTGCTAATTCTGGCTTGCCGCTTTGCAATAATAAGGTGTCGAATTCACGTCGCAAATGATCGGTATCGAGATTAATACCGTTTTGCTGCAATTCGGTTTTCACTTTATCGGCGACCGCGGGTGCAGCTTTCGCCATGCCGGCACCGGCTACCGCAATACCTTTGCCGAATACCGAAGCGGTGGTTGAAATAATACTGCTGGTGGCCGCCGTCAGCAGATAGGTGGTCAGTAGAGTGACCACGCTCCACGTCAGCACGCCGTGCAACCAACCGAGCGCATGCGCCGAGCGGCCCGAGTAATACCCGCCGATAATCAGCGCCACCACCGTAGTGATGACGACCCACGCACCCGCCGCATACGAAAACCCGGCCAGCGGATCGGCTTCGTGCGGTTGCACAATGCTGGCGCCAATCGCCGAGCCGAGTACGCCGCAGAGTAAATAAATCGTCAGCGCCAATACCGATCCCGCCACGATTGCGCCCCACGAAATTAGCTTCACGTTATGAGATTGCTTGTAAACGACTGTGCTCATGGCTCTATCCTTATCGAATTAAACGAGAACATTTTTAAAAGCAGCGTCGATGCATCATTCGAAGCGACATTCGTCGATCTGAACTGGGCTTAATGAAAAACCAGATAAAGCAACAGCAGAACGATGACAGGCACTCCGAGAAACCAGCCGATGATGTATGGCATAACCGCCTCCTGATTTTCAAAAACTAAAAGTTATTTTCAGAAACCTGTTTTGGAAAAAACAGTTTCGAAAATATTCTCGACGTAAGTGATTGAGCAAATGCTGTGCCTGAAGTGCTGTGTCGGTGAATAAAATATTCGAACACGGTGGAATGCATGAGTTGGCAGGATGATTGCGTGGTGGGCAATAAATGTTGAGCGCTGATTTGTAAATACAGTCGTATGTAAATTCAATCGAGCGCAGCCGAGGGTGGTAACGATGCAGAATTTTGGTTGGCGCAATGAAACGACCGCGCATGATGGCACTCAAGCGCAGCCGTCCGCTATTTACTCTAGTCGCTCGCAGCCTCGCGACTCCAATGTGCGGCTTATGGCCACTAATACGAGAGATCATGAAAATACCAACGCTCGCCCCCTCCCTACGAATGATCGGGAAATTAAGCTGCGTGAACACTGGCGTCGTCGCGATGACCACCACGGCGCGAATAGCGCAGCAGGCAACGCATTGAATGCCAATCTGCGGCCGTTGGCGGATTACCGCAGCGCAAAATCAATTTACGCTGCGCTTGAACATTATTTTGCTGAGCTGCCGTCGGCGGCCGATGTACTTTCTTCTTCAACACCTTCTACGGCCGCTGCCGCTGCGCTAAAAGCCGACGGCAACGTGGTGGAGCAGCAATCGCATGCATTTTTGTTGGAGCAATTACGCCAGGCCCAGCAACTCGACACCGAGCTGCCGGACAATCCACGTCATCTCCCACTATGGCTGGAAGAAAATGTAAAAAATATCGGGCAGCAATATCATTCTTACATCGCTGAACGCGAGGCTGGCGGTGGGCGAAAATTCTTTGCAACTCGTTCCCACGCCTTGTATTTCTTACGTGCGGTAGCGCCCACTAAATTGGTGGATGGGGCGTGGTTATATGGCCTGCTCACACAATGGCGCGATCCCTACGTTGCACCCTTTATCGATATTTATCTCGATGAGCTGGGACATGGCGTGCCGGAAAAGAATCATGTGCTGTTATATCGCCGTCTGCTCGATCACGAAGGTATCAATACGGCGCTGCCGCTCAGCGACGCGCATTATGTGCAGGGTGCGATTCAGCTGGCGTTCGCTTATCACGCCGAAGAATTTCTGCCAGAAATTATCGGCTTCAATCTCGGCTACGAGCAATTGCCATTGCATTTGCTGATCACGGCTTATGAATTGGCCGAGCTAGGTATCGATCCGTATTACTTCACGCTGCATGTCACCATCGACAATTTCGATTCCGGGCATGCGCACAAAGCATTGCAGGGCGCACTGGCGCTGATGCCGAAAATCGACGACGGCGGCGAATTTTATCAACGCATGATGAATGGCTATCGCTTGAATGCGCTGGGTATCGGCACATCGGAAATTATCGAGCATTTCGATATGGACGACGAGCTGGTGTTGATGCTGCAGCAAAAAAGCGAGCTCGGCCGTTTCATGCACGCGGATGCTTCGCGTATCGAAGGTCGTACTGTCAACGAATGGTTGGGCGATCCGCAACGGATGGGCGATTTTATCGCGGCGTTAATGCGCAACGGTTGGATCAAACGTCATCAGGATCCGAATCGCAGCCGTTTCTGGCGGATGATTGCCGCGAGTAATGGCGCGATGGCGGGTGTGTTCAACTGCGCGGAGCAGCGCTTGATTTACGAATGGATTGGCGGCGCTGCGAATGTGGGTGGCGGTGAAATTCCGAATGTCGGTCGCAGTGTGCGACGCCGCACTGCGCACGCGGAATCTGCCGATATCAATTCCGACGTACAGCGCTTGCAGCAACAGCTCGCGCAATTGGATGAACCGGTGGCGATCGATCATTTACTGCCGTACCTCAACCCGTCGCTCCATTACACGCCAGTTGGATTGGCAGCGACACAGCGTTTTAGCAAAGCACTGCGTGCTTGAGTGCAGTCGGCACGTCATTGATTCAAACGAAGAGCAGGCCATGCCCCGGATGAATTCGTTTCCACCCACGGCGGTGCGGTTAGCGCCAGCACCGCCGATGTTATCGAGTGCCGCGCAAGCGCTGGTGAAAGTGGGTAATTATTTGCGCGCGCAAAATTATCGATTCGTTACCGTGACGCCGAATACGCATGCAAGGATGCGCGCAACGTCGCACGTTTGGGCCCGCAACCTGCGCGATATTTTCGGCTGGAGCAAGCCGTTTCATGCCGATACGAATGTCCACATCAATACGGATGTTTATGAGCGTACGAATGTTAATGGGGAGGCAACGCGTTTTTATACAGAGATAGCGCGAGCTGCTACCGATGTGGTACCGCGGTCGTTGTTCGCATTATTACGCGCGGGCGGTGTTCTGCATAAATATCGCGACGGCTGGTATAGCGGTGTGCGCTTTTCGACCGTGGGATCGCTGCTGCTAATGCATTCAGCATTTCCCACCGACGCCGACGATGCGGTATTTCTCGGTCCCGATACATATCGCTTCTGCACGTTTATTCAGGATTTTCTCGAGCGTCATGCGCTGCCGCTACAGCGCGTCGCCGATATCGGCTGCGGCAGCGGCGCAGCGGCAATTACGATTGCACGCCATTATCCGACGGCGACGGTACACGCACTCGATATCAATGCGCAGGCTTTGCAGCACACGCGCATCAATGCTGCGCTGGCGGGTGCCGATAATGTCGCGGTCGGTTACAGCGATCTGCTCGACGATACCGACGGCGAGTTCGATTTGATTGTCGCGAACCCGCCGTACATGGTCGACGCCGCGCAGCGGTCGTATCGTCACGGCGGTGAATTATTCGGCGCGGAATTCTCATTGCGGCTATTCGATAACGCGGTACCACGTCTACGCGCGGGCGGTTCGTTGTTGTTGTACACAGGCACGGCAATTGTCGATGGCGAAGATGTATTTTTGCGCGAGCTGCAAACGCGTCTCGCGCGTGCGGATTTGAGTTGGAGTTATCGCGAAATAGATCCCGATGTATTCGGCGAGGAAATCGGTCGCGGCGCTTATGCCGGCGTTGAACGCATAGCGGTGGTGGGGTTGATCGTCACGCGCAATCTTCACACCGGCGAGGGCACCGTATGCACGCATTGACGGTGGTGCCGGGCCACAGCCATTCGCTGCAATTGGATACGCTCGATATGCCGGCTGCACAACCGCAACAATTGCTGGTGCGCGCCTTGGCATTGGGTATCTGCGGTACCGATCGCGAAATCATCGGCGGCACTTATGGTTGGGTGCCGCCGAATTCAACACGGTTGGTGATCGGCCATGAATCGCTCGGTCGCGTCGAGGTGGCCCCGGTGGGGAGTGGCTTCGAGCGGGGCGATCTGGTGGTCGGCATCGTGCGCCATCCGGATCCGGTGCCGTGCGCTAATTGCGCGATCGGTGAATTCGATATGTGCCGCAACGGCGAATACACCGAACACGGCATTAAAGGCCGCAACGGATTTGGCTGTGAATGGTTCACGCTCGATGCGCAGCGCGCAGTAAAAATTCCGCCATCGTTGGGTTTATGCGGCGTGCTGCTGGAACCAACCAGTATCGTCGCGAAGGCGTGGGAACAAGTCGACCGCATTGCGCAACGCAGCGCGGTGCCACCCAAAAATGCGCTGATTGTCGGCGCCGGCCCGGTCGGTTTGCTGGCGGCATTGCATAGCGTGCAGCGTGGTTTGGAAACGCATGTGGTCGATATCGTGGTGGACGGCATCAAGCCGCAATTGGTGGCCGAATTAGGCGCGCATTACCACGCGGTGGCCATCGAGACCATCGGCATTGCGTTCGATGTCGTTATCGAATGCACGGGTATCGGCAAAGTAATATTGGCCGCTACCGAGGCGCTCGCGAGCGGCGGTATTTTATGTTCGACGGGATTATCCAGTGGCGGCCGCAGCGTGCCGCTGAATCTCACGGAAATCAATCGCAATCTCGTGCTCGAGAACGAAGTTATTTTCGGTTCGGTCAATGCGAATCGACGGCATTACGAAATGGCGGTACGCACATTAGCGCTCGCGAATAGTGATTGGCTGGAAAAACTCATTACCCGTCGCGTGCCGTTGCATCAGTGGGAAGACGCGTTCGTACCGCGCGCCACCGATGTAAAAACCATTATTGAATTTTCGTCCTGATCAATTATGGCGGCGCGCATTGAAGATTACGCCGTGATCGGCGATTGCCACAGCGCTGCATTGGTTTCGCGCTATGGATCGATCGATTGGCTGTGTCTGCCGCGCTTCGATTCGCCGGCGTGTTTTGCGGCCTTGCTCGGCGATACCGATAACGGCAGTTGGGAAATTGCGCCGCAAGATTCGGTGCAACACATCGAGCGCAATTATCGCGACAACACGCTGATTATCGAAACGCTTTTTACCACTGCGACCGGTAGCGTGCGGCTGCTCGACTTCATGCCGATCGGCACACCGCTGCGTCATATTGTTCGTATTGTCGAAGGCCTCAGCGGCAGCGTTGCGATGCATATGCTGCTGAAATTGCGCTTCGATTATGGTCGCGTCATACCGTGGGTGACACGCTTGAGCGATGGCGATGGCATCTGCGCAATTGCGGGCCCGGATATGGTCTTGCTGCGCAGCGACGTCGAATTGCGCGGCGAGGATTTATCCACGTGTGCGCAATTTACGATTGCCGCCGGGCAGCGCTGTCAATTTTCGTTGACACATCAACGCTCGCATTTACCGCTGGCGCCGCCGCTCGATGTCCACAGTGCGTTGCAGGATACCGAGCATTATTGGCAAGAGTGGTCGCAACGATTTTCCGATGGCGGTCGCTGGCACGCATTGATCATGCGTTCGCTGATTACATTGAAGGCGCTAACCTTTACCCCGACCGGCGGCATGGTCGCCGCAATCACCACGTCGTTGCCGGAGCAATTAGGTGGGCGACGCAATTGGGATTATCGCTATTGCTGGCTGCGCGATGCGACGCTGACCTTGATGACGCTGATGAGCGCGGGTTATTACGAGGAAGCGGAGGCATGGCGGCGGTGGTTGGTACGCGCGGTGGCGGGTAGCCCCGAGCAAACGCAAATCATGTATGGTCTGGCGGGCGAGCGTCGTATCGACGAATGGGAAATTGGTTGGTTGCGCGGTTACGAGCATTCCGCGCCGGTGCGCATCGGCAACGCGGCATCGAATCAGATTCAGCTCGACGTCTACGGCGAAGTCATGGATGCGTTGTATCAGGCGCGCAAAGGCGGTTTACCCGCCGATGAATATAGCTGGCGGGTGCAGTGTGCGCTGCTGAAACATCTCGAATCGATTTGGCAGTTGCCGGATGAAGGTGTGTGGGAAGTGCGCGGCGGTCAACAGAATTTCACGCATTCGAAAATCATGGCGTGGGTGGCATTCGACCGCGCGGTGAAATCGATCGAGGAATTTGGCGTCGATGGACCGCACGCGCATTGGGTGGCATTGCGCGAGCGTATTCATGCCGATATCTGTGCGCGTGGTTTCGATCGCAACAAGAATTCGTTCGTGCAAAGTTACGAAAGCGCCGCACTCGATGCGGTGTTATTGCAAATTCCTCTGGTCGGATTTTTACCGCCGGACGATCCGCGCGTCATCGCCACCGTCGCCGCAATTGAACATGAGCTGATTGCCGATGGCTTGGTCCGGCGCTATCGCACTGAAGAGGTTGCGGATGGCTTGCCGGCCGGCGAAGGCACTTTTCTCGCCTGCAGTTTTTGGCTGGCCGATAATTATGTGCTGCAAGGCCGTCACGACGAAGCGCTGGCGTTATTTCAACGCCTGACCGCGCTATGCAACGATGTCGGCCTGTTATCGGAAGAATACGACCCTAGCCAGCAGCGTTTGGTCGGTAATTTTCCACAGGCGTTTTCACATACTGCGTTAATCCACACCGCATTAAATCTCGCCAGCAGCGGTGCGGCGGAGATGCGCGCGCAACCCAACGCGTAATTTATTCGCGTCGCCATCACAAAAGTATTTTCTTCAATTAAAACCTTTTTTTCTCAGCCGCGACCGCTATTGCGCCGATAAATATATGCACTGGCACTCGGCTTGCTCTTTTTCACTAATAGAAAAGTCTATTGCTAGCAAAAAATCTATCGGTCTAAAAATTCCATCGAGAACAACAGCAACTCAGCATCGAATGTGAAATTAACGCAGGAGAGAGCAGTCGTGAATCACGCAACGAAAAAACCACAGACTCCACCAGCAAAAATGGGGGGTATGCCGCGCAGAATGATCGGATTTATGCTCGGCCACGAGCAATTCACAGTGCCGCAGCTGGTCGAGTACGGGGCTGCCGCCAAACATGCCGGCTTTGAATTACTGGCTACCAGCGATCACCTGCAACCGTGGCAAGCGAATGAAGGTCATTCGGGGTTGGCGTGGGTCACGCTCGCCGCGCTGAGCCAGCATCCCAAACCGGCGTGGATGGGCACGACCGTGACGTGTCCTACTTTGCGTTATAACCCGGCGGTGGTGGCCGAAGCATTCGCCTCGCTGAGTCTGCTGCAGCCCGGGAATATTTTTGCAGGCTTCGGGTCCGGCGAAGCGCTTAACGAACAGGCCGCGACGGGCGAATGGCCAGACTGGGAAGAGCGTTGGCAGCGCTTGATTGAAGCGACTTCGATTGTGCGCAAACTGTGGACCGGCGATGAGATCTACCACGACGGCAAGCATTACCAAGTGAATGCAAAATTGTACGATGCGCCAGCGCAACCTATTCCGATTCTATTGGCCGCGAACGGACCGAAAGCAATGCGTCTCGCCGGCGAATACGGCGATGGCTTAATTACCGATGTGCCGACATGGAAGCAACACAAGAATAAATTTATCGAGGGTCTGGCTGCGGCTGGCAAAAAACTCGAAGACACACCGGTACTGATCGAAACGTACGTCGTCGTTGGCGAACAGGCCGAGGCTGAAGAAGCGGCGAATATATGGCGCTTTGGGCCCAAAGCATTTACTGGGTATCACAACATGGTCAGCCCCATCGATATTCAACAGGCCGCAGAAAAAGAAATTCCATTGGAGCAGGTATATGCAGATTGGCCGGTGAGTCTCGATCCCCAGGTGCATATCGACGCGATCCACGAATTATTCGCGCTCGGCGCAACTATCGTGAATATCCACTCGGGACAAATGGATCAGCAGCGCGTGATCGATTTTTATGGCAAACGCGTATTGCCATCGGTAAAAAATGAAATGGCTTCTTTCGACTGAGCTGAGGATTCGGTGACGAGATAGATGTCCGGCGGGAGAATTTAACGCGCTATTCGACCCTGCGCACAGCAACTAAATTCGGGAAAAATCTGAACAGCAAAATGAAAAAAGGCGCCGCAATACGGCGCCTTAACCCGTACTATTCCTGATCCTGATTGCTACGGCCCTGCTGGCCGCGATGGCTATTCTGGCCGCCCTTGGCACCTGCTTGACGTGCTTCTTCCGAGGTAAATTCGTGCGCAGTGCCACGCTCGTGAGCGACCTGACCGCCACGCGAACCTGCTGCGCGAGCTTCCTCGGAAGTAAACTCATGAGCGGTCCCTTTTTCATGAGCGGCGCGTCCACCTTGAGCCGCAATCTCGCGTTGACGCTCTGGATCCATCGATGCGAAGCCGCGATTGCTGGTATTGGAGCGCTGAGTGTCCTGATCTCGATTTGCCATAAGTAAATCTCCTAACTGGGTCTGCATACATTAAAAACGTTCAGCTATTTTTGTGGCTTTCACGACCGGCTTTAGACTGTTGCGAATTAGCCTGTTGCGAAGAAGAACCGCCACGCGTTTTGCTTTGACTGCTGGAATTACTGCTGTCTTGACCGCCATGACTGGCATGGCCGCCTTTCGCGGAAATCTCGCGTTGTTTTTCCTTATCCATGGAACCGAAACCACGATTTCCTGAGCCTTGGTTACGTTGATTGGTCATGATGCACCTCTCTTCGGTTGTGTGACTTACCCGTTCGATTGTGAGTTGCGAGGCTACTAAATCCGCAGCCACCCATAAAAAGGCAACCCCCGTGCCGCTTCTACTTTCGTTTGAACATAAGGCACTCGATTGGATCAAATACTGCGTGATGCGAAAAAGTGCTGTTAAAAACGCTTTTTTTTTCGATCCATAGCGATGTGATTGATCGATTTAGTGCGCATTGCGATGAGAGAGGGTAGTAGCCGCGTAATCCTTTGCACATATTGCGCGAACGCTATGTAAATACTGCAGAAAGGAAATTTTTAGGAAAATTGGATAAATAAGGAGATTGGTACGGTGGTTGCTGCAACTACTTCACAACGGGTGTCACCATGAGCCCCACAACAAATGAATATATAAATTTCTGCTTCGCTATTTCCGAGCAAGTCCATCCGTTTTCAAATAGGGCTATTACTATGAACGATGAATCTGCTCTTGCAGGTATTGCCGCGCTGTCGAACAAAAGCCGCTGGGAAATTTTTTGGTTGCTGGTCAATGACGAAAGCGCGCATATGAGCGCGGGCGATATCGGCGAGCACTTGAAGATTGCTCCTGCCACGTTGTCATTTCATCTTAAAGAACTGACGCACGCGGGTTTATTGCATGCTACGCGCAGCGGCAGCCGGCGTTTGTATGCGCCGGACTGCAAAGTGATCAGCCAGATCGCCGATTACCTCACCCGCAAATGCGCTAACGCGAATAGCGGTGACGATGACAAAAACTCACCGCAAGGGCAGGCCGAGTCGCGGGTGGCTGGGCATGAATGGGTGCGCTGAGTTTATTTTCAGCCAAGTGAGCTCTCTAATTCGCCAATGAGCTGTCTAGTTCATGGGAGCTAAGATGGAGGAGGCCATCGCGATGAAGAAAAAGCCGGCCAAAAAATCATCCGCAGGTGCCGCGCCAAAAAAATCCGGCAGCGCATTAAAAGATCCCGGCACTACGCCAACAAAATCCAGTAAGACACCCAAAAAAACAGTAGCAAAAAGTGCAGTAACAAAAAGAGCAGCAGCAAAAAAATCGCCGAGCGCTGCCGCGTTACAAAAATACCGGCAGATGCGCAATTTTGACGACACACCGGAGCCTGCGGGCGGCAGACAGAAAAAATCCGCGACGCTGAGCTTCGTCATTCAGAAACACGCGGCATCGCATCTTCATTATGATTTTCGTCTCGAACTCGATGGCACATTAAAAAGCTGGGCGGTACCGAAAGGGCCGAGTCTCGATCCCGCCGATAAACGGTTAGCGATGCATGTCGAAGATCATCCGCTCGACTACGCGAATTTCGAAGGCACGATTCCCGCCGGCAATTACGGCGCCGGCACAGTCATAGTGTGGGACCGCGGCGAGTGGATTCCGCACGGCGATGCGACTGCTGCTTATCAACAAGGCAAATTAAAATTTGAATTGCGCGGCGAGAAATTGCACGGCGGTTGGACGCTCGTAAAATCGCATGGCCGTTACAAGGAGAACGGTTGGCTATTGATTAAGGAGCGCGACGAGGCTGCGCGGCCGGCCGCCGAATTCAATGTCGTCGAGCAAATGCCGGACAGCGTGCTCGGTGGAAAAATGGGTGAGGTCTGGCAATCGAATCGTAGCGCGCAAAAAAAGCCGCCAGAAAAAAAATCGCGCCGCGCCGCCGTCAAAACAAAAATTACGATGCCGGACACCGCAAAAGCAGCGGCGCTGCCGTTGATGCTGGCGCCGCAATTGGCGATGCTCGCCGACACGCCTCCGCGTGGCAATGATTGGAGCTATGAACTCAAGCTCGACGGGTATCGCGTTGTCGCGCGTATTGCCAATGGTGAAGTGCGTCTGTTTACCCGCAATGGCAACGACTGGACCGCGAAGCTGAAGCATATTGCTGCGGCGTTGGCGACGCTGGCTCTCGACAACGCCTGGCTCGATGGTGAAATCGTGATGCTCGATACTAACGATCGCCCCAGTTTTCAATTACTGCAAAACGCATTTGAAAGTTCCCGCACCGAAAAAATTCAATTCTTCTTATTCGATATTCCGTATCTAAACGGATTTGATCTGCGTTCAACGCGGCTCGATGAGCGGCGCCGCGTGCTGGAGCAATTACTCGCCAGCGCGAAGCCGCCGCTGATATTCAGCGCGACGCTCGATATGCCGGTGGCGCAGCTGTATAAGCACGCCTGCGATCTGCAACTTGAAGGCTTGATCGGCAAACGCAATAGTTCGCTGTACCGATCGACCCGCTCGAATGACTGGATCAAATTGAAATGTCTGCAGCGGCAAGAATTTGTTATCGGTGGTTTTACCGATTCGAGTCGCCCGGGTCCGGCAACGTTCGGCTCGCTATTGCTCGGTCTGCACGAACCCGACGGTAAGTTGCGCTATGCCGGACGCGTCGGTACCGGCTTTACGCAAGCGAGCCTTAAACAATTAGCGCAAAAAATGCGCGCGCTCGAAATCGAAAAAATGCCGTTCGATATTTACACCGGCGAAAAAGCCACCCGTAAGGTGCATTGGATTAAACCGAGCTTGGTGTGCGAAGTTGCATTCACCGAATGGACCACCGGCGGGCATGCGCGACACCCCAGTTTTATGGGCCTGCGCGACGATAAGCCGGCGCAAGCCGTTACCACCGAAAAAACCGTTTCCGCGCAAACACTCAATAAGAAAACAGCAAAAAAAACGGCGGCACCCCGCAACAGCGGTATCGAAATTACGCACGGTGAGCGCATCGTCGATCCGAAATCAGGTACGACCAAGCGCGAGCTTATTGAATTTTATGCGCAGATTGCGCCGGCGCTGTTGCCACATTTGCGCAATCGACCTGTATCGCTGGTGCGCGCACCGGCCGGTATCGACGGTCAGTTATTTTTTCAAAAACATTTGCAGCATATGGAAATTCCGCACGTGACCGAGTTGAAGCGAGGGTATTTTCCCGAGCATCCGCCGCTGTTGAATGTGGCAACAGAAACAGCGCTGCTTGCCTGCGCGCAAATGAATGTCATTGAATTTCATACCTGGAACTCGACCCTTGACGATGGCGAACATCCGGATCGCATCGTGTTCGATCTCGACCCCGGCGAGGGCATCGTTTGGAAACAGATTCAGCAATCGGCCACGTTGATGAAAACGCTGCTCGATCAATTGCACCTGACATCGTTTTTAAAAACCAGCGGCGGTAAGGGCTTGCACATCATCGTCCCGATCGTGCCCGAACTCGGCTGGGATACGGTTAAAGATTTCGCCGCCGCCGTTGTGCGACATATGGCGAACACACTGCCGACATTATTTGTGGCGAAGAGCGGTCCGCGTAATCGCATCAATCGAATTTTTATCGATTATTTACGCAATGGGTTGGGCGCTACCACGGTGAGCGCCTTCAGTGTGCGGGCGCGAGCTGGGCTCGGCGTGTCCGTGCCGGTGGCTTGGGAAGAGTTGCCGGAGTTGCGCGGCGCCGATCACTGGACCGTGGCCAATGCGACCGAGCGGCTCGACAAACAGTACAAGCGGGTATGGGCGACCTACGAAAAATCCGCGCAGCGTCTGCACGATGCCATGCAGGCCATTGGTTTCGAGCACTGAGATGCGCAGCATTAATATCGGCATTTCCGGTTGGCGCTATGCGCCGTGGCGCGGTGTGTTTTATCCGGAGGATTTAACGCAGGATCGCGAGCTGGAATTCGCTTCGCGCGCGATGCAATCGATCGAAATCAACGGCTCTTTTTACAATCTTCAGCGTCCCGAAAGTTATCAAAAATGGTACGACGCAACGCCGCGCGGTTTTGTATTCAGCATAAAAGCGCCGCGTTACATCACGCATATATTGCGTTTGCGCGAGATAGAGATTCCAGTGGCGAATTTTTTTGCGTCGGGTGTATTTAATCTGCGGGAAAAGCTCGGTCCGATTCTCTGGCAGTTTCCTCCCAGCTTTAAGTTCGATGCGGCCAGCTTCGAAAATTTTTTAAAAAAATTGCCGCACGATACCACGGCCGCGGTCGCGCTAGCCCAGCACCATGACGCGCATGTCGACGGCCGTATGCAATTAACCAGCGAAAAGAAATGGCGTATTCGTCATGCGGTGGAAATTCGCAACCGGAGTTTCGTCGTTGCCGAATTCGTCGACCTGTTACGCGCCTATAACGTGGCGCTGGTGGTGGCGGATACGGCGGGAAAATGGCCGTTGTTCGAAAATATCACGTCCGATTTCATGTATCTGCGGCTGCATGGCGACGTGGAGTTATATGCGAGCGGCTATAGCGATACCGCGTTGAAGTTTTGGGCTGAACGCATCGCGGTATGGCATCGCGGCGGCCAAGTGCGCGATGCGCGCTTGATCGACACCGACAAGCCGGAGCGCAGCGGCAAAAAGCGCCATATATTTTGTTATTTCGATAACGACATCAAAGTCCATGCGCCCTTCGATGCGATTAAATTACGCGAATTAATCACAGCTGCTGCTTAGTCAACACTACGTACGTTAAAACTACGCTTAGCCAAAACTACGCGTAGCCAAAACAAACTACTGCGCTTTATTGGCCCTGGATTTGCTGAGTAATAACCCACATAACTCGTGATCAATTTACTTAGGTGTGCGAGGAGGTGCGCGCTATGCGTCTTTATTATTTATTCGACGATATATCCGCGGTTAAACAAATCTCTACGTATTTGCATCAGAACCGCATTAAAGACAGCCGTATCCACATATTCAGTGCGGATGAGGCGGGCCTTTATAAATACCGGCTACATTCGGCTTCGCCGCTACAAACGCGCGAGCTGATCCGCTATGGCGAGGAGGGCGGTTTGATCGGCTTGATTGTCGGCGCCGCGCTCGCATTGGTGTTGGTGTACTCGCTGAACTTTTTACGCGCTATGCCGATGGTGGCGTTTGCAGTTGTTACCGCCATTATCGCTGCACACGGTGCGTGGCTTGGAGGCATGGTTGGACTGGCAACCATGAATCGCCGGTTGAAAAAATTTCTGCCCGAGGTGCAGGCGGGACGTCATCTGGTCATGATCGATTTGCCACAAGCGCGTTGCGAAGAAATCGTGACGCTGGTGCGCACCCGGTTTCAGCAGGAGCCGCGCGATGAAGCCAATAGCATCGTGCTGCCTTTCATTTCTTAATACATCGTCGGGTCTTAATACGTAACGATTCGGAGATCGATCATCATGACCTCTACTCAGCAGAATTCGGACGTGTCCTCAAAAAAACAATCCCCAAAAAAATCTCCGCCGCTGCAACCGCCACAACGTCAATCGCATCAACCCGGCACACAGCAGGCGATGACGCCGGAGCCGATAACGATTCGCGAAAATTATCGCGGGTCCGATAAATTAAAGGGCAAAACCGCATTGATTACCGGTGGCGATAGCGGCATTGGCCGCGCGGTTGCTGTGCATTTTGCGCGCGAAGGCGCGAACGTCGCATTCGTGTATCTCGAAGAAGAGGACGACGCGCTGGAAACGCAGCGACTGATTCAGCAGGAAGGGCGTAAGGCGTTAACGCTGCGCGGCGATTGCGGATCGAAAGCGTTTTGTTTGAGCGCGGTGAAGGAAACGATACAACAATTCGGCACGCTGGATATTCTCGTCAATAACGCCGGCGAGCAGCATATGCAAACCCAGCTGGAAGATATTTCCGAGCAGCAATTGCGCGATACGTTCAACACCAATATTTTTGGTTATTTTTTTATGACACAAGCCGCGCTGCCGCACATGAAGCAGGGCGGCTCGATTATTAATACCGGCTCGGTCACTAGCTTCAAAGGCAATCCCGTATTGATCGATTATTCCGCCACTAAAGGTGCGATTCAGGCCTTCACCGTTTCACTGGCAAAATCGGTCGGTGAGCGCGGCATTCGCGTTAACGAAGTGGCGCCGGGACCGATCTGGACACCGCTGATCCCCGCCAGTTTTCCCGCTGACAAAGTGGCTGAGTTCGGCTCCGATACATTAATGAAACGCGCCGGCCAACCCGCCGAGCTCGGGCCCGTTTACGTCATGCTGGCGGCAGAAGACAGCTCGTATATCACCGGGCAAATTATTCACGTTAACGGCGGTGGTTATTCGGGTGTGTGATGCGGCGAAGCGTAAAAATTTAGCGGGGCAAATTATCGGCGCGCGACGATGGCGAAGTGATGGACAACGGCAAGCTGACGATGAATTGGCTGCCTAAGCCACTGCCGCCGCTATGCGCGGTAACAATACCGTTGTGCGCGGCAACAAGTTCGCGCACCACGGTCAGGCCGATGCCGAGTCCTTCATCGTTATAACCCGTGGCCGCGGCATCCTGCACAAACGGTTCAAAAATATGCGGTAATGCGGCGGGCAAAATGCCAATGCCGCTATCGGAAACAATCACCAGCGCCGTATCGTTTTCTATCGACAATACCAGTTTTAGTTCTCCACCTTCCGGCGTGTATTTCGAAGCGTTGTCGAGCAAATTGCTAAAAATTTGCGTGAGACGACCGCTATCGCCGTTGAAGAAAACTTCGGTGTCCGGGGTTTGCACAATAAGGTGCTGCTGACGTTGATGGATGAGCAATGTATAAGTGTCGATAACTTCATGGATCAGCGCATTGAGATCGAGCGCAGCGCTGTTAATGGTCAATTTGCCGGAGTTGACGCGCGCCACGTCGAATAAATCGTCGAGCAGGCGCGCCATCCGCGTCACTTGACGATTAATTACCCGTTGCAGTTCCTGCAATTGCGGCGGGTCATCGCCGACGTGATCCAGCAAGGTCGCTGCCATGCGAATGGGTCCCAGTGGATTGCGTAATTCGTGGGCGAGAACCGCCAAAAATGTCGATTGTTGATGCCGCGCTTGCTCTGCGTCCGCTTGTCGATCCTGCGCGATGAGCGCCGCGATAACTAGGCGTTCGTTAGCTTCGCGCAAATGCGCGTGACGACCTGCCGCGTCACGTACAGGTTTACGCGGTGCAGCGACCACTCCTTCCGAACTGGCGTCGTTGTCTAGCTCGTCGTCGGCATAAACACAGCTACCCAAGCTGTTGCGCTTAGCGTGGTACATCGCCAGATCGGCGCGTTCGATCAATAAGCTCGTGTCTTCACCGTGATCGGGGTAGAAGCTAATGCCGATGCTGGCCGTTAGCGCCAATACATGACCGTTGATTTGATACGGAGCAATCAACGCCGCATGAATTTTATCGGCGATCAGTGTGGCATCGGACCGCTGCGATATTTCGTCCAACAGAATCAGAAATTCATCGCCACCGTGGCGACTGACGGTATCCGCTTTGCGAATGACCGCGGTGAGTAAATCGGCAACATGTTGTAAAACTTTATCGCCGACATTGTGGCCCAGCGAATCGTTAATGTGCTTGAAGTTATTGATGTCGAGAAATAATAAAGCCAGACAGCTGCCGTAACGCTTCGCCACCTCGATGGCTTGGGTAAAACGATCCAGCAATACGATTCGATTCGGCAATGCCGTTAGTACGTCGAGTTCTGCAGAGCGAGCGGTTGTTTCCGCCTGCACTTGCGCATCAATGGCGGCCACCACCAATTGCTGATTAGTCTCGATCAGCAAGCTTGCTTCACCGCCTATTTTTTTGCCGGCCTCTACTAGACCCTCCTGCAACCGCGCCAGCAGCAAGCGCGCTTTTAGCGTTTGTTTCTCCAGCCGTATCAGCTCATCGGCGGCTATCGCCGCGCGATTGCTGCTACGGTCGCTATTATTCACGGCATCGAACCAGAACCTCGACTGTCAGTTGCCGTGGACCCGGCAGCAGGCAATGTAATTTTTATTGAGCGGCCGCTCAACAAACCATCCTGGTTAGTGACTATGTCTCCGATAAGCAGCCCTGCATCATCGATTTGGTATTCGCGTAATTCATTAGAGTGAGCGCTGGCGCGTACCTTGACCACGGCCATCATGCGACGCAATCGACTATCGATCTCGACATAGCGCTGCACAATAATGGCGTCGGTTAAAAACGCCGTGCCGTAGGGACTAAAACGTAAGTCGGTATAGCGATCTTCCAATTCGGATGTCATCAACACCGTCACCCCGGTAGCCGCCAATGCGGTGACCATACGCGCGAGCGACTCGCGAAAATCAGTGCGAAAAGTGGGGGCGACAGCGAGTTCAAAGCCTGACAATGAATCGATAACCACACGCGTCGCTTTTAATCGGTCAATCTCATTGAGAAGTTGCAGCACGATTTCATCGATGGAAAGATCGGGCGCGCGACTATCCACCAGGCTGACATGACCGGCATCGATCAAATTGGTCAGCGTGCGATTGCGTGCGCGATTGGGCCGTTGCTCGAAGGCGGCAATGATGCCTTTTTCGCCGCAACGCGCGCCTTCGGCCAGAAAGCTTGACGCCAAAATACTTTTCCCCGATCCCGACGGTCCCGCTATCAACAACGAGTAGCCGCTTGGCAAGCCACCGCCGAGCATTTCATCAAGCCGCGGCGTGCCCATCGCGATACGCGTATCGGTGCTCGCGGGTTGTTCCGATACTGCGGCAGCGCTACGCACTGGCGCGAAGATCTCCAACCCTGAGCTGGCGATGCGAAAGGTATGCAAACCCGGCAGCGTCGGCTGGCCGCGCATTTTCATAATTTCTATTTTGCGAACCATGGAGTTGCGCTCCACACTTTGTCGCAACCAAATTATGCCATCGGCAACGGTAAATACCGGATTGGGATCGCTCTCGGTAAAATATTCGCCAATCAGAAATGTGGTGGCCTGCCAGCTCGTCATCAACATGCCGAGTTCCTGCACAAATTGCTGCAGAATATTGTGCGGATTGCCAGTGGAATTATTCGCGAGTGCTACTGACCGAAACGAATCGACAAATACCAGCGCCGGGCTGTGTGTTTCCACTTCAGTGACGATGCGGCGCAACACCTGATCGAGATTGCCCGCCAATGCGTCGTCCGCCAAATTGATAAAGCGAATCGATTGATTAATGACCTCGCTATCAAAAAAATCGAATTGCTGCTGATAGCGCAACATTTTTAATGGCGGCTCGCCCAGCACCGTAAAATACAGCGCGGGCCGTTCGCGAGTCGCCAGCGCGAACATGATTTGATGCGCTAATGTCGTTTTTCCGCAACCGGGTGGCCCAGCAATTAAATTAAAAGAATATTCCGGCAAGCCTCCGCCCAACACTTCGTCCAAACCGGGCACGCCGGTGGCCAAGCGATTGATAACGACTTTGGTATTCATGCGTAATCCTGCGCGGGTGGGCCGCTAAAAAGGTGGGCTCCCACCGAGCGTAGCAATCGCTCCGTGAGTGAAGGTCCAACTAGGCTGATCAACAAATCGTAGAATATTTTGAACAGCAGGCTGCCCCCCGCGATAAGATCGTCGCGCTGCTGCTGCATCAGCAGCATTTTTAAATGGACAAAATCGATGGAGATCTGATTGCCGTCGTGAGAGGTTGCCAGCCACGGATATGTGCGGCTGGCGAGATGAAGGCTGCGTTGATAGAGTGCGGCGACACCGCGCTGGCCGATGATAGGGCGCAACGCCGTATCAATTTCTTGCCACAGAGAGACCAACGCGTTAGCGATTAATTCGACATCCATTCTGTCTTCGAATCGGCGAGCGAGTTCGATCTCAATCCGATTGCTAATGCTACTTTCCATAGACTTGGGGACCAGCAAATGGCTAGCGAGGCTGAATAGTACGCCCCGCAGTGGGTGTTTAACAGGATTTAATTTGCGTCCATGACGCAATGCTTTTGGCAAGTTCTGAAGAGTTCTAACGTCGCAATGGACGACTGCATAACCAAAAATCGGTTGTGCGTTGTGCGTTGTGCGTTAGACCGTAACTACGCCGACTAGCATCATAATCAGAACGATCAACAATATATTTCCAGTGGCCATGGCCATGATGACTTCCTCGATATTAGCGCTCAATCTAACGCGGCCCATCGATAACGTCTGTACGACAGCGTACATACTAAGGCGATATTGAGCAGATAAAAAAAGAAGCTGCAAATGATATGCATCTATTTAACAGCATTGTGACTACACTCTAGCTTCGAGAGGTCTTATATACCCGAATAATTCAAGCGAAATATCCGCCATTTAGCGGCAACGTTGAGACGGAAAAGTATTCAACAGAGCTGCTCAACCATTATGGTCGTACCACCTCTTAACTCACGAAAAACACAGCAATTTGATCGGTGAGTAGATTCATTAAATTCTACGTTGCATCACGATGTGCAACGCATATTTCCGAGTTATCACCTCGGCAGCAACAAGAAATTTCAAAAGAAATTCCAACGAAAAAAATCCGTTCAGAGGCGGTGTGAGGCGGTGTGCTGATGCGATCGCTCGTCGATTTTGGTTTGTTGAGGCCATGGCAGGCTTATTTGTTTGCGATAGTGGCAACGGCCGCCACATTGGGTATCCGCCTTGCGTTGGATAGCCCGCTGGGGGGGCAGCCGACGCTAGTGATACTCACCGTGCCGATCATGCTCAGTGGCTTCCTGGGCGGGTTGCGCGGCGGGTTACTGGCTACGATCCTCTGTTATTTTGGCGCAAGTTATTATTTATTGCCGCCGCTGCATAGCTTTGAGGTCGCAGCCGCGGCCGAACGTTGGCAGCAATTTTTTATTGTATTGGCCGGCGTGACAATCAGCGTACTGAATGAATCACTCCACCGTGCACGTCTTCGCGCTGATGTGGCCACGCGCGAGTATCAGCAAGCACAAACCGCGCTGCTCAAAGCCGGTACCCTGCACGATGCTATTTTTAATAACGCCCACTTCTCCTGCATTGCCACCGACAAAGATGGTGTCATTCAAATTTTCAACGTCGGTGCCGAACGCATGCTGGGTTACACAGCCGCAGATGTCGTCAATCGAGTTACACCGGCCGCTTTCCATGAGCCGCAAGAATTGATAGCGCGAGCAGCGGCGCTGAGTGTGGAGTTAGGTACATCGATTGCTCCGGGATTTGAAACACTGGTATTCAAAGCCGCGCGCGGTATTGAAGATATGTACGAGCTGACCAAAATTCGCAAGGATGGCAGTCATTTTCCCGCCATCGTTTCGGTCACCGCACTGCGCGACGCGCAAGAAAAAATTATCGGCTATTTATTGATTGGCACCGACAACACCGCGCGCAAGCAGGCGGAAGAGGCGCTGCTTAAAGAAGGAGCATTGCAGCGCGCGATTTTTAACAGCGCGAATTTTTCGAGTATTGCCACGGACGCGAAGGGCGTCATTCAAATTTTCAACGTTGGCGCTGAGCGCATGCTTGGCTACACCGCCGCCGAGGTGATGAACCGAATCACGCCGGCCGATATTTCCGATTCAGACGAAGTAATCGCACGCGCCGAGGCGCTTAGCACCGAACTCGAAACTACGATTGCGCCAGGCTTCGAGGCGTTGGTGTTCAAGGCCTCGCGCGGCATTGAAGATATTTACGAGCTGACCTATATCCGCAAGGATGGCAGCCGCTTTCCTGCGGTCGTCTCCGTGACGGCGCTGCGCGATGCGTATGAAAACATCATCGGCTATTTATTAATTGGCACCGACAATACGGCACGTAAGCAAATCGAAGCGGACCGCAAGCGTTTCGAGCAGGCATTACTGGAAAAAAATCTTGAGCTGGAAAAAGCCAGTCTGACCAAGGATCGCTTTCTCGCAGGGATGTCCCACGAACTGCGCACACCACTGAACGCCATTATCGGCTTCACCGGCACGCTGCTGATGAAGCTGCCGGGCCAACTCAACTCCGCGCAAGAGAAACAACTCTTGACCGTACAGAGCAGCGCCAAACATTTACTGTCGTTGATCAACGATCTGCTTGATCTCGTCAAGATCGAATCGGGCAAAGTGGAGCTACATCGCGAATCTGTCGAATGTAAGACCGTGTTGGAGGAAGTGAGCGCAGCGCTCAAACCGCTCGGCGAGGCCAAGGGACTCCAATTTAAAATCCAAGTGCCTGCGGGCGAATGCCGGCTTAATACCGACCATCGCGCGCTCACGCAGATTCTGCTCAACCTCACCAGCAATGCCATCAAATTTACCGACACCGGATCGGTGTGCATCGAACTGAAACTGCGTACCAATGACGCAGGGTCCGTGCAGACCTGCTTCATCGTCGAGGACACCGGGGTCGGGATTTGTATGGAAGATCAGGAGAAATTATTTACAGCGTTCGAGCAGTTCAGTGTGGTTGGCGAACGTCGCCATGGGACTGGCCTGGGTTTGTATTTGTCGCAAAAGCTAGCGCGCTTGCTGAATGGACATATCGAGCTGGACAGCGAGTACGGCAATGGCAGTCGCTTTACGCTGGTCGTCGAGGAGTACTGAGCATGGGTGCGCACATTCTGGTCATCGAGGACCACGTCGCGAATATGGAGCTGGTGCGCTACGTGCTGGAGGCATTTGGCTACCGGGTGAGCGAAGCAATTGATGGCGAAAGCGGTCTGGAAAAGGCTCGCAGCGAATGCCCCGACCTCATCGTATGCGACTTGCAATTGCCGCGTATCGACGGCTTCGAAGTCGCCCGGCAGCTCAAAGCGGATGCAGTTTGTGCACATATTCCTCTCATCGCCGTCACGGCTTTGGCAATGGTGGGCGATCGCGAGCGGGTGTTGGCCTGCGGTTTTGACGGTTACATTACCAAGCCGCTCGACCCGCAGACGTTTGTGCCACAAATCGCCGCATTTCTCCAAACGGGAACTCCCGAATGCGTGCTGCCGGTTGCGTCCGAGGCCGCTATGGATATGCCATTGCCAGCAGTTTACGCGCGGGCACTGGTGCTGGATGACCTCGCCACGAATGCCGATGTATTGCGCAGTGTGCTCGAGCCGCACGGTATTGCGGTGGAGGCGGTGACCACCATCGATACCGCGCGCGCTCAGCTCGCTCGCAGTGCGCCCGACCTCATCATTTCCGATCTGCATATTGGTGGCGAGCGCGGCGAAGACTTCTACGCCTGGATCAAGGCACAGCCGGAGTTGCGCGCGATCCCCTTCGTATTTATCTCATCCACCGTATTGCACGACAGAGATCGACTTGCTGCGCTGTCCGCGGGAGCCGACCGTTTTCTGGTACGACCGATCGATAATGCGTTGTTGTTGGCTGAGATCCAGGCGTGTCTCGCCTGGCACCGAGAAGCCTAACCTTGGGCCGTATCCTGATCGTCGATGATCGCGCGTTTAATCGCGATTTTCTGGTTTCGCTGCTGGAGCATTTTGGACACACCCTTATGGAGGCATGCGATGGACAGGAAGCGCTCGATGCCGTGCAGAGAGAGCCGCCGGATTTGATCATTACAGATATCCTCATGCCGAGAATGAACGGTATCGAATTTATTGCACGTGTACAGAAAAACCCAGCTAGCGCCGACATCCCCGTGATCTTCTACTCGGCAACGTATCGCGTTCCACAAGCCCGCATGATGGCACGCGCATGCAGCGCCGCAGCAGTGGTAATTCCGAAACCGTCGGACCCCGAAATTATCGTTGCCGCCGTGCAAGTCGCGCTCGGTGCACCTTCGCCGACGGTACCGGCGCCGCTGGAACGGGCACAAGGGTGGAGAAATACCACCCTCATCGCGTTGATGGACTTTCAATGCGCACTGGCAGAGACACGCGACGCTAATACCGTACTTGAATTGGCATGCCACGCCGCACCCAATCTGATCGCCTCAAAATATGCAGTGCTCGGGATAGAGTTCCCTGATACCGGCGTGCTTACGCAGGTGCTCGTGTGCAACCTTGATCCGTTGACCACCTTCGCTCCGGCCGGTTGCGTTACTGAAAATTTTGCGGCGCGAATAACGAATGCTGCGCTCCACCGTGGGTGGAGCGCAGAAGCAACCCTGCAGGATCTAGGATTGCCACCGACACATCCGCCAGTACGCGGCTTGCTGATCGCGCCGCTGCAGGGCACCCGAGCACGTTATGGCTGGATTTATCTCGCCGATCGCAGCGATGGGTTGCCGTTCACCGCCGCCGACGAGGAATTATTGACGCTGCTCGCGCAACAAACTGCCGCTGCTTACGAGAATGGCATCCTCGCCGAGTTGGCGACGCGCGATACGTTGACGGGCCTGCAAAATCGCGGTGAGTTCGATATCGCCCTCAAGCGAGAGCATTCGCGAGCGTTGCGTCAGTGCAGTTCGCTCGCGCTCATCATGATCGACGTCGATCACTTCAAACAATGTAATGACCGGTACGGTCACGCTGCCGGCGATGTCGTATTGCGTAATCTTGGCGCTGAACTGAGCAAATCGGTGCGCGGTACGATCAAGTATTTCGTATCGGCGGAGAGGAGTTTGCGGTGCTGCTGCCCGGTGTCAGCATTGATCATGCGCAATTACGAGCCGAACAAATTCGCCAGAACGTCAAAATGCTTGAGCTTCATCACGATGGCAACACATTGGAGCCGATCAATCTATCACTGGGCGTGGCCTCCCATTCAGAACAAGGCAAGAGCACAGAGCTACTGATGCAAGCCGCCGACAAGGCGCTTTACGCAGCGAAACGCAGTGGCCGTGACCGCACATGCGTGGCGCCGCCACGCGAGACAAATTAATCATGGCAACAATTCTTGTCGTCGACGACCGCCCACTTAACCGCGAGTTTCTGGTCACCTTACTGCGCTATTACGACCATACCTTGGTCGAGGCGGCTGACGGCATTGAGGCGCTACAGCGAGTGGGCGAGCAGTGCCCGGACCTTGTGATCACCGATCTGCTGATGCCGAATATGGATGGTGAAGAGTTGACGCGTCGATTGCGCGCGGATGTAGCGACTCAGGATTTGCCGATAATTTTTTATACCGCCACTTATCGCGTCCGCGAAGCTCGCCAAATCGCCGAGCGTGTCGGCGTGCGTCAGGTGCTGGCCAAACCGAGTGAGCCATTGGTGATTGTGACCGCGGTAGCTGATGCGCTGGGTATCGCTGTGCCGGTAGCGCCTAAACGCGAGCAGTGGGAAATCGGTACCGACCACAGCGACTCCGAAGCGCTACATGAGGAAGGCGCCGAAACTCAGTTACAAACAATGCAGGGGTTGAACTTGCGGTTGGCAGAGTTACTTCAGGGCGCCATAAAAATCACCAGCGATCAGGCGCAATCTTTCGCAGCGGAGCGCGCGTCGGAGCATGCCTTGTTGGGCATGCAATCGCTCAGCTTGCGTCTGACCAGCATGATAGAACTGGGCCTTGAGCTTTCGAGTGAGCGCAATCCCAGCCGGATCGTCGAATTGTTTTGCCATGCCATCCAAGACATGCTCAGCGCCCGTTATGCCGGCGTGGTCATGCTCGAAGCGGGCGACCAAGCGCCGCACCAGTTTGCGACGCGAGGCCTGAGCGCGGCAGTGCGGGCCGAGGTGGCGGCTGGCATCGTGGATTGCCCGGCAGCGCGGCGGGCACTGAGCGAGCGGCGCAGCATTCGGCTGAGCAAGGTAGCGGATGAAGATGATAAATCCGGACTCCCGCGCGGCCATCCACGCGTCAGGAATTTTATGGCCAGCCCGATTGTCGCGCACGGCGAAACGATTGGCTGGATGTATGTCGCCGAGCGACTGGGCGATGAAAGTTTTATGGTTGACGACGAGCGCATTGCCGCGGCATTAAGCGCTCAGTTTGCCACTGCTTGGGAAAACCTCGCCTTGTACGGCGAACTCGATCGGCGCGTTGCCGAGCGCACTGCGCAGTTGCAAGCGGCCGGTCAGGCGAAGGATTTATTTCTTTCGAGCATGAGCCATGAATTGCGCACACCGCTGAACGCTATTTTGGGTTTCGCACAGTTGTTGGAAACACACATCGGCGATTCCGCGCAGCAATCGGAAAATGTTGAACAGATTCAGAAAGCGGGTTGGCATTTGCTGGAACTGATCAACGAGGTACTCGATTTAGCCAAAATTGAAACGGGCGCGATGCGGCTTTCGATGGAAAGTATTGAGCTGCGCGAAGTGATTGCCGAAATATTGCAGCTGATCGATCCGGTGGCGAGTAAATATTGTGTGGTGATAACGGCGGGGGCAACGCAGACATGTACCAGTCATGTCTGGGCTGATCGCACGCGTCTGCGCCAGGTGTTGCTTAATCTGCTGACCAATGCCGTGAAATACAACCGCGTCGGCGGTTCGGTGGCGCTTGCCATTGGCCTTAGTGACAGCGATAAGGTACGCATCGAAGTAGCCGATACCGGTGCCGGATTGACCGAACTACAGCAAGCGCATTTGTTCGAAGCGTTTAATCGTCTGGGCCGTGAAAACGAAAATATTGAAGGCACCGGCATTGGCTTGGTCATTACCCGACGGCTGGTGGAGGCCATGGGCGGTACTATCGGTGTAAATAGCATTCCCGGTGAGGGCAGTACCTTTTGGATTGAATTCGCCACTGCGGCAATCTCAACCATGGTTGCGCCCCATCAGGATATTGGCGCTGACACCGTTACTGCTCCCACACGCATCTGCAAATTGCTGTACGTGGAAGATAATCCAGTCAATTTGTTGTTGGTTTCAAAAATTGTCGCAACCCAGCCCCGCTTGATCATGCTATCTGCCAGCTCGGGCGCACAGGGTCTTGAAATAGCTCGCACTCAATCACCCGATATTATTTTGTTAGATATTGAATTGCCGGATATGAGTGGGCTAGAAGTGCTGCGGCAATTGCAATTGGACCCACGCACGAGTGCCATACCCGTGCTTGCGCTCAGCGCGCATGCCGCACACCAAAGTATCGCGGAGGCATTGGCAGCTGGTTTTCGACACTACATCACCAAACCCATTCGCGTGAAAAAGTTTTTGGATACTATTTATCAAAGTATCGAATAAACAAAAATGTTCACAAAAATATGTAGTCTCCGCCGCTTCGCCTAACGTAAATTATTTCGTTTAACTATGAGACAGGACGGCGGTAATGTCGCGCCTCGCTAGCTAGCCAACAGTGCTGATACAGAGCGATACTTCGCCCGCTACACAAACTCGCGGCGGAGAATTGCTATGCCAAACAGCGATTTTAAAAAGAAAGACGACTTTAAAAATAAATACGGTCCATGGGCATTGATCGCTGGCGGCTCGGAAGGCATCGGCCGCAGTTTTGCCGAACAGATCGCGGAGAATGGCGTCAATGTCATTTTGCTCGGGCGCAGAGAGAGTGAACTGCGTGCCTGTGCTGATGCAATTCGCGCGCAGCATGACGTTATTGTTGAACATCATGCGCTTGATCTGACCGATCCTAATCTGCAACGAATGATTGAATCGATCACTAAAGACCGTGCTATCGGCCTGCTCATTTATAACGCCGGCGCCACGCACGGCGCCGAATTGTTTCACGAGCAATCGCTTGAAAAAGCCATCAATCTTGTCGATCTGAATTGCCGCGGCCCCGTGGTGCTGTGTCATTTACTCGGCGCCCGCATGCGTGAACGGGGACGGGGTGGAATCATTTTAATGTCATCGATCGCAGCATTGTGGGGCGGTTCTTATATTGCAACGTATGCTGCGACTAAATCCTTCGACATTGTATTGGCGCAATCGCTGTGGCATGAATTAAAGCCATATGGCGTTGATGTGTTGAGCCTGATTGCGGGCGCAACCGATACGCCGGCGATGGCGCGCTCCGGTGTTGAGTTCGCGAAATTAGGTGCGCCGATGGTTGCCGCTGATGTTGCACGCGAAGCATTGCAGCAGCTGGGTGCGGGGCCAACATTGATTTGTGGCGAGGAAAATCGCGCGCGTGTCGAGGGCTTGCGGCAGCTATCGACTGCGCAGTGTGTCGATATGATGACCCAGGGCACGATGATGCTGTATGGAAAACCTGCACCAGGGCCTGCTAAATAATTATTCGAGGGCAATTTCATGGCAAAAATATTTTTGTATGCCGTCGCCAGACAATCCGACGCGACTGCGCTTGAACGAGCGAAATCGCTAATTAATACCAGCCATTCGATCGATGGTGTGCATCCAATGTTGTCGCTGATGGTGCCGCTGGCGGATGATCCCTTCGGTTACGTGCCCGGTGTTAGTTTCGAAAGGCCATCGTTTGTTATTGAGATCGCCCAGCCAATGGGCAAGCCTCTCGAACCCGCGATCAGGTTATTACAGCCGCAGCTGACCTCGTTACTCGAACTGTTGGATCGAAACAAAACACAGGTATTGGCCGGTTATCATCGCGCCTTCAAAGTGACCGGAAAAAATCAATTGATCTATCACTATCTAATGCAGAAAAAAGCGGGATTTCGCTCTGTCGATTACCTCGATTATTACGCCAATAATCATTGTCAGTTTGGTATCGCAACGCCGGGCATCGATTACTATCAAACGTATAAAGACGCCGAATTTACCCACGAGCTGGCGCAGCGGTGGGGCGTCGTTGCGGCCACTGCAGAGAATGTTTCAGAAATGCACATGAACGATGTCAACGAGCTGTTGCACGGCGAAGGTATTGCGGAAGTGTCGCGCGGCGCGCTCGCGGATGAAGAGTTATTTGTCGATCGGCCGAATTCGCGCATGTTCACCATGCAATTGATCGCACGCCGCACTTTATAAAACGCGCCGTACTTTATAAACACACCGCACCTTATAAAACACAGCACCTTAAAAAAAGTGTCACTCGCTTGTTGAATGTCGTGTCACATCGACGCGCAGGCGCGTGAGTTTGTATGTTTTCAGGCGCCATTTTCCATCCTGTTCCAGCGCGTAGGTTTCGTGATAATGGCCAGAGCCGACGATTTCAACGGTAGGCTCGCCAGGAAAACGCAGCATATCCTGCATCGCCCAAATTGCGCGTGCGCTATGCGACGACAAGACGTCGATTTCAGGCATGTGCGCGTGATGCACGGTGACAGCATTGGCGAAAGCAGCGCGGATATTGTCGATGATTTGCTGCGCGCCGAGCCACGGTTGGTCGATGCCGGCTTCCTCGGTGCAATCGAACACACAATCATTCGAAATGGTATCTCGCATACGATCCCAATCCTTGGTATCCATATAGCGTGCGAAACGTGCGCGCAGTAATTTTATCTGTTCGATGATCAATAGCTTTTCGAGATCGGTCATAGCGTTGTGTCCTTTGGGCGGTGGTGCATGTTCTTATCAATAGGCATTGGTTTACTGCGCATCGACCGCGTTGCAGTAAACGCGCAATTCATCGAAGATTGCGCCACTCCATTAATAACAATGCCAAGTGAGGAAGTCATGCGAAAAATAGTCACTGGAACTGTCGATGGTCGCTCGCGCGTTATCGTCGATGAAACTATTGCGCAAGATTCGCTGTTTTCGATGCTATGGGATACGAGTCCCACACAACCACTCGGTGCGGAACCAATACCCACCGAGAATGCTAAACCAGCAATTGCGCCGGGGCATTCATCGTGGCGCGTCGTGGCACTGCCGCCCGAGCCGATCATGCGTGTATGGTTACAGCGGGGTATTCTCGGCCTCGATGAACGCGGGTTTCATTTGACCGATACCATTGATTACGTTGTCGTGCTGGATGGTTCGGTGGTACTCGCACTTGACGACGGTGAAGTTGAATTACAACCCGGCGATCTTGTGGTGCAGCGACAAACCAATCACGCCTGGTTCAATCGCAATGATTTTACGATTCGGCTGCTGTGTTTGTTGGTGGGCGTTTAGCGATTAAATTATTTTGGCGGCGCTTTATTTAATTCGCGATTTTTCCAATTTGCGCGCGAGCGTGCGTCGATGCATACCGAGCCGTCGCGCCGCTTCGGAAATATTGAAATCCGATGCCGCCAGCACTTCGTGAATATATTCCCACTCCAATGTTTTGATCGATGTGGTGCGCTCAGTGACTTCGATGCTGTCGTCGCCGAGTGCACGCTCGAAGGCGGCTTCGATATCGTCGGTATTGGAAGGCTTCGCCAGATAATGGCAGGCGCCGAGCTTGATCGCTTCGACGGCTGTTGCAATGCTCGCGTAGCCGGTGAGCACGACAATGACGATTTTGGTCGAATGCGCGTGCAATGCTTTTACGCAGGCTAGCCCCGAATCGCCACCGCCGAGTTTGAGATCAACTACCGCGTGCGTCAGCGCATGTGTGGCAAGTTGCGCGAGTGCGGCGTCGAGAGTGGTCGCGACATACACGCTGTAGCCTCTGCGTTCGAACGAGCGCTGCAGCGTGCGTGCAAACGTTGCATCGTCTTCGACGATCAGCAGATGACGAGCATTATCAGAGTTCATCGGCTGTGCTTTCCTCGATCGGAGGTTCGAGTGTTAACGAGGCGAGCGGCAATTGTAAGGTGACCAGTGCACCGCCCAATTCGCGATTGCGCGCTTCGATATGGCCGCCGAGCGCACGCACCACGTTCACCGCCAAAAATAATCCGAGTCCGCCGCCGGGACGACCCTTGCTCGATTGATACGGCTGCCCAAATCGTTCGAGCATCGACGGTGCGAAGCCGGGGCCGTTATCGAACACGCGCAGCAATAAATCATCGCCATCGCGAAACGCTTCAAAGGCCAACCAGTCCGGCGATGCTTCGAGTGCGTTGTCGAGAATATTGCAGATCGTCTGTTTCAGACCTTCGTCGGAGACAATCGTTAAATCGTCGACCACACGTTTCATATAATCGAATTTTTTCACCGGTCGCGTCGTGCGCCAAGCGGCGACAACATCATCCAAAAAAGCGCTGGCGGTGGTTTGGATCAGCGATTCGGCACGCATATTGCCGGCCGACAGCAGGATACCGCTGACGATCGTTTTACAACGTTCGAGCTGCAATTGCATATCACTGAGTTCTTCCAATAAATCCGGTTGCGAAGCGATGGCGGGCAGATGCCGCCAATCGCCGAGAATCACTGAAATCGTCGCCAGCGGTGTGCCGAGTTCGTGCGCGGCACCCGATGCGAGCAGACCCATGCGGACAATGTGTTCTTCCTCGGAGGCACGTTCGCGCAGCGCGATCAGCCGTGCATCGTGCGCTCGCAACATGCCGTTGATGCGATTGATAAACACCACGAGCAGCGCGGCATTCAGCGCGAAACAGATCAGCAGGCCGTCGAGATAATGTTCGTGCGGCACCGATACCGGCCCCGGCCAGATCGTCAGACCGACAAAGCACAAACCGGTGAGGCTGGCCAGCACCCAAGCCGCGATGGCCGGCAGTAATACCGCCCCGAGTACCACCTGCAGCAAATACAAAAATACGAAAGGGTTGGCGGCACCGCCGCTCAGGTATAGCTGCGCGGTCAACGTAAAGACATCGACCAGTAATGCCAGAAATAACGAGACGCGCGGTACTTCCTCGCGATTGCGCCACCACCACATGCTGACGATGTTGAAGCCGATAAGGCAGGCGAGCACCACGGCCATCATCGCCAGCGGCAATTCCACCGCAAATGCGTAGCGCACGAAAAGAATGGTGGTGATCTGGCCAAAGACCGCGAGCCAGCGCAGATGAATCAGCGGATGCATGCTCGCCAAACCGATGTGCCCGGATAGCGAGCCGTGGGTCTCGGCTAGCGTATCGATGGCAGGCTCAGGGCGTTGATGTTCCAGCATAGCGGGCTCTGAATAAGGATCCGGAAGGGGAGAACGGGTGCTAGTCGACGCCGGCTCGCTGGCGACGACGCCTTAGAGCCAGCTCTTCCCGAAAAACGCGCCAGCCACCCCACAACACCATGAGCGCCAGCGCAAACCAAGTCAGTGCGTAGCCTAAATGATTATTGGAGAAGTGGGTGACGGTCAGCCCGGAGCGGGGCCATTCCGTCGCGTCGGCGGCGGCATCCGCATCGACAAAGAACGGCGCCACATTTTGTAGGCCGCGCGCGGCGCCGATCGCGATGGTATCGCGCGAATACCAACGATCTGTCGTGGCATCGTTGCGGCGCAGAAAGCCACCGCCGGGTTCGCTGATGCGCAGTAGCCCGGTAATGGTAGCGGTCGAGGCGGGTGGCACCGGGCTGCGCCAATCGGAGGGAATGAAGCCGCGATTAACTAACACGATGCTGCCGTCCACCAGCTGAAACGGCGACAAAATCCAGAAGCCAGAGCCGAGCGCCGTCACCGCCTGTACGCGAGTGTCTTTTCCGCTGAGGTAATGCCCGGTGAGCTGTACATGCCGGTATTCGTCGCGCGCCGCAGAAACCTGCGGCCAGTCGGACGGCGCTGGCGCGGGAACTGCCGGGGCGTGGATGCGCGAGTCAACGCGTTCGATCAGATCGAGCTTCCAACTCAGGCGCTGCAGCTGCCACGTTCCGAGCACGATCAATCCGCTAAAGGCGAATAGGCAGACAGCCGCGATGAGGCTCAACGCGATGGTGCCGCGCGGCGGGCGAGTTTGTTCGGAGCTACTTGTTACTGTCACGGGAATGAGCGGCGACGTACGGTCGCCGCGCGGGGAATCAATGCATACCCGCCATGTCGGTAGGCATCGGCATCATATTGGCGTTGAGGTTGTGCATCACCCATAACGAACCGGCGAGCAGGATGACGACCAGCACCAACGTGAAAATCAGGGCGAGCATGTTCCAGCCACCTTCCGATTTTGCGTTCATGTGCAGGAAGAAAATCATGTGCACGACCATCTGCACTGCAGCGAACGCCAGCACCACAAAGGCGGTGGTGCCGGAGTTGGTGATGACATGATTCATCACCAACCAGAATGGAATCGCCGTCAGGATCACCGACAGGATGAAGCCGATGGCATAGCCCTGGGTGCTGATATGCGCGTGCTCGTGATCGTGATCGTGATGATCGTGGCCGGAATGCGCCTCGGGGGATGGATGGCTCATGGCAATACTCCCATCAGATAAACGAAGGTAAATACACCGATCCAGACCACATCGAGAAAGTGCCAGAACATCGATAAGCAGAACAGCCGACGTTTATTGGCGGCGGTCAGACCAAACTTGCCGACCTGCGTCATCAATACCAACAACCAGACAATGCCGAAGCTCACGTGCAGGCCGTGCGTACCGACTAGCGTGAAGAAAGCGGACAAAAAACCGCTGCGCTGCGGACCGGCACCTTCGAGAATCAGATGATGGAACTCGTAGAGCTCGATGCTGATAAATGCGAGACCGAACAGACCGGTGATTGCCAGCCAGCTCTGTACTGCCGCACGCTTGTTGCTTTGCATCGCGATCATGGCAAAGCCGTAAGTGATCGAAGACAGGAGCAACATTGAGGTATTGATCGCCACTAATTTCAGATCGAACAGTTCGCCACCGGTGGGGCCGGCGGCGTAGCTGCGTCCGAGCACGCCATACACCGCGAACAAGCAGGCGAAGATCAGGCAGTCGCTCATCAGGTACAACCAGAAACCGAGCAGGGTGCCGTTTTCTGGATGATGCGCGCCCGTGGCGTCGTGGAAAATCGGACGCCCGTCGGCGTCTATGGTCGAAATAGCGATTGCGTTAGCCATTGAGAGCAGCCAATTGTCGAGTGCGCGCTTCTTCGATCACGACGACCTCTTCGGTCGGGATGTGGTAATCGCGCTGGTAGTTGAAGGTGTGAACGATGGTCGAGACGATCAAGGTGACGAACGCGATGCCGGCGATCAGCCACATCTGCCAGATCAATGCGAACGCACAGACGGTGGCCATCGCGGCGAGCACAAACCCGGCAGCGGTGTTCTTGGGCATATGAATCGGATTGAAACCGGTGAGTGGCCGTTGATGACCGCGGTTTTTCATGTCGTACCAGGCATCGTTGTCGTGTACCACCGGTGTGAACGCAAAGTTGTACGCGGGCGGCGGCGACGAGGTCGACCATTCCAGTGTGCGGCCGTGCCAGGGGTCGCCGCTTTCATCGCGCAGCGCATGCCGGTTGCGAATGCTGACGTAGAACTGAATCAACATGCAGGCGATACCGATGGCGATCAGCACCGCGCCGAAAGCGGCGATTTGAAACCAAATCTGCAGCGATGGATCGTCAAAGTGGCTGACGCGACGGGTAACGCCCATCAGGCCGAGCACATACAGCGGCATGAAGGCGACCCAGAAACCAATCAACCAGAACCAGAATGAACACTTGCCCCAGAACGGATCGAGGCGGAAACCGAATGCTTTCGGGAACCAGTAGTTGATACCGGCCAACAGGCCGAACAGTACGCCGCCGATGATTACATTATGGAAATGTGCGATCAGAAACAGGCTGTTGTGCAGCGCGAAATCGGCCGGCGGCACCGCCAGCAATACGCCGGTCATACCGCCGATCACGAATGTCACCATGAAGCCGACGGTCCACAACATCGGCACGTCGAAGCGAATACGGCCGCGGTACATCGTGAATAACCAGTTAAAAATCTTGGCGCCGGTCGGAATCGAAATGATCATCGTAGTGATGCCGAAAAACGAATTCACACTGGCACCCGAGCCCATCGTGAAGAAGTGATGCAGCCACACCAGGTACGATAGAATCGTGATTACAATGGTTGCATAAACCATTGATGCATAACCAAATAGACGCTTTCCACTGAATGTAGAAACCACTTCAGAGAAAATGCCGAATACCGGCAGGATCAGGATGTAGACCTCGGGGTGGCCCCAGATCCAGATCAGGTTGATGTACATCATGGCGTTGCCGCCGAGATCGTTGGTGAAGAAATGCGTGCCGAAATAGCGATCGAGCGACAGCAGCACGAGCACCGCGGTCAGCACCGGGAACGCGGCTACGATCAGCACGTTGGTGCACAGGGCGGTCCAGGTGAATACCGGCATTTTCATCATCGTCATGCCGGGCGCGCGCATTTTGACGATCGTTACGATCATGTTGACGCCGGAGAGCAGCGTGCCGACGCCGGCGATCTGCAGCGCCCATATGTAATAGTCGACGCCGACGCCCGGGCTGTAATCGATGCCTGACAGCGGCGGATAGGCGAGCCAACCGGTTTTCGCGAATTCGCCGATGAACAGCGAGATCATCACCAGCGCCGCGCCGAATGCAGTCATCCAAAAGCTGAAGTTGTTGAGGAACGGAAATGCGACATCGCGCGCGCCGATTTGCAGCGGCATCACATAGTTCATGAAGCCCGTCACCAATGGCATCGCGACGAAGAAAATCATGATCACGCCGTGCGCAGTGAAGATCTGGTCGTAGTGCTCGGGCGGCAGATAACCGAGGTTATCGCCAAACGCCATTGCCTGTTGCAGCCGCATCATGATCGCATCGGCAAAACCGCGCAGCAGCATCACCAGGCCGAGGATGATGTACATGATGCCGATTTTTTTGTGATCGATGCTGGTAAACCATTCGCGCCATAGATAGCCCCAGGCGCCGGCGCGTGTCACCGCCGCGAACACCCCTACGCCGACCAGCGCGACGGCAACGAAGGTCCATACCAGGATCGGCTCGTGATACGGAATCGCCTCCCAGGTCAGGCGGCCGAAAATCAGGCGAGTTAAGTCGAGTTGCTCAGACATAGTGTCTCCGTGATCCGCTAGGGCTTTGCGCAACGCGCGCGGCCCGACAGCTTGCGGTTGTATTCGCCAATGGCGGGCAGTCGGTTAGTGATGGTGTTCGGCAGCCGGAGATTCCGCGGCTTCAGTTTCATTGTGGTGCCCGTGGTGACTGTCTTTGGGAATCATGCCCATATCGACGGCCATCATGTGGTCCATGCACAGCGTTTTGCCGTCCGCACAACGGTTGAGGATCGTCTTGTACAGATCGGGCGCCACCTGCGCGTACAGCCGCACCGGTTCGCGCTCGCTCGGCTGCGCCAGTTGCAGATAAGCATCCCGGCTCAGCTGCGCGCCGCTGGATTTGGTTTTCTGTACCCATTGTTTGAAATCGTCGTCGCTCAATCCTTTGAACTGGAAACGCATATGCGAGAACCCGGCGCCGCTGTAATTGGCGGAAAAGCCTTCGTAATCGCCCGGCTTATTCATCACCGCATGCAGCAACGTCTCCATGCCGGGCATCGCATAAATCTGGCCGGCGAGGGCGGGGATATAGAACGAGTTCATCACATCGGAGGCGGTGATTTTGAATTTAATCGGGCGATCCACCGGCGCGGCCACTTCATTTACCGTCGCGATACCTTGTTCGGGATACAGAAACAGCCATTTCCAATCGAGTGCGACAACCTCGATGACCAGAGGCTCGGCATTGGCGGGAACCGGACGATTCTGCGCGATACGGTCGAGCGGCCGATAGGGATCGAGCGTGTGCGTCGTGATCCAGGTGATGGCCCCCAACGCAATGATGATCATCAGCGGCGCGGCCCAGATGAGCAGCTCAAGCTGAGTCGAATGATCCCAGTCCGGCTTATAGGTGGCATCGCGATTGGAGGCGCGGTAACGCCATGCGAATAACAACGTCAAAATGATCACCGGTACGATGATCAACAGCATCAAATAGGTCGATTGCAGGATCAGCCTGCCTTCTTGCCAGGCGATGTCTCCGGGCGGATTCAGCAATAAAAAATCGCATCCCGAAAGCGACAACACGGCGCAAGCCAGCAGAAGGTATCGACAGAAAAGTTTGACGGTAGTCATCGATAAGAACCCGGACAGCAACTGGCACACAGAGAATCCGCAGTGGTGCGGAAGGTGACGCGAACTTTAATGCTATCGCAGTGAAACGTCGATTGGACGTTTTGTCCTATCGCAGTTATCGGATAATAATGATAAATAGCATGACCCGATACCAGCGGCGACATGCTGGCGTCCGCCTCACCCGATTGGATTTAACGCCATGCAAAATTCGCAGTACCTCGACAAACACATTCATCATCACGGTCAGAGTGCCGATACGGATGTTGCGCCGAATGAGATTGCCGTCGGCGTCGTTATCGGTCGTGCATCCGAATACTTCGATTTCTTCGTTTTCGGTATCGCCTCCGCGTTGGTTTTCCCGCATGTGTTTTTTCCTTTTTTGCCGAAGCTGGAAGCGACCTTGTGGTCGTTCGTCATTTTGGCGCTGGCATTCGTCGCGCGGCCGATCGGCACCATTGCTTCGATGTGGATTCAACGGCGCTGGGATCGCGGTACCAAGCTGACCGCATCGCTGTTCCTGCTAGGCACCAGCACCTGTGGCATGGCATTTCTGCCCGGCTATGAGCAGTTCGGCATGTTATCGATCATCCTGTTGGCGATATGCCGGGTGGGGCAGGGGTTGGCGCTGGGCGGTTCGTGGGATGGCCTGCCATCGCTGCTGGCATTGAACGCACCACCGGATCGTCGCGGTTGGTATGCCATGCTCGGTCAGCTGGGCGCACCGGTCGGATTCGTGATCGCGGCAGGATTATTTGCGTATTTGAATAGCAATTTATCGCAGGCGGATTTTCTGGGATGGGGTTGGCGCTATCCGTTCTTCGCGGCCTTTGCAATCAATGTGGTCGCGCTGTTCGCCCGTTTGCGGCTGGTGCTCACCCACGAGTACGAGCGTGAGCTTGGCGAGCACGAGCTAGAGCCGACCAGCGTTATCGATCTTGCGCAACAGAAAGGGCGTCACATCATCATCGGCGCCGCAGCTGCGCTGGCGAGTTATGCACTGTTCCATATCGTCACGATTTTCCCGCTGTCCTGGATTCTGCTGTTCTCGGATCAGTCGGTGAATCAGTTCCTGATGGTGCAGATTGGCGGCGCGTTCCTGTCGGCCGGCGCAATTGTGTTATCGGGCGTGATTGCCGATCGCTTCGGGCGCACACGCACGCTCGCGGCGCTGGCCGCCGCCATCGCCATGTTCAGCGGCTTTGCGCCGACATTGCTTGGCTCGGGCACGGCCGGTCAGGATATTTTCGTATTGGTCGGCTTCGTGTTGCTGGGGTTGTCGTATGGTCAGGCTGCCGGCTCGGTCACTGCCAATTTTGGCGCCAAATACCGCTATACCGGTGCGGCGCTGACGTCGGATCTGGCATGGCTGATCGGTGCCGCCTTCGCACCGTTGGTCGCGTTAGGTCTGTGCGCGCATTTCGGGCTCGCTTTCGTCGGCGTCTACTTGCTCTCGGCAGCGGTATGCACGCTGACCGCGTTGGGTGTTAATCAATATTTGAAATTGCAGAATTAAACGCTGCCTCGCCAAATTTTTCCGTAGGCGTTTTCTTTCATGCACGTTGCATAAACGCCAGCACGACATTTTCGAATTCATGCTGGCGCTCGATCATCGCCCAATGACCGCAATCGTAGAACACGTGTACCTCACACTTCGGAATTATCCGCATTGGCAGCAGCGACCAGTCGAGCGGGGTGACGCGGTCGTCGCGACCCCAGGTCATGAGTGTCGGGCATTGAATCGCGCTGAGATGTGTCCATGATGGGTTGGTGCGCATGCCGGCTGCGATTGCTTTAATTGCAGCACGCGAATACATGCGGCGACTCACTTCGAGCACGATGGGATCGGTGGCACGGCGCCAGCGATCCTCGATTAACTCTTCAGTAATCAGCGCTGGATCAAATACCATCGAGTGCAGCCAGGCAATCAAGCGCTCGCGTGTCGGCTGTTCGGTAAAATCGACCAGTAAATTCACGCCCTCGCTGGGAAACGGCGAATAGATATTCATGCCGGCACCGCCGATGGTGCACAACCGATCGATGCGATGCGGATATTTGGCGGCAAGATGAGTGCCGACCATGCCGCCCATCGAATTGCCGATAATGCGCGCTTGCTCGATACCGAGCTTGTCCATCAATTCCAGTGTCGCGTTGACACCCGCATCAACCGGAAAACCATCAACCGGCGTACTGCCGCCGTAGCCCGGCATATCAAGAATGATGGTGCGAAAGTGCTGCGCGAATAACGGTAGATTGCGCGAGAAATTCGCCCAGCCGAATACACCCGGACCGGAACCGTGCAATAAAATCAATGGCGCCCCAGTACCGGCTTCGTGATAGCTCAAGGTGCCGGTTTCGGTTTGCAGAGTGCGGCGGGTAGTTTCGTAGCTCAGCATGGGCATAACGTTTTCTCCGATACAAATGTGCACTAAATAGAATTTCGGCTGACGATAGATACTGCGATTGCCCCGTTATGCCATACCCTTTATGCCCAGAGTTACCTTATGCCAAGAGTTGCCGCAAAAATTTCAGACCATCGCTAGCGATGTGATCCTGGCTTGGCGCGAGCGGGCGCCAAATTGCCGCAGCCGCCGCGATGGCTTCACATTCGGGCGTAAAACTTTCGATAACACAATCCCCATGATAATTAATATCGCGCAAGCCCCTCGCCAAATCGTGCCAATGCACTTGCGCTGAACCCGGTGCGCCCCGATCGCTTTCACTCGCGTCGACGTAAACCAGATCTTCGCCGGCGAGGACAATCGCATCGTAAATATTGGCTTCTTCAATATTCATGTGGAATGTATCGAGATGCATTTTCGCCGCGCTATCGTCGATATTACGCACCAGTTTTTTAAGCTGCGCCGCCGTATTGATCAGGTCGGTTTCGAAGCGATTGAGCGCCTCGATCGCCAACGTTACGCCATGGTCGCGCGCTATTTTCGCCGCTTCACGCAAGCCGCCGACCGCGCGCTCCCATTCGATCTTCCGCTGCGTCTCGGGCACTTTGCGGCGCTTGCCGACGCTCGAATACATCGGGCCGACAAATAACGTCGCGCCCATCTGTTCGCACAATTTGAGTGAGGTATGAATGTAATCGAGACTCTCGCGCCTATAAATTTCATCGTCATGCGTTAAATCGCGCGTCGGTCCAAACGCGCCTGAGACGTGAATACGCAATCCGAGATCGCGGCTGATCGCACGAATTTCCACGGCATCGATTAAGGTCGGATCTTCGATGGGTACGGTGAAAGCATCGAAGCCCATTTCTGCCGCTTTGGCGAGTAAAGGCAATGACGAAGCCTGAAAGGGCGATGTCCAGACCCAGCCGTTAACACCAATGCCAATTTTGCTCGACATACATTACGCCTTTAAACCATGTGAGTTGATAGTAACGAACAAACACCCCAGTTCAAACATTTGACTTATTTTGGATATTGATATGAAATCCGGCGCTATCTCGAAGTCGCCCCCGCTTAATAATTTCCTATTTACTGCATCGACACAGTCTGCTCACCAGACGGAGGAAGAATGATGAAAGGCCCCGCTATTTTTCTTGCACAGTTCGTCGGCAATGAAGCGCCTTTCGATTCGTTACCCAATATGGCGAAATGGGCATCGGAGCTTGGTTATAAAGGCATTCAGATTCCGACTTGGGCGTCGCAATGTATCGATCTTGAGCTCGCTGCAAACAGTGATACCTACTGCGATGAGCTGAAAGGCGAGTTGGCCGATTACGGCGTCGAGATAACCGAATTATCCACGCATCTGCAGGGCCAGCTCATTGCCGTGCATCCCGCGTACGATCAACTGTTTGATGGTTTCGCACCCGCGCAATATCACAACAATCCTAAGGCGCGCACTGAATGGGCCAATAAACAGCTATTGAACGCTGCCAAAGCCAGTCAGCGACTTGGCCTCAAGGCGCATGCGACCTTTTCCGGGGCATTGATGTGGCATTTGATGTATCCGTGGCCGCAACGGCCTGCCGGTTTAGTTGAAGAAGGTTTTGCGGAATTGGCGCGACGCTGGATTCCGATTCTGAATGCATTCGACCAAGCCGGCGTCGATGTCTGTTATGAATTGCATCCGGGTGAGGATCTCTTCGACGGCATCACGTTCGAGCGTTTTCTGGCGGCAACAAAAAATCATCCACGCGCAAATATTTTGTTCGATCCAAGTCACATGTTGCTGCAGCACATGGATTATCTCGAATTCATTCGCATTTACCACGAGCGTATCAAAGCGTTTCATGTGAAAGATGCCGAGTTCCATGCTGATGGGCGCAGCGGTGTTTATGGTGGATATCAAAATTGGATCGATCGCGCGGGTAGATTCCGCTCGCTCGGCGACGGCCAAATCGATTTCAAACGCATTTTTAGTTTATTCACTCAGTACAACTACGACGGCTGGGCTGTACTCGAATGGGAGTGCTGCATCAAAAATGCGAATGATGGCGCGCGCGAAGGCGCAACATTTATTCGCGATCATATGATTCGCAAAGCTGAGCGCGCGTTTGATGATTTTGCCAGCCTCGGTGGCGATGCAGCGCTCAATCGGCGCGTACTCGGCCTGCCATAGCCAACCATCTTTTCAGGCCGCTGAATAAAGTGGCATTAAGTAATACCGTAGCTCAGCCGCTGGGTTGCTACCGAAGGAGAAGCTAATGCGAAAAATACGAATGGGTATGGTGGGAGGCGGCGAGGGCGCATTTATTGGTGGGGTGCACCGGATCGCAGCGGCGCTTGATGGTCAGATTGAACTGGTCTGCGGAGCGCTGAGCAGCAATCCCGATAAAGCCGCGCGTTCCGGTGCCGCGTTGTACCTGCCGCCAGACCGCGTCTATGCCGATTATCGCGAAATGATGCAGCGCGAAGCGGCATTGCCGCCGGGGCAGCGCATGGATTTCGTGGCGATCGTCACGCCCAATCACATGCACTTCCCAGTGGCCGAAGCGGCGTTGCAACAAGGATTTCATATCCTGTCGGATAAGCCGGCAACATTTGATCTCGCTGAAGCATTGCGGTTGCGCGAGCTCGTCCGGGAGAGTGGTTTGTTATATGGCTTAACGCACACCTACACCGGTTACCCGTTGGTGAAAGAAGCACGACAACGCATCGCGTCTGGTGAATTGGGAACAATCCGCAAAGTTATCGTCGAGTACCAGCAGGGCTGGCTCGCGAATCAAACCGAAGCCACCGATAACAAACAGGCGCAATGGCGCGTCGATCCCGCGCGTGCTGGCATCAGCTGTTGCATGGGCGACATCGGTGTACATGCCGCGGATCTGGCCGAGTACGTCACCGGATTGCACATCACTGCGCTGTGCGCGGAACTGACCACCTTTGTCGATGGCCGCACACTCGATGATGATGGCTCCGTGTTATTGCGCTTTGATAATGGCGCCCGTGGCGTGCTGATGGCGAGCCAGATTTCGATCGGCGAAGAAAATAGGTTGAGTATTCGCGTTTATGGCGACAAAGCCGGCCTGGAATGGCATCAGGAAGAACCGAATACTTTGTTATGGAAATCGCTTGATCAACCGACTCAGCGCTTACGGACCGCAGCCGGCTATCTCGGCGCCATGGCAGCAGCCAATACGCGTACGCCAGGCGGGCACCCCGAAGGCTACCTCGAAGCGTTCGCCAATATTTATCGCAATTTTGCCGAACAGGTTCGTGCGCGTATCGAGCAGCGTGCGCCAGCCATCAGCGCCCTTGATGTACCCGGTATCGAGGCCGCCGTGCGCGGCATGGCATTCATCGAACAAGTCGTTGCTGCATCGAATAACGGCGAAAAATGGTTATCGCTGCGAGAATTCTGAGCATCGCGAGGGCCGATCATCAAAAGATAGAGCTCATCCTTACATGAGGTACATAAGAGGGTTGTAGGTATATATGTCTTATATCTAGGTACAACTCCGGCGATCAAAACGATTGCCAAATATGAAGCTTCGCAAAGAATGTTCTACGCTTCGGACATACGATAAGTAGAGGTTGACATGCGAGCTAAACCCATGGACGAAGACTTGTTCACCGCCGATACGGCACTGCGCTTACACAATGCCAGCGACGGACCCTCCGTCGAACTGCTGCGTGCCACGTTAACTGCGTCGGGCACAGGCGTCTTTTTCTATCCCCTCAGGTTGAGCGCAGCGGGCGATGTGATCGTTACCGGTGTCGGTTCTCAGCTGGCATGGTCGCTGAATCTGGACACGCTACTCGGCGTCGACCCCGCCACCGATAATATTGAAAATTTTCTTGCCTGCGTTCACCCCCTTGATCGCATTAGCGTGCGCGATGAGTTGGCCAAGGCCATCGAGCGCGGAGCTTCGAGACAGGACTGCGCTTATCGGGTGTTGGGAAGTGACGGGAAAATCCGCTGGATAATGTCCCGCTATTTGATCGGACGCGATGATTTGAAACAGCTTCAGTATATTGCTGGCGTGTGTTTCGATATTACCGCGCGAAAAGAATTGGAAGAGCAGCTCCAACATGCAAACGAGCAGTTACGCATAGCGCAAAACTATCTGCAGACGGCGCTGAAAGCATCTGGAATTGCGATATATCGACATTTTTTTGGTAACGACGAAACCAAAGCCAGCGATTTAAGCAACGGTACTTGGAACTACAATATTGCGCCGATGTATGGCCATCCCGAAGGTACCGTCATGACCCCAGAGCTCATGATGAGTCAAATCGATCCAGAGGATATAAAAGAACTCGCGCGAAGAAGACAAGAAGCATTTCAGGAAGGGCTTACTGAATGGCAGATTGAATGCCGAGTTAAAATAGACGCAAATACGCATAGATGGTTACTGATCAAATCGAATATCGAACGCAATGAGCAGGGCGATCCGCATTTCATTTCCGGGGCGGTGATCGATATTACCGAACGCAAACGCGCCGAAGAACGTATTCAATATCTGGCCACGCACGATGAATTGACCGGATTACCGAATCGGGCAATGTTCAGTAATCTCCTCAATCTTACTGTTGAATCGGCGAAACGTTATTCGCGCAAATTCGCCGTGCTATTTATCGATCTCGATCGCTTCAAATCCATTAATGACGCGCTAGGCCACCAAGCGGGTGACGTCCTGCTGCAAGAGGTAGCCAAACGGTTACGCAGCTGTGTTCGCGCAGGGGATATTGTTGCGCGATTGAGCGGCGACGAATTTGTTGTGCTGATTCAGGAAGTCGATATTCCAGCAGATGCGGGCACATGCGCGCGTAAAATTATTACTGAAATCATGCGGCCAATGACGCTGAACGGTCAGGAATGCCGCGTCACCGCCAGCGTTGGCATCAGCCTTTTTCCAGAAGGCGGCACCGACGAACAAACATTGCTTAAACACGCTGACATTGCGATGTATCAAGCGAAGGAAGATGGCAAAAACACCTTCCAATTTTTTAGCTCAAGCAGCAAATCGCATACATTGCAGCGCATGGTGCTGGAGAATGAATTGCGTTCGGCACTCGAGAAAAATGAACTGTCGTTGCAGTATCAGGCCAAGCTGGATTTACGTACCAACAATATCAATGGCGTTGAAGCTTTATTGCGTTGGAATAATCCGCAGTTCGGATTGGTCTCGCCCGCCCAATTTATTCCAATCGCCGAAGAGAGCGGCCTGATTGTGCCGATTGGACGCTGGGTGCTAAAAACCGCGTGCGCACAAAATATGGCATGGCAGGCACAAGGGCTGGCACCGGTTTGCGTGGCAGTAAATCTTTCGCCGCGGCAATTTCTCAACGAAGATCTGCTGATCCATATCAAAGACGCACTGGATGAGTCAGGGATGCGACCGGAGCATCTAGAGCTCGAGATTACCGAAAGCATGGTCATGCATAACGTCGATCAAGCCGTGCAGTTGTTACATGCGATAAAAGGGCTCGGAGTGCGCATTGCCATTGATGATTTCGGCACCGGTTACTCATCACTCGCACAATTAAAACGGTTTCCCATCGACACCCTAAAAGTGGATCGATCATTTATCCGCGAAGTGGTGGAAGACAGAGACGATCAAGCGATCACCGAAGCCATCATTGCGATGGGAAAAAGCCTGAGCTTAACCATTGTCGCCGAGGGCGTCGAAACCCGTGAACAACAAACCTTTTTACGCCAGCGCGCGTGCGACGAAATGCAGGGTTACTACTTCAGCCGACCGGTTGATGCCGGAGATTTTGCGGATTTGCTCTCGACGCATCGTTGCGGCTCACCCACCAGCGAGGCCTAAACGTTCCGGCATTTCGCCGATGCAGTTTTCCTTCCGAAAGTGGGCGAGTTCGCTGCAGCCGCGTTGACTGAAATAAAAGTGAGGCGGTTTCGGCGATCCTAAGTCTTTGTCCTAAATTATTTTTTTATTTTTACCGTACCACTTTTACTTCCCAGCGCGTTTTGGCCTACGCACGACTCGTACTTTGCCGCTATCGCCGCCGCCGCAGAAGAATTTATCGCGGCCATCAAATTCGAGTCCCGAGACACCAATGCCGCTCGGCATATCCAATTGTTCGAGCACTTCGCCGGTTTGCGGATCGATGCGGCGCAAATCGCTCTGTTCATTTTCCCATGTACCGTGCCAAAGCTCTCCATCCGCCCAAGTGACGCCGGTGACAAAACGCGTGGCCTCGATGGTGCGCACAATGGATCCGGTATCAGGGTCGATTTGATGAATTTTTTTCGCGCGGTGTTGGCCTGCCCAGAGCCAGCCTTCCGCCCATGCGAGTCCCGATGCACCGCCGAGTGGTGCGGGAATTGTCGCAATCACGCGACCGTTGCTCGGATCGATTTTCTGAATTCGATCTTCGGCGATTTGAAAAAGATATTTGCCGTCGAACGCGGTGCCTGCATGCGCGGGAACGTCGATTGCGCGCAGCGTTTTTCCGGTTGTCGGATTAAGCGCATTCAATTTATCGCCCGACGCAAACCAAACGTGCTGGCCATCGTATGTGACTCCCGCGACTTTTTCGATTCCTGGGAACGGTCCGTATTCGTCGACAATATCGGCATTTAATCGCTTCATGTTTATCTCCCGTTGTATGCGTTCAGCATTGCAGTGAATGTAAGTCCATTCTATTTAATCGGCAAACGCCGATGGGAGTAACAATGTCGTCGCGAATCCCGGCAGCGGTGGAGTGAGCCAGCGACGCGAGCGGCCTTCGCCGAACGATTGTATTTTGCCGTCGGCAGCGAGCACATCGAGTGCGCGTTGCACAGTGCGCTGACTGATGCCGAGCGCAAGCGCCAACGCCGAGCTCGACCACGGCTCGCCATCGGCTAAAAACGCGAGAATGGTCGCGTATTTTTCTTCGATAGGTCGCGCCAGCACAATCACATCAGCTGGTTCATGCGGTACCAGTGCAAATCCACGCGATGTCGCCATGATATCGGCTAGCGGAGACAGTGCCGAGCGCAGCCGCCCGATTTCTACGCGTAAGCGTGCGCGATAAGATTCGTCGATGGTTTTCGCATTTTTGATGTGATTCGCGCGAAATGCTTCTACCACCAGAATATTGCGCGGCACATCGTTGGGCCACGCTTCACCTAGCGCACGCGCCAACGCAAATAATATCGGCCGCGTGGCGAGTGAGATGGCATTGCGTTCATCGCGCACAACATAGCGGCATGCATCGACAATAAAATTTTTCGATGAAAATAATTTCTCGATGTCATCGAGCAATACATCGTGCGACTCGCCCTGTGCTATCAGACGTGCTGCAGGTGAACGAAGAATGCGAGCGGCACTCTCGACCTCGGCCATCAACGCATGGATACCAGCGCTGCGTGCGGCGCGTTCCGCGTGCGCAATGGCGTCATGCGCGGCACGTGCGTGACAACGTCGCATCGCAATTCCAGCCGCGAGCAAATAGTGAATGGCTTGGAGTGATGCTGGAAGAAATTCAGGATTTATTTCAGCTAGTAACCCTTCTGCGTTGTCGATGTTGCCGATCAACACATCGCGGCGGATTTCCAGATAGCGTGCGTGCGCCGCGTTAACACGATCGCCGTGTTGCTCGAGTACGCTTCGTGCTGCATCGAGCGTTTTCGCGGGCCAGCCGAGATCGCGTGTGGCCAATGCGATTTCGGCCTCGGCGATAACACAACGCGCTCGTGAAATCGGTTCCTTCGCTCCGAATGCGCGTGCCGCTTCGCGTACCAGGACTTTCGCGCGTGCGAGCTCGCCGAGCTGCGCCATGGCAATGCCGCGCAGCGCGAGCGCGGGTGGATCGTTGCGCAAAGCGACGCGATTCAAAGCGCCGAGTGGATCACCCACTGCCAACGCCTGCGCAGCCGCCGTAATCATTGAGTCCATTTCAATCCCGCCATATTTGTTACTCCCGTGCATTCGATACTCGATCCTAAGCTACTCGCGAGCATCCACCAACCTGTCGTGAACAGTAGCGAGGAAGAAACGATGAACACTGAAACGAGAACGGCTCAGCATGCGGTAGCAACCCGTGAGCAATGGCTTAAAGCGCGGCTCGAATTACTAGCGGCAGAAAAAGAATTGACGCGTCGCAGCGATCAAGTCGCCAAGCAGCGTCAGGACTTGCCGTGGGTTCGCGTCGATAAATCGTATCGATTCGAAAATGAAAAAGGCAGCGTATCGCTCGCCGATCTTTTCGACGGGCGCTCGCAACTGCTCGTCTATCACTTCATGTTTGGGCCCGATTATAAACAGGGGTGTCCATCCTGCTCGGCGATTGCGGATGGCTTTAATGGCTTTGCGATTCATCTCGCCCATCACGATGTCACGCTGACGGCGGTGTCGCGCGCGCCGCTCGCAAAATTACAGGCGTACAAAAAACGCATGCAATGGACATTTCCGTGGGCTTCATCGCACGGCAGCGATTTCAATTTCGATTTCAATATCGCGTTCACCGAAGCGCAACAGCGGGCAGGGGAGATCGAATACAACTACGAACGCGGCGGCCACGCGATGGACGCTACGACTGAAGTTCCTCCCATCGTGCGACAAATTGCCGAGGGCGTCGGGACCGATGTGCCCACGTATACGCGCGATCGACCGGGTATGAGCGCATTTGTACTCGAAGACGGCGTTATCTACCACGCGTACTCAACCTATGCGCGCGGACTCGACGGATTATGGGGAATGTATCAATGGCTCGATCGGGCGCCGCGCGGACGCAACGAAGCGGGCATCTGGTGGCGTCGGCACGATGAGTATGAAAACGCGTAAGTAATCGCGACATCGAGTAAGTAACAAAAGAAGTAGCGGAGGAACGATCATGAATTGTGTAGCCCAAACACACGGAAAAATTTTGCGTGACGACGAGTTCGGGCATAACACGGGTGATCGTGCCTTCTTCGCCATTGCAGCGCTGCTTTTTTTCTGCAGCGCTGCAGCAACAATCTTCCTCTGCGTTTCGATGTCGACGATGAGCGCAATGCCGATGCCGGGTGGCTGGACCATGTCGATGGCGTGGATGCGAATGCCGGGGCAGAGCTGGATTAATGCTGCGATCGCATTTATCGGCATGTGGTCGATGATGATGGTGGCGATGATGCTGCCATCACTCATTCCGATGCTATTGCGCTATCGCAGCGCGCTTAAAAAAATAAATACAATTCGACTTGGAAAATTAACCGCATCGGCAGGTGCTGGTTATTTCCTCGCATGGACGTTGGTGGGCATCGCCATTTTCCCCCTCGGTACAGCGCTTGCCGCATTCGAGATGCAAATACCGACATTGGCGGGAATGACTCCGTTAATAACGGCAATTATCGTTATGCTCGCCGGGGCCTTCCAATTCACAACGCGAAAAGCGCATTTACTTATCTGCTGCCGCGAAGCGCCAAAAAATATTGATGTAGCGCCAGCGACCATCGGTACGGCGTGGCGATACGGTTTACGTCTCGGCGCACGCTGTATTTATTGTTGCGCAAACCTGACCGCAATTTTGCTCGTCGTCGGCGTTATGGATGTCGGCGCGATGGCGATCGTGACACTGGCCATTTCCGTTGAACGTCTGATGTCCGATTCTCGAGGTGCTGCGCGCGCCGTTGGAATGATTATTATCGTTGCGGGAATAATTATGCTGGCATGCGCCGTGGGATTTTATTGAGTAGCAGGTGTTCACGTCGTTAGCGGCGCTGAAGAGTCTCGTTTGATTAATGAAAATTTGACGAGTTGATGGTTTGGCTCCGCTGTTTTACCTGCTGAGCGCAATCGAATCTCGTCAATCAACAGGGCTAACGCCCTTTTCGCCATAATCCCGATTGGTTGCTTGATCGTAGTGAGCGGCGGCCAAATCGCTGTGGCAAAGAGGGTGTCGTCAAATCCCACGACGGTGAGATCGGTCGGCACACGGAGCTGTAATTGATGGGCAGTCGCAATCACTGCCGCGGCCATATCGTCATTGCTCGCGAAGATTGCGGAAGGTTTGCGATCGTTGGCTAGCAATTGTTGGGCGGCGCCGAGGCCGGATTTATAGGTAAAAGCGCCTCGGCAAACGCGTGAGGGGGCCAAGTCGATGCCGGCTTCTTCCAGTGCCGCGACAAAGCCCGCGTAACGCTCCGCGCTTGCAAGCTGATTCGAGGCGCCAAGGATGAAGCCGATGTCGCGATGCCCAAGCTTCAGTAGATAGCGCGTCATGGTCCGGGCTGCATCGAAATTATCAATCGTCACGGCGAGGCCGATTTCGCCATTGGCTTTTCCGGCTACGCTGACACAAGGAATACCCGCTTCGCGCAACAGGTCGAGCACCTGTGGTGAATCGGAGAGTGGTGGCGGCAACATCACTCCATCGAGCCCATCGGCGACAATTTTCTCGATTGCCGGGCGAATGTTTCGACTACCGCATTTTTCAAGCACGATTTGGCATTCAAGCGGGCCGGTTGCATCGAGTATGCCCATCAGAAATTCATTGAGATACGCCACACTCGGGTTGTTGTAGATAACTCCTATGCGCAGTGCTTTAGCCCCGGCGAGGTGACGAGCTGCGGGGTTCGGCGTGTAACCGATACGCTTAATGGCGGCTTCCACGCGCGCCCGGGTTTCCGGCTTGACATTGGGGCTGCCGCTCAACACGCGTGAAACCGTCATCGGCGATACACCAATAAGGGCGGCTGCTTCATGCATGGTCATCGGGCTTCGAGCGCGCTTCGACATTTTCATAAACGGAAATAGGAGGACGGAATCGGGCTGTGCATTATCTCGTATTCTGGACATAGAACCTATGTCCAGAGCAGCTAACGCTGGCGATTAACTGGTTGACCGGCGTTTTTTGGTAGCGCTAACATGCCCGTTACAATAATGACATCCGATATCGGGGAAAATTATGTCTCAGCAACACCAGGCTCTCGTAAACAAATTAACGTTCGTAGCCGCTCTCGGTGGGTTACTGTTCGGCTATGACACCGCCGTGATCTCCGGTGCTGTTGGTGCCATCGACGCGAACTTTATCGATCCATTGAATCTCTCCGAAACCGCGCGTAGCAGTCTTTCCGGGTGGACAATTTCAAGCGCGCTATTTGGTTGCATTATCGGTGCTGCGATCGCCGGTTGGTTGTCAGCCAAGCTCGGGCGCAAAGGTGGAATGCTGGTCGCGGGCTTTTTATTTTTAGTTTCCGCCATTGGCTCGGCAATTCCGGAAATAGGATTGGGACCGATTGGCGGCATGGGTCCTAATGCGTTATGGCCTTTCATCGGTTATCGCATTTTATGCGGCATCGGTGTAGGTATCGCCTCGATGTTGTCGCCGTTATATATCGCGGAAATTGCACCAGCGGATATTCGCGGCAGACTCGTCGCGTTCAATCAATTGGCGATCGTGCTTGGCATGCTAATCGTCTATTTCGTGAATTGGGCTATCGCCTCAGCCGGCGATGATGCCTGGGTGAACGCCATCGGCTGGCGATTGATGCTCGGCTCCGAGGCGGTGCCCGCATTGCTGTTTATGTCGTTACTGCTGCTCGTTCCCGACACCCCGCGCTGGCTGGTGATGAAAGGTCGTGTCGAAGAGGCGCGTCTCGTGCTGCATCGCATTACGCATGAGGAAGAAGCGCGCATCACCATTGAAGCTATTCAGATATCGCTCACGAGCACACGCGGTAGCACCAACGTCGGTTTATTTGCGTTTGGTTCATTAGTGATTTTTGTTGGCATTGCACTGTCCGCGTTTCAGCAACTCGTCGGTATCAACGCCGTGCTGTATTACGCGCCGCTGATGTTCAAGAACATGGGAGCTGCCACCGATACGGCGTTGTTGCAGACCATTATCGTCGGCCTGGCCAATGTGGTTTTCACCGTCATCGCGATTTCCACCGTCGATCGTTTTGGACGCAAACCGCTGCTGATCATCGGCGGTCTGGTGATGGCAGTATCAATGCTTTCGCTCGGCTTTTTATTTCAGGCGCAATCGCTCGGTGTGCCTGCGTTGGTGGCGGTCGTGGCGTATATCGCCGGCTTCGCGTTGTCGTGGGGGCCGGTCACCTGGGTGCTCCTGTCCGAAATCTTTCCCAACTCGATCAAAGACAAAGCATTGGCGATTGCCGTCGCCGCGCAATGGATTACCAATCTGCTGGTGTCGTGGACATTTAAAATTCTCGATGAAAATTCGTGGCTCAATTCGTTTTCGCATCACGGTTTCGCGTATTGGTTTTATGGCGCAATGAGCTTATTCGCAGCGTTTTTCGTGTATCGATGGGTCCCCGAGACTAAGCGTCATCGCTTAGAAGATATTCAACATTTGTGGCGCACCAAGAGCAACGATGACATCGTCGCGTCCCGCACTGTTGCAGATTCCTGATATGCATTTATTTGTTCAATTTATTCTCGGAGAGAGGTGATGTTCCTCGGCATTGATATCGGAACATCCAGTGTGAAAGCTATTGTCATTGATGATGACAATGCGGTTCGTGCCGAAGCATCCGCCGCGCTGACCGTGAGTCGACCGCAACCGCTGTTTTCGGAACAAGATCCGGATTCGTGGTGGGCGGCGACCGTTACAGCGGTACGAAGTCTGCCGGCGGATGTGCGTGCGGGAATTACCGCGATCGGCCTCGCTGGTCAAATGCATGGCGCAACACTGCTCGACGAAACAGATCGTCCGTTGCGTCCGGCAATTTTGTGGAATGACGGTCGCTCGCAGCGCGAATGCGAAGACATCGAGCGAGCCGAAGCCGATGCGCGCCGCATCACCGGCAATATCGTGATGCCGGGTTTTACCGCACCGAAATTGTTGTGGGTGAAGAAACACGAGCCCGAGATTTTCCGCCGGACCAAAACCGTATTGCTGCCGAAGGATTATGTGCGGCTGAAATTAACCGGCGAAAAGGTCAGCGATTTATCCGACGCTTCCGGCACCGCATGGCTCGATGTCGGCAAACGCGAATGGTCCGATCGAATGTTGGCGACGACCGAACTCGACCGTTCGCATATGCCGAGACTCGTCGAAGGCAACGCGCCGTCGGGCGTTCTCACGCGCGCCTCAGCGGAACTGTTAGGCGTGCCGGTGGTGATCGTCGCCGGCGGTGCCGGCGATAACGCGGCGAGCGCGGCCAGCATGGGAGTGATCGCAGCGCAGGATGCGTTTTTGTCGCTCGGCACATCGGGCGTTTTATTCGTTGCGAACGAACGCTTCAGTCCTAATCCCGATCGTGCTGCGCACGCATTCTGTCATTGTCTACCGAATCGCTGGCATCAGATGGCAGTGATTTTAAGCGCCGCGAGCACACTCGATTGGCTGTGCAGGCTCGCCAATTTTTCACATGTTACCGATCTTACCGCTGCGGCCGAGCAGCGCGGGCTGCAACGCGCAACGCCATTTTTTCTGCCTTATTTATCGGGTGAGCGCACGCCGCACAATGACCCTTACAGCCGCGGCGTATTTTTCGGTCTTAGCAATGAAACGACATCAGCCGATCTCGCGGTTGCCGTACTAGAGGGTGTTGCGCACGCGTTCGCCGATGGGCTTGAAGTGCTCGGTGGCGAAATAGATACGATCAGTGTCGTCGGCGGCGGTGCACGTCTCGCGTATTGGGGACGTATTCTCGCCGCAGCGCTCAATCGGCCGCTGACCTATCGCAAGGGTGGAGAGCTGGGCGGTGCATTCGGTGCTGCGCGCCTCGCACGCCTGGCGCTGTCCGGCGAAGATCCTGCTGCCGTTTGCGTACCGCCGCCGGTATCGCATGTTATCGAGCCCGATTCGAATCTCGTCGCGCAACTCGCTGAGCGTCGCGCGATTTATCGAAAGTTATATCCCAGTCTCAAAAATGTTTTTCAGGAGTTCACGCGATGAGTATTTTTTCCAATATCGAACCGATTCAATTCGAAGGTCCGGAAACACAAAACGAATTTGCTTATCGCGTTTACGACAAAAATCGCGTCGTACTCGGCAAAAACATGCAGGACTGGCTGCGTCTCGCGGTGTGTTACTGGCACTCATTCAATTGGCCGGGCAACGATATTTTCGGCGGCGGCACCTTGCCGCGTCCGTGGCTCGGCCCGCGTCAAACGCAAGCACAAGCCGACGAAAAACTCGAAGCCGCGTTCGATTTCATATCGCGTCTCGGTATGCCGTTTTTCACGTTCCATGATGTCGATGCGATGGCAACCGCCGACACATTGCGCGAACACGACACGAATCTGAAAAAAATCGAAGCGGCATTCGCGAAAAAGATGGAAGCCACCGGCATTAAATTATTGTGGGGCACTGCGAATCTGTTTTCGCATCCGCGTTACATGGGCGGCGCGGCGACAAGCCCCGATGCCGACGTGTTCGCATTCGCGGCCGCGCAGGTACGCATGTGTATCGAAGCGACGCATCGCCTCGGCGGTGAAAATTATGTGCTGTGGGGCGGTCGCGAAGGTTACGACTCGCTGATCAACACTGATCTCAGTCGCGAACTCGATCAATACGGCCGCTTCCTGTCGATGGTGGTCGAGCACAAACATCGCATCGGTTTTAAAGGCACGATTCTGATCGAGCCGAAGCCGTTCGAGCCGACTAAGCATCAATACGATCACGACTCCGCCGGCGTGTACGCATTTTTGCGCCGCTACAATTTGGAAAAAGAAGTGAAAGTAAATATCGAGGTGAATCATGCGACGCTCGCGGGCCTCGATTTCGAACACGAAGTCGCGATTGCACGGCATTACGATATTTTCGGTTCGATCGATATGAACCGCGGCGATCCGCGCAACGGTTGGGATACCGATCAGTTTCCGAATAATGCGCAGGAACTGGTGCCGGCGATGATGCAAATTATTCAGGATAAAGGCTTCACCACGGGCGGCATTAATTTCGATGCGAAATTGCGCCGCCAATCGACGGACCCGAGCGATCTGTTCCTCGCGCATATCGGCGGCGCCGATACGCTGGCACGTGCGTTGTTGACCGCCGCGAAAGTCATTGAGGACGGCAAACTATCGCAGCTCGTGCAGACGCGTTACAGCGGCTGGAGCAACGAACTCGGACAGCGCATCGAGCGCGGCGAATTCAAACTCGCCGAGCTTGCCGATCATGCGGTGAATGCGGATCTGAATCCGAAGCCGTTATCGGGTCATCAGGAACAGGCGGAAAACATTATTGCGCGCAGCTGTCATCTCAGCCGGTGACCAATACGGAGTTCATCCAAGACAAGGAGCAATTGATATGACGGGCATGATCCTCACGCGTCGCAGTGTCCTGACTGGTATCGCGCTCGCCGGCCTCGGTCTTGCCGGCTGCGCGCCCACATTTTCGCGAGGTGAGCGAGTCCGCGCCGCCGGCAACCCGATCATCCCCGGCCGCGGTGTCTGCGATCCGCAGGTCCGCGTGTGGGACGGCGAGGTGTGGCTCTACGCCACACACGACGCCGATCCCGACGCCAAAGGCTTCGTGATGCGTGACTGGCAGATCTGGCGTTCGCGCGACCTGGTCGACTGGCGCCACGCCGGCACGCTGCGACCGGAGCAAACCTATTGGGGCAAGCCCAGCAACGAATGCTGGGCGACCGACGCGGCGCGCAAGGACGGGCGTTATTACCTGTATTTCTCGCGCGGGCCGAAGGAGATTGGAGTGGTTGTCGCCGACCATCCGGCGGGGCCGTGGCTCGACCCGATCGGCAAGCCGCTAATCGCCGAGGGGCTCGTTAAAACTGAGGCGCGTGATCCCGGCATCCTTCAGGACGCGGATGGCGCGAATTACATCGTCTTCGGCACGTTTCAGTATTTCATCGCGCGGCTTGGCGAGGACATGGTCTCGCTGGCCGAGCCGCCGCGTCCGCTGAAGGTGCAGAAGGCGGTCGGCCCCTATGCGAAGGGAGTGACCGACGACAAGCCGTTCCTCCACCGCCGCGGCGACCTCTACTACCTGTCGTGGGGAAGCTATTACGCGATCGGACGCAGCCCCTATGGCCCGTTCGAGACGCAAGGCTCGGTACTGAGTGAGGCGACGACCGACCCTGAACTGCGCCTTCAGCGCCCGGGCGCACGTTACGACCTGCTGAATTACGACCGGCACGGCAGCTTCTTCGAATTGAACGGTCAATGGTATTTCGCCTGCAACGACCAGGCGACGCCGGGGGCGACCGAGCATTACCGCAACAGCGTGATCTCTTACGTCCATTACCGTGCCGACGGCACGATCGCTCCGGTCCGGCTCGATACGGTGGGGGTCGGCCAATATGACGCGCGACGAGGAATAGCGGCGGCGGACTTTTTCGACGCGCAGGGTGGCGCGGTTGCGCATCGCGGTGGCAACACTTTCGTGCTCGATCTCTCTCCCGGCGGATTCGCTCGCTATCCGGGAGTGCGCGGTGTCTCCGGCGCGCTCACGATCCTGGCGGACGGGCCGCTGGAGATCCGGCGCGGGGACGCGCACGGGCGCGTGCTGGGGCGCGGGAGCGGGGAGGTTGTACTGACTGGCACCCGTGCCACCGAGGATTTATGCCTCGTCAATACCGGGTCGGTGCCCATCCGGGTCGACCGGCTCAGATTTGAAAGCGCCTGACGTGCAGGTGGCTTTCCACGGCGCGCGCAGGCTGGATTCGCCGGTGGCATTAATGCGACCATGGTTCGTCTCGATCAGACCGACACCATCCCTCTTTTTTGATGAATAGGAGAGCCGAGCAGTGACACACAAGTACATCTGGATCGCGCTACTGGCGGCGGCCTGCGCCACCGTCTCTGCACAGACGCGCGCCGATGAGGTCAGCCTATCTCTGGTCGGAATAGACGTCGTCGATATGGAGAAAGCCAAGGCCTTTTATACCCAAGCCCTCGGGATGAGCCCGCTATTCAGTAATGGCAGTCCAAGCGCATCTGTCGAGGAGGTAGGTCTGGGCTTTCCTGCAGCAGGAGAGCATCAGACGATGGTTGTGCTGATACACCATGCCGACGGCGGAGCGCCACTTCATCCGGCCAAGCTGGTGTTCCGAGTGGCCGATGTGCAGTCAATCATTGAACAAGTGCGTGCTGCGGGCTACACGGTGGTATCCGAACCTCATCACGGCGCGGGCTCCCCGCTAACGATAGCCATGGCAAAGGATGCCGAGGGGACGCTAATAGAGTTTTTCGAACTTTCTACTGCGCATTAGACGAGAGCTTGTCCTCGAACTCAGGAATTTCTTTTATTTAACATAATATACATTATGCGCAATTTGAAACGGCTGCGCCGCGCAATACGTCAATTCTTAACCTACACTCCGGGAAGCTGTCCCGGAGTCGTACCCAATGGATTTTAAGACCCAACTCATCGAAGCCAGTCTCTCTACACCTCATCTCGCTGCCGAGTTTTTCGGCGTCTCCGAAAACACCATCTATCGTTGGCTCAAATACGGCGCACCGCACATGGCATTGCGGGCGCTCGAACTGCGCTCCGGCGTCGATCGACACTGGTATGGCTGGCGCATCAAAAACAAAGAAATCATGCGCCCCGATCGGCGCATTTTCAGTATCGAGGACCTCAAAAATTGGGAAGCAACGCTTTGGAAAGAACGCATGCTGGCGTTCGAACACGGACGTCAGCAAGGATTACGGCAGCGCCCACCGCAACTGGATTTATTCGAGCCCTAGCAGCAATTTTATTTGCAGTGTCGATGCTATGCCCGATCGCGGAAGCTGAAATCTATCAGTGGACGGACGCCAACGGGCAAACGCACTTTAGCGACAGCGCACCAAAAAACCGACCCGATATAAAACCCAAGGAATTAATTATTCCGACCGCGATACCAGCGACAAAGGTCGCACCGAAACCAAAAGAAAAAAGCGGCCCCACAGTTATCGAGATCGGCTCACCCGAGCCTGACACCGGATGCAACTCACAACGAATCAACTCAATCAATCAAAACGCTGTTTTAGATGCCTGGCAAGATTCAGAATGGAAGGCATGCCACGGCATGCACTAAGAAACGGAGCGACACCAACTGCGCCCCTACGGGGCTGGCCTCCATATAACTCACTGCGTTCGTCAGTCGGTCGCTGTGGCGATTGGTGTGATATTGCAGTGCGAGTTTTTAGTATCGCGTTGGGTTGAGCAGTAATGAAAAAGAGAATTTTTCAAAGGACGAAGTAAGCCACTAGCATCACTGCCGCGATCACGAGCGGCACCAAAAGCGGTTTAACATTGCGCCAAAACATCACCCGACGCATCGATTTCAACGAATCAGAATAATTCATAAACAAAATACCTCAGCTTGCGCATCTTGATACGTCAGCAACGCGCGGCAATCGCTGAGAAATTTAACACCGACGCCGCTATGAACCAGTTCTTCACTATTAATAATGGCAGTCGGTACCTGACCACGCTTCGCACGCGAAAATTGATAAAAAAGCTTTTCTTCACCTTCATCGTTTTTGCCTTTCAAAAAGCCAACGATACGAAGGTCCGATAATTCTTTCAGCACACGCTGAGCAGCGGTCATCGGTGGCGGTTCATCGGACTTCGAATCCGATTTTTTCTCATCCGGTTTTTTATTATCAATAGCAGCAACCGGCGTTGACGCTTGTTTGGCCTGATGCGTAATGGCCGCATACGCAACCGATGACGCCAGCGCAGCCCCGGCCACAATACCCGCCGCCAATGCGAACGGCGCCTTAAAACGTTTCCACATAATTTTCGTCATTCGCATAATAAACTTCCAATCTTGCGGAACGGCATAACGTCCCTTTGTGTACCAGCCCGGCAACATCGAATGCACACCGTGCGCGTAATCATCGAGAAATAATTGCTTTGTGTCATATGCAGCGAAAAGACCGGTGCCACGATAAACCCAACGATCAGTCAGCGGATCGAGTTCTGTGGTTCCATACACCACCTTGCCAACGTGAATGCGCGGCAAGCGAATCGGTTCACCTAACGTAAAAATTTTCAGAAAGGTCCCAAAAAAAGGAATATGCAAGCGATCAAGACGACGACAAAAACAGGTATGTTCCGCAATTGCAGCCCTCGCCTGACTATCGATAATGTCAATATCCTGGACGATCAACATCACATCCCAACCCAACTTTCGCGAATGCAAAAACCAATCATTCACAGCCTTACGCGATTTATCCTGCCAATTACGCGAGTTAAACCACGTACCGCACTCATCGAGCACCAACAAGCCATTTTGCGTCTCGTCATACGTCGCATTACCAACGCCGAGCGCGTTCAAGTCCTCAATGGTCGGCTTATCAGGAATGCGAATCACCCGCGCCGATTTATTATTTACACTGAGCAGCTTATCCAGTTTTAAATCAAGATTAGTCGCGACGATACAACCCGTTTTGAGCTTATCGAGAATCCGGCCGACAGAGACAAGCGTCTTGCCATTGCCCAATTTACCCGTGACGATATAAACGGCCATTACAAATTGGCCCAGGTGCGCGTAGAAATATCGAGTAATTTCACCTGATAGTCATACACCCAGCGCACCACCGTAGCCGTCACAACAGCAGCCAAACACGCATACGTATTGCTAGGTAACATAAGCCCAGCCGCGACATGAAAATTCGGAGGCAATTCTGGCGCGATAATAGAAAGACCTGCGCCAACTGTTGAAAACACGCCCGCAGTCAACGCAGCATATGCAGCGTAATACGCCGCCATCATCAACGTTTTTTTCGTCAGCCAACGTGCAAAAAAATCAACCAATACAGGCCACAATCCGGCTATCGCCGATGCAAGCCATGCGAGACCACGAATCAACAGCGGCATTATTGCGGCCTCCTAAACATGATTTCGAAAATCGCATACATCGTCAGCAGCGCAAATGCCCATGCTCCCCAATCCCGAAAGGTTTGCGTATCAGTGCATTTCACTTGAACAGTCGCTTGCTTAAATGCAAATGCATAATCCTGACACGCATCGCCATGCGGCAAATACGATAAGAATGTATCGGCGAACGACGATGTTTCAGATGGCGCACTGCGTTGCGAAGTTGCATTAATCCCATCAACAACTGTCTGTCCAGCAGCATCAATCGACGCATTACCTTGCGTTATCGCATTTGCACGAATCGTTGAGCCATCAGAATCAGGAGCGGTTTCAACTTGCTTAGTACATTCCGCATAATTATTTGCTTTCGGATCGCACTGCCCTGCGCCTCTTTCCTGATTTTTAAAATCGTTAATTGCGGAAATAATGCCAGCCGTGTTTTGCTGATCCTGCGTCGCAGTCGATGCATTACCAGCACCAGCACCACCACCGCCAGCTTTAGACATACTGTTGATCGCGTTAACAACGCCCTGAAAACCTTCGTTGTTTATTTTTGCAATCGCAGCAGTATTGTTAGCGGTATCCGCAGCCGATTGCGCTTGCGATGTACCCGCCGTATTAGAACCATTGGAAACAGGCTGGCCAGCAACATTATTGGCACCGGATATGTTCGACGTACCTACACACGTAGCAGAACTCGAACCGTCTGGATTCGTCGTAAATTGCGTAGCACCCGACGAACAGTTAGGAATAGGATTGCCACCAAAACCAGCAGGAATACAAACATTCTGCCCGTTCAACGTTCCAAACGTACCACCGGATGCCGTACAGTTCGCCTGTTGCTGCTGACAATAATTCGTTTGATTATCTGCCCACGTTTGACACGGTTTCCCCGCAGGCGGTTGTATCTGCTGAACACAAGCCGTTTTAACTATATGCCCTGAGGAATCAACCTGCGTAAACGCCGTCTGTCCAGACGGACAGCTAGGAGGGACAGTACACTCTCCAGTTGAAGGATTTATGGTTGCTCCATTGGAGCAATTAGAAACAACACAGCCACCCGTACTAGGAACTAAAACCGAACCCGATGCACACGAATCGCCACCCAAATAAATATAACCGAGACTCGTATAACCGGTCGGATTTGACGCAATTTGAAAGCGGCAATACCAAGCAGTTGCATTGTAATAATAAGAAGCTTGGGTACGTGCATTGCCACCCGTATAAGGTCCGCCACGCTGTACCCAATAATCACAAGCCGCTTGAGCAGTCGAATATTGATTAGAACTGAAAGGTTCGGGATACCAGTAATAAGTCGTCGCATACGTAGAAAAAGAAAAACCAGCGAGCAGCGCGAGTATCGCGAAGCGCATAACAATGAGTGTTTGAAATCGGATTGACACGGCATAGACTCGCTGGGTTTTTTGGTAAAACGGGGCCGAAGCCCCGAAAAAATTAAGCGACTTTCTTGATTCCTTTCTTCGACAAACCGAAAATCACCAGCCCACCAGTCACCAAGCCCATCGCGCCGTACAAGAGAGGCATCAGCAAGCCGAATTGGTCCGTTACGCCAGTAATAGCAGTCGCAATCGCAGGATCGAGCGTTGCAACCGCATGCGCACCCGAAGACACCGCAGCAACTGCAACGACACCGACGACAACAGCAACACGCTTCGCATTTCCAATCGATAAAAATTTCATACATCACCTATGAGTTTTGACAGCTCCGAATGAATTAACAACCTCTGCGGGAGCCGTGACGCAGGAGGATTTTTAATAAATTTTTTCGATGCCGCGCTTGAACGAATAAAACAAAAAACCAGCTGCCCAACCAAGCCCCCACGCAGCGGTCATCTGCGCAAAGAAAATAAGCATATTATCGGTGTTCATCGCTGGCCCCCTTGCCTGAAACCTAAACACCACGCGGCAAACACCATTCCCCAATAAATCAAGTAGTACAAATCATCAGACGTCATTGTCATACCAACACCTCGCTTGCGCGCGCGCGCACTCTCCGAGTGCGTGCGTGCTCGCGATGATGTTGCGATTCGAGGACGGCCTCGACATGCGCAACGTGAAAAAAAGGGGAACAGCATTGCCACATGGCTATTGATTTCCGGCAGCGCGTTGCTGCGGAGCTACAACAGGACGCACCGGCAATTGCAACGATTCCCCGAACGGCAGGTTGTACGAAATTCGATTGTTATAAATTTCGGCCTGCAACGGAATTTCGATTTCTGCACCGATCGCCTGCTTAAATTTCGCAACAGTGCCATCGTTGTAGGCGTTCTTGAATAAACGCACTTCGACAATTTCCAACGGGTTCGATGTTTCCAGCGTGATCTTACACATCGGTTTTGCTGCGTCAGCGTTTTCACTAATCGCACGGACAAGAGCTTTTACCAGCATGATGATTTCCTTCTAACGGTTGAGTTAAGCGGCGCGCAATTGATCCCAAGAGGTGACCATCTGCGCTTCTAAAATGCGACGACGCAGCGGTACTACCTGCCCGGCGCTGATATCCGCGTCACGGAGACCCGCAGCGCGCAATATTTTTAAGTGGTCGTACCATGTGCTCTTCGCATACATATCGCGCGCACGTTCCCAACCCTCATTTTTAATCATCAGCCAGCAGCCATACGCAGCTCTGCCCCGGCCTTCTGTTTTTGCACACGCCAACACGCGCTGTTGAATTTCGTTGTCGCTGACCATTTCAGCGCCTCCAATCATCCGACCGAAATAGCTCTCCCACTCGGCGCGGATGTTCGCCGGGGAAAGACTTCGCCAATCATTGCGAGCGAGCCACTCGCGACCGAGTTTTAATTCAAGCCGTAATAAATTATTGGCCGCTTGAATTTCTTCCGATGAATACACGCGGCCTGTGTACTTCGGATTTTTCATGAGATACGTAAGATGAGGACCTTTTGCATACGCTTTGCCGCTGCGCATTTTCGAGAGGTTGGACCAGTACACGGTGTCACCCGCCGTTTGCGAAACGCGATACCGACCACCTTCGATGTTGCGCATGATCGCGAGCGCCTGACGCACTTCGGGCAGCGATGCGAGCATCAAATTGGCGGTTATATCGATTCGCGAAACAATCCAAAGATGCGCGGGGGGCAGCTCGACCTGGAGACGGCGGCTGAGATAGTCAACCATTGCTCGGAGTGATCCCAAGAGATCAAGAGCGGCAGCAGATTCGGCTCCGAATACCGCGTCGCCATCACCGCAGATGCGAGCGGGCGAACCTTGAACCCACAAGTCACTGGTGAAACGGGTAACGAGCTGGTGAGAGTCACTGCGGATGCTCTCCCACGTCGGGCTTTCATAACGAACGTCTCCGGTTTTGGGGCAATAACAGCACACGCGATCACCCAACATGCGGGCCTTCTCACGTGCCTCGACCGACAGCAATTCGCCGGGCGCTCTGGCTGTTATCCAATCCAACAACATGGTTAAGAAATAACCGTTTTCTGAGTGGAATTCCGATCCATCGGACTAAGTGGCGGTGTTACAGGGACCGCCACTCCCCTCCGCGCCCGAATCCGAGCCAACCGACGTGCACGGCGACGTAGGGCATCGGACCAAAGATCAGCCACGTAAAAATCGGGGAGGACTTCTTCGACTTCGATCAGGGGAAGGGGCAGCTGCTGTTCGGTGAAGGTCATACCCTCGCCCGGCTTTCCGTAGTAGGTTTGAATTGCCATCGTGCGGCTCCATATCAGGTCTGACCTTATATATGGTTCAACCATAGATAAGGTTTTACCTGATGTCAACACAGACCCGACATACGGATATATACTCTTACTTCCACAGGCCCTAGAACGAGCTATACGCGATGAAATCGATTGAGTGGATTGATCGACTGATCAAAGAGAAAAACCTTCCGAGCGACCGACAGGCAGCTTTGATGCTGGGAATGACCGTCGGCTCGATGAGTAATCATCGCCAAGGTAAAAGTGTTACTCTCGACGACCGGTATGCCTATCGCATCGAGGAATTACTTGAATTGCCGCACGGAACCATCATTGCCGATCAACACGCCGAACGCGAAAAGGACCCTGCTATGCGGGCAATGTGGTCACACCTGGGAAAGCTGGCGACCGCCGCGGGCAGTGGCGTGGCGGCCGGCGTTATGGCGATAACATTTTGGGGGTTAACTTTCGCACCTAACTCCACGCAGGCAAACGAAAATATTGTTCATTTTCAAACACATATACTATACATTATGCGCAATCATGGCGAACACGGCCCGACACGAGCGGACTACATCCGCCAAGTTATTTTGGCATAGACGGATCGTTGAATATCCCCGCGCGCCTCAGGTGTACCGAATTCGGTGTGACGGTCGTGCAATAAATTTTGCCCGACCAGCGACACTTCCAATTGTTTGCTAAGACGTTTCGCCAGCCGCAAATCCATTTCTCCATATGCGGATATGCCATCGCCGTTCACGATTTGCGGCAAATGCCGGATGGCAGATAAGTAACGGAATTGAATATCGAGTTCTATGTCGGCGGGCAAATCTAAAAATGATCGCAGACCAAACTGATGCCGCGGCGTTGCACCGGCAAGAAAAGCACCGCGATTGATATCGAGGCCGGTCGGGTCGATCTGCATATCCAGGTACGAATAATTAACGGAAAGCCGCCATACCGATATCGGTACAAAAGTAATTTGCGTCTCGATACCTTGTGTGCTGCCGTCGGTCGTATTTTTATTGATGATGGGAATCACCGTAAAACCATTGGCGGGATTGATATAAGGCGTACCCACCTCTAATGAAGCGAGCCCGCTGTAGTGATTGTGAAATGCCGCTAAATCTAACGCGAGATTATCGCGTGCCTGCCATCGATACCCAACTTCATAAGACTCCAGCACCTCCGATTTGAAATCGCGATTACCTTGCAGCACCACTGAGGGATCATCAAAGGTAACCTCAACGGCAATATCGCGCTCCAAGCGTGTGGGTACGCGTACTGCGCGCGACACCGCGGTCCATAGCGTACTGGATGGCGAGAATTGCCATGCCAGCCGTGCACTCGGCTGTGTTTCGTAGCCGCTAAAATCATTGTGTTCGAATTTCGTGCCCAGCGTCAGATGCAACGAATCCAGCAGTGCGATCTGATCTTGGACGAAAAGTCCGAATAATTGATCGCGCGAAAAATCCGGGTCGACATTGAAAATGCCCTTGCCCACATTTTTATTTTCAGTGAGATGATAATTTAATCCCCAAATGATTTGCTGGCGCGCGGTGAAATCGAATTGATGCTGAAAGTCGACATCGAATGTATTTAAATCGTCGCGGTAACTGGGATCATTGCGATGAGTGTTGTCATAGTAAGCGCGCAACACAAAATTCGAGGTATCGTCGATTTGATGCTGCCAACGACCGAGTACATTGCCACCGCTGACGTCAACATCCAAACCGCCCGTGGGACCTTGTCGGCCAATTACCGTAATCGATGGCGCGTGTTTGCCAATCGTTCCATGGTATAGATCGCCCTGCACGGTAATGCTATCGGACGTGGTAACGTCCCAATCGCTGCGCGCACCGACGTGGCCCAGGTGCCAATCGTCAGTGCTCGTTGCCGTGGAATTCAATGTATCGTCGCGATCGATATACTTGCCGTAGATGCGATAACTCGCACCGCTTTCCGCAGTGGCTCCGTAGCGTGCAGCTGCTGTCACGCGATCCTCGGTGCCAAGCGCAGTTTCCACATAAAGGCCCTGCGTATCCTGCGCTTTTTTGGTTGTGATATTGATGACACCGTTAACCGCATTCGAGCCCCACAGCGAAGCGCCAGGGCCGCGGATGACTTCTATGCGGTCTATATCTTCGAGCAAATAATCTTGAACATCCCACAGCACGCCGGAAAATAGCGGCGTATAGATGCTGCGAGTATCGGATAACACGAGTAATTTTTCCGAACTGATACTGCTGAATCCGCGCGAGCTTACCGCCCATTCACTCGCGCTTTGGCGCGCCACATTAATGCCCGGTACAAAACGCAATGCATCCGGTATGCTCGTAGCGCCGGATCGGCGAATCTCCTCATTGGTAACGACCGTGATCGCCGCTGCAGCCGATTGCAAATTCTGTACACTTTTGGATACCGACGTAACCTCTACGCTGCCCAGCTGTTCCAGCGACAGATCGGCTAACGCGCTGGCAGAGCTCAAGCTACTGTTTGCGAATGCAGCATTGTCGTGTATTAAAAAAATAATTGCCGACAGTACGAAATGAAAACCGGCGGGGACAGCGGAGAGCGCGGCGCCGAAACAGGAATTAAAATTCTGAAGATGGCGATTATTATTTCCTATCGCGATACGCCCTGCTTTCTTCACAATCTCCCTCCTCGCTTTCAACAAAGAAAGCCCCTTCTTTTAACCACAACGACTTCGTTTTATCCATACGTAGGTAAGAAGGTGCCACATTCTGCCTGGTAATTACCATCGAAACGATTTCGATAAAAACCAGACATATTGTAAGACTATCAAAATCCCGATAGAAATTTTTCACGATGTCTCGCCCACATAACCAGACATGATGAGCAGTGTTGGACTTTATAAAATTCGTACTCTATTCTCGTTAGCAACGACGGCTCACCTTGTTGCTCCTCATGCTGTGAATGAGATCTTTACGCAAGCCTTGCGCAAACGACGCAATGTCTTGAACTGGAAATCAAGCACAGCGCTTACGGAAAGGCTACGTGGCGGTATTTATCGAGAGCTTGCCCGCGTGTTGCAGCACGCAGGCTATGGCGCGCACCCATAGATCGGAGTGGTGGCGCTCTGCGCATGTAAATTTTTATAAATATTTTTTTATTTTCGCCGTAATTCTTTGTGGTACTGGCAGCACCGTAAGTCTGGCGGAGAACTTGCCGTCCAGCGCCATGGAATATCAAATCAAAGCGGCGTTCCTCTACAAATTTTGTTTATACATCGATTGGCCCCCCACCGCCTTTGCTAACGCCAATAGCCCCTTTGTGTTTGGAATCGCGGCGCCGGACAGTTTCATTTCAGAACTCAACACGGTTGTTAAAGACCATACTATTAATAATCGCCCGGTGCAGGTTCGCCGCATTGATGATGGCGATCTTACTGATGTCAACGTTCTGTTTGTGGCACGTCCAAATCAAGCTCTGCTACCGCAACTACGCGTCAAAATTCAAAATTCGCCGCTGTTGATCGTCACCGAATCCGAGCACGGCCTGGATGATGGCGGCACAATTAATTTCTCGCTTAAAAATAATCGCGTTATCTTCGAGGTGGCCCTCGATACGGCGAACCAACAAGGCCTGCGCTTAAGCGCGCAATTGCTGAAGGTAGCCAGCAATGTACGCGGTGAGTCGATGCCATGATGAGTTGGCTTCCTCGCAGCACCATACGGCGTACGCTGTTCGCTGGCGTATTGTTGACCACGACATCGGCGCTGTTTGTGTCGGGTTTGATTATGGTGTTGTACGACCTCAGCGATTACAACACACGGCTATTGCAGGACCTGACCACACAGGGCCGATTACTGGCGCTTGCGAATGCATCGGCGCTGCAATTCAACGACCCTAATGTGGCACAAGAAAGTTTGGCAACGCTCGAAGCGCGACCGCAAATTCTCGCCGCCGCGCTGTATAACGCTAAAGGCACATTATTCGCCTCTTATAGAAGTATCGATAATCCGAATCAGGTATTTCCAGCGTTGCCAGAAGCCGATAACCACCACGTCACCGGCACGCAAATTATCGTCTTTCAACGAATAATCGATCACAACGAAATTCTGGGCACGATTTATCTAAAAGCAAATTATCAACTGTACGACCGCGTGTGGAAATACGTTTCGATCGTGTTGTCAGTGGCGGTCATCGCGCTGTTTGTTGCCATGTTATTTTCATTGTGGCTGCAGTTACGCGTGGCGCGACCGATTCTTCACATCACCGATGTGGCTCGCCAAGTCAGCGAACAGCAAGACTACAGTTTACGCGCAGCAAAAAGTACAGATGATGAAATCGGATATTTAGTCGATGCATTCAATGAGCTATTGGCACAGGTGGGCGAGCGCCGTGCGCAATTGGAAGCCAGCAATGATGACCGCCGTCGCGCCCTGCTCGAAGTGCAGCGACTAAACACCGAGCTCGAACAGCGCGTGACCGAACGCACGGCTGAACTGGAACGCGCCAATAAAGAATTGGAAGCGTTCAGCTATTCGGTATCGCACGATTTGCGCACACCCTTGCGTGCAATCGATGGCTTCAGTCAGGCGTTACTGGAAGATTACGGAACACAGTTCGATGCTACCGGCACCGATTATCTGATGCGCGTACGCGGTGGCGCGCAACGCATGGGCAGCCTGATCGATGCGCTGTTAACGCTCGCCCGCGTCAGCCGTACCAGTATGCGCGAAGAGAAAGTGGATTTGACGGCAATAGCTGAAGAGATTGTCGGCGAATTGCGCACTGCTGATCCCGAGCGATCTGTCGATATCCGAATCACATCGCAACTGAACGCGATAGGCGATCCGTATTTATTACGCATTGTTCTCGAAAACCTATTAAATAATGCGTGGAAATATAGCGGCAAACGCGAACATGCAGTTATTGAATTCGGTATGTGCAACCAGGACGGCGAATCCTGCTTTTTCGTCCGGGACAACGGCGCCGGTTTCGATATGGCTTACGCGAATAAACTCTTCGGCGCTTTCCAGCGTCTGCATGACGCCAAAGAATTCATGGGCACTGGCGTCGGTCTTGCAACGGTGCAACGCATCATTCATCGTCACGGCGGCCGTATCTGGGTCGCCGCAGCGGTCGACCAAGGTGCGACTTTTTATTTCACACTGCCACTCGTCAAGGAGGCATACGTATGAACACGCGACCGATTTTGCTGGTAGAAGATAATCCAGACGACGAAGCTCTCGCCCTGCGCGCGTTTTCGAAATTGAATATCTCAAACAAGATTATTGTCGCGCGCGATGGTGTGGAAGCCCTCGATTATTTATTTTCGACAGGCACTTACGCTAGCGCCGCGCCCGCGTTGCCGGCGCTCATTTTACTGGATTTAAAACTGCCGAAAATTGATGGCTTACAGGTGCTGCAGGCCATTCGCGATAGCGAAAAAACCCGAATTCTTCCCGTTGTGATTTTGACTTCGTCACGCGAGGAGCAAGATATGGTGCAGGGCTACAATCTCGGCGCCAACAGCTATGTGCGAAAGCCGGTTGATTACAATGAATTCGTCAATGCGGTGAGTCAGCTCGGCGTGTTCTGGCTGCTGGTGAATGAGCTTCCACCCACTCCGGTTTAACAAGCTCTCGTGAATACAACGTATCTCACGACCACAACACACTTTCACAACAATAGATTGGCTCGACCACAACAGAACTTCACGAGGAAGAAAGGAGCGGACGATGGACGCTATACCAATCCGAACACTTATCGTTGAAGACAATGAAGACGACGCGCTACTTTTGCTCAACACGTTACGCAAAAATGGTTTTAACCCAAACTCGCATCGCGTCGACAGCAAGGCAGAGTTGACGACGGCACTGCAAGAGGCGCCGTGGGATATTATTTTTTCGGATTATACGATGCCCAGTTTCAACGGCCACGAAGCACTTGAGTTGGTGCGCAAAACCGATCCAGATGTGCCCTTCTTCTTCGTCTCTGGAACTATCGGTGAAGATCGGGCCGTGGAGGCAATGCGATTAGGTGCGCAGGACTATTTCATCAAAGGTAATTTGAAGCGATTGCCGCCGGCAATTCACCGCGAGCTGCGCGACTCTTCGGCGCGGCGCGAGCATCGGCTGGCGCAGGAGCGCATCCATTATTTGGCGAATTACGACCCCCTCACGGGCTTGCCGAATCGCCTGCAATTCTATGAGCGTCTGTCGCAGTGCCTGCAAAACTTATCGAGTGATCCGCATAATGAGACGGCCAGCAAGGTGGTCGTGTTTAGCGTTAATTTAACGCGGTTCAAAGATGTGAACGATCATCTTGGTACCTCGGCGGGCGATGCATTGCTGACTGAGGTCGGCAATCGCTTACGCAGTGCGGTGCATAAAGATGATTTTGTTGCGCGCCTGGCGGCGGATGAATTCGCCATTTTTTCGTGTCATTGCCAAACGCGCGAAGATATCGAAAGTTTGGCGCAAACCCTATTAAGAGTTTTCTCTGCCCCTTTTATGCTAGCGCGGTACGAGTGGCGAGTTCATGTTAATGTGGGTATTAGCATTTATCCTATCGATGCCACTGATAGCTATATGCTGTGCGAAAACGCCGCTATTGCACTCCATAGTGCTGAGAAACAGGTCGGCAGTAATTATCAATTTTATCAACCGAGCATGCGCACGACGCTGCAGGATAAATTGGATTTATCGCATGCACTAGAAGCGGCGCTCGATCGCGAAGAACTGCTGCTGCATTATCAACCGCAAGTGGCCTGCGATGGTGGGCGCTTAATCAGTACAGAGGCGCTCGTGCGTTGGCAGCGCCCTAACCTGGGAATGGTAAGCCCGGCAGAATTTATTCCGCTGGCGGAAGAATCCGGCCTGATCGTTCCTATCGGCGCATGGGTATTACGCGAGAGTTGTCGTCAGGCCCAACAATGGCGTGCACAAGGGTGTGGGGACATACGCATTGCGGTGAATTTTTCCGCGTTTCAGTTCCGCCAGCCGAATCTGGTCAGAATGGTCGAAGACGTGCTGCGTGAATCCCATCTTCCCGTTCATTTGCTGGAAGTCGAAATTACTGAAACAGCATTGATGCACGATGCCGGCACTGCGCTACGCGCGCTCAACGAATTGCATGAATTAGGCGTTACCATAGCGCTGGATGACTTTGGCACGGGTTACTCGAGCCTCAGCTATTTAAAAAGATTTCCGGTCGATGTTCTCAAAATCGATCGCGCATTTGTACGCGATCTGCCGGATGACCCGGACGATGTCGCTATTGTGCACGCGATGATCGCGATTGCAGAAAAGCTGCAATTGAATGTGATTGCTGAGGGTGTCGAAACCTATGCACAGCAGGAATTCTTAAAAAATGCCGGCTGCGATCTTCTGCAAGGGTATTTCATTCAGCGACCCGTGCCGGCAGATGAAATAGTGAATTTTTGCCGGAGAACGATTGATGACTCGCGAAAATGAAACCATGGAGCAAGCGATCAGCATATTGGTGGTTGAAGACAACGAGACCGATTTTTTGCTGTTGCAACGCCAGTTACTGAAATTATTACCGTCTTCGACCTGTAAGCGCGCTATCAACCGCAGCGAACTTATCGAATTGTTGCAGCATCCTTACGACCTTATCGTCAGCGATTATCACCTGCCGGATATCGAAGGAGAGAATCTACTTTTGCTCATTGCGGAAAGTCATTTCGATACACCCTGCTTGCTATTGAGTGGATCGATCGAAAGCGTTACCTCGCTGGACACTCCAGCGCACGTACAGGCACGATTACAAAAAGGTGATACCGCCGCACTGCGCGCCGCCGTTCTTGCGATCGTTCAGCAACGCTAATGGCACCGATATCGATCCGCCGTCGTCGCGATTAAATGTGTGGTTTCGCGATGACGATTTCAATCATCCGTCGACATCGCATCGTTCGAGTAAAACGGCTCCACGGCGTTATCGCTATCGACCAGCGCTGCAATCGACACCCGCGGTGCACTCGAGCTCACCGCACCGAATATCGTAGCGAATGCGGCATCGGCCGCATCGCGGCCGGTGGCCAAACGGATCAACCCCATCGGCATCGCCAACCCGGACGGGTCGATCAAATACCAACGCCGGCTCAAATACACTTCGACATACGCATGAAAATCGGTCGGCCCCAAATCCGGGCTGGCGCCGTAATCGATGCCGGTAGCAAAGCGTGCGGGAATATTTAGCGCGCGGCATAACGCAATCATCAAATGCGCGAAATCTCTGCAGACACCCGCACGCTCGATCAACGTATCGATTGCGGAAGTGCTCGCGTTGGAGGTGCTCGGCGAAAACGTGATGTAGCGCTGTACCCACTGCTGAATGGCTAGCACGCGCGTATAGCCTTGCAGCAATTGACCAAACTCCGCCATCGCGAATTTATAGAGGCGGTCCGACTGACAATAACGACTGGGGTAAAGGTAATTAAGCACGTCCTGCGGCAATTGCGAAATCGGCATTTCCTGCAACGACGCGGTAGAGGCCATATGGTGGTTGATGGCGACCGTTGCATTGTAGGCAATCGTGAGCGGTCCTTTTTCTGCGCGTAGCCGAACATAGCGATTGCGACTGTTCGGATCGGTAATAACAACCGGCGCGACGCCGCGGTTGATCGTCAGATTTTCCTGCATTATCTGCTGTCGCGAAGTCTGTGCTGCATGAATATTGAAGATGAAATCACAGCCCGGATCACCGATCACATAATTAAGCTCGATGCCGAATTTGAGTTTTACCACAGCCTGCCCCTTTAATAATGCCACGCCTCAGCCGCAAGCCACGCGCCAATAAAATTCAGTGCAAATTGCTCAGCTAGAGCGGGCCACAAAAAGAAAAGCGAAGCCAAGATACATTGCCCCACTCTACGAATACCAATATTCTTCTTAGTCTACGCTGAATTCGTACCCAAATGCTCGACTAAAAACGACGCCTACGATTGAAAAAAATATATCGCGGTACTGTTTACTTGGCGCTGACTTTGATCAAATTTAAAATTAGCGCTCGTAATAGCGGGAATATCACATGTCGCTAACTCGACTTTTTAATATCGATCATCCGATTATTCAGGCGCCAATGGCCGGTGTACAAGGCAGTGCTTTAACCATCGCGGTATCGAATGCGGGCGCGCTCGGCTCGCTTCCATGTGCAATGCTTGGCACTGACGCACTGCGCAAAGAATTAACGGTGATACGCGCGCAAACGAACAAACCATTCAATGTCAATTTCTTTTGCCATACCCAACCCAATCTCGATATTGAAAAAGAAAACACTTGGCGTGCTTTATTAGCGCGTTATTTTTCCGAATACGATATCGATGCCGACACGATTGTGCCGAGCCCTACCCGCTTACCGTTCAATAAGGAAGCGGCAGCTGTTCTTGCCGAATTTAAACCCGCCGTCGTCAGTTTTCATTTTGGTTTGCCAAGCACTGAAATGCTGGAAACAGTGCGAGGCTATGGCGCAAAAATTCTTTCGACCGCTACTACAGTGGCGGAAGCAATTTGGCTCGAAGCACGTGGCGTCGACGCAATTATTGCTCAAGGCTGGGAAGCTGGCGGTCATCGCGGGAATTTTCTTTCCGATGATATGAATCTTCAGCTGGGTACATTCGCATTAGTGCCACAAGTTATCGATGCGGTAAAGGTTCCGGTGATAGCCGCAGGTGGCATCGCCAATGCTCGCGGCATCAATGCGGCAATGCAACTCGGTGCGGCTGGCGTGCAAATCGGCACTGCCTATCTGCTATGCAACGAAGCAACCACGAGCCCGGTCCATCGACAAGCCTTAAAAAAAGCATCACGGATAATGACAGCAGTAACGAATCTATTCACAGGCCGTCCGGCGCGCGGCATTGTCAACCGCATCATGCGCGAGATCGGCCCCATTAATTCCGCCGCGCCAACATTTCCGTTAGCGAGTACAGCCATCGCCTCATTGCGAGCGAAAGCTGAGGCAAAAGGTGTGGGAGATTTTTCGCCGCTCTGGGCTGGACAAAACGCGAGTGGATGTCGTGAAATTTCCGCAGCCGATTTAACCCGCCAACTTATTGATGCGACTTGGCTACCATAACTCGCAAATAGTACTTATAGAATCTGCTCCTGTTATGGTTCAGTGTTGCATAATCGATAAAACGTTCACCGTTACTTTATCGGGAGCTTATTTTGAGTAACCTGGCACTTCCTCTCGCCTCCTCTAAAGGCACTTTAGAATTGAATCGGAATATATCGCTCGATATTCTCAAAATTGTTATGGCATATATGGTGGTTGGTCTTCATGCCGACTTCCTTGCGGATATCAGCCCGGTGGCCCGTTATCTGACGGTTAATGGATTATTTCGAATTGCGGTTCCCGTCTTTTTTGTCATCAACGGCTTCTTTTTTTATTCGGCAGTACAGACAAGCCCGATCAAATGGTTCAAGCGGGCGTTGTTGCTATATGGCTTCTGGACGCTGGTATATATTTATTTCTGGTTGCGGCCTGCAGAGTTCACCATCGTTAAAGCGATCAAAGTAACCATCATCACCGTTCTGGGTGGGTACAACCATTTATGGTATTTGCCGGCAATGATTGGCGCGGCCGGCATGCTTTACCTGATCAGGAGCTGGTCCCCCCGATTATTATTCCTGTTGGCAATCGTATTATTTTTTATCGGCGTATCGATTCAGTACATCGGCAGCTATCATCTTGCCGAAAATGCCACGATTGATCGGTTATGCGGAAAACTCTGGCTCTATCGTAGTTTTTTGTTTTTTGCGTTTCCATTTTTCTGCATCGGCTATTTATTAAGACGAACCGAGCTGTATACGAAAATACCCAAAACCCCCGCGCTACTTCTCACTGTTATTGGCCTCATGCTTTTATTTGCGGAAAGTTATTTCAACTTTATCGCGCAATCCGCCGTGAAGCGCTGCGATATTTTGGGCGCGCTCATTATTCTCTGTCCGGCATTATTTCTATTGGCGCTGAGCATCAATGTGCAGGGGAAAAGTAAATCCATCGCGCTCTACTCAACCGCGATTTACTTTGTCCATCCGCTCCTTATTTCTTTCTTTGAAAATTTTGAGCTTCGCGAAACCGTGCTGACCGTCGTGGTGGCCATCGCGGCAACTGTGGCCGCTGCGCTCTTAATCAAAGCAAACAAACGAATACGGATCATGTTGTAATCATTCCACTAAAGTGCTTTTGGAACGTGACAACCAGTCCGCACAATTTTTTTGTGCGCTTTACGATAGCCGATGAGGCGGCATCCTAAAAAACGGAAGTAATAAAAAAGCCCGATGAAAATCACCGGGCTGTGCAAGCAAAAACATAGGAGTTTACAACGTCGGAGGGCAAAACCCGCGAACCTCTCCCGACCGAAGAGGTCCGCAGTTAGAACATCAGAAGTTGTATTTACCGGTGACGCCGATTTCGCGCTCGGGGATGATTCGGACCGTGTGGTAACCGGTTGCGATTACAGGCCCTGCAATTGGACCTAGTTGTATCTGATCGCCGATATTTGTTGTGGCTTGATGATCAAATAGGTTTTTAGCCCACATGCTCACTTCCCATGTTTTCTCTGTGCCACGCACGCCAAGGTACAGATTAAATACGCCATAGCTCGGTGTATCTGCGATGCTACTTGCAATACTATCGTCCGCGCGGCCCCCACGGAAGTTGTATAACCCTCTAATAAACGGTTCAAATCCACCCATCGGCCATGCGTATTCCGACGTCACACTAGCCATCCAATTTGGTTCTGAGCCAAGACGACCACTCGTGCTACAGGAAAAATATTCACCGCCACCCCCTAGCTGAGCACCATAAAGTGCCGCATTAGCTGGGGTCGGCAGCACTGGAGTCCCACCATTGAATACATTGCATGGTTGTTCAGCATTATCGAATTTCGCATCTGTATAACTAATAGAAGTAGCTAAGGTCCAGTTATCCTGCAAGAGCATATCCAGCGACATTTCCGCTCCCTGCACGATTACGTTGGCGCTATAGTTAAAGCCGAAGGAATTATTCAGAATGCCAGCTTCGCTATTGTTGGTCCAAATACTCCCTGCTCGCGCAATGAAATCGTGGAACTTCTGATAAAACACATCAGCGTTCAATTGCACTCTTCCATCGTTCCAGCGGCTTTTAAATCCAAGTTCTACAGAATCAGAAGTTTCAGGATCCCATGTGCCAGCATTTAACGGAGGATTTGATGGGACGGGTAAGCGACCGGAGGGACGGAACGAACGTCCGTAGTTTGCGTAGAGGCGAACATCATCTGTCAATTGGTGCGAAATACTCGCTGACCCGGTCAAAGCCTCGTCAGTAGCACTGAAAACTTGTGGTCGTGTGCTGACGCTTCCAAAAGCATCGAGAATTAGTGCGGAGTCGACGCTGGAGTGTAGCTTCTGATAACGCAACCCAAACTGCACCTCGGTTGCATCAGTAAACTGGAAGCTTTGATTGGTAAATATCGCGTATCCCTCGTTTACACCGTCAATGGGCGTCGAAATTCCTAAATTAATTGCCAGAGGTGGAGTAAGTGGAATGATGGTATAAACCTGTGGCTGTGTTACACGCGTGGATGAGTAACCATGCGAGTAATACAACCCATAGGTGTAGTTGTAAAAATCAGAGTCGGATGTCGAGAAGCGAAGCTCGTGAGTCCAGCCGGGGATATTGGAAGCTACATCCTGCATTAAAGAGGTGCCTGGTATTGCGTTACCGCTATCTAGGTCATTGACATTATGCAGTCGTTGACGCTGATAGCCGCCAATGTATACAAGCTCGTGACCATCCATATCCCACGTAACATTTAAGGTTGCGATATCGCGACGGGTATGAGAATAGCCATTCGCGTCGGTGGCGCTCTTGCGGTCAAACGTATCGAATGTCCCGCTAGCGCCAGTTCCGACCAGCTGGCTAAGAAAGCTGTCAGAAATATTTTCCATGTGCTGATAAATGAAATTTGCTTCAATTGAATCGATAGGTCTGAATCCCACCGTCAAGCGACCACTACGTGTTTCAGCTGATTCATTCGTATCGGTGAGAACGTTTTTAACGCCGTTGCCGTCGTTATGATCATACAAACCAGCAACGCGTACCGCCAACTTGTCTTCGATAATGGGTAAGCTCACACCGAATTGAGTATTCGACAAATTTTGATCCGAGAAGGATTGCTGAACATAACCGTCGATTTTGTTGTAACTCGGCGTTTTCGTAGCGATGGTAATTGCACCGGCAGGTGCTGTAATGCCGCGCAATGTCCCTTGCGGACCACGCAGTACTTCCACTTGGCTTACGTCATACATCGCTTTAAATGCACTATCGATGTCATAGTTAACTTCGTTCCAATAAATCGCTACAGCCACACCTGCCGCGGCATCCGTATTTACCTGAACACCACGTAGCGAAGCGTTAGCGGTTCGCGGATTAGTCGACTCGATGGTCAAACCCGGTGTCACCTGCGCAACATCCTTGAAATCGAGCATGTTGTATTTATCGATCGTTTCCGATGTCACAGCATTAACCGTCATCGGCACAGTTTGCAGCGTGTCGTCTTTCTTCTGCGCGGTGACAATAACCTCTTCCAACGCCTTTTCCGCATAGGCATTAAGTGTTGCTCCATACGCCGCCATCGCAATGGACGCGGTAATGGCGCGCACGAGTAATTTTTGCTTTGGTTGTTGTGTTTTCATGGTTAACCCCCGGTGTTGGTGATCAATTATTTTTGTAACTATTTGCATTGCCGTGCACTGAGAAATGCCTAACTGCCTGTCTTGAAAACCCACAAGCTGATGGGCTGTCGTAAACCATTTGCGCATCAATGAAGACGTTTACATTTGGTTTCAAAAAGCCTGAGCTAGAGCTCTTTAAATCAAAGTGCTGCGGATAAAAACAGGGTATCTGCCACACGACTTGAGGCTTTTTGAAAGTGCTATGCGCGGAAGTAAGGTTCATTGCTAGCCGTCTTATTTGATTATTACGAACTGCAAGTAGTCGGAGTTAATCATACCCACTCATAGTAAATCAAGGCCTTCTTCATATTCGCTCATTACCGCTCTGATTGTCGGCCGGCAATCTCATCTTCGCGAGATCACGTTTCACTTCACCCCGGATATTGCCGCCCAATTCCACGGTGAATACTGGCTTCGCTTGATGCCGGTACTGCTGGTGCGATAACAAATCTAGCGCCTCATCTTCGCTCAGCGACTTGGACTGCGTTATGCGCGGCGCCTTAAGGCCCTCCCGTGTGCTCCGGCTGGTTTACAGATCGACTACTAAGCTGTCGACTCCAATATTTCAACGCATCGAACACTACAACGCTCAGCAATCCAGCGCCTAGCGCCGTCAGCCATTCGCGCATGCCGAGTGCATCGAAATAAAATAATTGTCGCAGCCAAGGCGATGTTAGAACAGCTGTCAGCATCGCCAACGCTGCACCGCACACCCACCACAACGCAACATTGGGCGTTTTAATCGCATTCAATATGCCGTGCTGTCGGGTGCGATTAACGATGATCAATCCCAGATTCGCGATAATTAATGTCACAAATATAAAAGCACGCGCCGCGTTGCTGTTCATGTGCCAGTGTTGCGAAACAAAAAACAGCGATAGTACGATCGCGAGCAAAATGCTGCCTTCGAGTACGCTGATACCAAGCAATGCACGACTGATTAACGATGTATTTGGCGCGCGCGGCCGCCTGTGCATCAGATCGCGCTCTCCCGGCTCGACTTCAAATACCACGGAGCATGCGGGGTCGATGATCAATTGCAAAAATAAAACGTGCACTGGCATCAACATTAGCGGCCAATTAAACAATACGGGCAGCAGACTCAACCCGATGATGGGCAAATGCACCGCGATAATAAATGCCATCGCTTTACCGAGATTATCGAAAATACGACGCCCCGCTCTGATCGCCGCCACGATGGACGCGAAATCATCATCCATCAACACCAGGTCTGCCGCTTCACGCGCAACGTCAGTGCCGCGCTGGCCCATTGCAATGCCGATGTGAGCTGCCTTCAGCGCCGGCGCATCGTTGACGCCATCCCCTGTCATCGCAACAATTTCGCCATTTTTTTTCAAACCATGTACGAGCCGCAATTTTTGATCGGGCGTCATGCGACAAAATACATTGATCGTTTTGAGCTGTGCCTGCAGCGCCGCATCGTCAAGTGCATCGAGCGATGGGCCCGTGAGATAGCCCGCTGCCACATCGAAACCAATTTGGCGCGCAATGCTCAACGCAGTTGCGGGGTGATCGCCTGTCATCATCACGACTCGCACACCGGCTTCACGACATTCATGCACCGCGTTTGGCACTGCGGCACGCACAGGGTCGGCGAGACCGATCAGACCAAGTAGCTCGAATATAAATTCGTGTTGAATATCCGGCAATGGCGGCTGCTGGAAGCGCGCACTCGCGACGCCGAGAACACGTAGCCCCTGCTCGGCCATTATCGTCGCCTGTTGCAATAAATTAGCTGTCGCGACGGTATCGAGATGACATAAGTCCGCGATCGCTTCCGGCGCCCCTTTAGTGGCAACAACAAAATAATCACGTCGGGGCGAACGCCAGGCACGCGACATCGCGAGCAATTCGCGCGACAGCGGGTATTCTTCAACTAGCTGCCAGTCGTCATGCACATGCTCGGTATTGGCTAGTGTTTGTTGCAATGCATCGTGAATCGCGCGCTCCATCGGATCAAACGGGTCGCGATGACTGGCGAGCACACCAAATTCGAGTAGTGCATGGAATTCGTCGGGCAGCTTTTTTTTAATTTTGCCGAGCTCTACATGCTGCGTTGCGGTAACGAGTTGCTCCACCTCCATGCGATTTTCAGTCAAGGTGCCGGTTTTATCGACACACAGCACTGTGGTTGCGCCGAGAGTTTCTAGCGAGGAAATATGACGTGTCAGTACTCGTCGCTGCGCTATGCGCCATGCACCTAAACCAAGAAACAGCGTCAGTACAACGGGCAATTCCTCCGGCAATATCGCCATCGCCACCGTAATGCCAACCAGCAAACCATCAAGCCATTGCGCGTGTAGGGCGCCATAAATCACTGCAATAAAAGCGCTTAATAAAATGCCGCCCCATGCAACGCGAACTACAACGCGCTGAATTTCCAATTGGAGGCGTGTCGGTTGCTGCTCCATCGCCGCCAGCGAGTGAGCGATCTTGCCCATTGCACTGTGTCCGCCAGTGGCAAGCATGCGCGCAATGCCCTTACCGCCAACGATCAACGAACCGGCATAAACACATGCAGTGTCGATACCGGGTGCGGGCATCGCTGATGGGAGTACCGTCGTCGCAATCTTGTCGACTGCAGCGGATTCGCCAGTCAGCAGCGATTCATCGGCTCGTAAATTCAGACATGAGAGCAATATGCCATCTGCGGGTACCCGGTCACCTTCGTTCAGAACCACCAGATCGCCGACGACAACCTCGCGACCCGGAACGCGCAATTGCTTACCGTTACGAATGACCAGCGCGCGCGGACTAGACAAATTTTTCAGCGCGTCGAGGCTGCGTTCTGTTTTGTGTTGTTGAATCAGGCTGATCGCCATGATGATGACAACGAATCCGATGAGCATCAGCGCATCGCGTGTGTCGCCAAGTAATAAATAGATCGTGCCACACGCAATCAACAGCAAAAACATCGGCTCGCGTATAACATCGAATGCGATCAAAAAAAGATTACGTGGTTTTGCGGAGGGAAGTTCGTTGAAGCCATCGCGTGCAAGCAAATGCGCTGCCTGCGCGTCGGTTAAGCCTGCTTCGCTGTTCTGCTGCTGCACCGCACGGCCTTGGTTAAATTATGAGGCGTATTCCGTTTCGATGAACAACCCGTAGTGGCTGATGTTGACAACGCAGCCGACCGCCACGGGCAGCCCTTGTTTGAATAGCATTACGCGCACATGTGCCGGCTCGCGACAGCCATAGCGATGTTCCATCTTGTCGACCTCACGTCAAGTTGGATGAATTTAAGCGCTACAACATCGGCTGGTATTGATGTGTATCAAGCGAAGGCGGTAAATGCTCCGCGACAATGACATTTTCGGCGGCGCCCGCGATGGAAACGTAAGGAAACAGTTATGCAGAAGTCATCGATTACATTGCAATTTCTCGGTGCCGCCAACACGGTCACCGGTTCACGCTTTCTGCTCAGTTGCGATCGACAACGCATTCTGATCGATTGCGGAATGTTCCAGGGATACAAGAATCTGCGCGAGCGCAACTGGCGACCGTTTCCGATCCCGGCCGATAGCATCGATGCAATCGTGTTGACACATGCGCATATGGATCACAGTGGCTTCGTGCCAGCGCTGGTACGCGAGGGATTCCGCGGCAAGGTGTATTGCACCGATGCAACCGCTGCATTGTGCGAAATTCTCTGGCTCGATGCTGCACATCTGCAAACCGAAGAAGCCGAATATCAGAATCGACACCATCTCAGCAAACATCATCCGGCGCGACCTTTATACGACGAGGACGATGCGCGTAATGCGCTCAAACGGTTGCAAGTCGTGCCACTCAAACAACCTCTCGAACTCGATAACGTCACGATTCGCTTCCACCGCAACGGACATATTCTCGGCTCGTGTTTCCTTGAAGTAGTCACCGCCAGCAAAACATTATTGTTCAGCGGCGACCTGGGCCGACCGCATGATCTGATCATGCGACCACCACAACCGGCAGTTTATGCCGATTATTTAATTGTCGAATCCACGTATGGCAATCGGCTGCACGATACGAGCGATGTCGCGACACGCATCGCCAATATCATCAATGAAACTGCGCACCGCGGCGGCTCGGTATTGATTCCAGCGTTTGCGGTCGGTCGCGCCCAGAGCATTTTGTATTTGTTGGCCAAGCTCGCCGACGAACAGAAAATTCCGCCATTGCCGATTTATCTCGATAGCCCGATGGCTATCAGTGTGACCGATATTTATCGGCGTTTTACCCATTATCACAAATTGCACGGCGAAGAATGCGAACTGTTAAGTCGCGCGCACTGTACACGCACAGTGCAACAATCGCAGGGCCTGAACAGCATTGCGATGCCGCACATCATTGTTTCGGCGAGCGGTATGGCAACCGGTGGGCGCGTATTGCACCATTTGAAATACATGCTCGACAAAGCCGAAAACACGATTCTGTTTACTGGTTTTCAGGCCGGCGGCACGCGCGGGGCACGGCTGGTGAATGGTGAACCGTTTGTGAAAATTCACGGTGAATACATTCCGGTCAAAGCGCGCATCGAAAATATCGATAATCTTTCCGCGCACGCTGACTATTCCGAGGCGATGACTTGGCTAGAAAATCTCGCAGTGGCGCCGACGCGCACATTCGTCGTGCATGGCGAACCAGAAGCGGCCGATGCGATGCGGCTCCGCATTAACGAAACGTATGGCTGGTCTACCTGCGTACCGGAACAAGGCGACGTTTTTCAGCTGTAGGACTGCCCTCTCCCAGATGGGAGAGAAAATACACCTCGTATTTCTTGACCTTCATCAAACAACCGTGTGAAAACGGTCGATCTCATCCGAAACGACGATACGCAAACTTTACGGCGGCTATTACTTTTATCTCACACAGTGATTACGGGCGCGATTCGCAGCTCCGAGATTTGAATAACTCGATAACTAGACTCACCCGCTGAGGAAAATATCATGTCAACCCAGTCTGCTTTGCAAAGCGTCGCACCGCAAAATCAAACGCGTCAGCCTTACAAAATCCAAGCCGCCGTGTTGGAAGAACGTTATGCGCGCGGCTGGCATTGTCTCGGCAAGGCGAGTGAATACACCTCACAACCGCGCCGTCTCGAATATTTTGGTGCCAAGCTCGTGGCCTTTCGCGGTGAAACCGACGGACAGGTGCATATTATCGATGCGTATTGCCCACACATGGGTGCCGATCTTTCGTTAGGTTGTGTGAAAGGCGATTCGATTGTGTGTCCATTCCACTCGTGGAGCTGGGGCGGCGATGGCGTGTGCAACGACATTCCCTATGCGAAACGCATTCCGCCGAAAGCCGTTATCAAATCGTGGCCAACGCTCGAAGAAAACGGCTTATTGTTCGTGTGGAACGATCCCGAAAATAATCCGCCGATCGAAGCGCAACGCCCTGAACGTAACGAAGATTATTTCTCCGGCGAATGGACCGATTGGGCGACGCTGCAATTTACGATTCACAGCAATTGCCGCGAGTTGGTCGACAACATGGCCGATGTCGGTCACTTCGGCCCTGTCCACTTTTTCAAAATCAATAAATTCCGCAATGTGCAGGATGGCCATAAATTCATTCAGTTTTCGGAAGGCAAACACGACATTCTCGAAGACGGCTCCACTGGCTTGACCAGTGTTGCGACTTACGAAGGCCCCGCTTACATGACCACGACAATGAACGGCTCGATGAGCGGTGAGCCGATGAAGGTGCATCTACTCGTTGCGCACGTACCGGTCAATACCGAATGCTTCCACATCAACTTCGGTGTGATGCTCAAGAAAGTTCAGGGGCATACCGAAGAAGAAAATCAAAAAATGTTGGAAGATTACGTGCAAAAAAATATCGAGTCGTTCAAGCAGGATGTCGCGATATGGGATAACAAAGTGCGCGTCGACAATCCGCTGCTTTGCGATGGCGATGGCCCCGTCAACATGCTGCGCAAATGGTACAGCCAGTTTTATATGGACGTGGCGACAGTGCCGGCCACACTGACGCAATACAAAGAACACGTGACATTGGGCTGAGTGCGAGACGACATCATGAATATCGCTGCGCTCGGCTATGTCACGATCGAATCCACCGATCTTTCAAAATGGGTGGAATTCGGCACCAAGGTGCTGGGTCTGATGGTGGCGTCGGATATTTCGACGCCGCACCAGCTCTACCTGAAAATGGACGATTACCAATATCGTCTGCGCATCGTGCTCGGTAAAAAAGATCGCTTCCTCTGCCCCGGCTGGGAATTGCCTGGCCAGAACGCATTCACCGCCGCCGTGCAGCGATTGCAACACGCCGGCGTTTCAGTCGAGCTCGGCAACGCGCAGGAAACGCAGGCGCGCCGCGTCAAACAATTTGCACGCTTTATCGATCCGGTCGGCAAAGTCGGAGAAATTTTTTGGGGCCTCGCGCTCGATTATTTGCCGCTGATTTCACCGGTCGGCGTGCACCGTTTCGTCACTGGCCACAGCGGCGATATGGGCCTCGGCCACATCGCGATGACTACGCCCAATATTGAAGCGAGTCACCGTTTCTATACCGAAGTGATGGGCTTTGGTCAGACCGACACTATGCACATCTACGAAACACCGGATAAAAGCGATGTCGGCCATGCGTTGCATTTTCTGCACGTGAATAATCCGCGTCACCACAGCCTCGCGCTGTATCACGATGCGAATGAGGCACCAGGGGAATTAGTGCATTTAATGCTGGAGGTCGAAGATCTCGACACACTCGGCATGATGCAGGATCGCGTACGCGCGCTGAGCGTGCCCATCGTCACCGATATGGGCCGTCACACCAACGATCGCATGGTGTCGATGTATGTACAGTCGCCAGCTGGCTTCGCGGTTGAATACGGCTTCGGCGGTTTACAACTGAATTGGTCGCAATATCTACCGACCATTTCCGACCGCACCAGCATCTGGGGCCACCGTTGGAACCAGGGCGGCTAACACCAAATCGCAGGTCTCTCGAAATACCCTTGCGACCCCCGCGCTGGACTTGTTATCCAGCGTGGTTTTTTATTTTTCATTTACGACTCTGCTTCGGAAAAACCCTATCTCACTACGTACAAGTTCCGATGAACAACTTATCGGAGCCGCGCTAGTATGAGTACATAACTAAATATATCGTTCGACGCCTTCTGCCCGATCCATTCACTTATTGTTTGCGCAAAGGTTCGTAACACTATGTCACTGTCTGCCACCACCGTTACGCCATCGTTTCTACGTCAGTTTGCGCCCTTCGAAAATATACCCGAGGGCGAATTGGTCGCGCTTGCGCGAGAGGTAAAGCTCCTTGCGGCAGAAAAAGATGCTGTTTTGTTTACTGTGAACAGCGATGACGGTCTCGATTATTTTCTCGTCAAAGGGCAGGTGCATCTCGTTGCCAAAGATGGCCGTACCAACTTGGTATCTGCCGAGGATCGCATCGCGCGTAATCCACTGGCACGTTTGCGCCCGCGCTTGTATACCGCGAAGGCAGCGGCGTCGATTGTGTATTTCACGATGATGGCGCAATCGCTCACGAAGAAAACCGAGCGCCCGGCTGGCGCCGATTCGCATACAAATTCGTTCGGCGTGAATGAAATTACATTAGAAAGTTACGAAATTGCGAGTAAGCATTGGCGTCGATCTCGCTAGGTTTTCGTAAAGTTTGATCCCGATCAAAACTGCGATCGATTTTAACGTCGTTCCACCCTATTTACCCCAATCAAGTGATTTTCCCCCGCTTAATTGCGACCACACTGACCTCACAAACTAATACCGCCACTGTGAGGTCAACATCATGTCCGCCACCGCACTGAAACCTGTGAACAATACCGACGAGCTGATTGCCGGTCTTCATCAACGTGCTCGCGAATTGGTACCGGTGTTGCGTGAGCGCAGCGACGAATGCGTGCGTCTCGGACAATTGCCCGAATCCACCGTCCAGGATTTTCAGGATGCCGGTTTCTTCCGCATCATGCAGCCCGCGAAATTTGGCGGCTATGAGCTGAAGCCTCATGTATTTTTCGATGTGCAAATGACGTTGGCCGAAGGCTGCATGTCGAGCGCATGGGTGCTCGGCGTAGTGGCGATTCACAATTGGCAGCTCGGTATGTTCGACGAACGCGCACAGCGTGATGTGTGGGAGAAAGAATCATCGACATTGATTTCATCGTCGTACATGCCAAACGGTAAAGTCACGCACGTCGATGGCGGCTATCGCCTCAGCGGGCATTGGGGATTTTCAAGCGGTTCGAAACATTGCCAATGGGCTTTCCTCGGCGCCATGGTGCCGCCGAAAAAAGCAGGCGATGCGCCGGATTACCGCACGTTTCTGGTACCGCTCGGCGATTACAGAATTATCGATAACTGGAATGTCTCCGGGCTCGAAGGCACCGGCTCGCACGACATTATCGTCAACGATGTGTTCGTACCCGAATATCGCACGCATCGCGCGCTCGATGGTTTTGCCGGCACCAGTCCCGGCTGTGCCTTCAATACCAATCCGGTATTTCGTTTGCCGTTCGGTCAGGTATTTGTGCGCGCGGTATCGAGTTCGTCGATCGGCGCCTTGCAAGGCGCGCTCGATGCCTACGTCGCCGTCAATAAAAACCGCGTCGGCTTAAACGATGGCAAACGCGCATCGCAAGATCCAAATGGCCAATATGCCGTTGCCGAAGCGCGCAGCGTGATCGATGAATGCAAAACGATTTTGCATCGCAATTTCGATCGCATGATGGATTCGGTGCACGGTGGCGAACAGCTGAGTATCGACGAGCGCATAAAAATGCGCTTCGATGCCGCGCGCGTTTCGGAAAAATGCGCGGATGTCATGAATAAATTATTTTACGGCTGCGGTGCGCAAGGAATTTTTCGCGATCATCCGATCAATCGCTTCTGGCTCGACATCAATACCGGGCGCACGCACGTCGCGAACAATGCTGCGAAATTCGGCCGCAATCTTGGTGCAACGATGATGGGCGCGGAGAACGAGGATTTCTTTCTTTAAGTAATGAACTCCCCTCTCCCTTTATCCCTCTCCCACAAGGGGAGAGGGAACAATTCTTTGACCTTCTCCCTCCCATTTCGCCACCACCGCCGTCGCAATGCTATTTCCGATCACATTGGTCGCCGAACGGCCCATATCGAGAAAATGATCAATACCGAGCAGCAGCAATAATCCCGCTTCTGGAATATTGAATTGCGATAGCGTTGCTGCAATCACTACCAGTGATGCGCGCGGCACACCGGCGATACCTTTCGATGTAAGCATTAACACTAGCAACATCAGAATCTGCTGCGAGATCGATAATTCGATGCCATACGCCTGCGCGATAAACATCACCGCGAAGGTGCAATACATCATCGAGCCATCGAGATTGAACGAATAACCGAGCGGCAGAATAAAACTGGCAATTTTGTTACTAACGCCGAAGCGATGCAGCCCTTCCAGCGTTTTCGGGTACGCCGCCTCCGAGCTGGCGGTGGAAAATGCCAGTAGCAGCGGCTCGCGAATTGTTTTCATCAGCGCCAACACGCGTTTGCCGATAAACAATCCGCCGAGCGCGATCAACACCAGCCACAGCAATAACATGCCGAGATAAAACTCGCCCATGAAAATGCCGTACACGGAAATAACACCGAGCCCTTGCTTCGCCACCGTGCCGGCGAGCGCACCAAATACCGCGATCGGTGCGAACAACATGACATAGCTGGTGAGCTTCAACATAATCAGCGCCAGCAGATCGATCACTTCAAGCAATGGTCGATTGCGATCGCCGAGCGCAGCTGCGGCAACGCCGAAAAATAACGAGAACACGACGATCTGCAAAATCTCATTGCGCGCCATCGCATCGATGATGCTGACCGGAAAGGTATGCGCGATAAATGTTTGCAGCGATAACGCGCCAGCTTCAATCGCGGTGTGCGCATCGCTCGGCGGCAGTTCAAGTTGAATCGCCTTACCCGGCTGCATCAAATTGACCAGTACTAGGCCGAGCGACAATGAAATCAGCGACGCGGTAATAAACCAAGCCAACGCTCTGCCGCCGACGCGACCGATGGTGCTGGCATCACCCATCCGCGCGATGCCACCCACCAACGTTGCGAACACCAGTGGCGCGATGATCATTTTAATCAACCGCAAAAAAATCATCGGCAGCAATTCGATGTTTTCAGAAAACCCGGCGCTCGCATCCGGCAACAATTCGCGCACGATAAAGCCAACCGCGATACCGAGAATCATGCCGAGCAAAATCGACGCCGTTAAGCGAGAAGCAAACATAATCGTTAGCCCACATCCGTTGAGGAGCGGGCACGCTAACAGCCGATTGCGGAATTGGTCAACTGAACATCGATGTCCGTGGATTTAACGCGGCCGCTATGGGTCTTAACGCTGACGTTTAACAAATACCGAACGACGCTGTCCTTTCCACCACAAATACACACCGGTTAAGGCGAGAAAGGTCATAGTGCCGCCGACGATATCGTTCCAAATCCATTCCGCGTCATGACCCAATAACGCTCCGCCGGTATGCAGATCGCGAATTACACGCGCGAGCGGCAATTGCATCGGCGCACTGGACGCTGGCAAATCAGCCAGCGCCGCCGTCGCATCCCCTGGTGCTTGCCATTGATTGTCGACAAACACCTGCAAACCTTTATCGCGCGTCAGCGTGTGCAGCTTGTCAGTGTCGACGAACGCCGATTGCACCGGGCCGCGCGAAATTTTTTTCCATTCATCGCCCTGCTGAGCGAACAAACCTTGTGCGCTGAGAACGAAGATGCGCTGTTGGGCAACCAGCAACGCACGAATTTCCTGATTCGCAAAAGCATCGATGGCATTAATGCCAGCAGCGCTTTTGACGAACAACCCATTTTGCGTGCCGATCCATAATCCGTCATCGGTATGCAACAGCGCGCGCGCTTCGCTGCGCACCGGCGTATCGCTGTATCCAGGCAACCAGCTGGGATCGACTTTGATATCGCGAAATCCCAATGCCTGACCGTGCGCGATCAATATTGCACTGATCGCTACCAGCAAAATCGGTATTGATATCGCAAATGAAATCCATGCGTGCCATTTACGCGAATTGAATTTAAGTTTCATGAGTTTATTCCAGGCTGGATTTAAGTTTCGGCCCACATGCGCAATAGATTGTGATAATTACCGGTCAATTGCGTCACCGCCTGCTCGTCGGCAGCGGTCTGGTGCAGCCGCTGAATCGCCATATCCATGTCGAACAACAAGGTGCGCTGCGTATCGTCGCGGATCATGCTTTGGATCCAGAAGAACGATGCGATGCGCGCGCCGCTGGTGACGGGATTCACGCGATGTAAACTCGTCGACGGATAAATCACCATATCGCCGGCCGGCAACTTCACCGAATGCGTGCCATAGGTGTCGTCGATTAACAGCTCGCCGCCTTCGTACGTGTCGGGTTCGCATAAAAATAATGTTGCGGAAATATCAGTGCGAAATTTCAAACCGAGACCGGGCAGCAAACGCACCGCATTATCGACGTGATTGCCGAACAATCGCCCTTCTACATAACGGTTGAACATCGGCGGATAAACACGCGCCGGCAAAGTCGCGCTGATAAATAATGGGTTACGTTCGAGTGCCGCAAGGATCAGATCGCCAAGCTCGCGAGCGAGCGGTGAATTTTCCGCAAGCTGCTCGTTATTTTTGACGCGCACGCCTTGATAACCGGCCGTGTTGCGCCCGTCGATCCACTCCGCACCGCCGAGCAAGTTCCGACAATGCGTTATTTGCGCGGCATCGAGTACGGACGGTATTTGTAAAAGCATTTGGTTATCTCAAAAAGAGGCCGACAATGCATCGGCCTAAGCCCCGTTAAAACACAGCAAGAGATAAGATAATCAGAACCAATACGACACCGTTGCAATTGCAGTACGACCCGTGGCCGGCGTTGCACGGCCGGACGATGCGGTTTCGTAATAAGTTTCGTCGGTCAAGTTTTGCAGATTGAGCCGAATACCAAACTCTTTCTGCCGATAAGCAATCGTAGCGTCATAGTGTGTGTAACCATCGATAATCGCATTCTCGTAATTGTTGACATACCGCTTCGATGAATACACTGCACCACCACCGATTTCCCAGTTCTCGGTAATGTTATAAGTCGTCCATAACGTTGCGGTATCTTTCGGCGTGTTTTGCAGCGTGTTGCCTTTGGCAAGCAAAGTTACTGGGATGGTCGCATCAGCCAGTGTCGCGCCGGGTACGGCAATGGTGGTGGATTCAGGACTTTTCACCACCTTGCCATCGAGATACGTGTACCCCGCCAGCACTTGCCATGCAGCGGTAATCCGCCCGACCGCGCTCAATTCAAAACCTCGCACGCGCTGATCGCCCGACAATGTGACGACGTTATTGACCGTAGTGCGCGCATTCGTTTTTTCGATTTGAAACAGCGCGCCGTTCAATTGCAAATCGCCTTCTAGCAAATCGAATTTCGCACCCAATTCATACGATTTATTTTTTTCCGGATCAACATCGAGCTGGCTGGCCGGCAACGTCAATCCTTCTGCAGAGGGATTGAATGAGGTTCCGTACGATAGGTAATACGACTGCACGTCGCTGGGTTGCCAAATAATACCGGCGCGCACGCTTAACATCGTTGCCGTTTGCGAGCCGGAGTAGGTACGTGGACTGCCATTCGATTTACTGGGATCGATATCACCGGATGCCAGATACGCAACCTGATCGATATCGGCACGGAAGCGATCCCAGCGCAATCCGCCAACCACCTTCCACTGCTTGCCAAAATCAATCTGATCGTTTGCGTAAATTGCCGCAGTGTCCGCTGTGACTTGCGTATCCGACGATTTGTAGGATGTACCGCTGCGGTAACCGTTTACCGGATTATCCAAATTGATAAAACGCGCGCCACTGTCCGTAATCCACGTATTGGTATCATTGCTGTAACGATCGATATCGAATTCAAAACCCGTCGTCACCGTATGCTTGATATCGCCGCTACCCAGCTTTAACACCAGATCCGTCTGATTCGACAGCGTCGAATCGTTGATCACGCGATCGCGATCCTGACGCGATGCCTGAATCTGTGCGAGTGGCGTGTCGCGCGTTGGAATGGCGCTACCGGTGCCGCTGGGGGCTCCCACAATTACTGCTGCCGACAAGGGACTCGGCGACGCCGCCGTGCGGTACTGCGCGTATTGCGTGCGATTGCTCAGTGTCACGCGATCGTTGAATTTGTGTTTGATCGTCGCGTTGAACGCATCCACATCCTGATCGAAATGATCGTCGAGATAACCGTAAAAATGATCGCTAGTAGAATCCAGCGGTTTGGAGATCGCGCTCGCCGTGCGATCCGAACGAATCAGCGGTACACCGTAATCGGGAATATCGTTGTTACGTTGAATCAACGCGGAAAATAAAAATTCGGTAGGTTCACCAATGCCAAGACGCAGCGACGGCGCCAATCCGAAATCTTTGTTCTGCACTACTTCGCGTGTGTTTTGCGTGTCTTGCCCAAACGCGGCGATACGAAATGCGGCGTTATCGGCAATCGGCTGGTTGATATCAAACGTGGTGCGATAGAGGTCATTAGTGCCGACACTGGCGGTGATTTCGCCGCGCTGTTTCAGATCGGGCTTTTTACTGTTCTGATTGATCACACCACCGGTGGAACCGCGACCGAATAGCATCGATGACGATCCTTTCAACACCTCGACGGAATCGAGATAAAACGTATCGCGCGTGTACTGACCGCGATCGCGGAAACCGTCGATATAAATATCGGTGCGCGCACTGAAGCCACGTAAGTTGATATTGTCACCAATCTGCCCGCCTTCGCCCGCCGAAATCGTGATGCCGGGAACATTGCGCAACGCCTCTTTCAGGGTTGTCGCGCCCTGCGCTTCGATAACGGCGCGATTAATGACATTCACTGTCTGCGGAATATCGCGAATCGGTGTCGGCGCTTTTGCGCCAACAGTGCTGATCGCCGGCGAATAATCATTGCTGATTGCCTTCTCCTGCACTTTGACCGACTTCAGCGTCACGTCATCGTCGCTTTGTTCAGCACTAACGTTTGCACTCAGCGGCGCGACGATTACGGCAATAATGGCAATGCTCAATGGCTTGCGTTGGAACTTCATGGGTTTTCTCCGTGCGAAAACGAGCTTTCATTAATCGCTGGCTGACACGGAAAAACCGGTTGGCTGGCTGGGTTTGTTAGCTAAATCTGTTGGTTGATTATTGCGGTGAAGCTAAAGTCTATTTCGTCAGAATCAAGCGATTGGAGCGCGTCAAACGCAACCAATACTGCTGTCCCTGATGTTCAATACATACCGTGTTGCCATGCCGAAATAATTCCGACGATGACAATTGCGGTTGATGCGCGCCATTGTTCGCCGACGACGCGGGCGTTTTATCGTGCTCGCTCATCGTGCCGTACTCATGCCGTCAGATTAAATTCGACTGGCACGACTACCCACGCTGCCACGGTATCGTTGCCGCGTCGCGCCGGTACAAAGCGCCATTTACGCACGGCTTCCAGCGCAGAATGGTCGAGCCGGCTACTGCCGGATGAGCGCTTCAATTCGATCTGCTCCGGCAGGCCATTGGGCAACACATATACCCGCACCAACACCACACCCTCCTCGCGCAGGCGGCGTGACAACGGCGGATATTTGGGCGCTGGATTGTTCAAGTAATCCGCATCGAACTGCGGCAAGGTCAGCGAAGTGGTCGGTGCGGCATTTTCTGTTGTCACCACACTGGCTGCAGTGTTGGCGACCGGCGTGGCCGCAGCCACATCGAAATCGGGCTGCGGTACGGTGAGCGAGGAGCGCTCGAGACGTTTTGGCTGATCCACCGGTTGCAGGGTCTGCTCTTGCGGCATCGGGCTGCTCAGCGTGCGGACGGCGATGGGCGCTGGCTGGCTGTCATTTTGTGGCGTGCGTAATGTCAGTGCTAACACAATCACCACGACGTGAACGCCAACAGATACCGCGACACCGACGCTATTGCGCCCCGAAAAACTCGGCTTTTGGTACGTCCAGCTCGCCATAATCCCAGCTCAATACGAATGAGAATGCTTCTCATTATAAAGATGGGGTCGAGAGGGTCAACTGTTTTTTTACGACAAACGAGCAGACCCAGCACAAAGCTGGTCTGCGTTCATATTAAGAGTGGAGTTTTATGAATGGGCGGTTATCGGGGTGCGATATAAGTCGCCAAACGTTGTGCCGGTTTCGACAGCACAAACTGCCACAACTGCAGATTGCGCACCCTGAATGCGGCCGCGCAGACATTCAGATAATAGCGCCACATCCGATAAAACCGTTGATCGTAGCGTGCCGCCAGCGTCGGCCAATGGGCGCGGAAATTGGCATCCCACGCCATCAGCGTTTTATCGTAATCGGGACCGAAATTCTGCAGATCTTCGACCACAAAAAAATGTTCGACCGCAGCGGTGATTTGCTGCAGCGACGGTAATTCGCCGTTGGGAAAAATATATTTATTGATCCAGGGATCGAACGTTTTCGTGGTGAAGTTTTCACCGATGGTATGCAGCAAGGCAAGGCCATCGTCGCGTAATAGCCGATTCACCACCTGCATAAATGTCGCGTAATTTTTTCTGCCTACGTGTTCAAACATGCCGACCGAGACAATACGATCGTACTGTCCCTGCACTTCGCGATAATCCTGCAACAGAATGTTGACCGGCAGATTCGCGCAACGCTGTTGTGCATATTTCTGCTGCTCAACAGACACCGTCACGCCGTCAACCTGCACGCCGTAGCGGCTTGCTGCATACCAGGTAAAACTGCCCCAGCCGCAGCCGATATCGAGCACCTTCATGCCCGGTTCCAGCTCCAACTTGCGACAAATCAGATCGAGCTTCGCCAATTGCGCCTCATGCAGCGTGCTGGCGTTGCGCCAATAACCGCAGCTGTATGCCAGCGTATCGTCGAGCATCGCGCGAAATAAATCGTTGTCGAGATCGTAATGCTTTTCGGCGACCTCACGCGCGCGGCTGAGACTCTGCCGATTACGGAAAAGCGCACCACATAATTGCAGCGCGGTAGTCAGTCGCGTAATCGAAATATCCTGCACCCTCACCTGCAGCAGGCGATAGAAAAGCTCATCGAGCGCGGCGCAATCCCACCACCCATCCATATATGACTCACCGAGGCCCAGCGAGCGGCGCAGCATGATGCAATCGTAAGTATCGGGGCGATGGATCTGCATGTCCCACGGGTTGCCGCCATTCACTTCGACGCCGGCACGGGTCAAGATCGCGCGCCATTCGGTTTCGCTGACGCCGGGGCGCTGCTGGGTGCTAGAGAGAGAATGTTGGGGAAAGCCCTGCTTTTCTGCGCTTTCCGGAATTCTCAGTAAAGGGTTCGATGCCATGAAAAGCCTCCCGCAATTGATCGAGATAATCTCGCTACAGCGTTGGACTTACATCTATCACTTCTCTTTTAAACCTACCAAAATCGAAAATACTGGATTCTTACCGCCTATTTCAACAAAAAATCCTTACTTTTTACCTAAAACATCGCCTAAAAATGGAACCCATCGACAAAAATGCGCGCGGCGCACAGCCCAATTGAATCTGTATAATGTCCCGCTGTCGAACCGCTCGTATCAAACCGTTTTAATAACATCGTCCTCCCCCGTAGAGAAGATACCGTGACCCATATTCACAAGCGTTTTGCGTACCGCGCTCGTTGGTTTAACGTCAGCGCGGTATTGGCCCTGGCATTAGTGGCACCGTTGGCCTGCGCCAAGATCGATAACAATCAAGGCAAGCCGCTGACCTGGGATCCGGTGTTGGGTAAAACGGCTATTGAAGTCGTCGATAAATTGGAATCGCGTCATTATCAAAAACAAGTTCTCGATGACGCATTGTCCGCGCAATTGCTCGACGCCTATCTAAAGAATCTTGACCCTGCAAAACTATTTTTGTTGCAAAGCGACATCGATAGTTTTGCGCGCTATCGCACCACGCTTGACGATACGTTGCACAAAGGCGATATCGAACCCGCGTTTGTTATCTTTCGCCGCTTTCAAGAACGGATGTCGCAGCGGGTCGAAAAATTAGCAAGCACACTCCCGGCAGCGATCGCCGCGATGGATTTCAGCAAGGACGAATACCTCGATCTGAATCGCGATAAAACCGCAACCTGGCCGAAAACCGCCGCCGAAGCCGACGAGTTGTGGCGCCTGCATTTAAAAAGTGCCGTGCTCAGCCTGCGCCTCGCCGGCAAAAAGCCAGAGGATATCGTCAAGCTGCTCGATAAGCGTTATCGCAATCAACTGAATCGCTCGAAACAAGTATCCAGCGATGATGTGTTTCAAATTTATATGAATGCGCTCGGCGAGCTTTACGATCCACACACTAATTATTTTTCGCCGCGCACCTCCGAGAATTTCAATATCAATATGAGCTTGAAGCTCGAAGGTATCGGCGCCGTGCTGCAGGCCGATGATGAATACACGAAAGTCATGCGGGTATTGCCGGCCAGCCCGGCCGACAAACAAGGCGAACTGAAAGCGGCGGATCGCATTGTCGGCGTCGGCGAAGGGAAAAATGGCGAAATTCAAGATGTCGTCGGCTGGCGTCTCGATGACGTAGTGCAATTAATTCGCGGCCAAAAAGGCAGCACGGTGCGGCTCGAAGTCATTCCCGCCAGCGCCAAATCCGATGCTGAACGCAAAACTATTGCGATCGTGCGCAACGAGATCACGTTGGAAGAACAAAGCGCGCAGAAGCGCGTGTTGAATCTGACGCAGAACGGACGCAATGTGAAAATTGGCGTTATCACCGTGCCGGCGTTCTACATCGACTTCGATGCCATGCGCCGCGGCGATGCCGATTACAAAAGCACGACGCGCGATGTGCAGAAACTGTTATCGGAGTTAATGGCGGAGGACGTCAATGGCGTGATTATCGATTTGCGCGAAAACGGCGGCGGCTCGCTGCAGGAAGCCAATTCGCTGATTGGCTTGTTTATCGATTCCGGCCCGACCGTACAAATTCGCGACGCATCGTTATCGCGTGCGCAAGCGCAAGGTAAGCCGCGCAGCAGTGCTTATTACGATGGCCCGCTGGCGGTGATGATCAACCGTTTATCGGCTTCGGCGTCGGAAATTTTTGCTGGCGCAATTCAGGATTATCAACGCGGCCTGATTATCGGCGATCAAACCTTCGGCAAAGGCACCGTGCAACAATTAATGGAGTTGCGCTACGGCGAATTGAAATTGACGCAATCGAAGTTTTACCGCATTTCCGGCGATAGCACGCAACATCGCGGTGTATTGCCCGACGTCGCCTTCCCATCGCTGTACGATCCGAAAGAAGTCGGCGAAAGCGCGCTCGAACATGCAATGCCTTGGGATCGTATTCCGCCTATCCAGCACAAAATTTATTACGACCTGCAACCAATGCTGCCAAGTCTGAAAGCGAAGCACGAGCAGCGCGTTAAAACCGATCCCGATTTTGTGTTCCTGCAAGAGCAACTCTCGCTCGCCGACGAAGCGCGCAAGCACACCCGCGTGTCGTTGAACGAAGCAACGCGCAAACGCGAAATGACCGAGGACAAAGCGAAGCGGCTCGAATATGAAAATCAACGCCGCACCGCCAAAGGCGAAAAGCCGTTAGCGAAATTGGAAGATGACGACAATTCTGATGACGATGCCGCGCAAGCGATCGCCAAACCGCCCAAGGACAAAGACAAGGAGCCCGATCCGTTATTGATGGAAGCCGGTCATGTGCTGATCGATGCCATACCGATTTATCAAAAACCGAGTTTTGCTGATCGTTATCGTTGAAATGTTCTCGATCATAAAATCCGGGCAATAAAATCTCGGCAATAAAAAAGGCACTAATTACTAGCGCCTTTTTTATTTATGCAGGCATCAGCCAGATCGAACCGCATCCGCAATATCAGTAAAAATATCCACGCCATCATGCGAACTAATTAACGCCGCCGGTATCGATTCCCCGCGTTGCCAACGTTGCATTGCATCGATTTTATCGGCGCCGGTAACAAAGAACCAAACCGCACGTGCTGCACTTAAACGCTCGACGCTGAGGCTGATGCGATCGGCCGGTGGCTTCGGCGAATTATGTATAGCGACCACCGGCGTATTGTCCCAATGATGACCTGGAAACAGACTCGCGGTATGGCCATCTTCGCCAAGACCGAGCAATACCAGATCGAATAAATCGAGCGATTGCACAATTTCGCAATACGCTTGTGCGCCCTGCTCCGCCCCGAGTTCGGCCGGCATCGGAAAAAGTTGTGTGCGAGGAATCGGGCTGGCGTTAAGCCATTGCGCGAACGCCATCGTATCGTTGCGATTCGGATCGTTGCGCGGCAAACAACGCTCGTCACCGAAATAGACATGCCACGCGTGCCAGTCGGTATGCAACGCCGATAATTTTGCATATACCGCTTGCGGCGTACGGCCACCCGCCAATACCAAATGGAATTTGCCACGCTCGGCAATGCTTTGATTAGCTATCTTTTCGAGTTCAACGACTGCAACCTCGCACAAGGCCGGAACGGATGCGAAGGAATGTAAACGGTATTGCGCGGGAAACATGAGTTCTCCAATCGGACTGATAATGCGGGTGCGCCCGATGAATTCGAATCGGGCGCGCATTTTAACTAATTTATAGGGATGCTTGTTCGCTGTGGCACTAGCTAACGACGCCAGTAAGAGGCGTCACGCCATAAATATTAGCGGTGTGCGAAAAGTGCCGCCGGATGCGTATCGGCATACGCATTGGTTACGAGTAACGCCAGCGTTTCCGCCTGATCGCTGCCGTCCTGCTCGATTTCGACACCGAGCCCTTCGCCCGCCTTGCGCGCAACGATCATCCGCAATCGACGCGGACTATTACCTAATAACGGCGTCAATAACTCTATTTCCATCGGCTGCCACAGGCCCGCCTGCTGATAATCGGTAGCGATAAACATGCCGTAGCGGGAGATATTGCGGATGCGCCCAAAGGCGGCAGGAATGGCCTTTCTGACAATCAACACTTCAATATCGCAATCGACACGTCGGCTGAGACGATGCTCCATGATAAGACTCCTCTTGCGTCGCTGAATTATTTTATTCGAGGACATTATTGGCCAATACGCCAATGCGCGCGCGGGAATGCTTAGACTTTATTCTTCGTAACAAAATATCGAATAGAAATTAATGGGTGCGACTCATCAGCAGCGCCCGTACAGCATGAGGTAATGCCGCAAGCGTCCATACAAACCTTCATCGATTTGCGACCAGTCGAATTGCCAACGCCAATTATGCTCGGTCGTGCCCGGCGTGTTCATTCGATGCGCGCTATCGAGTTCGAGCAGGTCCTGCATTGGAATCACCGCGAGCCGCGCCACCGACGCCAATGCCGCACGCAACAGCGGACGCGGCATTGCCTCGCGTGGGTAGCCAAGATAATCGTCGACGCGCGCACGTGCGCCCTCATCGAGCTGCCTATACCAGCCCACCGTGGTGTCGTTATCGTGGGTGCCCGTGTACACCACTTCGAGCGGTGTATGACGATGCGGAATGTAAGGATTTTCGCGGCTGCCATCGAACGCAAATTGCAGCACCGACATGCCCGGCAATTGAAACTTGCGACGCAGTGCTTCGACCTCCGGCGTGATAAGCCCGAGATTTTCCGCCACTAATGGCAGCTCCGGAAATTCGGTAAAAATCTTTTGCAATAACGCGTCGCCAGGCGCTTTGATCCAGCGTCCATCGACGGCTGTCGAACAACTTGCATCGATTTCCCAGTAGGCTTCGAAGCCGCGGAAATGATCGATGCGCAGTAAATCAAAATAATGCAATTGCGATGCAATGCGCGCCGTCCACCAGGCGAAATCGTCGCGCTGCATGCGCTGCCAATCATATTGTGGATTACCCCAACGCTGCCCCGTCGGCGAAAAATAATCGGGCGGCACACCTGCCACGGTACGCGGCTGGCCATCGACATCGAGATCGAATAATTGCTGCTGCGCCCACACGTCGACTGAATCGTGCGCGACAAATATCGGCATGTCGCCGAACAAAGCGATACCGAGCCGCCCTGCTTCCACGCGCAGTTCCTGCCACTGCCGATAAAATTCGAATTGTTCAAATTTCACCGCGGCAATACGCGAGCTCAACAATTGTCTTTGAGTCGCGAGTGCTTGTTTTTCGCGCGCACGCAGCGATGGTTCCCACTGGAACCAGCCGCGATATTGGTTGACCTCACGCAGCGCAATAAACAGCGCGAAATCATCGAGCCATTCGGCATTGGCGTCATCGAAGCGTTGAAATTCGGCAGCGAGTGCCACATCCGTACCAAGCACTTGTGCAAATCGTTGGGCGGCCTGTGCTAACGCATCGGCGCGCGATAAATGCAAATCCTCGGGCTGCAATAAGCCACGCCGATGCAATATATCGAGACTGATCAGGTTGTGATTGCCGGCGCGCACCGATAACGCCGAATAGGGCGAACGATCGTCATGCGGCGGACAGATCGGCAGCATTTGCCAGACGCTGAAGCCGCACGCGTTAAGAAAAGCGAGAAAGCGATGTGCTTCGGGGCCGAGATCGCCGCCTTCGACAAATCGCGACGGCAATGACGTCGGATGCAACAACACGCCGGCACGACGGTGCTCGAAAAAACGATTGTTCGCAGCGTTCGTCATCAATGCGTTTCCTGTCCGTGCAACATGACACCGCCACGCTCGGGATTGCCACTTCCGCGGCTGATCGATTGTGTTAGCGACGCAGGTGCGTCGATATCGAGCAACGCGTATAGATGGCGCAAGTGCCGGCGAAATAATTGTTCAAAATCGCTTACCGCCTGCTCCGGATTGTAGTCACCGAACCACCAGAACCAATCGGACCCTTCACAAATGGCCAATTGCTCGATGGCGCGCTGCAAGGGTTCGCCGTGCAACCGCCCGCTCGCCACCGCGCCGTCGAAATGATTTTTTGCTTCGCACAATAAATCCCAACCGCGATTTTTATCGCTGCTGCCGATCCAGGTCGAGAAAGTGCCGTAGACCCAGCTGCCCGCTACTACGCGCGGTAATTCGACTGCCGTCAATGCACGCTGCTCGACATTTTTCTGGGCACTTTTTTCGATAATGCGCTGGCACGTAGTCAGTTCCAGCGTGGGATGATCGCCGAGTTTTTTATACAGACCATCGAGAAAATAAAAACCGTTTTCCGGATAATATTCCCACGCGTTTTCGCCATCGAGAATAATCGAAACCACGGCGTTATCGGAGTCCGGACAATTCGCTGCAATCTGTTCGATGTTGTGCACGAGATTGGCCACGGCGTCATCGCCGTGCCAGTCCGCATACAGAAAACCGATATTGTCGGAAAGACCATCGTCGCGAAAAAAGCAGTGCATGCCATTGGCGCGATACAGCCGATGCAGACAATCGCCAGGCAATTGAAACTGCGCCTCGCGTTGACTGGCGGCAACACTATTGTGCAGCACGGTTTCACCACTCGCAGTCCACTCGAAACCGCATTGTGCGAGCAATTCGAGCGTCTGCGTGCTGATGCTGCCCTCGGACGGCCAACATCCTTTTGGGCGCAGACCAAAATGGCGCTCGAACGTCTCGATGCCCCGCTGCAAATGCCAGCGCGCACGCGCGTTACCGCCGGGATAATGAGTAGCGAGCGGCAGCGGCGCCGCCGGCATTGCTTCGCGCGCACTATTCAAATCGAGCAACAACGGTACGATCGGGTGCGCATAAGGACTCATCGCCAATTCGACGCGCCCCTGCTGTGCGAGTGCGCGATAGCGCGGTATCACCGTTTGCAGCAACTCATGAATAATTTGCAACAGCAGGCGCCGATCTGCGCGGGAAAACAGCGTGGCTTTTTGTTGCAGTTGGCGCACGCGCGCATCGCTGCGCCGCGCAGTTTCTGCAATCCAGCCGAGGTGATACCACACCGACGCATCGATCAGCAGCTGATCGGCGCAATAGATTGCAGCGGTGGGATTTTTATCGAACCAATCGATCATCTGCGCCAACTGCGCATACGCTGGAAAGCGATCGACGACACGTTTGCGATTGACGCGTATCAGTTTCTTCAATAACGCTAACCGCTGCTCACCGTCAGCGGAAAACTCGTCTTGCACCAGTGTCGCCAGCACGGGATCGGGTAGTGCTGTGCCATCGTCGAAATAACGCGTGATGGCGTGGCAATACGCGTCGATTTGATCGAGCAATACCGGCGCGAAATTCACTACCGCGCACGCTTGCGGATGCGCTTCGAGATGCGCCGCCATATCGACGTAATCTTTGATCGCGTGCAGATAAGTCCAGGGGAGTTGAAATTCTCCGCTGGCTAGATCGCGATATTCGGGCTGATGCATGTGCCAGCAGAGAACCACTTTCATACGACTGTTTTTCCTTTATCCAACTCCGTTGCCACGTAGATCACGCGGCCATGCGAAATTATTAAACTTGATGGTGAAAATCTTGCCCGAGCATTTCCGGCGTCACCAGCACGATGCCCTGCTCGCTGACATGGAAACGCTTGCGATCCTCATCGAGATCGAAACCGATGCGTGAATGCGCCGGCACTTTGCAACCACGATCAAGAATGGCGCGCCGAATCTGACAATGCCGCGCCACATCGACATCGGGGAAAATCACCGAATCTTCAATTTCGCAAAATGAATGCACCACCACGTTGGAAAATAACAACGAATGACGAACGGTTGAACCCGACACAATGCAACCACCGGCGATCATCGAATCGACCGCCATGCCGCGCCGGCCATCGTCATCAAAAATAAATTTTGCCGGCGGCAGTTGCGGCTGATAAGTCCAGATCGGCCAATCGCCATCGTAGAGATTTAAATCGGGCGTGACGCCGATCAATTCGAGATTGGCCTCCCAGAATGCATCCACGGTACCGACGTCGCGCCAATAGGCCTGCGTATCCGCAATCGGATCGCGAAAGGGAAACGCGCAAACTTTTGCACGATTAAGTAGCGCAGGAATAATGTCGCGACCGAAATCGTGCGTCGATCCTTCCTGCTTGCGATCGCGTACCAATTCTTCCTGTAATATTTTGGTGCTAAATACATAAATCCCCATCGATGCCAGCGCGGTATCTGGTTTACCTGGCATCGGATCGGGCTGCGCCGGTTTTTCTTTAAATTCGAGCACACGATTGGATTCATCAATTTTCATCACGCCGAAGGCACTGGCCTGCGCAACAGGCACCTCGATACAGCCGACCGTCACATCCGCGCCCTGATCGACATGTGCCGCGAGCATGGTGCCGTAATCCATTTTGTAAACGTGATCGCCAGCAAGAATCAGCACATAACTGGGCTCATGGCTGCGAATGATATCGAGGTTTTGCAATACCGCATCGGCGGTGCCTTCGTACCACGAGGTTTCGATGCGCTGCTGAGCGGGTAACACCTCGACGAATTCGCCGAGTTCGCCGCGCAAAAAGCCCCAACCGCGTTGAATATGTCCGATCAGCGAATGGGCTTTGTATTGCGTCAGCACGCCGACACGACGAATGCCGGAGTTCAAACAATTGGAAAGAGGAAAATCGATAATGCGAAATTTACCACCGAACGGTACCGCGGGTTTCGCGCGCCAATCGGTTAACTGCTTGAGCCGAGTACCTCGCCCACCCGCCAGAATCAATGCCAAGGTTTCACGTGTAAGGCGGCTGACAAAACGGCCGGACACTGGGCTCGCCATATTTCCTCGCTTATGCCTACAGGCATTTATTTGTTGTTGTGATGGTATTTTCGGATCGTGACCTTCGATGATCATTCGCTGGATCGATTAAAAGTACATGACTAGGCGCTTGAAAGCTCATGACGGTCACTTGAAAGTACATTGACCCGTTAGATAAAAGCAAGATGATTGCCAGTTCGAGAGCAACCAAACTTCTATGCCAGATACTCTAACAAACACTTCAACTAAGGCGCGCCGCCCAGCATGGTTAGCATTAAATGCTTCGTGTAAATACATACTGCGCCAAAGATTTTGCTGGAACAACGGAAAAATTTTGTTAATCTCCCGCAACGACTTACGCTAATGCACGCGATTTACAGACGTGGACGGTTGGCGAAAAAATGAAAAAGGTTCCGCAACACAGCGAGCTCATATCGACCTCGCTGCAGCCATTACTTGAAGCGCGCCACCATGACCCGTTTCAAGTACTCGGTCACCAGCAGTTGAATGGCACGGCGCTAATTCGCGTCTTCATTCCCGGCGCCGCAGCGGTCGAGGTCGTGATCGGCGAGCGCACGCGCGCACTACAAGCGATCGATCACAGCGGTATTTTTGAGTTGACCGCCCCGCCCGCTGAAACACCCCATCATTACCAAATTCGATGGCGCTATCCAGTCGGCGATTGGCACCAAGCGATCGATCCTTTCACGTTTGCGCCGCTGTTATCCGATTTCGATTTGCATCTGTTCGGCGAAGGCAAACACTGGCATATCTACCGCCATCTAGGCGCCAATTTACGCCGCGTAGACGGTATCGACGGTATTTTATTTGCGACCTGGGCGCCGAATGCCGAACGTATCAGCGTTATCGGCGAATTCAATGATTGGGATGGTCGCCGCCATCCGATGCGTTCGCGCGGCAGCAGCGGCGTTTGGGAATTATTTATTCCGAATCTCGACGCGGGCATGCTGTATAAATTTGAAATCCGCAATCGTGATGGGCATATCCAACAGAAAGCGGACCCTTATGGTGCACAGTTTGAGCTGCGTCCGAAAACGGCGTCACTGATCTCGCTGCCGTCGCAATTCGAATGGCACGATCAAGCTTGGTTAAGCCAACGGAGTGCGAATGATTGGCTGCATCAACCGTTATCAATTTATGAAGTGCATCTCGGCTCGTGGCAGCGCAATGAGCACGGCGGCTTTTTAAATTATCGCGAGCTGGCGCATCGCTTGATCGATTATGTGCAGCCACTCGGCTTTACGCATATCGAATTATTGCCGATCACCGAGCACCCGCTCGACGATTCGTGGGGTTATCAGACTACCGGCTATTACGCACCGACGCGTCGTTTCGGCGATGCCGATGACTTTCGCTATTTTGTCGATCATTGTCATCGCCACAATATTGGCGTGCTGCTCGACTGGGTACCCGCGCATTTCCCAAAAGATGTACATGCACTGGCGCGCTTCGATGGCACCGCGCTGTACGAGCACGAAGATCCACGCCGTGGCGAACATCGCGATTGGGGCACGCTGATCTATAACTTCGGCCGTAATGAAGTGCGCAATTTTTTATTGGCGAATGCAAATTTCTGGCTGGAGGAATTTCACCTCGATGGTTTGCGCGTGGATGCGGTCGCCTCGATGCTTTATCTCGATTATTCGCGCGAGCCCGATGATTGGGTGCCGAATATTCACGGTGGCCGCGAAAATCTCGAAGCGATCGATTTTCTGCGTCAACTTAACGAGCTAACACATGGACGTCATCCCGGCACGATGATTCTCGCCGAAGAATCGACGGCGTGGCCGCAAGTGACACGCCCAACCTGGGTTGGCGGTTTGGGTTTTTCGATGAAATGGAATATGGGGTGGATGCACGACACGCTCACCTACATGAGTAAAGATCCGATCCATCGCCACTACCATCACGATCAATTGACGTTCGGTTTGATGTACGCCTTTTCGGAAAATTTCGTGCTGCCGTTTTCGCACGACGAAGTCGTACATGGAAAGCGTTCGCTGCTCGATAAGATGCCGGGCGATCGCTGGCAGAAATTTGCCAATTTGCGTTTACTGCTGACGTATCTGTTCACCTATCCCGGCGCGAAATTATTATTCATGGGTTGTGAGTTCGGACAATGGCGCGAATGGGCGCAGAGCCGAGAACTCGATTGGGACCTGCTCGCGAATGCCGAGCATCGCGGTGTGCATACGCTGGTCCGCGATTTGAATCGATTGTATTGCAACGAATCGGCACTTTATCGCTGCAGCTTTACCGACGCCGGTTTTGAATGGATCGATTGTCACGATGCGGCGCAATCGGTCATCAGTTATTTGCGCAAGGACGGCGACGAGTGCGTCATCGTCATTTTTAATTTCACCCCGATCATACGTTCCAATTACAAAATTGGCGTACCGCGCGCGGGCCGCTATAGCGAATTGATGAATTCGGATTCTCAGTATTACTGCGGCAGCAATATTGGCAATGGTATGTCGCTGCACACCACGCAAGAGCCATGGATGAATCGCCCACACTCGCTCATGCTCACGCTACCGCCGCTGGCAGGTATCGTCTTGAAATGGCAGGAGCCTTCTTAATAGCATCACTAAGGAGAGAGGTTTGAAAATTCTGTTCGCAACCAGCGAGGCTTATCCCTTAATTAAAACCGGCGGGCTCGCGGATGTCAGCGGCAGTTTGCCGCGCGCACTGCTCGCATTGCAGCACGACGTGCGGTTGTTGCTACCCGCTTATCGCGATGCGCTGGCGAAGGCACGACCGATCGGTGTGAAAACCGTCGCGCAATTCGATGTCGACGGTACCGCGGTCGGCATACTCGAAACGCGGTTGCCCGGTACGCGCGTCAAAACCTGGCTGGTCGATTGCCCTGCGTTTTTCGATCGTCCCGGCAATCCTTATCACGATGCGAACAATCAGGTTTATCCCGACAACGATCAACGTTTTCTGTTGTTCTCACGTGTGGCAGCGATGCTGGCGATGAACCACGGCGACCTCGACTGGCAACCCGATGTGCTGCATTGCAATGATTGGCAAACCGGGTTGGCACCGGCATATCTCAGTACCGAAACAAAACGGCCAGCCACCATTTTTACTATTCACAATCTCGCCTATCAGGGCGTGTTTCCTTATGAGACGTTTGTGGCGACGCAACTACCGCCGTCGTACTGGAGTTTCGAGGCACTCGAATTCCATGGCCAGCTCTCGTTTATCAAGGGCGGCATTGTATTTGCTGACCGTATCAATACGGTCAGCCCCACCTATGCACGCGAAATTCAAACTGAAGAATTTGGCTACGGCCTCGATCCGTTATTGCGTTATCGCAGCGCAGTGCTCAGCGGCATTCTCAATGGCATCGATACGCAGGAGTGGAACCCTGGCACCGATATTCATTTGCCACAGCGTTACAACCGACAGAAAATTGCGCTGAAAACACGTAACAAACTGGCACTGCAACAGCAGATGCAATTGCCACAGGATGAAAATATTCCACTGCTGGGATTTGTCGGCCGGCTGGTCGAGCAGAAAGGTATCGACTGGATACTCGCGAGTATTCCGCTGCTGGTCGAACAAAATGTGCAGCTCACGCTGATTGGCACCGGCGAGCAGCATTATGAAATCGCGCTGAAACACGCGGCAGCGCAATATCCAAACAATATCGCGGTCACTATCGACTACAGTGAATCGCTCGCGCACCGTATCGAGGCTGGCGTCGATTTATTTCTAATGCCATCGCGCTTCGAACCGTGCGGCTTGAATCAGCTGTACAGTTTGCGCTATGGCACCTTACCGCTGGTGAATCGCGTCGGCGGATTAGCCGACAGTGTGATCGATGCCGATAGCGACGACGCCAATGCGAATGGCTTCGTGTTCGATGCGCCAACCGCCACTGCGTTGCAGCAATGTGTAATACGAGCGCTCGATACCTATCGCGAGCAAAAACAATGGCGACAATTACAGCTCAATGGCATGAGTCAGGATTATTCGTGGACACATAGCGCACAGCTTTATGTGCAGCTGTATGAAAATGCATTGGTCGGCTAGTTTTTTATTGTCGATGATAATTCGCAATTTATTCGTTATGTCACGCAATCTATTCATTAGTACACATTCTTTAATTAACAGGGCGAAAAAATATGTCCGGCACATTTTTCAAACTTGAAATCCAGCCCCAGTTACCTGAACCGCTGAGTCGATTAAAAGATCTTAGCAACGATTTACTGTACAGCTGGGATCGCAATGTGCGCCGTATTTTCGCGCGACTCGATGACCAGCTCTGGGAAGAATGTGGACATAATCCAAAAGTATTTTTGCGCCGCGTACGCCAACGTACGTTGGATGAAGCGCTGCACGATCGCGCCTTCATGGAAGATTTTCGCCGTGTGTTGTCCGGTTACGATGCGTATTGCAGCGGCTCGGCGAAAGTGGAATGCGCAGAATTGCTCGATCCGAAACATGATCTGGTCGCTTATTTCTGTGCCGAATTTGGTTTTCACGAAAGTTTTCCGATTTATTCCGGCGGCCTCGGCATTCTCGCCGGCGATCATTGCAAAGCGGCCAGCGATCTCGGCATTCCGTTTATTGGTGTCGGCCTGTTGTACAAGCAAGGTTATTTCACGCAAACCATCGATGCCCACGGGCAACAGATCGCACTGTATACCGATAACAACACCGAGGATTTGCCGATCCAGCCCGCGCTCATTAAAAACGCTGACAATACCCATCAGCAAATGCAATTCGATCTTGATTTTCCCGGCCGCAAAGTTCGTGTCGGCGTGTGGGAAGCGAAAGCCGGCCATATTCGTCTATATCTGCTCGATACTGATTTGCCGGAAAATCAGGAGCGCGATCGCGGCATTACCCATCGTCTGTATGGCGGCGATAAAGAAACGCGTATTCAACAGGAAATAGTACTCGGTATCGGCGGCGTGCGCGCATTGCAACTGCTCGGGCTGACACCCACTGCATGGCACATCAACGAAGGTCACGCAGCATTTCAAATTCTCGAACGCTGTCGACTCGCAATAGCGGATGGTCTCGATCTCGCCAGCGCTATTGAATTGATCGGCAGCGGCACATTATTCACAACGCACACACCCGTCCCCGCCGGCCATGATTTTTTTAGTCGCGAATTGATGAGCACGTATTTTGGCAATTACGCGCACGAGCTCGGCATCGATTTCAATGCACTGTTGGCGATGGGCCAAGCCAATGGTGGCGCTTACGATTTCAATATGACGACGCTCGCACTGCGCGGCTCGCGCTTTCACAATGGTGTCAGCCGTATTCATGGTGATGTCGCTTCGCAAATGGAAGGCGGGTTATGGCCTCAAATTCCGGCCGAAGAAAATCCCATCGATTACATCACCAACGGTGTACACGTGCCGACGTTTCTCGCTCGCGAATGGGTGAGCCTGTTCGATATGCGCTTTAACGAATGGCAAAACGAATTGCTCGATCCAGAATTCTGGAAGCGCATAGATGACATTCCCGATCATCACTACTGGAGCATTCATAAAGCGCTCAAGCATCAATTGCTCGAAGAAGTGTGCCGTCGCGTTTGTCATCAGTGCGAGCGCAATGGCATCGGTCATTCGCTGATGACACGCATCACGCAGGAAATCAGCGATCCCGATCGCGATATTGTCGTGTTCGGTTTTGCGCGCCGCTTCGCCACCTACAAACGCGCAACATTATTATTTTCTGATCTCGAACGACTGGCGGCAATTTTGAATCATCCGGAACGCCCCGGTGTGATGATTTTCGCGGGCAAGGCACACCCCAACGATCAACCGGGGCAGCAATTAATTAAGGTGATTCACGAACTGTCGCTGCGACCCGAATTCATCGGCAAAATTATTTTGCTCGAAGGCTACGATCTGGCGCTTGCACGCAGCCTTGTATCGGGCGTCGACGTCTGGCTTAACACGCCGGAATATCCGCTCGAAGCCAGCGGAACCTCTGGCGAAAAAGCGGCGATTAACGGCGCGGTGAATCTGAGCGTGGCGGATGGCTGGTGGGGCGAAGGTTTCAACGGCCATAACGGCTGGTCGATTGCACCGCGTGCTGCTGGAATTAATGCTGACGAACGCAATCGCGAAGAATCGAATGATCTGCTCGATATTCTCGAGTACGAATTAATGCCGCTTTACTACCAACATGAGGGAAAAGGTTATTCGGCCGAGTGGGTGAATTTATCGAAAGCTTCGATGAAATCCATCATCCCGCGCTTTAACGCGCAGCGCATGGTGATGGATTACGTCCGTAAATTTTATGCACCGGCGACGCGCCAAATGGCGAAGCTCGGAGAAAACAATGCAGCAAATGCGCGCAAACTCGCCGAGTGGAAAAAATTCGTCAAGCAATTATGGCCGGGCGTGTCGATCAAACTCGGCGCTGCGCCACAGCAGCAAACCTTTCATCGCGAACCGATTAAATTGACGGTGCAGGCACACTTGAACGGACTCAAGCCCGAAGATGTCACGGTCGAATGCGTGTACGGAAAAATTCAGAGCGATGGAAAATTTAAATTAATCGAACGCCGCCCTTTCCGCTTCATCGGCGACAACAACGGCCTGGCCGAATTCGGCTTGGAATTCGCGCCCGAATCGTCGGGATTATTGCACTATCGATTACGGATTTTTCCATCGCATCCGCTATTGACCCATCCGTTTGAAACCGGATGCATGCTCTGGGTGCAGTGACGAGAAAAAGGCGGCATTCCAGACCAGAATGCCGCAATGTACAACGCAGGAGAGAATCGCAAACAGCAAGTTTGCGGGAATTACTGAAGCTTGTAACGTACCGATGCAGCCCACGTGCGCGGCTCGTTATACGAGCCTAGCGCAAATAGGGTGGCACCAATATTGAACCCATCCACAAGCACACGTTCGTTCGACAAGTTGCGCCCCTCCAGCGCAAAACGCCATTGGTCAGCAGGTGTGCTCCACGAAACAATCGCGTTATAAAGCACACGCTCCTCGGAGATAGTAGAGTTCGCATAACTTTGGCGAGTATCGGTGGGCGAAACGATATAGGATTTCGCCCGATAGTCCGCCGTAGCGCTAACCTGCAGCTTTCCGATGTCGCTGAACTCCAAGGTATAAACCGGATTGAAATTAGCCGTCCAGCGCGGTGAATATCCCATCCGGTAGGCACTCGCCAATTGTGGATTGACCAACCCAGTGCCTGTGGAATTCCATTGAGAGGCTTTGTAACTATCGATGACGGCGGTCAGATACCCTATCCCGCCATTCACCACAAGACCGTCGAGTGGAGTGGACCAAGTCAGATCCAAATCCACACCGGTGGTATGCACGGCGCCCGCATTCTCGTTAATTTGCAGCAGTGCCGCTGGATTGACCGGATTCGCCGCAATTACGCTGAGCAGCTTGTCTCGATAATCGTTGTAAAACCATTCGAGGTTCACGCGCAGCGAATTGTCCAACTGCGTGGTTTTGAAGCCGAGGCTATAGGTTTTTACCGTTTCAGGATTGAACGACGATTTGTTCAATGCAATCGCGAGCGCACCACCGTTCGTGTTAAAACCGCCCTGCTTGTAGCCTTCAGCATATCCAGCGTAAATCATGCTATCAGCGCTTACGTCATACGAGAGACGGAATGTTTTTGCGAACTTTCTCCAACTTTTCGAAAAGTCCTTGGTGCCGTAATTAACAAATAAATTCCCAAAGTTGGGATAAAGCTCGGTTTGCGAAAAGCTAGCATCCGAATGATCCCAGTTTTGACGTGCCCCAGCAGTGAAGTGCCAATCATCAGATAGATCGAAGTCCCAGCTCGTATAGACAGCTTTAGACACAGTTTTTGATGTGGTGAAGGCCTCGCGGTAGAACGTGCCGGCCACCGGCCCCGCCACTGGCGGGAAAAACGTGGTGGTCTGATGATTCGGCTCCCTTTCATTGAAGTAGTAGAGCCCGACCACGCCGTCCATGCCGTCACCGGCATAGTTGAACTGAAACTCCTGTGAGCGTGCTGCGTTTCGCCGTCCTTGAACGGTTTGAAGACCGAATGTCTGTGACCCATCGAGATCCTGAATCAATGCTTGCTGGACAGACCGGTAGGCGCTGACCGATTTGGCGGACCACTGATCGTTAATGTCCCAGTTCAACGTCAGCGCGTGAGTTAAAGTCTTCGCATACCAGTTAGGCGGAACTGTCGACGCAAACGAAATCTCATCTTTTCCAATATTATCGGGATTATTCGTTGGATCCGATGGGGTTCCGGCTGCATAATTCGAGCTGGTGGAAACGCGCCGGGCCAGTTTCGGGAGACTGTTATCGTAATAATAATCCGACACCCATTTCGCATAAAAATTATCGGTAGGCGTCAATTTGAAACTGGCGCGGCCGGCCCATGAATCGGTTTCATCGAAATGACGCCCGTCCGCAATATTTTTTTGCGTACCGCTTTGTGTCTGGCGAGCAATTGCCACACCGCCGTAAAACAAATTGTCGATCAATGGACCCGACGCGCTGACCTTAACCTCTCGGCGATCGTAGGAACCCACTTTACCTTCGACGGTGAGATGCGTTTCATCGGATGGATCACGCGTGATGTAACGAATAGCACCGCCGATGGTGTTACGACCGTACAGATTGCCCTGTGGCCCTTTCAGCACTTCAACCCGCTCGAGGTCGTAGACATCGAGAACGGCGAGCGATGCCGTAGCCAGATACACATCATCGACGTAAATACCGACGCCTGGCGCGAAACCTTGCTCATTGCCGATGCCGCGCATAACAGCATTCAAAGTACGTGAAGAACCCGTTGAGGCCGTGCTCGTTATTGAAACGTTGGGAACGACAGACTGAATATTTTTGATATTGCTGATCTGCGAGGACTCCAGCTTGTCCGCTTGCATTGCAGTCACCGCCAAAGGCAACGCCTGCAAGTTTTCCTCGCGCTTACGCGCCGTGACGATGACTTCTTCCAACGCCGCGGAGAATGTCGGCATAGAAGTTACACACATTGAAATCGCCACGCTTAACGTCGATGCAGACTTCAGTAAGCTTGGCTTCTTGACCGTTGTTGGTTTTTTTAGATTTTTACTGCGCATGGATCAATCCTCTTATCGTTATTAGAAATAATTTTGGATTAGTGATGCCTAACCGGCACTAAAAAATCCAAAGGAACAAACAAGACATATCGTTCTGTTATGTTTTTTATATGACGGATGTCATAAATATATTTTCAGGGAATTTTTAAGTCAACCTTTTTTTAGGTTGTTTGTCATATATAAATAACCGATACATGAAAAAAATAAACAAAAAACTTCTATAAAATCGATTTACCAAAACCGAATGCTTATAATCCAGCGGCCAATCATCGCCGTCGCCGTATTTATCCGAAATAGGTCCCCTGCAATATTCAAATAACTTGAGGAACTCGCTATGAAACCATCATTAACGGGCAAGATCGCTCTCGTAACGGGCGCGAGCCGTGGCATTGGACGCGCTATTGCGCAGCGCCTCGCTTCGGCCGGCGCAACGGTTGTTGTGACGGCCCGCAGTCTCGATCGCGCTGTTGAGCTAACGGGGACATTGCATGAAACGGTGACGCTGATCGAAAAAAATGGCGGTAAGGCTATTCCGCTCGCATGCGACCTGGAGAATTCAGAACAATTGCACAATCTTATGCAACGCACAGTCGACGTTGCCGGCGGTCTCGATATCCTGATCAATAATGCAGGGCTCGCGCATTTCAGCACGATCGAAAAAATGCCGGAATCGATGTTCGACGCCACCGTTGACCACTATCTGAAAATCCCTTTCATTCTGTGCAAAGCCGCTATTCCGTTTATGCGCGCACGAGGTGCAGGTTGGATCGTTAATCTCGGTTCGGTGACAGCAATGGCGCCGATGAAGCCATATATCGATTGGGAGCGCACGGGTGGCGTGCAGGTGTATGCGGCAATCAAATTAGCGATGCATCGTTTCTCGCAGGGGCTTGCCGCCGAGTTGGAAAACGACAATATCGCGGTGAACGTTGTCGGCCCGAGCACTGCAATCAGTACGCCGGGTGCAGATCGTGTAACCCCCGAAGGCTATCCGACCGAAAACATCGCTTATATCGCGGAGACGGTGCTGGCGATGTGCCATTTACCCGCGAAGGAACGCACCGGTTTGATCGGTTACAGCCTGCACTTCCCGCTTGCGCATAACCTGCCGGTGTATTCACTCGATGGTCGCGAACAATTGCCGCCGCCGGTGATTCCGCCGTATGCACATCCGGCAATTGTTGCGAAAGGTGAATAATCGGTTCGCGTGCCGAAATATATTAAACACGCAGGTAAAAAAGCCGCTGCAACGAAACTGCAGCGGCTTTTTTTAACTGCGCTTTTAATTCAGTTTTAGCTCGCAGCGCGCAATTCGAATGGCGCTTCCTTCGGATATGAAGCCGGCCCTACATCGTACGTCTGAGACAACAACGCAATGAATTTGCGATCGGTCAGCGGATCGGTCGGCACTTCGAACGGAATTTTCTTCGCACGCAGGTCGTGCATGAACATATTGAATACTTTTTCCGGATTCAGATCGTCGAGATGATCGAAGCGGCGTTTCATATCAGCCTTGTCCATAAATACTTCACAGCTCCAATGGAACAAATAACGCATCTGGTTATGCGGAACCTTGCGAACGACGCGATCGCCGGTCTTCATCAACCAGCCATCGGCGCTGTCCGGATCGGCCGACAACGTCGAGTCGAAGGTGAAGCCCTGGGGGAGATTACGTAAATGCTTCGGACCTGACGGTTCGCCACGGTGATACATCATTTCATTCTGCACAACGACACCCTTGTTCCACATCGGCGCCGCAATACGCTGCGGCGCGGCGAGCGGACCGTCAGGCCAGAAGGTGAAGCCGCCGTCCTCTGACGAGTTATAGAACCACGAAACCACTTGCGCGGTTTTCAGCAGGTAATCCTTAAACAAGCCCGACTTACCCATGACACTGAGCAGCCAAGTCGGCGTATTTGGCCCCCACATGCCGCGAAATCCCGGCGAATCCAAATGCCCCGGATCATTCATGTGCGCCGGCGCCTGCATGTTGAACAGCATCATGTACGGTAACGCAAACTTCGCACCCCCCCAGTATTCCTTCGCTGCCTTCAGGAATTTCTGGTTGTAGAAAATGTCGGTGATCTCATCGTAAAACGACACGGAGTTGTTGCCGAACCATCCACGGAAGCTTGGTGTGACAAAGCTTTCGAGAGACAGTTTGCTCGTATCGATATCCGGGTTGCCGGTACTCGTCGCCAGCACTTCCTCCACTGACTTGAAGTGATGCTTGAGGATGATGTCCCAGGGGCCGTTCTGGCGAATCACGCCGATCAGACGCTGAAATTGTTCGTCGGTATACGGCTGATCGAGGACGCGCGGTGGTGCTATCGGGCGCAGCATGTCAGACAACTGTTGTTTGATCGATGTATTCATCGCGATGCTCCTCACTTAATAATTTATTAGCGTTTTAAAAGCCGGCACTGCAAAAAACCCAGGGCGATGGGAGAATAAACTTATGGCCAATTTAATGCGCAGCGTTAAACGCGACCATGAGGTAGGTCAAAGTCAGGTGTGAATGGCAGTAAGCCGAAATAAAAAATGCCGCCCGAAGGCGGCATTTGCACTGGCATCAGGCGGGGGGCTATTTTGCGGTGAGCGACGCCAACATATCCTGATTCAACGCTGGCTTATTCAGGCCGGTGAGATGCTGAACGCGGCCGTCCGCCATTGCGCGTGTAATTTCCGGATGCGTGGATACCCAAAATTCGCCGGCAGCAATCTGTTTGAAGATGCGATCAGCCGCCTCGAGCGGCGAAATGCCGTAGGCCTCGAGGAACTGGCGCATCGATTCGCGGTGATGCGCAATCATCGGATCTTTCTCGACACCTTTGGCATCGGCGAAAATCCGTGTCGCCACGGGTCCCGGCAAAATCGCCGACACTTGCACATTTGCCTTCTTCAATTCCATTTCCAGATACAGGCACTCGCTGAACGACAGCACCGCATGCTTGCTCATCATGTAAGAAGTTTGAATCGGCATCATGCCGAGGCCGCCGATCGATGTCAGGTTGGCGATATAGCATTTCTTGCCGCTGGCAATCATGCGTGGCGCAAACGCTCGCACGCCGTGCACAACGCCGTGAATATTGATATCGAGAGTTTTCTCCCATGTTGCTGCCGGAATTTCCCACACATAACCGAGCGTTTCGATACCGGCATTGTTGACGAGCAATTGCACATCGCCGAAGGTCGCATGCGTTTTCTCGGCGAGGCGATCGAGCGCTGAGGGATCGGACACATCGGTCACCACCGGCAATGCTTCGACACCTTTGCTGCGCAATTCCGTTGCCAACGCTTCGATACGTTGTTCGGCGATATCGGCAAGCACGACTTTCATACCCATATCCGCCGCATAGCGCGCGATACCTTCACCGATACCCGAACCGGCACCGGTTATTACCGCGACACCGCCTTTAAAAATCTCTTGTGCTGTACTCATTGTTATTACCTCTCTCTGCACCGAACGATGTGCATTTGTGATCGTACTAAGCGGATGCAAAACGCTGACGCAGCCATGCTGCGGCATCATCGACTGCCTTGCGCGCGGTTGGAATTACTGCAACCGATGACACGAAGCCGTGAGGCATGCCTGCGTAACGATGCTGCTCGACAGATACGCCAGCCGCTTTCAGTTTTGCCGCGTATTCTTCAGCGGAATCGCGCACTGGATCGCATTCCGCCGTGGCGACGAATGCCGGCGGCAGATTAGCATGGCTGCTCGCATACATCGGACAGGCGAATGGATTTTTTTGGTCGAGCGCGAGGTTCGGCAAATAGTGACCCCAGAAATACGTGATGTCTTCTTTGCGCAACCACGGTCCGTTTTTGAATTCTTCGAGCGATTTGGTCGGCGCATCGATTTCGTAAACCATCGAGCCATAAAACAAAATCTGACCGAGTAATTTCGGACCGCCCTGCTCGCGAATGCGTACTGTGACGCTGCCACTCAGAATTGCACCGGCGCTGTCGCCACCGATGGCAACGCGCGTTGGATCACCACCGATTTCAGCAGCATTTTTCGCGGCCCACAGAGTAGCTGCATACGCATCGTCCGGCGCAGCCGGAAATTTGTGTTCGGGCGCTAATCGATAATCGACCGATATAACAACGCAGCTCGCGCCGTAGCATAAACAACGGCAAATCGAATCCTGCGTATCGAGATCGCCCACCACAAAACCACCGCCGTGAAAATACACCAGCACGGGGAATGGACCTGTGCCTTGCGGCTGATACACGCGTACTTTCAATTCGCCGCCGGGACCGGGAATCGTGCGGTCATATACTTTGCCGATCGATACATCGATCGCTGGGATGGCAATCGAACTTTGGCGTACGCCTGCACGCAGCATATCGACGGGAATCGAATCGAGCGCCGGCATTGGCGGGGACATATCGATCATGGCTTGAATTTGCGGATCTAATGGCATGACAGCCTCCGTTTTATTTATTGGGAATGAAAACAATTCGCTTGGCGAATTATGCGGTTTTATAAAAACGCTGAGCTCTGTCGATGGAACGCAGCGACAGCATTGCGATATTCATTTCTTAAGCGCTCAATTAATTCGACGACAGGCGGAATATCTTCGATCGAACCGACGCCCTGCCCGGCTGACCAAATATCACGCCACGCTTTTTTCTGTGCTGGATTGTGTTCGGCTTCGTGCGGCTGCGTGATATGGCTGAGGTCGACTTTATCCGGTGCAATTAACGCATTCGGATCAAGCCCCGCCGCTTCGATGCTTTGACGCAGAAAACTCGCCGGCAGCGACGAAATCGCCGCCGTGTAAATAATATCTTTTGCGGTGGCTTCTTTAACGAAATCTTTATATTGCTGCGGCACCAACGATTCTTGTGTGGCGATAAAACGCGTCCCCATGTAAGCGAGGTCCGCGCCCATCATTTGCGCCGCTGCGATATCGCTGCCCTTCGAAATACAGCCGCCGAGTATCAAGGTTTTATCGAAGAACTGACGAATTTCATCAATCAGCGCCAGCGGATTTATTGTTCCCGCGTGACCACCGGCGCCCGCCGCTACCGCAATCAAACCATCGACGCCGACCTCAGCGGCCTTGCGCGCATGCAATGCATTGGTGACATCATGAAATACGATGCCGCCATAACTGTGCACTGCATCGACTACCGCTTTTGCCGCACCGAGTGAAGTAATAACAAGCGGCACGCGATGACGCACAATAATGTCGAGATCGGTATCGAGACGCGGATTGGTTTTATGCACAATCAGATTGACGCCAAACGGCGCTGTTTCAATGCCCTGCTCGCGCGCAGCGGCGAGACGTTGCTCAATCTCGTTGAGCCATTGCTCGAAACCTTCGCTGCTACGCTGATTCAACGCTGGAAATGTACCGACGATACCGGCACTGCAACAACTGACCACCAGATCGGGACCCGACGTTAAAAACATGGGGGCTGCGATCGCCGGCAGACGCAACGTTTGAAAAATGGCGGGAACAGCCATGCCTCCACTCCTTAACAACTTTTTTAAGAGGTCGGATTGTCCGACAATTTCGTTATTTTTTCCGCACAAAAAATTAACCCGGCATATTTCTATGCCGGGTTAATCGGGTTACAACAGCGAATGTGTTCGATTTCTATCACGCCGCTTGCTGATGTGGCCCCGGCGCTTCGCTCGGATAAAAGCGCGGCGTACCAAGATCGTAAGTTGTGCTCAACAACCGCACGAAATCGCGATCATGTAGCGGATCGCTCGGCATATCGAAGGTCAAACCGCGCGCGCGCATGTCCTGAATGAAAATATCAAAGACTTGTTCGTGCGTCAGATCGTCGCTTCGATCCATCACTTTCTTCAGTTCGTCATAGTCCTGATAAACCTCTGCGCCCCAATGCACGAGGAAACGCATTTCGCTGGCGGGAATATGCTGAATGACGTTGCCATCGGTGGTGATCTGCCAGCCATCCGCCACCGCCGGATCCGCACCAAACAACGAATGGAATGCCAGACCTTGCGGATGACGCATGTCGAGCGGGCCGTTCGCTTCGCCACGGTGATACATCATTTCGTTCTGTACCACGACACCGCGATTCCACATCGGCGCTGCCAGACGTTTCGGTTGCGCCAACGGCCCCTGCGGCCAATAGGTAAAACCGCCGCCGATCGTGCCGTGGTAGAACCATGCGATGACCTGCGCTTTTTTCAGCATCCACTGAGTGAACAAACCCGATTTACCCATCGTGTTCATCAGCCAGATCGGGGTGTTCTTGATGGTAATGCCGCGGAATGACGTTGCATCGAGATGCGCCGGATCGAAGCTGTGCGAGGGACCTTGAATGTTGAACAACAACTGCTCCGGCTTCGCGTAGTCCGCGTTCCAGTAGGCGCGCGCGCGTGCGAGAAAATCGCTGTTATAGAAACAATCGTCCAACTCGGGATACAGACAGGTGCCGTTCTGCGCGAAAAAACCGCGGAATGTCGCCGTCACGAACATATCGAATGTCGGCGTGACGCCTTCGGGAATCGCGCCGGACAATGTCGCGATGACTTCTTCGGCCGACGCGAAATGTTGCGCGAGAATCAATTTCCATGGCCCGTTGCGGCGCACAACATCGATAAGGCGACGATGCTGATCGTTGGTATAAACATTGTCGAACACCACAGGCTCAGCGATCGGTTGAATGACGGCTGCAAGATCGATAGACATGACATACCTCTTGAAATCAGATTAATTTAAATATCTAACTTATTAATAAATCTACTTAAGCGTGTAGTGCGTCGGATCCGGTTTGCGGGTCATATTCCAGTAATCGACCAACCGATATGGGTTCGACAAAAAAACGCGGCCTTTTGCATTGCGGTAATAACTACGTGCTTTCGGATGCGTCCACACCAGTCCTTCCAAATCGCGATCGATCTGATCGTTGAACGCAACGAATGCATCATAGGTCGGTTCGATCGTGCGGGCTTTATTTTTTACCAGTAGATCAAGACATTCGATAATGTAGTTGATCTGCGTTTCCGACACCAGATTCTGGCCGGCGGCATGATTCGGCGCGCTATTCGGGCCGACTGTCAGGAAGAAATTCGGATAGCCCGGCACAGTCACGCCCATATAGGCGCGTGGATCGTCTTCGCCCCACTCGGCGCCGAGATCACGGCCTTCGCGGCCGACGATCGTCATGCTGCCGATCATTTTAGCGATGTCGAAACCCGTTGCGCACACGATGATGTCGGTCGGAATTTTACGGCCATCGCGCAACACGATCGCATCTTCAGTAATGCACTCAATGCCTTCGGACTCGAGCGATACATTATCGCGCCGCATCATCGCCAGCCAGCCGCCGTCGAGCACAATGCGCTTACTGAACACGGGGAAATCCGGCGTCAGTTTTTCGATCAGATCAGGGCGCCCTTCGAGCACCGTGTTCATGTGGCTCAGGCAGTAATTGCGAATCAGATCGTTGCGTGCGGATATCGAGCGATCCTGATGTGGCCATTCCGGGTCGATCTGCACGTTCGGATACAGACCGTCGGAGCCGAACCAATACGCGCGAAAGCGGAACCATTCGGCGAAGAATGGAATATGGCGCAGCGCCCATTTTGTTTCTTCGGAAACTTTTGCGGCGTACGCGGGGTTGTACAGCACCCAATGCTTGGAGCGCTGATACACGGTCAAGTGCGCCACTTTATCGACGATCGCCGGGCCGAGTTGTCCGGCACTGGCGCCGGTGCCGATCAGCGCGACGCGTTTGCCGGTGACATCGACTTTCGGATCCCAGCCAGCCGTATGCATCTTGACGCCTTTGAAAGCATCAAAGCCCGGAATCTTCGGCCACGACCAGCGATTGACTGGACCGTGTGCATTGATAACGGCATTGGCTTCGAGCACTTGCTCGCCAGACGGACCATTTACCGTTACCCGCCATTTGTCGGAGGCTTCATCAAAAATACACGACACCACTTTGGTGTTGAAAGTAATGCCACTGCGCAGATTGAAATGGTCAGTCACTGCGAGCAAGTATTGCTGCATCTCGTGACCCTTCGGATGGTAGTCGCTCCAATTCGGATTTTGCGCGAACGAATACGAATAGAAATGACTCGGCGTATCGACGCCCACACCCGGATATAGATTTTCGTACCAGGTGCCACCGATATCCGGATTTTTTTCGATGATGCGATAGTTGTAGCCGGCTTCGCGCAATTTGATGCCGGCGAGCAAACCGGTAAGCCCGGCGCCGATCACCAATACATTGAAATCTTTTGAAGGCTGCGGGCGGTTCGGAATTTCCTTGCGCGGCACCGGTTTCTCGAAACCCATCTGCTCCAGCAACAACGGCACGAATTCTTCAGTCACCGGCTCGCCGACACCGATCGATGCCATTTTCATAAACAGATTGTTCGACAACGGCTCGGTATGGATCGGCGCATCGCTCGTCAGCACATCGAATAAACGCGCGCGTAATTCCGCATCGAGCTGCGGAGGAATTTCGCTCGGACCTTCCATCGGCGAACGCAGATGCGGTTGAAAGCGGTCGAGAAATGCTTCATCGCGCGTCAGATGAATCAATGTCATCAGCGCCGTCGGCACATCGAGTGCGGCAATCACTGCGCGCAGTTGCTCATGTTGTTTAATCGGTAGCTGCCGATGAACATCGTCGACTAGCGTGAACTGATTATTATCGTCTGACATCGAATTTCTCCGCGAAATCGGTACGAACGCGAGCCGATGCCCGCATTTCATCCGACTTATCTTATCCATAAGTAATTCGGCACACAAGTAACATTTTGCGGCGTATAAAACCGCAAAGGCTAGTTAATTTGAGTGTCTTTTGACAGCGCTTAACGCGCCAATTATTCTGCCTCCGCCCCGCCCGTCTCCGTGCGACACATCGGTGTCGTATCTCCAACAAAATCAACGAAAAGAGTCACCGTGTTAAAACATCTGTCATCAAAGCCCAGCGCGCGCGCCGCATTTCTCGAAGGCGTCAAAACGATGCTACCGCTCGTGCTGCCGTTCGCCGCGTATGCCTTTGTCACCGGCATGGCGATGACAAAGGTGTTATCGCCAGCCGCCGCTATTGCGATGACCATGCTTGTGTATGCGGCCTCCGCACAACTCGCCGCACTGCCGTTGATTGCAGCCCATCTGCCGATGTGGACAATTTTCTTTTCAGCAATTTCGGTCAACCTGCGCTTCACGATTTTTAGCGCCGCGATGCAACCACGTTTCGGCACGCTGCCATTCTGGCGGCGCCTGGTACTCGGTTATCTGAATGGCGATGTCGCGTACGTATTGTTTTCAAAGCGCTATAGCGCGCAGCAGCCAACTACTACGGAAAATAGCGCGGAACACGAGGGTTATTTCTTCGGTGTCGCGCTCTGTAACTGGTTTTTTTGGCAGATCGCTTCTATCTGCGGTGTATTGTTTGGGCAGCAAATTCCAGCTTCGTGGGATATTGGGTTTGCGGGCACGCTGGCGTTACTGGCGATTACGATTCCGCTACTGGTCGATGCTGCGGGAGTACTGGCAATGCTGGCCGCGGCCGCAGCGTGTTTGGTCGGACTGGATTGGCCGTATAGGTTAAATATTGTCGCAGCCGTATTCGCGGCAACGATTGTCGGCGTGACTATCGATCATTATTTTCCACACCGCACCGGAATGAAAAATAAGATCGATAACGACACGAATATAGGCAATAAATGATGAGCAACGATACTCACATCTGGATCATTATCATCGGCATGACGCTGGTCACGATCATCACGCGCAGTCTGTTTTTGATCATGGGAACAACCGTCAATATTTCACCGACGGTACAACGAGCGCTGCGTTTCGCACCCGCTGCCACCTTGATTGCCTTGATCCTGCCGTCGGTGGTCACATTGAATCATGCATTAACGACAACATCGATCAATCCAGTCACCAATCCTAAATTCGCAGCGTGCATCGTTGCCGGCGTCGTATTTTTTTATACGCGACATATGATGCTGATGATCGGCGTCGGCATGACGCTGTACACATTACTGCGCTTTTTTGCGGCGTGAGGCCGATTCCGCAGCGATTTCTTGCAACTCCAATTCGAGCGATCGAATCAATTGACTGAAACCTTCTTCGAGCAAATCGCTGCTGGATATCTCGGCATGATACTGACGGACGTTCAGAAAAAATTCCTGCTCGTGTAACTCCAGCTCATCGAGATGGGCCAACGAAAACGGCACACGAAAATTGTGCGCCATTAACTCTGCCTGCACCAACGCAATCGCGTTGGAGCAAAACAACCAGGTATTCATCGCCAGCTTGCGCCCGTCCATGCCCTGCTCGTGCAGAGTTTTACCGACGGTCATGGTGACGCGCAGCCAGCCTGCCGACGTTTGGCCGTCGACTCCCATCACTTTAAAAATCACGGGATAACGCTCGGCGTGTTTTTTGAACGCCCACAACCAGGCACGCAACGTTTCCTGCCAACTCTGATCCGGTTTTGCTTTCGGCATTTTGAATTGCAGCGAAATATGATCGGCAACCGCTTTCAACAAATCGGCGCGACTCGGAAAATAGTTGTACAACGCCATCGACACCGTATCGAGTTCCTTCGCGACCTTGGCCAGCGTGAAGGAATCGACGCTGCCTTTGTCGAGCAATTCGATCGATTTCTCGAGTACCACCTGCCGCGACAGGCGCGCCGGTCGTCCCGAATTCGAATTCTTTGGAGGTGAGCCTTTCACGCCCTTGGTTTTCACAACGGTGGTTTTGGTACGTGCGGTCATCATCTTCCAGGGCTCTTCAATTAATCTTTAAATACCGGCGTGCGTTTTTCCAGAAATGCGGTGACAGCTTCTTTGTGTTGCGACGTGGTATGCGCCAACGCTTGGAAACCTGCCGACATTTCCAACAAGGTATCGAGACGCGTGTGTTGCGATTCGCGTAACAGCCGCTTGGTAATACGCAGCGTTGCGCCCGGATTCGCGGCAATGCGTTGCGCCAGCTTTTGTGCTTCTTCCATCAAACTTTCCGCAGACACTACACGCGATACCAGACCATAGCTCAGTGCATCTTGCGCAGAAACAGAATCGCCAGTAAACGACATTTCCGCCGCACGCGAGGCACCGACAATACGCGGCAGCAGCCACGCGCCGCCATCGCCCGGAATCAGCCCGACTTTAATAAACGATTCGGCAAAATACGCTTTTTCCGCAGCGATACGAATGTCGCACATACAGGCGAGATCGCAGCCAGCGCCGATGGCACCACCATTGACCGCGGCAATCGTCGGTACTTCGAGGTTGTATAGCGCCAGCGGAATACGCTGAATGCCCTGCTGGTATTCGGTACGAATCGCGACGATATCGAGGTCCTCAGCGAAATAGCGCTGCATATCTCTCAGGTTGCCACCGGCCGAAAATATCGGGCCGGCGCCGGTCAGAATGACCGCACGCACCGATTTATCCGCAGTAATTTCTGCACAGGCGTCGACAATTTCATCGACCGCGGTATTGCCGGTTAACACATTGCGAGTATCCGGCTGATTCATCGTTAACGTAAGAACGGCGCCGTTACGTTCGATTTTTAAAAATTTTTCCATTATCGCGCTCCTCATAGACGGTGCATGCGGCAAGAAATTCTTGGTTCAAGCCATGATATTTTCGCGAATGAAATCAATCGCGCGGGTATCGGGTTTCTGCAGTAGTTGATTGCCGAGTTCGCGATTCCAGAATGCTTCCGAGCCGTACGCGATCCGCCATTCGTGCAGGCGACGCGTGAACAGTTGCAGATCGTATTCCTCGGTAAAACCCATACCGCCGTGCACCGCATGACCGATGGCACCGACCTGCGGCGCGGCCTGACTGGCGCGCGCTTTCGCGACGGCAACTTTCAAACGCGACGGCATAATCGAATCGCCGTTGAAGCCGATTTGCGCGGCCATTTTGGCGGCAAATACCTGTTCCGCCATCACGCTGAGCTGCTGCTGAATCGCCTGAAATTTCGCGATCGGTTTACCGAATTGCGAACGCTCGTTCGCATAATTCAGCGTGATTTCAAATACGCGCTCGGAGGCTCCCGCTAACAACGCCGCAGTGATACATGCACCGATCGCGCGCCAGTCGAATGCGCCGCTCAGGCTGATGGCATCGGCGGGAATCGACGACCAGATGAAATCCGCATCGAGACTGCCATTGCCACCGGAGGCCGTTACCGTCGCTGCAGCAGCCGATAGCAAATACGCCTTATCACCGCTGCTCACCAATACCCATTGCGCGATGCGACCGAACGAGACCTGCATGCAGCTAATTGCGCCATTCGCGGCTTTCGTCGATTCGCTGGCGATTGCGATTGCGCCCTCTGGCAACGTTTTGCCCGCCGACGCCGCACTAGTGGTCGCAAAGAGGCCGCGCACGAACATGGTATGCGCAAGCGGCAACGGCAAGGCATGACGACCACTGACGAAGGCAATCGGAAATACATCATTCAATGTCAGACCAGAGCCGCCCATTTCTTCGGACACCAGCGCATCGATAAAACCGGATGCCTGTAATTCGGCCCACAGCGCCTCGCCCGAACCGGAGTGTTCGATCTTGCGCACTTCAGCCGGCGTGCAGTAACCACCGAGCAGTTGTTCCATCGCATCAAAAAACATTTCTTGCATGGCGGTTCTCCTCAACGTAGCCCGAGTCCGCGCGCAATCATGCCGCGCAGAATTTCACGGGTACCGCCGCGCAATGAAAACGACGGCGAGAATTGTGTGACGTAAGCGAGCGTTTTCAATAACGGCGGCGGTATCGCACGATCGGGATCTGCGGCAAGCGCATCGGCCACCAACAGCGGTAATTGCTGTTCGAATTCGGTGCCAAGATCTTTCACTAGCGCTGCTTCAACAATGGGGCTTTCGCCATTCACCAATTTCTGCGCAACCGAAATCGCCATCGCGCGCAGCACGGTCAATTCGCTGATTAATCGACCGAGCAACGTGCTGGTCGCAACGTCGGCTTTCGGATCGCTGCGCAGAAAACCCGCCCACTCTTCCATCAATACCATGCTCGAATAGATCCGCTCAGGACCGCTGCGCTCGAATGCGAGTTCGGCGGTGACCTGCTCCCAACCCGAACCTTCCGCACCGATCAAGGCGTCTTCGCCGAGTTGCACATTGTCGAAAAACACTTCGCAGAAATGCTCGTCACCGCTCAAATCGCGAATCGGTCGAATCGTAATACCCGGCAGCGATACATCGACAATCAATTGCGACAAGCCCTTGTGGCGATCGGTTGGCTCGCCCGATGTTCTCACCAGCGCAATCATGAAGTGCGAACGATAGGCATTGGTCGTCCAGATTTTCTGACCGCTGAGCACCCAACCCTTGTCATTGCGCACAGCACGCGATTTCACACTGGCGAGATCGGAGCCGGCATTCGGTTCGCTCATGCCGATACAGAAAAACGCTTCGCCTTTGCAAATGCGCGGCAGATAAAACTGCTTCTGCGCATCGGTGCCGTATTTCAATAGCAGCGGTCCGCTCTGACGATCGGCAATCCAATGCGCTGATACCGGCGCGCCGGCGGCGAGTAATTCTTCAACCACGACATAACGGCTGAACGAACTACGCCCACCGCCGCCGTATTCCTTCGGCAGCGTCAGGCCGAGCCAGCCGCGCGCGGCGAGTTTGCGGCTGAATTCGGCGTCATAACCCATCCACGAGCGCGCGCGAATTTCGGGCGGCACGCCGGCTAGAGCTTCTTTGAGAAACGCCTGGACTTCAGCGCGCAGCGCTTCGTCCTCGGCAGGAATGGTGGCTAGAGGAAGCGATTCAATCATGGATGCTCTTCTTCATCGATGCGCAATGGCTACTGCGGAAGATCGGCGGCATCGATACCCATACAGCCGACCACATTTTTCTTTCTATTTTCGCTGCGGCACGAATTGCGCGCAGCGCGTATGTTTAATGTTTACCCGAATATTGAGAAATGACCTGATTGTCGATCATCTGCTGAATCGTCGCTTCGTCATAGCCGATCTCGCGCAGAATCTCGACGCTTTGCTCGCCGAGTTCCGGCGCATGACGACGTACCGAAAGCTCCGACTCCGACCAACGCGTCGGGATACTCATCATCCGAATTTTGCCGACGGTCGGATGATCGACATGCTTGAAAAAATCTATCGAATTCAGATGTGGGTCTTCGAGCAACGATTCGACCGAGTGCATCGGCATCACCGGAATATCGGCGGTGTTGAGCAATTCCAACCATTCTGAAGTGCTGCGCGTTTTCAGCACATCGGCGAGGAAGCCATACACATCGTTGATGTATTTGGTGCGATTGCTCATGCTCGAAAAGCGCACATCCTCTTTAAACATTTCCGGGCGGCCAATCAGCGCGAGGAAGCTTTGCCAGTGTTTGTCGTTGTAAACGACGGCGCAAATATAGCCATCGGCAGTCGCATAAGGTTTGCGCTCCGCTGCGAGTAAGCGCGGATAGCCCGAGGGGCCGGCGGCCGGTTCGTAGGTGAGGCCGGATAGATGATCGCCCATAACGAACTCGATCATTGTTTCGAACATCGGCACTTCGATCGCCTGGCCTTTGCCGGTGCGTTCGCGACAGTACAGCGCTGCAGTTACCACATTGGCCATACGCTGCCCTACCGCGCGATCCGCAAAATTAGTTGGCACATAACGCGGTACATCGCTACCGGCACGCTTAACCAATGACGGCACGCCAACCGAGCCCTGGATCAAATCGTCGTAAGCGGGCTTGGCCGCGTATGGCCCTTGTTGATCGAAACCGAATGCGCCGACATAAATGATGCGTGGATTGGCTTTGGCAATAACCTCATAACCCAAACCGAGACGCGCCATCGCTTGCGGGCGCACGTTATACATCAGCACATCGGCGTTTTCGCAGAGCTTAAGCAATGCGGCCTTGCCATCGGCATGTTTTAGATCGAGGACAATGCTGCGTTTATTGCGGTTGTTGTGCATGAAGTGGGGGCCCATGCCTTTATCGGGCTGCGGGCCAATCTGACGCGTAATGTCGCCGGCGGGCGCTTCGACCTTGATGACATCCGCACCCATATCGCCGAGCATTTGCGAAGCGAATGGTCCCATTAACACCGATGTCATATCGACAATTCGTACGCCTTCTAACGGACCTGACATAAATTCTTCTCAGAGAGTTGTTCTTGTGGGCAGCGGAGTTTTCACGTTATGAGCGGGGTAACGCGAATGCTGAACGCAGATTCAATGACTGAATCGACAAAGGCCTTGCCCGGAGCAGGACTTCTACGGCGGCGGGTACTTTAGCAATAAGTACTCGGCCATTCAAACTCGCAACGGCGACCTGGAAGGCTCGCCGACATTGACCGAACGCGGATAACCATGCTGCAATTCGCGGCGAAATACTTATCCATAACATATGTATTAGCCCCCAAGATTCTTTTTGATCTGCATTCACATCTCAGGAGTAGCAGCTATGACAATTAAAGTCGGCTTTATCGGTCTCGGCGCGATGGGCCTGCCCATGGCATCGAATCTGGTGCGTAAAGGCTTCGACGTCGTCGGTTTCGATATGGACAAAAGCAAAATCGAAATCCTGGCTAGCCTCGGCGCTCGCGCCGGTACCTCGATCGCCGATACCGTTAAGGACGCTGACATTGTCGTCACCATGCTGCCGGCCACACGCCATGTTGAAACCGTCGTATTAGGCGATGACGGCGTACTCAAACATATTCGCAAGGACGCAGTGCTGATGGACATGAGCACAATCGATCCAGCCGGCACCGATAAAGTCGCTACTGCCTGCGCGGAAAAAGGCATCGCATTCGCCGATACGCCAGTCGGCCGTCTGGTGATGCACGCAATCAAAGGTGAATCGCTGTTCATGGTAGGCGTCAATGACGAAGCCACTTATCAACGTATCGATCCGTTGCTGAACGCGATGGGGACATCGATCAATCGCTGCGGCAAAGTCGGCATGGGCACGCGCATGAAAGTCATCAACAACTTCATGCTGCTGACGATCACGCAGGTCTGCTCCGAGGCAATTGTGCTCGGCACTAAACTCGGCCTCGACGTCGAAACGATGAAAGCCGTCACCGGCTCCACCACCGCCACCAACGGCCAATTCCAGGTCGCGATGGCAACAAAAACACTGGTCGGTGATATCGAGCCAGGGTTCACCATCGATCTCGCGTTTAAAGATATGGGGCTGGCGGTGAACGCAGCCGGCGAGAATCGCATGGCAATTCCGGTGGGCGCGGCTGCGTACTCGGTATACGGTGCTGCACGCGCGACCAAATACGCGTCGAAGGACTTTTCGGCCCTATTGAATTACGCCTCGGAACTGGCTGGCATAGCCGCACCGAAGTTAAAGTGATTTCTAATAAGCCGGCGGCCACTTCATGTTATTTCTCATGACTCCCTTAATTTTTTCACAGTTTCAAAGAAAATTTTCTCCTTAAGAAACGATCGGTTACGGGGTATTTCTTTTGTTAAATCTCACGGGAAAAGTGGCCATTGTGACCGGCTGCGGATCGTTTGCACCGGGCTGGGGTAACGGCAAGGCAATCGCGACGCTGTTCGCACGCCAAGGGGCGACGGTGATTGGCGTCGACCTCAGCCTGGAGGCGGCGCAAGAAACGCAAAAGATCATCGAAGGCGAAGGCCATTCGCTGCACGTGCAAGCGTGCGATGTCACTAAGGCCGATCAATTCAATGCGCTGGTTGGCAGTTGCCTCGACCGCTTTGGCCGCATCGACATACTCGTCAACAATGTCGGCCGTTCCGAACCGGGCAACCCCGCAACCATGGACGAAGCGACCTGGGATCAGCAAATCGAGCTGAATTTGAAATCGGTATATCTCGGTTGCAAGGCCGTTTTGCCAATCATGGAAAGACAACAAGGCGGCTCGATTATCAATATTTCGTCGGTCGCCGGTCTGCGCTTTGTCGGCAAAGATCAGGTGGCTTATGCCGCTGCCAAAGCCGCACTGATGCAATTGACGAAAGTCACGGCGGTGAGTTTTGCCAAGCATGGCGTGCGGCTGAATTCGGTAGTACCCGGCCTGATGAATACGCCGCTGGTACACCGGCTTGCGGAACGTTACGCCGCCGGCGAATACGACAAGATGGTCGCGCAACGCGATGCGCAAGTACCGATGGGCCACATGGGTGATGCCTGGGATGTCGCCCATGCCGCTCTTTTTCTCGCTGCCGATGAATCGAAATACATCACCGGCACCGAAATTATTGTTGATGGCGGACTCACCGCTGCCACCCGATAGCCTCAACCAGGATTTAGTAAATGACCGCACCTCGTATTGCTCTCATCCATGCGCTGCGAGAATCGCAGGTCCCCGCCTGGAATGCCTTCGCCGCCGGTTGGCCCGAAGCGAAAATTTTCAATGTTCTGGACGACTCTCTACCGCTCGACCTCACTGCCGAAGGCGAGTTGACTCAAGGCATCATCGAGCGTTTTCGCACGCTCGGTAACTACGCCGCCAACGCCGGCACTCGTACCGAAAAAACCCAGGCGATTCTGTTCACTTGCTCGGCCTTTGGACCGGCGCTCGATACGGTCAAGCGCGAGCAATCGATTCCAGTCTTGCATCCCAACGAGGCTGCCTTCGAGGCAGCGTTGGCAAGCGGCCAGCGCATCGCATTGATGACAACATTTGCAGGCTCGATGCCGCCACTGGTGCAGGAAATCAACGCGATGGCGCGCGAACGAAATCTCGCGCCGACAATCACCACGATCGTTGCGGAAGGCGCATTACCCGCATTGCAATCGGGTAATGCCGACGAGCACGATCGAATCGCTGCGCGCACTGCGGCAACACTGACCGATATCGACGTGCTCGTGCTGTGTCAGTTTTCATTGGCGCGCGCTGCAAAAGTCATTGCGCCGGTCGCTGGCCGTACGGTATTGACCACGCCCGATAGTGCCGTCGCAAAATTGAAGCATCTGCTGAGTAAATAATTTTTATCGCCGGTATCCGCGCCATCGATTGCGCACAGCGCTTCGATAACAATAATTTCGCTCGAATTAGGGAGAAATCCGATGCCACAACAATTGACGTTGTATACCGATGCCGAATTCGCCAGCCCGTATGCATTTTCGGTATTCGTCGCACTCACTGAAAAAGGCGTGCCATTTGCGACCAAAACCATCGATCTCGATGCCGGCGAAAATCAAAACCCGCCTTATCAGAACGTGTCGCTGACGGGTCGCATTCCCACACTCGTGCACGATCAGTTCACTCTGGTGGAATCGTCGGCAATCGACGAATACATCGAAGAAATATTTCCTGCGCCGCAATATTGCCGCCTTTATCCACCCTCGATTCAACAGCACGCCATCGCGCGGCAAGTGCAGGCGTGGTTGCGCAGCGATTTAATGCCGATCCGCGACGAACGCGGTACCGGCGTTATTTTTCTCGGCGCAAAAAAGCCACCGCTGACACCGGCGGGACAGGCATCGGCGAATAAATTATTTCGCGCCGTAGACCTACTGTTAAAAAACAATTCTGTGAATTTGTTCGACGAGTGGTGCATCGCCGATGCCGATCTTGCGCTGATGCTCAATCGCTTAGTCTTTGCGGGTGATGCAGTCCCGCCAAAACTCGTCGACTATGCGCAGCACCAATGGCAGCGTCCTTCGGTTCAGCGCTGGTGCCAATTGCCACGCCCCTGAATCAAATCAATGACAAAAAATCGAATACATCGCGGCAGACTCATCATGAAAATACCAGCAATTCGCATCGAGCAGCATTACGACAATCGTAAAGTGAAATGTTTTGCGGAACGCCCTGCAAATCTCGACGCCATGTTTCGCGCCACCGTTACGCGCGCTCCCGATGTGCTTGCGCTGATCGCTGACGCAGAGCGCTTCAGTTATCGCGAACTCGATCAACGTATCGATATTGTTGTTACGCAATTGCAACAACGCGGCATCGGCCATGGCGACCGCGTCGCGCTGCTGATTGGCAACCGCCCTATTTTTGTATTCGCGCTGATGGCGATTTTGCGTATAGGTGCGATTTGCGTGCCGATGAATACGCGTCAACGCCAGCCCGAAATTGCTTTTATGGCAGCCCAATCAGGCGCCTGCGCCGTGTTGTTTGATGAAGCCTGTGCAGCAGAATTGCCGCAACAAACCGATGTGGTATCGGTGCATACGTGGTTTCGCGCCGATGCACAATCGAACCTGCAACTCGATTCACGCAGCGCAACGGCGCCGCAACAAATAGTGCAACGTGCAATTCATGAGGAAGATCCCTGCTGCATCATTTACACATCCGGCACCACCGGCAAACCCAAAGGTGCGACGCTGACGCATTTCGGCTTGATTCATTCGACTTTGCATTACGAATATGGATTGCAACTACACGCGGACGATGTGGCGATGCTCGCAGTGCCGGCAACACACGTCACGGGATTGGTTGCGATTATTTTTGCGATGATGCGTGTCGGCGGACGCACCGTGATGATCGAGAATTTTCATGTGCGCGTATTTCTCGAGCTCGCCGCGCGCGAAAAAATGACATACACATTAGTGGTACCGGCTATTTACAACCTGGCACTGCTGCAACCCGATTTCGCTCAATTCGATTTATCGGCATGGCGGCTCGGCGGTTTCGGCGGTGCGCCGATGCCAGTTACCACGATTGAACGACTCGCCGAAGCGTTACCGAATTTAGTGCTCGCGAATGTGTACGGCGCGACTGAGACGAGTGGCCCCACCACCATACTGCCGCTCGGCGAAGCGCTGCGTCGTCGCGACACCATCGGCAAAATTGTTCCGTGCGGCGATGTTCGCGTTTGCGATGAACAAGGCAACGAAGTAGCGCCAGGCACAGCGGGCGAATTTCGTATTTGTGGGCCGATGGTCGTTCCGAGTTATTGGGAAAATCCCACTGCCAACGCATCGTCATTCACCGATGGCTATTGGCATTCCGGCGATATCGGCTCGATCGACGCTGACGGTTGGGTGCGAATTTTCGATCGGAAAAAAGATATGGTTAATCGCGGCGGCTACAAGATTTATTGCAGCGAAGTCGAAAATGTTTTGTGCCGCCATGAAAGCGTTATCGAATGCGCCATTATCGGCCGCCCCGATACCGTGCTCGGTGAGCGCGTGCATGCCTTCATTGTGGCAAAAACAAAAAATATTTCCGTCGAAGAATTACGCGCCTACTGCGCGACCAATCTGTCCGATTACAAAGTACCGGAAACCATCGACTTCATCGATGCATTGCCACGCAATGCGGCCGGCAAAGTCGTCAAACAACAATTGCGCGAAATGCTGGCGGCGAGCAGCTTAAATCGCTAAGAACACACGCCGCCATTCTTTGCAGAAAACAGCGGTAGCCAAAACTACCGCCGGCCCTGCCCTTTATCGTCATGATCGTTGCGATCGCCATCGTCGCGCCCCTGGCCATGTCCCTCGGCACGGGGTTGCGGGTGTTCGCGCACTTCATCTCTGGGCGGTCTGACCTCGCGCTGTTCATGCGGATTCTGCGGCGCACGATCATTATTGAAATGCTGTTCTCGATCCTGATTGCGCGGCGGCCTATAGCTTTCGCGATCGTCGCGCTGTTGCGGCGGTTGTCGCTCTTCCGTGTGCGGACGTTGTTGCTGGCGATCGTCTTGATGCGAATGCGGCAGTTGAAAATTATCGCGACGATCGGGTTGAGTCGGCACCGGCATTCGCTGCCTTATGTCGCGATCATGTTGGCGTTCATCATTGTCGCGTTGTACGTCATGGTCGCGTTGACGTTCATTATTGTCGCGCTGGCGTATGTCGGCGTCGCGCTCGCGCACATGATTGTCGCGCGGCTGATAGTGATAATCCCGCTCGCGAATATTTCGTTGCTCGCCACGATCCGGATAACGCTCACCGGAATACGGGCGCTGATAGCTGGGCAATGGCGCGCGCGGTGGCACATGGCGGCGGTCCCATTGATCCCATCCATGATGGTGTCGTTCCCACCCTTCGCCCCAGCGCACATTCCAACGCGGAGGTGCGTCGTAGTACCAACCGCGGAAATACGGCGGTGGGCGGCGGTAATAACGCACCGGAATACGTAATACGTAAATCGGCACGTATTCGCGGTCAACGTACTCCCATGGGCCGTTATACCATTCGCTCACATACCAATCGTCATCTTCGAACAACCAATACATACCATCGTAAAAAAAATAGTTCGATTCGAGAGCCGGTGCGTAATAAACCGGATATCCCGGCACCGGCACCAAGTCTGGGAATAACGATAAATTGAGATCGATATTAACGCGTGCGGCTGCTGGATTAACTGCACCGGCCAATAGGCATAGCGCTATGAAACTGCATTTAATGATTCGCATGATGCATGCTCCGATGCGAGAAGTGCTTGTGATTCCCTGCCAACCCATTCATAACTTCAGCGTTTCTTGTCCGCTGTCCCGTATGCGGTCAACGAAAATCGCTCTCGATAATTAGATACTCGCATGGATGAACCTGGCGTGAACGAGATACTTTCCACAACCTGTAATTTACGAAGGGACGAAAGTTATACGAAAGAAAGTGTTTTTGCCCAATTAGCGAAATCAATATACCTACACCACTCACTGCTCGATATAATCCTCTGCAAAACTCACTGTTTGCGAACTTAATCCTCCAACATTTTATTAACTCTTGCGACCGCGCGTATGGGCAAGGACAAAAATAATGACACGCATGCCATACACTGACCTCCAGCAAATGTCGGTACAAACGCGCGCCATGTTCGAGCGCTCGCCGATCAATTTGCAGCGTATGCTAGCCGGCGCTTCCGAAGGAGTGTTTGCCGCCTTCAATGGTTTCGCCGCGAGTTTTTACGGGCCATCGCAACTACCCGACACCTTGCGTGAAGTGGCTATTTTACGGGTCGCTTATTTATCAAAATGCACTTATGAATTGCTGCATCATGTACCGCTCGGCTTGCATGTCGGATTAACCATCGAACAAATTAAAGCGATAGAAATCGACAACGATCGAGATAGCATATTGACGCCAGCTCAACAGGCTGTGCTTTCGTTCACCGATGATATTGTATTGCACGTCCGTGCGAGCAATATGACGTTAATGGCCGTGCGCGAGCAACTTAACGATCGTCAAATACTCGATCTGATTCTAGTGATTGGTTTATATCGCTCCGTCGCCAGCGTGCTCGAAACAACGGGCGTCGAGCCTGACTCGAATGCACTTGATTGGCGGACAATGCTGGCGTCACAGCCAACATAAATTCGCAACAAATCGAAACTCAAATAAATAACTAGTGGAGACACCGCATGAAAAATAGATTGAAAGATAAAGCCATCATTATCGTCGGTTCCGGCAGCGGCATCGGGGCGGCTACCGCCAATCGTCTTGCAGCTGAAGGCGCGCGCGTATGCTGCGCCGATATCAATGAAGACGGTGCCAAAAAGGTCGCTGCGGAAATTACCGCTAACGGCGGGCAGGCCTTTGCGGTCGCAATCGATATTAGCGACGAAGCGAGCGTGAACAAAGCGATTGAATTTGCAGTCGCGAAACTCGGTCGCCTCGATGGTGCGCATATCAACGCAGCCGATTTACGCGTCATCATGCAGGACAGCGATGCGGTCGATATTGAACTGGAAGCGTTCGATCGCACACTCACTGTTAATCTGCGCGGTCACTTGCTATGCACTCGCGCGATTGTGCCCCACCTGCTGAAAGCCGGCGGCGGCGCGCTTGTTTACACCAGTTCTGGCGCAGCCGACAGCGGCGAGCCGACGCGTCCTGCATATGCAGCATCAAAAAGCGGGCTGAATGCGTTCATGCGGCACGTCGCATCGCGCTGGGGTCGCGAAGGTATCACCGCCAATTGCGTAGCGCCCGGTGTCGTGTTGACACAAGTCATGGCCGAGCATGCGCCGAAAGAATTCCTCGCCGCGAAATTAGCGGAATGCCCGCATCGTCGTTTAGGCCAAGTAGACGATATTGCCGGCGTGGTGGCGATGCTATTGTCGACCGATGGCCAGTGGATTAACGGTCAGGTGTATAACGTCAATGGTGGCGCCTTGATGCGCTGATTGTTTGCATTAGATAAATGCCCGCGATGTGCGGGCTTTTTTATCTTTTATTTTTCATTATTTTTTTAAATTTAATTTTTTCTGTTGATCAGCGCATGCTCGATGCGGCGATCGGGAATGAACCAGAGCGCCGCCACCAGCACATACATTGCTATCGACAACAGTGGCGATAAAAATGCGAGCACAATGCCGACGAGATACAACAGCGGCGACAGCTTCCCTTTCCAATCGCTGCCGATTGCGTTTTGCAACAATGAATCCGCACCTTGTGCCGCAATGATGCGCTGCTCCAATAGCCAATAAGCAATTGCCGCCATCAGCAATACAAAGCCATATGCCGCAGCTGGCATGGTGGTGAGATGATTCTCGCCCAGCCATCCGGTCGTGAATGGAATCAGCGACAACCAAAACAATAAATGCAGATTCGCCCACAACACCGAGCCCGAGACCACGTGGCTCGCATGCAGCATATGGTGATGATTATTCCAGTAAATGCCGAGATAAACGAAGCTGAGCACATAACTCAGCAACACCGGCAACAGCGGCAATAACGCTTGCAGCGTATCGCCGTGCGGTACTTTCAACTCAAGCACCATGATGGTGATGATGATGGCAATTACACCATCGGAGAATGCTTCCAGCCGGCCTTTGCCCATGGCGATGTCACCCTTCTCGAAATGGGAAACATTCTACCGCTCAGGTGATACGATGCGCGTTTTTTAGCGACGCCATTTCCGATAACTATTCAAGCGGGCGCTGTTTCGGTCGGTGTAATCGGCATCTGTAAAAATTCGATAAAAGTCGGGTCGCCATCGCGTTCCATGTAAACGAACTCGGTGTCCTCGCTCCAGACTTTATGCCACACCGAGCGATAACCGAATGCTTCCATTTTTTTTAACCACTCCGCGCAGCTGTCCACGCGGAAGCGCACATGATGCATCCCTTCTCTACCGCTATTGATAAATTCGACGTGCGGACTTTCGCCAGCAGTGCATTCGATAAATTCGATTTCGAGATTACCGCTGCGGCCGAAGCCAATACGCATCGATACATCAGCTTTGCGGCCGCGATAATCGGCTTGCTCAACCGAGCCATCGATAAATGTGAAAGGGCCGAACATCGGCTCGTAGCGCGCAACCCATGCATCGAGATCGCGCACCACGAAACCGATTTGATCGATCGGCGGCAGGCCGAGACTTTTATAAAAATTCTCATTCGTCATTTGGCAACTCCAAAAACTTATTGGCAACGTCGAATAATGGTTTCGGCGAATTGCTCCATCAATCGTTTCTTTTGATCGAGTGTCGATGTTTTGCCGAGCAAAAACATGAAAGGATAATTCACACCAGCAGTCATGCCCTGCTCCTCAAGCCGCTTGAACGTATCGACATCGGGTGGCGTTTTCAAACCGACAACTGCTTCGAACCGCAAGTGCTCGCGGCCATATTCCTTGCGATAACGCGCGATCTCCGCAAGGATGGCCGGCACTTCCTCAGGCATATTGCCGCTACCCAACCAACCATCATTATGCGCTGCACGCCTCAGTGCTGCTGGATTCGCGCCACCGATATAAATCGGAACTTGCCGCTGCGGCGCCGGCGAAATCTGCAATGCCGGAAAATCATAAAATTCGCTGTGATGCTCAACCCAACCGCCCTGCCAGAATTTGCGCAGAATCGCGATCATATCGTCCATGCGTTTACCGCGCGTGTGGAAATCGACGCCGTAAATATCGAACTCGTCTTTCATCCAACCGGCGCCGATACCAAAAATAAAACGGCCATTGCTGAAAATATCGAGCGAACCGGTGGCGCGCGCCACCTCGAAAATATTGCGCAGCGGTAACACATAAATTGATACCGAAAATTTCAGCCGCTGCGTGATCGCCGCCATCGCCGCAATGCTCACCCAGCAATCGGGATACCACGAATCTGGAGTCATCGGCGGCTTGCCGTCAGCCGCATAGGGATACGGTGCTTTCACGTCCTGCGGAAATACGCCGTGATCGCCGAGAAACACGCCCTCAAAACCGACCTCTTCCGCAAATTTCGCCGTCTCCAGCATTTGCTCGGGCTCCATCCACGTCAGCGCTTGCCAAAATTTCATTTCGTCACCCGAAGCTTTAACAGCACATCAGTGTTTAACGGGATGTCCGCCTTTCGCGAGAAAACTCGCCATGCTCTTGCCGGCTAACGCTATCGCTAAGCGGCGCGGCAACAACCGCATCATTCCAACCATTAATTGGTTGTACCACGCTGGAATATGCAGCGGTTTTTTCCCCAGATTTTCGAGTGCTTGGCGCGCGACCTCATCGGGCGACATCAGCCCCAGCAAATCCTCGCGTTTGAATCCCTGTGTAATCGGCGCTTCGGTATCGGTCGAGCCCGGCGCCAGTACCAGCACATCGCAACCGGTGCCATGCAATTCGCCATACAAACTCAGGCCAAAGTTATGCACGAACGCTTTCGTCGCCGCATACGCGCTCGACCACGGAAATGGCGATTCGCCTTCCTGCGAACCGGTAATGATGATGCCACTGGTAGCCCGCGTGCGCAGTGTCGGCAGCAACGCATGGACCAGCATCAGCGGTGCGCGCGCATTGACGTTTAACATCGCATCGAGTTGCGCAGCGGAATGGCTGCCAAACCCGCCTTTCAAACCGAACCCAGCATTGCTGACAACGAGACCGACATCGAATTTTTTCGCCATCGCCACAACGCGATCAATCGCTGTCGCATCGGCCAAATCCTCGATGACTAATTCGCTGCTCGCACCGTGATCGCGCAGCAATTCGCGCTGCAAGAGGCGTAGCCGCTCTTCGCGGCGGGCCACCAGAATCAAGCTGAAACCCTGCCTGGCCAGCAATTTCGCGAAGGATTCGCCGATACCGGAGGAGGCGCCAGTGACCAGCGCCCAAGGGCCGTAGCGCTTACCGAAGTTTTCAGAAATTGGCATACGCACCTCATTAGGATTTTTATTTAATGCAATTGCATTAATACTAGGGTGCGCGAATTACTCGAGTCAATCATTTGTTTTGCACTTAAACCTCCAACGGTTCGCCCGCCGCCCACGCTTTGATACGCGGATCCTCGAGGTCGAACTGCGGACACAACTCGAAAAATGTTTTATCGGCGACACATACACGCTGTAACACACGCGGCACACAACCGGTCATATCACCACGCGAATGCTGCAGGGCGATATTGTCCCAAATCACGAGATCGCCGTTAAACCAGCGATGTTCATAGGTATTGTCACCGGCATATAAACGATCGAACAATGCAGCAAGCAAGGCATCGCTTTCCGCTTGCGAATAATCATCTATACGCGCCGTTTGCAATTCGCTGATATACAAAATTGGTTTGCCGGTTTCTGGGTGCGGAATAATCGCTGGACGTGTGACGTGAGGCAAAATCGCTGGTGGATTGAACGGCAATTCGCGCTTCGATTGATTGATATTGATGGTCGCCAGCGCGGTATGCCCTTCCACCTTATTGCGCAATACCGCCGGCAAGTTTTCAAGTGCACGAATGCTATTGGCAAAGCGCGTATGGGTTTGACCGTCGTTTACTGCGAGCGCGTGCAGCGAAATTACTTTGAAAGGCTCTTCGGTAAACGATAAATCCGAATGGTATGCGAGCGCGCCGGCGCCGAGATTGCCATCGGTTGAAATCATCCGGTATTCACCCTTGGCTTTCAGCACATTGCCCAGATAGCCGAGCACGCGTTCGTGATCGTTCATATTCAGTTGCTGATTGCGAAATACGAACAAACTATTCCGATAAAACAGCTCGCGAAAAACGCGCTGCTGATCAGCATCGAGCGGTTGTCGCAAATCAATATTGAATTCTAGACCGAATGGTGCGATAGCTTTTGTGGCAAATATCGTCATGGTGATTTTCCCGTTATTATTTCTTCGTTAGCTCCGCCCATTCCCACGACATTTCCGCGGTATCGCGCTCAACCACTCCGGCTACGCCCAATGCTGTACGCGCTTCTGCGAGCGGCAGATGCATCACGTCTTCGTATTTCGCGAGAAATAGCGGCCCCGATTCGCGGCCGACGCGCATGCCGCGTTCGATCGCGTCCTGGCAGGTCGGCCAGCATTGCGGGTAATGCAGCATAGTGCGCACCGTATAACGCAGTGAGCCGAGCAGATACAGCACAGTGACTTCGCCGGCGAGTTCGACGCTCAGATGTTTGAAATGATTGGTGATGCGATACCAGTACGGCACCAACTCGCCCATGTAGTTAATGCCGCCGCCGGTGACGATATGTTCGAGATCGTGCGTTTGCCCCGCGCGCGTATTGAAATAATCGAACTGCATTTTCGGTTCCGGCAGTTTGTAGATTTCCAGATCATAATTTTGCGCGATGATTTCACGATAGACGATATTCCCCAGCGTACCCGGAGCATAATTTGCGAAATCTTCGACCTTGAAATTGGAGAGATGTCGTTCGTTAAACCAAGCGTCGAGCTGCGGATTTTTCTTACGCTCGGCGGTGAACAACTCCTCAATATAATCAAGATCGCGAATCTCATTGAGCACGCCGATAATTTCATACATTTCTGCCTGCGGCGGAAAATCCATGCCGTTTCGGCGTAAACAAATCATCGCAATCCATTCGCGCATTTTCGGGTGATTCAAATATTTCGACGAGCTGACCAGCATGCTGCTCTCAGTGCCGATCGGCGTGACGCCGCGCAACAGATATGGAATTTCGTTTTTAGCGTTCATCACTTATTCCTCGCCTATTTTTCTGACATTTTGTGTGCTCGTAAAAATGGCCAACGACATCGAATCAAACGGCGGCCGATTTTATTGGCGATATAACACCGGATTCGCACTGCGGGCCGCGCACCAGCCGACCCGGTAATGCGCCGGTGTGCTGACCGTTGCGATAAACGGTAACGCCATTGATTAATGTCGCGACGTAGCCATCGGCGCGCTGCGTTAATCGCCGACCTTTTGCCGGTAAATCGTACGTAATCGCTGGTGCATGCAAGGTCAACTTATCGAAATCGATGATATTGATATCCGCTTTGTAACCGGCTGCAATCAGGCCGCGATCATGCAGGCTCACCGCATTCGCGGCGGCGCTGGTCAATGCTCTCACTACAGCGGGCAGCGAAAATTTCTCGCCGCGGGTGCGATCGCGCGCCCAGTGCGTGAGCATGAATGTGGTGTAACTGCCGTCGCAGATAATGCCGCAATGCGCACCGCCGTCGCCGAGACCGGGGATGACATCCGGGTGGCTGAGCATTTCACCGACTTCATCGAGGCTGCCGTTTGGATAATTCGCCATCGCCAGATATAGCGGCGTGCCGCGCTCACCTTCGAGCATGAGGTCATATGCATATTCTTCGGCGCTAACGCCGAGTTGTTGCGCACGCGCGGCGATGCTGTGCTCTGGCAACGGTTCGTAATTCGGCGGATCGCCGAGTTCGAACATATTCGCGAAATCGCGTACCAATGTGCCGAGTGCATTTTTCGGATTCGGATCGACCGGCTCGGCCAGAATATGCGCGCGCACTTCGGGCTTGCGCAATTGCGCGAGTTTTTCCGCGAGCGGCAACTGTGCGAGCTGTAAATACGTGGAGGTGGTATAGAACGGATTTAGCGTCAGCTCGTGACCGAGAATCATGCCGATCGCACGCGGCATCACTTGCCCTTTCATCTGTACGCCAGCGGCGTTGGCGGCGGCGATCATATCGAGCAATTGCGGCCACACCGGTGCACTGCGATTCGACGTGCCCATCGAAAATGTCAGCGGCCGTCCCGATTGTTCGGCGAGCCGACGCATCTGTGCAGTGGCGCCGATTGCATCGTTGAAATCGCCGACCATTTGAATCACGCCCTTGCCCGCATCCTTCAACGCCATTGCCAGCGCGAGCAATTCGTCTTCCTGCGCCGCCAGCGTCGGAATCGGATTGCCATCGCTGGAACGGTGCAGCAGCATTTTCGATGTCGCAAAGCCGAGCGCACCCGCCTGCATCGCCTCGCGCAGCAACCGCGCCATTTCGGCGATATCGTGTGACGTTGCCGCTTCGCGATCGACACCGCGCTGACCCATCACGTACACGCGCAAGGCGGCATGTGGCATATAGCTGGCGATATCCATATCGTATTGGCGCGCACCGAGCACCGCGAGATATTCGGGATAGGTCTCCCACGTCCACGGCAAGCCTTCGGTTAACACCGGATGCGGAATATCCTCGACGCCCTCCATCAACCGCATCAACAGCTCATGCTGATCCGGTTTGCACGGCGCAAAGCCAACGCCGCAATTACCGATCACCGCGGTGGTAACGCCATGCGCAGACGATGGCACCAGCCGGTTTTCCCAGGTCGCGTGACCATCGTAATGCGTGTGCACATCGACAAAACCCGGCGTGACCAGCAGGCCAGTGGCATCGATGATTTCTTTTGCCGACCCAAGATGTTGACCAACCGCCACGATGCGGCTATCGCTGATCGCAACATCGCACTGCACCGGCGCGGCGCCGCTGCCGTCGATAACCGTACCGTTGCGAATAAGAACGTCGAACTGTGCCGTCATATTATTAATTCTCGTCAGAGCAGATTTTCATCTTACCGATCTGAGGGCGCGGCGCAGTCGCAAATTATCTATCTAAACGGACATCGCTATTATTTTGGGGCCATGCTGACGAATTGGATCGCGTGCGCACATTGCTTGACGCAGCTTGATGCCATTCGTACGCTGAAAAAAAATTTGTAACCAGTCACACCGCTTTTTGCTTTGGATCGCACACCCATGCCCAATCCCTCCTACACGGTGATTTCTCGGATTGCCGTCGATGGCATCGACGCCGAAGTGCGCGATTATGCCTATACGTCGCCGTTCGGCGGGCAAATGGAACGCACCCGTCATACGCTGAGCCTCGGCCTGTCGCCGCGCGCGGCCTATTCGCAATGCCGGTTTTATAACAGCAATGGCGAGATGCACGCCTGGATCGATGTCGGCGACGTGATTTTCGCGCCGGCGGGTGTCGTTACCTTTGGACGCGGCAGCGGCGGTGAATTTCGCCGCTTCGTATGCAGCTACGAGCCGAATGCATTCACCCGCATCACCGGCCACGACAATCATTGGAGCGATGCCGAAATCGAGGCCGGGCTCAATATTCAATCGGCCGCCATCAAACGTGATTTATATCGTCTCGCGAGTGAAGTGACGGAGCATGAACCGGGCAGCGATATTTTTACCGAAGCATTGGGCACAATGCTCGCGGTCGAATTGACTCGTTATTTGCAACAACGTCAGCAGCCGCCGCAAATCGCGCATGGCACGCTCGCCGCATGGCAAGTACGGCGTATTACCGATTACGTCGAGAGCATGATTGAGCCGATGCCAACCGTTGAACGCCTCGCGCAACTATGTGAGATCAGTGCGCGCCATCTGCGCCGCGCATTCAAAGAAAGTACCGGCACCGCGATTAGCGATTACGTCAAAGAAACCCGATTAATTAAAGCGAAAAGTCTGCTCATCGATACCGATATGGCGCTGAAGGAAATTGCCTTTCGGCTGGGTTTCTCAAGCCCGACCAGTTTTGGCGTGGCATTTGCGAAAGCCACGGGCATGACGCCGAAGCAGTATCGGGCTAAACATAAATAACGCACGCGTGCGGCATAAATGGCATGGTGCTGATGCCTGCGCAAACTAATCAGCGATATCGCAGTCAATGTTGAAGTAGTTAATGTTGATTTACAGCTGTTTCCGGTCGAGAACAGGAGTCTTGCCATGTCGAATCCTTTACCGCACTTGAATATGACACCGCGCTGGAATATGGATGAGCTGCGTTATGCGGACATCGATACAGCTAGCATCCACGATAACGAACCGCTGTTTTTCGTACTCGCCAGCGCCTCGCTGGTCGAGAGCGGGTCGGATCTTTACACCGATGTCTTGTTGAATTATTTCGATGGCTCGGAAGTCGGCGATTGGTTACGTCACCAATGGGAGCCGGAAGAATTGCAACACGGCCGCGCACTGCGCCGTTATGTCGAAACGGTATGGCCCGAATTCGATTGGCAGCATACGTATGATGGTTTTCTCACCGAATATTCGCGCTATTGCGCAGTCAGCGAATTGGAGGAAGTACCGGCGCTTGAGTTGCTGGCGCGCAGTGTGATCGAGACCGGCACGGCGACGCTATATCGCGCGCTATGCGATTACACCGATGAGCCGGTGTTGAAGCGATTGACTGGATTGATTCAATCCGACGAGGTGCGACATTACAAATATTTCTGTCGTTTCTTTAGCGAACTGAGTGTCAACAGCGATCATAGCCGCTGGGCGGTTTACCGGGCCGTGGTGCGGCGCCTGGTGGAGCTGCGCAATGAAGATGCCGATTGCGCATTACGCCATGTGTTCAAGCACAACTACCCCACGGCAGCGGTCGATTCAGAATTGTTCGCTGGCATCAGCGCGCGGGCGCGGGCTCTGGTCGTGAACAGCCTCAATCCGTCGATGATGGTAAAAATGATTTTGCATCCGCTGCAATTACCAGTGCGTGTGCAGAAAATCATTCAACGGCCCTGCGTCGGGGTCATTCGACAATTCATGCAGGCATGAAAACCCTGGACATGAAAACCTTATCCATGAAAACCTCGCCGGGGAACGTTATTATGCGCTCGGTCGTCCGATCAGATGGGGCCTACAAACAAAGGCCTGATTATAATTCGCACCAATTCATAACTAGATAGGAGCACCTATCCATGGCAAAAGCCGCTGATTATTCGTTAGGCCCCAACACATTTCCGCGCGGCTGGTTCATCATCGCGGAAGCGAAAGAACTGGGTAACGATCCGAAGGGTCTGCATTTCTTCGGTCAGGATTTCGCGCTGTATCGCAGCGAAAGCGGCACGCCGATTCTGCTCGATGCGTACTGCCCGCACATGGGTACGCATCTCGCCGAAAGCAAATCCTGCGTCATCGTGCAGAACCATAAACAGATTGAAGGCGATTCGATTCGCTGCCCGTATCACGGCTGGCGTTTCGGGCCGGACGGCAAGTGCAACGATATCCCCGGCCACACTGGCCCGATCCCGCGTTCGGCGGTATTGAAAAGCTACGAAGTGCGTGAAGTGATGGGCTGCATCATGATGTGGTTCGATCCGGAAGGCGGTGAGCCCGATTACGAGCCGCCGTTCCTGCAGGAATGGAACGATCCGGCCTGGGTGCGCTGGGAACTCGACCATCTCGGCACGTTGAATATCCATCCGCAGGAAATTCTCGACAATATGGCCGATATGCAGCATCTCGGCCCAACGCATGGCGCACCGTGCGAATATTTCGAGAACGAGTTTCGCGATCACCGCGTGATTCAGCGCCAGGGTGGTTTCATGCAGAAGTACAACTGCCAGCTGGACACGATCACGTGGTACACCGGCCCCGGCGTACTACTGTCAAAACAGCAATTCGGCCCGACCCTGACTTATGAATTAATCGCGAATACACCCGTCGACGATGGTGTGTCGCAGGTCTGGCACGGCTGCATCACCCGCTCGACCAATCCGGTCGCCACCGCAGCCGATGCCGCGATGGCAAAACAAGTACAAGCGGCTGCACTCGATGCCTTTGCGGCGGACTTCAGCGTGTGGGCACATAAACGTGCGGCGATTCGTATCATCCAATTGCAATCCGATGGTCCGTTCGCACTGGTACGGCGCTGGTACAAACAGTTCTACGACACCCGCGCGAATGCGGCAACGCATCAACAAGGTGTCAACGGTGTGCATCTGATCAAGGATTTCCCAAAACCAGGCACCGAAATGCGCAAAATGGAAGAAGGCCTGTTCGCTTAATGGCACTCGCGGTGCGGGACCAATGTCCCGCACAATTATTCTTTAACCTTAACTTTCCTTAATCTTCCTTCCAAAAACTTATCCGACCGTTAAACCAGCCATTCCGGATTTTTATTTTCGATCATTCGCTGCAAACCCTGCCGCCAATGCACCGTGGTCGGTCCGGCAATTTTTTGTAATTCCGCATTACTCGCCGCCACACTACCAATGGTTTGTTCGGTGTACATAAACTGCGGTTGCAAGCCGGTCAATTCGCCCATGTAGGCACACCACTCCTCGATGCTGACCGTTTCATTCGCGGCCCAATTGACGATTTTTGCCGGCACCGTCGCTGCAGCGAGCAGTGCGGGCGCACTGCGAATAATGTCGTCCTCATGAATCAGTGTGAACAGATTCGGTTTATCCGGATGCACCGGAATCGGTGAGTTATTTTTCATCATCATCAAATGAAAATACGGCCAGCCGCCATTGTCGCCATACGGCACATTCAAACGACAGATGATCGTCGGCAAATTAAATTCGCGCGCGGCGAAACGCACTACCGCCTCTGCACAGATTTTGCTGATGCTGTAGGTTTTCATGAATACGCGATGGTTATCGCCAAGATCATCGGTTTCGGTCAGTAATTTATGCCCGGCATATTCATACACGCCAGTGGTTGAACAATGCAGAAACGCTTTCGCATGGCGACAATGACTCATCAATAAACCGACCGCCTCGGCGTTGCCGCGAATATCGTCGTCAAAATCCTGTTCCGCACCTTTGTATACGGCGAAATTCAACACGTAATCGAAATCACTCGGCAATTCGCTGAAATCGGGATTCGCCAAATCGATCGCCACACAACGAATACCTTCTTTCTCCAACTCGATGCGACGTTCGGCATCGCTGAACCGCGCCGCGCCCCACACTTCATTGTTTTTCGCAAAGGCCCGCGCCACAGGAAACGCCACTTGTCCGGTAAGCCCAGTGACGAGAATTTTTTTGCCGTTGAACATGCTGAGGCCCTCAGTTTTTCTGTTGAGTTTTATTAACAATAAGAATACACAGAAGTCTAATACAAAACCGCTTGCAGACGCAGCAAGTATTTAGGACGATAGTCCTGCGTAAAAATCGAGATATTACAATAATGAAAAATCGTGCGTTGGAACAAAAAATTGCGGTAATCACTGGCGCCGGTAGCGGTATCGGTCGCGCCTCAGCGTTGCGCTTTGCCGAAGCCGGTGCGTTAGTCGCGGCATTCGATATCACCGAACAGTCTGTCAATGCGGTAGCCGATGAAATCAATCGCGGCGGCGGTCGCGCTATTGCGATGTGCGTCGATGTTACCGACCACGCAGCCGTAAAAAATTCGATTGATCGCATCGCGCAGCAATACGGCGCGCTCGATATTCTGTTTAACAATGCTGGCGGCACCCTTCCACAACCGACTGACCAGCAATCGATCGATGATTACCACAAAATTATTGCGTTGAATTTGGATTCGGTTTTTTACGGTATCCACGCCGCGCTGCCGATCATGTTGCAACAAGGACACGGCGTCATTCTTTCAACCACTTCCGGTGCCGGCTTAAATGCAGTTCCTGGTTTGGCGATTTATGGCGCGGCAAAAGCCGGCGTAATCAGCTTGATGAAAAATATTGCCGTTGAATTCGGCCAGCGCGGTATTCGTGCAAATGCAATTTCTCCCGGCCCAATGGACACACCGGGACTGCGCTCATGGCTCAACACCTTCGACGATGGCCCGACGCGTTATGCGCGCGACATTCCCTCGGGGCGTTTAGGTACCGCGGATGACATTGCGGAAGCAGCAGTGTTTCTAGCGAGTGATGCGGCGTCATTCATCAACGGCGCGGTGCTGCCCATTGACGGTGCGATTCACGCGCGACTCAGCTCACCGAACATCAGTTAAAAACAATATTCGAGGAATTAGCATGGATCTCAATTTAAGCGGAAAAACCGCCATCATCACTGGCGGTAGCGGCGGCATCGGCCGCGGCCTGGTGCTCGAATTCGCACGCGAGGGTATCAATGTAGTCAGCGCATCGCGCGATGCCACCACCGGCCAGCAGCTGGCCGACGAAGCGCAGCAAATGGGATTGCGTGGAAAAATACTCGCCATTAAAACCGACGTGACGCAGCGCGCTAGCGTCGATGCGATGATTGCGCAGGCAAATGCCGAGTTCGGCCCGATCGACATTCTGGTCAACAATGCTGGCGGCGTCGCGCATCCGTCGAATTTCGAAGATTTCGATGCCGAAGGCCGTCAGTGGGAAATCGCATTGAATATCGATGGCGTGGTGAATTGCTGCCAGGCTGCCGGCAAACAGATGCTCGAACAAGGCCGAGGCAGCATCATCAATATTTCATCGAACTCATCACTGCTCGGCGAAGCCGCTGCACATATCGCACACTACGGCGGCGTCAAAGGCTTCGTGAACAGTTTTTCGAAAGCACTGGCGTGGGAATGGGCGAAGAAAGGCATTCGCGTCAACAATATTTGCCCGGGCTGGATCGTGCCTTATAAACAGGAACAGGTCGGCAGCGGCAGCTTCTGGAATCGTTTCGGTTTCGAACAAATCGGCACACCCGATGCGATGGAAAAAGCGCTCGAAGACGGCAAGCTGTTCAACATGAGCGGCCTGCCAATTCCTCGTCTCGGCCGCCCCGAAGATATCGCACACCTGGCGCTGTTTCTTGCCGCCGATGTATCGAGCTATATCACCGGGCAATTAATTAGCGTTTCCGGTGGCGCGTATATGCCATAAACAGGCGATTGGATTTTTGGAGGTCACACCACCGGCCAGCAGGCCAGTGGCGGATTTGACAGCGGGCTCTCAGCGCAGGACTTAGGACGCCATTGCTACTTCAACCGGCTCCGGCGGGAAATGCAGCGGGACGCCAACGTCGTAGACACGAGTCAGCAAACCGATAAAGGCCTGGTCGTGCATTGGGTCGCTCGGCACCGCAAACTGGACACCCCGCGCCTTCAGGTCACTGATCAACATATCGAACACGCGGTCCGGCGTGAGGTCGTCGCTGTGGTCCTTGGCGAGCTTGAGCTCCTCGAGATCCATATAGACGTTGGCGCTCCAGTGCACGAGGAAACGGAATTCCTGTTCGGGAATCTGTTGAATCACCGTGTCGTCGGTGCGGATGCGCCAGCCACCGCTCACCGCAGGGTCCGCCTCCATCACCGAATGCAGCGCCAGGCCGGCCGGCTTGCGCATCGCCGCAGGCCCGCAGGATTCGGCACAGTGGAACATCATTTCATTTTCGACCAGCGCTGCCTTATTCCACATCGGCGCCTTGAGCTGTTTGGGCTGCTCGTGCGGGCCATTTGGCCAATAGGTAAAGCTGCCGCCGATGCGGCCTTTGTACCACCAGGTAATGACCTGCGCTTTCTTGGTCTGCCAGCGCTTGAACAAACCGGATTTGACCATGGTGCTGAGTAGCCAAACCGGGGTCTGGTTTTGGTAATACATGCCGCGAAACGCCGTGCCATCCACATGCGGAGCGCCGCCGCCAGAGCTGGGGCCTTGGATGTTGAATAGATAATTCTCCGGCTCGGCATACTTGGCACCCCAGTAATGGCGCACCAGTGAAAGAAATTTGGGGTTGTGGTAACAATCGTCGAGCTCTTCATAGAGGCCGACGCCATCGTGTGCTAAATGGCCGCGAAACACCGGGCTGAGAAACATATCCAGCGTCGGCGTGACACCCTCGGGCACCATGCCGGAACAGGTGGCAATCACCTCTTCCGCCGTTTTGAACGTTTGCGCAAGAATCAACGGATGCGGACCTGTGTGTCTTACCACATCGAGCAAACGCTGGTACTGATCTTCGGTATAAGCGTTGTCGATGATCTGTGGAGCGGCAACTGGCCGAAAAATTTTGGCGCGCTCGATATCCATCGTAAATTACCTCTATAACGTTTGTTGCAAATAGTCGAACTTGTTACTTTAGCGGAGACGATCACCCAAGCGCTACCCATTGCTGATCGCGTACACAGCCTGCGCCGCACCGCGCATCGCGCCCTCGATGTAACTCACGCCATTGCAATCGCCAACGGTATGCACATTGAAACCTTGCGCCTTCAGTGCATCGGCCAGCGTCAGATTGCCGGTTGCACCTTTCGCGACGATCACCTGATCGGCATCGAGCGCTTGAGCATTGCCATTTGCATCGACAAAACGCACGGTATGTCCGTCGATGCGAATATCGCTGGCACCGGCATAAAGACCGAGGCCGTGCTCCTTCAGTTCTTCGAGCAGGCGCATACGGCGCACGATGGTCAGCCCCGCACCAAGGCGCGGCGTTTCTTCGATCACTGTGACTGTGCGGCCGCGCTCGGATAGAAATTCCGCCAATTCCAAACCGACCAGCTCGCCGCCGATGATGACGATGCGTTTGCCGACCGGCATCCAGTACTGAGTAAATGTGCGCACGAAATTCAGATTGGCCGTGAGGCCGCTCGCCGCGCCGATTTTTGTCGCAAGCCGCGTGAACCAGCTGGTTTTGCGCTGCAATTCCGACGAGCTTTCACCGAGCAGCAGTTTGCGCATATCGTCGCCGCTGAACACATGCGCCTGCTCGTTGCCCGGCAATGACGGCATCGTGCGCATCGCACCGGTCGCGACGATGACGGCATCGGGTTTCAGTTCGGCGAGCAATTCCGGCGTCACTGTCGTATTCAGCTGCACATCGACGCGCGACGTCGCCAGCTGGTGACGCAGCCAATCCAGCAGACGCTCGTTGGCCGGATACGCGAGCGCGGCGATGCGCAGCGTGCCGCCGAGTCTTTCACTCTGCTCGATCAGCGTCACGCGATGACCCGCCGCATCGAGTCGCCGCGCCGCCTCCATGCCACCGGGGCCACCGCCGATCACGACGATACGTTTCTGACCTTCACGGGTAATTTTTCGCAGATATTCGAATCCGGTTTCCGGATTGACCGCGCAGCGCATCGAATCGCCAGCATAGATCGCACTGATGCAGGTGTAACAGTAAATGCATGGCAGCACATCGTCGGGACGCCCTTCGGTAAGCTTGCGCGGCAAGTGCGGATCGGCGAGCAGCTTGCGCCCCATCGACACGAAATCGATCGAGCCATTGGCGATATGTGCATCGCCCACTTCGGGCTCGATGCGCCCGGAAGCGATGATCGGAATTTTCACCGCGGCTTTAATCTTTGCCGCATACGGCAGATTCAACGCCGGCACATGCGGCGTATGCGATCCGGAGTGCTCTTTCGGTTTATCGGGATCGTGATACGCGGTGACAGTGATCGCATCGACACCAGCCGCTTCAACCAGCTTGGCGGTCGCCATCGCATCGTCGATGGTGATGCCGCCCTTCTTGCCCTCCTCGCGCGAATCGAGTTTGTACCACACCGGAAAATCGGTTCCGACCGCCGCGCGCACCGCGCGAATCACCTCAAGCAAAAAGCGCGCGCGATTTTCCAGCGCGCCGCCGTACGCATCGGTGCGACGATTCGATTTTGGCGACAAAAACGACGACAGCAAATAGCCGTGGCCGCCGTGAATTTCGACGCCGTCGAAACCGGCGCGCTGCGCACGCACCGCCGCTGCGGCGAATTGCTCGACGACGGTTTTAATATCATCGACTGTCATCACCTTCAGGCTGATGTCTTTGATCTTGCTGAATGGCGCAGCTGCTAGTTCCTCAAGCAAGAATGCTTCAATAAATTTACCGGCTGACGGTTCCGGCTCGGAAGGTACCCACAATGGTCGACCGGCGAGCGAATCCATCACCGCCACCAGACCGCCGTGATGTAATTGCGCGGCGATTTTTGCGCCGTGCTTATGCGCCGCTTCGGTCAACGCGATCAGCCCCGGCAAAAATTTATCGTCGGAAATCGCAATCTGATTTTTCTGATTGCCGCCGACCGGCCACGCGACGCCGGCAACACCGGTGATGATCAGGCCGACACCGCCCTTCGCCTGCTCTTCGTGATAGCGAATGATGCGTTCGCTGCAATGGCCATCCTCTTCGGCGAAACTGGCACCCATCGCGGTGACCGCGATGCGGTTGCGGGTTTGCAGCGTGCCGATGCGGCCGGGTGAGAGTAGATGGGAGAAATTATTCATTATCGAAATACCTTCAGTTGTTCTAGTCGACTGTTCTTATTGAATGTTCTGATCGACTGATTTCAGCGGCTATGACTGCGGCGATATTCACGCGGCGGGACGCCAAAGCGATGGCGAAATACTCGACTGAAATGCGACATGTCGTTGAAGCCCCAGCTGAACGCAATATGCGTGATCGAGCACGTGCTGGCGTCGTAATTCAGCAAGGCTTTTCGACATTGTTCCAGGCGCTGTTCCAGTACGTATTGCGAAAAGGTGCGCCCGGTTTGCTTCATCAACAGGTGCAAATAACGCGGTGAAATATCGCAGGCAATCGCAACAGAGTCGACATTCAGATCAGTATCGGCGAGATGTGTCGAAATACAGTGCAGCACTTCGCGACGCAGCGCATCGGTGCGACCATTCGCTTCGACAGTCACTGAAGCGAACAACTCCGCCACGAGCTGCGCGGCCGTATCCGCCAGCGCAACATCGGACGTACCCAGCTCGGCGCGCCGCGACCATAGGCTTATCAGAAAATCCCACACCAACGCCGCCCTGCCACTATCAGCGCGCAATGCATTGACACAGAATTTTCTCGGATCGATCAGATAGCGCTCCAGCATTGCTGCCGGTAAGCGGACATTCAGCAAGTGGCTTTCCGCGCTCATTTCGCGCCAATGCGGAGCGCGGCTGTCGAGCAGCATCATGGTGCGACGACTATTGCTGCATTCGCGATTGAATTGGCCGCCATGAAAGCTGCCCTGCACTTGCAGCGGCAGATAATAGCTATCGGGACTGGCAGTGCCAGGAACGGAAATGAACAGCCGCTGCGGAGAGGTCGAGCGAATTTCGGCAAATTCGATGCCGCCGAAATTCCAGGCGCGATAGCGCGCGCGAAAACTCTTTTGATCCGGCCGTACGACAACCTCGACGCCGGGATAACGCCCCGACAAATAGGCCTGCCAGCGGCCGCTGTTGCGCCATACGACATCCTGGTCATCCGGACTGATCATTTTCATTATCGCCCTCCACCACCAGATATTCCGATCGCAGCCGCTGCGCCGATCCCCTCAGCTGGCAGCACCGGTCAGGTCAACTGCCCGCATCGATGAATTTCCTGTCAACGCGAGCCAATCCGATATTGAATCCACAGCGTTCACGGCTATCGATGAAAAGCTCTTGATAGCAACTGAACAGCCCGTTCAAATGGGTATCGATATCCTGCTGCGTGTAATCGAGTTCATGCGCCGCCGCCAAACCGGTTTGCGCCACAGCGCGCCGCGCCACCGCAATATCATCGACACCGAAGAGCACATTGACGATGCCTTCGCCGTAATGGTCCAGAAACGGCGACACGATACTATCGTGCTCACGGCCCGGCGCCGGTGCGCACAACTCAAGCCCCGCATTCCACGCAATCGCCACCTCGATACCGAAAGGTGCTCCCGTCCAATTGGCTGCATGAAACTCGGCACCGAGCAGCTCGCCATACAGTCGCTTCGACGCCTCCAGATCGCGTACCGCGACCACAATCCGATGAATGCCACGTAATCCCATAGCCATCTCCTCAAGAACGACCCTATGTACCCACAACGGGCACATCGGCAGCCATTCTTCAACGATGCGGTGAAATTTACTTGGCTCCTTCGGAATACGGACTTGTCGCCGCGCGCACGCAGCATCAACCGTGATGCGGAAAATGAATCGTTATCGGCTCGACACCCTCGACCTGCGCATCGCTGAGGCCGCCCATTTCGTGAATATGTCCCGGGAAATTCATCGCGCGCCAACCGGCGAGATTTTGATTGCCGCCGAAATGCGGCGCAGCCGCAAAGCCGAGCAATGTGTGATAACGCAGTGTCGCAAACCACGCGCTCTGCTCCGTGCTCGACCAATCGAGCAGCAATCCATCTTCAAGTTTTTCCAGCGTTTCAATTTGCTGTTCGTCGCTGAGCGCGCGAAACGATTGCTGCCAGCGCGCGTTGGCGAATGCATCGATAACGGATAACCCGCGTCGATAAACCGCCAGCGATTTTTTTTCCTCGTGCGCGAGCGCCTTGTCGATAAAGTTCACGCAATTCGCTTCGTTCGCGCCCAAGCCATCGAGCGTCGGTAAAATCTGATTGCAAATTGCTGCAACGGTTTGCCATTGCACTGTTGTCAGCGTGCTCGGCGCACTGCTCTGTTCGGCCGCCAGTAATGTCAGCGGGCGCGCTGCCAGCGCTGTGGCAAAAGCGCCGCCGCAGAAACGCGCGAAATCGCGCCGGGTCATTTCCTGTATCGGTATATGACTCATCAGCGCACCTCCAGGCGTTTAACTTCGCGAATAAAATAATCGGCAACGCGATACGCATTCGCAAAAATCGTCAGCGTCGGGTTATAGCCGCCCGAGGTCGGGAAAAAACTGCCGTCGATGACCCACAAATTCTCGACATCGTGCGTTCGACACCAGCGATTCAGCACGGAGGTTTTTGGATCATTACCCATGCGGCATGTCCCCATCAGGTGGCCCGACTCTGTGCTGTACTGTGAGAAATCGGTCGCCCACGCTTTTTTCGCACCACCGGCAAGCGCGATATCTATCTGCCGCTGCTCGAAATAGCGCCCCAGAGCAATATCGTTTGGATGGCGCTTATGCGTTATGCGAGGTACCGCAATGCCCGCGACATCGCGATGTTCCGGATCGAGATCGATGCGATTACTTGCCTGCGGCAAATCCTCGCCGATCGAAATCATGCCGCCGAGAAAAGGAAATTTACTAAGATATTCACGCAGCGGTTTACCCCATGCGCGCTTACCCTTGGTGGCGGGATCGGCCCCGAGATAATTGCCCACCTTCAATGCGGCATTAATTGGCATCGGTTCAATCGCTTCGCCAATCACCGCGCCGCGAATAAATTCACGCGCATGATCCGACGCATGAAAATCATCAATGGCGATATTGCCGGGCGGACCGGCAATCGAATTCGACGGTTCCGCCATTTCGAAATTGGTTTGCGAAAGGATATGACACATCAGATTGCGCCCGACCTGATCGCTGCTATTGGCGAGACCAGTCGGATAACGCGCCGATTTCGACAGCAACAATAAATGTGAACTGGCAATTGAACTACACGCAACAATGATTTGCCGCGCGTGCAATTCCTGCTCTTTGCCTTGCGCATCGAGATAACGCACCGAACGCGCACGATTATTTTGATCGACGGTAATTTCAATCGCGCGCGAATTCGGTAATACGCGACAGCGCCCCGTCGCAACGGCTGCCGGCAAATGGATCGAGAGTGGCGATGCTTTCGCGTGTACCGGGCAACCGAAGCCCGCACATAACCCACCATTCATGCATTTCGCGCGACCGCCGAAAACACGACTGTTAATCGCCATTGGAATCGGGAATGGATGCAAATCCATTTTTTTTGCGCCGCTTTCGATCAAGCGCGATGCCGGACGATACACATGCGGCGGATTTGGATATGCGTTTTGGCGCGGCGCGCCGAACGGATTACTGCCGGCAGCACCGGAAATTCCCAATGCCTGTTCCGCTTTTGCGTAATACGGTTCGAGCTCTTCGTAACTGATTGGCCAGTCGGCAAGACTCGCTCCGGCGAGCGCTCCGTCGTTTGACAGCACACGAAACTCATCGGGACGAAAACGCCAGCTCCACGAACCCCAATGCACCGTACTGCCGCCTACCGTCTGCGCCAACAAACTGTATTTTCCGGGCACGGCTTTTTCATTCACAGCGCTGCGTCGGCTTTCCAGATAATCGGGTGCAAAAAACGTTTGTCGAATCATGTTCGACAGCTCGTCTTGTTTCAGAAAATCGGTGGGGCCGCGCTCGCTGCCGCGTTCGAGCACCACAACCTCGATGCCGGCTTCGGCCAATTGCTGTGCCATCACGCCGCCACCAGCGCCGGAGCCGATAATGCAAACATCGACAACTTTCGAACTTTTGACTGCGCTCATTATTGTTATCCGCCGGATAGATTGATCAACCTAAAAACTCAAGGAGCGTAATTCTGCCCTCTCCGCGGCAGGTGGACGAAACTCCCTCTAACGAATTAACTTAGGCGCGCAAATTCGCCGGCGGCAGCGGCGCCACGCCGCCAATCATGTCCGCCGCTTTTTCCGCAATCATAATCACCGGCATATTGGTGTTACCGCCAACCAGGTGCGGCATGATTGACGCATCGACAACGCGCAAACCATCGAGGCCACGCACACGCAACTCGTCATCGACTACCGACATCTCATCGCTGCCCATGCGGCAGGTGCCGATGGAGTGATAATCGGCTTCAGCTTTGTCGCGAATAAACGCATCGATTTCAGCATCGGTGCGCAATGCATTGCCGGGCTCCAATTCTTCGCCGCGATAAATGTCGAATGCGTGTTGCGAAAAGATATCGCGCGCGATGCGCACACTGTCGCGCGCGATACGGCGATCGTGCTCGTCGGCCAGATAGTTCTGATCGATCAATGGCGGCGCGAATGGATCGCTCGACGCGAGCTTGATGCTGCCACGGCTGAGCGGACGAATCACATTGGTATGTGCCGCAAAACCGTGACGCGTGGTCAGCGTACGCCCGTTGTTGGCATACAGCGCCATCACCAGAATCATTTTTACATCGGCTTCGCTGATATCGGGATTCGATTTCAGAAACGCACACACTTCCATACCGGGATCCGCCAGCGGCCCTTTGCGCAGCGCAAGATAGTTGATCATCGCCAACGCGCCGTGCAGCGGGTTGAAATATTTCATCAGCGAGACCGGTTTGGTCGCGGCAAATTTCACCACCACTGCCAGATGGTCCTGTAGATTTGCGCCGACTCCCGGCAAGGCGTGCCGCACGGCAATATTATGTTGCGCCAAGTGCGCCGGATCGCCAATCCCTGACAACAGCAACAATTGCGGCGAATTGATTGCGCCGGCGGTCAAAATCACTTCGCGCTCGGCACGTATAACCCGCGTTTCTTTTGTCTTTCCCTGCACGAATTCAACGCCAACGGCGCGCTGCCCTTCCAGCACGACACGCGTTGCGTGCGCATGCGTGATTACCTGCAAATTGGCGCGCGAACGCGCAGGGGCCAGATAAGCTCGCGAGGTGCTGGAACGGATGCCACGCCCGATCGTTACATCGATCGGAGCGATGCCTTCGCGCTGTGCGCCATTGCTGTCGCTCGTGTAGGGATAACCCGCCTGCGCACCGGCTTCGACGAAGGCCAGTGCCAGCGGATGTTTGATGCCGGGGCGGCTTACCTGAATCGGGCCGCTGGCGCCGTGATAAGCATTCGCTTCCGGTTGAGTTGATTGCGGTAGATAGGTTTCAGCGCGATTGAAATACGGCAATACGTCGCGATAAGACCAGCCGCGATTACCCTGCTCGGCCCAGCGCTCGTAATCGCTGGCGAAGCCGCGGCAATAAGTCATGCCGTTGATCGAGCTGCCACCACCAAGCACACGACCGCGCGGCAGATATAACACGCGATTATTCAAATGGACCTGTGGCACCGATGTATAGCGCCATTGATAAGCTCCTGACAGCATGATCGGCAGCAGACCGCCAGGCGCCTTGATCAAAGGGCTTGCATCGCTGCCGCCGGCTTCGAGCAGCAGCACGCGCACCGCCGGATTTTCGCTGAGGCGCGCCGCCAGTACGCAACCGGCCGAACCACCGCCGACGATGACGTAATCGAAAGATTCAGTGCTCAATGTGGAAACCTCAGAAAAATTATTATTTCGCCACGCCCACGTAAGTGGGCATGGCGTCAGCTTTTCAGCCCGTTCAAATTTTTCTTATGCTTCTCGCAATTGGTGCAGTTCATCGGCGTCAAGCCGCAATGCACACGCGCGAATACTTTCTTCGAGTTGTTCAACACGGCTGGCACCGACGATCGGAATTGTCGGTAACGGCTGCGACGTTAAATACGCGAGCACAACGTCATTGATGCTGACCTTGCGACGCGCGGCGATCTGTTTGATGACTTCAAGCTTGTGCAGGTTTTTATCGTTGTAATACAACGCCGCGACATCCGGGCCGAGCGTCTCTTTGGTGGCGCCGGCAGCGAGCTTGGTAAAAATACCGCGGCTCTGACCGGAATACGGAATCATCGTCAGACCCAGTTTATGCACAGCGACGTAGCCATCTTCGTAATAGCCACCCGGCGCATACGTCATCATCGCGGTGCGATCGGGTTCGGCGAGACCCCACATCGGCTGCACTGCGACAAAACCTTCGTGGCCCAGACTCGCCGCATATTGCTGCGCTTGCTGAATTCGTTGGACGCTCCAGTTCGAGCAACCAAATGCGCCGATGCGGCCTGCGCTTTGATGCCCGATCAGTGCATCGATAATCGCACTCACCGGTTTGCTCGCATCGTCGCGATGCAGCCAGTACAGATCGATCGTATCGACCCCGAGCCGCTCAAGGCTGCCGTTCAAATCAGCGGCAAGATGATCCGGCGTTACGCGCAGCGCGAAATCGCCGGCCCGATAATCGAATTCGCAACCCTTGGTCGCGATCACATAATCGCTGCGCTTTTTCTTCGCCAGCAATTTTCCGAGCGTGGTTTCGCTGGCACCGGTCGGAATATTGGGAATCCAGTCGCCGTACGAATACGCGGTATCGATGAAATTGCCGCCATTGGCGAAGTACACATCGAGAATTTTTCCCGCAGCCTCTTCGTTCAAGGCGGTACCGAACATATTGGTGCCGAGACACAACTGCGAAACGTTGAGTTTGGTTTTGTTAAGCGCGATTTTTTTCAACACAATTTGACTCCTCACTTGAGGTCGATCGCTGCATGGTCAATCGACTGTTATAAATGAAAAATGCGATACGCACCGCGTGCGTATCGCATTACGAACAACTGCCGTTGCTAAGCAGTTGTTATTTGCGGCTTTGCTTCTCGATGAAATCGTCGAGTACCTGATACAGATATTCGCAATCCTCGATCGTCATCGTCGGATGGCACGGCAACATTAAACCATTGCGCATGACCTGTTCTGCATTTGGGCAACCGGTCGAATCGACGCGGAACTCTACGCCATTCATCATCGGTTGACGCGCCGCATGACCGGAGAAAATCACGCGGGTGAAAATGCCAGCGTCTTCGAGATGTCTTTGCAATTCACGGCGGCTCCAGCCCAATTCGGCACGCAGTTGCACCGGATAGCAAATCCAGGTTGTGAATACATCCGGATGCACGCGCGTTTTGATGAAATACTCGGAACGTTTTTCCATGTATTTCGTGTGCAGGTCAAAACGCTCCTGACGCAGTTCAGTGAACATATTCAACTTGTTCAACTGTTCGTGGCCGAACGCCGCGCCCGCTTCGTTCGGAATGAAGCCGTAGGCGATCTCTTCAAAAATAAACATGCCGTCGTATTCGATATCGCCGAGATTTTCCAGGAAACGACCATCGCTGTCGCCTTTGCGCGTGCCGTGCATGAATTTCTCGGACGAACGACCCCAGTTACGCAGCATCAGTGCGCGATCCCACAGTTTCGGATCATCAACAGCCACCAGACCGCCGTTACCAAGACAGGTGATGATGTGGAAAATCGAGAAGCTGGTGACGCTGATATGCGCACGAGTACCAGCCGGCTTGCCGCGATAGGTACCGCCGAGGGTGTCGCAGCTGTCTTCAATCAGGAACAGACCATGCTTGTCGGCGATTGCGCGCAGACGATCCCAATCGGGCATACCGCCAACCAGATTCGGGATCAACATCGCTTTGGTTTTGGGGGTGATGTTGGCTTCGATCTTGTCGATATCGATCTGATAGGTATCGGCCTCAACGTCGATCAGCACTGGCACCAGACCATTCAGCACGATGCCGGAAATATCGGTACCGAAGGTCAGCGTCGGGGTGATGACTTCCGAACCTTGCGGCAGATCGAGCAAACGCAACGCCAGCAGCAATGCCGAACTGCCTGAGTTCACCATCACACCGTATTTATGGCCGAGCAACTTGGCGCAACGGTCCTCGAACGTCTGCGTTTTCTCGCCGACGACCATGCTGGTCTGCATGACCTTGACGACCGCATCGATCTCTTTCTGATCGAGCATGGCGCCGCCGTATTTGATTTCGCGTTTTGGAATCATTATTAGCAACCTCTCAGGGGGTGTAATGCATCGCAAGAAACCTGCCGATGCGGATGAAGAATCGGAGCGCAGCATAGCGACAGCTATCTAAGCAAGCACCTACCGAGATGCTCAAAAACAGAGCTAGAATGCTCAGCGACCCCAGATGCCAAGTCAAGCAGGGTGTCATGGCGGTCGGGCATATAAACTTGAGGTTACATAACCACATGCTCAAGCGCGTCTCCAAAACCCAGCTCAATAGTATTTCCGGTAGCGCCACAGCGGCGCTGCTGCAAGAAACCGTCAATGCCGGCGGCGATGCCACGAAGTTGCTGGCCGGTGCCCATCTACGCTGCTCGTTCGAGGATTTGCGCAGCGGCAAGGTGGCATCGATTCCGCGCTCGCATTTCGCCTTGCTGAGCCGCGAATGCATCGCCATCCTGGAGCGCCACGCGTGCAGCTTCAGCGATCACGCGCCGATGGAAAAAGATGATTTCGAGATGCTCTGCTATTGCGTGATTAACTGCAAAAATTTGCAGGAAGTCATTCTACGCGCCGCGACGTTTTGCCGTATGTTGCGCGGTCGCGCCGGCGCATTAGCGCTACAGCGCGATGCATCGACCGCAGCATTCGTGATGACCACGCAACGCGGCAAACCGACCTCGAGTGCGCTGCTCGCCGATATGCTCGGCCTCAGCGCCTACCATCGTCTATTCGGCTGGCTGATCGGCGAAACCATTGAAAACACCGGCTTGCAGATATGCTCACCCGAATTGATCGGCGCGGATACCATTCTCGAACTGTTCCACTATCCAGTAGTTTTCGATGCACCACACAATCAATTCGTGTTTTCTGCGCATTATCTCGAAAAACCGGTGATTCGTTCCTATCAGGAATTGGTCGAATTATTGAAATTCTTTCCGTTCGATCTGATCTCCGCCGACTTGAATATTCGCAGCCTGCACGAAACGCTGCATACCATCATCAAAACACGCATGCTGCAGCACGAACCGATGCCCACCATCGCGCAGCTTGCCAGTCTGTTCAACGTCAGCAATGCCACGCTGCGTCGCCGCCTCGACGATGAAAAAACATCGATCTCAATCATCAAGGAAAAATGTCGACACGATTGGGCAAAGGAATTACTGCAGTTGAGCAATATCACGTTAGAGGAAACCGCGGACAAACTCGGTTTCAGCGATGCCGGCGCATTTCGACGCGCCTTCAAATCCTGGACTGGTATGTCACCCTCGGATTATCGGCGCGCCTTACTTAGCCAATCGCAAAACAACACCGACGCTACCCCGGTCGCTTTGTCGCACAAGCGTTGAGCCATGGCTGCGACCACCGAGATCGACGCAGCAACCGTTAAATCCTCCGATATGGCGCATCTATCTGCCGAGCAGGTCTCGCAACTGATCGGTTTGATATATCAAGGTCTGCTAGAGCCAGTGCCATGGACCGGCATTTTGCGCTGGTTAAATACCGCGTTTAAAGCCAGCTGGTCGGTGCTCGTATTGCGGCCCGCAGCACGTGGCCGCGCATCGCTGATTATTCAAGCCAATTATCAGGAGGTGGCGGTCTCGTCGGCGGACTACACATTATTCGACATTTATTCGGCCGATCCGTTTGCCAATCTGCCGCATAATCACATCATCACACCTGAAGAATTTCTCGGCGAAGCGCAATGGTTCGGCAGCGATTTCTTTGTTAATTATTTGCAGCAGACTCACGATATCCGTTACGAAATCGGCGCCGATTTTCGCTCCGACGATCATTCCGAATGTCGCTTTCGTATGTGTAAGCCCCCCGCGTCAGGACCGTTCACCGAAGCCGAAAAAAATTTATGTGCGCTGTTGTTGCCGCACTTCCAACGCGCGGTGTATTTGCATTCGCGCATGTACACCGCCGAGGTCGAGAAGAAATTATTTCAGTCGACATTCGACCGCATGCATATCGGTACCATCATTCTCGATGAAACCGGCGCGCCGCTGACGACGAATAACGTCGCCGACGCGATCCTGGTCAAGAAATCCGATCTCTGGCTCGGCAGCAACGGCGTGCATGCGCGTCAATACACCGCCGAGCAGCAATTGCAAAATGCAATCGAGCTCGCGCTGGCGGCTACCGACGAGCCATCGATCACGGCATTGGCGCTGCCGCGCACTCACGGTGTCGGCAATTGGAAAATATTGGTGAAAAGCATTCCGCGCGCACCGCTGGTCGAAGGCAACCATCGGCCGACCGTCGCCATTTTTATTCATGATCCGGATTACAAATCGGCGCCGCCGGTCGATATTTTGCGCATGCTGTTCAACTTCACACCGGCCGAGGCGAATTTCGCAAAATTGCTCGCGGAAGGACTCACCCTCGATGAAGCAGGCGAGCAGCTCGGCATCACAAAAAACACGGTCAAATCGCGGCTGCGTTCGATATTTGCAAAAACCGGTGCGACGCGACAATCGTCACTGATTCGCATCCTGCTCGATACGATGGTTTCGCTTTAATCGAAATTTTCTCTTTCCGTTTGCACCCATTCGGGTGTTGTCTCTCCCTCCGTATCTCGCGACACTATTTCAACCGTCAATTCGCAGACCACCCGAGTGATTGCACAAAGCCACCGCACCGTTTACCGTGAATTCTACTAAGCCGTTGAGGAAGGTCCGATGAAAGTTAGCGTCGATCTGCACGTCTGCCAGGGTCATGCCCGCTGCCAGGACATTTGCCCCGAGGTATTCGCCACCGACGACATCGAAGGCAAAGCAGTCCTGTTGATGGAGAAAATTCCCGAGCATTTGCAGCGCGGCGTAACGCTCGCCGTACGTAACTGTCCCGAGGGCGCGCTCAGTGTTAGCGATGAAGATGAATAAGAATGAGCGCGCAATAAACCGCGCTAGTGAATAAACCCGGAGATACAAACCATGAATAGCGCCAACTGGAATGTTCCAGCGCACGTTCCGCCAGAGCTGGTCGTCGATTTCGATTTGTTCGAGATCCCAGCGGGCCTCAAAGATCCGATTGAAAAGTGGCACCAACTGGTCAAGAGCAATGTGCCAAGAATTTTCTGGTCGCCGCGCAACGGCGGGCACTGGACATTTCTCGATTACGAGGACATCCGCGAGGGCTATCGCGAATACGGGCATTTTTCGAATCGCAACACGCCGATTCCACCGGTGGATAACTGGCCGGTGTTCCAACCACAAAGTGTCGATCCACCCGATCATAGTAAATTTCGCAGTTTGCTGGCGCCGCTATTCACGCCGAACGCCATTAAAAAATTAGAAGGTAATGTGCGCCAGCGTACGCGCGATTTGATCGATCAATTTGCCGATCAAAGAGAATGCGATTTCGTGCGCGATTTTTCCGGCATTCTACCAACCGGACTATTCATCGACCTGATGGGCATGGATCAATCGCGCTTGATTGAATTCATGAAATTAGCGGATGTTTTCATGCGCGTCGAAACGCCGGAGGGAAAAATACAAAACGTCGCCGATATTTATCGCGTACTCGAAGAAGCACTCGCATTACGCAAACAGCAACCGCTTAACGACGACATCATGAGCGTATTGTTGAATGCGCGCGAACCCGATGGCCAGCCCTTCCCTCACGAAGAAATTCTCAACTGCATGTTCCTGCTATTCGTCGCCGGGCTCGATACCGTCACCAGCACGATGACCTACATCTGGCGCTACCTCGCGCGTACGCCGAGCGCACGTAAGCATATTCTCGAGAATCTGGATAATCGCGAAAAATTAAATTGTGCGATCGATGAGTTATTTCGCATCAATGCCGTATCGAATATCTATCGCCGCATCGCGCAGGATTTCGTCTACAAAGGCATTCAGATGAAGACCGATGACAAAGTCGTGCTGCCGAATACCGTGGCAAATCGCGACCCCGGTATCTTCGATAATCCTGACACGATTGACCTCGATCGTAAGGTCAATGCTTATGTGACATTTGGTCTGGGCCCACATCGCTGCATCGGTTCGCATTTGGCGAAAGCGGAAGTAATCATTGCGTTACAAGAATGGTTGCCGCGGATTCCGGACTTCCACATTGACGAAAGCCAGTCGATCGATATATTCGCTGGCCCGGTGATGGGTTTTCGCAAACTGCCATTGGTCTGGAAATAAAGGGTTTGCGCTTTCAGGCGCGGGTCCGTTACAGACCCGCGCCTTTTTTTAACGAAAATTTAGCGCTTGCCAAATATATCGTAACGTAATTTTGTCATCAGAATGAGTGACGCCAGTATCAGCGTAAAGCTGTTGGCGACAATGATTGCCCAATCGTCTTTCTGCAATCCGTAACACAACCACAGCGCCACACCAAAAGTAAAAATACTGTACATGCCAAGCGATAATGAATGCGTATCTTTGTGCTTGATTGCCATATACGCCTGCGGCAGAAATGCGATGGTAGTACACGTAGCAGCGGCATAGCCGATCAATGAATCACTCACTGGACATTCCATAAATCATCGAGGTGGATGAGCCCCCATTTATCGGCTGACTCACGAGCGAGGATTTTATCCTGACAGCGCGCATTTGATAAATGAATAATCTTGGGCATGATCTGACGGCGTCGTCAGAATATCCGCTATGACCAGAATATCCGTTATGAATAATGCCGCTGCTTGTCCTGATACATGCGAATGTCGGCAATATAGAGTAGGGTTTCCAGCGTTGCGCCATCATTCGGGAACGTGGCACAACCAATCGATGCGCCGACGTGCAATTCTTCATTGCCGAACATCACCGGCAAGTTAATCGCGCGCCGTAACCGCACGATTAAATTATCGAGCACCTGCGCATCACCCTCCTCGACCAGCACCACCAGCTCATCACCGCCCCAACGGCCGATTACATCGGCTGCGCGCAGTTCTTTGCTCAAGCGCTCCGCTACCATCGACAACACGGCGTCGCCGGCGCGATGCCCATGGGTGTCATTAATATATTTGAAACGGTCGAGATCGATAAACAGCAATGCACAATGCTGATCGGATTTGCGCCGTCGTTCGAGAATTAGCTCCAACGAATTTTCCAGCGCGCGCCGATTCAACAGTTTGGTAATGGGATCGATGCGCGACACGTTGTACAACACATGACGATGTCGTTGCGTTGCATACGAAAAATAACCGAGCAGCGCACTGACGGCCACCGCCACCAGATCGAACAGTAACCGCTCCCACCAGATGGGTACCACTGTAGACGGAGGCACCGCATATTGCCATTCACCGCCCGGCACGGGGGACGCGATAATGGACGAGCGCGGATCGTTAAAAAGCGAGGCGTCACCCCAGATTATGGTATGACCTGCATCGCTGGTGCGTATCGCGTAAGGAAGCCGACTAGTACCGACCGCCTTGAACAACGCGGGCGCATCGATCACCGCCGATGCCATACCCCAATATTGATCGTCCACGAATACGGGGGCGCGATAAATTAACGCGGAACCGCCCTGCGCCAGCACCACCGGCCCCGCCAGCACGCTGCTCCTTCGCTCTATCGCACGTTCGATATCCGGCCATTGTTGGCTCAGCGTACGATAATCGAGCCCGAGCGCGGATTCGTTTCCCGCTAACGGATAGATATATTTCAAACGGTAATCGACTGCCACGCCGAAATTGCGCAGATGATCGGTTTTGGCGTAAATCTGCTGCAACAATGCATTGAGTTCCGCATCATCGACTCGACCGCGTTTGACTTCGAGATAGCTGGCGAGCGATAGCGTGAGATTGAATACCGCATTTAGTTCGCGATCGACGCGGGCGCGCAATTCACTGGCGGCCAAGGTGGTTTCGGCATGCTGCAGCGATTCGGCGCTATACCATAGTTCGCGCTGTCGCCATTCAAGAGTGATCAGCACAAACGCAAATACGGCAACGCCCATGAAACGCGCGAAACGCAGACTGCTTGGCAAGTTCAGGTGTAACGGCATTTAGCCACTGCTGCTCGAATTACTGGTGTTCAATCCAGGCTGGCAAGCTGCATCCCAGCATCTAACAGTTTCGCCAAGCGGCGGTTATGTAAGGATACTAGTGCAGCGGCTGAGCATGAGCAATTCAATTTATTATCGGTTAACCCGCAACCCAGTTACCTATTCATTGCACGCTAAGCAGCGAGTTCCGCCGCGTGAAAACGAATATGGTCTTCGATAAAGGTGGCGATAAAAAAATAACTGTGGTCATAGCCGGCGTGACGACGCAGCAATAATTGTTGCCCCGATATTTCCGCCGCGCGCTGCAATTGCTCTGGCAGTAATTGCTTCGCCAGAAATTCATCGGCCTCGCCCTGATCGACTAATAACGGATACGGCAATTTGCTACGTGCGAGCAACTCACTGGCATCGTTTTCTTTCCACAAGGCAGCATCATCGCCCAAATAAGCGCCGAAGGCTTTTTCACCCCAGGGGCATTGCGACGGCGCACAAATTGGCGCAAACGCCGACGCCGAGCGATACCGCTGCGGATTTTTAAGCGCGATTGTCAACGCACCATGGCCACCCATCGAATGACCGAAAATGCCGCGACGCTCACTGTCGAGATTAAATTGCGCTTCGAGCAACTCCGGCAATTCGTCGACGATGTAATCGTACATGCGATAGTGCGGCGCCCACGGCGCTTGCGTCGCATTCAGATAAAAACCCGCGCCTTGACCCAAATCCCATGCGGCATCATCGGCAATACTTTCACCACGCGGACTGGTATCCGGCGCAACAATCGCAATGCCGTGCGCAGCTGCATAACGCTGCGCGCCGGCTTTCGTCACAAAATTCTGATCGTTGCAAGTGAGACCCGACAGCCAGTACAGCACTGGTACTTCAGCGGTTTCCATCGCTGGCGGTAAAAACAATGACAACACCATCTCGCAATTCAGCACGCGCGAGCGATGACGCAACCGATGCTGCCAACCGCCAAAGCATTTGTTCGAAGCAATGAATTCCATCATTCAAAATGTCCATCGTAAAAAATGTCCATTGTTAAAACGTCACTACCGAACGAATGCTCGCGCCGCTTTTCATCAAATCAAACGCGCGATTGATGTCAGTAAGCGGCATTGTATGCGTCACGAATTCATCAACTTTTATTTTTCCATCGAGATAATTCTGCACGTAGCCCGGCAACTGCGAACGGCCTTTGACACCGCCGAATGCACTGCCACGCCATACGCGCCCCGTCACTAATTGAAAGGGCCGCGTGGCAATTTCCTGGCCTGCGCCCGCAACGCCGATGATGGTCGATTCGCCCCAACCCTTGTGACAGCATTCGAGCGCGGCGCGCATTGTCTTCACATTGCCGATCGCTTCAAAGCTGTAATCGACGCCGCCGTCGGTCAGATCGATAATCACCTGCTCGATCGGGCGATCGTATTCTTGCGGATTAATGCAATCGGTCGCGCCAAGCATTTTCGCCATCTCGAATTTCGATGCATTAATGTCGACCACGATAATACGCGACGCGCGCGCGAGCACTGCGCCCTGCACTGCGCTGAGGCCAACGCCGCCCAAACCAAAAATTGCCACGGTCGAGCCCGGCTGCACTTTCGCCGTATTCAATACTGCACCGATACCGGTGGTGATGCCGCAGCCAAGCAGACACACTTTATCGAGCGGCGCGGCCTTGTTGATTTTGGCGACGGCAATTTCTGGCAGCACGGTGTATTCGCTGAAAGTCGACGTGCCCATAAAATGAAAAATCGGTTTGCCATTCAGCGAAAACCGCGACGTTGCATCGGGCATCAACCCGCGACCCTGCGTCGCGCGAATCGCCTGACATAAATTGGTTTTGCCGGAACGGCAAAATTTGCAATGGCCGCATTCGGGCGTGTACAGCGGAATCACATGATCGCCGACGCTAACCGAAGTCACGCCGGCGCCGATATCGACGACAACGCCGGCACCTTCGTGGCCGAGAACGCAGGGGAAAATGCCTTCGGGATCATCGCCGCTCAACGTGAACGCATCAGTGTGGCAAACGCCCGTTGCAGTGAGCTTTACCAACACCTCGCCGACACGCGGCTCCTGCACGTCAATTTCATCGATGACAAGCGGTTTACCGGCTTCGAATGCAATAGCGGCGCGAGATTTCATCGTGTGCAGTCCTTCTGAAAACTATCGGGGACTGGCATCTTAACACCAACATTTTTCGGATCGATGAATGCGCCAGATTATTCGGGGCGATGCGAATAAGCCTGTAAAAACAGGCCCTTCAATACCGGATGAATAGCGGGCAAATGATCGACGACTTGTTTGGCCCAATCGAAATATTCACGCTTGCGTTCAATATCCCAACCGGCCGGTGCCTGATCGACCATATCGCGCAAATTGCAGATTTTATCGGCGAGCTTGACCAGCGTTGCGGCCGACGACAGCTCATGCGCATGATCGATCTGCAATTGTTTGCGCATCACTTTCGGCAGCGTCTTATCGTCGGTCACTTCGAGCACCACATCGGCGATCGCCGCGCCGAAATGATGATGTAATTCGGTGTGTGTGGTTTGCGTATCCTCGATCGTATCGTGCAGCAACGCGGCGCAAATGACGATCGGATCGCTGATGCCAGCCTCGTTGGTCAAGACATCGGCCAATGCGATCGGGTGATTGATATATGGGGACGCCTCGGCATTTTTGCGGCGCTGATCGCGATGCTTGTGCGCCGCGAACGCCAATGCTCGGACGATGAGATTGAGATCATTCGATGTGCGCGTCATGCGGCCGTTCCCAAAAAGAATACCGACCAGTCTACCGAGCTATGCAGCGGCTGTTAACCCGGTATCTTCACAATAAGCTGTCTAACGTGTTGACTCCGCCTAACGATTTAACTCAGCGGCGCCTCACAGCGTGGCGACGGCTTCGACCCAAAATAATTCGCAGGCACCGGCGCCGGTATCGTCGCGCGATAGCGAACTGACCCAATGCCAACCATCGCCGGCATCGACACGCACCAGATAACCGCGCATATGCACGACCTGGCCTTTGCGTACGTCGGCAATTTGATGCGCAATCGCCGCATCGGCCGGAATCAAATGCATATTGGCGGCAGAGGTTTCGATCTCGCGCTGCGGAATCGGAAATTCCTGTACGCGCCAATTCATGAAACGACCGGATTGGCTGATCTCGATATTCTTCAACACGCTTTCGTCGGACATCCGGCCCCAGCCGACGCCAAAATCGGTGGGCGATAAATCCGCTTCGCGCCCGAGCCGATAGTCCTCGCGCGACAGCACGCGCGCATCGATATCGTATTCAGCCAATCGCGTAATGCGATAACCCTTGTAATCGAACGGATGCGAATCCGAGAAATTGGTTTGCACCGGCACGTGCGGTGCCACCACACCGGGGCCATGCAAAACCGCGCGCTGATTCCAGTGCGAGTAGGCACCCCACGCAATCAGCGCGACAACTAATAGACGTTTCCACATAGCGGCATCGACAAAATAAACTGTCGTGAGTATAGCCAGCGAGCTCGCATTTGCCGGAACGAATCAAGAGAAGAATGAAGGAGATAGCAGAGAAAGTGCGAGCAGAGCACGAAATGGCTCTGCCCGCGTATGCAGCAACGAATTAGTTGTGAACGCCGCCGTCGACTTTGACGATTTCGCCGGTCATGTAGGCACCGTCGTTCGATGCCAACATCACAATCACAGCGGCGACATTCGACGGCTGACCGAAGCTGCCATCCGGGCGGGACAGGTTGAAGAACAGTGACATATCGAGATCGGCCATACGACCGCCCTGCTCCATCACCATCGGCGTCAGGATACCGCCCGGCATCACCGCATTTATGCGCACGCCGCGCTTCATATATTCGCGCGCCAGCGCCTTGGTCAGTGCCAATACGCCCCCTTTACTGGCGGCATAGGCGGTCATGTACGGGTGGCCGAAGGTGGCCGAGGTCGACGCCGCATTGACGATATTGCCACCGACTTTTTCCAGATGCGGCAGCGCTTCGCGACACATTAAAAATGTGCCGATCAGATTCACGTTGAGCACGGTTTGAAATTGTTCGAGCGTAGTTTCGACGGTCGGCTGCGAGCGCAGAATGCCGGCCATATTGATCACCGAATCGATGCGACCTTCTTTGCCGATCACATTCGCAATCACACCTTTCACAGCCGCTTCATCCGCGACCGAAGCCACCAGATAACGCGCGCTGCCGCTACTGCCTACCTGCTCAATGGTCGCCTGCAAACCGGCTTCATTCATATCCACTGCGATCGCGGTGCCACCCTCCGCTACCACGCGCACTACCGTCGCCTGGCCGATGCCGGAACCGGCGCCGGTGACGATAACCACTTTGTCTTTAAAACGAGCTAACTGCGTCATTTGAAACATCCTCTGAAAACGAGATGGAAGCGAAGAACCGGCCGCGGATATTACTGGAAGGACACATGTTCATGCGAGTGTTCCATACAAACACATACTCTGCGCAAAGACGTATCGATACCGCCCGTATCGATGGCATTGACGGGAACATTTCATTAAAGTTCGTGCACGCCAAAATCAAAACCTTAATGAGGGCCTGTGCTATGTCCAACGCCGCTGTCGAAATCACCAACCTGCTCTACCGTTACGCTGAATACATGGACAACGGCGATTTCGAAAGCATCGCATTATTGTTTCGCCACGCTCGCATCAAAACCGGCGACAGCAATGCGCTGACCGACGCCGACGGCGTGCTCGCCTCCTGGCGCAATGTGGTGCGCCTCTACCCGTGCGGCACACCGCGTACCAAACACGTTGTAACCAATCCGATTCTGGACATTGACGAAGGCGCGGGCACAGCCACATGCCGCTCGTACTACACCGTCCTTCAATCGACCGATACACTGCCGTTACAGCCGGTAGCCGCCGGCCGCTACCACGACGAGTTCGAACGCGTCGATGGTAAATGGCGCTTTTCGTATCGCGATTACTCGCTGTTCGACCACGTCGGTGATATCAGTCAGCATCTGAAAAATTATTCGATATAACTGGAGCGCCATCATAAGCACGACGATTGCGGACTCTCAGCGCTCGGAGCTGGACTATCGATTCAAGCATTCGTGTGCTGCCGCCCTATGTTTTTATAGACGTTGCGCTGAACTAGCATTAAGCGCACTGTGACCAGAGCTGTATAGCAATCCCTATACGCAATGGAGAATCGCAGTGCGCATCGTCACCGAAACAAAATTCCAGGTTTTTATCGACGGCAAACAAGTAGGCAGTGTGGATAAATGGGACCACACGCCGTTAATGGTAACGTCGCGCTGGGAAGCAGGTAGCAATGAAGAGAAGTACGAGGTTTTAGCCGCAATCCGCAAAACCTATGCACCAGACAACAAAGCCGATATCCGTGGCAAAGAAAGTCAGGCGCCCTCGCAGATTGGTCGCGGCGAAGGCTTTAAAGAATTGAAATACAGCCGCACGACGTCATCAGCACCATCCATAGTCATCGTCCCGCCGGTAATGCAATATCTTCGATTAGTGCCGCAGGCAAAATTTAATATGACTGCACCGTAGTCTTGCAAATTTTAGTGGGCCGACATCACGGATGGCCCCACCCTGTCAGTTGCTTTAATTAATTTTTCGCACATAAATATTGCGCGCCGATACTTTGGTATTGGCCTCGATTTCGAGCCCGAATAATCCCGGCAGCTGGTTGGAAGATTTCGGATCATCGTCGATCAACACCGACATCAACTGACCATTGATGATGTGAATAAAAACGCCGCCGCGCGCGATCACTTCGAATTGATTCCAGCCATTGATATTGATGTAGCCGAGTAAATTTTTACCGGGCGCAATATTGCCGACCAGTTTTCGTTGCGACGCATCTTCACCAAATTGACGCACCACCTGCCCCAACCATGCTTCAATTTTCATCGACGTATTTTCGGAATACACCTGACCGGTAAATCCAAACACCACAGGATTTTCGGGAAACCAAAAATCCGCCTGCGGCCCCGTCAACATTTGATCCGGAATGTAAGGCCCAACATTCGCCACCACTTCCGGCGGCGCAGGACTACGCCATGGAATACCGGTGCGGCTGCGATACTGAATCCCGGAACCACCACTCTTCTGCACCATGATCTCCATACGCAGATCGAAATCATGTGCGGTTAATTTCCGATAAGTGAGATACGCGTTACCACTCGGGTTCGTTACCGAAGACTCACCGACGATCATGCCGTTCTCGGCGCGCCAGAATTTGCGATTACCATCCCACCCATCGAGCGTGCCATCAAAAATCGAAACGAAACCTTGATGATCGCTAAAATCGAGCGGCGCTGGCTGCGTAAATCCCGCCTGCGCCAACGCGGCTGCGATTTGTTGATCGGGGGTTTTCTTCGTAGGAGCAGTTGAGGGCGCTTGCCTGTCTTCTGCTACTGCAGAAACGGAAAAATAAATTGCAGCGAAGAAACCGATCGTAATTATTTTTAGACTCGTCATAAATCTACCCATCGTGCTGTGTTTCGGATGACGCGAAATTATTCACTTAAATTTCTGCGAACCTTACATTCCACAATTGGATTTTGTGGGACGCTTTTGAGAATTTTTATAGCAGGAGATTCGCTTTGCTAACCCTATATTTCTTCATCGGAAACTAATATTTTCAGCTGCGCAAAGAAGAAAAACTTCAGCGCTAATCCACCATTATCGGAGTTTAAGTCAAACCAGCACACGTAAACCCCTAATGGACGAATTCAATATTCAAGACCCGGCCCTCCTGACCCTTAATTAATCGTGGTCTGTCCTCGTTTTTTTATCGCACACGCTAAGGTTGTATCGAGTGCGCTTTTTTCAGCATGATCGAATCCCTTTTGAGGACGGAGACGGCCGTTTTCAACCTCGGCCCACATCCCGCCACGCGTGCCGAGCCGACGACCTTCCCGTCGAGATCGCCGAACACGACGAACCACTGCTCGTCGCTGAATCCTTCTGTCGAGCAGAAGCGGTGCGTGGTGCGCTGGGCGAACTGAGCACAGCGCGTATTGCATTGCCGTGCGAGCGCGGCTTGGCGCTGTGGACAGGTCAGCCCGGTACGCTTGTCCTCAGCCTTACCGGCTTCGTCTTCGAACAGGCACCCGATCAGCTGCGCATTCGCCACCAGAGACGAAATGCACTTGTTGGTCACCTCGTTGATCGTGGCCTGCGTCGGCTGCAGGTCGAAACATGCCTGTGACCCTGGCAGCGGCAAAATCGGCTGGGCAACTGTATGCCGCCCACTGCCCGACGATCCTCCTCCGTTCGAGCTGCCACCCGCGCATGGGACGGTCTGACATGCCCGCTGATTTGCCCCCGTAGTGACGCAGCCATTGTTGTTCTGCACGCATCCCGCCGGGCAACAGACCTGCGCGGTGGCCTCGGACGCGACGCCGCACACCCACACCAACGCGACCGCTTGAAATATCCTGGCCACTCCGGCTCGCATCGTCGTCCACATCCGCGACGGCGCAATCATTTGCATGGATTCATTCATCTCGGCCTCCTTGATCGAGCGGCCAGTCTGGTCGCCGTCGCGTTCGCGGTCAACAGAATACTCAGCGGACTCGCGATCACCGCTGGGCCGCTGTCTGTCGAAGAACTGGAGGCAGAGAATGAAAATGGGAAAACGAAACATGGGATTTATTTTCAAAACCGTTTTAATTCGCGCTCATTCGCCATGAAGCGTTAACACCAACGCTCTACTGCCACCTTCATTACGGTGCTCGCCCAAATAAATACCCTGCCATACACCGAGATTTAAACGACCATTGGTTATCGGAATATTGATGCTTGCACCTAGCAGACTCGCTTTCAAATGCGCCGGCATGTCGTCGCTGCCTTCCTCATCGTGCGTGTAATAACTCTCATTTTCGGGCACGGCGCGATTGAAATAACTTTCAAAATCCTTGCGAACACTCGGATCGGCATTTTCGTTAATCGTTAACGATGCAGAGGTGTGTTTGATCAGGATATTCAGCAAGCCGATTTTGATATTCGACAGTTCGGGTAAATATCCAACAACCTCATCGGTAATTAAATGAAACCCGCGTGCGCGCGGACGTAACTGCATTTCTTTTTGTATCCACATGACAAAAACTCACTACTCACTTTAAGCAAACACGCTATCGAACAGCGCCAACATATCCGACTACGAATGCGTATAGTCAACGAATCCAATAGTGACTAATGGAGTGCCGCGCGAGTCCACCGAGTCTATAGAACGCATTCCGGCGCCGTCTTCTTTTGCTTACACTGCCATCACATCAATCACGGGGGATACATCATGAAACGAACAATTCTATTGATTCTGGCGGGTTTCGCCTTCGTTGGAGCTCCCGCGTTCGCAGCGGATTCCGCTAGCAATCCTTCTGCGCCGGCCACCGCAGTGACCAAGCGCCTGCCCGTCGTGGAATTCGGTTTCATCGCGATCAATGTCTCCGACATGGAAAAATCACTTGCGTTCTACAAAAACTTGCTCGGGATGACTGAACAATTCCGCAGCGAAAATCCCGACAATCTGGAAATTGGGATCGATTTTCCCAGCAACCCCGTCGGCCCCCATCTGCTGCTGAATATCGTCAAGAATCGCACAATTCCATACAACCACGGCGATGCATTCAATCGCTTCGCGTTGTACGTAAAGGATATCGAAGGGATTCAGGCGCGCATGGCCGCCGCTGGCGTGAAGATGAAACAGATGAAAGATCTGAAGGCGCACAAGGTCAAGGTGCTGTTCGTCACCGATCCAGACGGCTATACGGTTGAACTGCTTGAGCCGTATGCGACGTCGTAGCGGGAGCGGAAGGACGCCATTGGGCGTCGTCCGCCGAATAGACTGAGGCGCCTACAAACTGCCAACACAAAAAAACCCCATGCGCTTTTTTTCGAATCCTAAGATTCGAAATTTTAAATCTAAGCGATTAATTTAATTGGTGCCCGGGACCGGAATCGAACCGGTACGGCCGTTTCCAGCCGAGGGATTTTAAGTCCCTTGTGTCTACCTATTTCACCACCCGGGCGTGCGCAACATTTTTCAGGCTGGGACCGGAGGGTTGCTCCGGTGGCATCGTGTATTACTGATGCGCTTTTAATTGGAGGCGCGGGTCGGAATCGAACCGGCGTTCACGGATTTGCAATCCGGTGCATAACCACTCTGCTACCGCGCCATAAACTTTGCTTAACACTTTAGAAATTGGAGCGGGAAACGGGACTAAAATCTAGCCGCCAATTCCTTGATAAACAAGGAAATTCCAAATTCCCCAAGTCATAAAGGGGCGCAATTATGTACTTATTCTGGCTCGATGACAAGTAGAACATATAACAATTCGCCCCCATTTTTTCTTCTCGGCTCGGTTGTCTCTTGCGACGCTTTTTATCGTCTTCGTGGGCCTAATTAGCGGGGAAAGATCAACGCTGCCATTACCCAAATTCGCGATAGGCATCAGGCAAGAATTTCACGTTGCTTGCCGCGCGAAATGATGACTGCCAACAAAATAAGACCGCAGCCCAATAATTGCCGGCCGTTCATCCATTGCGATAGGAAAAACCATCCCATCAGCGCCACGACGATTGGCTCCAGCATAAAAAGAAATGCTGCATGCGATGCCGAGGCTCTGCGTTGCGCGTAATTTTGCAGTGGAAAACGCAATGCAGTCGCCACCACGACGAGATAAAGCATTTCGTATTTGACGGTGCCGATCGCCGAGACAGTCACGGCATCTGCTTCGAGCATTAGCGCCAATACCGTGGCTATCGCACATACGATAACCATCTGTCCCCAGGTCAGACACACCGGGTCGAACAGTTTCGAATAATGATGAGTCAGTGCAATGTGGAGTGAAAAGCCAACAGCGCTAGCGATAAACCACACATCGGCGCGCGAAATCGACATCCCCGCATGCAATGTCAGTAAGCCCAGTCCGAGCAGCGCAATCGGCATGGCGATTAGTACTCTGCGCTCAGCCACCGTTCCAAACAGCAGCCACACCACCATCGGCATCATCAAACCATCCAGGCTGACGATAAACGCTGCCGGCCCAATATGATCGGTGTGCATCACGCCAAGCTGCCATGTGATAGTGGCTGCAGCCAGCACCAGTCCCAGCACGCCGCTTTTCATCAGACTGTCGCGTGTTAAGTGCCTCATTCGCGATAACACAAAAACTGAAATCACTATCGCAGCAAAACAATACCGGATCGCAATCAGTGTGAACGGCGGAACATGCACCAACACATTTTTGCAAACGATGTAATTCGATGCAGCAATCAATAGAACAATCAAAAACAAAACGTCGGTCAGAATTTTTTCACCGACACGAGGCGGTAGCGCGCGCGGTCTGTCTGTGGACATCATTCAATATTTATCCGAGCGGCGCCCACGCGTTCCGTGATTAAAACTCATTGCGCTTTTTTAACGACGAATTCACTCGCTTTGACGAACTCGACATCAGCCAGCCATTGCAATCGATCAATCAGAATGCGCGCCTTTTCCTCATTGCGTGTCACTATGCGCAGAAAGGCTTGTCTGTTTCCTTTCATGTCCGTCACGTCGCTGTGATAGCCAATGAAAACAATTTCGTGCGCGAACGGAAGTTGTTCCAGTTCTGCGCGTAATACACATTCCAGTTGTTCGCGTTCGCCATCGGCGTAACCCAGCAATTCGATCGATGGCATCGTTCAAGCTCCCGTGACGAACGATGGTGCCAGCACGTTATGCGCTCGCCGCCACAACCGCAGTAATACATAAAACATAAGCAGCGAACCGAGTACGAAGCCAATACCGAGATAACAAATCGATTGGTACTGGCGATGGCCGATCGTCGCCGCGGCGATGAACGGCCCCGCCGCTACACCGATCGTTTGCAGCGAACCCATGAGCACGACGACGCGACCTTCCGGGTCCATTTCCGACATGATTCCGGAGAAATACGGCTGACACAGATTCCAGCCGAAATTGAACATCATCACGGCAGCGAAAAATCCCCATTCGCTGAACGGCCGCGCCAGCCACAACATGCTGACCACCTGCACGGCAATGCTGATTGTGATCGGTATCGAGCGCCGAATATTGCTGCCCACCAACATCGCGATACCCGCGCCCGCGACGCCAGCCATCGCGGACAAGGACAACGCGTTGCCTATGGATTGCGGATCGATATTTCTTACCGCGCCCATTCGTTCCAGGTAGGACCATACAGCGCCTTGGGCAATGAAAAACAATGTCACCATCGCCAACCCGAGCGCGACCGGCAGATAGGGAATCGGGACGTGCTGATCGTGGGAATGCTCTTCCCGCTCTGGCGATTGCGGCGACTGCCATGGCAACAACAATGCGCTGACCGCACATAACGCTGCCAGCAGGCCGAACACCAGCGCGTGCTCACCGATATGAACGATCAGCGGCAATACGGCCAGCACAATGGCGGAAAAAACCAGACCGAAAACAAGATAGATCCCAAACGAGCGATCGGGGTCGCGCGTGACGCCGAGCGCGGAAAATGAAACCGCGACAGCGATCCCCTCGCCGACACCGGCAATACCGCGCGCCCATAAAATGCCGTGAAAATCCGTTGCGACAATCGATACAAAATTACCGATGGCAAGAATCGCTAGCCCGATGCCGCCGAGCACCCGCCAGTTGAATCGGCTGATGGCCGGCGTCACCGCACCGGTGGCGATGGCCATTGTGAAAATTTCCACCGAGGCTAACAGGCCGATCTGCTGATCATCGAGTCCGAACGCATTGACAATCACGCCGAGCAAACCCGGCATCACCAGAATCGTCAGCGCCCCCATGGTGCCCAGCACGGTCGCTGCCGCTATCGCTTTGCCGCCACTGTGCTCGAAGCCGATATATCGCTCAAAGTTACGATCAATACTCATCGATAATTTATTCATTATTCGCCTGTACGCATGGAATCATGCCTTTACCAAGCATATTTCACGTTCGCGCCGTAAGTACGCGGCGGAGCGTAATAACTGGTTTCGCCGAGGTTGCCCAAGTCGAGCGTATAGGCTTTGTACGTGGTATCGAAAACGTTCTCGGCAAAAATGCCGAGCGTCAATTTGTTTTGGAGCGTCGCATACGTTAGACGCACGTTCGTGACTTCGTATGCGTCCTGCACGGTGCCCGGGCCATTGGTGACTTCGAGGAACTGTTTATCCCGCCACACGCCATCGACTTGAATCGCCAAGTTACCCGCACTGACATCCCAATTGTAACGGGCAAGATAATTCACGCTCCAGCGCGGCGCATTCGGCAGTTCAGCATGAAAAATGGGATCGGATGGTTGACCGAAAATCCCCGGACCGGTGATTTGATTGACGTCGGATTTTTCATACGTCAGTCCGGCGACGAAATCCCAATTCGTTCCCGGCGTCCAGGTCAGATCCATTTCGCCGCCTTGCGCGGACGCGCCGGTATTTTTCACGAGCGGTGCGCCGCCCGCCAGCGAGAACGCCTGATAGCCGACGTAGTTGTAATAAAACGCTGTACCGTTGATACGAAGATTCAAATTGTTGAACCTCGATTTAAAGCCGGTTTCATACGCGTACAACACTTCCTGACCGTGCTTGAACGTTTCGGGCGTGATGTTTTCACCAATCGACGCCGTGAAATTGCCGCCCTTGATGCCACGATTGGCGGAAATAAACAGCATGTGATCCGGCGTGACGTGCCAATCGAGCGCAGCCCTGCCCGCCCAGTCGCCACGATCGATTTTGGTGGCGCTCGGAACGATCGCATCGAATTTCTCATCCGTATCGATAACCATCGGCACCGGATTGTAGTTATCGGCATAGCGCAGCGTGAAATCCATATTCTTTTTATCTTGCGACCAACGCAAACCCAGCGTGCCGGTCACTTCGTCGGTGAGGTCGTATTCACCCTGTCCGAACACGGACCAGTTGGTCGAGTCGAGAGACCAATTATGCAGCGTCCGCGCATTTTCGAATCCATTGTCTGGCGTACCTGTGCTTAGCGCGGTGAGATCGGCGGAAGCGGGTGCGCGCCCCGGCAACAAAATGCTGAATAACGCAGGCGCACCGTACAACGGGCTGAATTCGTCGATATTGATATTTAGGTAATAAAGACCTGTCTGCCACCGCGTTCTATCGGTGGCCCCCGATAAACGCAATTCCTGCGACCACTGTTTATAGGAAGCGTTGGTGCCGAGCGTTACGATCTTGGCGGGCAGACCATCGCCATCCTCGAAATACGATTTATGCAGTTTGGTGAGATTGGTGATCGAAACGAGCTCATTGCCGTTCTCGAATTCGTAGGTCAACTTGCCCTGCCCAACGCTGACCTCGCGATACAGATAACCCGAGTCGCCATTCGCATGTTTGTGCGGATCACCAGCGGCGGTGCCGCCCGACACCAGCGAGCGGCCATGATTATCTGTCAGACAATTACCGCCGGCATCGGTCGGGCAATTTTCGAAAGCGTAACCGCCAGTGGGCACATCGGTATCTTTCGAGTATTTCAGCCAGAAATCGCCGGTGAATTTATCGGTAAAATCAATTTGCAAGTTATCACGCAAGGCGAACCCATTAGCCCCGCCGAGATCGCGCACACCCGGCACGATCGCTTTTATATAGCCATCCGCTTTTTCCCAGCGCCCGGCAAAACGGGTGCGTATTTTATCGGCCAATTCGCCCCCCGCCGCGAATTCGACATTGCGACGATTGTAAGAACCAATACCGGTGCTCACGTAACCGGTAAACTCCCGACTATCGGCACCCTGACTGATGTATTGGATGAGACCGCCGGTCGCGTTGCGTCCAAATAATGTGCCTTGGGGGCCACGCAATACTTCCACGCGTTTTATGTCGAATAATTGGCCGCTGATGCCGTTCAAACTACCCATGTAGGCGTCATCGATATAAACCGCAACGGGCGCTTCGAGATTGTCCTGAAAATTATTTTGCGAAATTCCGCGTAGATTAAAAATCGTGACGTTGGGAGACCAGGCATTGATTTGTAGCGCGGGAATTTGTTGAACGATCTTCGTGGTATCCGTCATACCCAGCGCACTGATCTGCTCGCCGGAGAACGCCGACATCGAAATATTCACGTCCTGAATATTCTGCTGATCCTTTTGAGCAGTTACCACCAACTCCTCGATAACAGCAGCTGCGACCGGCTCGCATGAAAATGCCAGAATTAAACTGATGGACAATGAAAGCTGAGTACGTTTCAACATTTGAATCCCCATTCGATCGTAATAATTTTTTAAATCTTCAAGTAAGCATTGTTTCGTTCTGGCACTATAGGTTGTCGCGTTTTATAGCTGCGGTCGGGCTTGAGAAGCGATCCTAACAGCCAGTATTTGCTTGACAACAACCGAAAGCGGGATAGATTGTTTCCCATGCGTAACAATGTTTATTTAAGTAATTTGCCTGCCCTCGTTGTTTTCGCCACAGTGGTGGAGAAAGGCAATCTCACGAATGCAGCGCTAGAGCTCGCATGTTCAAAAGCAGCGGTGAGTCGACACATCTCTAATCTCGAAGATCGCATCGGTTTCAAATTACTGCACCGTACGACTCGCGAAGTTGTGCTCACCAATCAAGGCAAAGAACTTTATAGCTGTTGCGCCAGCATTATTCGCTCGATGGACGAAGCGAATTTATTAATCGACGGCATCATTTCCGATCCGAAAGGTGAGCTGCATTTAACAGCGCCGCTCGCCTTCACGCTGCTGAAGATGAAGGAAGTCATTCCAACGTATCTGCACCGCTTTCAACAAATGTCCGTCGATTTAACGTTATTGGATCACCCTGTCGATTTGCTTGCGGAAGGTTTCGACATCGCGTTCTGGGTGGGTGAACCCTACAATCAAAATTACTGCAGCGTGCGTCTACACACGTTCAAACAAATCATGTGCGCATCGCCGGCGTATCTCGACTTGCATGGTGTACCGGCCTCCTTCGATGAGCTGCTCAGGCACAACTGCATTCAGGAAGAGCACATGGGAAAACTTTCCAACTGGAAAGTCGCGCCCGGTCAATTCATCGATGTCACGGGCGACCGGCTGAAGACCAACAGCGGCCGCGTCGCACGCGATGCGTCGCTTGCCGGATTAGGCATTGCCTATCTGCCGAGTTATCTCATTGAAGACGACATCCGCGATGGCCGTCTGATTTCCATTCTCGAAGACTCGATCAATATCGATTTACCGCTTTATATTCTTTATCCCGCGAGTCACAGGCACATGGCGAAAGTGCGTACGTTCATCGATACCTGCAAGGAATTTCAAACGGCGCATTCGGCATAGAGCTCGATCAAGGCCGCCAATTTTTATTCCTATTATTTTTGTCGTCGCCAGCGATTATTTATTCAGCTCAGCATTTGAATGGCGCATTTAAACAAGCATTTCTATCAGCGATGGCCCATCCATTTCCATGGCGCGGCGCAGTTGTTGCTCAAGCTGCAATTCGGTTTCGGCACGGCTCGATCGCACGCCGAACGATTGGCCGAGCAACACCCAGTCAATCGCAGGATCATCGAGCTCGGTCAGCGCCTGTGCCTGCGGGCCCGGCACGACCTGGCCGGATCGTTTCAACTCGACCTGCAAAATGGCATATCGTCGATTGGATACGATCAACGTGATGACATTTAATTTTTCGCGCGCCTGCGTCCACAATGACTGCACCGTATAAAGCGCGCTGCCATCCGATTGCAGGTTGATGACCTTGCGATCCGGGCAAGCAATCGCACAACCGATCGACAACGCTGGCCCCTGTCCGATCGCACCGCCGGTATTGGTCAGTACGGTGTGACGAGACGCATTTGCCGCCGCGTTATAAAACGCGACGCTGCACGTCGAACCCTCCGGCACCACAATGCTGTTCGGCGGTAAATGTTTCGCCACCAACTGCGCAATCGATGCGCCCGTCAGTGCTTTATCGCTCGCGATGAAATCCACGCGCTCTTGTGACGACTTCGATCGCCACGCTTTTGCTTCAAGCATTTTTGCCAACGCACGCAAAGCGCCGATGCTGTCTTCCGCCACTGTTGTCAGCGTATGTAATTTGTCGGTGTTAACCAGGCGGCTCGGCAAGCCTTCGTAACCAAAATAGGCAATCGGTTCGCGCGTGCCAATCAGAATGACATTCGCGTCGCCGACCGCTTTCAATACATCTTCCGGGAAATACGGCAGACGATTGAAGATAGGAAGATCGCCGCCGCGCTCGATTTTCGCCGGATACATTTCAACGAACACTTGCGCGCCGGTCGTTGCCGCAATAGCCGCCGTCAGCAACTGCCCTTCCTCGTTCAACGCGTTGCCGCCGATCAACAAAATGCACGGCGTATCCGCATGCAAAACGTCGCAAATGCGCTCCACGTTCGCGCCATCGAAACTGCGCGCGGGAATCGTTGGCGCAACCGTATCCGCGTGCGCAACATTCGCTTCCTGATAATCCGTCGGAACGACTAATGTCGCGCTGCAGCCCGGCGCCTTTTGTGTCGCCGCAAATGCGCTGCACACGTCGTCAGCGATCGACTCCGCACTCGCAACGGTTTTTACCCATTCCGAAACCGGTTTGGCGAGCGAATGAATATCCGATGTCAGCGGCGCGTCGTAAGCGAGATGCCACGACGCGTGATCGCCCACCACATTGATGATCGGTGTGTGCGCTCGGCGCGCGTTGTGCAAATTGGCGATGCCGTTTGCGAAGCCGGGACCAAGATGCAATAGCGTCAACGCGGGCACGCCTTTCATTCGGCCATAACCATCGGCGGCACCCGTGCACACGCCTTCGAACAGACACAATACCGCACGCATGCCCGGCACATTGTCGAGCGCGGCAACGATCGCCATTTCGGTGGTGCCGGGATTCGCGAAGCACACGTCGACACCCAGCGCGACCGCGGTTTCGATCAATCGATCTGCGCCGCGCTGCGCCTTCACATTGTCGTGTTCGCGACTCACAGTTTTTTCACCAACAGATCGAGCCCTTTCGCGAACGTGGTGACAATACGGTCGGCCTGCTCCTTGTTGATCGTCAATGCCGGTGCGAATACCAGCGTATCGCCGAGCACGCGCGATACCATGCCGAGCTCGAAAAGAATTTTGTACAGCTGACGGCCGACACGCATGGGCATTGGGAATTGCTCTTTGCTGGTTTTGTCTTTCACCAATTCGATACCGCCGATCAAACCGAAGCCGCGCACATCTCCCACCAGCGGGTGATCGCTGATCGCGGCACGAAGTGTTTCATGCAGATAAGCGCCCATATTTTTTGCGTTGGCGATCAATCCTTCGTTTTCGATGATGGCCAGATTCGCGAGTGCCGCCGCCGCACCGACCGGATGCGCGCTGTAGGTGAATCCATGCGAAAAAACTGCTGTCGCGGTCGGATCGCCCGCGAAGACATCCCAGATATCTTGCGAAATGATCGATGCCGACAAAGGAAAATAGCCGCTGGTGATGCCCTTCGCCGTGGTCATGATGTCGGGCTTCATGCCGACGGCGTCCGATCCCCAGCATGAGCCGAGCCGCCCATAACCGGTGATGACTTCATCGGCAACCAGCAACACATCGTGCTTTTTCAACACCGGTTGAATCGCTTCGAAATAACCTTCCGGCATCGGGATCAGTCCGCCCGCACCCATTAGCGGTTCGCAAAAAAGCGCGGCGACGGTATCCGATCCTTCCTGCTGAATACGCTCGTCGAGTTTGCGCGCGAGCAGTTGCGAAAATTCGCGCTCGCTCATGCCCGCAGGCGCATCGCGATAAAACAGCGGCCTTTCGATATAAAGAAAATCCCCACTGATCGGCATATTGAAATGCTGGTGCATGCTGGGCAAACCGCTGAGACTGCCTGACGCAACACCGGAACCGTGGTAAGACCCCATGCGGGACAGAATTTTTTTCTTTTGCGGTTTGCCCCGCAGGCTGTTGTAGAACCAGATCAGTTTGAGATTGGTTTCATTGCCATCCGAACCCGAACAACCGAAAAAAACCTTGCTCATATTTTGCGGCGCGAGCGAGAGAATTTTTTCCGCGCAGCGGATCGAAACATCCGCAATATTCGAATTGAATGCGTGAAAGTACGAAAAACGTCGCGCCTGTTCCGACATCGCTTCGATAATTTCTTCGCGACCATAGCCGACATTAGCGCACCACAAACCCGCCATTGCATCGAGATATTCGCGGCCATTGCTGTCGGTCAGCATCAGCCCTTTGCCGGATGACATCACCGTCACGCCGTTATCGTGAATATCGCGGATCGAACTGAACGGATGGAACAAAGCTTTCTGATCGAGCGCGATTAAACGCTCGGTTTCATTCATAGTGGACATGTGGTCTCCTCACCCATTGATCCGCACTATCTGTGCGGCATGTTCGGCTGTACGGCATATTCGGTTTCGTCAGCAATTTGCCGAATGCTGTATGCAGACTATTTACGCAACGATGCTGTGTAAATCGCCATTGCCGACACGCTTTGTTCACCTTATGCAACAGTTCGACGCGGCTCACGCGACATCGGATTTATGCGCCGCTTTGATTTGCGCCGTCGCCGGCACCCACAACACATCGGCTATTTCAGGAAATGATCGCCACATTTTTTGCCAACTCCCACCGCCATCGCGACTGATATACAGCGAACCGTATTTGGTGCCGGCGACCATCTGCTGCGGGCTCGCGGGATTAATGCGAATACTCCATACGCAGGATTCCGGCGGCTCGTTGAATTGCGAGGAACTCCAGGTTTTCGCCCCATCGCGACTGATGACGATCTGGCTCTGCGTGCCCGGTGTGCCGTCGGAAACGCTCAGGTACAACACATTTTCAGAATTTACCGGTGATGCGAGCGCGCGCGCGTAATACAGATCGAAGGCTTTCTTCGGCAACATGCCTTCCCAGGTTTCGCCGCCGTTCTTGCTGGTATAAATCGCGTTGACGCAAATCACCACAACGGTTTCATCCGCGTCAGGCAGCACATGAATAGCGTGAATGTCGGAATGGAAATCCCAGAGCAAGCGGCTGTCGATGCGTTCCCAACTATCGCCGCCGTTCGCGGTGCGAAATAAACCGCCCTCCTCCAAACCGAACCAGGCCTTTTGCGAATTCTTCGGGTTGTACGCGAAAGCGAGCAGACGCGGACGATTCACGCCTTCGCAAAACTCTGGAATTTCCACCGGCGCTTTCGTCCAGCTTGCGCCGCCATCCAGAGAGCGCCATAAAACCGCGCGCGATGGCGCTCCGGTGCCGACAAAAATGCGCTGCGGATTATCGTGATCAACAGCGACCTTCCACACCGTTTGGCCTGTAAACGGCGAATCCACCAAATGCCAGGTCGAGCCGACGTCATCGCTGCGGCAGAGACCGACATCCGCGCCCGCGAAAACCACTCGCGGATTTTTTGAATCGAAATCCAGCGATCGCACCACGCCATCGAATTCAATCGGCTGGCCAAGCGCGGTGCGATGCCAGGTTTTACCGGAGTCCGCGCTGCGGATAATTCCCTGACTTGCCGTTGCAACCAGAATTGTGCCGTTCACATTGTCTACCTCGGATTTGCAGAATTTGAAACGCCGATTCACAGCATGCGTGGCAACACGTCATTGCTTTTGTTCTTGTCGAAATAGCGGTGCTTGATGACGCCGGCGATATGTATAACCACCAGGCCCAGCAAGGTGTACGCGGCGATGGCATGCGCACGGTCGAAAAACTCGAATGCCGCGTCGTTTTTTGGCAGCAGCTCCGGCACATGGAATAACGAAAATAAATAAACGCCATCGCTGTCTTTGAAACTGCTCGACATCGAATAGCCCAGCAAGGGTGTAACGACCATCAATACATACAGTAAGACATGACCGATTTTCGCCAGTTTGCGATCCCGCGCCGGCAGCGTCGCCGGCAATTCCGGCACGCGTGTGCGCCAGCGCACGATCAGCCGCAGCACGATCAGTAAAAACACGAGCACACCAAATGATTTATGGAAGTAATAAAAGCGATCCCACAATTCAGGTTTTCCCTCCTGATACGGCACCATGTACCACCCCAGGCAAAGCAGCCCGAAAATCACCAGCGCGATACTCCAGTGCAGCAGGCGCATCGGCATCGAATATTTTTGCTCGGTATCGGTACTCACGAATTTCTCCACCCCATTTGGTTAGCGGTAATCGAACTGCGCGAACTGTTGCGACATCGGGAAAAAACGCGGCAACGCTTCGATACGCGCGATCCAGGACCGGATTGCCGGATAATTCTCAAGACTGAAACGTCCCTGTGCGCAGTTGTGGATGTACGCGAACAGCGCGATATCGGCGATGCAGGGACGATCCGCCACGATGAAAGCCGAATCGCGCAATGCCGCTTCGACGACACCGAGCGCGCGATAACCCTTGCTGTGGTGCTGCTCGAGTTCAACGCGCATTTCCACGGAGAGATTTTTCAGATGGCAAATCCAGCGCGCCATCGCGAGATTGGGTTCCAGCTCGTATTGTTCGAAGAACATCCATTGCAACGTGCGCGCCTGCTCGAAATCATCGCGCGTCGCCCATTCACTGCTCTGCGCCAGATACCAGAGAATCGCGTTGGACTGGCTGATGAATTTGCCGTCGTTCGTTTCCAGTACCGGAATTTGTCCGAGTGGATTGATCGCAAGGTATTCGCTGGTTTGCGATTCAGTGTTCGGACCCAGGCCGATCTGCACTTCCTGATACGGCCTGCCGAGCAGATGTAGCAGCAGCGAAATTTTGTACACGTTGCCGGATTTATAATTTCCATACAGTTTCAGCATCGCGATCATTCCTGTTTGCGCTGTTTCAACGGATCGAGAAACCGATCGATGCGCTGGTAAAAATCGCTGAAGTTGTCGTCGTGCACGTAATGTGTGGCGCCCGGCACTTCGGCAATTTCAATACGCGGATTGCTATTCGCCATCGCAATCAGCGTGTCGCGGCTCAGATAATCGGAATTTTCACCGCGCAACACGAGCGTCGGACATGCGAGCGAACGCACCGCCGGCCATAAATCCGGAATTTTTGCTGGATGCGCCGCCGCATCGAGCCGCGCTTTTTTAATGCCAGCAAAATCATAGGACCAGCGGATTTTTCCATCGGCGTTTTCAGTGAGCGTTTCCAGAACGCGCTGACGCAGCGATGCATCGGAAATATTCGGTCGAATACTGCGCCAGAACTGCGTCGCCTCTTGCCACGAATCGAATTGCTCCGGCGTATTTTCGAATTCGCGCACGATGCGCGCCGCACCAGCGCCCGCGCTGGATGAACCGGGGCCGATATCTTCGATGATCAGCGCCGCAACCTGTGCCGGATATTTCGCGGCATACAGCAAGGCGTTCTGACCGCCGAGCGAATGCCCGAGCAGAATTAATTGATGCAATTGCAGGTGATCGACCAGCGCTTCGATATCCGCAACATAATCGCCAGCATAATAATTCGCGTCGGCCGACCACTCGCTGTCGCCGCGACCGCGCATATCCAGCGCGACGATATCGAAATGCGCACGCAGCAATTCTGCTGTACTCATCCATGTCTTCGCATAACTGCGAATGCCGTGCAGTATGATGACGGTAGCGCAACCCGGCGATCGGAAATGCCAGTAGTGCTGGCGCAATCCGTTGCCGTTAAAAAAACAACTTTGCGGTGATGCTGAGATCGTCATCGTCGCGCTCAATTTCGCAAACTGTCGTCGGTTATCTGGCCCGCCTGCCGCAGCTCCGCGATCACACGATTAGCGTGCCGCTGCGCTTCAATACCCGCCGGCACACCGCAATAAATCGTGATCTGAATGATGATGTCGCGTAGCTCCTTCAGCGTCACACCGTTACCTAACGCGGCCTTGGTGTGGAGCGCAAATTCTTCGGCACGATTCAGCGCCGCCAGCATGCCGAGATTGAGAATGCTGCGCTGCTTGCGCGTGAGTCCGTCACGGCCCCAACATTTTCCCCAGCAATACTCAGTGACTAATTCCTGCAGCGGGAGATTGAAATCGTCGGCATCGTCAAGCAATTCGCGTACGCGTTTTTCACCGAGCACTTCCGTGCGCAGAGCGCGGCCCAGTTCAAAATCTTTTTCACTCATGCGATTAATCCATAATTCAGCGCAACATAAGAGCCGCGCTATTTAATTCAAACCGTCGTTGCCTTTGATCTGATCCGCTTGCAGACCGCCGAGGCGCGCATGCAAACGTCCGCGCGTGGCGAATGCCCACACCACCAGCAATTCATCCGGCCGCGGTGCATCGTTGAACGAAACGGAAATCGTGTCGTAATGCGAACGCACGTACAGCGCATCCTTGTGCGCCAGCGGAATATCCAACACGGTGCCGGGAACGCCGATTTTTCCGGTCGAGGGCACCCATGATTTGCCGCCGCCAAGAGCGTCGCGCACCGGATTGGCCGCCGGATTCGTTAGAAACGCATTGCCGTGTTCGTATTCGCCATTCGCGCCGACCAGGATGGCCTTGCCATAACTTTGAATTGCGTGGCCATTCGCCAGTGCAGCGATACGGCGCCCGAATTCCTCGCCCAGAGCCGGCGAATTTTCGATGACATTGGACAAATCCTGCTGATACACGCCCGCATACGGATTTTTGATGGCCGCCGCGATGACGTACTTGCGAACCGGCTCGCCATCCGCGAGTTTCCCGGTTTCGTTCGCGAGCGTTTCTTCAGTGAAGGTGAACCATTTGCGGATGTGAAAAATCGAAAAATTAGCGTCGTACATGGAGCAGATTCCTTAAAAAAATAGGTGGCGCGCGATCAGGATGTTGGCGTCAGGTCGTAGGGTTCTGCCATGCCTTTATTGCGACGCAATTCGGCAATTGAGTCCTCGCCGATAATTTGTTGGCAAAAAACCTCCAGCATGTGACCGTCCGGATCGTAAAAATAAATACCTTTGGAAACGCCGTGATCCAGAATTTCCGCAATTCGCACATCGTGTTTCAGCAAATGGCGATACAGCTCCTGAAGTTTTCGCAAATCGCCGTCGCAATCCACTTCGAGACCGATGTGTTCGAATTCCTGTCCTTTGCCGGCACCGGGCGCTTGCGGAAACAACGCAATATCGTGATCGGCCACGCCAAACGACATGAAAATTCCGCCCTTGTAAGGACCATCGCCCGCAGTCGCCACGCGCTGCATGCCGAGCACCGTTTGATACCAGCGCGCAGACGCCTCGGGGTCGGCGACGAACAAAACGATATGCGCAATGCGTTTGACCTTGGGGAGCATGACGGCGCCTCTTATAAATAAATTGCGCGCGACAAGCCGCCATCGACGGCCATCGATTCGCCGGTGATGCCGCTGGCGCGTTGCGATGCGAGAAATACGATGAAATCGACGACTTCTTCGGTTTCGAGCATGCGGCCAAGCGCAGCCGGCTCTTCCGCTTCTTCGTGCACGATTTGCTGCAGCGGTACGCCGCGTTCATCGGCGCGACTCTGAAACATTTCGATGATGTGATCGGTGCGCGTGACACCGGGATGCACGATATTGACGGTGATGCCGTCCTTGCCGAGCTGATCCGACAAGGTTTTCGTCATATGCACGATGGCGGTGTTGCGCATGCCACTCAGCGCTTCGGTACAGCGTGCGGTGAGCCCGCCGACATTGACGATGCGTCCCCAGCCGTTTTTTCGCATATGTGGCACACAGGCTTTGCACAGGCGGAAATAGCCCATCAGTTTGGTGTTCAAATCGAACAGCAGCATGTTTTCGTCGGCGAGCTCGATATTGTTTTTCACCAGCCCGCCGGGCGCGGCCGCGCAATTAACGAGAATATCGACACTGCCCCATTCATCCACGACTTTCTGGACGGCGGCCTGCACCGATTCCCACTGCGTGGTATCGATCTGTACCGGCAGCACCCGCCCACCGGTTTGTTTGTGAATTTCGGCAGCGACACGCTCAAGCTTTTCCAGATTGCGCGAACAGATCGCCACCGCCACGCCTTCGGCCGCCAGCATTTTCGCCGTTGCTTTGCCAATTCCGTCGCCGCCGCCGGTAATGATCGCCACCTTGTTGCGAATACCTAAATCCATCGAATTTCCCCTGAATATTTTTTGTGGAATTTTTTTTAAAATTTTTAAAAAGCAATCAGGTGATGTTGACCCAGACACTTTTGGTTTCGCTGTACATTTCCATCGCGTAGCGGCCCATTTCACGACCCCAGCCCGATTGCTTCACGCCACCGAAAGCGGTCGCAGGGTCGACGAGATTGAAGCAGTTGATCCACACCGAGCCGGCTTCGATGCGTTCCGCCAGTCGATGCGCGGTGCGTAAGTTCGATGTCCAAATGCCGGCGCCGAGTCCGTATTCGCTGTCATTGGCCATATGCAGTAATTCGTCGTGCGTCTTCCACCGCGATACGGTGACGACGGGACCGAAGATTTCTTCCTTAACGATGCGCATGTCTTCGTGCACGTCGACGAACACGGTCGGCGACAGAAAAAAACCGTTATCGAGACTGGCGTCGAGTCCGCGGGGGCGTTCGCCGCCGGCTGCCAGGGTCGCGCCCTGCTGCTGACCGCTTGCGATATAACTGGTCACGCGATTGAGTTGCGAACCATTGATGAGCGGACCCATTTCCACCGTTGGATCCAGACCATTGCCCACTTTGATCGCACGAGCGCGCGCGACAAGGCGATCGACCAGTTCGTTGTAGCAGCCATCCTGCACATACAAACGCGAACCCGCCGTGCAGGTCTGACCGGAATTGAAGAAGATGCCATTGGCGGCGGCGGCGGCGGCCGCATCGAGATCGGCGTCATCGCAAATGATGTGTGGCGATTTGCCACCGAGTTCGAGCGAAATCTTTTTGAGATTGCCGACGCTGGCCTGCACGATTTTTTTGCCGGTAGCCGTCGAACCGGTGAACGCGATTTTCGCGACGCTATCGTGATTGACGAGTGCCGCACCCGCGTCGCCAAGCCCGGTGACGATATTGATGACGCCGGCGGGAAAACCGGCCTCCAGCGCGAGCTCACCGAGCCGCAATGCCGTGAGCGGCGTCGAATCGGCGGGCTTCAGAATAACGGTACAGCCGGCGGCAACCGCGGGCGCAATTTTCCACGCCGCCATCGACATCGGATAATTCCACGGCACGATCAGGCCGCACACGCCGACGGGCTGCTTCAAACTGTAATTCAGAATTTTCGCGCCGCCGCGCGGCGACACCGGCACGGTCTCGCCGCCGAATTTGGTAATCCAGCCGGCGAAATAACGGAAGGTTTTGATCGAGCCTTCGATTTCCACCCAGCGCGTAAGGCTGGCAGGCTTGCCATTATTCAAGCATTCGAGCACGGCGAGATCTTCGGCATCGCGCTCGATCAGGTCAGCCAGCTTCAACATCAGTTTGGTGCGATCCATCGCGGTCATGTCGCGCCATATCGGGTTTTCCAGCGCGCGGAGCGCAGCACGCACCGCGTTATCGATATCGGCTTCGCTGCCGCGCGGCACCGTTGTCAGCGTCGAGCCGGTCGCCGGATTGATAATCGCAAGCGTTTCACCCGACGCCGCGGCGCACCATTTACCGTCGATCAGCATGCCGCGAGGCTGTGCAAGAAATTCCCGCACGCGCGCACCGACTGGCGTTAATTCTGGCGTTGTGTTGTCCGGCCTGGTCGTTGCACTCATCATTTGCCCCACAGGGTTTCATCGATAAAACCGCAACGTAAAAACGTTGAATGACGACGATTATGGTGCCGCCCCTCTAATTGCTCAACGAGCCGTTGCGTTAAACACTGTTTCGATATTTCAACAATAAATAGCGGATTTAATCGATATAGTGGCGGCCAATCGGCGTTTCTTTAGATTTCGCGTTTGCCGTTGCGCAACTACCGTCGCCTAGGCATCGAGCGTTTGCTGATTTACAAACGCGATTGCGAAGAAATTTACGAACGTGCTGTCAACAACACTTGGACATTGGAGCGCTGCGCCGCGTTGGGTGCATCATGCACGGCAACGGTCGATCTCTCGCACTCGCACGTTTCATGATTCAGAGGCAGCAGTGACATGATCAAACTCGACCGCCCCGATTTATTGGCCACCGGGCTATTCATCGATGGCGAATGGATTCACACCGGCAAGACACTGACCGTCACCAATCCCGCCACGGGCGCATTGATCGCAAACATCGCGGATGCCGGTTTGCAGGAAACGCGCGCCGCCATCGCCGCCGCCAGCGCGGCATTGCCGATGTGGCGACAAAAAACCGCGAAAGAACGGTCGACGATCTTGAAACGCTGGTATGCGCTCATCATCGAAAACCTGGAAGACCTCGCGAATATTCTCACCAGTGAACAAGGCAAAACGCTGGCGGAAGCGCGCGGCGAAATTATGTATGGCGCCAGTTACATCGAATGGTTTGCGGAAGAAGCCAAACGTATCGACGGCGACATCATTCCGCCACCCGACAACAACAAACGCCTGCTGGTCATCAAGCAGCCCGTGGGCGTGGTCACATCGATCACGCCGTGGAATTTCCCCAATGCGATGATTTGTCGCAAGGCGGCGCCCGCCCTCGCAGCCGGCTGTACTTTCGTCTGCAAGCCGGCGTCGCTGACGCCCTTGTCCGCGCTTGCGCTGTGTGCGCTTGCGCGCGAGGCCGGCATTCCCGCCGGTGTGCTCAATATGATCGTCTGCAGCAATCATCAGGTCGTCGGCAAAGAATTAACGACGAATCCTGCCGTCAGGAAATTCACGTTCACCGGCTCGACGGGCGTCGGCAAAATTCTATTGCAGCAATGCATTTCCACCTGCAAGCGTGTATCGATGGAGTTGGGCGGTAACGCGCCCTTCATTGTGTTCGACGATGCCGATGTCGATGCTGCTGTCGCCGGCGCAATCGCTTCTAAGTACCGCAATTCCGGCCAGACCTGCGTATGCAGCAACCGTTTCTTCGTGCAGGCGGGCATTCACGATGAGTTCGTTGCAAAACTCGATCATGCGATGCGCGAATTCAAATTGGGTAATGGCCTCGACGAAGGCGTCACGCACGGCCCACTCATCACTGAAAACGCCGTAAAAAATGTCGATGCCCTCGTCCGGGATGCGGTCGACGCTGGTGCGATTGTGGTGCGCGGCGGCGCGTTGTCGTCGCTTGGCGCGTGTTTCTACGAGCCGACACTGCTGGCCAATGCGCAGCGCCACATGCGGGTTTTTCGCGAAGAAATTTTCGGGCCCGTGGCGCCGGTTTTTAAATTCGACACCGAAGCCGAAGCCATCGAGATGGCGAACGACACCGAATTTGGTCTCGCTGCGTATTTTTACACGCGCGATCTCGCGCGAATATTCCGCGTCGGCGAAGCGCTGGAATACGGCATGATCGGCATCAACGAAGGCATTATCTCGAATGAAATGGCGCCATTCGGCGGCGTGAAGGAATCCGGTTTCGGTCGCGAAGGCTCGCGCTACGGCATCATGGATTATCTGGAAATCAAATATCTGTGCGTCGGTATCGGCGAATAACGACAGCGGCACGCGTAAATTCATGCGCGAAAAAAAGGCGCCGATAACGGCGCCAAGCTGAGCTAAACCGGGAGCAAGCTGGGGGAGAGCCTAATAAACGCTCAAGCGGAAATAACGCTCGCCGCAGCGCAGAATTCGTGACCAAGCGCATCGGCGACAGATCGATAGGTGACTTTGTCGGCGTGAATATTCAGACCTTCGAGAAATCCCGCGTCGGACGCCAGTGCCTTGCGCCAGCCCAGATTGGCCAGTCGCAGCACATAAGGCAGCGTCGCGTTGGTGAGTGCGAATGTCGATGTGCGCGCGACGCCGCCGGGCATATTGGCAACGCAATAATGCAGGATGCCATCGACCGTATAGGTGGGCGCTTCATGCGTGGTCGGATGACTCGTTTCAAAACAGCCGCCCTGATCGATGGCGACGTCGACCAGCACCGAATTCGGCCGCAGCAGTTTCAGCATTTCGCGCGTTACGAGTTTCGGCGCTGCCGCGCCCGGTATCAGCACTGCGCCGATCACGGCATCGGCGGTTCGCAATTGCGACTCGATGGCTTCGGTTGTCGAGTACAACGTCGCGATACGTTCGCCGTACAGTTCATCGAGGTAACGCAAACGTGGCAGCGAGCGATCGATGACAGTGACACGCGCGCCAAGACCTGCGGCAAGACGCGCGGCATTGAGACCGACGACGCCGCCACCCAGCACGAGCACGCGTGCGGGTTCAACGCCGGGAACGCCGGCCAACAAAGTGCCGGAGCCACCGTTAGTTTTTTCGAGACAAACCGCGGCCTGTTGCACCGACATGCGGCCGGCCACTTCGCTCATCGGCGCGAGCAGCGGCAAAGCGCCCTGCCGATCGACTACTGTTTCGTAAGCGATGGCCGTAGCACCAGACGCCAGCAGCAGCCGCGTTTGCTCGGGATCAGGCGCGAGGTGGAGATACGTGAACAGCACTTGCCCGGGGCGCAGCATGCGGCATTCGTCTGGCTGCGGCTCTTTCACTTTGACGATGAGCTCCGCTTCAGCGAAAACCGTTTGCGCAGCATCGGCGATTTGCGCGCCGCTCTGCTCGTACATGGCATCGGTGAGACCGATGGCCGCACCCGCATCGCGCTGCACGAGCACGCGATGTCCCGCGCCGATCAGCTCGCGCACGCCCGCGGGTGTCAATCCGACGCGGTATTCATGGTTTTTGATTTCTTTGGGTACGCCGATCAGCATGATTTAAATTCCATGGTTAACGACACTAGCTCACGAGTCTTAGTGTAAATATCGGTGCGCTTAAAGGTTTTTGAAATGACGAGAAAAAAAATAAAATTTGCGGAAATTCTGTTTAAAACAATATTTTTTTTGGAATGCATCCATGAGCCATTCTGAATCGGCGTTATCGCGTATTGATCGCCATCTGTTACGCGAATTGCAAAAGGATGGGCGTATCACCTATTCCGATCTCGGCCGGCGTGTCGGTCTATCGACCACAGCCTGTATCGATCGTGTGCGAAAACTCGAGCGTGAAAAAATCATTAGTGGTTATACGGCCGTCATCGATCCCGAAGCGGTCGGGCAATATTTAATAGTGCTCATTCAAGTGACGCTGACGAAAAACAGCCAGCAGACTTTTCACGATTTCAATAAGGCGGTGAAGCAGTTGCCGGAGGTGCAGGAGTGCTATCTGATCTCCGGCAATTTCGATTATCTGATCAAGGCGCGCTTGCAGGATATGAATCACTACCGCAAGTTTCTCGGCGAAACCTTGCTGGCATTGCCCGGCGTGCAGGATTCGGTGAGTTTGCCGGTGATGGAGCAGGTCAAGGAAACCACCCTCATACACATTGCGTATTAAGCCGCAATCAGAACGTGTATTTAACACCTACGCGCAGCGTTCGTGGTTCAACGGCCGTTGACTGAAGCGAAACTCGCTGAGTTTTAGAAAGAAAACTGCAATCGGCGAATTGCCGGAACGTTTGTCGCCCGGCTTTGAGTTCGAGCTTGCGATGATCGAACCACCGCAGATAAACAGACTTGAAATTGTTTTCAAAAGCTAAGCGGACCGCGTGACGTTTTTGCTTGCGATGGATGAATCAGGACTAGATCTTTATCACGCTTCCTGGTTTGCTCTAGCAACAATGCGTTTCAAGTCTTACCGCAAAGATGGCCTTAAAAATGTCCTTTTTGTTCCAGCTGTCAGTAGACTTCAGTGGATTTCGTTGGAATAAAAAAAGAGCTTTCGCTCTTTCTCAATCACTTGCAGACGCCGGTGGATGCCTGTGGATTAATAATTGGAGCGGGAAACGGGACTAAAATCTAGCCACCAATTCCTTGATAAACAAGGAAATTCTAAATTCCGCAAGTCATAAAGGGGCGCAGTTATGTCCTTATTCTGGCTCAATGACAAGTAGAACATCTAACAATTCGCCCCCATTTTTCTTCTCGGCTCTGTTGTCTCTTGCGACGCTTTTTATCGTCTTCCATGATACCACCCAAAATTTTAAAAGCCTCGCTGCGTCGCCGCCGAGAGACTGTCAGTAATTACATTTTTTAGTGCCAGTTCGCCGCAATCACCGAATTCAGCGAGTCCTGATAATTCTGTGGCAGCGTGGTTTGGCCGACAGCACAGGCGATGAGAAGGACGCCATTGCGTAAGCGAAGCGCGAAATGCCTAAACTAAAATCACAACATTGTCGGACGAAGGAAGGGCGTAATGTTTTTTAAAGGGCCGCGCTGTACTTTGCCAACCAGAGGCTTTTGAGCAGGCTGTTAAAACGATCTCTATGAATCACAAAAAAGCGGCAACGATCATTGCCGCAAGTCCCAGAGACCGCAATAAAACCCTTCATCTACTGTGACGCATAATTTTCATGCGTTATTTGATCTGATAACGAACCGATAATGCCCAAGTTCGAGGGTCGGCGTACATACCCAAAGTGCCAATGCCGTTAAACGCATTGACCAATGGACGTTGGTCAGACAGATTTTTTCCTTCCAGCGCAATCCGCCAGGCATCTGTAGAATCCAACCATGCTATCGAAGCGTCGTACATAGTATATGCCGGAGACACCACCACTTGCGCATTTGGCGCCTGAGTATCTGCTGGGGTAAGTGCGTACGATTTATCGCGATAACTGGCGTTACCCACAAACTGTAGCTTGCCCGAAGATTCCAGATTAAGGGTGTATGTTGGCGCTATGCTTGCTGTCCAGCGCGGCGAAAACCCGAGCCGACGTGAGCTTGCAACATCTGGGTTTAATAATGCAGAACCATCGGCGTTGAAAACAGAAGCCTGATATTTATCGAACACGGCTTCGAGATAGCCGACAGCACCGTTAATAGTCAAACCTTCAATCGGGGTTGACCAGCTGATATCGAGGTCGACACCAGTTGTATGAACTGCCCCTGCGTTTTCATTAACCTGGAATTGCTCGAACGTAATTGGGCGAGTTTGGACAGTGCTCAGTAATTTGTCGCGATAATCGTTGTAAAACCACTCTGCATTCACCCGCAATGTATTTTCGAGTAGCGTAGTTTTAAAACCGGCAGTATACGTTTTTACGTTTTCTGGATTGAATGCGCTTTTGCCAAACTGAATAGCCAACTGACCGCCGGTCGTATTAAATCCGCCCTGTTTGTAACCCTCTGAATATCCAATGTACGTCATAGTATCTGGCGAGACATCATAGGCAAGTCGCATAGTTTTGGTGAATTTGCGCCAGCTTTTGGAAAAGCTGGTCGTGCCATATGGGATCGTGCAGGGGCCGCTAGCAAACGTTGGTGGGCACGCGGTGTAATATTCCGTTTGAGTAAAGTCAGCCTCTTGATGATCGAGATTTTGACGTCCACCCAAAGTAAGATGCCAATCATCGGATAAATCAAAATCCCAACTCGTATAAAGCGATTTGGAAATAGAATCGGTGCGGGTAAACTGATCGCGTGTGAAGTTTGGAATTACCACCAGTACTTGATAAAAGTCGGTGATTATCGGGCGATCTTCTTGTTCTTTGAGATAATACAAACCTACAACGCCATCAACACCATCTCCCGTATAGTTCATCTGAAATTCCTGGGAACGCGCAGTATCGTTGAGCGTTTGCGTTATTTCGATCGCCTGAACTTCGGATCCGTCAATGTCTTGTATTGGTTTGTTCGATAAGAAACGGTAAGCGGTGACAGATTTCATTGCCCAACTGTCACTAACCTCCCAATTAAGGGTTAATGCATGTCCCAGCGAGCGTACATACGATTGTGGATTTGGGTGACGTGTAAATGCAGTCGAGATATGGTCTTTATTGGAGTCCCCCGCAGAAATTAGCGGGCTGAATGGATAAATTCCTTTACCAATTGGATCGAGTGCATTGTTGTAGTAATAATCGGTAACCCATTTTGCCGTCAATTTATCTGTCGGTGTGAGCTTTAACGAACCTCGAGCCCCCCAGGAATTGAGCTTGCCGAACTCCCGGCCATCGAAGGTATTGGTTTGCGTGCCACCCTGTGTTTTCCGAGATAATGCAATACCGCCGTATAGCAGATTGTCCACGAGAGGTCCCGACGTGGTTGCCGTCACTTCGCGGCGATCATACGTGCCAATTTTTCCCTGGATCGAAGCAGTGAATTGTTCAGAGGGTTCTTTAGTAATGTATCGGATTGCACCACCGATCGTATTGCGACCGTACAAATTACCCTGCGGTCCTTTAAGAACTTCAACCCGTTCCACATCATAAACATCAAGGATGGCCCCAGCACCTTGTGTAAGGTACACGTCATCCACATAAATACCAACGCCGGGCGCAAAACCAACTTCGTTTCCAACTCCACGAATAATAGCGTTTAAGTTCCGCGTGGCGCCTACGGCGCCAGAATTTCCGATCGTCACGTTCGGAATCAGATTTTGCAAGTTTTGGATATTGTTAACTTGAGCGGATTCCAATTGATCAGCTTGAATAGCTGTGATTGCTTGCGGCAGCGCCTGCAAATTTTCTTCGCGCTTGCGCGCGGTAACGATTACTTCCTCTAGCGCGCCGGCGGCGAACACCGGTGATGGTATTAAGCTTAGTGATAACGCAACGCTACACGCTGAGACAGGCACAAGCACTGAGGATTTTCGGCGATAACTCTGTTTTTGTATCATGAGGTTTATCCTTCGATTATGTTTATACGATGTTTTTTGAAGGGGCTTGCTAAGAACATTATTTTCGACGGGTATTCCTATTTAGAAAAATGCGTGGCTTCGTAAAATAAATTTATACGTTTTTTAAAATAGATAGGTAAAAAATAAACCTACTCAATAAATATCCAATTTTAAATTTATTTTTTAGATTTTACTGCCCGGCAACCGAATTGGAGTCGATGCTAATTCGATTTATTTTGTTATGCAATGGGATAATGCTTCTGGGTTATTGGCATTGCTCCCCATCGGAAAGGATGATGCTACGAACGAATTTTCCACGTTCTGGATAAATTGCCAGTCTGGGAAACTCTCTGTGTCATCTTTATGAAGCGCGATGGGGTTATGCCAAAAATACCTGCGACCGATACTCTACTGAAAATATACAAGTCGATGATGCTAATTCGGCTTACAGATGAACGTATCTGTCAATCCATCAAAGATGGTGAGATGGCCGTGAATTATTATTCGGCTCGCGGTCAGGAAGCGATTCCTGCTTCGATTTCAGCGTTACTAAATCCAGACGATTATATCTGCACCATTTATCGTGGCATGCATGACATGCTCGCGAAGGGCCTCCCACTAAAATTATTTTGGGCCGAGCTTGCCGGAAAAATGACTGGCGTGTGCAAAGGAAAAGGCGGACCCATGCATATGACCCATATTGATAGTGGCGTTATGTTAACGACTGGAATCGTCGGGGCGAGTTTACCAATCGCTAATGGCTTAGCACTTGCTGCTCAGGTGCGTGGCGAAAACAAAGTTGCTGTTGCCTATTTTGGTGATGGTGCAAGCAATATTGGTGCATTTCACGAGGCGCTTAATATGGGCGCGGTTTGGAAATTACCCGTCGTCTATGTATGCCAAAATAATGGTTACGCTGAGCACACTGCTTATGCCAAAGGGACCTCGGTTGCGAATATCGCACAGCGCGCCGCCGCATATAACATTCCCGGTATCACCGTCGACGGCAATGATCCTCTCGCTATTTTTGATGTGGCTCAAGATGCGCTAGCACGTGCTCGCGCCGGTCTCGGCCCCACCTTGATTGAAGCCAAAACTTTTCGATTTTGCGGGCACAAGCTGGGCGACAATGATCACTATATGCCGTCTGGCCAGAAAGCATATGCAATGCTGAAAGATCCCATTCCTCTGTACCGATCGTGGTTAACCGTTGCTAAACATGCTACGCAAGACGAACTTGCAGCAATCGACAATAAAATAAAGATACAAATTGATGAGGCTCGTGATTTTGCGTTGCAAAGTCCCGATCCCCATCTCGATGAATTATTTAAAGACGTCTACGCGGTTGCAATTTAATTATGGACACAAAGGTATTAAGGCAAATCAATACAATTCAAGCCGTAAATATGGCATTGATCGATGCGATGCGCGGCAATAGCGATGTAATTGTCCTGGGTGAGGATGTGGCAGATCCTGAAGGCGGAGGGATTGCGGGTGTAACGCGAGGACTGTCAACACGCTTTGGCGATAGTCGAGTGCGCTCTACGCCAATTTCTGAGCAAGCCATTATCGGCGCAGCTATTGGTGCTGCAATGGCCGGGTTACGCCCAGTTGCCGAAATCATGGTGATGGATTTCACCGCAGTGACTATGGACATGATCGTTAACCACGCCGCGAAATTGCGGTTTATGTCAGGCGGACAAACAAAATTACCCCTCACCATTCGCACCGCCGCAGGGGCAGGTAGGGGGCAAGGCGGGCAGCACTCTGATTACTATGAAGCATGGTTTGCCCATGTTCCGGGATTGAAAGTGATCGCACCCTCGAGCCCCGCCGATGCATACGGTTTATTGCTGTCCTGCATTGATGACGACGATCCATGTATCTTCATCGAAAATATGGCTACTTATTCGCTGCAAGGTAACGCGCCTGAACGGGGCGTGAGCATTCCGCTGGGCAAAGCCAACTGTCTTCGAGAAGGGACCGATGTCACTGTAATTGGTTATTCGCGAGTTATTCACGAAATCATGGCGGCTGCCAATCAGCTCAGCAGCGAAGGAATATCGATTGAAGTCATCGATATTCGAACTATTGTGCCGTTAGATATTGAGACTATCTTACTGTCGGTTGCCAAAACTGGGCGTGCGGTAATCGTGCACGAAGCGATGAGAAACTGTGGGGTTGGAGCGGAAATTGCCGCCCAAATCCACGATCATCTCTTCGAGACGCTCAAAGCGCCAGTCAAACGAGTCACCTCTGCGCCCTGCCCCGTACCGTTCGCTAAAGTGCTAGAAACGGCGTTTTTGCCGAGCATCGAAATTATCGAAACTACCATTCGTGAATTATTGAAACCCAGATAGGCATTGTCTGCGCGAGCAAGATTACAGGTGGGACATCGTGGTCCAATTATTGAGTGGGCGTAAAATAATTCTCGGAATTTCCGGCGGTGCGTCTAGCTATAGAGCCGCTGAGTTAACGCGCAATTTGCTACGCGCCGGTGCTACGGTTCGCTGTGTGATGGCTGAGGCATCACTGGCATATTTAACCCCGCTGACATTGCAGGCACTTTCAGGAAATGAAGTTATTACCGAGTCGTCAGGCATCGACGAAAGCGCCATTATTAAACTATCCCAGTGGGCGGACTGTATTCTCATCGCCCCTGCCGACGCCGACGTTGTTTTAGATCTGGCAGCAGGAGAAGGCAAAAGTTTTTTGGGCGCCTTGTGCAAAACTGCTCCGGCGCACATTGTTCTCTCCCCGTGCTTTGAGGAAACACAATGGCACGACTCAGCCCTTCGCAGTGCAGTTTCGATTCTGGCTACAAGTGGTTTTTTGATTAATGGTTCTGCGCAACTTGCTGAAGGCTCCGCCGCCGATACCACATTAAATGCAAATGAATTAGTTGCTCTCATTGCTTCAGCATTTGGTGCGCAGCGGTTAAAGGGAGCACATGTGTTAATCACTGCAGGACCGACGCGAGAGGCCATTGATCCTGTGCGCTATATCAGCAATCACAGTTCTGGAAAAATGGGTTTTGCTTTGGCGCAATCAGCTGCCGACGAAGGCGCTATTGTCACATTAATTGCCGGTCCTGTTGCGTTGCCAACTCCCAAAGGGGTAACGCGAATTGATGTTGATAGTGCGCAGCAAATGTATGAAGTTACTCTTGCTAACGCGAAGGCCAACGATATTTTTATTTCTGCGGCCGCCGTCGCTGATTATCGGCCGGTCGAAGTTGCGGCGCAAAAAATCAAAAAACAAAATGAAAGTTTGACGATTACATTGCAGCGCAACCCCGATATTATCGCCGCGGTAGCACAGCTCGATCGAAAACCTTTTATCGTTGGATTTGCAGCTGAAACACAACATACAGTCCGATTTGCCCAGGAAAAGCTCGTACGCAAACGGCTCGATATGATTGTTGCAAACGATGTTTCTCAACCGGGGATCGGCTTCAACAGCGATCAGAATGCAGTGACAGTGTTGTTATCGAATGGCGAGCAGATTGAGATCAGCCAGCGCTCAAAATCCTTATTGGCGCAGGAGCTGATCGGGTTAATCGCCAGCAGGTGGCGATGAATAAAAACTTGTCACCTTCCACGCTAATCTCGTCTTAAGAGTTCAATACTAGCCGCTACGTCCTACCATATCTGTATAAACAGCAGAGCGAACTGCATTGCGCAATGTTGGATTATTTCCCGGAGGCGAAAACTGGGTGAGCAGCAAAGCAAAAAAACCGTTCGCTGGATCAATCCACATGTCGCCACCGCCAGCGCCCGGCCAGCCGAAAACGCCCTGTGGAAATATATCGGCGTTGGGGCCGGTTGCGACCGAAACGGCCGCTCCAAATCCAGTATCGCGGTGAATGCCGACGGGCGGTACATCGACCTCGATGCCCGCGTCTAGCAAATTGGAGCGCATCATTTTAACCATTTCAGGTTTCATGATCTGAACGTCGCCGACTCGACCTTCGTGCAACAACATGCTGCAGAACGCAGCATAATCGCGTGTGCTGGAAATCAGGCCTCCGCCACCGGCAGGATACGTTGGCGCGGAGTAAACGCTCTTCTCGGGATGATCTACATATCGCCATCCATCCCAGAAGCGCTCGTATAATGGAGCTAACCGAGATTCCTTATCTTCAGGAAGGCGGAAAAACGTATCGTCCATTCCTAATGGATCAAAAAGCTCCTGCTTTAGAAATTGATCGAAAGGGACACCAGAAACGCGTTCCACGACCATACCTAATACATCGATGCTTAAGCTATATTCGAACTTCGTCCCGGGATCCGCGCCCAATGGCAATTTTGCTAAGCGCTTGCACATCTCTTCCAAGGTTGTTGGTGATAACGCTTCGCCAGGGCCCGCGACGCGACCTGGGGTGCCCGGATAAATACCGTGCTTCCAATATAAAAATGAAATCGGTGTCCACAGCACGTGATAACTGAATCCCGCAGTGTGGGTTAGAAGGTGTCGAATTAAAATGGGATTCCGCGCCGCTCGTGTCTGCCAAGGTTCCGCGGATTCGAGCACTTCCATGTTAGAAAATTCGGGCAATATCTCTTTAAGTGGCTGATCCAACCCCAGCAGTCCTCGCTCGATCAACATCATCACCGCTACGCCGGTGATCGGCTTAGTCATTGAGTACATCCGAAACAACGTATCGTCCTTGATCGGACTATCGGAGTCATAGCGCGGTCCGCCGCTCACGACGTAATGCAAATCGCCACTGCGCTGTTGCACAACAATAACAGCGCCGGGTACGGCCCCATCGCCAACGAATTTATCGAGCGTTGCCTGCGTCGCAGTCATATTGGGTGATATCATCAAAATGCCCTCTGGATTTTCGTTTAATCGTTATGAGTAGCGCGGACCGAATAATTGTTTTCTTTAGCCGAACGTTCAAGGCGTAATTCCTGAGCCCCCGACAATTGCATCATACACGGCCTCTGCTTTTTCGATCCGACGCATCAGTTGGGCGTTTACTTCCGCTTGCTCCGATGTACTTAGTGAAGATGCAGATTTGCCATTAATGACAAATATTTCTCGCATAGCAGCTTTCAACCGCTGGACGATCGGTCCGACTGCCTGCGGATCGCGCCAACTGTCGCCATTGATGGTCACATAAAGAGGCGCCGTGGCGCCCACTAATGCGCTTTTCCCATCGATTTGCGTTCCATATGCCCGCAACACAAACCAAGTGCCTTTTTGCGGCGAAACGTGCAATTGCAATGCGACGCTCTGCTTTCCCTGTACCGCTTCAGCGCGCGCCATTTCTCGACCTTGTTCGATGAGCTCTATCCGATCAAGCTTGCCCAGATCGGGATTCAGCAGAGCTTTCGCATCAATGGTTAGTGCCTCGCCTGGATGCAGATTGATTATCGAATCTGCGTCGCGATGATTTACGCTAAGAAAGAGCATTGGGCCATTGGTAACAAATGTGCGACCTGCTTTTATGGCACTAAATACCTTTGCAGGACTGAACTCGCCTTCGACCTTCACGTAAGTCCTCTCAATACCCATGCGATCAGCGTATGGACCACCGGTGCCCGCACTCGGTGATAAACGAAATCCTAAATTCAAAAAATCAAACCATAGGTTCGTATACAGCTCGCCTTGATCCAGAACTTCGATGTAATCGACCAATCCTACGGGCACATCAATGGCCATACCACGCTTGGCGCCAAAATAATCGACTTGCGTGCTATGTGCATAACCCGTGATACCGCCCTGTGCACGTGCAGCTTCGAAAGTTTGATCGTATAACAGCGAGGTTTTAGGGTTGGTTGTAGGCGCCAATATTTCATGCTGAATATTTAATGCCAACCCATGCCCGAGTACGGAGGTATGGGGCGCCTCCTGTCCTGAAGCAATAAAGTATGTGTCTTTACCCTGCACTGCATGTTCATCCCAGCGCTGGTTAAACAGTATAATTTCAGGTGTTCCTACCACCAGCGCATTTGCCAAATGAATATCTTCAGCTTTCGCCTCTAACGCAAAATTGATGTCATCTCGATCATCCTGACGCGTGTAGTGGTAATGCAAATCAGTCGAGTACCAATTGTCTTTTGGCATATTCCTCCAGCGAGTCAGCTGTAATTTCAATCGCTGTTCTTTGCCAGGAAAAATTTCAACACGCTGCTGCAGCACGCGGTATTCCATGCCTTTCGCAACCACGATTTGATATTGGCCAGGTTCCAGTCGCGCGTGATAAGAACCATCGCTATAGAACGCATAACGATTTGCGCCCGGCCATGACGTGCTTCCGTCGCGCAATAAAATTTCGCGGGCTACATCCTCCTCAGTCTTGACCAATAGCGCATCTTCGGATGGTATGGGTGCACGATGTGATTTATCGTAAATTCCCACTCTCGCGGGTGTTCTAACGCCATGTTCATTCAGAATTTCAAGCGTTAGATCGCCAAAAGCCGGAACGGATTTTGTTGTGAAGCTTCGCTTTAATCGGATACCGCAGATCGTGACACTGCGTGTACCCGCTGGAGTAAATGGTGCAAACGCACTGCTCGCACCAATCGCTAAATCCGTTTTCAGTGGTCCGCGGCCGGCAAATTTGGCGCGGTCCAGCGTTGCTTTTACGGTGTACCAATGACTGTCTGAGGCAGCATTTATGGGAATATCTTTCCGCCCAAACCCATCATTTTTATCGTAAAGCACTGTAATCTTCTGGCTGCTGCTAGACGGCTCTATATCAACCTCAATTTCAACATTCTCGTCGATATCGTACGCATAGCCATCAAGAACGTTAAAGGTAAACAACGGCCCTACAATGCACTGTCTGCCGGCAATCTCGCGCACAGTTTCATTGTTGCCGCCGCCGAAACCTGAATTGCCCAGTCCGTAATAAACGCCGTGTACCGCAATTGTTTGACTAATCTGGGCATCACTCCAATTAATGGTGTCGCTTTCAGAGCCGCCGATGGGCCGCGCTGTAGCCAGACATGTTAGTCCTACTAAGCCCATTGCAGTTATTAATCGCGTGATTGGATTAATCGATATTTTCATGACTGAATTTTCCACCTTCATACACATGAACTTTCGTTCGTAACGGGATTACAGCGTAACGAGCGCCACCGCGGTAGAAAGACCCACGCCGAAACCGGCTAATAACACTCGACTGCCTGCAGATACGATTCCTGAATTCCAGGCATCTTTTAAAGCGACAGGTATCGACGAAGACACCAAGTTACCGACGCTTTCTAAATTCGAAAAACATTTTTCCGGAGGAATTTTTAACAAGTCTCTCAAGGTATCCAGTACAACCCCACTGCCTTGATGAAAAATAACGACATCGATGTCGTCAAACGTCAAGGCATGTTGTTCCATAAATTTTGTGATATTCGGCGCGACGGTGGTTTTTACGAAAAAAAGAACAGCGTTACCGTCCATGAACAAATTTTCTTCAGAGCGATAATTGCCTTGATGATCCATCCGCTCAATAGCAGTTTTTTCACACTTTGGTCGCCGAGCGGCTCCCGCGGGAACAATAATTTTCTTATGGTGCTCGCCGTGAGTTGACCAATCGAGATGCTGTATTCCGTTATCGCGCTCATTGCGCACGATGAGCGTCGCCGCTCCCCCATCGCCAAAAATCATGCGCGTCGATCGATCGCGGGGGTTGATATATTTCGAATAGGTATCCGCTGTGACCAGCAAAATCCGCGACAGAAGTCCTGCCGCAACAAATGCCTGCGCCATAGCAAGACCGAGCACGAAACCCGAACATGCTGCGTTAAAATCGTAAGCTAAAATAGAGGGCGCCAGTTTTAATCGTTGTTGTAGAAGCGTGGCATTTCCTGGCAAAAAATAATCAGGGCTCTGAGTGCAGAACAGTAATCCATCAATATTTTTCGCGTCTTCGTTGGTTGCATGGAATAGCTTTTCACATGCGCGCTCTGCGAGATCAAGTGCGGTCTCATCAGCCGCCGCAAGATGTCTCTTCTTAATGCGAACTTTTTCTTCGATAATCCTGACGTTCCAATCAGGCATCTCGCGATCTATATCGGCATTGGTGACAATTTTTTCAGGTAAACAATACTCAATATGACTGATGGCAGCATTCATTGCGCAACCTGGCTCAGTTGAAAGGTTTTTCTGCTATAGATGCAAATACATTCGCAAAGCTCTTCAATAGTAAGCAGGTTAACGCTGCCAACCTATAACCCTTACTGATTAAATCATCCTATATTCATTGATAAATTTCGGTGTAATAGCGCCACGCGAACGACGTGTTAATTGAATATCAAGAGATCTGAGCTTGCCGAGGATATGATTACAATAATTAAGAGGAGCTGTTGCAGAACAGCACAGCGTTACAAAAGGTTGCGAAATGTCTTCGTGGACCAATGTTCCACTGGCTCAGGAAAAATTCCAATTATATTCTCGATAGAGTGTTTCTCTTGCATGGTGATTAAAGGTTTTTTCTGCAATGATCGCAGCATCCGATCTGTCGACAAGCACCACCGTTGAGGCCCGCGTACCATATTTAAGTGTGGTCACGAAGCGGCAAGAAAGAGCGCGCTCCAATGCGAGGCTAGCAGAACTGCGAGGTAGTTCATCGTCAGCCGCCGGGGTTCTATCTGCGAGCAGATTAAATAAGGCCGCAGGCGTCAGATCGGACTGCAGAGCCGCTTGAAGTGCAGCTATGCCGAGCCGAGCCTTTGGCCAGCACTCCGTACCGGGCGGATTATTGGTAACAGCGTAAACACCGTTGGCCAAGCGCGAATACTGATTGTTCCAATTCGAAAAATGGTATAACCCGGTATTGTCGTGAAGCAGTAAGTTGAAGCCCGCATAATTGGCAGCGTTAGTAGCAACGGAGTCTATGTACTCAGGAGCTGTTAAGTCAGACATCAGAAAGTTCTGAACGAGAAGCCCACGAGAAAATCCAGCGGAAGCCTTACCAGACTCACGAATATTCGTAATGGCAGCAAACCGGCGGTTTCTGCCGAGCCCCATCCATGTGCCTCCCATACGCACATCCCTACCGGCAACGATATTGGATGCATGACAAATCGATAGTGGTTCTGTCGGCCTCGAATGATGCTCGTCGCGATTTGCAGCAACGATCAATGGGAAGTCTCTATGCATTCTCACTGCTAACAACACTAAACACATTGATCGATATCTCGACCTAGATGAAGCTTGGCAACTATATCCGTAAAATTTTGCATTTCCGCTTGAGGTAAACTCACGTGACAGTCATACCCGCCATCCATTTGCGGTGTTTGAAAAATCAAAACTTCGCGACGGAAACCACCTCCACGAACAATATCATTCCATACTGGTCGGCCTGTTCCAAAGTCTATTTCATAGACTGGAAATTTAGTGCAATTATTAAAAAAAACATGGAATTTGTGGAGTGATGAGGCGCCAGCCGATTTTGATTCTAACGAGAAAAAATCGCTTTTCTCGCGAATTTTTTCGCCGGTTAGGGTTTTAACATGTCGACGAATATCCAGTGCTATTTCTGGTTCGGTCTTTTCTAGCACTGCACTCTTCCTGTCTTCATACGCTAAATTTGCCACAGCATTGCCAAAATATTGCATATCGAGACCGAAATCTTTTCTGATGCTACGCAGCATTGAAAAAACAACAGTCGCACCGGTAGCTACATTGGCAGCCTCGACAATGATCTTCCATAGATACGCTACCAATAAGTCTTGTCGAGTCACCCATACCTCGTCAGCAAGTTGGCTTTCAGCGAGAGCTACCAGTGCGTTAACTGTTTCCTCGGAAACACGGAAGATGCGCTTTTCAATTGCCCCCGAAGATAGGCGCAGAAATCGATCTCTGAATCTTGAAGGCGCAATTTTCCGGTGAGTACTAACCTTTGCACCGGCCAGCTGCGATTGAAAGCTGCTTCTGGAGAAATTAAATTCCGGTGACACCTCTCCACGTGCAATGCTGGCCCAGCCCGCCAGAAACCGCCATATCGACCATGCATCGCTAAGAAAATGCGGCCTTACAAAGCTCAGAATGGTTCCCGTGCGAAATTCGGAAACCAGTATTTGCAATAGCGGCGTATTCTCATCGATGGCACTTTCATCGATTTGCGGGCAAAAGTCAGTGTAATCCAATGTGCTTTCAACCGGATTTTCTGGTCCGTATTTAGGCATGGCTCCAGAGCACCGCCGATGTCCGAATAGCACACCTGCATTATTGGCGACGATTCGTGGCGCGTTTTTTTCAAGATCTGCAACACGCCCTGCGACAAACGGATTAGTGTCGATAGCGAGTTCAAGGCTTGTGATGAGGTGAGAAATATCCAGCGGATGGTCGTATATCAGTATCCGCGGTTGCGCGATATGGCCGGTCGCCAAGTCCATCGCATTGAGATTTTCTGATAAGCCCGACTCTTTATTCCCACACACTAAACGGTATGTCATAGGAAAATAGATTCATCCGACGGTAGTGACACTGGATGAATGCTTACGGTAAAAATGGAGTTTGGGTATTCGAGCAGCGTGGTGCAATTCCATCTGCCATCAACTCTTTTATATTGTTTAATTAATCCTTTAGTGTCGTCAGATGCGATAATTTCATCGATCCCGTCGCCATCAACATCTAAAGCAAGGACATAGTGAAAGCCAAGCTCTAAACTGGTATCAATAACCTCGCTTTGCCACCCCTTTACTCCATCGAAGCGAAATACCTTAAGCTCGGTATGTCCTCGCTCATCGAGATTACGGGTACCGCAAATGAGTGCCGGTTGATTTCTTTGGTAGATATTCCCAACGGCAAACGCACGAGATTTAATCGCCCATTGATCGAACTCGCATAAGACTTGGCGTTCCACTGTGTCACTATCGACTCGGTAAAGAACAAGCGCGGGCGGACGATCGATAGTATCGGTCGCATCATTGTAAATTCCTACCGATACACAAATGAGTTCATTCTTTCCACAATTATATGGGTCACCAAGCGCGACCATGCGTGTGTGAGTAGCACCTTCGAAATCGTCGATCGTTCGGCGGCGCCATTCACCATCGCTCATTTTATAACTAAATATCGCGCCGGGCGTGCTGCTCCACTTTTTGGCGTCAGTACGCGCGATCGCTGCAACAATTTCCAATTGGCCGTCATTATCGACATCCGCCACCATCACTTCTCGGGTGTTGCTAGTGCCTTGTCCGAATGGCGCATGTTCAATGACCGATTGCTCGTAACTTCCATCACGCCAATCAAAAATAATGACATTACCATTCGGCCGTGTCCCGATTACGATCTCATCTCGGCCGTCATTATCGATATCGCCGACCGAGATTGTGCGGATAAAACTAACGGACCGGTCCGCAAAATAGGCAATAATCTGACTTCGAGCCTGGCCGTTCTCATGCCATGTTGCCAACAAATAACAAATGCCCGTGTCGAGGGTAACGCCGTAGATTAGCCGATTTCTTCCGGACCCATCGATATCCCCAGCGGCGCTACACACAAATGTGCCGTTTGTTCGTTCATAATTGGCGCGATTTGGCTCGTCGTGGGCTATTTTTATCTCAGCTGTTTTTGTGACATCTGTGGTGTCGATGAGTACGCTACGGAGTAATTTTTTTTCCATTAATGTAAATGGGTCGCCATTGGCAGATCTTTTATGCAATACACGATTAGCATCTAGCCGACGATTTTCGACATCGACCATAGTGACGGCGATAAACGTGTCATTGTGATCTACGATTTCATTCATCCGAGTCATAGACTTTCCTAGGCAGCGTAACGGCGCTTGTACTCTTCAAAGATCTCTTCCACGCCATTTCCAAGATCTGTCTTAGTGATTTTATATTTGTGCTGACCGTATTTTCCTTGCGGGTTCTCGGCAATATAATTTTGAATCGCTGCCTTTGCAGGGATCGTCATTTCCATATCGAAGAATCGGTAGAGTCGCTCGATAATCGCAAAGGGCTCTGTAATTAATTCCTCGTAATTAACATCAAATACTGGTCGATTCGTATTAGCGCGAAAATCTGCTAATTCAACGATCATTTTTTTCATCAGGTGGGCCCATCGTTGGCGTGTCTGATGCTCATTAACCGGAAAGCCGATGCGTTGATGCAGCGATGTCACAAACCCGACACGCGAGTTCAAACTCACAAAGGGGTCGCGATGAAGTTGAATAAATCCGGCATCTGGATAGGCTTTCAATAATTCAGCAATTGCGAGCGAGTGTTGTGCCGTTTTTAGAATCCAACGGTCTCCGTCATGACTCAGCAGTTGCAATACCTGCTTGTGATACGCGTAAGCACTGACCTTAGAACAATTGTCGAACCACGTTGAATACTCGGGAAATAAGCCGTAATGCTCGAATTCAAAGCTTTTAAAGTCATGAGCAAAAACCGCAGTACATGAAGTCGGATCTTCAGGCGCTTCATGGTGAATGTGTTTAATCGGGCTATTGCTGGTTCCAAAGCGATTAGCTTGAAAAATATGCTGGGCGCTGCGTGCCGTTCGGCTAATGGTTTCGCGTGCATCGCTTTTTGTTAAGGAGCGATTAGCGCTATCGGCCGCGAGTATATGGCTTACAAACGTCGACCCTGCCCGACCGGTTCCAATAATGAATATCGGTCTTTGAATCCGCCGAAGCTGGATTTCTGCATTAGTGCTTATGGCACCAATTGTCTGAAGACGATTGACCAGCAGGTCGCCGATGCGTTGTGCGATAAATGCCCGCGGTGGTTTTGCCGCGCGAGATACATTTACCGATTCTGCAAGATATTCGAGCCCTTCTCTAAATGAAGAGTCGCCATAGTCTGACAGGCCGGTCCGCGCGCAGGCTTGATCTATCATCCTAGGAACACTGAGTAGGAAGTCATTAGCCATGTGCAGTTCCACAAATAAATTAATTAACAATACGGATAGGTCTGGGATTTCTTACTAGTCGTATTCCATATAAAAATCACTCTCGGGTTTGATTATTTCCTTCCACCCGTTGCATGGCCATAACCCATCGGGGTTACGAATATTCGCCGTCTAGTAGAGTATTGTTAAAAACGTACGTGGCTGGTGTTGAATGATTCAAATGGATTCAAAAGTTAAACGCAAAAAACAATTGCTCAATTATTTCAATGGCCGCCGCAATCAATTCAAAGAATGGCTAAAAAGACAGATGCCGGAGAAAGATGTCCTATCTGTTGATGGTTTCTTATTGCCTACCGAAGGGCTCGCGAACGTCACTTTAATCGCGGATATCCTTAAAGCTGATGGCGAAAGGGAAAAAATAGTTATTCGCGTTGCACCCGCACCAGAGTTTAGGGTTTTGCCGTTTTACGATATCGGCCGCCAATATGCCGTTCTCAAGGCTCTCAGTAGAGCAGCAAAAATAAAAGTCCCCATGGTTTACGGGTATGAAAAAAATACCGATATATTGGGCGAAGAATTTTACGTTATGCACTATGTTGCAGGTGATACTCCCAGCCTCAACCCGCCGTATCCGAGAAGCGGCTTTGTGGCAGAGTCGACTCCGTCCGAGCGCCGAAAATTATGGCTGAATGGGCTGGCCGCCTTAGCTGAAATTCACAAAATAGATACAGCGGATCCTGTGCTGACGACGCTGAATGGTGCGCTACCTGGCGCTTCTTCGGTGTCATCGAATCTGGCGTGGTACGAAACCCTTTTGCTAACCGACTGCGCGGCGATAAAAAATGATACAGCGCTTCGCGCATTGGATGTACTTAAAAAGGAGATTCCAGACAACCTCGACTCCAGGATTTGTTGGGGCGATGCCAGATTAGGCAATCTGATTTTTTTAAATAATGAAGTCGCTGCAGTCATTGATTGGGAAATGGCTTCACTCGGGGACTCAGCGCAAGATGTGGGCTGGTGGTTATTTTTTGACAAGTCGTTGCATTGGCGTTTGCCACAACTTCCAGGCATGCCGAGCTATGATGAATCTGTCGCCTTTTACGAAAACTGCGTGGGAAAGAAGTTGCAAAATCTCGCATATCACGAGCTTTTTGCCGGGTTTCGTCTTTCTTGCCTGCAAATTTTTGAAGCCAATTTGCGCTTAAGGGCGGGCGATTGGTCCGTTGGCCAGGCGAACGTCATATTAAGCTGTTCACCTGCACTTAAATTACTCCGCTCATTTTTATGAAAAAACTTGCGATCATTAGTCACTGAGGGCGATATGCAAAATAAAAAGTTTTTACTACATCCAATGACATCGCCTTATTTGTGCGAGCAGACGCCACCCTTAACCATTAAAGGCGGGTCAGACGTTCATATTTGGGACGATAGCGGCAAAATTTATTTAGATATGCGCGGCGGGTTGTGGAACGTTAATGTTGGTTACAACTGTGTTGAAATTAAAGATGCCATAAAAAAACAGCTCGATGAACTTTCATTTTCGCCTATTTTTCTGGATGTGACGCATCCGCGAGCAGATGAATTAGCAGCAAAGCTGGTTCAGATGACTGCATGCGAAAATATGGCGAACGTGTTTTTTACCTCAGGTGGCTCCGACGCAATAGAATCGGCATTAAAGCTGGCTCGTCAATTCTGGTATATCAGCGGTCAAAAGACCAAGCAGAAATTTATCGCACTTCAGAATGCATACCATGGCGCGAACTTCGGCGGTATGTCTGTTGGTGGGCTCGGTAAACAATTTACTTCTGCGTATGCGCCGCTGCTAAACGAATGCAGCCATGTAGACATACCGTGGCTATACCGCAAGCGGGATGCGGAAATCGATGCATTATTAGCAGAGGAAGGAATAAAAAATTTAGAACGTGAAATTATTCGCCAGGATCCCGCAACAATAGCCGCCATTATCGCTGAACCAATTCAGGCCTCCGGCGGAGTGATCGTACCACCCGCGGAGTTTTGGCTGATGATGCGGAAGCTGTGTGATAAGTATGATTTACTGCTGATTGCCGATGAGGTTGTTACCGGATTTGGTCGCTCTGGAGACATGTTCGGTTGCCGGGGCTGGGGTGTGAAGCCCGATATTTTGTGTTTGGCAAAAGGGATTAATTCTGGCTATGTCCCCCTCGGAGCGACGTTGATTAATCAGCGGATGGCCGACGCGTGGCATGGTAATGCTGGGCCCGAGGCCATGCTCATGCATGGTTACACCTACAGCGGTCATCCACTCGCCTGTGCTGCGGCGCTGGCTGCACTTGATGTCGTCGAGCGAGAAGATCTGCCACTAAATGCTCGTGTAGTAGGCGATTATTGCCTTGAGCAGCTGCAAGGATTAATGCAGGAGTATCCGATATGTGTGGGGGTTCGCGGAAAGGGTTTGATGCTAGCCATCGATATTGCGCGACCCGGCGGCAACGCGCGGCCAACGCCGGAATCTATTGCCCTTGCCCGTCAAGCCGCGCAAATTGCGCGAGAAGAAGGGGTCATGGTGCGCCCCTCCGCAAATAGATTGCTTCTGTCGCCACCTCTCACCATAACCAGAGAACACATCACTCAGTTCATGGCAACGATGAAAATAGTATTTGAAAAGCTTGCACGCTAAACTTCGGCGGTTGTGTGCGTATTTCTCTGCTGAGTGCTAATTATCAGTATATCCACCGCCCGCTTCCATTTTCCCGATTTAAAAATAAGAAATGTCATCGCTGTGGAGATTGCACTGGCAAGCGGATAGCTAATCCAAACACCTTCGACGCCAATGCTATCGACCTTCGAAAGTGTAAACGCTAATGGAACTTGCAAGAGCCACGTGGTTGCCAACGTTATCGCCATTGTGAGCAGTGTATTACCAGATCCGCGAAACAGCCCGAGCATGCCTATTCTGAATCCAGATAAACCTAAAGCGAGCGCCATCAGCTCCACAACGTGCTGGGTTTGCTCGCGTAAAAAGACCACATTTGGCACAAAGAGATAGACGATCTCACTGGAAATAAAATAGATAAGAGCCGCAAATAAGGCCAGGACGATCATGCTTCCCTTCGCGCTGGAATAGCCGATGGCTTCGGCGTCCGCAACCTCACCTCGCCCCAAGCTTTGGCTGACCAAAATCGAGGTCGCCACGTAAATCCCCGTTGCCGGAATCATCGTAAAGATAAACACACGGATCGCTACGCCGAAAGCAATCGTTTCCGACATGCCAAACGTTGAAACGAAAGTGGTTATGACTGATACACCCAGCGCAACAAATAGTTGCTCAGCGGAAATGGGAAGCGCCAATTGAACAATTCTTTTAATGATTTCGCCGTTGAAACGTCGCTCTTTTCCATCGATTTTTGATTTTTTTGCGTAGAGTATATTTAATGAAATTATTGCAATTAACGCATCCGCTATTACGCCACCCAAAGCGGCCCCTTCAACGCCAAAGGCTGGGGAATATCTGGATCCAAATATAAATAATGGGTCCAACGCAATATGAAAACAGATGCTTAGTAGAGATAATAGCAGAACTAGCGGCGCTTTCTGAATCGAATTGAGCGTTGCTTGCGCTTGCAAAAATATAAAAGTGAATGGCATTCCGAACAAGGAAATGCGCAAATAATTTTTTAGCGCTGCGATAATAGCTGGGTCGGAATGATAACCCTTTAAGGTGACCGATGCTAAAAGTAGTCCGGCGACGGTTATCAAAAGTGATAGCAATGTAGATAGCATTAACCCGTGTGTTGTTGCGATATCCACGCCTCTTGTATTTTTAGCTCCGTATGAATGAGCCACCAAAATTCCGCTCGCCACCGACACGCCGCTGCCAATAGATATCACGCACATCAATATGGGAAAGCAGAACGATACGACTGCAACGGCCGCCTGATCAATATGGCCCACCCAAAATGCATTGATGAGCTGATGAAGCGCAGCGAGAAGACTAGAGAGAATGATCGGCAGCGCTAACCGAAGAACACTCGAAAAGCCCGGTACTTTTTTATAGAGGTTTTGGCGAGACATACGTTTCTCCTGTTTCACTTCTCCATGTTATTTCAGAATACTTTGCTTTTATTGTAATCCTCTTGGGTTATTTACAACTGCCCAAGACAATTTCATCTTAGGTAGCCGCGATCTTAACCAAGTCAGTGCTCTCCAATATTGCCTTATCGCAGCCGGAGTATCGTGGTCGTCATTAACTCCGGCGTGGTGTGGCTCATAAAAGGCGAAAATACTGTCGAAAATGAAGCGCTCTCTATGGATTACGGTAACCTGCGTCATTTTGGTAATCATTGGTTTAGGTGGCATTAAATATTGGATGGTAGCTTCGGCTATTGCCACCTATTCCAAATTACCCGCCCCTCTAGCAACCGTTAGTGTCAGTTCGGTAAAGCTCGCTGAATGGCAGCCAAAGATCACCGCGGTTGGATCGGCCATCGCGAGCCAACGGACCAAGGTCTGCGCAGAAAACGCTGGAGTGGTTAGCCGGATTGCTTTCACCTCTGGAAGTTTTGTTAACGAAGGCGCACTGCTTGTTGTACTCAGCAATGAGGAGGAAAAGGCCCGATTGGATGCGGCGGTAGCAAGGAATGAAGTCGCGAAAAATACTTTGACCCGGCAGCGTAAACTTTTCGATAGCAAGCTAATTTCTCAATCGGCCCTCGACGATGCCATCAGCCAAGCGAAACAGGTTGATGCCGAGGTCCGAACATTGCACGCGGTTTTAGAAAAGCGCTTTATTCGCGCGCCCTTCGCTGGGTATATATCGATTAACGATATTAGTGTTGGCCAATACTTGGCGGCTGGCACCGAAGTTGCGGATATTCAAGCCTTAAGCCCTATCTATGTCGATTTTAAACTTACACAACAGCACACCCATAAAATCCATCTTCACGATGAGGTTAAATTAAAAACCGAGAGTGCTGGCGAGCTATCGGGAACAATTTACGCTTTGGACTCGTCGTTGGACGATGAAACCCGAAGTCTGCGAATTCGAGCCATATTTCCAAATGTCGATAATACGTTGCGCCCAGGGATGTTCGGCGAGATCACCGCGGCAATTGGGCCGAAACAGGCGGCCGTCGTATTGCCCAAAACGGCAATTCGCCAGCAGCCATACGCCAGCTCTGTATTTTCTATCGAAAAAAGCAAAAATCCCAACGGCGATCCTATATGGATAGCGCATGAAAAAATCATAAACATTATCGGTACCGACGGCGACAGCGTCATCATAAATTCAGGGGTTCAGCAAGGCGAACAGGTCGCGACGGCGGGCATATTCAAATTACGTGATGGGGTGCAAGTCGACATCAGTAAGCAGGCAGTTGTTAACGTCAGTGGCTGTGCTAAGGAATGCGATGAAAATCACTGAACGTTTTATTCGGAGGCCGGTGCTAGCGATAGTTGTCAATTTAATTATTATCATTGTTGGTTTACGCGCAATTTCGCTAATGCCGATTAGGCAATACCCGGCCATCAGCGCCGCAACCATCAAGATTACGACTAATTATCCCGGAGCAAGCGCCGGAACAGTCCGCGATTTCATTACTTCGCCGCTAGAGCGTCAAGTAGCATCGGCCGAGGACATCGATTACCTGCGATCGACCAGCATACAAGACCAGAGCATTATTGAGGCCCATCTCAAATTAAACGCAAACTATCACGATGCGCTAGGTCAAATTACCGCGCGGGTTAATGCAATCCGCAGTCAATTACCCGCTGCTACCGAATCTCCGATCGTTGATGTCGAACGTGCGGATGATCATCGAGCATTGCTGTACCTGGCATTTCAATCGAATTCGCTGTCGCAAATCCAGTTAGCAGATTACCTAGCGCGCACCATACAACCCGATCTTCAAACGATAGCCGGTGTGCAGCGTGTACAAATGCTGGGCGCGCGTCAGTTGTCGGTAAGAATTTGGATGGACCCCAAAAAATTGGCTGGATTTGGGCTTAGTTCGCACGATGTGGAATCCACATTGCTGAAGAACAATCATCTCTCTGCCATTGGACACACAAATGGCACCAGCACGTTCATCAATTTGCGCGCAAACACGGATGTTCACGATCTCGAAGGGTTACAGCAGCTGCCTCTAATAGCGAAAGACGGAGCAATCGTCAGGCTAGAGGAAGTAGCGAAAGTTGAAATTGGTGTAGAAAATTACGATGCGGAAACGCGTTTCAATCAACATAACGCAACGTATTTAGCCGTCTTTCAAACCCCATCCTCCAACTCTCTAGCCGTTAGTCGAATGGTAAAGGAGCGTCTCGAGCAATTGCGCTCCGGTATGCCTTCGGGTATTGAAATCGATATCGCTGACGACTCATCCGCGTACATTGGGGATGCATTGAAAGAAATCGGCAAGACACTTAGCGAAACGCTGCTAATAGTGGCACTGGTGATTTACGTCATTATGGGTTCACTGCGGTCTGTGCTGATTCCCTTGGTGGCCATACCTATTTCGATCTGCGGCGCTGTGCTGCTCGCTTATCTGTTTGGGTTTTCGATCAATTTGTTGACGATTTTGGCGGTCATCCTCTCGATTGGCTTGGTTGTCGATGACGCTATTGTTGTCGCCGAAAATGTTAACCGGCATATCGAAGAAGGTATGTCTCCCGTTGCAGCAGCTCTTCATTCCATGCGCGAGCTGGGAGGGCCGATCATTGCAATAACGATAACTTTAGCAGCGGTCTACAGCCCTATAGCACTTCAGGGTGGCCTTACCGGTATCCTCTTTCGTGAATTTGCATTAACACTTGCCAGCGCCGTTTTAGTCTCAGGCTTTGTAGCCTTGACGCTTTCGCCCATGATGAGTGCGAAGCTGTTGGGACGAAACAACGCGTCGAGTCGCATACATCACTATGTGAACGCCAAGTTCATCCTCACCCGAGAAACGTATGTTCGTTTTCTAACGCGCATCATCAGCGCGCCTCGAGAGATGATGGTCATTACGGTTACAGCGATTCTGTTGATCTTGCCGTTCTACTTTTTTTCACAAAAAGAATTGGCGCCAGCGGAAGATCAAGGCCGCATTTATGTATACATGACCGGGCCCGCGAACTCGACGGTTGAATATAGCGATACCTATGCTCGCGAAGTGGAAAAAATTTGGGTTGCTGATCCCGATACGCAATATTTTTGGCAATACACGGAGCGCACCGTTAGCAATACCGGCATTACGTTAAAGCCGTGGCGCGAACGCCACCGCAGTATTAATCAATTAATGTCGGAAATGTATTTTCGACTACGACCGATCAGCGGGATGACAGCGCTCCCGGCTGTCCCGAGTACTTTACCCAGTGGTAGCGATTTCGATGTGGAGATGATGGTTGTCGCGGATGATGATCCCGCGCGCATGGCCGAGTATATCGGCCAGATTATGAATAAAGCGATGGCGAGCGGCTTATTTCTCTACACAGACACCAGTCTTAAATACGATCTTCCGCAAGTAGAGATTCAGTTTGATCGAGACAAAATTGCAGCATTGGGAATCGACATGGAGTCGGTCGGCGAAGCGCTTTCGACCTTCCTTGGAGGAGCTTATGTTAACCATGTCGGATTAAATGGCCAGAGTTACAAAGTCATTCCGCAGCTGGCGAGAAAAGATCAGCTAGACCCCGAACAATTGACGTCGATATATATTAATGGCCCGAACAATTCTCAAATACCTTTGTCCAGTATCGCATCGCTGCATGAAAGTATTATACCGCGTACCTTAGAGCGCTTTCAGCAGCGTAACGCGGCCGCTATTTTTGCAGGCCTGTTACCCGGTGTAACCAGCGACACTGCGCTGGCATTTCTGGAAAAATCGGCACGAGAGGTGTTACCGCCGGGTTATAGCCTGGATTATGCCGGACAGTCCCGCCAATTGAGATCGGAAGGAAACTCATTAAACATCACTTTACTCTTTGCGGTCGCCATAATTTATTTAGTACTGGCAGCGCTCTTCGGCAACTTTCGCAGCCCACTTATTATTCTTCTCGGATCCGCTCCTTTGGCAATTTGTGGTGCTCTATTGTTCTCGTTCTTTGGACTCACCACGATAAATATTTATTCGCAAATCGGTTTAATTACCTTGGTTGGGTTGGTAGCAAAAAACGGTATTTTAATAGTGCAATTCGCGAATCAACGACAGGCTCAAGGATGTGAGAAAAAAGCGGCGATTCTTGAGGCCGCTCAGTATAGGCTGCGCCCTATTATCGTAACCTCCGCAGCCACTGTACTAGGCCATTTTCCCTTGATCCTCGCTAGCGGAGCCGGTGCCGCTGCTCGTCATAGCATTGGAATTGTGCTGGTAGCTGGAATGACCATTGGTACCTTATTCACTCTTCTCATTGTCCCCTCGCTGTACATGTTAATCAGCCCACCAACCGAGATGCGTAATAAAACAACTGGGTTCGAATCGGCACGAGACAGTCTGACCGGCAACGCACCCGTTTAATTGTTGAATTCTTCAGAAATAAATATCGGAGCAGGTATGGATATCGCAGAGAACGTTAAGAAAGTCGAACAACAAATCCGTAGCGCTTGTGCAGAGGCAGACCGCGATTATTCCAGCGTTACCGTGATCGCGGTGAGTAAAGGGCAACCGTTACAGGTGATACATGATGCGGTAGCTGAGCGCCTTTCTAACTTTGGTGAAAACTATGTGTCAGAAGCGGTCACCAAAATCGATTCATACACGGGGCAGCCGATCTGTTGGCATTTCCTTGGCCCGCTACAATCGAATAAAACTGCTGCAGTAGCTACTCATTTTGCATGGGTGCATAGCTTAGACCGTCTTAAAGTCGCTCAGCGACTTTCTGCACAACGGCCAGCGAATCTTCCACCACTGAATGTTTGTGTTCAAGTCAATATTGACAACGAAAATACAAAAAGCGGAGTTTCCGAGATAAAGGTTCCATATCTCATCGAAATGATATCGAGGTTACCCCACATGACTGTTCGAGGTCTTATGGCCATCCCTTCTCCGGATAACTCCGACGATGAGCGTGTTCGAAGTTTCGCCCGCATGCGGCAACTTTTTGATCGCCAGCGCGAAAATTGGCCGCATCTCGACACGCTATCAATGGGAATGTCGAAAGACTTCGGTCTCGCAATTCGAGAAGGTGCTACGATGATCCGAATTGGGACAAATATTTTTGGTGCGCGCCAAAGCGCGGCAGTTGCAAATCAATTAACTCCTATTGAGCAATAACTAACGACACTACATAGCGAGATTAACGATCAGCACCCTGCAGCAGCATCACCAGAAAACTAATAAAACCTGCGGTGATGCCGGATATGCCATGATCCGGGTATTCGTAGAAATTTATCTTGCTGCGCCTATCGGGTGTTGATGCGGCATTACGACGCAATTGCGCGCTGCGCACAAGATGTTCGAGGGGAATATATAAAATTTCGCTAACCTCGGATGATTGCGGCATCAGCAGAAGCGACGGAGAAATAGTTCCGACCACGGCGATTACATCCAAGCCGTCAATGGTTCGCTGCACAGGAAGCATGCCACCATATTGAAATCCATCGGGCCCCAAACGAATTTCCTCCCACGCTTCACGAAGCGCAGTTTTACAAAATGTTTCGTCACGTGGGTCTCGCATACCTCCTGGAAAAGCAATATTTCCGGGGTTTCTTGACAGGCTTTTGCTGCGACGCGTCAATAATATGCGTGGGGCGGCTTCATCGGTGATCGCAATCAAAACCACAGCATCGGCACGCGCGTGCTTTCTTCCAGCACTCAAAATTGTTAGTCGTCGTTTAAGGAACGCTAAAAGATTTGGTGGTGGCATCCTCTAGCTAGTGTCCTTCGATAGGTCGTACGAAATCGTTACTTTGGCCGAACGGTATTTGACCTTCTTGTGTCTTAAGCGAATTGTTGGGCCCAACCAACCATTCATTTAAATCGTTGATGTCCTTTGGATTCAGCGTGCCGGCCTGTTGTTTTAATTTCAGTATGTCGAGCACATAGTCATAACGCGCATTCGCATAATCGCGCTGCGCCGAATAAAACGTGCGCTGCGTTTGCAATACATCGACGATGTTGCGCGTGCCGACTTCATAACCGGCGCTGGTGGCATCGAGTGCGCTTTGCGCGGACACGATCGATTGCGAGCGCGCTTTTACGCGTTGCACATCTGTCGACGCCGCGATGTGGCGTGCGCGCGTGCCTTGCACCACCGTTCGCTCGGTATCGATGCGGCGCTCGAGCGCAGCGTTGTATTGTGCGTAGGCTTGGCGTTGCGCCGAGCTGGTGTAACCGCCGCTGTAAATCGGCACGGTCAACTTCAGCATCGCCATTTTGGTGGTCGAATCGGAATCGGGCGGAAAACTGAACAGCGACTCGGGTGTGGTCGACTGCGCGCCGTCCACGCGATTTTTTTCGTAACTTAAATTGCCGCTCAATTTGGGCGCGTGTTCGTAGCGTTTCGCGGCGGCATTTTCCTGTGCGGCTTCCATCGCATAAAAAGCCGCATGGAGCGATGCATTGTTCTCGAGCGCGAATTTCACCCAGTCGCCGCGATCGCTGGGGCTCGGTTCGGATACCGGGAAATCTTTATTCAGCGGCCACAGGTTTTCGTGAATCTGTCCGGTGAAGGTCGATAAGGTTTCGTACGCCGTCGCCAGATCGCCTTCGTCGCCGAGTCGCTGCGCGACGCTGGCGTCATAGGCAGCGCGCGCTTCATGCACGTCGGTGATCGCGATGAGGCCGACATCAAAACGCTGTTGTGCCTGATCGAGCTGGCGCTTATCGGCGAGTTCCTCCGAACGTGCAACCTGCAAATTGTCCGATTGGCGCAGCACGGTGAAATACGCGTCGGCGACGCGGATGATTAAATCCTGCTGATCGGCCGCAAATTGCGCTTCGGCCTGTTTGCTGGTCAGCTTGCCACTTTTGAACGAGAACCATGCGGGCAAATCGAAAAGCGGCTGCGATAACGAAACGCCCCACCCGCTGTTCGTCGTATTGGTGCGCGTATTGACCGGGCCGGTTTGGCCGACGAAATTCGGAAACGTGCCAGTAAATCCAGTGATGCTCTGCGCATCGCTGTCGACTTTGCGCCGACCATAATTCGCATCGCCCTGCACTTGCGGCAGCAAGCGCGATTTTGCCTGTTGCTCGGTTTCGATATTGGCTTTGTAACTCGCTTCGGCCGCGCGCAATTTTGCATCGTTCTTCAGCGCTAATTCGTAAATGTCCCGCAGCGTGTCGGCAGTAGCAAACGAAGAGAAAAATTCCGATAATAGTAAAGCGATCAAAAAAAATTTTTGCACTTTAAATCCTGCGTGTTGTGAAATATCAATCCATTCAGCTGTGTACGTCATCGCGACCATGCGGTCTATACATGCCGCCAATCCCAATCGGTCATGCCATGAAGAATTCGGCGCTGGACTGCGTCATATGCCCGCCGTCCACTGGTATGGCAATACCACTGATGTAATTACCGGCGTTGCTGGCAAGCAGCAGTAACGGGCCGGCAATATCCTCCGCCGTTCCCAAACGTTTAGCGGGTGTGTTATTGATTAATCGGATGCCGGCGCTCGAAGAGAAAAATCTTGCATTCATTGCCGTTTTAAAAAAGCCGGGGCAAATTGCGTTAACACGGATATTTTTCTGCGCCAGCTCGAAGGCCATCGCACGCGTGAGTTGCAACACGGCAGCTTTCGAGGTTGAGTATACCGCCTTGCCGGTAGGGCTCTGACCCAGACCAAAAATAGAAGATATGTTTATAATGCTACCCGCTCGTTCGGAATTAATTAAACGATCAATGCAGTAACGCGACACTCGCCAGACGGACTTAACGTTTGTCCCAATCTGCGCTTCCCAATCTTTATCTTCTATATCATTAAATTTCCGGTGAATCGATATACCAGCATTATTTACAACGATATCCGGCACTAAGCGCAGCGCATCTATTTGTGCGAAAGCATTAACAATGCTGTCTTCCGCATTCACATCCATCGCTATGGCATATGCCTTTCCGCCCTCTTTCTCAATAGCATCGGCGAGTGCCTGGAGTCGGTTTAATCGGCGTGCGCACAATATTATTACCGCCCCCTGCCGTGCCAGTATTCTGCTGCAACTCTCACCTAATCCGCTCGACGCACCCGTCACAAGCGCCGTTCTCCCTCGCAAACAAAAAAGATTCTGGCTGGGAGTAGATATTCCGCTTACAGGCTCCGCCGTCATATTAAGGTTTCTATCCCCTCTTAAAGGTTTTTATTCAAAAAAGTTTGTCGCGTTTTTTAGGCCATACGGCCAATATAGCGAGTATAAATGCAGCGTGCGTCCGTTTATGCGTTTGTATTTTGGATTTACGCCGTCGGTTGAAATTTCCTCAGTATTTTTTCAGCGACCACAGGAGCGCTTGGCAGTCAGGCACATTAATAAGCCGGTATTTCACGACCAAAAAATAACAACGATGGATCATTAGCTGTCAATCGCAAGTTCGCTAGTTATTCCATTCATAATTTTTAAAATTATTAGTCCCCGCGCCTGATACAAGAGCGCGGTGCCGAAAACTCAACTTTAGATTCCCATAAAATTATGGGATCTGCAGTCACCCTAAAGGAGGCTTCCTTTTAAAGTGCGCATAATCCTTCTGGGTTATTTTTAATTGTGATAATTGAATGACAGAATCGTTAAACGGGAATTAATAATCGGTGGTTAATTTCCCACGTGGAAGGGATGTGGATGTCGATGTCGAATTCATCTTTAAATCGTCTCAGCTCTGAGCCGAATTATTTTCCATTGTCCAGCCAGCAAAAATTATGGGTTAACTACGGACTTTGTGAGCAATCAAGTTACGGCAGCACGCTCGCTAGAGCTTCGCTACTGCAAGGAAAATTAAATCGATCGGCGCTAACCCGAGCATTATTAATGGCCGCGGAACGACATCCTATGATGCGTGTTCGCTTTGCGAAGGTCGGCAACAATGTTGTACACCGCTTGGAGTCCCATCAAAAACTGGCTCACAGCGAAATCGATTTAACGCACCTCCCGGAGCTTGAACGAATTCCACATGCTGACAAGTTGATTGGAAATCTTGTCTGGCAACCCGGTCCGTTTCTTGAAAAAGCTCCTTTTCGTAGCGCAGTAATAATTCTCGACCAGCTCCGCACAATATTCGTTATTGCATCAGATCACATCGTGTGCGAAGGAGCATCCCAAGATATTCTGGTAAAGGAAATAAATGCGCTTTATAGAAGTTACGTAAATGAAATCGCACCGCCTCTCCTGCCAGCAGCGGGCCAATATTGGGACTATGTGAAATGGCAGGAAAATTGGTTGGCGTCGGATAAAGCTAAGCGACATGTCGCTGAATGCGACAGGCTTTTGTCGAGTGCTCGTCTACCCTTCGAAGAAGACAAAAGTATTACCACTCAACCACCGAGAAAGTTGGCAATATTCACCTTAATGCAAGAACAAATTGCTCTTGTCGATGCCTATTGCCGCGCAGAAAACTGTTCACGGTTTATTTTCTTTTTAACGGCCTACGTTTATTCAATAGTGCAATTCACTGGTAATGATAGTGTTACTTGCACATACCCTATAGCGCTCAGGAATGGTTCAGCCTTTCAACATTCCGTTGGTTATTATTCTGCACTATCGATTATGCAGGTCTCGCTGCCCCAAAAGGTGTCATTTCGCGAGGCAATAAAACTGGTAGCGACGGCATGCCGCGAGGGATACGCGCACCACAGTGCATTGATGAGTTGGTCTGTCCCTTTAAGTAATACGCTGTCTTTTGCTTACTATAATTTCGACCGTCCACATTGGGATTTTGAGAATGTAAACGCAACGGAATACACATGGAATCTCGAGCCTTCTTTCTCCAGTAAGCATCTATATTTACCGCCCCTACTCGCTGTTCGTCCAAAAGCAGATGGCACACTTGATTTCTGTCTCACACATGTGACTCATGGACTATCGCCCAATCCCGACGAAACGTTTGTGGCGGATATTGAAGTATTGATCAAACAACAAATTTCCACCTAATCATGTCGCCGCTAAATTTTAGCGCAATTTTCATTTAAAGGAGCTTCTATGGAACGCAGTGAAATTTCTCAGCTAATTAGCGACACCCTAAGAGGGCTTTTCGATACGGATATTATTGCCGCGCCGATCGAAGTGACCGATTCTACGGTATTAATTGGGGATGGGGCAGAGCTTGACTCGATGGCGTTTGTGACCTTCTTTGCTGATCTTGAGCAGGCAATATCCGATAAAGTCGGCAGAGCAGTATTTTTATCGCTCGACAAAATTACTGACTTCGATGCGGAAGATCCCAAGGTAACTACTTCCGATCTAATTTCCCACATTGAAGAAGAAACCTCTGTAAGCATTGCATGATATTTCGTGATCGAAATAAGCGGGCCGGGAGCGAGGGATTACCCATAAGTAACCTCTAGCTTCCACATAAATCACCACTCTGCTAATTAATAACAAACGTGGGATGCGGTTAACTATGGATTATTCTGATTTCGTCTTTAGAGTTTTTTCTTGTCTTAACCGTGGATGTCAGGCGGAAAATGATATTGGTACTGTACTCGATGTCATCCGAGAATATGCCGATCTGAGTTTTGCTGCATTAATCATTACACCACCGTCGCGCGCTCTTTCTCCGCAAATTATCGGCGCTGAGAGTGACTTGGATGTAATTCGCGCCCATGGTGCCGATCTGCTGGCACTGAGGGGCCACGGCGAGTTGTTGACCAAAACGCCAAAGGTCATCGATCTTGAGGATGAGAAGTTTTGCGATGAACAATTTAGAAATCTATTCCTTCACAAGATAAAAGTCGTTCAAGTGTTATGCCTCGATTTTGAGATAGGCGAAACGCAGTTTCGATTACGATTCGGAAAAGCGGCGCGGCAAAGTTATTTCACATCCGAACAATGCGCAGAGATAACTAAAATATGTCCGTTTATTCGAGATTATTTTCAGCGAGTAAGAACAACGGCAGTAAATACGAGCGTAAAGATAATTTCAGAAAAGCTGCTTAAGTCGAGTCAAATTGGCATCGCCCTAATAAATATTCACGGCGAAATATTTTACATGTCTGATCTTATGGAGGAACTTCTCGAGCGGTCGTCCACCTTCCTCTGTAATAACAATCGATTAATCTCACACTCCAAGGAAGGACAGCTTAAGCTTCAGTGCATGATTTCGGAAACAAATACATCGAACCCGATATCAATAGCATCGTTATCCTGTAAGAATAATCAGAAATTCACCTTTGCAGTTTGCTATGGTCCGCCTCCGGAATCCACGATTCCAGTTGATGATGAGTATTATACATGTCTTATTTTTTCTCCAAAGACAGACTATGTTGGAATATCGGCGCTGGCTTCTCTATGGCGGATTAGCCCCGCGGAGCAGCGGTTATTGAATGCGGTCATGGAGTTCAGCAGTATTAAGCGGGTGGCGAAGGAACTTGGGATTTCACCCAATACCGCGAAAGTCCAACTTAAATCTGTGTATCGAAAGATTGGGGTTGATAGCAAACCTCTTTTGGTCAAATGGCTATCAGCCGCAAATAACTTTGAGGCGTTGCTTTGTTAATCTATTCGAAAACTGCTTTTTCCTGAAGCTAACGCAACGTGCGGATTTCGACGGCGCGCCAAAAGTCGCACTGCAGCGATTTGGACATAGCGCCGCCGAGGCGAAGCCGGTATTTCTCGCTTTTCGTAGCCTGAGTAATAATCGGTACGCCGGTGTGCGTCGAGCTGGGCAACACCGGCGTCGGACGACTATCAATAATACTTGAAGGTATGGCGCGAACGTCGTGCGTATCGAGAGGCGGCCGGCGCCAATCTCGGCGGTCATTTAAGACAAGTCATTGCTGAGCGGGCTGAGATCTCCTGTCCGTCTTAGAAACCGAATCCAGCAATAAATTGCAGGCAAAATCGAAGGAATTTGAAGCCAACACGCAAACCCTGATTGAGAAAAATAAACAACTCGAGCAAACCTGCAGGCCGCCCTCAATTCCTTGCAAGAAGCCAGCGCGCAGCAAGCTCATGATCTTTTAAAAAAGCAGTCAGTGCTCACGAATTCAAAAGAAGACAGCCAAATTTTACGAGAAAGCTTGGCGAAGGAACTCGGCAGGCGTGAAGTTCTAGAGCATGCGTCAAGGAGCGAGATGAACAGATCATAGCGCTGCAAAAGGAGCTCAAGGTTGCCCTCTCTCGTAATGAAATTCTCGGCAGACTTCGGCTACCAAGATCGCCGAGATTCATCAGGCCCAACACAAAGAGCGTGATCAACGAGTGCTAATAAAGGAAAAATCGAAAGAGATTAAACGCCCGAATCGTGAAATTGCCATCTGCGTACCCATAGCGAAGAAGGGTTAAGTAGATTGAGCCGGGCAATCGCGAAGCTCCTCCCTCGAAGCAAAGAAAAGCGAACCACGAAGAAATCGGTTTGAGGCTCATACCTGATGTAACACGGCTTCTGGATGGGAAGAAATGAATGGTTTCCGATGTGAATACTTTGCGTGGAGTGTGAACACCTTAGTTGGAAAATGTGAACACTTTGTTTGGTCGTCCATCGGATTTTTGCCACAACATGCCACGGTGATCACTCCAGTTAACCGCTCAAATACGGCGCAGGTAATCAGATTACGTGGATCAGTTTTGGACCGTCATCAAGGCGCGCGCTTGAGAAGCCCGATGGCATACGAAACGTAGTAGCCAGCAATGGTCCCCAAGATGGCGAGCGTAATGGGGCTAGTGGCGAAGGCCGCCTGCGAGGACGGTTGAGCTCCGTACGCATAAATCTGCACTAGCCGCAAGACGACTCGGCCAACAAGGAGAAGAGACAAAGCGACTCCCAAGTGAGCGCTCGGTGTGTAGAAGAGCCCGATTGAAGTGATTTCGAACTTTGTGCGGCGAAGACCATAGATGCCCAGCGCGATTCCGACGCCGGCGCCACCTGCCAACGAAAGTAAACTGGCTGGATGAGCAAGCAATGCGGGCAGAACCAGCACGAGCAGCAGAGGAAAAAAGACAGACGTTGCGATAGCTCTGTTACGAGAAAACGACTGACGACCCACCATACGCCGCATACGCGAATACATGCGCCAAGCAAGGAGCGCACCGACGCCGAGCGAGACAAGTAGTGAGGGGTGAGGTGCCGCGGCCATCACCATTGAATGCCTAACGAGGCTGTAGAAAAACTGATTTAAAGCGGCTGAATTTCATCGCGGGCTCTCCCTGATGTTTGCCATCGCATTTTATTGATATGAATTCATCTATCGATTCAGATTCGCTCAATAGAGCGTTTTAGCGATTGTTCCTATGCCGCTATCGGCCCATACCGCATGATCTTCTCAATATTGTGGATCATACAAAATAATTGCCATTGTCCCTGCACTTTATTTTTCCCGCGCAGGCTGAATCGCCGCAGTTTCTTGCTTGCCGTGATATTCGCAAACACCGGCTCCACGCTCGACATGCGGTGGCAGTATATCCGTTTGCCATGGTCGCTGTCGACGCGCTGTCGCATCCAATCGGTATAGGCGGGTTGGCTGCGGATCGTGAACGAGACTTGCCGGCCATGCCCTTTGCGATGATCGGCTTGTTCAGGCTTTTGCATGGAGCGTTTTTTTAAATCGCAGTGCCGACATTGCAACAGCCGTCCTTCATATAACAGCGTGACTTGTCCACTATCGCGCGTGAGTTGCCCTTGCAGTCGCAGCGATTCGCCCGCTGGGCACACGCAGGTCTTTTTTATAGGGTCGAACGTAAATTCAGTGGCGGGAATGACATTGAGCACACGCGGCTGGTCTTGATGACGCTGACCGTATTTGCTTTTCTGCTCCGCAAATTTTGGGTCGCGCGAGCGGAATTGATTGTCGGGAATGTACGCATAGATTCTTTGATCGTGCAGGTACCGCATATTCGCTTCGTTCGCGTAACCGGTTTCGGCGGTTACCGTGGCTTTGTATCTCCCTTTATAGATATCTGTGCGAATGCCCAAATCCTGATAACGCGTTTTAATTCGCTCCAGCACGGGTTGCAGCGTGTGGTGTTCCTGGCCATGACCAAACGCTAGCGCATCGACAATGACTTGGTGTTTCTTATCGACGGCCGCGACACCGTTGTAGCCCTGAATCGTGCCTTTGCTCGTGGTCATCTTCGCCGACTCGTTGTCGGTGATATTGCTTTTAATCTCGTTCTGCTGTTTGCCTTGCCCCATCCGTGGGGCTTGTGTCTTTAGGAAGCGATCAATTTTGTCGAAGGCATGATTGAGCGTGTCGATGGTTTGTTGCGAACGACGCACGCGCTCATCGTGACCGGGATCTTTTTTGTCGAGTCGGCGGTGCTCTTTCAGGCAATAGTGAATGCGTTGTTGAATCTTTTTTGCGCTTGGCGTCGAGCTCTTTAAAGGTGCCCGACCATTCCTTGGCGGCATTCGACGGTAATTTACAGCCATCGATCGCAAACAGTTCATTACCCAACAAACCTTGCTGGTGACACACCAACAGAATTTGCTCAAACAGTTGCTCAATCTGTTTCGGATAACTGCTGACAAAACTGGCGATGGTGGTGAAGTGCGGCACGCTATCGCACGACAGGGCCTTGAAGATCACATTGGTTTCACAGCACCATTGAATCTCGCGGCTCGACGTGATACCTCTGGAATACGCGAACAAAATAATCTTTAACAAAATCGCCGGATCGTAAGCCGGTCGACCACCATCGTCGTTCTGGTAGGCCGGATAAAAAATGGAAAGATCGAGCCTGGAATCGATCAGGTGATGAATGGCGTGCTCGAACGTACCTGGCTGCAATTGATCGGCGTAATTAATCACGATCATTGCATTCTGGCTGTAGTCGTAGGGTTTGAATTTCGGCATCGGCATCACTCCGTGTGCGATGCGCTGAATTTATCAAAATCAGCAAGAAAAAATAGGTTTTTCTACAGGCTCAACGCCGAGTACAGGGGCTGGTAAACGCGCAGCGTTTGATAGTACCAGCAGCCGAAGGCTGCGAATAATTAACGCTTACATTGCTTGAATATAACCCCCATAGCTCGATCCTTCTTCTCTGATTACGCAATGCGGGACGAGGGACTCGTCGCGCGACCAACCACAAAACTTTAAGCCGCCAATTTTCTACCGCAGGCTGCAACAGCCTCATCTTTACTGCACATACCGTAAATGGAACACTAAGAAAAGCGCAGCCATCTTTTTCGAAACATCAAGATTTGGATTGATGTCAGCACTGGCTGTTGTACAAGAAATTTCGCTCATTTCCGCAGGCGAGCCAAAGCTTAGCGGATGCGTCTGTTCATGTCGTACCGGCAAGCCGTTGTTCTTATTGTTGGAAGCCGCGCCATACTTCGATGGGGCCACCTTCCCTAGTCGACATCAAAATTAAACGGATTCTTGTAAATTGTCCAGTTGTCAACGCTGTTTGTGTAGTCGTGTTCCTTAAAAGTCCATTTTGCTTAGAAGAGAGTTTTCTTTATATATGCTAAACCAAGCCGCAAATTCAATAAAAATTCTTTAATGCGAAGGCTCTCAAACATTGCCTTTTTAGAAACAGAAAGATTCTTTGATAAAAATGGGTCGATTCTTTCTCTAACTTGTTCTAGAAAACTTTTGTTATTGATAGCGTATTGCTTATTGAAAATCCGCGAAAAATATCCCTCATCCACTCACTGTGTTTCTCCTTGTTAATGCTGACCTGCCCCCACTAAACAGTGCCACGGGCGATTTAGTAAAGTCCATTTTCGAACCGAGAATGGACATGAAGAAGCGCTTTACCGAAGAACAAATCATTGGCTTTTTGCGGCAGGCTGAGGCCGGCGTTGCGATCAAAGATCTGTGCCGACAGCATGGCTTTAGCGATGCATCGTTTTACACGTGGCGCGCTAAATTCGGCGGCATGGAAGCGTCCGACGCGAAGCGACTGCGCGACCTTGAAGCTGAGAACGCCAAACTCAAACGGCTATTGGCGGAATCGATTCTCGACAGTGAAGCGTTGAAGGCAGCGCTAGACCGAAAGCGCTAAGCCCGCAAGCCAAGCATGAAGCAGTCATGACAATGCGCGAGAAGACCCCAATCTCGGAACGTCGTGCCTGTCGGCTAGTGGGTCTATCGCGCACGGTGCTGCACTACGAGCCACTGCCGCAAACCGATAATGCGCAGTTGCAACAGCGCATGGTGGAGCTGGCTGCCGAGCGGCGGCGCTTTGGTTATCGCCGCATCCATGTGTTGTTGCGGCGCGAAGGCGTCGAGGCGAATCACAAGCGTGTATTTCGTTTGTATCAAGCGGCTGATCTGAGTGTCCGGCGATGTCGCAAGCGCCAACGTGTTGCCGTCGAACGCGAGCCGTTGCACGCACCAGCACAACCGAATGCCGTGTGGTCGATGGATTTTGTGATGGATGTTTTAGCGAATGGTCGACGACTGAAATGCCTGACCATCGTCGATGACTTCACCAAAGAGTCCGTCGATCTCGTAGTGGATCACAGCATTTCGGGTATTTACGTGGCGCGTGTACTTGATCAAGCGGCGCAGTTTCGCGGCTACCCCGGCGCCATTCGCACGGATCAAGGGCCCGAGTTCACGTGCAAAGCTCTCGATCAATGGGCCTATCAACACGGCGTGCAATTGAAGTTGATTCAGCCAGGCAAGCCAACACAAAATGCGTTTATCGAAAGCTTCAACGGTAAATTTCGCGATGAATGTTTAAACGATCATTGGTTCACATCGCTTCCGCAAGCCCGAACCATCGTTGCGGAATGGCGGCGTGACTACAATGAATGTCGACCACACAGCACATTGAATTATTTAACACCCGCTGAGTTCGCCGCACGCCATCGCAACGAGCTGAGTGACAAATCGCAACAGGAAATACTTTAATGCCAACCACGGACTTTGCTAAGAGACCAATGGCACTACTCGTGGGGGCAGGTCAATGCGACACCTAATAAATCCCGATGTGTTGGCTCTGTATCAGCCTGTGAACGAGCGTATTCAGAACCGGATTACATGTCGAGTGCCAAACATCGGCGCTGAAAGATAAGCTGGGTAATACCGAAAATTGATTGGAATGAACTAAAACCATAAACCTAAAATGCGGTATCCATTAGATCATTATTATTTTGCTCGTCCTTAAGTGCGCGACTTTATTCTCGGCTCACATCTGGTTTATGCGAACCTTCTCGCGAGTTTGTTGCGATCGCTCGAGCGCTGCTACTACCATTTGCGCATGAAGCGCTTCGGCGAAGTTTGGTGACGCCGCCGCTCGACCGGCGATCGCTTCCTTCATACTATAGAACATTCGAGCCATTGACATCATAAATGGCCGAGCATTTGCTTTGCTGAGTCCCGTGCCAGGCACCTTATAGAAGCGCTCTGGAATATCCACCCAATCGCCGACACTAGAACCATGCGAAATGAGCCGCCCATCACCGGCATAGAGCCGCGCAGAAACGCCGTTACCAAAACTAGTATCAACAAGCTGTAACCGGCCCATATCTCCCCAGACTTCAACACGTAAACAGACAGCATCCGGGGTGCACCAGCCTGTTTGTAAGTTACCAATAGCTCCGTTGGCGAGCTTGAGCGTCGCGCAGCCTAGATCGTGAGTTGTCGGCTCTATTCGGCTTCCGTCTGGAAACTTCCAAAGCTTTATTCCAGTTGCAAGCTCTCCACAAATCTCCTCGACGGGGCCCAGCAGGTGAGCTAAAAGCAACGTGGCGTGCGCACCAAAATTACGCCAACCACTTGCTCCGCTGTCAATATCGCCGAGCCAAGGATAAGGACTCATACCGCCTTCCGGCCAAGCAGCGAGGGGATAAGTAAATTGGTCATAATTTATCAGTGGCATCATGAGCTGCACATTGAAACCCAACGGCATGCCAATAAATCCCTCATCGATAAGCTCTTTCATGTGCATTACGGCTGGCATGTGGCGAAATTGAGCATCAATAACACCGATGATGTTCTGCTCGCGTTGTGCATCTAGCATAGAACGCGCCTGTGCAATATTCATTGCGAATGGCAATGCATTGTAAACGTGTTTACCGCTAGCGATGGCAGCCATAACCATATTGTATCGATAAGACGGACGACCACCGACATCAATAATGTCGATATTCGGGTCTGCCATCAAATCAGCAATGTTCCAGTAAGCTTTTTCAATTCCGAATTTCTGTGCAGCAGCTTCAGCAGTTTCCCGATGCGCAGTACATACTGCGGCAATTTCAACATCTTCAAAGAGGCGCCAAGCTGGGCTGTGAAATTTCAACCCCCAATTTGCTCCGATAATACCGACTTTCAACTTTTTTTGATTTAAGGACCTGCCATTCATATTAATATCACCTATGTATTACTCATAGCTGGAGAATCAACCAGATCAAACTCGATGTGTAGCTCTTTCAACGAATTAAACATATTGCTTCTTAATTTTATCGCTTCGCCAATTTGTCTTGGATCGTTTATTTTTTTTATGATTTCACGAAAAATTGTCACCATTTCGAGCCGTGCCAGACTTGCACCGATGCAGATATGTTCACCAGAGCCAAAAGACCGGTGCTCACTACTATTTATTCGCTCAATGTCAAAATAATTAGAGCTCATAAATATATCTTCATCATGATTTGCGGATAAGAAAAACATAACAACTTTATCTCCTTTTCTTATTTGGCATTCGCCCACCATGACATCGCAAGTTGCGGTACGACGATGTTGAATCACTGGCGTCTCAAACCGCAATATCTCTTCGACAGCCTGATGAATTAAGTGAGGATAGTCTTGCAGCTTCTTGTACTGATCCGGATGCTCAATAAAAAGCCGCATACCATTTGCGATTGCAGATCGAGTGGTGACGTTTCCGGCAACAAAAAGCATTAGAAAAAATGCAGAAAACTCATCAAGATCGACCCCTTCATCTTTTTCCACCCCACTTAATAACATATTAACCAAGGGAGTGCGCTGCATAGTGGCTTGCTTCTCGGCAAATTTCCTAGCGTACTGAAGAACGGAAAAGTACGCCTGCTCGCCGGTCATTCCTTCGCCTGTAATATCCGGATCTTCATTCGCGAACATTCGTTCAGCGCAATAAAAGAGCTCGGGTCTATGCTCATCAGGGATTCCGAGTAGCTCACTAAGAGCTTTCAGCGGAAGTTGGCATGCGACTTCTTTAACAAATTCACACCGTCCCTTGCCAATCACTGAGCTAACAATCGCGCTGCATATTTCGGTAAGCCGCGGCTCTAGTAACTCTATTGCACTTGGAGTGAACGCTTTTCGGACAATCCGTCGGATCCTAGAATGTTCAGGAGGATCCATATTGATCACCATCGATCGCATAAATGCCATAAGGTTGTCGTCAAACTCGTCATATAAGGCCGATCTAGCTGCTGACGAAAACAGTTTAGGATTTCTGGCCACAAAATCGATATGTTCACGTTTAGTTATTGCCCAATAGCCAATGCCAGTGCGCGGATCCTCTTGCCATGATACCGGGCTATTGTTGCGCAGCTGCGCGAATATAGAGTGGTATGTGTAACCCAGATAGATATCAGGGTTTGCTAAATCGTGCATAGGACAGGCGCGCATATTTATTCCTCATAACATCGTAGGTGATTAATCTTAAGGCTATCTTTAATATCGATCAGAATTAGCATTGCGGGATTAACAACAAATCGTTTCGTAGAGCCGGATAAATTCGTAAATCTGTACACGTAACCACTGATACCATGGATTTTTATTCTTCAGCTAAACATTTTCCTCTAAAAATGTTGTCATATTTATTTTTCGTTGCATCTCCAACGAACTTCAAGAACCAATCGTAAAAAACATGCTGCGATAACGAAAATGTTTAATTTATAAAGCCATATTCTCCGATGCTGAATAGATGGTATTTCATGTCATTTTAAGGACTTATATTCATTCGAATGTCTCAGTTACTAATACTTCCACAGAGAGATTCCCGATCTTAATAATACCTCGCGGTTCTTTATAGTCATAAAAAAATCGCTTCATCTAAGCGCGATATATTTACATACTGGAAGTATTTCTAATTACGATTTTCGTAATTTACGCCATCCGATGTATTACCTAAAAATTAGGAATTTCGACCGATTCATATAATTTTCAATCCAGGTTCATCAAAGTCAAAAATGAATCCAAATCTTCAGGAAGATAAGCGTAAGCACTAGTGCGTCCCGCCGATTGTTTGATGGCGTCAACATCGGCTGAAATAATCAATTTAAACTTCCCCGTTCTTGGATCTACTGGTAACTCATTTTTTTGAATAACGTCAAAGACAACATTACTCATCAGCTTTTGATCAAGAATTTTGCGCACCCTTTTTCTAGTTTCAAACAATGCCTGCTCACGCTGATGAACATCAAGTGCTGGATCTAGGCATACTAAGAATTCAAACGAAGTCTCGCTCTTCAGGTGCATCTGAAAGCGCACTACACCGGGAATAAATAGCTCAACAATGCTTAGTGGATGAATAAAATCTTTAACTCCATCCTTGTTTATAAAAGTCGGGATAGTTTCAGATCGACCTATGATGCTATTGACCACAATGTAAGGAGAATCAACGGGCTGTGGTGTTATTGGCCGAAGGACATCTGACATCTGATATCTGATTAGCGGTAGTGTGTAGTTGAATAAATTAGTTACCACAGAGTGATCACTATAGAACTCGTACACGAGATCATCGTTAAATAAAGTCATTGTGTTTTCATCGTGATTAGAAACACCCATCAGCATATGCTCAGTGGAGCCATAGGTATTGATGGCTTTACACCCGAATGTAGACTCCAAAAATGTTCTGTCTGCAGGCGTCATCGCCTCTCCCGACGTTGTTATCCCGCGCGGAGAAATTTTCAGAACACCTTCACGTTGCTTAGTGGCAAGTATCTTTAATGCAGTTGTATATCCACTGAGAATGTCTGGTTGGAGATCGTTCAATTTCTCCAACGTTTGCTGCAAAGGAGAATTAACTTCAAATAGGTGGACATCAAAAAGAAATCTAGTAATCCCGTTTTTTAATGAGGTAACCGCAGAGACACCTCCAAAATGTCCACCTATCGCAGCGTAGTAGGCAAGCTTAGTCCGACTCCGCTTGCGCTCCGACTGCGTTTTTGCGGACGCCTCATGAGAGCCTCGCGGCACTGCAGACTGCAATCCGCATGTCCATTCGTTATCCGAAAAAATGAAATAGCCCACCTCCCCCGATGACCCAGATGTGTGTAAAACGTGATATTTATTCAAAAATAGCTCGGACGGAGATTTGGAGCGCTGCAAAAATTTCGCAACGGCATGTTTTGTAATGTGCTTATCCGTCACAATCTGATCGAAATTTTCGATCAGCATCGATTTCGTTAGAACTGGAAAATGCGATGGTTTGCATGTATCAACATCTATCTCTCTTTCATTGACAATATCTGCGTAGAACAACGAATTAGAGACCGCGTGCCTTACTAGCTTTCGGAATTTCTTTAGCTGCATGTCTTCGAATTCGACTCTCGACATTGCGGCATGACGTTTCAGTTCAGAAATTTTTTTTATTGCAGTGATAGACCTGATTATTTCCTTCATGAGGATCTCCATCTTTGTAAGCTACTAGAATTTTTTTCTACCTTTACTAAACCGAATTAGACAGAACCTTTTATGCCTATTTTATGGGTAGGGATATCTACTGAAAATGGAAAATAAATAATCTATTAGATCGATGTCCATTCAACTAATATTTTAAATGTGATTTTTCACCATGAGCGCCGGCGCATTACTTGGCTCCGGATAAAAGGTGTCGATAATTTTTGGCGGGTTATTTCTAATGCAATAGAGATTAAATTGAGGCGGCGCTATCTGTTAATCGTGGTGAAACTCACGGCTGTCGCAGGTCTATTTCATTAGCACAAGATCAGCTTGTTTTTACGCTCGCAGAAGATTCGCCCGTATGCGGCGCCGTAACAAGACTGATGCGCTTCCAGCGATCAGATTTAAAATAAAAAATTGAAATCGCCAAATTTATTGAGGTGGATAATGGAAACGACAACCACAATCCGTTTTCCCTAAGTCCAGAATATTTCGACAAATAAACGGAAAGCGGAATTTGCACGAAGCATAAGCCGCCCGCTGACAAAAACATAGCAATAGCGGTATCACCCGCTCCTCGATAAAATCCCATTAAAGCCAATTGAACTCCGACAGCACCAAAGCCAACGGACATATAACGCAGAACTGTGGCGCTCTCCGTAATAAGTAACTGATCATCAGGTACAAAGAAGTTTATGATTGGAGTAGCGAAAATAAAAAATATAACTCCTACTCCCCCAAGTAAAAAGAAACTCGCCCAAGAAGCGGTAATGGCCATCTCGCGCGCAGCATGCTTATCTCCTGCACCAATGCTCTGCCCAGCAAGCGTTGATAAAGCCATTGAGATGCTAAGCGCTGGGATAATCACAAATGTCAACACGCGAAAACCAATACCATACGCCGCAATAACCACCGTTCCAAACGCTGCAACCAATATAGTAGTGAATGAAACGCTAATAGCTTGTATTGATTGCTGGATGGATGCCGGCATACCTATAACAAGAATTAATTTAATTGTTTTAAAACTTGGCACAAAATCACCAAGCTGCAAATGCAAACTATGGCGATTTCTAAATAACAAAAACATCGCTATAGAGGCCGAGAGGATTTGCGTTATCAAAGTTGCCCGTGCGGCGCCCCCAATTCCTCCAGAAGGAATATTTGCATATCCAAAAATCAATAACGGATCGAGAATTAAATTTAGCGTCACGGCCAAAAGAACTATATAAAAAGGATTCTTCACCTCACCAAGCCCTCGCATAGTCGACTGATACGTCATAAATGCAAAGGAAAATACCATGCCAATAAAGGTAAGCTGCATGTAGAAACAAGCATCTTTATATATTTCCCCAGTCACGCCCATAAGCGTAAGAATGAAAGGAGTCGCAAACCATCCGGCAATAGATATGACGAATGATACTCCGACTACCACCAACAAGGCTTGGCCAGCTATTCTATTAATCGCCTTAAAATCACCAGCACCCATGTGCTGCGCAATGAGAACCGACCCAGCAATCGAGAGCCCGCTCGCCAATGACATCATCAAAAGCACAACTGGAAAGCTTACGGAAATCGCCGCTACGGCGTTTGCTCCAAGTCGACCAATCCAAAAAATATTTATCAGCTGGTATGCAACTTGTATCGAGTTAGTCAATGCAATTGGCACCGATAATTTGATAAGAGAGGTCAATATATTCTTGTCGATTCGTATCAACATAGGCTCCTTCGATTCCGATTTTTTATTTCGTCGAAGTGATAAATGCATACCGGCCAAATGCGATTTTAATTGGAACCCATAAATCCAGAAGGATTTAAAGGCGCAGCTTCGGGCCACTTCTATTACTAAATTAAAGGTTCCGCTTTTGCTGCGGTATGCCGTTGGCGGCTAAACGCACAAACTTTGAATGCGGTTGCTCGTCGTTGCAATCAAGCATCCACAATCACGCCATCTCGCGAATCTGCAATGGCGTATTTAATAAATACGCGTCCAGAAATTCGCGGCTCAGTGAAGCATTAAATCGCGCTACAGGTACGCTCTGTTGCGGCTTACCCGGTTTGGCATGAATCACCTCACTGCCGTTCTCTGCCGCAATGAGCTCACGACCATTATCAGTTTAAAGAAAGAGCGTATGCGCAAAATTATTTATCGCACGCGTGGGACCGCAAGAGATGACATTTTCTAGTATATCGAAGCGCTCCACTACACTGTCGGCAGCCCATGAGCAACCATTCCGTTGAAACGATTTCTATGAATCATACAGTTTTAATTAATGTGCCCAAATAATGGAGGAATCTCATGGCCTTCATTTTCTGCTATCAACGTTTAAAAAAAGGCGTTTGGCAACCAATTTTATCTGCGCTCGACGATTGGCACTCTCTGGTGTCAATTTGCTCAGAACCACTTCCAAAACATCGGCTGATGCCGTGTCTGGCGTGCCTGCCGCAAAAGGCGGAGACGGCGCATATTCCGCGCCCAATTGAATAGCCTGCGCGGCATGAGGACCCGCAATCTCGCCAATCACAGTAAGCGCTAGATCCATACCTGCAGTAACGCCTCCGCCGGTAAAGATATTCCCATCTCTTACTACTCGCCCTGTTTCAGGAATGGCACCGAATTCAGGGAGCATATCGCTCCAAGCCCAATGAGACGTTGCTTTCCGCCCACTGAGTAATCCCGCAGCACCGAGAATCAATGATCCCGTACAGACAGATGTTATGTACTGCGCTCCCTCCCCAAGGCGACGAACTGTATTCATAAAAACTATGTCCTCCATCGCGTTGGCACATCCGCTTCCTCCCGGTACGCAAAGTATGTCACAAGCACTTAATGCGGCGAGGTCCGCCAAACCTGAAAGCACCATAGCATCAACCCGTATAGGCATGGCACCCACGGAGCCCACAATTATCTTCGAATTGCTAAGTTTGGAAAAAAAATGGAGAGCGCCCAAAAAATCAAGGGGTGTAACGTTTTCGTAAATGGGGAAAACAATCAAGATTTCGTCCGACATACCACTCTCACTAAATTTGGACTCCAAAATCACCAAGCTTACGAGTAATCCTCTCAAATATAGAGTGATTATTTAATGGTAGAAATTTTCCAGATCGGTCCAACTTTGCGATCTAGTACATTTTGGCCTGCTCAACGGCTAGTGTCGCTGGCTTCTCGCAAAATCCGTGGCTTATGAATAATTCAACGTCCTATGCGATCACCGCTTCACCGCGATAGATCCCGTCTGCGATAACGATGTAAACCAATAATTTTTAACCACTGGCCGCAAAACTTTAACGCGAGAGTTTCAATGAATGCGTTTTGCGTTGGCTTATCTGATGCGACTGCGTTTTGTAAACGCACAAAAAGTACACCGCTACAACTCATTAACGCCGATAACCGCATTCAGCAATTCCAAATGTGCTATCACTCATTCGATACACCGGATCCGACATAGCCACAAAAACTCGTCGATTTCCCGAAAATGCCTCTCTACCATGGGAGAATCTAATATTATCGAGCGCGAGGAAATCACCAGCCTTCCATATAACCGGGAATTTCACACGTTCATACGCTGTCGAAATTGCAGCTATGGATTCAATTGGAATTGAGCCGCCATCACCATATGCGGAAAAATATGGGGTAGTTTGGCTCTCAATCATCCTCTTTAACGCTCGCTGCAAAGCGAAATCCAGGGTCAATGGATGATAGTGAATGACGTTATTGCACCAAATTACGGAAGCTGTGTCTGGATGTTTGACAAATGCCGGTCTTGAGTACCAAACGCGTAATCTCTCCGAATCAATCCAGTCTGACTCAATGCCATTTTTCTGAAAATAATCTTGAGCGTCCACAGGAGTATCAAATCCATAAGCTTCTCTCCATGAAAATCCTATTCCGAATCCAAAGGAGCGGAAATAGCGCACACCACGCTTATAAAATTCATGCAAAATTTCTTTGGATATTTCTCGCTCAACCAATTTCGCATCGAAAATTGTTGTAGCTCCGCCCGACATTTCCGAGACACTACAGTAGAAAAAAATCCGCTTTGGCCAATTCGAGCGATGAGCATTTTCATGATGAGGCTGTATTATTTGCGAAGGTGGATATTCCGTTGAAGTAAACACGTTATCAGAAAGTTTATTGCGAGGAGATTGTATCTCAGCATATATAGCCCAGTTTTCCTCGCACATGCTACCTACTAACTGCTGGAATTTATCTGGAGAAATATCTGGAAGCGACCGAAACAAAACGGCCCCATAAACGCCTATTAAACGTCTAACCGTTGATATTGCATCCTTAGACTCCAATAGACGCTCAATGGATAGGTGGCTCTTGGCCACCGCTACCAGTGGAGCACTTGGACATTTTGGAAGACTCACATCAAAATTTGCTTCGAGCTCTTCATAATTATCGTCAGTGTTCAAGATTGAAGTATTCATAAATAGTCCTACCACCACTAAGCGATAGCCTCAGTAAGAGCGACCCAAATATCTCGATTACCTTTGTAGGGATCTCTACCATGCGCGAACAACATGTTATCTATTATTAACAAATCTCCATTGTGCCAATCGAAGCGATAAGTATATTTATCGTATATCCTCCTTATTTCCTCTAGCATCTCAACTGGGATCTCCGATCCATCTGCATAAGCTGCATGGAAGGCTCGTTGGTTTATAGGCATTTTGCTGACAATTCTTCGCAATTTAGGCTCTAAAGAAACCACGCTGTAGAACATCAAATGATTAAACCAAAGAATTTCCGCGGAAATTGGATGCTCTCGAAATGCTGGTCTGACAAAACGCATTTGCAGCGCCCCCCCCTCCTTCCAAACAATTTCGATATTTTCACGCGAACAATAATCCTCTATTTCGAATTTATCTGTTGTTCCAAAAGCGTACTCAAGAGATACTCCGAACTGCGCCCCGATACTACGCATATACAAGAGCCCTTTCTGTTTAAACGCTGAGGATATTTCGTCTGGTAAATTAGACGTCACCGCGCGCATATCAGTCAGTGGTGTCGCACCTCCCTGCTCTGAAGCATTTTTGCAAAAAAAATACAGCTTCCGAGGCCACGACGTTTGATTGGCACATTCGTTATGCGCATAAATCGATGAGATCGCATTATATTCAGTAGAGGTGAAAATGTTTGCACCTAGAGATTTTCGAGGTGTTGCGCGCTGCTCGTAGGTAAACCAAGGATCCGGCGGACTGAGCTTAGCAATTATTGCAGCTAATTTTTCTGGGGATGAAAGATTGAGATTTCGAATTAAAACGGCTCCTTTCGAAACCAAATTAGTATCGATAATTTCCCCTGCCGTTTGTGAATTTAATATTTCATTATCCAGCAAAAACCCATTAATGCAGTCATTATTCTGATTCATTAGCTCCATGGACTAATCCTCGTTGGCGGGGTTGTAGGACCATACATTTTTTGATCACGCACCCCTCTCTCTACTCGACGCATCAATTTTGACTCCATCGGCCTCTACACCAAACGCATGCGCGACGAGTGGCTGATAATCCTTGGCGAAAAGTAAATTTGATAACTCAAAATCTGAGAATCCTCCAACAGCGGTATTCGATATATTATTTAGCGCGCAATATCGATAAATATCTTGCATTAAATATCCAGCGCGCAAGCAAGAATTTAAGTACAGCTCATAAGGGCGCGGGTATAGTTCTGACGCCCTAACTCCTATAACAAGAAGCAACGAAGACTCTGCAACGATTTTCTGTGCTTGGAAAATGGAAGTGGAAATGTCTTTGTACGAGCGATTTATTTGCGCGATCGTTTGGTCTACATCGTTATCTATCCGCCGTATTTCAATTTCATCGCCTTTATTTTTTTTCACAAAAAAAACGACAATGGAAAAGTAATTATTTTTAGATTCATATTTAACATATCGTTTGATGTATTCAACTATTGAATTTTCGACGAAATCATCTAACCGATTTCCGGAGAAAAAAGATGCGGATGCACGCTCTACCTCAAAACGTCGATTTTCTCTAATCTCTCGCGCTTCGGAATGAGGTTTTTTTGCCAACGCGTCATTGCCGTCTAGTGCTTTTTTATGAAAAGACATCACGCGAACAAGTTGAGGGTTCATCCTCGGGCGTTCCTCGAAAAAGAGATATGGAGGAAACTTTGAGGTTGAGAAAGTGTACTCTTGAATATTGGCGCCCTTTGCTCGGAAACCAGATACCGTTATGACCGCGATCGGTAAAACCGCCGCAGGGATGTCCAACTTTTGTGTCAAATTAGACAGCAAATTAAATGGTCCTAGGGAAACCTCTAAGCCCCAGTCTTCACAAAGAATAACTAAATTAGAAAGTACAGCGGCCGCGTCTAATAGACAATAGCGGTAACCGCGGAATCCATAACGCTGTATTGAACGCCAAGCATCGCTGACAAGCAAGATTTCAACAGAATCTTCTTCCTCGGTAGTTAGTGGCAGAGTACCGCCCGCCTTAACATTGGGAATCTCCAAAAATTCAGCACTTTTAAAATCATAAATGTAGCTCCGTCGCCCATTCTTCTGACCAAACTGGCATATACATTCTGTTGGATAAAGCGCGCCAGCGGACGGCGCGTTTCTAGCGATCGAGCGCCCCGGCCGTGGGGCGTGAAATCCATATGCCCAATCTAAGAGAGCTCCAACCTGGCGACTTAAGAAATCTTCAGCGCCGGGCTCGAATCGACGAGGGTTTTTGGATTTAACAATATCCCACCCTAAAACGCCTCCAACGAGCCTATAAGTTTTGGAGTGAGGACTACCTGTATCTTGACAAGCGAGAGCCCTAAAAAATGACTGCCGCTCTCCCAGCCGATTGATTATGTCCATTTTGAGGTCTCTGGCCATTTCTGATTTACGACGCGTTGAACATGATCCCAATAGGTTTTGATTGCCACATCCGAATAAATATAATCGCGCTTGACTGGCACTTCTCGAATCGGAGAGCTGGCATACTCCTTCGAGACCGACTCTGCGGCAATCTGTATCCTGCATGCTCGATCCAAAACGGCGGCTAATACAGCAGCCTTTCTAACTGAAGAAGCCACAATAACCATGCCGTGATTTTGGAGAAATATTGCATTATTGTTCCCCATCGCTACGGCAACTCGCGCAGCAATTTCATCGGTAAGAATTGTTTGTGTGGTCTCGTTAAAATAGGAGAGCGAATCGAGAAAATAACACGCGTCATGAGATATGGGGCGCAAAGTAAGACCTAAGGCCGCAAATACTATGGCAGCTTCGGAATGGGTATGAACTATTGCATTAACGTCCGGCCTCGCCACATAGATTGCTTGGTGAAGAGGAAGCTCTGGGGGCGCATCTTTTGGTTGCAATGATCCGCGTTCGGCTGAGCATTCAATAATATCGCCCGGCTCCGCATATCCAAATCCACATACCGCTTTTTTTATATAGATATGGGAGCTATCACCTTTGATCCGACCAGAAATCTGACCTTGGTTGAAGTCATCATGCCCTTCAAGAGATAAGTATCGAGAAGCTATAGCGAGCTGCCGCTGTAACAGATTGACCCTCATATCCATGACTATGGCCTTCCACAACCTAATGTGAGTGCATCTGAATAAACAAAAATTTTATTCGGATTGAAAGGTGCGCCTAAGCGCTATTATTCCCCATGTTTGTCTCGTGCCGAGTAGCATCAGTATGAATTCGTTATCTGGATTTAACTGTTCCGGAGTGTTTTTTATGTAGTGCCAACAACCAATTAATACGTCCGCGCCATAGGTATGCGCAAACTCTGGCATTACTCCTCGCATGATATTTTGGCTAGGAATTTTGAAAGCAATACTTAAAGCATCACCTGACTTAGCTAGGGTATTTATTGTTATAAACTGCGCCTTATCTAGCGGCAAACCTTTGGAAACAACGTCATCTCCCAGCGATTTCAGTACGCTTCTTAGTTTGTTCGAATAGGCTAGAGAATCGGTGCTCATGAGCACGGGCAAGCTGTGATCGCACCGCGAGTTGACGCACAAAAGCTCAAAATCTCTTTTGTAATCTCTCGATATAATGCAACTTGCCGCTGCATCGCTGTATATACAAAGAGGAGCGCCTCGAAAGAAAAACCGTTTTTTCTCCTCTGTGCAAAGATCTACCGTAACAACAATGATATGGCGCGCCCGTGCAGCTGATATTAGGCCAACCGCTAGCATTAAAGCGCTGACTAAATTGGCACAGTCGTTATAGGCAACACCGTGAATTGTTGCTTTATCAAGTGAGAGATCTTCGCAAATCTTGCTAATGTTATTTGCGTGTCCCCCCTCATAATAGTTTTCCATAGAATTTGATGCGTAAATTATAGCATCGATATCGTTTGGATTAATCCCAGAGGAATCCAACGTTTTCTTAACGCTAGTGCGGGCTAGAGTGAACGAGTCGGATTTGGCTTTTCTATAATTAAGCGGACCATTACTTCTCGTCACAGAGTCCAGCATATCGGCACTGTCGCTTGAAAATAAATCAGCTATATCTCGCTTTTCTCCAGCCTCGAACTCTATGGAATGCAACGAAACATTCATATAAATCTCCCTTTACGGTAGATATTTTAATTGGGGCCCATTAAGAATTTATTAGTGGGGAGCTCAAACCAATCTAGACAGGTGAGACCAATATCGCTCTCCAAATTACACCAGCGGTGGCTCATCATTTTTTCGCGCATAGGTGTTGAGCAGTCGACGCGCCAGATACCGTACCCAGCCTAACTAATTCGCTTTTTAAATCTGCTGGAACCGCTTTCTATCCATTGAGCGGCTTCACTTTTGTGCGTTAATCGCGATGGGTGTCCGGACTGGCGAATGCTGGCCGTGGATCAATTTTGAGATAGGTTAGAGTTAGCGCCACGCCGGTCTGTCCATCGCAACATCTTTATAATAATCACCCGCTCGATAGAGAAAACCGCTCTCCTTGCCCATCAACCACTGCGCCATGTTTATCGCCGCGATCGCTGGAACTGAGATATCGTGCACGCTGTGCCTTATCAACAATTGCTCTCTCCCGTGAAATACCATTAAGTCATGATCACTCACGGGTTGGCCATACCTTAAGACGTGCACATTAGTCCTGTAATTATTAGACTCTAAAATACGCTCCATCTTTTTCGCAGTCTCACTTTTCTCTGCGGATTTTGTACGTGGGTGCCTATCAATTATTTCGAAGCTCAATCCCATAGCTTCTGCCCATTTTTCAATATGCATCGCAAAGCTCATCTGCATATACGACCCAAATGAGAGATTTTCTGCAATTAAAATTTTGTTTGTCTTAGCGTACTCGTTAATCAAGCATTGACTCTTACTCTCAGCATATGGACTAGCCATAATAACTGCTGCCTCACATTTTCTTGCACATTCTAACAATGAAAAACAGTCCCCTTGGCGGGTGGCATCGATAATCACCTGCGGATATGTAGTGCCGTAATAGATGCCGCTCCGATCCGCAGTTAGAACAACATTGAGATCTTTCGCTGTAGCTGCTTCTCTAACGGCTGTACCGAGACGGCCATTAATACCAAATATTCCGATACTATTTAGCGAACCCAATTTGTCCTGAGCCATCAATATATTCCGCGATAGTTTTTATAGAAAAAAAACTGGTGGTTGGCACATCCGCCGTCCATTCCATGCCGAGCTCATCTTCAACAGCGGTTAAAAAACCTAATAAAGCTACAGAATCTAAACCTAAAGACTTAAGTTCCGTTTCCACATCTTCTTCAGTTAGTCGATAGTTCCCACTTGTTGAATAATGAAGTGCCGTGAGCAAAGGACCAATAAGTCGTTTCCAGTTGTTTATCTGCATATTATTTTCCATATTTTACCCTCATTTAAAAAATGGACTTCTTGTTTTTCCAGAAACAGATTTTGGCAATGATCGCACAGCAACAATTTTGTCAGGAACATGTGCGGGCTTGAGTGTCTTCAGACAGAACTGCTTTATCTCATCGTCCGTACTATTCTCGGTCTCAACATATGCCACCAAGAAACTATCGATTTTTCCTTGTTCTAATCCTACCCAGACATTGCTCACGCCAGGAGCCATTTTTATAACACGTTCGATTTCTTCAGCAGAAAATTTCTTGCCTGCGATATTTAGAACACGGTCCACTCGCGCACTGATTTTTAGCTGGGCTCTATGATCTAAATAGCCGATGTCTTTGGTGACAAAATATCCATCAGCATCGATATTTTTATTAATCGAATGGTTGTCTTCCGACAAATATTCCAGAGCCATCGAATTTGTTTTGACGGCAACCAATCCATGGTCGTGAATGGGCCGCTCATTTTTAAGGTCGGGGACGATCTTTATAGAGCACGCCTTTAATGGATAACCCAAACCACCAATGTCTTCACCTGGATTGAAAGTAACAGGCCCAACTTCTGCGAGCCCATAATAGCTTCCTATTCCAATACAGAATTTATCACGCCACTTCACCTCAATATCGTTGCTAAGCGGTGCTGCTGAACTAATAAACTGTTTTATATTAGCTAGGTGCTCCGTACTGATCTTCCTCGATTGAAGAAGCAACTGATATATAAAAGGAAAGCCAACTAGAGCAGTTGCTTTTGAGTTAATAGCCGAATTTAGAATGGGGCTCGCGAGCAGCGGCCCATCGTGGAGGATTAACGCCGCGCCACTGAGAAAAACCGGCAGCAACGACGTATTAAAGGCAAGACCATTGCTAATCCCCGCAAGGCACAACACTCGCGACTTGCTCGAAAGTTTGGCGCCACTCAACCAATTATCAGCGGCGTTAATTGCTGCACGGCTATCGAACTGCAGCGCCTTCGGTCGACCGCTAGAGCCAGACGTGAACCGAACAAATGCTGCGTCTTTGTGAACGGAAATTTCCCTTTTCGGTAGTATCGGCAAACGAACAACTAACATCTCTGGAGACTCAGATATAACCTTAAAAGTGTACTCAGCAGACGCTAACGAACTGCGCTTATCCAAAACAACTATTTCGGTTTGCAGTCTTGATGCAATATCTAGAATCTCGGAAATTCCCCAGGTTGGGTCGGACAACATAGGCAATTTTTCGGCAAGGACCAACCCATAAAAACACGCAATGGAATGAATGGTGTTGGCAGGTACTACCAAACAACCGCGTTGATTAACCAATGGTCCCAGCCACGATCCAGCCTGTAATATCATTTCGCCAAACTGCCGGTAGGTCCAATCAAGACCCCCGAGCTCGACTGCCGTTAAGCTCCGATAATCTTCAATTCTTGAAAATAGGTGGTCAATCATATTTTTCATGTTTTCATTCTTATCACTATCGTTGTGTGAAATGTTCAATCACCAGCGCTTGCCTTTACATAACCATCATATTTAACGCTGCCGATTTAATTCTGATAAATTATTTGAGCCGGGGCCTAAAAAAAATACGCATATGGTCGTATGCTAATACAAAAATGTTTAGGTTGTTTCCAAGGTCTCGCGTAAAGTCTTGATCAAAAATGACTTCACTGACTCTTCAAATTGTGAAGCCGCTTCAATATATGGATTGTGACCGGCCATGGGAATTAATTCATACCTCGCATTCGGCAATACCTTAATCAGAACTTCTAGAGAGGATATGCTCGTCAGAAAATCATCTTCCCCGCAAAGAATTAGAGATGGAGCTATGACTTGCTGCAACACCTCCAAGGAATCATCTACATTGAGAGTTGACTGAAGATGCTTTTCTAGCTGCTCCATAGGATTGTTCTGCACAAACGTAGTTTTTAACGCTAAATATCCCGGGATACGGTTCGCCTCGATACCTCTGGCCGTATAGAGCAGGGGATAATAATGATCAAACAGACCCGATGGACCCGATTGCTTCAATGTGTTTAAGAGCGACTTATGTAAAAACTTTCGATAAAGATTGCCGAAAGCACTGAAGATTGGCCCAACAAAAATGGCAGCAGAAACTGCCGTTGGAAATTTTATCGCAAAGTCTCTCGCGATAAGCGTGGATATACATGTACCCAATATCGCCGCTTTTTCTATTCCCAGAAACTCGAACACAGCGTGCATATCATCGACGTGGTCCTGAATATTTATTTGGCCGCTTACGCGATCAGATTGTCCTTGATGACGCAAATCGTAGTTTACAACAGTAAAGAAATTGGAAAGGTTAGGGAGTAGAGATTCCCATTGCGAGGCCGTCATAAAAAAATTATTGCTTATGATTATGGCTGGACCTTTTCCGCGAATTTCATAATAAATCCGAGTTCCATCCTTTGACTTAACATACCCGTTAGCCTTTTCACTCGATGCGATATTCGACTCAAATTCTTCCGAAAAATTTAACATCACACGCTCCCTATTGAATATTCTCTTTAAATTCCGCGAAAGGATTACCTACTTGTAGTGCTTAGAAAAAGAAATCATTCGCTAAAAACTGCGGCACTAAAAAAGTGGATTTGCCGTATCTCTAAAGAGAGAAGGTTTTATATAAGAAGGCACGCTCTACAGACGTGACGGTTGGTTGGTTGGTTGGTTGGTTGGTTGGTTGGTTGGTTGAGGTAGTATTTGTTCGATTAAATCGCCGAGAGTCAAGGCTTGGCGACGCGCGGGTTGTGGACTTCTAATAACGAACGAATATGGCCTGAAAGACATTGCTTCAAAACGGAAACGGGCTTTGAACGCCTAACAGTTTCTGCTTTTGACAGCAGTGGCAATTGGGAGAACTACCCAACTCCTCTAAGAAAATTATGGCAATGACCCAGCCAACGCAAGGCTAATATTCGTTATTAATTTTGTGGTTCCGAACCGCAAAGGACATATTAAAAATATGTCTTACTGAAGTAACGATCGAAAATCAGCAGCATTTAAAAAGGGTGGGGAGTGATCGCTACTTAGATCATAACGGTGCATCCAAGGCCACGAGGCGCAAATGCAATTTTCACGCAGTCCACGCATTTATAGGGGTTGTTCACTGAGCATTCTGGTGAATCAAATGACGATTCGATCCAATGGCCAAGACAGAAATACTATTTTCGTAAACACACAACTCTTAAGAGGCGTTGTTGCTCATTTTTATGAACAACAAGCTTTGGATGCCATCGCGGGATTCACACGATTAGAATTCAAGAGATTACCGGAAGGCCCGTTTATTACTTGGGAAATTAAGGTGCATACCACATCGCTCAAAATGAGAACACTCATGTCGGCCAAGCGGTGCAGTATTCAACATGTAACTTCATGCGCTACCGCATCGAAGCGTACCGAGTCTCATATAGACTTATCAGAGAAACAGTTGCATGTTATGAGCAAGGCTACCGCACCCCGCGCAACTCCCTCGCAAGCATCCTAACCGACTAAATTTTCAAATACTGCACATGCGATGTTAAATATAATTTTTTAAAAAAACAACTCCATTCATGTAAATTTATGGCAGCGACTTTTAAACTCGGCTTCGATTGCTCGGATTTATATTGAGACTCTGCTTGAGCTATCTCAGACATGAGTGTCGGTCCGATATGAAATCACATCGCTAAATTTCAAATGCAAGCTTTGATTTTCGCCGAATATAAAAACACAGCCATCGCGGCCGAAATTACCTGGGTTATCTAAGCTGCATGCGCAGCACTAGCGATATCAGCCCTAAGATATACTATTCGATGTATTCGGAAAATTATGGATAGGCCAACGGTGCGCCCGCGATTAACTGTACCTGGGTAGTTGCACAGTGCAGCCCAACTCGTTGATTGACAGCTCCTATTGAGAACTAGCAGCTGTCAGATCGCGTCTACACCTTTTCACTTAAGCATCCACTTTATCGGTGAAATCCCTAATCAGTTACTCCAGGCAAAGGAAATGCCGACGCTAACGCATGCACCTCCATTTTAATTTTCTTAAGTGCTGCCTCGTTCCCTGCCGCATATATCGCTCTCAATATCAGAGTGGCTATTTGCTTCATTTCTTGTTCACGCATACCACGAGTTGTCAGCGCTGGGGTACCAAGCCGAACTCCGCTAGGATCCATTGCCTTTCTTGAATCATCTGGAATCTTATTTTTGTTGAGAGTGATATCGACGCTGTCTAACAAAGTTTGAACTTGCTGCCCAGCCATATTCCAGCTTTTAACCGAATCGATTAGCATCAGATGATTATCGGTACCGTTGGTAATCAGCTTGGCATTCCCGGCCATTAACTCGCTGGCCAATGCTCGCGCGTTGCTCAGAACTTGATGTGCATATATCTTAAATTCCGGCGTGCTAGCTTCGAGAAAGGCGACTGCTTTGGCTGCCACCATTTGCATGATTGGCCCACCTTGAAATCCAGGAAACACACTCTTATCGATCTTCTTTCCTAATGCTTGATCCTTGCTGAGTATTAGGCCGCCACGTGGTCCACGTAAACTCTTATGTGTTGTCGATAAAACCACGTCGAAGTTGAAATCGAGCGGATTTTTTAGAGCCCCTGCGGCGATGAGCCCGGAAATATGCGCAACATCTGCGACCGCGTATGCACCGACCTCGTCCGCAATTGAGCGCATCCTTTCGTAATCTAATTCTCGGGGATAAGCCGAAAATCCCGCCAGTATTATTTTTGGTTGCTCGCGCTTGGCAACTGCACGCATTTCGTCATAATCGATCGAGCCTGTCTCAACGTCGCTCATCCGATATCGGACAAAATTAAAAATTTTAGCTGTGTGCGTGACCGGATCGCCATGAGTTAAATGACCACCATGACTTAATTCCATGCCTAGAATCTTATCGCCAGGCTCTGCAAGTGCGAAGTAGGTGGCGATGTTCGCAGGCGCGCCTGCATGCGGCTGAACGTTTGCGTGCCCCGCTCGAAAAAGACTCTTTGCCCTGTCGATTGCAATCTGCTCAATTTGATCCATTACTGCCTGCCCACCATAGTAGCGAGCGCCCGGATACCCTTCAGAGTACCGATTGTTGAGAACGCTCCCCATGGCATCCATAATTGCCGGGCTTATGAAGTTTTCGCTGCAAATTAACTCCAGGCTACATAGCTGCCGTTCTTCCTCCATCTTAATCAGTTCGAAAATTTGTGAATCTGATTTTGCTAGGTACTGGTAATCCATAGATACTCCGTGTCGATTTAAATTGCTTTTGTATAATGAAACCAAATACCGGCTGACACTAAGAGGAGTGGGTTATTTATTTTTATAATTTCCGGTTTATTTTTTATTGATTTGATTCAGCCGCACTTGTTAGCGCATTTATTTGAGGTCGTCTTATGCTAATGGAAGGCCGCTTTATTAGCAACAACGCGACTCGCTTGCCAGTTCGTAAATGTTGCAAAATCTATCCGGCCAAAATTGATTATCGCTGCAACGCTTATTTTAGAAATGCTCTCATCTAAATTCCCCGACAAATCGGAGAAACACATTAACGTTCCTCAGCCGCACTTAACTGGATGAACCGCGTCGCTAACCATACATAGCACTTTCTTAGCTGGCGATAAATAATTCTCACGAACAACAACGTCAGTATCGCTTCAAGCAATGTCACCATAAACGCTAACAATATATTCCAATGCAGTTCGCGCCGCCGAAATTTTGCTATGGCGCGTTCTCGAGCAATCTCAATACTATCGTAAAATGTCGGGACGACCAGGAGAGTGAGCAAAGTAGAAGTAACGGTGCCGCCAATAATGGCCACCGCCATCGGTCGATAAAAGCTACCACCCACTCCTAGGCCGATCGCAACCGGCAGCATGCCTGCGATTAGGGCAAATGTCGTCATTAAAATTGGACGTAGTCGAGCGCGGCCGGCGAGCAGCAATGCCTGCTCCCGGTTGATGCCTTGTGTCTCCTCCTTGCGCGCACTATCAAGTAATAAGATGGCGTTCTTGGCAACTAATCCCATTAGCATAATGATGCCAATCAAACTCATGAGATTAAGCGTGCAGTGAGTGAGCAGCAATCCAGCCACCACTCCGACGAGGCTTAACGGTAGCGAAAGCATCACGGCTAAAGGTGCAGTGAAGGAGCCGAATTGAATAACCAAGATCAGGTACATCAATGCAACACCCATGATCAGCGCGGTGAACATTTCGCCGAACACTTTTTGCTGATCGCGCGATGCGCCACCCAGCTCAATGCCATAACCTGGCGGAAAAGAAATTTGCTCGGCAATTTTCAATGCTTCGGCAGTGACCTCTCCTGGCGAACGTCCCTGCGCATTAGCAGATACGGCAATCATCCGTTTGCCATCCGAGTGCTGTATTTGCGCAGGCCCTTTTCCCATCGCGATCGAAGCGATTTGGTTGAGCGGTACCATCATGTCACTGCCGCCTACCAAGATCGGCAGATGCTCAATATTGGTCGCATCAACTCGATCTTCGGGGTGCAGGCGAACTGCGACATCGCGTGTTTCACCGCTGGGATCCACCCAATCACCGACTTCCACGCCACCGAATGCCACTCGTAGCGCTTGAGCCACGTCGTTCACCGAGACTCCGAGTGAGCTAGCGAGGCCACGATCCAGCTTAATTACCAATTCATCTTTGGGCTCCAACTCGGAAAGACCAACATCGACCGCCCCGGGGACCTTCGCAAATTTCTCCATAAAATCGCTGGCGATGGACATCAAACGACGTGCATCTGGCCCTGAAAATTGAATGTGCACTGGCTTCTCGACGCCAATATTCAAGTCTTCGAGAACGGTATATTCCGCACCGACTCGACGAGATACTAATCGGCGTAATTCTAGAGCGATTTTATCAGCTGATCGTTTTCGCTCCGTGACTTTACCGATATCGACATAGATACGGCCTCCATTAACGGATACGGTGGAATTGGTAGCCACGGTTTCCGGCAGGGTGCGCGCTAACTCAGCGGCTTCCTCTACCTTAAATTTATTATATTCGAGACTGGACGATGCTGGCGTGCGTACTTCAATTGCTATCTGTCCGAAATCTGTAGCTGGCTGGAAGCTCGAGCCACCGAATAGTCCCTGCATTACCAATGCGGCAAGGAAACTTATGCACGCAATCGCAGCCATGTAACGGCGCCGACGTAGAGCCCAAGCAATCACGCCACTATAGCGATCAGCTAGCCGATCAAACCGTGAATTAAAGTTTGCCAACCATAGGCCTACTCCTCGCTTACGTCGTTGCCGGTAATCCTCGGGATCGCCCCAATATGCAGACAACATCGGATCGAGCGTGAATGAGATAAATAAGCTAACTAAGACGGACGATGTGACAGTGAGCGCAAAGGGTCGAAAATAGGCACCAGCACCACCATGCATAAATGCAACAGGGATGAATACCGCGACAATTGAGAACGTCGTGGCCGCGACGGCAACGCCAATTTCCTGCGTGCCAATGCGAGCCGCCGCTCTACGATCCAGGCCGAGCTCCATATGGCGCACAATGTTTTCTCGCACCACGATGGCATCGTCGATCAATACACCAATTGCCAGAGACAACCCTAATAACGTCATGAAATTGAGTGAGAAGCCAAAAGCCCATATAGCGATGAACGCGGCGGTAACCGAGGTTGGCAAGCTCAATGCTGTGATTAGAGTAGAACGCCAAGAATTAAGAAAAATATAAACTACGGTTACGGTGAGTAATGCCCCGAACGCCAATGCTTCAATCACGTTTTCAAGACTGTTTCGTGCACTCTTTCCGCCGTCTTGAGCGATTTCTAATTTGGTGCCAACAGGCAGTTGGGTATTAATATCTGCAACCATTTTGCGTACCTTATCGGCTACGGCTACGGTGCTGGCGTTGCGAGCACGGATAATAGAAATACCTACATTTGGTTTCCCATTGCGAAAACTCAGACTGGATACTTCCCCAAATCCATCCTCTATAGTTGCGACTTGCCCCAAGCGCACGATTTCATCACCGCGCCGCTTTACCACTATGCGCTCAAATTCGCTTGGCGATTCGATACGCCCCACCAAGCGAATGCTCTGTTCTTCCAATGAGCCAATCACGCGCCCCACGGGCGCAGTGGTATTCTGATCACGCAATGCCGCTACCACCTCACTCGGCGAAATGCCGTACTCGCGCAGCTTCTCAGAATGCAATAGCACCGATAACTCTCGGCGCAGAGCGCCGCTTACATTCACCAGTGAGACTCCGTCAATACCGCGAAATTTATCGGCGAGAGTATCCTCCGCAAGACGGGAAATCTCTGAATGAGAAAGAGTACTCGACGATAGCGCTAGCAACATCGCCGGTTGCGCGAATGGGTCAGAGCGAAGCAGGATCGGTTCATGCATTTCAGTTGGCAATTTGTGCCGTACCGTGGCGATAGCATTACGAACTTCGTCAGAAGCCTCAACCATGTTCTTTTCATAGTTGAACGTGATCAGGATAGTAGCCTCTCCCTCATTTGCCGTTGAACGGATCTGACTCACCTGGGGAATGCTTTGCAGGGCCTTCTCAACGCGATCGATAACTTCTCGCTCTACCGTTTCGGGCGATGCCCCTGGGTAATTTATATTGATTAAAATAAGTGGCTGATCAACATCAGGCAACTGATTGACGCGTAAGCTGCTAAGAGCGAGCAATCCAAAGCAAACAAGCATAATAACAATAACAATAATTACCAGAGGCTGCCGGATGCTGAAACTGGAAAGGAACATGTGCAATCCTGTTTAGTACATTGCGCTAAACAACTTCCATTATTTATTTTTCTTTTAGAAAGCGCCGAATTAACAAAGATCAACCAAGTTCGCACTTTGCGTGCGCAGGTCGTTACTTCAAATTATTTGCCGTTGTAAGCGTATCTGACCATTGGATTTGTTGGCCATCATTTAGAGTGGTACTGGGGTGGCGCAGCAATTTATCGCCAACACCGAGGCCTCCCTTAAGTATGAAATCACCGCTACGTATATCTCGCGCACCAAGAATCAAGCTTACTTTTTGCAGCCGATTATTGCTGAGACGCCACGCAAAGACCTGCTCACCTTCACGCATAATCACGCTAGCAGGGATAGTCAGTTCATGCGTATTACTGGTTTCGACTCTACCTTCGGCGTACAACCCTGATAATTTTGGCATCTGTTCAGCATTATCAAAGCTCACCAGCACCTCAACTTGTCGCGTCGTAATGTTAGCGGATGGATTAACACGTGTTATTTTTCCGATGAACTCCTTGCCAGCGTAGCCATGCACATGGAACATGACAGTCTGTCCAATTTTGACCGCGCTGATATTGTCGGCTGAGATCAGACCTTCGAAGCGCATGCTCTGGGGATTTACGACCTTGATAAGCTCTTTACCGACTTGAACTGTATCGCCGACTGACACCTTGCGATCGCAGACAATGCCATCAAATGGCGCGCGCACCTCCGTCCGTTGTAGCTGCTGCCGTGCTTGAGCCGTGCGGTTCTTTGCAGCTTGTAAATCACTTTGCGCTTTATTTCGCTGTACCTCGGCATCCTCGACAACTTGCATTGATATTACGCCCGCACTATGCAATTTATTTAGCCGCTGTAACTGACGCTCAGCCTGTTCATATATTTGTATTGACGCATGCTCGGAAGCTTCGGCGGAATTGAAACTGTCGCGAATGGCCGTATCATCTAGGCGCACCAGCAAATCGCCGCGCCGCACCGTATCGCCATTTTCTTTAAGTACCTGCAACACGACAGCAGCAACTTCGGCTTGCAAATCGGCGCGTTGTTCCGGCTGTACCGAACCAGTAATCGATGGGCTTAATGCAAGCGAGCCGCCCGTTAAGGTCACAAAATCCTCCGGCGAAATTAACAAGGAAGTGCCGGATAAGGATTTTGAGCCGATCATTTTGTCGGTCGGCACCACAACATCAGCGTAATCAGATTTACCGCCTGCTGCCGGCGCTTTACTGCATGCGGGCATGCCCACGCTTAGCGCGGCGACCAGGAGTGCGGGACGTATCGGCAGGTGGTGATTGCACAGTGACAGGCACGAACTCATTTCATATCTCCTTATAATTGCAATACTTTTTCGAGTTTCCTCTGTGCCATTCTTTCGTGATATGAGAGCTAAAATTTACATCTTTAAAGCTCAGATTATTATTGTGTTGATTGCCCATATTTTAATTTAGTCAAAGCATGTTGCTCTTAGCGAAGGCTTCGGTCAAGTTGCCATCCAGAAATATGTATTATTGACGCTTACACGAGCTTTTCGCGTTAAGAAAATCGGATAAATATACTATTGTAAGTTCTGCTTCGGAGGGCGCATCCACTCGTTCAAGTTTTCAATATCCTGAGGTATTAGCGTGCCCGCCTGCTGTTTCAACTTCAACATATCGATCACGTAGTCATAACGAGCATTCGCGTAATCGCGTTGCGCCGAATAAAACGTCCGCTGTGTCTGCAGTACATCGACAATATTGCGCGTGCCGACTTCGTAACCAGCGGAGGTAGCATCGAGCGCACTCTGTGCGGATACGATTGATTGCGCGCGTGCTTTCATGCGTTGCACGTCTGTGGTTGCCGCGATATGGCGCGCGCGAGTGCCTTGGATAATGCTGCGCTCGATATCGATGCGCCGCTCAAGCGCCGCGTTGTATTGCTCATAGGCTTGACGTTGCGCCGAGCTGGTATAACCCCCGCTGTAAATGGGTACAGTCAATTTCAGTACCGCCATTTTTGTTGTCGACTCCGAATCGGGTGGAAAGCTGAATAGCGACGCGGGCGTCGTTTCCTGGTTGCCATCGACTCGCTTTTTCTCGTAACTCAAACTACCACTTAATTTCGGGGCGTGTTCATAGCGTTTCGCACTGGCATTTTCTTGCGCAGCTTCCATTGCATAAAACGCAGCTTTCAATGAAGAGTTATTAGCGAGCGCGAATTTTACCCAATCCGCACGATCGCTGGGACTCGGGTCCACAACAGGGAATTCTTTGTTTAACGGCCACAGGTTTTCGTGAACCTGACCGGTGAATGTCGAAAGCGTTTCATAGGCGGCCGCAAGATCGCCTTCATCAGTAAGCCGCTGTGCAACACTTGCGTCATACGCTGCACGCGCTTCGTGCACGTCGGTAGTCGCAATCAAACCAACGTCGAAACGTCGCTGCGCCTGCTCCAGCTGGCGTTTATCGGCGAGTTCTTCCGCGCTTGCAACTTGCAGATTATCCCAACGCCGCAATACTGTGAAATATGCGTCAGCGACACGCACGATTAAATCCTGCTGATCGGCAACGAATTGTGCACCGGCTTGCCGACTGGTTAATTTGCTGCTTTTGAATGAAAACCACGCCGGTAAATCGAATATTTGTTGCGATAAGGTGACGGCCCAACCACTGTTGATGGTGCTGGTACGCGTGTTGACGCTGTCGATTTGCGGCATGAATGTCGGGCCTGCGAATCCGGTAATACTTTGTGCATCGCTGTCGACATTGCGGTGCCCGTAGTTGGCGTCGCCCTGAATCTGCGGCAATAATCGGGATTTAGCCTGTTGCTCGATTTCGGTGTTCGCTTTGTACGTCGCTTCCGCCCCGCGCAATTTTGCGTCGTTTTCTAGCGCCAACTCGTATATTGCTAACAAATTTTCTGCATGTATCGGATTAATTGAAAACACAGTAAGAGCTAACACAATTAATAAGGATGCACGAGGGAATAGCATAGTTTGACATTTCTCCGGAATTAGGCGTAACTGGCCTAATTAGCGTATTGAAAACAATGCGCTTGATAAGACTCTTAGAGAGTGCAAAAGCCTGCTCCTTAATATTTACAACGCCTCTGTGAAGAGAATTGGGATTTCTCTGTGCATTTGCTGCAGCGCATATTTCGGGTGTTAAAAAAATAATCCCGCGTTTTGGATGAAGTGGAAATGTAAATATTTTTTCGATCGTAAAAATATTCAAATTTTTTCTAAACTTCTCACGCAGTCATAAATGGACCGACTATGTCCGCTAAATTAACTGCGCAAATTGTCGCTTCGCCCAGTATTTTCAACAAAATACTCACCCTTTTATCCGAGCTGTACTGGTAAAACTGACCAGTTAAAACTGCCTCTCCAATTTTTACTTCGACCGGCTCTCCGGGCTGATAGGTGCGACTCTGCATGGGTTCTACCGCGGCGCACTTTTCTTGTGCTCGGATTAATTCGATCATTTCATTAGGTAGCGCAGGGAAGTGACTTCCAAATTTAACTAAAGTCACCACCCCGCGGGTTGAGGTAACACTCATAAAATTCGGAAAGGTATTTCGTGTCCTAAGGAATAGATAGCGAGGAAAAAGCGATTTCGGTTTTTTATTATTTTTGCCTATCACCGGACGGTAGATTTCAAATCCTTGTCTCATTAAGTTTTCAGCCGCGATTTCATCCTGCATTGGTTTGCAGTACACAACATGCCAGCCATCCATTTGCTATCCCTTTTGAGTTGTAGAGCCCGTTTTTGCTAACCATGGCCATACTTAGAGTGGCGCAGAAGGGTCAGCCGATAAATATTTATCCGTGTTCAAGGCAGGAAGGGCATCGCGGAGCGTCCTCATTTTTTGAGGGACGCTAACTGACCGCGCTGGCCTAAAGAAATAATGGGGGTTTTGATTTCTTTCAGAAAAAGCTACCGCAGGCAGCTCAACGACTGTTGGCTATGGAATGGAAATAGTTACTTGTAATTTTTATCAATTTTTAAACGCTGGAAATCGTTATGTCAACCAATATTTTGCTCGGGCGAGATTTTGCTGTCAAATAACAAATCAGGGCGCCAAATCATGCTTAGCGACGGGACAGCGGGTCACCCAAATTTTCATGCGGTCACTCTTCATTGTAAGCAAGCGCTCACGCTCCAATTATCTTCAGCAGCCTTTTATTATTTCTAAAGTCTAACCGTATAGTCAGCTTTGAATTGTTTAGGGGAAGAGTCAAACGAGTCCCCTCTTGTTCAATACTCACTGCTAGCATTGAGCTGGCCAAGTGCGCCTAGCTTGGCGCCAAGAAAACGGACATGACGATGTTAAAGGCACCACATACTCCGCCCAGCCACGACCACCAAGGAATGTTTGCAATGCTACCGGATTTAAACCAGGTATTTCCTTGGAGTAAGGACAGCCTGCCCAAGATTACAGTGCCAATAAAGAAGGACAAAAAAGCGGCTTGAATTGGCGAGCTTACGGCTAGACGCAATTGAGAATTAACGCCTGCCTGAGAAGCAAGAGAACAACCAATTGCCAAGCTACACGCCAGCAGAAAATAGATGCTAGAGGTATTCATTCCTTTTTCGTGCTCCATAACTATGAGGGCAATTAACGGTTGAGTTGAGCGGGACGTATGCCGCCGTATGGACTTGACACTTTATCTTGCACGCTCGAGCGATTTGTATGATGAATTTCGTATCATCCCAGGTCCCAAAAAAGCGATATGGTGCGGCCCAAACCTGTTGCAGCAGGTTTTCAGCAGAGTAGCCCGATTGAGCGAAGGCGCCGATATTGTCGAGCCCGCTAACAAGCGAGGCGCTCTGCTGATTCTACGTTTAACTCGGACAGTCGAAAGAGCCTCAAGCTCGAATGCAGCAAGGGTGAGCCATGAATACAATCGCCTCCGCCAACAGTAAAAGCAATTTTAGAAATGTCGGTATCGACATCAGAAAATCATTCCTTGATGTCTTAGCGATACCACGGGCCTGCTCATTGCGGGACGCACGGCGAACACCCTCGGCGCTTCGCTAACGCTGCGTAGCCGCCCGGGCGAAGGCGCCGTTTTTACGTTCGAAATAACGGGTGAATTCAGTGCATCGCGAGATGACTACGAGGAAGTGACGGCGCCCAAGCAATCGGCGATAACCGTATTATTTGTTTCATCCCCTAGGGCCGCATAGGCTCAGGTAAACAATTCAGCGATTTTGCAGACGCAAATGCAATTCGGGAAGTTGCTGAAAAAAATCACATTATCTATGCCCCCGCCATGGCTTACGAATCAGGTCTGAACGTCATTCGAGATAAGAACTACGGGGTAACAATATTCCCCCTCGAAACCGTTACAGCGGAGGAGCAATTTTTCACACATAAAGCCGGCGCTATGTTCGGCGGCGACGACATCAATCTCGAAGTCGATGTTCTAAAACACTATCATGAGATGCGTCAATTGGACCCTTTGTTTCAGAGACGTGGGTGGCTTGGATTCGACAAGGCCAGCTTATGTGTTGCTTTTCAGTGGGGATGCCCTAACCAGTCACTAGGAGTGATGTGGTATGCCGGAGGTCCGACCTGGAACAGATTGGTAAGACGCAGAGGTGCCGCATGAATTTGAGAGCAATTGCCCAGCGAATGTCTACTGCTCGCGCTGAATTCCATTCAACAACAAATAGTGTCTATGGGAAATTTGTTGTTCCACCATATATCGGCTCAATTGATCTAGCAAATATAGATCATTCGATGGCGATTGTAGGTGGAAGAGGGTGTGGAAAAACTACGTATGTACGTTTTTTTTCGCACTGGACACAATTTGATCCATCAAGAACTGATGTAGGCGAAGAGTTCCTGAAGACAATCGTGCTCTACTGGAAGCCAGATACTACCTATTTTCGTTCTCTGACAAAAAGCTGGTTTTCCGAGCAAAATGCGAGAATTTTTTTCCACGCTCTTTCGGGAATATCATGCCTTAAGGAGCTTCTCGCTTGCTTGGAAAATATTGCATCTCATTTTGGATCTCTTATACACAGCTGGAAAGCAACAATGATTTTTGGCGGAGACTATCGCGAATCACGGGAGAGGAACATAACTCAATCCAGGACGCGAAGAATTGGGCTGACGATGCGCAATACAAAATCCAGATGTGCATTAATTCAAATGACACATCCGCTGTCGTCAGACTCGACGCGAAATCAGTGTTTGAGCTTCTCCTTCCCTCGCTAGAAAGCGGATGCTCATTACTTAAAAATACCCGCTACAAGATATTTGTTGATGAATTCGAAAACCTGGCTGAATACCAACAGAAAATTATTAATGGCTACCGAAAGCATTCGAATGCCTTAATCAGTTGGAATGTAGCCCATAAACGGTTTGCCATAGTATCTAGCGAAACCGATGGTGTAGAAAACCTACAGCACGGAAATGACTATCGAGAATTCATACTTGATGAAGGGTTCAAAGGTGAAGGCGCAGATTATGAGAAGAAGTTTTTTCTTTGCGAATTGCTGATTTTAAGCCTGCTAGATGCCGGCTTGACTTGTAAGATAAAAAATATGGATGCCGCTGCTCTTGGAGATCCAAACGGACTACAAAGAAGAAAGGATCTCGAATACAGAGCTCAAGTTGATGGGATCGCTCAACGTATTTTTGAGACACCAAGCTTACGAGAGTTGGCAAAAATCGCGATCCAAATTATGGCCGTCAAAAACCTTGTTTTAAAAACGCTTAAATCCATTAATGGACTTGATGATGCTTTTGTGGAAGATCTTGTGGATCAGCGCCCCGATACTGCGCTTGCCACAATGGCTATCGCCACTCAGCGGTCGTTCTCTTCTGCTGATCTGATTTCGTTTTCGGCATCGAATTTCAAAGGGGATCATCCTTACAGTCAGCGGGTTCAAACCTACCTATACACAGCAATGCTAAATCTCAATGCCAGGTATAGTTATATTTCGATCCCTCTATATGCCGGGTTTGAGCGCTTTTGTTTAATGTCGATGTTTAACATCCGGCATTTTTTTGACCTTTGCTATAACGCTATCCTTCTGATGGACGGATATACGGAAGTAACCTCCTTAGATGAATTTCCTCCAATCCCTTTCGATCTCATGCATCAAGGAGCTATTAACTCAAGCGTGAGCATCATAAAAGAAATTCCGACTTATGCTCCGTTAGGCCTGACGCTCAACGGTTTGGTAAACCGCCTCGGCGATATATTTCAGATCTGGCAAAAGGGTGACAATCAATCAGAGCCTGAAAAGACTCATTTCTATATTCTTCATGATTTTGGTGACTTGCCGGAAAAAATCAAAGAAATTATTGATCAGGCTAAATGCTGGCGTGTATTAATCGAATATCCCGCTACAAAAGACAAGAATTCAAACAGCTCAACCTCTCATTTCGAAAAATAAGGCGGCTAGAATTTACCGAGAAGCGCTTTTTGGATATCTGCTTCTCTGATAGCGAACAGTACGAAGTTATTAGAAAGCAATATGTCGAGCAAGCCAAATCATCGGCGGAGTCTTCTGTAAATACTATACAGGGTAATTTTTTCGATGATTTATCTTGACTCCTGGCAGATTAAGCCGTCGACCGAGGTAAATTCTTTTACCTCAGGTATAGATTATGAAGCAGTTTATGTCGGGACCGAGTTGACCTTAGATGACAGAGTTGCATGGATTGACAATTATTTAGACGGCAATTTGCCGCACAAAGTCGTCGTTCGATATGACGCCGAATCATCACAGCTCCATTTTTCAGATTCAAACTCAGCAATACCTATAGGGGAGCTTCAGAATTTACATACTCCCCGTGGACGTATACTCTTTGAGGCGACATCGCTACTTTTGCCTGAACTTTTGTATCTGATGGAATGGGCTAATCTCGCAAAAAAGACTTTGATGTTATTTATGTTGAGCCTTCCGCTTATACACAAACAAAGTACAAAGCTAAAATTGGCTCACAAAGTATTGACTATTCGCTATGGGAGGATGGGCCAGGTTTATCAATGCTACCTCGCTTCATATCGCCCATCGAAGAAGGTCACCTAGTCGTCGCGTTAGGGTTTGAAGGACACCGGTTTGGGGCGTTACTGATTTCTGATGAGATAACATCGAAATCAATGACAGCTCTGCTCGGCGTTCCACCATTTGTGCTTGGATGGGAAAAAAATACTTTTGCGAAAAACCACCATGAAATGGCCGATGCACGAAAGCGATACGAAGCAGAATTCAAAGCGATAGCAGCGAATGATCCGCTTCAGAATTATGGCACGTGACAACTATTCAAAAATCAGTAGCAGCACTGGATCGCCACAACAGAAGCCGAGTCTTACTTGCACCGATTGGAACGAAACCTGTCGCCTTAGCTATGGCATGGTTTGCCATTAACAATAAGGGCACGGGGATTCTCTACGATTTCATACGTAAAAAAAGTAAACGATCGACCGGCGTAGGAAAAGTGCACCTATGGCAATTCTCCTGTTCTTGAAAGCGCAGAAGTATTAACGCTACAAGTTACATTGCTTTCAGAAGCTCGCGATGTGATTAATTCATCATATACCGCTCATAATTAGGACAACTGTTAAACATTTTGGACGGTACTTACATGGCCATGGCTTCGGATTTGGGTTTTGTCGAATTGTTGTTGGACAAATGAAGAATGCGGGCTCTCACGGTCGCGCGCATTGCACGAAAGCCATAGTATTAATGTTTTCTCCTTTTCTCAACAAGTCGTACACAACAGCGACGACCTCTTCGAGGTTCTCTGTTGTAACGGCATCGACGGGTGATCGCTTATTCAATTTTTCCGAGGTTTGAATAAGTGCGCGATAAAGGTCCCACACATCGAAGCCATGAGCTTTTTTCATTAAAGCGTTCGTCAATTGGCTTTTGATGGGGTCGAGTTGCCAGTCCGGAATGCGTTGACCGCGGTTGCCCATGCTCAAGGTCAGAAGTTTTCCCGCTTTAATCTCGCGATTGATTTGATCGCGTGATTTTCCCGCGAGTTTGGCAAATTGAATCACCGGCAAATTGTGTGGTGCCTCGTAACTAGTGAGCATGTCCATGCGCTCGCGCTGAACATCCGACACTATCACGACCGGCGTCGGTGCCACTTTTCCGGGACTGCGGATAAACGCTGCAACGCCGTCGGTAATTCGGTGGTTTCATTTACCACCTTCGTTTTCACTTCAATTAACTCGTCGTTCTCGGAAACCGTAGGAATGCCATCAAAGCGAATCGTTAAATGCTTGCCGGCCACCTGCACTTGTCCCTGCTCCAACAGGTCAAGTCGATCGGCCCAGTCCTGCATCATGCGTCGCCGCGGTTCAACATGCAGCGCATGATTGTAAGTCGCGCTGACTTTGTTCGGATCACAGTGCGATAACTGCGCATCCACCCAGATTTTCGGATAACCGATTTCGTTAAGCGCGGTTGAGATCGTGGCGCGAATGCCATGCCCGGTGAGCAATTCGTCATACCCTATGCGCTTGAGCGCTTGGTTTAATGTGTTCTCGCTGATGCGTTTTTTTAAATCGCTGCGATGCGCTAGTAGGTATGTTTGAGCAGGTTTGATTTCGGCTAGCAGATAGCGAACGATTTCCATCGCTTGAATTGATAGTGGCACAATGTATGGCGGAATATCCTGCGCACGCTTGCGCTGTTTACGTAAGCCATTCTGCAGTTGCTTAACCCCCTCGGGCGGAATAATCCATAAGCCGCGCGCCAAATCGAATTGATCGGGGGTGGCTAAACGCAATTCACCTGTACGAACACCCGTCAACAACATCAAACGAATGCCGAGTTGCGTCGTCACCGCTCCACCATAGGCGCGCAGCTTGCGCAGCAAGTTGGGTAATTCTGATAAACGTAAAAACGGGTTGTTAACAACGGGAGGTTTAGGTAGTGCGACGACGTCGAGATCGGAGGCGGGGTTCAGCATCAGTCCGGGAATTTTCACCCGCGCAAAGCGAAATAATTGATTGAACCAAGTACGCACTTTTTCGGCGATGGACAACGCTCCGCGCGCTTCAATGCGCGCGAGCACTTCCAACAGATCGGAGCGATGAATATCAAAAATGGATGCAGTACCCAGCCGCGGCAGAACATCGTTTTCGAAAATACGCTCAATCTGAGACAAAGTGCTTTGTCTCCCGGCTTTGAGTTCGAGCTTGCGATGATCGAACCACAATAGATAGACCGCTTTGAAATTATTCTCTGCGGCTAAGCGGACAGCTTGACGCTTCTGCTTGCGATGGACGCGCGCCTCGTCGCGTAAACTTCTCGCTTCACGAAGACCAATTTCAGGGTAAGTGCCAAACGATATTCGCTTTTGTTTACCGGCCCAGTAATAGCGAAAATGCCATGCCTTACCGCCTTGAGAAGATATGTTGAGCGAGAGACCATCAAAATCGGTGAGGTTAAAAGTTTTGCCCGTTGCCTTGGCTTGACGGACAGCTAATTCTGAGAGTGCCATGTTCCAGCTCCTGATGATGAATCAGGACTAGATCTTTATCGCGCTTCCTGGTTAGCTCTAGCAACAATGCGTTTCAAGTCTTACCGCATAGATGGCCTTAAAAATGGCCTTATTTGTTCCAGCTGTCAGTAGATCTCAGTGGATTTCGCTGGAATAAAAAAAGAGCTTTCGCTCCTTTCTCAATCACTTGCAGACGTTGATGGATATCTGTGGATTAAGGATTGGAGCGGGAAACGAGGCTCGAACTCGCGACCTCAACCTTGGCAAGGTTGCGCTCTACCAACTGAGCTATTCCCGCAGATTTCTGCTTCCCGAATTCGCTTGTTATGTTCGAACCTGCGGGAAGGCGCCCATTGTATTGTCTCGTCTTAGAGAGTCAAGCCGTTTTACGGTAAAACAATCGATTTCTCAGGGTGTTGCGCATATTTTCGCTCATTACGGCGAGCAACGTAGCAACCGCGCGCAGGCATGAAAGAACCCTAGAAACGCATGACTGGCCAGGCTGCGCGCAGGTAAATCATCATCGACCACAGCGTCAACGTTGCGGCGGCGTACAGCAGCAAGGTGCAAATGCTTTGCAGCCACAACGGACTGGTCGGTGAAATCAGGAGGAAGCCGGTGATCGCGACCATTTGAAATACGGTTTTGATCTTGCCCATGTACGACACGGCGACGCTGGTGCGTTTGCCGATTTCGGCCATCCATTCGCGCAATGCCGAGATGACGATTTCGCGGCCGATAATCACCATTGCCGGCAGGCTGAACCACCATGCGTGGTAATACTGCACGAGCAGCACCAGCGCGAATGCGACCATCAATTTATCCGCGACCGGATCGAGAAAGGCGCCGAACGGCGTGCTTTGATTGAGACGGCGGGCGAGATAACCATCGAGCCAATCGGTGGCGCCGGCGAGAGCAAACACCAGCGCACAAGCGAGCGGGCTCCAGTCTTGCGGCAGATAAAAGAGCAGCACAAATACCGGTATCAGCACCATGCGCAGCAATGTGATCGCATTGGGGATATTGATCGAACGCAACGGGGAAGCTCCTGAGATTTGCACCATCATAACCGCGCGCCAGTCCCGGTTAACAGGTTTAGTCGGCGTGCAGCACGCCATAGATTTGTTCGGCCATTTTGCCGCTGATACCGGGCACCCGGCATAGCTCATCCAGCGTCGCCGTTTGCACGCCTTGAATACCGCCGAAATGGCGCAGCAATTCGCGCCGGCGTTTGGGGCCGATACCCGGAATTTCTTCGAGAGTCGATTGCCGGCGCGTTTTATCGCGACGCATTTTGTGGCCGGTCACCGCGAAGCGATGCGCCTCGTCGCGAATATGTTGAATCAGATGCAATGCGCTCGAATCGCGCGGCAGGATTAGCTCGGTGCCGGTATCGGCGCGGATCAATACTTCCATGCCGGCCTTGCGCTCGACACCTTTGGCGATGCCGATAATCATCACTTCATCGATCTGCATTTCCTGCAGCACCTGCACGGCCTGTGTGACCTGCCCTTTGCCGCCGTCGATAAATAAAATGTCCGGCATTTTGCCTTCGCCGCGTTTCAGCCGCGCATAGCGTCGCGATAACGCCTGTTGCATCGCCGCGTAATCATCGCCGGGCGTAATACCTTCGATATTGAATTTGCGGTAATCGCTTTTTAGCGGGCCATTGGTATCGAACACAACGCACGAGGCCACCGTTGCTTCACCGTGGCTGTGGCTGATATCGAAACATTCGAGACGCTGCGGTAATTCATCCAACTGCAAGGCGGCCTGCAATGCTTCGAAGCGTTGATATTGCGTCTGTTTGTTGGCGATGCGGCTCTGCAAATTTTGTTGCGCGGTCGACAATGCGAGCTGCACCCACTTCGCGCGATTGCCGCGCGGATTATGTGTGATATGCACTTTGCGACCGCGCGCCACACCGATGGCGTCTTCGACTGCGCTGCTATCGGCGAGCGCGACGTTGATCAGCAATTCGCTGGGAATATCGTGTGCACCGAGACCGCCGAGATAATGCTGCACGATAAACGCTTCGAGCACATCGGCGATTTCTTCGTCGAGATGACAACTCGGAAAATAACTGCGGCTGCCGAGAATGCGGCCGTCGCGCACATACAACAATTGCACGCACGCGAGGCCCGCTTGTATTTCGCACGCGATGATATCGAGATCGCCGCTCTCGCCTTCGATATATTGGCGCGCCTGTAATTGCTGCAGCATCTGTAATTGATCGCGCAATGTCGCGGCAGTTTCGAAATCGAGCGCGACCGCAGCGCGTTCCATTTGGTCGGCTAATTCGCGCAATAAATCAGCGCTGTGACCGCCGAGAAACATTTCGGTGTGGCGCACATCTTCGGCGTATTGCTCCGGTGTCACTTCACCGACGCATGGCGCAGTACAGCGACCGATTTGATGTTGCAAACACGGCCGCGTGCGATTGCGAAAAAAACTGTCTTCGCACTGCCGCACCTTGAATACTTTCTGCAAAAAATTAAGGCTATCGCGCACCGCACCGGCACTCGGGTACGGGCCGAAATAACGACCCGCTTTCGATTTTGCGCCGCGATGAAACGCGAGGCGCGGAAAATCCTGATCCGATGCGAGATAGATGTACGGATACGATTTATCGTCGCGCAACAGAATGTTATACGGCGGCGCGTATTGTTTGATGAGATTGTGTTCGAGCAGCAGCGCTTCGACTTCGGTGTTGGTCACCGTGACTTGAATCTGCCGCACCCGCGCAATCATCGCAGCGGTTTTAATCGCGACGGTGCCGCTACGAAAATAACTGGCGAGGCGTTTTTTCAGGTCCTTCGCTTTACCGACATACAGCACGGCGCCACCGGCATCCAGCATCTGATAAATGCCCGGTTTGTGCGTGACGGTTTTGAGAAAACTTTGATGATCGAAAACGTCGGAATGCGCGGTCGACATGAAACGGATCTGGCGAGAAAAACGGCCGTCAGGTTACACCATTAGCCCGGCAATTTCAGGTTGAGGGCTTTACAGACGCGTTGGCATATCGACCAGCCCATGCTGGATCGCCAGATGGGTAAGCTCGACATCGCTGGCAATGTCCAGTTTCTCAAACAGCCGATAGCGATAGCTGTTCACGGTCTTGCTGCTCAAATTCAACTGATTGGCGATGTCTTGGACTTTCGCGCAATTCACGATCATCAGTGCGATCTGCAATTCGCGCTCGGAGAGCTTGGCAAACGGCGAGGCATCGCCGCCATTGAACTGCTGCAGTGCCATCTGTTCGGCGACACTGGCGCTGAGATAGCGCTGCCCCGCCATCGCCTTGCGAATCGCTTTCACGATATCGGCGAATGGCGCGCCTTTCGCGACATAACCGTAAGCGCCGGCCTGTAATAACCGGGTCGGCAGCGGGCCATCGTCCCAGGCGCTGACGGCGATCACCTTGATATCGGTATCGAGCGCAGTAATTTTGCGCGTGGCTTCGAGGCCGCCTATGCCGGGCATGCGGATATCCATCAGCACGACGTCGGGTCGCTGTTCACGGCAGATTTGCACGGCTTCTTCGCCGCTGGTGGCGTGGCCGATGACAGTCAGATCGGCGATGTCGGCGAGCAAGCGGCCGATACCGTTGCGAACAAGATCGTGATCATCAGCGAGGAGAATTCGTATCACTGCACAACTCCGACTTCATCTTGTTTTCAGCCGGACCATTGTGTCGGCAACTACTCGGAGAAAACATAGCAGTATCTGACACGTATTGCGTAGTGTGACTTAACTCACGACTGGCGAGCTTGTGACCAACGAGGCGATCAAGCGCCGTAGACGGTGGGCTCCAGCTCAAGCTCGATATCGAAGCGGTCGAGCACGTCATCGCGTACCTGCTGCGCCAAGCCCAGCAGTTCGGCGCCGGTGCCATCACCGTAATTAATCATCACCAGCGCCTGCTGATCGTGGATACCGACGTGGCCATTGCGTTTGCCCTTCCAGCCGCAACGGTCGACCAGCCACGCCGCCGGTACTTTGGCATCGCCGCCCGGCGCGGGGAAATGCGGAATATCCGCGTAGCTCTGCATCAGCTCAGCGAGTCGATCATGCGTAATCACCGGATTCTTGAAGAAGCTACCGGCGTTCGGTAGCAGTGTGGGGTTCGGCAATTTGCTTTGCCGAATCGCTCGCACTGCCTGTTCAACCTCCACCGCCGACACCACTTCCCTGCCCTGCAATTGCTGTTGCAACGCGGGATAGCTCAGCACCGGCACAAACTCCGTGCGCAGGCGCAACACCACGGCGGTAATGATGAAGCGATCGCGCAGCTCGTGTTTGAAGATGCTGTCGCGATAGCCGAGCCGACATTCGGCTGCATTCAGCTCGACGCTGCGTTGCTGATCGAGCGAGTAACCGCGGACCACGTGCACGAACTCCGCCAGCTCAACGCCGTACGCGCCGATATTCTGGATCGGCGCGGCACCGACCGTGCCGGGAATCAGCGTCAGATTTTCGAGGCCGTATAAATTCTGCTGCAAGGTCCATTGCACCAGCTCGTGCCAGTTTTCCCCGGCACCGACGGTGATCTCGGCGCAATCGTCGAATAGCTCGACGAATTTCCCCGGCAACGCAATCTGCAACACCAGCCCCGGCCAGTCGCCGCGCAGCACCACGTTGCTGCCGCCACCGAGTACCAGTAGCGGCAGATCGTGCTGTTGCGCCCAGCTAACACTTTCCCTTAGCTGCGTATAGTTTTCGATGCGAATGAAATGACGCGCACGCGCAGGTAGCGCGAGCGTATTGAACGCCTGCAGATCGACATCTTCGAGAATAGGCATGTTCATCCGTGGGCTCCGGGCAATCGGTGACGGCGAACCAATTCATTCAACAAACCATCGGCGGCATCTTCGACGAGATCGAGCACGTGTTCGAAACCATCGCTCTCGCCGTAGTAAGGGTCGGGCACTTCGCGCACGCCGCGCGAACCGTAACTCAAAAATAACGCCAGCTCACCGTCGAAATCGGCTGGCTGCAATCGCTGTAAATCGCGCAGATTTTGCGCGTCCATCGCCAAAATGTAATCGTGCTCGCGAAAATCCTGCACGGCTATTTGGCGGGCGCGCAACGTGTCGAGATCATAGCCGCGCTGCAATGCCGCCGCTGCGGAACGACGATCCGGCTGATGCCCGACATGCCAATCGCCGGTGCCGGCCGAATCGACACGAATGACATCGCGCAAACCGCGCTGAATAACGCGCTGTTGAAATACGCCGTGCGCGGTGGGCGAACGGCAGATATTGCCGAGGCAAACAAACAATACGCCGATCGGCTTCACGCGCGGCCGCCGCGTTGATCGCGCAGAAAAGCGCGCACACGCTCCAGATCGGCGAGGGTGTCGACGCCGGGCGGAATTTCTTCCCACGATTCATCGACGTGAATCGCGACGCCATTTTCGAGCGCGCGCAATTGCTCAAGTTTTTCCAACCGTTCGAGTCTGCCGACCGGCCAGCTCACGAAATTGTGCAGAAACTCGGCGCGATACGCGTAGATGCCGATATGTCGGGTCCATTCGCCGGCGAGCGGCGCATTTGCGGCAACTGTTTCGCGATTCCATGCCTCTCTATCCCACGGCAGCGGCGCGCGACTGAAATACAGCGCATGCAACGTGTTATCGACTACGACTTTCACCACGTTCGGATCGAATATTTCGTCGCGCTCACGAATACGTTTTGCCAAAGTCGCGATGCCAGCGCGCTCAGAGGACGCGAGATTATTGGCGACCTGGTTGATAACGCTCGGCGGAATCAGCGGTTCATCGCCCTGCACGTTGACGATGATCTGCTCGGGGTCGAATTCCAGTTTGGCGGCGACTTCCTGCAAGCGATCGGTGCCCGATTCGTGCGTGGCGCGCGTCATGCAAACCTCGCCGCCGAATTGCGCCACTGCATCGGCAACGCGCTGATCGTCAGTCGCGACAATCACTCGGCTTGCGGCACTGGCGCTGGCGCGTTCCCATACCCACTGCAACATCGGCTTGCCGGCAATATCGAGCAATGGCTTATTGGGTAGACGCGTCGACGCGAGCCGCGCGGGAATGATGACGATGAACGACATAATATTTCGGCGCTTTGACGGGTTTAGTGGCGAGAGGCGCGTAGTTTACCGATTATCGTTGGCAGCAGCGACTGCGGCAACGTCGCCCGCACTTGTAGAAACCACGCCTTTTCACCGGCGAAAGTCGCGCATTTAACCGCGTCCTTTTCCGTCATCGCGATCGGTAAATCGTCGTCGAAGCGAAGATCGTCCGCAGTGAACACGTGATGATCTGGAAAAGCGTGTTCAATCACCTCGCAACCCAGCCCTCGCAACGTGGCAAAAAAACGCGACGGATTGCCGATGCCAGCGACCGCATGCACGCGGGCATTTTGTTTGCACCAAGTGCGCGGCGGTATCGACTGCCCGCCGTTAATTTGCACGAACGCCTCTGGCATCAGTTGAAACGTACTGCCGGTATCGCCGCCGTTACGCAAAATGATATCGACGCTATGCAAGCGTGAACGCGGTTCGCGTAACGGACCGACTGGCAGGCAATGGCCATTGCCGACACCGCGCGCATGATCGATCACGGCAATTTCGATATCGCGCTGCAGTGCGTAGTGCTGCAAACCATCGTCGCAAATCACGACATCGCAGCGATGTTGCTGCAATAAATATTGCGCGGCAGCAGCACGTTTCGGCGCGATCACCACAGGGCAACGCGTGCGCCGTGCAATCAGCAATGGCTCATCGCCGGCGATTTCCGCGCTGTCGGTGCTATTGATTTGGTACGGTGTGCTCGATGGCTTCGCGCCATAACCGCGACTGATTACGCCGGGATTAAAACCCGCGCGTTGCAATAATTCGCAGAGCGCAATAGTCACCGGCGTTTTACCGGTGCCGCCGACGGAAATATTGCCGATGACAATCACCGGTACCGGTGCACGCCAACTCGAAAAAATTTTTGTGCGATATAACGCACGACGCAGCGCAGCAAAAAATCGAAATAACATTTCGAGCGGCCACAGCAGATACAGCCAACCGGGGCGACCATACCAACGCTGCTGTAAATGCTGATCAAAACTCATTTTTTAGAAATGCTCTTTTGAATTGTTGGTCAGGCGTACTGATTAAGCGGGCTGCGCCGAAGTGGGATACTTTTATTTCGGGGCAACCGTGGCAATGTCGTCAAGGACTCGACGCGCTAGTGCCTCGGTGAACTCGACGAAATCCCCGAGAGAATTCTGCTCTGAAGATTCGTTCAGCCGCGCGTTCTGCCCCGAAAAAAAGTATCCCACTTCGGCGCCCATGGCACCCAAGTTCGTGCCGTGATTTTCGATTTACTTATTATCTTCCGGCGATTGCGTCGTCAGGCTCAAATGCGCAAAACCTAATTGCCCCGCTGCATCCATCGCACGCACCACCGCTTGGTGCGGCGTGTTCGCATCGGCGGTAATCGTTAACGGCAATGCCGTGTCACCTTCGGACACTTCGCGCAACGCCGCTTTCAATGTATCGACATCACCTTTCGCGACGATGCGATCATTGATCGTGTAATGACTGTCGGCAGTAACGACAATTTCAATTTGTTTATCGGTATGCTCCGGTGGCGTACCGCTGGCTTCCGGTAATTGCACCGTGAGTTGACTGGATTTGGTGAACGTCGTCGAGATCATGAAAAAAATCAGCAGCAACAGCAACACATCGACGAGGTTGATAATGTTGGTGCCCATATCGACATCGGTGGTGCTCGGTCGCCGAAAACGCATTAACCCAGCCCCTTCATGTCGACCTTCAATTCGACTTTGCGATCGCCATGTACTGCGTCGACCAGTTTGAGCGTTTCCTGTTCGAGCATCAGTACCAGCGTGGTGATTCGACCGTTAAAAAAACGATGCATGATGGTGGTCGGTACCGCGACCAACAAACCCGACGCAGTGGTGATCAATGCTTCTGAAATACCACCGGCGAGCACACCGGGATCGCCGGTGCCGTGAAAACGAATTTCGTTGAACACGTTCATGATGCCGAGTACTGAGCCGATCAAACCCAGCATCGGTGCAACCACCGCTACCGTGCCGAGCGCATTCAAATAACGCTCCATGCCATGCACTGCGACTGCGGCCGATTCTTCGAGACTTTCCTTCATGATCTCGCGGCCGTGCCGCGCATTGCTAAGACCAGCCGCAAAGAGCAGGCCGAGTGGTGATGATTGTTTCAGTTCGCGAATTTTATTGGCATCGAGCTGATTGTTTTTAATCCAGCCCCACACTTCGCCGAGCAATTGCGGCGGCGCCACTTTGCTGATTCGCAGCGCCAGCATGCGCTCGACACAAATCGCGGTGGCGATAATCGAACAGGCAATAATGGGCAGCATCAACCAGCCGCCCGCTTTTATGATTTCAAACACTGTGCATCCTCGCCGAGTGATGGGGCCGCTGAACTCTAGCACAGCATCGACCGTCCGGCAGCTCAATCCCAGTAGTGGTTTCGCCCGGATCGTGCGCGCGTGATCTGCGCCACACGGCCATGCGTAATTTCAAATATCAACGCGCCATCGGTGGCCGTATTGAAGAGCTCGGCCTTCTGTTCCCGATAGCGCTGTTCGACCGCCGGATTAGGATGATGAAAGCGATTGCGATAGCCGCTCGAAAACACAACATAGCGCGGTTGCAGCTGCGCGATAAATGTCGCACTCGACGAGCTACTGCTGCCGTGATGCGGTGCAAGCAAAATATCCGCCTGCGCGAGTCGCGGATTATCCAATAGCCGGTATTCGCCACTGCGCTCGATATCACCCGGTAACAAGGTAACAACACCACCAGCACGAACCTGCAATACGCAGGAATGATTGTTACCGCTGAACTCGTCATTGACAGGATAAAGAATGTCGAAGTCGACACCATCCCACTGCCATTGCATGCCGGCGCGACAAAATTCCTCGCGCGCGGCGCCGAGACTGTCGCCGACCAACAACTTTTGTACGGCAAACGCATTCACTACTGAGCCAAGCCCACCCGAATGATCGTTGTCTTTATGACTGACGATGACGGTATCGAGTGTCTCGACACCCGCGCGTCGCAATAGCGGCACGGTGGTCAAATCGGCCACGCTGCGTTCGGGGCCGAACACAGGACCGGTGTCATAAAGCAATCGGTGCTCGGCGGTTTCGACCAACACGCTCAAGCCCTGCCCCACGTCGATTACGGTCAGTCGATAGTCGCCCGGCGCCACGGTGTTGAGTGCCGGCCATAACAGTGGCAATAGAAAAATCGGCGCCGTCCATCGACCTGGCATACCGCGCGGCAACAGCAACAACGCGACCGCGATACCGGCAAAAACTATTGAAGTCACGCCGATACCGCGTGGATGCCAAATAACCCCAGCGCCGTAATGCTGCAGACCGGTTAACAGTTGCATCAGCCAATGCAGTGAAGTGTCGGCCCACTGCCAGCAGTACGCGCCAATATCGAATGAGAACGCATCGCAGATCAATGCAATAAAAGCGAGTGGCATTGTGACGAAGGTCGATAGCGGAATTGCAATCAGATTCGCGGGCAGTGCTAATAATGTCAGCTGCCCCGATAGCATCAGTAATACCGGAATCGACGCGATGAAAATCGCGATTTGCACACGACCCCAACTCGACAGCCACTGGCGGTGTTCGCGCCGCCCCGACACGGTCAGCAAAATAGCGGCCACGGCAATAAACGAAAACCAAAAACCGGCATCAATCACGCCCAATGGATCGAACAATAATGTCAGCCACAACGCGAGAATCCAGCTCGACGACGCTGCATATTCGCGCCGCGCCACACATGAAAACAGCAGTATCGCGAACATAATCAACGCGCGCTGCAACGGCAAACCAAAGCCGGCCATCAACGCGTACAGCAGCGCCGCCAGCCAGGCCGGTGCAATCCCAAACCAATAATTACGGCGATGACTTATTGCAAACGGACTGCGCCACCATAAGCGACTGAGGCCGAACACCAGACCGCCGGTGAGCGCAATCTGCAATCCGGACACCACAAACAAATGCACGGTGCCGGTGGCACGAAACAACTCCCACTGCGACTGCGGAATTGCACTGCCATCACCCAGCAACAGCCCGAGCAGCAAACCGCGATATTGCGCATTCGCTAAACGCTGATTTAAATAATGCTGCGCGCGATCGCGCCAGCTATCGATTGACCCACTATTGATTGCCCGCGGTGATGCAGCGGTAATGTTTCGATTGTCGCTGCTGCGCTCGATATGGCCGGTGGCGCCGATGCGATTTGCGACCAGCCACGCTGCGTAATCGAAGCCACCGGGATTTGCAAAACCGCGCGGCCGCTTTAGCAGCACGCGCAACTGCCAATATTCGCCGGCATGCGGTTCGTCGCCATCGGGAGCGGTAGGCGCTTCGTACCAATTCAACTGCACTCGACGTAAATTCGCGGGGCAACGCTGCAATGCCAGCGTGCAAGTATCGACCGCGAATTGAAAACGCAGCACAGGACGTTGTTGAAATCCGCTTTGCCGTTCGACCAAGCCGACAATCTTGCCGCTCAGCACCAGCGATTGCTGTTCTAGCTCAAGCGGCAACAAACCGGCGCGTACGTAATGCCCATAGAGGCAACCCCAACCGAAACCCAGCAGCAATGCCAACAGCGTGATCGGCAATCCATGTCGCAAAAAGGTCGACGAACGCCGGCGCAAAAATAATCGCCACGCCACGCATAACAGTGCGGGAATCAGTAACAACGGCAGGCGGTTCAGGGATGGGAGTTGTGGCAGCCACGCCACGACGGCGATACCAATCGCCATGCTCAGCATCCATGCACGCATAAAATGACTATCCTTGTCTTGGCCATGAGTACTGCGAACTCATCCGTGCGCAGCGCTAGCGCGTGCAAGGAGTCGGTCGCAAAGGTTTATTTATCGGCAGTTATCGGCATAATACCGCGCTCTTTATCATCGGCGCGCAACGAGGCCGATGATAGGCGGGCCTATCGCCATCCTTCAACTCAATGCAGTGTACTGAATGCCGCGTCGATTATTAAAACGTTTGATGCCCGATCCGGAAACCATCCGGAAACATCCTACGTTGCGCATTTTTCAGCATTGGCTGAACGATCCAAATTTATGGCACCTGAATCGCTATTCAGCGTCGAGCGCGGTATTTATCGCCTTTCTCGTTGCATTTGTGCCGTTGCCGATTCATATGCTCACGGTGACACTGATTGCGATCTGGTGGCGCGCAAATCTGCCGGTGGCGCTCGCTGCGGTGTGGCTGTCGAACCCGGTGACGATTCCCGCGCAATTTTTTCTCGCGTATGAAGTCGGCACCCGATTATTGAACGAGCCCGAACATAAATTCGCATTCGAATTATCGTTGCAATGGGCGCGCGCAGAATTCAATGCTATTTGGCAACCATTGCTACTCGGCTGCCTCGTCTGTGGATTATTTGCAGCGTTTATCGGCGCCGGCATCGTGCGACTGGTGTGGCGCATGCAAGTCATTGCGCGCTGGAAGGCGCGGCAGCATCGTCGCCACCAGAGCTAGTTAACAAATCACACGCACACCAACCTAGTCGTACCGCAATGCCACTGCCGGTTGCACCTTCGCCGCGCGCCACGCCGGATAAATCGCCGCCAGTGTACTCATCACTAACGCCGTTCCCGCCACCTGCAAGACATCGACCGCGCGCAAATCCGCTGGCAGATAACTGATCGGATACACATCCGATTGCAGGAATTGTATGTGCAGCGCGCGCTCGATCCATGCGACCAAATCCGTGACTGCGAGCGATAACACAATACCGAATACGACACCGAGCACCGTGCCGATCACGCCGACCAGAAAGCCCTGCACCAGAAAAATTTTAATAATGCCGTTCGGTGTCGCGCCCTGGCTGCGCAAAATCGCGATATCGCCCTGCTTGTCATTGACCACCAGCACTAGCGCAGATACCACGTTAAACGCCGCTACCGCGATGACAATCGCGAGCATCATGCCGACCAATTGCTTCGACAGATGAATCGCGCCGTACAAATTGCCCTGCGTCGCGGTCCAATCGCTGACGTAATAACGCCCGTGCAATTCACGCCATAAATCGCTCGCGATCGCCGGCGCCGCGAATAAATCGTTAACCGTGACCCGCAATGCAATCGCGTTATCGTGACTGCCGCTTAATTGTTGCGCATCTTCCAGTCGCAGCAATGCGAGACTCTGATCGAGCTCAGTGCCGCTTTTGATAATACCCACGACAGTAAAGCGTTGAATGCGCGGAGTGACACGCTCGCTGCCCTTCGCCACATCCGGCACCACCACGGTAATGTGATCGTCGACCGTTACCGCGAGTTTTTCCGCCAGCCCCTGCCCCAGCACAATGGTTTGCGGCTCCGCCTGTAAACGCTGCAGCGCATGCGGATCAAGAAAATTTGCCAGTGCTGTCGCCCGCGCCTCGCGCTGCGGATCGATACCGAATAACAACACCGCCTCAGCAATTTCGCCTTTCACCAGCATGCCGTTCTGCTGCAACAACGGCGATGCGCTGCTGACGCCCGGCCGCCGCTCGACCAGATCGACCGTTTCGCGCCAATCGTCGCGCGGATCGGCGGCGTATAAATTAATGTGCGGCACCAGCCCAAGAATGCGCTCGCGCATTTCGCGCTCGAAGCCGTTCATCACCGACAACACTACGATCAACAGCGCCACGCCGATCACCAGACCCGCGATGGCCGTGCGCGATAGAAAAGTCGTTAGACGCGAACCGCGTTTCGATCCGGTGTAGCGCGCGCCGACAAAAACACTGTAGGGCTTGAACATCACAATACGTCCAACAAGCCATCGCGCAGATGCAGTACGCGATCCATGCGTTGCGCCAACAACGGATCGTGCGTGACGACGATAAAACACGTTTCGAGTTCGCGATTTAATTCAAGCATCAGCGCGTGAATTGTTTCTGCGGTAGTGCGATCGAGATTGCCGGTGGGCTCGTCGAGCAATACGCACAACGGCTGCGCCACCAGTGCGCGTGCAATCGCGACGCGTTGCCGTTCGCCGCCCGATAATTCAGCGGGTTTATGCTGCAGCCGTGCACCGAGGCCCACGCGCTCAAGCATTGCGCGCGCAGCAGCAGCGGCGGTATTGACGTCCTCGCCGCGAATCAGCAATGGCATTGCCGCATTTTCCAGCGCGGAAAACTCGCCGAGCAAATGATGAAACTGATACACAAAACCAAGCGTGCGATTGCGCAAGGCGCTGCGCCGTTTTTCATCGAGCGTCGAAATGGCTTCCCCGTGAACCAACACGGCGCCGCTGCTCGGCGTATCGAGCCCACCGAGCAAATTCAACAATGTCGATTTACCGGAACCCGAGCTGCCGACAATCGCAATCCGTTCGCCGCGCCGAATTTGCAAATTGACGCCCTGCAACACCTGCAATTTTTGCGGACCCTCGTCGTAGCATTTACCGAGATCGCGGCATTCGAGCACTATGGGCTTGTCATTGCTGCTGGAGACTGCATCGGATACTGACAAAGTAATTCCTCGATTATTCGTAGCGCAACGCTTCGGCCGGTTGAATTTGCGCGGCACGCCACGCCGGATACAGTGTTGCCAATAGACTTAACACCCACGCAATGCAACACACGCGAATAATTTCCACCGGCACCACCACCGACGGAATACGCGTGACGAAATACACGCTGGGATCAAAAATATGCGCACCGAATGTCTGCTCGAAAAACGCGACGATCGCCCCCGCGTTCAGCGCGAGCGGCGTGCCGAGCAACGCGCCGATAACCACACCGGCGCAACCGATCAACGCACCCTGCACGATAAAAATCGTCATCACCGCGCGCGGCGACGCGCCCATCGTGCGCAGCACTGCGATGTCGGCACGCTTATCGTTCACCATCATGGTCAGGATCGAAATAATATTGAAGGCGGCGATGGCAACGATGACGAATAACAACAACGACACCATCGTTTTTTCCATCTTCACCGATTTAAATAAACTGCCCTGGGTCTGGCTCCAATCGCGTACCACATACTGGCGCTGATGCGCATTATTCCAGCGTTGCAATAACGGCGCGGCATCGAATAAATCCCGCACCGCCACGCGCAGGCCGCCGACCGCATCGCCCATTTGATATAAACGCTGCCCATCCTGCAGATTAATAAAAGCCGTGGTGCCGTCGAGCTGCGAACCGCTGCGAAAAATCGCGACCACTTTAAAACGTTTCTCGCGCGGAAAAATGCCCATCGGCGTGACCGTGACTTTAGGCAGAATCACATCGACGGTGTCGCCGACCATGACGCCAAGATTGCGCGCTGCGATATCTCCCAATGCGATGCCGAACGGCACCGACGTTAGATTTTCAAAGCGACCATCGACAACGTATTGTTGCACGGCGGAAACACGCTGTTCGTAGCTCGGCACAATCGCCCACAACTGCGCGCCGCGTACCGGACCTCGATTGGCGAGCATCACGCTACCGCCGATATAAGGCGCCGCCGCGATAAATCCCGGCGTTTTAGCCACGTCATCGGCCACGCTCTGCCAATCGCGCAGGCGTCCGTCGCGCGCCTCGATAAACCCGTGTGGCACAACGGCGAGAATGCGATTGCGCAACTCCGCTTCAAAACCATTCATGACCGACATCACTACGATCAGCGCGGCGACACCAAGGATCATGCCGAGCAGTGAAATCAATGCGATAAAGGAAATGAAGTGATCGCGTCGACGTGCGCGCGTATAACGCCATCCAATAAAACCGGCGAGCGGTTGAAACATATTTTTTCCTTTCGCTCCGCGTCCTGCCGCATCTGTCATTCCGCGTGCGGCTGTACTACAGTAAGTTCGTATGCCAGTAGGCTTGTATGGCAGCAAGCTCAGATTAAAGAGCACTGCGAATTCGTAACGGCACCAAGTCCCTAAAAAGGCGACAGGAGACCGCCAACTTGATCGAGAAAACCCCGGAAAATTCATCACCCGAACCCGCTGTCTCGTCAGAGCTTGAGCGGCGCGAATATTTTCGGGTCGATGATCAAATTATTTTGCGTTACCGCGTAGTGGCGCCCGAGGCGATCAACAATACGCTGGCCGAGCGCCATTTCGATAATGCCGATGTGTTCGCACTCTTGCGCGAGTTGCGCCAGATCGACCAGGAGAATCATAACGTATTGCGCTCGATCGCAGAAACCAACCGCGAATTGGGCATTTACCTGAAAAGTCTCAACCGTAAGATCGATTTGATTACCGGCGCGCTGGCGGTGATGGACGAAGCTCAGCAATTGCAATCGCCGCAGCCGGTATCGATCAGTGAAACCAGCTTGTCGTTTTATGCCGAAACCGAACTCACCGTTGGGACTTTCGTCGCCCTCGAGCTGATTTTGTTGCCACAACATACCGGTCTTGCGATTTATGGCGAAGTCACCGCGAAGCGCGACAACTTAGAGCGCCATGTCGTCGTCTCGTTCTTGCGACTGCGCGATAGTGATCGGCAACTGCTGGCGCGCCACGTGCTGCAGGTGCAAATTGCGGCGAGGAAGCAACAAAGCCAATCGACCTGAAAGTCGCACTGGGCCCTGTATTCGCAGCGCTAAGGAGGCATCATCATGCTACTGATACTGCATCCAAATACCGACGAAAATAGCGATGCGTATCGCGTTACCTTGGATTACCTGCAACAACTCCCCGGCATCAAAATCAAAAAGCATCTCGTGCAAGGTCAGGAGCAAGCGCTGACCGAGATTTATTTAATTGGCGATACACATACACTCGATAAATCCGCGCTCGAAGCACTGCCCGCCGTTGAACGGGCCATCAAAATCTCCGAGGAATATCGCGTGCTCGGTCGCCATCGCGATGATAAACGCGTCAGCGGCTTCGACTATCAGGGGCTGCGTTTCGATCAAGATAATCTGCATGTTTTCGCCGGGCTGTGCGCAGTCGACAATCCGACCAACGTCGAAACCATGCTGCGCGCGCTACGCGACCACGGCCAAACCTGCACACGCATGGGTGCCTACAAACCGCGCACCAATCCGTATGCATTTCAAGGCCACGGCGCCAATTGTCTGCCGTGGGTGTTCGAGCTGGCGGGTAAATATGGCATCAAAGTGATCGCGATGGAGGTGACGCACGAGAGTCATATCGACGACATCGATCGTGCGCTCGCACAAACCGGTCATCCCACCGGCGTGATGCTGCAAATCGGCACGCGCAATACCCAGAATTTTGAATTGCTGAAAGCGATCGGCAAACAGAATCGTTATCCCGCTCTGCTCAAGCGCGGCTTTGGCATTACGCTCAGCGAATCGCTGAATGCCGCCGAATATCTCGCCAGCGAAGGCAACGATCGCGTGATCTTTTGTCTGCGCGGCATGAAAAGCGATTACGGCGCACCGCATCGCAATATGGTTGATTTCGCGCAGATACCGGTGATTAAGCGACTGACACGCATGCCGGTTTGTATCGATCCGTCGCACTCAGTCGGTTCGCGCGAACGAGCACCCGACGGCATGCTCGATTTGCTGCACGCCACTGCGCAAGGTGTTATCGCCGGCGCCAACATGATCCTCGTCGATTTTCATCCGCAGCCTAAAGAAGCGCTGGTCGATGGACCGCAGGCGTTATTACTCAGCGAATTGGATAAATTCTTGAAGGACATCGATATCGCGCGACAAGCCTACCTCGCGCGTAAAACATTATGGTCGCACTGACACGGCTTTTTCTTTCGCTTCCGACAGCAATGCCACGCAACCATTATCCGGCGCCAGTCCTGAATCCGCCTCTGGTCCGCTCGCGCTGTCATTCGTTCCGGTTTGTACCAGCGGAATCAGCCCCGCGGGCCACGCCACCGCACCCAGCGCTATAGCACCACCACCGCGCAATGCCAGCACGCCTTTGTCGATACTGACATCAGGCTTTTTGAAAGTACCATTCACATACAGCGGGGCGCGTAGCGATAACAAACGTAAACCTTTCGATTGCGGTTTCATTGTCAGCGCGAGCTTTTCGTCATTGAGCGCGATATCACCGTCGACATTGATCAACGCCGCATCGGTATCCACAATAAATCCCTGCGTTTGCATGACGCCCTGTTCGACTTTGAAATTTGCCGCACCGCAGTTCAGTGCGACCTGTTTATCGCCAAACAATTTGGTGACCACGACATTGGCGATATTCAAACCTGCCGCCTCTAAAATAAATTTGCTGATAGTGCCGCGATCGATATAAAGCTTGACCTCGCCATTCGAATCACCGAGCAGCGCCGCAATCGAATCGCCGTTACCGGTCAACGCCGCCGAGCCATTCACTTCGCCGAGACTGGCCTGCATCGATTCGGAAGTCGGAAACAATTCTTTCAATTTGAGACCGCGCGGTGAAATACGCATGTTTGCGTGCAATGGCTGCTTGTTACTATCGAGCGTGATATTCGACTGCAACGTGCCGCCGGCAATCCCGAAATTAAGCGGATGCAACATCAGCACGCCGTTGTTCAAATCAACCACTGCATGCAAATTATCGATCGGTAGCGCTTTATCGCGAATAATTTTTTTGCCATTAAATTTCACATGCGCATCGATACTGCGCCAGCGCTCGGTTTTGAAAGGTTCAACCGGTAACACCTTGTCTTCGGGTTGCAGCACGTCGGCACCGCGCCGAATTTTATTTTCGTTTGAATCGGCACCGATCAGCGGCGCCAAATCTTTAAAATCCAACGATTGCGACATCAACTCCGCGCGCAGTAACGGCCGTTCGGCGCGCGCCTCATACATTATTGTGCCTTCCAGATCGCTGTCGCCGACGCGACCGGTGAATTTCTCATACCGCCAGGCGCCGCCGAATTCATTCAACGTTCCGACCAGCCTGCCCTCGGTGGCAAAAGCCGGCGTTTCCGGCAGCACGATATTAGTCAGCGCATACAGATGCGCCATGCTGTCGCCGCTCAGTTTTAATTTCATATCGAGCGCAGCCAGTTGGCTCGGATTGGTCAACGTGCCGCTTGCATCGATTCGAGTACCACCAACTTCCAGAAAAAAATCGAGCGGATACGGAGTATGCGTATCCTGCAGCGCGAGCAACGAACCGGCGAGGCCATGCCCTTGCAGCGGCGCTTTATTCAACGCTCCGCGCACCCGCCACAAAATGCCACGCGCGTCGCTGTCCGCTGCTATCTGCACCGATAGCTTGCGCGCCGCGTCATCGAGCTGCAGCGTGCTGTTGCGAATACGCACGGCGCCCGGCGCAAAACGCCAGCGCGAGGGTTGATCGTTTTTATGCCCAAACGTCCACGTATTTTCACCGTCGAGGCGACGCTCAAGCGCGACCTGAGCGTTATCAATTTCGATCAGCGGAAATGCCAGTGCACCGTGAAACAGTAGCAACGGATCGAACACCATCTTCGCGCTGCGCACAGTGGCGAATTGCTTGTTCTGTGCCCAATCGGGATTGCCGATTTCGATATCACTGGCGGAAATTTGCGGACGTGGAAAGCGATAATTCAAGGAAGCAACTTTGCGCACCCAGTGCAATTCGAGATCGCCGTGTATTGCAAATGGGCGCTCAACAGTAGCACTGACCGTGCGGTTGAGCCACGGGCGGACACCATTCCAATTCGACATACTGATCAGCATGACGATGCCTAGCACCAATATGAGCGCCAACGCGCCGCCTGTAATCGCTAGCGCGCGCACCATCGGATGACGTCGAATTATTGTTGTCATGGGGCTTCCCTCCCGCGGATCGTTAATTCTCTGACCCATGAGAGAAGCAATGGTTGCGCCGATTGCGAATCAACAATGGCTGAGCATGAATATGGGCTTTTATAAGTTCGTGTTTATTCGTTCGGGCGCGATGTGTGGCATCGCTCAGCGTCTGGTACCGATGAGCGCCACAACAATAATCAGCAGAACTATCGATATTAATTTCCACAGCAGCAACGGATTGCGTTCGATCAAAGGCGGACGTGTGCGATTTAAAAACTCCTGCCGCGGATGCCGCAAGTCATAAATAAATTCCGACACTTCCTCGTAACGCTTTAACGGATTGGGATGCAGAGCTTTCTTCAATACCTCATCCACCCACGGCGGAATATCACGACGCATACCGAGTACGGAGTCGTAAACCAGCTTGGCCTGCGCCGCCCGCGTATTGCATTTAGCGACATCGGCGCCATACGGCAGTTTTCCCGTCAGCATTTGATAAACGATGACGCCGAGCGAAAAAATATCCGAACGCGTTGTACCGCTCTCGCCCAAAAAATATTCCGGTGCGGCGTACTGTATGGCGCCACGCAGGGCGAAGTGTTGTTGCGATAATGCGGTCTCGGCGACGCCCGCCACCTGGGTCGAACCGAAATCGATAATTTTTACCGTGCCGCCGCTGTCGATCATCACATTGTCCGGCCGCAGATCCTGATGCAACATTTCGGCACGATGAAATGCGCGCAGCCCTTTGCCGATCTGCTCAATAATGCCGCGCACCGTTTCCAGCGCGGGGCGCGGATGATCGATCAACCATTGCGCGAGCGTTTGTCCTTCAATGTATTCAACCACCGTATATAAATACGCGCGTCGTTGAAGTTGCGGTGCCGCTTTCATCACATGCGCATTATCGATACGCCGTGCCACCCATTCTTCCATCATGAAACTTTCGAGATACGCCGGATCGTCGCGCAGGTCGATCGATGGAATCTTGATAACCACGACTGCTTGGTTTTCATCATCCGGTGCAATCCGTCGTGCCACATAAAGGTGGCTGCGGAAACTGCTGTGTAATTCGCGCAGAATTTTGTATCCGTCGAAATCCATGCGCGCACTGAGCGGCGGCGGCAATGGCAACTGCGACAGCTGATGATAAATTTCGCCGACATTACCGCTCGGTACCGCATCGATACGGACAATCTGAATCGTCAAATTGTCTTCACTGCCCAGTTCGTAGGCGCGCGTGGCAATGTGCTTTGCCGCCGTATCGAAATCATCGACGCAGGCGGAAATGGTCGATGCCATAAAACGTTCATCGACATATTCGTATACGCCATCGGTAGCCAGCACGAAGAGGTCGCCCGCGGCAATTTGGCATGCCAGATAATCGATTTCGAGATGCGTATCGATGCCGAGCGCACGGCTTAGATAATTTTGCTCCGAAGACATCTGCACTCGATGATCGGCCGTGAGCTGTTCGAGCGAGTGATCTAATACGCGGTAAATACGCGCATCGCCGACATGAAACAAATGAGCAGTCGCGGACTTGATGAGCATCGCGCTCAAGGTGCAAACGTAACCGCGATCTCTGTCGTAGCGATGCAGACTCTGCTGATTTTGCGCATGCAACCACGAGTTGATCGCAGTCAAAACGCGTTGGGCGGATGTTTTAACCGACCACGCATCGGACGTGCAGTAATAATCCTCTAGAAATCCTCTGACCGCCGCCGCGCTTGCAATCTGACTGACCTGGCTGCTGCTGATGCCATCGGCAAGCGCGAGCGCAATGCCTTTTGAGCTTAGCGCCGGCTCGTTCGGAATCAACACGCCGTGGAAATCCTGATTGATTGCCTTGCGTCCTTTATCGGAGTATTGCCCGATGGTTATTTTTAATTCGCCGGACATGAGCGTCTCTGATAAATCCCTCTCCGCGCGGAAGAGGGTTGGGGCAGAAATACGCGCGCTGTATCGATCAGCGCGCGATTAATTAGATCGCGCGACGCGGCGCGGTCCGGATATGGGTGGCGTACAACGTCAAGCCGGTGAACGACAAGCCGCCGATGAGGTTGCCGAGCACAGTGGGAATTTCGTTCCAGATCATATAATCCATGATCGAAAAATTACCGCCCATGATCAGTCCCGATGGAAATAAAAACATATTGACGACCGAATGCTCGAACGTCATCGCAAAGAACACCATGATCGGCATCCACATCGCGATGACTTTGCCGCTGACCGTCGTCGAAATCATGGCACCGACCACGCCGGTCGAAACCATCCAGTTGCACAGCATGCCGCGAATAAACAATGTCAGCATGCCCATCGCACCGTGCGCGGCATAGCCGAGCGTGCGTTTCTCACCGATACCGGCGATAACTTGGCCGACCTTATCCGGCTCGGTGGTGAAACCGAACGTGAAGACAATCGACATCATCACCGCCACTGTCAACGCGCCGCTGAAATTGCCAATAAAGACCAATCCCCAATTGCGCAACACGCCCCCCAACGTAACGCCTGGTCGCTTGTCGATCAGCGCTAATGGGGTCAAGACAAACACGCCGGTCAACAAATCGAAGCCCAGCAGATACAGCATGCAAAAACCCACTGGAAATAAAATGGCGCCAATAATCGGATAGCCCGTTTGTACATTTACTGTCACCGCAAATACCGCAGCGAGCGCCAGAATCGCGCCCGCCATATAACCTCTGATTAACGTATCGCGCGCAGACATAAAAATTTTGGATTCGCCCGCGTCTACCATTTTTGTCACGAATTCGGAAGGTGCTAGATAGGCCATGATTTTCCCTCGGATGTGTTTGAACCCCAGAAATAGAACTCATTTCACTCTACGATCAAGCGGATGCAAGGAACGTCAGTGTCCCCATTTCATAGGTGACCGAATTTGCTATCACCTTGCTGACCGCCGTTGGCCACACGCACAGAGTAAGAGTAACGGCAACAGGACGGCAAGCGGGAATAAGCAGCGCATAAGCGCGCAAGGTCAGTAAAAACTGGCGCGGCGAACCAAAAAAAAACCGCCCGAAGGCGGTTTATTTAGGGTCTTTCGTTCACGCTTCCCTCGGATAGACCTTGTATTCAACACCGGCCATTTTTTGCAGCACGCGATGTACCTGACAGCTGTAACCGAATTCGTTGTCGTACCAGCAGTACAACACTACGCTGCTGCCATTAACGATAGTGGCTTCGGCATCATAAATACACGCATGACGCGAGCCGACCAGATCGGTCGATACCACTTCCGGCGAATTCGAATAATCGATCTGTTTGCGCAACGATGAATGCAGTGCGATTTTGCGCATGTATTCATTAATTTCCTGCACGGTTACATCGCGCTTCAGATTCAATTTCAAAATCGCCAGCGACACATTCGGCGTCGGCACGCGGATCGCATTACCGGTTAATTTGCCCAGCAACTGTGGCAATACTTTACTCACTGCTTTTGCCGCGCCAGTTTCGGTAATGACCAGATTCAACGGTGCACTGCGGCCGCGACGTTTCGACGGGTGATAATTGTCGATCAGATTCTGGTCGTTGGTGTAAGCGTGCACGGTCTCGACGTGACCGTTGATGATGCCGAAATGTTCGTCTATCACTTTCAGCGGCGGCACGATCGCATTCGTCGTGCAGCTCGCGGCAGTAATGATGGTATCGTCCGGCGATATTTCATTGTCGTTGACACCGAATACGATATTTTTCAAATCGCCTTTACCCGGTGCCGTCAAAATAACTTTGGCGACGCCGGGACATTTCAAATGCTTCGACAAGCCGTCGCGATCGCTCCACTTGCCGGTATTGTCGACAATGATGGCGTCGCTGATGCCGTATTGCGTGTAATCGATCGCATCGGGCTGATCGCCATAAATCACTTTTACTTCGTTGCCGTTGCACACCAGCGATTGACGCTCTTCATCGACGCGGATCGTGCCGTTGAATTTGCCGTGCACCGAATCGCGCTGCAATAAACTGGCGCGCTTCATCAAATCGTTATCGCCTTTCCCTTTGCGCACCACAATCGCGCGCAGACGCAACGTATCGCCACCGCCGGCTTTCTCGATCAGCAGACGCGCCATCAAGCGCCCGATGCGACCGAAGCCGAACAGCACGATATCGCGCGGCTTTTCGATCGGCTTCACGTTGACGCCGATAAGATCCGCCACCTGCAGGCGCACGAAATCATCGACCGTGACGCCCTGATCTTTTACCGCGTCATACATCACCGCGATGCGACCGGCATCGATGTGCGCTGTGCCGAGATTCAACGCGGCGAGGGCTTTAACAATGGGAAAGGTTTCAAATTCGGAGAGTTCGTTTTGCTCGACCTGACGCACGAAGCGATGCGCCTGCATGATGTCGATCGGCGACTTGTTGACGAGGCTCTGACCATAGATGTAGGTTTTGACGTTGTTCTCGCGATACAACTTGCCAACGAGAGGAATCAAGCCTTCGGCCAATGCCTCGCGCTGTTTCCAATCTTTGAAATAGTCGTCGGGACGATTGCGTTTTCTCTGCTCCATCGAAAGGCACCTTTGCCGCAGTGTAGAAAAAGAGGCGCGTATTATCTTTGCTCACCCTTTTTGCTGCAACACCAAATACTTACGCGAGCAAGTTCAATCATTTAAGATCAGTTTCGATCAATCGAAGAAATGCTGCACTCAAACCTTGGCATCGTCGGGCTACAATAATCGCCGGCCTAAAATAAGCCCGCTTAATAAACGCACGTATTCGCACTTACTCTCAAGCCGAGCAATTTTGATACCGATGTCGCTTTCACCCTTTGATATTCAACTGCAGCCCAAGCCGGGCGATCGCCAGCATTGGGGCCAGCTCCACGGCAGTGCTGCCAGCCTCGCTATCGCCATCGCCGCGCGTCAATTGCAGCAGCCGCTGTTGTGGATCACGCGCGATACCGCCAGTGCGCGACAGATCGAACAGGAATTGCGTTTTTTCGCGACCGATATCGATGTGCTCCATTTACCGGATTGGGAAACGTTGCCGTACGATTCGTTCTCACCGCACCAGGACATTATTTCGGAGCGCCTGTCGACATTGCACAGCTTGACGACGCTGCGAAGCGGCGTGCTCGTGGTGCCGGTGATGACGCTGATGCATCGGCTGCCGCCCTCTGCCTATTTGCACGGCAATAGTCTGGTGCTCGACAAGGGTCAGACGCTCGATATTGAGCAATTACGCCAGCGCCTCAGCACAGCCGGCTATCGCGCTGTCACTACGGTTTACGAGCACGGCGAGTTTGCGCAGCGCGGCTCGTTGTTCGATATTTTTCCAATGGGTAGCGAATTACCGTATCGCATCGATCTGCTCGACGATGAAATCGATTCGTTGCGCGTATTCGATCCGGAAACACAACGCACACTGCATCAAGTCGATGCTATTCGTCTGTTGCCGGGCCGCGAATTTCCGCTGACGCCCGATGCGATCAAAATGTTTCGCGAACACTGGCACGAGAGCTTTGACGTCGATCATCGTCGCTGCCCGGTTTATCAGGATGTCAGTCAAGGCATTGCGCCTGCGGGCATCGAATATTATTTGCCGCTGTTTTTTTCGCAATGCGCCAGCCTGTTCGATTACCTTTCGACGCAAACCACGATTGTTTGCGATAGCGGTATCGAAGCCTCAGCACAGACATTCTGGCGCGAAGCGAACGAACGTTACGAACAACGCCGCCATAACATCGAGCGACCGATCTTAGCGCCGATGCGTATTTTTGAGCCGGTTGAACAATTATTCGCGCGCTTCAAAACCCATCAACAAATTATTCTTGGCAATGACGGCGCGGCCAATGCCGGGCGTTTTGTGTTCGACACGCAAACTCCGCCGCCGTTAGCCATCGACGCGAAAGCCGATGACCCGGTGCGCGCGTTGCGCAATTTCGCCGCCACGCAGCGCGTGTTGCTCTGCGCCGAATCGGCCGGTCGCCGCGAGACGCTGCTCGATTTGCTGGCGCGAAATAATCTCAAGCCACGCGCTGTGGACAACTGGCGCAGTTTCATTGACAGCGAGGTGCCATTGGCGATCGCCGTGGTACCTATCGATCGCGGCTTGCTGTTACCGGACAACAACATCGCGCTGGTCACTGAAAGTCAGTTGTTCGGTCAACGTGTGTTGCAAGTGCGCCGCCGCAAACGCCAAGCCGATATCGCCGAAAATGCGGTGCGCAATCTCACCGAATTGCGCATCGGCGCACCCGTTGTGCACATCGATCACGGCGTGGGTCGTTATTGCGGTTTACAAACGCTGACGATCGACGGTCAGGACGCCGAGTTCGTTACGCTCGAATACGCGGAAGGCGCGAAATTATATGTGCCGGTTGCTTCGCTGCATTTGATCGGCCGCTACAGCGGCGCGGATCCTGAAACTGCCCCGCTCCACCGACTCGGCAGCGAGCAATGGCAAAAAGCGAAACGCAAAGCGGCAGAACAAATTCGCGATGTCGCGGCGGAGCTTCTCGATATTTATGCGCGCCGCGCCGCGCGCCCGGGACATGCATTCGCCGATCCGGCGCACGCCTATGAAACCTTCGCCGCCGGTTTTCCATTCGAGGAAACACCCGATCAGCTCAGCGCGATTGATGCCGTACTGCAAGATATGAAAGCGCCGCAAGCGATGGATCGTCTCGTGTGCGGCGATGTCGGTTTCGGCAAAACCGAAGTGGCCATGCGCGCCGCCTTTGTCGCTGTGCACAATGGCACTCAGGTCGCGATTTTGGTTCCCACTACGTTGCTCGCACAGCAGCATTACGAATCGTTCAAGGACCGTTTTGCCGATTGGCCGGTCACGATCGAAGTGCTGTCGCGGTTTCGCTCGAGCGCCGAACAGGCCACTGCGCTCGAAAAGCTCGCCGCCGGCAAGATCGATATTTTGATCGGCACCCACAAGCTGCTGCAGAGCGATGTGAAATATCACAACCTGGGTTTGGTGATCATCGACGAAGAACACCGCTTCGGTGTGCGGCAAAAAGAACAATTGAAATCGCTGCGCGCGCACGTCGATATTCTCACGCTAACGGCGACGCCGATTCCACGCACATTGAATATGGCGATGTCAGGCATGCGCGATTTGTCGATTATCGCGACGCCGCCGGCACGACGACTGTCAGTGAAAACTTTCGTGCGTCGTTACGATGACGCACTGATTAAAGAAGCGATACAGCGCGAGGTTTTGCGCGGCGGGCAGGTTTATTTCCTGCACAATGACGTAAAAACCATCGAAAAAACTGCGAGCGCATTGCAAGCAATGGTGCCGGAAATTCGCGTCGGTATCGGTCATGGCCAGATGCGCGAACGCGATCTGGAACAGGTCATGTCGGATTTTTATCATCGCCGCCATAACGTGTTGGTGTGTTCTACCATTATCGAAACCGGTATTGATGTACCCAATGCCAACACGATCATTATCGAGCGTGCGGACAAATTCGGTCTCGCGCAATTGCATCAATTGCGTGGTCGCGTCGGTCGTTCGCATCATCAGGCGTATGCGTATTTATTGACGCCTGAACCGGCGCAATTAACCACGGATGCGGAAAAGCGTTTGGAAGCGATCAGCCTGGCCGAAGATCTCGGCGCCGGCTTTACCTTGGCAACGCACGATCTGGAAATTCGCGGTGCTGGCGAACTGCTCGGCGAAGAACAAAGTGGCCAAATCAATACGATCGGCTTCACGCTATACATGGAAATGCTTGAGCGCGCGGTTAAAGCAATACGCGCTGGTAAAACACCGAATCTCGATGAACCACTTGATCACGGCGGCGAAATTAACTTGCGCCTGCCGGCATTAATTCCCGAAGATTATCTACCGGATGTACAGGCGCGATTGATTCTCTATAAACGCATTGCCAATGCGACCGACGGCGATGCACTGCGCGACTTACAGGTGGAGATGATCGATCGCTTCGGATTGCTGCCGGATTCGCTGAAAAATTTGCTGCGTGTCACTGCAATTAAACAAATCGCGCAGACGCTCGGTATCAAAAAAATCGAAGCGGGCCCGAACGGCGGTAAATTCGAATTCGAGCAACAACCGAAAATTGAACCGATTACGCTGGTCAAACTGGTGCAGAGCAAACCCGCTACCTATCGCTTGGTGGGTGCGGCAGCATTGTCGTTTACAGCGGCGCTGGAAGAATACGAACAGCGTTTTGATTTCGTCGAACGGTTGTTGCAAACGCTAACGCCTGCCCACGCCGAGCGGCGCAGTGCGTAAGGAAATCACCATGAAAAATTATGTTTCGATATTTGCCATGATGCTGTGTGTCGCATTTCCGGCCCACGCGCAAACGCTCTATCACGTCGAAATCATTGCTTTTGCCCGCGACAGTGCTGAAGCGGATAACGAAGAGAATGGGAGCAAGCCACCGAAGCTGCGTTATCCCGAAAAAATAACGACACTGCAGCCTGACAGCGGCGGCGCATCGCAATTTCAACAATTACCTGCCGAGACGCTGCTGTTAAACAATGAAGCGGCAACGTTAAAGAATCGTCGCAATATACGGGTACTCACGCATATCGGTTGGCAACAATCGATGGAGGATGCGGCGCACGCCACTAGCATTTTGGTTAGCGGCGGCAAGCAAGTCGATAATCATCATGAACTCGAAGGCAGCGTCACGTTGAGCATTGAGCATTTTCTGCGTGCCGATATTAATTTGTGGTTCAACCGCTTTGCTGCGAATGGCACGGTCGACGCCGTCGTATTGCCCAACGTACCAGGCACGATTGCCGAGGGTGGCAATCCCGCTTATGTCGCGACGCAGACTGTATTGCTGCAGGAACAGCGCCGTCTGCGCAGCGGGGAATTACATTATTTCGATCATCCAAAATTTGGTTTATTGATGCTGGTTAAACCGGTCAACTCGGCGCCTGCGCCATAACAAATCGCAACAGCGAACATAAATAAAATTTTTAGCGTTATTGCGGTTAGATCAATGTTCTCTAATCGACGCGCAAGTTCATCGCCCAGTAGAAAACCAACGGTGGTAAGGTAACAACGGTTGATTTTATGAGGGCACGCACATGCTGAAAGCTCGCATCGGCTCGTGGTATGAAGACCTTCAAACTGGTGCGCAATTCAAAGTTGTGGCCGTGGATGACGACACGCAAACCATCGAAACGCAGATGCTCGAAGGTGAAATTTGCGAGTACGAGTTTGATAATTGGATGCACATGACTTTGCGGGCCATGGATGAACCGGAAGACTGGCGCAATTCTTACGAACTCGCCGATGAAGATGCGCGCGATCCCGATACGCCGATTATTCCAGACGATTTCTCCAATCCACTCGACACCATCGAACCCGACATCATGCAAGGGACCGATGACGATTTCGATAGCGCCATTTAGATCAGGCGGCCGTTTTCGTCGTAGCATTTGCGCTTGGCGATATACTGTATATAATCACATGTACTGTATATCCAGCCAGAGAGTGTGCGATGAAGCTGACCGACCGCCAACAGGAAGTATTGGATCTTATTCGCCGCTATATCGATGACACCGGTTACCCACCTACTCGTGCCGACATCGCGCATGAACTGGGATTTCGCTCGGCCAATGCCGCCGAAGAGCATCTGAAAGCACTGGCCCGCAAAGGCGCTATCGAAATGATTGCCGGCGCGTCCCGCGGGATTCGCCTTGCCGAGGATGCCAGAGGAGGCATTCCGGTGGTTGGCCATGTCGCCGCCGGCAGCCCGATCCTCGCGCAAGAGCACATTGAAGAATACTGCGCAGTGCCGCCGAATCTGTTTCATCCCTCCGCGGATTATTTCTTGCGCGTCAAAGGCGACAGCATGATCGACGTCGGCATTTTCGAAGATGATCTGCTCGCGGTCCATCGCACTACCGACGTTCAAAACGGCCAGATCGTCGTGGCCCGCATCGATGATGAAGTGACAGTCAAACGATTACAGAAGACGCGTAGCAAACATCAGGTGCTGCTATTACCGGAAAACCCTCGTTATTCACCGATCGAAGTTGATCTGCGCGAGCGCGAGTTCAGTATTGAAGGGCTTAGCGTAGGCGTTTTACGTCGAGGCATATGACATGCAACAAAATCAATTGGCGCTCTCAAACAATGGCCAGCAACCGGCAGACTCGAATTTAATCGAGATTACGCTGCCTGGGGAGTTGCGCTTCCACTTGTCATTGATTCTCCCAATATTGAATCAACTGACTTATGAGAGTGGGCCGGGTTGGCTTACTTATGTAGGAACAGCACTGCTGGCTAAAAAAGATTGCCGACGGTTTGGTCTGAATTGGCAGCGGCTGTTACAGGTATTGCCAAGCGCACGTTGTAATGCACTAGACATCGCAGAGCGGGCATTAAACAGTGGTCGCAGCCATACCGTGGTGGTTACTGCAACATCATGCGATGCCCAACAATTACAGCGGTTAGAAAATGCGGCGCGCGATGGAAAATGCCGCTGTATTTTGATCCGCACGCGCTAAGTTGCTCTCGGCTCAAAATACAACGAATTTGCGGTAGTTATTGCTCGACGAATGCGCGTTCAATCACGTAATGACCTGCATCGCCGTGACGCGCCTCTTTAAAACCACGACTATCAAGAATGACGCAAGTGTCTTTCAGCATTTGCGGGCTGCCACACAACATGAAACGGTCGTTAGCAATATCCAGCGGCGGCAACCCCAAGTCCGAAAATAATTTACCGCTTTCGATCAAGTCGGTAATTCGACCCTGATTGCGGAAAGGTTCGCGCGTCACAGTAGGGTAATAAAGAAGCTTTTCTTTTACCTCCTCGCCAAAGAATTCGTTTTCTGGCAACTCTTTGGTAATGAAATTATCGTAAGCAAGCTCATTCACATTTCGCACACCGTGAATGAGAATAACTTTCTCATAGTGTTCGTATGTTTCCGGGTCTCTAATGATGCTCATGAACGGCGCGAGCCCCGTCCCCGTACCAAGCAAATATAAATGTTTACCGGGAAGCAAGTTATCAAGAACCAGCGTGCCAGTAGGTTTGCTACTCATTAATATGGCGTCACCTACTTTTAGGTGCTGCAGGCGTGACGTCAGCGGACCATCCGGCACCTTGATGCTAAAAAACTCAAGATGCTCCTCATAGTTTGCACTGACAATACTGTAGGCGCGCATTAACGGTCGGCCGTTCACTTCCAAGCCGATCATGATGAAATGGCCGTTTTTAAAACGCAGTGAATTCGAGCGCGTCGTGGTAAAGCTAAAAAGCTTGTCGGTCCAATGATGCACACTCAACACGTGCTCGGTTATGAAAGCTGCCATTTATTTCCTTAACTCCATATCGATGAGAGCAGCGAGCGAGAATGGCGGTACGGCTCGTTATCTTCAAGCCCCATTCGGGTGTACTACTCTCCTAGGAGATGCAATTTTAGTAAGTTTCGCATTATCGGTAAATCAGGTTATTCTGATTTTTATTTTCGGAGGATCCGATGATGCACTATACGCTGCGTCAACTCGAAGTCTTTCTTGCGGTTGCGGGTACCCAAAACATTAGCCGCGCTGCCGAAGCATTGGCTATGTCCCAGTCTGCTGTCAGCGGCTCTTTAAGCGATCTGGAAAGTCATTTTGACATTCTGCTATTCGATCGAGTCGGCAAACGTATTCAGCTCAACGAATTCGGCCGCGCACTTCGTCCACGGGCACAAGCCTTACTGGAGCAAGCCCAAGACCTAGAGAATGCGCTACGCAACCATACCGATATCGGACGCCTCCAAATTGGAGCCACCTTGACGATAGGCAACTACCTGGCTGTGGAGCTCATGGCTAGATTCATGCGCGAGCAACCCGGCGCACAGGTTTCGCTCGAGGTTGCTAACACTCAGGAAATCGTCAATAAAGTGGTGAATTTCGAACTCGATATTGCCCTCGTTGAAGGAGAATTGACTCATCCGGAGTTAGAAATTACGCCATGGCATGAAGATGAGCTGATGGTGTTCTGTTCTCCAGAACATGCGCTGGCGACTAAAGGCGAACTCACTGATGCCGACCTACTCGAGGCCACGTGGATTGTGCGAGAGATAGGCTCGGGCACCAGGCAGACCTTCGAGCGTGCAATGCATGGACTACTCCCGAAGCTCAACATTATGCTTGAGCTGCAGCACACAGAAGCGATCAAGCGCGCCGTAGAAGCGGGATTAGGGATTGGTTGTATTTCACGGGTGGCCTTGCTCGATGCGTTCCGTCGCGGGAGCCTAGTACCGCTTTCTGTTCCGCATCGGGACTTTCGTCGCTATTTTTATTTTATCGTGCATCGACATAAATATAGGTCGGCAGGCATTCAACGCTGGAAAGAACTTTGTATTGCGGCTAGCTAAACGTCCAAAAACAAAAGGGAGCCGAAGCTCCCTTTTGTTAACTCAAAACAGTTATTTAAAACTATAAATAGTTACGAGTTATTGCCCGCGTAGATCGCCCATAAGCGTGCAGTGCTAGACAGTTTCGAAGTGGCCGGCACAGCTTTAAACGCTGCAACCGCTTCGCTATTACGTTTAGCTCCTATTAAGGCCACGCCCAACTGGACCTGAGCTTCATCAACCGCTTTAACGTTGCCTTTCTTCAAACCACGCTTAATAGCGTCAACCGCTTTGGCGTAATCACCGTAGCTAGCATAGGCTTCACCGAGCTTAATATCGGCATCGCCATTTGCAGCAGCGGCAGCTTCTTTTTCAAATGTCGGTAGCGCTTTTTGATCGTTGGCTGAATTGTCCTGGGCCAATTTAAGCAAACGCGATTCCCGATCCTTATTGGGGCCTACGCCCAGCACCTTGCTGGCAAAACCTTTTTCGAGAACGTTCTTGGCATCGCCTGGGAAACCGAGCGCCATTGCGAGCTGAGCCATTTCAGCATATTCGCTATCTTTAAGAACACCATTCATAAACTTCAGACGGTATAGCTCAAGATTTTTACGATCATTGCTGGGACCGTGGGTTTGCACGTAGTTCAGCAGCTGCGACCAATATTGCTTTGACGGGTATTTTGCTAACAACTGCTCGAGCGTCGCTACTGCATCTTCATCTCTTTCCAAACGGATTTGACAATTCATCAACAACTGCAGCCATTCTTCTTTCACAGGCTGACCACTTTGGTTGGCCATGCGAATAAGATTCTGAGTCGCATCGATCGCATGCACATTATCTTTTTGCTGAAAGTAGGACTGCGCTACCAGCACTGCGATTGTCAGGTCGTTGCCATTATCCTTGAGATATTGATTGCCGTATTGAATCGCTTTCGGAAAATTATTCAGCTGGTAATAGATTTTGGTGAGCTGATTAATGCGATCTTTCGACTGATCCGCCGGCAACTCGCCACTTTGCAGCGTAGCCTCGTAGGCTTTGGCCGCGGTGGCATAATCACCCTGCTTCACTGCAATGAATGCCATTACTTCGTTGATTTTGTAATCGTCAAATGCTGTTTTTCCTGGCGCTGCGGAGGCCTCTTGCGCCTTCGCCATTGCATCTTTCAACTTGCCGGAGTTAGCCAAGGCCAAAGCTTCTTGCAACGGCTTGCCAACTTTGGCAGTTACCTGCTTTTCGCCACTTTTCTTATCAGCGGCGGAAACAGGAGTGGAAACCGCACTAAGAACGAATGCCGCACTAATGCCGTAAACCGGCAGTGCTGCAACGGGAACCGATAAAATTAATGCTTTAACAATACGCATCGAAACACCCAACTCCAACAATAGTTTCAACTGAGCGGTTTGACCGCTATTCCATTTGCTCGTTGCCGACAATACCAATATTTCGTATGCCCTTACGCTGAGCGGTAGCCAAAACTTTCGCGACGATATCGTATTTAGCCAGTTTATTAGGGCGTAAATGCAATTCTGGCTGCGGATCTTTTGCCGCTGCTTCAGTGAAATAGCTCACTAAAGTGTCCCCGTTCGGAACTTGTTGACCATTCCACAACAAGGTGCCGTCGAAATCGACAATGAGATCGATTACTTCAGGCTGAACAGTCGGAGGTGTCGAATTAGGATTCGGCATATCCAACTTAACGGCGTGTGTTTGCACGGGAATTGTAATAATCAGCATCACGATCAAAACGAGCATCACGTCGATCAACGGCGTGGTGTTCATTTCCATCATCATGCCGCCATCGTCAGAGCTACTTACGCTCATCCCCATGGGAGTTCTCCTAACGGATTTGATTAGCGGCGAGCGGGCTTATTGCACACCCGGCTCAGTGATAAAACCAACTTTGCGAATGTTGGCGCGTTGGCAAGCAAAAACCACTCGACCAACATTCTCATAACGCGCCCGACGATCAGCACGGATATGAACTTCGGGTTGCGGCTTATTCCCCGCAACCTCTTTCAGCCTTCGCACAAGCGAGGCGTTATCCGAAATATGCACCGAGTTCCAAAATATTTCGCCATCCTCTTCAACCGCAATCACGATATTTTCCGGCTTGGTCTGCGTCGGCACGTTAGAGGCTTTCGGCAGATCGACCGGCACCGTATGCACCACAACAGGAACCGTGATCAAGAAGATGATCAGCATTACCAGCATGACATCGACGAGCGGTGTCGTGTTGATAGATGAGTTCAGATCACTGTCGTCATCACCCGAGGAAACGCTCATCCCCATTTTATTTGCTCCGTTGAGGAGCGCTGCCGTGATCGGCAACGCGAACACCCATCAGCAGGGTCGCATGTACGTCAGCGGAGAAGGCGCGGATATCATCCATCGCTACTTTGTTGCGACGTACCAGCCAGTTGTAACCAAGTACTGCCGGAACCGCTACCGCGAGACCGATTGCCGTCATGATCAAAGCCTCACCGACCGGGCCAGCTACTTTATCGATACTGGCTTGACCAGCCATGCCGATGGCAACGAGAGCGTGGTAAATACCCCAAACGGTACCGAACAAACCGATAAACGGTGCGGTCGAGCCGGTAGTTGCCAGGAATGCCAAACCACCTTGCAGTTCACTTTGTAATGATTCGACGCCGCGCTGGACAGTCATAGTGACCCATTCGGCCATGTCGATTTTGTCGGTCAGACGGCCGTCATGATGCTTGGCTGCCTTCAATCCATCTTCTACCAGACCGCGATAAGCGCTGTTTTTGGATAGTTTTTGCGCGCCCTCGCCCAAGCTGGCTGCTTCCCACAGTTTGCGAGCTTCCTTGGCTTGACCGAAGAGACGCTGTTGCTCCCAAAGCTTGGTAAACATGATGTACCAAGTAACGGCTGACATGATCACCAAGAGAATCAGTGTGCCTTTCGCAACGAAGTCGCCTGTATCCCACAATGCGCCAAGGCCATAGGGATTGGATTGTTGCGTGGCCTCGGCCGCAGAACTCGCAGCGCTTTGCGCTTGGTCGGCAGCCGGGGCGGCCTGTTCAACCGGAGCGGTCGCTTCTGCCGGGGCGGCGGCTGCCGCATCGGTAGTTTGCTCTTGCGCAAAAGCGGGTGCCATCAACAGTTGCGAGCCGCAGAAGGCCACGGCCAGCTGAAGAATCAAGGGAGTGAGTCGTTTGGTGATCATTGCATTTTCCTTCTCTGACAAGCGTTAGGAATTTATTAAAAGTTGCCAACTTCAATAAGCTGAATCGTCAATTACTTACAGCCAGTGATCTTGAAAACAATTCGCATCGTTTTCCAGCTAGTAATTGGTTTGCCTTCTTTCATACCTGGGAGGAAGCGCCAGTTCTTCTGAATGTAATCAACACCGAACTCATCGATACGCTGAAAGCCGGTGCTTTTATCCAGACGCACCTCACCAATACGGCCATCGGTCTGAACCAGGAACGTCAGCACAGCATCGCCCTGCTCGCAGAGACGAACCGATGTCGGTGGATACGCTGAATCGGGAATCTTGTTGCCGCGCCATTTCGGATCGAGTCTCGGCTCAGTATCGGGTGCCGGAGGCGCCGGTGGTGCGACATTCTTAGTAACGGCAGCAATCGCGGTCGAGTTCGTGCTCGGCGGCGGTGCATCCATCGCCACATCAAGATCAGGCGGCGGTACATACGGCGGTGGCGTCTGCAATTTCGGTGGGGGCGGCGGAAGCTCTTCCTGTTTAGGTTTCGCCTCTTCAATCACTTTCGTTTCAATCGGGCCCATAATCTCTTGAACGGCCTGATGCGCAAGTCCTGAAGCGACGAAATAAATGCCAATGGCATGAAGCGCAACAACGAAGCCAATACCACTTAACTTCTGAGATGCGGTTTTACGAGTTTTATAAGTCATGAACCGGTTATCTTCCGCTACTGCGCCCTCGCACATAGCGAGGGACCAAAGACACCCACTCGCTGCTGCGATTGGCTCTGTTATTCGTTTTGTCTCGCCCGCTGGTGCCAAAAGCGTCAGCCAAGAACCCGGCTTACAGCGGCACACCGTACTAGCGTGCGAGTCAGGCTTTTTTTAGGTGGTAAATGCAACACGAAGTTCAGCGTCGACCTACCTACTTAAATTTATGTACTACGGTCACGCGCCTTAAATGTTGCTAACAAGCACCAAAAAGGCATGCAAGTGTAAAGACGGTTAAATTATCAGGTCAAGCGAAATCTACGCCGAAGTAATATATGGCCGTCATGGCGGCTGTTTTAATTAATCGGCGCGACAGTGTATGCGCACAACTAATCAATATCCAGTTTCCACCTACGCAAACATCCCTCATAGTCATCGCCAAGCATTTCAGCTAAGCTTTTGTCGCAACTCGACTTTCCATCAAATTATTTCAATAAGCGACAAATTCGATCACATGCAACCAAAGCGCCTGCTGCGTCGTTACGAAAGAGCTTTTATACGAAGCAGCTGTCTTGCATTATTTATCGGCTGCAGCGGATTCGGTAATTTCAGCGAAGCTGTCGATACCATCAACACGCATGCAACAAATTCCGCGAATCCTGCATTATCACCAACCCCAGATCTGGTGACATTCAACATGCGCGATGCCGATATTCGCGCCGTTATTCAATGGATGGCAGAGCAAACTCATCGACAAATCGTTATCGATCCTCGCGTTCAAGGTCGAGTGAGTGCATTTGCCGACCGGCCCATGAATATTCAGCAAGCCTATCAAGTATTTCTCGCATTACTCGAAGTTCACGGCTTTACCAGTTCCGATACCGATGGCGTGATTCGTATATATCCAAGCGCGCTCGCCAAAATATCGCCGCGCGCAGTGATCGACGATTTCAACAATCTGGAAAATAGCGGCGGACAAATTCTTTACGTGGTCGACGTAAAAAATGTTCCGGTCGCGAATATGGCCCAATTGATCAAGCCATTGCTGTCACCCACTGGTTACGCTGCCGCACTTGAATCGGGTAATAGCCTAGTGCTCGCCGATGGTAGCGATAATGTTAAGCGACTCGCCGAGCTTACCCGACGGCTCGACCGTGGCGGATCGCTCGATATCGATGTTGTGAAACTTCAGCATGCGAATGCGCGCGATGTTGCGCAGGTATTATCAGGTTTAAATAAAACCACTGGCGGATCGTCGACCGAGGGAACAACCAGTACTAACAATACGGTTTCCATCGCCGCCGATGAGCGCTCAAACAGTGTGTTGCTCGCAGGCGATCCAACTAGCCGGCAGCGCGCGCAACAACTCATTTTACAACTCGACCAGCCACTGACCGCGGCCAATAAATCGCGCGTCATTTTTTTGCATTATTTATCGGCCGAAGAATTGCTGCCGATTTTAAAAAGCATGACAACGACGGAACAAAAAGAATCGAAGGAACAAGCGATTGCTGCAGCAAACTTCAGCATCGAAGCCAGTAAAAGCAACAATGCAATTATATTGAGCGGGCCGCTCGATTTACTCGAAAGCATGCAGGGAGTGATTACTAAGCTCGACATTCAGCGCTCGCAAGTATTGGTCGAAGCGTTGATCGTCGAAGTCAGCAGCGACGTCAGCAATGATATCGGAGTGATTTGGAGCACCACCGACATCGCCAATTTGCAGGGCAGCGGTGGCGTTGGCGCGGTAAATACGCTCGGCAATCTGCAACCGTTTGCCACCGACAGCAACGGCAATATTACCGGGCCAGGTGGCGGCCTAACGCTCGGTTACTATACGGGCGGAAATTTACAAGCAGCGATCCGCGCGCTGAGTTCGAACTCGAAGGCAAACATCTTATCGACTCCTTCCGTACTGACACTCGACAATCAGCAAGCTCAAATCATGGTTGGCTCGAATATTCCGTTAATCACCGGACAAAGCACCGGTTCTTCATCGACGACCGACAATCCGTTCACCACCATACAACGCCAGGATATCGGCATTACGCTGAAGATCACGCCGCAAATCAACGCTAATAAATCGGTCATTCTGGATATCACGCAGGAAGTGCAATCGGTCGCCGATACGGCCAACACCGCGCTTGCCGGCGCTAAAGATATCGTTACCAACAAACGCAGCATTACCACTAAAGTTCAGGTGAACGACGATGCCACGCTCGTGCTCGGTGGTTTGATTTCAGATCAAACGCAAAATGTCGAAAGCAAGGTGCCGATACTTGGCGATATGCCGTTAGTTGGGCGCTTGTTTCGCTCCAACAGTAGCAAAACCGTCAAGCAAAACTTGATGGTATTTATTCATCCGCTGGTCGTAGATTCGGAAGCAATGGCCAATAAGGTCAGCCACAAAAATTATGAAGATGTGCGCGTGCAACAAATGAAATATGAAAACGGAAAACTGGAACAAACGGTACAGCCGCTACCCGAATTCGAACAGTTTTCACCCAAGCAGAAAGACAGCGCAACGCCACCACATTGATCGCGCCTACCACCCCGACAGCACACTAATGTGAATGCGATGTTGTTCGTAGCCGAGAATGACACCGTCCTCGGTAATTTCCTGCAACTGCACTCCCGCACTGACTTCATCGCCTTCACGCATTCTGCGGTTGTTGATAATAATCGTGCGCTGCTGCGGATTCAGAGAGTACACATGAAATGAGAACGTCATTGCCGGCAAATTATTCCGCACCTCGTCGGGCAGCTCACCCACCTCTTCGATCGATTGCGAGGTAACCGCGCGGGCGCTGGAGTTTTGATTTTGCGCCGGAGAAATTTTCGTATATTCGGCAGCAGGCGGCGCGATCGCTACTGTCGGCGGCTCTGCACGCTGAACCGATCCGGTAGCCGGTGGTGATGCGGCGATGGCAGGTTGCTCTGCCGTCGCTATCGCGGAGGTAGCCATTGGCGACGTATCCGATTTTTTTTGCGCATACCAGTAGATCAATGCGCCGACGTTAACCGCCAACAACACGAGCAATACCAACTTTTGCCAGCGATCGTTTTTTTGCACCGGCCGCGTTATGGGCTGATGAATACTTTGCAAGCCGGGCGCTTTATCGCGCTGGCGTTCTTGCTCTGATTTTTTCAACGCATCGAGTATCAGCGACATTTCAGCCGCCCTGCTTTTGCGCAACATCGTGCAGCTGCGGAACGCCATCGCGAGCTATGCGATTCAACGCCAGCACCGTATGCAGATTTATTTCGTCGCTAGCGGGCAACCCTTGTTCCGCTTGAAAGCGCTTCACTTGCGTCAACAATGTCGCATCGTAATTGGTGCTCGCCGCTTGCTCGCTGAGTGCCAGATAATGGCTGACCAACCAGGCTTGTTTAGAGGTGCCGGCTTCGAGTCGATCGCTGTAATCGCGCTCTTCGCGAATCCAGCGTCGATCGTTGCGATGAAAATGGCGATACAACTGCGCATCGAACCATGCGATCAACACATCATCCGCCCCCGGTTGCAATGGCACTCGCGAAACCGGCGCGCTGGTTAATACCATCGCATCGCCGCGCCATACCTTGGCAAGGTCCGCCCACGCGACAATCCAATCACGACCGTCGAACAACACCGTTGCCTGATCGCCCTGCAGTTTTTTGAGCACAGCAAACTGCGGTGTATCGCCCGTGTGCAATGACAGCACCGCAGGCACGTTATAACTGCGCAATGCCTTCGCATCGATTGCATGCAGCTCGACACAAATCACTGAATCGATCTTGGCGCTCGCGCAATCGGTGATGGTTGCAAGCTTGGAATCATTGACGCCCCATAGTCGATATAACTGCTGCAATGCCACGCTACTGCTATCGCTCGATTGCTTCAGCGCAGAGCTCCAGCTATCCGTTGCCAGCGCTGTCGTTTTTACCAATCGAGGCGATTTTTCGACAAACCAATAACCGGCGCCGCCAATGAGCGCGACCGCAACAATGATCAAAACGGCATACGCAGCGTGCTTAGCGCCCTTTAACGACAGTAAAAATTTTCGCCGCGGCAAAACTTCGCGAGCGGCACGACGCACCATCGAGGCATCAACCACCGAGCCATTTTGCGCGTAGACGCCGAGCAGCGCGCGATCGCAGACGAGGTTGATCACGCGGGGGATACCGTGACTGTAGCTATATATTTTTGCGATCGCGGCTTTGGTAAATAAGTGGCCACGGCCGCCGGCAACCGCGAGACGATGTTCGATGTAACCGGCGATTTCATCGCGCGCCAATGGCCGTAAGTGATAACGCGCGGTAATACGCTGGGCGAGCTGACGCAACGATGGCTGCGCCAACAAATCGTTCAGCTCTGGTTGTCCGAGCAAAATCAGCTGCAGCAATTTACGTTGATTCGTTTCCAGATTCGTCAGCAGCCGCAATTGCTCGAGCACGTCGGGCGTAAGATTTTGCGCTTCATCGACAATAAGAATGGCGTTGCGACCACGCGCATGCGTCACGAGCAAAAATGTATTTAGCGCGTCCAGCAATTGCTTCGAGGTTGGCTGTTCGTCGGCCACAACCACGCCGAGCTCATCGCAAATGGTTTGCAGTAATTCATGAGAATTGAGTTTTGGATTGACGATGACTGCGATGTCGATGTGTTCTGGTACCTGTTGCAGCAGACAACGACAGACCGTGGTTTTGCCAGTACCGACCTCGCCGGTGAGCACAACAAAACCACCGTGATCACCAATGCCATAGACCAGATGTGCGAGCGCCTCACGATGCTGCTCGCTTAAAAATAAATAGCGCGGATCGGGCGCGATCGAGAACGGCGCTTCCGCCAAACCAAAATGATGGTTATACATCGTGCGCTAACCCTGCAATACCACACGCACATCGACCATGCCGGGCTCATCGCGACGCGTAGCGGTAAAATCGACAGCGATAATGCCATAGTCGCGTTCCAGCGTTTCGAGCCACTGTACGACGCGATTGAATGACACCTGTTCCAGCGACATGCTCAGCGATTTATCGCCGCTGGGCTCATAGCGTTTGACCGCGAGACCAAAATTCCGCGCCTGCTGGTTGGCAAGTGTCATTAATGAATCGCTCGGCGCACGCTGCTTTAATGTCGAGCTGCCAATCGCCGCACGATTTGCCTGCATCCAATTCAGCGTTTCCTGTTGCGCGTGATAATCGGCAATGGCATTTGCGTTAAAGCGATGCAGTGGCAGGATCAGCAGCAACACGATCGCGACCAACCCGAGAAATGCCGACAGTAGTTTTAGCGAAAGCTGTTCGCGCGCCGAAGCGGCTTCATAGTGCGCCCATAATTTTTGCGCAAGCAGCGTCGATGCAACACGATCGCGAATATTTTCGAGCAGCGTATGCAGCACGGTCATGATCTTTGCTCCTGCACATGGAGACGACCCAATGTTTCCGCGCCACGCTGCGTAGCCGAATTGATTTCCACTGACAGACCGACGCCGGTCATTTGCTGTTTGATGCGATCGATCACATCCATGGTCGGCGCCCGCAATTGGATTTGCAGATCGTTGTGCTGCTGGCTGTAACGCATTTCATCCAATTGCACACTATTATTACGCAAGCCCAGCGCGCTTTTGGCCAGTAGCGGCAACGGCGACATCGCACCACTATCGCTGCCGCGCAAATGCGCCTGCATTTGTTTTTTTGGACTGACGACGCGGCGCTCCTGCGGAAACAATTGTCGATACAGCGCAAATGTTTGATCTTCGATTTGATGCGCACGCGTATTGAACCAGATGCCGCTCGCAGCGGTAACACCGCAATAAATCAATAATCCCAGCGCTGCGACCAGCGCTGTTTTACGCCAACGCGCAACTCCATCATGGCGCTGCACCTTATAGCCGCCCTGCAGCAGATTGATCAATTGATCGCGTTGCCGCACGGCATTGGTGGCCAATACTTCTCCGCTCGCCTCTGCATATTCGACAAGCTCAACATCGGCATGCAATTGATCGCTTAACAACGAACGCAATGCGCTCACTGTCTCAGCATTATCACTGCCACTACCGAGCACATAACGCGGCAGTGCGCCGAGTTCGGCAAGCGCAAATTGCTGACGTAAGAGCGGCAGCACCATGGCCGCTTGCGCGCTGAAAAATACTTGCGCACTGAATAAGCCATCGCGATAGAGCACACGCTCGCCATCGACAAAAAAACTGCGGCTATTGTCGCGCCACGGCACGACCAGACTATCCGTGCAGATAACGTCGGGACGGATACGATGCTGATACAGCTGATCGAGCCAATTAATCAAAAACTCATGTCGCACCACCGCCACCGGCAGCGACTCACCATCCGCCACATTTTCTGCAGGCATGGCCATATGTACGTCTTCAATGTTGTCGGCGATCAATTCCTCGACCATATACGGCAGCGCCTGTTTGATCTGGCGCATTTGCCGTGAGGGAATCATCACTGAGGTCAGCAGCACCAGCTCGCCGGGCACCAACACCAGCGTTTCACATTCCGACAATAGATCGCCGATCGTGTTCGGCAGATCTTGCAGCGGCACCACACCGCTACGTTGCAACTGTTCATCGGCGTCGAAAACGTACCACTCTACTGGCGTGGCACCATTCAACTCGGCGACGGAAATTCGAATTACCAGACGCTGTTTCATCATTCAAGGTCATCGATTAGGGGGCTGCGAACGCGGTTGAGCACCGCAAACGATACCGGGCCGTCCTGCGTTCCGCGATCGCGTCGCAAAATCGTGCGAACGCGCTGCCAATGATTGGCATATTTCAGGGTGATCAGCACTTCAAAATAATTAGAGTTGAGGCCAATCGGTACCGCGGCCGATTGCGTCAATCCTGCAGCCTGCTGAAACTCCTCGATAGTACGGAAGCCGCCGCTCTTTTGGCGTGCAACCAACTCGGTTGCACGCGCGTCGCTAATTATAGGAGACAGCGAGCGCAACACGGCCGCATCCGCGGTATTCACATTAATAGCGGCATTATTCTCCGGCAGCACAGCAATATGCGGGGCGAGTTTCGCATAATCCTGTGGCTGCATCGAGCGCAACAGCCTTAGCGCGCTGATATCGGCCTCGGGCACACCGGCCGTGCGGTAACCCACATAATCGGCGTCCTCCGCCCCGGTAGCGGTGCGCTGTTGATCGCGATCAATCCAATCCAGCCACTCGTTCGCATAGTTATTATTGAGTTGCAATGCGACCAGCAGCGCCTTGAATTGTGGGAAGCCGGTCGGACTGACAAGACCGTTCTCATCGATCACGCTGTTCAGATTGAAGCGCCCTTGCAGGTCATTAATCTCAACATGGATCTCGCCATCGGCGATTTCAAATGGCGGCTGCTCGCTCGCTTTCGCCCAAGGCTCAAGCAAATTATCAATCTCGCCTTTGCCATCGATCACATCGCGCGCCAGCAATTGACGGGCGTACGCCTCACCGGCCAACGCGTAATAATAGGCTTGCCGGGTATCGACCAAATTCGCGACGCTGCGCAAATTCAATTGGCTGCGGTGCAACAATTCGGTAGCGATCACCGCCACCAGCGCGAACACCAATAACACCGTAATCAATGCGACGCCGCGTTGCCGCGAAGCACATTTATTCAAATTAATGTTTCGCTTCACCATAAAAGATAAGAGCGCTTCAACGAATCGCCTTCCGCCAACACAAACTCCACTTGCAATCCCAGCGGTACGGTATCGGGCTGACCCTGCACTGGCCACTCCGACTCAAGACCATTTTTCGTTAATACATTAATATTGAGGCTTTCGACATCCGGCAACAGCACCTGCACCAATGCGTTTTCTTTATTGCCGCTGCCATCGAGCGATGCCCACGTATAGCGCAGCAAATACCAACGCTCCTCGTGATAATGCGGGCTTTCACTATTTTCGTAATCGGGATGATGGTCGATACGATAAGCCACCCGCTGCATGCTGCTGCGCTGCAAACCCAAAGGATTGGCGCGCCCGCCGCGGGTAAAAATCAGCGGCATATCACTCTCGTTATTTACCACCAGATAATTGGGTGTCAGCGCCAGCGCGCCATCGGCATTACGCACATTGCGCGGCATTAATTGCTCGGCATCCTGCTGCACCACCCAAAACGCGCGATTGAAACTGCGCATCTGTTCGGCGCGCCCTGTCAGCCGCTCGTTGGCCCGCATCACACTGCTCAGCACGCGATAACTCGCAATGCCGATCAATGCAAAAATAGTGATCGCCACCAATACCTCGAGCAACGTGAAGCCGCGTGCCGGGCTGCGATAGCGCGGCATTCAGTATTCGCCTCGGTACGTCATTAGTTGCACCAGCGGTTTATCTTCGCCTTCTCCGACAATCGCAATACCGATTTCAATTTTGCGTAATTGCGGATCGGGCGCAGGCTGTACATCGGTGGTGATCTGCCACTGCTGATTTTGATAAGTTTGCGTTTGCTGATTGCGACCGACCGGTGGCCATTGCGTTTGCGCAAGCATCGTGGCGAGCACATCGTCCGCCATCCACAGCGCATAAGATTTCAGTTCGAGTTGTTGCTGCTGCTTCACGCTCAATTGCGTCTGGCGCAACACCGCAGCAGCGGACAGCGCTAGGATCGCGAGCGCAACCAACACTTCGAGCAATGTAAATCCGCGTATACGCCGCATGTCAGCCCTGCTGAACGGTGACCGGGTTAAAGCCATCACCGCTGAGAATTATTTTGCTGTCGGCACCCGCGCCGAGCGTCAGTGTAAATGGCGTCACCTCGCCGCTCGATAAAATCAGCAGTAATGGACGTGATGCGGCATCCTCACCACGCGCCACGAATGCCTGCACGCGTTGTCGCTCGGCATCGCTGATGCGCGCATTATCGAGCACCACCTCCACGGTGTGCGGCTCATCGAAATTGTGCTGGACCAAACCACCTTGCGCGACCGGCAGCCATTGCTTTTTTTCCATATCGAAATACACAAAACCGTAACCGCGATCATCAATGACCAACCCGAACTCAAGCCCGCGCATCACAGCTTCATCGGTTGCGGCATTAATCAGCGCGGCCAACTCGCCCGCCTCTCGCTGCAACCGACGCTGCGGTGAATCTTTGAAGCCGATAACGAGCAGCCCGGCCATCACCGCGATAATGACCAGCACGGTGAGTATTTCAATCAGCGTGAAACCGCGGTTGTTATTCTTTCGACCAGTTGCCGACATCCGCGTCATAATTTTCGCCGCCCTCGCGCCCATCGGCGCCGAAAGAATATAAATCATACGGACGGCCTTCCTGACCTGGACTCACGTATTGGTACGGATGCCCCCACGGATCCTGCGGCAGTTGTTTTTTCTTCAGGTAGCCTTCCGGATTCCAATTTTTTGCATCGGGCTCGCCACCCGGTTTCTGAATCAGCGCCTCGAGCCCTTGATCGGTGCTCGGATAAGCGTGGTTATCGAGGCGGTACATTTCCAGCGATTGTTCGAGCGTTGCAATATCGGCTTTGGCCGCGGTCACACGCGCCTTATCGACGCGACCCAACACATTCGGCGCCACCAGCCCGATCAAAATGCCGATGATCACAACCACCACCATGATTTCAATCAGCGTAAAACCGCGCTGCTGGCGTTTTGCAAATTTAAAAAGAAATGAGTTCACTGTGATTCCCCAATAATTATTTAAACCAGCTGATTGAGGCTGAAAATCGGTTCCAGAATCGCAATCACTATCAGCAATACCGCGAGCCCCATCACCAATAACATCATCGGCTCGAAAATCCCGAGAATCGTGCCGACAATATTGTCGAATTCGCGCTGCTGACTCGTCGCCACGCGTTCCAGCATCGTATCGAGCGAACCGCTGACCTCGCCGCTCGCGATCATCGAAATCATCATCGGCGGAAAATAACCACATTGCTCGAGCGCGCGATGCAATGCGCTCCCTTCCCTTACCTGCTGCGTGACCACCGTGATCGACTGCTTCAACCATTCGTTGGAAAGCACCGCGCCGCCAATACTCAACGCATCGACCAATGGCACGCCGCTGCTCGTTAAAATACTCAACGTACTGGCAAAGCGTGCGGTGTTACTGCCGCGGCTCAAACGACCGAGCAACGGCAGATGCAGCAGACGCCGATGCCAGCGCAAACGCAATTGCTCGTTGCGCAAGGCGCGACGCACCCCCATCACCACAGCGGCAAGCACCAGCAACGCCAGCCAACCCCAGTGTGTGATAAAGCTGCTGAGGCCAATCAACGCACGCGTTAGAAATGGCAATTCCTGCCCCTGGCCGGCGATGACATCCACCACTTTCGGCACCACGAAAGTCATCAACCCGGACACAATACCGACGGCCACCAGCAGCAATATCGATGGATACAACAACGCCATTTGGACTTTCTGGCGCGATGCGTACGCGTTTTCGCTGTAATCGGCGAGCTTGCCTAGCACTAGATCGAGGTGACCCGAATGCTCGCCGGCAGCAACAGTGGCGCGATACAAACCCGGAAACGCCGCCGGAAATTCGCCCATGCTGTGTGCCAACGAATGCCCTTCCATTACCTTCGAGCGCACCGACAGAACGATATTCGCCACTTTCTGTTTTTCAGCCTGACGACTGATCGCACCGAGCGCTTCTTCAAGTGGCATGGCGGCCTGCAGCAAGGTGGCGAGCTGACGTGTGACCAGCGCAAGCTCGGCGACACTGAATTTCGGACCACCGAAACTCACCGCGCTGGTTACCGTGCGGCGGCTTTGCGCGGCAGGTTTTACCGCCGGCTCAATGCGTAATGGCGCCAGGCCACGATCGCGCAATAATTGACGCACCTGCCGCGAGCTATCGGCTTCGAGCACACCACGTTGCTCTTTGCCGTTGGGGTCGAGGGCAGCGAATGCAAAAGCCGCCATCTCAATCTTCCTGAGTTACGCGCAGCACTTCTTCCAGCGTCGTCACGCCGGCACGTACCCGCTCGATACCATCATCGCGAATGCTGCGCGAATGCGGCCGAATCGCGCGCACCAGCGCTTCTTCCGCATCCTCGTTATGAATCATCTGGCGGACTTGCTCGTCGACAACGAGCAATTCGTAAATACCGGTGCGACCGCGATAGCCACTGTTGTTGCATTGCGGGCAACCTTTGGCGTGATAGATCGTTGCACCGCCGAGGCCGAGAAACGTCTGCTCCATCGCACTCGGTTTGTGTGGCTCTTTGCAATGCGGACACAACACGCGCACCAGCCGCTGCGCAAGCACACCGAGCAAACTCGACGCTAGCAGAAAAGGTTCGATACCCATGTCACGCAGTCGCGTAATCGCGCCGACCGCCGAATTGGTGTGTAGCGTCGACAACACGAGGTGACCGGTCAGACTCGCCTGCACCGCGATCTCCGCAGTTTCGCGATCGCGAATTTCGCCGACCATGACCACATCCGGGTCCTGGCGGAGCATGGCACGCAGACCGCGCGCGAACGTCATGTCAGCCTTCACATTGACTTGCGTCTGGCCGATGCCTTCGATGTTGTATTCGATCGGATCCTCAACGGTAAGAATGTTGCGCGTCTGATCGTTGATTTCGGAGAGCCCGGCGTAGAGCGTGGTCGATTTACCCGAGCCGGTCGGGCCGGTGACAAGCAAAATGCCATGGGGCCGTAGCAACAGCTCGGTAAGCTGCTTGCGCAAATTCCGCTGCATGCCGATCGAATCGAGCGTCAGTTGACCGGCTTCCTTATCGAGCAGACGCAACACCACCCGCTCACCGGCGCTGGACGGCATCGTCGATACCCGGATATCGATTTCGCGACCGCCAACCTTCAATGAGATCCGACCGTCCTGCGGCACACGCTTCTCGGCGATATCGAGCTTCGCCATGACCTTGATACGCGACACCAGCAGCGGCGCCAATTCACGTTTCGGCTGCACGATCTCGCGCAGCACGCCGTCGACGCGAAAACGCACCACCAATCGGCGCTCGAAAGTTTCTAAATGGATATCGGAGGCGCTCTGCTTCACCGCTTCGGTCAACAGCGCGTTAATTAGGCGAATGATTGGCGCGTCGTTTTCCTTTTCAAGCAAATCTTCGGTTTCCGGTACCGAATTGGCGATGCTGGCCAGGTCCATTTCCCCGCCCAAGTCCTCGACCATTTGCATGGTTTCAGTGGTATCGCGCTGATACGCCACCGCCAGCGCTTTTTCGAAGTGCTCGATATCGAGCCCTCGCAGCTCAAACGGCTGCTGTAGCATGCGCATGACTTCGGCAAACACCTGCGGGGTAACATCGGGGCGATGACATAACACGGGGGCATCGGCTTGCGGATCAATAAAAACTCCGAAGCGTCGCGCGAAGCTGAACGGCAGTGCCTTCGCTGTTGCTGCAGCTTTCGGGGCGGCCGACTGTGTTGGGGTTGGCATGATGTGAACTCCGCTTTGTCATCCGCGACAAGGGGCGCTATTGTGTGTCGCCCATGAATACTTTGTATAGTGAAAATCTTCGCTAAAACAAGTGCTTATTATTTCGTTGCGAGCGGCCTCACGATTTTTAAGCCATTGTCGCCAAAGTGCAGCGCAATGATCGAATCGATACTAACAGTCGCACATAAATATTTGTCGGCGCAGCTATAATGGCTTTTACTTGCAGCACACTCAAGAACCTCAGAGGGAACCTCGTTGGAAGCCGGTCACTCACTGCTGTGGCGTAACGCCACCGATAATCCGCAACCCTGGGTGCTGGGACTCTGTGTTGCGATATTCGCGTTGCTGATCGGCACCGAAATCTGGGCGACCAATTCCGCGTTCCGGCATTCGATCCAGACCTCGCCACCAGCCAGCGATTCCGCTGCGGGCGATCCGCAAATCGTCGCGAAAATTACCGATGCCGATTTGTTCGGCCACGCTACCAATCAGAATTCAAATCTGCCGCAAACCGATCTGCAAGTAATACTGCGCGCTGTCTTCGCCGCACGCGACTCGAAAAACGCCAGCGCCGTCATTGAAACCGGCGATGGTCATTCCGAAATTGTGAAAGTGGGTGGCAGCATCGGCGGCAACGCCGTACTGCATGAAGTGTTGGATAATCGTGTGGTGCTGTCACGCAACGGCACACTGGAAACGCTGTATTTTCCAGCGCCGCAGGAATCAACGGCAGAATTTGCTGTGGCGCAAGCCGCACCGCCCGAACCCACCGGCGAAACTCCGACGACGTCTACCATTCCGGCCAGCGGTTCGCCCGATGAAATTAAACGCGCCGTTATTTTGCAGCGGCTCGAAGAACTGCGTGCACGCAGCAGTCTGCGCTAAATGAATTTAATAAAGGACTCCACCATGCGCTCTCGTTTCAATTGGATTGCCGGCGTTTTCGCGCTACTGCTGGCGCTGCCAATCGCCATGGCACAAACGCCGCCGTCAAACGATTTGGTTACGATGAACATGCGCGATGCGGAAATCCGCACGCTGATCCAGTGGATATCCGATCAAACAGGTAAAAACATGGTGGTGCATCGCGATGTGCAGGGCAAAGTCACTGTGCTGTCGGCGAAGCCGGTCTCGCGCGATGAGGCATACCGCATTTTCTTGTCAGTGCTGCAGGTGTACGGATTCGCCGCGATCGAAACACCGGAAGCAGTGAAAATCGTACCGGCTACTATCGCTACCCAAGGCGGATTACCGCTGCAAAGCAAGGACAGCGATGACATGGTGGTGCAGGTATTCAAAGCCAACAATGTTGCCGCTACCGATTTGGCACAGATGCTCAAACCACTCGCGAGCAAAGAAGCTGTCATCAATGCCGACGCCAGCACCAATATGCTGTTGATTGCCGATCACGCGAACAATGTCGCTCAATTGCAAAGCCTGGTGCAAAAACTCGACCGCAGCGGCGCATCGGAAGTCGAACTCGTACACCTGCAATTCGCTAATGCAAAACAGGTGCTGGCAAGCCTGACCGGACTCTATCCCGCGCAGGGCAGCAATAGCGGTGGCGGCGCGCCAGGTCAAACAGGTAATTCGCTGCCATTTAGTATTTCCGCCGACGAACGCTCCAATAGCATTTTGCTCGGCGGCGATGCCGGCAAGCGCGCGCAGGTGAAGCGACTGATTCAGCAGATGGATACGCAGATCAACGGCGGTGGCAATACGCAAGTCGTGTACCTGCAATATGCATCGGCAAAAGAAGTTGTACCGATTTTAAAAAGCATCGCGCAAAGCGTGCTGAAAGATCAGAAAGACAAGGAAACGAGTTTCAGCATCGATGCCAGTGAAAGTGCTAACGCTGTAGTAATTAATGCGCCACCGGGGCTCGTCGATTCATTAAAAGATGTCGTGACCAAACTCGATGTGCGCCGCGCGCAAGTGCTGGTGGAAGCATTGATCGTCGAGGTGAATAACGAAATTGCAAATGACATTGGCGTGATCTGGGGCACTACCAACATCGGGGATTTGCATGGTAGCGGCGGTGTCGCCGGCGTTAATGCGTTACCGACCAATGGCAATCTGCCGATTCTCGGCTCGACGACAATCGGCATCGACACGAGCGGCAATCCAATTACACGCGCAATACCAGGTGCCGGTTTAACGCTGGGTTATTACACCGGCGGCAATTTGCAGGCAGCGATTCGTGCATTGAGCGCAAACACCAAAGCCAATGTGCTTTCCACACCGACCATTGTTGCGATCGATAATGAAGCTGCATCGTTGCTGGTCGGACAAAACGTTCCGCTCAAGACGGGCCAATCGACCGGCGCCGCGTCTTCCACGACGAATCCTTTCGTGACCATCGAGCGCAAGGATATCGGCACATCGCTGCAGATCACCCCACGCATCAATCAAGGCAATACGCTGACGCTCGATATCAAACAAAAAGTTGAGAGTATTACTAACACCGTCGTCGGCGCTTCCGACTTAGTCACCAACAAACGCGAAATCGATACCAAAGTATTGATGCGTGACGATCAGATTTTGGTGCTGGGCGGATTAATCAGTGACAACCAATCCGAGAATAAACAAAAGGTGCCAATACTTGGCGATCTTCCGCTGATCGGCAAATTATTTAGCTCGACGAGCAGCACGCGCACAAAAAATAATTTAATGGTGTTCATTCACCCAGTCATTCTTCGCGACGACGATCGCATCCGCCAAATCAGTCGCGATAACTACCAATACATGCAGAACGTGCAGGACAAAGCGTTGCATGAGACCGCGCCAACCACGCAAAAAAATCCGCAACCGCCGGCTAAGCTGGAAGATTTCGATACATTCTCGCCAATTCGCGCGGCGCCGAAATAAACCGGCACCGCGCGCGCAATCACCAGAAAAAACGCGAGCTCAATTTATGAAACCAGCGTTCGATGACGCGATCGACGCTGGCCTCCGCGGCCAAACCAAACTTTTCCTGCCACGGTTTTTTCTCGACGTAACGAACCAGAAATAAATCATTGTCCTTGTAATGCTCGAGCAAGAATTCATCGCTGGTTTGAATCGTATCGACCAAATTACGCGCGAGCGCCTGGGTGCCATACCAGACTTCACCGGTTGCCGTGCCATCGATATCGAGTTGGGGCCGATGTTCAGCGACGAACTGTTTGAACAGCTGATGCGTATCTTCAAGCTCTTCGAGAAATTTACGGCGACCCTTTTCGGTATTTTCACCGAATACTGTCAACGTGCGTTTGAATTCACCGGCGGTATGCAATTCGACATCGACATCGTGTTTTTTCAGCAAGCGGTGAAAGTTAGGCAATTGCGCCATGACGCCGATCGAGCCGATGACGGCAAACGGCGCGGCAATAATTCGCTGCGCGATACACGCCATCATGTAGCCACCGCTCGCAGCGACACGATCCACCGATACGGTAACTTTCAAGCCCGCATTAATCAGTCGTTGCAGTTGCGATGCCGCCAAGCCATAGCTGTGCACCATGCCACCGGGACTCTCCAGTCGCACCAATACCTCTTCGTCAGCTTTCGCTAATGTCAGAATGGCGCTGATTTCTTCGCGCAGGTTTTCCACTGCGGAAGCCTTGATATCGCCATCGAAATCCAACACAAAAATGCGTGACTTAATTTGCTCGCCTTTGTGTTTTTTGCGCGCCTTTTCTTCGGCCTTGTCCTGCTTACGCTGCTCTTTATGCAGCGCCTTCAGTTCATCTTCGTAAAGGATCGAGTGTTTGATATCGTCTTCGAAATTACGAAAGCGCTCGCCGAGATCCTTGACTTCAATATGACCATCGGTTTCTTTGTGGCGGCGCTGACCAAGCGCGAATATGCCCGCGATCAAAATCAGCAAGCCCACGATGACTGTACAAAATTTGAGAAAGAAAAGACCGTAATCGGCAATAAATTGCACGCGCTATCTCCGAAAGGTGAATTAAATGTGACGACGGGCGGTCATGTTGGCGAGCGCCCGAAATGAAGTCAAGGTGGAGTGGCGGCTATTCCCAGTGCGCGATTGCCGCCTTGGCTCTGTCGTTCAACGGCTGCGCGACGACTTTGTCGCCGACCAAGACCACGCTATACAACGCGCCATCCGTCATCGGCTGATACGCCGCACTCAAATAATCAGCCGTCAGCAAGGAAAAATAGCGATTGACGCGCTGTAGACAAGACCAAAGGTCAAGCCAGGCGTTGTGCGACCGCAGTGCGATTACGGTATGTGGCTGCTTCTGTTCGTCTTCGAGCGACAAATAACGTCCAGAGAGGCGATCGAGCTGATAGCCGGGCTTTACGCCAATACGCGCTGCCGCAGCGGGCCATTTGAGAATACGCACATCGAGCCGCCACATATCGCCAGCGACTTCATAGCGCTGTTCCGCGCCTGTCTGATCGACCAATGCCAGCGAGTAACGCTTATCGTCCAGTTTATTGAATGCCAAAGTCGCGATCGGTTTCGCATCGAGCTGGCGGTAGACGTGCAAATCCCACGCGGCCAACGCAACAATCACAGCCCCTGTCAGTACCACAAAGCCGACCGTGCCACGCAGCCAGTTAAGCAATGACGTGCCGATCAGCAGGCGCAGAGATAGTAGTAGGACCAGCAGCGCGACAATAGCAAGAACGATAGCAACGGCAAGGTAGATCATCAGAAATCGAGTGCTCCGTTAACGTGTGACCGCGTATCCAAGAGCGGCGAGGCTTTCTTCGGCAACCGCGAGGATTTTTTCGTCGGGTACACGACGCGCAGCAAGTTCGGTGAAATAGTATTCGAGACCGATCAATGCATCCGCGAGCGTTTCCAGCAATTGATGGCGCTGCGGGCCACTGTGCTGCTTGTCTTTGCCATGTGCATCCACAAAAGCGGCGCTGCTTTTCAAAATATTGGCCGCACGCACATGATTCAAAATTTGCGCACCGCCGCGCACACTGTTCAGTGTTATCGCGACATTTGCGATATGCACGGGATCAAAGTTCGATTCCACATACGACGTAATCGCGCGCTTACATAAGGCGATGCCGGCCTGCAATTCATCGATCACGATACGCGCCGCCTCGGCGAGCTGACTGTCGGCGACGATCTGCTTGCGCATCGCGTCGGTGACCTGTTCGAGATCGCTGGAGCGCAATTCATTGCGATAAAGTGCCGACAAACTGCTTTCGATAAATAACAGCGCATCCGCGAGCGCCAAGAACTGTTCGGCCGGGACGCCATTTTTTTGCCCTGCCCATGTCTGCACCTGCTGCAACTGCTCGTGCAAAATATTGCTCGGTGCCTTCAGGTTGACCATCCGCAACGTATCGGCGACACGATTGAGCGTCTCGAACAACGGACCGGCATCGTCGGCGGAAATGCTCTGATTCTGCGCCGCGATTTCGAGAATATCTTTCGCGCTGCGCAGCTCCTCCTTGAGCACTTTGACCACGGATTCGATGGCCTCAAGTCCGGGCCCGCGCATCGCCTCCGCTTGTTCGGTCAGCACCTTGTCGTCGGGCTGCAGATGCGGAATAGCAAAAGCATTAATAGCAACACCGGCCAGACCACCCTCACGATGCGCCGACAGCGCTAATAGAAAGACCAGCTCGCGCCGAAATGCAGGATCGATCGCGCTCGCCAGTGCTGTCTCACCGCCTTTCAGATAACGCGCCATCAAGCGCTCGATAATACCGAGCGTACGGCGTCGATTCAGATTCAGCGTCAGACCACCGCGCGCGAGACATTCAGCTACCGCCGCCGCGAGATACCAAACACCTGTGCCGGAAGCTGGGTCGGTTTGACGGGCGAAGCGCGCGGATGCCCGCGCAATCAATTGCAGATTAAGCAATGGATTCTGTTGGCGCAGGATGGCGAGCAGGCCCACCTGATACATCTGACGAAGGCGTTCCAAACTGCGCTGATCGAATAGCTGCTCGGCAGCAGGCAGCGGTTGCACCGACTGCACACCAAGTTCGCGCCGCTCGAACTGATATTCCGGCATCAGCGGCTGGCGCCGTGCGACGCGCAATTCATTAACGTAAGGGATGATCAGAATCGGTTCGAGGAATTGCCGGGTAATGACGAATTCGATATAGCGCGGCAACACAAAAAAGGCATGGCTCAACGCGCCCGCCAGCGCCTCGGCGCTCGGGCCGGTGGCGGTGGCGATATCGCGCAACGCAGCCGCCATTTCTTCGGCTAACAATGCCGCCGCGGTGAATTGAATCAGCCGCAGCGTACCCGCGATTTGGGTCATATCGGTGGTGCAGTTTTCGGCAGCTTCGCGGTTGCTCGAGTCGAGCAGGAATGCTTCAAACTCACCGGCCGCACGTTGCATCGTGGCATCTAATTCCTCACGGACCAGTGCCAGCGAATTGAGATTAACGGCTACTACTTCCTGCGACACAATGCATCCTTCCAGAAGTTATTAATGACAAACCACGCGCTCTGGCGAAGTTAAGCGAATGCTCGCACGGGCGAAACTAAAGGCTTGTCATATATAGCATAGAGTTGCGGATTGAGCCGGCTATCAGCTCGCGCGATTGTGGTCCGCACGATCGGCGCGAAACAACGTTTTGCCACCGCTGGCCTTATCGATGATTCCCAGTTGCTGTAAATGCGCTTCCAGTTCAACAGCGCTGGCTGCAATCACCCGTAGGCGTTCGCGCGTCGGCGGCAGACGGCGGATGCCGACATCCACATTGGTGGTATCGCTACTCTCGCCGTCGGTTGCCGCCAATGCCAGCGCCGTTTGACCGCCGGTCATCGCGAGATAAACGTCGGCGAGAATTTCCGCATCGAGCAAGGCGCCATGCAGTTCGCGCTGCGAGTTATCGACGTAGTAACGCTGACACAGCGCATCCAGGTTGTTGCGCTGGCCAGGATGGCGCTGCCGCGCCAACACCAGCGTATCGACCACCGAGCATAATGTTTCAACACGAGCAGACCCGCGACCGCACAGGCCCAGCTCGTTATTGATGAACCCAAGATCGAATGGCGCGTTATGGATAACCAGCTCGGCGCCGCGAATAAAATCCAGCAGCTCATCGGCGATGTGCTCGAACAACGGCTTGTCCACCAGCATTTCATTGGTGATACCGTGCACTTCGATCGCACCTGCATCGATTTCGCGCCGCGGATTCAGGTAATGGTGAAAATGACGCCCGGTCGGCCGACGATTGATCAGTTCGACACACCCCACCTCAATCAGCCTATGCCCCTGATTGTGTTCCAAGCCGGTGGTTTCGGTATCGAGTACGACAACACGATTGGTGGCAGGCGTCATTTACAGCAGGCATCCGAGAGAAATAAGCGAAAAGTACGGCAAGAATGTGTAAATCGCGCGCCAGCGTCAACCATCTTGCGCAAGGATTTTGATATTTTGGCGATCCGTTCGAGTTCGCTACACCAATCCACTAGCGAGCAATCAGCTATCGAGGAAAATAATCAATGAAGGCAATTCTTTGCGAACAATACGGCCCTCCCTCGTCACTGCGATTGCGCGATTTACCCTCACCCATCCCGCAACCCAATCAGGTAGTGATCACCAATAGGGTCGCCGCAGTGAACTTTCCGGATGCGCTGATCATTCAAGACAAATATCAATACAAACCAGCGCTACCGTTTTCGCCAGGGGGTGAAGTCGCTGGCGTCATCAAAGCAGTCGGCTGCGCCGTGGCGAATTACAAGATCGGCGACAAGGTGCTCGCCCTCACCACTTACGGCGGATTCGCACAGGAAGTTGCGGTCGCTAGCGATCAGTTGGTCGCGTTACCTGCTGATCTGAGCGATGCCGATCTGCAACTGGCCGGCGCTTTCGGCATGACCTACGGCACCTCGTTGCATGCGTTGCAAGACCGTGCACAGGCGCAAGCGGGTGAAACGCTGTTGGTTCTCGGTGCTAGCGGCGGTGTCGGCATGGCAGCGATCGAACTCGGCAAGCGCATGCAATTACGAGTGATCGCGGCGGCATCGAGCACCGAAAAACTGGACGCTGCACGACGCTGTGGCGCCGATATGGTCATCGATTATTCCCGCGAAGATCTCCGCGAACGACTGAAGCTGCTGACCGACGGCCGCGGTCCCGACATTATCTATGACCCGGTGGGCGGCGACCTAAGCGAGCCGGCGTTTCGGAGCATCGGTTGGAACGGCCGCTATCTCGTGGTGGGCTTTGCGGCCGGCACCATCCCGCGCCTGCCGTTGAATTTACCGCTCTTGAAAGGCGCCGCGGTGATTGGGGTGTTCTGGGGTGAATTCGTCAAACGCCAGCCCGTGCAAAACGCCGAAAATATGCGTTTATTGCTCGAATGGTTGCGAGAAGGCAGCATCAAGCCCTTGATTTCGCAATGCTATCCATTGTCGCGAGTGCCCGAGGCACTTGAGGCCATGATGGCGCGCAAAGTCATCGGAAAAGTGATCGTATTGCCGCAGCAAATCGAGTGACGGAACCCGCTGTGGTTACGCCTTACGCCGCATTTCCTCGATGCCCAGATTCGCGAGTTCATCGGCCAGCTCGTTTTCACGATGGCCGCTATGCCCTTTTACCCAATGCCAATGCACGACATGCTGTTGATTGAGCTCATCGAGCTGCTGCCATAGATCGACATTCTTTACCGGCGCCTTGGCGGCGGTACGCCAGCCACGTCGCTTCCATTGCTCGATCCACTCGCTGATACCGCGCCGCACATATTCGGAGTCAGTAGTCAGCGTGACTTCACAGCGTTCCTTTAACGCGCCGAGTGCGGAAATAGCAGCCATCAGCTCCATTCGATTATTGGTGGTCAGGCTCTCGCCGCCATGCAGGGTTTTCTCGCGGCCGTCATAACGCAGCAAAACGCCCCAGCCACCCGGCCCCGGATTACCTTTGCAGGCACCGTCGGTAAATGCTTCTACCTGCTTCATCGACTGCCGGTCCGCCGCTGCCCGATGCTCGAGCTCGGTTTCGGAACTGTCAGCGGCGTCAGCGCCAGACGCGGTTTCGCCCATTGCGGTTTCATCGGGATAAATTTTGCCACCTCTTTGATCGCGGTAATTGCATACACGCCGCCCAGCGGCCAATGGCGTGACAATACATCGTTGAACGGCCCGGCGGCCGGCCAATCCGCAGTGCGCTGGAACGGCAACCGATGAAAACCATAGTCAGTGCGCTCGATGTCGAAACCCAGCAACTGCAACCAATCGTTCATTCGTGCTGCCGACAACAGGTGATTACGCCAGATACTGTCGTTACGCCAGCGCGCCGCCACCATCCGTGCACCAAAAAACGACCAGGGATTGAACCCAATCAACACAATGCGTCCGCGCGGCACCAACACACGGTAAAGCTCGCGTAGCACAGCGTGCGGATTGGCCGCGAATTCGAGCACGTGATGCACGACGATAACGTCGATGCTATCGCTGTCGAATGGTAGCTCGGCGAAATCGCAACGGATAAACGGGGTATGGCCGGGCTGCGTTTGCGGCGCCTCAGGAACGATCGGACCCGCCTTGAAGCAGCGCTGCACACGGCAATCTCCAAACAGATCGAGCTCACCGTCGATACCAAGCTGCAGCAGAAAATAGCCGAAGCAATCGGCCAAACAGCGATCGAGCAAGCGCTGCTCCACCGCTAAAATCGCACGCCCCAGATCAGTTTCGAACCAGTCGTGCAGCGAAGGGGCAAGTACATCGAGAGGTGGCTGGCTCTTCCAAACCGGCATCGGCGGCTCCTCCGTTCACTGTCGAATATCGGCAACGGCGGTATAGTAACCCGAGTTCCCGCGGTGCTGCATAGCTAATCCGGTGTTGCCATGACCCTGAAAATCGAACCCATCCCAGCGTTTACCGACAACTATATCTGGTGCCTTCACGACGGCGGGCGCGCCTGGGTGGTCGACCCCGGCGATGCCACGCCGGTCATCGCATTTCTAGAACGCTCGTCATTGCAGCTCGAAGGCATCCTGGTCACGCACCATCATCCCGACCACACCGGTGGCATTGAGGAGCTGCGACAGCGTTATGCACCCACTGCCATTTACGGCCCCAACAACCCAGTGATCGTAGGGCTCACCCGCACCGTCGGCGAAGGGGATCATATCCAGGCGTTGGGGATTCCGTTCGAGATCTGGGCCACCCCTGGCCATACGCTCGATCACATCGCATTCATCGCGCAAGAACACACGCCACCGCTTCTATTTTGCGGCGACACCTTGTTCGCCGCCGGCTGCGGCAGACTGTTCGAGGGTACCGCATCACAGCTCTACTTCAGCCTTAGAAGATTCGCACAACTACCTGAGACAACAGTTGTTTTTTGCACGCACGAATACACGCAGGCAAATTTACGCTTTGCGATCACTGTTGAGCCTGCTAACCTCCAGCTCCAGCACCGTGTCCAGCTCGTAGCGCAACAACGCGCGCACCAGCAACCGACGTTGCCGTCGATGCTGACATTGGAGCTTGCGACCAATCCGTTTTTACGTGTGCAACAACCTGCAGTGCGTGCGTCCGCAGAACAGCATGGCGGCCCCTGCAATACCGATATTGAAGTGTTTGCCGCGTTGCGGCGATGGAAAGATCGGTTTTAAACCGAGCTTATGCCAACAAGATTTCAGTTTTGAGACGTGAGTTACTCGCTACTTGCGACCTGGTTTTTGACCGGTTATTACCCGCTGCATACACTTTCTTTTAGCCGGTGGGAATGCCTAAAACCTTGTGGACGAATCGATAACAATGCATTTTTTTTCTAATTACAAGAACAAAAAACGCCTCAAGATCAGTTGCCTACGATTGATTCTGAATGTGTTATCCGCGTTGATCATTACCGCTTGCAGCCAGACCCCTCAAAACTCCAGTACCAATAGCAATCCCGCCGTCATTCATCACGACAGCCCTGCCACCAGCATTAACTCGGTACTAAATACCACCGATAGCGCCCCAAACCCCCAGCTCGATCGGCTTTACACCGGCGATGCCGGTACGCTCTGGGAGCGCGTTCGTAAGGGTTATCAGCTGAATAACAAGATCGAGCAGCCGCTGATCGACGACGCGGTCAAGTGGTATCGGAACAACCCCACTTTCGTTTATCGCACCAGCGAACGCTCGAGCCGCTATATGCACTACGTCGTATCTGCGGTTGAGCAGCGCAATATGCCGATGGAAATCGCACTGCTGCCATTTATTGAAAGCGCCTACGATCCATTTGCTTATTCACGCAGTGGCGCGGCTGGGTTATGGCAGTTCGTGCCGCAGACCGCGACTAATTACGGCCTACGGCGCAGCTGGTGGTACGACGGCCGCAAGGATGTGCTTGCATCGACCGACGCCGCGCTAACCTACCTGCAGGCCCTGCACGATAAGTTCGACGGCGACTGGCTGCTCGCCATCGCCGCTTACAATTTTGGCGAAGGCAGTATTCAGCGCGCAATTGATGCCAATCGCAAACAGGGGCTCGCCACCGATTTTTGGCACCTCAGTCTCCGCGAAGAAACCCGCACTTACGTTCCGCGCCTGCTGGCATTAGCGCGAATCGTAGCTACCCCACACAGCTACGGCATCAACCTATACGCCATTCCCAATGAAGCGTATTTCGCGGCGGTGGAAACCAAAGGCCAGCTGCAGTTGAGCAAAGCCGCCGACTTGGCAAACATCGATGTCGATGAACTGTATCGACTGAACCCTGGCCTGAATCACGCGGCGACCGATCCACAAGGCCCGCAACGTTTGTTGCTGCCGAAAGATGCAGTCGATCGCTTTACTCGCCAGCTAGCGGCCCTGCCCGCTGATCAGAAAACCCAGTCGTCACGGCATTACGAAGTGGCGAAAGGCGATACGTTGGCCGGTATCGCGCGTAAATTTGGCGTCCCGACCAGCACAATTCACAACTTGAATCCATCGAACAATGGCCTGCTCCGCCCCGGACAATCGCTGCTGATTCCGCAAAATGGCGACGACGTGGCTACCAACGACAATGCGCCGGCGCCAGTGGCAACGCGGACGCCGTTCGGATCAACGCAGATATTTCACACGGTGCAGGCGGGTGACAACCTGCGACGTCTCGCGCAGTACTACCAAGTCAGCGCCAAGGATATCCAGCGCTGGAACGGTCTCGGTCAAGATGATCCGATCAAGGTGGGGCAAAAGCTGAACATCTGGACCGATCGGGATGATATGGCGAGCGCCACACCGAAAGCCAAAGCCGGCCAGAAGGTCGGCTACACCGTACAAAATGGCGATTCACTCATCGCGATCGCCGGCAAATTCAATGTTCAGATCGACGATATTCTGCGCTGGAACCAGGTCAATCCACGTTCGTTATTGCAGCCGGGGCAGCGCTTGACGCTGTATGTGTCGCGTTAATTACTCGCACCAACAGTCATCACCAATTAGCTCGTGCCACGCCAACCGTACAACCGCGTTTAATCCATCTAACGAACCAATTTATCTATCTAACGGACCCACTTAGGCGCGTCGCTAACGTGCCCGACGCTCCGCCAGCATCGATAACCCCATATTCGCCTGCTGCGCGAAATGGCAAAAACTTTCGTACTGCTCCTGCTCGATCGGATCGCCATCGAGCATACGATCCGCCACCAGCACACCAATCTGACGCGAGCTTGCATACAACGCCGCAATCACACAGTTATCGAGCGCCAGTAATTTCGCCGAGCGCTCGTCGCGCAGATGTTTCAAATGCCCTGGCTTATTCGGCTGCATCCACAGCAATTGGCGCGAATGCAGGCAATACGAGAGCAAATTATCCTGCTCGCCTTTGATCGAAAACTGCAGCGATTCTCGCCAGCTGGCGTCGTCATCGCTCAAAGCATATTTGGCGACAAGCATTTTTTTACGCGAATCGATCAACAACAGCGCAACGCGTTCGAAACCAATCGCGCGGTGAACACCTTCGACGACAGTTTGGAACAAGGTATTCACATCGACGTTTTCGCTGATCATCGTCGCGAGCTCACGCAATATATTGAGCTGCAATTGCGGATTGGCTTTGCTCGTGCGCACGCTGGGCGGCGCATCGGATGTGCTCGGAATGTAATTACACGCCTTGTTGGCACCGTAATTCAGTGCCACCGCCGCCGCATCTTCGGCGCTTTTCAGCATCGCCTGTCGCGCTTCCGCGATACTCTGGCCGCTAAACGCCGCTACTTTTTCCAATACCGCTGTGACTTCCGGGGAATCCCAGCCGCATTCAGCGGCAAGACTGATTTCGTCGCCCAAACGCACCGCCTGCGCCGCGAACGTGTCGCATTCATTGTCGTCCAGCGCTTCCTGTAGCGTATCGCCCAATTGCCACACCGATGCCAGTTGCTGCGTAATTTCGCGCAACGTGGTATCGAGCACATTGCGTTCGTAATCCGCGTTGCCTCTTTCATCACCAAGAATGCGTTCGAGTTCCTGCATCTGTTCGCCGCGACAACTCCAAAACGCCATATCGCCGACGTGCACCAACAGTGCAGCAATGAAAACATCTTCCTTCAGCGATTTATCGCGCATCGCCACCAGCCGCTCCGCTTGCACAGCAGCGTGAAAACCGCGCGCAAGCCATTCGAGCATGCGTTGCTTCGCGCCTTTTTTCAGCAGCGAATCGATCAACATCACCGACAGCGAAATCGCTTTGATGCCCTGAAAGCCGAGCTTGACCACGGCTCTACTGATCGTGGTCGCTTCCTGGCCACCCTGCGGATTGAAATACGCACTGTTCGCCAGCCGCAGCACTTTTGCGGTAAGCGCGGCATCGCGCAAAATTACTGCGGATAATTGGTTTACATTGGTATCCGAGCCGCTCGCGAGCCGATTAATTTCCCGCATTACCTCGGACAGCACCGGCAACTCGTTGCGACTGAGACGCGTCACCCACGCGTCGATGCCTTTGGTCGATTGACTATTTGTGGTTTGAATCGCCATGCCGAAAACCGTTGCTCGCTGTGAGTTGTTACAAGTCAGAGGCAAGTGTAGACCAGCGCGTTGTTGTCGACCGGCAATGATCTTGTTAACGTAGCCGCGCCTCCCATTTTAAGAATTCATCGATGACCGGTTATTTTCTGCGCCGCCTGCTGCTGATCATTCCGACATTTGTCGGCATTACGCTGCTGGTATTTGCGATCACGCGCGTAGTCCCGGGCGGACCGATCGAGCGGATGATGACGCAGGCCGCACTGCAGCAAGGCGACCACACTCACAGCAAAAGTCGCTCGGGCAATACACTCGATGAAAAACAACTCGAACAATTGCGCGCGTATTATGGTTTCGATAAACCGATCATCGTCAGTTACGGTCAATGGCTGTGGCGCGTTTTACATCTCGATCTTGGCAGCTCGACGCGTTATCACGATCCCGTGTGGGATTTGATTAAAGAACGCTTTCCAGTGTCGATTTTTTACGGCATCACCACACTCATTATCACCTACGGCGTCTGTATTCCGCTCGGCATCGCGAAGGCGGTGCGTCACGGCCAATGGTTCGACAATATTTCGTCCATCGTCGTTTTTCTCGGTTACGCGTTGCCGGGTTACGTGGTTGGTATTGCACTCATTACGATTTTCGCATCGCAGCTCGATTGGTTTCCGCTGGGCGGATTCGTCGGTGACGATTTCGACACTTATTCGCTGGGCGGCAAAATATTCGATCTGTGGTATCACGCGGCATTACCGCTGACTGCCTACCTCGCCGGTAGCTTTGCGCTGACCACGCTGATGATGAAAAACGCGCTGATGGATAACTTATCAGCCGATTACATGCGCACCGCGGTCGCGAAAGGACAGAGTTTCAAAGGTGCCGTGCGTCATCATGCATTGCGCAATAGTTTGATCCCGATCGCGACGTCGTTCGGCAACAACATTTCGCTACTGTTGGGTGGTTCATTTTTAATTGAAACCATATTCAACATCGATGGTATTGGCCTGCTCGGTTTCGAATCGGTGCTGGAGCGCGACTATCCAGTAGTAATGGGCATTTTAGTGGTCAGTTCATTATTGTTTTTGATCGGAAATATCCTGTCGGATATCTGTGTGGCGCTGGTCGATCCGCGCATTCGCTTCGGAGAAAGCTGAGCGCATGCCTTCGCTGACAAAAATCGGCTTCAAACTCAACCCAATCACCCGCCGCCGCTGGACTCGATTTCGCGCGCTGCGGCGCGGCTATTATTCAACGCTGATTCTCGGCACATTGCTGCTGTTATGTCTCAGCGCAGAATTACTGGTCAGCAATCGTGCGCTGATTGTTAGCTACGAAGGCAATTGGTACTTCCCTACATACGGCGCCGTGTTACCGGGCAAAACGTTTGGGCTGGATTACGATTACGAAACCGACTACAAAGCGCTGAAAAAATTATTCGCCGAGCAACACAACAACAATTGGGTATTGCTGCCGCCGATTCCATACAGCCCCTACGAAACCGATTTGCTCGGCACTGAATTTCCACCGCTCGCGCCCTCCTCGCAACATTGGCTCGGCACGGATACGACTGGCCGCGATGTGCTCGCGCGCCTGCTGTATGGATTTCGTATCGCGATGGCATTTTCCGCAGCGCTACTCGCATTCGAATATTTTATCGGCATTACCATCGGTTGTCTGATGGGTTATTGGGGCGGCGTGTTCGATCTGGTGTTTCAACGCCTCATCGAAATCTGGTCGAATATTCCGACGCTGTACGTGATCATGATTGTGGCGTCGATCGTGCCGCCCGGTTTCTGGACGCTGCTATTAATTATGATTGCGTTCAGTTGGACCAATATGACGTGGTACATGCGCACCGCGAGCTATCGTGAAAACTCACGCGATTATGTACTCGCCGCGCGCGCGATCGGCGCCAGCGGGCCGCGTATTATTTTTCGCCACATTTTGCCGAACAGTATTTCCACCGTCGTTACGTTCATCCCCTTTTCCGTTGCTGCCGGCGTTACTGCGTTAACCGCACTCGATTATCTCGGCTTCGGCCTGCCAGCGCCGACACCGAGCTGGGGTGAATTATTAAAGCAAGGTACCGACAATCTCGAATCGCCGTGGATCGTTACCAGCGTCGTTGTCGCGATGACATTGGTGCTAATGCTGGTGACATTTATCGGCGAAGCGATTCGCGAAGCATTCGATCCGAAGGTGTTCAATACCTATGAGTAAAACGCTTCATTGGCTACGAAGCACGTTGGCCCACTTTAACAAAGGGGGCGACGAGCACCGCGAGTGGGGGATTTCGCGGAATCAAATCCCCCCTCGCCTCCCTTTGTTAAAGGGGGGAATGGTTCGTGCGTTGTTGTGCTTTGTGCTAACGATATTTTGTGGATTACAAATCGCCATCGCCGACACACCACAATTGCCGCCGAATTTGCAATGGCAAACCAACGATACCGATCCGACTTTCGCCGATCCGAATGCAAAGCGTGGCGGGCGGTTTCGTACATTCATGATGAGCTTTCCGGCCACATTGCGGATGGTAGGCCCGGATTCGAATGGCGGTTTTTCCGGCTTTCTGCGCGGCAATGCGATGACATTAGTCGGCATGCACCCTAACACATTCAAGCCAATCCCCAGCCTCGCAACGCATTGGGCTTTCGATGACGATGGTAAAACCATTTACTTCAAACTCGACCCCGATGCACGATGGTCCGACGGCATCCCCGTAACTGCAGATGATTATGTCTTTACGTTGGAATTCATGCGCTCCAAAGCTATCGTCGACCCTTGGTATAACAATTACTATCGAGAAACGATAACGAACGTAATCAAATTTGATGAACATACGATTGGTGTATATGGAGCGCATGTTCGCCCCCACAATGAATTACTTTTTGAGCTGACGTTTTCTCCCGTGGCGAAACATTTCCATAAATTGGACGAACACTGGGTGGAAAATTACAACTGGAAAATAGAGCCAAACACGGGCCCGTATACCATCGAAAATATAAGAAAAGGAAAATATGTTGAATTCAAAAGGAACTCTGATTGGTGGGGAAATAATAAACGCTTTTTTCAAAACAGATTTAACCCTGACTACGTCTTAATTAAAGTTATCCGGGATTTCAACGTCGCCTATCAATACTTTACCAAGGGCGAATTGGATAGCTTCCCTCTTATGCTGCCAAGAATGTGGTACAAAAAAGCGAATGGACCGGTCTATGGAAATGGCTATGTTGGCAAAATTAAATTTTTCGACGATGTGCCGCAGTCACCCATGGGGTTATTTCTAAACGAAGATGACCCCGTCCTTAACGACCGCAATGTACGTTTAGGCATCGCCTATTCGATGAATTTCGAGAAACTGTTAAAAACCGTTTTGCGCGGCGATTTCGATCGCCTGAATACTTTAAGCGATGGTTATGGCGAATATACGAATCGCGCCATCAAGGCAAGGGAATTCGATTTGCAGAAAGCGAATAAATATTTTGACCTGGCGGGCTGGACGCAGCGAAGTGATGATGGCATTCGAATTAGAAACGGACAGCGCCTATCAATTCGTATCAGTTATTCAAGTGCAGAATCGACCCAGCGATTAATAGTATTAAAACAAGAGGCCGCAAATGCCGGCCTAGAGCTGTCATTGCAATTACTGGACGGAACTGCAGCTTTTAAGCAAGTCCTTGAGAAGAAACATCAGATGGCATGGCTCGCATTCGGTAGCGGCGGTGGTGCCGCACCAACACTATATTGGGAATTTTTCCATTCCAGTAATGCGCACAAACCCCAGACCAACAACATATCAAATGTGGACGACCCAAATATCGATAAAAAAATAGACGCGTACCAGGCAGCTACCGATCTGCCTGAGCGCATACGACTATCACAAGAAATCGAACAGCTCGTATACGATAATGCAGGGTTTATACCTGGTTATAAAGCAGCTTACTCAAGGCAAGCATTCTGGCGCTGGTTAAAACTGCCTCCAAAATTCGGCACGAAATCGTCAGATGATCTTTTCGATCCTTTTGGCGGAAATGTCATCGCTGATTCATTCGGAGGCAGCGGCGGCCTCTTCTGGATCGACGAAGACGAAAAAGCGAAAGTGCAAAAAGCGCGCATTCTCGGCGAGAAATTTCCGCCGATTAATATTCTCGACGAAACCTGGCGAGTGAAGCCGCAATGAGTTTGCTGCGCATCAACAATCTTTGCGTATCCGTTGCGGGCAATCGGCCCGAACAACGTTGGCCGGTGTTGACCGATGTTTCGTTGCAACTCGCGCCGGGAGAAATGCTGGGGCTGGTTGGCGAATCGGGTTGCGGCAAAAGCGTTACGGCATTGTCGATATTGCGTCTGTTGCCACAGCCGACCTTGCGCGTGGACAGCGGTAGTGTGGTATTCGGCGAGCGCAATCTGTTGAAGCTCGACACACAGCAATTACGCCATATGCGCGGCAACCAGATTGCGATGATTTTTCAGGATCCGATGACCGCGCTGAATCCCGTGCAAACGATTGGCGCGCAGTTGGAAGAAGTATTGCTGTTGCATCGGCCGCCATGGAACACATCGCAGCGCAGACAGCGCATTGTCGAATTATTGCAACGCGTGCGGATGCCGGATGCCGAGCAGCGCCTGGACGCTTATCCACATCAACTCTCGGGCGGCATGCGTCAACGCGTGATGATCGCAATGGCACTCGCGTGCGATCCGCAGCTGTTAATTGCCGACGAGCCGACTACCGCGCTCGATGTCACGGTGCAGGCGCAGGTGCTCGAATTGATTAAAGAATTGCAACGCGAAACCAACATGTCGGTGCTGCTGATCACGCACGATCTCGGCGTGATTGCGGAAACCTGCCAACGCGTTGCCGTGATGTATGCCGGACGCATTGTCGAGCAGGCCAGCGTCGAACAATTATTTGCGCAGCCGCGCCACCCCTACACACGCGCATTGCTCAATTCGTTGCCTGCGCGCGCGACTCAACCGCAAGTGCCGCTAGCGACGATCGCGGGCCAAGTACCGGCGCTCGATGCGCGACCCGCGGGCTGCTCGTTTTCAAATCGCTGTGCGTGGCGCACCGATCAATGCGGGCAATTACCGTTACTCGAAACGAACGAAGACCATGCGGTTGCCTGTTTCAATTGGCGAACGGTGACAGCGGAGCAACGCCATGACTGAACCGCTGCTGCAAGTCCGTCATCTGCGCAAATACTTTGTGCAGCGCAGCGGCGCGTTGAAACAGCACAAGCAATATTTGCATGCGCTCGACAATGTCAGTTTCGATATCGTACGTGGCGAAACGCTCGGCCTGGTCGGTGAATCCGGTTGCGGCAAATCGACTCTCGGCAAAGCACTGTTGCGACTGCATGAGCCCGATGCCGGTGAAATTATTTTTGATGGGCAAAATATTCGCACCCTGCCACGCGATGCCATGCGGCAAATGCGTCGCCGCATGCAGATGATTTTTCAGGATCCGTACGATTCGCTGAACAGCCGTCATAGCATCGGCGACATTATCGAAGAGCCACTGCTGGTACATGATGTCGGCAACCGACAGCAACGCCGCGATGCCGTGCGTGCACTACTCGATCAAGTGGGTTTGGCGCCCAATAGCATCGATCGCTATCCGCACGAGTTTTCCGGCGGCCAACGTCAGCGCGTCGGCATCGCGCGTGCCATTGCGTTGCAGCCGGATTTTGTCGTTTGTGACGAACCGTTATCCGCACTCGATGTTTCGGTGCAGGCTCAAATCATTAATTTATTGCTGTCGCTGCGCGCATCGATGAATTTATCGCTGCTGTTCATTTCACACGATTTATCGGTGGTGCGCCATTTAAGCGATCGCGTGGCGGTGATGTATCTCGGCGAAATTGTTGAACTCGCTCCCGCCGCGACGATTTACCATGAAGCGCGCCATCCTTACACGCAATACTTGATTGCATCGATTCCGAAACCCGATCCACGCGCCAACAAATCAGCTCGAATTCTGCCAGGCGAAATCCCAAGCCCGTTGAATCCACCGACAGGCTGCCGCTTTCATACGCGCTGCCCGATCGCGCAGGATATTTGCCGCAGCGAAGCACCGAAATTAAAAGTAATTGCCAGCGATAATCGACATCAGGCTGCCTGTCATTTTTCTGAACGCTAAGAGGATCATGCAATGAACGATACGCAACGACTGTTGGCCATCCAAGCCATTAAAACGACCAAATCGCGTTACTTTCGTTTTCTCGATACCAAGCAAATAGACGGATTGGCGACCGTGTTCGCGCCCGATGCGGAAATGGATATGCGCGGCGAAAGCCAGGACGGCAGCGGCCTGGTGCACGGCAATCGACAGATCGCCGAATTCATTCTCGGCTCGGTCACCGGTATCGTCACCGTGCATCACGGACATACACCGGAAATTGATTTCACCTCGGACACCAGCGCACGTGTGATCTGGGCGATGGAAGACAAATTATGGAAGCCGCAGCAATCATCATCGACGTTGCCATTCAATGCCATGCACGGCTATGGCCACTATCACGAAACGTATGAATTGGTTGGCACGCAGTGGCTGATCAAAACCATGACGCTGACGCGCCTGCGTATCGATATCGCGTAATTTCGGGTCAGGCATCAGCGCGTAAATAATATGCAGTGCAAATTCGGCCATTTCGATTTACAGCGACGACCACCCACACCCGGCCTGCCATTGCAGGCATGGGATGCAGCCGACGAATATTTGCTCGATGTCGTGGCGGACTCAGCGTCAGCCGATAAACGCACACTGATTATCAACGATCAATTCGGCGCGCTGGCAATAGCGCTGCACCAGGCCCAAACGGTTAGCTGGAGCGATTCGCACACCGCCCACCTTGCGCTGCGCGATAACCTGCAGCACAACCGTATCGACGCAGAAATTATCGCACTGCCTTTGACACAAATACCGAGTGGCCATTTCGATATTGTGCTGTGGCGTCTGCCAAAAGCGATCGCGCTGTTGCAGCAGCAATTGCATGCATTGCACGCGTGCACCGATGAAAAGACGCTGCTGCTGGCAGCCGGCATGGTGAAACATCTGCCCGAAAAAACCGACGAATTGTTAAAGCATTTAGGCAGCGTTGAACCGATGCTCGCGCGCAAAAAAGCGCGGGTATTTCGCATCGATCGCAATAGCTCGCCCCCCACTGCTCCAACCGACGATATTCAACTCGACATTAAAGAACTTGATCTGCGGCTATGCGCAGGCAGTAATGTGTTCGCACGCGACAAATTCGATATCGGCGCGCGCTTTTTTATCGAACAATTTGAACAGTTGCCGGCAGCCGAACACATTGCCGATCTTGGCTGCGGCAATGGTGTGCTCGGTATCATGGCAAAACGACAGCAACCGAACGCGCGCGTTGAATTTTTTGATGAGTCGTATCAAGCAGTCGTCGCAGCGGAAAAAAATTATCACAAAAATTTACCAGCCGATTTACCACCGCACGCTCAGTTTCATGTCGCCGATGTATTCAGCGAGTATTGCGGCACGCCGTTCGATTTGATCCTGTGCAATCCGCCCTTTCATCAAGGTCATGTCATCGGCGATCACATCGCCTGGCAGATGTTTGCTCAAAGCAAAAAACATTTACGCAACAGCGGCGAATTATGGATTGTCGGTAATCGCCATTTGCAATATCACGTTAAGTTAAAAAAGATTTTCGGCAACTGCCGTCAGATTGCGGCTAATGCGAAATTTGTGGTGCTCGCGGCGCGAGCGTAAGCAATGTCGAAAATCGTCATTCAATATCGACCTTGGCCCCAAGTCATCAAGAGAAATTAATCATGGATTTCGTCCATCAAAAAATCGATCAATTACGGCGACAAATTCCGACTTTTTCCTGTGTACCTGGTTGTCACGATTGTTGCGGCCCGGTAACCGCATCGACTGTTGAAATGTCGCGATTACCGCTAAAAAGCGAGGCCGAACACGATGCGGCGCTTGCCGAATGGAACTGCGTACATCTCGGCCCGCAGGGCTGTCGGGTATATGCGGAACGCCCGCTGATTTGCCGCCTGTTTGGCACCACATTAGGTCTGCCATGCCCTCGCGGGTGCGGCCCGGAAAGTCCTACAAATGCCCAGACTGAAAAGCAAGTTCATCAACTAATTGCAAGCACGCGTCAGGTATTGGTTTAGCTCCCAAGCTATTTGAGGAAAAGCCCACCAATGATAGCTAGCCACCAATCGGCGAACAAAGCTCAATCAGCGATCCTTCCGTGGCACGAACGTAGGCGACAACTTGTCCCCAAGGTTTCTTGGTCGGCTCTTTGATAGCAACTGCGCCAGCATCGATTGCCCTTGCGTAAGCGGCAGCAACGTCATCGGCAACGAATGCCAGCTCGATACCAAGCGGCAGCCCATTCGGATCGCATTTCTGATACTGACCGCCAAGATTCATCTCACCCATCGCGTGCGATGCAAACGCCAGTGTGGTTTCGCCGGTACTCAACTCTCCATATTCGCCAGCCTCATGCAGAAAGCGCGTCTCGAAGCCGAACGCCTCTTTGTAAAAAGCCAATGTCTCAGCTACGGAATCGACATAAACGATCGTATATCCAAATTTCATTTATTTTTCCTCTTGGATTTTGGTTTCGGTAACGTAGCCTCGCAACTCGCTAACCAACGTCTTAGCGTCGTAAATTTTATCGAGTGCTTCGAGAATGCCGACACTCGCGACCGCCACCGAGCGATTAAGCATTGGCTCGTAACTGTAAGCACCACCGAGAGAGTGAATATTTCCGTCGAAGATCAGCCCAACCAGTTCGCCTGACCGATTCAGCATTGGGCTGCCGGAATTGCCGCCGATGATGTCGTTGGTGGTGGACAGATTTAATATCGTCGTCAAATCGATCTTGTGTTTGTTTTCCAGCCACGACGGCGGCAGCGCAAATGGTGCGGACCCGGTAGCGCGATCAAAAGCACCCGCAAACTGAGTAAATGGGGCGATCTGATGACCACCTTCATCCCAACCTTTCACCACACCATAGGACATACGCAACGTAAAAGTCGCATCGGGATAAATCGCCGTACCGGCCTTCGCAAAACGCGCCGCTGCAATCAGTTCGGTATTTTTCTGAACGACCGCCTCGACTTCACGCTCATAACGCGAGCGCAACTGACGCGCCTCGGCGTCGATATCAATTGCCAAGCGGATAAAAGGATCGTCGCTGGTAGCGATAGCTGCCGCGCCTCCGTTCCACAATTGACGACGCAAATTAACATCAGCGAGTCGCGTAGCGTTAATCAACCTATTCGCGAGTTGTTCGGGCGATTGCTTGCCCAGCACCTGCTGGACGAACGGTGCATCGGCGCCAAGCGCTTCGCGCAACTTGGTCAGCGCGAACGTCAGCTTTATTTTTTCTAGCTCGGGATAAATCGGCGCGTTTGCGAGCAAATTGGCTTCGACTTGGGGGAGCACATTGTCATTAAATTCCGGCAAGCGTGTTGAATTTTCTTTAGCTTTTTCCGCCGCCCCTCGCACCAACGTTCGCGCGAAATTAAAATACTCACAATAAAAACCGAGGCCACCTTCGATCTGCGTATATTGTTGAAATAAGTTTCGATAAATATTTTCTGCTTGCGCGATGTCATCCCACGCGCTGCTCGTTGTGATCGCCAGCTTGGGATTAGTGGCCACGTACTTGCGCAGCGCTGCCTCGTCGGCAATTTTGCGTTTAAAAAATTCGGTATCGAGCAACGCCTCCAACTTACCGCGATTGGCCTTCAAACGATTTTCAACACTGAATAATTCCGCAGCAACAATACGCGCCGCTTCGGTACTGCTTTTGCGATATTGCGTCAGCAAGCCGCGATACTCGGCTTGGCGCAGCACCGTATCCAACATTATTCGATCGCGCAGTAAAGCGAGCTGCGCGACAGTGAGTTCGTGCTGAGTGGCACCAGGATGACCGAACACAAAAACAGGCTCACCCGCCACAGGGCTCTGTGCACGCAATGAGAAATAATCATTTATTCGGGCCGGCTGACCGTCTTCATAAACACGGATCAGCGCCATATCGAAGTCATAGCGCGGGAAATTAAAATTATCGGGATCGCCCCCGAAAAAAGCGACCGCCTGTTCAGGAGCGAACACTAAGCGCACGTCTTGAAAACGACGATAGCGATACAGTTTGTACTGTCCACCATGATAGAGATCAACAACGTCGCAGCGGACTTTATTGTCTTCAGCGCGTTCGCTACCGTTATCGCTAACGCAGGCTGAGGTCAATTGCGCCTTGATCGCATTCTGCGCTTGCTTGAACTCGGTCCCTTTCAGCCCTTTGGTAGCGCGTGTGACCGCGGCAGTAACATCGGTAATTTTTTCCAGCCGATTAATTTCCATCGCCGGACATTGCCCCTCATCGGCAACGTTAGATGTAAGAAATCCCGCATGTACGAAATCCTGCTGCGCGTTCGATAGCTGCTCTGCACAACGCACGACACAATGATGATTGGTTAATACCAAACCATTTTTTGAGACAAATGATGCAGAACAACCTCCGGCAATCCGCGCTGACGCATGCATAGCCTTATCGAGCCATGCCTGATCTGGTGCCCAACCAATTTCTCGCTGCAAAACCTTGAGCGGTGGATTATCCAATGTCCACATACCCTCCGCCGACCGCGCCGAAGTTACTTCACACAATAACAACGCTACCAACAGATATCGCCGCATGTCCCTGCTCCAAAAAATGGTTAATCCTGCTTATCGATAACCTGTTTAAAGAAAACCACATCGCCCTGCGGCGAAGTCACCGTTGCCAAACAGGTTTGTTTGCGCAACGTGATACCCAAGATGCAGAACTTATTTTCATACGTGCCATCGGGGCTCCACAGTTTGGCATCCATAATGCCGCTGGGTAGCAATGTCATTGAGCCTTTCAACCCGGGGATACCGGGAATATCGCGCACCTGACCATCCGGCGGAGCCTTGTAATTGAACTCAACCTTGTTCCCGTTATCGTCGATATTCGTATACGTGAAGTCGACGAGACTCGGCGATCCGGATTTGATAACGACGGTGTAAGGATGGAATTTTTTCCCTTGCGGCGGAATCGATTCCTCAAGATTGAGCTTCCACGTGCCGATGTTTGGATTTTGGTTCGGATTTGGCTTCGTGTCTGCCGTCGCTGGATTGATCGCAAGGACTGCTAGTGCTATTGCAAAAAATTTATTTTGAAGACGAACCGCCATTTTTATTCTCCTTGATTGCGATTTTTCGTTTTAAAACTAAATTCCGCGCTCGTATCATTTTATCGATTCAGAGTTTTATCTGTTCAGTACAACCACCGTTTCAATATGTCCTGTCTGCGGAAACATATCGACCAGCGCACCCTGCTCGACTTTGAATTTCGCAGCGGCAAGAATGCCGAGATCGCGTACCAGGGTGTGTGGATTGCATGACACATACACAATACGCCGTAATTTTTTCATCGTTGCCAATTGCTCGCATAGCGCTTTCGCACCGGCCCGTGGTGGATCGAGCAGTGCCTTGGTAAATTCATCGCTGACTTGCGTGGCATTCTCGAATAGATCGAGCGCGCGAAATTCCGCATTCGTATAATTTTCGGCATTTTCCGCCGCGCGTTGCAGCATCGTTGCGCTCGATTCAAAGCCCACGACATTTTTTGCCGTTCGTGCCAAGGGCAGCGTGAAATTGCCGAGGCCGCAAAAAAAATCCGCTACCGTATCGTCAGCACTGGGTTGCAGCCATTCCACCACACGCTGCGCAAGTAGATCGTTAACTGCGGGATTGACCTGCGTAAAATCGCGCGAGGTGAATTTAAACAGAGTTTTCTGACTCGGCAGCTCGTAGATCAATGCCGCGTCGTTACATTGCACATTCACAGCCTGACAGAGCGCAGTCAATTTCTCGGCATCGGCTTTTGGAAACGCGCGCTGCGCGTTCCAGGCGAGCGCCAACTTGCCGTTGCTATCGACTGCAATCAGCACTTCATCGATACGTCGCCATTGCGACAATTGCTCAAGCCATTGCGGCAATACACTCAGCAACGGTTGCAGTCGCACATTGAGTAGCGGACATTCGGGCACCGCGAGCACACGATGGCTGTGCGCGGATTTAAAGCCGAGCACTGGCTTGTCGTTGTGCTCTGCAACAGCGAGGCGCGCGCGATGCCGGTAATGCCACGGCGCGGCGACAATCGCCTCACTCAAATCATTCGGCAAAAACGCTTTCAGCAGATGACGCAAGGTTTGCTGTTTATGTTCGCGTTGCGCCGCAATATCGAGCATCTGTAGCTGGCAGCCACCGCAACGGCCGAATAACGCGCAGTCAGGCTCGATCCGCTGCAGCGATGGCTCGATCACCGCAACGACTTCCGCTTCGGCAAATTCACGTTTATCAACCAGTAATTTTGCACGCACCGTTTCGCCGGGCAGCGCATTAGCAACAAAAATCGCTTTGTTATCCCGATAGGCGATGCCGCGCCCTTCCGCACTGAGTTTCGAGATCGTCAATTGCAGTTCGACGTTTGATGGCACCGCCGTTGGCTTTTTGGTTGCTTTAAAAAAAAGCGGGCCTGAATTTTTTCGACTCATATCGCTGCTACTTTTGTCATGTCATCTCTGCGTCTATTTGTTCGGTCTTCTATATTTCTTCAAAATGGGCGAGCCGCGGAAAATACAGCGCCAATTTGACCGGGCGCGAATCGAAGGCATTCACTAATTCGCGGTAGGTTTGCAATTGAGGTGAATACATTGTCGATTCGCGGCGGATGAATGCGTCGAGTGCCTCACCCGCATGTGGCAACGAACTTTTATAATCGATGATCCAACGCACGCCTTCATCATCGACAAAACTGCGGTCGAGCACATAGCGTTTGCCGCTGGCATTCAACAGCTCCCACTCGACCGTTGATTCAATATGCGTATTCGTCAATAGCCAGCGACCGCGCGCATCGGCAAGCATGGTTGCGAGCGCTTGCGTCACCGCGTCGACCGCCTGCTGCATTTCGCTAAGCCCGGTGCCGTGCTGTCGCAATACCTGCGCAATTAATGTGGCACGCACATCGACGCTGTATTGCTGCCAGCGTTCGATGCCATTAGTCACCAGCATTTCGAGCAATTGATGCAGCGCCGATCCGACGCGGGTTTCGAAGGTCGCCACCATCGGCCGAGGGATATTACTGTCGTTGGCAGTGAGCGGCGCTGCGATTGGAATGGGCCATGTTGCTGGTACGCGCTGCAATGTCGAATCTGTTACGGATTGAATTTCAGTGCTCGACGCAATGGGTGTATCGATCTGTTGCGCCGTTATATCGATCCACTTCACTTCCGCTTCAACTGCCGCCCAGATGCGACTCAGCAAACTATTCGTCGCGGGTGATTTAAATTCATCTTCACTATTGGTAGAGAACAGCAAATACAACCGTTTGATCGCCCGCGTCGCGGCGACATACAACAACCGCGTGTCTTCAAGCGCGCGCTTCTGCTTGTGCTCGTAATCGAGCCATGCGTAAGTCGGATCGTCAGCGCTTGTCGCGGAGCGCACTGCCATCGTCAATCCAAGTGCACCATCGTTCGCCAGATATTCGCTCCAGCGCAGCAATGGTTTGTCATCGCCGCGCGCGCCCGCATCGAGGCCCGGAACGATAACAGTATCGAATTCAAGGCCCTTCGATTTATGAATCGTCATCAATAACACGCGCGTTTGCGGTGCATGATCGGCGCGCGCATACAGAGTGCGCAAGCGTTGTTCCAGATCGGTAAGATCGAATGCATCGGCGCGTTGCTCGATCAGATCGAGCAATATCTGCACATCATCGCGCGCATTCGCAGTGGTGATGAGTAAATTACCGCCGAGTGCGAGCCAGATACCTTCGAGCCAGCTGCGCAACGGTTTTCGTGCACGCTGTTGCCAGCCCACATCGAGTATTTTCGTTAGATGGTTAATACGCTGCTGCGCGAATTCACCGAGTGCGGAGACGATGTTTGCATCGTGCAATCGAGAAAATACGCTGTGCTTCAAATCGCCGGTACCTACACCTGCGATCAGCGTATGTAAATCCGCGTTATTCAAACCCACCAGTGGTGAACGCAGTAAGGCAAGCCATGCGATACGATCGGCCGGATTCAGCAACGCTCTCAATAACGACAGCATGTCAAGAATGTGCGAGCGCTGCCGTAACGGATCGATGTCGGTCGCACGAAATGCGATCTTCGCGCGCTGTAGTGCCGGAATAATTGCGCGCAGCTGGTTGCGTGTACGCACCAATACCGCGATGGTACCTTCGCCAGTAGTGGCGAGCGCGCGCTGAATCAATTGCACGCATTGTTCGGCTTCGGCGCTGCGCGATGGATCATTGCGCATGCCGTATACCATCACTTCGCTATCGGGCGTGTTGTCGTTAAATGCCTGCGAGGGTTCATACGGCACCGCACCGCGCGCGATATGCTCGCTGTGCGGAAACGCCTGCTCGAACACGCGATTGACCCACTCGACCACACTCGGCGTCGAACGAAAATTCACGCACAACGGCGCATCGCACAATTCGAGTTGATTGATGCCCTGCGCGCGTGCCTCGAGAAACAGGCCAACTTTCGCTTCGCGAAAACCATAAATCGATTGCATGCCGTCGCCGACGATAAAAAGCGTTTGCGGCGCACCACCACTCTCGTTGCTTTCCGCCCAACCTTCGAGCAATCGTTCGAGCAGGCGATATTGTGTCGCCGAAGTATCCTGAAATTCATCGATCAGCAAATGGCGAAGGCGATAATCGAGTCGCAGCATCAGTTCGGTGGGATCGAGTTCATCGCCCAACGCACGTAAGGCCGACAGCGACATTTCAGTGAAATCGACTTCACCGTGCGTTTGAAATACCAATTGCAACTGCGCAACCGCGTGTCGCAATACCTGGGTCAGATGAACGAGCACATGCCATTGCGTATCGGGATAATCGTGCGCGGGTAGATGCAAAATTTCATTCAGCACTTCGCGTAAATCGGTGTGTTGCGATAGCGCCTCCAATAAGGCCTGCATCGATTGTTTGCGCGTTTGAAATTCCGCTTTTTGCAGGCCGACACCTGGCGGAAAACCGAGCCGCTTATCGACTTGTTTGCGCCAATCGCCATCTTTCTTCAATAAAAACTCGGCAATGCCGCGCCAGCGTTCGACCGCTGCGGAATCACATTCGGGAAAATCTATGCAGCCGCGCAATGCCACCAACGGATGATCGGGGTTTTCTTCTTGTAACTGTTGCGCGGCGAAATCGAGCAAAGGCAATAATTCGCCGCGATAAATCAGCAAATGTGCGCGCGCTTTATGCAGAGCATCGCAGCGCACTTGGCGTAGCGTATGCTCAAGCAATATGCGCACGCTGCCGCCTTCGATAGCAGCACCACGTTCCATGCCGACAAAAAGATGTGGCAACCATTGATCGCGACGTGCGAGCAGATCGGCAAGTAATTCGTGCAGACGTTCGACGCGGTTATCGACGTGCAACAACAATTCCGCGAGGCTGTCGGCGATCGGCTCGTGCTGTTCAAGCTGCGCGAGCAATGCATTGATGGCAGCGCGATACAACGGTGCGGCCTGTTCGGTCACGCGCGGCTGGCCGCCGAATTGCGACAGCACCGGCATTTGTGCAGTCAGGCTCGCGCAAAAACCATCGATGGTTTGCACCCGCAGCCGCGCCGGATTATTCAGCAGATTCCACCCGCACTCGGCATCGCGTTGTAACACCGCTGCCGCGAGCCGCCAGGTTTGGCGTTTATGCGCTGCGACGGGTTCCGATAATTGCGCGGCACGCAATGCGTTCAGAATGCGCTCGCGCATTTCGGCAGCGGCTTTGCGCGTGAATGTGATCGCGAGAATTTCTTCGGGCTGTTCCGCGCGCGCCAGCAATGCCAGCACGCGCTGACTGAGCAATTCAGTTTTACCGGAGCCGGCTGGCGCCGTGACGCAGAAGGAACGCGTCGGATCGAGTGCATCGAGACGTTGTGCTGCATCTATCGGCGCATTCATTCCACATCCTCCACTGCATCGATCGTATCCATTAATTGATGATCGATGCGACACACGCTGGCCAGATCGCAAAAGTTGCACACACTCGGCGTTTTGGGATCGACCATCGCATGGCCGGCAATAAAATCGCGCGCAATGTTTTCCAAAATAATTTGCCAGCGCGCATTCAACGCCGGCCAATTTTCTGCGGCGTGCTCTTCGCCCAATTCCGCCGGTGCGCGAAATCCCTGCGCCTGCAGTGCAGTATCGCCGATGCCGACGAATTGCGGTTTTTCGTTGCGCACCTGTGCGAACGCAACACCACCGACAGCGCTGCCAGCCGCCTGCAGCAATACGCTGTACAACGGCAATTGCGGTTCATCGGGACGTTCGCCGAGCCACTCGTCAACTCGGCAATTTAGATTTTTCGTTTTGTAATCGAGCACGAGCAAACTGCCATCGTCGAGCCGATCGATGCGATCGATGCGCAATCGCAATTGCAAGCCGGCGAATTGCAGATCACGCCGTTGCTCGATCGCTTCGACAATAAAATTGCCGCGTTCGACTTCGATATCGAGCCACGCTTGCAGCAGCCGCACCAGGCGAATTTTTTCGAGACTCAAAAAACGCGGGCCGATGCGATGCGCATTTCGCTCACTGAATATTTTTAACGCGAACTCAGCTGCGCGCTCACACAGACCGTTGCGCTGCGGCTCGCTCAATGCGATCAACGCGATGTGTGTTTTCAATTCGCGCCATACCATTTCGAGCGCAGTGTGCAGAATATTGCCGCGCTCGGCGGCATCGAGCCCGGCGACCGGCTCGTGCAACGCATGTGCGCCGAGCCGATGTTTGCCGAATGCGCGGAACGGGCACGCGGCCTGATCCTTAAATAACGCCGCGCCGCCATGCGCGCGTTCGCCGGCCGCAAATGTCGGTGCATTGCCCGGCACAAACGGCTCCAGCGCAAAGCGCGCGTTATCGCATTGCCAGCGCTGGGTCGATGGCAACAGTTCGGTGCAATCGCCGCTGAGTAGATCTGTTAGATCAATTGCCGGCAGCGCGCTGAATAACGCACTCGGCGCGCATTCGACATCTTCGCGCTCGCGCTGGTAGCTGACCACCACCTGCTCAGCACTTGCCAGCAGCGACGCGGTGAGTCGCTCCGCAATCGCATACTCACGCTCGGCATCGCAGCGCGGCATCCGCAACCGGCGCTGCAGATCGCGCGGCAACAACGGATGCGCACTCGCCGCCGGTGGCCAACAATCATCGCCCATTTCGCAAAGCCATAGACCGGCAAATTGCAGCCCCGCCGCTTCGAGCATACCGAGCACCTGAATCGGCGTATCGGCGGTTTGCGGTTGAAACACTTGCGCCTGCAGCAATTGCCGCAACCGCTGTAACGCCTGCGCAAAATCAAACGCATGGTCTAGCTGATCGAATTGCGCGAATTCGATCAGCGCTTGCTGCCAATGCGCGTGCTGTTGGTATTCAATACTGTCGAGCGTGCGCGTGCCGGGCCAGCCGAACAGTACAAGCGCTTGCGCAAATTTTTCCGCCCATGCGCTCGCGGAAAAACGCGTATTGCTCCAACGCTCGCGCCGCATGCGATCCGCGAGCTGCTGCAATTGCGCTGGTAACGGCCATTCAGGAAATTCTGGCGCGACTGCATCGGCGCAATGACGTACCTGCGCGGCGGTCAATTCAGCAACGCGCAGATCGGTGAGATTTTCAATAAACGCAACCATCGGCTCGATTGCATCGGCTGCGCTGAAAAACGGCGCATGCATCAATTGCAGCAACGTGGTCAATTCGATACGCGGTGCGGCGAGTTCAAGCAATTGCAATGCGCTTTGAATTAACGGCGTTTGCGCCAATGCCGCGCCCGCCGAAAAATTCACGGGGGGCAATTGCCGGGGCTGACCCGGTGATGCGTGATCGGGCGTCAGCACATCGAGCAGTACACGTTCAACCAGCGCGCGCTGTTGATTCAAATTCGGTACAACAATCGCAAATGGCCCCTGCGAATTTTTCTGTAATTGTTGCTGCACCCATAACGCGGCCGCCTGCACTTGCTGTTCGAGCGATTCACAGCCGACGCACACCGCAGTGCGCAAACGATTCGGCAATGCCAATTCGCGAAAATCGACCTGCTGCAACAAATGGCGATGCAATGGCGGCATATCATCAAACCCGATGCCGATAATTTTTGATGGCAATGACAAGCGGCCTCGCAGTGCGGCCTCCACCACACGTCGATCGCGCTCGGCGGCGGCAATTGCAGCGTGCGTGGCGCACTCATGCTCGAAACGATCGAACCATTCGCAGAATGCGGTGGTGTCCGGTTGGGCGAGAAATTCATCGCGCACGTTCGGGCGCAATGGCAATTGCTGCCACCACGCCAGCGTACGGTAGGCACTCGCACTCTGCTCGGCGGCCTGCGCTGGCCGCAGCAATGGCAACGATCCGGCACGCACCGCCTGCTCCCACAGCGTCGCTTCCTGCACGGGACTCAGCACCCACAGACCGAGCGCGAGCGGATCGGCGCGAAAAATCATTTGCTGCCACAGCGATTGCAGCCAGTCGGCGATCGCCATGACCGGCGCAGCCGGCGCCGCTGTCTGACCAGCCGCAAGCGCGATGCGAATGCGACTCGCCAGCCGCCGGTTAGGCGTCAGCAGCAGCGCCCCCTCCGCCAGCGCGGGGCGCAGCAACTCGGGATCGAATAGCAGGGTTTGTGGAGACATGCGGTTGGCCGATAAAAACAAGCGGCTATTGTAACCGTGCACTGAACTCGCCGCTCCGCCTGTGGTACTACTGCGACACGCCGTAAATACATCCTTGTAGGCTCGGATGCGGCATCCATGCCGCATACGGTCGCTGTAGTACCACAGGCAGATCGGCTCTACTCCCATATCACTATTGCCGAAACATTCGTCTCTCGGACTTGCAGGTCATAGCGCCGAACTGGGATGCTTTTCTTTCGGGGCAAGGTGGCGGTGCCGTTAATAGCTCGGCGTGGTCGTCCCCGGAACAATTGGCAAATTCTGCGGGGGAATCCTGCGCCGTAAGCTTCGATGAATCCTCCTTCCGCCCCGAAAAAAAGCATCCCAGTTCGGCGCAACCCGCTTGAATAGTGCTCCCCCGAACAATCCGAAATACCTGAAGGAAGCCAATTTGGGTACAATCGCCGGCCCTGTTTTGAATCTGCCGTACGGAACCCGTCATGCCCGATAGCGTCGTCGAGAATTTAAATGTCACCGCTCAGGAGGTGTTGATCACCCCCGATCAGCTCAAGGCCGCGTTGCCGATGTCCACCGCCGCGCGCGACACCATCACCCACAGCCGCGAAGTCATCCGCAATATTCTCGACCGCAAGGACCATCGCATGTTCGTCGTGGTCGGCCCCTGCTCGATACACGATATCGATGCCGCGCACGATTACGCACGCCGCCTGAAAAAACTCGCCGATGAAGTCAGCGATACCTTGTTCATCGTCATGCGCGTCTATTTTGAAAAACCGCGCACCACGGTCGGCTGGAAAGGCCTGATCAACGATCCGCATATGAACGACACATTCAAAATCGAAGAAGGTCTGCATATCGGCCGCAAATTGCTGCTCGATATCGCCGAGATGGGCCTTGCCACTTCAACCGAAGCACTCGATCCGATTTCGCCGCAATATCTGCAGGATTGCATTACGTGGTCGGCGATTGGTGCACGCACCACCGAATCGCAAACTCACCGCGAAATGGCAAGTGGCCTCAGCTCATCGATCGGTTTCAAGAATGGCACCGACGGCGGGCTTGCAGTCGCGATCAACGCGCTGAAATCGGTCTCGCAACCGCACCGTTTTCTCGGCATTAATTCGCAGGGCCAAGTCGCGGTCATCCATACCAAAGGCAATGCGTATTCGCACATCGTATTGCGCGGCGGCAGCAACGGCCCGAATTACGATTCGGTGCATATCGCACTGTGTGAGCAGGAATTGGCGAAAGCGAAAATCAAACCAAACATCATGGTCGATTGCTCACACGCGAATTCGAACAAACAACCGGAACTGCAACCGCTGGTTATCGACAACGTCACCAATCAAGTGCTCGAAGGCAACACATCGATCGTCGGTCTGATGGTGGAAAGTAATTTGTTTGCCGGCGCGCAATCGATTCCCGAAGATTTGAGCAAACTGCAATACGGCGTATCGGTCACCGACGGCTGCATTGGCTGGGACACCACCGAGCAATCATTGCGTGCAATGCGCGACAAGCTGAAAGAGAAATTGAAAACGCGAATTGCTTAAATCACCACGAATAAAAAAGGCCCGCAAAATGCGGGCCTTTTTTATTTCCACTCATTCGTAGGGCGTATTAGCCGAAGGCGTAAATTGAAAATGCTCCATGTCGCCTGTCGTACTGAGCAGGCTCAGCGATATTACAAAATGTTACAACTTAAATAAATTGACTCGTAACCACTCTTGTGTTCGAATTCACCACGCCACAGAGCAGATAACACAACGAATAATTTCAATAATATTTTTCTCGCTTTTTATGCCCCTCTTCAAACTGATTGTCGCTTGCCCACTTGAGTACGTTGGCAAACGATGAATTAGTTTTCCCATGCAGTGCATTAACACTCAGTCATTGTCGTTAACAGTAGCCACTGGACGATCGTTCGCGGTGGAATGCAAACGTTACATTTATTGTCGACAACAAGGAGCGGTTATGAAAATAAAAAATCATGAAGCCTTTTAAGTTCGAGCAATCTGCGATGCGATCATCGTAGAGGCTGATCCTTTTTAACAGCTTTGGCACTAGGAGCTACGCCATGGATAACAGAATTATTACGAGGTTTTTGTTAAGTATTTTATTAACGTTATATGCAACACTCGCTCAGACCTCTTCGTTTCGAACATCGATTTCGGTAAGTCCGCGAACCGATATTTTGTTCAGCCAGGGTTATGTCTACAACGACACGTTGGGAAATGTCGCGCAAAATACTGAGGAGCTCCAGAAACTGTATGTCAAACATGGAGCGACCGAAGTCTATGCACGTATAGCGACCAATCGTTTTAAATACAATATCGATGGCCTCGACCACAGCCTTCAAACAGCAAAGACCAAAGCGAGAATGGCTGTGCGACTGGGGCTTCCTTTGAATCCAGAATTGGGTGTTTTCAATCATTACGGTGATGTTTTAGGACAACCGGCGCCTGATTTTTCGCAATATCCTGAGATCTATGTGCCAGGGCCATGGATGTCGCTGAATCTCAATCAAATGAAGTTGGTGCTGATTCAGTATGGCGCCTTGGTCGCACGCGAAATTAAATCGACCGGCGTTACCGTTAACGTGTGGGATATCGGCAATGAAATCAATTTTGGTTTTGCCGGTGTCGCGCTGGGTAATGCGCCGAACAATGTCGATCCCGAAATCGCCAATTACCCGGATATAGGCAGCGTTTTAAGCCAGCCGGACGGTGGCCTGCAGTGGTTGAAAACTCATATGTGGAATTACGAAGCGCAACTTATGCGTGCCGTGCAAATCGGTATTCTTTCAGTTTATCCGCATGCAAAATTCGCTACCCATATCGCCACCATTCCGTTCAGCACGGTTTATACCAACGCTTTCTATACAACCATGCTGCAACAGGGTGCGCAGATCGATGTCGCAGGGTATTCGTTCTATCCCAGTCAATATTTCGATCCGCCCGATATGATGGCTTTCATTAAAACGGTAGTTACCGATACGGTGACTAGCTTTAATCGTCCCGTCTTCTTTGCTGAACAGGGATATCCGGCCCATACAATAACCGTCGGCACTTTCGTTAACTGGAACTACATGACGCTGGGCTATCCATTCACAGAGCAGGGCCAGGCGGCGCTGCTGCGCGACATCACAGCATGGGGAAAAAACAATGGCTTGGCGGGCATTCGACCATGGGCTCCTGACGACATTGGACTGGATTGGGAGCCGTTCGCGCTCTTTAAATTGACGAGCGAAAAAATTGCCACCGCAAGACCAGCACTCGATGCCATTCAGGAAGGGTTGGCTCAATCACCTTAAAACGGCTAATCGTGGTTGGCAAAAAGCCCGCTTCTGCGGGCTTTTTATTTTTCACTATTTACGATTACACCGAACACTCAACCTTTGAAATGCGGAATCACTTTCTCGCCGATATTGCGGATGGTTTCGAGCTGCGCCCATTGCGGCACGGTGCCCATCTGGCAGATAAACAGTACTTCGTCGGCGCCGGCTTCCTTTAAACGGCTGACGTAGCCAATGCAATCGTTGACGGTACCGTAAGCGTGGTTCGGGTTGAGCAGCGACATGGTGGGGTCGGAGAAATCCACTTCGAGTTTTTCGGTTGCCCAACTGGTTTTAATCACGGTCTGACCTGTGGTCGATTCCGTGGTGTCGTCGGTCCAGGCTTCGTAGTCGGGTTTCGGGCCGCCGGTGTAGTAATGCGCTAGCGATTCCATGAAATAACGCTGGCCGCGCACACCGATCTTGCGTGCTTCCTTGCCGTCTTCGAGCACGATGGTTGGGCACAGCGCGGCGAAATTTTCGATCGGGTTGTAGCCGACCTGATCTTCCGGCTTGCGGTTGCGATAAGCCTCGCGGTAGATGGCGTTCTTGCGGGCGATTTCTTCAGGCCCGCCAAATCCCAGACACATTGCGCCCATGCCGCGGCTGCCGGCCTTCGTCAATGAATCGTCGTTGGTGCATGCCAAGTACATCGGCGGATGCGGGGTTTGCATCGGCTTCGGATGGATCGGGCGTTTCGGAAACTGCACATATTTGCCGTTAAATTCGATCTCGTCCTGCACCATGATGTTGGGAATCAGGTACATCATTTCGTCGATTTGTGGATAGATCTCGTCGACGTTGTAACCGTAGGCACCGGTCTCCTGCTGCGACCCGCCCTTGCCCACGCCGAAATGAACACGGCCTTTCGACAACACATCGAGCATGCCGATGTGCTGAGCCACCATAATCGGGTGATTCATCGCCGGCGGCAGACACACCACGCCATGGCCGATGCCGATGCGCTCGGTCTTGCCGGCGATATACGCCAGGAAGGTGCCGGAGGCGCTCATATGCGCGTAGTTCGGCATGGCGGTATGCATTACCGCCCATATCGTATCGAAGCCCATTTTTTCGGCGAGGATGCATTGCTCAACGCTTTCTTCGAATACACGTTGTTCGCCAGCGCGCGATGCGTCGACCGTCTGGGCTTCATAAATCAGGGAAAATTTCATTGGAGTGCCTCCACCGTGGTTATCGTATTTACTGTTTTTTTCATCGCGATTTCACACGCGTTGATAACAGTATTGTTCGGCGTCGGTGGCCCTGATTCGTCAATATTGAGTAGCCAAAACATTCCATTGATTCAGATCAAATTCCGCAAGCTGTATTGCGAATAATGAAATCTCAGTAACGCTTTTGCCCTTTGTATCAAGATTGAATAGTATGCCCAGCTACGCAGGCCATTTAATTAGGCCAAATATCCTAAATAAATAATTAAAAGCTGTGAGGAGTGATTCATGAGTCAAACGTTTTCCCCAAGCCGCGCTTGCCGTCTGCATGAAGTACCACAATGGGATATCGAAGCCGATGTGCTCGTCGTCGGTTTTGGCGCTTCCGGCGCATGCGCGGCAATCGAGGCCGCAACCAGTGGCGCAAAAGTCGTTTTATTCGAAGCCGCTTCGGGTAGCGGCGGTGCGTCGGCGCTCTCCGGCGGCGATATGTATGTCGGCGGCAACGGCGGCACGTTGCAGCAGAACACCGCAGGGTTCAGCGATTCCACCGAAGATCTCTACAACTATCTGTTGATGGCTGGCGGGCCCAACGCCAATGAAGCAAAGGTACGTCTGTACGCCGATAACAGCCTCGCGCATTTCGAATGGATTCAGGCGCAAGGCGTTGTGTACAAAAATTCTTTTATCCCGGAAAAATGCGTCGAGCCGTTTACCGACGATTGTCTGATCTGGTCCGGCAGTGAAGAGGCTTACCCATTTTCAGAAAAAGCCAAACCCTGCCCGCGTGGCCATACGCCGCAATTCATGGGTCAGGGCGCGGGCCGCTACATCATGGACAAACTACAAGAGCGTATCGAAGCGCTCGGCGTCGACGTGCGCTATACCACGCGTGCGCAGGCGTTGATTGCCGACGAATTTAACCGCGTGCGTGGACTGGTGTTTCGCAGCGAGGGCCAAACGTTTTTCGCCCGTGCACGCAAAGGCGTGATCTTGTGTGCCGGCGGTTTCGTGATGAACCGTGAAATGGTCAAACGCCATGTGCCGATGCTGCTGCGCTCGAACGGCCCGATCGGCACCATCGACGACGGCTGCGGCATTCGCATGGGCATGAGCGTGGGCGGCGCTACCGTCAATATGGGCGAAGGTTTCACCACCACACCGTGGTATCCGCCGTCATCGCTGGTCTATGGCATTTTCGTTAACGAACAGGGGCAGCGCTTCATCAACGAGGATTGCTATCACGGCCGCGTCTCGTGGCACATCCTGCAACAAACAGGCGACCGAATTTTTCTGCTGCAGGACAACTCGACGTATGCGCGCAATGAATTCGCCGACATGTCGCGCGTCGATATCGCCTCGGTCGGAGAGAGCTGGGAAGAAATTGAAACAGAATTAGGTTTGCCGCATAACTCTTTGGTGAGTACGGTAAATCTATACAACGAATACGCCGCAAAAGGTGAAGACCCTCTGTTCAAGAAAGCGGCAAAATGGTTGAAACCGCTGACCGATGGCCCATTCGTCGCACTCGACTACAACATCAATCACGTGTTTTATTCGAGCTTCACGCTCGGCGGCCTCGATACGTTGCCGACCGGCCAAGTGCGCACCGAAGACGGCGAAGTTATTCCAGGTCTGTATGCCGCCGGACGCACCGCCTGCGGTTTACCGAGCTGGGGTCAGGGCTACAGTTCGGGCATGTCGATCGCCGACTGCACGTTCTTCGGACGTCAGGCCGGCATTAACGCCGCGAAAGCGGAATCGCTGGATTGACGGGAAACGAGTAAAAACAAAGGGCGCCAATAGGCGCCCTTTGTTTTCTAATCGAACTCACTCGATCGAGGTGATTTTCATCGTATTGGTACCACCACCCTCGCCGACCTTATCGCCGTAAGTACACAGCACGAGATCGCCGGTTTCGAGCAAACCCTCGCTTTTCAACTGCTCGATGCCTGAGCCAAGCACATCGCGAATTACTTTCAATTCGGCGCTGACGAATACCGGCGCAACACCGCGATACAACGCCACGCGATTGAGTGTGTCTTCGTGGCACGACAGCGCGTAAATCGGCAGACCGGAACGAATGCGCGACATCCACAGCGGCGTGCTGCCCGATTCGGTCAAACACAAAATCGCTTTAACGTTATCGAGATGATTGGCCGCGTACATCGTTGCCATCGCCAGCGTTTCATCGGTTTTCTTGAAATGCACATCGAGACGATGACGCGAGGTGCGCGCCAACGGCTGCTGTTCGGCTCCGATAATGATGCGACGCATCGCCTGCACCACTTTCACCGGGAATTTGCCGGTCGCGGTTTCCGCCGACAGCATCACTGCATCGGTGCCGTCGAGCACGGCATTGGCGACATCGAATACTTCGGCACGCGTCGGTACCGGGCTTTCGATCATGCTTTCCATCATCTGCGTTGCCGTGATCACGGCGCGGTTGAGCTGGCGTGCGCGCAAGATGATTTTCTTCTGCACGCCGATCAGTTGCGCATCGCCGATTTCGACGCCCAGATCGCCGCGCGCAACCATTACCGCATCGGAATGCACGATGATTTTGTCGAGCGTCGCGTCGTCGGCCACCGCTTCCGAGCGTTCGATCTTCGCGATCAGGCGCGCGTTGCAACCACACTTTTCCGCTGCCTGGCGCGCCAGGTCCATATCGTCGGCGGATTTCGGAAACGACACCGCGAGATAATCGAGATTGAGTGTCGCTGCAAACTCGATGTCGATGTAATCCTTTTCCGTCAGCGCGGGTGCGGATAACCCGCCGCCGCGCACGTTGATGCCCTTGTGCGCGGTCAACGTACCGCCGGTGATCACGCGCGTATGAATGCGTTGACCTTCGATACGTTCGATACCGAGTTCGACGCGACCATCGTCGAGCACCAGCACCTGCCCCGCTTTGCAATCGTTCGGCAGATCCGCGTAGGTGTAACCCACCGTATCCGCAGTACCCGCTTTTTCGGCAAGCGCGCCATCGAGCACAAATAGCTGACCGGCACTCAGTTCAATACGTTTTTCGATGAAGCTACGAATGCGAATTTTCGGCCCCTGCAGATCGCCGAGCAGCGCGACATAAGCACCGAGTTCGCGTGCCACCGCGCGCACGCGCAGCGCGACGGCGCGATGACCATCGTGATCGCCGTGCGAAAAATTCAGCCGGAAAACATTAACGCCGCTTTCGATCAGCTGCCGGATAGTCGCCTCATCGCTGCTTGCCGGGCCTAGCGTCGCGATGATCTTGGTGCGTTTATGCATAGTCGGTTAAACAGCCTCTTAGGCAATAGCTCGGGTTGGCGACGATGCCATACTGCTGACATGACCGATATGCAGTGCGGTATCGAGCATACGATTCGAAAAACCCCACTCATTGTCATACCAGGCCAGCACTTTCACCAGCTTGCCGTTCACCTTGGTTTGCGTCGCATCGAAAATACAGGATGCCGGCGTGTGATTGAAATCGGTGGACACCAGCGGCGCTTCATTGATTTCCAGCACGCCTTCGAGCGCGCCGTTCGCGGCGGCCTGCAGCGCACCGTTGATTTCCTTCACCGATGTTTCGCGGCTGGCCATAAATGTCAGGTCGAGCAACGATACATTGATCAGCGGCACCCGCACCGCGAGGCCGTCGAGCTTGCCGTTCAGCTCGGGAATGACATCGCCGATCGCGGCGGCCGCGCCGGTTTTGGTCGGGATCATCGAATGCGTCGCCGAACGCGCTCTGCGCACATCCTCGTGATAGACATCGGTCAGACGCTGATCGTTGGTATATGCGTGCACCGTATTCATCAGCCCCGATTCGATACCGACCGCGCGGTGCAGCGTATACGCCAGTGGTGCCAGGCAGTTGGTGGTGCACGATGCGTTCGAGATGATGTGATGTGCAGCCGTTAGCGTGTCGTGGTTGACGCCATAAACCACCGTCGCATCCATACCTTTGCCCGGGGCCGATACCAGCACGCGGGCGGCACCTGCGGAGAGATGTTTCGCTGCGCTATCGCGATCGGTGAAAAAGCCAGTGCATTCGAGCACCAGATCGATATCCAATTCGCGCCACGGCAACTTGGCTGGATCACGTTCGGACAGCATGCGAATCGCGTCACCCTGCACTTTCATTACACCATCGCTGCTTTCAACCGGGCTGCGGAAGCGGCCGTGCACGGTGTCGTATTTGAGCAGGTGCGCATTGATCGAAGGATCGCCCAGATCGTTGACGGCGACGATTTTTAGTTGATTGTGATAGCCAGATTCATAACAGGCACGCAGGACGTTACGGCCGATACGACCAAATCCGTTGATAGCGATACGCAGCATGGGGAGCCTCCGTTAAGGTCTCAGAAATGTTATTAACTTTCAAATTATACCGCCATGACTGTAACGTTAGGCACAATTTATGTAATTAATTTACATTCTAAGACGGCAACTCTGTTAACTCTGATTGACGGGGACACTGGAAATTCAGCTCTGCAATCGACCCAAGAAAGAACTGCCGACGAGATTGAGCGCTGCGGGATTACTTCGGCAATCGGGTTTCTTTGACCGACGCCTTGATCCGTTGCAAATGCGCCGAAAATGAAGGGCCGCGTAGTAACGACACCGCCGTGGCGAGCACGTCGATTAATACCAGATGCGCGATACGGGAAGTCATCGGCGTGTATAAATCGGTATCCTCTGGCGTATCCACCGCGAGCACGATGTCGCACTCGGCAGCCAGCGGCGATTGGCCAGCCGTAATGCCGATCACAGTCGCACCCGCCTCCTTCGCCAGCCGCGCCACATCGAGCATCGGCAATGTGCGGCCGGTGTACGAAATACACACGGCGACATCGTCCGCGCTCAGCCCGGCACTGACCATGCGCTGGTTCAACACATCGAGATGCGCCACCACCGGCACATTGCAGCGAAAGAATTTGTGCTGCGCATCGAGCGCCACCGGCCCCGAGGCCCCGAGTCCAAAGAACACGATGCTGCGCGCTTTCGCCAACGCCTTAACGGCGCTCTCGATCGCAATGGGATCGATCACCGCCTGCGTGGCCTGCAGGCTGGCATGCGTCGACGCGAATATCTTCGCCACCAGCGCTGCGGTCGAATCGCCAACTTCCACATCCTGCGCCATCTTCGGCAAGCCATTGCCCAGCTCCTGCGCCAGCTTGACCTTGAAATCCGGATAACCGTCGCAGCCGAGACTGCGGCAAAAGCGGTTAACGGTGGGCTCGCTGACACCCGCCGCTTTGGCGATGCTGGAAATCGGCGCACGAATCGCGCTGGTCGGATTAGCCAGAATGACCGCGGCGACCTTCTGCGCGGATTTACTCAACTGGCGATTATTTTTCAGCAGACTCAGCAGCGACATGCGAATGGATATTCCCTGGCTCGTTTCACGATAGGCACACAGTAGCAATAAAACGGTAGCAATAAAAAAGGACGGCCAAGCCGTCCTTTCCTGATGCATTCACCACTTTGCTATGGATTCAACGTCACCTTGATCGCACCGGCAGCGCGATTACCGGCAATCGAAAACGCCTCCACTGCCGCGTCGATCGGCATGCGGTGCGTGATCAGTACTTTTGCGATGTTCGGATTCTTCGCCAGCGCCGCCGCGGCAATATCGACATCGCGCACTAGACCCTGACGCGCCTGCGCCATCGATGACAGGATACGAATCTCTTTCGTCATGATTTCGTTGGCCGGGAGGTTCAAACCGCCCCAATAACTGGCCAGCAACAGAATGGTGCCACCGGGTTTGCACAGATTGACGGCTTGCAGCATCGATTGATCGGTGCCTGCGCAGTCGATCACCACGTCGCAATTCGCAGCGCCTTCGAGCTTCGCGCCAAGCACTTCGCCAGCGCGCTTTTGCACGTCGTGGCGCGCATAGAGATGCACATGCTCCGTGGCGGCTTTGGCGATTGCCACCGCGCACAGACCGATCGTGCCGCCGCCGATAATCGCCACGCGATGACGATCGGTGAGATGGCACATCGCAATGCCGCGTACCGCGACCGACAACGGTTCGACCAGACACGCATCCTTGACGGCGACCACGGACGGCAGCGGCACGAGGTTATGCGCCGGCACGATCAGCTCTTCCGCCATGCCACCATCGCGACCGACACCGACGACCGCCGACATGCCGCGCTCGCACATGTTGTATGCGCCGGTCACGCATTGCGCACAATGGCCGCAGTAGATGGTCGGCTCGATCGCGACTGGCGTGCCATCTTCGGTAATACCCGAAATTTCATGACCCAACGTGAATGGAATCGGAAAGCCCATCTGCATGAAATGAAGATCGGTGCCGCAGATACCGGCGGCGGCAATCTTGACGCGCACGCCCTCGCCAGTTGGCGCAGCAACATTGGACACACACACGCTGTGATCTTTCAGGCGCACCGCTTTCATGATTTCTACCTCTAATTATCGATGGATAGCTGATTTACGAAGGCCGGTATTTTGCACGCTCGATCGCAGCGCGGCTACCGGTTAATCGCGCTGTTTTAATTCGAAGGCATTGCCGAACGGGTCGCGCCCATAGACAAATTGCCAGCGCCCCATGCGCACCGGTTCGCTGAAAAATTCGACGCCAGCGGCGCCGAGACGCTGATATTCGGCATGAATATCCCGCACGTTGAAACACAGATGTGTGATGCCGTGATCCCATACCGGTCGCGGTGAATCTTGTACCGCAGGCACCGGCGATTGATATTCGAATAATTCGATACGCGAATTGCCGGCACGAATCAGTGCGGATTTCGCCGCGGTATTTTTCTCGGCGAGCACCAAATCGCTCAGCTCGGCACCTGCCTGCCAATCGCTTCTGACCTCGACGCGAAAGCCGAGCACATCGCAATAAAACGCCAGCGCGCGCTCGAGATTCGGCACCGAAATCGCCGCGTGATCCATATCTTCAATCACTGTGGAATACCTTCTGCGGCCGCTGACCACCGCACAAAATATCGGTGATCAATTCTGTATCCATGTATTCCTTGAGTGCGAGCACCTTGCCGTCGCGAATGCGCATCAAGAAATGATATTTGTTGTTGTACAACTGCCCAGAACGATGCGTGCCGAACGACTCAGCCTCGACCGCCACCCGATCCCCCTCAGCGGTGAGCTGATGAATCTCGAAGCGAATACCCTGCGGAAATGCGTCGAAAATCGCGCCCGCCGCTGCGGCGATTTGCGATTTATCGAACACGCCCGAAATCAGCGTGCTGCCCATCGTCTGCACATAACCTTCGTCATCGTAGGCAGCAACCACCGCAGCGGTATCCCCGCGACTGATCGCTGCGAAAAAATCCCGCGCCAGTTGTTTGTTGCGCTCGCTCTCACTCATCGCTGTTTCTCGCTGGGGATGTGTATTGCAAATTGAGTGGTGCAACTCATGTATTGCCAATGCTGTCGTCGCGCAATTCATTGTGCAACATTTTGACCCCACGCTGCGGGCCCGAACAAGTTACGACCGCTTCATCTATTGCTTAGGCAACCGCTGTCACCGAGAATTGCCGCACCTTTTTCGCAAGCGACGGCCATGATCGACTTTGCCATCCGCATCAATCATTTGCGCAAGCAATTTGCGCAGCAACGCGACATCATCGCGGATTTATCCTTGGCGTTGCCGGCCGGCACATGCCTATCGCTGCTCGGCCCCTCCGGCTGCGGCAAAACCACTTTATTGCGGCTGCTAATGGGTCTGGAACAACCGAGCGCGGGCACCATTGAAATCGATCCTGCGCTACGCGCGCAAATGACTTACGTATTTCAGGAGCCGCGCCTCGTGCCCTGGCGCACTGCGCTCGAAAATGTATTACTGCCGCTCGAATTACAGCGCAACAACGATGCGCCCGCGCAACAGCGTGCGGTAAACCTATTGCATCGACTCGGGCTCGGTGAACGCCTGCAGCACTTTCCGCACGAATTGAGTGGTGGCATGCAAATGCGCACGGCGCTCGCGCGTGCATTGGTCACGCAACCACGTCTGCTATTGCTCGACGAACCGTTCGCCGCGCTCGATGAACGCACGCGTTTTGGATTGCAGGATTTATTGCTCGAGCTGAAATCCGATTTATCGCTGCAATATGTATTCGTCACGCACTCCATCGCCGAGGCGGTCTATCTCGGTGATCAGGTGTTATTGCTGAATAAGCACGGCCGACTGGAAACGCTGCAACCCGTCGACCTCGGCGCACGCACGCAGGACACCAAACTCGGCATCGAATTCAACGCCATTGCCAAGCAGTTTTCGCAACGGTTCGCCGCGATCGAGCAGTCGGCATGAAGAAAATGAATACGATAAAAATTGCAGTGCAGCAAAAACTGCCGGCGTGGATTTTTTTGGCGCTGTTGCTCGCCAGCTGGCAAGCCATCGTCACCTGGCAGTGGGTGCCGAATTATCTGCTGCCATCGCCGCGCGATATTCTGATCGCGACGCGCGACAACTGGAGCGATATCTTCGTCGCGCTGCAATCGACCGCACTATCGATCGGCTGGGGGCTCGGCTTGAGTTTTACGATTGGCGTCGCGTTGGCCATTATATTTTTCGCAATTCCGCTTCTGCGTAAAGCGGTGTTGCCGTTCTGCATTTTCTTTCAGACTGTGCCAATCATTGCGATAGCGCCGCTATTGGTGATCTGGTTTGGCTTCGGCCAGCCGACCGTGAAAGCATCGGCATTTATTGTGTCGCTATTTCCGATCCTTGCGAATACGTTGACTGGATTACAACAGACCGATCCTCAGCTGAAAGAATTATTTCAACTTTACCGACCCTCACCGCTGCAAATGATTTTGAAACTGCAAATCCCGTCAGCGATTCCGTATATCCTCACGGGCCTGCGCATCGCGGTTGGGTTGTCGGTAATCGGCGCTATCGTCGGCGAATTCATCGCCGGCGGCGGCCTCGGCAGCCTGATCGATTCAGCACGCACGCAGCAGCGCGTCGATCTCGTCTTCAGCGGTGTGCTGATGTCGAGCGCACTGGCGCTGGCAATGATTATCGTGATCGACACCATCAGCGCGTTTATTGCGCGTCGACGACCACTCTTGAGGAAATTCTGATGTTGAAAAAAATCGCCGCGCTATTTATCGCCGCGCTATGCGCGCACGCCTCGGCCGCGCCGATCACGCTGGCGCTCAACTGGAAAGCCGAACCGCAATTCGGTGGCTTTTATGCAGCAAAAGTTAACAATTTTTATCGCGATAACGGGCTCGACGTGAGCGTACAGGAAGGCGGCTCCGGCACACCAACTGTGCAAATGCTCGCGGCCGGAAAAATTAATTATGCGATTGTGTCGGCAGATGAAATTGTTATTGCGCACGATCGCGGCGCACAAAATATTGTCGCGCTGTTCGCGACCTTTCAAACCAACCCGCAAGGCATCATGACTCATGCCGAACGCGGTTTTAACAGCATCGACGACGTCATGCACGGCGATGGTGTACTGCTGTGGCAATCCGGTCTTGCGTATGCACAGTTCTTCAAAAAGAAATACGCGCCTATCAAAGTCACCACCGCGCCCTATCTCGGCGGCATCGGCAACTTTCAAAATGATGCGAAGACCTCACAACAATGCTTCGTGACCAGCGAACCGCTAACGGCGCAAAAAGCCGGTATTGCCGTCAAAACATTTTTAATCGCCGACAGCGGCTACAACCCCTACACCACCGTGCTCGCCACCACGCGCGAAAACCTGCAGCGCAACCCCGACGAGGTGAAAAAAATAATCACCGCGGTACGTGCCGGTTGGAGCGACTATCTGCAAAATCCGGAACCGACCAATCGCGCGATGGCTGCGCTGAATAAAGCGATGGATTTGCAAACCTTCGCGGCCAGCGCCAACGCGCAAACGCCGTTGATTGCGCCCGATAAAACCACTCCGCTCGGCAGCATGACCCTGCAGCGCTGGCAAACGCTGGTCGATCAATTGCTATCGATCAATATGATCAAAGCGCGCATCCCGGCAAACACATTATTTGTAGAACAATGAATTCCGCATTGCGCAGTGCCTGCTGCGTCGCAATTTTATTGGTATCGATTGCGCCGCGCGCGATGGCGTGGGGCGATCGCGGCCACGAAATCGTCGCGCTTATCGCCTGGCAATTGCTCACGCCAACGACGCAGCAGCAGGTCACCAACTTGCTGGCCACCGATGACAGCGGCTTAACCGGCAACGATATCGCCGCGCAATCGACATGGGCTGACGAATACCGCGACAGCGATCGCAACGGTGCGCGCATCCGTTATCACCAGACCTTTCGCTGGCATTTCATCAACCTCGATCTCGATCGACCAAATTTCGAAGCCGCGTGTTTTGGCGATGTGGCACTGAGTGGCCCCGCAGCGACCGGGCCGGATACCGAATGTATTGTCAACAAAATCGATCAGTTCGAGCGCGAATTGCGCGACCCGCATAGCGACCCACACGAACGCCTACGCGCGCTGCAATTTATTTTGCACTTGATCGGCGATGTCCATCAGCCATTGCATGCCAGCAATAACGACGATAACGGCGGCACGCGGGTGCAGGTGATGATCAGCGCCAACAATCTCATGTCCCTGCACAACTATTGGGATGGTGAAGTGGTGGGAAGATTGGGCCGCGACGCGAACAGCATCGCAGCAAATTTAACGCAGCAAATCAGTGCCGCCGATATTGCGCGGTGGCAGCGCGGGACAACGCGCGATTGGGCGTTGGAAGCGTGGCGAATTGCGCGTGGCGATATTTATCGCCGCTTGCCAGAGCCATTGCCGGATGGCAGTTATCGACTCGACAACGCCTATAAAAATCGAGCGCGCGAAATTGCGCGATTACAACTACAACGCGCGGGCGTGCGGCTCGCGTATGTATTGAATAGCGCTTTTGATAAGACCCACGCTAACGATCGGCCCCAGCAATAATCCATCAAGCGTCGAGATAGCGATTCATTTCGGTTTCAATGCTATTGCGTAAACCCATCAGTTTGCGCGCGTACTCTTCGAGTGCTTTATCGTCTTCGCTCGCTGCGATCCAGCGCGGAATCGCGGTCGGTTTGCCGTCGGCATCGACCGCCACGAATACGATGATGCAGTGCGTGGTTTTGCGCAGCTGTTTTTGTTTCAGATCGCCGGCCATCACGTCCACCGCAATATGCATGCTGGTGTTGCCGGTATAGATCAGCTTGGCCTGTACCTCGACCATATTGCCGATCAGAATCGGCTGAATAAAGCGGATACCGCCGACATACACCGTTACACAGTACTGCCCGCTCCACCCAACCGCGCACGCATAACCGGCCTGGTCGATCCACTTCATCACGGTGCCACCGTGTACCTTGCCGCCGAAATTGACTTCGCTGGGCTCGGCAAGAAAACGCAAGGCGACGCTGCGCTGTAATTGATTATCTGTCATGGCAAGCCTCGATCGGATCCGCGCAAGGATTCTCAACGTTAGAATCCTCTCGAACATTACAGTTTGCTAACGTTCGCAGCAACCGAGTTTTGAGCACCTATACTGTGAGCTGTTCTGGTCTCCAGGCGCGCGCAAAATCCGCGACTTGATCGACCCAGCGACAGGTCTCAATTCGATATTTTCCAGAGGTGGCTTGCCACCTCTTTTTTTTTGCGCTTTTTTTGCATCTACTTCAAATTGATGTGTTGTCTGACGCCGCGATTGTTTATTGTCGGTTGCCCTCGGCATCACCATAATTGAATACCGGCACATAATTTCTAATTACCGGAGTATCGCCATGCCAGCTACAACATATGCTGTTAATTCTGCAGTCATCATCACCGGCGGCGCCTCCGGCATCGGCCTCGCCTGCGCGCGCAAACTGGCCGAAGTCGGTCGCGCGGTCGCACTGTGGGATATCAATGGCGCAAAAGCGAACGACGCTGCCGCACACATCCATAATGAATTCCATGTCGCCAGCATCGGCATCGGCGTCGATGTGCGCGATGTCGCGGCGATGGATGCCGCAGTTCTCGCATCGCGCAATGCGCTCGGGCCAATCGGCGGGCTGATCCATGCTGCCGGCAGCGTCGACACCGGCTCGCTCGAAGGCGTGACGCCTGAAGTGTGGGACGCGCATATGAATGTGCATTTGCGCCCGCTGGTATTGTTGACGAAAGCACTGCTGCCGGATTTCAAAGCAAATGCCGGCTCCGCTATTGTCGGCATCTCGTCGATCAATGCGACGCTCGGCAATGCGGTAAATCCGATTTACAGCGCAGCGAAGGGCGGCATGTTGTCATTAATTCGATCGCTCGCGGATCGACTCGGCGACGACAACATTCGTATCAATGCGGTATCGCCCGGCCAGATCGTGACACCATTAATGCAATCGGCACTCGACGCGTTGCCGGCCGGCACGTTTGAACGGCGCATTCTGCTCGGTCGCTTGGGTCAACCCGAAGAAGTCGCGAATGTCGTACGCTTTTTATTGTCTGCTGAAGCGAGCTATATCACTGCGGCGGAAATCGTCGTCGACGGCGGCAATATTTCTTCGCAACGTTTCTAACATTCAATAAAACCGTTGAGGAATACTCAATGACCACAACCGTTGAAACTCTGACTCGACGTCTCCAGCGTCTTGAAGCCGTCGAAGCCATTCGAACTTTAAAAGCCCGTTATTTGAGCGCGTGCGATGCGAAGCAGGTCGATAGCATTCGCGATTGTTTTGTCGATGGCGAAGTCATCATCGATTACGGTGCCGTTGGCCGCTTTACGCATCGCGAGCAATTGCTCGACGTTTTCACCCAATTCGCCTGCAACGACTACGTGCACGATTTGCATTTAGGCGGAAATCCGCAGATCGACATTATCGATGACACGAATGCGCGCGGAACGTGGACACTCTTATTTTTCCAGGTGAATACCGCGGCGCAAACGGTAATGCAGATGGGTTGCACGTACGACGATACTTATCGCTGTATCGATGGCGAATGGAAAATCCTCACGACACGCAGCCGACCGCACGTCACTGAAATGATGAAGCTGGAAGATGGATTGCACCGCATTCAATTCGCAGGTAATGCAATGAAAACGTTTGGGTGAAGGCGGTGCCGGCGCACTTTCATCGCATCCTTAGCGGCTAACATTACAAGCAACGGAGAGGCTTTGATGAAACCAACAGTGGCTGTTATAGGAACTCTCAGATTCCCAGCGGATCGTATCGCTGACCTCCTCCCGCATTTGAAGATACTGGTAGAAACGACCTATCGAACTGACGGATGTATTGCCTACGATGTCGCGGTAGATCCATTCGATCGGGGGCTTATTCGCTTTTCGGAACTTTGGCCCGACCATACGACGCTTTCAAAACATTTGCAGGCGCCGCACATTGAGCCGTGGCGAGCTGCTGCTCGTGAATGCGGGTTGTTGCAACGCAAATTTACTGCATATGACGTCACGGGTTCGCGGGAAATTTAATCGCCCTAGCATTCGTCAAATGCCCGAAATAGAAGTGCGCCATGCGTAGCAATCGCAGCCTTCGGCTGCAAGTGCGCGGCATTAGATTCCGATTTACTCAGAGCTTCGAACAATGTTTTCGCATATATTTTTAGGCATTTCTGATTTTGAACGCGCGCTATCTTTCTATCGCGCACTTATGAATTGTCTTGGCATTGAAGAGAGGTTCTGTGAGCCATCACGTCCGTGGGCCGGCTGGCAAAGTGCCGGTGCAACTCGGCCCTTATTCCTAATTGGTACTCCATATAATCAACAACCCCATCACTGCGGCAACGGCCAGATGGTGGCATTCCTCGCCACTAGCAGAGAAATTGTTCGTCAAGCACATGAACTTGCGTTAAATCACGGCTGCGTTTCCGAGGGCGAGCCGGGGTTACGTCCTGAGTATCATCAAAATTACTACGGTGCTTATTTTCGAGATCCAGATGGCAACAAAATTTGTGTGGCTTGCCACAACGCCGAGGCTTGAGTTGTTTTTAACCTCATACTTTAAAAATAGCGAGTTACGAAGCAATGGATTTTCATCGAAAAATTAAAAAGGCTTGCCCGCTAATAATTATTGTGTGGCCCAAGGCCTCATTAGCAGGCTGTTAGCACCATGTATAGATCGGTAGCAATCTTGATTCTGGCTTTACTTCAAGGTTGCAGCGAAATTTCTAGATACTACATCCCAGACGCGCCGTCAGAAAACGTTCGACTACATCCTGGTGGCAGCTGTAGCGCCCCCGATGCAACATACATTTTCAATGTAGTGCCTGGCATAGACGGATTTATTTCTGCGAGAGTGAGAAACGAGGGATGGGGACTGTATTACGGATTTTCAGTTTCAAAAGGATCGAAGATTCGGATAACAAATCCAGTGTTAAAAATTCGGGATGCAGATTCCGGAAAAGAAATTGATGTGCCAATACAGGAGTTTCGACTTTCGGTTTATGGTGGACTTCCAGGTCGGCCAGCTGGTTACTATGAAACGTATGCAGCAGGCACGGAACTCGCATACACAGGCCTGAATGAGCCGCTAAACGTAGATTATCTACGGCGAGATAGCTTCCAATCAGGAATTAATATTAGCGGGCAACATCCGTCGTCATTTGAACTCACCATCCCAGCACTAATCGCGGATGGAATAAGCATTGAACCTGTGCGCGTGCGCTTCAGATACACTGAGACAAAATACGTCCTTGCCTGTGTTCAATAGGTGAAGCGTATACGCGCTAACACAACTGCAGCCGTTCGCGGTCGCGCCGGCAATATATAATTCCTCCGTCACCTTTACTTCGCTTTACATCGGCGCTGCCGATCTGTTTGCCGTTCCGCTCAAACGTTATGTCTAAATCGAGATTGGAGTCTCCATGAGGAAAATAATTATTTTTGGAAACTCCGGCTCAGGAAAATCGACATTGGCCGCAGAACTTCGAACGGAAGGGCTTGCTCATCTCGATCTGGACCTTCTGGCTTGGCTTCCTTCGAGCCCGCCAGAACGACGCCCCTTGGATCAGGCGTATGAAGAAATTCAAAGTTTCATTAAAGGAAATGGCGAATGGGTTGTGGAAGGCTGTTACGCAGACTTGCTCGATCTGGTGAAGCCGTTTGCAACAGAAGCAATATTTATGAATTTGCCGATTCATCTCTGTCAGGAAAATGCTCGAAATAGACCGTGGGAGGCGCACAAATATGAGTCCAAAGAAGCTCAGGACAGCAATCTAGCAATGCTGCTCGACTGGATTGCCGGGTACGCGAATAGAAGCGACTCTCTCTCATACAGCGCGCACCGAGCGCTATACGACAGCTTTCAAGGGAAAAAGACAGAAATAATCTGCAATGAAGCGAGACATAAAAAAAGGAACGCAAGATGAACACGTGGAAAACAGTGGCGGTTGCAGCTTTAGGGGCAACACTCGGTACAGTAGTTACTCAGACTTATTTCAGTGGATTTAACATGGAGGTCGTACTGGCAAGTGGTGTTGCGTCGTTATTGGGTGCGCTTTTCTTCGGATATGTCACAACACTGGGAAAGCGGAAATGAATCAGCTCGTAGGGCGCAATAAATGAAATGCATTGCGCCGTTATACCGTGGGAACGGCGTATTACGCTTCGCTAATACGCCCTACACTCACCTAATTAATTGAAGTGCGACTTCGGCCAACTGCTCCACCGCTGCGCCGTAGCGCGGCGCTTTCGGGCTCGACGCATTGCCATCGAGCGCACGCTTGTAAATGCCTTCGAAGATGGCGCCGAGACGAAAGCAACTGAATGCGATATAAAAATTCCAGTTCGGGATTTCGTCGATGCCGGTTAGCTCGCAATAACGCGCAACATATTCCGCTTCACTTGGAATCCCGAGCTGGGTGCGATCGATATCGCCCAGCCCGGGAATGATGAAATCGCGCGGCATGCGCAATTGCATGCATTGAAACGCAAGATCGGCCCATGGGTGACCGAGCGTCGACAATTCCCAATCGAGTACCGCGACCACGCGCGGCTCGCTCGCATGAAACATCATGTTATCGAGACGATAATCGCCGTGGATCAACGCCACACGACCATCGTCCTCTGGAATATTGGTCGACAACCATTCGATCAGGCGCCGCATATTCGGCTGTTCGCGCGTCGCACTGGCGCGATATTGATCGGTCCAGCGCGTGTACTGGCGAACGAAATAACTGCCAGCTTTACCGTAATCGCGCAAACCGGTGCGATCGAGATCGACTGTGTGCAGCGATGCCAGCGTGTTCCCCATCGCTTCGTAAATTGCACCACGTTGCGTAGACTCAAACTCGGGCAGCGCCGCGTCCCACAGGATGCGGCCCTCGATGAACTCCATCAGGTAGAACATCGAACCGATGACCGCGTCGTCTTCGCATAGCACGAGCATTTTCGGCACTGGCACCACAGTATTCGCGAGCGCTTTCATCACGCGGTATTCGCGATCGACCGCATGTGCTGACTTCAACAGCAATCCCGGCGGTTTGCGTCGTAGCACATATTTATTGCCGTTGGCCTTGACGAGAAAGGTCGGGTTCGATTGTCCGCCCGCGAATTTTTCGCAAGATTCCACCGCACCGAAGCCGGGAATATTTTTTTGCAAAAAATCCTGCAGGCGGATGGTATCGATGGTATCGACTGCGTTAGACATTCTCTACTTCCGCGAATTTAAGAGTGGACGGTAACTGTCGGTACCGGCGGCAATTCAACCGTCACCTTCTCGCTCGGCGCAACAATTTCTGCCACACCAAGTGCAACCGATTCGCCATGCTGATTGATGCAATTGCAATCGATTGTCAGCACTTTTTTATCTTCGTTGCGCTCGGTGATTTCCAGATGCACGGTAATCACATCGCCGATTTTTACCGGTCGACGAAAGCGCAGCGATTGGCTGCGATAAATTGCACCGGGACCGGTGAGCGCCATTACCAGCGCCGCGGAAACAATCGCGCCGGTCATCATGCCGTGCGCGATGCGCTCGCCGAACATCGTGCCTTTCGCAAATTCGGCATCGAGGTGCAGCGGATTCACATCGCCCGATACCACCGCAAACAGCACGATATCCTGCTCGGTCACGGTGCGCGTGTATGTCGCTTTTTTGCCGACCGGTAATTCGTCGAATGTATAACTTTGCAGTTGTGCCATCGGTATTTCCTCTACAAATATTCAGCAATGCAACAATCAGGTAGGGATCAAGAACAGGGTAACGATGGCCAACGCATACCGGCATTCCAGCCGCCATCGGCGATAAATTCGGAACCGGTGCAATATGAGCCTTCATCCGTGGCGAGAAACAAAGTCACGTTCGCCACTTCATGCGGCAAGCCGACGCGCGGGATCGGAAAATTCGCATAGGTTGAGTCCATCGACGATGGATCGGGATTCGCTTCGCTCTTACCACCCATATCGGTAAAGATACCGCCCGGATGCACGCTGTTGACGCGAATGCCGTATTGCCCTAATTCGATTGCGGCACATTTCGTCATACCGCGCACCGCCCATTTACTCGACGAATAGGCCATCAAACTGTTTTTCGATTGCAAGCCATCGATCGATGACACATTAATAATCGAGCCACCTTTCGCTTTTTTCATCGGTTCGATCACCGATTGAATGCCTAGAAAAGTACCGAGCTGATTGATTCGAATAACGCGCAGGTAATCGTCTTCGCTGGTATCGACAATCGACTTCATCATCACCACTGCCGCGTTGTTGACCAAAACGTTCAATGGCCCGAACTGCTGCGCACGCGCGATGGCTTTTTGCCAATCTTCTTTTTTCGATACGTCCATGTGTACGAATGCCACATTGCTGCCGAGCTCCGCCGCCAGCGCTTCGCCCTGTTGATCCAGCAGATCGCCAATGACGACTTTCGCGCCGTTCTTCACAAACAGGCGCACAGTCTGCTCGCCCATACCACGGGCACCACCCGTTACGATCGCCACTTTATTCGCCATACGCATGATGTTGTATTCCTCGCAATTATTGTGAATGTAGCGCAGTGCGCTATTAAACACCGATCATCGCAAGCAATCCACTCCACCATTTAGGTGCTTACTAACGCAACGCTACGCATTACAATGCGTGCCTTTTTTCGCGCCGGATTTTGCAATGGCACATCTTGCCTGGTATCAGCTCGCGCTGATCGCATTGATTTTTGCATGGAGTGGATTTGTACGCTCAGGCCTCGGTTTCGGCGGCGCTGTATTGTCGTTGCCGTTTCTGTTGTTGATCGATAACGAACCGCTGGTGTTTCTACCGTTAATTGCGGCGCACTTGTTATTTTTTTCGTCGGCGATCTGGATTCAGAACGTGCTCAAACAGCGCCGTGCGAATAAAGCCGATCTTTGTGACGTCAATAAAACAGACAAGAACGATAGCGTCGATTGGGCCTATCTGAAAAAAGCGCTATCGATATTGATCGTACCGAAACTGATCGGTGTGTTCGGTTTGCTGACGCTACCGCAGGCGCTGATGAGCAAAATTATTTTTTGTATTGTCGGTGCGTATGCGATTTCGTACATCGTCAATCGACCATTCCGCACCGATAACCGCGCAGTCGATATCGGCTTGCTCGCGCTGGGCGGTTATATCAGTGGCACGTCGCTAATCGGCGCGCCGTTGATCATGATTGTGTTTGCCAAAAATGTGGAAAAACACCAACTGCGCGATACCCTGTTCGCACTCTGGTTTATTCTCGTTTGTATCAAGATGGCAGCATTTATTGTTGCTGGCGTCGATCTGCAATTGATTCATCACTTATGGCTATTGCCATGTGCGGCTGTTGGACATTTTATCGGGTTGCGCTTTCATCGCTACATCATTAATGCCGATCAGCGCATATTCTTTCGCGTGTTGGGTTCGGTATTACTGGCGATCAGCGCGATAGGATTGTGGCAGGGATGAGAAAACGGCAAGCGAACCTGCATGCCTGCCGTGCCGTAATTCATGGGTGAATCGGCGCGTGAATGACTCAGCGGGTCAATGCGTACGCAAGGAACAAGCCGCCAACCGCGATGTTGAATATTGGATAGTATTTCAATGCCGGTAAATTTTCCGGCTTAGCGAAACGACGCAACACCTGCGTTGGAATCCATAGCACCCATATATCGGTAATCAGCATCGCCAGAAACGCTGCTATTCCTGCCCACATGCCGTAACCATATCCAACGCTGACTTGCTCGAATGCCTTCGGTGGCCATGGCGATACCATGCCGAGTAACGCCATACCGAACGCCATATTGAATACCACCAGCAACGGCAACAGCCACGCGCTGTGTGTCAACACCGCAAGCACCGGATTAGTCACGACACGAGCGCGTTCGCCAATGGCAAGCCGCAATGTGGAAAACAACGAAAATAATAAAATCAACGCGCCTATTGCATACCAATCAAACATGATCAATTCGCTCCTAACTGGCCGTTGATTGCTTCGGCAACTTTATTTTTATCGCCAGCCTCGAATGTTTTTCCGGGCTTGCCGAACACCACACCGAATTTCAATCTCCAGGTTGGCGCTGCGGAAAAGTCACGCCACAGATTTTTAAATTCGTGCGTCACAATTGTCACCGGATTGCTCGAATTAACCTGTTTGGTGATGCCGAATTTTGCCGGCACTGTATCGAGCAACGGCTGATAGGTACCGAAAATACGATCCCACAGTACGAGCAGGCCACCGTAATTTTTGTCGAGGTATTCCGGATTGCAGGCGTGGTGCACGATATGGTTGGACGGCGTGACGAAAGTTTTTTCGAACCACGGCGCAAACCGACCCAAACGCTGCGTATGACAAAAAGTTTGGAACGCTGACGCATTGATCGCAAACATCACCAGTAGCACCGGATGAAAGCCCAGCGCAACCGCCGGTGTGTACGCTATTACGCGATACAAAAACATGAACGGGGTATGGCGCAAATTAGTCGTAACGTCATACTCCTGCGAGCTGTGATGAATCGAATGATCACACCATAAAATGCGCACCTCGTGCCCCAAGCGATGCGCCCAATAGAAACTGAATTCGCCGACCAGGAAATACAGAACCAATGTCCACGGCGTGATCGAGACCCGCAACGGGGTCAACTGAAACACGACGAATAGCGCGGCAATTAATAACGCGTTGGTGATTACCGCTTCCAACAATGGCGGTCCAAACGAAAAGAACACCGCATTAGCAATAGCGTCCTTCGGCAACAGTTTTTGTTTTTCTTGCCGGCGCAAAAACATTTCCGAGAATAGCGCGAATACCAGCGCGATGCCGCTACCGACACCCCATATTTTAAAAATATCGATCATGTGCAAAGGCAATTCAAAATTCACCGCTACATCTCCTCTTTTTTTATAAAAATCATCTGCACTGGGTTATCGCTGCACAGCCGAATTAATGGATGCCCACCGGACCATCCGCAGCACGCACGCTGCTGTATTTTGCTTCGAAAGTTTTGCCCGGCTTTCCCACCAGCACGCCGATTTTTTGCCCGGCGTTGGGCGCTGCCGAAAAATCGCGCCAAATGTTTTTGAATTCGTGCACCAGAATTTTTCCCGGATTGTGCGAATTAACTGGCTTGGTGACACCAAACTTCGGCGGCACTTCGTCGAGCAACGGCTGATAGGTGCCAAACAGGCGATCCCATATCACCAATAAACCACCGTAGTTCTTATCGAGATATTCTGGATTGCAGGCGTGATGCACCTGATGGTTGTACGGCGTGACGAAGGTTTTTTCGAACCATGGCGCCAAGCGACCAATCCGCTGCGTATGGCAGAAGGTTTGAAACGCGGCCGAATTAATGGCGAACAACACCAGCAACGCAGGATTAAAGCCGAGCACCACCAATGGCGCATAGGCAACGAAGCGGTATAGCGTCGAAAACGGAGTATGACGGAGATTGGTGGTGAAATCGTATTCGGTCGAGCTGTGATGAATTGAATGATCGCACCACAGCATTCGCACTTCGTGCCCCATGCGATGAAACCAGTAGAAGCCAAATTCACCGACCAGAAAATACAAAATCAGCGTCCACGGCGTAATGGGTACACGTAACGGCGTCAGTTGATAAACAACAAATAAACCCGCGATCAACAGCCCGTTGGCAATGACGCCTTCCATGATCGGACCGAACAAAAACAGAAAGGAATTAGCGGCACCGTCCTGCGGCAATAATTTTTTCTTTTCCTGCCAACGCAAAAATAATTCGGACAACAACGCAAACGCAAGCGGAGCAGCGGCGCCAATACCCCATATCTTGAAAATCTCTACCATGTGCAACGGCAATTGTGCGTTCATGATCAGTTCCTCTTTTCCGGACCGCGCGCCGAATAGTTTTTTATTTGATCCGCGCGCAAATCAATGTTGCGCGACCAGATCGGTCAGTGCAGCAATGACGCGCTCAAGGTTGTACTGGAATAGATCGTCGTAATGCGTTTCGTCCTTTGCGTATTGCAAAATCTCGCGCACGTTTTCACGCAGGTGCTCATCCATCCGCGCCAAATCATCTTCGCCTAGCGTGCGCGGCGATTCGCGCTCGGTCAGTTCGGCGTGAATCGCGCCCATGATCGAACTCCACACCCACAACGTCGCGCGCGCGAGTTCGCGACCGCGCAATCCCGCACTTGTCAGTGCCTCGATAATGATCCCGGCTTGACGCAACCAAGCGGTCGACGCGTGCCCTTCCCAGGTCAGCAGATAGATCAAATGCGGGTAGCGACGGAAATGCGTGTGCATCGCATTGGCCCAGTTCGACACCTTGCTCTGCCACGGCAGACTCTGATCGGCGTCGATCACCAGCCCCTTCATCATCTGCTCGGTCACGGCCTGCAACAGTTCGTCACGGTTGACGAAATAGTTGTAGATCGCCATCGGCGCAATTTTCAGTTCACGCGCGATGCGATTGATCGAGATGCCTGCCGCCGGCTCGCGTTCGAGAATATCGATCGCGCGCGCGATGATTTCCTCGCGCGAGGTTTTAGGCGGACGACCGGCCGTGCGAACACCGGTTTTGCGCTTGCTGCCAACGGCTGTATCCACGACACCACCTATTAACGTCATCCATATATAAATATACTATACACTTATTATTCAAAAACAAGTCTTCGCGAGAAAAACATTCTCAGAGGCATGCAAAGAGCGGAGCTAGCGCTTCCAGCCGGATTGCCTGGCCTGCGCCTCGGCGGCCGCATCGAACGGCGCGCCGATGATCTGCTGATCGACCAACGCCAACACTACCGCCGGTACGCTGCTGCCCGCCTGACGATAGGTTGTCTCAGCCGCACTATCGACTTCGGCAGCGGTCAGCAGATCGACCCGCCAACCATCGGTGGCGCGGCATGCCATTCCTGCCAGGTGCTCACCGCGCACCGCAAAGGTTCGGCAAATATCGCCCGCATGAGTGGTAAAGCTCAGGCCAATTTGCACCGGCTCGTCGCCGTGCTGTGTTCCGGCCAATTGATTAGACAGTGCGGTCGCCAGCACGCCACGTGCGAGCAGTTCGCCTTGGCCGGTCGCAACGATATCGCTGCTACGCGGCAACAACGCAAAACCCAGACTCACGCCGATGACAAATGTCGCCGCCAGCGCGCCCCACTCGCGCAGCCCCCAGTGCCAACCGGCACGGTGACGCGCGCTCGCAGCGCCGGCGAGATCAATGACATTGCTGGCGGGTTCCCCTGATGTTCCGGTTGTGCCGAGCGCCGCCAGCAGTCGATCGGGAATCGGCTCGTGCAACGTATCGTCGAAAGCATGGCGCAGCTGCATACGCAAACGGCGATGCTGTTCGACGGCGGCGGCAAGCTGCGGATCAAGCGCAATCGCTGCCTCGATTTGCGCGCGCAGTACATCGTCGACTTCGCCATCGGCATAAGCCATTAACATCTCGTCGCTCAATTTCATGGCGCCGCCTCTCCAGCGTTCAACATTTTCTGCAATGCCTCGCGGCCGCGCGCGAGGCGACTGGTCAATGTGCCGATCGGCACACCCATCACATCGGCCGCCTCTTTGTACGCGAGCCCTTCGATCAGCACCAGACTCACCGCCATGCGCTGCTCCTCGGGCAACCGCGCCAACGCCTGCTGTACCGCGAGCATTTCGACGCGATCATCTCGCTGCAACGCATCCGCACTTTCGACCATGGCATCGAGATCGATATGCGTGCCCTGCCGCCGGCGAACACGAATTTCATCGATCCATGCGTGCCGGATAATCGTAAACATCCAACTGTCGAGCCGCGAATTCACGTCCCACTGCGCATGGCGTGTAATGGCCTTTTCCAACGCGATCTGAAGCAGATCGTCGGCATCGTCGCGATGCTGCGTCAACGTACGTGCGAAGCGCCGCAGGCGCGGCAACAACTCGATCAACTGCTCTCGGAATTGCGCGAGCAAATCTGCCATGTGCTATTCACTTGAACGAAAACGGAAGCGGAAGCGGGTTTATTCCATCACTGCAGCAATTTATTGCTATTTTTGGCGCCCGATGGATCGATTGGCGTGACCACATCGTTTCTATAGCATGGCCGCTGAAAACTGACCAGCTCACGATGACCACTATGACGATGTCGCCACGCCTCACCCGCTATTTACTGCGTATTGCACTTGCCTTGAGCTGCGGCAGCTCCTCTAACACTTTTGCTCAGCTACGCCTGCCGTCCGCACCGTCGCTGCCAACAGCGCAACAGCTACCGCTCAATATGCTGGAGCACACGCTCACGAACGCGGACACCACCGTCAGTGAACTCGACAGCCGTGCGCGGAAAAATTTGCGCACGCTGCAAATTCGCGAATTGCTTCATACGCAGCGCGCGCGGGTAGAGGCCGATCCAAATGGTGCGCCGATCCTGCGTCGCGAAGTCGTCGCTATTTCGCCATCGGCCGCAGCGTTGGAGCGAATTCGCAGCGCGGGTTTTAGTGTCATCGCGACGCGTCAGCTCGCTGACCTAGATATCGAGCTGCTGACGCTCGCCACGCCAGCAGGTATTTCTACCACCGATGCTCTGCAGCAATTGCGCGCGCTCGATCCCAGCGGGCAATACGATTTCAATCATCTTTATCTGCGCAGCGGCGACATCGATGCCACGAATTCATTACCGACAGCTGTCACGGCAACCACAACCACGACCAACCGCAATCCAGTCGGCCTGATCGATAGCGGTATCGAGCGTAAGCACCCGGTATTTGCTCAATCCGACGTGCATACCTGGGGTTGCAACGAGCACGAAATACCGAGTGCGCATGGCACTGCGGTGGCATCGCTGCTGATCGGTGCGGATCGACAATTTCGCGGCGCCGCACCGAACGCGCCATTGTTCGCCGCCGACATTTATTGCGGCGAGCCAACCGGCGGCGATGTCGCGACAATCGCCGCCGCCTGCGCATGGTTAGCGCAGCAGCAAGTACCGGTTATCAACATCAGCTTGGTCGGTCCGCCGAATTTATTGCTTGAGCGTGTGATCCGGCGCCTGCAAGAACGCGGACATATATTAGTGGCAGCGGTCGGCAACGATGGTCCCGCCGCGCCTCCGCTTTACCCAGCTGCATATGCTGGCGTCATTGGCGTAACTGCTGTCGACGGGCGCGATCGCGTGTTACTCGAAGCCGGTCGAGGGCCTCATGTAGCATTTGCCGCACCCGGCGCCGATATATTCGCGGCGACGCTATCTAACACTTTTACCAAGGTGCGCGGCACATCGTTCGCCGCACCGATCGTCGCGGGATTGTTATCGCGCCAGATGAATGAGCCTAACCGCGAAAAAGTCGCCACTGCGCTTTCTCAATTAAGCGTCACCGCGATCGATCTTGGGCCGAACGGACGCGACGATATTTACGGTGAAGGGCTGGTGGGAAAGGAGATTCGCGTCACAGCACGCAACCGATAAATAATTTTTTTAAAAAAAATAATTATCGAGTGGAATAAATTCGCATTCACCGTCGTTTAGTCATCAAAGCCTGCAGATTGGCTGCAGCGCTCCAATGAAGGTGAACGACGATGAAAACTCAACGCTTATTTTTGGTAATTTCCATCGCAGCTTCGATGACTTTTGCAACTGTGGCGCATGCGCAACTGGGCGGCGGATTCGGTGCTGGCGGCAATTTGGGTGGCACGCTGAATGGCGGCATGAATTCAATCAACGGTTCGCTGAATGGCGGGCTCGGCGCTTCAGGGGCAATCAATGCATCGCGTACCACTGAAACATTGCGCGAACGCAAAGCCCGCTTGCAGCAACGCGCACAGCAAGCCACAGAACAAGCGAAAGCTACCGCGGATCAGGCGAAATCGACTGCGGAGCAAACCAGCGACGGCGCACGCAACAGCGGGCAATCGACAGCTTCGGAAGCTGCGCTTAGCGCAACATCCGCTGCCACGGTGGGTGCAAACGCCGCGACCGATCAAGCCGGTGCAATAGCGGCCGGGTCATCTTCGATTGCAGCTGGTACGGCAAATACAGCGCAATCGAACGCCAATTCAAATAACATCAACGGCAATAGCGCAAACGCTGCAGCGAATACCCTCACTGGCGCTACGAGCGCTGCCGGCACCCCGGCAATCCCCAATGCCACTTCGGCAGCCGGCAGTACCAACGCCAATCCAACACCCAGCTCTGTGCCTACGGCGATTAACAACTCGACAAACTCAGACGCAAATGCTGGCGCAAATGAAGCACCAACACCGTGGCCTTCCAGCACGCCCGTCGATAATAATTCGGCAGCAAAAAAATTCGGCAAACGTAACGCCGCTGCAAATGCTGGTGCTTCAACCAGCTCGAATGTCGAACGCAGCGGTAACGCGAACACCGGCGCTAATGCATCCTACAGCGCAAGCGCGCACTGAGCCTTTGCAAAGCGGTATTGGAAATAATTGCGCTGATAAAACGAAACCGGGTATCCCGCGATCACGGACGATTGCGGGATACGTTTATCGATAAGAATCTGGAGGAAATTGGGGTGGCTGATGGGGATCGAACCCACGACCACAGGAATCACAATCCTGTGCTCTACCGACTGAGCTACAGCCACCATTGAATCGAGGGCCTGTTACGGAATTGGTGCGCCCAGCAGGATTCGAACCTGCGACCCACGGCTTAGAAGGCCGTTGCTCTATCCAACTGAGCTATGGGCGCTTTCACCCCATGGGTACGGTAGGACTATTGCAGTAAGACACCACTTGAGAAAGTGGTCGGGGTAGAAGGATTCGAACCTCCGACATTCTGGTCCCAAACCAGACGCGCTACCGGACTGCGCTATACCCCGATGTCAAAAACCGCTCCGTTACAGGAGGTGCGCATCATACTTGCGGGCCTTGGATGCGTCAATCGAAAAACACCGTATTTTTTGGCCTCAAATCATTGTTCTGTATCGACTAATTGGTTGCCTGCGCTGGCTGCGCAAAATGCGCCATGCGACAATGGCGCCCGCAAAATTCCAGACGAGGTCGACGAGCAATGGCAGCATTGGTGTTGGACGGCAAGACAACCGCAGCGCAATGGGAAGCGGAATTAACGCAGCGCGTGGCGAAACTGAAAGAAAAATCCGCCGGTAAAACGCCGATTCTCGCGACGATTCTAGTCGGCGACGACCCCGCCTCGGCGACCTACGTAAAAATGAAAGGCAACGCCTGCCGTCGGGTCGGTATGGAATCGTTGGCAGTCGAACTGCCCGCTACCACCACCACCGAACAGCTACTCGCAAAAATTCACGAACTCAACAACGATGCGAATGTGCACGGCATTTTGCTGCAGCATCCGGTGCCGTCGCAGATCGACGAGCGCGCCTGCTTCGATGCGATTGCATTGAGCAAAGATGTCGATGGCGTAACCTGTCTTGGTTTCGGCCGCATGGCGATGGGCGAACCTGCTTACGGTTGTGCAACACCGCAGGGCATCATGCGATTGCTGAAGCAGTACAACATCGCGATCGAAGGCAAGCACGCAGTGGTGGTCGGCCGCAGCCCGATTCTCGGCAAACCAATGGCGATGATGTTGCTGCAGGCGAATGCGACGGTGACAATCTGCCACTCAAAAACACGTAACTTGTCGGAATTAATCAAACAGGCCGATATCGTGGTCGGCGCCGTGGGCAAACCCGAATTCATCAAAGGCGATTGGATTAAAAATGGTGCGGTGGTAGTCGATGCGGGCTATCACCCAGGCGGCGTCGGCGATATTGAATTAAGCGCGGTAATAGATCGCTGCGCGGCTTATACGCCAGTGCCCGGCGGTGTTGGACCCATGACGATCAACACGTTGATTTTGCAATCGGTCGAATCGGGTGAAAAAAGTTTAGGTTAAACATTACGGCGGCACACGCCGCCGTCATTAGTCCCGCTTGACCGAGTTAGTTGCGTATTGAATCTCATCAAACGCAAACCAGCCTACAAAAACGATCAACCCAATAATCAACTCGATCGTACCGTACTCAAGAATACCCGAGAAAATTGCAGCGGTGTTCATTTCCCATCTCCTTCGTTAATTGGCATTTTCACTATAGGTAGAATGGGGATGAACCGGGATGATTCAAGTCAATATTTGGTCATTACTGCATTACAAAATGTTCATTCGCGACGCCATGTTGTGCCGCCTTTACTGTCCTCCAGCACGACACCTTTCGCCTTGAGCTCATCGCGAATCTCATCCGAACGGACGAAATTTTTATCGGTGCGCGCCTGCAGCCTCTCAGCGATTAACGCTTCGATTTGTTCACTACTCAGCGCAACACCGGCTTGCAAATATTCGTGCGGATTACGCCGCAAAATGCCAAGTATCTGACCGAGCGCTTTCAACTGACTCGCCAGATTTCGTTTTGCAGTTGCATCGGCTTCGCTGTTCAAATCACGCACCAGATCGTACATCGCCGATAGTGCCTCGCGTGTATTGAAATCGTCATCCATCGCCAGAATGAAACGGTCGTAAAAACTGCTCCTCGTTAATTCATCCTGCGAGGCAGGCGCAACATCGGCATGATCTTTTAACGCGTTATAAAAACGATCGAGGCCGTTGCGCGCTTCCTGCAAACTTTCCTGCGAATAATCGATCTCGCTGCGGTAATGGCTGCTGATTAGTAAATAGCGCACAACCTCGGCGTCGTATTTATCGAGAATTTCACGAATCGTGAAAAAGTTGTTGAGTGATTTCGACATTTTTTCGCCGTCGACACGCACCGCGCCATTATGAATCCAATAATTGGCGTAATGTTTACCGGTAGCCGCTTCACTCTGCGCGATTTCATTTTCGTGATGCGGGAATTGCAAATCGCCGCCGCCGCCATGAATATCGAAGGTGTCGCCCAAGCAACTGGTGGACATCGCCGAGCATTCAATATGCCATCCCGGCCGCCCTGGCCCCCACGGTGAATTCCACACGGCCTCTTCATTCGGCTTCGCCGCTTTCCATAAGGCGAAATCGCGCGGATCGCGTTTAGCTTCGTCGATCTCAATGCGCGCGCCGGCCAACAATTCCTCAGGCTTTTTCCCCGATAGCTTTCCATAATCCGAAAACTGGTCGACCGCGTAATAAACATCGCCGTTATCCGCGCGATAAGCGAAACCCTTGGCAATAAGTCTTTCCACCAAAGAAATAATATCGCCGATGTGTTGTGTGGCGCGTGGCTCTATGCTCGGCGGTAATACATCGAGGCGACGCTCATCCTCGTGCATAATGTCGATAAACCGTGCAGTAAGCGCATTGTACGGCTCACCGTTTTCGGCGGCCCGTCGCAAAATCTTATCGTCGATGTCGGTGATATTGCGCACATACGTAACATCGTAACCACGCGCGCGCAAATAACGCGTGATCACATCGAAGGCGAGAAGCATACGACCGTGCCCCAAATGGCAATAGTCGTACACCGTAATACCGCACACATACATGCGAATTTTGCCGGGCTCGAGCGGCGTAAAAATTTCTTTGCTACGCGTTAGCGTGTTGTAAATCATCAGTGCCATATTTATTCGCCGCTCTTATTCGCTGCTTTGCGCCGCTTCGTTAAAAGTGTCACGCAAACCGATCGTTTTGTTGAACACAGGTTGTTGCGTCGAATGATCGTAGCGATCGGCAACGAAATACCCTTCGCGCTCGAATTGAAAACCATCCTCCGGCTTTGCGTCCGCAAGACTCGGCTCGATATAACAATCGTCGATGATACGTAATGCGTTCGGATTCAGATGCTGCATGAAATCCTCGCCGCCACGATCGGGCGCTTCATGCAAAAATAAGCGATCGTAAACGCGCACACTCGCACGCTTGCCGTGTGTTGCCGATACCCAGTGAATAACGCCCTTCGGTTTAACGCCATCCGCTGGGTCGGCGCCATGCGTGCCGGCATCATAAGTTGCGCGAATTTCGACGATATCGCCATTCGCATTTTTGATCACTTCGTCCGCTGTAATCACATAGGCATTACGCAGCCGCACTTTTTTACCGAGCACCAAACGTTTGTATTTCTTATTGGCCTCTTCACGAAAATCATCGCGATCGATAACAATTTCACGCGTGAACGGTAGCTGCCGTTCACCGAGATCGTCGCGCGTCGGATGTGCCGCCGCGGTTAACATTTCGACCTGACCTTCGGGATAATTGGTGATAACAATTTTGAGCGGATTCAATACACACATCGCGCGCGGCGCGTTTTTATCGAGATCGTCGCGAATCGCAAATTCGAGCATCGCCACATCGACCACGCCGTCGCTGCGCGTAACGCCGATCATGTCGCAAAATTGACGTAATGCACGCGCGGTGTAACCGCGACGACGCATGCCTGCCAGCGTGGGCATGCGTGCATCGTTCCAGCCGTCGACGATTTTTTCATCGACGAGTTGCTTCAATTTGCGTTTGCTGGTGACGGTGTAATTCAGATTCAAGCGCGCGAATTCATACTGACGCGGCCGCACCGGTACCGGTAAATTCTCGATCAGCCAGTCGTACAGGGGTCGGTGATCCTCGAATTCGAGCGTGCAGATCGAATGGGTGATGCCCTCGATCGCATCGGATTGACCATGCGCGAAATCATAGCTGGGATAAATGCACCATTTGTCGCCGGTCTGGTGATGCGCGATCTTGCGAATGCGATACAGAATCGGATCGCGCAAATTGATATTCGGCGCCGCCATATCGATTTTGGCGCGCAGCACACAAACGCCTTCGTCGAATTCGCCGGCGCGCATTTTTTCGAACAGCGCGAGATTCTCGTCGACGCTGCGATCGCGATACGGGCTGTTCTTGCCCGGCTCGGTCAATGACCCCCGATATTCACGCGCTTGTTCCGGCGTCAGATGGCAGACGTAGGCTCTGCCCTCTCGAATCAGATGCAGAGCCCATTGATGCAATTGATCGAAATAATCGGATGCGTAATGCACCGGCTCCTGCCATTTGAAACCGAGCCAGCGCACATCCTCCTGAATCGCGTCGATGAATTCCTGATTTTCTTTTTCCGGATTAGTGTCGTCGAAGCGCAGATTGCAGGTGCCGCCGAATTGTTCGGCTAGACCGAAATTGAGGCAGATCGATTTGGCGTGGCCGATATGCAAATAGCCGTTCGGCTCTGGCGGAAACCGTGTGGCCACGCGCTCGACCCGATGATTGGCAAGATCGTCTTCAATAATGCCACGCAAAAAATTATTGGAGACCTTGACGGCCGGTGCTTCGCTATTGCTCATGCGCTTCTCGATGGAATCAGAAATGGATACGGAGCGGTAAAGCCCGTATTATAGCGGCTTCATTCACGGGAATTCGATGGCGATACCATGATCACACTGCATACCAATTTCGGCGATATCAAACTGGAGCTGGATTTCGACAAGGCGCCCAAAACCGCGGCAAATTTTGTCGAATATGTTAAAGCAGGACATTACGACAACACGATTTTTCACCGCGTCATCGACAACTTCATGATCCAGGGCGGCGGTTTCAGCCAGGGCATGAAGCAAAAAGCCACTCTCGATCCGATCGAAAACGAAGCGGATAACGGCCTGAAAAACAATATCGGCACGGTTGCCATGGCCCGCACGATGGACCCGCACTCGGCGAGCGCGCAGTTCTTCATCAACATCGCCGACAACAACTTCCTCAACCACAGCGCGAAAACCTCGCAGGGCTGGGGTTACGCCGTGTTCGGTCGCGTGGTCGAAGGCATGGATGTGGTGAATCGTATTAAAGGCGTTGCGACCACCAGCAAATCCGGCCATCAGGATGTGCCGGTGGAAGACGTCGTCATCACCAAAGCGACTGTCGACGAAGAATAAACTCTGCTGTGACCACGCTGTTTATTTCCGATCTGCATCTGCAACCGTCGCAACCGGAGTTGCTGCGAGCCAGTTTGCACTGGCTCGATACGGCAACACGCGGCGTGGATACGCTGTACATACTCGGCGATCTATTCGAGGCGTGGATCGGCGATGACGACGATGCGCCGTGGCTCGACGAATTTGCGGCGGTGCTGCAGCGGTTAGCGGATAGCGGCACATCGATTTATTTCATGCACGGCAATCGCGATTTTCTGCTGGGCAATGCATTCGCCGAGCGTTGCGGTATGAAACTGCTGCCTGAATCCACGGTGATCGATTTATATGGACATCGCACGCTGCTGATGCACGGCGATACGCTCTGCACTGAAGATCAGGAATACATGGTATTTCGAGCGCAAGTGCGCAATCCTCAATGGCAACAAATGATTTTGTCGCAACCATTGGAGCAACGACGCGCACTTGCGGCAATGCTGCGCGAAAAAAGCAAAATGGCCGGCAGCAATAAAACTGAAAACATTATGGATGTCACCCCCGACGAGGTAACTCGCGTACTGCAGGAAGCGAACGTAGATCGCCTGATTCACGGTCACACACATCGTCCGGCGCGCCATAGTCTGACTGTTAGCGGCAAGCCGGCAGAACGCATCGTGCTTGGCGATTGGGATATGCAACGCGGCGGCTGGGTGATTCGCGCAGAAGCCGACGGCTCAATCGAGCTGGAAAATTTCCCACTCAAATAAATTCTCAATTAGCTGTTCGCTCGTCCTAGACACGGTGCACTGCCCAAGCGTGTTGCGCCGAAAGGGGATGCTTTTGTTTCGGGGCAACGTAGCGCTGTCGTCGCAGGCATGGCGGGCTCGTCCCCGGAGCACTCGGCAAATTCTGCGAGGAATCCAGCGCGAATGCTTCGATAGGTCCTCCTTCTGCCCCGAAAAAAAACATCCCATTTCGGCGCTCATGGCACCGTAGTTCGGGCCATAAACTTTTAATTCAAAGCCGAGTGGCTTATTGCTGCAGAGGCCCGCTGTGAAAGCGAAATTCGGTATCCGGCGCTTCGATCAATTCGCGTTCACAGTCCGCAAAAAAACGCACGCGGTCATCGATCGATTGCGGTGAGTATTGTTGGGCAAGTTGCAAATAATGCTGAAAATGCCGTGATTCCGAGGCGAGCAGACCGTTATAAAATTTTTCCAATTCGGCATCGAGCAGCGGCGCCAGACGGGCGAAGCGTTCGCACGAGCGCGCTTCGATAAAAGCGCCAATAATCAAGGTATCGATTAATTTTTCCGGCTCGTAGGTGCGCACATGTTTGTGCATGGCGCCGGCGTAGCGTGCCGGTGTCGTTTGCACATATTCGATGTCGCGCTGCGTCATGATCGCCAGCACCTGCTCGAAATGACGCAATTCTTCGCGCGCCAAACGCGACATCCGCTGCAGCAATTCCGGTTTATCGACATAGCGATACAGCAATGTCAGCGCGGTGCCCGCCGCCTTTTTTTCGCAATTCGCATGATCGATCAACAGCAGCTCAGGCTCAGCGAGTGCGTTCTGCAGCCATGCGTCGGGGGTGGGGCACAATAAAAATTGCTGGATGGCGCGAAGATTCGACATTACTAAGAATTGACCGTTTACGGGTGATTCGATGGCGGCGCGCTGTCATCGACAACCGGCACTGAAAAATCGATGCGAAAACTGCGCGACATCGGTCCCATATCGGTATCGACTGTCAGCAGCAAAATCAGGAAGCGCTCGGATTGATCCGTCGGCAATACGGACAGATCGAATTTAATCGGATGCGATACGCTCGCCAAATCGAAACGACGCTGCGAGGTGCTTAGCAATGACACCCCCTGCTGCTTCGCAATTTCAACCAGCAATGAACCATGATCGAGCCGCGTCGCAATTTCAATCGATATCGAATTTTGCTGATTCGCGATGACTCCATGCGCGATTCGATAATCGAGTTTTACGGGTGCCGCTGGCGATAAACTACCGCGCGCTATCGGCGCAGGTTTTGTATTTTGCGCAATCGCATTGTCCTGCTGCGTGCAGCCAACCAGCAATATGGCCATCGATAACCATCGAATCATTCGCATCATGGTGCGGTCGTCACTGTTACGTTGAAACATTGCAAGCCCGCTGTAATTCCGCTGTTTTCCACCACATTACCGACATGAAATGCGCTGAGCACATAGGTGCCGATCGACAAGGGCATGCTCGTATAACGCACTGTGCGCGCATTCGCTGCGCCCTGCTGATACGCCAAGCGGTTCCCGCGCTGCAGCAATTCAAAACCGGCGACCGCCTGGGTATAACCCGCTTGCGGTTGCACGGTAAATTGATAGCGGCCAGCCGCCGTTGCATCGAAACGAAAATAGCGGCGATTGGATAACGCATTGCCGGTGCCGTAATCATCGCTCGTACACACCGCTACCGGCGGACCACCGGCGAAAACGATCTGATATACCGGTAAATCCGCCGGGGCCGGTGCATGCGTTTCGGTTTCCGCAAACGGCTGAATATTACTGCCGTCGATATTTTCGCCATTGAGTAGCGCCGCGATGCCGTTGGCATTCGATGGCGATTGCTCGCCCGCCAGCTGACTGGCGTAGCTGAATATCGTCGCCAGCGCCGGCGTCGATTTGTAGCTACCGCTCAATGCATGCAGCAAGCCCTCAATGCCAAGATTGAGTCCACCGAAGGAAGGTCCCGCACCGATGTTAAACAATGCACGCTGCACCGAGCTTTCCGCAAACCACCCAGTGGGCACGCCGTAAAACTGTTGTTGAATATCGAAATAAAATTCTCGCGAAGGGCTGTTGACCGTCGCCACCTCGTCGGAATCGCGATATACCGAAGTATTCAGCACCAGCCCGGCAAACGCCGTCGCCCACCCTTCGTCGAACGCCACGCGTGGGTCTTCATAATCGAGCAAGCTGTGCTCGCCACCGAGACTATCCGAGCGTGAAAACACATGCGTGACGAAATGACCGAACTCATGCGCGATTACCATTTCGTCGAATTCGTCGGTGTCGATCGCCGCATCGCCACGCAGGTAAATCGCCACCGCGCTCGGACTGAAAAATGGCCCGCCGATTTTGCCCTGCTCCAGCGTGCCGTTGCTGTCACTGGTATTTTTTGTACTCCACAAATAATTCAACGCGCTGAATTGCGCATCGGCATTATTCGCGAGCACGGCATCGATGGCTTTGCACGCGGTATCTAAAATGGCGAATGGCGCAGCAACGCGTGCACTGGCGTAGCTGCCGTTACTCCAGCCCGATGCGGCATGGAGATCGCGGCGTGGCGTCGCCGCCGCACTTGTCGGGTTCGATTCGTTCAGCAGATACAGCGAATTGTTCGCAGTGTTATCGGCGACCGAAATATTCCAGGTAGCGCCGCTGACGCTGTCGACCGCCCGGTACAGTTGCGCGCGGACGCGAACGCATATTTTGGTGGCGTCACTATTCAGCGCCAGCTCGTACCAGCCGTCGCCGTCCGTCAATGTCGTTTTAATAATATTGCCGGCGCAGCTCACGCCATCACTAGAGGCAACGGCCTCCACCACCACACCGCGCGCCGGCAACGGATACTGGCTGGCGTAGTCGAGACCGGAGCCAAGCTGATTCGTCGGGAAAAACGGCACGCGGTCGTAAGTAATGCGGCCACTGATCTTGCCAGATGCAATTGTCGGCGGCGCCTGCAGTGAAAAATTCGACGTCGTGGGGCAGCTCAAAGTGAGGGCATTATTCGCGGGTAATGCCGGCGTCGAGATCGCAGTCGTCGCGGGCTGACCGCCGGTCGGTGCTGCAGATCCGCCACCGCCGCCACCACCGCAGGCGGCCAACAGCAGTGAAATAAGGCCGACCACGCCACGACAATTCGCTGCCGTTCGGTGAGCTGTTATTCGGGGAAGTATTGTTATTCGCTGAGTTATGGTTATTCGGTGCACATCGAATCTGCCGAGCCGCTCGTTCCAGGTTGTGGCGCAATCGTCCAGGTTGCGTCGATATAGCGCTGGTAATGCGCCTCGGACAGTAAATAAAACTCGCGATCAATCTGCTCGCGCAATGCAAGCAGGGTCATATGTCGATAGCCGGGCATCACGTCGAAACCAAAGGCGTGCGTATCGCCGATCTGGCTGGCGCCGGCTCGTAAAAGCTCGAACACCCAAACCAGTGGGCTCTTATGCTGCGCATAGCGCAGCTGCTGCGCCCGCAATTGCGTCGCCAGTAGCGCCGAATCGAACACCGTCAGCTTTGCCGCGATCACCTGCGTCAGAAGTACTTCGAGCCGGGTATCAATCGCGCGCTTCTGCTCGTCGCTGTAACTGTTCCAGTGAATGACTTCGTGCGCATAACGCTTGCAGCCGCGACACACGACATCGCCGATACCGGTCGAACAAACACCGATGCACGGCGTCGGAATACGGGTAGGCAGTTTTTCGGCCACGGCGTCCAGTGTAGTCATCCCATTGCAGAGCTGGTGGATCGGTTGCGCACTGAAATACTGGTTTGTGATCCAACCGCAGCGCCGGCGCATTGTAATCGACTGCCTCGACGCGGCAAATCGAAGTTTTTGTCGTGAAAAACCGCCAATCCGGCGCTTTAACGCGCCGTGTTTCAGCGGTTATACTCCACCCCCGCTTTTACGATGTGCGCCACCGCTCTTTACGATGTACACAACCCAAAGCGCGCACACTGATGGCCCGGCTCCGGCGATCCCGAGGTCGGGTATTTTGAACCAATGAGGAGTTCTCCCCGTGCTTGAAGCTTACCGCAGTCATGTCGCCGAACGCGCCGCCCAAGGCATTCCGCCGAAGCCGCTGAACCCGGAGCAAACCGCCGCTCTCGTTGAGCTGCTGAAGAACCCGCCTCAGGGCGAGGAGCAGTTTCTACTCGACCTGATCACCAATCGCGTCCCGCCGGGGGTCGACGAAGCGGCTTACGTGAAAGCGGCTTTCCTGAGCGCGGTGGCCAAGGGCGAAACGCAGTCACCGTTGCTCGATCGCGTCAAAGCGGTACAGCTGCTAGGTATGATGCTCGGCGGCTACAACATCGATACGCTGGTACAGCTGCTCGACAACGCCGAACTAGCGCCGCACGCGGCCAAAGAACTGAAACACACGCTGCTGATGTTCGATCGTTTCCACGACGTCGCCGACAAAGCGAAAGCCGGTAACGCACACGCCAAAGCGGTGCTGCAATCGTGGGCTGACGGCGAATGGTTCACCAGCCGCCCGGAAGTGCCGCAATCGATCAAAACGATCGTGTTCAAAGTGACCGGCGAAACCAATACCGACGATTTGTCCCCCGCGCCCGATGCATGGTCGCGCCCGGATATCCCGCTGCACGCGCTGGCCATGTACAAGATGGCGCGCGAGGGCCTGACCCCAGATCAACCCGGCGCCATCGGCCCGATGAAGCAGATCGCCGAGCTGCAAAAGCAGGGCATTCAAGTCGCCTTCGTCGGCGATGTGGTCGGCACCGGCTCGTCGCGTAAATCCGCCACCAACTCGGTGCTGTGGTTCTTCGGCGAGGATCAACCCGGCGTGCCGAATAAGCGCAACGGCGGTATCTGTTTTGGCGGCAAGGTCGCCCCCATTTTCTACAACACGATGGAAGACGCCGGCGCGCTGGTGTTCGAAGCGCCAGTCGACAACATCGGCTTTGGCGATGTCATTGAAATCCGGCCGTACGACGGCAAGATCATCAACATCGCCTCCGGCAAAACCGTTTCCGAGTTCGCGCTCAAATCCGATGTGCTGCTCGATGAAGTACGCGCCGGCGGCCGGATCAATCTGATTATCGGTCGCGGCTTGACCAATAACGCGCGTGAGGCGCTGGGTCTCGCCCAGACCACGCTATTCCGGGTCCCGGCGATACCGACGGATACCGGCAAAGGCTTCACGCTGGCGCAAAAAATGGTCGGCCGCGCTTGTGGCGTTGCTGGCATTCGTCCGGGCACCTATTGCGAACCGAAGATGACCACCGTCGGCTCGCAGGACACCACCGGCCCAATGACCCGCGATGAGCTGAAAGACCTCGCCTGTCTCGGCTTCACCACCGATCTGGTGATGCAGTCGTTCTGTCATACCGCCGCATATCCCAAGCCGGTTGACGTCGAAACCCAGCACACACTGCCGGATTTCATCATGAACCGCGGCGGTGTCTCGCTGCGCCCCGGCGACGGCATCATTCACAGCTGGCTCAATCGCATGCTGCTGCCGGATACGGTCGGCACTGGCGGCGATTCGCACACCCGCTTTCCGATCGGTATTTCGTTCCCTGCCGGCTCCGGTCTGGTGGCGTTTGCGGCAGCGACCGGCGTGATGCCGCTCGATATGCCGGAATCGGTACTGGTCCGCTTCAAAGGCAAAATGCAGCCCGGCATCACGCTGCGCGATCTGGTGCACGCGATTCCGTACTACGCGATAAAACAGGGTCTGCTGACCGTCGCCAAAAAGGGCAAGATCAATATCTTCTCCGGTCGCATTCTGGAAATCGAAGGGCTCGAGGATCTGAAAGTCGAACAGGCTTTCGAATTGTCCGATGCATCGGCCGAACGCTCCGCTGCCGGCTGCACCATCAAGCTCGGCAAAGAGACGATCAGCGAATACCTGAACTCGAACATCGCGCTGCTGCGCTCAATGATTGCCGATGGTTACGGCGATCAGCGCACGCTCGAACGCCGCGCGCGCAAGATGGAAGATTGGCTGGCCAAGCCGGAGTTACTTGCAGCCGATAAGGATGCCGACTATGCCGCGGTGATCGAAATCGATCTGGCCAACCTGAAAGAGCCGGTAGTCTGCGCACCGAACGATCCGGACGATGCGCGCCTGCTGTCCGAAGTCGCCGGCGACAAGGTCGACGAGGTGTTCATCGGCTCGTGCATGACCAACATCGGCCACTATCGCGCAGCCGGCAAATTGCTCGAGAAAGTGCCCGGCGGCTCGCTCGCCACCACCCTGTGGATCGCTCCGCCGACCCGTATGGACGAGCATCTGCTGATGGAAGAAGGCTACTACAGCATCTTCGGCCGGGCTGGTGCGCGCACAGAGATGCCGGGCTGCTCGCTGTGTATGGGCAACCAGGCACGCGTCAAGCCAGGTGCCACCGTGCTATCAACCTCGACGCGTAATTTTCCGAACCGCCTCGGCGATGGCTCGAACGTGTATCTGACCTCAGCTGAGTTGGCTGCAGTCGGCGCGATTCTCGGCCGCATCCCCACCGTCGCGGAATATCTGGAGTACGCGGGCAAACTCGATTCGATGTCGGCGGAAATCTACCGCTACATGAACTTCGATCAGATCGAGTCGTTCCAAAAATCAGCGGCCGATGGCAAGCGCATCGCAGCCGAAGTGATTGATGTAGTATCAGCTTAAGTTATCGCTGTAACTATTTGCTGTTGCAGAACTATTTGCTGCTGTAACACACTTGGCGTGGCCAGCTCGGGAAACCGGCTGGCGTAAACGTAGCCCCGCTCCCGGCGGGGCTTTTTGTTTCTTTGCGACACTCCGAGTTATGAGAGTCAGCTGGATTCTGGAGATATTCGATGCAAGCCAAAGCACGCCTAATCGCGACTATCGTTCTGCTCGGGCTGTGGATGGGTTTTTGCTACTGGGTGCGTTTTTATTTGATGGAAAATACGCATTGGGTGGAAGTGTGCGATGGCAAAACCCTGCTGCCCATGTGCTCGCTGCGCGCCACTATCGGCGTGGTGATTCATCTGAAAGTTTTCGCATGGCTCGCGCTCGCTTTTGCGCTGCCGGCATTTTTCATCAGCGGCGCGCCCGGTCGCGCACTGGCTTGGCTGGGGTTGCTGTTTACCGCCCCTGCGCTTGCGCTTTACACCGTGACGCTGGCCGTATTTGCGCTGCTAATCGCGGCGCTGCGCTTGGTGCGCAACGAGCGCGATAACGAATACACCAGCGCACCCGATACCAGCGACCAACCGATCGCCTGAGTATTTTGCAAAGTCTCCTGCCATAGCTGGATCGGGATACCGAGTGCGATGACAACCATTAGCAGCACTGTCTCGCGGCGCGGCGCCGCTGCGGGCCAGCGCATAAATACCAGCGCTGGCAGCAGCAAAATTTCGCTAGGAAACTGACGATAGCGCGCATCGAATACCAGCTGCAGCATCAATACCGCAGCAATAAATCCAGTCAGCAACAATAATTTACCGGCCCAGCGCTCGCAGCGCAGAAAGACGCGCCCGCGCCACGACGCAGCGGACGCCAGTGCCAATCCCGCGCGCCACAATACGAGGAGGTTGATCGCGGTGAGCAGCAGCGTCCATAACCACTCCCAGTGATCGCGATTCGCGTAGGCAGCCTGCTGCCACCACAGGGCAATGCACGAGCCGCCGAGCACCGCAAGCCCAGGTACGACGAGCGCGGCTTCGCGGGTGGCCGGCAATCCCACCACAACGAGCGTAACCAGGGCGATAACCGCAGCGAGGATTTGCCAGCGTTGCCAGTCCGGCATATTCGAAACGGCGCCGGCCAGCACATGTTTATCGTGCCGATCGGCATCGAATAGCCCCCAGTAACCGCCGACCGCGCCTTCGTTATTGCGCTTCCACGGTTGGTCGAACGCCTCGATGACGTTGTATTCCCAACCGTTGTGTTCCGCCATCGCGATAAAGCCGCGCATGAATTTGGCCTGCTCGACACGACTGGGGATAGCGGTTTCACGCTGGCGTCCTTCACTGGGCCAGCCCACTTCGCCGATCAAAATATCCTTGGGCGCAAAACGACGCTCGAATTCATCGCGCACCTCCGCCACATGAGTTAATGCACCCTCGCCGCTGGTCGGCTGATCTTCCCAGTACGGCAGCAAATGGATCGTGATGAAATCGACCACGGGCGCCACTTGCGGATGCTTCAACCAGAACTCCCACACATCGGCGTAAGTCACCGGCTGCTTAACGCGACTTTTGACTTCGGTAATCAATTCGGCGAGACGCGGGCCGGAAATATCTTTGCGCAGCAAGGCCTCATTGCCGACGATCACCGCCTTCACGACTTCCGGGTAGCGATTGGCGGTCGCAATCAGCTGCTCGATTTCCAACCGCGTCGTTTTCGGATTGGGGCTCACCCACGCACCAAGCATGACTTTCAAACCATACTTTTGCGCAAACTCGGGCAGACGATCGAGCCCTGTCATCGAATACGTACGCACGCACGAAAAATACTTCGCCAGCAGTGCTAAATCGGCATCCATCCGCTCGGGTCGAATCGTGAAATTGGGATCGAGCGGCGACTGGTCTTTATCGAATGGACTGTACGAAACGCACTGCATTTTATGATCGGCGCCGGCAATTTCAGGCAGCACGACCGCGCGCCCTTGATACGGCCAGAACGCATAAAGCGCCATCGCGGCTGCGATAAGTGCGAAGCAATAAATCGTTAATGAATAACGTTGAGACGACCGGAGCATGGGAATCGACAATGAGGAATTGAATCGCCGCGCATCGTAGCAGCAAACAAAAATCAGCGCACGGTGGCGTCGATAACCAAAACTGGGTAGAGTCGACGCGCCCTCAAATTACGCGCCTATCAAATTACGTGGAAAGTGTTATGGATTTCATCATGCAAGCGGTCCATATGTTGCTACATCTGGATACAACGCTTGGCCAGGTCATCGCCGATTACGGCATTTGGGTATACGCGATTTTATTTTTGATAATTTTCTGCGAAACAGGTCTCGTGGTATTGCCATTTCTACCGGGCGATTCGCTGCTGTTTGTTGCCGGCATGTACGCGGTGCGCGGCGAATTGAATCTCGCGCTGCTGATCGTGTTGCTGAGTATCGCGGCAATTATCGGCAATACCGTCAATTACGCCGTCGGCAATTATTTGGGGCCGCGAGTATTTTTGTGGCCGAATTCACGCTTTTTTAATCGCACCGCACTGGAACGGGCGCATCAGTATTATGAAAAGCATGGCGGCAAAACACTGGTCATTACGCGCTTTATGCCACTGTTGCGCACATTTACGCCGTTCGTGGCCGGCGTTTCGTCGATGAGCATCGCGCGTTTTCAATTCTTTAACATCGCGGGCGCTTTACTCTGGATCGTATCGCTGACACTGGCCGGTTACTTTTTCGGCAACATTCCATTCATTAAACAAAATCTCACCTTGGTGATTCTCGCCATCATCGCGGTCTCGCTGCTGCCGGCCGTATTCGCTTGGTTGAAACACCGCAGCGGCGCACATTCGGCCAATTGAGAAACTTTTAACCTTTTCCTTTTTTAACCAACCTTGCCTGGTGAAATACATCGCGCGACGTATTTCACCTCGGAGCTGATGTATTTCGCTGCCGCGCTCAGGCATCGCTGTCGTAACCCGGAACTTTATCTTAGAATGGCCGTCCCTCTCGGATAGCCGCAATCGCCGAACCCCTATGGTCGAAACCAGTAATCCTCCTCGCAATTACACCAATATCTTTCACGTTATTTTCGTGCTGTTTAGTTTGAGCGCCATTACGCTCGGTGCGTGGACGCTGCTCAACCGCCCCGAGGAAGTGCCAGCCTGGCCGAAGCAGATTTCAGGATTTGCCTATTCGCCGTTCCGTTACGGCCAGAGTCCGGTCGACGGCACTTATCCGAGCGTCGAACAAATTGAAGAGGACATGGCGCTGCTATCGCAGCACACCAAGCATATTCGGACGTACTCGGTAAAAGACGTGCAGAGTGAAATTCCGCGCATCGCAGCAAAATACGGTGTGCACGTCACCGTCGGCGGTTGGCTCACTGATGATCGCGAACAGAACCTGATCGAATTAAATCAGCTGATCGATGTGGTCAATCACAGCACGAATATCGATCGCATCATCGTCGGCAACGAAACTTTATTGCGCGAAGAATTAACCGGTGAAGACCTGATCGCTTACATCAACTACGTGCGCCAGGGCATTCATCGCAAGATACCGATCTCGACCGCAGATTCATGGGATTTTTGGCTGAAGGAAAAACGGCTCGGCCAAGCGGCGGATTTTCTCGGCGCGCATTTTCTGCCGTATTGGAAAGGCCAGCCGGTCGATTACGCCAACACTGACATCATCGCTTCGTATGATCGTTTAAAAAACGAGCCCGAATACAAGAACAAACCAATTTTAATGGCCGAAGTCGGCTGGCCGAGCCGCGGTCGCGAGCGCGGTGAAGCGCAGACATCGGAAGCGATCGAAGGCAAATTCATTCGCACGTTCACGTCGATTGCCGAAAAGAAAAATTATCAATATTTCTTGATGGAAGCATTCGATCAGCCGTGGAAAATGAAACAGGAAGGCGCGGTCGGTGCGTATTGGGGCGTGTTCAATGCCGATCGACAAACGAAATTCGCGCTGAAGGGACCACTCCAACCGATTCCGCATTGGCGCACGTTGGTCGCCACCACGATCGCGCTCGGTATCCTCACGTTCCTGATGTTCCTGATCGATGCGCGCAATATGCGCCGGCGCGCGGTCAGTTTCCTCGCGGTGATTGCTTTCATCACGACTTCAAGTCTGGTGTATATCGCCTATCAAATTCTCGATCCGTATGCGTCCATCGGCACCATCATTCTCGGCGTTATTTTGTCGCTGAGCGCGATCGGCGTCGCCACCGTGCTGTTTGTCGAAGCACACGAATGGGCCGAGGCCGTGTGGGTGCTGAGTCGCAAACGCCCCTTTGGGCCGGCGCCGGAATTGGATGACGGCCACAGCCCGAAAGTATCGATTCACGTGCCCTGCTACAACGAACCACCGGAGATGGTGATCGAGACGATCAAGGCATTACAGGCACTGCGCTATCACAATTACGAAGTACTGATCATCGACAACAACACCAAAGACGAAGCTGTGTGGCGACCCGTCGAGGAATATTGTCAGCAGCTCAACGATCCACGGTATCGCTTCTTTCATGTCGCACCTCTCGAAGGCTTCAAAGGCGGCGCGCTGAATTTCGCGTTACGCAATACCGTAGCCGACGCGCAGATCATTGCAGTGATCGATAGTGATTATCAGGTGAGCGAAGACTGGTTACGCGATCTGGTGCCGCATTTTCAGAATCCAAATATCGCCATAGTGCAGGCACCGCAGGATTATCGCGACGGCGGCGAAACACTGTTCAAAAAAATGTGTTACGCCGAATACCAGGGCTTTTTCCATATCGGCATGGTCACGCGCAACGATCGCAACGCCATCATTCAACACGGCACGATGACGATGGTGCGCCGCAGCGTACTCGAAGAATTGGGCGGCTGGGGCGAAGACACCATCACCGAAGATGCCGAACTCGGCCTGCGCGTATTTCATCACGGACTCGAAGCGGCTTACATCGAGCAAAGCTACGGCAAGGGTTTGATCCCGGACAATTTCATCGATTACCGCAAGCAGCGCTTCCGTTGGGCTTATGGCGCGGTGCAGATCATGCGCAAATATGCGCGCCCGCTATTTCTCGGCGGCGAAACACGGCTCACGCTGGGTCAGCGTTATCACTTCGTCGCCGGCTGGCTGCCGTGGGTCGCCGACGGCATGAACCTGTTCTTCACGCTCGGCGCGTTGCTGTGGTCGGCGGGAATGATTTTTTCGAAACAGATCGACCCGCCGCTGGCGGTGTATGCAATGCCGCCGCTCGCGCTGTTTTTCTTTAAATTGCTAAAGCTCTACTACGTGTATCGCCATCGCGTCGGCACCGATCAGAAAACCACATTGCAGGCAGCGCTGGCCGGTCTCGCGTTGAGCTATGTGATTTCCAAGGCGATGTTGTACGGCATCTTCACCAGCAAAATTCCGTTTTTGCGCACGCCAAAAATGAAGGATCGCGAATCGGTCTGGTTCGCGCTCTTTCTGGTATCCGAAGAAGCCATTATCACGCTGCTGCTATGGAGTGCGGCGATTGGCATCATGCTGCGCCGACCGGACGAGCTCACCGCCACCGATTTGCGGCTGTGGTTGGTCGCGCTGATTATTCAATCGCTGCCTTACTTCGCAGCGGTCATCATGTCGATCGTGAGCAGCGCCAAACCATTTACGCCAGCACCTGCGACCACGACGCCATCGCCAGCGAATTAATCATTGCTTCGGCGGCGGAATTTTTCTGCCGCCCTTTCCACTCGGTATTAGCCACTAGACATTAACCACTAGCGACTGGCTACCCCACGCATTTTCAATTTGTCAGCCCACTGTCAATATTGCACGTTATAAAGCGCGACCCGATCGCGGCTGCCCCGCGTCAGGCCACCAACCATTTGCAATTAATCCAACCGCGCCCGCCATCGATATCGGCGATTTTTTTAGCCCCGCTCGCACAGCAATGGCCGTGAGGAAATGTGCGATGAATGTATTACAGCATCTGTTTGCCACGTTTCTACGTACCCGCCGTACCTCGCGTCACTTTCGTCGTCTGGCGATTCTCGACATGCTGCGCGGCCAGGACAACACCCGCCAGATTCCGCCGGAGTTATCGAGTGAACTTATCGCCGGCGCCAATTCCGAAATTCCGTTTTTGTTCGCGCGACTGAACAGCCATGCCGATGGGCTCAGCGAGGTCGAAGCCGATGAAATTCGCAAGCGTGTCGGGCTGAATGAAGTCGAGCAGGAAAAACCGCTACCGTGGCCACATCATTTATGGCTGTGCTACAAAAATCCGTTCAATCTGCTGCTGACATTGCTCGCGGTAATTTCCTATTACACCGGCGATAGCACCGGCAGTATCGTTATCGTGACGATGGTATTGCTATCGACACTGATGCGTTTCATGCAGGAATCGCGCTCGAACCGCGCCGCCGAAAAACTGAAGGCCATGGTGAGCAACACCGCGACTGTTTCGCGCCGCGATATTTCCGAGACTGCCGCTGAAATTGCCGATAAATATTTCGGCGCGCAGGTGCATGCCAAACCGGCCACGCGCGTCGAATTACCGATTAAATTGCTGGTCCCTGGCGATGTCGTGATTCTTTCCGCAGGCGATATGATTCCAGCGGATTTGCGCGTGTTATCGGCAAAAGATTTATTCGTTGGCCAGGCAGCGATGACCGGCGAGTCGCTGCCGGTCGAAAAATTCCCCACGCTGCGCGATGTCGGCACACGCAATCCCTTCGAACTCGACAACATACTGTTCATGGGCACCAATGTTGTGAGTGGATCGGCCACCGCCATCGCGCTCAATACCGGCAATCGCACGTATTTCGGCGCACTGGCGCAACGCGTCACCAGCACCGATCGCACGCCTACCGCCTTTCAAACTGGCGTGAATAAAGTGAGCTGGCTGTTGATTCGCTTCATGCTGGTCATGGTGCCGGTCGTGCTGCTGATCAATGGCTTCACCAAACACGATTGGCTCGAAGCCTTTTTATTTGCGCTGTCGATTGCAGTCGGTCTCACGCCGGAAATGCTGCCAATGATTGTCACCTCGACGCTGGCGAAAGGTGCGGTAATTCTGTCGCGCAAAAAGGTCATCGTAAAACGGCTCGATGCGATTCAGAATTTTGGCGCGATGGATGTGCTGTGCACCGATAAAACTGGCACGTTGACGCAGGATAAAATTTTTCTCGAACGCCACACCGATATTTTCGGCTCGCCCTTCGATGAAGTGCTCGAATACGCTTATCTGAACAGTTATTACCAGACCGGCCTGAAAAACTTGCTCGATCATGCGGTACTTACCCATGTCGAAATCCATCGCGACCTCGATGTCAGTGCCAACTTTCGCAAGGTCGACGAAATCCCGTTCGATTTCCAACGCCGCCGCATGTCGGTGGTCGTTGCCGAGCGCGATGATCATCACGTATTAATCTGCAAGGGTGCGGTCGAAGAAATTCTCGCGTGCTGCACGCACGTGAAAAATGGCGAACACACCGACGCACTCACCGCCGATAATTTGCAACAGGTACGCGCAGTCACCACATCGCTGAACGAAGAAGGTTTGCGCGTGGTCGCGGTTGCGGCGAAAGAATTGCCGCCAACGCAGAGCATTTATGGCGTTGCCGACGAAGCCGAGTTGACACTGATCGGGTACATCGCCTTTCTCGATCCGCCGAAAGAGTCGACTGCACGTGCACTGCATGCGCTCAAGGAAAGCGGCGTTACGGTAAAAATTCTGACCGGCGATAACGAACTCGTTACCGGAAAAATTTGTCGCGAGGTCGGCCTCGCCATCACTGGCGTAAAACTCGGCGGCGAAATCGAAACGCTCGACGATCACGCACTCGCTGTCGTGGTCGAGCAGAACAACGTGTTTGCGAAACTCACACCCGCGCATAAAGAGCGCATCGTGCATGCGCTACGCAAGAACGGCCACGTGGTCGGCTTCATGGGCGACGGCATCAACGATGCGCCAGCTCTGCGTGGCGCCGATATCGGCATTTCGGTTGATAGTGCTGTCGATATCGCGAAAGAAGCGGCGGATATCATTCTGCTTGAAAAAAGTCTGATGGTGCTCGAAGAAGGTGTCATCGAAGGGCGCAAAACTTTCAGCAATATGCTGAAGTACATCAAGATGACCGCGAGCTCGAATTTCGGCAATGTATTTTCGGTGCTGATTGCCAGCGCATTTCTGCCTTTTCTGCCGATGCTGCCGCTGCAATTGCTGGTGCAAAATCTGCTCTACGATATTTCGCAGATCGCAATTCCATTCGACAATGTCGATGAAGAACTGCTGCAAAAACCGCAGCACTGGAATCCCGATGACATCGGCCGTTTTATGATTTATTTCGGACCGATCAGCTCAATTTTCGATATCACGACATTTTGTTTGATGTGGTATGTGTTTGGCGCCAATTCGCCGGAGCGTCAAACCTTGTTTCAATCGGGCTGGTTTGTCGAAGGATTGATTTCGCAAACGCTGATCGTGCATATGATCCGCACGCAACGTATTCCATTCCTGCAAAGTCGCGCTGCGGCACCGCTGCTCGGCATGACTTTATGTATGATCGCGGTAGGTGTGTTTCTGCCGATGGGGCCGTTCGCAGCCTATTTTAAAATGCAGCCGTTGCCATGGAGTTACTTTCCCTATCTGCTGGGCATCGTCAGCCTCTATATGGTGCTGACGCAAATCATGAAAGGATTTTATACGCGGCGCTTCGGCTGGCAGTGACACGGCCACTCTCGAATTCCGACCGCACAAATTCTGATGTCCTGAAATAATTTTCTGCTATGTTAGCGGCCTGCACTGAATAATTTTTTACGCAGGCCGATTCCATCGCCTGCGTAATTCGGGCGATGGGGCGCATATGCCGATAAAAATGGGACACTTCGAATTCGCCGATGGCGGCGGTCTAATTTGCGGTTTCACCCTCGAACCAACGGGCCCAGCACAACCGCTGCAATGGGATCGATTGCGCGAGAGCTCTGCTGAAAATTCAATATGGCCATTCGATAAACCAGTATGGTTGCATTTCAATCTCGCCGATACGCGCGCCACCCAATGGATCGCCACGTGTGCGGCAATTCCGCAAGATGCTCGTGATTTGTTACTTGATATCGATGCGCATATTCGCAGCGAAATATTCGACGATGGCTTTGCGCTGGTGATCGCTGATCTCCACCACGATTTCAACGACGATCCCGAAGGCCTTGGCGTATTGCGTGTGTACGTCAATCATCATTGCGTCATCACCGGTCGACGCCATCCATTAAAAGCAGTCGATCAATTGCGCCGCTCGATGATGGCCGGACTGGAAGTGCCCACCACGATCGAACTGCTCGGCCATTTGATTCAAGATCTCGGTGAGATCATTCACAGCGTAATAAAAAATATCAGCGATACCGTCGACGATGCCGAAGACGAAATTCTCGCCGGCCGCGTTCAAGAGAGAGGTGCCGAACTCGGGCGCCTGCGTCGTCTGCTCGCGCGGTTACGCCGCCACATGAATGCTGGGCGTGCTGCCCTCGCCCATTGTGTGGCGAGTTTGCGCAGACATGTCGAGCGCGAAGATATGACGCGCCTGCATCAATCTGTTGAGCGACTCGATGGTGTTGCGCAGGATCTCGAGCTCGCGCAGGAACGCGCGCGGTTGTTGCAGGAAGAAATCGCGGCTCAGCTCGGCGAGGCGACCAATCGCAATTTGTATATTCTTTCGTTAATGACCACTGCATTGTTGCCGATCAATTTGATCACCGGGGTGTTTGGCATGAATACCGGCGGCCTGCCATGGGCTACCGAACCGTCAGGATTTTCGCGCGCAGTGATTTGCATGCTGATCGGCGTGGCGGTTTCGCTCGGCATTTTGCATTGGCGGAAAATTCTTTAGGAGAAAACCATGAGCGCAGAAAATGAATTTTATTTTCGATCGCACGACGGCTTACAACTTTTCTACCGCGATTATCCCGCGCGCAATAATCATCTTGAACAAAAAACCGATGCATCGATCGTACTGTGCCTGCATGGACTGACGCGCAACAGTCGCGATTTCATCGAACTGGTGCAGCATCTGCAAAACAATTATCGCGTGCTTACACCCGATATTCGCGGCCGTGGTTTTTCAGCATATGACCCGCAGTGGCATAACTATCACCCCGCCACCTATGTGCAAGATGTCTGGACCCTGCTCGATCATCTGAAAATCAACCGCATTGCCGTGATCGGCACCTCATTGGGTGCACTGATGGCAATGTTGATGGCAGCGCAAAAACCAGAACTCATCACCGGCATGGTGCTAAACGATGCCGGCCCCGAAATCGATCCGCGCGGGCTCGCCCGCATCGCGCAATACGCCGGCAAATTACCGCCAGTGCAATCGTGGCAAGACGCCGTCGAGCAGGCGAAATTAATTTATGGCGATGCGCTACCCGGGCTCAGCGAGGTGCGCTGGCTCGATTACGCAAAAAAATATTTTCGCGAAAATGCAGATGGGATTCCGATGCTCGATTCCGATCCCAATATCGGCCGCGCCTTTCGCGAAGCACCGATACCACCGACGCAGAATTTGTGGGAGCTCTACGCAAAAATTACTGCCACGCCGATGCTGGTATTGCGCGGAGAAACTTCGGATATTTTAAGTGCTGAAACCGTCGCGCGTATGCAATGCGAAAAGCCGGATTTGCAAGCGGTCGAGGTCGCCAATCGCGGTCACGCGCCGCTGTTGGATGAGGTGGAATGCGTCGGCGCTATTGATGCATTTCTAGCGAGATTGAATTTTTAGAAAATGCATCGACAACGAAGCCTGTCGATGCATAAAAACCTACACCGTATAAAACACCGTAAACTGCTCAATAAAATCGCCGAGCATCGCCTGCGGCAGATCGTTGATACCCGCCGCTGCGGCACGCCCGCCACCGGTTGGAAAACGCCGGCATAATTCATCGGCACCGGTTTTTCTGCGCAATGGCGCGCGTACACTCACCAAATAATTGCCGTTGCTTTTTTCAGTGAGCACTGCGTGTGCGCGCTCAGGAAATTGATTGGTGAGATCATTGCTGTAGACACCGCTGACACGTCGCGCCCATGCCTGATTCGGCAAAATAAACACAGCGGTCGAATGTGTCGCGCGTTCGGGTTTGATCGAGGCGGCCGAACTCATATCGTTGTTGTAACCATTCTCAAGCTTTTCAAATTGCGTGCGACTGTCGCGAATGAAATCGAGCGGATTGGCGTATGGGCTCACCAATTTAAATAACTCGGCCGGTGCAAAATGCAGGTCGGCAATATCTTCACCATAGCCGTTGTAGTTGATGAAGATACCGAGATTTTCCATCAGCGTTAATTCGGCATCGCTGACCGAAATATTTTTTGCGAGTGCGAGCGCGCTGTTTTTCAGGTTATCGCCGAAGGCGCCGACCACGGCCCACGCGCAGAATTGTCCCTTCAGATGGCCGTTGACCAGAATGCTGGTGCATACATCGGGCGCTTCATTAATGATTGCCTGCATTTTCGGGCTGGCAGGGATCTCACCAGCGAAATGGTGATCGACATAAAACACCTCGGCACCTGCCGCTAGTAGACGCTCGACACCTTTACGGTTCTTGTCCATCGATACATCCAGCACCGTCACCTTATCGCCGGCAGCGGCAGTCACTTTCTCTAGCAGCTCGATATCGCGCTTAACACCGGTAATCAGCGTCGACTCAACCCGCTCGGCATTGCGTAATTGCGTCAATGCGCAGATACCGTCCGCATCGCCGTTGAACACATCGATATAGGTCATTTAAAGCTCGCAAATGATTGATTTCATGGAAGTGGCGGCGAGTTTATCATGCGCTCCGCACCGTCCTCCTCGTTCATCTGAATGAGACATCCGTCCTATATCCAGCACTTTTTTCGTGCTGGATGAAAAAATAGTTGCCATGGCAGCAATCTCGGCGATATATTTACTGCCATAGCAGCAATTGCAGAGGCAGGTATAACATGGGCGTCGACGACATCATGCAATCTCCCGATCTTTCTAAGCTCGCCGTCAACGATGCGGACGGTCTTTATCAGTTGCAGGATTATCAGATCGGCGAAAGCCTGGGTTATCTGCTCAAGCGCACGGTGACGATGCTGAATACCGCCATCGATGAAGAGCTCGCCCGCTACGACCTGACGCATCAGCAATTCGCGATTCTGATGATGCTAACGCAACATAACTGCTCCACCGCCGCCGATCTCGCCCGTGAGACCTGCGGCGATACCGGCGCGATTACCCGCATGCTCGACCGTCTCGAAGCCAAAGGCATTGTGCGTCGCGTACGCAGCACTCAGGACCGGCGCGTGGTCGATATCGAACTGACCGATGCCGGCAAATTATTCGCGAAGAAAATGCCGATCATCGCCATCAATGTGTTGAACCGCCATCTCAACGGTTTCGATAAACAGGAACTCGAAACCTTAAAAGGTTTTTTGCGACGTCTGCTGCACACCGGCAACTTCCCGGTGCTTGGCTCTGCCGCCACTGAGTGATAAGGAGCGCGATCATGGCAACGCGTACTGTTTTTCATGTGCAATATCGGCTGTTAATTAATACCGCACTCGTGCTAACGCTGACCGCGTGTGCGAATTATCGCGGCATCCATAGCGACAAGGTGGTGCGTCGCGTCGATTCGTTTGCCACCACGCAAACATTGCGCACAGAGCGAGGCGAAGCAGTAGGCGAATGGCCACGCGAACAATGGTGGAACACGTTCGGCGATGCGCAATTATCGGCATTGATGGACGAAGCGCTTGCGCAAAGCCCATCGCTCGATGCGGCGGCGGCGCGCGTTAAAGCAGCGCAGGCGTATACCGGCACCGCGCGCTCGGCGCTGTTTCCGCAAATCGATGGCAGCGGTGATATTTCCTATCAACACTTCAGCGAAAATTGGATTTATCCACCACCCTACGGTGGCTCGTCGTTGTTCAACAGCACACTGCGCATTAATGGCAGTTACGAACTCGATTTCTGGGGCAAAAATCGCGCGGCGTTGCGCGCGGCATTGTCACAACAGGCAGTGGCCGAAGCTGAGCAGCAAAGCACACGCTTAATGCTGACCAGCAATATCGCGAAATCCTATGTCGAACTCGACCGTTTATTTGCAGCGCGCGACGTGTTGCAACAAACCTTGCAACAACGCGAGAAAATATTCGCACTTACACAACAGCGCGTTACCGCGGGAATCGATAGCAATGCCGAGTTGCGTCAGGCCGAAACGCAATTGCCCGCACTGCGTGGACAGATCGCGCAAGTCGATGAAGCGATCGGTGCCGCGCGCAATGCGCTCGCCGCACTACTCGGTGCGGGCCCCGATCGCGGTTTACAAATCGAACGTCCGCATTTAAATATCGCGCACGATGTCGTGGTATTGCCGGCTAATTTACCGGTCGATTTGCTGGGGCGTCGACCTGATATCGTATCGGCGCGCGCGCAGGTTGAAGCCACACGGCAGCAAACCGAAGTCGCGAAAGCGCAGTTTTATCCGAATGTCAGTCTCACCGGCTATATCGGTTATTCCAGTCTCGGGCTCGATAATCTGACGCGCGCGTCGAGCGAAGAATATGGCATCGGTCCCGCTATCCGTCTGCCGATTTTTGCCGGCGGTCGCCTGCGCGCCAACCTGAAAAATAATTATGCGAATTACGACCAGGCCGTCGCGTTATACAACGCCACCTTGACCGATGCATTGCGCGACGTCGCCGATCAATTGAATGCGATGAAATGGTTACAGACACGACAACACGAACAGCGCGATGCCGTGAATATCGCACGCAGCGCGCTCGATCTGGCCACACAGCGTTATGAAGCGGGTTTGGGAAATTATCTCAGCGTGTTGAGTGCGGAGACGCAGGTATCCGCGCAGGAACAAATCGGTGTCGAACTCGAAGCACGCGCGCAGGATCTGCAAATCAATCTGATCAGGGCACTCGGCGGTGGCTTCGATGTACAAGCTCGCGCTGCCGTCACTCTCAACAATACAACCGCGCCCGTCGCGATGGCCGCTCATTAATGCGTGCGGCCGCAAGGAGATCATCATGAACGAGCAAATTAATGAGCAAACTGCCCGCAATCAAAAACGCAAAAAAGGCATAGCCATCGCGGCTGCAATATTCGGTGTTATCGCAGTTATCTATGGCGCTTATTGGGCGTTGCACGGTCGCTTTTTCCAAAGCACCGATGACGCGTATGTCGCTGGGAATGTGGTGGTGGTCACGCCGCAAATTGCCGGCACCGTGGTTGCGATTAAAGCCGACGATACCGATTTCGTGCGCGCCGGTAGTGCGCTGGTGCTGCTCGATCAATCCGATGCCAAAGTGGCACTTGAGCAAACCGAAGCAGCACTCGCGCAGGCGGTGCGGCAGGCACGCTCGTTGTTTGTCACCAATGCCTCACTCGCCGCAAATGTGGATCTCGCGAAAAGCCAATTGGCAAAAACGAATGAGGATTTACATCGTCGCCGCAATCTCGGCAAAACCGGCGCGGTCTCGCTCGAAGAATTGAATCACGCGGAAACCGCGGTGAAAAGTGCGCAGGCCGATTTACTCGCTGCACAAGAAAAGCTTGCGACCAATCGTGCGTTCACGCAAAACACCGACGTTGAAAATCATCCGGCTGTCATGCAGGCGTCGGCGAAAGTGCACGAAGCTTATCTCGCGTATCAACGTACGATGATTCCAGCGGCGGTCGATGGTTATGTCGCGAAGCGCGCGGTGCAGATCGGCCAACGCGTTGCGCCCGGTAATCCGCTGTTGGCGATCGTGCCATTGAACGAAGTGTGGGTCGACGCGAATTTTAAGGAAGGCCAACTGGCTGATATGCGCATTGGCCAACCGGTAAAACTCGAGGCCGATATTTACGGCGGCAAAGTCGAATATCACGGCAAAATTGTCGGGCTCGGCGCTGGCACCGGTAGCGCGTTTAGTTTATTACCCGCACAAAATGCCACGGGCAATTGGATCAAAGTCGTTCAGCGTGTGCCGGTGCGCGTCGAAATCGATCCGCAGGAATTACGCGAACACCCGCTGCGTATCGGTTTATCGATTATCGCTACCGTGGATATTCACGATCGCAACGGCAAGCAGTTAGCGACCGCGCCGCGTCCGGCAGCTGGATATAAAACCGATGTTTACAACACCGCCAATATTGAAGCCGATGCGCTGGTGAAAAAAATCATTGCCGAAAATCGCGGTGATTCCAATCGTGACAATACCGCCAGCGATAAGCCTAAATCGCATCGCGCGGCAGTATTGGCGGCTGCCAAATAATTGCAGCGATAGCAGAATTAGGAGGCGATGAAATGGCGGAAACAATAGCGGTAAACGGCAACGGCACGCCGCCACCACTGCAGGGCACGCAACTGCTACTCGGCTCGGTGGCACTCGCGCTCGCGACATTTATGAACGTGCTCGATACATCGATCGCAAATGTATCGATACCAACCATTTCCGGCGATATGGGAGTTTCGCCGAATCAGGGCACGTGGATTATCACCTCGTTCGCGGTTGCGAATGCGATCTCGGTGCCACTCACTGGCTGGCTGACACAGCGTTTCGGTCAGGTTCGCCTGTTCGTCGCATCGGTAACGCTATTCGTTATTGCGTCGTTGTTGTGTGGCCTCGCACCGAATATTCAACTATTAATTGCTGCACGCGTGCTGCAAGGCGCAGTGGCGGGCCCAATGATTCCGTTATCGCAGGCATTGCTACTCAACACATATCCGAAAAATCGCAGCGGCACTGCGTTATCGATTTGGAGTATTACTACGCTGGTCGCACCGGTCGTGGGGCCGTTGCTGGGCGGTTGGATTTCCGATAATTATTCGTGGCCGTGGATTTTTTATATCAATATTCCGATCGGCTTGCTGACCGCCGGCATCATCTGGCAGCTGTATCGTGAACGCGAATCGAAAACACGCAAATTGCCGATCGATGCCATCGGTCTAGCACTGCTCGTATTGTGGGTGGGTGCGCTGCAAATCATGCTCGATAAAGGCAAAGAGCTCGATTGGTTCAACTCGACCGCGATTGCGTCGCTAGCAATTACCGCATTTATCGGCTTCGTTTTTTTCCTGATCTGGGAATTAAACGAAGAACATCCCATCGTCGATCTCAGTTTGTTCGCGCGGCGTAATTTTTGGGCCGGTGTAGTGGCATTCGCGCTGGCGTATGGAACGTTTTTCGGCAACCTCGTCGTGTTGCCACTGTGGCTGCAAACACAGATCGGCTACACCGCGACCGATGCCGGCATTATTCTCGCACCGGTCGGTTTATTTGCGATATTGCTGACGCCCATCGTCGGCAAAAATTTATCGCGTTGGGATCCGCGACGTGTGGCGACAATCGGCTTCGCCGTGTTCGCGCTCGTGTTCTTTCTACGCTCGCGTTTCACGACCGGTATTGATATGAAAGCGCTGATGATTCCCACGATTATTCAGGGCGTGCCGATGGCGCTGTTTTTTGTGCCGCTTACCGCGATCATATTGTCCGGATTACCACCAGAAAAAATTCCGGCTGCGACCGGTCTCGCTAATTTCTGTCGGATGTTGTTGGGCGGTTTTGGATCGTCGATCGCGACGACACTGTGGGAGCGACGCAGCACGTTGCATCACGCGCAATTAAGCGAAAGTGCCAATATCTTCAATCCGATTTTCAATAGTAGCGTCAGCAATCTCAATACTGTTGGTTTGGGCGACGATCAAGCACATCGTTTGATCGAACAAAACTTGGCGGCTCAAGCGGGTGTGCTCGGCATCAACGATGTGTTTTTCGCTTCTTCATTATTGTTCTTGGTCTTGATCGGATTCATCTGGCTGTCGAAGCCAATGCGCACAACCGTGCCAGTGGATGCGGGCGCCGCTCACTGATAATAAAAAAGGCCGCATTTGCGGCCTTTTTTATTAGAGCCAGTTTATTTCAAGCTGATGCGATCGTGATTGGCCTGTACCAATTTATCGCCGATGCCTTTGACTTCCGCCAATTGCTCGGCCGATTTGAACGGGCCATGCTCTTTGCGATAAGCGATAATTGCTTCCGCCTTGGCATGACCGACGCCTTTCAAGCCATCTGCCAGCGTCACCGCATCGGCAGTATTGATATTGACGGATTTGATCGCGGCCGCTGCCGGCGCTTCTTTAGCACACCACGCAGGTAGTGCAGCAGAGGTCAGTGAGAGGGCGAGAAAAACATTGCGAAGAGAAGTTCTGAGTTCCATGTCGTGCTCCATTAGTCGACTATTGGTGAATCCATCGCCGCATTCGTGCGGCGCGCGTAAATTACCGCAACAAAATCTCAGACCGCAATACCGATTTCTCTCGCAATGTTATGTAGCGCACATAATGGATCATCACTGCGCGTAATCGGCCGACCGATCACCAGATAATCGCTGCCGGCAGCGAGCGCATCGGCCGGCGTAGCAATGCGCGATTGATCGTTGGCATCGGCGCCTACCGGACGAATACCTGGCGTGACCAAACTGAATGGCCGGCCGAGCTCGCTACGCAGTAATGTCGTTTCCTGTGCCGAGCAGACGACACCATCCAGTCCCGCGTTCTGCGCCAACTTCGCCAAACGCAGCACCTGTGTCGCAGGGCTCACGTCGAGGCCGATGCCATGCAATTGCTCCGAATCCATGCTCGTCAGCACGGTAACCGCGATCAGCAACGGTGCGTCGTTGCCGAAGGAAACCAGTGCCTCGCGCGCTGCCGCCATCATTTTTGCGCCGCCGCTGGCGTGCACATTCACCATCCACACACCGAGCTCCGCCGCCGCAGCTACCGCAGCGGCCGTGGTGTTCGGAATATCGTGGAATTTCAAATCCAGAAACACATCAAAGCCACGCTGCACCAACGCTCTGACTAAATCAGGCCCGGCGCGCGTGAATAATTCCTTGCCGACTTTGACACGGCATAAGGTCGGATCGAGTCGTGCGGCCATCGCCTCAGCACTGGCGCGATCGGGATAATCGAGCGCAACAATGATGGGTGATCCCGGCCCAATCGGTGACTCAACAGGCGGTAAATCGACAGGCATTCTTCAATCTCCCTCACTGCCGATAATCGGCTGCAATGTATTCCAGTGTTTGCAACGCGGGCACGACCAGTGCAATTGACGCCCGGAAAAACCGCAGTGGTTGCATTGATAGGCAGGCTTACCCGCCAATAGTTTTTGCAATAACCCCTGCAGCAATTCGGTTTGATTATCGTCGTCCGCGATTACCGTTGTATTTTCGCTGTGATTCGAGCGAGCGCCGCGCGAATCGTTTTTTAACGACAACCAATGCGCGAGACCACGCAAGGTCGGCCGCGCACGCATTTGCTGAGCAAGAAAATCAGTCGCCGCTGCGTGACCATCGCGATGCGCAATTTCTTCGCTGATAGCAAGCATCAACCGCGTCGAAGCAAATCGCGCCAATTGATCGCGCAAATAATCTGCAAGTTGTTCGCGAATACCCAGCGCGTCATAGCACGCACGCAGCGTGTCGAGCGCTTCCGGCAACAGCATGGCGTTTTGCGTGGAGATACGATGCAACGCATCGATCGCATTCTGAAACTGTCCCGCGCGGTATTCGAGCATGCCCTCAAGTAAAGATGCGCGCACACATTTCGGATCTCGAATCAACGCCTGCCGCAAATGCGCACGCGCACCATCGAACTCGCCTTTATCGATAGCGGTTTGCGCAAGCTCGCAGTGAAAATGCGCAATCGCACTGTCGAGCACTGGGTCTGGGTCGGGCGCACTCAAAAAGAAATTGCGGCGCGGCAGCAACCGTGTCGCGGTTTCAATCGCCTTGATCCAATCGCGCTCGGACTGATAGATCTCGACCAGATGGCGCAGACTGGTCGCGCGTAACTCTTCGGAGCCCTGCACCAGATCGAGCAGTAAGCGCTCGGCGCGATCGTATAAACCGGCGCTAATGTAATCGCGCGCGAGTTCCAAATCGGCACGCTGCAATTGCAGCGGCGGCAAATTAGGTCGCGCGAGCAGGTTCTGGTGAATGCGAATCGCACGTTCGACATCGCCGTTGCGGCGCATCAGGTTGCCGAGTGCCAAATGGGTTTCGAGCGTTTCCTTGTTGACCTCAAGGGTTTCAATAAAAGTCTCGATCGCCTCATCCGGACGATCGTTCAGAAGATAATTGAGACCGCGGAAATACTGGCGGTAAGCTGCAGTGGCACCGCCCGGCAATGCTGAGGAGCCGCCGGCAAAACGCCCGAGCAGCCATCCGCACGCGATCGCTGTGAATACCAGCAGAAATAACCAGAATGTCATCATGTCAGGATCGGAGCGCCGCCCCTTTCAACTCCGACAATTCCCTTTCGCAGTGTTCAAGGCGACGACGTAATCGATAGCGATTCGCTTGCAAGCGAATCAGCGCAACGCTGCTCGCAAGCATGCCGGCAAATCCACCCAAGGCAAATGCGGCCAACAACCAAACGGCCAGTGGTCGCTCACGCAATTGCAATGCGAGCAGATCGAGCGGAACGCCCTGCGCATTTTGCAGCGAGAACAATAAGCCGAAAATCAGCACCAACAACAACAGCAACGCTATCAGCGCGCGACGTATCCAGCGCATCGATCACCTCTTTGGAAGTTGGTAACAAAAAAAAACGGCATGATCGACGATCACACCGTTTCGTTTATGGGGCTCACCGCAGCGCTCAGTGATGACTCTGAATGCTCAGGTTTACCCGCTCGCGCATTTCCTTACCAGGCTTGAAATGCGGTACGTACTTGCCTGCAAGCTCGACCGTATCGCCCGTCTTGGGATTGCGCCCCTGACGTGGCTCGCGGTAATGCAGCGAAAAACTGCCGAAGCCGCGAATTTCGATGCGCTCGCCCGTCGCCAGCGTCTGCGACATATGCTCAAGAATCGCTTTAACCGCAAGCTCAATATCCTTGATGGATAGTTGCGGCTGCTTGGCGGCGATACGTTCGATTAATTCGGATTTGGTCATCTTGTTCCCCTGCCCGTTAATTACCAGCAGCAGAGTCACCACAGCGGCGAGCTGCAGTTACTGCGCAGCCCGCCGATGCTTTATGACTTACTCCTGGTTTTGCATTTGCTGCTTGATCAGATCACCAATCGTTGCCGGAGCTGCCTGTTCGGTCTCCAGCTCACGGTGCGCACGCACCGCTTCTTTCTCGTCATCGATGTCCTTGGCTTTGACGGACAATCCGATCACGCGATTTTTACGATCAACGCTGATGATCTTGACTTCGATGGTGTCGCCAACCTTCACCGCGTTGCGTGCATCTTCTACTTTATCGCGGCTGATTTCGGAGGCTTTCAACGTGCCTTCGATCTCTGGTGCCAGCGTAATAATAGCAGCTTTTGCATCAACCTCTTTCACGATGCCATTCACGATCGTGCCCTTGTCGTTAGTGCCGACATAGCTGGTGAACGGATCTTGTTCCAGTTGTTTGACGCCCAGCGAAATACGCTCGCGCTCTGGATCGATCGACAGAATAACGGTTTCGATCACATCGCCTTTCTTGAAACGGCGCACAGCTTCTTCGCCGGTTTCGTTCCAGGAAATATCCGACAGATGAACCAGTCCATCGATATTGCCATCGAGGCCGATAAAAATACCGAAATCGGTGATCGATTTGATCGCGCCGGAAATTTTGTCGCCTTTGCTAAATTGACGACCGAATGCGTCCCACGGATTTTCTTGGCATTGTTTGATGCCGAGAGAAATACGACGACGCTCTTCATCGATGTCCAACACCATCACTTCGACTTCGTCGCCTACTTGCACGACTTTCGACGGGTGAATGTTCTTGTTGGTCCAATCCATTTCGGACACATGCACCAGACCTTCAACGCCCTCTTGCAGCTCAGCGAAGCAGCCGTAATCGGTGAGATTGGTAACTTTCGCTTTGACGCGGGTGCCTTCTGGATAACGGCGGGTGATTTCCACCCACGGATCGGCGCCGAGTTGTTTCAGGCCCAGCGATACGCGATTGCGCTCGCGGTCGAATTTGAGAATCTTGACTTCGATTTCGTCGCCGACATTGACGATTTCGCTCGGATGCTTGATGCGCTTCCACGCCATATCGGTAATGTGCAGCAGACCATCGACGCCACCGAGATCGACGAACGCGCCGTAATCGGTGAGGTTCTTGACGATACCTTTAACAGCCATACCTTCTTGCAATGCACCGAGCAATTGCTCGCGCTCTGCGCTGTTGGCTTGCTCAAGCACGGCACGACGCGAAACCACAACGTTGTTGCGTTTCTGATCGAGCTTGATGACTTTGAATTCGAGTTCTTTGCCTTCCAGGTGCAGCGTATCGCGCACTGGACGCACGTCAACCAGCGAACCCGGCAGGAACGCACGGATCGTGTTGATGTCGACGGTGAAGCCACCTTTGACTTTGCCGTTGATAATGCCTTTGACCACTGCTTCTTGTTCGCAGGCTTTTTCCAGATCTTTCCAGGCTTCGGCGCGCTTTGCCTTTTCGCGCGACAGACGGGTTTCACCCCAACCGTCTTCTACTGCTTCGAGTGCCACTTGCACTTCGTCGCCGATTTGCAGCTTCAACTCGCCTTTATCGTTTAAAAACTGCTCGCGGGGAATGACGCCTTCAGATTTCAGGCCGGCATGGACCGTTACCCAATCGTCGTCGATATCGATTACTACGCCGGTCACAATTGCGCCCGGGTGCATTTCGATAGTTTTTAAGCTCTCTTCAAATAACTCGGCAAAGCTCTCGCTCATATACACTCACCTAAAAAACACGAGCATTTCTGCTCATCCCACGTCACCAGCATACGTGGGTCTGGTTGAATTACTGATCGGCTGCGACAGCTGGTTTTTCGTAGTCGATCAGATCAGATTGCGTTCGCGCAGCAATTCCAGCGCATGCTGAAACACCTGCTCGATGGCCAGCGCGGTGCTGTCGATGATGACCGCATCGAGCGCAGGCTTCAGCGGAGCCACCGCGCGCTCGCTATCGCGTTGATCGCGCAGGCGGATGTCCTCTAAAAGGGCCGCGAGGTTAACACTTTCACCTTTATCGATCAACTGCTTATAGCGGCGCTGTGCACGCTCTTCGGCGGAGGCTGTCAGGAAGATTTTCAAGGGCGCATCAGTGAACACCGCGGTACCCATATCGCGGCCATCGGCAACCAAACCGGGCTTGCGCGCGAAGGCGCGTTGCTTTGCCAACAACGCGGCACGAACGGCTGAAAATACGGCGACGCGGGATGCGTAATAGCCGGATTGCTCATTGCGCACTGCAGAGCTGACATCGCGACCATCGAGCAATACCGCTGCAGGTTGGCCAAGCTGGCTCGGAGCAAACTCGATTTTCAGCTGTTTGGCGATGGCCGCCAGCGCGGGCTCGTCGTCGAGATCCACACCCTTTTCTATCGCCGCCAGACCGACGATCCGATACAGCGCGCCGCTATCGAGTAAATGCCAGTTCAGATGCCGCGCCAGCATTTGCGCCAGCGTGCCTTTACCCGAGCCGCTAGGGCCGTCGATCGCCAGGACCGGAATCGCGCGCGGCATCAGCGCTGCACCTCGATATGCATGCCGACCTGTTGCGCGAGCTCGACAAAATTGGGGAACGACGTCGCGACATTGTCGCAATCTTCAATGCGGATTGGAGCGCTAGCCCGCAGCGCGGCGATCGCAAATGACATCGCGATGCGATGATCGTGATGGCTATTAATAGTGCCGCCACCAAAGACAGCCTCGCATCCGACGTCACAGCCGGATATGACAATGCCATCCGAAGTCGGCTGCGCATCGATCCCAAGTGTATGCAGGCCATCAGCCATCACTTGAATACGATCGCTCTCCTTCACCCGTAACTCTTCGGCGCCGCGCAACACGGTTTGGCCTTGCGCGCAGGCGGCCGCCACAAATAGCGCGGGAAATTCATCGATCGCCAGCGGCACCTGATCCTCGGGAATTTCGATGCCACGCAATGGCGCGTAGCGCACGCGAATATCCGCGACCGGCTCACCGCCGACCTCGCGCTCGTTCGATACAACCAGATTCGCACCCATCAACTTGAGGATATTGATGACGCCGATCCGCGTCGGGTTGATGCCGACATGTGTCAGCGCGAGATCGGACTCTGGCGTGATCGCCGCGGCAACCATAAAAAAAGTAGCGGATGAAATATCGGCGGGGACGTCGATTTTCGTCGCACGCAATTTGCCACCGCTTTGCACGGCGACCGTTGCAGTACCACGACGCTCGACCGGATAACCGAAACCGCCAAACATACGCTCGGTATGATCGCGCGTCGGCGCCGGCTCGGTGACCGAGGTTTCACCTTCCGCATACAGACCCGCCAGTAGCAGACACGATTTCACCTGCGCACTCGCCATCGGTAAATCGTAGTGAATACCTTTGAGCTTGCCCTGTCCTTTAATGATCAGTGGCGGTCGCCCGCCCTCCTGCGTTTCTACCACCGCACCCATCAGGCGCAGCGGCTTCGCAACGCGTTCCATCGGCCGCTTCGACAGCGATACATCGCCGATTAGCGTCGCGGAAAATTGCTGCCCTGCGATCAAGCCTGACAACAGCCGCATCGAGGTGCCGGAATTACCCATATCGAGCGGACCGCTTGGCGCCTGCAGACCGTGCAAACCGACACCGTGTACGCGGACATTGCCATTCGCCGGACCTTCAATATTGACGCCCATCGCACGAAACGCATTGAGCGTCGACAGTGCATCCTCACCCTCGAGAAAACCGGTAATTTCAGTCACCCCTTCAGCGATCGCGCCGAGCATGATCGAGCGGTGCGAGATCGACTTATCGCCCGGCACACGCACAGTGCCGCGTACCTGCCCGCCGGGCTGCAATAAAAATTCCACAGAATTACCTCAAAAATGACTGACTATTCGTCGCTGATATTCATTGCGCGCCGCTGCAATTGTTCGGCGAATTGATCGCGCGCTTCTTTGGCGCGCGCGAAGGCCGCCATTATCGACGCGCTATCCGAGCGGTCAATAGCAGCGCGGATGGTTGCTAAATGCTCGGTAAATACATCGAGCGCCGCCAGCAATGCGGGACGATTAGCAAGCGCGATGTCGTGCCACATCTTGGGATCGCTCGACGCGATCCGCGTGAAATCGCGAAAGCCACCGGCAGCGTAGCGAAATATTTCGCGCTGCGCCGGGTCGCCGGCTAAGGCATCGACCAGCGTGAACGCCAGCACGTGCGGCAAGTGACTGGTCGCTGCAAGTATCGCATCGTGATCATCGACGCTCATTTGCGACACCTCGGCGCCGGTCGCGCGCCACATGCGCTCGATCGTCGCTAACGCTTGTGCTGAGGTGCGCTCGGTCGGCGTCAAGATAACGCGGTGATCGACGAATAAATCGGCTTTGGCCGCAGTAACGCCGCTTCTTTCGGAGCCGGCGATTGGATGTGCGAGCACCAGATTCGGCGGGACCTCGCCAAATACACGCTCGGCGCAACGCAGTAGATTGCCTTTAACCGAAGCCACATCAGTGATGATGGTTTTTGTTTCGACAAACGTCGCGAGATTTTCGAGCATCGTTTCGGCGATCAGCGTCGGCGTCGCAATCACAACGATATCGGCATCGCGAACGGCCTCTGCGAGATCGAGCGTGTAGCGATCGATCACACCCTGCTGCAGACCGACTTGCAACGACGCTTCGCGATGACCCCAACCAATTACTTCGCGCACCGCATGTTGTTGCTTTAGCGCTTTCGCCAGCGAGCCGCCGATCAACCCAAGACCGAGTATCGCCAATCGCCCAAAATCGTCGGCCACGATTTACAGGACCTTCGTCAGCGCAGCGAGAAATTTCGCATTCTCATCGGGCAGCCCGATCGACACGCGTAAATGTCTCGGCATTTGATACGGCGCCAACGGCCGCACAATCACGCCTGCTTGCAATAACTTTTGATAAATCGGCAGTGCATCGCTCGGCATTTCCACGGTGATAAAATTGCCGACCGATGGAATAAAATTCAAACCGATTTTGCCCAAGCCCTCGACCAATTGCCGCATACCGTGCGAATTGTTTTCGCGCGAGCGCATCAAATAATTATCGTCTTTCAGCGCAGCGGTCGCGGCGGCGAGGCCGAGCGAATTAACGTTGAACGGTGCACGCACGCGATTGAGCAAATCGGCGATTTGCGGATTCGATACCGCGTAACCAACGCGCAGCGCGGCCAAACCATACGCTTTTGAGAATGTGCGCGTAACAATCAAATTGGGAAACTCGGCAAGCAGCTCAAGACCATTCGGAAACTCGGCTTCTTCGACGTATTCGGTGTATGCCTCGTCGAGCACTACGACGATATTTTCCGGCACGCGGCGCAAGAAATTCAGCAGCTCAGTTTTGGTCAACCATGTACCGGTTGGATTATTTGGGTTGGCGATGAATACAACACGTGTATCGGGCACAATCGCTGCAGCCATCGCATCGAGATCATGCCCCCAGTTTTTTGCCGGCGTCACGATCGCGCGCGCGCCACACGCCTGTGTTGCAATCGGATAGACGATAAAACCGTATTGCGAAAATACCGACGACGAATTCGGATTTAAAAACACGCGCGCAATTAAATCGAGCACATCGTTGGAACCACAACCTAGAGTAAGCTGATTCATCTGCAGATCGAATTTTGCGGCGATGGCGCGCTTCAGCTCGAAGCCATTGGCATCCGGATACAACGTGATATCGCGGACAGCTTTTGCGCATGCATCGAGCACGGATTGCGATGGACCGAGCGGATTTTCATTGCTGGCGAGCTTGACGATATCGCTTAGCCCGAGCTCGCGCTGCAGTTCCTCAATCGGTTTGCCGGCCTGATAAGGGCTCAAACCCTGAATACCGGCATTGGCTAACGCCAGAAAATCACAACTCAAAATTCATTCTCCAGTTCATCCCCTCTTTGATGATGAGGGGCCAAGAGGGATTTAATCTTCGCGAAAATCCCCCTCAATCCCCCTTTTGATTAAAGGGGGAGATTAAAACTCTAAATTACCGCGCGCGGATAGGAACCCAGCAGTTTCAGCATCACCGATTTCTCTTCGAGCTCGGCGAGAATTTTGCTGATTTTCTCGTCCTGGCGGTGCCCTTCGAATTCGATGAAAAACAAATATGCCCAATTTTCGGTACGCGATGGACGCGTATCGATGCGCGTTAGCATTACGCCTTCGCGATTAAACGGTTCAAGCAGACGAAACAGTGCGCCAGGCTTATTGTGCATCGACACGATGATTGAGCTTTTATCGCTACCGCTCGGCGACACATCGTCGCGTGCAACAATTAAAAAGCGCGTCGTGTTATTCGCATAGTCTTCGATATTTTCCGCAATTTTCAGCAAGCCATACTGCTCGGCGGCGAGATCACCGGCGACCGCTGCAATGCCATCGCTGTCAGCAGCGAGACGCGCGGCTTCGGCGTTATTGCTGACCGGTTCGATCGCTACGTGCGGCCAATTGCTATCGAGCCAATTGCGCGCCTGCGCCAATGCCTGCGGATGCGCACAAATTTTTGCTACCGATTTGGCATCGGTGCGACTGTTCGCGAGCAGATGCAGATTGATGCGCAATTCAACCTCACCGCAAATTTTCAGCGGCGAATTGATGAAATTATCGAGCGTGTGATTGACCATGCCCTCGGTCGAATTTTCCACGGGCACCACACCGTATTGGCACTGACCTGATTCAACCTGCGCAAACACTGTTGCAATACTCGGCTGCGCCAGCGCAATCACCGAATGCCCGAAATGCTTTAGCGCCGCAGCATTGGTGAAACTACCGGCCGGACCGAAATAGGCCACTTCGAGCGGTTTTTCCAATGCCAGACATGCCGACATGATCTCGCGAAAAATATGTGCGACTGCTTTCGAATCGAGCGGCCCGTGATTGCGCTCCATCACTTTGCGCAATACCTGCGCTTCGCGCTCGGGCCGATAAAACATCACCTGCGAGGGATCGGCCTTGCCATTTTGCTGCTCGAACTCGGTGAGCTTTACGGTCGCAACTTTTTGCGCGTACAACGCGCGCTGCGTCAGCAGATCCTGAATCTGCGCATCGACCGTATCGATTTGCTGGCGCAGTTTATCGAGTTCTGAATCGCTCATATCAGCCGTTTTGTTTTGCAAAATCTTTCATGTACGCGATCAATGCATCGACCGCCGCCTCGGGCACCGCGTTATAAATGCTCGCACGCATGCCGCCGACGGAACGGTGCCCCGCCAGATTGAGCAGACCTGCTTCGTTCGCGCCCGACAGAAATGGCTTATCGAATTTTTCATCCGCCAGCACGAACGGCACATTCATGCTCGAGCGGCTCTGCTTCTCGACGGGGTTGCGATAAAAACCGCTGCCGTCGATATACGAATACAGCTTTTCGGCTTTGCGGCGATTGATTTTTTCCATCTCGGTGAGGCCGCCGAGATCTTTTAGCCACTGGAACACCAGGCCGGCCAGATACCACGCAAACGTCGCTGGCGTGTTGTACATTGAGTCGTTGTCGGCGGCAGTTTTGTAATCAAGCATGGTCGGGCAGATCGGCAACGATTTGCCGAGCAGATCCTTGCGCACGATGACAATGGTCAAACCCGCCGGACCGATATTTTTTTGTGCGCCGGCGTAAATTAAACCGAAATCATTAACATGGATTGGGCGCGACAAAATCGTCGACGACATATCGACGACCAGCGGTGCTTTCACTTTTGGCGTCCAGAAAAATTCGACGCCGCCGATCGTTTCATTCGGCGTGTAATGCAGATACGCGGCGTTATCGCTGAGTTTCCACGTATCGAAGGCGGGCACTGTCGAGAAATTCGTGTCTTCGCTGCTCGCGACCACATTCACTTTACCGTAACGCTTCGCTTCTTTAATGGCCTTGGTCGACCATTGCCCGGTATTCACATAATCGGCAACAGCATTTTGTTCGCCGAGTAAATTCAGCGGGATCGCTGCAAATTGTTGACTGGCACCGCCCTGCAGAAACAGCACCGCGTAATCGTCGGAAATATTCAACAGCTCGCGAAAATCTTTTTCGGCAGTGGCGGCGATTTCGATGAATTCCTTCGAGCGATGGCTCATCTCCATCACCGAAAGACCTTTGCCGTGCCAATCGGATAATTCGGCCTTTGCACGTTCCAATACGGATTCCGGTAATGCGGCCGGACCTGCACAGAAATTGTATTTACGCGTCATCGTCTGTTCACCTTGCATATTTCGTTAGAGCACTCTTCCCCTTCTCAGGGAAGAAAACCACTCATTCTTCGACTTCTTGCACGTTCGATTCGATTTCTTCCGGCTCAGCCACGCGCTCAATACCCACCAATTTTTCGCCTTCCTTCAACCGAATGATGCGCACACCCTGCGTGTTGCGACTCAACTCGGAAATTTCGGTAGTGCGGGTGCGCACCAGCGTGCCTTGATCGGAGATCAGCATCAGCTCATCGCCTTCGAACACCTGCACCGCACCAGCGAGGCCGCCATTACGTTCGCTGATTTGCATCGCGATCACGCCCATCGTGCCGCGCCCCTTGGTGGGGAAATCGCTGGCGTCGGTACGTTTGCCGTAACCGTTTTCGCTAACGGTCAACACTTTACCGCCGTCTTGCGGAATGATCAGCGAAATCATTTTCTGACCATCTGCCAGACGAATACCACGCACACCGCGCGCGGTGCGGCCCATCGCGCGCACTTCATCTTCGCGGAAGCGCACGGCTTTGTTTGCGCTGCTGAATAACATCACTTCGCGATTGCCATCCGTAATCGCAGTGCCGATCAGCACATCGCCTTCATCCAATTCGAGTGCACGCAAACCGACGCTGCGCGGGCGCGAAAATTCGGTCAGCGGCGTTTTCTTCACGGTGCCATTCGCCGTCGCCATAAAGATGTAGTGATCGGCGAGATATTCCTTCACCGGCAGAATCGATGTAACGCGTTCCCCCTCATCGAGCGATAACAGATTCACCATCGGTCGACCGCGTGAGCCACGCCCCGCCACCGGGATCTGATACACCTTGAGCCAATATACTTTGCCAAGATTGCTGAAACATAAAATCGTATCGTGCGAACTGGTAATCAACAGATGCTCGACGAAATCTTCGTCTTTCACCGCGGTGGCCGATTTGCCCATACCGCCGCGACGCTGCGCCTGATAATCGGCGAGTGGTTGTGTTTTCGCGTAACCACCGTGCGAAATCGTGACAACGCGGTCTTCCTCGGCAATTAAATCCTCGATCGACAGATCGAGTTGCGAGGTGGTGATTTCGCTGCGGCGATCGTCGCCAAAATCGGCAACGATTTGTTCCAACTCTTCGCGGATAACTGTTTTCAGTTTTTCCGGATCACCCAGAATATGCAGGTATTCAGCGATTTCGAGCAGTTTTTCCTGATATTCCTCGATCAGTTTTTCGTGTTCAAGGCCTGTCAGTTTTTGCAAACGTAAATCGAGGATCGCCTGCACCTGATCCGGCGACAAATAATAATTGCCGTCGCGCAAACCCATTTCCGGCGGCAGATCATCGGGGCGGCACGCATCCTTACCGGCGCGCTCCAGCATGCCGAGCACTTCGCCGGGCAGCCACGCTTTAGCCAGTAATTTTTCGCGCGCCTCCGGGGTGTTGGCCGACGCTTTAATCAACTCGATCACCGGATCGATATTGGAAATCGCAACCGCGAGGCCTTCGAGAATATGGCCGCGCTCGCGCGCTTTGCGCAGCAGATAAACCGTGCGTCGTGTCACCACTTCGCGGCGATGGCGAATAAATGCGTCGAGAATATCTTTCAGATTCAGCAGGCGCGGCTGACCGTCGACCAGCGCGACCATGTTGATGCCGAATACGCTTTCCATTTGCGTTTGCGCGTACAGATTATTGAGCACCACCTCGCCCATTTCGCCGCGCTTGATTTCGATGACAACGCGCATGCCGTCTTTATCGGACTCATCGCGCAGTTCGGAAATACCTTCGAGTTTTTTCTCTTTCACCAACTCGGCGATTTTTTCGATCAGCCGTGCCTTGTTCACCTGATACGGCAGTTCGTGAATCAGAATGGTTTCGCGATTGGTTTTGGCATCGGTTTCGATGGTGGCGCGCGCACGTACATAAATGCGGCCACGCCCGGTGCGATAGGCTTCGACGATACCGGCGCGACCGTTGATGATGCCGGCCGTCGGGAAGTCCGGACCCGGAATAAACTCCATCAACTCATCGATGGAAATATCCGGGTTATCGAGAACAGCGAGGCAGCCTTTGACGATTTCGCGCAAATTGTGCGGCGGAATATTGGTCGCCATGCCGACCGCAATACCGGTCGAACCATTCACCAGCAGATTCGGCACCTTGGTCGGCATAACCGCCGGAATTTTTTCGGTGCCATCGTAGTTGGGCACCCAGTCGACCGTTTCCTTGTCGAGATCGGCGAGCAACTCGTGCGCAATCTTCGCCATGCGAATTTCGGTGTAACGCATCGCCGCAGGCGAGTCGCCATCGACCGAGCCGAAGTTGCCCTGGCCGTCGACCAGCATGTAGCGCAGCGAGAATGGCTGCGCCATCCGCACGATGGTGTCATACACCGCCGAATCGCCGTGCGGGTGATATTTACCGATGACATCGCCGACGATACGAGCGGATTTTTTGTATGCCTTGTTCCAGTCGTTGCTCAGCTCACTCATCGCGAACAGCACGCGACGATGCACCGGCTTCAGGCCGTCGCGCACATCGGGCAGCGCGCGACCGACAATGACACTCATCGCGTAATCGAGGTAAGACTGCTTCAGTTCGTCTTCGATATTGACCGGCAGGATTTCTTTAGCGATTTCACCCATGGGTACGGCAGTTCCTTGTTATCGGTTCGAAGCCGGAGGCGGCTGGCAATGCGCTCTACCGAGCCCCTGATGGGCGCGGCAGAAAGCGCGGAATCGTACCATAAATCAATGCTCTACCGACAGCGAAATCCCCGTCTGCAGGCTCGCCGCGCTGACGTTTGCGGGTATACTGCCGGCCTGTTCAAATCAGCGGAAATCAGCCTTGTCGACCTCCTCGCTGCCAGCGCGTGCCGATCTCATCCTGTTTGCGCGCTGGATCGTCCCCATCGCTCCCAGCAATACCGTGCTCGAGCACCACGCGCTGGTCATCGATGCCGGCCGCATCGTCGCGCTGCTGCCGCAGGAACAAGCACGGCACATGGTGTGCGAGCGCGCCGTCGAGCTGGGCGATCATGTACTGATGCCGGGGCTGATCAACGCGCACGGTCACGCCGCAATGGCATTACTGCGCGGCTATGCCGATGACACACCGCTGCATGAATGGCTTAATGAACATATCTGGCCGATCGAAAATCAATTCGTTAGCGAAGAATTCGTGCGCGACGGCACCGAACTCGCTATCGCCGAAATGCTGCGCAGCGGCACCACCTGCTTCAGCGATATGTATTTCTTCCCGAACGTTGTCGCACAGACCGCGCACGATCTCGGCATGCGCGCGCATATTCATCTTCCGGTAATCGGTTTTCCGACAGCGTGGGCACGCGATGCCGACGATTACATTCACAAAGACCTGATTGTGCGCGATGACTTTAAGCATCACGAATTGATCAGTATGGGTTTTGGACCACACGCGCCTTACACCCTTGACGATGCAGCACTAAAGCGAATCGCGGTGCTCGCCGCAGAACTCGATTGCACGATTCAGATCCACGTGCACGAAACCCAGCGCGAAGTGGACGATGCCATTGCATCATCCGGCGAACGACCACTCGCGCGCCTGCAGCGTCTCGGCTTGCTCGGTCCGCGTACGCAATGTGTACACGCGACTGCACTGAACGACAACGATATCGAACTACTCGCGCGCAACAACTGCCATGTCGTGCACTGCCCGGAATCGAATCTGAAACTGGCGAGCGGTTTTTGCCCGGTGCAGAAACTCCTCAATACCGGGATTAACGTGGCGCTCGGCAGCGATGGCGCCGCCAGCAATAATGATCTCGATTTATTCGCTGAAATGCGCATCGCAGCCTTGCTGGCGAAAGCCGTCGCTAAGGATGCCACCGCGCTTCCGGCGCAAGCAGCGCTGCAAATGGCCACACTGAATGGCGCGAAGGCACTCGGCCTCGACCATTGCATCGGCAGTCTGGAGGTCGGCAAATTCGCCGATGTGATCGCGATCGATTTCAGCACGATTGAAAATCAGCCACTGTTTAATCCGATTTCACAGCTCGCCTACACCAACACCGGCGCGCGCGTCACGCATAGCTGGATTGGCGGCAAGCTGATGCTGGAAAATCGTCTACCGACCACGATCAATCTCGATGCGCTGAAAGCGCGCGTGCTGCAATGGCAGCACAAGATCGCACGTTAAATTTTGGAGCTAACGCAGTGATGGAATTAGTGCAATGACGGAATTAACGCAATGACTACGCAGAATGTCGATCGCGCCGAAATCGCGAAATTCGAACAGCTCGCACATCGTTGGTGGGATCGTCACAGCGAGTTCAAAGCGCTGCACGATATCAATCCACTGCGCGCGAATTACATCGACGAGCGCTCGCCGGTCGCCGGCAAGCAATTGCTTGATGTCGGTTGCGGCGGTGGCATTCTCGCCGAAGCGATGGCGATTCGCGGCGCAACGGTCACCGGCATCGATATGGGCGAAGCGCCACTCACAGTGGCCCGCCTGCATCAGCTGGAATCGGGCGTGAATGTGAATTATCGGCACATCACTGCCGAGGCGCTCGCCGCCGAACAGCCGGCGCAATACGACGTCGTTACCTGCATGGAAATGCTCGAGCACGTGCCCGATCCGCAATCGATCATCAGCGCATGCGCAACACTGTGCAAACCGGGCGGCTCACTGTATTTCTCGACGCTGAATCGCAATCCGAAATCGTATTTGTTCGCAATAATCGGCGCCGAATATGTGCTGAATTTATTGCCGAAAGGCACTCACGATTACGCGAAATTCATTCGCCCCTCTGAGTTGGCCGAATGGCTGCGCCATGCGGAGCTCGAACTGCTCGACATCGCCGGCATGCAATACAACCCGCTGACCAAAACCTATCGGCTGCATGAACGCGATATCAGCGTGAATTATTTGCTTCACGCAAAAAAACCCGGCTGACCACACATGCTAGAACCCGCTCCACTCAAAGCCGTACTGTTCGATCTCGATGGCACCCTGATCGATACCGCACCGGATTTTCACGCGCTGATCAGTCGTATGTTGGAAGCACATCGCTGCGCACCGATCGGATATGAGGAATTTCGCCGCAGCGTTTCCGATGGCGCGCGCGGCATGATCAAAACCGCGTTTCAGTGCACCGAGGACGATCCGCGTTTCGAGCCGTTGCGCAAAGAGTTACTCGCGCTGTACGCGGATCATGTCGCCGACTTCTCGCAACCGTTTGCGGGCGTCGATGAATTACTCAGCTTTATCGAACACGAAAATATGCGCTGGGGCATCGTCACCAACAAACCATGTGCTTTCGCCGAACCTTTACTGGAAGCATTGAATCTTGCGGACCGTTGCGCAGCGCTCGTATGCCCCGATCACGTGCGTGAGCGCAAGCCCCATCCCGAGGCACTGTATCTCGCCTGCGAAAAAATCGGCTGCGGCGTCAACGAAGCGATTTATATCGGCGATCACCGCCGCGATATTGAATCCGCACGCAATGCGCGGATGGCATCGATCGCCTGCACCTACGGCTATGTGCACAGCGACGATCCGTGCGAAAACTGGGGCGCCGATTTCATCGTGCACCGCGCGCAACAAATTATTCCGATTTTGCAGAACTGGATGTATTGATGATTTCTCGCATTCCCGATAATTACGTACCGGCACCGGACTTACTGCGCGATCGCATCATACTCGTCACCGGCGCCGGCGATGGCATTGGCCGCGCCGCCGCCATCAGCTTCGCCGCACACGGCGCCACCGTGATTCTGTTAGGCAAAACGATCGCGAAGCTCGAAGCGGTTTACGACGAAATCGAAAAATCCGGCTTTCCGCAAGCGGCTATTTATCCGCTCAAACTCGGCGGCGCGACACCGCAGGATTACACCGCGATGCGCGAAACGTTGGAAAACGAATTTGGCCGCCTCGACGGTTTATTGCATAACGCGAGCATTCTCGGTCAACGCAAAAGCATTCTCGACACGACCGTTTCCGATTGGAACGATGTGTTGAATGTGAATCTCACCGCGCAATTCATGCTGACCCAGGCAATGCTGCCGTTACTGCAAAAAAGTACCGACGCATCGCTGCTGTTCACGTCGTCTGGCGTGGGTCGTAAAGGACGTGCCTTCTGGGGCGCTTATGCGGTATCAAAGTTCGGCTCCGAAGCGCTCACGCAAATTCTCGCTGATGAGCTCGACACGACAACCACCGTACGCGTTAACTGCATTAATCCGGGCGCTACCAATACGGCGATGCGTCGTGTCGCTTATCCCGCCGAAAATCCCTCAGTAAATCCCCTTCCCGAGCAAATTATTGCGGCGTATTTATATTTAATCGGCCCCGATAGCCAGGGCGTCACGGGACAGAGCTTTGATGCGCAAATGAAGTAATCCACGCCTCAATCGCCAACATGGATGCTGTGCTTAAACCCGAGCACATCGCGCGCGAGTTTCAAGCGTAAATCGCTACACGGAGAACTCGGTCTCATCCGCCGAAATTTGCACCTTGCGATCGCTCAGATCGATCTGAAAGCTTCCACCGTTCGCGACCACCTCAATCTGTGTCGCTTCGTTTATGCCTTTCATCGGTGGACCCTGTACCTTTATTTTAAGGCTGTCCGTTCGCGGATAAACCCCTTGCGCATCCGCTGGCGGTCGCCCGTGACCGTCTACAACCACATCACGCTCTTCAGTCAGTTCTCCAGTTGGTGTGCTGAGAGTCACATCTGCTCGGCCCTGATAAATCATCGCGAATTCCTCCGTGCATATGAATGGAAAAAATAAGAGGCCTCTTGGTTTGTGACCGGCGTAACTGCAGCATGTTCAAATGTAATCCGGTGTCTAACGGATCCCCCAACGGATGAGCTAATCCTTCTACATGCGTCTGTACCCGTTTTTGCCCATAAGCATAAAACCGGATGCCGCTACGTGCATTTGCGAATGGTCCACTTTGCATCCCAGGACTAAGATTTTCTCCATCGCTTACTCAACACGGAGATCCCGCCATGCTCGTACTGACCCGACGTCTCGATGAAACATTGATTATTGGTGATGACATAAAAATATCGGTGCTCGGTATTGCCGGCAATCAAGTGCGTATCGGCATCGCTGCCCCGAAAGAAATCAGCGTGCATCGCGAAGAAGTTTACATGCGCATTCAGGCTGAGAAATCCGCTGAAGCGGCTTAATGCATCGAAGTTATCTGCATATTTAGTTTCAGCAGCGTAGATGTTTGTAGTTACGCTGCTTTTTTCAATCGGTGCTCAAGCCGCATCGTCCTCGGAATCTGGCATAAAAACAAAAGTCTTCAATGTGCTTTTGTCGATCCAATTCCAATCTGCTGAGAAGCTCCTTTTCATTATTAATTACACGGCTCGGACTGAACACTTGCCCTAAAGCGACGATAGCTGTAATTATAGTGAGGAAGGTTTTTACGCTGCAGTAATTATGTGTCGGTGAATTTTACGATCATAAATCGACTGCTGGGTATTATGCTGTCATCAATCGAATATTAAATACCAAAAAGGCTCGGCTTTTCTAATTGATAGTCGATTTCGGAGCACAGAGGAAGTAGCAAACATGAAAAATGGAAAATGGATTGTAGCGATTGTCATTTCTTGCATAGCGAACATCAGCAGCGCCTACGTAATCACCTTAGATCCATCGCAGTTTGACTCGGGAACGAATATCAGCGAAGCGTTCAATGGCGCCTCGCTCTATTCGGCCACAATGAATCAGCCCGACCTGAATCAGCCAAGCGTCCTAGGCTTAACAAGCTCTATCTATGCCATCGATTGTATAGGCTGTAAGCCTCAGGTAGACGGGACGAGAGTTTTTGGGCAATCCGTTCTCGGATCCCAGCCAACCCCCATTTTCGATTATGAAAATAGCTTTCGTTTTCAGCTTCAAAGCCATCACCATTATTCCGATGGCTGGGTGCTCATGGCTGCTTTCGATAATCCAACCAACTTTGTACAGATTATTGGTAGCGGTGCGACCACATTTACGCAGTTCCGAATGGATTATTGGGGGGTGACCGGGGACTGGCTCGGCTCTTACACCGATATTGTCAATGGAACATGCAACTCGGTACGGCTTGAAACCCCGCCGAACCCTTGGCCCACCAATAATACTGATCAGAGCATCACTAGCTGTTACACGAACTCTCCAGAAATTGCCTTTATCACAGCCGGCGGATCCGATGGCCCAGGATACATATCGCAGCTTTCATATAATTATATTTCCGTGCCGCAACCTGCCCCTATAACTCTCGTTGGGGCGGGTGTGCTCGCATTTTTCATATTACGACGCAACGGAAAAATAACGCGGTAGATAAATTTTGGGGGGAGCAATTAGAAGAGAGCATAGGATGCTGAATCACTACCTAACCCTGTGATGGATTCACTCCAATTCGCTTTACTCGGCGCAGCGTACGAATGGATAAAGCCTTGACTGTATCCAGCCATCCCGATTGGTGCACTGCGCTCGGGTGTAATCCCAGTTTTCGAAGATGTTGATTCATGCAATGCGCGTCGCGCCATATATCCGACTGGTTGGTTCGGAATGTTATTGCCAGCGAAATAGATAGTTCAGAATTGGTGTGTACCAGATGTGGCGCAATATAAGGATGATGCACGCCCGCTCCCGGTTCGAGCCGAAACACCATTGCCTTGCGCTCAATGGCTGAGTTGTATGGCGGGCGAGGCTCGCCCAAAGACGATAACAACATGTCGCGTTGTGCTGACGTCATTACCTCTTCGTCCATGGGGTCCCAAAGACGAACGGTTTTCGCTCCCTCAATCTGAAGCAGAAAATTCATTTCACGATCCATGTGATATGGCGTCACAGCATGCTGAGTCGATAAAAAAATATACGTCGAATACCAATTAAGACCCCGCTCCAATGGGTCAGCGCGCAACGCTATCTCTCCGATAAACTCCTCGATAGCATCCCGGTACTGGTCATCAAATTCAGGATTGTAAATGGCAATGTACGCTTGACCGTGCTCCAGTCCCTTGATGGCAACATCCAGCGTCATGCCGGCATTAAAGCGCTCCAGAGATGAATCAAACTCGGCATTTTCTGGAACTACTGCAGCACGACAATGCACTTGTGGTGACGGCAATCGATAACACAGTCTTATCAATGGCTGTAGCTTAAATAATGGATGCTCGGTAAGACGATGCTTAAGTAAAAATGGCTGCCGGTTGTAATTACGCGCAAATTCATCCGGATCAAATTCAAGCCAGGGCCGATGCAATTTTGCTGAGGAAATGAGAGCTGTCCTTAGCTGCGGTTCGATAAATTGACCGAGCATGATCAAGCCCACCTTTTGCATGCAGAGCGCTAAACACAAACTGCAGCGGAGCTGTACAGCCCCGTTGAAATTATCAAATCACCGACCCAGCCAGCTTGTCAATAATGCCCATTAATAACCAGCAGGGATCGAAACGGTATTGATGCGCCATTAAAGTGGTAAAGCGCCACACACTCCGCCCCAAAAACGATGCGACCATAAGTGTAAAACCTGATAACGCTAGGTGCATTTGCTCATGGTGGCTTTCCAACGCCGAACTAAGCTTTGCTCAGTAGCTTATCCAACACGGAGTTCACATCATGCTCGTACTGACCCGACGTCTCGACGAAACCATTATTATCGGCAGTGACATTAAAATCACGGTGTTAAGTATTGCCGGCAATCAAGTGCGCATAGGCATCGCCGCACCGAAAGAAATTAGCGTGCATCGCGAGGAAGTTTACGCACGCATTCAGGCAGAGAAATCCGCTGAAGCGGCTTGATCGATACGTATAAGCTTTCAGCATTTCGGCAGCGTAGAGGTTTGTGGTTACGCTGCTTTTTTATTTCCCGAGGGGCAGCCGTCTATGGACGCTGCTAGACAATCCCGGATATGGAAGCCATAAAAAACCCGCATTTACGCGGGTTTAGCGACTTTCTTGGACGTTACTGGATGTTGAAGTGGTGGAGCTAAGCGGGATCGAACCGCTGACCTCTACAATGCCATTGTAGCGCTCTCCCAGCTGAGCTATAGCCCCGAATTCGCGGAGGTGCGCATCATAAAGAGCACCCCCTTGAGTGTCAACTCTGCTCGGTACTTTGATCGGCAGCAGGCGCCTGCGACAGTGCCGCATATTCCTTTTCCAGCTCCTTTGTGCGCTTTTTGCTGATGCCGCCGAGCACTTCGATGGCATGACGCAACCGCGCGCGGGTCATATCCGGGCCGATGATCGCGATAGCATCGATCACCGATACCGAGCTGCGATTGCCGGAAATCGCAACGAACAGCGGGCCCATACACGCTTTTATTTTCAGATTTAGCGCATTCGCAATATCGCTGACCTCTGCGAAAATTCGATCGCGCTGCCAATCGTTGAGAGCTTCCAGCCGCCATAACACAAACTGCAGAATTTTTGCTGTGGTGTCCTTGTCGAAATCTTTATTGTCGAAATCGGCTTGCTGTACCGGCAGCATTCCCGACACGAAGAAGCTCGCGAGCGGCGCGAAATCGCTGAGTGTTTCGATGCGAGTCTGCGCCAGCGGCAAAATTTTCAGCAAATTGTCGCGGTTATACGCCCACGCGTGCAGACGATCGGCGAGTTGCTCCGGCGATAGGTTTTCGCGAATCCAGGTGCCATTGAGCCAACGCAATTTTTCCAAATCGAAAATCGGGCCGCCGAGACTGACGCGCTTGATATCGAATTCTTTCGTCATTTCATCGAGAGCGAATTTCTCGCGCTCATCAGGCATCGACCAGCCCATGCGCCCGAGATAATTCAACAGAGCTTCCGGCAGAAATCCCATGCGCTGGTAATACAAAATACTGGTTGGATTTTTACGCTTGCTGAGTTTGCTTTTGTCCGGATTACGCAGCAACGGTAGATGGCATAACTGCGGCATCTGCCAGCCGAAATATTCATACAATAATTTGTGCTTGGGTGCTGAGCTGATCCATTCCTCGCCGCGAATCACGTGGGTAATTTGCATTAAGTGATCATCCACGACATTCGCCAGGTGATACGTCGGCATGCCATCGGCCTTCAACAGCACCTGCATGTCTACTTGCGCCCATTCGATTTCAATCTTGTCGCGTAATAAATCGTCGATGATGCAAACGCCTTCACGCGGCACTTTCATCCGCACCACGTGTGGCTGATTAGCTGCAAGACGCGCGGCGATATCTGCTGATGTTAAATGCAGGCAATGACCGTCATAACCCACCGGCTGCTGCTTCGCCATTTGTTCGGCACGCAACGTATCGAGCCGCTCGCTGCTGCAAAAGCAGCGAAACGCATGGCCTTTTTCCAATAATTGATCGACGTGTTTACGGTAGATGTCGCCACGCTCGCTTTGCCGATACGGACCATGTGGGCCATCTACATCCGGGCCTTCGTCCCAGTCGAGACCGAGCCAGCGCAACGAATCGAGAATTGCCTGCTCCGATGCCGCAGTCGAACGCACGCGATCGGTATCTTCGATCCGTAAAATGAACTGACCGCCGTGGCTGCGCGCAAAACATAGATTAAATAACGCGATATACGCTGTGCCGACGTGGGGATCGCCGGTCGGCGAAGGCGCGATGCGGGTACGTACGGTCATGGTAGTCCTGTCTTGAATGCAAAGAGACCGGCGATTATACGGATTCGGGGCGACTTTCTCACGCTGGGCCAAGACGCTACGCCAGCAAGGGCACGGAAAAACATGGTAGGTTGCCGCTATTATTTTATGGAGACCGAAAAACGATGCTGCGAATAGAGGATTTCGAACTCGAACGTAGTGATTCAAATAATTATCTGCTGCGCTGGCCAGCAAATAATCAGCAAATGGTTCGTCGCGTTGTGGCTGGTATCTCGCCCAATGATTTAACGCACGAGGCTGTCGTGGACAACACTGCGGCCACCGCCTCGGTAAATCATTTGGACCCGGGGCTGCGTCATTATTTTCTCATTGAGCTCGACGATGGCAGAAACCTGCTATTGACGGAGCGTCGGATTCGCTTGCGCGGCGCGCATAATTTTCGCGACTTTGGCGGCTACGTGACCGCGAGTGGCCAACATGTGCGCTGGGGTCAACTGTTTCGCTCCGACCAATTGAATCGCCTCAATGAAGTCGATCACACGCTGCTTGAGCAAATAGGGCTTCGATTAGTTTGCGATTTTCGTCACGACGCAGAGCGCGCGCTCGCCCCCAATCAGTTAGCGACGCTGCAGCCATTGCGCGTCGAGCATCTATCGATTATTCCCGGCAGCGCTGCAAATATTTTTTCGCAGCTGTCGATGACCAGCGAAGAATCGCGCGCGGAGCACATGATTGAAGTGATGATCGAGATCAATCGCAATCTGGCGCTGCAACAACGACCCGCGTATAAAAAAATGTTCGAATTGCTCGCAGAACACGACGGTCCGCTACTGATTCATTGCGCCGCCGGTAAAGATCGCACCGGATTCGGTGCGGCATTGATTTTATCTGCCCTGGGTGTCGATGAGGAAACATTGGTGCACGATTATCTGCTCACCGAACGTTATCTACCGATCGAGATCGAGCTAAAACGCGTGCGCGACAAATATCAACTCGATCTTCCGGATAATGTGCTGCGGCCAATGCTCGAAGTCAGGCGCGAATACTTGCGCGGCGCACTGGATGCCGCACAGCGTGAATTCGGTTCGCTCGATATTTATTTACATGAAGGGCTGGGAGTCGACGCGCAAATGCGAAACCATTTACGCGGCCGACTGCTGCAGTAAAGTTTTATTTGCCGAGCTGAGTACTAACGACTTTGGACAATGAGCTTTTCATACCTTTGGTATCAACAGCTGAGATTGCAATATGGTAGGTATCCGGCACAATTGTGCTCAGGTTTGTGGTAATGGCGCTGGCTTTATAGACATTGATAGTTCCGGCACCTTTATCGCTGTCGCGCGTCCAGTAAACTTGATAGCCTGCCAATTCGCTAATCGGCAACGGCGTACCGTTCGCGCGCGTGGACGGAATAGTCCAACCCACCTTCGCTTTGTATGCCTTACACCAAGACGAATTGCTGTATCTCAGGACCGTGCTGCCGTCTGGGCATTTAGTCCCGGTTCCAGTGAACCGCAAGTAGGTAATGCCATTTAAATTCAAGTCGGCCGCAGCTTGCATGCTGAAAATGGTGGCCACGCTTGCAAAAATTCCGAAGGTAATTGATTTAAACATAATGTCTCACACCGCATTAAAATGAATCACAACCTCCTTGCGCGCACATCGTCGACCTCAGTGCGACTAGCTCAGCCATAGTGTGGAAGGCGATGAGGAATTTCGTTATAGGTAAAGTCCACATACGTGATGCAATCAACATAATTTTTTATGATGAGCGTCTGAACGTTGTCGAAATGAAAATTTTTCAATCCTGGGGGCTGTGCCGCATAGTACCCGGCACTAAATTTGAAATATAAATTTCACAAAATTCAAAGTATTCATGACCACATCGCTTTCAACCCATCGCTTCTGCATCGCTCCCATGCTCGATTGGAGCGATCGCCATTGCCGCTATTTTTGGCGCACGCTCAGCGAGCATGCGCTGCTGTACACCGAGATGATCACTACAGGAGCATTATTGCGCGGTGACGCCGAACGGCTGCTGCAATTCGACCGACGCGAACATCCGGTTGCACTGCAATTGGGCGGCAACAATCCGCTCGATCTCGGCGCCTGCGCACGCATGGCGGAAGAGCACGGCTACGATGAGGTCAACCTCAACTGCGGCTGCCCTTCGGATCGCGTGCGCAATGGCGCGTTTGGCGCATGCTTGATGGCAAATCCAAATTTGGTCGCCGACTGCATCAAGGCGATGCAGGACGCATGTTCAATTCGGGTCACAATAAAACATCGCATTGGTATCGACGACATCGACAGCTATGCGGCCATGGCCAACTTTGTCGATATCGTCGCTGCGACAGGTTGCAATGTTTTTATTGTGCATGCACGCAAAGCGTGGCTCTCCGGTTTGAGCCCAAAGGAAAATCGCGAAATTCCGCCGCTGCGCTATGACGACATATACCGCTTGAAGCAGGATTTTCCCCATCTGACCGTGGTGATTAACGGCGGCATCAATAATTTCGAAGCCTGCCATGAACATTTGCGCCATGTAGATGGCGTCATGCTTGGCCGCTCCGCGTATCACCATCCATACCTATTGGCATCGACTGATCGCGAATTTTTTGATCCTAACGCGCGCGTCAAAACGCGGCTGGAAGTGATGACAGAATTTTTGCCGTACATCGAACGTGAATTACAGCGCGGTAATTCGCTGCATTCGATGACACGTCATATTTTAGGTTTATATCAAGCTATGCCGGGAGCGCGGCAGTTTCGCCGCATTTTGAGTGAGCATGGCCCGCGTGCCGGCGCGGATCGCTCGATCGTGATTGCGGCGCTGACTGCCGTTGAACGTGAACTCGTTGCGCTTTCGGCAGTCCATCATTCCGGTTAACATTCAGCCACTTACTTACTCCGCTCGGACCGCTATCTCCCATGAATAAACTCGAACAATTGAAGCAATTTACCGCCGTGGTCGCGGATACAGGCGATATCGAAGCGATCCGACGTTTCCGCCCCCTGGATGCGACCACCAATCCTTCACTTTTGCTAAAAGCGGCGACATTGCCGGCGTATCGACCGTTAGTCGACGCTGCGCGCACATGGGCAGCGAGCCAATCCGGTAGCACTGCGCAACAGATAAGTGCCTGTGTCGACAAAATTGCCGTAGCGATCGGCTGCGAAATTCTGCAATTAATTCCGGGACGAATTTCCACGGAAGTGGATGCGCGGCTTTCATTCGATGTTCCGGCAATGCTGGAAAAAGCACATCGACTAATTGCGCTGTATGAGGAAGCAGGCGTTGGCCGCGACCGCGTGCTGATCAAAATCGCATCGACCTGGGAGGGCATTCGCGCGGCTGAAATCCTGGAGAAGGAATCCATCAATTGCAATCTAACGCTTTTGTTTAGCTTCACGCAGGCCGCCGCGTGTGCCGATGCCGGCGTTACGTTGATTTCTCCGTTTGTGGGTCGCATTCTCGATTGGCATCTTAAGGCGAGCGGGCGCAGCCACTATGAGCCGGCAGAAGATCCGGGCGTGGTTTCAGTCGCGCGCATTTTCAACTATTACAAACAGCACGATTACAAAACCATTGTGATGGGCGCCAGTTTTCGCAATATCGGGGAAATTGAACAGCTCGCGGGCTGTGATCGACTGACAATCAGCCCCTCCCTGCTCGAAGAACTCGCGAACGACCACGGTGTGTTGCAGCGGAAGCTTAATGCCGACAATACCGGTGTCGCGATCGCGCCGCAGCATGACGACGAAGCGCGTTTTCGCTTTGCGCTCAATGAAGATGCGATGGCAACCGAAAAGCTCGCCGAGGGGATTCGTAAATTTGCGGAAGATCAGATCACGCTCGAACGTCAGCTGAGCGAGCGTAAATAATGCTGGGAAAGCTCAAAGCGCTGTTCACCGATACAGCGAATCGCCAGCACAACAGAGAACCGCGCGCACTGCAATTGGCGGCAGCGGCTTTGCTGATAGAACTGAGCAGAGCGGATTTTCGCCGCGATCCGCGCGAGCAACAAGCGATTGTCGACGCGATTCGCACAACCTTTAATCTCGACGTCGACACTGTGCACGAATTGCTCAGCGATGCAGAAACGGCGAATGCACAAGCCACCTCGCTGTACGAGTTCACTTATGTGCTTAACGAACAATGCGATGACGACGAAAAATATGCGCTGGTACGCGAGCTGTGGCGGGTGGCCTTTGCCGATGGCAACATCGACAAGTATGAGGATCATCTGATTCGACAAATCGCCGATTTGATTTATCTACCGCATACGCTGTACATCAAGGCCAAGATGGAAGCGGCTTCCATTAAATTGTCATGAAGTAGAATGTAAATTGACATGATGTTGTACGTGGGTCACAGCGCAGAGCAACGATAATTACCGTGCCGCCTCAAGCGCGCAAACCAACTCTTGAAATTGCGCATGATTCTGCTCACTCATACCCATCAGCACACGATGCGCCTCAAGGACACGATCGCGCACGCCGCTTTCACTTTCGGACACGATCGGCAGTTCGCCAAGATCTGCCTCTGTATGCGGCACATCCCGACGGATATCGAATACGCGATCGAAACCCATCGATTGCAAAATACGTGTGATATTGGGATTAGTGGAAAGAATAACTGGCGTGAGATGGTGTTTGCGTTTGGCTGCGAGCGCAAGTTTGGCGAGCTGTCCCAGCGTGGTGCTATCGATATTTTCCGCGCGACAGAGATCGATAATCACGCTGGCAAAATCGGGAGCCGAGAACATCTGCTCGAAATAATCATCGAGCGCGGTACAGAAGGTCAGCCGTACGTCGCCCACTAATTTGATTACGAATGCGCCGCCCTCATGGGCGACTAGAATTTTGCCCGGCTGCATTAAGCTCAACCCTTGGAAACAAGCAAGACCGCGATATCATCCGGCGCATCCTTCACACTCTGCAATTCGAGTGCTTCGACCACACTGTCCATCGTGTTATAGCCGGTCGCCAACGTGGTCAGCAACTGCTGCTCCTTGGCCAGCAAACCATCGGCTGCAAGTGTTTCCAGAATACCGTCCGAGAACAGAGTGAGAGCGAACTTGGACGGCAAATCAATTCGCTCCTCGGCGTATTCGGCATCCTCGAACAAGCCAACCGGTGGATTATCGCCCTTCAAATAGCGACAACCCTCTGCCGACCACAGTATAGGCGCGGGCAAATGTCCGGCAACGCTGTACAGCAATGTATTAGTACGTATGTCGAGTGTCGCGACACAGAGCGTGACGTGTTTGCCGATCTCCGTCGCCAGCAATTCGCGATTGGCTTGAGCGAGCATCGCTATCGGTGACAGGATGGTCTGATCGAGCCAATGACCGAAATCGCTGCGCTTGCGTGCGAACAGATTCTTCAGCAACACCGTCAAAAATGCCGACGAAGCACCGTGGCCGGAAACGTCAGCTATAAAAAACACGACATAACGGTCACCGACAGTGAAATAGTCGACAAAATCGCCACTGAGAAACAACGACGGAAAAATTCGATGGCTTAAATGGTAATCGGCGATGGCCAGCGGTCGCGCCGGCAACATCTTCATCTGCACGTGACGGCCGGCCTGCTGGTCTTGCTGCAATGCGTTCAAGCTCTGCCGTAGCTCGCGGTTGGCCTCTTCGAGCTTCTGACGATAGCGGACATTTTCGCGCTGCAGCCGGTTTTGTTCGAGGCAGCGGGACACCGAATGCTTCAGCACTTCCAGATCGGTAATCGGCTTGATCAGGTAATCGCTGGCGCCGTAGCGCAACGCTTCGACAACGTCAGTCATGACGCCGGAGCCGGACACCACGATGATGGGCACATTGGCGGGATGTTGACCGAGTACTTTGAGTACCTGAAGGCCATCGATAGCCGGCATTTTCAGATCGAGCAGAACCACATCGGGGGGACTTTGCTCGAACAATTCGAGCCCTTCGCGACCGTTACTGGCCTGATCGACGAGATACCCGAGTTCTTGCAGATACATCACGATGCTATCGCGAACAGCAATGTCATCATCGATCACCAGCAGACGATGACGTTCACTATCCATGACTATGACCTTTCAACAGCACCTGCAACATGGGTGGGTTGGGTACCTATTAATCGAGGCGGCAACACTAAACCCTTGCTCTGGCAGTTGCAAGAGGTGGAATTCTGTTTACGCAGCCAGGGTTAGGATGTGACAGCCATCACTGGTAGAGGTCGTACCCGAAGGCTATCCTTACGCAAACGCCCGATAACAATACCGCCGGAGGAACCTGCAATGGTTTTGGAGCACCGAGCTTATAGCGAAAAGCGCAGTTACATTCGCATGAAGATCAACACCCCGATTCAGATAGAGGCCGGCGGTGACCGGTTCGTCGCCCGCTGTAAGGATTTGAGCGGGTCTGGCGTATTGATCCAGACCGATCGAGCCCTGGCATTAGGCACTACCGTTGAAATCTATATTGATCAGGATGGGGAGAAGCTGCTGCCGTTCAAGGCTACCGGCGAAGTCGTCCGCGTCGATCCCGTCAACCCGTCCGGCTACATTCTGGGACTATCGCTGAGCGCCATTCACGAATAAACCGACAAGTAAACCGAAGGGGCGCACTATGCGCCCTATTTCTTTTCTACTTCCCCATTCTGTTCCGTTTGAGCACCCGTATCGCCCGTCGGGACAGCACTGTCGCTATTCGATGAATCGTCATACTGAAAGTCATCGTTGCCAAAACTGTCCTGAACCGCGCCATCGTTGATCAAAAACTGGCGGCGCTGCAGGTAGGCATCGCGTAAAAAGATATAACGGTCGCCACTGATCAATTCTTCCGCTTTCAACAATTGCGCGCGATTATCGATCTGACGACCGGCCAGGACTTCGTTACGTGTCGGCACATGATCGATCGTATTAGAAACGGGATCGGTATACGCATCGGCGATCGAGCCGAACCCATCGCGGACGGTGCGAGGACCGAGCAACGGCACCATGATATATGGCCCGGCATGTACGCCCCAGTAGCCGAGCGTCTGGCCAAAATCCTCCTCATGTCCCGACAAGCCGAGTTTCGACGCAACATCAAAGAACCCCAGCACACCAACGGTACTGTTCACCACAAAACGGCCACCGGTCTCAGCGGTATTTTTGAATTTCGCCTGCAGCAAACTATTCAAAAAATTACCGACTTCGCCAATATTCGAATACATATTGTGAATGCCGTCTTCCAGAAATTGCGGCGTCACGGTGTCATAACCCTTGGCGATGGGCTTCAACACGTAACGATCGGCGTAATCGTTGAATACAAAAATTTTACGGTTCACGGATTCCCAAGGATCTGGATTCGCCGGCTCCTGCGCTTGCGCATATAGCAGCGATGGGGAACATAGGGTAACTGCCAATAATATTGTTTTGAGATGGACTCTCACGCGCGGGCTCCATGAAGCGAATACGTGCTGAACTATATCGAAAAAAACCGCCATTTAGAAATCAACGACACTGCTCGCGTGCCTGGCCCCACAAATCGCGCAATCTTTTTACGGAGGCCGGCTCTATGGTGCCAAGCGTTTGCGCAAATAGCGATACACGTAATTCCTCGAGCAGCCAGCGATAGTGCTGTAGCGGCTCACAGTGATTGATTGCATCAGGCTGACACTGCAATAAATCCTGCAATTGCTTTTGCAATGGCAATAACTCGCGACTCAAATCGCGATCGCGCTGAAAAAAGCCGCGCAGCTTTTGCAATCGCTGCACAATGGCCTGCAAATAGCGCGGGTAATGCTGGAGCCACTGCCACGGTGTATCGACAATGAAATGCGGCTTGAACAATAGCGCTAATTGTTGATCGATATCTTCCAGCACCGGCAACCATGCCAGCTCACCGCCCTGCCGACGCTGCTGGCGAATCTGCGCATATGTTTCCGCAATCGTCTGCAACACTGTCGCATACCGCTGCGCAATCGCGGTGACCGAATTAATTCCCAGTTGCAGACGTCGATCGAATTCGGCCTGATCGCGCGGCAATTCATGTCCGGTAATAAATGCTTCGCGATAGCTGGCGGTGATCACATCCTCAACCCACACCTCACGGCGCTGATCGATACCCGCAAGCTGCAAATTCAACGTATTGCCTCGCAACAGCTCTTTACGCAAATATTTCGTTGTCGGCACCGATTGCAATTGCAGCAAACGAATAACACCCTGCTCGGTTTTCTGCTGCGCGAGAGCCGGCGATTCAACCAACCGAATCGCAACGCTATCGTGTTCATCGATCAGCGCGGGATACGCGGTAATCGTCTGCCCCGCCTGTTCGAAACGGTACGTTTGCGGCAATGATCCGAAATCCCAGCGTTGCAACGCCTCGCGCTGAAAACCGTTCGCGACCTGCTGCTGCAGACTTTGCTGCATCGGCGCTTGCAACTGCCGTTTTAGCGTCGCGAGATCGCGGCTTTGCGCCAATAATTCACCGTTGCTATCGAGCACACGGAAATTAGCGCGATAGAAATCCTCGAGCTGATCGAGTTGCCATTCGTCTGCTGGAATACGTTCGCGCTGAATGGATAACAACGCATCGGCGAGCGCTTCATGCAATGGGCGATCGCTCGGCGACAAATGCGCCAGGACCCGATCGACCGCCTCCGGAATCGGCACGAATTGTTTGCGTCGATGTTTCGGCAAGGTTTTTAGCAACGCGATACATTTTTCGCGCAACAAACCAGGCACTAACCATTCGAACCGATGATCGGGCACGCGGTTCAACAATGCGATCGGCACTATCACATTGACGCCATCCTGCGCATGGCCGGGTTCAAACCGGTACTGCAAATTTAAATACACATCGCCGATCGCAATACTGTCCGGAAATTGCGCCTCGGTCACATGCTCAGCGGCATGGCGCATCATGCGCGTGGAATCGATGAATAGCAGTCGCGGCTGCTGCGCTTCGGCCTGTTTGCGCCAACGTTCGAATTGCGCGGCAGTGACGATATCGGCCGGCACACGCTCGTCGTAAAATCGAAACAACTCTTCTTCGTCGGCCAAAATATCGCGCCGCCGCGATTTATCTTCCAGCTCCTGAATATCGCCGATCACCGCGCGATTGTGTGCGAAAAACGGCGCTTCGGTGCGATAGTCGCCAGAGACCAACGCGCTGCGAATGAAAATTCCGCGCGCCTGCGCAGGATCGATGTCACCGAAATGCACGCGCTGTTTATCGACGATGACGAGACCGTACAGCGTGACCGTTTCTAACGCGACCACGCGACCGCTCTTTACGTGCCAATGCGGTTCGCTGTGCTGACGCCGTAGCAATTCATCGTTAATGCCGAGTGCCCACGCTGGCTCGATACGCGCCACACCGCGCGCGTAGACCTGCGTGGTCTCGACAATTTCCGCCGCGACAATCCATTTCGGATTTTTTTTGAATTGCGCCGAGCCCGGAAAAATGCGCAGCTTGCGATTGCGCGCGCCGAGGTATTCGCGCTGCTCGTGCAGTGTCGCGATTTGACTGAGCAAGCCGGCGAGAATGGCGCGGTGCAGCGCCTCATAATCGGCAGGCTGCTGATTTTCGCGCAAACCCAATTCGTTGCACGCCAGCTTTAATTGCGTATGCACATCGCGCCATTCGCGCAACCGCAGATACGACAACAGTTCGCGCTCACACAACTTGCGTAATTGATTTTGGCTGAGTGCCTGGCGTTGTTCTTCGAAATAATTCCACAGATTTACGTACGCGAGAAAATCGGAATCGGGATGCTGAAAACGCCGATGCAGTTCATCGGCGGCTTGCTGTTTTTCGGCCGGCCGTTCGCGGGGATCCTGCACTGACAGCGCGCTCGCAATAATTAATGCTTCGTGCAAACAGCCGCGCTGCCGCGCCTCCACCAAAATGCGCGCAATGCGCGGATCGACCGGCAGGCGCGCCAGCAATTTACCGGTCGCGGTCAATGTGCGCCGCTGCTGCACCGCACCAAGTTCTTCGAGCAGCAAAAAGCCATCGCTGATCTGACGCGCATCGGGTGCATCGACGAACGGAAATTCATCGATACCACCGAGCCGCAATTCGAGTAGCCGCAAAATGACCGACGCGAGATTAGTACGCAAAATTTCCGCATCGGTGAATTCGCTGCGTCGCAAAAAATCCTGCTCGTCATACAAGCGCACGCAAACGCCGGGGCCGACGCGACCGCAGCGCCCTTTGCGCTGCTCCGCGCTCGCACGGGCAATCGGCTCGATCGGCAAACGCTGCAGTTTCGAACGCACACTGTAACGGCTGATGCGCGCGAGTCCGCTGTCGATGACATAACGAATGCCCGGCACCGTGAGCGACGTTTCGGCCACGTTGGTGGTCAGCACGATTCGTGTACCGCGGCGCTTCGATAAATCGAATACGCGTTGCTGCTCGCTCAAACTAAGTCGCGCGTATAAGGGAATAATGTCGAGATGCGGCAACGCGCTTTTGCGCAATTGCAGTGCGGCTTCGCGAATTTCACGCTCACCGGGTAAAAACACCAACACATCGCCCTGCAGACCACCACGCTCGCCGGTCAATTCCATCAATGCGGCTTCGATAGCAGCGGACAAATCCGGCTCGGCTACCAATTCCTCGACCGGTCGATACCGCACCTCGACCGGAAACATGCGCCCCGCCACTTCGATGATGGGTGCGTTGTTGAAATGTTTCGAAAATGTTTGAACATCGATCGTCGCCGACGTGACGATCACTTTCAGATCGGGCCGTCGCGGCAATAACTGGCGCAGATAGCCGAGCAGAAAATCGATATTCAAACTGCGCTCGTGCGCTTCGTCGATGATCAGCGTGTCGTAGCGACTGAGATAGCGATCCTGTTGAATTTCGGCGAGCAAAATGCCGTCGGTCATCAATTTGATATAGGTGTTGTCGCTGACCTGATCGCTGAAGCGCACCTGATAACCGACGACATCACCGAGTGCAGTATGCAATTCATCGGCGATGCGCGCGGCCACGCTGCGTGCTGCGAGACGACGCGGCTGCGTGTGTCCGATCAACCCGCGCGTGCCGCGGCCCAGCTCCAGACAGATCTTCGGAATTTGCGTGGTTTTACCTGAGCCGGTTTCGCCGGCGATGATGACCACCTGATGATCCCGAATCGCCGCGCTGATCTCGACACGATGTGCGGATACCGGCAGATCATCGGAATATTCGATGGCCGGCCGCTGCTGCAGGCGCTGCGTGACTACCGAGCACGATTGCGCCAATTGCGCACGCAATTGTTCCAGCTCGCTGTCGATATTTTTATTCGCGTGCGCGTGTTCGATCAGCGTTTGCCAGCGCCGCCACAGCGGATAGCGATCGCGCTGCAAACATTCATCGAACGCCGGGCGCAACGCCGCGAGCGCCGGCGGCATAGGCGCACGCTGCGCAGATCTCGACGATTGCGCACCGCGTTTGGAAGATCGAGGAGGAGGTAAAGACAAACCGCGCTACCGCTGAAAATTTTCGACGCGCGATTATACGTCAGGACATGTAATCGGTTGGTCAGGACGACGCCCGCGCCTCATCGCGCAATTGCCGACGCAACACCTTACCGACATTCGACTTCGGCAATTCCGTGCGAAATTCGACCTGCTTTGGCACTTTGTAACCGGTGAGATGTTGGTGGCAGAACTCGCGAATTTCCGCTTCGGTGACCCCGGGCCGACGCGGCACCACAAAAACTTTCACGACCTCGCCCGAATGTTCATCGGGTACGCCGATCGCCGCGCACTCGAGCACATCGGGATGCCGACTGACCACATCCTCGACTTCACCGGGAAACACTTTGAAGCCCGATACCGAAATCATGTCTTTTTTGCGATCGACGATTTTGATGTACCCGTCTTCGCGCACAATCGCAATATCGCCAGTGCGCAACCAGCCATCGGCACTGAGCACTTGCGCGGTTTCATCCGGGCGCTGCCAATAACCGAGCATCACCTGCGGCCCTTTCACGCACAGTTCACCTGGTTCGTTAACACCGAGTTCGCGATCGTTGTCATCGATGATGCGCACTTGTGTGAGCGGCAACGGCAAGCCGATAGTGCCGAGCTGATTGTTCGTGCCCGGATTGATCGATACCACTGGCGATGCTTCGGTCAGTCCGTAGCCTTCATAAATCGCGGAGCCGGTAATTTGTTGCCATTGCTGCGCCGCGCCGGTGGTCAATGCCATGCCACCGGAAATGGTGGCTTTCATGCGGCTGAAATCGAGTGCGGCAAATTGCGCGTTATGACACAGCGCCACGAACAAGGTATTGAGGCCACAAAAACCGGTGAACGGATATTTGCGCATGGCCGCGATTAAACTTTTCAGATCGCGTGGATTGGGAATCAATACGCTGTGATTGCCGCCGCACAGCATGATCATGCTGAACGTGAAGGAATAAATATGGTAAAGCGGCAATGGCGCAATGAACGTTTCACTGCTCGGTTGCAGGCCATAGGTCACGAACATCGCCGCGCCCTGCAGTGTATTCGCAATTAAATTGCGATGACTCAGCATCGCGCCCTTTGCCACGCCAGTGGTGCCGCCGGTGTACTGCAGTACCGCGACATCATGCGCGTTTACTGGCACCGGCCGGTACGCATCGGCATCGCCATGCGCGATGGCATCGGTGAATTTAATCGCGCCATTAATATGGAATGGTGGCACCAAACGCTTGATGGTACGTGCGACAAAATTAATCAACACGCGCTTCAGCGGCGAATGCAAATCGGCCAATTCACTGACGATGACAACGCGCACATTCGTCTTCGCCAAAATACTTTGCGCGGTACTCGCAAAATTCGCCAATACCACCAGCGCCTTCGCGCCGGCATCGTTGAGTTGATGTTCGAGTTCAGGAGCGCTGTACAACGGATTGGTGTTGACGACAACCATGCCAGCGCGCATTGCGCCGAGCAAGGCGACCGGGTATTGAATCAAGTTCGGCATCTGAATGGCGATGCGATCGCCCGGCTGTAATTGCGGCTGTTGTTGCAGGAACGCGGCGAAGCGACGCGACAGTCGATCCAACTCGCGCAGCGTCAACGTGCATCCGAGGCTTGTGAAAACAGGTCTATGCGGATATTTGCCCACCGCATTATCGACCATGGCCAATAAACTATTGAAGCGATCGATATCGATGTGAGCAGCGATGCCGGCGCGGGCTCGTGCGGTGTCAATGATGGTCTCGATCATCAGCGCTCCGATGTCCTGCCGTCGATAAAATTAAGCCGCAGATTCAGCTTTTCTGAATTGTTCGGGATCGATGAACATCAACTCCAGCGTCAACACGCCGGGCTCGCGCACATCCGCACCCAAAATCATCATGTCGATGATCGCGTCGGTTTTTAGCACCGCTGGAATCAGGTAACTCCAGCGCTTGCCATCTTCATCGGTAAACATATTTAGCGATTCTTGCGTCTGCAGTTTCTGCATAAAGCCGTGCAACAGCCGCACAATCAATTGTCGAAATGCACTGAAGTTGAGTTTGCCGCGCAACTCGCTGCGATCGAGCGTCAAATTCACCTGCAGCTCGCTGCTGTCTTCCATACGCACATTGACGAGAAAAACTTTTTTGCCATCTTCAAGCAATTGATAACGGCGCTTGGCCATCATGCGCGAGGTATCGTGAAACGATTTATGCAGCAGATTCGCTGCCATCACCAATAATTTTTCGGGAGCAATGGATTGCGAGCGATACAGAGGCATAGAGATACGACTAGTTATGGAATTTGCGGGCCAGTCTAATGACCCGCTTCCGGTTTGTCATCCGGTCCCGCCGCGCGGCCGTTTATCCAAGAAGCGAACTGGTTGGCGCACCATTTTTGACAAAAGGAGGTTATCTGCCATAGTTCCTGAGTTGTGCGGTGCCTAAGCTGTAAATGCGTTTTCGCCACGAAATTGTCACGGTACAAATGTGTTGCAGGTTGCGACTGCTTTTTGTCGAAATTCAGTACGGATAGAGGATAGCGGTGATCATGAATTGGAGAGCTATTGGGAATTTGCGCGCGTTAAGCAATTGGAGAGCCATTGGCATTGCTGGATTTTTAGCCGCGATGACGACAGTCAGCAGCTTGGGGCATGCAGACGACCCGCGCGGCCAGCAGACCGCTCTCGAAAAAGAAATCGCCACGCTGAATCAACAGATCAGCGGCAAACAGCAACAGATCACGTCGTTGCGTAATCGCCCATCACCGGAACAGGCTGAATTGGCCGCCGCGCAAAAAGCGTTGAACGACGCCAAGGCGCAGCTCAAAACCGAGCCCAGCCCGGACAATGAAGGCAAGGTGCGCAATACCCAATTCAAACTGAAGCTTGCCGAAATCAAATACGACAAAGCGCATGGCGATGTCGAAGCGCTGTCGGACGAGGTCGATCGCTTGAAGCAACAGGTCGCCGCGAAGCAACAGCAAATCAAGGAGCTGGCGCGCCAAGGCAACGATCAGGCCGATCAGCAGCAACAGAAACTCGCCGATGAGCGCGCCAAACGCCAGCAACAGGAGCAGGAACTCGCCCGCACCCGGCAAGAAGCGGACGCTGCGCAGAAAGAAATCGAACGTTTGAAAGCGGCACTGGCCGCCAAAGAAACCGCCGAAGCCAAAGCAGCCGTCGCCAAAGCTGCAGCACCGGCGCCGACACCGGTTGTCGCGCCAAGCCCAGTTCCGGTCGCGGCAGCTGCCCCTGCACCGAAAGCTGTCGCCGCCGCAGTAACCGACAGCGCCATGACCAAACTCACCAGCCAGCAACAAGTGCTGACCGAATTGCAGGCGATGGCGCAGCGCGCCGCCGCCGGCGGTTCAGGCCGCGGCACCAACCGCGTGCTGTACCTGAAGCAACCGGGCACCACCGCCAGCAATAAAGACAAAGTCGGATTGCGCGCCATCGGCAACGAGCAGTATCGCGGCACCTTTAATGTCAAACCCGGCAACTACGAGGCCGTCGTCGGTTTCAATAACTGGCCGGTACAATTCGCCGCCGACGAGGAAGGCGAGAATGTGTTTCTGCTCGATTACAGCGATGAAAAAGCACCGCATCTGAAGATCTACAACAGCCGGCTTGAAGGCGGCAAATAACGCGCGTACCTGACTGAAAATGCCGATGAACACTATTCGTCGGCGTTTTTAAGTCATCCGCGCTGCCAGCAATTTCTTGGTGAAATCATGCTGCGGCGCGGCAAATAACCATTCCGTTTCATTCAGCTCCACCATCCGCCCCGCCTGCATTACCGCAATCCGATCGCACAGATGACGCACCACGGCGAGATCGTGCGAAATCAGCACAATTGTCAGTCCCATATCGCGGCGTAATTGCGCCAGCAGATTAATGATCTGTGCCTGCACCGACACATCGAGCGCAGACACCGGTTCATCGCAAATTAGCAGTTGCGGCTCCGCAATCAGTGCGCGGGCAATGCCGATACGTTGACGCTGGCCGCCGGAAAATTCGTGCGGAAATCGATTCGCGCTATTCGCGCTAAGCCCTACCCGCTCAAGTGCAGCGCGCACCCGTGCATCGATCAGCCGCCGATCGCGAAATGATTTTTTTGCGCTCAGCAGCAACGGCTCGGCAATGCTCTCGCCAATACTCAACCGTGGATTCAAGGTGCCGTATGGATCCTGAAATACCATCTGCATCGATTGCGCATAACGCTGAAAATCAGCACGTCGATACTGCTGCGGCAAACGTTCGCCGCGAAAATAAACCGCCCCCTCGCTCTTCGCGTGCAGACCGAGCAACAAGCGTCCGAGTGTCGATTTGCCTGAGCCACTTTCGCCGACAATACCGAGCACCTCGCCCGCGTGAATGGCGAGATCGATATTGCGTACCGCCCAAAACGATGCGCGCCCCGGCAGCACAAATTCTTTGCCGAGATTTTCGATGCGCAGCAACTCTTCACTCATCTCCTCACTCATCACCGGCATCCCGTTGCTTTTCCGCTTGCGGATGCAGCAGCCAGCAGCGGCTCGAATGATCGGTATCGACAGCAAAATTCGGCACCGCATGCTCGGCACAGATTGTCATTGCGTGCTCGCAGCGCTGATAAAAACCACAACCGGGTGGTGGCTGCGATAAATCCGGCGGCGTGCCGGGAATTGCCTGCAATGCGGTGCCGCGCGGTCCTGGCGAAGCAGCACGCAATGCGCGTGTATACGGATGTGCAGCGCGATTGAAAATCGCATCGATGCTGCCGTGCTCGATAATTTGTCCCGCATACATCACCGCCACGCGATCGGCGAGCTGACCGACGATCCCGAGATCGTGCGTGATCAATAGCAGCGCCATGTCGCTGTCACGCCGCAAATCGCGTAACAACTGCAACACTTCGCGCTGCACCGTCACATCGAGCGCGGTGGTGGGCTCGTCGGCGATTAACAGCACCGGCTCGCACGCTACCGCCATCGCAATCATCGCGCGTTGCAACATGCCGCCGGAAAACTCAAACGGATACTGCCGTGCGCGCGCCGCCGCTTGCGCTATCTGCATGCGGTCGAGCAATTGCACTGCGGACTGTCTCGCTTCACGCCATCCGATCCCGCGATGTGTAATTAATACTTCTGCAATCTGATCGCCAACACGCATCGATGGATTGAATGACGACATCGGATTCTGAAACACCATGCCAATCTGTGCCCCGCGTAATTCGCGTCGTCGCGCTTCGGTGGCATCGTTCAAGCGCTCGCCACGAAAATAGACATCGCCACTTGTGATTTTCGCGCTGTCAGGCAGCAAGCCCGCTATCGCCATCGCCGTAATCGATTTACCGGAACCGGATTCGCCGACCAGCGCAAGGGTTTCACCGTTATGTAATTTCAAATCGACGCCGCGCAACGCGTGCACGACATTCGTGCCGCTGCGAATATCGACATAAAGTTTTTCCAATACCAGCAAATCGTTCAACGTGCAGATCTCGATAGCGTCTCGGTTATTTATCCCCTCTCCCCTCGCGGGAGAGGGTCAGGGAGAGGGGGCATAATCACGCGCGAAATCGGCCCTCACCGCCAGCCCCTCTCCCGCGGGGAGAGGGGAGCATTTGATCGCTCATTTTGAATCTTTAATATCCAGTGCATCGCGTAACGCATCGCCGAATAAATTAAATGCGAGCACAGTGATGCTGATACAGGCGGCGGGCCACAATAATTCGGCCGGATGCACCATTAAATTTTGCACGCCGTCATTGCTCATCGCCCCCCACGAGGTCGCCGGCGGCGACACGCCCATACCGATGAATGATAAAAATGCTTCGATAAAAATCGCATTCGGAATTGCGAACGTCAGCGCCACCAGTATCACGCCGAGCATATTTGGTAATAAATGCCGCACGATAATGTAGGCACTACTCGCGCCGGCGAGACGCGCGGCATCGACATACGGCTCCTCGCGCAATTGCAGCACCTGACCGCGCACCAAACGCGCCGCTGCCGGCCAACTCAATATCACCAGTGCAATCACCAGCGGTAATACGCCACTTTCGCCGGGGCCAATGCCGAACGAAAAGCGCAAGAGAATCATGAATAACAAAAATGGCAATGCGACGATAAAATCGGCAAAGCGCATCATCCAATGATCGATCGCGCCGCCGGTAAAACCCGCTGCCGCGCCATAAACCAAACCGATACCGACATACAACAATGCCGCGCTGACCGCGATCAGCAACGACACGCGCGCGCCCTGCAATAAACGCGCGAGCATATCGCGACCGAGATGATCGGTGCCGAGCGGACGCGCCGGCAACATCACGCTATCGAGGTGCAATTGCGTGGGGTCGGCATCGGCCGGAATTAACCGCTGCAATTGCGCTTCGAGCCAACCGATGCCCGCTTGCGGCGTCATTGCGAGCGTGGTGAAGCGATCGCTACTCGCAATGCCATCGCTGGCGATAACACTGTAAAAATAATTGCGCTGACGCAATTGCAAACCATCGCTGAAACTGACTTGCCCGCGCTGCGTGGTGAAGCCGAGCGGCAAACCCAAATCGGCACGCGACGCAGGTTGATGGGTGTTGCGATAAATATCGTAGCGATACGCACCGCGCACTGGTTGCCAACGCAATGTCACGCGCTCGGTAGTCGCTTCCAATATTTGCAACTGCGTCGGCGCTGACAATTGCGCGGCGGGGAGCAACGCGTTGTCGCTGATTTCGATAAGCGGCGTAAATTCGCTGCTGCGTATCAGCAGCGCGCGTTGCGCCGCCATCGAACCCTGTGCCGCCGCACCGAGAATTTGCTGTGCTGGATCGACCCGCCATAACAACGGTCCGAATAGCGCCGCCAGCAACAGCAGCACGATGATCAGCAGCGAGAATACCGCGCGTACATCGCGCCGCAAACGCCGCAGCACTGCCGACCAAAATGGCGCGGCGGGTTGCGCGGCGCCTTCAAGCGATTCGCGCACTGACGCGGGCTCGAACAACTCGGGTGAGAATTGCTGGCTATTGTTCATTGTCTCAGCGCTCATTATTTTTCATCGCGAATGGCCGACACGAATGCGCGGATCGACAAAGCCATAAAGAATGTCCACCAGCAATACCATCAGCACGAGAAACGCGCCGTAAAACACCGTGGTACCCATGATTACCGTGTAATCGAGCTGCTGCACCGCTTCGACGAAATAACGGCCAAGGCCGGGAATCGCAAACATCAACTCGACCACGAAGCCGCCGGTGGTAATCGCCGCAATCGCTGGGCCGAGCACGGTGATGACCGGCAACAAGGCATTGCGCAATTGGTGCCGAAAGAAAATGCGCGTCGGTGTCAGGCCTTTTGCACGCGCGGTGCGCAAATAGTCCGCCTGCGCGACTTCGAGTAAATTCGCGCGCAACAAGCGCGTCATATACGCCATTGTGCTCAAACCCAAAACCCATGCTGGCAACAACACATGCCGCCAACTACCCCACCCCGCCACCGGCAGCAACGACACACCGAAATAACGATCGAGCGCGAGCAACAACCATTGCAATAATGCCGCAATCACAAAACTCGGCATCGATACCGCGCAGATCACGACGAGCATGATCAGATGATCAGGCCAGCGCTGCCGAAAATGCGCCGATACCGCGCCCCATACCACCGCGCCCACCACCGCAATAAACAACGCAATGACACCCAGCAGCGCGGACACCGGAAAATGCGCGCGAATGATGTCGTTGACGCGACGATTCTGCTGCGTGAATGAAATACCGAAATCGCCGCGCGCCATATTGCGCAAATACAGGAAGTACTGCGTCGATAACGGGCGATCAAGACCGTATTTAATTTGCAGATTTTTGCGAATCTCCGGCGTGGCCGCACGCGCGTCACTGAGCGGATCGCCAGGCACGAAATGCATCGCGAAAAATGTGGCGGTAGCGATAAACCAAATCGTGATGATGCCGGAGAGCAATCGCTTAAAAATATATCGCCACATTTAAATAGGCGCCTCGTTAACCGATCGCACGAACTCACCTCCCCCTTTAATAAAAGGGGGATTGAGGGGGATTTGCGCTGTTAAATCCCCCCTACCCCCCCTTTTATTAAAGGGGGGAACTGGTCCCGCGTTCCTTTCAGGTCGTGCTCTTCGTTCGATAATGAGCGCGATGTACGCGAGCGAGATCATTTCTGCGACCCCTCAAGATACGCAAATCGAAAATCGATATCGCCGCTATACAGCGCGCGCGTGACGCCGCGCAACTGCGGATTCATCGCGTAAATTTCGGTACTTTCGAACATCGGCAAAATCGGTACGTCATCGATCACGCGTTGTTGCATTTGTGCGAACAATTTCATTCGCTCACCTTGATCGGTGCTCGCGTAAGCGGCGCGCACCAACGCATCGTATTGAGCGTTGTTGTAACGTCCGCGATTATTGATGTTCCAGCTCGCAAATAAATCGCCGAACGTGATCGGGTCATCGAAATCGGCCCCCCATCCCGCGATCACAATATCAAAATCGCCGGTGTTCATTTTCTCTAGCGCTTGCCTGAATACCTGAATATCGATTCGGGTCGGGATGCCAAGTCCCGTTTGCAATAGCTGCTGCAGATATTCGGCAATTTTTCGTTCAAGCGGAGAATCCCGTGCCAGCAATACCAATGGCGGCCACTGTTGTAACTTCAATTCCGTTTTTGCCAATTCCATTTCGCGATGCGCAATGGCCAAGCCGCGCACCGGTAAACGCGGGGGAAATTCTTCGCGAAACGTCGTATGCAGTCCTTTAACCGTGGCAGGAAACAGCGATAGCGCTGGCCGATTGCCCGGCAGCGCAATGATTTTATTCACCAACTGCTCGGGCGAAAAAATCGCCTGTATGGCGCGACGCAGATGAATATTGCGCGTCATGCGGTCGTCACGCAGATTAAGTTCGAGGAAAAAAAACAGTACGGTGGGAAATAACTGCAGTGGTACTTTACGATCGACCGCTTGCTGCAATGTCGGCGCATCGAGTTGCGACAACGCGATCGATCCCTCCTGAAACAGATTAAACACGGTACTTAAATCGCCGGTGATATAGGGAATGTCGATCTCTTGTAAGTGAATTTGATCGCGATTCCAGTAGCGAGGATTTTTTTTCAGAGTGAGATGCGCGCCGTGATCCCATCGCTTCAGCGTAAACGGACCGTTGAATAACAGATCACCTGCATCCGCCGCATAACGTTCGCCGCGCGCACGATAAAAATCTTCGCGCAGCGGAAAATAACTGCTATTGGCTGTCAACCCTAAAAAATACGGACAGGGATGCTCGAATTGCACATCGATTCGATAATCGCCAGTTGCGCTAACCCCGAGTTGATCGATCGGCACTTCGCCTTTGTTTATCCGTTCGGCATTTTTCACTGGAAACATCAGGAAGGCGTAGCGACTTGCTGTCGTCGGTAATACCACTTGCCGCCACGCGAATAAAAAATCGCGTGCGGTAACAGGTCTGCCGTCGTTCCAGTACGCATTTTTCCGCAACCAGAATGTTGCACCGTCAGCCCGCAATTCCCAGCGTTCCGCAACGCCCGCAGTCAGTTGATTGTGCGCGTCGTAGCTCAGCAATCCTTCCTGCAGATGATTAAGCAACAATCCACTGATATTGTCGGTGGCTTGCAAACTATTCAGCGTCGGCGGTTCGGTTTTCAGTGCGATGCGAATGCGCTGCGCAACGAGATCGACGCCGCCATCGGCAAACACCGATAGCGATACGAAAATTGCAACAACAAAGCAGGTAACAACTCGGCCCATGTATATGTTTAAAAGCCTCTAATTTTTACCAACGGTGCATTGCCCAAGCGGGTTGCGCCGAGCAGGGATGTTTTTCTTTCGGGGCAACGTGGCGATGTCGTCAAAGGCACGGCGTGTTAGTCCCTCGGAGAACTCGGCAAGCTCTCCGAGGAAATCCTGCTCCGCAGTTTCGCCAACCCGCGCATTCTGCCCCGAAAAAAAACATCCCTGCTCGGCGCTATGGCACCCAAGCATGTGCCTCAAATTTTTAAACCCTGAAAACCGGCACGATGCTATCAAAATCCTCCGCCGATAAAACATCAAAATCGAAACTAGGCGATACCGCTACTTGGAGTTACCATCGCGCCGCCTCACGACAAAAGCCAAATCATGTCCGATTCCAAGACCACCAGCCCCTGGCAAATGCCACGCCCCCAATTGCAATGGAGCGATAGCGGCGAACCCTTTTCGACCGAATTCGGCGATATTTATTTTTCACGCGGCGACGGGCTCACGGAAACCGACTATGTGTTTCTGCAACAAAATCGGCTCGAACAACGCTGGCGCGCGCTCGATCCCGCAACTTCCGGCGTTTTTGTCATCGGCGAAACCGGCTTCGGCAGCGGCCTCAATTTTTTATGCGCATGGCAATTGTGGCGTCACGTTGCACCGAAAAGCTGGCGCCTGCATTTCATCTCCGTGGAGAAATACCCACTCGACCATTCCACACTGCAACGTGCATTGAGCCAATGGCCCCAATTCGCCGAATTGAGCGCGCCACTCCTCGCTGCATATCCAGCGCTGGTACCAGGCTTTCATCGGCGCGAGCTGGGCGACGGTATCACGCTGCAATTATTGTTCGATGATGCGGCCCATGCTCTCGATGCATTATCCGATTCCGCAGCACCCGAATTAGCTAATGGTTTTCATATGGATGCCTGGTTTCTCGATGGTTTCGCACCGGCGAAAAATCCGCACATGTGGAATGACCTGCTGTTTCAACACATCGGCCGATTAAGTCGGGCGGATACGACCTTCGCCACTTTCACCGTCGCCGGTAGCGTCAAACGCGGATTGCAGAACGCGGGCTTCGCGATCGAAAAAATTCCCGGCTTCGGCGCAAAGCGACAAATGCTGCGCGGCGACTTTATAGCGTCGCCGGCCGACATAGCCGCGCCGCTGAGCGCATCTGTTAGCCATCCAATACCAGTCGCACGAAGCTCAGCCCATGTGCGCGCAATTGATTACTGGGCCACCCCGCCTATCGCAGCGCGCTCCGATTCGATTTACCACGTCGCAGTGATCGGCGGCGGTCTCGCTGGCACTAGCACTGCGTATGCATTGGCAAAACGCGGTTGCCGCGTGACATTGTGCGAACAGGACAGCGCACTGGCGAGTGCGGCATCGGGCAATCCGCAAGGCGTGTTGTATACGAAATTATCGGCGCAGGCCGGCGTGTTGAATCGATTCACGCTAGCCAGCTATTTACATGCACTGGCGTTTTATCATGCATTTATTGCCGACGGTGCGGCCGACGATAGTGTCGTTGTTGCTGAAAAATCTCTTCTCGAAAAAGAAAATACGCTCAGCCAATTTTGCGGTGTGCTGCAACTCGCCGAAACCGACACGCAATGGCAGCAATTGCGCACGGCATTTCACGGTTACGATGGCTGGGTGCAGTTTGTCGATAACATACAAGCAAGCGCACTCGCGCAATGCCAGATACCGACTGCCGCATTGTGGTTTCCACAAGCCGGCTGGCTGCGGCCCGCACAGCTCTGTCGTGCGCTGGCCTCGCATGCGCTGATCGATATCCGCACCAATTGTCATGTGAATACGCTTGAGCACGCTGCGCAGCGGTGGCGGCTCGACACCAGCATCGGCACCATGCATGCCGATGCTGTCGTGATCGCCAACGCCCATGCCGCAACACAATTTGCGGTTACTGCAGACCTGCCGCTGAAATCGATCCGCGGTCAGATTACCAATGTGCCGAAAAATTATTTTCACCAGACACCGGCGACTGTGATCTGCCACGACGGTTATCTAACACCGGCACTCAGCGGCGCGCACGGTGAGACCACTATCGGGGCAACGTTCGATTTGCACGACAACGATCCTGCGGTACGCATCGAAGATCACCGCCATAATCTGCACACGCTGCAGCGCGCGCTGCCGGATTTACTCGCTATCGATCCCGCCGCTAGCGATTGCACCGCGCTGACAGGCCGGGTCGGTTTTCGCTGCACCACGCCGGATTATTTGCCAATCGTCGGCCCGGTGCCCGATGCCGCCTGGATGCGCACGCGTTTTGCGCCGCTCGCCGATAATGCGCAGCGCGTGATCGCGAAACCCGGTGCCTATCTGCCGGATTTATATGTCAATGTCGGCCACGGCTCGCGCGGCCTGACCTCGACGCCGCTATGCGCCGAATTGCTCGCCTCGTTGATCTGCGGCGAACCGCGCCCGCTGCCGCGCGATCTGGTACAGGCGCTGTCGCCCGCGCGTTTTTTGATTCGTAAACTGATTCGGGGCTGACTCGAAAGGCAGCTGAGCTACACTTGAGCCGCGCCATCGTATCGCGCCAACCCTCTACGAAAAATAACGGGAGACCCCTCATGCTTACGCCCTACAACCTCGGCGACGACAACGACGGCCTCGACAGCGTGCATAACTACTACGAGCACATCGTGTTCGAGGAAATCGCGCGCCAGTTGCAGGAGGCCAGCGCCGATAGCGACTTTACCGCCGATGTGGCCTGTGTCGCGCTCAACCATTTGCCGCCGCATTACATTCGTCACCACGTTGACATGGCGTTCTACCTCTCACCGAAAGCAAGTCAGGAAATAGAAGAAAAAGTGGCGAATGCAGTCCGCAATGCCATCGTATTTGTCACCCAACGCGGCGGCCGCAACGGCTGAGCTGCGTGCGCGCCATATCGAAAGCGTTAGTCTGGCTCTGCGCGTGGCTGAGTATCGGCGTTCACGCCGCGCCAACCATTGGTTACACCGTGGTCGCGCGCTATGCCCATCCCGCTGCGCCGTTCACGCAGGGGTTCGAATTGCACGGCGACACCGTGTACGAAAGCAGCGGTCTGTACGATCAATCCTTCATCGCGCGCTGGCAGCTGCAACAACATCAACTGCAACAGCGGCAGGTACTGCCGTGCCGCTGCTTTGGTGAAGGACTGACCGTATTTGGCGACCGCATTTATGTGCTGACTTGGCGCGAGCAAAAGGGTTTTGTGTTCGATAAAAATTCGCTACAGCAAATCAGTGAATTCGCTTATCGCGGCGAAGGCTGGGGACTGACACACAATGACCAACAACTGATCGCCAGCGACGGCAGCGCCACGCTGCGTTTTCTCGATCCACAAACGTTGCGCACCAGCGCGCAGTTGAATGTCAGCGACAACGGTCAGCCGATCGCCGCGCTGAACGAACTCGAATGGTTGCCCGCGACGAAGCAACAACCCGCGCGCATTCTCGCGAATATCTGGCAGACCGATACCATCGTCGCGATCGATCCCGTCAGCGGCAACGTCACGGCGCAGCTCGATCTCGGCAAGCTGTATCCACGCGGCCAACGTTCGCCGCACGCCGATGTGTTGAACGGCATTGCCTACGATGCGCGCGATAACAGCCTGTTATTGACCGGCAAGCAGTGGCCATTTGTGTATCGCATACGGCTGAGTCAACCGCTGCCCTAGCGACAATTCGCCATCTCCCAGCATCCTTGTCAGATAACGGATTAACCGCGTTACAATGCGGCTCTCCCGCTGTTTATCGAGGATCGCCTAGTGACCGCAATTTCTTCTGCACCGTCTTCTGCATCAGCAGCCGCTACCCATCCCGCCTTTGAATGGCTACGCAGCCAGAAGCTTGAGTCACTGAATATCAACGTCGAAGAATATCGGCATCGCAAAACGGGCGCAGCGCACTACCACCTCGCCGCCGATTTCGATGAAAACGTATTTATGGTGGCATTGCGCACGGTGCCGATGGATTCGAGCGGTGTCGCGCATATTCTCGAGCACACCGCATTGTGCGGCAGCGAAAAATTTCCGGTGCGCGATCCGTTTTTTCTGATGCTGCGGCGTTCACTGAATACTTTCATGAATGCATTCACCAGTTCGGACTGGACCGCTTATCCGTTTGCGAGTCAGAACCGCAAAGATTTTCAAAATCTGCTCGAAGTGTATTTGGATGCGGTGTTTTTCTCGAAACTCGACCCGCTCGATTTTGCGCAGGAAGGTCATCGTATCGAATACGTCGATCCGAAAAATCCGAACAGCGATCTGGTATTCAAGGGCGTCGTCTTCAATGAAATGAAAGGCGCGATGAGCTCGGTGCCGAGCACACTGTGGCATACGCTGTGTAAATATCTGTATCCGAATACGACCTATCACTACAACAGCGGCGGCGATCCCGAAGCCATTCCCGATCTCACCTACGCCGACCTGCTGCATTTTTATAAACACCACTACCACCCAAGCAATGCGATTTTCATGACGTTCGGTGATATTCCCGCTCACGAACATCAGGCGCGCTTTGAACAGCTCGCGTTAGCACGTTTCGACAAACTCGATGAGACCATCGCCGTACCGCAAGAAAAACGCTATCACGCACCCATTCGCGTGCAGGAAAGTTACGCGCTGCCCGAGGACGAAGATCTCGACGATAAAGCGCATATCGTGATCGGTTGGCTGCTCGGCGAAAGCGCGAATCTCGACGATTTATTGAAAGCGCAATTGTTGTCATCGGTATTGCTCGACAACAGTGCTTCGCCGCTGCAGCGCGTATTGGAAACCACCGATCTCGGCAGCGCGCCGAGCCCGTTGTGTGGGCTCGAAGATTCGATGCGCGAATTAACTTTCGTGTGTGGACTTGAAGGCAGTAATCCCGATCGCATCGAAGCGGTCGAACAGCTGGTGCTCGACACGATTCGCGAGGTCGCCGACAACGGTGTGCCGCAGGAACGCATCGAAGCCGTTCTGCATCAACTTGAATTGCATCAGCGCGAAATCGGCGGCGATTCGTATCCGTATGGACTGCAATTGTTATTACAAGGTTTATCGGCGGCAACTCATCGCGGCGATCCGATTGCAGTGATGAATCTCGAACCGGTGTTGGAGCAACTGCGCGAAGACATCAAAAATCCGGAATTCATCAAACAGCTCGCGCGCGAATTGCTGCTCGACAATCCGCACCGCGTCACGTTGACGATGACGCCCGATCGCAATCTCGCCGCACGCCGCGATGCCGCCGAAGCTAAACGCCTCGCATCAATGAAGCAAACGCTCGATGATACGGGTCGCCAACAAATTATCGAGCTCGCGCAAAAGCTCGAAGCGCGGCAACAGCAGAAATTCGACGAATCGATTTTGCCGAAAGTGACTCTGACCGATGTGAAACCGGATATCCGCGTACTCGAATCGCAGCGCAAAAAGCTCGGCGTGTTGCAGGCAACGAGTTATGCGCGCGGCACCAATGGCATCGTGTATCAGCAATTAATTATCGAATTACCACCGCTCGATCCGGAGCTGATCGCACTGCTGCCGTATTACACCAATGCGCTGACCGAAGTCGGTATCGGCACGCGCGATTATCTCCAAACGCAGGAATGGCAATCCGCCGTGTGCGGCTCGATCCACGCTTACACCACATTGCGCGGCGCGATCGATAACGAACAAACCACGCAGGCTGCGCTGGTCGTTTCGTCAAAAGCACTCGCACGTAATCACCGCGCGCAAAGTGAGCTGATGAAAGCGACGCTCGAAGCTGTGCGTTGGGATGAATTACCGCGCCTGCGCGATCTAATCGCACAACAGCGCGCCCGCCGTGAACAAAGTGTCACCGGCAACGGTCATGTGCTCGCGATGCACGCCGCCTGCGCCGGCATGAGCCCGGTCGCGAAATTCACGCATGAGCTGTCGGGCCTCGCCGGTATTCAGTCGGTCAAAACGCTCGATGATTCGCTGAAAAATAATGCCGCGCTGCAGGCGCTATCGGAAAAATTCAAACAGCTGCATCGCGCCATCATCACTGGTAAAAAACAAATGCTGTTGATTGCCGAACAGGAAGCGCTGCCCGATATCGAACGCGAAGCCGCAATGCTGTGGGGCAAAACCACCTTGCCGATGCATATCGATCTGTTCACCACCGAACCGCTGCGCACTGTGACGCGCCAATTGTGGCAAACCAATACCCAAGTCAATTTCTGCGCGAAAGCCTATCCCACCGTGCCAGTTGAGCATCCCGATGCGGCGCCGCTGACGGTGCTCGGCGGGTTTTTACGCAATGGTTATTTGCACAGCACGATTCGTGAACAAGGCGGCGCTTATGGCGGTGGCGCTTCTCAAGATTCGAACATCGCCGCATTCCGATTTTATTCGTACCGCGATCCGCGCTTGACCGCGACCCTCGATGATTTCGATGCGTCATTGCAATGGCTGCGCAGTAACACGCATGATCCCGAACAACTTGAACAGGCCATTCTCGGCGTTATCGGCGGCATGGATAAGCCGGGGTCGCCCGCCGGTGAAGCGAAGCACGATTTTCATAATCAGTTATTCGGCAGAACGCCAGAACAACAACGCCGCTTCCGCGCGCGCGTGCTCGCGGTCACGCTCGATGATTTGCAACGCGTTGCCGAAAAATATTTGAAACCCGAACTCGCCAGTATTGCCGTCGTCACCAATGAACAGGGTAAGCAACAATATCAAGCGAGCACACAAACACCGCTGGATATTCTGACGGTTTAATTAACATTCACGCCGGAACATTCATGCCGAAATAGCCATGAAAACAAAAATTATCCGGTATTTACGGCAACACTACGGGCTGACCTTCGTATTGATGGGGTTAGCCTTTTTTCTGTTCGGTCTGTTTTCGCTGAATCTTATTTTTCTGCTAAAGAGCAATATCGATTTATTCCTCGACTACGGCACGATGGTGATCGACGACGGCGCATTGCGCCAATTATTCGAATTACTCGGCAACGGCTATTTGAGTCTGGCGTTTTATTTATTGTTCAAAGCGTGCGAGCGGATTTTGGTGGAACGATTAGTGTCATCATGATGTTAAGGGTAAAAAGCAACATAGGCCGGTTTTGCGCAATCTGCGCCGGCGTATTTACCGTACCAGCAACATTTGCCGCTGCGCCCTTTCAAACCGATGATCCGGAACCGCTCGACGCTGGTGAGCACGAGATATTCGTATCATTCAAGCAAACACGAGCTGCCGCCAGCTCATCGGGCAGCCAACCCGCGGTGGAATTGAACTACGGACCGACAGCGGATTTACAGTTAGGCATCGAGATACCCTACGCATTCGACGAGACGCGCCACGGTACTCTCAAGCGCGGGCTTGGCGATATCGCGTTGAGCGCAAAATTTCGTTTTTTACAGGAAACAACTGATCAGCCTATGGCAAGTTTTTTTCCTCTGATCGCATTGCCAACCGGTGACACAGAGAACGGGGTCGGCAACGGAAAAGCACAACTTTTTCTGCCGCTATGGTTTGAGAAAAACTGGGGCGAATGGCAAATGAACGGCGGTGGCGGTTATTGGATCAACCATGCGTCAGACGCTAGAAATCATTGGTTTTTTGGCTGGCAACTGCAAAAAGACATTTCGCAGCACTGGATGGTAGGCGCCGAAATTTTTCACAGCACCGAAGAAAAAGTTGATGAAGGCGCCAGCACCGGTTTCAATATCGGCGTTACCTATGCGATCGATGAACATAATCATTTGTTGTTTTCCGCTGGCCGCGGGTTAAGCAATGTGCAAACAACCAATCAGTTTTCGTCTTATTTCGGATACCAATTGCAGTGGTAATCGATTGTTTGGTTGTCGCCGTAACAACTCTTATCGGGAGCCTTCATGTTGACCGCACCGTCCCTCAGCAAAGTGCCGGAAGCGACGCTGATCTTCTGGATCATCAAAATTCTCGCGACCACATTCGGTGAAACTGCTGGCGACGCAGTGGCGATGTCGATGGAATTGGGTTATCTCGTCGGCACCGGCATATTTGCAGTACTTTTTATCATTGCCGTGATCGCGCAAATCAAAACGCAGCGATTCCATCCCACGCTGTATTGGCTGACGATTATCGCCACCACCACCGTCGGAACAACCATGGCAGATTTCGCCGATCGCTCACTGGGCATCGGCTACCCCGGCGGTAGCGCGCTGTTGTTCACGTTGTTGATGGCATCGTTATTTATCTGGCACCGCATGGAGGGCTCCATCGCCATTGATATGGTAAATACACCGCGCGTCGAAATTTTTTTTTGGGTAACGATTATGTTTTCGCAAACACTGGGCACCGCTCTCGGCGACTGGACCGCCGATTCGCTGGAGTTTGGCTATCTCGGCAGTGCGATTATTTTCGGCGGATTACTTGCAGCTATTGCCATCGCCTATTTCCGAACGACGATTTCGCGCACAATTCTTTTCTGGGTAGCATTTATTTTGACACGTCCGCTCGGCGCGGTAGTTGGCGACTGGCTGGATAAACCGCTTGCCGCTGGCGGATTGGCTTTAAGTCGCTACACGGCATCGCTGGCACTACTCGGCTGTATTGCGGCGTTAATATTTTTCGTTCAACACCGGCCCGCGCGCAGCGCCCATTAACACCAAGAACCAGCCGCAAAAAGCATCGCTGCAAATAACAATGTATTGCGATCGCAAATTGAATATTTCAATTAAGCATTTTTGCTCGGGTGACGATGAGATTAGTTATTTTAGCGTTGCGTCAAATAATTCAACCATTGTCTGCCAATGATGCTCTGCTTCTACCGCATCATAGGTCGAGATATCGCGGAATACCCAGCCATGCTTTGCCGGATAGGTCTCAATCTTATGTTCGACGCCGGCATTGGTTAACGCGTCCTCCAGCCGTTGCTTCATATCATTAGGAAACAACGGATCTGCTATTGCGCCAGCAACGTAGACTCGGGATTTAATATGCGGCGCGAGCAGGTGTGGACTATCCGGCGCGTCGGTCGCCAGCCTACCGCCGTGATAGGAAGCGGTCGCGACAATATCGTCAGGATAGGTTCCCGCAGCAGTGAGCGACATCTGACCGCCCATGCAATAACCAGTGGTACCGATACCGACTGATTTCACATCAGGCTGCGCCGCCAGATAATCGAGAAATGCGCGCGTATCAGCCATTACGTTTTGTGTTGTCACTCGAGTAAAAAATTTCTCCATGAATATCTTGCGCTGCTCCGGATCACTAAACACCACATTCGGGTCCATCGGCTCGTAAGGCCCGGATCGATAATACAAATCCGGAAGCAACACAAAATAGCCATAGGAGGCCAACCGCTGGCCGATCTCAAGCATAGCGGGACGAATGCCTATTCCATCCATATAAACAAGGATAGCGGGCCAGCTACTGCCGTGATTTGCCGGACGAAACACAAAGCTCCTGCAGCTTCCATCCTGTGTTTCGATTTGGATTTCATTCATGTGCGTACGCTCCCAATAACGATCGCCAATAAAAAAAATCCAATAGCGCCAACAAAAAATTTAACGTTTCGTCACACGCGCCAACCACGCATCAACTGCTTTCCAATATTGTTGACGCGGCTCGCCCGATACCGCAACTCCGTGACCCGCGCCAGGGATAATCAGATACTCATAAGATTTACCGAGCGCGATAAGGTCTTTCAGAACGCCAATGCTCCGGCCGGGTGGCACCATGCCGTCACGGTCGGCCATGATCCACAATCCGGGGATATTCAAACGCTGCAAATCCGGCGCCGGATCGGTGTCGGGAAATGCGAACTGTTGATTGGCGCGCGCGGCCAATACCTCGGCTTCGTCAGGCGTGGGACTGCCCTGCGGAAGAGTTACTGGAGTGCCGGTGAACCGTTCATAGCGCATGTTCTGGTGTACGGTTGTGGTAGGCGCCGTAATGAGCAACATGAAAGCGGCGTGACCATTGATCACAGCAGCTTTAGGCACAATCCAACCGGCTTGGCTCGTCCCCCAATATCCCACTTCTGCTGCATCGACCTCGGGCCGGGCGGCAAGAAACGACAACGCTGCCGACGCATCATTCGCCAGCAATTCCAGATTGTCCGGGCAGGTATTGCAAGGTCCTTCGTAATGTCCTGACGAATCGCCAATACCGCGTTTGTCGTAGGTCAACACCGCAAAGCCTGCGCGGGCGAAATGGTCGGCGCCGAAAAGCTTATAAATCCAGCGCCGCAGCGGACCAGAACCGTGAACCATGACAATACCCGGCACTTTGCCCGCCGCATTAGGCAGAAAAAGCGTGCCCGTCAGCTGTGCATCGCGGCTGTTGAAATGGATGGTAATTTCGCGATAACTCCGCGCTTGATCCCAATATTGCCACCCGCAAAACAACGCACCGAGAATCGCGCAGCTAAGCAAAAATCCACTACTCATCCGACGATATCTGTTCCGTGTGAGCCACCACGCAATCAGCGTAATCAACGCACCAATTGCCGGTAAAATAATTGAGAGTGGGAATGGCAATTCGCCAGAGCTCTGTAGCCAATACGCCATTCCGAACAAAACCCAAACGGGTCCGATCCAGCACGCTACAAATTTGAGAATTTTCATTATTTTTATCCTTAAAAATTTGAAGCTACCCATTCATGCGGAGCGACTGGATTGCCGCTCCGCAGGAAACTTACTGTGGCGTGAAATTTAATTGGAAATCGCCATCGGCTGTACGATAGCTGCTTGAATGAAAACTAATTACGCCACTGCTCGTTACCACATAGCGCTCCTCGGACGTGTCGATTAGCTGATTGCCGGTGTCGTAGGTCTTTTCTGTCGTATGAAAAATGGCGCTGTTAGCATCGTTTGGTTCGATCGCGTACGTCGTCACCGCTGTGTTCAGAATGACGGTTTTTGTTTGATCCTGATAGCTGGTTGAGTGCGATAACGTACCGGTATCCCCCACTTGGCCTGAGGTCGGCAGCGGTGACGACGAGGTGACAACCGTGTAAGTGCCATCGTCGTTATCGATATTGCCGAGCGGCAAATAATTCGAAGTGGAGTAATTCGTAAAATGACCAGTTAGCGGAAGTACATTGTTCTCAATAGTGATCGTCCCGGTCACCGTTATGGTATTAGCCAGTCCATTATGTCCTTCAAAGGTAGCGGCGACTGCCGGGCTGGAGGTTTGAGTTGCGGATCCACTCACTGCGTGTTCCGATGCTGTTCCAGTGACGGCGAGATTCACTTGATATCCATTTTGAATCAAGTTGGCATAGGCCTGAGCGATGGTTATCGATGGATTGGCTGTGACTGATCCACCACCACCCCCGCCCCCACCACCACAGGCGGCAATAGCGGAAAAAATCATGGTTACGAACAATGAACGTATTTTTGAACTCGGGGAAATAAGCATAAAAATCCTTTGTGCCGCTAAGGGCATCGATTGGGTCCATTTAAATTCAGCATCAACTGTATTTTTTATTGTCGCGCGTTAGTTATTGTTTTAACGGCCGCGCGATTCTATAAGAAAATCGGGCTGTGGATCAAAGAGGTGTGGCCGCGAATTTTGCGATCAACCTCATCATCCACCGGAATCCTTATAGCCTCCAAAAATCTGGCGCGGAACGCTCGTTAATTTATTGACACTCGAACAAAGAGATACGGAATCATGAACAAACTCACGACCTCTCTGAATCACTCAATTATTCGGGCGTTCTCCGTCGCCATACCATCGTCCACAATATTATTGTTCGCAGCCGTGTCATCTTTCGCTGCCGAACAACCACCGCTCCCCGAGAGCGACATCAAGTTTGCAGCAAAACCGAAATATGGGAGCCGATGCCGTGTGGTTACAACGATCCCAGTGAGCCGGTGAGTTTTCGAAATATTTGGGTGAGGACTCTATGACTCTTACGTATAAGTCAGCTTTCGATAAGTAGATTTTCCCGCTCACTAGCTGCGTTGGTTTGATAATTTTGCCAACAAGAAGCCAACGAAATTAACACAGCGGCTACCGACCAAGTAATTGAGCTTGTCATAAAGCTCGTTAAAAGTTCGAGCTTTTGTGGGATTTTCCGCTGCGGTTGTTTTTTCATTTCTCTACGGCCTTAACCAGCTCTCCCACCAACCCAGGTCCTCGATAAATAAATCCGGTGTACACCTGAACCAATTTCGCGCCCGCTGCGAATTTCTCCGTGGCATCGGCGCCCGACATAATCCCACCAACGCCAATGATCGGCAGCTTGCCATTTAATGCCTGCGCGAGTGCGCGAATGACTTCGGTGGATTTTTTGGTCAGCGGTGCACCGCTTAAGCCGCCGGCTTCGTTGCCATGCGGGAGATCTTTCACTGCATCGCGCGCGATGGTGGTGTTGGTGGCGATTACGCCATCGAGTTGATTGTCGATAAGTGCGGCAGCGACTTCACGAATATCATCGATGGCCATATCCGGTGCGATTTTCACGGCGAGCGGCACATAGCGGCCGTATTGCACCGCGAGCAATTGTTGCTCCTGCTTCAAACGTGCGAGCAATTGTTTGAGCGGCTCACCGAATTGCAGATCGCGCAGGCCTGGTGTGTTTGGCGACGATAAATTCACGGTGATGTATGACGCATAACGATACGCTTTGCGCATGCAAATCAAATAATCGTCGACGGCATTTTCCGCCGGGGTGTCCTTGTTCTTACCGATATTGATACCAAGCACGATATTATTTTTTTGCAGGAATGGCTGCGCGGCTTTGACGCGGTCGATCAGATAATCGACGCCCTTGTTGTTAAAACCCATGCGATTAATGATCGCGCTCGCTTGCGGCAAACGAAACAAACGCGGTTGCGGGTTACCCGGTTGCGGACGCGGCGTAACCGTGCCGATCTCAATAAAACCAAACCCGAGCGCGGCCAGACCTTCGATGTAATCGCCGTTTTTATCGAGACCGGCAGCGAGGCCGACTGGATTTGGAAAATCGATGCCCATTACCGTGATCGGTCGCGCCGGCACCGGCTTGGCAATGCACGAACTGATGTGTAAACGCGCAGCCAATTGCAGTGCATCGAGCGCGAGATAATGAGAGGTTTCGGTGGGCAGGCGAAATAATAAATTGCGGACGAACGAATACATGCGGCAACTCAGTCAAATGACGGGCAAACGAATAAGGCGGAAGGATACCTCAACCCGCCTCGTCGTGCTGACTGCGTTGCGCAAGATCGAGCAACTCGCGAATCGCGACGCCGTATAATGCGAATTCTTTCGCCTCGGTGCCCTGCACTTCAAGCAACAAGGCGCGCCAGCGTTCGACCAGCGCGTGTTGTTGCTGCAACCAGCGCGAAATACACGTTTCGACATCGCCCTTCTCGCACATATGACGCATGGCGCCGACTGCCAGCTTGCGCATTTGCCATTCGAGATCATCGCGAAATGCTTCGCGCTGTTGCGATTGCCAATGATTTTCTACCTTCAACTCGGCAATTTGTTTTGCGAACAGATCGAGTTCGAGTTCTTGGGCGATGGCGAAATAAACCTCGGCGACTTTTTGCACCGGCGCGTTGATCGACGCCGCTGCGTCGATAATACCGAGGCATGCGTACAACAGATTGGCGACGGCCGCATAATTGGCAATACCGTCCGGTACCTGCGCATCGGCAAAGCGCTGATAGCGTGCTCGGTAATCTTCGAGTAAACGACCAACCAGCAATTGCGGCAAAGCCAGATATAAATCTTGCAATGGCTGTTGGAAACGTTCGACTTCGCGCACCGGTTCCAGATTGACGCGGCGATTGCGAATGAACCAGCGCGTCGCACGTCGCACCATGCGCATCTGAATCGCGAGCAATTCCAATTGTGTGGCAGCATCGCTATCGAGCGCTTCGAGTTCATGCCGGCGCGCGTGTAATTGAAAAACTTCACGCGCGGTGACGAACGCGCGCGCGACTTCCACCGCATGCGCACCGGTCGATTGCGACATGCGCTCGGCGAAAGTAATGCCCATCATGTCGACAATTTCGTTGGCTACCTGAGTCGCAATAATCTGCTGGCGCAGGCGATGCGATTCAATTGCCGCACGGTAGTGCTCGCAAAGCAGTGTCGGAAACGCACCGAATAGCGCACGCGATAGCAATGGATCATTCGCCACCGCTTCCACCGCAAGCTCCGTTTTCAGCAATGCTTTGGTGTACGACATCAACAACGATAATTCTGGACGGGTCAGCGCTTTACCCGCGGATTTACGCTGCACCAGCGACTCATCGTCAGGCAGAAATTCCAGCGCGCGATTTAACATGCCGTTATTTTCCATCTGATGCATGAGGCGTTGGTATTCACCGGCGCGCTCGCTTGCCTCGCGCTCGGCCAGGCTCAGCGCGAGCGTTTGCTGAAAGTTGTGGCGCAATACCAGTTTGGCGACGTCGTCGGTCATGCTGCCGAGCAATTCGCGCCGCTGTTTCTCCGTCATATCGCCAGCGCGCATCACCGCGTTCAAGGCGATTTTGATATTGACCTCGTGATCGGAACAATCGACCCCGGCCGAGTTATCGATGAAATCGGTATTGCAGTGTCCGCCGTGCAGCGCGAACTCGACGCGTCCGAGTTGCGTGCAGCCGAGGTTGCCGCCTTCGCCGATCACTTTACAGCGCAAATCGCGGCCATTAACGCGCACCGCATCGTTGGCTTTATCGCCGCAGTCGGCGTTCGATTCGTGACTCGCTTTAACGTAAGTGCCGATGCCGCCATTCCACAATAAGTCAACCGGCGCCTTCAGCAATGCCGTAATCAATTCCGTCGGTGTCAATTGCTCGGCATCGATCGCAAAGCACTGTTTCATTTCCGCGCTGATCGGAATTGATTTCGCGCTGCGTCTGAAAATACCACCGCCCTGCGAAATCAGTGCGGCGCTGTAATCTTCCCAGCTCGAGCGCGGCAAGTTGAACAGGCGTTCGCGCTCGGTGAAACTCGCCGCGGCATCAGGATTCGGATCGATAAATATATGCATGTGATTGAACGCAGCAAGCAGACGCGTATGGCGCGACATCAACATGCCATTACCGAATACGTCGCCCGCCATATCACCGATGCCAATTACGGTGAAATCTTGACTGCGAACATCGATACCGACTTCGCGAAAATGCCGTTCAACTGAAATCCAGGCGCCGCGCGCGGTGATGCCCATTTTCTTATGGTCATAACCGACGGAGCCGCCCGAGGCAAACGCATCACCGAGCCAAAAATTGTAGTGATGAGAAATTTCATTCGCGATATCGGAAAAACTCGCGGTGCCTTTATCCGCCGCCACCACCAAATAAATATCGTCCGGGTCTTTGCGCACGACATCGGGCGGCGGCACCACATGACCATCGCTGGTGTTATCGGTTAAATCCAGCAAGCCCTGCACAAAAATGCGATAGCACGCGATGCCTTCGTGCTGCATCGCATCGCGGTCGCCCTGCGGCGGACGTCGCACAACGAAACCACCTTTCGCTCCGGTCGGCACGATCACCGCATTTTTCACATTTTGCGCTTTGACCAGGCCCAGCACTTCGGTCCGATAATCCTCTTGTCGATCGGACCAGCGCAATCCACCGCGCGCGACACGGCTGGTGCGCAAATGCACACCTTCAACGCGCGGCGAATACACGAAAATCTCGTACATCGGGCGCGGCAATGGCAAATCGGGAATTTGTTGCGAATCGAGTTTGAACGAAAAATAATTTTTTGCCTTACCGCTATCGTCGCGTTGAAAATAATTGCAGCGTACCGTCGCGCGCAACAACGCTACATACTGACGAATAATGCGATCCTCGCTCAGATTTTCGACCGCATCGAGCGCGGCAATAATGCGCACCTCCAATTTATTTTCACGTTCGGTGCGTTCATCGTCGCTGCCGGAAAATTTCGGATCGAAGCGCACATTAAATAACTGCACCAATATCTGCGTAATGGTGAGATGACGTAATAGCGTGTCGGCAATATATTCGTTGCTGAAACTGAACTGTATTTGCTTCAGATAGCGTGCATACGAACGCAACATGGCGACATCGCGCCAACCGAGTCCAGTACCGAGCACCAATTTGTTGAACGCATCGTTTTCCGCGTCGCCGTACCAGATGCGCGCGAATGCTTCCTGGAAATTGCCTTTGACCTCGTTAATTTCGATGCCTTGCGCCCAGCCATAAAACAACACGAATTCGTGAATCCAAATTTGCGTGCCGCATTTGCGTTTTATGCCATAGGAGCGTTCGGCAATAACACGCAGGCCGAGGTTTTCCAAAATCGGCATCACATCGGATAACGGCAGCGGTGCATTCAGGTGAAACAGCCGAAAACGCGCGGTCTGATCGTTATCGCCGAGGCTGCGATAAAAACTCATTGCGACATCGTTGTCGGAGACCAGATTTGCCATCTTGCGAATATCGGCCACCGCCGCGCGCGGCTGATAATCGTCCTGATATGCGATCGGAAACGCTTCGCCGTATTCGGTTGCGGCGGCAAGCCCCTGCTCTTCGCCGAACTCCTCAACGAGATGATTGCGCAAATGATCCTGCCAGCTCAGACATGCCTGCACGATATCCTGCTGCAGCAATTCAACGTCGCGCTCCTCCACATGCTTTGGATCGGTGCGCAATACAAAATGCGTACGCGTTAACACCGACTCCGAAAAGAACGTCGCGAACTCGGCTTCGCTGGCGCCGAATGCCTCGCACAATATGCCCTGCACTTTGGTGCGCAATTGCGTGTTATAGACATCGCGTGGCATATAAACGAGGCAATTGACGAATTTATGCTGATGATCGTGGCGCACGAATAATCGCACCAGGCGCCGCTCCTGCATCTGCAAAATGGCGATCGCGGTTTCAAACAGCTCATCGATGCTGCTTTGAAATAATTCATCGCGCGGATGCACTTCGAGAATGCGCGCCAGCTCGCTACGTTCGTGGCTGCGCTCCGAAAAATTAGCGCGCGCAATCACCGCTGCAACTTTCTGTCGAATCACCGGAATCAACAGCGGCGACATCGTGTAAACACGCGACGTATAAAGACCCAGAAAGCGATGCTCACCGCTGATGCGGCCCTGCTCATCGACTACGCGTACACCGACGTAATCCGGATAAACACGTCGATGCACGCGCGCGCGCACCGCCGATTTCGAAAAATGTAACCGCAACGGCGCTGACTCGCTCTCGTGCGCCTGCATGATTTCGAGCTGCAAATCGGCAGCGCCCGACGATTCGCGCTCCTTCAACAGACCCAGGCTGGCGGTGGCATCGCGCTCGACGACGACATTGTTTTCGCGATAAGCGGCATGCAAATATTCATACCCTAGAAACGTAAAATTGTCCGCGACAATCCATTGAATGAATGCGCAAATTTCTTCGGCGGGGTAAATATTTTTTTCGCTATCGCTGGGTAAGCGAATAACGCATTCATCGGAGGCTTGTTGCGCGCGATTGCGCATGGGCTCGAAATCGCTGACGACAATACTCACCTCACGCAGTACATCACGCAGTGCTTCCTCGAGCGCTACGATTTGTTCTGGCTGGCTGTGGCGGGAAATTTCCAGATAGATAAATGCTTCGGCGGAAATATTCGGGCCGAGTTCGCTGTGGCGTGGCAGCAACGATTGCAATTGAAAATTGTCGCGTCGCACGCGTAGCGATGCCGAATGAATCGTAAATATCGTGATATTGCGCGAATTCAATTCGCTGCGCACCGAATCAAGCGCGAACGGTACATCGGGGCAGATGATGGCAATCACGGTATGGCCGATCTGCCAGCCATGACGTTCGAATTCGGGATTTAGCGCGCGCACCTTCGAGCGCGTGTTGTCGTAATACTGCAAGAAATGCCAGCTGCCATAGGTGGCGGCATACAGGTCATCGAGCGAGCGACCGCGCAATTCATCGACAGGGAAATTTTCGTAAAACTGGCCCGCGAATTCAGCGACCGGCCCGGCCTGCGCCGGCGGCAGTCGCCGATCGATTTCAGTGACGAGTTGCCTGATCAGGGTATGTTGGCTCTGGTGCCAGTCCATGATATGTCCCTCGCTGCCATGAGCTGGCTAGAATAGAGCACTCGGGGGGCAATTGCAGCCGGAACTATCTAGCAATGCCCAGTCAAACGATGGTCGAGCCAAACCATGGCCGAGTCAAAGCATGACGGCTGCAATCGCTGCGACAAATTGCGTAATATTTCCCAACAAAAAGCCAAATCGGCGACTTCAATTCTTTTAAGGATCGACATGAATCATTTCGATCGATTGCGCGAACTACACCACTGGCTGAGCACCCGCATCATCGGCCAGGAAACACTACTCGAACGTTTATTGATCGCATTGCTCGCCGATGGCCATTTGTTGGTTGAAGGCGCGCCCGGCCTCGCCAAAACGAAAGCGATAAAAACGCTGGCGGAAGGTATCGACGCCGATTTCCATCGAGTGCAATTTACGCCTGATTTATTACCGGGAGATATCACCGGCACCGACATTTATCGCCCTGAAAGCGGTACGTTCTCATTTCAGCCGGGGCCGATATTTCACAACCTGGTGTTAGCCGATGAAATCAACCGCGCGCCGGCAAAAGTGCAATCGGCATTGCTCGAAGCGATGGCCGAGCGCCAGATTTCCGCGGGCCGCCACACGTATCCGCTGCCGCAATTATTTCTGGTGATGGCGACGCAAAATCCGATCGAGCAGGAAGGCACGTATCCGCTACCCGAAGCGCAGCTCGATCGTTTTTTGATGCATGTGCGCGTCGCGTACCCGGATGTCGATGCCGAGCGTAAAATCCTGCAGCTCGCGCGCGCCGAAGCGCAACAAGTAGCGCAACCACTCACGGAAAAAATTTCTCAACAAACAATTTTCGAAGCACGCGCGGCCACGTTGAAATTACATATGGCGCCGGCGGTCGAGGAATACATCGTGCAATTAGTGATGGCGACGCGGCAGCCCAGAAATTATGACGCCCAGCTCGGCGGCTGGATCGAATTCGGCGCCAGTCCGCGCGCCACCATCGCGCTCGATCGCTGCGCTCGTGCGCGTGCGTTTCTCGCCAATCGCGATTATGTCAGCCCCGACGATGTGCAAGACGTCTGCGCGGATGTATTCCGCCATCGTTTGATTTTAAGCTTCGACGCCGAGGCGAGCGGTATCGATGTCGATGCGGTGATCGCGCGTGTTCTCGAATTGGTTCCTGTTGCGTAAATGAAATTCCCGTTCTTCGGAAGTGACTCGAATAATTCTCTCCCTTTCACAAAGGGGGGCGAGGGAGAATTTAATGTCTCGCGGCAAATCCCCCCTGCCCCCCCTTTTAATAAAGGGGGGAATCTACTTCCATTGCGCGGCGCGTATTGCGAACTCGCCGAATTAACCGGCGCGCGCTTTGTCGCCAGTGATTGGTTGCTGCAACAACGACAGCCAGCGACGCGCGTATTGAGCGGACGCATGCGTACCGCGTTGCGTGGTCGCGGTCTCGAATTCGAAGAAGTGCGCGCCTATCAAGCGGGAGATGATGTGCGCGCGATCGATTGGCGCGTGACCGCACGCAGTGGCCGTACATTTACGAAATTATTTCGCGAAGAACGCGAGAAGCCATTGCTGATTGTCGTCGATCAGCGCCAGCCGATGTTTTTCGGCAGCAGCCATTGCTTCAAATCAAAACTGGCCGCCTATCTCGGCGCATTGCTCGCGTGGTCCGGTCTCGAACAGGGCGATCGCGTCGGCGGTCTGGTGATTGGCAATAACGAACGTCGTGAAATTCGCCCGCGGCATACGCGTAAAACCGCGATGCTGTGGCTAAATACCCTGCTCCATTTCAATAGCGCGCTGCGGCGCGATACACAATTGGCGGGATTGGCTGACTCACCATTGGATGCAGCCGCACAATCGCTATCGATTGCGTTGACTGAGCTGCGCCGCATTGCGCGGCCGGGCAGTGCGATTTATTTAATCAGCGATTTTGCCGGTATCGAGCAGCCATCGATGCGCGATCAATTACATGCGCTGGCGCGTCATTGTGAAATCACCGCGCTGTTTATATTCGATCCATTGGAAATCGAATTGCCGGCCCCGGCCCTGTATACCGTCACCGATGGTCAGCAGCGCTTCACACTCGATAGCGGCGATCAACAATTGCGGGTAAAGCATCGCAATGCATTTGCTCGACATCGCGCGCAGGTGCAACAGTTGATGAATGCGCTCGCGATTCCATTGCTCGACATCAGCACCGCGTTGCCGCTGTTATCGCAACTCGCGCCGTTACGGAAGCGCGCGCCATGAACGGTACCGATCCGCTCGCGCAATTACGCGATATTCATCTGCCGCCACCCATTGGCTGGTGGCCACCTGCACCGGGATGGTGGCTTCTCGCCGCACTCGTTTCAACTGCGCTGCTGGCAATTGTCGTTTGGGCGGGGCGACGGTATCGACAGCGTCGTTACCGCCGTTTGGCATTACGGCAATTGCGCGCGCTGCACCGGCAATGGCAAACGCAACGCGACGATGCGCAATTCGTGCAAGCGATCAATCGCTTATTGAAGCAATGCGCACTGGCGGCATTTCCACATAGCGAAGTAGCGATATTGAGCGGCGCCGAGTGGCTGGAATTTCTCGATCGTCGATTGCGCAAACCGCGTTTCACCGAACCCAATCTGCGCGCGCTGGCAAATATTTATCGGCCTGCGCCGCCAGAAATTCCAGCCGAGGCATTATTTTCAGCCGCCGAATATTGGATTCGGAGGCATCGGTGTTAGGTTTCGATTATCCGTGGGCAGCACTGCTCGCCCCGCTGCCACTGCTGATTTATATGCTGTTGCCGCGCGCGACTCAGCAGCAGGCTGCGTTACGGGTGCCATTTTTTTCTCAGCTCGAATCTAACGAATCAACTATGCCGCGCCACTTGCGTCGCCCGCTACGTTGGTCGTTACTGCTGCTGTGGTGGCTGTTATTAATTGTCGCCGCCTGCGCGCCGCATTGGCTCGGCGATGAAATCGCCTTGCCGAACAATGGCCGCGATTTGATGCTCGCGGTCGATCTGTCCGGCAGTATGCAAATTCCCGATATGCAAATCGATAACGAGCGCGTCGAGCGTCTGGTAGCGGTGAAAGCCGTGGTCGACGATTTCATCAAGCAGCGCCGCGGCGATCGACTCGGCCTGATCGTATTCGGTACCCAGGCTTATGTGCAGGCACCGCTGACTTTCGATCTCGCTACCGTCGGTCGTTTTCTGCGAGAAGCACAAATCGGTTTTGCCGGTGAGGAAACTGCCATCGGCGACGCAATTGGGCTGGCGATCAAACGTCTGCGCGAACGACCGGGCGATCGGCATGTGTTGATTCTGTTGACCGATGGCGCCAGCAATGCGGGCAATGTCACGCCCGCCGCCGCGGCGAAACTCGCGGCAGAAAATCACATTGTCATTTACACCATCGGTATCGGCGCCGACGAATTGATCGTGCCGGGACCGTTCGGTACCAGCTTTGGCGCGCACCGCGTCAATCCTTCGCAGGATCTCGATGAAAATGCGTTGAAAAATATCGCGATGTTGACCGGCGGAAAATATTTTCGCGCGCGCAATCCGCAGGAACTCGTCGGCATCTATCGCTTGCTCGATTCGCTTGAGCCAGTCGCGGATAAATCGCAAACCTTTCGGCCGCAGCGCGCATTATTTTATTGGCCGCTCGGCGCGGCCTTGGCGTTGAGTTTTATTGCCGCGCTGCGATTACGTCCTTGGCGCAATGGGCACGAAGCGAGGCAGATACTGTCGTGAATACGCTCGCGCAATTTCATTTTTTACGCCCGGGGTGGCTGCTATTGTTGTTACCCGCGATTGCGCTGGCGTTTTTGCTATGGCGGCAGCGCAGCAGCGGCGCGAATTGGCGACGTGCGATTGCGCCGGAACTCATCGATTATTTGATCGAACCCGCACGCGAACAGCAACGACACTGGCCGTGGTTGCTATTGATGGCGTGGTCGATAGCGATCGCTGCGATAGCGGGACCGACATGGGAAAAAATACCGCAGCCAGTGCTGCAAAAACGCGACGGTTTGGTGATCGTGCTCGATCTATCGCTATCGATGTATGCGCAGGATATTCAGCCCTCGCGATTGCAACGCGCACGCTATAAGGTGCTTGATATATTGCAGCGACGTCATGAAGGTTTGACCGGTTTAGTGGTTTATTCCGGCGATGCGCATGTGGTCGCGCCGTTAACCGATGACACCGCGACCATTGCGAATCTGGTGCCGGCATTATCGCCGGCGATGATGCCGGCATACGGCAGCGATCCGATCGCAGCGGTCGATAACGCCGAAGAATTATTGCGCAATGCCGGCTTCGAGCGCGGCCGCGTATTATTGATCAGCGATGAAATTAGTACCGATAATATTAACGACCTCGCTGCACGTTATCGCGGTAAATCCTGGCAATTATCGATTATCGGTGTCGGTACCGAACAAGGCGCGCCGATTCCATTACCGGGCGCTGCCAATGGGCAGAGCGGCTTTTTCAAACAAGCCAATGGCACGATTGCGGTCGCGCAACTGCATCGCGAGCGGTTTATCGAACTCGCCAATAAAACCCACGCGCGCTACAGCGATATTCGTCTCGATGACAGCGACCTCAATGCAGTGTTACCGAACACAGTAAGCGAGCCGAATGAGATACGCACGGTACAGCGCGAATTCGATCAATGGCGCGAACGTGGGCCGCAATTAGTGTGGTTACTATTGCCGCTGGCGGCGCTGACATTTCGACGCGGTTGGTTACTCGTTTTATTGCTATTACCCATCAGCACGCCGAGCCACGCTCTCGAATGGCCGTCGTGGGCGCCACAAGGGTTATGGCAAACGCCAGATCAACACGCGCAACAACTACTGCAGAACGGCAACGCAAAAAAAGCTGCCGCGGAATTTCGCGATCCGGCCTGGCGCGGTGCCGCGCAATATCGCGCAGGCGATTATCAAGCTGCCGCGCAAACACTGGGCGCGGTCGATAGCGCCGATGCGCAGTACAATCGCGGCAACGCTTTAGCGCGCGCAGGAAAATTGCAGGATGCTATCGCCGCCTACGACGCCGCGCTGAAAAAAAATCCGCAGTTGGAAGACGCAGCAGCCAATCGCGAATTAGTCGAAAAATTATTGCAGCAACAGCAAAAAAATCCGACACAGCAGGATTCGTCAGCGCAACAAAACAATCAGTCGTCATCGCAGCAAAATCAGTCCTCGCAAAATAGTTCTTCGCAAAACAATGGCTCGGCGTCCAACCAATCCACCAACAATCCATCTGCCGGAAATCCGTCTGCCGACAGTTCATCTGCAAACAAGCAAGCCGCCGACAACGATAATTCATCAAGCACGCAGGGCCAGAACAAAAATAGCCAGCAAAATGCCGGCAATAACAATCAAACCAATAGCGAAAGCGAACAACACGATAAAGCAGGCGTGCAAAATGGCGAGCAAAAACCAGCCCGCGAAAATGCCAACAATGGCGATCAAGCAACCGCAGCAACAAAATCGCCGGATTCGGACGCGAAAACTCAATCCGCCGCCGCAGCTCCCGATCACGCGCAACAAATGCAGCAGCGCGCTACCGAACAATGGCTGCGTCAAATCCCCGATGATCCTTCCGGTCTGCTGCGGCGCAAATTTATTTATGAAAATCGCCAGCGCGAACGCAACGCATCGCCGCGCTCCGATCAGCCGGCGTGGTGATTTCTTATGACGACAACGATGATGATGCCGCGAATTTTATTAAGCTTGTTACTGTGTATTTTTGTGGCGAATACGCACGCGGCTGTTAAAGCAACGGCAGCGGTCGATCGCACCGTGATAACGCAAGGTGATTCATTCATTCTGACCGTTCGTATCGATGATACCGGCGGCTACGATGCGCCGGACTATCGCCCGCTCGAAAAAGACTTTCAGATTTTTGGTTCGAGTCAAAGCAGCCAGCACGTGATTAACAACGGTCGCATCGAGTCGGCCACGGAATGGCAAGTCACATTGGTGCCAAATCGCAGCGGCCAGCTCGTTATTCCGGCACTGACCGTGGCTGGCACAACGACGGCCCCAATCGCAGTGCACGTCAATCCGGCCAATTCAAATTCAACCGCGGCGGACGCGGACGAACCGGTATTTATCGAAGTGCAAACCGATCGCAACACGGTGTATGTGCAGCAGCAACTATTGTTAACCGCGCGAGTTTTTATCGCGGAACCGCTCAGCGATATGCAGCTGACCAAACCCGAATTCGACAATGCGAATGTCAAACAGGTATCGGAAACCACTTTTCAACGCACGCTCAACGGCACTACCTATGAAGTGCATGAATTGGTCTACGCAATTTTTCCGCAGCAGCCCGGTGAGTTAACGATTCCCGAATTGGTATTCAGCGCAGTTGAAGCAACACGACCACGTTCGTTATTTGATTTTCCGGGACAAGGTCGCGCGTTGCGCAGACTGAGCCGACAATTGCAGGTTCACATTAAACCGGTGCCGAAATCGTTTACCGGCAGCGTATGGTTACCTGCACGCAATCTGACGCTGAGCGAAAGCTGGAACGGCGATCCGCATCATGCGACGGTGGGCGAATCGATAACGCGCAATATCGCTGTGCGCGCCGATGGTTTGCCGGCCGCGCAATTGCCCGCGATCGAACAACCGACACTCGACAATGCAAAAATGTATGCCGATCAACCGGCGCTCGACGATCAGCAGGATGCCAGCGGTATTCACGGAAAACGCGTCGATAAAGCGGCGATGATTCCGACACGGGTCGGTCGCCTGCAATTGCCGGAAGTACGCGTGACGTGGTGGGACATCGATAGCGATTCGGAAAAAGTCGCAACGCTCGCCGGACAAACTTTTCAAATCGGCGCGGGCGCAACATTGAACAATACCGACAACACAAATAACTTGAGCGCGATGGCACCTGCCGGCCAATCCGAGGCTAACGAACAGCCAACACAAGCTGCTAGCAAAGAATCTAACGGTTTAACTCAGGCGCAACCTATTCCAGCAAGCACCAGAACTCATCTGCTGTGGCAAATTGCGGCCGCCGCATTCGCATTGCTGTGGCTGACGACGCTGCTGCTCTATATGCGCCTGAAAACATCATTGCGAACATCCGCCGTAGCGACAGAGCGTAGCGCGCGCATTGCCGCCGATGAGGATAGTGCTTGGCGTGATTTCAAAGCGGCGTGTCGCGCTAATGATCCCAACGCGGCACGCGGCACGCTACTCCGCTGGGCGCGGATTCATTTCGCGGATTCACAATTGTTTACCTGCGAGCAATTACTACGTGCTGCCGATAATCAGCCATTCGCGCTCGCCTGGCAGCAATTGGAAAATCGTCTCTACGGTACCAGGCCCGACAGCGGGGAATGGAATGGTGAAACGTTGCTCGAGGCAGCGAAGGGATTGAAAGGCGCTTCGAAGAATAAACCGGCGACGACAGATCAACTGCCGCCGTTGTATCCGGTTCGATAAAAATTACGCTGCGGTGTGTAGACCGCACTCGGCGTTATCGGCCAATTTGGTGGGATCGAAATAATGTTTGCAGGTCGGTAATTCGAAACGGTCCATGTAATCCTGAATTTGTTCCGCATTCCAACAGAACAGCGGTGCGACGCGCAGCAGTCCCCGGTTGTCCCAGCTCACGATATCGAGCGTTTTACGAAACTCGGTTTCTTCGCGACGAATGCCGGTCAGCCAGATTTTCGGCTTCAGTTCATCAAGCGCCCGCTGAAACGGTTCGAGCTTTACCTGCCGCACGAATTCGGCATGCAACGCGGGGTTATCGTCCGGGTGCGGAATACCGCCCATCAATGCGTTGCGGCGCTCTGCCGTCATTTGCGGCGTGTAGATATGCATATGGAGATGCAACTTCTGAATCAGTTGCTCGGCGACACGGTACGCATCCGGCATGTTGTAACCGCTATCGACCCAGACGATGGGCATATCTGGTTGGATTTGCGTGACGAGGTGCAACATCGCCGCCGAGTTGGGCGAAAAACTGGTGGTGGTAATCACCGACTGATTTTGCTGCAGCGCCCAGCGCACGATGTCCTCGGCGGCGAGGTCTTTCAATTCGGCGTTGATTTTGTCTAGATCGAAATTCATTGATGCTCTCTAGCTACGCGAACATTGCCGTTGCACATATGACCGCTGCAGACATGGCCGTTCGGTTCAGATTGATGGGCAGCGAGTAAATACCAGCAATAAAACGCCCAACAGGGGCTTGCACTATATGGGAAAACTCTATTTCGATCAAATAGTTAAACTATATAAGCTCAGAACCTGCGCGCTGCGATTGAATGTTGCAGCGCCGAATCAATAAGTTAGCGCACCACGCAAATCAGTGCGCCAACTCTATCCCAAGCGATCAATTGTGAGTAGCGCTTAGCCCAGCAAATCGGCAATTCCGTCGATTTCATTGAAATGTGCGGTTGCCGGCACGAGCAAAACCTCATCGGCGCCCGCTGCGCGCAGATTGGCAATGCCCTCGCGAATAGCCGCCGGCGTATGACGCGTCATCGATTCGGCGAAGCCACGAGCAAAACCCTCATCGGCGAATTTCATGTAGTTGTAGGTGTACGACTGCAAATCTTCTTTGGCATTCGGCGATAGCGAATACCAAAAACTACCGATCAGATAGGGCTTCTCGGTACGACCACTCGCCTGCCAAGCTTCGCGCGCCGTGTTAAAAATCATCTCGTGCCCCTCGCGATCACCCGCCATCGACGCACCATAAATGCCGTGCGCCCACTTTGAGGCTCGCGTAATTGCTTTCGGTCCCATGGCGCCGGCGTAAATGGGAATATCGGCACCCTGCGGCGACTGCGGCCCGATCGATCCCGATCCCTCGAATATTTGTTCGCCGCGCCATACCTTGCGCATTGTCGCGACCTGCTCGTCCATCCGTTGATGGCGATAATCGAACGATGCGTCGACCGCACGATAATCGTTGGGGCGTCCGCCAACCCCAACTGTTACGCCGACTCGTCCATTCGCGATGATATCCAGCGTCGCGATTTGCTTAGCGGTAAACACCGCCGATCGCATCGGCAACACATACAGCGCTGGAATGATGCGCACGCGTTCGGTTACAGCGGCACATGCGCTCAACATCGTATGCATTTCATAAGAATTGTCGGTAATCCGTTCGCCGCAAGACAAGCTATCGAATGGGCCGTTATCAATTTTTCTTGCCCAGGTAAGAATTTCCTCGCGACCGAAATCACGCACCATGTAAGGCATGCACAGACCTATCTTCATCGCTGTCTCCGATTTACGAGCAATTATCTTTATTGGCGAGATCGAGATATTGGCGAACGGTACTTACATTGAAAGATTGACGAAGGATTGGCTTTCAATCGAACAATGCCCGTGCACTTTCACCGACAAAACCACGATATTGCAGAAAGCGTAACCGTTTAGCCTTTTCTTTGAAATCGCCCGGTGCCTCAGAGCCGAATTTACTGCGGATCAATGCTTCTAGATTTGCTTGCCAATCGATGTCACTTTCCTGCATAACACGCGCAACGAGCGCATCGGCGATACCGCGTTCACGCAACTCAATGCGAATACGCAGTGGACCATAGAGTCGTTGCGCGCGGCTGTGCAAATACGCTTCGGCAAAGCGTTGATCGCTCTGCAGACGCTCGTCGCGCAAACGATCGATTTCAATACGCACGCGCTCGGCATCGTCAAAACGAGCGCATAGCTTGCGTTGCAATTCTTGGTAGGAATGTTCGCGGCGGGCCAGCAAATCCATTGCCGCCCGCCGGATATCGGCAGGCCGAATCTCTGTGAGATTAGGAGCGCTCACCGCGCACCGTTATTCTTCGGTTTCCAGCTGAGTCGATTTCTCGCTGATCGGTGGCAGCGGCGCACTCAATAATTCGGTGCGAATATCAGTTTCGATGATTTCGCTGATTTGCGGATTTTCTTCGAGAAATTTCGCCGCGTTCGCTTTGCCCTGGCCGATCTTGTCGCCTTTATACGAATACCACGCGCCGGATTTTTCGATCAGGTTCAGCTTAACGCCGAGATCGATAACCTCGCCCATTCGATAGATGCCTTTGCCGTACATAATCTGAAACTCAGCCTGACGGAACGGCGGCGCCACCTTGTTCTTAACTACTTTGACTCGGGTTTCGGAACCCGTTACCTCTTCGCCATCTTTCACTGCACCGGTACGACGGATATCAAGGCGCACTGACGAATAAAACTTCAACGCATTACCGCCCGTGGTGGTCTCGGGGTTGCCGAACATCACACCGATTTTCATGCGGATCTGGTTGATGAAAATCACCAAGCAATTAGTTTGCTTGATGGTGCCGGTCAGCTTGCGCATCGCCTGACTGAGCAGACGCGCCTGCAGGCCGACGTGCGAATCGCCCATCTCGCCTTCGATCTCCGCTTTCGGCACCAGCGCCGCGACAGAGTCAACCACCAGGACATCGACCGCTCCGGAGCGCACCAGCATTTCAGCGACTTCCAGTGCCTGCTCGCCGGTATCGGGTTGCGAGACGATCAAATCGTCAATGTTAACGCCGAGTTTTTCGGCATAAATCGGATCGAGCGCGTGTTCCGCATCGATGAACGCGGCGGTGCCGCCCATTTTTTGCGCCTGGGCGATGACCGACAACGTCAACGTGGTTTTGCCGGACGACTCCGGTCCATAAATTTCAACGATACGTCCGCGCGGCAGACCGCCGACTCCAAGCGCAATATCCAGCCCAAGCGAACCGGTGGAGATCACTGGAATGGCAAATTGCGAGTGATCGCCCATGCGCATCACAGTGCCTTTGCCAAATTGGCGTTCGATTTGCGAAAGAGCGGCGCTCAGTGCTTTCTGTTTGTTGTCGTCCATCCGGGTAGTCCTCGCGCTGGTGAACTGGAAAATGATTCGGAGCGATTAAAGCAAATTACTGTATGAATGAACAGTGGTTTGATGACATTTTTTTCCTCTGCCGAATCATCGCCCCAGTGCCCGTAAATCCTGATCAGAAACAAGATTTTCTGCGCAGTCCCACCGTGTCGGTGTTCCGATCTAGAGACTGTTGCGCACTTCCGCGAGCAGCTCGTACGAATGCAAACGTGCAGAGTGGTCGTAAATTTGGGCGGTGACAATCAACTCATCCGCCTGCGTTTCCGCGATCAACGTCTGCAAGCCCTGCTTGATCGTTGCTGGCGCGCCGACGATGGCACACGCCAGCGTACGTGCAATCTGTTGTTTCTCCTGCGGCGACCACAACAGCTCGATATCGTCGATGGGCGGATTCAACTCGCCCGGTGTGCCGCGTAGCAAATTCAAAAATTGCAGTTGCGCCGAACTGAATAAACGCTTCGCTTCGGCATCGCTATGCGCCGCAAACACGCCAGCGCCCACCATCGCATAGGGTTTTTCCAACACGGCTGACGGTTGAAAATATTGGCGATAGATTTTCAGCGCGGGCAATAAATAATCCGGCGCAAAATGCGAAGCGAAAGCAAATGGCAATCCGAGTTTCGCCGCCAGCTGCGCACTGAATAAACTCGACCCCAGCAGCCACACCGGCACGTTCAAACCAGCACCAGGGACAGCGCGCACGGCTTGACCCGGCTGCGCGGGTTGAAAATACGCACGCAATTCCTGCACATCATCGACAAAGGTATCGACGCTGCCATTTAAATTTCGGCGTAGTGCACGCGCCGTTTGCTGATCGGTTCCCGGTGCGCGCCCGAGGCCGAGATCGATGCGTCCCGGATACAACGCTGCGAGCGTGCCGAATTGTTCCGCAATGACCAGCGGCGCGTGATTTGGCAACATGATGCCGCCGGCGCCGACACGAATCGTCTGTGTACCAGCGGCAACGTGCGCGATCACTAACGATGTCGCCGCGCTGGCAATGCCCGTCATGTTGTGATGTTCGGCCAACCAGTAACGCTGATAGCCCCAGCGTTCGGCGTGTTGCGCCAGATCGCGAGAATTCGCGAATGCCGTTGCCGCCGTGCTGCCGCGCGCAATGGGAGAAAGATCGAGTACCGAAAAGGGAATCATAAACGCCAACTTGTTAAATCGATGACAAGCATGATCGAAGAAACAACAGCGCAAGTACAGATTTAACCCTTATGACAGGCTGCTGTTGCGACTGATTAATTTGATATTTTTTGTAGTAATTCCGATTTATCGCAAGGCGAACGATCCACCAAGCACATTCATGGATAAGTGACAGAACGCACGCACGCTTTGCCTACGCCAGCATCAATCATTGGGTCCTCGCGGCGCAGTTACCGGTCATCGCAGCGATACCGTACAATCGCCCGCTCATGTTTAAACACCTCTTTCTCATCGTTCCGCAAGGTTGCCGCAATGACTTCGATTCAGGCCCCGAACGTCGATGCCGGGTTCGAGCTGCATACACCGATGATGCAGCAGTATTTAAAAATTAAGGCTCAGCATCCGCACGAACTCGTGTTTTATCGGATGGGCGATTTCTACGAATTATTTTTTGACGACGCGAAAAAAGCGGCTGTATTGCTCGATATTACGCTGACCTCACGTGGCAAATCGGCGGGTGAGCCGATCCCGATGGCGGGTATTCCATTCCATTCCGCGGACGGTTATTTGGCCAAGCTGGTACGGGCCGGACAATCTGTCGCCATCGCCGAACAGATCGGCGATCCGGAAACCAGTAAAGGCCCGGTCGATCGCAAAGTCATGCGCGTGGTCACACCGGGCACAGTCAGCGACGAGGCCTTGCTCGACGAGCGGCGCGATAATTTATTGGTGGCATTGCATCGCAACGGCGAGCATTTCGGCTTCGCCACGCTCGATATTGGCAGCGGTCGTTTTTTAGTTTTCGAAGTAAAAGGTATCGATGCGACGCTCGCGGAACTGCAACGGCTGTCACCCGCCGAGCTGCTGATCGAAGACAGTATCGATCACCCGGATATTCTGACGCGCAACGGCGTACGGCGGCGGCCGGTATGGGAATTCGAGCCTGAAACCGCGCAACGCCTACTGACGCAGCAATTCGATACCAAGGATTTGCAGGGGTTCGGCTGCGCGCATTTATCTCTCGCGATAGCCGCCGCCGGTTGCCTGCTGCAATACGCGCGCGAAACGCAGCGCACCGCGCTACCGCATATTCGCGCACTGGCGCACGAGCGACGCGAGGACAGCGTAGTGCTCGATGCGGCCACGCGACGCAATCTTGAGCTCGATACCAATTTGAATGGCGGCGGCGAGCACACCTTAATGTGGGTGCTCGATAAAACGCGTTCGGCGATGGGTAGCCGCCAATTGCGGCGCTGGCTGAATCGTCCGCTCTGCAACCGTCTAATTCTCGATCAACGCCAGCAAGCGATCAAAGCGCTGTTGTGCGATTACCAATTTGAACAGCTGCGGAATGCGCTACAGCCGATCGGCGATGTCGAACGCATTCTTGCGCGCGTCGCCTTACGCTCGGCACGGCCGCGCGATCTGACACGGCTGCAAGTCGCATTAGCGAGCCTACCCGCGCTGCAAGCGGCGGCGCGCGCCATTGCATCGCCGCTGATCGCACAGCTGGCAACGCAAGCCAGCGAATTCCCGCATCTGGCACAGCTGCTCGCACGCGCGCTGGTCGAGAATCCACCGATGGTGATTCGCGATGGCGGCGTGGTCGCTGCGGGTTTCGATGCTGAACTCGACGAGCTGCGCAATATCAGCACCAATGCCGGCGATTATTTGCTTGATCTCGAAACTCGCGAACGCACGCGTACCGGCATCAGCACGTTGAAAGTCGGCTACAACCGCATTCACGGCTATTACATCGAAATCAGCCGCGGCCAGGCCGAGCAAGCTCCGGCCGATTACATTCGTCGGCAAACGCTGAAGAACGCCGAACGCTATATCACGCCAGAACTGAAAAATTTCGAGGACAAGGCGCTCTCCGCAAAAAGTCGCGCGCTCGCCCGCGAAAAAGCGATCTACGACGATTTACTCGAACAATTAAATGGTGAATTAATCGCACTACAAGATAGCGCCGCAGCGATCGCGGAGCTCGATGTATTAAGCACGCTCGCCGAGCGCGCCGATGCGCTCAATCTGTGTCAGCCCGAATTGTTTGACGATGAAATTCTCGATGTGCGTGACGGACGTCATCTGGTGGTCGAGCAGGTACTTGATACGCCGTTCATTCCCAACGACGTGCTGTTTCACGGCGAGCGCCGCATGTTGATCGTGACCGGCCCGAACATGGGTGGTAAATCGACCTACATGCGCCAAACCGCTCTGATCGTATTACTGGCGCATATCGGTAGCTACGTGCCGGCGAAAAGTGCGCGTGTTGGCATCGTCGATCAGATTTTCACGCGTATCGGTTCTTCGGATGATCTCGCCGGCGGGCGCTCGACTTTTATGGTCGAAATGACCGAAACCGCCAATATCCTGCACAACGCCACCGCGCGCAGCTTGGTGCTGATGGATGAAATCGGCCGTGGCACATCGACGTTCGATGGCCTTTCACTGGCCTGGGCGGCGGCGGTATATCTCGCCAGCAAATTGCGCTCGTTCACGTTATTCGCCACGCATTATTTCGAGTTGACCCAACTCCCCGAGCAATTTCCGCAAGCGGTCAACGTGCATCTCGACGCCACCGAGTACAACGATCACATCGTATTCCTGCACACCATTCAGGAAGGACCGGCCAGCCGCAGCTACGGTCTACAGGTCGCCAAGCTCGCCGGCATCCCGGCTCCGGTTATCACCTCGGCGAAGCGCAAACTGGCTGAACTGGAGGGCGAACAATCAAAAACTATCGCAATAAATCCCAGCACTATCGCACCGCTGCAACCCGATTTATTCGCTGTCGCAGCGCCGCATCCGGTCATCGAGCAGTTGCGCGAGCTCGATCCCGATGCGCTCACCGCGCGGCAAGCGCTCGATTTACTTTACGAATTGAAAGGTTTGGTGGAGTGATGGTCAGGTGCTAAACTGCGCGCCGTTTCTAATTCCGAGAGGCCTGCTGAGATGACCTTTGTTGTCGGCGAAAACTGCATCAAATGCAAACACACGGATTGCGTGGAAGTCTGTCCCGTCGACTGTTTTTATGAGGGCCCGAATTTTCTCGTGATTCATCCGGATGAGTGCATCGATTGCGCGCTTTGCGAACCCGAATGCCCGGTGGATGCTATTTTCTCCGAGGACGAATTGCCGGAGGATCAGCAGGAGTTTCTCGCGTTAAATGCCGAACTCGCGGAAGTGTGGCCAAATATCACCGAGAAAAAACCGTCGCCACCCGATGCCGAAGAATGGGATGGCAAGCCGAATAAGATTCAATATCTGGAACGCTAGCCGTTTCGCAATGCCGCACTTCACTAACGCCGATTAGGGTTGAATCCTGATCGGCGTACCAACCTCAACCGCATCCCAAATCTCATCCATCTGACCATCGGTCACCGCGATACAGCCACTGGTCCAATTGAATTTCTGCGCGATGTCTTCCGGCCACTGCTTCTCGTTCGGCTGGCCGTGAATCATGATCGAACCGCCAGGCTGCAAGCCCAATTTTTCCGCGCGATCGCGATCGGCATCATTCGGATAAGAGATATGTATCGATTTATAAAAGGCACTTTTTTCATTTTTGCGGTCAAGGATATATTCGCCTTCCGGGGTGCGCTCATCGCCGATAGCCACCTTCGGCCCACGCGGTTTCGGCCCCAGCGCAACGCGGTATTCTCGAAAGGCCTGACCACCGCTGATCAGAATCAGCTTATGTTCGGATTTCTTGACCAACACAAGCTCAGCCTTCGGCATTGCCTGGACAGAGAAAGCCGCAAGCAGCAGCGCAAGTAGCACGGGTAGTTTCATTTTTTTCACAGCGATCACGGGCAAATCTGGGCAAAGTTGAATTAAGCGCTTAGCTTCTGGCGTCGGCGGCTTTGATGTTTAGATTAGTCAGCATCGGGCGGCTTGCAACAATTCATAATGGGTTTGCGGTCGCGTTCACGCGGAGAGTGCGACTGTAAATCTTATTTTATGCCAAAAACTTTGCGTGCTCTCTGGAAATTCTCTCGCAAGTGATGGTAATCTAAGAAGTAATCCTCGCCATTGGCGAGGGCAGGATTTTAGAAAGTCACCCTCAGTAGTTGTGCTTTGCAATCCCCTAAAGGAGTCCAAAAGATGAACAAGAACCTGTTGAAAGTTGTACCTTTTGCTGTATTCGTTGCGCTGGCCGCTGGCTGTGCGAGCAATTCTTCGCTGGACCAAGTTAAATCCAGCGCTGCTGCCGCACAAAAAACCGCTGACGACGCCAAAGCTGCTGCAGCTGCTGCACAGAAAACTGCTGATTCAGCTCAAGCAACTGCTAACCAAGCTCTGCAAACCGCTAACGAAGCGAAAACTGCCGCTGACGAAGCCAACACCAAGATCGACCGTGCATTCAAAAAATCGATGCGCAAATAAGCAGTTCTTTACTGCATAAAAAAACCCGGCTTTTGCCGGGTTTTTTTATGCAGTCGTAATTGCTTAGCGCGTTGAAACCGGGGCGGCCTGAGCGCTGCGCTGCGGCCCCACCGGACCGGGAATCCCCGTCGACTCCATATCCATTACATCTACCTGTTCCCAGCTCACCGGGTAAGTAGGCAGATCCCGAGTGGCCGCCGTCACCGCTTCCACCATGGGAGTTTTGCCGCGGCCATCCTCGCCGTGCGACCCTTCGAGCGCCGGATGCGACTCAAAATAAAGCACACCCTGATGCCAACCGGCCTTATAGCGCTGATTGACGATTCGCACTGGCGTGCCGACCGGCACAATGCGGTAAAGGCGCTCAATATCCTCCGGATAAAGACGCATGCAACCGTGCGTCACCTGCATACCAATTCCATACTCGTTGTTGGTGCCGTGAATCAGGTAGCTCGGGATGCTGAGTCGCAGCGCATATTTGCCAAGCGGATTGTCCGGGCCCGGGCGGATCACCTCCGGCAGCGGATCGCCATTGCTCGCGTGCTCTTCGCGAATTGATTTCGGGGGCGTCCACGTCGGATCGACCACTTTCCCGGTCACCTTGGCGGTCACCAGCGGCGTATTCCAATCGCCTCGCCCAATGCTGACAGGATAGGTTTCGACGACCGCCTGCTGACCCGGCTTCGGCTTTGGAAAATAATACATCCGCATTTCCGCAACATTGATCACGATGCCGTTGCGCGGTCCAGCCGGAAGCAAATAAAAGCTAGGTAAAACCACACTGGTGTCGGCGCGCGGCAGCCATGAATCGACCGCGGGATTCGCGGCTCGCATCTCGTCGTATCCGAGATCGAAGCGACGCCCGATATCGATCAATGTATCTTCGTCCTTCGCCTGAATCGTGCGCAGCCCGCCTATCGCGTCCTCGCCAGCCGGTGGTAATAAAAACGTTTCGGCACGTATGGCGACGCTCAACAACATCGCCACTATCGACACGCAGCACCGCAATATCACCGGCAAAGAAACGCGCCAGCTATGTAATCGAACAAGCATACTCACAACCTTTCCACCCACCCAAAAGGCGCAAATGATAAACGATTCGCCGGTGGTTGAGCCGGCTTGGTCGTCAATCGACTCGCGGATTAATAGAATTCACGGATTACAGGGTTTTGACCTTCAACTCGAGATAACGCTCTTCGAGTTCGACATGCTCAATGTGGAGATTCGCTAGCTGCTGTTGCGCTTCGGCAAGCTCACGCTTAAGTGTGTCCATATCGGCTGCACCAACGGCGGCCAGTTGTCGGCGAAGTTCCCGGCATTCCGATTCGAGCACATCGATGGCCGTCAGCATCTCGCTGCTCTGCACGGTGAAGTCCTCAATGAGTTTCGCCATGTGTTCAACATCCGCAGCAGGTTCAGGCGGCTGAGCCTCTTGTTTCATCTGCCGCAGTTTCTGCTTCAACGCGTGACTCTCATCCATCGCGCGTTCAAGCTCCTCTTCCAACTGTTTGGTACAAATTTCTGACTCTTTCAAGAAGCGCTCATGCCGCTCCAGCTGTTTGTGTAGCTCCGCGATCACGCGATCCTTTTCTTCAATCGAGTGCGCCGCATTGAGCTCATCGCGCAGCTTGACGATCATCTTGTGCTGATCCACCGCCATATTACGCAAGCGCTGAATCTCTTCCTGATTGGCAATCACCAAACGACCGACGCTCGGTTGATTGCTACCCACCTCGATACCCGTCGTCGGTTCCGGATGAATACTATTGGCAAGGGTGACACCAAAATCCGAATAGACTTGGCTGTATTTATTCAGCAATCCATCGAAATCCGCATCACTACCCAGATCGCGGCCCTTGGCCAGTAAATCCCGATGATATTGGGCTGCCTCTTCGCTCGCGGCGCGCCATTTTTCATCGGCGGCAAAAAACAATTTTTTGAATTTTTCCAAATTTTCAATGTGGCGCTTTTGATTCTCGATCGTTTCGCGCAGGGCGGTATTTTCAGGATTCGAATCCGGATCTACGTCTACATCCGAATCAAGCGAAATCGCTTCCATTTCATCGAGCGATTGCTCCGGCGATCCCGAGTAGAACTGAATAATTTGACCCAGCTTGGCTTGCAATACCGGCCAATCGACTTCTTTTCCCTCGGCAGCCATCCACGCTTCTTTTTCCGCAATCAGAAACGCGTGCCGCAACGCAACAGCTTGGCGCTCTATCGGCGCGTCGCTATCAATATCGAGCACGATATCGCGAGTCGCCCCCAACGTAAGGTGGTGATTGCGGGTGGCGGCAATCAATGTGTCGAGCATTTCGCCGTAACCGAGTTCGGTATGCGCTTGTTGCGCCAATTGTTCGCGCACCACCTTGGTTTCGCGGCGGGCACCTTTGAGGGTATCGCGCAGGGCAATGACCTTGGATTCGAGCGCACTGATAATGCGCCGCAAACCGCGGATATGGACAAACAGGAAGGCAAGCACCAACAGCAAGGCAACGCCAACTTCAGCCGCGATGATTAAAACTAGGGGGTTCTCTTGCATAGTGACGGACGACGGGGCCCGAGCCTGTTATTGGTGTTCAGCAATATTAGTTAAGCAATTGAGGTGCCACCACTTTTTGGCGGGCATATTTCGCCGAATCATTGCTGCCAAAAGCGACTATTGTCGGGAATGCGGTGTCCCGTGCTACGAAAAGGATTTATATCGAGACCGCCACGGCGGAGATAGCGTGCGTAAACGCTAAGTTGCTCTGGTGCGCAACGCTGCATAATGTCGTGAAAAATACGCTCGACGCAGTGCTCATGAAAATCCTGATGCAGCCGGAAAGATACGATGTAAGCAAGCAAACCGGTCGACTCAATCTCCTGACCAGAGTATTCGATGTGCAGCGTCGCCCAGTCAGGCTGACCGGTCACCGGACAGCACGAACGCAATAATCGGCTAAACACTTTTTGCTTGACGAATGCCGAACCGACATTCAGTAAGTGTGGTGCTGGATGGTAATGCTCAATCTGCACCGGCAAATCATCAAGACATAATCCTTCAGGTTCGACGCAGCGCAATGTCGACCATTGCGCTGGCAAATGAATGGCTATTTCCGGCGTTGCACCGAGACACGCGGCAAGATCCCGACGCAACACCGCGATCAGCTGTGCAACATCGTCAAACCGATGCTGATTCAGAGAGTTCAGATACAGCTTGAACGATTTCGACTCGACAATATTCAGCGAATCGGCCGGAATGCGAAACTCACCACATGCGACCATTGGTTTACCAGTGCGGTCAAGCCACGACAATTCATAGGCATTCCATATATCGCAGCCAAAAAATGGCAGCGGCGAAGGCACACCCAATTGCTGGCGTCCTGGCGCACGCGCGATCGGACACAAAATGTTTGGATCATAAGGCGCGTCGTAGGCAACCGATTTGCCGAGCGGCAGGTTATCCATCGCGGTCACGTCCTTAAACGTTTGCCGGAGGTGAGCAAATACATGGCATAAGCATAAGCCGCCGCGGTGAACAGCAATACGATGCCGAATGACAGCGTCAAATCGACATCGGATACACCCAAAAACCCGTAACGAAACGCGTTGACGATATAGAGAATCGGATTCAACCGCGACAAGTCCGCCCAAAATCCCGGCAGTAAATCGATCGAATAAAACACCCCACCGAGATAGGTCAGCGGCGTGAGCACAAACGTTGGCACAATCGAAATATCGTCGAATGTATTCGCATAAACAGCATTGATGAAACCCGCTAGTGAAAACAGTACCGACGTGAGCAATAAAATAATTAACGTGATGCCGTAATGCTGGATATGCAAATGGCTAAAAAATAGCGACAACACTGTCACGATGACGCCGACGCAAAGGCCACGCAAAACGCCACCGATCACGAACCCGAGCAAAATGGCGTGACTCGATGTCGGCGACACCAATAGCTCTTCGATATGGCGCTGAAATTTAGCGCCAAAAAACGACGAAACGACGTTGGAATAGGCATTGGTCAATACGGCCATCATGATCAAACCGGGCACCATGAATTGCATATAGGTGTAACCGCCCATCGTGCCGATACGCGATCCGATCAACTTACCGAATATCACAAAATACAACGTCATCGAAATGGCAGGCGGCAATAACGTCTGCGACCAGATACGCAGAAAGCGGCGCGCTTCTTTGCGCACAATCGTTGAAAACGCAATCAGCTCGGCTTGCAAATTCACGCCGCCTCTCCTGTATTGATTTCGTTTTGCGCCAACAACGACACAAACAATTCTTCCAGCCGGTTGGCCTTGTTACGCATGCTGGTGACAGTCACGCCGCGAGCGGACAAATCGGCGAGCAGATCATTGAGACTTTCACCTTTCTCGATTTCCACTTCGATGCTGTGCGTGTCCAATACTCTGCCGTCGAACAGCGACAAATCGAGTTCAGCGGACACCGCCTCGCGGGTATCGAGAATGAAATGCTCTTTGTGCAAGCGTTTCAGCAACGCTTTAATGCTGGTATTTTCGATGACGCGACCGCGATCGATAATGGCAATATTTCGACACAGACTCTCTGCCTCTTCGAGATAGTGCGTCGTTAAAATAATCGTCGTCCCCTGCGCGTTGATTTCGCGTAGAAATTCCCACATCGAGCGCCGCAATTCGATATCGACACCGGCGGTCGGCTCATCGAGAATCAACAGACGCGGCTCATGCACCAACGCGCGCGCAATCATTAAACGACGCTTCATCCCACCCGATAACATTCGCGATGGCTGATCGTGCTTATCCCACAGCCCCAATTGCCGCAGATATTTTTCTGCGCGCTGCTCGGCCAATTTGCGCGGCAAGCCATAGAAGCCACCTTGATCCGCCACAATGTTGAAGACTTTTTCAAAGTTGTGAAAATTGAATTCCTGCGGCACCAAACCGATTTCACGCTTGGCGGCCGGAAAATCCACATCGATATCATTTTCAAATACCGTTACCCGTCCACTGGTTTTGCGCACCAGCGACGCGACGATGCCGATGGTGGTCGATTTACCGGCGCCATTCGGACCCAGCAACGCAAAGAAATCGCCCTGTTCGACCTGGAGATCGATACCTTTTAATGCCTGCAGGCCGCTGTCGTAGGTTTTGGTCAACTGAGAAATGGATAACGCGGTAGCCATAAACCTCCCATTGATAACGTGCAGCTATCGAATGCAAAAAAACACCACGAGCGCGCCACCACAGGTGTTTGCGCGCGTCGAGAGTTTATCGATGAAGGAGACGGATAAGAAGATTGGAGCGGGAAACGAGGCTCGAACTCGCGACCTCAACCTTGGCAAGGTTGCGCTCTACCAACTGAGCTATTCCCGCTTTTATCTCGAACCAAGCCGGATTCTAATCCAATCCACCTGGCAAATGAAAGTTGGCGTCCCCTAGGGGACTCGAACCCCTGTTACCGCCGTGAAAGGGCGGTGTCCTAGGCCACTAGACGAAGGGGACGCCGAACCCTTTCGATCGCCGACCAGCGCCGGACCATCGAAAGTGGCGCGCATAATAAGTACGGGGTTGATAAAGGTCAAGCATGATTTTGCAAATTCTTCGCCATGCGACTACGGTTGTAGTGCGCTTTATATCGACATGCCAATAATTACCAAGAAAAACGCTCGTTTTGACTATTTGCCGACCATAAATCGGCGGTCGATCGACGCATATGGGGTTACCAATGACCACTTCCGCCATTGTCATCGCTGTGTTGATTTGCCTGTTCGTTCTTGTCGCGGTGACTTTCACATTGCAGCAAATTGAAAAAAATAATCGCGAGAAAAGTGCACTTGTCGCGACGTTAAAAAGTCAGACCAGAAATTTCCAATATATGTTGGATGGATTTCCAGAAGGCTTGTTGAATCACGATTTGAAATTACTGGTCTGTCAATGCATCGCCGAAAGCGTCGAACAGTTGATTCGATTGGAACGCAGAAACCCCGAATATCAGCTGCTGCAGCGGCAGCTCAATGAAAAAATCGCGCAGCTGCAAACGCAACCCGCCACTTCAAGCCAATATCAACCGCTATCGAATCCCGCGCAGATTCAAGAAGTCCAAAAACTGCTCAATAGCCTTTTTAATGTTATTCAGCGGTTGTATCAGAGCAAACGCCTGAGCGCCGCACAAACCAGTAATTATTCGAGTCAGGTGCAGCGGCTCGCCACGCGAATCGCACTCGATGCCAATCTGGCGGCGGCACAAACAGCCCAACAAACCGGCAAACCGCGTCTAGCGATTCATCACTACAAAATCGTTATCGATAAAATGAGCAAAGACAACGCCGATGGTGCGTTTACCGAACAAATGCTGAATTTGCAGCAGCGTTGCGCGCAGCTCGAAACGCAGACTCCTCAGCAGCAAAACGAGCCGCTGAATGAAGCCTGGCAAACATTCGAACAAAACTCGAAAGAAGAACCGAAGAAAAAAACGATCTACGACTAACCGCTCACTCTTTAGGATCGAGCTTGATCGATACCGAATTGATGCAATAGCGCAGACCGGTCGGGTGCGGACCATCATTAAACACATGCCCCAGATGAGCCCCGCAGCGACGGCACATCACTTCGGTACGAATCATGCCATGGCTGCCATCGCGTTGTTCCTCGATACTTTGCGCATTGGCAGGCTGATAAAAACTCGGCCAGCCACAACCGGCGTCGAATTTGGTATCGGCTTCAAATAGCGTTTCTCCGCAGCAGGTACAACGATAAATACCGTCCGTCCAATCATCCCAGTAATTTCCGCTGAATGGGGCTTCAGTCCCTTTCAGACGGCATACCCGGAATTCCTCATCGGATAGCTGCTCGCGCCACTCGCTATCGGATTTCTCGATCTCATGCATCGCCAACCTCCTCGCACCTGCGGGTAAATTCACCTAAACTTGCCACACTTTTTGCCCGGGCGTTTTCGCTACGACGCGTGTTATGCGCTGCAACGCCGTGTATTTACAGTGAGTCGAGCATGTCAAAGTTTTTCAAGTCTGACAAATTAAACAATGTTTGCTATGACATCCGCGGCCCGGTGCTGCAGGAAGCGAATCGTATGGAGGAAGAAGGCTTCCGCATACTGAAACTCAATATCGGTAACCCGGCGCCGTTCGGTTTCGCAGCGCCCGATGAAATCATTCAAGACGTGATTCACATGTTGCCGCAGAGCGAAGGCTACAGCGACTCGAAAGGCATTTATTCAGCGCGTAAAGCAGTTATGCAGGAATGCCAAAGTCGCGGTATTCCGAATGTCGAAATCAACGATATTTATCTCGGCAACGGCGTCAGCGAACTGATTTCCGTGGTAACGCAGGCACTGCTGAATAGTGGCGATGAAGTCCTGATTCCAGCGCCGGATTATCCGCTGTGGACCGCCTGCGCGCGTCTCGCCGGTGGCAAAGCTGTGCACTATCGCTGCGATGAACAATCGGATTGGTATCCGGATCTCGACGATATTCGCAACAAAATCACCAGCCGCACCAAAGCCATCGTCATCATCAATCCGAACAATCCGACCGGCGCTGTCTACTCGCAGGATATGCTTGAGCAACTGGTCGACATCGCGCGCGAACACAAGCTGGTGATGTTCGCCGATGAAATTTACGACAAGATTTTGTATGACGAAATTCAACACGTACCGCTTGGCCGCGTGGCCCACGACGTGCTTTGCATCACTTTCAACGGCCTGTCGAAATCATATCGACTGGCCGGCTTTCGCAGCGGCTGGATGATTATTTCCGGCGCAAAACAGCAGGCGCACGATTACATCGAAGGCATCAATATGCTGACATCGATGCGCCTGTGCGCGAACGTGCCGGCACAGCATGCGATTCAAACTGCGCTCGGCGGTTATCAGAGCATTAACGATTTGGTATTGCCGAACGGACGCTTATGTAAGCAGCGCGATTTAGCGTGGCAAATGCTCAACGATATTCCTGGTGTCAGCTGTTCGAAGCCAGCGGGAGCGATTTATTTGTTTCCGCGCCTCGACCGCAAAAAATTCAATTTGGTTAACGATGAACAGCTTGTGCTCGATTTGCTGCGTCAGGAAAAAATTCTGCTGGTGCACGGTACCGCCTTCAATTGGCCGGAGCCCGATCATTTGCGCATCGTGTTTCTGCCGCGTGTCGACGATCTGACCACAGCGATCGAGCGCTTTGGCAATTTCCTCACCAACTACAAACAATAATTTACGCGCCACGACGGCAGTGTTAGGACATCTCGCTGACAAATCCGAGCCGACGCAACAACCGCTGCTGCTCTAGCGCGAGCGTAGGCCAATTCGATATGCGCGCCGCGCCGAATTCACGCCGTTCCGGATAATTTTTTCGCAAATTATCGAACCGCTCCGCGATTTGCGCGGTTTCGCAATCGCCTATCACCGCACGCATGCGCGCATCATCCGCGCGCACGTCATACACACCGCGAATGGCTGCGCGCATTAATTCGGCAGCCATTAGCTCACTATTTACGGCAATTGTGGGCGCTGCGAAATCCAATGGCATTTGCGGCGGTAGCGGTAACTGCAAAAACGCGCAGCACGCATCAAGCACCATACGGGTGCCGGCCAATTTGCCATCGAGGCTATAGCCGGCGATGTGGGGTGTTGCGATATGAATACGTCGCAGCAAATCGCGCTCGATAGCAGGCTCTCGTTCCCATACATCGAGGATGAGTCGAGCATCCGGCCTCGTGCTCAGCCATTGCGGTAGATACGTGTTATCGATCACCGGACCGCGCCCCGCGTTGAGCAGTACAACGTCCTGACGCAAGCGCGCCAAATTGTTCTTGTTGAGCAAGTGCCACGTCGGATGTTCGCCATTGCGCGTCAGCGGGGTGTGACAGCAGATTACATCGGCGCTCAGCACTTCCTCCAACGCTGTCAGCGGCAGCATCGAATCGCTACGCAAATAAGGGTCGTAGCCAATACAGCGCAACCCCAGCGCCTGCAAGCGACGGCACAGGCGCGAGCCGACATTGCCGAGACCGATGATGCCGACCGTGCCGCCGGCGAGTAGGCGATCTAACAAGCCGTCAATCGCTGCGAAACAGCTCAGCACATAATCGACTACAGCGTTGGCGTTGCATCCCGGTGCGTTCGCATACGCAATGCCATGCGCGCGCAGGTAATCGGTGTCGAGATGATCGATACCAATCGTCGCCGTGCCGACGAAACGCACACTGCTACCCTGCAGCAATGCGCGATCGACCCGCGTAACTGAGCGCACTAATAGAATATCGGCGTCTCGTACCGATGCGGCATCCAGCGAGCGTCCCGGCAGCGCTCGGACCTCGCCGAGCGCGGCGAACCATTCACGGACGCACGGCATATTCTCATCGGCAACTATCAACATTGGGTGCATACAACCAACGGTTGGGAAAACGCATTGTAACAATTCGAGTTTGCAGATTTGCGGATCGTCCACCGAACTCTCTATACTCGAATCAAGTCCAAAGCTTCAGGCGCCGATAGACCGTTTATCCGTACCCTTCCGCTAATGAACAGGGCGCGCGACAACCGGGAGGCGGTTTTTCAAACCGCAGTGCTTCGCCGGTCACTGGCGAGCGTTCTGATAGGGGTATTGGCTATGGCCCGAGTGACCACTTCCGATGTACCTGACAATGTAGTGGATCTGTTTTCCGGCAAGACGTTAGCTGCACTGCAGGGCGAACAAATCTTGCGACTCTCCCCTGAGTTCGACGGCTTGAGCATGTTGTACTCAAACCGCCATACCGACCCTAACAAACTGTATGCAATGAAAATTCTCTGCTGGGGACTGCGTGTCGACGGCAGCGTTGTCGGCTTGGTGCCGTGGTTGAATGCGTTAATTCCCTGCGCAGATCTAGACGACGCTACCACCGGTCTGTGGGAAGGCTATTACGATCCCGCCACGGATCAGATTTTTTTCGAACCGCCACCGCACAAAGTCGCCGAGCTCGAAAGCGCTGCCGAATATTTCGATGCCGGACCCGACAATCCGAGCCGAATCGTCCAGGAAGTCCCCGATACCATCGGCACGCACGCGATGCTGGCGGGCACCGACGACGACACGCTGGTGCTTACCGAGGTGCTCAGCTGGCGCTTGCTCAACGATGGTACCGTCGATGCGATGCTGATCGATGAGAACACTGTCGACTCCACACCGGTACTGCCTGGCGATCCGTGCCTATATGCGGCGCGCTCCGATCCGCGCTTCCGTTATTTTTTCCAACACCATATCGCCAATCAGATTAAATCGGAGGACCCGGTCGCACTGGCTGCGATTGCAATGCTGTTCGAATCCTGAGCGCTGCGTTAAATAGTTGATAGCGCTCAGATCTTGCGAACTCATCAGGCCTTGCGAATTAAATAGTAATAACGGTTATCGTCGGCGCGCTCTTCAACGAGTTCATGACCGAGAAAATTGCAGAATTTGGGAATATCGCGCTGCGTCGATGGGTCGGTGGCGATTACCTGCAGCAGCTCACCGCTGCCGATATCGCGAACTTTGTTGTGGAGCAACATCACCGGCTCCGGGCAAAAAAGACCGCAGGTATCGAGCAAATGATCTGGTGTGGTGGTCATGGCGTAACCGATCTGGCGGCAAGAAAGCAGTTATTGTGCGGCGGCAAAATAGTTTTGCAAGCCGCACGTTAACAAACGAGAGCTATCCGAATGACTACGGTGGATTCGCTCGGCAATTATCGCGATCTGTTCAATCGCAGCACGCTGGAACTCACGTTCAAGATGCTGCGCCACCAACAACCCGCCCTCGCATTGCAAATTCAGAATGCATTGGTTGCCGTATATCCGCGCGACGACTACCACACCGCGCTCGCCGCGTCCGAGTTGCCACTCAGCGCAGAAACCATCAAAGGCATCATTGCAGCGCTATCGGCGTTGAGCAATCAATTGCTTGCCGCTGGCACTAGTCAACGCAACGAGTTGACCATCGTGCGCAGCCTGATGCTCGACTGGTTGATGTTGGCGCATAACTGCGCGCAGCCTGCCGCCTGATGAATGACTAATCCCTCGCGCGATATTCATCGCGAGAAATAATTGTGCAAGCTTCAGCAACCGGATCAAACACAATCAGCGCGGCACCGCTGCGCAATTGCGCACGCACTTGATTTACTTTGTGCGCCAGTTCGATTTCGACCGCACCGTAATCGGTGCCTGATCGCGTAATGAATTCTTCGATGACGCCCTGCAATGCATCCGCTGACAATTGCTCCGGCGGAATAACCAAAAAACCATTATTCGCAGAGCGATCATTCTCAAAATTATCATTCATGGTATCGAGTCTTGTGTAAGCAGTTGCGTGACACTGCTGACTTTGCGCTCGATCGAATCGGCGCGATCGACGCGCGTGCCAATCTTCAATGTCGTATTAATGCGCGGTGCACCCATTTCATGGACACGCATATGGCAGCGTTTAATGGCGTCCATTACCGTCTCCCACTCGCCCTCGATATTGGTGCCGTACGCATGCAATTCATGTTTCAAACCCAAGCCACTAAGAATACGCTGGCACTCAGCAATATAAGGCGATAGCGATAACGGCGTGCCCAATGGAATCAAACAGAAATCGACGATAACTTTCATACTCACCTCTCTGCACATCGCGTTAGACATTGCGGATAGTCGCAACGCCGTGGCAATCGATCCAGGGCGGGTTATTATACCGGCCCATTCGTTCCCGACTCAGTCAACGCTGCCGAACAGGAAACCCCTCGCATGAACCGCTCAATGGTATTTACTTTCATCGGTGCCGATAAACCCGGCCTGGTCCAGCGACTTTCGCATACAGTCAGCCAGCACGGCGGTAACTGGCTGGAAAGCCGCATGAGCCAATTGGCCGGTCAGTTTGCTGGAATCGTACAAGTAGCGGTGGACGAGCGCCATGCGGCTGAGCTGCGCGAAGCGCTACAAGGGTTAGCCGGCGAAGGTTTGACGATCGTCGTGGCCGCCGATTACAGCGAGCCGAAGCCAAGCGATTGCCGTTATTTGCGCCTCAGTATTATCGGCAACGATCGGCCGGGCATTGTGCGCGAAGTGGCGGCGGCACTGGCACAACGCCATATCAACGTGAATGAAATGGATACCAGCATCACCAGCGCGCCGATGAGCGGTGAACCGTTATTCGAAGCTATCGCGGAAATTGCCGTACCGAAATCGCTCGATATCGACGAACTCAATGCGCAGCTGGATGCCATCGCAGAGGCATTGACGGTCGATATCGATTTGGAAGAATCGCTGCGCTGAAATTTATCGGCCAGCGATAAATATTTCGCGCTAATTAAAAATCGGTGGTTTGTTAAAAACTGGTCGCTTCATGCATCCATTCGCAACGCATCGACAGCGGGCCGCTATTGGGCGCGTGGTAATCCTGATCGGCATGCCAAGTAAATGTATGCGTGCCATTGAACTCAGTTTCAAGATGAACCGTCGCCGAAACCCAAAACATATTCTGCAATAAATCTTCGAAGCGCTGCAGCCATTGTTGCCATTCGTATTCGACACCTTTATACGAATTACCGAACGGCACCACATCGGTGTGCAGATCGTCGACGACTAATGTTTCGGAAGGCAGCACAAACATTTCGCGGCTGATCAATGGCCAATCTTCGATGCTCGGCAACGACGCCAACACACGGCGATTAGCGAGGCGTCGAAGTCGGGTTTGCTCCATATCCGACGTGAACACCACATCCTTGATGCAGCCATAAACCACGGATTCTTGCCCCATTATTCCACTCCGAAAATTTGCGTTGGATTTTTTATTTTCCGCACCTTAACAAATGCGCCTCGCCACGCCAAGCTTCAAACCGCAGCGGCACCATGACGCTCAAGTAATTGCAGTGCTAATGCGGCGCTCGCTGGCATATCGCGCGCGAATTCGATACTGCCTTTGCGATAACGCAGCCCGGCGCGGCGCATCTTCAACAACAGCCGCGGCGCGAGATGATTGATCACAATCGCAATATTTTTACTGTGCAAATCCTGCAGCAGCGACTCGAGCGCAACCATCGCCGTCATATCCATCATCGTCACATCGCTCATATCGATAATGATGACTCTGATCTCTTGGCGAATATTGGTCAGCGCACGCAGCGCTTTTTGCGCCGCACCGAAAAACAGCGGACCATCGATATCGTAAACCGCAATCGACGACGGCAAATGCTGCAGATGCGGATGCGCATGCGTGGCAACCAACTCAGTACCCGTGAGATCAACCATACGGCGAATGAACAATACCGCGGCGAGCATGATGCCCACCGTCACTGCGACCGCCATATCGACCAGCACCGTCAGACTGAAGCACGTCAGCAACACCAGGATATCGCCACGCGGTGCGGCGCGCAGAATATGCACGAAATGCCGCGCATCGCTCATATTCCAAGCGACCAGAAATAGCAGCGCGGCCATCGACGCCATCGGGATGTAACCGAGCAGCGGTGCCAGCGTCAGCATCGCCACGAGAATAAAAATGCCGTGAATGATCGCGGCCGCGCGCGTGCGACCACCGCTGCGAATATTGGTCGCCGTACGCGCAATGGCGGCCGTCGCCGGAATACCACCGAAAAACGGCACCACGATATTGCCGATACCCTGCCCAATCAATTCGCGATTCGGATCGTGACGGGTGCCCGCCATACTGTCGGCAACCACGGCGCATAGCAGCGACTCCAGCGCACCGAGCATCGCAATCGCAAACGCCGGTTGCAGCAGCTCACGCAATAAACCCAACGACAATTGCAGTGATTTACCCTCGGCACCGCCTTGCGACCATGGCCAGACGAGCTGCGGCAGCAACGCCGGAATGCCGTTGCCACTGATACCGTTGATGTCGTAATGAAAACGGCTGCCGATAGTCGCGACCGAAAAATCCGGCCACCAGTACTGCAACAGCCACGCGGTCGCGGTGCCAAGCAACAGCGCGACCAAATGTTGCGGCACGCGTGTTTTCAGCAACGGCCAGAGCATCAGAATCGCGAATGTCAGCACACCGATCAGCGTGTCCTGCCAGCGCCAACCCGGCAACGCGGTGAGCAACAGATTGACCTTATGCAGATATTCACCGTCGAGTTGCGCGGCGGGCAATCCAAGAAAATCCTTGATCTGCAAGGTAGCGATGACGACGCCGATGCCGGCGGTAAAACCGACCGTCACCGGATAAGGCACCACAGCGATAAAGCGTCCCAATCGCGCCACGCCCATCGCGATCAAAATCAAACCTGCGAGCAAACCCGCAACCAGCAATCCGCCCAAACCATGCTGTTGCACGATCGGCTGCAAAATCACCACGAACGCGGCCGTCGGGCCGGAAATATTTACCGCCGAACCACCGCAGAGCGCGATCACGATGCCGGCAACAATCGCGGTATATAACCCGTGTTCGGGCGAGACGCCGGTGGCGATGGCCAACGCCATCGACAACGGCAACGCGACGATGCCCACGGTGATACCCGCCCACATATCGCCGCGCGAAAATAACGGAAATCCGCTCATTGGCGGCCTCCTGCATCAATCGGCTGCGCTGGAATACGTAACCAGACACTCGCTGCGATCAAAGCGAGTAATGCCGCAAACGCGGCAAATAAAAATGTATTCGATGCAGCCGTCAGGCCGCTACCGACGACATCACCGGCATTCCATAACAAGCCGCTGAGTATCGCGCCCAGCGTTGCACCGCCGCCAAAACATACACCGCTGTATAACGCCATGCCCTGCCCTTCGTGTCCGCCACCAAACGCGCGTCGCACAATATCGATCGAGGCCGCGTGCAACGTCGCAAAGCTCGCGGCATGCAGGCACTGTGCAAAAATCAAAATCGGCAATTGATCGACGAATAGTGCAATCAACGTCCAACGCAATACCGTTAGCGCCAGACTGATCAACACAATCATGCGCACGCTAACGATCATGAAAATTCGATGCATCGCCAAAAACATTAGCACTTCGACCAGCACACCGACCGACCACAATAGCCCTATCTGCGCTTTCGAATATTGATGGTTCTCAAGATAGACACTGAAAAACGTGTAGTAAGGACCATGCGACAACTGCAATAAAAAGCTGGCGCAGAGAAATGCGAGCACCATCGGCTGCCGCACAATAGCGAACAACGAACCGCGCATTGCAGGCGTCGACGTCTGCGCGCTAACCGGCTCGGCAATCGTTAGCGTACTCAGCCAGATCGCTAGCAATAGCGCTAACAAAATGACCGGTAAAGCGCTCAGCGCGATCCGATCGAATAGAAAACCGAGCCCGGTCACGGCGACAATAAATCCGATCGAGCCCCATACCCGCACCAACCCATAGCGATGCGCGCGTTCGCGCAGATACGCGACGGTGATCACTTCAAATTGTGCGTGCACCGCATTCCAGAAAAAGCTGTAGCCGGTGATGACTAACAACAGCCAGACAAAGTCGTGGCGAATAAAAATGCCGGAAAATAACAGCGCGGCGAGAAAGGCGCCGAGACGAATAATGCGCAAGCGCGCGCCGCTGCGATCGGCCAACCAGCCCCATAAATGCGGTGAGACAATTTTGGTCGCTTGCAACGCGCCGACTAATAATCCGATCGCAGCAGCGCCGTAACCAAGATCGCGCAAATACAGCGGCCAGAACGGCAGCCAGCTACCGAGCAGCGCGAAATAACAAAAATAGAAACTGGAGAGCCGCCAATACGGAAAGACGGCGGACACGCGCCGCCGCTCTAACCGATTGCGCCCGGAATAGTCGGCGTGCGCGAATGCACATCGGCATTTTGGCCGCGATGGCGCAGTAGATGATCCATCAGCACAATCGCGAGCATCGCTTCGGCAATCGGCGTCGCCCGAATACCGACACACGGATCGTGCCGGCCAGTGGTAATCACCTCGGCCGGATTGCCATCGATATCGATGCTGCGCCCCGGTAATAAAATGCTGGATGTTGGTTTCAGTGCGATATGCGCGACGATATCCTGTCCCGATGAAATACCACCGAGAATGCCGCCGGCATTGTTCGACGTAAAACCCTGCGGCGTCATTTCATCGCGATGCTCGCTACCGCGCTGCGCAATACAATCGAAACCGGCCCCAATCTCGACGCCTTTCACCGCATTAATGCTCATCAACGCGTGCGCGATGTCGGCATCGAGCCGATCGAAAATCGGCTCGCCAAAACCGGGAATCATACCGCTGGCGACGACGGTGATTTTCGCGCCGATCGAATCACCATCTTTACGCAATTGCTGCATAAAGTTTTCCATCGCTTCGATCTTGCTCGCGTCGGGACAAAAGAACGGATTGGTTTCGACAATGCTCCAATCGACTGAGTCGATCGCGATTGGCCCAAGTTGCGATAAATAACCGCGCACCGCAATACCGCAGCGCTCGTGCAAATATTTTTTGGCAATTGCGCCGGCGGCAACGCGCATTGCCGTTTCGCGCGCTGACGAACGACCGCCGCCGCGATAATCGCGCATGCCGTATTTTTGTTGATACGTGTAATCGGCGTGCATGGGCCGAAAGGTGTTGGCGATTTTCGAATAATCTTTCGAACGCTGATCGGTATTTTCAATCAACAATCCGATCGGCGTGCCGGTCGTTTTGCCTTCGAATACGCCGGAAAGAATTTTTACTGCGTCGTCTTCGCGACGCTGCGTGGTGTAACGCGAGGTACCGGGTTTGCGGCGATCGAGATCGATCTGAATATCGCTCTCGGATAATTCGAGACCGGGCGGGCAACCATCGACAATACAACCCAGTGCGGGGCCGTGGCTCTCGCCGAATGTTGTCACGGTAAATAATTTGCCGATGGTATTGCCGGACATAATTTGCTCTCTGACTCAAAGCTGGAATTTATAACACGCATCCCCTTTGATTAAAGGAGATGCATACATCGAATTGAGATGCTGAATTATACGGATAAGTGCCACACTCGTCAGAATTCAGCGGCGTGTTCGTTCAATTGTTCACGCGTCAATAGGAATACCCCATGGCCACCGCGTTCGAATTCGAGCCATGTGAATGGCACGCGCGGATACGCCTCTTCGAGTGCCGGCCAACTGTTGCCGACCTCCACGATAAGCACGCCGTTATCGTTTAAATGAGCAGCCGCTTCGTGCAGAATGATTCGCACCAAATCGAGACCATCGTCGCCTGCTGCCAAGGCCAGTCGTGGTTCGTGTCGAAACTCGAGTGGCAGCTCATCCATATCGCGCGCATCGACATACGGTGGATTGCTGACAATCAGATCAAATTGCTCGCCTGGCAACGCGGCAAATAAATCCGACTGCACTGCGCGCACGCAATGCCCGGCATCGTGCCGCGCGATATTGCGTTCGGCGATGGTCAATGCTGCTGCCGAAATATCGGATAACACTACTTCCTCGACATCGAAATGCAGTGCGCAGGCAATACCGATACAACCACTGCCAGTGCACAGATCCAAAATCCGATACGCGCCGGCATTGGCTTCATCGAGCCACGGCGCAAAACGAGTCTCGATCATTTCCGCGAGCGGCGAGCGTGGAATCAACACGTTGCGATCGACATAAAATGGATAGCCGGCGAACCACGCTTCGCCGGTGATATACGGCGCCGGCAACCGCTGCTGAAAACGCATTTCGAGGACATCGAGCAAACGCGCGCGCTCGGCCAGCGTCAAGCGCGCATCGAGCACCGGCTGCACCGCATCGAACGGCAATGCCAGGGTATGAAAAATTAAACCCAGGGCTTCATCGTATGCGTTGTCGGTGCCATGGCCGTAATACACATTCGCCGCTTGAAACTGCGTCATGCCCCAGCGCATGTAGTCGCGAATGGTGCGCAACTGCTCGATGATCTGCTCGCGTGTTTCCAATTTTAACCTCACAACAAAAGCATCGTTATGTCGAAATTCAGCGTCCAAAAACGCGCGTATTGTATACCTGATCGAGTTTGTCAGGTTTGTTCCGGCTTGTTACACTGACTGCCCCTTGCAGCTCCGATCCAAAATCATCGCCACAATTCGGGTGCCGCTGGCCTAGCCGCCGATGCCTTAAGTTACAGAGGCATTAAGTGCAGAGGCCTCAGCTACAGAGGAAACAAGCCCGTGGAAAAAGCATTCGCCAAAATCATTGAAAGTATCGGTGAAGATCTGCATCGCGATGGTTTGCGCGATACACCGAAACGCGCCGCGAAAGCATTCGAATTTCTTACCCAGGGCTATCAGCAATCGCTCGACGATATCGTCAACAATGCATTGTTCGAATCTGACTGCAACGAAATGGTTGTCGTCAACAATATCGAATTGTATTCAATGTGCGAGCATCATCTGCTGCCATTTATCGGCCACGCGCACGTTGCCTATATTCCACAGGGCAAAGTCATCGGCTTATCGAAAGTCGCACGAATCGTCGATATGTTCGCGCGCCGTTTGCAAATTCAAGAACAACTGACGCGTCAAATCGCTGATACGATTTTAAAGGTTACCGGAGCGGCCGGCGTCGGTGTGATTATCGAAGCGAAACACATGTGCATGATGATGCGCGGCGTCGAAAAACAAAATTCGGTGATGCGCACCTCGGCGATGCTCGGCAATTTCCGCAGCGATCAGAGCACGCGCTACGAATTCTTGACGCTCGCTGGTGTTAATCAGCGCTGAGCGATCTCGCGCCAAAACGCGTTAACTTTGCGCGCCAATTCCGAAGCTGCTGCCTCCATATGAAAATGATGGCTACCCGCCAGTAATTCCATACGCAGGTTTTTCCACTGCTCCAATTCACCCTTGCGCTTTAGCATGGCGCCGACACCCTGGTCGGCGAGCAATACCAAATGCGGTTGTTGCACGAAGCGCGTCAGCGTCGCATCGATATGCGCCTGGCTCATCTTCACTGCCGATGCCAGACGCACACGCGCATCATTGCGCCAGCACCAGCCCTGTTCCGTTTCCATTAATGCGCGCGTAACGATTGGCAGCGCCGCAGTTTCGCTCATGCCGGTCGCGCGACAACGCACACGGACTGCATGCTCTAGCGAGGAATAATGCGAACGCGATCCGCGCGGCGCGAGATGTTCGCGCAAATGCAACGCCAGCTGATCGCAAAATGCCGAATCCGACACTGCGTCGGAGCGCAATCCATCGAGTAATACCGCACTGGAAATACGCTCGGGCGCCGTCGCTGTTAATAATGTGGCGACAATCGCGCCGCGCGAATGACCTATCACATCGAAAGTCGACCACTGCAATTGCTCGGCGACGCGCAGAATATCCGGCAAATCTTCCCAAATGTTGTACGACGCCTGCAGCGTGCGGTGATAGCTGTGGCCATGTCCGGCGAGGTCGAGCGCAACAACATCGGCGTCGAGTAGCGGCGCAATGACATCGAAACTCGCGGCATTATCGAGCCAACCATGCAACGCCAATACACGGCGCGAGCCATTGCGCCAACGCTTACCGGCGATCGCTACACCGGCAACGGACAGCGTAAAATTTTCGCCGGACATGAATTACAGCGCAGCCTTGTGTTGATAGTCAGGTGCGTGACGCAACGACTGCAGCGAAGCACAACCCGCCGCGATAGTTTTCATTTCAAGTTCGGCCAACGATGCTGTCGCCATTGGCGCACCGGCAAGATAATCGCCGCTGACAAATGCACCAATCAATGCGCTTACCAATGGCTGATGACTTACCAATAGCAACTCTGAAAATGTTAGTTGATTGATGTTTCTAATTACATCGTTAGGATCGCAGTCAGGCGTTAACCAATTCACCGTGCGAATCGATTGATTCGGCAATGCGAGTGCCGCATTTTTGGCAGTTTGTTGCGCGCGCTGGTATGGACTCGCGAAAATTTGCAATTGCGATGTTGCGACACCCGCCAACCATTGGCCGGCCGCGCGCGCATCGTGTTCGCCGCGTTCAGTCAATACGCGATCCGGATCGTTAGCAGTTTGTCGCTCCGCCTCCCCGTGCCGAAAAATCCAGATGCGCTTTTTCATTTCAGTAGACATCCTCACTTTAATGAATATTCAACATCGCGATTTTGTTCAGCCGCCATCAAAGCGCCGACGACTTCCGGAATGCTGCGCTGGTTGTACAGAATTTCGTAGAGGCCAACGACCAGCGGCATACGCACGTTGATTTGCTCGGCATGCAGCTTCAGCAGCTTCAACGTGTTGACACCTTCAGCTACCTGACCCAACTCGGCGACGATAGTGTCCAACTGCTTGCCCTGCCCCAGCGCAAAACCGACCTGATAATTGCGGCTCAGCGGTGACATGCAGGTCACCATCAAATCGCCGATGCCGGCGAGCCCCATGAACGTCAGTGGATCGGCACCTTTGCGCACGGCGAAACGCGTCATCTCCGCCAGCGCGCGCGTGATCAGCATGCTGATCGTGTTGTGACCGATGCCCATTGCCGCCGCCATACCGGCGATGATCGCATAAACGTTTTTCAGCGCGCCGCCCAACTCTACACCGAACATATCGGCGCTGGCATACACCCGAAAATAACGATTGTGCAAAAGTGCCTGCACATCGGCATTCAATGCTTCATCGTTGCTCGCGATCACGGTCGCGGTGATTTGACGTGCGGCAATTTCTTTCGCGAGATTGGGGCCGCTCAATACCCCCAACCGCATCAATGGAATTTCTTCGTGTAGCACTTCACTCATCAGACGAAATTCATGATGCTCGGGGCCGTACGGTTCCAATCCTTTGGTCGTGCTAATCACACTGGCATTCGGACGAATAAAGCGTGCAACTTCTTTGGCAACCTCACGACACGAACTGCTCGGCACCGCCATTAAAATAAAATCGGCAGCAGCCACTGCTGTTTTCAGATCGGTAGTCGCCTTCACGCCGGCGTGCAATTGGTAGTCGCCCAAATAACGGCTGTTACGATGCTCGCGATTGATTTCATCGGCGCGTTCCTGATTGCGCAGCCACAATTGCACATCGTGATTTTTTTCCGCGACGATATTAGCGAGCACCGAGCCAAAGCTGCCGCCGCCGAGCACTGCCACGCGATATTGTTTAGTCATGAGTTTGATCTTATGGAAAGCGGATGGCGCCAGAATATACCAGTGGTGCCCTAAAACAAAAACGGCGACCAAGTCGCCGTTTTTGTTTTGCGGATTAGCCGGTAATTTCCAGCAATAATTTATTCAACCGATGCACATACGAGGCAGGGTCCTTCAATTGACCACCCTCGGCCAAATGCGCCTGATCGAATAAAATTTCGATCAGATCGGCGAACCGATCCTCATCGCTTTCATGATCCAGCTTCATCACCAGCGGGTGCGCGGGATTCAATTCGAGCGTCGGTTTGGCATCCGGCACTTTCTGTCCAGCCGCTTCGAGAATGCGCCGCATCTGCGCACCCATATCGTACTGCCCGACCACCAGACACGCCGGCGAATCGGTCAGCCGATTGGTCACGCGCACTTTTTCGACCTTGCCCTCAAGCGCTTTTTGCGCACGCTCAAGCAACGATTGATGTTCCTTTTCGAGTTTTTCCTTTTCCTCTTTTTCGCTCTGATCTTCGAGCTTGCCGAGGTCGAGCTCACCCTTGCCAACGTCCTGCAGTTGTTTGCCATCGAATTCGGACAAATGCCCCATCAGCCATTCGTCGACGCGATCCGACAACAACACCACTTCGATGCCTTTTTTGCGGAACACTTCGAGGTGCGGACTATTCGCCGCCGTATTGAAATTCTCGGCAGCGATGTAATAAATCTTTTCCTGACCCTCCTTCATCCGCGTCACATAATCTTCAAGCGATTGATCCTGCATCTCGCTGTTCGTGTGCGTGGTCGAGAAACGCAGCAATTTCGCCACTTTTTCACGGTTGCTGAAATCTTCCGCTGGACCTTCCTTTAATACCTGACCGAATTCTTTCCAGAACTCTTGATATTTTTCCGGCTCGGACTTGGCGATTTTTTCGAGCATGTCGAGCGCACGCTTAGTCAACGCCGACCGCATCGCATCGACCTGCGCATTGTGCTGCAGGATTTCGCGCGAGACATTCAGTGGCAGATCATTCGAATCGACCACGCCTTTGATAAAGCGCAGATACAGCGGCAGAAATTGCTCGGCCTCATCCATGATGAATGTGCGCTGTACGTACAATTTCAGACCACGCGGTTTGTCGCGATTCCACATATCGAACGGGGCACGTTTCGGCACAAACAGCAGGCTGGTGTATTCCTGCTTGCCTTCGACTTTATTGTGGCTCCAGGTCAACGGCTCTTCGAAATCGTGCGAAATATGTTTATAGAATTCTTTGTATTCGTCATCGCTGATGTCATTGCGCGGACGCGTCCACAATGCGGTCGCGGTGTTGATTGCCTCGAATTCCGGCTGCGTGACTTCAGCTTTTTTCTCGCTACCATCCTCATTCGTCGCCCCCTCTTTGTCATCAACAGGGGACGACTTCGGCATCAATACCGGAATCGAAATGTGATCGGAGTATTTTTTGACAACGGAGCGAATGCGCCAGTTATCGGCAAACTCCGCATCGTCGGCACGCAGATGCAATACGACTTTGGTACCGCGGTCTGCCTTAGTGAATGGCTCGACGCTGAAATCCGCTTCGCCCGCTGATTCCCAGTGCACGCCTTCTTCGGCAGGCAAGCCGGCACGACGAGTGAATACTTCGACGCGCTCGGCGACGATAAATGCCGAATAAAAACCGACACCAAACTGGCCGATCAACTGCGAATCTTTTTTCTGATCGCCGCTGAGATTTTTCAAAAATTCCGCGGTGCCGGAGCGCGCGATGGTACCGAGATGGCTAACGACTTCATCGCGCGACATGCCGATGCCGTTGTCGCTGATGGTGATGGTTTTTGCACCTTTATCGAACTCGATGCGAACCTGCGGAGTCGGATCGTTCTCGTATAACTCCGGCTTCGACAATGCCTCGAACCGCAATTTGTCGGCGGCATCGGACGCATTGGAAATCAGTTCGCGCAGAAATACTTCTTTGTTGCTGTACAGCGAATGGATCATCAACTGCAACAACTGGCGGGCTTCGGTCTGAAAGCCCATCGTCTGCTTGGCGGCGGTGGTCATCTACACATCTCCTGAAGAAAAATCACACCCAAAATTCGTGCGAGAGATATGGGGACGTCGGAGTAGATTTCAAGAATGGATTGGCTCCAGACATGACGGGACATGCCGGGTTGCTCTTTCAGGACCGTCAGCGACAGGGATGTCGCTGACGAGCTATAGGGACATACTTGCCGCGTGTCCTGAAAGAGCAACCCGGCATGTCCACCCCAAAAGACCGGCAATAAAAAAGGGCGCCGAAGCGCCCCTTTTTCAACCAGCCTGAACTTACCAGCCGGTCACTTCTTTCAACGTTTTGCCGATATCGGCCAGCGACTTAACGGTATGCACACCGGCATCCTGCAACGCGGCAAATTTCTCCGCTGCTGTGCCTTTGCCGCCGGAGATGATGGCGCCCGCGTGACCCATGCGCTTGCCGGGGGGAGCGGTAACACCTGCGATGTACGACACCACCGGCTTGGTCACATTGGCCTTGATGAAGGCCGCCGCTTCTTCTTCGGCCGAGCCGCCGATTTCGCCGATCATCACGATCGCTTCGGTCTGCGGGTCTTCCTGGAACAGCTTCAGGATATCGATGAAGTTGGAGCCAGGGATCGGGTCGCCGCCGATGCCGACGCAGGTCGATTGGCCGAAGCCGTAATCAGTGGTCTGCTTGACCGCTTCGTAGGTCAGCGTGCCGGAGCGCGACACGATGCCGACTTTACCCGGCAGGTGAATATGGCCCGGCATGATGCCGATTTTGCATTCGCCCGGAGTGATCACGCCCGGGCAGTTCGGCCCGATCAGACGCACGCCGAGTTCGTCGCACTTCACTTTCACGTCGAGCATATCGAGGGTCGGAATACCTTCGGTGATGCAGACGATCAGCTTGATACCAGCGAATGCGGCTTCCAGGATCGAGTCTTTGCAGAACGGAGCCGGCACGTAAATTACCGACGCTTCAGCGCCAGTGGCGGCAACTGCATCGGCAACGGTGTTGAATACCGGCAGACCGAGGTGCTCGGTGCCGCCTTTGCCCGGCGTGACGCCGCCGACCATTTTGGTACCGTAAGCGATCGCCTGTTCCGAATGCAGCGTACCTTGCGAACCGGTGAAACCCTGACAGATTACCTTGGTGTTTTTGTTAATCAGAACGCTCATTACACGCCCTCCGCTGCTTTAACAACTGCTTGTGCAGCTTCGGTCAAGCTGTTTGCAGCAATGATATTGAGTCCGCTCTCGGCCAACAGCTTGGCGCCGAGCTCGGCATTGTTACCTTCGAGACGAACGACCACCGGCACCTTCACGCCGACCTGTTCGACCGCGCCGATGATGCCTTCAGCGATCAGATTGCAACGCACAATGCCGCCGAAGATATTGACCAGCACTGCTTTAACGCTGCTATCGGAAAGGATGATTTTGAATGCTTCGGAAACGCGCTCTTTGGTAGCGCCGCCGCCGACGTCGAGGAAGTTTGCCGGTGCACCACCGTGCAGCTTGACGATGTCCATGGTGCCCATCGCGAGACCAGCGCCGTTGACCATGCAACCGATGTTGCCGTCGAGCGCTACATAGTTCAGCTCCCACTTGGCCGCATGCGCTTCGCGCGCGTCATCCTGACTCGGGTCATGCATTTCGCGCAGTTTCGGCTGGCGATACATGGCATTGCTGTCGATGACGATTTTCGCGTCGAGGCAATGCAAATTGCCTTCGCTGGTGATCACGAGCGGGTTGATTTCGAGCAGGGCGAGATCGTAGTCAACGAACATTTTCGCCAGACCCTGGAAGATTTTGACGAACTGCTTGACCTGGGTATCGTTCAAACCCAGTTTGAACGCCAGCTCGCGGCCTTGAAATGGCTGCGCGCCGACCAGCGGGTCGATCTCCGCGGTCAGAATTTTTTCCGGGGTATCGTGCGCTACTTTTTCGATTTCGACGCCGCCTTCAGTGGACGCCATGAACACGATACGACGAGTCGCGCGATCGACCACCGCACCCAGATACAGCTCTTTTGCGATATCAGTGCAGGACTCGACCAGAATCTTGGAGACCGGCTGGCCATTCGCGTCTGTCTGGTAGGTCACCAGACGATTGCCGAGCCACTTAGTCGCGAACTCTTCGATTTCCTGTTTGGAGGTGACCAGCTTGACGCCGCCAGCCTTGCCGCGACCGCCAGCATGCACCTGGGCCTTAACCACCCACTTGTTGCCACCAATTTGATTCGCTGCCGCAACCGCTTCAGCGGGTGTGCTCGCCGCAACACCTTTGGATACGGGCAGGCCGTATTCGGCAAACAGCTGCTTGCCCTGATACTCGTGCAGGTTCATGTGATGTACCGTCTCGATCTATGAAGTGAATTGGCATCCCTAAGCTTGCAGCCTGGAATGCCCCCAGCGCATGGTCCGTTTGAGTACATCGTTGTACCCGATCGAACCGAGTGAAAAATTTAGGCGCGGCATTTTCGCGAATTTCGCCGTGCTCCGCAAATCAATTTCCGTATGTTACAGAGGGCCTTATTTGCGCGATTTGCGGTTGGGAATGTGGATCGCGTGACCATGCACCGCCAGCGCCGCTTCGTGCACGCCTTCGGAGAGAGTCGGGTGACTGAACACCATCAGACCGATATCTTCCGCGCTTGATCCAAACTCCATTGCTATCGCCACCTGCTGCACCAATTCCGCAGCGCTTGGGCCAATGATGTGCACACCGAGAACGCGATCGGTTTCCGCATGCGCGATCATTTTGATCATGCCGCTGCTGTCGTTTGCCGCCAGCGCGCGACCACTGGCCGCGAACGGAAACACGCCGATATTGCACGGCACGCCTTCAGTGCGCAGTTGCTCCTCGTTTTTGCCGACCCACGCAATTTCCGGATGTGTGTAAATCACGCTCGGGATCAGCTCGTAATTCATCGCTGCCTTTTTGCCGACGATGCGCTCGGCCACCATCACACCTTCTTCCATGCCCTTGTGAGCAAGCATCGGGCCACGCACGATATCGCCGACCGCATAAATGCCGGGCATTTCGGTTTCGCAATATTCATTGACGAAAATAAAGCCGCGCTCATCGATTTTGACGCCGCTATCAGCTGCCAGCAGGCTCTGACTTTGCGGACGCCGGCCCACCGCGACAATCAGTTTGTCGAAGACTTCTTTTTTCTCGCCGCTGCTATCGGTGTAGGTCACCGTTACCTGATTCTTCTTCACCTCGGAGCCGGTAACGCGGGCGCCAAGACGAATATCCAGACCTTGCTTGCGCAATGTGCGTTCAGCTTCTTTGGCGATCTGGCGATCGACCATCGGCAGAAATTCGTTCAGTGCTTCAAGCACGACCACTTCCGCACCGAGGCGCGCCCACACGCTGCCCAGCTCCAGCCCAATGACGCCAGCGCCAATGACACCGAGGCGCTTGGGCACGTCAGTAAACTCGAGAGCACCTGAGGAGTCTACGATAACCTCTTGATCTACGGGGGCCGGCGGAATCTGCATCGGCACCGAACCGGCGGCGATGATGATATGGTCCGCTTCAATGATTTCGGACTGGCCATCGTCCTTGGTCACTTCAACGCGCTTGCCCGACAGCACTTTGCCAGCGCCCTCCATCGCGTCCACACCGTTTGCCTTGAACAGCTGGCCGATGCCACCGGTAAGCTGCTTAACAATTTCGTCCTTGCGCTGAATCATTGCCGGCACATCGATTTTCACGCTGCCGGTTTTGATGCCATGCACCTCGAGCCCGTGCTGAGCCTCGTGGAATTTGAATGAAGAATCGAGCAATGCCTTCGACGGGATGCAGCCGACGTTGAGACAGGTGCCACCGAAAAACGGCTTGCCAAATTTGTTTTTGCCCTTTTCGATACACAACGTTTTTAGCCCGAGTTGCGCCGCGCGAATCGCTGCGACATAACCGCCGGGACCGGCGCCAATTACCACCACATCGTATTTAGCCATTGTTCGATTCCTGTTTTAGTTCCCTCTCCCATTCGGGGAGAGGGTTAGGGAGAGGGTCACCGGAGATAGGTTTTTGCTTTGCAGTTAACTCAAGCGCTGCACCCTCACCCCCGACCCCTCTCCCCAAATGGGAGAGGGGAGACATTAAACTTCGAGCAGAATGCGCGCTGGATCTTCAATCAGCTCTTTAATGGTAACGAGAAATTGCACGGCTTCCTTGCCGTCGATCAAACGATGATCGTATGACAACGCGAGATACATCATCGGCAGAATCACGACCTGGCCATTGACCGCCATCGGACGCTCCTGCGTTTTGTGCATGCCGAGAATGGCCGCTTGCGGCGGATTGAGAATCGGCGTCGACATCAATGAACCGAACACACCGCCATTAGTGATCGTGAATGTGCCGCCCTGGATTTCTTCGATAGCCAATTTGCCGTCGCGTGCGCGCAACCCAAAATCGCGAATCTTATTTTCGATCTGCGCGATGCTGCTCTGATCGGCATCACGCAATACCGGCACCACCAGACCTTTCTCCGTCGATACCGCGACGCCGACATCCTGATAACCGTGATAGACGATATCGCTGCCGTCGATCGACGCATTAACAGCCGGGAAACGCTTCAGCGCTTCGCAAGCGGCTTTGACGAAAAAGCCCATAAAGCCGAGGCGTGTGCCGTTATGCGTCTTCTCGAAGAGGTCTTTGTACTGACCGCGCAGCTCCATCACCGGCTTCATGTTGACTTCGTTGAACGTGGTCAACATTGCGGTGCCTTGCGAGGCTTCAAGCAGACGCTCGGCGATGCGCGCGCGCAAGCGTGTCATCGGCACGCGTTTCTCGATGCGGTCGCCAGCGACAAGAACCGGTTGCGGCGTTGCAGCCTTGGCTGCTGCAGGTGTTGGCGCTGGTGCGGCTTTCGGAGCGGCAGACTGCTCACCGAGATATTTGACGACGTCTTCTTTGGTGATCAAGCCGCCTTTGCCGGTGGCGGTAATCGCACTGGCATTGAGACTGTTCTCATCGATCAACTTGCGCGCTGCCGGCGCGAGCTTTTGCTCACCGGCAGGTGTCGGCGCGGCAGCAGACGCTGCTGTCGTCTGTGCCGGGGCTGCTGCTGCGCCCGCGCCTTCGGTGAAGCGCGCGATCAGCTCTTCGCTGAGCACGGTATCGCCTTCGTTTTTCAGGATTTCGGTGAGCGCGCCATCGGCGGGCGCCACTACCTCCAGCACGACCTTATCGGTCTCGATATCGACGATCAGCTCGTCACGCTTAACTGCTTCGCCCACCGTCTTGTGCCATGTCGCGATCGTGCCATCGGCAACAGATTCGGGAAATGTCGGGGCTTTAATTTCTATGCTCATACAAATTCCTTATGCGGCGACTGCCGTTAATCGATTCTCAACGCCTGCTTGATGAATTGCTCTTGTTGCGCGAGGTGCAGCGCCATATAACCCGCCGCCGGCGATGCCGATGCATCGCGCCCCGCATACTCCAAGTACAGCGTGCGATTGTGGCGGTTGATAACACGGCGCATATGGTGCTGGCTGCTATACCAGGCGCCCTGGTTCATTGGTTCTTCTTGACACCAGACCACCTCAGTCATGCCGGGGTAGCGTGCGAACACCGCGCTGAGATCTTCCTCCGGGAACGGATACAGCTGCTCCAGCCGCACCAGCGCTACGTTATCGACGCTGCGCTCGCGACGCACTTCGCGCAGATCGTAAAAGACTTTACCGCTGCACAATACCAATCGCGTGATTTTTTCCGGCGCGGTGACATCGCTGTCGTCGAGCACGGTATTGAATGAACCCTGAGCCAGATCTTCCAGCGTCGATATCGCCTCTTTATGACGCAGCAAACTCTTCGGCGTCATTACGATCAGCGGCTTGCGCAACGGGCGCAGCACTTGGCGCCGGAGCATATGGAACACCTGCGCCGGCGTGGTCGGCACACACACCTGAATATTGTGCTCCGCGCACAACTGCAGGAAGCGCTCGAGCCGCGCTGAACTGTGTTCAGGACCCTGCCCTTCGTAACCGTGCGGCAACAGTAGGGTCAGCCCGCACAAACGCGCCCATTTGTGTTCACCGCTGGTGATGAACTGGTCGATAACGACTTGCGCGCCATTGGCGAAATCGCCGAATTGCGCTTCCCATATCACCAGTGTATTGGGAATGGTCGTTGCGTAGCCGTACTCGAACGCGAGCACCGCTTCTTCCGACAGCAGCGAGTCGTAAATATCGAACTTCGGCTGCTTGGTCGACAAATTCTGCAGCGGTACGTAACGGCTGCCATCTTTCTGATGATGCAGTACCGCGTGGCGATGCGAGAACGTGCCGCGACCAACATCTTGACCGGTCAGACGCACTGAATGACCGGCTTCGATCAGGGTCGCGTACGCCATTACTTCCGCGAAGCCCCAGTTGATCGGCAACGCACCGGCAGCCATCTTCTGACGATCTTCGTAAATCTTGGCAACCTGACGCTGCACCACGAACCCATCCGGAATCGAATTCGTGCGCTGCGCAATATCGAGCAACTTTTTCGAATCGATGCGAGTATCGCACGCCGTGGTCCAGGCATGTCCGAGGTACGGGCGCCAGTCGACGAACAGCGCCGAATTGGGCTGCTTCACCAGACTCTTCACCACATGCTCGCCGCTTTCCAGCTGCTCGCGATATTCCGTGATGAGGCGGTCATCCTCTTCCTTGCTGATCATCCCAGCCTCAATCAACTTCTTCGCATAGAGGTCGCGCGTGGTCGGCTGATTCTTGATGGCTTCATACATCAGTGGCTGCGTCGCCGACGGCTCATCCGCTTCGTTGTGGCCGCGACGGCGATAGCACACCAGATCGATCACGACGTCTTTCTTGAATTCCTGCCGGTAATCCACCGCGAGCTGCGACACGAACAGCACCGCTTCCGGGTCATCACCGTTGACGTGAAAAATCGGCGCTTGCACCATTTTCGCGACGTCGGTGCAGTATTCAGTCGAGCGTGCATCGCGCGGATCGCTGGTGGTAAAACCCACTTGGTTGTTGATCACGATATGAATCGTGCCGCCGGTTTTGAAGCCGCGCGTCTGAGACATTTGGAATGTCTCCATCACCACGCCCTGGCCAGCAAATGCAGCGTCGCCATGCATGACAATCGGCACGACATTGTCGCCCACGATATCGCCGCGACGATCCTGCCGCGCGCGTACCGAACCCTCAACGACCGGCGACACAATTTCCAGATGCGATGGGTTAAATGCGAGCGCTAAATGCATTTCGCCACCCGATGTCATCACGTTCGACGAAAAACCCTGGTGGTATTTCACATCGGCCGAGCCGACATAGGAGGCACGACCTTCGAACTCATCGAACAATTCGGCTGGGCTTTTACCGAGGATATTAACCAGCACGTTCAAGCGGCCGCGGTGCGCCATGCCGATGACCATTTCCTTCGCGCTGTACGAACCACAGCGCTGGATCATCGAATCGAGCATCGGAATCAGGCTTTCACCGCCCTCGAGACCGAAGCGTTTGGTGCCGGGATATTTCGAGGCGAGCGATTTTTCCAGCCCTTCCGCCGCGGTCAGCCGTTCCAACAGATGTTGACGCGCCTGGCGACCGAAATCGGGCTTCGAGCGCACGCTTTCCATACGCTGTTCGATCCAGCGCCGCTCTTCGGTGGCGATGATGTGACGAAACTCGGCGCCAATGGTGGTGCAGTAGGTCTGCTCCAGCACATCGATGATTTCACGCAGCGTCGCCTGCTCTTTGCCGAAATAAGAGCGGCCAACCTGAAACACAGTATCGAGATCGGCCGCACTGAGCTGATGAAATTCCAGCGTCAGATCGGGCACCGCATCGCGCTGCCACAACCCGAGCGGATCGAGCCTCGCCTTTTGATGGCCGCGCTGACGATAGGCGCTCATCAATTGCAGCACGCGTACTTGCTTGCGTTCGTTCTCGGTGATGCGAGTATCTGGAGCGGCATTACCGCGAACGCGAACCCGCGCCAGCTGGGAAAATTGAGCACGGATAGCGGAGTGCGGGACATCTTGGGCAATATTGCCGTTCACGCGCGGCAGCTTGGCAAAGTAATCGCGCCATTGCTCCGGCACCGCATTGGGATCGGTCAGATAGGTGTCGTAAAGATCTTCTATATAGGCGGCATTGCCGCCCGAGAGCTGCGAGCTGCGCCAAAGCAGCTCCATCGTGCCTTCTTGCATTGTTTTTTCCACCTGATAAGGGGTGTCACCTGCTCGAGTAAAGTCCGCATTGATACTAGGCACTGTTGCTGCGCAGACGGCGTTGTCTGCGGCATTCTGACAAGCAGTGTCTTTGTGCATGACAAATAGATGTAATCGATTTACCTGGACTTCACGAAGTGACGCGGGGGTAGCCCGTGTGTTCCCCGTTGGATATTACTGAATCGCTGCGCGCATAGTGCGCCGGACAAACCGGTGCAATATTCGCGTATCACTGCCTGCGCGGCATTGGAAACCCGCGTAAGTGTAGACAGCTTATGCACTTACGCGAGAATCATCGCCAGATTAACTGGCGCGTTGCAACAACATATTGCGGATATGACCGATGGCGCGGGTTGGGTTCAATCCTTTCGGACATACGCTGACACAGGCCTGAATGCCGTGGCAGCGAAAAACGCTAAAGGGGTCATCTAGATCGGCAAGACGTTCCTCGGTGGCGGTGTCGCGCGAATCGGCCAAAAAGCGGTAAGCCTGCAGCAGACCGCTCGGGCCGATGAAGCGATCGGGATTCCACCAGAACGACGGGCAAGCAGTCGAGCAACATGCGCAGAGAATGCACTCGTACAAGCCATCGAGCTTGGCGCGATCTTCCGGCGACTGTAGTCGCTCGATTGCCGGCGCCGGCGTGTTGTTGATCAGATACGGCTTGACCTTCTCGTACTGCGCGTAGAACTGGCCCATATCCACGATCAGATCGCGGATGACCGGCAGTCCAGGCAGCGGCCGTAATACCAGTTTATTGCTGCCTTTAAGCGCTTCCGACATCGGCGTGATGCAGGCGAGGCCGTTTTTCCCATTGATATTCAGGCCATCGGAGCCGCATACGCCTTCACGGCACGAACGGCGAAAGGTCAACGACGGATCGGACGCCTTCAACAGTTCGAGTACGTCGAGCACCATCAAGTCCTTACCGCCGGTATCGATCTGAACCTCTTGCATATATGGTTCTTGATCGGTTTCCGGGTTGTAGCGATACAAACTGACTTGCAACATGAATTCTCTCCTCCCCTATCCCGCTGGGCTAAAAACGTTAGTAGGTCCGCGCTTTCGGCTGGAACGTCTCGACCGTTTTTGGTGAGAAGTTGACCGCACGCTTGCCGACGCGCTTGTCGCCTGGGAAATACAGGGAATGACACAACCAGTTTTGATCGTCGCGTTCCGGGAAGTCTTCGCGGGCATGCGCGCCGCGACTTTCCTTCCGCTCTTCGGCAGCGATTGCCGTCGCTTCGGCCACTTCGAGCAAATTCGCCAACTCCAGCGCTTCGATGCGCGCGGTGTTGAAGGTATTGCTCTTATCGTCGAGGTAGACGTTATCGATGCGCTGACGCAGCTCGGCGAGTTTGGCAACGCCCTTCTGCATGTAATCACCGCGACGAAATACACCGAAGAAGTTTTGCATCGTGCTCTGCAGCTCTTTGCGCAACTCCGCGGTTCGCTCGCCACTCTTGCTGGCATTCAAACGGTTCAGGCGCGACATAGCCTGATCGATATCGGCGCTGCTGGCATCGCGATGCTCAATGCCCTCGCGCAGCGATTTCTCGATGAACAGACCAGAGGCGCGACCGAATACCACCAAGTCGAGCAGCGAGTTGCCACCGAGACGGTTAGCACCGTGCACCGACACACACGCCACTTCGCCGCACGCGAATAAACCTTCTATCACTTTTTCGTTGCCGTTCGCATCTACCGTCAGTGCCTGACCATGAATGTTGGTCGGAATACCGCCCATCATGTAATGGCAGGTCGGTACCACCGGAATCGGCTCCTTGACGGGATCGGCGTGGGCGAATGTGATCGACAATTCGCAGATACCGGGTAGGCGTGAATGCAATACTTCCTCGCCGAGGTGATCGAGTTTCAGATACACGTGATCGCCATCCGGACCGCAACCGCGACCTTCAATAATTTCCATGATCATCGAACGCGCGACTACGTCGCGACCGGCGAGATCTTTCGCGTTCGGCGCATAGCGCTCCATGAAACGCTCGCCGTTTTTGTTGATCAGGTAGCCGCCTTCACCGCGGCAGCCTTCGGTGACGAGCACGCCCGCGCCGGCAATACCGGTCGGGTGGAACTGCCACATTTCGATATCTTGCACGGGGAAGCCGGCACGCAAGGCCATGCCGACACCATCGCCGGTGTTGATATGGGCATTGGTAGTCGACGCAAAAATACGACCCGCACCGCCAGTAGCGAATACGGTCGCCTTCGATTTCACGTAAACGACTTCGCCGGTTTCCATACAGATCGCGATAACGCCGGTGACGACGCCATCCTGATTCTTGACGAGATCGACCGCGTACCACTCGTTGAAGAACTGCGTGTTGTTCTTCAGGTTCGCCTGATACAGCGTGTGCAGCAGCGCGTGACCGGTACGGTCGGCAGCAGCACAGGTGCGAGCCGCTTGACCGCCTTCGCCGAAATTCTTCGACTGGCCGCCGAACGGACGCTGATAAATACGGCCTTCCTCGGTGCGCGAGAATGGCAGACCCATGTGATCGAGCTCGAACACTGCCTCGGGGCCGACGCTACACATGTACTCGATCGCGTCCTGGTCGCCGATGTAGTCGGAACCTTTAACGGTGTCATACATATGCCAACGCCAATCATCATTCGGATCCGCACTGGCGATCGCGCAGGTAATACCGCCTTGGGCGGATACAGTGTGCGAACGAGTCGGGAATACTTTGCTGATGACTGCGGTTTTGTAACCGGATTGCGACAACTGCAGTGCCGCGCGCATGCCGGCGCCGCCGCCTCCAACAATAACGCCGTCGAACGAAATAGTGCGGATATTAGCCATGGTTACCCCACAGAATCTGGATGCCCCAAACAACATATGTAAACAATGCCATCGCGACGACGGCTTGGAACATCAAGCGCAATATATTGGCTTTCGAGCCCATCATGCGTTCGGTCAGATAATCGGTGGAAACCGACCACAATCCGATCCATGCATGTGCAGCGATCGACAATAATGCCGCGAGACTGAACACCCGCACCCACGTTTGCGAAAACAGTGCAACCCATTCTGCGTATTGCATTTCCGGGCCGAAAAATACGACGCCGACAATAAACAGCGTGTATGCCAGCAGCACCAGCGCAGTGACGCGCTGTATCAGCCAGTCGGACAAGCCGCTGCGACCGAGATTAGTCACTGCAGTTACCATACGAATGCTCCCACCAGAACGATCAGTACAATCGACACAACAATGACGATCCGTGCGCCGCGCGTGCCACCCTCGAGCGTCTCACCGACGCCAATATCCATAATCAGATGTTTGATGCCCGCCACCGTGTGATAAATCAGCGCGGATAACACGCCCCACACGATCAGCTTGCAGAAAAATGAATCGAACAAGGTCTTCACGCTGTTGAAGCCTTCTTCGCTGGCCAGCGAATCACTCAGCAACCAGAGCAAAATCGCGGCGCCAGCAAACAAAATTACGCCGGAGATGCGATGCAGAATGGAAATATAAGCAGTAATCGGCAGCGAAATCGTACCGATATCGAGATTGACGGGGCGCTTTTTGTTCACGGATTCATCACACTAGTTATGGCCCGAGCGTACATTCCGTTTCGATCCGAAACGAGCGTATCGAGCAGTTACATGGAAGTGAAACACGTACGGTGAAATGATTTCGCCTTCAACACTGCGACACCGCACAGACATGCAGTCACAGCACAGAAAGCGCGGCGCATTATAGGCAGATCAATGTTTAATTACAAACCGGAAGCCGCGTGCGGCAATGCGACAAAAAGAGCTGGTCTGCTCTGTTTTTTCTGGCCTTATTGGGCCACAACGCAACTCATTGCGCCGGAGCTCCGCGGTGATTTCGTTTCCCGCGCACGAATTTTGCACTTATAATGCGTGGCGTCTTCGCACCGCTCACGCACCGGTTGAAACGGTCGTGATCCGTGTCGCCGACCGCCTCGTTTCCGATACCGATTGCACACTGCGTTATTACTGTTTTTTTGCTGCGCGCGCGACTGTCAACCATCGCTCATCGCAGCTGCTGTCGTGTGTAATGCGTTTTTGATATCGAAATCAATTAAGTCTGTAGATGAATAGGAGCCCGCAATGACTGACAAGAAAGCGAAGCTAGCCATCGATGGAAAGGCGCCAATTGAGTTGCCGATTTATTCAGGCACCATGGGGCCCGACGTTATCGATGTCGGTGCGCTGCTTACCAACGGCTACTTCACCTACGATCCCGGTTTTGTTTCCACCGCGGCCTGCGAATCCAAGATCACCTTTATCGATGGTGACAATGGCGTACTGCTGCATCGCGGTTACCCGATCGAGCAACTCGCGGAAAAATCCGATTATCTTGAAACCTGTTATTTGCTGCTGAACGGCGAACTGCCAAGCAAAGCGCAAAAAACTGCCTTCGAAGAGCGCGTGCGCAAGCACACCATGGTGCACGATCAAATCACCAGCTTCTTTAAAGGCTTTCGTCGCGACGCGCATCCAATGGCGATCATGTGCGGCGTGATTGGCGCGCTATCCGCGTTCTATCACGACTCGCTCGACATCAATAACCCGCAACATCGCGAGACCTCAGCAATCCGCCTGATCGCGAAAATGCCGACGCTGGCGGCGATGGCGTACAAATATTCGATCGGCCAGCCGTTCATGTATCCGCAAAATGATCTCAGCTATGCGGAAAACTTTTTGTACATGATGTTCGGCAACCCCTGCGAAGACTACAAAGTCAATCCGATATTGGCGCGCGCAATGGATCGTATTTTCCTGCTGCACGCCGATCACGAACAAAATGCCTCAACCTCGACTGTGCGCCTCACTGGGTCCACCGGCGCGAATCCGTTCGCCTGTATCGCCGCTGGCGTGGCTGCATTGTGGGGACCATCGCATGGCGGCGCCAACGAAGCCGTATTGAACATGTTGAATGAAATCGGCGACGAATCGCGTATTCCTGAATTCATTGAGCGCGCGAAAGACAAAAACTCCGGTTTCAAACTCATGGGCTTCGGTCATCGCGTTTACAAAAACTTTGATCCGCGCGCGAAGGTTATGAAGCAGACCGCTGACGAAGTGCTGAAAGAGCTGGGACATCAGAACGACCCATTGCTGCGGATTGCGAAAAAACTCGAAACCATCGCATTGGAAGATCCGTATTTCGTGCAGAAAAAGCTGTATCCGAACGTCGATTTTTACTCGGGCATCATTCTGAAAGCGATCGGCATTCCGAGCAGCATGTTCACGGTGATCTTTGCCCTCGGTCGCACTCCAGGTTGGATCGCGCATTGGAACGAAATGATCAGTGGCAGCTACAAAATCGGCCGTCCGCGTCAGCTTTATACCGGCGCAACGACTCGCGATTATCCGCCGCTGGAAAAACGCAGCTAATACAAAACTGCTGGCAACTGCAGCTCGCACAAAAACGCCCGCCCTTACGCGGGCGTTTTTATTTCTGCGGTTTTTATTTTTATAACGCAATAAAGAACGATTAAGATTTGCGCCACCTCACAGAGAAGGATTGCTCGAAATGAATCGCATATATTTGCTGATAGGTATGGCGCTGATGCTTTGCGCGTGTGGCGGCACGCACAGCCCATGGAGCAGCAGTGGCATCGCACCCGCGGCAGTAACGGCATTAGCCGGTAACGCCGGTGATGGCGCGATCAGTCTCGGATGGAATGCACCGGCAACCGGTAGTGCACCACTGACGTATCGGATCTACATAACGCCTTCGAGCGGCAGCATTCAAGTCATTCAAAACGGTACTGCAGCGCTGGTACGCGGCTTGAGCAACGGCACTAGTTATACATTTTCAATCACCGCGAGCAATAGCGCCGGCGACAGTCCAGCCACAACCATTCAACTGCAACCCGCCGCACTCAATAGCAGTGGCGTTAGCGCTATCACTATCAACGGCAATACTTCCGGCAACGACAGCAGCGGAATTTTTGATCCATCGCTACTGCAAATGAGCGACGGCACCATCTGGTTGGCATACTCAAATGTCGATTATCACGGCACGCCGCAAATCAAAGCGGTGTCCACCAGTCTCGCTGTCAGCAGCGATGGCGGCCAAACGTTTAATTACGTCAGCACTATCGGTAACAGCACCAGCGCCACTGTCACCGACACCAGCGGCACGAACGTATGCGGAAATAACAGCTGCAATGGTTATTGGGCTTATGAAGTGCCATTCATGGTCGACGATGTGAGCGATCCCGATAGCTCGCGCCGTTTCAAATTGTTCGCGCACAAATATTTTCTGTATCCGCCGAACACGCAAAACTCCACAGCGTATGCATTGGGCGCGATCGTCATGTGGACGGCGGCCGCGCCTAACGGCGTGTGGTCCGCGGAACAACGCGTGCTCGGATGGAATACGACACCTCCCGAACTGACGGCATTGCGAAATATCAATTCGATTGATCCGGCATTAAGCAACTGCGTGATCGTTAGTGAAGGTAGCGCCACGACATTTAAAGGCGCGCTCGATTTCGTTTTTGCCTGCTCGTATATTGATGGCGCGACACCACAACAAAAAATCGTGCAGCTGCGCTCAACCGATCATGCCAACACCTTCAGTTATGTCAATACGCTGCTAAGCGCGAGCGATGCCAGCACATTCGGCGCGCTATATTTTTCGGCACCCGCATTGATTGCCACCGAATCCGCCGCGCCGTTATTGATCGCAACACCGGTAATTAATCGCAATATTTTGGTGAATGGCGGCAGCATCGCGCTCGATGCCTATTCGGGATGTATCGCGCTGCCAATCGCAGACGAGCAAACCGGCGCGCTGTTTCGCAGCAACAATGCTCCACTCAGCATTTTACAAATTCCGTTAACCGCGAATCGCTTGAATGGCGCCTGCAGCTGGGAACGCGGTCTTAGCGCGATCGGAATATTAATGAGCGAGGCCGATGCATCCGCCTCCTCACCACAATTCAACGTAATGAATACAGCAAAGAACTTTTAAGAGGATTTATTTTTTGCGCTGTTCGAAGGACAGCTATCGCAGCTGTTACAGCCGCTGCCGCAACCAGCAGCACCGGCGATAGCAACACCAATCGCATTCACCCAATGCGGATAACGCGACTGCTGCAAATGTTTAGAGAGATTACTACGCCATGTCGGCACAATACGACCGAGCATATATAGCCCGCTCAACAACACCGCGGCGAACACTATGATTAATTGCAGCGCGTCGTAGGATTTCATAACCAATGACTCGCGATTTGATAGGTAGTAAAAGCGGCAACATATGCCAGCGCAAATAAATACACCGCAGCGAGCGCGAGCATTTTCCAGGAATTGGTTTCGCGTCGAATCACCGCCAGCGTCGACAGGCATTGCGGGGCGAACACATACCATGCGAGCAGCGACAGCGCGGTCGGCAAACTCCATTGCGCAGAGATGATCGGCGCCAACTGCGCGGCTGCGGAATCCGATGCCGCCGACAACGCATACACCGTGGCCAATGCGCTCACCGCCACTTCGCGCGCGGCCAAACCAGGCACCAACGCGATACATATCTGCCAATTAAATCCCACCGGCGCGAACACATATTGCAGCGCGTGCCCGATATGGCCCGCGAAGCTGTAATTAATTGCCGGTTGTAAATAACCCGCCGGCGGTGCGGGAAAACTCGACAAAAACCACAGCAGTACCGTCAGTGACAAAATAATCGTGCCGACACGACGAATGAAAATACTCGCGCGTTCCCACAAGCCGATGGCGACATCGCGCGGGTGCGGCACGCGGTAAGAAGGTAATTCGAGTAACAGCGCATGCTCGACCCGTTCTTTACGCAGCAATTTCATCACCCACGCCACCAGCAGCGCGCTGACAACGCCGGCAAAATACAACGCGAACAACACCAATCCCTGCAGATTGAACAGCCCTAACACCGTCTGCCTGGGAATAAATGCGCCGATCAATAACGCGTAGACCGGCAACCGCGCGGAGCAGGTAATCAGCGGCGTTACCAGAATCGTCGCCAGACGATCGCGTTCATCTTGAATCGTGCGCGTCGCCATGATGGCCGGAATGGCACACGCGAAACCCGATAACAACGGAATAAATGAGCGACCGGTCAGCCCCGCACCGACCATCAGTCGATCCAGCAAAAATGCGGCGCGCGGCAGATAGCCCGATTCTTCAAGCGCCAGAATGAATAGAAACAGAAACAGAATCTGTGGCAGGAATACCAGCACGCTACCGGCACCGGCAATAACGCCCTCCACCAGCAAACTACGCAGCAGGCCATCGGGCAGAATCGCCGATACCCAGCCGCCCAATGCTTCAACGCCGATTTTGATGCCATCCATCAGCGGCGTCGCCCACGAAAACACGGCCTGAAACATTAGAAACATCACGACCGCGAGAATCACCAGCCCCCATATCGGATGCAACGCCCAGCGATCGAGCGCATCGTCGATCGCGGCGGTGCGCCGCGGCACCACCACCGCATCGCGCAACAGATCGCGCACCATGACGTGCAGGTCGAGATCGCTCGCCAACGACGGCGGCATCGATGGCACCGGGCCGTCCAGCATTTCCAACAATTTGGCCGCACCGCCGTGTCGCACTGCTACGGTTTCGACGATTGGCACACCGAGCATCTGTTCAAGTTTCGCCACGTCGATACGGATACCGCGCCGTGCCGCCGCATCCATCATGTTTAGCGCGACCACCATCGGCAGTCCGAGCTGCCGCAATTCGAGCGCAAAGCGCAGATGCAAGCGCAGATTGGTCGCATCGAGCACGCACACGATCAAATCGGGTTTCGCCTCGCCTTCAAGCCGGCCGAGACAAACGTCGCGGGTAATTTCTTCATCGAGACTGGTGGCAGACAGGCTGTACGCACCTGGCAGATCGAGAATCTGAAGACCGCGCCCCGATGGCAAGGTGCAGCGCCCTTCCTTGCGTTCGACGGTAACGCCGGCGTAATTGGCGACTTTCTGACGACTGCCGGTCAGCAGGTTGAACAGCGCGGTCTTGCCGCAGTTGGGATTGCCAACCAGCGCGATGCGCTCGGCAAAGCGCTGTACCGGAATCGACATGTTCATGGTTACGCGGCCGGCTGCACGATGACGCGCGCCGCTTCCGCGCGGCGCAGGGCAAACCGGGTAAAGCCGATCTGCACCACCAACGGATCGGCACCGATCAGGCCACGCGCGACGACACGCACCGGCTCACCCGCAACAAAACCCAGATCGCGCAGACGACCGGCAATCGCATCGACCGCAGCCTTCGCTTCAACCCGTTCGATAGTGCCTGTTCGGCCGGAGGGCAAATCGCACAACAGCATTGGCCAACCACGTCTAAATGAGAATGATTTTTGATTATAGTTGGCAGCCTCCCCACTGAATAGGGGGTCACCCCCCTGAATGAGCGATCGCCGCTACAAAGCGAAGCGTCGACCGATCCAGATCAAGATTTCGATCTATTCGAAATGGGTAATGCGAAGCGCCGGCGCAAATTTTTATACTGCGCCACCGCAAGAGCCTGCCTATCGATAAACCCAGAGGAGACCTACCGATGAACTTGGGCGCCCATATCGTCAACCACTACGAGCTTTATTTTGATGCCGCCGATAAGGCGAATGGCAGTTTGTACTTGGCGGCCGAACCCAGCGTCGGCACTGCAGCCATCGAAGCGACGATTGCGCGGCTGCGCAACGCAGGTTTGTGGTCGGATGAACCGTATAAAGTTGTGCCCGCAGCGCAGCGCGCGGCATATGCAGAACAAATGCAATTCGCCGCCTGTATTCAATTCAACAGCGAAGGCACCGCACTGCTGGCGACGCGCTACACCCATCCCAAATATCCCAGCAGTAGCGAGCGCTGGGCTCAATGGGTCAACGCGTTAACCGCATAGCGGGTGGCTCGATCGCGCGGATCAACAAAGCGCGCGATCGCAGCCATGCGACTACGGCGCGCCGTGACAACCGTTCAAAAATAACTTCACGACACCATCGACATAAGCACGGCGACGCCGATCGGTCAGCGCTTCGAAGCCGTAATAGGCACGCATGTCCGCGGGCGCCATCACCATTTCCAGAAATTGCATCGCCGCAAAACGTTTGTCGGTGATACGCAGTGGCGGCTCGGTGGCGGCCGCCAACACGGCGGCAATTTCATCGATCACACGTTCGCGGCTTTCGGTGTGCAAGGTGGCCGCCATCGCACTAATGCGCTGCACTTCCGCTGCCATCAACCGCTTCAATGCAATCGTGTCGTCCTTCAAGCCCCACTTCAGCATATGATTGCCGATCTGCGTTAGCTGCTGTTCGATGCTGCCGCCGGCTGCGGAAATTTTTGCAACCGGTGCCAGAAACAACTCGCGCCGACGCCGAATCACTTCCGAAAATAACGCCGTTTTATCCGGGAAGCGGCTGTACAGCGTGCGCTTCGCAACACCGGCCGCCACTGCCACCGCTTCCATGCTGGTGTTATCGAACCCATGCTCAAGCATCAACTCAGTGGCGACGCTGAGAATTTTTTCTGCCAGCAGCTCCGCCGCTGCGCGCGTGGGACGGCCGCCCAGTGCTTTTCTGACTGGCGATTTACGCTGCTTTGCACCCGGCATGCGTCACTCCGCTGCGATAAAAATAAATAAACCACTACATTCAAAATCAACAAGTTTGTCGCGTTTGTTGCCGCCAGTTTAGGGAATATGAAAACGAAACGATAGCGTTGCGTTATTCAAAGTAAGCGTGATCTAATCGCAGCCCTCACCCTCGTTCGTTTTCGCGGTTGCTCCACATGCTCAGTTTCCGCCTTCGTAATCTGTTTGCCGTGGCGATCGTCGTGCTGATAAACGGCTGTACTGATTTCGGCCAATCGCACGAAACCGCACAAGCGCTCTCGCCCGAACAGATCGGTTTGCGCGCAGCATCCGACATCGCGTGGCCGAACGAACAATGGTGGCGCGCATTCGATGACCAACAGCTGTCGCAGTTAATCGACACCGCACTCACCGGCAGTCCATCGATCAAAATTGCGCAGGCGCGATTAAGATTCGCACAACAGGCGGCGATGGCAACGCGCGCGAGCAATCAACCGCAACTGGGCTTGAGTGCGAGCATCAGCCGCGAACACTTTTCCGAAAATGGCATTTACCCACCACCGATTGGTGGCAGCACGGTGACGCAGGCGAGCACTGCGCTCGATTTTTCGTATGAATTCGATTTCTGGGGCCGACAGCGTGCCGAACTCGCAAGTGCGCTGAAACAAATCGATGTCGAACGCGCCGAACAAGCGTCCGCACAATTGGTGTTAGCGGTTGCCGTTGCGGAAAATTATTTTTCGATACAACGGCTGCTAGCAGAACAATCGCTGTTGAACCAAACGCTCGCCCATCGCGAACACATCGTGCGCTTGATGCAACTGCGTGTGCAGCGTGGGCTCGCAAGTCAGGCTGAACTGGAAACACCGAATGCAGCACTCGCGAATACGCAACGCGAAGTCGCCTCACTCGATGCGGCAATTGCGAGCGAGAAATATCGCCTCGCCGCACTCTGCGGTATCGGCGCGGAGCAGTTGCCGTCAATCGCCGCACAGACGAACGAAAATGCTGTTATTACACCGCCGCACGCAGCACTGCCCGCCGATTTACTCGCGCGTCGTCCCGATATCATCGCGCAACGATTGCGCGTCGAAGCAGCGGGTAAAGATATCGTCGCGGCCAAAGCCGAGTTTTATCCCAATATCGATTTAAGCGGTTATTTCGGCGTGCAATCGCTTGGTGTCGGTGAATTATTCAAAAGCGGCAGTCGCGATTGGGGCATCGGTCCGGCGCTGCATTTGCCCTTATTCAATCGCGACGGCTTGCGCGCGCAATTGGGCGCGCGTTACGCGAATTACGATCTCGCCGTCGAACAGTACAACCTATCGATATTGCAGGCGGTGCGCGAAACCGCCGATGCCGGCACCCAGCTGCAGGCGTTGGCTATTCAACGCGATGCGCTTGTTCGCAGCGTGCAAGCGCAGCAACGTCTGCAAATGATTGCCGACACGCGTTATCGCCGCGGCCTCGGCAATCAAGTTGAAAGTCTGGCCGCCGCTATCGATCTGCTCACGCAACAACGCGCAGCTATCGATTTGCAAAACGAACAATTACGCGCGCAACTGGTGCTGATCAAAGCACTGGGCGGCGGCTCTAACACCGCCGCAATGGCGCGCGACGAAATGAAAACGAGGTAATAAGCCGCAATGTCTGAATTCAACGCTGCGGCACCTGCCGCCAGTAATACCCAACGCCGCCGCGCGCTGCTGATTTTAGTCGCCGTCGTGATCATCGGTGCAATCGCGTTCGGTTTGTATTGGTTACTGATCGCGCGCTTTTACGAAACTACCGACGATGCATATGTGTCGGGCAATCTCGTGCAGATCAGCCCGCAAATCATGGGCACCGTAATCAGCATTGCGGCCGACGATAACGATCGCGTGAATCAGAGCGATCCGCTGATCCAGCTCAGCACCACCGATGCCAATGTCGCACTCGATCGGGCGAAAGCCGATCTCGGCGATACCGTGCGCCAGGTGCATAAATTATTTATCGCCACGCGTCAGTACCAGGCCGGAGTCGCGATGGGCGAAGCCGGCATGCGTCGCGCGCAGGAAGATTTGCAACGTCGGCAGGGCATGGACGAACCGGGCGTGGTATCGCGTGAAGATATCGAACATGCGCGCCAGAATTCGATTCTGGCGACGGCCGGCCTTGAGTTGGCGCAATCGCAACTCGACAGCAACCGCGCCCTCACCGCGAATACCAGTGTCGAACAACACCCGCAGGTATTATCGGCAGCAGCACGATTGCGCGATGCTTATCTCGCGTTGCGTCGCACCAAAATTCTGAGTCCGGTGAGCGGCTATGTTGCGCGCCGTGCCGTGCAAGTCGGTCAGCGTGTCGAACCGGGCGCGGTACTAATGGCCGTGGTGCCGCTGACGGAATTATGGATCGACGCCAATTTCAAGGAAGTGCAATTGCGCCATTTGCGGCTCGGCCAACCGGTAAAAGTCACCGCCGATGTGTATGGCGATAACATCGAATATCACGGCACAGTTATTGGCCTCGGCCTCGGCACCGGCTCGGCCTTTTCGTTATTGCCGGCGCAAAATGCGACCGGTAATTGGATCAAGGTCGTGCAGCGGGTACCGGTGCGCATTCAACTCGAACAAGACGAATTGAATAAACATCCGTTGCGTATCGGTCTATCGATGCAAGTCACTGTCGACACCCACAATCGCGACGGTGCCGTATTGGCATCGGCGACACGGCACGCACCCGCGTACAGCACCTCGGTGTACGAAGCCGAAATGCACGAGGCCGATGCAATGATTAAATCCATTATCGATGCCAATCTGCACACCGACGCGACACCCATATCTAACACTGCCCGCGGTGCCATCGTGCATCGTCGCAAGCACCACTGAACGATGAGCATTGCAGCGTGAGCAATCCCGCCGTCACTCATCCGCCGATGCAAGGCGCGGAACGCTTGCTGGTGACGTTGGCACTCGCTGCCGCGACCTTCATGCAGGCACTCGATTCCTCGATTGCGAATGTCGCGATCCCGACGCTCTCGGGCGATCTCGGCGTGTCAGCCACGCAAGGCACCTGGGTCATCACTTCGTTCGCGGTGAGCAATGCGATTGCAGTGCCGGTCACCGGCTGGCTCGCGCGCCGCTTCGGTGAAATTCGTTTATTTGTCGGCGCGGTGATTTTATTTACGCTCGCTTCCTGGGGCTGCGGTCTCGCCAACAGCATCGGCATGTTGATCGGTTTTCGTGTGCTGCAAGGTTTGGTTGCCGGCCCGATGATGCCGATGTCGCAAACGATATTGCTATCGATTTATCCACCCGAGAAAAAAGGCACCGCGCTCGCGCTATGGTCGATCACGACATTGCTCGCGCCGATCGCGGGACCGTTACTCGGTGGCTGGATTACCGATAATTTCAGCTGGCCGTGGATATTTTTTATCAATCTGCCGATCGGTGCATTGTGCGCATATGTGTGCTGGAATCGATTGCGCGCGCGCGAAACCAAAACCGTCCGAATTCCCATCGACACCATCGGCTTTGCGCTGCTGATCATCGGCGTCGGTGCATTGCAAATCATGCTCGATCAAGGCCGCGAGTTGGATTGGTTTCAATCGAACGAAATCGTTGCGCTCGCCATCGTCGCAGTGATTGCGCTGATCGCATTGTTGATTTGGGAATTAACCGAGAAGCATCCGATCATCGATTTACATTTATTTGCCGATCGCAATTTTGCCGCCGGCACTATCGTCGTCAGCATCGCGTTTCTCGCCTATATGGGCACCGTCGTGATTTTGCCGCTGTGGCTGCAAACGCATATGGGCTACACCGCAACGTGGGCCGGCTTCGTGATGGCACCGACCGGTGTGCTCGCGATTGTGCTGATGCCGATTATCGGTCGCACGCTGCCGCGATTAAATGTTCGATATATCGCGGCGTTCGCTTTTGTCGTATTCGCGATCTGCTGTTTCTGGCGCGCGAATTTCAACACCGATGTCAATTTTGGTTACGTGCTCGGCCCGCAATGGCTGCAAGGTATCGGCACCGCGTGTTTATTCGTGCCGATCACCGCGCTGATTTTATCGAACATGGCGCCGCACCAAATTGCGAGCGCGGCGGGTTTATCGAGTTTCTTTCGTATTCTCGCCAGCAGCTTTGGCACCTCGCTGACCACGACACTGTGGGATCGCCGCGCCTCGATGCATCATGCGACGCTGATGGAGCACATCAATATTTACAACCCGGTTTATCTGCAAAATGCCGCGTTGCTGCATGGCAATAGCGGTAATGCCCAGGCCGGCTATGCGATGCTAGAGCAAACCGTGAATCAACAGGCCTACATGCTCTCGACGGTTGATCTGTTCTGGGTTTATGGTTGGATTTTTCTGAGCGCAATTCCTATTTTATGGCTCGCGAAAGTGCGCAAGCGGCCGGCGACACCTGCGGTTGCCGTAGCGGAATAAAACCTCATGCCCGAAACAATCGTTGTCAATGAAGTCGGTCCGCGCGATGGTTTACAGAATCAGCCGAAAATATTAACGATTGAACAACGCCTGCAGTTGATCGATGCGCTGCTCGCCGCCGGTTTGCACAATATCGAAATCGGTGCCTTCGTCTCTCCCGCCGCAGTGCCGGCGATGGCCGGCAGCGATGATCTTGCGCGCCGTCTGCCACAGCGCGGCGATGTGCACTTTTCCGCACTGATTCCCAATCGCAAAGGTTATGACATCGGCCGCGCCAGCGGCGTCAAAACAATGGGCTTGGTGGTGGCCGCAACGCAGCGCATGAATGAAAAAAATATTCGCATGAGCACCGAACAGGCGATGACGGTGGCGCGCGATGTGATTGCGCAAGCGCGTCGCGATGACATCGCCATCGAAGTGAATATCGCGACCGCGTGGGAATGCCCGTATGAAGGTCGCGTCGATGCCGGCGTGGTAATCGACATGACGCGCCAATTGTTCGCGTTCGGCGCACACACCGTCATCATTGCCGACACTATCGGTGGTGCGCAGCCACGCGCTGTGCGCGACTTAATGCAAGTGTTGGTCGATGCCCACGGCAGCGAAAATTTACGTTGTCATTTTCACGACACCCGCGCACTCGGCATGGCCAATGTGTACGCGGCACTCGAAAGCGGCGTGCGGGCATTCGATGCGGCGATCGGCAGTCTCGGCGGTTGCCCATTCGCGCCCGGCGCCACCGGCAATATTGCGACGGAAGATCTGGTGATGCTGCTGTCGATGATGGGATACCACACCGGCATCGACATGGAAAAATTACTCGCCGCCGCACAGTTGGCGGGCGCATTAACCCAAGTGCCGGTTGGTGGGCGCGCCACCCCGTGGCTCAGACGCAACTTTGTGGGTTGAGCCAAATTTTACTGAATTGACGTTAAGCTTAATCCCCATATAATCGACGCAAACTATAAATCGGGTCGCTCAATGATCAGCGCTGCCCGTACCCTCGTCGCTGTCGCAAGCAACTATTCATGCGGTGGCTTCCACCAATACGTCATCACCCACGCCTGTTTTGGAGGCTTCAATGAGCAGTACTGATAACAACAAGACCCAACCCACCATGGAATCTGCAGTAGCGGCGCTCGATCCAATCGTCGCCCTGCTGGCCCTGGTCCAGATGACCGGCGACCGTACCCTGCTCCATAAATACGGCCCCACGCTGGATGGCACGCAAAACACCACGCGCGAAGCCTTTGTCGCTATCACCGGCGAAGTGGCGCACGCAGAAGCCGATCAGAACATCGCCAATGAAGTCCGCCAGCTTTTATTAAATGAATTGAAGAGCAATCGCCCGGCGCTGCTGCGCGACCTCGACCCGCCGCTGTTTCACGAGATGGCGCGCCTTGCCCTCGGTCTCGAGTTGCCGGAAATGTCGATGGAACCTGCTTATCAGCACGGCGGCTTCACCACCGATACGCGCATTCGCGTGCCGTCGAAACTGCCAGCACCGGATTTCAAAGTACTCGTGGTCGGCGCCGGTATGGTCGGCATCAATGCTGCCGTCAAATTGAAACAGGCCGGCTTCAATTTTCAGATTATCGAAAGCCGCGATAATGTCGGTGGCACCTGGTTGGTTAACACCTATCCTGGCGCAGCGGTCGATACCCCCAGCATCAACTACTCCTTTTCGTTCGAACCCAATGCATCGTGGACCAAGTACTACCCGAATGGTCCGGAGTTCTTTTCGTATTTGAGCAACGTCACCGATAAATACAACGTGCGCGATCGCATTGATTTCAACACCTTCGTCAAGAAAGCCGAGTGGGACGAGGCGCGCAATCTCTGGGTTGTGCACGCAGTGCGCAATGGCAAAGACGTGGTTTACGAAGGCAACGTGCTGATCAATGCGACCGGCCCGAATGCCGATCCGAAATACCCGAACGTGAAAAATCTCGATGCCTTCAAAGGCCCGGTGATTCACTCGGCCGCCTGGGACAACTCCGTCGATCTGAAAGGCAAAAAAGTGGTATTGGTCGGCGCTGCGTGTAGCGGCGTGCAGGTTGCCACGGCGATTGCCGACACCGTCGGCGATCTCAGCATTGTCATGCGTCAGCCCGAGTACCTCATTCCCAATCCACAGGCGCATGCACCGGTTGATGCGCTCGAACGCTGGGCGATGGAAAATATTCCGTTTGTGGCGCAATGGCGACGTTTGCAAGGTCTGTCGAGCCAGCTGCAGGACATGCGCGGCATGATCATGATCGACGAAGAGCATCGCGCCAAAACCGGCGGCGTCTCACCGCTGAACGATGGCATCCGCGAGATGTGCGTCAACTACATCAAGAGCCATTTCCCGAACGATCCGCAAATGGTCGAAATACTCACGCCGGATTACCCCGTGTTTGCGAAACGACCCATTCTCGACTGCGGTTTCTACGAGACAATTAAAAAGCCCAATGTGCACCTGGTGAAAGGCGGTCTGGCTTCGTGCGAAGCGAATGCCGTGATTCTCGCCGATGGCACGCGTATCGAATGCGACGTGTTGTTGTTGTCGACCGGTTACAACATGTATTGGGGTAATGCTTTCGAAATCGTCGGCCGCAACGGCAAAACATTGCAGGAAGCGTTTACCCCATCGCCGCTCTCGTACGAGGGCATGCTGGTACCGGGCTTTCCGAATTTTGCGCTCACCGGTTGCGGGCCTTACAGCTTCCTGGTCGCTAACCATGCCGTGGTCAGCGAACAACAGATTCACTACGTGCTCGAGCTGCTGCAAACCATGGTCGACGAAGATTTGAGCGCGGTCGAGGTGAGCAAAGAGGCGTGCAGCAAATTCGTCGAAGAGGCCGACCAGGCACTCACGCATACCACATGGGTGAACAAAGGTACCGCGCACGGTTATTACCGGCATGCCAGTGGCAAGGTCATCATCGCCATTCCCAAACACAATTCGCAGATTTGGCACGACCTGCGTCAGCCGCGGATAGAAGACATGGTGGTTACCAAACGCAAAGATGCGAAACCCGCGCTCGTGCGTGAAAAAACCGCGTTATCGATCTAGACCAACCACTCGATCGATTTCATAACATCACTTTTAACGAAAGAAAGGGTAAATCATGGATACAGCACGTCCCTACGGCGCCACCCAAGACGCGCAATACGGCTTCAGCAAAATTTTTGTGCACGATCTGGAGGCAATGGCCAAATTCTATGTATCCGTATTTGGTCTGGTCCCCCTCAACCGCCATGAGGACGTGATGCTCGGCCGCAAGATCGATGAAGTCACTTATCAGGCGACTTATCCAGGCGGCAGTTCACTGACGTTGATCAAGTATCTCGACTCCACCGGCCCCACTGTCGGCGAATCGGTGCAGGGCTACACCACCACGAATATCGAAGCATTGGTGCAACGCGCGAAAGCAGCGGGCGGCTCCGTTCCAGAGCCAATCCGCCGTATCGAATCGTTCAAGATCCATGTCGTGTTCGTGCTGGACCCGGAAGGTCATATCAACGAAGTGGTTCAACTCGACGCTTAATAAATGCAGTAAGTAATTAATAAAATGCAGTAAGCAGTAATGCGTTAAAGCTACTTGGCGATGGGAATGTGCATCGCCAAGTAGTTAACGATGTAACGACAACGATTTAATTCCCCGCCGATTTATTTACTAATCGATTTAATGACAAGATAGTCCCCTTTCCACTCGTTCAATAGATCTGTAATCGACACATTACGCTCGTTCGCGCAATGCCGAAGAGGTCCATCCGATGAACGACTCCGTCAATTTCGATGATCTTCCCGATGTGCGGGACGGGCTCAATAAAAAAGAGCGCGCCATCCTGTACTGCCTGCAACAAGCACAGCAAGAACGCGGTGATCGCAACGTGCCGACCGTGATGCTGTACGGACGTGTAGTGGAGCTGGTCGATATCGGCCCCGAGGAATTTCAAACCATTCTGTCGCGCTTTGTCGGATTGACGCGTTTGTCTGGCGAATAGTGGACAGCACCGCGGTGACCGCGAATCAAGTTCATAGCGTGGCTTCTCGATGGTCTCGAAGTCACGCTCGCCGAATCGGCGGCCGGCGCACTCAAATCGAGCTCATTGCTGCTGATTTGGCGGCGGCAGCATTATTGTGCTTGAATCATTCCACATAACACTCCGCACATTTTTGAGCACTGTGCCTCCAGACTTTCGAAACAGGGAGTTACGAACCAATGAATTTTTTCCGAAAAATTAAAATGGCAACCCTTCTAATAATTATTATGAGGCCGGCGGCTTCATTAACAGACTGTTAAGTTGCTGCCATGGATAGCGAGCAAATAGTAGAGATCGCAATGAAGCAGTGGGAGTCAGGTGATATGGCCTCGGCTGAAAAATTGCTTCTGCAGGCGGCACAAACTGGTAGCGGTCTCGCCGCACACAATCTCGGAACACTTTACGCAGTTGGCGGCCCCGGCATTGAGCAAAGCCCAGCAAAAAGTCGCCACTGGTTCGAAATCGCACTCGCTTCGGGTTTTGAAAAAACCGTTGCTTCAGATCCAGCGTGGTTCCGTAATGCAACTTAACAATCACGCGCAGCACGCCATTGCCTTTGGCAATGGCTGGACCGCAAAAAGCTGCGCTTTTTTCGTCCGCTGGCGTGGTCGTTAGCCACATCAAATACGGAGACCGTGCGTGGAAAATAAATGGTGGGAATACTACGTAGTTCGTTATTTTGTTGGAACGGTTGTTGGTGCGCTACTAGTAGCCTTTCTTATCACAGAAAGCGGCTCTCCATTTGCTGGTCACGCATCCATAATTGGGAGTTCAGCTGAGGCAAATTTTCTTGGTGTTAGCTTGACCGCTGCGCTTGGTTTTGCATTTTGCTACATAGCGAGCTCTCCCATACTGACTCTACATACTGCTCGCGCGCACATGCGCTTGTCGGCATCTCAAACATCGAAATTAGCCCTTTTTCTAAAACTCATGATTCCAGCTTTTATTACCGTTGGAGTTTTTTGGTATTTTCTGCCAAGAGCCATATCGGTAAGCTTGGGCTTGGTTATCGGCACCCAATTTGGTTTTATCTTGCTTGCTATTTCCACAAACTTTTCTGTTATCGAATTTTTTTATAGAGAGCTTGCAATTGCTCGGGCTGAGGCCACACCAGAAAAAGACCAAAAGCCAACCGCAGGAATCGAGTATGTGACTTCATATCGGCATTTGCGCGAGCATGGAAACGCTTTCATGATTGTCATTCTTGAGGGAGTTCTTGCCTATGCGCTCGCGCATACACCTTCTCTAAGTTGTGCTTCTGTGGTTCTTGCCATTTGGCTTTTACCAGCAACTTTTGCATGGCTTGCTGGTACAGTTTTAGAGATCCGCTTCGTTTCAACACCATTACCGTGAAGTGGCCAACAAGCGACTGTGACCCCAATAAATCGGCAACAAGGTCACGGTAACAGCGGCATCGGGGTTACATGGTCAGGTCTAAATCCTAGTCGCAACGATCAGAAGGGTTATCGGCCTTGCCCGTCGACAGACAGTTAATTCCGGCTATTTGAATCGCGATCCAACGAGATGCACTACCGTGGCACCGATAGCCGCACTGCGCGCGACGTTAAAAACTCGTCGTTCAAAATAAAATTCAGTTGCAGTTTTCCGCCGATCGATCCCCGCGCTAAAGTTTCCATGACAAAACTTTTAGTACCCCGATCGCCGGATATATCGACCGACACTTCGGCCAACACCTCGGAATCTCCCGGAACGCCAAGACGCGTAATCAACGTCGCCTCATCGTTAGCGTCAAATGCCTTATCGAAATTGCGATAACTGATTTCCACCAGAAACGCATTGCCGTTATCGCGCGGTACAAACTGTCCCCCCGCCATCGTGCCCGGCGTTACTGTCACTGTGCGAATTTCCGGTTTCGACGATGACGCACTTTCAGTGGTTTTTTTAGCAACGTCTGTCGAAGAATTAGCGGCAGGCGAAATAGTTTTTTGCGATGGGATCGCTGTCGTTACTGGTGTTGATGGCGTTGATGATACTGTCGACGTGGATTCGGGTTTAGCTGTCGGTTCAGCTTTTATCGGGCGATGGATGTAGCCACTTCGCGCAACCAAATACTTGTACCGCACGCTATCCGCCAGCTCCGGAAATAATCGAGCGACAATCTCCAGCGATTTAACCGCGGTAGCTTCGTCGGCGCTCGCAATGATCGCTTCCAATTCGGATAGGCTTTGCGCTTGCAATTGGTTGAGTGCGGTCCGCGCCGCCGCGTCGTTGGGATCACGCTCCAATTGCGATTTATAAACCTGCACGACCTGCTCCAATAATTCGGGTCGATCTCGCAGCGATGCATCCGCCATCGGAATGGAAATCGCGCCGCCCGCAGATGTCTCGGCGATATTTTTTGGTGCGTCTGTTGATGTATCTGTTGGCGCAGCGCTCACGGGCAATGAATTCGCTGCCGGCGATGAATGAGTGGGCGCATCGGCTGCTGGCGCTATCTGTGAATGTGAAAGAGTGTCGTTAGCTTTGTGCGGGACGCGCCCCAGATCGGTGAACTGCCACGCGATGACTATCGCAATACCCGCCGCGATCAGCAAAAACAATACGAGAAAAGTCGCTGAATCAAAGCGGCTGGCCTTGCGCCGATAAGTGTTGTAATCGAGGACGTGCCGATCATTGGTGCGATTTGCCGCTATATGCGTTTGGCGGCGATAGGCGCGTGCGGCATCCGCCGCTAGTTGTCGCTCGATGGCGGTAGGCCCGGAACTCGTCGTTTCACTGGGACGCTCTGCCTCCTCAGCGCGACGATCTGCCACATTATTGCCGTCGGTGTCTGTCGATTCGGTGTATTCCATATTTTCTTGCATCCGAAATATTGATGTGCCTAAGCATCGTGACAATGAGTTCGCACATCAATTCCATCTGTCGCCAATTGCTATCGAGGACACAAATTCAGCAAGGCACATGCCATATCCTTTTGTTAAAGCTGTTTTGGCTCCTTCATTTTGCTATCCTCGGCCAGTCTCAGCGTCATTAATGGTGCCTGCTCGCTTATCGAGACCCAGTGCTCCGCATGGGCTTGAGCTCAGCCCGATGGAAAAATTTCTCAATTGATGCGGCGTAATGGAATGCGTTTCGATGAAGGCGTATTAGCTGCTCGCTAATACGCACTATTTTGAAGTCGAATAATAATTAATTCGCTTAGTAAACCTGTCCGATTCCACCATCGTGATAAATCGACGCGCCGGTGACGAAACGCGATTCATCGGAGGCGAGATATATAAACGCATGTGCAGTGTCTTCAGGCTGGCTGGTCATATTGAGCGGGCTCATGGCCGCTAATGCGTGCTCGGCGGCTTGCTTCGATTCCCACAAACCATGCGCGACATAATCGTCCAAACCCTGATCGATCAACGGTGTCATTGTCACACCGGGATGAATCGAATTGACGCGAATTTTTTTCGGACCGAGTTCTTTCGCAGCGCATAGCGTCAACATGCGCGCCGCAGATTTCGAAACGTGATAACCGATGTTGTTCGCATTCGGCATGTACGACGCCATCGAAATATTGTTGATGATCGCGCCACCACCCGGATGTCGCTGCACGGCATCCGCCAATGCGGGCGTGCAATATTTGATGCCGAGAAATAACGCATCGTGATTCACCGCCATCACCTTGCGCAGATCATGGAGCGAGGTCTGTTCGATACCGCCGTGAATCGCGATGCCGGCGTTGTTGACCAGCACATCGAGGCCGCCGAAGGTTTTGATAGTCAGCTCGATAATGCGCTGCCAATCGCTCTCGCTGGTCACATCGTGTTGCACCAAGTGAAACCGCCCAGTGCCGTACTCTGCTTCGATCTGTGCCTTAATCGCTTCAACCTGTTCAAGACGCATATCGGTAGCGATCACGCCCTTTGCCCCTTCATGCAAAAATGCCTTACACACCGCAACGCCGATATTGCCGACGCGGCCTGCGCCGGTGACGATAGCTACTTTGCCCGCTAAACGATTCATAAAAACCTCGATGATTTATTAGAGAATGGCTGATTAAGTAGTTGGCTTCCCTCTCCCCGCGGGTGAAAGGCGGGAGAAAGGCGAGAGAAGGTTGGAGTGAGGCCAGCGCAATTCTGCCCTAAGCCTCTCCCGCGAGATGCGGAAAAAATATACGCAATGCATGCCACGCCAATAATACAAGCCCACGCAGTTCGTTGAACAGATTTGCCAATTCATACGTCGCCATAAACGCAAATGCATAAAAAAGTGCGGTATATCGCGCTTCAATATTCGCAATTGGCGCATAAATACGCGATCTGATCGAAGGCAAGCCTAACCATGTCACTAACAAGATACCGATCGCACCGCCCGCGATAATATCGGTTGGATGATGGTAACCCACGTAAATACGACCGAGGCCGAGAAAGATCGTATAGAGCAGCGCAGCAATACCCGCTCTACGACTCACGCTATAAATACCTGCCGCCAAGGCAAACCATACCACTGCATGATCGCTCGGAAATGCACTCCACTCGGAGAGTCCCGATGCCCGATACACCGGCAGCTGTAAATGCAAATCCAGATTAGCCAGCGGACGCGGCCTGAACGGCAATAGATTGGCCATGATTCGGGCAACCAATAAACCGATCAGCATGGCGCATAGCATGCTAACCAGTTTTGCACGTCGCTGATGCATCAAGGGAGCACCGCTGTCGTCTCGCACAAACCAGAAATACCAGATCAGCGCGACAAAGACCGCGCCCTTTAAAAGAAAGTTATGTTGAAATTCAAGAATCGACACATCGAAGTGCGGCCAACGGCCTATAAACGAATTCAAAAACAACAGAATATTTTTATCGAAGGAATTCATAGTTATCCGAATAATTATTTTTACGATTAATTGTTATTGATTAAAAATTTGCTTCGCTACTCCATCACACTGAGTTTTTTTAATTCGACGATTAAATTCGCAGGGCCGTACGGCTTGCGCAACAGCGGGAAACTGGCCATCTCCTCGGCGGCAATAATTTCCTGCTCGGCATAGCCCGATGTCAGCAGCACTTTTATCGATGGATGTAATTCCACCGCGCGTTTGGCGATCTGCAGGCCGTTGATACCGCCTGGCAATTGTATATCCGAAAACAAGACATCGATTTTTTCTCCGCTTTCGAGCTGCGCTATTGCTTCTGCGCCAGTGCGTGAGATGACGGTGTTAAACCCCAATCGCTTAATCAGCGTTTCCGCCGACAACAAAATAAGCGCCTCGTCCTCGACGATCAACATGGTCAACTCCTGGATCGATGTCTCCTCCGCCGATGCAATTGATTTCGAGCGCACTTCCGGCACTAACGCTGTGCATGGCAATAATAATGTCACCTGTGTGCCTGCGCCGCGCTCGCTGTCGAGACGTACGCTGCCGCCGGATTGTTTGAAATATCCATACACCTGCGACAGACCCAGGCCGGAGCCTTTGCCCGCACCTTTGGTCGAGAAAAAAGGCTCGAACACTTTATCGAGTAACTCTGGCGCAATGCCCTCGCCGGTATCGATAATACAAATGCGCACGTAATTGCCGGGTGCCAGCTGTTCGCTATCATCGAGGGTCGCGATGTCGGTCGCAATGGTGAAGGTACCGCCTTGTGGCATGGCATCGCGCGCATTAATAGCGATATTCAACAGCGCGTTTTCGAACTGATGCGGATCGGCCAGCGCCCAGCATACTGCGCTCGACAGCTGCAATCGCAAATCGATATTCGAGCCGAGCACCGGATATATCAAGCCCGTCGATTGTTCGATCAAACCATTGACATCGAACGGTCGCGGCGACAGCGGCTGCCGGCGACCGAATGCGAGCAGCTGTTGCGTCAGCTTCGCGCCGCGATCGACCGCCTTCAGACACATTTCAATCGATTCACGCGTGGCAGTATCGGCGTCGACGGATTTCGACCATGTCAACGCGGTGAGATTGAGCTGCAACACGTGCAGCAAATTATTGAAATCGTGGGCGAGACCACCGGTCATGCGGCCCATCGCTTCCATCTTTTGCGATGTTTGCAGCGCCGCCTCCGCTCGTTCGCGCTGCGCAATTTGCGCCTGCAGTTCGCGATTGGCAAACGCCAGCGCGTCGGCACGGCGCCCCAATTCCAGCGTCGAGCGACGCTGCCCGGTATAGGCAATCGTCAGCACGATAACGATCAAAGCCGTGAGCACGGCAAATATCACGATGACGGCATACAGCGCCAATCGACGTTGCAACGGTTCGATTTCAGTGCGGATCAACAATGTGCCGACGCGCAAATCGCGCTGATTGATAGCACGCGTAATCGTTACCGTATTATTTTTTAACGAGGGCTCCGAGGCAGCAATCAATTGCAGCGATGGCTCTGCACCTTTGCGCAAAAATGTCGCCACGCGATTACCAGTAATGTCGTAAATGGCCGCCGCCTGGACATCGGTATCGGTACGCAAAGAATCGAGATATTCCTGCACTTCACCGGCATCGCGAAACGCCAGCGCCGCGGTAACGATCGACGCCAGAATATGCGCCTGTGCGGTCGCATTGCCGATTTTTTCCGCTTGAAACGAGCGCTCTTCGAAATACACCGCAAACATACCGGCTAATAACAACGCCACTGCGGTAAAACCGGCGATGAAGGGCAGCGCAGGTATTTTTCTCAACAATGCCGTGATCACCGTTGCACCTCATTCGATGCCGAACGCACCGCGGTCGCCAGCGCTAATAATTTCGTACTCAAGACCAGGCCGGCGCGCGCCGCTGCGCCGTTATCGATGGCAAACCGCACGCGTTCGTTGGCGGTAACAAAATTGATGATGCCCGTCTCGGTCGATGCAGAATCGGCTTGCGCAGCATTGAGCTCGGTGACCGTGAGCATGGGTTTTTCCCGCAGCACTGCGAGCCATTTTTTTACGGTCGCCACAGGACCGCCGATAAATACGATGTGACAGTGCGGATTTCTTTCGTCATTGCCGAGACGTTGCACCCGTACATGCCGCGCCCCCAGCGTGACATTGGCGACCGTGCGATCGAGGAGATCGCCGAACGGATCGCGGCCAGCGATACAAATCACCAATGGGCTGGTAGCGGTTTCAAAAACCTCCGGCGGCCAATCGACGAATGGTTCGAATTTGTAGAGGTAATTGGCTTTAATGGCGTACTCGAGATTGGAGTCTTGCGCCGTTACCAACGCCACCGGCACAACGGCTAAATAAACGGCCAGCGCAACCTGCAGACAACGGCGGTATGCGGAAAAAAATTCACCTCGGCGAATCATTAGAACTTCCATTGCGCCTGCGCGGACACACCGCGGCGAATCCAATCGCCGTCGGTGAATTCGCAATGACTGGCCTGCAACAGATTTTCTCCGACCAATGCCACGGCAAATCGCGGCGTCACCGTATATCCCAGACGCGCGTTCAGTTCGACATAACCTGCCACCTCCGGCTGTGGCAATTCACGCACGCCGCGCAATGTCGCATCGAACGTGAGTGCCGGCGTGATATCGAGCGACGAGCGCAGCATCGTCTGGCTCGATGGATCGTTACCAGCCTGCGACACGCCGAGCAAACCACTACTGCCATTTTCGAAACGTAAATTTTTGCGCAAACCATTCCAACCGGCGCTCAGCCGCCAATTCGGCAAGGCCTGATACGACGCCCATATTTCCGCACCCATGGTCGAGCCTTCCATCGCATTGCCCCACAGCAGTGGAATACCGGTGCTGCTGAATTCGATGCTGCGCAAATTATCGTAGATATTTTTAAATACCGTGATCGACCACGATACGTTGTGCCATGCCTGCACGCGATATCCCATTTGATACGCAGTGACGGTTTCGTTTTCGTAATTTTTATCGCCGGTTAGAAATACGATCGGGCCTAATTTTTCGACGACATCGCGATCGAACGGCGTCGATGAACGCACCGCGCGCGACGCCGACGTCCATAGCGTCGAGTACGGATCGAAACTCCACGCGAGACGCGCGCTCGGCATGAACGCGAAATCCGCGCCGGTCGCCTTTTCGAATTTTCCGCCGAGCGTAAATTTTAAATTTTGCGCCAGCGCCATCGTATCTTCCGCAAACACATTGACCAGATCGAGGGTACCGGCATGCGGATCGAATATCAGTGACGAAATCGGCGACAGCCGTGGCGTGATGTCGTAACGGCTATTGCGATAACCCGCGCCCCAGATTACCGAATGCATACCGAGCGCGGGCCAATCGTGTTGCAATTCGACGTCGTAGGTTTTTACGACAAAGCCGTTATTGTCCACGGTGTCATAACGTTGCACTTGATCGGCGTAGGTCTGCAGTTGCAGCGAACCGCCCGCGCTCAGCGAGCGCTGCCAGCGCGCCAGCAGATGGCCGCCGGATGCCGTCAAATCGCCGGGCGAAGACTGCTGTTCGATGGCTCGGTACAGCGCACCCTGTACCATCAGCCGATCGCGATCCGCCGACCAATCGGCGCGAAATCCGCCCTGCGCGCGCGACCAATCGTCGTCGGCATTGTCACCGGGTGTCACATAACTCGGCGCGAAATGCGTCGCCTTGGCGTAAACGCGCACAGCGCTATCGCCGTATTCGGAGCCGTAACGGACCGCCCCACCGCGTTCGAGATTCCCGGCGTTGGCCGTCAACAGACCGCCCTGGGTTTCGGTGGCCGGTCGCGTGATGATATTAATCACGCCATTGACCGCGTTCGCGCCCCACATGGTTGCACCCGGTCCACTGATGACTTCGATACGCTCGATATCCTCCGGCAACACATCCTGCATATCCCAATAAATACCGGAAAAAAGCGGCGAGTACACACTGCGGCCGTCAATCAGCACCAGTAGCTTATTCGTGAAATTTTGGGCGTTTGGATTACCGCTGAAGCCGCGCGATGAAATGGCATAACTGCTGCTAGTTGTTTGCTGAATCTGCAGGTTGGGGGCCAGTCGCAGCATTTCCGGAATAGTGCGCGCACCGGCTCGCAAAATGTCGTCGCGGGTAATGACATAAATCGGCGCGGCGGCGCGGCGTAGTGGCTCGGCGGACTTCGACACGGAAGTAATTTCGACATCGGCCAGCTCGTCCAAGCTTAATGTCGCAAATTCGTTGGCCGGCTGGACGGCATAAATGGCGGTGGTGAATGTAGCGCAGAACAAAAAACTCCACCCTTTACGAACGTACCGGCACCAACAATTGCTGCGGGCCGATCCGCGTACCGAACCCGTTCTGATGCGATTCATGTTTTTCCCTTAACGGCGGACATAAAAATTACGGACAAATTCTAGCGTCGGTATGGCAGGTGGTGCCACGCGCGTATTTGGTAAAAAAGTTAAACGGGCGTGGTGTTTTTTACAGTTATTACCCACGAAATACCGGTTGAACGGTAGCTCAGCAGGAATCATTCCGACCTGTCAACGCGCAGCGGCGACGATATAACGCAGGATAGCCAACCCCATGTACGCAGTCGAAGCCGGTACGGTAAATATCATGTTATTGGTCATCGCTACCGCGCTGCTAATCACACTCGCGCTGTATTTTGTACGGTGCACGCGCTTAAAGGCCGAACTCGCCGGCGCTCGTCTTGCACTGGCGGACCTGCAGCTGATGTCTGCGGCCATACCGATAGATCGTGCGAATGAAGCAACCACCCGCGATCACGGCCTGCACGAAGCGTTGATCGAAAGCAAAATACGCGAACAGCAGCGGGCCAGCGAACTCGCTACGTTAATGGAAGCGACACCGGCGGCAGTCCTCATTGCGCGCGATCGCTCGTGCGATGTTGTCGTCGGTAATCCCGAGTCCGATCGCCTGTTACAACTCACACCCGGCACGAATGCTTCGGCCAACGATAGCCGGCATAAAAACGAGCGGCCCTTTCAGGAATTCTGCGACGGCAAGCCACTTGCTTCGCATCAGCTACCGATGCAGCGGGCGGCCACCGAGGGCGAAATTATTCGCGGCTTTCCGCTCGAGTTGCGTTTCCACAACGGCGAAATCAAACACACGCTCGGCAATGCGGCACCGCTGCGCGATAGCGACGGCAATATTGTCGGGGCCGTTGCCGCCTTCGTCGATGTCACCGATTTGCGTACGGCGGAACGGGAAATTCGCGAACAGGCAAAACGCAAAGACGAATTTATCGCAACGCTTGCGCACGAATTGCGCAATCCGCTGGCGACGATTCAATGGGGATTCAACATTCTCGGTTTGAACGCGGAGGCGAACGGCCTCGATCAAATTCAACACGCCATGCAACGACAAATGACGCAACTGGTGCGCCTGCTCGATGATTTGCTCGATGTATCGCGAATTACCTCGGGCAAATTCGAGTTGCGGCGCGCGCCGTGCGAGCTGCGTGAAATTATCGATGTCGCGGTGGAAGGAACCCATATTTTAATCGAGGAATTGGAACACCATTTTTTGGTGTCGCTCCCCAGCGAACCGCTGCGCCTAAATGCCGATCTCGTGCGCGTGGCGCAAATTATCGGCAATTTAATCGGCAATGCCGCGAAGTACACACCCAGCGGCGGCGAGATTGCGCTCATCGCCGAACGCGATGGCGATTGGATCGATATCCGCGTCAGCGACAACGGTATCGGTATGGAGCCGGAAATCCTCGGCGAAATATTCGAATTATTCTCACAGGCGCAGCACGCTGAACTGCGCCGCCGCGGCGGCATTGGCGTCGGGCTGGCGCTCGCACGCAGCCTCACCGAAATGCACGGCGGATTTCTGCGCGCCGATAGCAAAGGGCGCGGCGCCGGCAGCACTTTTACTTTACGCTTACCGTTACTGACGACCGCTCCTCAACCCGCAACCACCGACGCTAACGCCATGGCACCGACACTCCGTAAACGCGTGCTCATTCTCGATGACAATGTCGACGCCGCGAAAACGCTGGGGCATCTGCTGACACTAATGGGCCACGATATCGTGCTCGCGCATACGGGGCTCGACGCAGTCAGCATCGCTCAAGAATTTCACCCACAAATCGCTTTGCTCGATATTGGTCTGCCCGACATCGATGGCCATGAAGTCGCCAGACGAATCCGGCAGGCCAATCTCGATACGCTGCTGGTCGCGGTCACCGGCTGGGGCGCAGAGGCCGATCGCGAAAACTCGTTGAAAGCGGGATTCGATGTGCATCTCACCAAACCGGTTTCGCTGACCGAAATCAATGCGCTTCTATAGCGTGTCAATGAGGCATAATTTGCTAATCCCGCCCGTCGTACCGATCAGAGGTCACCATGTCCGTATCGCTCGATCATTCTCCGCTGTGGCAACCCAGCGCCGAGCGCGCCAATAGCAGTTTGCTCGCGCGTTTTGTCGAGGTTGCGCAACACCACAGCGGACAACGCTTCGATAATTACGAACAGCTGTGGCAATGGTCGGTCGATAACAGCGAGCAATTTTGGACACTGCTGTGGTCCTTCTGCGATGTCCGTGGCGAACGCGGCGCGCGAGTGCTGATCGACGGCGACAAAATGCCCGGCGCGCAATGGTTTCCCGATGCCACATTAAATTTCGCCGAGAATTTATTAGCGCCGCGCGACCATGAAGCACACGACGCCTTCGTATTCTGGGCCGAAGACAAATTCAAACAGCGCGTCACGCGTGCGCAATTGCGCCACCAAGTCGCGCAATTAGCTGCGGCATTACGCGCGCATGGCATTCAAGCCGGCGATCGTATCGCGGCCTATCTGCCGAACATGCCGGAGACGGCCATCGCGATGCTCGCCGCCAACAGCATCGGCGCGGTGTTCACGTCGACCTCACCCGATTTCGGCATTCAAGGCGTCGTCGATCGCTTTGGGCAAACCGAGCCGCGCATTTTGTTTGCCGTCGAGGGCTATTGGTACAACGGCAAATGGATCGACTGTCGTGCGAAATTAACAGATATCGCCGCGCAATTACCTTCGGTCGAGCGCATCGTGTTGGTGCCGTTCGGCAATACCGAACCCGCCAGCGATCGGATCGCGCAGGCGATTACGCTGCCCGATTTCATCGCGCCATTTCACGCGGTCAGCACCATCGAATTCGCACAGCTGCCGTTCAATCATCCGCTTTATATTTTGTATTCGTCGGGCACTACCGGCGCGCCGAAATGCATAGTGCACAGCGCTGGCGGTATTTTGCTGCAGCATTTAAAAGAGCAACAATTGCACGCCGATGTGCGGCCGGGCGATCGCTGGTTTTATTTCACCACTTGCGGTTGGACCATGTGGAATATTTTGATTTCGGGTCTGGGGTGCGGTGCCACGGTATTGCTGTATGACGGCGCGCCGTTGTTGCAGGAAGGCCGGCTATTATTCGAGTTGGCGCAGACCGAGCGCATGACGCACTTCGGCACCTCGGCGAAATTCATCGACGCGCTCGCTAAATCCACGTTCATTCCAAAAAATGAATTCGATCTTTCCAGCATTCGTGTACTGCTCTCCACTGGCGGACCGTTGGTGCCGGAAAGTTTCGATTATGTGTATCGCCATATCGGCAGCGACCTACAGTTGTCATCGATTTCCGGCGGCACCGATATCTGTTCGTGTTTCGTGCTGGGCAATCCATTACTGCCGGTCTGGCGCGGCGAAATTCAATGCCGTGGCCTCGGCATGGCGGTTGCGGTATTCGACGAACAAGGACACACGCTGCGCCGCGAAAAAGGCGAGCTGGTATGCACACGACCATTTCCGGCGATGCCGATCGGCTTCTGGAACGATGCGGATGGCAGTAAATATCACGATGCCTATTTTGCGCGCTTCGACAATATCTGGTGTCACGGCGATTTCTGCGAAATCACCGAACACGATGGCTGGATTATTTATGGCCGCTCCGACGCAACGCTGAATCCGGGTGGCGTCCGCATCGGCACTGCGGAAATTTATCGACAGGTGGAAAAGTTACCGGAGGTTTTCGAATCCATCGCCATCGGCCAACAATGGCCACCGCAAAAATCTGTCGCCGAGCAAGGCGGCGATGTGCGCGTGGTGCTATTCGTTAAATTGAAAGAAGGTCTGACGCTCAACGATGAATTGCAGCAGCGCATCAAACAGATGATTCGCGACAACACCACACCGCGCCATGTGCCGGCCAAAATTATTCAGGTCAGCGATATTCCACGCACTAAGAGCGGCAAAATTGTCGAACTCGCGGTGCGTAATGTCGTGCATAACCAACCGATAAAAAATATCGAGGCATTGGCGAACCCCGAGGCGCTGGAATTATTTCGCAATCGACCGGAGCTCAATTGAGTTTCGTAGCGCAGCGGTTTTTTTCCGTCTCGCTGCGAGAGAGAGAATGTAATCAGCGATCTCCGAGATAGCGCTGCATTTCGGGCGTATAAAAAGCATTAAATCCAGCGCCGTCGCGCACAATGAAATACGCCGCCAGATGATGCTCGCGCGCAAACGCGAGCCCGGCTTCGGGACCCAACACTTCCAGCACTGTGTCATAGCCATCGGCCAAGGTCGCAGTGGCGGCCACCACCGTTACCGATGCGAGCTTATGGGCAATCGGCCGCCCAGTGCGCGGATCGATGGTATGCGAATAGCGCACACCATCCTGCTCGAAATAATCTTGATAATCGCCCGCCGTGGTAATGCCGATGCCACTGCCTGTCAGCGTTTGTTGTGTGGGAACAACACCATCGCCCGGCTTTTCGATGCCGATGCGCCACGGCTTCTGCTCCGTATTTTTTCCCATGATGCGCAACTCACCGCCAATCTCCGCCAGAAAATCGGTGCAGCCTTGCGCATCGAGCACAGCCGCGAGCTGATCGACGCTGTAGCCCTGCGCGATACCATTCACATCGATCGCAAGATCGCGATGTTTGCGCGCGCGCGGTTGCATTGGATCGATATCGAGAAATCGATACCCGACGTGTTGCCGCGCCGCCTCGATCGCGCGTTCATCGGGAATAACCCGATCGGTAATCGCGCGCGGTACTGGACCAAAACCCCACAATGCCACTAACGGCGCAACGGTAATATCGAACGCGCCAGCGCTGTCATCGCTCATTTGCGCTGATACTTTTAACACCGCATATAAATCGCGATCGAGCGTAATCCATTGCCCGATCGGCGCGCGATTGAACTGGCTCAATGTCGAATCGTCGCGATAATTTGATAGCGAACGATCGATCTCGACGAGACGCGCTTCGATCAATTGTTGCAATTCCGTGCTGGACTTTTTGTTGTTACAGGCAGCGACGGTAATGTGATAAGTCGTGCCCTGCGTCTCGCCTTCAAAATAGAATGGCTGCACACGTTGGCAACCGCCGAGCAGCGCCAACACGCCAAATAGCAGCGTTCGCGAATAAATATTTGTTGTCATGCCGTAAATTCTCGAAAATGGCCCGCAGTAAATCATTCGGGTCACACGCTACGCAAGCTGAGTTCACGGCGACGCGATAGTCGCGCCCCGCTCTATCCAATGATTAGATATTCTGTATCCCCACAAAAAAGTTGCAAACCGAACTCAATGAGGTTTTGCTATACCATGCTCAAGCGTAGCTAGGGGAAGCGACATGAAACGAAATATTTTTTTCGCACGCTGCGCCATAATTTTTGCGTTCATCAGCCATATTTCGGCTGCGAGTGCCAACGATGTCAATGTCGCGGTAGCCGCGAATTTTACCGCTGCCATTAAAAAGCTCGCGCCACTGTACGAACAGAAATCCGGCTATAAACTGATTGCCAGTTTCGGTGCCACCGGGCAGTTGTATGCGCAGATTAAAAATGGCGCACCGTTCGATGTTTTGTTGGCAGCCGATGACACCACTCCAAAAAAGCTGATTGACGAAGGCGATACCATCACCGGTTCGTATTTTATTTATGCGCGTGGCAGACTCGCGCTATGGAGCGGCACGCGCGGTTACGTCGATGATCAGGGCATTATATTGAAATCGGATAAATTCACTAAAATCGCAATTGCCAATCCCAAGGCCGCGCCGTATGGACAGGCTGCGATCGATACGCTGAGTGCGTTGAAATTACTCGATCAGCTACAACCGAAATTCGTGACCGGCGAAAATATTGCGCAGACACAGCAATTCATCAGCAGCGGCAATGTACCGCTCGGTTTTATCGCGTTGGCGCAGGTCATGGCATTGCCGCCGGAAGATCGCGGCAGCTGGTGGGTGGTACCGTCGAACCTGCATCAGCCAATCGAACAGGGCGCGGTGCAATTGAATCGCGCTAAAAATGCGAATGCGGCAAAATCGTTTCTCGATTTTATGAAATCACCGGAAGCGATCGCAGTGATCCGCGAATTGGGCTATGAAATTCCTGACACCGCGCATTAGAGAACATCTGCGTAGTGAAATGGTTTTCTCCCCTCTCCCCGCGGGAGAGGGGCCAGGGGTGAGGGCTGCCCCTTTTATTTTAAAAAGTTAGGGTGCGTAATTCTGCCCTCACCCTAACCCTCTCCCGCAGGGAGAGGGAATAATCAATTTCCAAGGAAAAATTTTTGAATTTATCCGCAATCGATTGGCAACCGATCTGGCTCACGCTGCGATTGGCAAGCACAGTGACCGTCGTGTTAATGGTGTTGGCGATACCGCTGGGCTGGTGGCTGGCACGCACGACATCGCGGTTGAAGCAACCGTTGTCGGCCTTATTCGCGATGCCGTTGGTATTGCCGCCGACGGTACTCGGATTTTATTTACTGCTGCTACTTGGTCCGCACGGTGCCATCGGCCAGCTCACGTTGAAGCTTGGGCTGGGGACATTGCCGTTCACATTTTCCGGATTGGTGCTTGCATCGTGTCTGTACTCGCTGCCGTTCGCGCTGCAACCGATTCAAACTGCGTTCGAAAGCATCGGCCGTCGCCCGCTGGAAGTCGCCGCTACATTGCGCGCCGGCCCATGGGATCGGGCCTGTAGCGTGGCCCTACCGCTGGCACGCCATGGTTTGCTCAGCAGCGTAGTGCTTACGTTTGCGCACACGGTCGGTGAATTCGGCGTGGTGTTGATGATCGGCGGCAATATTCCGGGCTCGACCAAAGTGTTATCGGTGGCGATTTACGATCACGTCGAAACGCTCGAATACACACAGGCACACTGGCTCGCCGGCGGCATGCTGGCATTTTCATTTCTGACGTTATTGACGCTGTATTTATTTAACAACCGCAGCGCGCAGGTGGTGAGATGAACGTGTCACCACCCATCATCGCTGCGCGGTTCAAGCTGACGCTGAGTAATTTCACGCTCGATGTCGATGTCGACATTCCCGCTCGCGGCATTACCGCGCTGGTCGGCAATTCCGGCAGCGGCAAAACCACGCTGCTGCGTTGCATTGCCGGACTCACTAAAACTCCGAATGGGTTTCTGCGCATCAACGATGAGATCTGGCAGAGCGAAACTATTTTTGTGCCGACACATCGCCGCGCGCTCGGGTATGTATTTCAGGAAGCCAGTTTATTTCCACATTTGCGCGTGCGCGCCAATCTCGATTACGGCTACCGACGCACACCGGTCGCGCAGCGTCGCCTTGCGTTCGATGAAGTGGTGGCGTTGCTCGGTCTCGAATCGTTGCTGACACAAATGCCCGACACATTATCGGGCGGTCAGCGTCAGCGCGTCGCGATTGCGCGGGCATTGCTGTGCAGCCCGCAATTGTTGTTGATGGACGAACCGCTCGCGAGTCTCGATCTAAACAGCCGCGCGGAAATTCTGCCGTATCTCGAACAATTGCATGATCGACTCGATATGCCTGTGCTGTATGTCAGCCATGCGCCCGCCGAAGTCGCGCAAATTGCCGATCATCTGGTGTTGCTCGAACGGGGCCGCGTGGTGGCACATGGCGCGTTGAACGACATGCTCACGCGCAATGATTTAGCGCTCGCGCAGCAGGATGAAGCGAGCGCGGTCCTCGAAGGTCATATCGGTCAGCACGATCGCGCTTTTCACTTAACGCAGGTGTTAGTGCCTGGCGGCAGTCTGTCGGTGTCGCTGCGTGAATTGCCGATCGGCCACGCCGTGCGCGTACGCATTTTGGCGCGCGATGTCAGCATCGCACTCGAACGGCCGCAGCATTCGTCGATCAGTAATATCTTGCCGGCGCGCATCATCGATATCATCCCCTCCTCCGCTACCGCAGCGATCGCCAGCGCGCAGGCGCTGGTTCGACTCGATGTCGCCGGCTCAATTGTGCTTGCGCGCATTACGCGCCGCTCGGTGGCGCTGCTCGATTTAAAGCCGGATATGCAGGTGTACGCGCAGGTTAAAAGCGTTGCCTTGATGGGGTGATTGGCCATCGTGTGTTGCGCAAATTATTCGAACATTTCTTCATAGCGATAAAATCCACGCGATTAAGGTTTGCAAATCCGCATCGGATATTTTATTGGGGCCGTTCGGAACCATTGGCAAATCGCCCCACACGCCGTCCCCGCCCTCGCGCACTTTCACAAATAGCTGCGCCGCCGCATCGGGATCATTCCGATAACGCGCGGCAACCGCCTTAAACGCCGGCCCATTGTATTTAATATCGATTCGATGGCAGGCCACGCATCCCGCCTTATCCATTAATGCTTCATTCGCTCCAACAAGCGGTATTGCCGCTAGATTTGAAATCAGAAACAGCCCCACCCACAATTTATGCATTCGTTACCCTAATTAGTCATTCGGCGCTGCCCGCTCAGCAACAGTCAACCCGCAATAGCTGCGTGCTCCCAAACAATTTGCATGCGAACTGGTCTGCACAAATCTGTGCTGTGAATAACGAAGCAACAAGCGGGCCGCCGCACGGATAAAAATTTATCGGCATTTTTTCGCGGTAATTCGCCGTATTCTCGACATCGAGCATATGAAAATAACAAAAATGTTTAATGAAAAATTCGAGATGGTCTTGCGGTTGCAATAGTGCGCTCTGTTGTTTTAATTCTGGAGCCATGAGTAATGACCCGCATACTTAGCAAGAACGATAGCGCACAAAATTCGAAACCTGCGTACAAATACTTTCGCCTTACACCCATCGCCGCTTTCGTCACCAGCGCAGGTTTATTGCTTTCCGCAACGAGCTATGCCCAAGACAATCGCTCCGCTGCCGAAATTCAAGCCGAGGTGAATCGATTGAAACAGCAATTGGAAAAGGAGGAGCAGGCGCTCGCCAGCAAAGCAGGTGAAAATTCATCGGCCGCCGCGAACGCGAAATCGAGCGAAAAAACCGTAGCCGAGCAGCCGACGCAATTAGGCAAAGTCGTAGTGCGCGCGCGCAACCGCATCGAGCGGTTACAGGATGTGCCGTTATCGGTTTCGGTAGTCACTGGCAAAGAACTTGAGCGTTTACAGGCGCAAGATTTCGGGGACATCACCAAACGGGCGGCAAATATTTCATGGAACCAAGGAAATCAGCGCACCAGCTCAGTTTCAATTCGAGGCCTTGGTAAAATCGGTCAAAGTGAAACGCAAGACCCGAGTGTGGGAATCATCGTAGATGGTGTGAGCTACGCGTATAACCCACTCACCTCGAGTTTCGATTTCACCGACATTGAAGCCGTTGAAGTAACACGCGGTCCGCAAGGGACATTACAAGGCAAAAGCGCGAACCTCGGCGTTGTGAATATCATCACGCGTAAACCGTCGTTTACACCGAGCGCTGATTGGGCAATTTCATACGGCGAAAACGATACGCTGCGTTCGCGCTTTGCCGGCGGCGGTCCAATTGTTGACGATCTTCTTGCATGGCGCGGATCAGTCAGCGTAAGTAAGGGTCAGGGCGATATCCAGAATCAGTTCAACCCCGACAGCACGTATCAAAATACAGATCGCGCGTCCGGACGCCTGCAATTTCTGCTAACGCCTACCGATACGTTCAGCGCGAGACTTGCGCTAGATAAGCAACCGCGCGGTGGCGAAAATACCAATGCGCGCACGTTTTATACGCCGACCCCCGCGTTCTACTCAAACGGCAGCCCGACCAACTTCAATAGCGATGCTTCTTCGCGGCTCAACCGCCGCTGGTTCACACAACAGACACGCTACACCTATCAAGGCAACTATCTCGCGCAACAAATCAATAACGACGCGCAGGAGCCGGTTGTCACCGGCAGCAACGGCGCAGCATTGGAACTCAATTGGGATGTCGGCGACGTTCATCTGTTTTCGATGTCGGCGTATAAGGATTATCACTTCAATGCGCATAACAACGATGAAGGCACACCGTTTGATATTCGCAGCAGTTCGGGCCAGCAAATCGATTATCGGCAGTTCAGTCAGGAGTTCCGCGTAAGCCAGGAAATTGGCGACCTTTTGGATTATCAAGCCGGTATCTATTTGCTAAAAACGAACGTGAATATTCGTCGCAATGTCATTTATGGCGGCGACGCCGGCGCTTGGTTTGCCTCGAAGACGCAATATGACGCACTCGATATCGACGGCAATGGCCGTTATCTCATGCAAAACTCGCTCAATGGTTTATGGAAAAACGAAAACCGCCAATACATCGATAACCACAGCGAAGCAGTTTTCGCTCAGGCGAACTGGCATATCAGCGATCCACTGACAGTAACTACCGGTTTACGCTTCACCTTTGAACATCGCGCAAATCCAGGTAGCAGTACGATTTTTGATAACGGCTATGGCGCCGAGCTAAATCCGGTGCAGGTCAACGGTGTCCAGCTCGGCGGTTTTAATACCGACAGCGTTGGCGCACTGGGCAGCAATACCGCGCAACAGCTCGCGTTGGCGGATTACACGGCGAATAAATATTTCGGGGTTGCTAACTACGGTGCTCTAACCGCACAGCAGCGGGGCCAAATCGCAGCTGCAAAAGCGCTTCGCGCATCTCAATTAGGCGTTTTATGGAATTATTCGGAACCGGAAAAATTCAACGACGTATTGCCGGCAATAGTCATCAGCCCTAGCTATAAAATCAATGAAAATCTAACCGTGTACGCTTCCTGGCAATACGGTGAGAAAGCCGGTGTGGCGCAGCAAGTCAACGGAGCTTCTTATTTAGCAGACCCGGAGAAAAACAGCGCGTATGAAGTTGGATTCAAGTCTGCGCTGTTGAATAACACGTTAATTTTAAATGCCGACGTATTCTTGATGAACATTCACGACTATCAACAAGTCGTCCAAGTTCTCGACGAATATACGACGCAGCTGAAAGGTGATCAGTTGTACTACACGGCGGCGATCGGCAATGCCGATCGGGTTCAGGTTAAAGGGCTCGAGATCGACGGTGTTTACGGTGGGATTCCAAATACCACGCTACGTTTTTCAGGCGCATATAACAATGCCGTTTACAAAAGCTTCGATAACTCACCGCAGCCAGCGGAAACCTCGTATACGGGCGCTCCGGCTTATGTCGACGTGTCAGGCCGCACCATTGCCGGCGCACCGAAATATGCGTTCAATCTTGGCGGGGATTATCGAATCCCAGTTTCGCTCGGCCCATTTGGACAAAAGGAATTTCATACGAGCGTAAACTGGGCTTACACGACTTCTTATAATTCTGACCCGGCGCTATCAAGCTACGGCGAAATCCCATCGAATGGAATTTGGGACTACTCGATCGGGCTTGGCACACTTGATCATAAATTCGATATCAACATTATCGTGAAGAACCTCTTCGACAACGACACCATTCTTGGCGTTGGCGCTACGAACCAAGCATGGAACAGTTATACACCTGCAAAAGAGCGGTGGGTTGGCATCGAGTTTTCAGGAAAACTGTAATTTTTCAACAGAGTATTGCGGTTCGCCCGGGCATACCCGGGCTTTTTTTTGTTAGCATTCAAGCGCATTTAGAAATTACTAAAATCTCTGGAGAGCAATATGCGGCGGGTTATTACATTTTCTATTGCGGTCTGTTTTACACAATCACTTTACGCTGCCGATGACAAACAATCGCCCCGCTACTCGTTTTCCTGGCCACTCAGCGCCGAACAATTACAACCGCGTGGCGGCAGCACGCGCGGCGCACCGGTACAGATTGACGACAGCGATTCACCCGCGTGGAAATCTCTGCAGGAAAAAGATATCAGTACATTTGAGCGTGACCGTCGCGCCATTCTGGCGATGGCTGGCACGTATCGTGTGACATTCGATTTTTTGGAGATCGCGCGCTTCAATCCAGCATTAAAAACGCAGCCGCCGTATCAGTCATGGGGTACTGAAAAAATCTATGTCGATGTCGACGACAGCAAATTCATCAGCCTCGTTCACATTCTGGAAATGCGTATTGCCAACGACGACGGCACGCTTAGCGATCCGTTCGTGACCAAACACTGGCGCCAGGATTGGCGCTATGAACCGACGCAGATTGTTGAATATGTTGGCAACGATCGCTGGCGGCGACGCGATCTCACCAATACGCGCGGGTTGTGGTCGCAAACGGTGTATCAGGTCGATGAATCGCCGCGCTATGCGAGCATTGGCCAGTGGCAACATTCGTCGGCGTTTTCTACGTGGCTCAGCGGCAATACCTCGCGCCCATTGCCACGCCGGGAATGGAGCGTACGCAATGACTATCAGATATTGCTCGGCACTAACCGCCATACGATTACCACGCATGGTTGGATACAGGAAGAAAACAATTTAAAAACCGTTATCGATGCAAAACGCGAGATCGATGTGCAACAGCCGTATCTCGCGCGTGAATATGGCGTCGCGCGCTATGAGCGTATTCGCGATGAGGGTTTTGTCGAGGCCGATCGTTATTTCGAACGCACACGTAAATTTTGGGATGAGGTAGGCGATGCGTGGTCATCGACGTTCGCCAGATATTCGACCATTACATTGCGCGGCCCGGTGGATAAATTAGGATTGTTCGAGCCGCTGTTTGCGCAGGCCGAGAAATTGACAGAGCATCCGGATACCGCCACGGACAACGCCAAAGTGATTGATCAGGCACTCGGTGAAATGGGTGTTCCGCGCCAACAAAAAAGCCGCCGCGCGCGGTGATCTGTTTGATTTCTTTTATGCATAATTTTATTTTAGAAAAACGCACAATCGCTATTATCGGTGCAGGATATAGCGGCACGCTTACCGCTGTTAATATTCTGCGTACGAATCAGCCGAATAATTTAAGTGTGGTACTTATTGAACAAGAGACAAAGGTGGGACGTGGTCTTGCCTACCGTTTCGGGGACGATAATCTTCTACTAAATGTACCGGCCGGCAACATGAGCGCCCTGGCCGATGAGCCCAATCACTTCGTATCTTATTGTCAGAATATCGATCCCGCTTTCAATGCAAAATCTTTTATTTCACGACGATTGTACGGGGAGTATCTCGAACACACCTTGGCGGAAGCTGAAAAAAATCATCCGGGGGTCTTGGAAAAAATCACAGGTGAGGCAGTAGCCGTACTTCCCAACGCGTCGCATCACACCTTTCGAATTGAATTGTCGAGCGGCTCCTATCTGGAAGCAAATCAAGTCGTCTTAGCTTTGGGACATTTCCCTCCTGGCCCACCGAAGTCAGTGCCCGAACATTGCCACAGGCATATCATTAATGCCTGGGATTTCAGCGCGATTGACCGCCTTGACCCGAATAAGCCGGTAGCAATATTGGGCGCCGGACTGACCGGCATAGACGCTCTGTTCAGACTAACGAGCTGGAACACTACCCGAAAAATATTCCTCTTGTCTCGCCGCGGATTATTGCCTCACGTTCATCGCTTTAATCCCAAGCCACCCGCTCCCGCTGATTACCCGACTTACTTTATTGGTCTCCCGCCTAACATCCGCGCATATACTCGCGCCGTGCACCTGGAGACAAAGAGAAGAGAAGCCGCTGGAGGCGATTGGCGGGATGTTATCAATGAAATACGGCCGTACACCGTTCAGCTATGGCAAAATTTGCCGGAAACCGAACAGCGCCGATTCCTAAAAAAAATCTCTCCCTACTGGGATATTCACCGCCATCGGCTGGCTCCTTCCGCAGGTTGTCGCTTGGAGTATTTGCTCAACTCCGGCCAAGTGGAGCGAAAGACAGGATATGTTATTGGTACCAACATGAAAGAAGGGAACCTAAGTATCGATTTCAAAGAGCGCAATAATGGCGGTATCGTAAATATAGAAGTTAGTGCGGTGATAAATTGCACCAGCCCCAATTACAATTTAACCGAAATTTCTCAGCCGCTTGTAACTCAACTAAGAAATGCGGGATTGATACAGCAAGACGCTTTGAAGTTGGGCCTGTTGGTCGACGAGAATCATCAGGCCATAAATATTAATAACCGAGCTACTCCAGGTCTTTTTTATGTGGGCCCAATGCTCAAAGCCAAATATTGGGAAGCCATTGCCGTACCTGAATTGAGAAACCACACTCGCAATTTAGCAAGGCATTTAATGTCTTTTAAAACTGACCCTTAATGGTCTCATCAATGCTCACGCAACCCTCTCCTGTGGGGAGAGGGCGCTTAACCTACCTCTACGGCTTCAACTGACCACGAATCTCGCCGGGTTTATGTTCGGCACTGTGCACATTCACGTAGAGCTTGCCCTCTTTGAACGCCGTATATTGTTCGGCATTCAATTTTGCATCGGTCGGTATTTTCCATTCGCCATCCTCACCTTTCACCAGATTCACGATCGGTGGCCCGCTTTCACCGGGGGCACCAACATGAATATGCGCTGCGGTACCTTCGATTTTTTTTGTCGTAACACTACCGCTAAGGCTGTGATCCGCCGCGATAGAAATTTTTCCGCTGCCGCTCGCACTCGTCTCTACGGCAGGGGTTTCCTCGGCACCGCTTAATTTGACTTTTACCGTTTCGCTCGATGCCGCGTTCGCACCGGCCGCTAGCGCGAGTAGCAACGTAGCGCTGGAAAAATATAAATGGAATCGTGGATTATTCATCTGTAGCTCCTTAGTTCATCAATTACTTTTACTTTACTTGCGCCAGTTTTTGTACGGTATCCAACGTCTGCCGCACATTCTCCGCCGGAGCGACGCCACCGATAGTCGCGGCAATTTTTCCGCTGGGCGCGACAATAAAGGTAGTGCGTTCGGCAAAGCCGTGATCGATATCGACGCCCCGCGTATCTTTCTTGCCGGCCGCTGCATCGCGAACAACAAGATCGTACGACTTAGCGATTTTTCCATCGGCATCGGAAGCGACCGGCAACTTGCCTGCGCAATACTGCGGATCTGCGGAAAAATCATTGAGACGCGCAATACTATCGAGCGAAACACCAATGACGGTTGCTCCAGCGGCAGAAAACTTGTCGATGTTTTCAGCAAATTCGTGTGCCTGAATATTGCAGCCACCGGTATAGGCAGATGGATAGAAATAAACGACGACCGGCCCCTGCTTGAGGCTGTCGTGCAAACTGTACTTGAACGCTTTGCCGGCCAGCGATGCGTTGGTTTTGAAATCGGGTGCGGCGTCACCTTCTTTCAATGCAGCAAAAGTCGGTAATGCCAATACCGAAAATAAACAACTCAGGACCATGCGCTTCATAGCTATGTCTCTCACGTATTGGTGCTCGTAAATTATTTGGTAAGCGGTTTATAAAGATCGTGACAGCTGCGGCAATTCTTGGTCATCGCGCGCGCCGAGGCCGATGCTTTATCGAAATCATTCTGATCGAGCGCCTGCAAAATTGTCTGCGCTAGCACCTGCCCTTCCTGTGCCAATTTAACGCCGTCATCGACCCCGCCTTTGTGGGCGAAATAATCTTCGGTCCACTTCAGCCCCTGCCGAATCGTCTCTGCTCCCTCCTTCGCATTTTTCAAATTTTTTGCGTTGATATCGGGCTCCAGGTATTTGTTGGTGTCATCCATCGTGCGCATCAGATCATCATCGAAATCGGAGAGATCGAGCTCCGCAAACACCACACCAGCGCCTAAAATGCCTAGGAATACAGCAACAACAAGAATGAACAGCTTACGCATTCTTTAGGGTTTCCAGTTTGTTCGAGTAGATTGTGTCGATGGAGTTGCACGGATAATAAAAAATCCCCGGAGGCTGCCCTCCGGGAAGCGCTTTGCAAAACAATTAACTGATGAGCTCGCGCACCACCTCGCCGTACACCACCGTCGGGCGTTCCGAGCGACCATGATTGAGATAAGTTACCTTCAGATGGTCGAGCCCCATCAATTGCAACACAGTGGCATGCAGATCATAGGTATCGACTTTTTTGCCAACCGACTGCAAACCGATTTCATCAGTCTGACCGAACGTGTAACCGGCATTGACGCCGGCGCCCGCCATCCATTGCGTATAGCCCCACGGATTGTGATCGCGACCGGAGCCCGATTGACCATATGAGGTGCGTGCAAATTCCGAAGTCCACACCACCAGTGTCGAATCGAGCAGGCCACGCGATTTCAAATCGGCGAGCAAACCCGCAATCGGTTTGTCGACTGCGCGTGCATGTGCGCCGTGATTTTTTTCGAGATCCTGGTGCGCGTCCCAATCGCGGCTGTCGCCGGCGATATCGAGCGTGCCCGACACCACTTGAATAAAGCGCACGCCGCGTTCGACCAAACGCCGCGCGCGTAACATTTGCGTGCCGAAATCTTTGGTCGGTTCGTCGTTGAGGCCATAGAGTTCTTTGGTCGCTGCGGTTTCCTTGCTGAAATCCACCGCTTCGGGTGCGGTACTTTCCATACGATATGCGAGTTCGTACGAACGCACGCGCGCCTGCAATTCGGTATCGTCGGGATAACGCGCACCGCGGCGCTCATTGAGTCGTTTGAGCAAATCGAAACTGTCGCGCTGCTGCTGCGCATCCACCAGATCGGGGCGCTCAAGATGCAAAATTGGCGACGGGCCGGGACGAAACGCGACGCCCTGATGCACAGCCGGCAAAAACCCGGATGACCAATTCACACCGCCGCCGCGCGGCTCGCGCTTACCGGCATACAACACTACATACGCGGGCAAATCCGGATTGGCCGAACCGAGCGCGTACGATACCCATGAGCCCAACGTGGGACGACCCGGATTCAAATCGCCGGTATTTAATTTCATGATGGAAATATCGTGCGTAGCACCGATCGTCGTGCTCGATTTGATAAACGCTAATTTATCGGCATGCTGCGCGAGATTCGGCAACAGATCGGAAAACCACGCGCCACTATCGCCATACTGCTTCCACGTGCGATTCGACGCGTACAGTTTGCCGACACCGCCCTGCGTACTGGTTTTAATCCCTTTCAAAAATGACGGCGGTACCTCCTGCCCAGCGAGTTTAATTAAATCCGGTTTGTAGTCGTACAGATCGAGCGTGCTGGGCGCACCGCTCATGTGCAACCAAATCACCGATTTTGCTTTCGCGGGAAAATGCGTCGGCTTTGGCGCCAGTGGATCGATGAGCTCCGATGCGTAAGCGGCACCGAAACCCGCGCGGCCCGATAGCAATCCGCTCAATGCGAGGCCACCGACACCGTAGGCAGAATTTCTTAAGAAATCGCGACGCGATTTTTCGTTCATGATGCTTTTCCTTTTTTCACAAAATTAAAATCAACGATCAGTTGCGATAAGCAAATTCATTGGAATTTGCGACGGTGTGTACCAAATCGACGAACGCGGACGCGCGGATTGGATCGGACACTGCCTTGGCATCTTTCACGCCCACCGGCACGGCGATCGCAAATTTCCCCGACGCGGCCTTCTCCTTAATGGTTAGCGTGTGCCCGGCGATGAATTTCTCCAGTGCGGCTTTTTCGACTTGATCGGGCTTGCGTGCAAACAGAATTTCGTACAGACGATCGAGTTCGGAGTTTTCATTTTTTCCTGCCTCGTTGATAACGCGCCCGGCGAGTTTCTGCGACCACTCATACACCACATCGCTATTGGCCAACGTGAGTGCCTGCAATGGCGTCGTCGTCACCGCGCGCTTGCTGTGTACCTGTTGCGACGATGCCATATCGAAGGTTTCGAGCAGCGGATACGCCACACTGCGACGCGTGAATACATAGAGACTGCGGCGATTGAAATCATCGGGATTGCTCGACACCTGCCACAGCGCACCGGCATTCAGATTTTTCGGCACCGGCGGAAATACACTAGGCCCGCCGACTTTGTCATTGAGAATGCCAGCTGCCACCAGCAGCGAATCGCGAATCTGCTCAGCATCCATGCGCTTGCGTGGGAACACCGCGAGCAACCGATTTTCAGGATCGGCTTTCGCTACATCAGCGCGCGAATTCGACGATTGCCGATAAACGCTCGACAATAAAATTTCGCGATGCAGTTTTTTCGTGCTCCAGCCGTTTTTCACAAAATTGTCCGCAAGATAATCGAGCAATTCGGGATGCGTCGGTTTCTCGCCGGCCTTGCCGAAATCGCTGACCGTGGACACCAGGCCCTTGCCGAAATATTCATCCCATACACGATTAACGTAGACCCGTGCGGTGAGCGGATTTTTCGGGCTGGCGATCCAATTCGCCAATGCAGTGCGTCGGCCCGACGAAAATGCGGTCGGTACAATCACCGGTTTTTCACCGTTCGCTATCGCGGCTGGGAAATCAGGCTGTACTTCTTCCAGCGGACGCTCGTGATCGCCGGCGAAATATTTAAATGACGGCGGCGCTTCCGGATGGCCGAGCTCGGTCATCGCGGTGATTTTGTCCGAACCTTTTTCCGGTTTCAGCTTGTCGAATTTTTTCAAATCCTCGGTGAGTTTTTTGTAGCGAGTGTATTTTTCGGTGAGCGCCGGGTTGTAATACAGCGACTCGGTTTCCGTGCCAGCAACATCAAGATAACTGGCGATATCCTCTTCCGTGGTGACGTTATCCAAACGGTGATTGATCCAGCGATCGTGCGGCGTCCAATCTTTTTCATCTTTGAACAGCGATGCGCGGCTGTCGGTCAGATAACGCTCCTTGTGATATTTCAATCCATCTTCTTTGATCGTCGCGAGAATCGCGCTGCGCTCGCCCCGAATATCCTTGGTCGCCTCCTCCCATTTGGCGAGCTGCTTGCGGTATTCCAGTTCCTGCGGACCCAAAGGCGCGGGAACATCCATCACCTCAGAGGTATTCGCAAAGAATGCCTGCAGCTGGAAATATTCCTTCTGCGAAATCTTGTCGAATTTATGATCGTGGCAACGCGCGCAACCGACCGATTGCGCAAGAAACGCCTCGCCAATGGTGTCGATGTTATCGGTCGTAATCTGGTATTTGCGCTGCACCAGGTCGCGCGAGTTGTAGTTATCCGGATAACCGGCAAGAAAGCCGGTAGCGACGATCACATCGGGATTGCTCGGCGCAATTTCATCGCCGGCTAATTGTTCTTTAATGAACTGATCGAACGGTTTGTCGGTGTTAAACGCGTTAATAATGTAATCGCGATAACGCCACATGTTTGGCCGCGTCGGATCATTCTGAAAACCGGTGCTATCGGCATAACGTGCGAGATCGAGCCAACGACGCGCCTGGCGCTCGCCGTAATGCGGCGAGGCAAGTAGACGATCCACAAGATTTTCGTAAGCTTGCGGCGATTTATCGGCAATGAAATGACTGACTTCTTCCGGCGTGGGAATCAGACCCCAGGCATCGAGTGTGGCGCGGCGAATGAAAGCCGCACGATCGGCCTCAACCGATGGCTTCAATCCTTTTTCTTCGAGCTTGGCTAATACAAACGCATCGATGGGATCACGCACCCACTGCGCGTGTTTTACGCTCGGCACTGTTTGCACCTGAACCGGCTGATACGACCACCACGGTTTTGCCGGTAACTTTGCCGGCGCGGTTTTGCTATTAGCCGCAGCATCGACCGCAGCGGGCGCAGCATTGGTTGCATCCGCTGCGGGCTTTTCATCGGCAGCAAAAACCAACAGCGCGGACAAGCTCAGCGCGATGGCCAAGGGAGTTCGTTTTATCACCGTTGGAATTCGTTTAATCGCTAATGGATTTGCTGTTAGGACTGTCGCTTGACGCTTCATTTTTCGATCCCGAATTCAACAGCCCACGACTGCGTGGGCGGGCCTGTGAAATACATTCCATCAAGCTCAGAGCAACTAGTACGCCAACCGCGGATAATTAAATTCGCAAATATCTTTAGCGCCGATGGTGGCTTACCAAATCATTGTCATCGTTGACTATTTTTTATTTTTTTCGATAAAAAAACGGCGTAATAAAAAGATTGAAAATTTAAATCGAGCTGCGCCCCACGAGTTTTGCGTAAAACGCTGCTGCCATCGCAGCAATCTGCACGAGATGTTGTTGATATGACAGCAGCGGCTGCACAGTGCGATGCGCTGCTGTGATAGAAAATATTCAGTACGAAATATCGCTGATAGCAGTTGGCGCACTGAGCACCAACCAAGCGAGCAATGCGGCGAGTACAACAACGATAATGACCGCCAGTAACGTTCGCGAAGTCTCAATCGCGTCATCCGTGGCAACATCCGGTTTGCGTCCCGTCACCATCGCTTGAGTAAGTTTTTCTTGTTTGAAAACGCGATAGGCGATTACCGCGATAATGTGCGCGGCAATGGCGCCCGCAATCCAATAAAAAAGCTGCCGATGCAACGAGGTCAAGCGCAGGCTGAGTTCGTTGTCGATATATCCATACAGCGGCCCGACGTTAAAAATTTCATCGTTGCCGAACAATCCGGTTACTGCCTGTACCAGCAGCCCGACCAATAGCGTCAAAACCATCAGCGCACCGAGGGGATTGTGTCCCGCAGATTGCACCGCGCGCCCGCGCAGATAACGCCATATCGCCGCCGGGCCGCGCACGAAATTGCGAAAACGTGCGTGACGCGTGCCGACTAAACCCCAGATGATGCGAAACGCGACCAGCACCAGCACGACATAACCGCACCACAAGTGGTATTTAAAATAGGCGACGCCGAGTTTATTGGTCACGAATGCCGCAATAATGGCGACGACCAGCGTCCAGTGAAAAATCCGTACCGGCAAGTCCCACACCAATGCGGAATCGGTTTTATAAATTCGCGAATCGCCATCGGCCATCGCACCACCTCCACTCGATACAAAAAACCGCTACATCGATCGATATAGCGGTGGCGGATAGATCACTTCACTTTGTAGGCTTCGTGGCAGCTCTTGCAATCCTGACCCACCGCCGCCGCCGCGGTTTTAAACGCATCGCTCGCGGTTTTTTCGGTCGCAGTCAACTTAGCCAGCGCAGCCGCGTGTTCGCGAAACTCAGCAACTTTTTTGTCGAAACCGGCGCGATCGCTCCACACTTCCGCCTTCGCTTTCGTATCGGGCAGACCTGTGTTCGATACATCGGGAAATGCCTCGCCAACAAAATCGGCAAGAAAGGCGACACGGGCTGCTCGCTTCTGTACTTCAGCGACATCGTAAGGCGTCTTCCCCTGCAGCACTTCGCCAATCGGTTTGAAGTTATTGGCAACCAGTGTAAACACTGCCTTGCGCGTTTCGATGGCCTGCCGTGCGGGATTAGGACCCGGCGGCGCGGCCTGTTGCGCGAATGCAGTACCGACAATCGTCGCTGCCATCAACACAGCGCCAGCTCGCGCGCTGAAATGCTTAAATTTCATCGTTATGGTTCCTCTACTGCAAATATTGAATGATTAAAATTCGCGGCCTCATAAATTCAGCTAAGCAATGACGTACTGCAACCGCTACGCCAATTAGGAAACTGCAAAAAAATGCGTATATGCGCGACCATATGCCAGGCGGCGATCGCCATCAGCACCGGGGCTGTTGCTCAACGTGCAGCGTGATAACAACCGGTGCTGCGCCGGCAGCAATCGCTTTGAGTTCCTTCGCCTGAAAATAGGTGATGGCAGAGTTACGCTTTAAAAAAACCTCACCCTGCCCCTCTCGCACGGGGATAGTTGATAAAACTGCCGCTTAAAAATTTTCATTGAGTGCCTGGCATATGCCGTGCATTGATTCGATATCGATGCTTATCGATGCGATGAAAAACATCGAGCAACCACATCAACTCTCTCGTTATTTTTATTCAAGGAAATTATATGAAGAGCAGGAACTACGCCGGCCGCGCTATTGCGATCGCGATTGCTGCGGTCACATTTCATCAGGCGGCGCTGGCGCAGCAGAAACCCGATGACGCGATTAAAAATCGACAAGCGACATTCAATGTAATCGCCGGCCATATTGGAAAAATAAAAACCAATCTCGACGGTGAATACAATCATGAGCAGGTGTTGAAATCAGTCACCGCGATCCAGGCCATCGCGAATGCTGATATTGCTTCATTGTTTATCGCCGGTACCGATAAAGGCACTGGTTATCACGAAACGCAGCTAAAGGCCGATGCGTTTAATCCAGACAACACGAAAAAATTCAAAGATGCCGTCAACAATTTTGTCGAGCAATCGAATCAACTCGCCGTGATTGCCGCCATCGGCGACAAAGCCGCGGTGCAGGCGCAATTCGGCCAATTGCGTGGCACCTGCAAATCCTGCCACGATAATTTCCGTGTTGATACAACCGCAAAATAAAGTCGCACTTATTCCTCTCTCCCGCGGGAGAGGGGATAGCTTGAGCGAGATTTGAATTACGCTCGCAAGTGTTTATTGAAGAAAGTAATAGTTCGCTGCCATGCCAGTTTTGCCGCGGCTTCGTCATAGCGCGGTGTCGTGTCGTTATTGAAGCCATGTTGCACGCCTGGATAGATAAACGCTTCATAACGTACATGCGCCGCCTTCAGCGCCGTCTCATACGCAGGCCAGCCCGAGTTGATGCGCTCATCTTCGCCCGCGTAATGAATGAGCAGCGGCGCCTTGATATTGGGTACATCCTCAGCGGCGGGTTGCGCACCATAGAACGGCACTGCCGCCGCGAGATCTGCAATATGCGTGGCGAGAAAATTGGTGACGCCACCGCCATAACAAAAACCAGTTGCGCCGACTCTGCCATTGCCACGGGGTAACGTTTTCAAATATGCCGCGGCGGCAAGGAAATCTTCGCGCGTTTTGGCTTGATCCAACTTTGGAAATAATTCACGTGCCTTATCTTCATCGCCGGGATAGCCACCGAGCGGAAATAATGCATCGGGCGCGAACGCAATAAAATTATCGAGCGCGAGTCGCCGCGCGATATCGGCAATGTGCGGATTGAGCCCTCTGTTTTCGTGAATCACCAGCACGGTCGGCAATTTGCCTGTTGTCTTCGCCGGTTTCACCAGATAACCACGCACGGTGCCGTAACCCTGTGGCGACGGAATTTCGACGAAGCGCGCGTCAATGCGTTTATCGTCGGGTGCCACTTGCTCGGCCTCCGCGAAACGCGGACTCAATGCGCCCAACAAACCGACGGCGGTAACTCCACCTACGGCAAATTGCGCCGCACGATCGAGAAAGCCGCGACGACTCAGCTGCCCGTGTACGTACTGATCAAATAGCTTCAATAGTTGCGGATCGAAATCCTTGGCGGTTTGTCTCGTCATGATGTGCTCTCGAATTTATTTCGCGCGACCGGTAAACCCGGATGTCTGCGTCGCGATTTTATAAGCGGCGCCGCGACCGACTACGTACAGCGTTTTTTTATCGTTGCCAGCGAATGCAAGATTCTGCGGCTTTTTCGGCAGCGGAATAATGCCAAGCGCCGCGCCTTCCTCACTGAATACCTCAATGCCGGCATTCGACGCCACATATACCCGACCGTCGTTGTCGATAGCGAGCCCATCGGCGCCACTATTCGGACCGTTTTCTCCCTGCTGCGTAAAACCCGCTAATTTCGCAAAATTTTTTCGATTTTTTACGGTGCCATCACGCTGAACATCGAAGGCCAGCACATATTCGCCGAGAGTATTGGCAACGAATAAGGTCTTTTCATCGCGACTCAACTGAACGCCATTAGGACGCTCGATATCATCCGCGAATCGTTGTAGCTTGCCTGCCGGGCTAATGTAGTACACGGCAGGTTTTGCGGTGGGCAACGGCGGCTTGCCGTCACTACGCGGCGCGCTGCTGGTTTGCTGTTGTGCATTAATGCCGGAATCGGTGAAATACACGCCGCCTTTCTTATCGACCACGAGATCGTTCGGTCGGCCGAATACCTTACCTTCGAAATTATCGGCGAGCACGCGCGCGTGTTCAGGCGGATAAATAATACCGACCTTCGTTTCGAGCACTTGCACAGCGACCACATCACCTTGCGGATTGAAACCGAGGCCGTTGGCGCCATTGCTATTTTCCAGAAAGGTTGACGTGCTGCCATCCGCGGCAATTTTGGTAATTCGATTCGCCTGCGTCTCGGTAAAAACGAATTCGCCGTTCGGTAATGCCAGTGGCCCTTCGGTGCCAGTAAAACCATCTTTAATCAATTCGATGTGCGTTCCCGCTGTCACTACGCCAGGAATCGCCGGCGTCAGCGCATCTTCCGCGCCGGCTGAACCAATCGCGACCGCACTCAGTATCGCGCTAGCCAGCTGACGATATTTCCATTTATTTTTGTACGTATGATGGTGCTCTGACACAGCAAATGCTCCTCGTTAGATTTCAATAAAAGTATGCCACCGGGACCGTAGCGCATTTAAGAACCTGGATTGGTCAAGACAGATAATCGGCTAATGCCAGCGCGCTCGATTGATGCCATTACTTTCGCCACCGCGCCGTAGGGCACCGTATCATCCGCCTGCAGATTCAACGTCAGTTCGGCATTTTCGCCTTTGAGCGCGCGCAGTTGCGGCTCGACAGATGCTTGAGTGATCAATTCGCGATTCAGATAAACCTGACCCTGCGCATCGAGACTGATCGTCACTGCTTTAATATCACTGGGCGGTGCCGTGGCCGCGGTCTTCGGTAAATTCACATGCACCGCATTGCTGAGCGCCGGCGCGGTGACAATAAAAGCCACCAGCAATACCAACATCACATCGACCAGCGGCGTGATATTGATTTCGCTCAACACGCCATCGCTTTCACTGAAATTATTGAAGGCCATTACGCAGGTACCTCCGCACCGGTAAACCCGGATTTATTAACTTCTTTAATCACAGCCGATTTTGGTTTCGCTGCCGGCTGCAAACGGAATTGGCTGCGTTGCGCAAGATTGACGAGTTCGGTGGCGAAATCCTCAAGATCGGCACCGATCGATTTAAGCCCGCGAATGAAATAGTTGTAAGCGAGTACCGCCGGTACTGCGACTGCGATGCCGATGCCGGTCGCCACCAACGCATCGCCGATCGGACCTGCCACCACATCGAGACTGGCCGAGCCGCGCTGACCAATATCGTGCAGCGCGTGCATGATGCCCCACACCGTGCCGAACAAACCGACGAAGGGCGCAGTGCTGCCAATACTCGCGAGAATGGCGAGACCGCTATCGAGTTGATGACGTTCGCGTTGTAATTGCTGGCGCAAATAACGTTCGAGCACATCCTGACGCTCGCCACTGTGTTCGAGATCGGTCGCAATTTCCGCTTCGCGCAATGCGCCAAATCCCACCTGTGCTAACCGACTCGCCGGGCCTTCACCTGCTGTCACACCGACAGCACTATTCAAATCCGGCGCACTCCAGAACGCACGTTGATAGCGGCGATTGGCGGATTTAACGCGCGTTTGTTGTACCGCTTTAATAATGAGAAGTAACCATGTCGCGATCGAAAATAATCCGAGCAACCACAGTGTGCCGTTGTGAATAAGAGCTGTTGAATCGCTAAACATAATTTCTACCTCTACTCATTTCGCTACAGAATTATTTATAAAACCGCGACGCGTACGTTCAACCAGTGCGACAACACGTTCAACGCTGGATTAACTCGCACTGTCGATATTGAACTCGATCGGAAAACTAACCCAACCTTCAATCGGTTGTTCGCCGCGTTTGGCAGGCACGAATTTCCATTTCTGCACAGCGGCTAGCGCGGCATCGTCCAATATTTTCTTGCCGCTACTTTTTTCGAGCGCGATGGTGCCCGGCCGCCCATCGGGCTGCACCAGCACGCGCAATTGCACGGTGCCATGCCAACCCTGCCGCAGTGCGATCGCTGGATATTCAGGAGTTGGATTATTCAGATAACCTGCATCGGCGCGCGCTGCAGTGATTTTTTCTTCAACCACGGGTGCCGGTGTCGGCGGTGGGCCCTCCTGCACGGCAACCACGTTATCGGTCGGCGTAATATTTTGCGGTACAACCTTTTGCACGACCGGCAGCTGCGGCGCTTTCACGACCTTCTGCACCTTGGGCGGTTCGATTTTCGGCGGTGGGGGCGGCGGTGGCGGTGTTACGAATGCCACTTCAACCGGAGCCGGTTTTGGTGGCGCAATTAATTCGCCCGATGGTAAATGCGCAAGCGTCCACGCCGCGACAAGATGAATACCCACCGCGGCCATTGCGGCGAACGCGAATTCTCCGTAGTTACGCTGCGGCAACGTGTTGTTGTGCACCGACAGATAATCCGCAGGAACAATATTCGGAACTTCAATTTTTGATGCAGGTACCAGTGCGAGTCTGCTCTTGCGTTCAACTTTGCTATCGCGCTGCGTTTGATTTTTCCGCACAAGACGACGTTGACGACGCGCATCGTGTTCCAATGCGTCATGCCAGGAATATTGCAAACCCATCGCGCTTCCCCTCCAAAAATATTCGCACGTACTGCGACAACAGGACTAGCTAGAGCAGATGGCGTACCAATTATTTCAACTGGCTAATTCGCAAGGTTTTTTGGCGTTTCATTACCAACATGACGAACGCGAATGTTGCGACAAAAACAACTGTTAAGTAGTGACTGCTGCTCAGCAGTCACTTATTGCGCCTACAAAATCAGCTTATTTTGCAGCGGATTTCGGTGCTGGCGGCTCAATCTTGGTTAGCGCTCCGCCTTCTTCTTCATAATTTTGTACACCAATCGCGCCTGCCACCTTAATGCCCTTGCTGTTAAGAAAATCTGCTGCAGCACCGGCGCGCCCCGCGTGGTTAGATACAGTAACGATGGTTCTATCCTTCGAAATATAAGCCAGATTATTTTCAAGCTCAGAAGCCTGAATATTCAGATACACCGGAAAGCCACCGATTTTGCTGATTTCGTCGGGCCTACGTACATCAATCACTAATAGCTTCTCCGGCTTCGCCAACAGCGCGTCGATTTGCGCGCGCTTTAGTTTTGGCGTCTTCCATTTATATTCTTGCGCAGCGGATACCGGAGCGGCCGATGCAGTCTGCGCAAAAGAGCCGGTGGCCGCCGCCAACGACAACAGCATGGCGCCCGCGGCACGAATGGTGAATTTTTTGCTCAACATATTTTTTCTCTCTCAAAGAATGATGACTTGCACGCAAGCCGACAGCAGAGTCGGTCAGCAGTTAATGTGCCAATAAAATTTTGCGATTTTAGGATTTAGAAACGGAATGATGCTCGAATAGTCCACGATCAGAAAACATTGCGTGTGCTGCACACCAACCTGCACCTTTGAGTTTTATTTTTAAAATTCGGCTTATGGTTATTCCATCAAAAGGAATAACCTTGTAATTATTTCGTATTTTTGAGGATTTTAGAGTGGTGTTAGCTTTGCTTTCATTAATCAAGCTCTGCTTAGGAATGACAATGAGCGAAGTTATCGATCCATCATTTGATACGCGCCATCTTGGCTTCGGAAAAATAGCGGCCAGAGAATCCTCGGAAATCGTTTCGTTCGACAATCCCGCCGCTTATTCACGCAGCATTCGCGCCACCGCGTTGGTATTTGAAGATCCGCTTTCGCAAGCACTCTACGAACGTCTGCAACGCCTCGCACCCAGCATCGCGAATGTATTGATTATCGGCGAGACTGGCACCGGCAAAGAGCTGGTGGCGCGCCAGCTACATAAGCTCAGTAAGCGCAGCAATGGGCCGTTCATTGCCGTCAACTGCGCCGCACTACCCGAGCAATTGGTGGAAAGCGAATTATTCGGCCACGAAAAAGGCGCCTTCACTGGTGCCGTGGTGCAAAAAAAAGGTTGGTTCGAAGTCGCCAACGGCGGCACGTTATTTCTGGATGAAATCGGCGATTTGCCGCCGGCAACGCAAGTGAAGCTATTACGTGTGTTGCAGGAACGTGAATTAAGCCGCGTCGGCGGGCGCATTTCGATTCCTATCGATATTCGGCTGGTGGCGGCAACCAATGTGAATTTGCAGGAGGCGGTACGCACCGGCAGATTTCGTGAAGACTTGTATTACCGCTTGAACGTTGCGCAATTGCATTTACCGCCACTGCGCAAACGCATCGGCGATATTCTCCCGTTGGCGTTGCATTTCGTTGAAATATATAAAGACCACCTTGGCCTTGAGCACGCCGAAATAACCGACTCGGCGCGCCGTGCACTGGCGAGTTATCCATGGCCAGGAAATATTCGTGAACTCGAAAATGTCATTCATCACGCAATGCTTGTCATGCGTAACGGTCGCATCGATACGCAGGATTTGCATTTGGCGAGATTTTCTATTCATGAATCCGAAACTGATGAAAATATCGCGCCCGATATTTCGAATTCGCACGCTCAGCTGGAACAGGCGCTGCTGAAAATTTTCGATGGCAATGGGAAAAATATTTTCGCCGACATCGAATCCCGCGTTGTGCAGTGCGCGTACGAATACTGCCAGCGCAATCAGTTGCAGACGGCGAGATTGCTCGGCATTAGCCGCAATATTTTGCGTCACCGTTTGAAGCTGTACGGCATGTTGTGACCGCACGCAAAAAATCGTACGGAGGGCAATTGCGGAATAACGTTAGCGACAAAAAGTATTTCCGCCGGCATGCGTCAACCACTAACTTACAACACACCATTATGCGAACTGTCTTTTGATTTGACTGACTGGAGACAACGATGACCGCCGCTACCCAATCCGCCGCAGACAATACCGACGATTATTCCGACATCGGTCTCGACGCAGCCGCGCATAAAATCCTTGAGCGCGTGCGCAATGCCGCAGCAGTGGAGAACCAGGGCTATGCGGGCGGTGTGTCGCCGACTGAAGCATGGGAGCTGTTCTCATCGGGAGCGGCGTTGATTGTCGATGTACGCACCAACGAAGAACGAAAATTCGTTGGCCATGTGGCCGATACGCTGCATGTGGCGTGGGCTACCGGCACCGCGATGACACGCAACCCACGCTTCGTGCGCGAGTTGGAAAACAAAGTGAAGAAAGATCAGATCGTCCTGTTTTTGTGCCGCAGTGGGAAACGCTCCACCGAGGCGGCGATCGCAGCGACCAAAGCGGGCTTTGTTAACGCCTTCAATATTCTTGAGGGCTTCGAAGGCGATATTGACGCGCAACAGCAACGTGGCCATCTCGGTGGTTGGCGCTCGCATGCCCTGCCCTGGATTCAGGATTAATCGAATTCAGGATTGCACCACCAACCCCTACCACCACACTCTTGCGAAATCTTCGTTATGTCGTTATCGGAAAATATTCGTAACTCAGCGACTATCGGACACCACCGATACTGGGATCTCAATGCCATCGTCGCCGGTTTGCGGGCGCAACGCGAACGCTGGCGGCAGCAGCATAATCGCGATCCGGAATTCGGCGGTCGCGAGCTACCGTCGCGCGAAGCGCTGCGCGATATCGCAACGGCATTGTGCGGCGCGCTGTTTCCGATGCGGCTGGGTCCACTCGATCTGCGACAGGAAACCGAAGATTTTTATATCGGGCATACGCTCGATACCGCATTGCATTCCTTACTGGAGCAGGTGGGTTTGGAACTGCGCTACGAATCGCGCAGCAATCCTGGTACGGATGGTGAAATCGATTCTCACGCTATCGAAATAGTCCGTCGTTTTGCGAATGAGTTAACGGCGATTCGCGGGCGTCTCGATACCGATATTCAAGCCGCTTATCGCGGCGATCCCGCGGCTAGAAGTGTCGATGAAGTTTTACTGTGTTATCCCGGTATTTTCGCGATCACGCATCATCGAATTGCACACACGCTGTATCGGTTGGGCACGCCGCTGCTGGCACGCATTATCGCGGAGCGCGCGCATGCCGAAACCGGTATCGATATTCATCCCGGTGCCGAAATTGGCGATGGATTTTTTATCGATCATGGTACCGGCGTCGTCATCGGCGAAACAGCGGTCATCGGTCAGCGTGTACGTCTGTATCAAGCGGTGACGCTCGGTGCTAAACGTTTTCAAACCGACGCCGTCGGCAATTTGCAAAAGGGACAGCCGCGTCACCCCATTGTCGAAGATGACGTGGTGATTTACGCCGGTGCAACGATATTGGGTCGCATCACTATTGGTCGGGGATCGGTGATTGGCGGCAATGTGTGGCTGACTCGCAGCATTCCACCGGGCAGTTACATCACGCAGGCCAATTCACAATCCTCCCTGCATGAACAATTCGAAGTAGCCAATCAAGAATCGATAAATCATGACTGAACTATGTGGTCGATTCGGCGGCGTGATCCGTCGTTCTCGCGAGGAAAAGGGCTGGTCACAAGAAACGCTTGCCGACCGCGCCAGCTTGAATCGCTCCTACGTCGGTGAAATTGAGCGAGGCGCTACCACGCCGTCGCTGGTAACCATTTCGAAACTAGCTTTTGCGCTCGGCGTATCAATGTCCGCACTGGTTGCACATTGCGAGCAACTGACCGCATCGACAAATCGTTAAATGGATTATTGATGGCTATAGACGGTTGACGCTAATACGCGCGCCGTAAGATCGTGTTTATGTTTTATGGAAATGCGCTGCAGAAAAAATTGTAGCAAAAGAGTGACAGAAATACATTTGCCACGATCGGGAGTTAATTCATGGCCGAAATTCAAGATGCGCAGCTGGCGCTAGGCGACAACGCTGCTCGTCAATTAGCCAACGCGACAAAAACAGTACCGCAACTTTCCACCATTTCTCCACGCTGGCTCGTGCATTTACTGCAGTGGCTGCCCGTGGAGGCCGGTATCTATCGCGTTAACAAAGTAAAAAATCCGACCGAAGTGACCGTCGCCTGCACACAGCGCGACGAAGCCGATCTACCGCAAACATTTGTCGATTACGAAGAACAACCGCACGAATATTTTTTGAATGCAGTCACCACCGTGCTGGATGTGCATACGCGCATATCCGATTTGTACAGCAGCCCGCACGATCAGATCAAAGAACAACTGCGTCTCACAATTGAAACCATCAAGGAGCGTCAGGAAAGCGAGTTAATCAATAATGCCGAATATGGATTGTTATCAGCCGTCGATGATTCCCAGCGTATATCGACATTGACCGGCGCGCCGACACCTGACGATCTTGATGATTTGATTTCCAAAGTGTGGAAAGAACCGGGATTTTTTCTGACGCACCCACTGGCCATTGCAGCGTTCGGACGCGAATGCACGCGCCGTGGCGTACCGCCGCCTACCGTCAGTTTGTTCGGCTCGCAATTTCTAACATGGCGTGGATTGCCATTAATTCCATCGGACAAAGTGCCGATTGAAGATGGCAAAACCAAAATTCTGTTGCTGCGCGTCGGCGACAAGCGTCAAGGTGTGGTGGGTTTATTTCAACCGGGTCTCGCCGGCGAACAGAGCCCGGGATTATCCGTGCGCTTCATGGGCATCGGCCGCAACGCCATTGCGTCATATTTGATTTCACTGTACTGCTCACTCGCCGTATTAACCGAGGATGCACTCGCAGTGCTCGAAGATGTTGAGATCGGTAAATACCATGAATACCCCGACACGTACCGGTAATGATATCGATGCTTTGGTCGCGTCAATGAGCAGTGGTTTGCCCGATGAAGGCATACTCAATCGACTGGCAAACGAATTTTTTGCAGCGCTGCCCGGCAACTTCGCGACTGCGCAGCCACAACCCGCTACTAACCAATTGGCGGTTTCGAAACCAGCATTCAACTTGGAGCCTCATGCAGTAACGGGTAATGGCTTACCCGACGCTGCCTTACAAGCAACCGCCGGTACGGGCAAGCCGGGCCATGTGATGCTCGGTATTCCCCAGGCGTACGCGGCTGCGCTGCCCGATGTTAAGGCGCCGAAAATTGTTGATGCGCCAGAAAATGTATCCGCATTGTTAGCGACGGCGCCGGTGTTCCCGCTGTCTTCGCCGTATTATTTTCTCGGCGAAGCCAGTGCGTATCAAAATATTGCGCCGTTGGAGTTAACCGATACCGCATCGATTACCAATCAGGATCGAGTCATCGCGCAGTCATTTGGATTGCCGGGCGCCGAAGAACTCAAAGCGCTGCTCGCGACGATCGATACCAAACCAGCCGGCGCACCCGCCATACAGAGCGCTGTCCCAACCAATAACGATGGCTGGTTTTATTTTGTCGATGCGCTGCATACGCGCAACGGCACCGCCAACACGCTGCCGATCGGCGCGCATCCGGCATTTGATGTCAACGCGGTGCGTCGCGATTTTCCGATCTTGCAAGAGCGCGTCAACGGCCGCCAGTTGATCTGGTTCGATAATGCCGCGACCACACATAAACCGCAGGCGGTGATCGACCGGCTCACTTATTTTTACGCGCACGAAAATTCGAATATTCATCGCGCCGCTCATGAGCTTGCGGCACGCGCGACCGATGCCTATGAAGCTGCACGCAAGAAAGTCGCTGGGTTTCTCGGTGCCAGCTCTGCGGAAGAAATTATTTTTGTGCGCGGTGCAACTGAAGCAATCAATCTCGTTGCCAAAACCTGGGGCGAGCAACACCTGCAGGCCGGCGATGAAATAATCGTTTCGCAACTCGAGCACCACGCCAACATCGTGCCTTGGCAGCAGCTCGCGGCAAAAACCGGCGCGAAAATTCGCGTGATCCCTGTCGATAATAGTGGGCAACTTATTCTTGAGGAATATCATCGCCTGCTAAACGGAAACACCAAGCTTGTAGCGGTGACGCAGGTATCGAACGCGCTCGGTACGGTCACACCAGTGAAAGAAATAATCGATGCCGCACATCGCAATGGCAGCTGCGTTTTGATCGATGGCGCGCAAGCCGTTTCGCACATGCGTGTCAATGTGCAGGCACTCGATGCCGATTTTTATGTATTTTCCGGACACAAAATATTTGGGCCAACGGGTATCGGCGTGGTCTACGGCAAAAAGAAAATCCTCGACACGATGCCGCCATGGCAAGGTGGCGGCAACATGATCGAAGACGTCACGTTCGAACACACTCGCTATCAACCGGCACCCGCGCGTTTTGAAGCCGGCACCGGCAATATCGCGGATGCAGTCGGGCTGGGCGCGGCGATCGATTATGTCGAGCGTATCGGTATGGAAAATATCGCGCGCTACGAGCACGATCTGCTCATGTATGCCACGCACGGATTGCAAACCGTACCCGGATTGCGTTTGATCGGTACCGCGAAAGAGAAAGCCAGTGTGATTTCGTTTGTGCTCGATGGTCATGCGACCGAAGCGGTGGGTAAAGAGTTGAATCACGAAGGCATCGCCGTGCGTTCGGGACACCATTGCGCGCAACCCATCCTACGTCGCTTCGGTGTCGAAACTAGCGTGCGACCCTCGCTCGCGTTCTACAACACCTGCCAGGAAATCGACGTGCTAATCGCCACATTGCATCGACTACAAGCGAACTACCGACGCGGGCGCTGATAAGCGGTTTACTAAAATGCACGTGGCTGCGTCACGTGTTCCCGTAAATCAGTTTCGATCTGCTCGTTATCTGCCGATCAGGCCGGCGCGCTCGGTGCGAACCGTTTTCATAAGCGTAATTACGGCCTAATCGAAACTGACTCACCGCGATCCGCGCAGCAGTACTTTCGATTTTTTAGTCATTCCTCCGCTGCATATCTTGTGATGTGTCGCACATTCTCCTTCCAGCAATACCGCGATAGAGCCTGCAGTTTTTCTGTTGAGCGCGATGATTGCCCTTCCTTTAAGCCAATGAAGATTGAAAGATAGTTAAAATTTTAGTATTTTGAAATTCGATGAGTTAGCATGGCTCACCTTCTGCCGAGTACATGTGATGGCCCAACACTCCCCTGTAGCCCCCGCTATCCCGACCATCAATGCCTGCGACGAAGCCATTGGTCTGCTGATAAGCCGCTGTCTGAATCGCATCACCGATGGCTGCGCTGCTGCGATGACAGACCTCGATATCAGCAGCCAACAGTACGGTGTGCTGCACGCCGTTTATCGCGGCCGCGCGTCGACACCTTCCGCGTTAGCGCGCCTGTGCTTCACCAACACCGCCGCGATTACCTACACGCTCGATGTATTGGAAAAGAAAGGTTTGCTGATCAGAAACCGCAGCAGCACCGATCGACGCGTGATCGATCTCGAACTGACCGCCGCAGGCGAGGCGCTGATAAAGGACTGCATTCCGCGCGCAATCAATGCGCAAAATCAGGTGCTCAAACCGCTGAGCGAGGCGGAATGCGAAACGCTGCGCTCGCTGTTGCGACGCATCGCTGATCAGGATTGAAAGCAAATTCATCTCGGCTTAGTGCCCGCACATAACTCAATCTTCCGATCAGGAGATAAGCGTGAAAACAGAAGAAGCAACCCAGCAGGCGGCGCTTTATGCGCAGTTTGTCGCTCGCGTCAACGCGCTGGCCGCCAGCGACCCGCAATTCGGCGCGGCAATGCCGAGCCAGGACGTCAATGCGCTCAAGGTTCGTCCCGAGCTCGGTCTGGCGCAGATTATCGCCGCCTGTATCGAAGGCTATGCCGAGCGCCCGGCGCTGGCCGAGCGTGCCACCGAGCTGGTCGCCGATCCGGCCACCGGCCGCACCGTGCGCAATCAGCTGAAATATTTCGAGGCGGTGAGCTATCGCGAGCTGTGGGCGCGCGTGCGTGCGCTCGCCAATGTCTGGTATCACGACAAAGCGAAGCCGCTCGTAGCGAATGACTTGATCTGCATCCTCGCGTTCGCCGGCACCGACTTCGCCACTGTCGATCTCGCCGCGTTGCACAACGGCGCGGTGGTGGTGCCGCTGCAGACCAATGCCTCGATGCAGCAGTTGCTCGGCATTTTTCAGGAGGCGGCGCCGAACTGGCTAGCGACCAGCATCGAGTACCTGCCGCTCGGCGTTGAGCTGGTGCTGCAGGCGCACCGCCCGCTCGGCATTTTGCTGTTCGATTACCACCCGGAAGTCGACAGTGAGCGCGAAATTCTCGAAGCGGCGCAGGCCAAACTCGCCGCGGCCGGCCTGCCCGATCTGATCACGACGCTGAGCGCGATGTGCGCTCGCGGCGAAAGAGTGCCAGCCGCTCCGCTGTTCGCCGAGCCGAATACCGACCAGCGCATGTGCACGATTTATTACACGTCCGGCAGCACCGGCTTGCCGAAGGGCGCGATGATCACCGAGCGCATGATCAAGATGACGTGGAATTTCGTATCCGCAATGCCGCTGATTCAGGTGAATTACCTGCCACTGAACCACACGATGGGACGTTCCAGTCTGTTTGCCACGCTGAGCTCCGGCGGTACCTGCTATTTCACCGCGAAAAGCGATTTATCCGAACTATTCAACGATATCCGCATGACCCGCCCGACGATGTTGGGCTTCGTGCCGCGCGTTTGCGAAATGGTCTATCAGCATTATCAGGTGGAGTTGGAGCGTCGTGCCCCGGGCGCTTCAGACCCCAAGTCTCTCAAGCGCGAATTGAGTCTCGAGGTGCGGAATAACCTGCTGGGCGGACGCCTACTGAATTGCATATTTGCGTCGGCCGCGCTGGCGCCGGAACTCGGGCAATTCATGCAAAACACCCTCGGCTTTCCGCTCGATGACAACTACGGCGCCACCGAAGTCGGCGGTGTGCTGCGTAACCATCGCGTGGTACGCCCGCCGGTGCTCGACTACAAGCTCGACGATGTGCCCGAACTCGGCTATTTCAAAACGGATAAGCCGCACCCGCGCGGCGAGCTGTTGGTCAAAACGCAGAACGTGATGCTCGGGTACTACAAGCGGCCGGAAGTGACCGCTGGCGTGTTCGATGCCGACGGCTACTACCGCACCGGCGACATCATGGCTGAGATCGAGCCGGACCATCTGGTCTATCTCGACCGCCGCAACAACGTGCTGAAACTCGCGCAGGGTGAATTCGTCGCAATCGCACGCCTGGAAGCGTTGTTTACCAACGGCCATCCGCTGATCCGGCAGGCGTTTTTGTACGGCACGAGCGAGCGTGCGTTCCTGCTGGGCGTGTTCGTGCCGAGCGACGATGCGCTACGCCAGCTCGGTATTACCGACGATGCCGCCGCGATCAAGACCGCACTGCGGGAGGCGATCAAACAGGTTGCACAGACCGAGCAACTGAATGCGTACGAAGTGCCGCGTGATTTCATCGTCGAGCGCGAGCCGTTCAGCGTCGAAAATGGTCTGCTCGCGGGTATCGGCAAATACCAGCGCCCGAAATTCAAAGAGCGTTATGCGCCGCGTCTGGAGCAGCTGTACGACGACATCGCCGCCAGCCAGGCCGAAGAATTGCAGATCCTGCGCCGCGAAGGCCGCAACGCGCCGGTGCTGGAAACACTGCGCCGCGCACTGCAGGCCACGCTCGGCCTCGAGGCGCTCGATCTGTCGACACCGTGCAGCTTCGCGCAACTCGGCGGCGATTCGCTGTCGGCGCTGTCGTGCTCGCTGCTGCTCGAGGACATCTATGAAGTCGAAGTACCGGCCAGCGTCATCAACAATCCGTCCGGTACGCTGCAACAGTTGGCCGAATTCATCGAGCGGGCGCGTGCGGATCTGGGGAAACGGCCGACCTTCGCATCGGTGCATGGACGTGGCGCCACCGAAATTCACGCCAGCGACCTGACGCTCGACAAATTCCTCGCTGCCGATGTGCTCGAACAGGCGCGCACGGCGGCGCCGCCCGCTGACGAAATTCGTACCGTGCTGCTGACCGGCGCGAACGGCTATCTCGGTCGCTTTCTGTGTCTCGAATGGCTCGAACGCATGAGCGCTGTCGGCGGCCGCGTGATCTGCATCGCGCGCGGCCAGGACACCGCAGCGGCCTACAAGCGCTTCGCGAGTGTGTTCGACAGCGGCGACACCGAACTGAAACTGCATTTCGAACAGCTGGCGGCGCAGCATCTCGAAGTGCTCGCCGGCGATATCAGCGAACCCGATCTCGGCCTCAGCTTCAGCGACTGGCAGCGGCTGGCGGACAGCGTCGATGTGATCGTCCACCCCGCCGCCTTCGTCAACCATGTGCTGCCGTATCAGCAATTGTTCGGCGCCAATGTGGTCGGCACCGCCGAACTGATTCGCTTGGCGCTGACGCAACGGCTGAAGCCGATCCACAACGTATCGACGGTCGCGGCGGCGATGATGCCCGACGGCGTGATGGATGAGGATGCCGATGTGCGCACGGCGACGCCAATCCGCCGCCTTGGCGCGAGCAGTTACGCCGACGGTTACGCCAACAGCAAATGGGCCGCCGAAGTGCTGCTACGCGATGCGCACGACCGCTTCGGCCTGCCGGTGGCGGTGTTCCGCTCGGACATGATCCTCGCGCACAGCCAGTTCAAAGGTCAGATCAACGTGCCCGACATGTTCACGCGCTGGCTGTTCAGCGTCGTCGTCACCGGGCTGGCACCGCACTCGTTCTATACCGGCGATCTGGCGAAGGCGCACTACGACGGTCTGCCCGCCGATTTCAGCGCCAAGGCGATGGCGACGCTGGGCGCGAACGTGCGCGAAGGCTATTGCACTTACCACGTCGTCAATCCGCACGACGACGGCATTTCGCTCGACCGCTTCGTCGACTGGGCGATCGCAGCCGGCTATCCGATCCGCCGTATCGACGATTACGCCGACTGGCTCGGCCGCTTCGAAACCGCGCTGCGCGGCCTGCCGGAAAAACAGCGGCAGCAGTCGTCGCTGCCATTGCTGCATCAATTCGCGCAGCCGATGCCGGCCGAGTTCAGCTCATGGGTGCCGGCTGCCCGCTTCCACGAAGCCGTGCGCAAACTCGGTGTTGGCGCACACAAGGACATTCCGCATCTGTCGGACAACTTCATTCGCAAATGCCTGTCCGACATCCATCATCTGCAAATGATCTGAGGAGATACTCATGACCCAAGCCACCCGCGCCTACGCCGCGTTTGCCGCCGATAAGCCGCTCGCACCGTTCGAGTTCGTGCGCCGCGATCTGCGCAGCGACGACATCGCGATCGAGATTCTGTACTGCGGGGTCTGCCACTCCGACCTGCACATTGCGCACAACGACTGGGGCTTCAGCCGCTACCCGGTGGTGCCAGGCCATGAAATCGTCGGCCGCGTCACCGCCGTCGGTTCCGAGGTCACGCGTTTCAAAGCCGGTGATATGGTCGGCGTCGGCTGCATGGTCGACGCCTGCGGCCACTGCGGACCGTGCAATCACGGCGAGGAACAGTACTGCGCCGAATACAACACGCCGACCTATGGCGGCATCGACCGCCGCGACGGCCAGCCGACGCACGGCGGCTATTCCGAGCGCATCACCGTCACCGAAAAATTCGTGCTGCGCATCCCCGCCAAGCTCGATCCGAAAAGCGCCGCGCCGTTGCTGTGCGCTGGTATCACCACCTACTCGCCGCTGCGTCACTGGAAAATTGGCAAGGGCCATAAGGTCGCTGTCGTCGGTCTCGGCGGCCTCGGTCATATGGCGCTGAAATTCGCGAAAGCGCTGGGCGCGGAAGTCACGCTGTTCACGCGTAGCCCGGACAAGGAAGCCGAAGCACGTCGGCTCGGCGCCGACCATGTCGTGTTATCGACCGATACAGAGCAGATGAACGCCGCGCGCGGCAGCTACGATTTCATTCTCGACACCGTGCCGACCGAGCATGATCTGAACCCGTATCTGTGGACACTGAAAATCGACGGCACGCTGGTGCTGCTCGGCCTGATCGGCGTGGTGCAACCGCCGCTGCAGACGCTGCCGCTGGTATTCGGACGCCGTCAGATCGCCGGCTCGCTGATCGGCGGCATCGCCGAAACCCAGGAAATGCTCGACTTCTGCGCCGAGCACGGCATCACCTGCGATGTGGAAATGATCGATATGCAATACATCAACACCGCCTACGAGCGCATGCTGAAAAGCGATGTGCATTACCGCTTCGTGATCGATCTGGCGTCGCTGAAAAACGCTTAATTTCTTAAAATTTTTATTGCAACACAACAATAAAAAAGCCGCTCATTTCTGCGCGGCTTTTTTATTTGGAAAAATTTATTTCGTGAAATTATTGTGCGGCCCATTCGGTCAGCAGAATTTTTCGGTCAACGCAGCACCGTCGGATTGATCTCGACAGTTTGCGTGCCGTTATTAATCCAGATCTGATTATCTTGCAGCGTGCATTGCAATTGCATATTGCGCTCTACCAGGGCGGCCATTTCGTCCGTCGCTGTTTTCGGCAAATTCACCACGCTGAGATGATCGAAGCGCGCGAGCTTTTCGGCATTTTGTTGCCACCACAAATCGGCACTGCGTCCGCCGTATAAATAGAGAATCACTTGCGGTGAACGGCTGCACGCTTTGCGCAAACGTTTTTCATCGGGTTGGCCGACGTTGATCCACAGCTCGATATCATCGGTCAGTGTTTTCTGCCAAAGATCAGGCTCGTCCTCGGCACTCAACCCTTTGGTGAATTGCAAACGCTCATGCGCATGCCGGATAAATGCCAATACCCGCACCATCATGCGCTCGTCGGTTTCCGACGGATGCCGCGCGATCGTCAGATTGTGATCGCCGTAATAGCCGCGATCGGTATCGGCGATATTGAGCTGAATTTTAAATATCGTTGCATTGAGTGCCATAACGTTAGATCACCTGCCATTCACAGTGCAGCTCAGAGAAAAACAAAATCGTAGAAAAATAAAAAAGGCTGATCAGCGCTGATCAGCCTTGTCCAGATTAACGCACGCCGATAAAAAGTGCGGCGTTAAATTCGCAATGCGTTGCGTTATTGATCGGTGTATGGGCTCATCACCTGCTCCTGTAGCACGATGCCCATGTCTTTCGCATAACTATCCCAGCTCGCAACCAATGCCTTTTTCTTTTCCGGATATTTCGAGGAAATGTCATGGCGCTCGCCCGGATCACGCTGCAAATCGTACAGCTCCCAATGCCCGGAGCCATTCGGCGGGCTGACGTAGGTAATTTTCCAATCGCCCTGCCGCATTGCACGCTGGCCAAATAATTCCCAACCGAACGTTTCTTTCGGACCGTGCACTTTGTCGACGGTACGATTTAAAAAAGGCACGAGCGATTTTCCACGCAATGGTTCGACCGGCCGATCGCGATACGTGGCGGGATGCTGCACGCCAGCCATTTCCAATAATGTCGGCGCAATATCCATCACGCTGATGAATGAGTTATCGACCAGACCCTGACGAGTGAACCCCGGATAGCGAATGATTGCGGGTGTCGTGATGCCGCCTTCGGTAGATACCGCTTTATACAGCCGGCGTGGCGCCATGGCGGTTTGTGCCCAATTCGCGCCATACGAAAGCAGTGAATCGGCACTCCCCCATTTTTCCAGCGGTACCTCCTGCGGCTCGATCCCCGCCAGCCGTTTCAAGCGGAGCGCTGCATTAGCGCCCTCCGCGCCGTTATCCGAGAAAAACACGATGACGGTATTGTCGAGTTGACCGCTTGCCCGCAGTTGATCAAGCACGCGACCTATGTTCCAGTCCATCCGCTCAACCATCGCTGCATAAATTTCCATCAGCCGCGACTGACGTTGTTTCTGCTCGGCGCTCAACGCATTCCAATCGCCCATCGTTGCCGGGGCACTGAGTTCCGCAGCAGCCGGCAGCAAGCCCAATTCGCGCTGGCGCCGCAGCCGCTCACGGCGCAACACTTCCCAACCGCCATCGTAACGACCGCGATATTTCGCGATGATTTCCGCAGGTGCCTGCAATGGTTCATGCGGCGCAGTGAACGGCAGATAGGCGAAGAATGGTTTGTTATTGCTGGTATCGGACCGTAAATATTCGAGCAGCTTGTCGGTGAAATAATCCGACGAATAAAAATCGGCGGGCAGTTTTACCTCTTTGCCATTTTCGGTGTATTTAATGCCGCCCAGTTTCGGTGGCGGCAAATTAAGGCGACCAAAATGATTGTGCCCGGCCTGCAACAACGTAAATACCTGCTCGAAACCACGTTGCGACGGGTCCTGCTGCGGCTGCACACCGAGATGCCATTTTCCGCTCATCAAAGTGCGATAACCGGAGTCGCGCAATAATTCCGCGATGGTGACCACGCGATCATTGAGATAGCCCTCGTAACCCGGTTTACCGCGCTGTTCATCGGTAATTAGCTCACTCATGTTCGCAATGCCGGCGAGATGATGATCGGTGCCGCTCATCAATTCCGCGCGCGTTGGCGAACAAGTGGCCGCGGTGTGAAACCCGCCTAGACGCAAACCCTTTTGCGCGAGTTGATCGAGATTCGGTGTCGTGATTTCACCGCCGAATGCACCGATATCGGAAAAGCCAAGATCATCGGCCACGATGACTAAAAAATTGGGACGCGGCGCCGGTGTATCGATAGCAATTGCCGGCGCTGAAACGCCCATCAAGGCCGATAACAATATCCAACCGCCATAAGATTGTTTTGAATTATTCATAGTCCCTCCTAGTATTCATAAACCACATCAATACCAACACTGCGCGGATCGCCAAACGCACGGTAGCCGTTGAAGCCCGGGGCATGGATGACCGAGTATTTTTTATCTTCGAGATTTTTTCCCCATAGCGACGCGCGCACCTTACCGACATTCGTCACCGGGATTTCCGCTAACGTCAACCGCGCATTGAGCAGGCCGTAACTTTCCTCCTTCCATTTGCCCGCTGTTGTCGCCACCGTGGTAAATGCATCCGCCCGCCAGCTATAACCGACATTCGCGCTCAACTGGCCAATCGCTGTCGTCGCAATCGTGTAATCGATATTCGCGACATAACTGTTATGCGGTGCGTTAACAAAAACGTAATTGCTCGTTACATCGGTCCCAAATGCATCCTCGATCTTGCGATAGCGCGCATCCAAATACGCATAGTTGAGATTGACGGTGAGATCATCGGTCAGCAGCGCGGTAAGCTCCATCTCAACGCCATCGATCGTCGCTTTGCCCGCGTTGATAATGTCGGCCGCCGATGGGTTGGTAATATCGGATTTTGCATTCACTTGAATATCGTCGTAATCAGAATGGAAAATCGCCGCGTTCAAACGCAGCCGCCGCTCCCACCATTCCGATTTGGCACCCAGCTCATACGATGTGAGTTTCTCGGGACCGAATCCCTCATCGAAATGCTGCAGCGTACTGGGGCGCACATTGAAGCCACCTGATTTATATCCCCGCGCCACCTTGGCATAAACATTCACTGTGTCAGTCACGTCGAACGCTGCGGTAAAACTCGGACTGAAATTCGAAAAGCTTTTATTGCCATCGGCCGGGCCGGCAATGGTATTGCTGAGCGCGGTGATGTTTTGGATCGAAAGATCTGCTTTGCGTCGATCTTTCGATTCACGCAACCCCAGCGTCAAATGCAATCGTCGGTCGAGTAAAGTCGGTGTATAGGTGGCCTGCCCGAAAATGGCATTTGATGTATTTTCGATATTGAAATCGCGTAATTGCGTAAACCCGAAACCCGGGGTAATCGATGAAATAAAACCGTCGCCGGTTTCGCGAAAATAATACAGACCGGCGATGTATTCGAGTTTGTCGTCGAATGCATTACCGAGCAGCTGAAACTCTTGGCTCCATTGCTCCTGATGCAAATCGTCGCTGACGAGCGATGCGGAGGCGCCGCTGCTGGCGAGATAGGTCAGATAATCCTGATAATCGAAATTATCGAGCTTGCGGTATGCGCTGATCGATTTGAAGGTGAGGTCGTCCGCTAATTTCCAGTTCGCGGTCAGCTGATGGCCGCGCGATGTAATATCGCTAGGCTCGAAATTGCGCACATTCGGGCTGCTCTTGGTGGGCCGTGGTTCATCGCCATGTATCGTGGCGGAAGTGAAATAGAGCGCGGTGTCCTTGATGCGCGATTGATCGTAGGTGTAGCGAATATCCCATTGCTCATTGGGTACCCAGCGCACATCGGCGCGCAACGCGTTGCGGTTTTTCTCGCCGAAAGTATCGGCCCCGGTCCCTTCATTTTTGACAAAGCCATCCTTGCGGCCGTACGCGTAAGTAAGGCGCAATGCAACGGTATCGCCGAGCGGTGCATTGACCATCGTGCGCGAACGTCTTTCGTCGTAACTGCCCGCGGTGATCGATTCGCTAAAACCCCAGACACCGAGCTGCGGTGCCTTGGTGATAAAATTGATCGCACCACCGGTCGCGTTGCGGCCATAGAGCGTACCTTGCGGACCACGCAATACTTCGATGCGCTCCAGATCGGCCACCTCGCTGGCCAACCCCTGACTGCGGGCCATGTACACGCCATCGGTGTAGACGGCGACACTTGGGTCCTGGGTCAACTGATCATCGAAATTACCAACGCCGCGAATAAAAATGCGCAGCGATGCGGCATTACTCGGCGCGGGCGTTATTTGCAGGTTCGGCACCGAGCGCGGCAATTCACCGAGGTCGGTCAGTCCCTGCTTTTCCAAATTTACGGCATCGAATGCCAGCAATGAGATCGGTGTGTTTTGCAGCGATTCCTCACGCTTCTCAGCGGTGACCACCACCTGCTCCAACTCCGCTGCGACAACCATCGGAATGCCCGCTAACAATTGGCCCGCGATTGCAGCGGCAATACTCTTAACAAAGAAAGTCTGCGTAATTGTTTTTGTCATAGTTCCCCCAGGCATGAATGGCTGTTACCAGCATGCTTCTTGTAGGTCATTGAATTTTGACTATGCGCCGAATTGGCAGGTACTTACGTCTGAATGGATCGGCACGAACTCCGCGCCGATCCGCTGATAGCGTTAATCAGATTACTGCGGGCTCAGCGCATAGACATCGGCGCTCGTCAGCTCGGAATTGCGCCGGCGTTTTGCCGGTGAGCTTTTTAAAATGTGTGTAGAACGTGGATTGGCTGGTAAATCCCACCGATAGCGCAACATCGAGCATTTTGCGCTGTGGGCTGGCGAGCAGCAGTTCTTTTGCATCCTCGATGCGTTTGCAATTAATTAACTGATAGAACGATTCGCCATTGCTGTTGATGACCTGGCTCAGCTCTTGCGGACGCACACAAAGCCGTTTCGCGAGTTTAGGCAGATCGATCGTCGCATCCAGATAAGGGCGCTCGGTGGTGAGAATGCGCTGCAACTTCAACCATAACTCGCGGATGTATTCGTCGGTTAAACCAGACTTGGCGTATTTGGCCAGCTCCATTGGGTGAGCGGCGCTTGCTTCTGTGCCGGGCACATCGTTGACGGCAGCCAACGCTACGCGCACACGATCAGTAAAGATCGCGGTCTGCCGCAAGCCGCCGATCGACAGCCAGTAAGTAATCGCCAGCGTCGAACCGAGATTGATCAACATTTTTGGCGCGGGTCCGACCAGCGCCATCAATCGCAGCACGTCGATGCTCAAATGAACGCACTGCACGGCCAGCATGAACACGAGCAATTGCTGCAGCCAGACCAGGCTCACGCTATCGGTCGACGATAACGCCTGTTCAAGACGCTGCGAGTGATGCGTAATCCTGCGCAGCGCCAGCGCACCGTAACCAATCATCAATAGGCTGTGATACATCGCCCAATAGATGATCTGTGGCTGCCGCTGCAATTCGTGCGCGCTCATGTCTGCCCAACCAGGCAAAAACGTTAAATAGACGAGCCATGCCGCAACGGGTGCCAGTACCAATGCGTGAATGAGCTGCTTGCGTTCGAAGCGAAATGAATATTCCGTCATTGCGCGCGAATAAAAATAAAGCGCGGGCGCATCCAAACCACGCAAACCTTCCAGTATGCGAATCGACATTGGCGAGGGCGCCGCGCCTATCGCATAGGGCAGGTATAGCCACAACAAATGCAGCGATTCCAATCCGATAAAAGCAACCAGAAAACGATTGGCGATGGGATTAGTGGAACGCAGACTAAGAATCATCACGCTCAGTAGCAGGCCCTGGGAAGCTCCGACCAACAATAACTCGCGCAGTAAATTCATGAGCCAAGCTCCTTCGTAATACGAGGCGAAGTTTATTTGAATTGGCCAGCTCGCAAAGAACGATTTAGTTATTAGCTTATGGTAGTCATCGCATCGATCGCGCATCATTCGGCGCGAGTGCTTGCAGTTTCTCTGTCCAGATCCTTGCCTTATCGTACTGACCAGACTGCCGATAAAAAATCGCGAGCGCGTACGGTATCGCCGCATCGTCCGGCGCAAGCTCGAACGCTTTCAGCAGCGCCGCCTCAGCGGGTTTGCGGCGGTTTAAATGTTGCAACGCCAAACCGAGGCTGTAATGCACGCGCGCATTGTTCGGTAGTAATCTGGCCGCCTGCGTCAATGCAACCGCAGCTTCTGCCATGCGCTTTTCTTCGGCGAGTAATAGTCCGAGCGAGTATTGCAAATCGCCGGCTCGCGGTTGTCGCTGCAATCCCTCAACCAGAACACGCTCGGCATCGTCATTACGCGATAGCGCGTTATATAAAGTGGCGAGATTACTTCGCGCCGGCACAAAATCGGGATCGATGCGTAACGCAGACAGGTAATATTGTTCGGCCAAATCCAGCTTGCCGGTATTTTGATAAACCACGCCTAAATTAAATTGTGCACCGGGCATATCGAGCGCAACTTTTTGCGCCGCAATATATTCCGCCAGTGCATTATAAAAATCATGCCGTTGCTCGGTATTCATTTGTTCTGTTGGAATCGATGACAACGCATTTGCCGCCGCGATTCGCACCGCGCGCAACGGATCACTCAATAGCGGGGCCAACACCCTGAGACGCTGGTCTGGAGCAATTGCAGCGAGACTCTCCGCTGCCGCCGCACGTACTTCCGGATCAGCGTCGCGCGTGGCGTGCACACGCGCATCGATACCGACTCCGGCAGAATGATGTAACTCGCTGTCGCTTAAATAGTGCACCGCCGTTGCGCGCACAATCGCCGGATATTTCAGGTCGAGTACCAATTGTTCCAGCTGTGGCACCACGGAATTTCCCGCGCGCGCGGCGGCAAATATTTCGCCGTAATGTACTTCGCGATTAGGCTTTGCACCGTACCAAGCAACGACATGATCGGCGGCCCACTGCGGTGATTTGTCGGAATGGCAATTGTTGCAGGCGTTCGGTGCGCCGATTTTTATCGACAGATCGGGACGTGGAATACGAATACTGTGATCGGGCCGCGCTTGAATCTGCATGTAGTTTTTCGCCGGCATATGGCAACTCACGCATTGCGCGCCCACACTGCCGGTTTGATGAAAATGATGCGCCGGTGAATCGTAATTGCCGGCGGCAGTGGCAAACAGCGGATTACCTTTTGGGTTATGGCATTGCAGACACAGCGCATTGCCTTCGAGCTTGAGTTTACCGGTATGCGAATTATGGCAATCAGTGCAGCTCACGCCGTGCGCGTACATTTTGCTTTGGCGGAATGAACCATCGACAAACACTTCATCGAGCTGCTGGCCATCGGCGTGATAAAGATTGTCGGTCAGCAACAGCGGCAAATAATTATCGAATCGCGGCGCGCCGGGAATGGGTTCAGGATCTAACTCGCTGCGACGCGAATGACAGGTTGCGCACAGATCGACTTTTTGCGGACCGTTCAACGCGCGGGTATTTACCGTCAATCCGAAATTCGTCGTCGCGACATCGTTTCCCGAAATATTTTTGGCGACCGCCTGCGCCCACCGCACGTGCTCCTCACCGGGGCCATGGCACGCCTGACAGGAAACATTCGGCTCAGCCCAACGCGAAGCGAAAGTTTCACTACTGGCGTCGTATTTTTTTTCAAACCCGGTGGTATGGCATGACAGGCACATGGTATTCGCGGTCTGATAACGCCCGGTCCAATGCAGTACATCACCGGGCGGTACTTGCTCATCGGGCCGCAGATGAAACCAGCGTTTACGCACGTCGTCCCACGCGATCTGCAACGGTTGTAAACGACCGCCCGGCAGCGCAATGAGGTATTGCTGCAAGGGCTCGATGCCGAAGGTGTAGCTAATTTCAAAATCGGCGAGCGCGCCATCGGCACCATCGGTATTCACAAAATATTTACCGTCGCGCATAAAAAAACGCGATTTGATTCCTTGATGCACAAACGTGGTGTCATGAAAATCGCCGCGCACGCTGTGCTCGGTGGGGCTCGCCATCGCCAGCGCGTGATGAGACTGCTGCCATTGTTGAGCCTGTTGCTGATGGCAACCGAGACAGAGCTGATTGTCGACATAGGCAATATTCCGGTGATGCGACTGCACAGCGCTCGCTATGGGCGCAACTGACGACAGTGTTGAATTCGGCTGTTTGTTTAGCGCCGATACCCAGAGAATCACCGCCACCGCAATAAGCACGACGATTGCGCCGAGCACAATCGTTCGAGCTGCCCGATGGTGTTTATGTCGTTTGAAAATGGGGGCCACCGTTATGTCACATCCGCCATGACCGCTTGCTTGCGCCGAATCGCCTGCTGACTTACACGCATTATCTTTGATTGGGCTGTCCCGAACCATCGCCGCATTGACAGCGATAGCAGCATCGCAGCATCGCAGGAACGCCATGACTGTATAAATTCAACGACCGCGCATTATTTAAATTGCAAAACGCAGTATTAAATTGCTAAAAATGGCCATCGATTTTCTATTCAGTGGAGCACCAAACGACCATGAACACTATTATCGACGGCATTAACTACGGCCCGCTGGCGGCGCTGATCGGCAAATGGGAAGGCAACAAAGGCATGGACATTGCTCCCGACCCCGAGGGCACTGAACAAAACCCCTATTACGAAACCATCGTGTTTGAGGCGGGCGGCGATTTAACCAATGCGAATGAACAAAAGCTGGTAATCGTACCCTACGTTCAGGTTGTCAGCCGCAAAGCCGACAACAAAGTCTTTCATCATCAAATCGGTTATTGGAATTGGGATCCGAAAACCGGCGTCATCATGCAATCGCTGACTATTCCGCGCGGCTTTGCATCGCTTGCCGGTGGCCAGTTTGCGCTGCGCGACAACTACGACGGTGCACTGACCTTCGAGGTCAAATCATCGATCGATGATGCCGATTGGGGAATTGTGCAATCGCCGTTTCTCAGCGCGAAAGCCAAGACACTCGCGTTCAGCCACAAATTAACGGTGAATGGCGACAGCCTCGAATACTTTGAATCGACCATGCTGCAGATCTACGGCAAAACCTTCGATCACACCGATACGAATCAGCTCAGTCGTATGAAATAAAGTCGAGGACTGGTCTGCGGCGGGTGGCATTTCCCGCTTCTTTACATTGCGTTCGATTAAGGGCGCGAAACCCATGGGTTGCCTTTTATATAAAAACGCAACAATCGCTTTGCCCAATGGCCTGCATAGTCGACTCCGACACGCGGCCGTTTCGCGATAACGAAATTTTTCGCTGCACCTGCGCTGACGTCCGAAAATGTTTCGGCATCCAAGGACGTTTCGATATTTAAAGGATCATCAATAAACAATGGCGGTTGCGTTAAATCGTGACGGTTCTGCCGTTTATCGATCGCCAGCGCACGACAGAGCAGTCCCGGCCCGTTGGTTTTATCGTCGATATTGCTAATCGGTTCGAGCGCACGAATTAGAATGGCTGCGCCATTGCCGACGACCACATTGAAACAATGGTGAATTCCGTAAATTAAATAAATATACGCGTGGCCGGCTTCGCCAAACATCACCTCGGTGCGCGCCGTTAAACCCTTGCTCGAATGCGCTGCCAAATCGTGCGGCCCGAGATAGGCTTCGACTTCAACGATTTTGCCGGTGCGGCGAACGCCATCGACAACGTGGACGAGGTGTTTACCTAAGAGATTTTTTGCGACGGTAATCGCATCGTTCTGGTAAAAACTGCGCTGCAGAATCGCCATGCTCTCTAATTAAAACCGCGGTACACGCTAGTGCGCACCGCGGCTATCCATAGCTCGGGCATTGAAAAAAACGAGAAGAGAATGCACTAAAAATTCAATTCGAACGTTTGGTCGAAGCTAACGAAGCGACGCGCAATTTTCCAGCCGTCCGCCATTTTGACCACGGTGTCGCGCATGCGCCCCGATGTAACCATTTGCGCCGCCATCGGCTTGGCACCCGCATTGACGTTAAGAAAGAAATAGTTGGCAATGACTGCGCCGTTTTCTTCTTCGATATACATATTGAAGTTGTAGTGCCGATTTTTTCCGGCCGCTTGCCGATCGGATTCTTTCGCATGCGCGATCTGATCGGCAATGCCGCTATAAGTGAGCGGGATGCCCTCCATCTCCGTTACAACATCGGCGGTATAGAGTTTCGCCAGCTTTTCCCAGTCACCGTAATCCGAATAATGCGCGAAGCGGGCAATCAATTCCTGAATCGCGATTTTATCTTCGATAGTAATCATGCGTTCTCCTAAATGGTTGGTTTAAGGTTTAGCTCGGTATTTCATTTTTCATCGGTCAGCGCGTTATAGAGAGCCGCTTCATCGAGTTGCTCGCCGCGTAAACCAAATAATGCCAGCGAGTATTCGCATCCCTATGCTGGCCATTATCGGTAGGGAATGGATGCGCGTGCGCTATCCGGGCACTGGCCAAGCGCATGTATTTTTTCACAATTAAAAATTAAAACCGTTACCCGTTACTACCGGAACATTGGTCCACAGTCCTTTGGGATCGCGATACCAACCACCCGCCGCGAGCGCGCCACCATCGAGATTGATGGTCGTGCCGGTGATCCAGGCAGCGAGATCGGAAGCGAGAAAAAGCGCCGCGCCGGCTGCATCCTGTGGCGTGCCGAAACGGCCGAGCGGAATCCAGCGCGCGATATGCTCGCGATGCTCTTCGGCGATCAACCCGTGCACCGGCACCTGTGGCGTTTCAGTCGTTTCCGGCGCAATCGCATTGACGCGAATCCCAGCGGGCCCGAGCTCGAGAGCAAGGCTGCGCGTAAAGCCGGTGATTGCGTGTTTCAATGCCGAGTAAACCGTGGTCATCGGAATACCGCGAAAGGCTTCGATCGATGAAATTGAAATGATGCTGCCGCCCGGCGCACGCTTGCGCAGCAGCGGAATTGCCGCGCGCGTAACGATAAACACCGATTGCAAATTCACAGCGTATAGCGAATCGATTTCAGCGTCGCTCAGGTACTCGAACGGTTTGACGATTCGCAAAAAATCGCCGACGTTGTTCACCAGCACATCAAGGCCGCCAAAACGCTTTTCAACCGCTTGCATCAGCACCGCCACTTGCGTGCTGTCGCGTACATCGGTAATCGAAACCAGCGCATTGACATTGGCGGTGCGCAATGCGGTTTCGATTTGGCCGGCGCGCTGTGCATCGATTTCCGCGATGACGACATTGGCACCCGCGTTGCCAAACGCTTCCGCAATCGCGCGGCCGATGCCGGCACCGCCGCCGGTTATCAATGTTGTTTTACCGGTGAAATCGATCATTATTTTTTCTCGATTTGATGTGGCCGGACGATAACACGGCGATTTTTCGCCTTCAATTAATTTTCGTGCACGATTCGAATATCGATTGATGGCGATTGAAAAGCGCTGTTATCGTGCCCCGACTATTAATATAGTTAACGCAAATTCATTCGGAAACAGCGTTTCCAATGCAAAAAATTGAGGAGCTTGAGACGCGCAAAGTAGCGTTGGTGACAGGAGCTACCCGAGGCATCGGCAAAGCAGCCGCGATCGAGTTCGGGTAGCAGAAAAATTTTTTATTTAAAACAGACATCGCCAATTCGCCGATAAAAATTCGCGAGTAATCAGATAATTTTAATTATTAATTGGCTCCAGCAAGTTGGTCAGAGCAGCAATCGAGCGACTCTCTCCACAGCAGTCATTAATAGCTAGCCGCTCATCTCATGACGTACTTCCGATCTGAAGCTCAGCAACCTATCGAATAAAAAGTGTTATTAGTGCGATTCTTTCGTGCGCCACCGTACATACATAGCAATTACTTGCGCGCACTTTACTCAATGTTTTAATTCCTCTGTGAATAGGCACTGTCTACTGCGGTCCTTCGCGATCGAGAGATTTTTGTTTTTTTAATGCCACTCCTCTTCTATTTTTAAGGTTTTAATTCATGAAAATTTTTCAAAAATCTGCATCTAACTCCGTTTATTCTCATTCGAAAACAATCCGTAAATTGCGCCTCACTCTAACCTTATTTTCCTAGTGCGATGTAGAGGATTGTTGAAATGAAAAAATTTACCGCTTTATTTTTCCTATTTCTATTCAGCGTTGCATTCACGTTTAGTAACGCGTACGCACACACGGTATCGGTGGGCTATGAAGCAGCTGGTGTTGGCACGGTAGACTTTTGGTACGGTACTTATCATAACAATCCGGGCTATACGGAGGGCAGCTTCCAGCTGGTCGGCAATGGTCTGAACATCACCTCACCGTTTACGCAATTGGTCACCAGCAAACCCGTGGGCTTGATCGATGGGACCACTAATTTTTATACCGACGGTGTGTCGCTGGTGGGAAGCGATATTAACGGCAACGGCGATCCTCAGAGTTGGCAAGGTGCGTTGATTTCGGGTTTGACGGCTGGGACGTATGTGTTCACCTACATTCCGATAGCGTCGCCCACCAGTGTATGGCGACCGTGGGATAGCGTTATTTTGTCGAGTTCGGTCACATTGACCGCCGATGTAGTTGGCGGATCCGATATCGATAATTCGCAAGGTTCATTTCCGCTGAGTCATTTAGGGGGCTCGGTGAATCCTGCTTTTGCAGGAGGCACTTTGCTTGTGGATACGCCGGCCACTGTTGCGCAAGATTTTACGATCAGCAGTGCGGGCGGCACGATCGATCAATTCGGCAATACGGCAACCTTTTCAGGTGTTCTCTCCGATGCATCTCCGGGTGTGCCGGGCGCGTTAACCATTGCAAATAGCGGGTCGGCTAGTGGCGCAGTCATATTGACCGGTGTGAATACCTTTACTGGCGCTACCACGGTCGACAGCGGCAGCACGCTGGCTCTGTCTGGTGCCGGCAGCGTTGCCGCATCCAGCGGTGTGGCCAATAACGGTACGTTCGATATTTCCGGCACCACGGCAGGCGCTTCGATTACGACATTGACTGGCAACGGCACGGTTGCACTGGGTGCAAATAATTTAACGCTGACTAATGCGAGCGGCAGTTTCGACGGTGCGACAGATGGTGCCGGCGGCTTAATTGTCTCCGGCGGCACCGCGACGCTGACGGGCAATAACAGTTATACCGGCGCCACCGCGATTAATAGTGGCGCCACAGTTGCTCTGTTAGGTGCCGGCAGTGTTGCCGCATCCAGCGGTGTAGCCAACAACGGCACGTTCGATATTTCCGGCACTACGGCAGGCGCTTCGATTACGACATTGACCGGCAACGGCACGGTTGCACTGGGTGCAAATAATTTAACGCTGACTAATGCGAGTGGCAGTTTCGATGGCGCGATCAATGGCGCTGGCGGTTTAATCGTATCTGGCGGCACAGCGACGCTGACCGGCAACAACGGTTATGCGGGTGGCACCACCGCCAATGGTGGCACGCTCAGGGTTGCTGCCGATAACAATCTGGGGGCCACAACCGGTGCGCTGACGCTCAATGCGGGCACACTGGAAAATACGGCGTCGTTCACGACCGCGCGCACGGTCATAGTGACTGACAACAGCGTTATTGAGACAGATGCTGGAACGACACTGACTTTGGCTGGTCCCGTGCAGGGCAGCGGATCTTCTTGTTTCATTAAGAGCGGTGGCGGTGCGCTCAATATGACAGGCAATGCGAATTTACCCCAGGGCACCTGCGTACAAAATGGTTTGCTTAGCGCTAATGCCGTGCTCAACAGTGTCGTTACTGTTGATAACATCGGTACGCTGCGCGGCAGCGGCACTATAAATGGTCCGATAACCGTGCAAGGTACACTCGCGCCGGGTAACTCGCCGGGCACATTAACATCCAACGGCACTGTCACCATGTCGCCGGGCAGTACGTTTCAAGCGGACATTAATGGCACGGGCACCGGCAGCGGACCCGGTAATTACTCGCGTCTTTTAGTCGTTGGCGCAGGCCACCAATTCGTCGCCGGCAACGCGACGCTCACACCTAACTTAGTGAACATTACCGGTACGGACACATATATTCCCTACGTGCCGGTCATCGGCGATCGCTATCGCATCATTACGGCAGAGGGTGGCATCGCTGGCCAATTTGCACCGCTTATACAACCCGCTGGAATGGCGCCGGATACGCGACTCGTCGCCTTTTACGATGTATTCGGTAGCAACAGCATCGATCTGCGTGTGCTGTCCGTGTCCTATACCCCGTTCGCGCAAAACACTGGCAATGCCAATGCACAAGCTGCCGCTGGAGCGCTAAATGCCGGTGTCGCCGCCTTCAACGCGAATACAGCCACTACTGCACAAAACGAACTGCTATATCAGGTGGCTGGATTTAGCGCTGCGCAATTACCTGCAGTGACAAAATCGCTTGCCGGCGAAATACACGGCGCGATGGCGGCGACCGCACCGCGTAGTGGGCAGTTCTTGCAGAGCATCGTGTCGCGTCAATTGAATACATCGACCGCGAGCGACGCTGCGGCCATCCAGCCGAACGATTTTTTATGGGTAGATGCCTCGACCAACCACGGCCACACCAACGGCGACGATCATGCATCGAGCTTTCATAACGAGCGCACGCAGTTGGTAGTGGGTGCAGATCTGTTGCGTGATCAAACCAATCGCTTGGGTATTGGTGTGAGCTATGCCACGACTCAGATATCAACATCAGGTGGCGCCGGTGCGATTCGAGAAACCTCGGGATTTGTATACGGTCAACACGCGCTCGACACAGTCATTGTGGATGGCATCGCCGCCTATGGCACCAGTCAGTGGGACACCGGCCGCGACGACCCGTTGCAAGCCGGCGATCTCAAGACCGATAAAGGCGGTAACACGCGGATGGTTGGTATCGGCGTGCGGCGGCCGCTGCATTTACAAGCTGCAACGATAGAGCCTTTTATGAGAGTTCTATGGCAGGGCGTCACGCGTGGCGCCACAGACGAAGGCGCCGATACACCAGCAGCCCTGGCCTTGGATAAATATTCCGCGACCGGTACCCGACTCATGGCCGGCATAGCCGGCGGCTCCGATAAACGCGATCCCTTGGCTGCGGCATTCACCTATCAATACAGCGCGGCGCTCGGTTCAGATACCGGCAATTTGCAGCGCCCGGCCATCCACTCCACACTCGCGAATAGCGCGATGACCATCGTCTCTCCGCAAGACGATCGTGGTTTCCTGCAAGCAGATCTGACCGGCACAGTGTTGTTGGGCCACGGTGCATATGGATACGTTGGCATCAACAGCGAAGTGCGCAACGGCAGAACCGATGTCGGTGCGAGTCTGGGGCTAAAAATTAGTTTTTAAGTTTAATAATTCTTAATATCTTCGGGATTTTTTATTATCGACGAAACTCTTAATCGAATGCGTGAATTAACGGAAGAAGAATTAAAAGTGATGACTATTCCTTTCGATCGAGTATCGCCAAGGTTGGGCGGGAATTTAATGGGTGCTCACGTAGTGGCGGGTTAATGGATTGAGATCGAGAAGGCAATCCGAAAGGCAATCGATCTCAATTGGCAACCAAAACCAACAAACCCCAGAAACGAAAAAGGCCGATCATTACTGAGTCGGCCTAAATCGTGGAGTTATATGGTCGGGACGGCAGGATTTGAACCTGCGACCACTTGCCCCCCAGGCAAGTGCGCTACCAAGCTGCGCTACGCCCCGATACGGGAAAAGATTTCTTGAGGGAACAGCGCCCCACAAGAGGGGCGCAATGGTAACCGATGAGGATTTCGGCGGGAACTAACTTTGCAAAACTTTTAAGACATCCTGCAATTCGACGAGCATTTGTTTAACCAAATGTTTGTATTGATTGCCGTCGGAGGTTTCGGTGGTGTCGGACATACGCTGACGCGCACCACCAATCGTGTAGCCCTGCTCATACAACAGGCTACGAATCTGCCGAATTAGCAGCACATCCTGGCGTTGATAATAGCGGCGATTGCCGCGCCGCTTGACCGGCTTGAGTTGTGGGAACTCTTGCTCCCAGTAACGCAACACATGCGGTTTGACGCTGCAGAGCTCGGATACCTCGCCAATGGTGAAATAACGCTTGGCGGGGATGACCGGTAACTCGTCGTTATGACTTGGTTCCAGCATAAGCTTCTACCCTGGCTTTCAGTTTTTGACCTGGACGAAAGGTGACCACACGGCGCGCCGAGATCGGGATTTCTTCACCGGTCTTGGGATTGCGCCCCGGGCGCTGACTCTTGTCGCGCAAATCAAAATTACCGAAACCCGATAACTTGACCTGTTCATTGGTTTCCAAACAGGTGCGGATTTCCTCAAAAAATATCTCGACCAGCTCTTTCGCCTCGCGCTTATTCAGCCCGAGTTCTTCGAAGAGTTTTTCAGCCATTTCGGCCTTGGTGAGAGCCGTCATTGCTAATTCCTTAACGTCGCCCCAAAGCGCGTTTTCAGCACGGAAGCCACGGACTCGACCGCAGCGGTGATTTCGTCGTCCGTAAGAGTGCGTGATGAATGCTGGAACGTCAAGCCAAAAGCCAAACTTTTTCTTTGTGGATCAATACCTTTGCCCTCATAAACATCAAACAGCCTGAGGTCTCGGAGGTAATCGCCCGCCGCTGCTCGAACTGCCGACAAGATATCTGCCGCCGCCAATTGCCGATCAACCTCGAACGCCAGATCGCGGCGCACCTCGGGAAATTTCGATAATTCGGCGAATTTCGGCAATGCGCCTTCGGTGATAGCGGACCATATGACTTCGAGCAAGTAGAGTGGTTGAGCGATATCGAGCTGACGTTGCAGCTCGGGATGCAGCGCGCCCAAATACCCTACGACCTGATCATCAACCTGGATTGCCGCGCATTGGCCGGGATGCAATGCCGGATGTTCGGCAGCGACGAAGCTGACGCGATGATCGACGCGCGCCAACTGCAGCAGCGTTTCGAAATCGCCTTTCAGATCGAAGAAATCGACAGCATCGTTGCCTCCGCCCCAGGATTCCGGATGGCGCCGTCCCGTCACCGCCATCGCCAGCATCTTGCGCTGATCGGGAAGCGCACCTGCCGCCGGCTTGAAGCTGAGGCCGGTTTCAAACAGGCGGATGCGCTGTTGCTGACGGTTTAAATTGTGAATCGCGGTATTGAGCAATCCAGCCCACAACGTAGTGCGCATCACCGACATATCGCCGGAAATCGGATTGCGCAGCTCGACTACCGGCTGCTGCGGCGCCAGTAGCGCCTGCAGTTTTGGATCGACGAAACTGTAGGTAATCACCTCCTGATAATCGCGCCCCGCAAGTGTACGTCGCAGCACCGCCGGATCGAGCTCGCGCTCCGCTTTGGCAAGGAGCGGCTGGGTCGATTCGATCGAGCGCAACGGTAGCCGATCGTAGCCGTAGACACGCGCCAACTCTTCGATCAGGTCAACCTCGATGCCCAGATCAAAACGCCAACTCGGCACCAGCGCGCTCCAGCCTTCGTCGGTGCGCGCGATTTGGAGACCCAACCCTTGCAGTATCGCTTCGACATCAGGATCGGCGATCTCGAGGCCGAGCAAACGCGAAATCGACGCGCGCCGCAGCGTAATCGTCGCGGCAGCTGGCAACTGATCGGTCGCGACTTCAATGAGAGGACCGGCTTGTCCGCCGACAATATCGATGATCAAGCGGGTCGCGCGTTCGATCGCGTGTCGCTGCAATTGATAATCGACACCACGCTCGAAGCGATGCGACGACTCGGTGTGTAAACCGTACGAGCGTGCGCGGCCGGCGAGACGATCCGGCGCGAAGAAAGCGGCTTCAAGGAAGATATGACGGGTCGATGCACTGACGGCCGTGCCCTTGCCGCCCATGATGCCTGCCAATGCGACAGGCTTGTGGTGGTCCGCGATTACCAGCGTATCCGGTCGCAGCGCCAGCGTCTGGTTGTCGAGCGTCACCAGTGTTTCGCCATCGTTGGCCAGACGCACCCAGATACCGCCGTGCAGCTGTTCGAAATCAAACGCATGCATCGGCTGACCGAGTTCGAGCATCACATAATTGGTGACGTCGACTATGGGATCGATGCTGCGAATACCGCAGCGACGCAAGCGCTCGATCAGCCACTGCGGCGCAGGTTTACTGGCATCGACATTCCGAACCATACGACCGACATAGCGCGGGCAATCGATGGGTGCCTGAATCTCCACCGGAAAGGCAGCGGCAATATCGGGCGCAACGGGAACACTGGACGCCGGATGCAGCGGCATCTTATTAAGTACGCCGACCTCGCGCGCCAGCCCGGCGATGCTCAGACAATCGGCGCGATTCGGTGTGACACCAAGCTCGATTTGATGATCATCGAGCTGCAGGTAATCGCGAATATCGGCGCCCAACTGCGCATCGACCGGTAACTCAAGCAGCCCATCGGATAGCTCGGCGAGTCCCAGTTCGGCAGCGGCACACAGCATGCCGAACGATTCGACACCGCGCAGCTTGGCTTTCTTTATCGCGAAATCACCCGGCAGTAGCGCACCGATCTTGGCGAATGGAATACGCAAGCCGAGTCGCGCATTGCTGGCGCCACACACCACCTGCACCGTCGCGGCACCGTCGGACACTTGGCATACACGCAGCTTATCGGCATCAGGGTGTTGTTCGATGGCAACGATTTCGCCGACTACCACGCCCGTAAACGGACCGGCGACTGGCGTCACCGCATCGACTTCCAATCCTGCCATCGTTAACTGTGCCGATAGCTGCTCGGTCGAGAGCGCAGGATCGACCCACTCGCGCAACCATAATTCATTAAATTTCATCGTATTAAGCCGAAATCCTAAAGTTATGCTTAATGAAACTGCGCCAGGAATCTCAAATCGTTCTCAAAGAACAGACGCAAGTCATTGACACCATAGCGAAGCATTGCCAAGCGCTCGACGCCCATACCGAATGCAAAACCGCGATAACGCTCCGGATCGATGCCGGACATTTCCAGCACCCGCGGGTGCACCATGCCGCAGCCCAATACTTCGAGCCAACCAGTCTGCTTGCAGACACGGCAGCCGGAGCCGCCGCAGATTACACAACCGATATCGACCTCGGCCGATGGTTCGGTGAATGGGAAATACGAAGGGCGAAAGCGAACCTTTGAATCGCGCTCAAAAAACACTTGAAGAAATTCGCGAATAACACCTCGTAACTCCGCGAAAGTACTATGTTCGCTGATCAGTAACCCCTCCACCTGATGAAACATCGGCGAGTGAGTCAAATCGGAATCGCAGCGGTAAACGCGCCCAGGACAGACAATTTTGAACGGCGGCTGGCGGTTCTCCATGGTCCGCACCTGCACCGGCGAAGTGTGGGTGCGCAACACGCTGGTATCGTCGATATAGAACGTATCGTGCATCGCACGCGCCGGGTGGTGCGCGGGAATATTCAAGGCTTCGAAGTTGTAATAGTCGCTCTCGATTTCCGGGCCCTCTTCAACCTCGAACCCAGCTTTCTCAAAGAAGCCACAAATGCGCTCGATGGTCTGCGTAATCGGATGCAAGCCACCAAGTTGCTGTCCGCGACCAGGCAGCGTGATATCGATTTTCTCGCCCGCCAATTTGATTGCAATCGCCGCCTGCTCAAGCTGCTGGCGCTTGTCACCAATTTCGCTCTGCAGTAGTTCTTTGGCGCGATTAATCTCGGCGCCAGCTGCCGGACGCTGCTCGGGTGGCAATTGACCAAGCCCTTTGAGCAATTCGGTCAGGCTGCCTTTTTTGCCGAGGTACTGCACGCGCAGCTCCTCCAGCGCAGCAATATCCTGCGCCGCACCAATCGCCTGCCGTGCCGAGGCTGTCAGCGTTTCCAGATTTTCCATTGCGCCCTCTGGCCGAAAACTTGAAGGATTAACACAAACAAAAAAGGGAAAGAGCTTGCAGCCCTTTCCCCTGTCCGATCGGTAGCGTTGCTGCCGCTACCTTTGCTCGCCTGATTGAGCGGGCGAGCCTGGATTACGCCAAGGCCGCTTTTGCTTGCGCAACAACAGCGGCAAAAGCCGGCTTGTCGTGTACTGCCAGATCAGCCAGCACGCGGCGGTCGAGCCCGATGTTGGCTTTGCGCAGGCCAGCGATCAAACGGCTGTAGCCGAGACCGTTGGCACGGGATTGTGCATTGATACGCACAATCCACAGCGCGCGGAACTGACGCTTGCGCTGACGACGATCGCGATAGGCGTACTGGCCTGCCTTGATCACTGCCTGCTTGGCGACACGGAAGGTACGCGAACGGGCACCGTAGTAGCCTTTCGCGAGTTTCAAAATCTTCTTGTGACGGCGACGAGCGGTCACACCACGTTTTACACGAGCCATTTGCTATTTCCTCGAAAAATGGATGAGACCTACTGACCGGCCAACATACGTTCAACACGACTCACATCCGTCGGATGCAGAGTATCGGTGCCGCGCAGTTGACGCTTACGCTTGGTCGTCATCTTGGTGAGGATATGACTCTTGTTAGCGTGTTTGTGCTTGAAGCCGCTAGCCGTTTTCTGGAAGCGTTTCTTCGCCCCGCTATGGGATTTCATCTTTGGCATTTGGTAGTACTCCGCATTGGATAATAAATGGTAAGCAATCGCTGCCAACGATCACTTTTTCTTTTTCGGGGCCAACACCATCGTCAATTGACGACCTTCCATTTTCGGGAATTGCTCCACGGTGCTCATCTCGGCGAGATCGGTTTCGACCCGCTTCAACAGCTCCATGCCAATTTCCTGGTGCGCCAGTTCACGACCGCGAAATCGCAACGTGACCTTGGCTTTGTCCCCGTGCTCTAGGAAACGTATCAGGTTGCGTAGCTTTACCTGATAATCCCCTTCTTCCGTCCCTGGACGAAACTTCATTTCTTTAACTTGTGTTCTTACTTGCTTCTTCTTGGCCTCGTTTTGCTGCTTCTTGGCCTCGTAGACGAACTTGTTGTAATCCATCACCTTACAGACCACTGGGTCTGCATCGGCAATCTGCACCAGATCGACACCGGCGGCTTCTGCTGCTGCAAGCGCTTCGGCAAGCGGAACAATGCCCACCTGCGAACCATCGAAACCGATTAACCGAACTTCACGGGCGCGAATGTCTTCATTCATCAATACCCGGTTTTTGTCGTCTTTCTTGCCGCCGTTGGCTTTGATCTCGCGTTTGATTGTCACTTCTCCAAGCTGATTTTGAAACTAAAGAGCACGACCGCGACGCGATACATCACCCGCGAGGAGGTCCAGACAAGCCTGCAGGCTTACAGAACCGAGATCCTCGCCAGTACGTGTGCGCACGGCCATGGTTTGAGTTTCGACTTCCCGATCGCCGATTACCAGCAGATAGGGAACCTTCTGAATTGTGTGCTCGCGGATTTTAAAGCCGATCTTCTCATTTCTCAAGTCGGCTTCGACACGAAAACCATTGTTTTTCAACGTTTCTTCGAGTTCGCGCGCATATTGGGCCTGATTGTCGGTGATATTGAGCACCACCGCTTGCGTCGGCGCGAGCCACGTCGGGAAGGCGCCCTCGTAATGTTCGATCAAAATGCCGATGAAGCGCTCGAACGAACCGAGGATCGCCCGATGCAACATCACCGGTGTCTGACGCGAGCCATCCTCGGCCACATATTGCGCATCGAGACGGCCCGGCATCGAGAAATCGACCTGAATCGTGCCGAGCTGCCAGACGCGACCGATGCAATCCTTCAGTGAAAACTCGATCTTGGGACCATAAAAGGCGCCTTCGCCCGGCAACTCTTCCCACAACAAATTTTTACTGTCGAGCGCATCGGCAAGAGCCCGCTCGGCTTTATCCCAATCCGCATCGCTACCGACGCGATTTTCCGGCCGCGTTGATAACCGGTAGATCACCTCGGTGAAACCAAAGTCGTCGTAAACCGAGTGCAGGAAATCAATAAAGCGCGCAACCTCAGGCTGGATTTGCTGCTCGGTGCAGAAAATATGCGCGTCGTCCTGGGTAAAGCCGCGCACGCGCATGATGCCGTGCAGCGAACCCGACGGCTCGTAACGATGGCATGAGCCGAACTCGGACAACCGCAGCGGCAGATCGCGGTAGCTTTTCAAGCCCTGATTGAATACCTGGATATGACACGGGCAATTCATCGGCTTGACTGCATACATGCGCTCTTCGATATCGAGCGTGAACATGTTGCTGCCGTATTTATCGGCGTGACCCGAACGCTGCCACAAATCAATATCGACGACCTGCGGCGTGCGGATTTCCTGATAGCCATTGCGCTGCTGCTGCTCGCGCATGTACTGCTCGATCGTCTTATAAATGGTCCAGCCGCGCGGATGCCAGAACACCATACCCGGCGCTTCGTCTTGCGCATGGAACAAGCCAAGCTTCTTGCCGATTTTGCGATGATCGCGTTTTTCGGCTTCTTCGATGCGATGCAGATACGCTTTTAAATCTTTCGGATTTGGCCACGCGGTGCCATAGATGCGCTGCAGCATTTCGTTTTTCGAATCGCCGCGCCAGTACGCACCCGCTACCTTCGTTAATTTAAATGCTTTCAGCTTGCCGGTACTGGGCACATGAGGACCGCGACACAGATCCATCCATTCGCCCTGCTTATAAACCGAAATATCTTCTCCAGCCGGCAATGCCTTGATGATTTCGACTTTATATTTTTCACCGAGCGCTTCGAATGCAGCGATCGCTTCCTCGCGCGACATGACAACGCGCTGCACGGGTAAATCGCGCTGCGTGATTTCCGTCATGCGTTGTTCGATTTTTTCGAGATCTTCCGGTGTGAATGCGCGCTGATACGCAAAATCGTAATAGAAGCCGTCTTCGATTACCGGGCCGATCGTGACCTGCGCACCGGGAAACAAATCCTGCACCGCCATCGCCAGCAAATGTGCCGTCGAGTGACGAATGACTTCGAGCCCATCGGGGTCGCGCTCGGTAATTATGCCCAGCGCCACATCGTCATTAATAACAAAACTGGTGTCGACCAGCTTGCCATTGACACGTCCAGCCAACGCAGCTTTTGCCAAACCAGGGCCGATATCGGCAGCAACCTGCGCGACAGTAATCGGCTGCGGAAACTGACGTTGGCTACCATCGGGAAGAGTAATTACAGGCATGCTTCGGTTCCTTTTTCAGTGGTGGCCCATACCAAGGGTCACATGAAGAACAAATCAGAGATGAATCGGCAAAGGTCAGCAAACTGAACAATTGCAGAAGGGCGCGCATTGGAACATAGGTGCTCGGCACTGTAAACCGCTTGTCGTTCCTGACACAATCCGCACCTCTAAATTGAAATCATCGGATATCCAATGGCTCATCCTCTGCTACCGCTGACACCCGACGAATTACTCACCACTACTCGCTCCGTGCGCAAGCGTCTCGATTTAAATCGGCCGGTGCCGCGCGATTTGATCGAACGCTGCATCGACATTGCGGTGCAGGCGCCGAATGGCTCGAACCAGCAATACTGGCGCTGGATAATTGTCGATGATCCTGCGCTGTTGAAGAATGTAGCCGCGATCTATCGCGCCGGTATGCAGCAGCAAATCGATAATCCCGGCTATCGCCGCGATGTCGATTACACGACACCGGAAGCGTTGCGCATCGGCACATCAGTTGGTTATCTCGCCGACCATATGCATGAGTTGCCCGCATTGGTCATTCCCGTAATGAGTGGCAAGGTCGATGGCTTCGACACCTTCGCACAAGCGAGTCATTGGGGCTCAATTCTGCCGGCAGTATGGAATTTTATGCTGGCCTTGCGAGCCCACGGTCTCGGTTCGGCGTGGACTACCGTACATCTGCATAAATCGAGAGAAATGGCGGAATTACTTGGCATTCCTTATGACACTACAACGCAGGCTGGATTGTTCCCGATTGCCTATACGCTCGGCACCGATTTCAAACAAGCGGCGCGCAAACCGGCAACCGAGATTATCGGATGGAATCACTGGTAAAACTTGAAACGCGGCGTGCAGAAACAGCCACCCGCCGCTACCCCTTAAAAGCGCCACAAAACCATTAAAAAATTAACAGTTATGGGTGCTCAATAGTGGGTTATCGCCCGCCACATTACCAAATACATAATTTTTTTTAATCTTCAGAGAGTTGCGAATTTTTCGGGCTAAGATACTGGCTCATGCGAATTACAAATCCGATGTGCTCGGGTTGAGTAATACGAGTGCCAACTCAACATTTGCGCTCAATCGCTTCTTTAGCGACAACTCAATGATTCTTGCTGGTGAATTTTACAGATGCCTATTAACGTCACGTTTCACGCAGGCCGCACGGACGCAAAATCTAACAGGGCATTCAAGGCACGCTCATCGCTCCAACTCTGCACAGCGATTGCCGCCATATGCCTACCGCTGACAACCCTGGCGATCGATCTGCCGACGGGCGGAAAGCCGGGCACCCGCGCATTCATTCTCAGCAATGCATTTATCACCGCTGCTGACGAACCCAATGCCTGCGCCGAACTGACACCGGGCGCGGCAGACGTCTTTTTACAAACATTGCCTGCCGAGCAACAAAAAAATCTTGCAGCTCTCGATAAGCGCAACGCTTTATGGGGCGCGATGCAAAATCAGCTGGGTTTCAAATGGTTTCGAATGCTGCCGCGCAGCGCCGTAGTAGCCCCCGAAGCCAAGCGCCAGGGCTGGACCATTTTGCCGGTGGATAACGACCCCGCAACGGTTAGTATCGACGATGTGCGCGCGCAAGCCGGTATTCCGGAAAACAAGGGCGCCATCGTCTTCAATCACACGATCGTTGCGTACGACAGCTGCACCGATCCCGCCGACTTTCAAATGCTGAATCGCGGCTTCCAGCCCTACAACGGCAAAGTGGCTTTCGGCATGAACCTCGATGGCAAAAGTGGGCGCGATAATTTCATTAGCCCCAATGGCGAAAAGAATATCGACAATCAATTGTGGCGCGTCTTGGGATGCACCAAGCATTTTCGCGAATTCGGCAACTCCGATAATGTGCGTAACGTGCTGTATTCCACTGCCGCACCCACACTGATCGAAGTGAGCGGCATCGACAACGCGCGCAACGATAACGACGTTGCGGTCACCGTTTATGCAAGTGCCGATTCGCTGATAACCGACAGCCGTGGATACACACTGGCTAACGCGAGCTATACCGCAGATCCACAATCGAAATTCACCACGCATACCCGTGGCCGCATCGTCAACGGCGTGCTGACTACAGAGCCGGCAGATATTCGACTGCGCTTTAAAGAACAGATCGTCGATACCGTGCGCGAACTGCGCGGCGCGCGTATTCGCGCCACGTTGAAAGAAGACGGCTCCATCGAAGGCGGCTTCTTCGGTTATTACACGCTCGACAGTTTTTATGATTCGATTAAGCAAATGACCCAGCTCGGGGCCAACAACTCGAGCCTATCGTGCCCGACGATTTACTCGGCGATACAACGCTATGCCGATGGTTATCCCGATCCGAAAACAGGGCGCAATACCGCAATTTCTGCCGCGCTAAGTTTTGTCGGCGCTTCCGCCTTCGTCATAAAACCTAACGACAAATCCGTCGCTGCCGATACTCACTGAAGATTGATCATGATGCCTGTTGTCGCTGTAAAGAAAAAAATTTGTGCACCGCATTTATTGCTGTCTCTCTCTCTCGGTTTTTCGGCAAGTGTGTTATCGCTTCCTTCCGCAGCAAGTGTCGATAAACCAAACAACGCTGGATCAGTATCCTTAAGGCGGTTAACCGAACCCCAGTACCGGCAATCGATCGCCGATATTTTTGGTGCCGACATCAAAGTAATTGGTACCTTCGAACCTGATATTCGCGTTCACGGTCTGCTTGCAGAAGGCACCACTCGCGTCGCTGTTACACCGGGTGGTCTGGAGCAATATGAAAACATTGCGCGCGGTATCGCCAATCAAGTCATTGACGAACAACATTGGCCAAAACTGGTCGGTTGTGCGCCGCAAAAAAATGACAGCAATGGCGCTAACTGCGCCGCAGAATTTTTCGAGCGCACAGGAAAAAAACTGTATCGCCGACCACTGCAAAAAGAGGAAATTAAAAGCTCGGTCAACAATGCGTTAACGGCTGCGAAAAAACTCGGCAGCTTCCAGGCCGGCGTTGGCGCCGCCCTTGCCGGCATGCTGACCAGTCCGGATTTTCTGTTTCGAATCGAACGCACGACCGCAGATGCCCATCAAGCAAACGGCACTTCGCTCGACGCTTGGTCGAAAGCATCGCGTTTAAGTTATTTCCTGTGGAATACGACGCCTGACGACGAATTACTCGCAGCGGCCGAGCGTGGTGATTTAAATAATGCAGACGGCCTCTCGCGCCAAGTCGAACGCTTAATGACATCGCCGCGCTTCAACGATGGCGTGCGTGCGTTCTTCGATGATTTCCTGCGCCTCGACGGTCTGACCACGCTGTCAAAAGACAGCATGATTTATCCCGCCTTTTCGTCGCGCGTGGCCAGCGATGCGCGCGAACAAACGCTGCGCACAATCAGTGATTTACTGGTGACTCAACGTGGCAGTTATCTCGATCTTTTTACGACGCGCCGCTTCGCGATGAATCGCACATTGGGTCCGTTATACGCCGTTCCGGTCGCGAGCAAAGATTGGTCGTTCTATGAATTTCCGGAAAACGATCCGCGTCGCGGATTACTGACGCAAGTGAGTTTCCTCGCTGGACACTCGCACCCCGGCCGCACATCACCGACATTGCGCGGCAAAGCGATTCGCGAAATTCTGATGTGCGAAGAAGTGCCGACCCCACCTGCGAACGTGAATTTCTCCGTCGTGCAGGATGTCAACAATCCGGTATTGCGTACGACGCGCGAGCGCGTGAACGCGCACTTGAATGATGAGGAATGCGCTAGCTGCCATAAAAAAACCGATCCGCCGGGACTTGGTCTCGAAAAATTCGATGGTGTCGGCCAGTTCCGCGCGATGGAAAACAATGCGGCGATCGATGCCACCGGCGACCTCGATAAAACGGCTTTCAATGGCGCTGCTGAACTCGGCGCTGTCATGGCGAAATCGCCGGCCGTGGCCTCATGCCTTGTGCAATCGACGTATCGTTATGCAACCGGCCACAGTATTGAAAAAAATGAACAGACGACGATCGATTATTACGAGCAACTATTTCTTAACAATGGCTATCGCTTCGTCGATTTAATGCGCGCCATTGCACAGAGTCCGGATTTTTATTCGATGAGTGCGGTCACCGCACAAAACACAGACAGCAGCAAAGCGGAGAAATCATCATGAGCCACAAAATGACACGGCGCAGTTTTACGTTGCGCGGATTACTCGGCGGCGCTGCTGTCACTGTCGGCGTGCCGTTACTTGAATTTTTCCTCGATGCCAACGGCAAAGCGTTCGCAGCTAATCTGGGTGGCGGCCGTCTGCCCGTGCGCTTCGGTACCTGGTTTTGGGGATGCGGCATGATTCCATCGCGCTGGATTCCGAAAACCATCGGCGAAAATTACGATCTGCTGCCGCAGCTTGCGCCGATCAAAGACGTGCAGAAGCACATCAATATTCTGTCGGGGTTCGATGTCGAACTCGGCTCGAAAAGCAATCAACCGCATATTTCCGGTCCGACTGCACTGCGCACCGGCGCACCGGCAGATAGCTGGCAATTAATTGCCGCACCGAGTTTCGATGTGCTGATCGCGGATGCCATCGGTTCCGGCTCGTATTTTCGTTCGATCGATTTCAGCGCTGACGGCAATCCTCGCACCACGTTTTCGTATCGCACCGGCACCGCGATGAATGCATCGATTCCATCCGCCGTCGATTTATACGCGAAAATTTTCGGCGCCGATTTTCACGATCCAAACGCCGCGACTTTCACGCCTGATCCAAAAATCATGGTGCGCGAGAGCGTCTTATCGAGCGTTTCCGAGCAACGCAAAAAATTGGAAAAAATGGTGGGATCGACCGACCGCGAGCGGCTCGATCAATACTTCACATCGTTGCGCGAAGTTGAACAGAAGCTCGCTCTGCAATTGCAGAAACCGCCACCCGCCGAAGCCTGCTCAATTCCACACGCGCCCGCGGCACTGCCAGCCGGTACTGATTTCACCGATGTGCAAGTGCGTCGCGCCAACCATCGCGTAATGTCGGAATTACTGGCGATGGCATTGGCATGCAATCAAACCAAAATATTCAACGTGGCATTTTCCGAATCGGCATCGGATTTACGCCACGCCGGCAATACCACCGGTTATCATCAAAGCACGCATGAAGAATTGATCGACCGCAGCATTGGTTATCAACCCTCGGTCGATGTTTTCGCGACGCAAAGCATGGAAGCGTGGGCCGATTTCGTATCGGTGCTGGCATCGATCAAGGAAGGCGACGGCACGCTGCTCGATAACACATTGGTATTTGCACACTCAGACGTTTCGATGGCGAAAAATCACGAAGTGCGCGGCATTCCGATGATGACGGCAGGAAAAGCCGGTGGTCGCGTTCGTACCGGCATCCATATCGCGGGCAAAGGCGCGCCCGTTACCGCCGCTGGTTTGACCATGCAGCAACTGATGGGTGTGTCCACGGACGCCTGGGGTATTGATGCGATGCGAACCAATCGCGGCATCAGCGAGTTGCTCGTTTAAGAAAACGTCGCTTGGTAAATTATGTGTTTGTGCGTTTCAATAGCACGTCAGCTTCTTCGAGGATTTATTTGTGAATTTAAGTGTTCGTCGTCCGGCCGTTAAAAAAATAGCTTCTCGTATTGTCATTGCATCCACTCTGCTAAGCTTCGGCGCCATTGCAGCCACACCGGAAATTATCGATGCGATCAAATCGCGCCGAGCGAATTACAAGGAAATTGGTGGCGCATTTAAAAGCATCAACGATGAAGTGAAGACCGGATCACCGCTTATCGATACGATTCAACCGCTGGCCCAAGAAATTTTGAAACGCAGCTCGATGCAGATGAATTTTTTCCCTCCCGGCAGCGGCCCTGAAAGCGGCGAAAAAACCCGTGCGAAAGCGGCAATCTGGGCAGAGCAGGACAACTTCCGCAAGCTGCATCAGGAATTCACGCAAGCTGCCGAGCAATTGAATAGCGCAATTAGTTCCGGCAATGTGGCGGCCATTACGAGTGCGCAGAAATCGCTCGGCATGGCATGCAAATCCTGCCACGACCGCTATCGCGAAGCCGATTAAGAACCGCGCGATGACGACTGACAACCGCAAATCTCTCGATGTATCGCCAGCGGCAACCCGTTTAAAAATCTGGGATATGCCGGTGCGTTTGTTTCACTGGTCGATCGTCGCTCTCATCGCCATGGCATGGTGGAGTGCGGAGCAACGTCAGCTCGATTGGCATCGCTATATCGGCTATACCGTGTTAACGCTAATACTGTTCCGCCTATTGTGGGGTTGCTTCGGCAGCACCACGGCGCGCTTCACGTATTTCATTAGCGGTCCCAAGCGCGTTATCGATTATTTTCGCAATGATTTGTTCGCGCGCAAAATCTCCGCACATCACGGACACAATCCGCTCGGCGGCTGGAGTGTTATCGCGATGCTCGGCGCCATGCTGCTGCAAACATTGCTCGGATTATTTGCCGTCGATATCGATGGCATCGAATCCGGCCCCCTAGCCTATCTGGTCAGTTTCGATACCGGCCGCACCGCCGCCGAAATTCATCATTTGATTTTCAATCTCTTGCTGGCGTTGATTGCACTGCACATCGTCGCGATTCTGTTTTATCGTTTTTATAAAAACGAGAATCTCGTCAGCGCCATGATCCTCGGCAGCAAACGCTGGCACGGCGAACCGAAACCCATGGTGCATTTTCCGCCGGCGTTGCGCGCCATTGTTTTGTTCGCGCTCAGCGCGGCGGCGGTTTTCGTGATGGTGAAGTTTTTCGGCCGCTAAATTTGCTACACCGAAAAACCACTGTCACCCGCTACGCGGAAAACCCACCATCAATAGTCAGACTCGCCCCGGTGATATAGCTGGCTTCGGGGCTCGCCAGATAAGCGACAAAACTCGCGATTTCATCGGCCCGCCCATAACGCTTTAACGCCAGCATATTTTTTATCATCGTCGCAAACTCGGTATTATCGGGATTCATTTCGGTATCGACCGGTCCCGGCTGCACGTTGTTGATGGTAATGCCGCGCGGCCCAAGATCATGCGCCAGACCCTTGGTCAGACCGACAATTGCCGCTTTGCTCATCGCGTACACCGCAGCACCGGCGAACGGCACGCGTTCCGCATTCGTGCTGCCGATCGTAATTACGCGCCCGCCTTCGTGCATATGCCGCACCGCCGCCTGCGTCGCCACAAACACACTGCGCACATTAACGGCGAGCGTGCGATCGAAATCGGCGAGCTTGAAATCTTGGATAGGCGCCATCGCTAAAATCGCAGAGTTGTTCACCAGAATATCCAAACTGCCGAATGCCGTTACCGTGGTATCGATCGCCTGTTGCAGCGCACTCGCATCCGCGCTGTCGGCCCGCAACGCCAACGCACGGCCACCGTTTTGCTCAATCGCGGCAACCACCGCCTGCGCCTGAACCTCAGAGTTCGCATAGCTGATTGCGACAGCAGCGCCCTCGTGCGCCAACCGTTTTGCAATCGCCGCGCCGATGCCGCGCGAACCGCCTTGCACAAATGCAACTTTGCCAGCCAATGATTTTTGCGTGGAAGTATTCATGATGTAACTCCTCGATCCGTTGAATGTGGGGCCAGTATCGGCTTTCGATTCAGGTGCGAGTAGATAGCAATCGCTATATTCTGTTGATCCGTTTAGTTGTCAATGGCAGGGCTTCAAATGCAGATGGTGACCCGATGGAAACATTGAATAGCATCGAATGTTTTGTCCGCAGCGTCGAAGGCGGCAGTTTTTCCGAAGCGGCGCGCAGGCTCGGCCTGACCGCAGCGGCAGTGGGCAAAAACATCGCAAAACTCGAAAAGAATTTAGGTGTGCGTTTATTTCATCGCAGCACACGCCGCCTCACGCTCACCGAGGCGGGCGAACGGTTTTACGATGAAGTGCGCTGCGGATTGAGCACGATTCAAAATGCCGTGGCCAATCTTGCAAGCGCCGACGGCAAACCGAGCGGCATGTTGAAAGTGAGCATGGGCGCACCGTTCGGCTTGAGTTACGTGCTACCGATGCTCCCCGAATTTCTCGAACGCTACCCGGCCATTGTTCCCGATTGGCATTTTGAAAATCGGCAAGTTGATTTAATCGGCGAAGGCTTCGATGCGGCAATTGGTGGCGGTATCGAATTACCACCCGGTGTCATTGCGCGCGCTCTTGCGCCTGCGTGTCGCGTGCTGGTCGCTGCGCCCAACTATCTCGCCAATACGCAACCAATAAAAACACCTGGCGATCTCGCAACGCATCGCGGTATCCGTGTGCGCTCGCCACAAAATGGACGCATTCAAGCACCACCGCTGCGTAATCGAAAAAACAAAAAGGAAGAAGCGATCGAATTACCGCTGCGTATCGCTGTCAGCGATCCCGATGCCGCGTGCATCGCCGCTACCAACGGCTTAGGCGTTGCACTAGTCGGAATGCCGCAAGCGCTGCCCTACTTGCGTAATAAATCATTACAGCGCGTATTGCCGGATTGGTATGTCGATGCTGGCAATATTTCGGTTTATTTCGCCGCGCATAAATTACTGCCGGCGAAAACACGCGCGTTTGTGGATTTTATTGTGGAGAAAGGGCGGGAACAAAAATGGGCGGAGGTGTTTGCGCCGTGACGCTTTATGCGCAGAGTCTCTCAACAACGTTGCATATGTGCAACTTATGAACAATGCATTGAAGGCCACGGATTTGCCTTATGAACACTTTTGCACGCCTTCTCATCCCGGTTTTAGCCATACCATCAGCTCACCCAAAGCGGTTGAATTGATAAGATATGAAACATTTCCTTCCATTGCCTTTTTCTGTGTCATCGACAATAACTTTCGCAATGACCAGGAATTTAATTCCGATGATTCTATCGCCGCAGTATCCGACACATAACCCCACATATGCTGAACGGAATTTTTAATGCCACCTTCTGTGGGCCGCCGCCGAATAATATCCGTTAACAGAGTTGCTAGCTCCGCAAATTCAACGGTCTTTTGGGCAACATCGCGCCCTATTTTTTTATAGAGTTCCGGATTTCGCGCAAGTACAGAATATTTATGATGGCTCCAAAGCTCTTGCTCGTTTTTGGGTAACGGTATTCGGCCCTGCTCTTTATTCAAGTATTTTTCTTTGAGCAGCTTAAATTGCCGCTCCGGTTGATCGATATATTTGTCAGGCCATACGCCGTTGTTCGAACGTGTAGTGACCGGCGATTTATCCGTATAGCCTCTCAATGCCATTTCACACGCCAGCTGCCTGTGGCGCATTTTTAACGCCCACCCATAGCCTACCCAGCGAATTGTTTCCGGGTGCTTGGCATATCCCGTTTTTCCATTCACGACGATCGACACGAGGCCATGCAATTCGCGGTGTTCACCAAGCAAACTTTGGCGATTCAAATAGCCGGGATCAACATCCCAGATGCGCATAGGCAGTCCTACGAATAAAAGTTGCGAAAAAATTGATTTTAAAAGGTAGAGATTATGGGTGAGCCGTCGAGTGCAGCCTACTTGCTGCACGTCGCTTGCTATACATTGCCACCCAAAAGCTTATTAACTTTAGGTTGAATAAACCATATACCTACAGGAAAAAACCAAAAGAGAAGGAATGGGCCAGAGTACGAAAAGAATGTGACATCTTGGCCTTGTTCCAGTTTAGTTAGCTGCTTTGCCGTAAATCCGAGGGCGTAAAAAATGGCTACCATTGCCATTAAGTGCATGACTATGAGATAGCCCGGAGGTTGGTTACCAAAATCAAAGAAAAAAATGCCACTAAGAATTAAATAGACAAGCGCATAGATAAGAGCTGCCTGCATAGGTTTTGGTGAAGAAGACAATTCCGGCGGCAAAATTTTGAAGCAAGCTGAGGCAACAGCCCACAGCCAGCCGAAGAATAAGATACTAATTAGAGCTGTAGGTAAAACTAGCGTAACTACATCAGGAGTGCCGCCACTCATTACCGAGCTAACCATAAGAGCCTGCGCTAGAAAAATTGACCCGATCAGAACAATAAATAGCTGCCAATGTTTCGCTTTGAGATAAATGCTCATATTGCTCTCCTTTGATCATGGCAGCCCGTTATGATTTTTTCAGCAAGTAGGGCGCAATAAATAAAATGCATTGCGCCGAATGGTGAAAAGCGGCGCAGCATCTATGCGCGTTGATTTGTTAAATTTCCTTTAGCTTTTGTTTTAGTGGACGACAATTTTCAACCACTTCGTTTATTTCTTCATCCGTAAAGCCAATAACCTTCAAAAAATTTAAGTTGAAAATAGCCTCCATTTTCATGCAGAGAACCCAAAGATCTCGACCTTTCGCCGATTTGTCATGCAAGCTTTCACTGTAATGAGTTAGATAATTCCTGGTGTCCACTATCTTCCTTAGAAGCTTGCTTCTTTCTTTGCTCGTCCCAAGATGATCTTTGAACGGCTCGATGATTTTATTTATTCTTTTGCCAAGATTAATTTCATTTCCATACATCAACCTGCTTTTCAACCAATCGATATGCTTCTTGGGACATCCTTTAAGAATTTCTGAAACCAAGGAGTCAAAATGATTTTTATCCATTAGCGTTTCTTTACTGGTTCTTCTGTGATAGGTTTCAAGCCCTTGCACTAAAGCTAAAAACTTACCGTCAAGATACCTTTGAGCACCTGCTTTAGTTGAAAAATATAAATTCAAGGCGGGAGATAAATATTTGTAAGCATTTAGCCAGTTATTGAACACTTCCTGAGCATTAGTTTTAATTGCGCCAAAATTGAAAAGCATGTCGCGCCGGTTTTTTTTCGTCACCTTTTCAGAAAAGGGAATACTTTGATAGTAAATTGAAATTGGAACGGGGTAGGTTTTATCATCACCAACATCACGTTGTATCTCGGACGAAGTTGCTGATACATTTTTAATAGAGACAATTTCATCCATCGCAAAACACATAAGATTGGTTATTTTGAAAGCAACTGATGTGAAATCGCTCATATCGCGCAAGCCATCTGACTCGAGTCGAAAATATGCTCGCTGAGTAATCTTAGCCTCTGTTAGGTTTGGAAATCGGGGAAGAGTATATGCGAAGCAAATTTCCAGCTTCATTCCATTGCCTAGCTCTAAGCTTATTTTTTCAGGTGGTTCATAGCTGATCGTTGCAGTTCTACGGTTCCATTCGTTATCTACCTTGATACCACTAATTCCGACCCATTCATCCAAACAATCGACTGAAAATGAAAAGGTGTTAAAAGTTACTGCTTCATCTTTATCCCAAGCTGCGCCACTTAATACCTTATGAACTAAAACCTTAGATTTTGAAATTCCGTCAAATGAAATATTTTTTTCGGTATAAAAACAATTATCGAGTGTTATTAATCCGTCTTTTTCAACATGGCCAATTATTCGGCTTAAATCATCATCGTCATTTAGGGACGTTAAACCCTCATCGAAATGACCGACTATTTCCAGCTCTACTTCCCCCCCATCACTGATTGAAAGTATCCCGGGAATCTTATTTTCCTCCTTCTCGGGCAACCAGAAATACCCGGCTTTTTTATACTCTTCTTCAACTCTCATGGTATTGGCCTATTGCAATCTAACAATCTGTCGATGAAATCACTGGCCTCATAAAAAAGTCCGCCCCGATATTAAGAAGCAGCTTGCCGACTCGCGCCGTTAATCAATGGATTTTTGATATTTAAAAAGCCGGTCCGTCTCTATTTTTATTTAGCCACCCATTTCTACCATATTCGAATTAATCCAGATAGCACCGGCCCTCAGTTGCAATTCTCCTCCTTCTCCATATACTGTGTTTATATACAGTATCGGTTAATCCGCATGCCCTCCTCCTTGCAACATCTGTTGCAGCGCTCCGATGTGTGGCGCTCGCGCGATCGTCGCTCCGCGTCTCGTGGCGATGGAGTGCCGAGCGGCTATTCAGCGCTTGATCGCGCCTTGCAGGGCGGGGGCTGGCCGCGTGCGGCATTGACCGAATTACTCGTCGCGCAACCCGGTTGCGGTGAAGTGCAATTGTTGATGCCGCTATTGGCGAAGTTGGGCACGCAGCAGTTATGGCAATTCTGGATCAACCCGCCCTTCATTCCGTATGCGCCGGCGCTGGCGCAGCATGGCATCGATTTAAATACGCTGACTGTGGTACAGGCCGATGCGCGGCAATCGCTATGGGCCTGTGAGCAGGCGTTGCGTAACAGCGCGTGCGGCGCAGTGTTGTATTGGCCATCCGCGAAATTGCGTTACGCCGAACTACGCAAATTGCAGGTGGCAGCTGCTGCCGAACAATGCAGTGGCTTTATTTTGCGTCACGACAATCGCGCCGAACTGGAAACCTCGCCCGCCGCTTTGCGCTTGCAATTACGCGCCGAAAATAATGGCGCACTGGCGGTGACAATTCTGAAGCAGCGCGGCGGTAATAGCGGGCAAACGATTACGATTGAGCGCCCTGCTGCCTTGCAGACGCCGTCGATGCAAGATGTACCGCCCATTGAGCGGCGTGATGATCCAGAACGATTGCTCGCCATTCCCGCGCAGGCGGGAACCCATGCTGTGCCGATAGTTATGGATTCCCGTTTGCGCGGGAATGACAAAAAACTCATTCATCGATACAACACGTGATGCTGCGATGAACGACGCAACGGTTCATCCATCGGCAACGAAACAACCGACCACTAACGGCCCGCTCTGGCTATGTCTGCATTTTTCGCAATTGGCGCTCGACATATTCGGGACTCGCGAACGGCCGAGTGCGGTTATCGAACAACGCTGCGTGCATTGCAGCAATCGCGATGATCTGCCACCTGGCCTCGCGCTTGCCACCGCGCAGGCGTTGTATCCGGATTTGCTCGCGCTCGAACGCGAGCGTGCGCGCGAAACGGAATGGTTGCAGGGTCTCGCCGATTGGGCTTATCGCTTTACGCCCGCTGTCGTGCTCGCCGCCGATAACAGTTTGCTGCTGGAAATCGGTAGTTGTCGCCGGCTGTATCGCGGCATAGCCAATCTGTTAGAGCAATTGCGCGGCGATTTACAGCGGCGCGGTTATCAAGCGCTGATCGGTTTAGCGCATACGCCGAAGGCGGCGTGGCTGCTGGCGCATGGTGACCATGGCATCGCTAGCGATAGCGATTTAAGCGCTCTGCCGCTGCACAACGATCGGCTCGATAAAGCGCAATTGCGGCAGCAAATGCATGCGTTACCGATTGCGCTGCTCGATATCGATCCCAAGATCGCGACCGCCTTACAACAGGCCGGCGTTCATACTCTCGGGGAATTACGTAAGCTGCCACTGGCCGCACTCGGTAAACGTTTTGGTGAAGTATTTATTCATCATTTGCAACAACTGTGGGGACATCAGCCGGACCCGCAATTATTTTTTTTACCGGCACCGATCTTTCAGCGCGGGCTGACATTTATCGATGGCATTCAGCAGCGTTCGATGCTGTTATTTCCGATGAAACGTTTGCTGCAAGCACTGGACGATTACCTGCGTGCACGTCAATTGCACTGCCATATATTGCGCTGGCAATTATTCGATGCGCACACCGTGCAGGCGGAATTCTCGATCGAATTGTCGCGCACGCAAACCGGCTGGCGTCATTTGCTGGAACTGAGCCGGCTCAAGCTCGAATTGCTGCCCGCCATTGACGAGAAGAAAAGGGGCGAAAAAAAAGGCATCGCGGTATTCAGTATTGCGCTGCGCAGTGCGGATTTTTTTCAACAGACGCCAGCCAGCGATCAGTTATTTCCAGACGCGAACGCGCTGCACGCCAATGGTTATGCGCTACTCGATCGACTCACGGCGCGGCTCGGCAATGCCGCTGTGCAGCAACTCGATGTGCATGAAGTGCATTGGCCCGAAGCGGCTTACGCACTGCATCCACCATCACTTAACCCGAATCGCTCTTCTAACACCAAAACCATGCCGCCCGCGACGGCGCGACCGCTCTGGTTATTGCCGCAGCCAAAATTACTGCGGAAAAAAAACGACGAGATATTTTGGCACGGCGTGTTGACCCTCCTGCGGGGGCCCGAGCGCATCGGCAATCACTGGTGGGAGCAGCATATGGAAGAGCGCGACTATTACGTCGCGCGCAGTAGCGACGGCAGCACGTGTTGGATTTTCTGCCAGCGCACAACACAGCAATGGTATCTGCACGGTTTATTTGCATGAGTATTTTTTGCATCCATATTAATTTGCGCGAGCACTAGCCATGTACGCCGAGCTGCACTGCCTCACCAATTTCAGCTTCCTGCGCGGCGCCTCGCATGCGCATGAGTTGGTCGAGCGCGCGCATCAACTCGGCTATCGCGCCCTGGCGATTACCGACGAGTGTTCGTTGGCAGGCGTTGTTAAAGCGCATGTTGCCGCACGTGACTGCGGTTTGCATTTGATTATCGGTGCCGAATTTTATTTACAGGACGACTCTCAAGACGACGATTCGCAAAAAAATAATTACCACGTTATCGCGCTCGCCACCGATCGTACCGGTTACAGCGAATTATCCGCGCTGATCACGCTCGCGCGCCGACGCGGCACTAAAGGCAGCTACGTGCTGCATCTGCGCGAACTCGAACACAACCTGCGCCACAATCTACTGATCTGGAAACCGGATCATCGGCACGATGACAATGCGAAAATTGCAGCGGTATTGAAAGCCGGTTTTCCGGATCGACTCTGGCTCGGTTACAGTCATTTATTGCGCGGCGATGACATCGAGCTGTTTGCGCATTATCAAATGCTCTCGCAGCAATTCGATATTCCGATCACGGCATGCGGTGCGGTGGCGATGCACGACAACGCGCGCAAGATGCTGCTCGATGCGTTGACCGCCACTCATCACACAACGACGATTGCGCAACTCGGCTATCGGCGCGATGGCAATAGCGAACGCTATTTGCGCACTATCGACACGTTGCGCTCGCTTTATCCGTTACCTCTGCTGCAGCAAAGCGCCATCATCGCCGAGCATTGCACGTTCTCGCTGGATGAACTGCGCTACGAATATCCGCGCGAAGTGGTGCCGCCGAACATGACCGCACACGCGCATCTCGCCCATCAAGTCATGCTCGGCGCAGCGCAGCGTTGGCCCGATGGCGTGCCCGCCGATATTCGCCAACGCATCGATGCAGAGCTGGCGTTGATTCGGCAAAAAAATTACGAATATTATTTTTTGACCGTGTACGACATCGTGATTTTTGCGCGCAGCAAAGGCATTTTGTGTCAGGGGCGCGGTTCCGCGGCTAATTCGGTGGTGTGCTATTGCCTATTCATCACCGAAGTATCGCCGCAGCAGGCGCAATTATTGTTCGAGCGATTTATTTCTCTCGAACGCGATGAACCGCCGGATATCGATGTCGATTTCGAACACGAGCGCCGCGAGGAAGTCATTCAATACATTTACAAAAAATACGGCCGCGAACGGGCAGCATTAGCCGCGAGTGTCATTTGTTATCGCACACGCAGCGCGATTCGCGACATCGGCAAAGCGTTAGACTTCGATGCATTGCTGGTCGATCAGCTCGCCAAATCACTGGCGTGGTGGGACGATAAAAAAGATTTGCTTGAACGCTGCCGCGAACTGGGGCTGAATATTGAAGCGCATATCGTCGCGCTATTTTTTTTGTTGGTGCAGCAGCTGCGCAATTTTCCGCGCCATTTATCGCAGCATGTCGGCGGCTTCGTGATTAGCAACAGCCCCCTCAGCACCTTGGTGCCGGTTGAAAATGCGGCGATGGCCGACCGCACCGTTATTCAATGGGATAAAGAAGATCTCGAAGCAGTCGGCATGATGAAAATCGATGTGCTCGCACTCGGCATGCTGACTGCGATCCGCAAAGCGTTGGCATTGACTGCGCAACAAGGCGGACCACAGCGTATGCAGGATATTCCGCGCGACGATAAAGCGACTTACACGATGCTGCAGCAGGCCGATAGCATTGGTGTATTTCAGGTGGAATCGCGCGCGCAAATGACGATGCTGCCGCGCCTGAAGCCGGAAAAATATTACGATCTGGTGGTACAGGTCGCGATCGTTCGGCCCGGACCGATTCAAGGCAATATGGTGCATCCGTATTTGCGGCGACGGCAGGGCATCGAGCCAATTCCAGAAATGCCGGAAAAAATCTGGAACATCGTCAGCCGCACTTACGGTGTGCCGATTTTTCAGGAACAGGTGATCAAGCTCGCGATGGATGCGGCGGGTTTCACCGGCGGTGAAGCGGATCGACTGCGCCGCGCGATGGCGAGCTGGGGCAAGAACGGCGATCTGCTGCAGTTTCGCGACAAATTGATCGATGGCATGACGACACGCGGTTATTCGGCGGATTTCGCGCTCGTGCTATTTGAAATGATGAAAGGCTTCGGCTCGTATGGCTTTCCGGAATCGCATGCGGCGAGCTTCGCATTGCTCGTTTATATTTCGGCGTGGTTGAAGCGCCATTATCCGGCGGCGTTTTATTGCGGATTATTGAATAGCCAACCGATGGGATTTTATTCGTCATCGCAATTGGTGCAGGACGCGCGCCGCCATCACATCGACGTGCAACCGATCGATGTGAATTGCAGCGAGTGGGAACATACGCTGGAGTGCGAGGCAAAAAATAAAGAACCCGCACTGCGCTTGGGTCTGTCACTGATAAAAGGTTTCGGCGCAGATGCAGCCATGCGAGTTGTGAATGCGCGCCGCGAAAAATTATTCATCGACATCGCCGATTTAAAACAACGCGCGCAATTGACGCAAAATCAATTACGCAGTCTGATCGCCGCCGATGCATTGCGCGCGCTCAGCGGTCATCGCCATCAAAGTCACTGGCAGGCACAGGCGCTGATCGAAACCACGCCGCTGCTCGCCGGCGACGATGATTATGACGACGCGGTGCAATTGCCAGCGCCGAGTGAATTTCAGGATATCGCCGCCGATTATCACAGCACATCATTAACGCTGAAACGCCATCCATTAAGTTGGCTGCGCGAACGCTGCGAGATTATTCGCCAGTGCAAAACGCAGCGTGAACTTGGGAGTTTGAGTCAGCACCGTTTCGTGCGCGTCGCCGGTATCGTGACGGGGCGTCAGCGTCCCGGCACCGCCAGCGGCATCGTGTTCGTCACGCTGGAAGATGAAACCGGCAACATCAATATCATCGTGCGCAGCGAGGTACAGCAGCGCTGTCGCCATGCATTGTTACAAGCGCAATTGCTTTTGGTGAAAGGCATTGTCGAAAGCAGCCAGGGCGTAACGCATGTGCTCGCCGGCGAGCTGATCGATTATTCGCATTATTTAAGCGATATCGAATTTCAGTCGCGGGATTTTCATTGATCGGCTTTTTACGCAACGAGTTGACGCGCCGGCCACGACCGCTGCCACACGTCAGCGCACACGAATAATCATCAGATGTTCAATACGGCTCGACATGATGTTTAGCAAGGCGCGTCATATCCGCACACCCCATAAATGCCATCACGCGCCGCATTTCATCGCGAAACAAATTCAATGTCATATCCACCCCCGCACTGCCGCCAGCGGCGAGGCCGAATAAATAAGGCCGCCCGATCGAACAGGCATTGGCGCCGAGTGCGAGCGCTTTGACAACGTGACTACCGCGACGCACACCGCCGTCGACGATCAATTCGATATCGTTGCCGACCGCATCGCGAATACGCGCAACGAGTTCGATCGGCGCCAGGGTGCTGTCGAGCTGACGGCCGCCGTGATTCGAAATCATCAATGCCGTTGCACCGGCGGCGACGGCATTTTTGGCATCGATGAGCGATTGAATGCCTTTCACCACGAATGGCCCCGGCCATTGTTCGGCGAGCCAACGCACATCGTTCCAATTCAGTGTCGGATCGAACTGGCTGTTGGTGTATTCGATGATCGACATCGTCGATTTTGCGGTAGCGCGGTGCGCGACATTCGCCATCGTCAATTTTGGATTGGCAAGATACGCCAGCGACCAGTGCGGACGCAGCGCGAATTGCAACAATCCGCGTGCATTGAAGCGCGGTGGAAACGACATGCCGGTGGCGCGATCGCGCTCGCGATTGCCGGCAACGACGGTGTCGATGGTTAAACACAGCGCATCGTAGTTCGCTGCCTTGCAGCGCTCGACCAATTCAGTCGTCAAGCCGCGATCGCGAAATATGTAAACCTGAAATAATTTCGGACCACCGCTGTGCGCGGCGACTTTTTCCAGCGTCGTCGTCGCGACCGTCGATAGCGAATAAAAAACGCCGGCTTTTTTTGCGGCAATGGCAACGGCCGGTTCGGCACCGCGATGAAATAATTGCGACATACCGGTCGGCGATAACATCAACGGCATTGCGACATCGCGCCTGAACAGCTGCGTCGACAGATCGATATTCGACACATCGTGCAGCGCTTCCGGCAGCAGCGCGTAGTGATCGAACGCGGCAGTATTGCGACGCACGCTGATTTCATCCTCGGCGCCACCGTCGAGATAATGAAAAATCGGCCCCGGTAATTTGCGATACGCCAATTGGCGCAAATCAGCAATATTCAAGCAATCGGCAAGACGGCACGGCGCGCGCCGCTGTAATGCAAGATTTCTCACGTTTTATCCTTATTATTTTTCGCGATGCGCAATTTTATTAACTCAGCATCTTGCGCTGGCGGTTAATCATCAGCGCATCACGAATGGATTGCTCACCGGTGCGCCCATGTCGATCCACACCGTTTTCGTATTCAGATATTCGCCGATCGCGATCTGCCCGTTCTCACGGCCGATGCCGCTGCGTTTCATGCCGCCGAACGGCGCCATGTAGCTGACCGCGCGATACGTATTGACCCATACCGTGCCCGCTTCAATCTGCTGCGACATACGCAGGGCGCACGCCATATCGGCGGTCCACACGCCGGCAGCGAGACCGTATGGCGAATCGTTGGCGATGCGCAACGCGTCGGCCTCGTCGTCGAATGGAATCACCGCGAGCACGGGGCCGAATACTTCGTCGCGCGCCAGCGGCATGTCGTTGTTGACCTCGGTGAAAATCGTCGGCTCGACGAACCAGCCGTTTTTCAATTCGGCACTCGACGGCACACCGCCACCGAGCACACAGCGCGCGCCGCTGTCGCCGGCGCGTTCGATATGTTTGAGCACATGCGCGCGCTGCGCCTGCGTCGTAATCGGTCCGACCTGCGTATCGGTCAAGCGCGGGTTGCCGATCTTCGCGGTGCGCGCCACATCGACGAGTTGCTTGACGACCTGATCGTGCACCGAGCGCTGCACCAGCAGCCGCGAGCCGGCGATGCAGGTTTGCCCCGACGCGGCGAAGATGCCGGAGATGGCCCCATACACCGCTTTTTCCAGATCGGCATCACCGAAAATAATGTTTGGCGATTTGCCGCCGAGTTCGAGCGTGACTTTTTTCAGGTTTTCCGCAGCGGCGCGATACACCGCGAGGCCGCCCGCTTCGCCGCCGGTAAACGCAATCTTCGCGATATTGGGATGGTTGACCAGCGGCACACCGACTTCCTGCGGCAAACCGGTAACCGTGTTGACGACACCATCCGGAAAACCGGCGCGCTTGAACAGTTTGACGAATTCGAGCGTCGAGCACGCCGCATGCTCGGACGGTTTGATCACCGCCGTGTTGCCGGCCGCGAGTAAAGGCGCGAGCTTCCACGCCAGCAATAACAGCGGCGAATTCCATGCCGTGATACACGCGATCACGCCGAGCGGTTCGCGCCGCGTGAACGCGTGCATGTAGGGTTTATCGATCGGCAACACCGACCCTTCGATCTTGTCGGCGAGCCCGGCGAAATAGCGGTAATACTCGGGCAGATAGCGCAACTGGCCGCGCATTTCGGCAATCAATTTACCGTTGTCATGACTTTCGAGTTCGGCCAGACGATCGGCTTCCGCCTCCAGTACATCCGCTAGTTTATAGATCAGCCTGCCGCGCGCAGATGCGGTCAGGCCGCCCCAGGCAGGGGATTTGAAGGCGGCGTGCGCCACCGCCACCGCGTGCTCGACATCGTCGGCGTTGCCGCGCGGAATCGTCGCCCACGGTTGGCCGGTAAACGGATCGAACGATTCGAGCACCATGCCGCTCGCCGCGCCAACCGCTTGCCCATCGACGGTGTTTTGAAAAGTGACCAATGCGCTCATCGGGTTTTACTCGCGGCTTTCCAGAATTTTATGGGTCCACCAGATTATTGCGGACCTCAGTTTTACGCGACGTCATGCGGAAAAACCGAGATGGGCCCGGAACCGATGCTTGATCCAGACGCCATCGCGGCTCGGCAGCGCGCGCGGCGTTTCTTCATGACGAATGCGCACGACAATCAGGCGTGGGCCGTCGCCGATGCGGTGGAGCAACTCGCGCGCGTTGCGCAGACCGGCGATGTCGGTGACGTCGAGCGTGCATGGTATTCCCATCGACGCCGCCACCGCGACCAGATCGACGCCGGCGCCGCTATGGCTGAGCTGGCCGCCGGTTTCGCCGTAATGGCCGTTGTCGAGCACGACGATCGATAGATTTTTCGGCGCGCTCACGCTAATTGTCGCGAGCCCGCCGAGACCCATCAATTGCTCGCCATCGCCGGTGATCGCGACGACCGGCCGCTGCGGTTGTGCCAGCGCAAGCCCGAGTCCGGTCAGCGCGGCCCCACCCATCGCGCCCCACAGATAGAAATTGGCGTCGTGATCGCCCGCCGCGAACACATCGTAGGTCGGCGAGCCGAGGCCGGTGACAACGAGTAGATCGCCGCGCTGCTGCAACAGTTCCGCGACGGCCGCGCGACGCTCGAGACGATTGACTACTTCATCCATTTTTTTGCTCCCAGCAAACGCTGCGATAACAGGATCGCGATGGCCTGATTGCTTTCGAATGCCATCGTCGTCGCCGACAGCATGGCATCGGCGAGATCTTCGAGATGCTCGACGCGCACCACCGTTACACCCATTAATTCGAGCGCTGCCTGCGTCGCACTGCCCATCGGCACCTGCCACGGATTGAACTCGGCATATTCGCCACGCATGGTCACGATGGTCAGAAACGGCAGGCGGCACGCGCCGATCAGCGACAGCATGTTGATGCAGTTGCCGACACCGCTCGACTGCATCAGCAGCACTGCGCGCTGGCCGCCGAGCCAGGCACCGGCGTTGATCGCGATGCCCTCTTCTTCGGTGGTCAGCACGGTGCTGCGCATGCTCGGCGTGGCGTGGCACAGTTGCAGCAGACGCGTGTGGCCGGCATCCGGCACATAGGTCACCTGCTCGATTCGCGCCTGCAGCAGCGCTTCATGGATGATCGGCGCCCATGGTGAATCGGTCTCGGGAGCTGCCCTGGCAGCGGCGCTCGTATCGGTCATTCCAGCCTCGTTTTCATCGACGTTTGCCCAAAGTGCGCTGATGCTACCGAGCCATTCACTTATAAAACAACGGCAAAACTTATCTATTTGGTATGCTGCTTTTCGATACCAGTCCTCGCCGAAAATAAATCGATGGATCTCAAACGTCTGCATAATTTTTTGCGCATCGCCGAGGCCGGCTCGCTCAGCCGCGCGTCGGATCGTACCCGCGTCGCCCAGCCGGTGTTGAGCCGGCAGATGCAATTGCTCGAAGAGGAAATTGGCGTACCGCTATTCGTGCGTCACCGCCGCGGCATGTACCTGACCGAGGCCGGTGAGGAATTGCAGCGCCGTCTGGTCGGCCCGCTGCGTCAGATCGAACAGGCCGTGGAGGATGTCTGCACGCTATCGACCGAAGCCAGCGGGCATATCGCCTTCGGCATGCCGCCGACCGTCAGTTATGTGCTGGCCAGCCGGCTCGCGCGCCGCGTCGCCGAACAGGCACCGAACGTGTCGCTGCGCATCGTCGAGGGCTACACCGGCCATTTGATCGACTGGCTGCAGCGGGGCGAAATCGATATCTCGATCCTGTACGGCCCGGCGTCCGATCTGCACATGAAAGTCGAGGAGCTGGTGCGCGAACAGTTGATGCTGATCGGCCCGCCGAGCTGCGATCTCGATCCGGCCAAACCCGTCACTGTCGCCGAGATGATCAAATTACCGCTGGTGCTGCCGAGCTCGTCGCACGGCCTGCGCGCGATGGTCGAGAACGGCGCGCGCCGCATCAAAGGCAAGCTCAACATTCGCTTCGAGGCCGATTCGTTCGTGGTATTGAAGGAATTGGTCGAATCCGGTCTCGGCTACACGGTATTGCCGTTGTCGGCATTCAGCCGCGAAGCCGACAACGGCAAGCTGCGCTATGCACCGCTGAGCAAACCACCACTGATGCGCCAATTAGTAATGGCCGGCCAGGATGACACCGGCCTGTCGCGCGCCACGCGCATCGTGCGGCAATTGGTGCGCGACGAAATCACCGCGCTGGTTCAAAGCGGTGAGTGGCAGGCGCAATTGCTGATGCCGCAACACAATTCATAAGAGAGCCCCGATGACTGCCACTCCCGCCTTATGCCTCCACGATTACGAGGCCCTCGCCCGCCGCCGCCTGCCGCGGCCGCTGTTTGGCTACATCGCCGGCGCCTGTGAGAACAACTGGTCGCACGACGAAAATCGCGCTGCGCTGTGCCGCCTCGCGCTGCGACCGCGGATTTTGCGCGATACCGCCGCGCGTACGACCTCGATTGAATTGTTCGGCGACACTTGGGCGGCGCCATTCGGCATCGCGCCGATGGGGCTGTCGGCACTGATGGCCTATCGCGGCGACGTGGCGCTGGCGCGCGCTGCGGCGGATGAACAGATTCCGATGATCGTCAGCGGCGCCTCGCTGATCCCGCTCGAAGACATCGCGCAGGCCGCGCCCGCCGCGTGGTTCCAGGCCTATCTGCCGGCGGAAAACGAACGCATCGACGCGATGCTCGCTCGTGTCGAACGCGCCGGCTTCAAAACGCTGGTGCTGACTGTCGATGTGCCGGTTACCGCGAATCGCGAAAATCTGCTGCGTGTCGGTTTTTCCACGCCGCTGCGGCCCTCGCTGCGGCTCGTGCTGGAGGGGCTCACGCATCCGCTCTGGCTGCTCGGCGTGTTCGGCCGCACGCTGTTGCACCACGGCCTTCCGCATTTCGAAAACATGCGCCACGTGCGCGGCGAACCGATCCTTTCGCGTCATGTTGAGCGCGATTTCGGCCAGCGCGAACGGCTGAGCTGGGACAGCCTGGCGTACATGCGGCGGCGCTGGCCGGGTCGCCTGATCGTCAAAGGTATTCTGCACCCGGACGATGCGCGGCTCGCACGCGAACACGGCGCCGATGGTCTGATCGTGTCGAATCATGGCGGTCGCCAGCTCGACGGCGTCTGCGCAGCGCTCGATGCCCTGCCCGCCGTCATCGACGCCGTCGGCGAATTACCGGTCATGATCGACAGCGGTTTTCGCCGCGGCAGCGACGTGCTGAAAGCGCTGGCGCTGGGCGCGCGCCTGGTGTTCATCGGCCGCCCGTTTCTGTACGCGGCGGCAGTCGGCGGCGCAACGGAAGTGCAACGTGCAGCACAACTGCTGAAGGCCGAAATTCATCGCAATATGGCGATGATGGGCGTCACTGAACTCGCGCAATTGAATCGCGATTATCTGTTGCGCTGAGAGCACTGGTGCGCGACGACGCGTGCGTAAAATTATGGGGCGCGGTTGTATCGGCTCTGATTATTTGGTGAAGTTCGTGCGGTGATGTGGCTATCGAAACAACCTAATTTTGCACGAATCGAAACGACGTTATTTTTTTGGATGAACTCAATACAGGAGATTGCGAAATGGATGCAGCCCGCAAAAACGAGCTGATCAACACACTCAAGCACCGCTTCGAAACCAACCCGAGTCGCCATAAAGGTATCGACTGGAGCGCGGTTCAGGCGAAGCTGCAGACCAGCGCAAAAAAGCTCGCGGTACTGCATGCAATGGAAAGCACCGGTGGCGAACCCGATGTCATTGGTTATGACTCCAGCACCGACGAAGTTATTTTCTGCGATTGCTCACCTGAGAGCCCCATCGGCCGCCGCAGCCTTTGTTATGACCGCGCAGCACTCGATGCGCGCAAACAAAACAAACCCGACGGCAATGCAATCGACATGGCCTCGACGATGGGCATCGAACTACTGACTGAAGAGCAATATCGAGAACTGCAAAAACTCGGCGAATTCGACCAAAAAACATCAAGCTGGGTGCAGACACCCGCTCACATAAGAAAACTCGGTGGTGCGCTTTTTTGCGATCGCCGTTATGACCAGGTGTTCGTGTATCACAACGGCGCCGAATCGTATTATGCCGCCCGCGGTTTTCGCGGTTTGCTCACTGTGTAATCCAATGACAGCAGCATCAGTGCATTAACCCCGCCACGCGACTTCGGTCCACGCCCACGCGTTGGGATCAGCGGGCGTGATGTTCAGCTCGCGACGAACGTCATCGATCGGGCAATCGAAATAATATGTCCAATCTTCCAGCGGCAACGGTCTTCGCAATTGCGAAGCCATCGCCAACCCAACGCTAATCGATTCCATAAAGGCAGGCATGACCTGCGGATAATAAAGATCGGTTCGCATGGTCCAGGTGCTGGCCAGATACGAATGAATAAAGTTCAGAATGCTAGCGAGTTCGGGCGAAAAATATTTCGCGTTCGTAGGCAGATACAGATACATCATTCCCAGTTCGCCCGCGGGGTCGGTCCCGAACCCGGTGACCAGATGCTCGATGTCGTGCACGAATGTGCGCTGCTTGGTATAGAACTCAAAATCATTCGCAGGCGCCACATCACCGAACGCCAATATCTGCGAAAAGCCTGTTGCGCGATAAAAATCGCGGAGTATCGCGCCCAGCGTGCCGGCTTTGTAACGGTCGGCCGTTTCCATGTTCAGAAACGTGATTTCGCGTTTATCGAGCCACGCCGAAAATTCGGGTATGCGCTGACGCTCACGCTGCATGATTGCGTCGAGCTCATTCGCATCGAGCAGGCGGTGAAATTCATTCATCACCTCGGGCACCAATTGCAGCACACCGACATCGTCGCCATTGCGACGCAGGTTTTCCTGCGCGAATAAATCTCTGAGGACAGCACTGTTCAGCCATTTTGATGCACTGGATAACAGGCTAGTGGTTCCGTGCGCAGGGGGCTTGCCTTCCTTGTAGTAACTGTCTTCCTCGCCATTGATCTGAAGCGTGATCATGCCGATGCCCCCATAAAATGGACCTGGATATTACTTACCGATCGATTGCCGACGGAATTAAAAATTCACGCGATGCGCCATCGTGCCGTCGATCACCATGTTTATGCCGGTAGTGAAAGCGGAACGCGGACTCGCGAGAAATACCGCTGCTGCGGCGATTTCTTCCGGCTTGCCCATACGGCCCAATGGATTTAACGCAATCATCTGCTTGTACAGATCGGGTACGTTATCGCGCACATAAGACCAGCTGCCGCCTTCGAACAAAATCGTGCCCGGAGAAATTACGTTGCAGCGTAATTTTTTTGGCGCGCCTTTTCTCGCTAATCCTTTGCCGTAATGAATCAGCGCGGCCTTCATTGCACCATACGCATCGGGCCCTTCGGTCAACGTCGCAGCCATCGATGAGGTAATCAGCACGCACGCATCGCCTTTGGCTTCGGCTGCCGCTAATAAATACAGCTCCGCGGCATCGTATGCGTGTTTCGTTCCCATCACATCGGTATCAATCGCGGCGCGCCAGTTTTCTTCCGCATCGCCGTGCGTGAGGCAACTCGCATTCGCCACCAGAATATCGATGCCGCCGAGTGCGGCCGCAGCGCCCTCAATAAAACGTTTCACCGCAGCGGCATCGGCAATATCGGCCGCCTGGCCGTATGCCTTGACGCCTTTTTTCTCCAGCGCTTTTACGGTTTCGCGCACCTGCTCTTCGTTGCGAGCGCAGAGAGCAACATGGGCGCCCTCCTCGGCAAAGTGTTCGGCGATGGCGCGACCAATGCCACGCGAACCGCCGGTGATAACGACAACTTTGTTTTTCAGATACAGATCCATAAACACCTCTGGCATTTTGCCGAAAAAAATAAACGTAAAGGAATACCACCAACTCAGCAGCGGAACGGGTCCGGCATATCTTCCGGCGCCATTTTCTTCAGCCGCTCAAGCGATGGCATGCCATCGGAAAAGCTGTCTTCGCCGGTGCAAACGCCGTTATCGTCGAAATGAAAATACGCCCACGAGTGATACGAGAACATATACGACGCATCGGCATCATCGACCGGTATTTGCATCGCTTGCAGCGCTTTGCCCGGAAAAATAATGTGAATGGGGCCGTCGAGAAAAACCGTGTGATCGTCAACCGCGATGCGCGTGAAAATGTGTTGATGAATGTTGTAACCGTCGCTCAGCATTTTGTTGTAATGCGCGCGCACGCCCTGGTAACCCTTCGGACCGATATCGCCGTAACCCGCGCCGAACCAATGAAATTGTGGATCTGGCCCGAGCGTTTTCATAATGCGATCGACGTCGCGCCCATCGATCTCCGAAGCGACATGTTCGCGCACATTTTTCAGCATGGCTTTGTGGCGGGGATTGTTCGTCACCGCGATTTTTTCTTCGATCTGCTCAAGCATCTTCAACGGCTGGATTTTCATGCATACACCTCTCATTAAAATTATTGATGTGTGAAACCATCGTGCTCGTTAAAAAATAATTTGCCCGGATTCATGATTTGCTGCGGATCGAGCGCGTTTTTCAGCGATCGCATCACCGCTACGCCTTCGCCATGTTCGGCGATGAGATAGTTGCGCTTGCCGATGCCGATGCCGTGTTCGCCGGTACAGGTGCCGTCGCACGCGAGCGCGATTTCGACGATGCGTTCCGATAAGGCTTTCGCGCGCTGCATTTCATCGTCGCTATTCGGATCGATCAGCATCACCACGTGAAAATTGCCGTCGCCGACGTGGCCGACGATCGGGCCGAGTATGTCGAACGCGTCGATCGCTTCGCGGGTTTTTTCGATGCATTCGGTGAGGCGCGAAATCGGCACGCAAACATCGGTCGCAATCGCGCTGCAACCGGGCCTCATCGCGAGGTTCGCGTAATGCACACGGTGGCGCGCTTCCCACATTGCGCTGCGCTCTTCCGTTTTCGTCGCCGATTGAAATTGGCCGCCGCCATGGTCTGCCGCAAGCACAGCGAATTGCTCCAGTTGTTCGGCAACGCCGGCGTCGGTGCCGTGAAATTCGAGAAACAGCGTCGGCTGTTCGGGGTAATGGGTGTCGCGATACGCATTGATGGCTTTTATCTGCAACGCATCGAGCAATTCGATGCGCGCCACCGGCACGCCGAGTTGAATCGTCGCGATCACGGTATCGACCGCGCCGCGCAATGTTGCAAAACCGCATACGCCGGCGGCGATCGCTTCGGGCTGGCCGTACAAGCGCAGCGACACTTCGGTGATGACGCCGAGCGTGCCTTCGGCGCCGACGAACAACGCGGTAAGGTCATAACCCGCCGCCGATTTGCGTGCGCGCGAGCCGGTATGAATAACGCGACCATCGGCGAGCACGACGGTGAGGCCGAGCACATTGCCGCGCATAGTGCCGTAACGCACGGCGTTGGTACCGGACGCGCGCGTCGACGCCATGCCGCCGAGCGTGGCATCGGCGCCGGGATCAATCGGGAAAAATAATCCGGTATCGCGCAGTGCTGCATTCAACTGCGTGCGTGTGACGCCGGCTTCAACAGTGCAGTCGAGATCGTCGGTCGAGACGCGCACGATGCGATTCATCTGCGACAGGTCGATACACAGCCCGCCTTGCACCGCGAGAAAATTACCTTCGAGCGAAGTGCCGACACCGTACGGCACGATCGGAATATTGCGGGCGGCGCAAAAGCGCACCGCTGCAGCGACTTCCTCGGTGGTGCGCGGAAACACGACCGCGTCAGGAGGCAACATCGGATAAAACGTTTCAGCACGGCCGTGATGCTCGCGCACGGCGACGCGCGTATCGAAGCGTTCGCCAAATTGCGCGGCCAGCTCGCTCCAGTCCACGGCGTTTCCATTTTCTGTATTCACTGGACGCGCTCCACGAAAAGGCTCAGAAGCAAGCTCAATTTCCACGTAGCCAGCCGCCCGTGTTACCAGGCGGCACCTGTGTTTGTCGCAGCGACAAACCGACGCGGGAAATGTTATCGAGAGGCATCGTGTTGGGCCACGATACGTCGACAAGCATCGCCGGGAGTCGTGTCTTCGAGCCATTCTCTAAGCATGTTATCGATCCAGATGATGCCGCTGCTCACTCCACTTTCCTGCAGTCGACTGTCAAACCTGTCGCGTATGGTTTTGTACTCTTCGTCGGAGAACCGAAACAGGAAATCGACGACGATGGTGACGATGGTGCAAATGGCCGTCGAATACACCGAGGCCTTGTATTGGAACAGCAGCTCCTCAGGATCCAGTGCCATGCCGCCCTTGTCGGCATATTCACTGACAAAAGTAGCGATGACGTCGCGCACCAACCGTAAATGGATATCGGGATCGGGCATCATCAACATGCCACTGAGCGCCTGCGCGATGCTCATCTGCCCTACGCCGCCCCAATCGAGCAGACCGACGTGCAGCTCGCCGGCTGGGTCGCGCCAAAACCACGCGTTATCGATGTTCAGGTTCGGGTGACACAACCCGGTGTAGTCAACGTTCTGGTGCAGGTAGGCGACCACCGCATCTTTGTGTTCGAGGCCAAACAGCAAATCCTCGCGCCACCGCTGCAGAAATGCCGGGTCGGTTGCCTCCGCGGCAAACAGGTGCGGCGCGCTGCGCCCGATGAAATCGATCATGCGATCGATATTGATTTCGGGAGATTCGATAGGTGCGAAATTACGCGCCGAGCGCGCGAACGGAAACACCTGCTCAATGTCTTGCCCCATCGCACCGGTTTTATGCGCGGCGACCAATCTCGCCAATGCCTTGGCTAACACACGATAGTGCGTGTCGACATCGTCGATCAGATGGTCGCGGCCCTTGCGATGCGCCGGTTCAATCGGGGCAACGCCAAATTTGATGCGCTCGGTAATCAAAATGTAGTTGGTCGTGTGCGAGCAATAATCGCCGAAATAATACCTGGCGACTTCCACCGGAAATGCGCCTTGTCGCGAGCGTCGCAACATTTGCACTTCGCTGTGCGAAGAGCCGGATTGCAGAAACTTGTGATCCATATCTGCCGGCGGCACTTTCACGAACAGTTCCGTGTGCAGCCCCGGCTCCTGCTTGGCGTAGGCGACGGTCAGAAACGCATTCTCCGAAGCACCCATGATTGCGAGGGGTTTCAGCTCGACGATCTCGGTAACGCGGTTATCCTTCCCCATCGAGCCTGCCGCCCTGAATGCGGAGGTCAGGAACTCGGCGCCGAATTCGCGCAACGCATCGAGGGTAAATGGAAATTCCAGTCCGTAATGATCGCCGGCGGCGATGATCGAATGGCGTTCCTGAAATGTTTCAAAATCGAGTTTCAGCGATTCGACCGGCGCAGCAGGTTCGAGATCATCGGCATTTATCCAACCCGCCGGGCTGCTGATGCGAGCGCGCTGATCGCCGCTATCGTCAACTGTTACCTCCGCGACGACGATAATCGAATGCTGCGGCAGTTGATGAATGATTTTCGACGTTGCGGTGATATCAGCATTAACCATTGCTCCCGTCGGAGATTTCACTTGGTAGCGCTTCGCCGCTATCACCTTGTCTCGTTCCACCAGCACAGGTAAACCCTTCGACTTAAATTTGGTTTTTCACGCGTATTGTCGATCACTGGCAGTTGGCCTTTGCCACTCTGCCAATGATCGATACGTGATGTGATCCAACGATGTATTTAAATTCAATCAGCCCACGACCTGGCTGACCTGCACCAAATGCCCTTCAGCATCTTCAATGAATGCGGTTCGGAACGGCATCTGCGCACTCTCCGGAATCACCTCGACCAAACGCCCGCCGGCTGCTTCGACCCGCTGCACCAGCGCGTCCATATCCTTGGTGGAGAATCCCAGAATCGATTCATCGCTGGCGGGCTTTTGCACGTCGTGGAATTTGGCCAGGATGAACATCGGGCCGCCGGGATATGTCGACATATAAACGATTTCGCTCACTGCGCGCCCAGTAATCTTGGCATCGAGACGATGCATTTCGATGAGTCCAAAAACCGAGGTGTAAAACGCCGCAGCTTTGTCGAGGTCATTGACCACGAGCTTGGTAAACATGAAATCTGAATCCAGACTTTTTCCAGAAGGCATTTCGTTAGCCATGATGGCTCCTTATTTGATTGTTGAGTATTAACCGTATTCGAAATTCGCAAACACACGCGAGCGTGTTACAGATTTATCGTTTTTTCCGACGCCTCAACGAGCGAATAAATACCGCAACGAAAAGCAATGAAACCACTGCACTGCATGCATGCCCGCCTGCGGCATTTACATTGCGGGGTGTCGGCCTTGATCGAAGGAAATCCTTTATAGCGAGGCATTCGGGAAATACTGCCGTAGCTGCGAATCTTATTATTACAACACGAGGTGTATTTAACGCTTTTTACAGACTGCCTTGGGATGTGTCAATAAATTCCTCGCAGTACAATTCGGACTGGTTGCGCTTTTGGCGTCGAGCGGTAACGATACCGACGACTACGACACTGCACCAAGCGAATCGGCCGCCACGCGCGCATTCGAGTTCGAGCAAAAAGTTGAGATTCACCGCTTGAGAAAGGAACAACATTGAATAAATTGATACCGATCGCTGTGCGCAAAGGTCGCCCCAGTACAGAGGAGTCGAAACAGAAACTGGAACACGTGTTGCGCGTGGCGCGTCAGCATTTCGCCCACCACGGCTATGGCACGACCACCGTGCGTGCGATTGCCGAGGCCGCCAATGTATCCACGCGGACTATCTACAATCAGTTCGAAACCAAGCTCGCGTTATTTGAAGCGTGTATGGAATCCGACTCGCGGCATTACCCGACACACCATCTCGATTTCGATATGGAACCGCACGAAGCGCTGCATCAATTTGTGGTCAACCTGATACACCATCTTTCGACTGAGATGAATCTGAGTTTGAGCATCATTCTCTATCGCGAGGGTTCCGAATTTCCGGAACTGCTCAAAAACGCGCTCAAGCATGAAAAGGTTCAGCTCATTCAACCGCTGGCAAAATACCTGCGCCGTTACGGCCTGGAAAAAGCGAATTCCTGCGAGCATGCCCGGCTGTTCAGCATGCTGGCGACCGCCGAATTTTTACGTCGCCTCAACTTCAATCTACCGATGCTCACCGAAGCCGAGATCCAGCGCCATGCCAGCACGGTGACAGCGATGTTTCTGCATGGCGCCGAAATAAAATAATCGAATGCACCGGCATTCCGATCAACGGTGCTCGATCAAACGCCGCGCGCGTTCGGCCACTGGCGGATCGATCATGCGCTCGCCGAGCTTGATCGCGTTGACGCTGCCGCGCGCGTCCCAGGCCGCAACAATCGCTTCGGCCTCGGCGATCTCGGCGGCGCTCGCCGCAAAACCGTTATTGAGCAACACCACCTGCTTCGGATGAATGCACAGCGCACCGGTCAGCCCGAGCGCTCGTGCCGCCGCAATGGCATTCGCGTACGCCGCGTCATCATCGAACGCGCCGATCGAAATCGGCAGCGCCAGCGCCATCAAACCGCGCTCGGCCGCCGCGAACGCGAGCAACCGGCACGGCAGATCGAGACTCTGCGGTGTCGGCGCGACGCCGAGCGCGAGCGAAAAATCCTCGGTGCCGAGCGCGAGGCCGATTATGCGCGGCACTGCCGCAATCTCCGCCATCCGCGCTAATGCCGCCGGCGCTTCGATTAATGCGATCAGGCCGATTTGGCCGACCGGCAAGCCGCGCGCTACCTCCCATTCGCCGATCATATCTGCCAGTACTGTGAGCCGGTGCGGGCATTCGACTTTCGGCACCACCAGCGCCGCCACCGTCGTCAGCACTGCCGCATCGAGATCGGCGACTACATCGCGCCACGTACTATTGATGCGCACGACCACGGTCTGCCCAAGCGCAGCGAGCTGCTCGGCGGTGGCCGCAATGCGAGCCCGCGCAAGCGGCTTGTCCGCCGCCGGCACCGCGTCTTCGAGATCGAGAATCACGGCGTCGGCGCCGCGTGTGTGAATTTTCGCGATGCGCGCGGCGTCATTCGCAGCGACAAATAAAGCGGAGCGCCAACCTCGGCTCATGCGGTTTTCTCCTTCGTTTGAATCTCCACAGTCGCGCTCATCGCCGCACCGCCATCGGGTGCAATCGCGACCAGCTCGGCGCCGTTATCGATTGGATTCAGGCCGAGCGTGAACGGCGCGTTAGCGAGCAACGGCCGCAAGCCGCGGAAGCTGAAGCCTGTAACAGACACGTGCGGATGGTGCCGTAAAAAATGATCGAGCAGCAGCGTCGCGGTAAGCGGGCCGTGCACAACCAAGTAGGCGTAACCCTCCACCTGCGTCGCATACGGGTAGTCGTAGTGAATGCGGTGGCCGTTGAAGGTCAGCGCCGAATAGCGGAACAGTGCGACCGGATCGGGCGTGAACTGGCGCGCGAACGCCGGTGCTAGTTCCGGCTTCGACTTGGGTTTAATCGGCCCTGCATCAGCCTTTGGTTCTTCACGATAGACCAGATCCTGTTCCTCACTGATCGCGAGCGTAGCGCCGACATAAATATCGTGGCGCAGCGTAATGAACAGCATCTGGCCGCTGCGACCGTGCTTCGGCGTTGCCGCCACCAACGTCGTGGTGCGCTGCAGTTGCGCGCCGAGCGGCACCCGCGCCAGAAAGCGCACGCGGCTGCCGGCCCACATCCGGCGCGGCAATTCGATCGGCGGAATCACCCCGCCCTGACCGCGCCTGGGGTGTCCGTCCATGCCAATGTCGGACTGGCGTGCCAGCGGTGGAAAACACAGCCAATGACCGAGTGGCGGCAGTTCATCGGCGCGCCACGGCGGCGCGGTGTGATCGAGCAGCGCTGCCAGCGCCGCAACCTGCCGCGGCTCGGCGATGTCGGTAGCCTGCTCGCTGCGGCCGATCCAGTCGTCATAGTTGGTGTCATTCACGGCTGAAACTCGCTCCGAATCTTGGCGGTATGTTCGCCGATGGCCGGCACGCGGCCAGGGTTATCGACCGCGCCGCTCCAGCGCACCGGCGGCGCCGGCATCGACACCGGCCCGGTTGGCGTATCGACCTCGACTCGTCGCAGCTGCGGATGCCGCGACAGATCGGCGACCTCGTTGACCGACGCGTAGGCGATGCGGGCGTTGGCCAGTCGCTCAATCACCACTTCATGCGCCAACACGCAGAATACCTTAGCGATCTCGACATCGAGTGCAGGCCGGAGTGCAACGCGCTGTGCATTGCTGGCGAAGCGCGGCTCGTCGGCCAGCGCCGGCAACTCAAGCACCTGCGCGCAGAACGTGCGCCATTCGCGCTCGTTCTGGATCGACAGTATCACTTGCTTACCACCAGCGACCGGATAGGCGCCATACGGTGCGATCGACGGATGCTGCAAGCCGACGCGTTGCGGCGCCTTGCCGGCATAGTCGTGATGCAGCAACGGCACCGTCATCCAGTCGGCGAGGCCGTCGAACAACGATACCGCGATACCGCGCCCGCGCCCGGTTTTCTCACGCTCGTACAGTGCCTGCAGGATCGCCGCGTGCGCATTCATGCCGCAGCCGATATCGGCCACCGACACGCCGACGCGGCCGGGACCATCCGGCGTGCCGGTGACCGCCGCCAAACCGGTCTCGCACTGAATCAAAAAATCGTACGCCTTCATATCGCGCGCCGGCCCGCTTTCGCCATAGCCGGAAATATCGCAGGTGATCAGCCGTGGAAAGCGCTCGCGCAATGCCGCCGAACCGAAGCCGGCGCGCTCGGTCGCACCGGGCGCCAGATTCTGGATGAACACGTCGGCGTTGCGCAGTATCGATTCGAGCAGCGCGGCATCGTCCGGCTGCTTGATGTCGAGTACCAGCGACTCCTTGCCGCGATTGAGCCAGACGAAATACGCGCTCTCGCCGTGCGCGACATGATCGTAGCCGCGCGCGAAATCGCCTTCGGGCCGTTCGATCTTGATCACGCGCGCCCCTGCTTCGGCCAGCCGCGACGTGCACAGCGGCGCCGCCACCGCCTGTTCCAGCGCCACCACCAATACGCCCTCTAATGGTTTCATCAGAATGACTTCGGCAGCCCGAGCACGTGGGTCGCCACATGGCTCAGGATCAGATTGGTGCTGATCGGCGCTACCTGATACAGCCGCGTTTCGCGGAATTTGCGTTCGATGTCGTACTCCTCGGCGAAGCCAAAGCCGCCGTGCGTCTGGACACACATGTCGGCGGCGGCCCACGATGCTTCGGAGGCAAGCATTTTCGCCATGTTCGCCTCGGTGCCGGCGGCGTGGCCAGCGTCGTACATCGCGGCGGCTTTATCGACGACTTCGGCAGCGGCGCTGACCTGCACGAACGCGCGTGCGATCGGAAACTGAATGCCCTGATTAACGCCGATCGGTTGGCCGAACACGGAGCGCTCCTTCGCGTACGCGCTGGCACGGTCGATGAAGAAGCGACCGTCGCCGATGCACTCGGACGCAATCAGGATGCGCTCGGCGTTCATGCCAGACAGGATGTAGCGAAAGCCCCTGCCCTCCTCGCCGATCAGGTTCGCGACCGGCACGCGCAGATCGTCGAAGAACAGCTCGGTGGTGGCATGGTTCAGCATGGTACGGATCGGCCGGATGGTCAGGCCATTGCCGACTGCATCGCGCATGTCGACCAGCAGCACGCTGATGCCGTCGGTTGATTTCGCGCACTGCTCACGCGGCGTGGTGCGCACCAGCAGCACCATCAGGTCGGAGTGCTCGGCGCGACTGATCCAGATCTTCTGGCCCTTGACCACGTAGTGATCGTCGTCGCGGCGCGCGAACGTGGTGATGCGGGTGGTATCGGTGCCGCTGGTCGGCTCGGTGACGCCGAATGCCTGCAGGCGCAATTCACCGCTGGCAACTTTCGGCAGGTATTTTTGTTTCTGTTCGGGCGAGCCGTGCTTGAGCACCGTGCCCATCGTATACATCTGGGCGTGACAGGCGCCGCCATTACAGCCGGAGCGATGAATCTCTTCGAGCACGGCAGTCGCCGCGCTCAGACCGAGGCCGGAGCCGCCGTATTCCTCGGGAATCAGCACCGACAGAAAGCCCTCGCCGGTCAACATCTGCACAAATTCGGTCGGGTAACGGCGCTCGCGATCGAGCTCCTGCCAGTAGGAGCCCGGAAAACCGGCACAGATGCGACGCACAGCGGCGCGGATTTCGGGAAAACTTTCTTCTTGCTGGAGAATCGCCATCGTTTTTCTTCGGTTTGGGAATCGAACAGAGACCGAGGCTAAGGGATTCCAAACATTGCTGTAAAGGCAAAAACTAGGGGTTCAGATATTCCATTTATAGATACCTAGCAACTGCTGACATACGCACAGCATGGGCATGAATAGCAAAACAACGGCACATGTCGACACCGAGCCGACGCTACAAGAAATCGGGAGATCGTAAGCGACGATGATGATGGACTTAGGCGCGAGATGGGGACGGGATTACGTGGGCAAGCAGCGGGATGTGTCTGGAACAGGGTGCTGCACGCAGTATTGGTAGGACCGAGCGGGGTCGAACCGCTGACCTCCACCATGTCAAGGTGGCGCTCTAACCAACTGAGCTACGGTCCTATCGGGAAACTGCAGTAGGGTCCTGCAGCGAGGGGCGCGATTAAAAAAGAATTGCCGAAAAAATGCAAGCCGTTTTCCGCTAATTGCCCATCGTCGCGACGCTTTTCACGATCAGCCGAATCAATTCCGCCTGTCGCGACACGCCGGTTTTCGCGAAGATCGATTTGAGCTGGGTGCGTGCGGTGTGTGGGCTGACGTGCAGTGCTTCAGCGGCTTCCTGAATCGACAGGCCGCGACTGAGTTGGGTCGCCAGCGTGGCTTCAGCACGCGTAAAGCCGAACAGCTGCGCCAGCATTTGCTGACTGGGCTCGCCCACCTGCTCCGGGTCGCTAATAAAAATGGCGATGGCGGGCGCGTGTTGACCTTCGGCCCACTGATACTGCGGCACTAAGCGCAGCATTAAACCGAGATCCGGGCGCCCCGATGGTCGCTGTATACGCAGCGCCTGCACGATGGCTGGCCGCCGGTTGCGCGCATTATCGAGTGCCACCGCGAGCACCTCTTTGAATTCGCGATGCTGCGAAGCCGCGGCTAACTCCAGCTGCGCGTTGACGATTTGCAAGCCATCGCGCTCGCTCAAAATCTGCGTGGCGAGCTGATTCGCCTGCATAAATTTGCCGTGTTCATCGAGCAGAATTGTGCCGACTGCGAGTTGATCAACCGCGCCCGCAAATAAATCGCGCTCTGATGCCACGCGATTCAAACGGGCATGAATAGCAATCGCACGTTCGAGATGCGGCACGATCATCGCGCACACCGCTTTATCATCTTCACTGAAGGCCGTTTCATTCGCGTCACGCCCCAAACGCAAACGCGCTTGAAACGCATCGGGCGCGCCGATATCGGCACCGAGAATATGTCGTATACCGATCGGTTGAAGATAATGACGATAATATTCACAGCGCAATAATTCGCTGTCGGGCATCAACTCTTGCAATGTCACGACTTTGCCGAGCGGCAAATTGACGAACGGATCGAGCGCAAAAAATTGTTCGCGATACGCGAGCGCAGCCCACTCATTGGGATCGGCCAGTTGCACTGACACCGTGCTGTCGCTGCCCGGCTGTGGTCGCAGCTGGTTGAGAATCACGCCGCGATCGCCCTCGGCCGGCGGCCGTAATGTCAGCGAAATCACCTTCGCGTCGAACACCGTGCGACACAGCGGCAAAAATGTCTGCCACGGTATGGCTTCGAGCGGTCCCTGATAAAGCGCGGCGAGCAGGCGATCGTAATGTTCCAGCGTTATTGTCATCGTGCTCTCTGTGCTTGTATCGGATTTATTTGCTATCGAGCGCCATCATTAGCTGATCCAGCGCGCAATAAAAAATGCCGCGAGTGCAGCGAGTCCGCCGACCGCCGTGGTCTGCACTGCGCTGCGCAAAAACGGCACGCCGGTGAAATGCCCTTTGATTCCGCCAAATAGCGCGAGTGAAAACAATGTCGAGGCGGCCGACCAGCGCAATGCGATATGTACATCGCGACACAACATATACGCAAACAACGGAATCAGGCCGCCGACAATATACGCGCCGGCAATCGTCAGTGCGCCCTTCCACGCGCGTCCCGGCTCGGGCGCTTCGAGGCCCAGTTCAAAACGCATCATGAATCGCACCCAATCGTGTGGGCGCTGCCGTAACGATTCGATCACGCTGCTGCTTTCGCCCGCGCTCAAGCCGTAGGTTTCGAAAATCTCGCGCACCTCCTCTGCTTCCATTTCGGGAATGGTTTGGATTTCGCGCTGCTCGCGTGCCAGTTCACTGCGGTAATGCTCCGCTTCACTGCGCGTGGCGAGAAATCCACCGAGGCCCATCGCGATCGAACCAGCGACGATTTCCGCAAGGCCGGCGGTGACGATCAGATCGGTTTGCGCAATCGCACCGGTCAACCCCGCCGCTAATGCAAACGGCACGGTTAAACCATCGGACATACCGATCACGGTATCGCGCACGGCGGCGCCGGCGGTGAAATGTTTTTCGGCGTGATGGCCGGACATCTGGCAACTCCCATTGTTAATAGATAGATCGCTTGATATTTGCAGATCGATTGATGCCAGTAATTGATTGGTGTCAGCAGATCGATGGATTCGGCCGCCATGATAACGATCGAACCCTGTTTTTGGCAGCGCGCCTTCCCAAACTCTGTGTTCAGGCCCTAATATCAACGCCGCTTTATTTCCTGGAATTTCCCATGCAATCGTCCACATTATTGCTGCGCCGTGTCGTCGCGCTGCTGATCGTCGTGCTCAGTTTCTGGATCTGGACCCGTCACAGCGATGTGATCGAATTGATCGTGCGCCAGCGCCCGGTTTTGTTCGGCCGTTATTCGCAGGGTCATTTCGGCGCATTGCTATTACTGACGCCAATGCTATGGGCACTGGCCGCCGCACTGGCGAGCCGCACGCGTCTCACTCAAGCGCTGACTAATTGCGCGATCAGCATCGCGACGACATTGATCGCGATTCTCGCCATCACTTATTTCGCGCATTTTGCGCAGCGCGGCGCGCTGTATCAGGAACGCGCATTGCCCAATGCCGAAGTGCAGGGCATGCATCTCGCCGGCGTGGTGCGACATCGTCCGCCGAATCAGGTTTACGAATTGACGTACCACGATGCACCCGAGCAAGCGCGCTCGTATCCGCAGGCGCCGGCGGGTTATCCCGATATTCCGTTGCGGCTCAGCACCGATGCGAATGGATTTCGCAATTTATCGCTGCTGCCGCAGTACGACATCGTCGCGGTCGGCGATTCGTTCGTCGCCGGCTCGAATGTTTCGGATAATCAGACCTGGACATCGCTGCTCGCAACATCGAGCGGTAAAACAATTTATAACCTCGGCGTCGGCGGCAGCGGCCCGCCGACGTACATGAGTAATTTTGTGTACTTCGGTCTCGGCCTGAAACCGCAAATTGCGCTATTCATGATTTACGAGGGCAACGATTTTAAAGAGGACGTGGTGCTCGCCGAGCCGAAACCGCCCACCGTGCGCGAGCGCATCGCCATGCATTTTGAAAATGCGCTGCATGCATCGCCGGTGACGCTCGGTTTGAAACGGCTCAGCAGTAATTTGCTGGAAAAACTCGGCGCCAATCGACCAGTGCCGACATACCAACAAAAACTTGGCTTCATGCCGATCAAATTGCAAAACGGCGATGCCGCGCATTACTACAGTTTCGATCCGAAACGGCTGATTTACTTGAACTACAGCGCGACGGAATTCGCCGCCTCACCGGAATGGCAGGCAACGGCAAATATTCTTGCGCAAATTATTCGTATCAGCCGCGAGCACAACATCAAACCGGTATTTATTTATGCGCCGAGCGCGCCGCATGTGGTGCTGCCACTCGCGCGCGAAGCGATTCCAGCCGAGCAGTTGCGTTATTTCGCCAGCTTCAAACAAAAACATTTGCCGCCAGCAGAAGAATTCAAACAGCAGATATTTGCAAACCTCGATAGCGAACAAAACGTTGTGCTCGATTTTTGTCGCGCACAACAAATCGACTGCCTCGCGCTGACCGATGCATTGCGCGCAGCGACAGCATCCGGTGAGCAAACGTATTTCAGTTATGACCAACATTGGACGCCCGCTGGCAATGCCGTGGCGGCGCAAACGATCGAACAGTTTTTACAGGAAAAAGGCTATTTGTAATGGCTAACGCGAACAAGGCGTCGCAATGAATCGCGGTGTTATTTATGCGATCGCCGCGTATTGCTGCTGGGGATTATTCCCGATCTACTGGAAATGGCTGCACGCGGTGCCGCCATTTCAGGTGACCAATCACCGCATCGTCTGGTCGTTCGTTGTGCTCGCCGGCATGTTGTGTGTGCGTAGACAATGGCGCGAGCTGCATGCCGCCACCAACTGGCATTCGTTTTCGCGCTATGCGCTCGCCGCACTGTTGATTGGTGCCAATTGGTTTATTTTTATTTGGGCGGTGAACGCTGGCCACGTGCTCGAAGTCAGCCTCGGCTATTTCATCAATCCATTGCTCAGCGTGTTGATCGGTGTCGTGGTATTGCGTGAACGGTTGCGCCCGTGGCAGTGGATTCCGATCGCGCTGGCGGCTGCCGGCGTCGCTTATCTCACCTATCTGCACGGCTCGCTGCCATGGATTTCACTATCGCTGGCAGCAACGTTCGCGCTGTACGGCCTCGTTAAAAAAACCGCGCCACTGAATCCATTGTTCGGCATGACGCTCGAAACTGCGGTGCTGGTGATACCGGCGCTGGTTTATCTGTTGTTTATAGCGCACAGCGGCAACGGCGCATTTCTGCATCAATCGCCGCTCGACGATTGGCTGCTGATCGGCGGCGGCATCGTATCGACCGGTCCGCTGCTGCTATTCGCATCGGCGACGCAGCGTATTCCGCTGTCCGTCATCGGCATTTTGCAATACATCGCGCCGATCCTGCAGTTCGTGCTCGGCGTGCTGATTTACAACGAACCATTTTCACATCAGCAATTGATCGGCTTCGCGCTGATCTGGTCGGCTCTGATTATTTTCGGCGTCGGCAATTTGTTGCAGCAACGCATGCTTAATCGCTAGTCCCCCGCCTCATCGTGCCGATTTGATCGGTCACTTTATTTATTTATGCGCCTTGCTACTATCGATACAAAAGGTAACAAAGGAGTTACCTTTCAACACAAAAACACAAAATCGATAGATTATCTTGCGCAAAGGGGCGACTTGATGACTTTAAAAAGTCAGCGGATGTTTCTCAGCCCGAAGGAACGGCGATGGCTTTCTTGGTTCGGAAATAACAGCAAACTCGCACTGGGGTGGTCGTGTTTTTTAAACCGGCACGATTACCCTACGGTCGAAAAAATCTTTGAAGGCATCGCCGCAACACGCGTGCGGCTGCTGACATCATGGGCGGAATCGCAGTGGGAACAGCTCGCCATGCTCGCGGGCGACCTACAGTCGCAACTCTCATCAATCGATGCGACGTTACTGCAAGAACGCTTGCAGGCAGCGCGCGATTTTTCCGAATTATTCGTTATCGATCGCAACGGCCGCGTGACGGCATCCACCTACACCCCGCGCATCGGTACGCAGGATTTATCGTCGCAGGCCGTCGCGCTCGGATTGCAAAAACCTTTTCTACACGGACCTTATTGCGATCCGATCACCGAACGCATCGGGCCGTCGTCATCGCGTTTTCACGATCAGGTCACGCTGATGTTTTATCAGCCCATCATCGTCAACGGCAGTGCGCAAGGTTGCGTGTGCGGGCGTATTCCCAATGATGTCATCGGCGATCTGATTCAGCGCGAAGCCGGTCATATTTATCGCGACTCCGGCGATAATTATTTGTTCATGGTCGAGTCGCATTTTGATCGCTCGATCAAACCGGGCATCGCGTTATCGCGCTCGCGCTTCGAGGACAGCGCATTCACGCTCGGCGATAATTTAAAACAGGGCGTGCGCACCGATTGGGGTGTAGTGCGCGTCAATCGTCACACCGAATTCGAATTGCGCTTTACCGATCCGGCCACGAGTGAATTGCATCCGGGCGTGCGCGAAACCATTGCGCACGGCGAGAATTTATTCGTCACTTATCCGGGTTATTCGGATTACCGCCATATTCCCGTAATCGGCAAAGGCGTGACATTTTCGATGCCGGGCTCGCTCGATCGCTGGGGCATGATGTGCGAAGGCGATCTCGAAGAAGTGTATCGTCCACGCTCGCTCAGTCTGATGCTGCTCAAATGTTATCTCGGCATCACATCCGCGATCTGGGCCGGCAATACCATACTCAATAATTTCACCGATTTATCGCCGACGATTTCATCAGCGGTCACTGGCAGCGCATTGCTGCTCGGCGCGCTGCTGTTCAACATGCTCGGCGGCAAACCATTGGCGCGCCGGTTGCGCGAAATGACCGGCGTCATTCGCGTCATTGCCGAAGGCGGCGGCAATCTGCGACAACGCCTGGAACCGAGCCGTTTAGCCAACGATGAAACCGGCGAAATGGGCCGCTGGATCAACAGCTTCATCGATAATCTCGATGGCACCGTGGGTCAGGTCATCGACGTTTCCGCCGAAGTGCGCGAAACCAAAAGCAAACTGGTGCAACGCAATGATCAATTCAGCACCACTTCGACTGCGGTGCTCGATGCCATCGAACAATTGCTCGCGCAAATCGAACAGCAGCTTGGCGAAATTCAACAGGCATCGCATACCGTCGAGGAATTGCGCTCCGGCATGGATACCGTCGCGGAAAAAACACGCGGCCAATTCCAGATTGTGCGCGAACAGACGCAGACGATTCGCAGCTCGATCAATTCGTCAGTGACAACGATTCGCACGTTGAATCAGCGTGCCGAAGAAATCGGCAATGTGGTCAGTCTGATTGGCTCGATTGCCGATCAGACCAATTTACTCGCATTGAATGCCGCAATCGAAGCAGCTCGCGCCGGTGATCAGGGTCGAGGCTTTGCTGTCGTTGCCGACGAAGTGCGTAATCTTGCGGGTCGCACCAGCTCGGCGACCTCCGATATTCGGCAGATGATCGAGAGCATTCAGCAAAATGCACGCGAAGCCGTCACCACGATGGAAAGCGGTATTCAAGGTGTCGAGGAAGGTTTGCAGTCAGCGGAAAACGCGGCAGCAGATAACTCGGGCATCAACCATATCGTGACCAGCATGCTCGGCGCGCTCGAACAGATCGCGAGCGGCAGCGACAGCCATCTCGCCAGCGCACAGGGCGTCGCGACGATTACGCGGGAACTAAAATTATCGGTGTCGGATTTGAAAGCCAGCACGCACTCGGTCAGCAACAGCGCGAATCGTTTGGAAAAACTGGTGGGGCAATTTCAGGTCAGCAAACGTTAGTTTTTGAAACTGCTATTTCTGAAAAATTCAGGGCACAAACTTTGGGAGGCGAAGCGCCGAAGTGGGATGTTTTTATTTCAGAGCAGAAGGTGGACTCAACGAAGCTGCGAAGTAGTCGTCCCCGGAGAAGTCGACGACTGCAACTAGGACGAGTCCACCGTGCTTTCGGCATGCTCGCCACGTTGCTCTGAAATAAAAACATCCCACTTCGGCGCCACCAGCTTGGGCAGTGCACCAAGCACCCAGCCGGAGATCCTTTTTTAAAAATCGCTACTTAACGCAAGTGTTAGAAGCTGATCGGTTATAGCGGAGGTAGCGGCTCGACCTGTGCTTTCGTATTCCACAACTGCTGAATCGCAGCGCAACTGCTTGCGTCGCCGCTACTCCAGAACGATTCGCTGCCGCGCCGCTCAGCTTCGCGTAACAGATGTTGCTCTGCGAGACGACGTTTTAATTCACGCGCCACGGCGGGGCCGGTGTCGATGATCGCAATCTCTTCGCTGAGCAATTGCGCTAACGCGCTGCGTAAAAATGGATAATGCGTGCAGCCCAATACGATCGTATCGGCGCCGCGCGTAAGCAATGGATCAGTGTAGCGCCGCAGTAATGTGAGCGTCGCCGTGCTGCTCAGATCGTTCGCTTCAACGCACTCGACCAAACCGGCACAGGGCTGCGTGATGATTTCGCAGGCACCGGCATAACGATTCACCAACGAAAAGAACCGTGCGCTTTCGAGCGTGCCGGCAGTTGCGAGCACGCCGATAATATTGCTACGCGTCGCTGCGACGGCCGGCTTGATACCTGGCTCCATCGCAATCACAGGTATCGAAAATTGTGAGCGCAATATATCAACCGCGGCGGCGGTTGCGGTATTGCATGCAACCACTAATGCCTTCGCGCCGCGTTGCTGCAAAAACCGGCCAATTGCCAGCGCACGCTCGCAAATGTATTCCGCACTGCGCGCGCCGTATGGCGCATGCCCCGAATCGGCGACATACAGAAAATCTTCGGCCGGCAACATCTCGCGCAAATGCCGCAGCACCGAAAGACCACCGACACCGGAATCGAAAACACCGATTGGCGCTTGCGCGGAGACGCGCATTAAATCAGAACAGCGTGTAGATGAACGGCGCGATCGCGGAACCTTGTCCAAGCACGATCAGCGCACCGAGCAGCAACATGACGACGATCAACGGCGCCAGCCAGAACTTCTTGCGCTTGCTCATGAAGCCGACAAGATCTTTCACTAAATCCCACATTAGTAGGGTTTCTCCATATGTTCTTTCGAATACGGTGCGCTCGGGACGCGATAACTCTGCTGATCGCGAAGTAATTTTTGTGCGAGCAAATCTTTGCCGAGCGCACGCAGCAACCAGCCGAGCGGCGTCAGGATCCCAAAAAATAAAATGCACATAATGATGCGCGTGTTAATGAAGCCAGCCACCGCGCCGAATTTCATCCACACCACATACAGCGGCCGCAACCAGGCGGGGATTACCGCGGCAAGCAACATAATTGGTACGCCGATATAAAACGGCCACAGCGGTATCGGTTTATGTTTCAGCCACGGCAATAACACTGCGAACAGCACGATCAAAATCGCGGCGAACAGCAAGCCGAATTTACGCAGCTCGCGATTATCGACAACAGTAGTGTGAGAAGTGGTATGCATGATCAATCCAACTCGAATTCGTTTTGCCAATCGTCCTGCTCTTCCCACACCGGTTGTTCGTGTTTGTGCAGCACGACATTTTCCAGTACCAGACAATCCATTTCGGTGCGCATGAAACAGCGGTAAGCATCCTCGGGCGTGCACACGATCGGTTCGCCGCGCACGTTGAACGAGGTATTCACCAGCACCGGGCAACCGGTTTTTTGCTCGAAGCGATCGAGTAATTGATAAAAGCGCGGATTGGTATCGGCGTGCACGGTTTGAATGCGTGCCGAATAATCGACATGCGTCACCGCGGGAATCTGCGAGCGCGGCACCAATAATTTTTCGATGCCGAATAATTGCTGCTGCTCGGCCGTCATTGCGATGCGTTTGTCTTCGCGTACCGGTGCCACCATCAACATGTACGGGCTGCTGCGATCGTGCACAAACCATTCGCTGACGCGTTCCGCTTTTATCGCCGGCGCAAACGGCCTAAACGATTCGCGATATTTAATTTTCAGATTCATCACCGATTGCATTTTCGCGCTGCGCGGATCGCCGATGATGGAACGGCCACCGAGCGCGCGCGGCCCGAATTCCATGCGACCCTGAAACCAGCCTACAACTTTTTCCGCCGCCAGCACATCGCTCAACTCATTGTAAAACTCGGCATCGTCGAGCTTTTTATACGGCGCCTTGATGGTATCGAGATAACCGCAAATATTGTCGCTGCCGAACCACGGGCCGAGATAACTGCCACGCATGCGGTCGCCGACCGAACTGGTTTGATCCGGCGCCGTGCGCGCATTGCCGAGGTACTCGTGCCAAATCGCAAGCGCGGCACCGAGCGCGCCGCCAGCATCGCCAGCCGCCGGTTGAATCCAGATGTCTTTGAAAATACCTTCGCGCAGCAGTCGGCCATTCGCGACGCAGTTCAGCGCCACGCCGCCGGCAAGACACAGATAGTCCTGCTTCAATTCACGCTGTACGGTGCGCGCGAGTTTCAAGACGATTTCTTCAGTGACGACTTGAATCGATGCGGCGATATCCATTTCGCGCTGCGTCAGCGGACTTTCCGGTTTGCGCGCGGGTCCGCCAAATAATTCAGCGAATTTATCGTTGGTCATCGTCAGCCCGGTCGCGTAATTGAAATAACGCATATCGAGGCGGAACGTGCCGTCGTCTTTAATATCGATCAGATTATTCAAAATAATATCGACGAATTTCGGTTCGCCATACGGCGCAAGACCCATCAATTTATATTCGCCGGAATTAACTTTGAAACCGGTGTAATACGTGAACGCCGAATACAGCAGACCGAGCGAATGCGGAAAATCGATTTCCCATTGCGGGGTGAGTTTATTGCCCTCGCCGAGCCAGACACTGCTGGTTGCCCATTCGCCAACACCGTCGAGACACATCACTGCCGCGTTTTGAAATGGGCTCGGAAAAAATGCCGATGCCGCATGTGCTTGATGATGTTCGGTGAACAACAATTGCGGCAATTGCTTTTCGCTCAGGCCACCGAGTGCTGCCAGTTCTTTTTTGAGCGTGGCTTTCAGGTACAGTTTTTCTTTGAGCCACACCGGCATCGCCGCGAGAAATGAGCGTACGCCTTTAGGCGCATACGTCAGATAGGTTTCGAGCAACCGTTCGAATTTAATTAACGGCTTGTCGTAAAACACGACGTAATCGACATCGGCGAGCGTGAGTCGCGCCTCTTCGAGACAATACGCAATGGCATTGGCGGGAAACGCCGCGTCGTGTTTCTTGCGAGTGAAGCGCTCTTCCTGTGCAGCGGCGACAATTTCGCCAGCGCGCACCAAAGCGGCCGCACTATCGTGGTAATACGCTGAAAGACCGAGAATGACTGTATTCGATGGACTGGAAGGGCTCAAAGGACGACACCACCGCGAAAAAGGCGCTAGTTTACCCGGTAGCCACTGAGCTGCAAGTCGAGCGTCCTGCGTCGACAATCAGCAACGCTCGATAGGTATCTATCATTCAGTGGTTATCGATGGGCCCAAAAAGGCGTAACGTAAGGAACCTCTTGGCATTCGAGGCATCGATACTTATCGATAAGAATCGCGCAGCGGACTTTGCGCTGTCTAATCCTTAATAACGAGCGGTCTATTCCTTAATAGCGAGTAGTACGAGCAGGAGATCAATCATGAACACGGACAATCCCAATACCCCTTCAACGACATCCACTACCGATACACCAGCAGGCACTAACGGCGCCAAGCACCATGTGCACTCGGGTACCGATGCGGCCGCGCGTATGGCGCACGATTTTATCGATCGGGTCGCCGGTGTCGCGCAGCATTCTGAGGAGCGCATTCGTCAGGCCAGTGAGCACGCCGAAGAATCGCTGAAGCAATCGCTCGATACCGCGCGCAATAAAACCGCCATGGCGAAAACCACGGTGGGCGATTTTGTGCAGCAGCATCCATTCGCGGCGCTCGGCATCGCGTTCGGGGTCGGCGTACTGCTGTCATATGTAACCAAGGGCAGCCGGGCGGATCGCGATGACAGCACCGTCTGAACCAACGGTCGCTGCCACCACCGAGCCCACGCCAGGCGCTATCGACGCCTTGCAGCAATGGCTGCACTCGCTGCGTCTGGTACTAAAACGCGTCGCTCTAGTGGCAGTGACCGAAGCGCGACTGGCCACAGTCAATCTCGCGCTTATTCTGATTCTTGCCGTCGCCAGCGGGTTATTGCTGGCAAGCGCGTGGATCGCATTATTCAGCGCGGTCGTCGTCTGGTTGCATGCACTCGGGCTCGACTGGCCGTTCGCGCTGCTGCTAATCGCCGCTGTCAATCTGGCGGTGGCTTGCGGCGGTGCGTACGCCATCTATCGGCTCAGCAATAACCTACTGATGAAAACACTGCGCACATTCATGCTCGCTACGGAGAATCCACTCGATGACGATGCCGTTCAATCTGCTGCACGCTCGGCGCCGCCTGCACCTTAGCCTCGAACAGCAGCAATTGCTGTTGGCGGACGAGGTTCAGCGCGCCCATTTGAATGCCGCACAATTGCGCCGCAGCATAGTGCACAGCGCGACTTCGCCACTGAGTCTGGGGCTGGCGGCGGTGGTGGGATTTCTCGGCACGCGCAAACTGCTGTCACCGCCGGCGCCACGACCCGTCGTCGCTGAGGAATCACAGCCGCAGCCAGCGCGGCGCTCGACGTTGATGCCGCTGTTGATCAATCTGTTGACGCCCACGGTGATCGGCTGGATTAGCGAGCGATTGCTGCCGTTGATACATAGAGAAGAAGTACCGCCGCCAGCGGCTGCGCCGGAAGAAGATCGCGCGCCTGAGTAAGAACGTTAGCGTCGAATCCGTTACTGATACGCGTGTTGCCGCACCCAGTTAGTCGCAATCCATTTCTCGCCGGCGCGCACCGGCGCACCGCCGTGCAAGGTCATTCGATCGAGCAAGCCGCGGCTATCGCAATAAGAAAAATACACCGCACCGCCTTTACGCGGCGCCACCGAAAATCCGATATCCGGAAAAATCGTTTCACCGCCGACATCGACATCATTTAGATACATCACCAACGATGCTGTGCGCTGTCCGCCTTTCTGCAAATGCACTGCGCTGCCGGGATTTTCCGGCGAGAAGAAATCGTAGTGCGGCTGATACTCGGCGCCGACGCCGTAGCGCAGAATCTGCAATCCTTCGCCGTTATCGACCGGCACCCCCATCAATTGCGCCAGCCGTTTTTCCAGCCGCGCAACGAATGCATTTTCACCGCGCAGAAAATAAGTGCCTTCGCTGCTACGCGTATCGATGATTTCTTCGCTGCCGGTTTGGTTGTCGACAATGGTCGAGCGCTTCAATTTGGGTTTGGATAATGCGATGAGCTGGTCGCATTCCTCAGCACGGAGTACATTTTCGAATACCACGACATCGGGTTCGGCGATACGACCGAGCACGCGCACAGTATGACCGTCGATATCGATGCGATTAGCGGCAGCAATTCGACTCGGTTCATAGCGATAACCGACATAGTGCTGCTCGAAACCAGCGGGAACGGGAAACCGATATGGCTGCGCTGGATGCGCTATATCGAGCCCGGCCAAATCCGGCGCGCGCTGCGCAACTGCCGTGGTGGCGAACAATAAATCGAAATTGTTTTTGACCATTTCTTCGATTAACGCCGGCAGCGGCACACCGCGCGCGATGTTATCGACAATCCACTGTTCCCATTCCGCGCTGAGCTGGTTGATGGTACCCATCGCTAAAACCTATAGATTGGCTTTGATCCACGCGATCACATCGTCGTGGTGCGTCTTCGTATTCACTTTGCTAATGATGTGTTTCAGCTTGCCATCCTTGCCGATAATAAATGTGGTGCGCAGTAAACCCATGAACTCGCGGCCCATGAATTTCTTCAGGCCCCAGCAGCCATATTTATCCGCGATCGCGTGATCTTCATCGGATAGCAAGGTGAAATTGAGCTTTTCCTTATCGATGAATTTTTGCAGACGCGGCACCGCGTCCGGGCTCACGCCCAGCGCCACGGTATCGAGCTTTTCCAATTCTTTATGGGCATCGCGCAAACCGCAGGCCTGCACCGTGCAGCCTGGCGTCATCGCTTTTGGGTAGAAATACAACACGACATTTTTGTTGTCTCCCTCTTTTTTTCCAACGAAATCTTTCAGACTGACTTTGTTGCCGTTCTGATCGGGCAGTGAAAATGCTGGGGCCAAATTACCGATTTTTGGCAAGGTCATGGTCAATCTCCATTTTCAATAGGCGTGGACGCTGATGCATCATCGCTGTCGGTTTCGTCATCGACACGATCAGGCGCATCCGGCAAAAAATCCAAGGTATCGTCGCTGTTAGCCAGCAACTCCGGCGGCAAACCGCGTTTAGTTTTCGCGCCGAGCTTGGCGATGTCGGCGACCCGTTTCACCATATTGCCTTTGCCGCGCGAAAAGCGATCGAGCGTTAATTCATACGCGCCGCGCGATTTCTCAAGATGGCGCCCCACGTCCTGCAACGCCTCCAGCACTCGCGCAAATTGATCGTGCAAATTGCCGGCCTGACGCGCGATCACTTCCGCATTCGCATTTTGTCGCTCATAACGCCAGATCGTTTGTACCGTGCGCAGTGTTGCCAATAACGTAGTGGGGCTGACCACGATAATGTTCTTTTCATACGCGGCGCGAAATAGCGCGGGATCGTGTTCAAACGCGGCGAGAAAGGCCGCTTCGATCGGAATAAAAATCAGCACAAAATCGAGACTGCGCACGCCGGGCAAATTTTCGTATTGCTTCAAACTTAAACCATCGATGTGCGCGCGCACCGACGCGATGTGCTGCTTCAACGCCGTTTCGCGCTCAATCTCGGTGTCGGCATTGCAATAACGCTCGTAATGGATCAGCGACACTTTCGCATCGATGACGATATCTTTCGCATCGGGCAGATGCACGACGACATCGGGCTGGAAGCGCCGACCTTCGGTATTCGCCAACGCCACCTGGGTTTCATATTCGTGGCCTTTGCGCAAACCCGATTCTTCAAGCACACGCTCCAACACCACCTCGCCCCAATTGCCTTGTGCCTTGTTGTCGCCTTTCAATGCGCGCGTCAGATTCAACGCTTCGATACTCATGCGCTGATTCAACTCTTTCAAATGACTTAATTCGGCGCGCAGCGAAGTACGATCTTTACTTTCTTTGTCATACACATCGTCGACGCGCTTGCGAAATTCGAGTAATTGCTCGCGCAGCGGATTCAGCGTGCCTTCGATATTTTCGCGATTCTGTTTGGTGAAGCGTTCGCTTTTTTCTTCAAAAATGCGTTGCGCCAGAGTCTGGAATTCGTGACTCAACTGCTGTTTCGCCTCGGCGAGTAATTTCAATTTTTCTTCGGCCGCGCGTTCGCTCTGCGCCAACGTACTGCGCAACGCCGCAAGTTCGGTGTTCGCATTTGCTTCGCGTTGCTGAATCTGTTCGGCGCGCTGCGTCATTTGCTCAATACGCAGCTCGCGCTCCGCGATCTGTGCACGCAATAGCGCGATTTCTTCGGCGCGTTGCCGCGCCATCATCCAGAAAAAAAAGCCGGCGACCACAGCGGCGACCGCGACGATTAAAAGCAAAATAGGAAAAGTCATCAATTGTCGTTATCGCTCGTTTAATTTTTACGCAGCCAGCCGCTCCAGCTCGGATCGAGCGCCGAGGAGCGCACTGGGAACTCGCCATTGCGACGATCTTCGAGAAATTCTCGCAATGTTTCGATGACCACCGGAAACGCCAGCTCGGACCACGGTATCTCTTCATCGCGAAACAATGCCACGTCGAGACTTTCGGTGCCCGGCGCGAACACATCGTCGATCAATTCGCCGCGATAGAACATATACAGCTGATCGATATGCGGCAGATCGAACAGCCGGTACAGCGTCGCATTCGCCACTTTGGCGCCGGCTTCTTCCCATGTTTCGCGCTCGGCGCCCTGCAAGGTGGTCTCGCCGTTCTCAAGAAAACCGGCAGGTAACGTCCAAAAACCACGGCGCGGCTCGATCGCGCGCCGGCACAGCAGGATGCGATCGCCGCTATGCAGCAGGCAACCAACAATGACGCGTGGATTCTGGTAATGGATCGCCTCGCACTGGCTGCATACATGGCGATGGCGATCATCGCCTTCTGGAATCTTCAACTCGACCGGCTGGCCGCAATGACTGCAAAAACGCATGGATAAAGTCCGAACAGGGAACCGTTGGCATCATACACGCGGCGTCAACGATTGCAGAAAGTACGCATTTGATAAAAGGCATTCCGTGTGCCATTACTTGTTCGGCACTATCGCCCCATCTACCGGATACATTCATTTTGTCGACACCATTTTTCCGGCGCCTGCTGCGCTCGTTCTCGGCTGGCGTCGTGCTGATCTGCGCCACGCTCGCCCATGCGGCCGATACCATTTCCGTTCCTGTGCTCTGCTATCACCGCTTTGGGCCTACCGTCGCCGATAGCATGACCGTCACCACGCCGGTGTTCGAAGCGCATTTAATGTATCTACACGATCACGGTTACACGGTGATCCCATTGCAAGCGCTGGTCGATTACGAACTCGGCAAGGCGCCTCCGCCGCCACCACGGTCGGTAGTCATCACAGTCGATGACGGTCACCGCTCGGTGTACGAGCAAATGCTGCCGCTGGTGAAGCAGTACAACATTCCGGTCACGCTGTTTATCTATCCATCGGCCATTTCGAATTCGCACGCGCCGTATGCGATGAGCTGGGAGCAGTTGCACGAACTGGTCGACACTGGGCTGTTCTCGATTCAATCGCATACGTACTGGCACCCGAACTTCAAGCAAGAGAAGAAACGACTCACCCCCGCCGAGTACGACAAATTCGTGGTCACCCAGCTGCAACGTTCGAAGGCCGTACTGGAGAAACGCTTCGGCAAGACTATCGATGTACTCGCGTGGCCGTTCGGCATTTACGACGACGCGTTATTGGAAAAAGCGCACGAAGCCGGTTATATCGCGGCATTCAGTATCGATGGCAAACCAGCACGCAGCGGTGAACGCCCATTAGCACTCCCGCGCTTTTTGATGAATAACGCACAGCAAGGTCGGTTGTTCGAGCAAATGGTCGCGGTGCCGCATTTGTCTAACACCACCGTTCAGCGGTGATAAGCACATGTCGATACGCACGTGTGGATAGCCGCATAAATAATTTTCGCAAACGCCTTGCACTTATCCACCCGTCATCTAAATACATCTTCCTGATGTATTTGGATTTCGCGGCTAACGCCGCATGAAACGCGTCGTGCGTTCGTAATTAACCTGGCAAAAAACTACCGGTTAATAATTAGCGAACTACACTTTCGGTAGGTTTAGTCGTCCAACAGGTGATTTGTGAAGTCCTTCAAAAAATATTTGCCCGCAGCGCTTGCTGCAGTGCTGTCCGTGCCCGTACATGCCCTCACTGTTAACGGTACCGTCGTCGATAGCGCGAATAAAACGCCGATCGAAGGAGCTTTCGTTACGCTCGGCAAAACCAGTGTGCAGACCGATAAAAACGGCACATTTCGTATCGATGGCGACGGCGCCGAGGTACGCGCACGTGCGTATGGCCATATGCGTACCGTACAAACGGTAGGCACCAACGCCACTGCACTGAAACTTGAACTGAAGCCATTTACGCCAAAAGGCATTTATCTCTCGGCGTACGGCATCAGCAGTTTGAAACTGCGTAATTCAGCGCTCGATCTTGTCCGCGACACGCAAATCAATACCTTCGTGATCGATATCAAGACCGATACCGCGATGGTCACTTACAAAACCGCCGTGCCGCTCGCGAACGAAATCGGCGCGCAAAAACTGGTGTTAAAAAAAGATTTGCCCGATCTGATCGCCAAGCTGCATGAACAAGGTATTTACACCATTGGCAGGATCGTAACTTTCAAAGATACGCTGCTCGCGCAGGCGCATCCGGAGCTCGCGATAAAAACAGCCAATGGTGAGATATTCCGCGATCGCGAAGGCCTGGCCTGGGTCGATGCCAACCAAACCAAGGTGTGGGATTACAACATCGCGCTGGCCGAAGAAGCCGCGCAAATGGGCTTCGATGAAATTCAGTTCGACTATGTGCGCTTCCCCGACAAGCGCGGACTCGTATTTTCAAAACCGAACAATGAGGAAAACCGCGTGGCCGCGATCAGTGGCCTGCTGGCGACAGCACGCAAAAAACTCGAACCGTACAACGTGTTCTTATCAGCCGATATTTTCGGCTACGTCAGCTGGAATCTCGATGACACCGAAATCGGTCAGCGTATCGTCGATGTCATGCAGCATGTCGATTACGCCTCGCCCATGCTGTATCCGTCGGGCTTCCAGTTCGGTATTCCGGGTTACCGCAATCCCGTAGTGAATTCGCATGAGATCGTTTACCGGACACTCGAGCGCGCGCGCGTGCGAGCCAACGTGCCGGCCGTACGTTTCCGCCCCTGGCTGCAGGCATTTAAGGATTACGCATTCGATCGCCGCCATTTCGGCCCGGAAGAAATCCAGCAGCAAATTAGCGCCGCTGACAGCTTCGGTTCCAATGGCTGGCTGCTGTGGAATCCGCGCAACGTTTACAATGCCGAGCACATCAAGGCGGCCTCCATCAAGAAAGCGACACCCGCGACGAAGATTGCTGAAGTAACCGCCGCTAACGAGCCGGCACTATCGGGTCAGCACAGCGGCGTACAGTAAGCGGTAACCGGTTGCCGCGTTCTATTGCGACAATCAGCGTTCCATTGCGGTAAACGATAGGTAAAAAGCAGTGAAAGGTTTTCGTGTTCTAACACTGCTGTTATTGCATTGCGCGGCGCTGGGGCAAAGCGCCGCGTTGGCATTCGTTCCCGACGCCGGCCCCGCGCCACTGCGACCTGCCGACTTCAAGTCCATCGACACCCTCGCTCAAACCCAAGTCCGCGCCGGCAACATTCCCGGCGCGGTAGTTTTAATCGGCAACAACGAACGCACGCTGTATCGGAATGCGTTCGGCTTTCGCGCAAAACAACCGCAAAAGCTACCGATGGCGGAAAACACGCTGTTCGATCTGGCATCGCTAACTAAAGTCATCGCCACTACCACCGCCGTTATGCAACTGGTCGAGCGCGGCGATCTGCAACTCGATCAGCCCATCGCCCACTACTGGCCCGACTTCGGTGCCAATGGCAAAGACGCCATCACCGTGCGACAGGCGCTCACGCATTACAGTGGGCTGCGCGCCGATCTGCCGAACGGCAACTGGGCCGGCTATCGCACGGCGATGGCAATGATAGCTGCCGAATCGCCGAAGCAGCCGCCCGGCAGCGGGTACGAATACAGCGACATAAATTTCGAAGTGCTGGGCGAACTGGTCGCGCGCGTGTCGGGCCAACCTCTCGATGTTTACTGTCTGCAGCACATCTTTCTGCCGCTCGGCATGCACGACACTGGTTTCAAACCGTCCGCATCGTTGCGTGAGCGCATGGCGCCGACGACGCTATGGCGCAAACAGATCAACTGGGGTCAAGTTAACGATCCGACCGCCGCGCGCATGGGTGGCGTTGCCGGTCACGCCGGACTGTTCTCTACCGCCGACGATCTCGCGATTTTCGCGCGTATGTTGCTGCATGGCGGCAGCTATCGCGGCGTTACGATTCTGCATCCGGATTCGGTGGCACAGATGACCTCACCGCAGGTGCTGCCCGATAAAACCCGGCAGCGCGGTCTCGGCTGGAATCTCGAAGCGCCGCTCACCAATGACGGCAGCGTGGTGGTGCCGAGCGGCTTCTATGGCCACACCGGCTACACCGGCACTTCGCTGTGGATCGATCCGATCACGCACACGTTCGCGATCATCCTCACCAACCGCGTATTTCCAGACGACAAAGGTAATGTCGGACCATTGCGCAGCGGCGTGGCCGATACGCTCGCCAGCGCCATCAGTCGCGCCGCCTCCACCACGCCAATCGCTCGCGATGCCGGGCGCGAGCTCGATCAAGTGATCGACACCATACCCACCACCGTTCGCAGCGGGCTCGATATGCTCGCCGCTGAACAGTTCGCGCCACTGCAAGGCAAGCGCGTCGGCCTGATTACCAATCATTCCGGCCGCGATGCGTTCGGGCGACATGCCGCGCAATTGCTGCAACAAACACCCGGCGTGCAACTGGTCGCGTTGTTCAGTCCTGAGCACGGTCTGTATGGCAACGTCGATGCAAAAGTCGCATCGAGCACCGACCCCAGCACCGGCCTGCCGGTGTATAGCCTGTACGGCAAAACGCTGCGGCCGACGCCCGAGATGCTGCAAGGCGTCGATGCGCTGGTGTTCGATATCCAGGACATCGGCGTGCGTTTCTATACCTACATCACTACGCTGGCCTATGCGATGGAGGCCGCTTCGGCGGCCGGCATCGATTTCTACGTGCTCGATCGACCGGTGCCGATCGGCGGCGACCGTGTGCAGGGGCCGGTGCTCGATCGGGATATCCGCTCGTTCACCGCGTATTTCCCGTTGCCGATCCGCTACGGCATGACACCGGGCGAATTGGCGCTGCTGTTCAACAACGAAAACCACATCGGCGCGAAATTGCATGTCATCAAGATGGACGGCTACCAACGCGCGCGCTGGTACGACGAAACCGGCCTGAACTGGGTCAATCCTTCGCCCAACTTGCGCTCGCTGACGCAAACCGTGCTGTATCCGGGCGTGGCGTTGGTCGAAGGCGCCAATATCAGCGTCGGTCGCGGTACCGCGTCGCCATTCGAGGTATTCGGCGCACCGTGGATCAACAGCAAAAAGCTCGCGGCGTATTTGAGCAAACGTAAAATTGCGGGGGTCGAGTTCCTGGCGACGACGTTCTCGCCGCTCGATAACCCCTACCATCAGCAGCGCTGCGGTGGTGTACGCATCGTGCTGAAAGACCGCAACAAACTCGATGCGCCAGCGCTCGGCATTGAAATTACTAGCGCGCTGTATCGTTTATACCCGGATAAATTTCGCCTCGGCGATACGCTCGGCATGATCGGCGCGCGCTCGGTGCTGACGGCAATTAAAGACGGCGAAGATCCGCGCACGATCGTCGCCGACTGGCAGGACCCACTGGATAACTTCATGCGGGTGCGCGCGAAATATCTGTTGTATTAAATCGAGCGTTCGCTTCATTCAACGAAAGCTCGATCCAATAAAAAAGCCGGCATCTGCCGGCTTTTTATTTCTAACAGTTTTGCTTAGCTTCTAACGGTTTGACTTAGCTTTCAGCTCGAGCACTTAGCGACTCAGTACGCATGTGCAACGCGGCTGTTGCCGTTGACCATCATGATGCGAACGCGATCGTTGACGCGGAACACTTCGCCTTCGCTGACGGCCTGCACATACGCGCGCGTCGGACCGTTGTCTTCCTTCACGGTAATTTCGACCGCCTGCGTGCGCGTCATGCCCTCTTCGGTCGCTGCGCCGAGCAAACCACCGGCGACCGCACCGATTACCGCCGCCACCAAACTGCCCTTGCCGCCGCCTACGCTGCTGCCGGCGACACCGCCGACCACTGCGCCAGCACCCGCACCAACCGGTGATTTAGTACCTTCCAGTTGCACCGGGCGCAATGCCTCGATGGTTCCCATGCGCACCACTTGCGGCGTGCGCGCGTCGTCGCGCGAATACACATCACCCTTAAGGCTCTGCGCACAACCGCCGAGCGTTAATGCCGTACTGGTGATCAGTGCGGCGACCAGCAAATTTTTAATCATGAATTTATCCTCAACGTGAGCAATAGGCGGCGCCATTTAACACCCGGCACGACGCCATAACAACCGGCACCCGGCAAATCGGGCTAGAGCACAGCGTTGGACTGAGCTTATAAATTAAAAGTTTCGCGAAATCTGCGCGGCTCTTACCGGGCATGCGGCAAGAGTATCCAAGCGCGGCGAGACATTGCTACAGTGCCGATCGAGCTGGCCGATAAATTACGAGGTTAAAAATGAGTTGGACGATCGAAGATAGCCGTGAGCTCTACAACATCGCGCATTGGAGCGAAGGCTATTTCGACATCGATGACGCCGGTTCGATCGTCGCGAAACCCGATCCAGACCGTCCGCATTGCAGCATCAACGTCGGCAAGCTCGTCGCCGAAATGGAAGCGCGTGGCATGCCGGCGCCACTGCTGGTCCGCTTCAACGATATTCTGCACGATCGCGTCGATCGGCTGTGCGGCGCATTCGCTGCCGCCAATGCGCGGCTTGCCTATCGCGGCCAATACCTGGCCGTGTATCCGATTAAAGTGAATCAACAGCGCGACGTCGTCGAACAATTGTTGAAATGGGGTGGCGCTGATCGCTTCGGTCTCGAAGCCGGCTCGAAACCGGAATTGATGGCCGTACTCGCCATTTCGAAACCCGGCGCGGTCATCGTCTGCAATGGTTACAAGGATCGCGAGTATATTCGCGCGGCGTTGATCGCCGAGCAGGTTGGCCATCGCGTCTTCATCGTCATCGAAAAACCTTCCGAATTAAATTTAGTACTGACCGAAGCACGCAAAATGGGTGTGCAGCCACGGCTCGGTGTGCGTGTGCGACTGGCATCGGTCGGGATGGGCAAGTGGCAAAACTCCGGCGGCGAAAAATCCAAATTCGGTTTATCGGCCAGCCAAACGCTCGCAGCGATTCAGACGCTGCGGGATTCGGATCAGCTCGCTTCGTTGCAGTTGGTGCACTATCACCTCGGCTCGCAACTGGCGAATATTCGCGATATTCAGCGCGCGCTGCGCGAATGCGCGCGTTATTACGCCGAGTTGCACGATCTCGGTGTGCCGATCGAATGGGTCGATGTCGGCGGCGGGCTCGGTGTCGATTACGAAGGCACCAATTCGCGCTCGTATTGCTCAGCGAATTATTCGATGCAGGAATACGCGAATAAAGTCGTCACCGCGCTCAGCGACATCTGCACCGAACGCGAGTTGCCGCATCCGAATATTATTTCCGAATCGGGGCGCGCATTGACCGCACATCACGCGGTATTAATCACCAATGTGATTGAAAGCGAAGCATCGCAAGGTTCTACCACGCCGGCGGAACCCGACGTCAACGATCCGGTTATTCTGCAGGATATGTGGCACGGCTACGGTCACATCTCGAAGCGCAATGCGCTCGAAACGTATCACGATGCGGTGCACTATCTGAGCGAAGCAAAAAGCATGTATGTGCTCGGGCAGCTCAACCTCGAGCAATGGGCGCGTCTCGAAGAAATTTATTTCGCGACCTGTTTCAAAGTGCGCGATATCCTCGGCAACAATCCTGGTGTGCACAATGAAATTCTCGACGAATTGAACGAACTGCTCGCCGACAAACTGTTCTGTAATTTTTCACTGTTTCAATCGTTACCGGATGCGTGGGCGATCGATCAGGTGTTTCCGGTACTGCCGCTCGATCATCTCGATCAGAAGCCAGAGCGCCGCGGCATTTTGCAGGATATTACCTGCGACTCCGATGGCAAGATCGATAAATATGTCGATGGCGAAGGCATCGAGCCGACGTTGCCGCTGCCGCGCTACAGCGGCGATGGCCAATTGCTGATCGGTATTTTTATGGTGGGCGCCTATCAGGAAATTCTCGGCGACATGCACAATTTATTCGGCGATACGCATTCAGTGCACGTCGAATTGCTCGCCGATGGTTCGTATCAATTCGTAAATCCGCTCGATGGCGATACCGTATCGGACATGTTGCGTTATGTCGATTTCGATCCGAAAGATATTCTCAACGCGTATCGCAATAAACTCGCGGCCAGCCCCATCGCCAAAGAAACGCAGAAACAATACCTCGAAGAATTAACGCTCGGCTTATCCGGCTACTCGTATCTGGAGGAATGACTATTAACCTCAAACGCATCCTGCGCTCAGCATTAAATTAATGAAAGATTACATAGTTAATAAAGCTGTTACACTGCAGCCCAGTTCGCACTTGGAATAAACGTCCCGAAAACAAAAAGCGAACATCAAAAATCACACCTCGCCGTAAAGACTTCTGCCCGCTAATTTATTTAATAAAAGGCATAACAGGAGAAGCTTTATGAAAACCATCGCATGGAAACACAGCACCGCACTGCTAATTTGCGCAGCCCTGCCGAGCGCAACATTCGGCTCCGGCTTCGCAATCAACGAACAAAGCGCACGCAGCATCGGCCAGGCCTTTTCCGGCCGCATATCGGACGCCGATAGCGCCGCAACCATTGCAACCAATCCGGCAGGGCTGTCACGTCTGACGCAAGCAGAAATATCCGGCGGCGCAGCATACATCGATGCCAAATCCGATATTCGCAACGCCAGCGCCTCATACACACTGCCAGCACCCTTCGGCACGCAGACAGTCTCCGGCACGAATCAAGGTGACATGATTCCCGGCATTACGATCCCCTTTATTTATTACGCACAACCGATCAATGAACGCTGGAGCACGGGCTTCGGTGTTTACGCTCCATTCGGATTGAAGACCGATTACGAAAGCACGTTTCAGGGGCGCTATCTCGGCACTAAAAGCGAATTGCAAATCATCACCGCGCAACCGACCGTGAGTCTGAAAATTACGCCGCAGTTATCGTTCGGCGTGGGAATTACCTACAACAAAATAGACGGCAAACTCGAACGCAATTCGATCGGATTAATACCGCCCGCCACTTTACTCACCAATGTCGATGCACGCGTTAAAGGCGACGACGAAGCCTGGGGATATAACGTCGGCTTTCTCTATGAAATCAATCAGGACACGCGCTGGGGCGTCGCGTATTACTCGAAAGTCGATTACACGCTGGAGGGACACAGCGATATTCGCAACCTGGGTCCTACGCCGCTGCGCTTCAATGCCTCGCTTGATGTCAACACGCCCGATCGCATCGCCATTGGCCTCACCCATCAGCTGACACCACAAATGGCGTTGCACGCGGACGCGACGCGCACCAACTGGCGTTCACTCGACAAGCTGGTGATTGAAAATGAAACCACAAACCCGGCACTCGCCAGCGACAGCGAAAACCTCGATTGGAACGACAGCTGGCTGTATTCGCTCGGGCTTTCGTATGCGATCAATCAAGAGTGGACCGTGCGCGGGGGTGTTGCGTATGACCAGACACCGATACCGGATTCGACCCGCAGCGTGCGGGTACCGAGTGGCAGTCGTACCGAGTTTGCTGTGGGAACGACATGGACACCGATGAGTAGTCTCAGCATCGATCTCGCTTATTTATATTTTCACGAGCGCGATACCAATATCGACACGACGCAAGTGCACGCCGGTGTTCCGTATCACTACAGCGCGCAATACAAAAATTCGGCGAATGTTTTCGGCTTGCAGTTGACGTGGAAACTGTGAAATTGATTTAGAAAATTAGATGCGAAAGCAGGCGCAGCAATGCTGCCCTGCCTTTCAATTATTTGGACAAATACCCCATCGCCCGCTCCAAACCCTGCAAGGTTAGCGGATACATATGGTTTTCGAGTAATCGTTGCATGTAACCGATGCTCGATGTCCAGCGCCAATCATCTTCGGGCGTTGGATTTAGCCAGATCACTTTTTCATACGTGGACAAGACGCGGCGCAGCCATGCTTCGCCGGCTTCTTCGTTCCAATGTTCGACGCTGCCGCCGGGCATGGTGATTTCATACGGCGACATCGATGCATCGCCGATGAATACCACTTTGTAATCGCTGCTGTATTTATGCAGGATATCAAGCGTATTGGTACGTTCGTTCTGGCGTCGACTGTTGTTCTGCCACACCGATTCATAAATGCAGTTATGAAAATAAAAATATTCCATATGTTTGAATTCGGTACGCGCGGCGGAAAATAATTCCTCGCACATCCGTATGTACGGATCCATCGAGCCGCCGACGTCGAAAAACAACAGCACCTTCACCGCGTTGTGCCGTTCGGGCACCATCTTCAAATCGAGGAAACCTGCGTTCCTTGCGGTGGATCTGACGGTATCGTCGAGATCGAGTTGATCAGCTGCGCCGGTGCGCGCGAATTTGCGTAAGCGCCGCAACGCCACTTTGATATTGCGCGTGCCGAGCTCGACGCTGTCGTCGAGATTTTGGAAATCGCGCCGCTCCCACACCTTCACCGCTTTCTTATTGCGCGATTCGCCGCCAATGCGAATACCTTCCGGGTTGTAACCGCTATGGCCAAACGGCGAGGTACCGCCGGTACCGATCCATTTATTGCCGCCCGAATGCTTCTCTTTCTGTTCTTCCAAACGCTTTTTGAATTCCTCGATCAGCTTTTCCAAACCGCCGAGCGATTGGATTTTTTGTTTCTCTTCTTCACTGAGTTGTTTCAGAAATTCGCTGCGCAGCCAGTCTTCGGGAATCAACGCTTCGATCACATCGTCAACCGATTGCAGATCCTTGAAGTACAGACCGAACGCACGGTCGAAGCGATCGTAGTATTTTTCGTCCTTAACGAGACAGGCGCGGCTTAAAAAATAAAACTCATCAATATCGCCAAACGCCAGATTTTGTTGCAGCGCTTCGAGCAGCGTCAGCAATTCCTTGATCGACACCGGAATGCCGGCGTCTTTCAAGGCAAAGAAAAAATTAATCAACATTGTGTATACAACTCACCGATCTCAACGACGCGTCTCGCGGCGATGCATAAATGCGAGCCGTTCGAGCAAATGTACATCCTGCTCATTTTTCAACAGCGCGCCATACAGCGGTGGAATGGCTTTGCCGCCATCGCGATTTTTTAGCACTTCTTCCGGAATGTCGTCGGCCATCAGCAACTTCAGCCAATCGATTAATTCTGAAGTCGATGGTTTTTTCTTCAGACCTGGAATGTCGCGTACTTCGAAAAATACTTCCAGCGCCTGCTGCACCAACGATTGTTTGATGCCGGGATAATGTACTTCGACGATGCTGCGCATCGTGTCGCGATCGGGAAAGCTGATGAAGTGGAAAAAGCAGCGGCGCAAAAATGCGTCGGGCAATTCTTTTTCATTGTTGCTGGTGATGATGATAATCGGGCGCTGGCGCGCGCGTACCGTTTGCCCAGTTTCGTAAACAAAAAATTCCATGCGATCGAGTTCGAGCAGTAAATCGTTCGGGAATTCAATGTCGGCTTTATCGATCTCATCGATCAACAATACGCTTTGTTGCTCGCTATCAAATGCGTCCCATAATTTGCCGCGTTTAATGTAATTGCCGATCTCGTTGACCTTTTCATTGCCGAGCTGCGAATCGCGCAGCCGCGATACGGCGTCATATTCGTACAACCCCTGCTGCGCTTTGGTGGTCGATTTGATGTGCCAGGTCAGCAGCGGCTTGTTCAATGCGCTGGCGACTTCTTCAGCGAGCAGCGTTTTGCCGGTGCCAGGCTCGCCCTTGATCAGCAGCGGCCGTTGTAGGGTGACGGCGGCGTTTACCGCGGTGCGCAAATCGTCGGTGGCGACGTAGCGATCGGTACCTTCAAACTTCATGAGTGCGTTACCATGTCGGAGTTTACGGAGGGTAGGCAAGCGAGACTAACGATTGTCTGCCAGTGAATCAAGCTGAGCCCCAAGTCCTGCGCTGCGCGCAATAACGGAAACCCGTGGGCGAAAACCAGTGAGGGAAATCGCAATGAACAAACTCTACGCCGACAATAGCCTGACCATCGGCAATACCCCGCTCGTCAAACTCAATCGCATTACGTCACATAAAATTTACGCGAAACTCGAAAGCCGCAATCCCGCTGCATCAGTGAAATGTCGGATCGGCGCGAACATGATTTGGGATGCGGAACAGAGCGGCCGGCTCAAGCCCGGCATGGAATTGGTGGAGCCGACTAGCGGCAACACCGGCATTGCACTCGCCTTCGTCGCCGCGTCGCGTGGTTATCCGGTGACATTGACGATGCCGAATACGATGAGCATCGAACGCCGCAAAGTATTGCTCGCGCTCGGCGCGAAACTCGTGCTGACCGATGGTGCAAAAGGAATGAAGGCCGCGATGCAAAAAGCCGAAGAAATTGTCGCCAGCGATCCCAATCGCTATCTGATGTTGCAGCAGTTCGAAAACCCCGCCAATCCCGCGATTCATGAAAAAACCACTGGCCCGGAAATATGGGACGCGACCAATGGTGAAATCGATGTGCTGGTCAGCGGTGTCGGCACCGGCGGCACCATTACCGGCATCACGCGCTATATCAAAAACACTTGTGGCAAACCGATCACCGCGGTGGCGGTGGAGCCCGAATCGTCGTACATGATTCGCGCCGCGCTCGAAGGCAAGGAGCCGACGCATGCGCCACATAAAATTCAGGGCATCGGTGCGGGCTTCATTCCCAAAACGCTCGACCTCAGCGTGATCGATCAAGTCGAAGCGATCAACAATGACGACGCCATCGCATGGGCGCACCGTTTAATGCGCGAAGAAGGAATGCTGGCCGGCATTTCATGCGGCGCGGCCATGGCTGCCGCACAACGGGTGGCGGAGCAGCCGCAACATCGCGGTAAAACGATCGTGGTGATATTGCCCGATTCAGGCGAGCGCTATTTAAGTTCGATATTGTTTGAAGGGATGTTCAACGAAAATATGTAGTGATTTAGCTCTCACCCCAGCTTCTCTGGGGGAGAGGGAGAGAGAACAAAAAAGGCGAATCTTTCGGTTCGCCTTTTTATTTATACGCGTGAAATTTTATTTTTTCTTGTCGTCGATATCGATCGCATCGTCCGGCAAATCGAGCGCGCGTCGTTTGGCTTTACCGCCCTCTTTTGCTTTCGCATCGCCGGCATCGTCTTTCGATTTTTTGGCGTCTTTGCCTTTCGCGGGACCTTCCTCGGCGTCCTCATCGTCATCGGGCGTCTCCAGCACCTCCGATTTATTGCCGCCCATAATCATTCGATATGCGAGGAAGCCCAATCCGATAATCAGTAAATTGCCAAACGCGAGGCCGCCGTATAAGGCCCACTTTTTCCAATCCTTTTTTTCTTCCACTGCGGGCGCGGGCTCGGCAGGTTTTTCGTCGGCCGGTTTGGACTCCGCTTTCGGCTCGTCATGTTTCTCGACCACCGGCTGCGGCGCTTCAGCCTTGGTCACGACTTGTGTACCGCTTTGATCGACTGCAACCACCGCCGAGCGATACGTGAATTTTTCGCCTTTCTTATATTGGCCAGCGACATCGAAAGAAACTTCAAAGCGTCCGTTTTGAGTGGCTGTATCGAGTGCCAGCGGCCATTCGCGCTCGGCTGCCATCGTCACCGCCTGATCGGTCGATTTGCCATCCGGCGCTTTAATATGTGCAGTGACCGTCGTCGTCGCTGCATCGATTTCCGGATTTTGCGCAAACAGCGTTACATGATGAGCGGGGGGAATGCTATCGGTCGCACTGACGCGAACGTCGAAATTGTCGCGCACCGCTAGCGTTTGTTTTTGGCTGCGTTCGAACGTTTTGGCCACTGCATTGATCGCGATATCGTAGGTGCCGATTTCATTGAGCATCGCCAATGGCGCGCGAAAATAACCATCCGCCGGTGTTGGATTCGGCGTCGATAAATCGATCTGCCATTGCTGACCATCTTCGCGACGCTGCACGGTCGCGCCGACTTTTACCAATTGCAAAAATTCGGTTTGTTTTACCACTTCGCCCTGCTGCGTTAATGCAGCAACAAGGTTTTGCGCTGGATCGCCTTTGAACAAACTTTCCGCAAACCGCGAGGCGGATAAACTGAGATTCGAAACAATCGTGACGCGGCTACCCTTCTCAAGATCGGCAACGATATTCCATTCGCCCTCGAATGGTTTTTTCACTGTGATCAGATCGTAGCCCTGCCCTTGAAACCATTTGAAGTCATCGCCATGGCTGGCAAAGCTATGGTGTTTGTTATCGGGAGAAATCAGCTCGACCGGTTTGTTGTTTTTATGAAACACCAACGTGGTCAATTCATCGATCGATGAATCGACCAAAAAACGATTGCCCTGCAATGGCACTTGCTCGGCCGGTGCTGCGGCATCGAATGCCTGCAGAAATATTTTATGCAGCTGCTCTGCGGTTTCTGCCACCGCGAACAAACCGCCGGTATCGACCGCGAGGCGCTCCATCAATTCGCGATCGGCCGATTTCGACAGTGCGATGGCATACACGGTGACATGCGCCTGCCGCAGACGCGGCAGAATTTCATTGAGCACGCGCTGGCGGGCAGCGGTATTTTCATCCGGCGATTTTGAAATATCGACCATGCCATCGGTCAGCAAAATAACGCTGGTGCGGTAACCATTTTCCGGATTAGCGGCAGTCGCCTGATCGAGCGCTGCGGGAATATTGGTATATAGCGAGCTGGAGGTAATTTTCGCTGACTTGCTCAATGCGAGCGCGCGCCATGCATCGCTGATCGCCTGTGCCGGCACCATCACATCCACACTTTCGCCAAAGGTCCAGACCCCGGCTTTAGCATTTTTCGGAAATAATGGAATAAGCATTTCGAACGCGGATTTACGCAAATTATGCGGATCGTTCTGCTTCATGCTGCCGGAAATATCGATCACCACCCGCACATCGGGCCGCGTGGCTACTACCGGTTCACCTATCGCCGTTTGCCCGAACGCTGCGCACAGCAGATAGGCGATTGCGATCAACCGCCTCGATATTATTTTCATGGTTGGCGCCTAATTTCTTTTGTCGACAACTATTTATAGCAGCTTATTAAAAAAGGACAAAACGTTGACGCCACCGAAAATCAACCACATTCACTGTGCTCGCCGACGCCAGCGGCGCCAAATGCCGGCGAGAATTACCAGAATAATGGCGGCGATGGCCGCCAGCATCAGCCGTACAAACACTCCAGCCAATATTTCCGGCGTACCGGTGACCGGACTGAGCACGACAAAAATCATCGCGGGCGCGAGCAGGGTGCGACCCGGTACCGGCGCGGGCACCAACAAAAACACCGCAATTAACGCGAATAACAGCAAGCGAATATCTTGCTGCCAACGTCGCGTCAGCCGCATAAACGCCAGGCATACGATGCCAGCCGCCATGAGATAAATTCCCCACGCCAGCAGGTGCTGCCAGGCACTCGCGTAATCTTCAATATCCAGCATGCGCGAATAGTCTCTAGGATTTTTGGATCAGTGTTGCGTCGGGTAGCGATTGGTCGGGCAGCGATTCGCCAGACTCAGCTGTTCGTCATCTTGCGGTGGCATTTGCAAGTAGAAACCATTCTGTGCAATTCCATCGAGCACATTATTGACGTCGGCTCGTGCCAACTTGCGCTCTGGATGCAACAACAGCGTCATCGCCAATTCGGGACCACCGAACTGCTGTAGCAATGTCTCCGGCACGCGTGCGAGATCTTCCTTCTTATCGACGTACAGATACATACCTTCGACACGAGCGCTGCGATAAATAGAACAAATTCGTTTCATGTGACGTTCTAGCCTTTACACAATTTGGCGGTACAAGTAATTATCAGTTCAGGCAATTTGCCGGTGCAGGGCCAACAGCGATTCGCCGATTATCGGCAGACGCCAGCCGCGCAATGTTTCGGATAACTCGCCGGTGCGCAGCAGCAATTCGCAATCGCGTTTGCGCGCGAGCAATTCGGCCGGGATATCCAGTTCGCGCGCGCGCGCTTCAACCAGTTGACGCAGTTGTTTCAAGCGATCGCCCAATTCGCGCCGCAACGGCGGCGCTAACGGTGCGGGACAATCGCTCGCCGGTATTTGTTGGGCCAGCTCGATAATGCCGAGAATATTGGCGCCATCGATACGCTGCTGTTGCGGATGTAATTCCGGCACTGCCGCCAACTCGACCGGTGAGCTCGGTAGCAACCGCGCGATATCCAAACACTGTGCATCCTTGAGCACGCGTCCGCGCGGCACATTGCGACGGCGCGCTTCGCCCTCGCGCCATCTGCACAACTCGCGCAGCGCGGCGATCTGCGTGCCACGCAAACGCCAGCCCGCGCTGAGTTTCAGATAATAATTTTCCGGTGCAATCGCATCGCGACTCGCTGCGAGCGTGGCCGCGCCTTCCTGCAGCCACCAATCGAAACGGTTCTTCGCGTGCAGACGCTCGGCGATGATATCGAACACCGCCGGCAAATACGCAACGTCGAGTGCAGCATAATGACATTGCTCGCCACTGAGCGGCCGGCGCAACCAATCGGAGCGGGTCTGCTCTTTTTCGACATCGATATTCAAACAGGCTTTTACTAATGCTTGATAACTCAAACTGAAACCGAAACCCGCCAGCGCTGCGCCGATTTGCGAATCGAGCATCGGTTGTGGCAAGGCATTGCACAGGCGCGAAAATACTTCGAGATCTTCACTGCATGCGTGCAGCAATTTATACGCGAAATTATTCAGCAATGACTGCAGCGGCGCCCAATCGTCGATCGTCAACGGATCGATCAAATACTGGCGCTTGCCATCGCCGAGCTGAATTAATCCGGCAATCGGATAGAACGTGGTTTCGCGCTGAAATTCGGTATCGAGCGCCAGCAACGGCGCATCGCTGCATTGCTCGGCGATTTCCGCGAGCTGCGCGTTGGTGTCGATATAAATAAAATCGGCGTTGCTCATTCGACGGCGCGCCGGCCACTCAATGCGTGCGCCAGCGTACCGCTGTCGACGTATTCGAGTTCGCCGCCGAGCGGCACACCATGCGCGATACGCGATACCAACACGCCGCGCGCTTTCACTTGCTCGGTGATGTAGTACGCGGTCGCTTCGCCTTCGACGGTGGGATTGGTGGCCATAATCACTTCGCTGATCGGCTGCGGCTGCTGCGAATCGACGCGCGCAAGTAAACGGTCGATGCCAATTTCCTCGGGGCCGATCCCATCGATCGGCGATAGATGTCCCATCAATACGAAATACACGCCGCGATAACTGCCAGCCTGCTCCAACGCCAACACATCACCCGGCGATTCGACCACGCACAACATCTGCTGATCGCGCCGCATATCGCTGCAAATACCGCAGACCTCCAATTCGGATAACGTATTGCAGCGCTGACAATGGCCGACCTGCGTCAATGCAATCTGCAAAATTTCCGCGAGCTGCATGCCGCCTTCGCGGTTGCGTTCGAGTAAATGAAACGCCATGCGTTGCGCCGATTTAGGACCAACGCCGGGCAGACAACGCAACGCCTGCACGAGTTGATCGATCAAGGGACTGAATTTCATCGAGTATGAATTGCCTCAGAACGGCATCTTGAAGCCACCGGGAATATTCATTCCCTGCGTGAGTCCAGACATTAAATCGCGATTATTTTCTTCGACGCGGCGCACCGCATCGTTGACTGCAGCGGCGAGTAAATCTTCGAGCACCTCCTTGTCTTCAGTCATCAGCGAGGCATCGATGTTGATACGACGCACGTCGTGACGGCCCGTCATCACCACTTTCACCAGGCCCGCACCGGATTCGCCGGTGACTTCGGTATTCGCTAATTTTTCCTGCGCTTTTTGCATTTGCTCCTGCAGCTGCTGCGCCTGTTTCATCAAATCGCCGATATTCGGTTTCATCGCTGGTACCTCTTACTCATAAACGACAGTTCGCGCCCCTCTCCCATTTGGGGAGAGGGGCGAGGGAGAGGGCTTGTTTAGTACGTAATTCTGCCCTCTCCCTAACCCTCTCCCCAAATGGGAGAGGGAACTTAAACAATTCCCCTTATTGATCGTCGAGCGGCTCGATCGAGTTTTCATCGAGCGCCGCACCAAATGTTTGTTGCAATAACTGCACGTTGGGATCGTCGATGACCAATTGCCGCGCGTGCGCCAAACGTTCCAAGCGCAGACGTTCACGATGCGCTGCCGGCGTTTCAAGCGACGGCACGCCGACGGTGATTTCGATACGGATCGGCTGCGCAAAAACGCGGCTGAGTTGTTCCGTTAGACGCTGCGTATGCGTCGCATCGAAAAACGACGCGTGCTGTTGATCGAGCGTGAACAACAGGTGTTCAGCCGCACGCGATTGCAGGCAACAATTCGCTGCGATATTGCCGAGTACACCGCCGATACCGAATTGCGCAAAACGCGTGATCCACATCGTGTTATCGAATTGCTCAAGAAGCAGCGGCACAGCCGTTTCTACTTTCACAGGGCTCGGTTGAGCGGGCGCAGCTACCGCGACAACGGTGGGTTGCGGTACGGGTGTTTCCACCGCGCGCAGTATCGGCTTGGGTGAACTCACCGGCAGTTGAGCTACAGCCGCAGTAGTGCGCTGAGGTCGCGCGGCGACCGGCGCCGCGATGGGCGCCTCAGGCTTTTTTGCGGGCGCGGCCTCGGTGCGCGAATTATCCGTACCGCCGAGCGTTTGTCGTGGCGGCTGCGGAATCCCCTGCGGCTTGAATGCCAGCATACGCAGCAACGTCATTTCGAGTCCGCTGCGCGGATCGGCCGCTAACGGCAGATCGCGACGGCCATTCATCGCAATTTGATAAAACAACTGTACGTCTTCGCCAGCGAGTTTCGCCGCCAGCTCGGCGACGCGTTCGAGATCACCCTGGCTATTGTCGAGCGCCGCCGGCACCGCCTGCGCAATGGCAATGCGATGCAGCGCGATCAACAACTCTTCGAGTACCGCGGAGAAATCGGTGGCGTGCTCGGCAATGCGCGCGACGCTGGCGAGCAGCGCCACGCCATCCTGCACCGCCAGCGCGTCGATCAGCTCGAACGCGACACCGCGATCGATACTGCCGAGCATCGATCGCACATCGATCTCATGGACTTTGCCGGAACCGAATGCAATCGCCTGATCGGTCAGGCTCAGCGCATCGCGCATCGAGCCATCGGCGGAACGGCCGAGCAGCCACAGCGCGGGTTCCTCGAAGCCGACCATTTCCTGACCGAGCACATACACCAAGTGCTGGACGATGCGCTCAGGCGTCATGTTCTTCAGATTGAATTGCAGACAGCGCGACAGGATCGTCGCCGGCAGCTTCTGCGGATCGGTGGTCGCCAGCAGGAACTTCACATGCGGCGGCGGCTCTTCGAGCGTTTTTAGCAGCGCATTGAAGCTGTGCGTGCTGAGCATGTGCACTTCGTCGATCAGGTAGACCTTATAGCGGCCGCGGGTCGGCGCGTACTGCACGTTTTCGAGCAGATCGCGCGTGTCCTCGACTTTGGTGCGCGACGCTGCATCGACTTCGATCAGATCGATAAACCGGCCTTCCGCGATCTCCGTGCATGCGCTGCAAATGCCACATGGCTCCGAGCTGACGCCGACTTCGCAGTTCAGACACTTGGCGAGGATGCGTGCGATCGTGGTTTTGCCGACGCCACGGGTGCCGGTAAACAAATAGGCATGATGCAGGCGATTGTGATCGAGCGCATTGATCAGCGCCTTCAGCACATGCTCCTGCCCTACCATTTCGCGAAAGGTTTTCGGGCGCCATTTGCGCGCCAGTACCTGATAACTCATGCCGGGATTCTGTATAGATCGAGAGAGGCGCAAGCATACATCAGCGAGCGGCAGGCGTCAGGCCGAAAGCCGGCCGCACTCAGCATGCTCTGCGATGCATAAAGCCGCACAATTCGCCGCACCTCAATAAAAACTATTTATCGAATCGAGTGATAAATGCCATTAGCCCTATCGATCGCCGTTTCGTACGCTGGCCTCGTTCGCAACAAATTCGTATTCGATTACCACTCAGGAGCACCGCCATGTCGCTGATTAACACCGAAGTCAAACCATTCAACGCCACCGCTTACCACAACGGCAAATTCATCGACGTCGGCGAAGCCGATCTCAAAGGTAAGTGGTCTGTTGTGTTCTTTTATCCAGCCGATTTCACTTTCGTGTGCCCGACCGAGCTCGGCGATCTGGCCGATAACTATGCCGAATTCCAAAAGCTTGGCGTCGAAATCTACGCGGTATCCACCGACACGCATTTCACGCACAAGGCGTGGCATGACACCTCGGACACGATCCGCAAAATTCAGTACCCGATGATCGGCGACCCGACCTGGGCGCTGTCGAAAAATTTCGATGTGCTGATCGAGAGCGAAGGCTTGGCCGATCGCGGCACGTTCGTCATCGATCCCGATGGTCGGATTCAGATCGTCGAAGTCAACGCCAGTGGAATCGGCCGCGATGCCAGTGAGCTGCTGCGCAAAGTAAAAGCTGCGCAATACGTGCACTCGCATCCCGGCGAAGTCTGCCCGGCGAAATGGCACGAAGGCGAAGCCACGCTGGCGCCGTCACTGGATCTGGTCGGCAAAATCTAGTCATCCACAAGTACGAAACACCAGGCACCAATACGGCTCCCTCTCATAAGGAGGGAGCGCACTCGAATCGCGGAGGCGCAACAACATGCTCGACACCAATTTGAAAACGCAGTTACAGGCGTATCTGCAAAAACTGGAAGCGCCGATCGAGATTCGCGCTTCCGTCAACGAATCCGTCGATAGCAAATCGGCGGACATGCTCACATTGCTCGACGATGTCGCGAGCCTGTCCAACAAAATTTCGATCGTGCGCAGCGACGATGCAACACGCCGACCATCATTCAACATCACGCGCCCCGACCACGATCTCGGCATTCATTTCGCCGGTATCCCGCTCGGCCACGAATTTACCTCGCTGGTGCTGGCGTTATTGCAAGCCAGCGGTTATCCGCCGAAGGTCGACGTCGAAGTGATCGAACAAATTCGCGCACTGCCCATCGAGAATGAATTGATATTCGAAACATTCGTTTCGCTCAGCTGCCAGAACTGCCCGGATGTTGTACAAGCACTGAATTTAATGGCGGCGCTGAATCCCAAAATTCGCCACATGATGATTGATGGCGCGCTATTTCAAGAGGAAGTGAACGCGCGCGAAATCATGTCGGTACCGAGCGTATTTTTAAACGGTGCACCCTTCGGCCAGGGCCGCATGAGCATCGAAGAAATTCTCGCAAAACTCGACACCGGCGCCGCGCAACGTGCCGCCGAAAAATTAAATGAGAAGGCCACGTTCGATACATTAATTGTCGGCGGTGGACCTGCAGGTGCCGCAGCGGCAATTTACAGCGCGCGCAAAGGCATCAACACCGGCGTCGTTGCCGATCGCTTCGGCGGTCAGGTGCTCGACACAATGGCGATCGAAAATTTTATTTCGGTGCAGGAAACCGAAGGCCCGCGACTCGCCACCGCACTCGAACAGCACGTGAAAAGTTACGGCGTCGACATCATCAATTTGCAGAAAGCGCAGCAATTAATTCCTGCCGCCGAATCAACGAGCGGTCTGATTGAGATCGAATTGGAAAGCGGCGCTATTTTGCGCAGCCGCAGCGTAATCATCGCCACCGGCGCACGCTGGCGCGAAATGAATGTGCCGGGCGAGCGCGAATATCGCGGCCGCGGCGTCGCTTACTGCCCGCATTGCGATGGCCCGCTGTTTAAAGGCAAACGCGTCGCAGTAATCGGTGGCGGTAACTCGGGTGTGGAAGCGGCCATCGATCTCGCCGGCATCGTCAACCATGTCACGCTGTTGGAATTCGATGCGAAATTGCGCGCCGATGCGGTACTGCAGAAAAAATTATTTTCGCTGCCAAACGTGACAGTCATTACATCGGCATTGTCGACGGAAGTGACGGGTGCCGACGGCAAAGTGAATGGTTTGGTGTACACCGATCGCAATACCAATGCGTCGCACCGCATCGAACTCGAAGGCATCTTCGTGCAGATCGGTTTGCTACCCAATACCGATTGGTTGAAAGGTACGGTCGCATTGAGCCCGCGCGGCGAAATTGAAACCAATGCGCGCGGCGAAACATCGGTGCCCGGCGTATTCGCCGCCGGCGACGTAACGACAGTGCCGTATAAACAAATCGTCATCGCGATGGGTGAAGGCGCAAAAGCGAGCTTGTCGGCGTTCGATCATTTGATTCGCACGAGTGTACCGGTGACGGAAGCCGTCGCGGCCTGATCAGGCCACAAGTAAAAATGCCGGCATCCTCATAAGGGATGCCGGCATTTTTTTACTGAATACTCAAAAATAGCTGTGACTTAAAAATACTATGGCATCACTTTGCCGCTGCTTTGTGAAGGCGATGCACCGAGTGCGGTGAACCGCAAAATATAATTACCCTGAGTCGCGGACTTAATAAAAAACTGACCGCGCGTATCGTTCGCCGGAATGGTCACCAACGCCGGCGTGCCGGGCGGCTGCAGGCTTCCCCCCGTCGCACCGATCGAAACGATCGGCAACGTCGATGTAAACGGCGGACTCAATACTTCTTCCACTTTCACGACGATCGGCACCGAACGTACGTGCTGTACGCCAACATAGACGGATGCCACCGAGAACTGCGCAATATCGCCAGTAGCGGTGGCGGCACCATTGGTTGCGTTGTACCGCAATTGTGGCGGCACGAAGTCCACAGTCTGGCTTGGATAAACGCAAAAGGTGCCGCATGTGGCGTCGGTGGTGATCTGATAACCGGCGAAATAAGCACCGCCTGTGGGGGTTTTGTTCAAAAAAATCGGCGCGGTACTGGTAACGCCCGGCGCGGGTGTCGGCGAAAAACCCGTGACTTTCACGCCATCGAGATAAATACCCCAAGGCTCGGTCGGCTTGAAATCGGCGGTGAAATTCGCCCGTATTATCGACACCGGCTCTGCATTAACGCCCTGTGTAGGAGTGGTGACATTGATAACGGGACTGCATGCAGCAAACAGCGACAGAAGAAAAACAAAACCACTACGAACTGAGACATGAAAACCAGACATGGCGAGACTCCCTTCTTTATGTTGGCGGTACCGCGCTACACTGCCTGAAAAGCGGCAAAATCGTTAGGAATTATTAAGAATTTTCAGACCCCCGCTTTAGACTCAACTGATGTGATCGCACCAGCGAAATTCCGGCAAAATCTTGATCAACAAACGGTGGCACAATGTATCGAACGACGATATTTTTTTGCTCGCTAATCGTTAGCGGACTCGCATTTGGCGATTGGAAAAAAATCACCACCGGCTTTCGTTCGACAGCTTATGCCGATATCGAAAGCATTCGCAAAAGCGGCGATATCACCGCAATGAATGTATTGATCGATTTCGAAAAAGCCCCGTTCGACGGCAACAACCTACCCTATCTTTCGCTCAAGATGGCCGCTGAATACAACTGCCGCGAGCGGCAATTTCGTGCAATCGAAGTCGTATCTCACGAAGGCCGCATGGCCACCGGCAACACGCCTTACACTTCAGAGCAACCGGGAAATTGGGAATCGATTCCAGATAAATCATTGCAGAAGGCCTTATGGGAAACGGCTTGCGGTAAACAGTGACCTTGATATCGCAACGCCTGCTGCTGACTCCTGCCCATCTTTCCGTGAGGTGATTAAATATTAACTAACTTGCGAAGTGCCCCTTACCATTTTTTCCAAACACAACTCGCGGCTGACCTTGAACATCATCTGGAGGGTTTGTCGTATTGTCCACTCCCCAATTAGTGAGACAGCGCTAAATTAGAGTTTTCCATTTTTGCGCGATACACCGTGGCGTCGAGCATCCAGAACCACGCCATCTCGCGAACCTGCGATAGCGTTTCAAACAAATACGCATCCAGAAACTCGCGACGCATTGAACCGTTAAATCGCTCTACAAATCCGTTCTGCTGCGGTTTACCCGGCTGGATATAAACCACCTCAATGGCGTTGTTCTCACACCAATCGTAAAACTCCGCCGCAATCAGCTCAGGACCATTATCGACACGAATTTGTTGGGGGAGTCCGCGTTCGTGTTGCAGTCGCTCCAGCACGCGAATCACTCTGCCCGCCGGCAAGCTGGTATCGATCTCGATCGCCAAACACTCGCGCGTGCCTTCATCGATAATATTCAGCGTGCGGAAACGTTTGCCGCAGTACAACGTATCGTGCATAAAATCCAATGCCCACTGCCGATTCGGAAACAGACTCACCTCAAGCGGTTGTGCAATACGCTTGGGCAATACCCGCTTCGTGCGCCGACGCAAATTCAATCCCATCTGACAATACACGCGATAAACACGCTTGTGATTGAATGCATGACCGGCACGACGTAGCCGCTGATAGCATTTCCAGAAACCCGCGCGCGGCGATTTCTTCAATTGTTCGTTCAAGGTATCAATGACAGCCGCATCCGCGATACGCCAATTACGTGGTGTTCGGTAAAAGCTGGCGCGCCCTAAAGAAACCGCTGCGCACGCCTGTGCTATCGATAACCCGAACGCGACCAGGCTCGCTGCCGCATTACGTTTTGCGTCTGTCACCGCCCTTTTTTCGATCAGATTCTTCAACGCGGCGTTTTCCAAACTGATATTCGCAAACAGCTTTTTCAGCTTGTCATTTTCTTCCTGCAGCTCGCGCATCTTCTTAATATCGGACGCCTCCATGCCGCCGTATTTGCTTTTCCAGTTGTAGTAGGTGGCGTTGCTGATGCCGTGTTTGCGGCAAATATCTTCGACCTTCAAGCCTGCATCGACCTCTTTCAGAATCGATACAATCTGGGTTTCGGTAAAGCGTGTTTTCTTCATTGTCGTCTCCTGAGAAATTAAATCATCTCAGAAAACTCCAATCAGGTCTGTCTCAGTCTAGGGGAAGTGGACAGTATCTCCATGACCTGCTCGGCGGTTGTATGCGATTGTCCGCCAAATATGTCGAAATTCATTTCGGGTCATCCCCTTCCCATTGTCTTTAATTTGAAACTGACGACCATTTTTAGAACTGGGCCAGAGAATCTGGACATCAGTCGCGTATGCATCCCAACAATTTGCTACCAACTCAACAATGACAGTCGAGGGATCAGTGATGATTGAACCGGCATAGCTTTCAAGAAAACGTGCATCGTAAAGCAGTGATATCTGTTCCCTTCTGTTCCCTCGTAAACATATTATTCTGAAGTTAATGTCCGAAATGCCTAGATTGTATTGGGCTAAAAACTACAGTGCGTCCTTGAACCTTTCGGGAAATTCGATGCGGGCAACCAAAATATTGATGGACTGCCAAAAGTTCCCCATCGACTCAACATATGCGCCGATATCAAAGTCCTCAGATTCGTAGAACGGCTTGCCTTTAGTATCTGTTGGATAACGAAAGCGCTGATCATGAGTACGAAGACACTCATCCATCAAATTCAACAGTGCAGCACTGGGTGAGCAACTCATTATTCCTTCGCTCAAGCTGCTTAGTGAACGCCTCAAGAAGATTAATGGTGAGCTGTTGATGGTATTAAATAACTGAAGCGATTCGACTTCCACAGAGGGATAGTGTCACGGGGATTTTTGGTCTGGCCCCAATCCCTGCTTCAACTCACACTCAAACCCCACCGCTTCAAATGGCTTTATACCATCATCATTTAAGTCAAAGGTGATTGATTTTTTCTCATCCATTTTTGACCTGACATGAGCAATAGAACCAACGCGGTGCCATAGGATATCAAGCCCATAAACGATATGAGTTTCTGATTCTGACTTACACTCCTTCATTGGAACTTTGAACTTTAAAAAGGTATCTACCACAGTTTTATAGTTTTCCTCGCTCAAACTCACCGCACCTCCTTCGACCCTCACGCCAACGAAGCTCATAGCTTTCTCAATCATGTAAGAAGCATTTCCCATCATCAGCGGAATAAAGAAAGCGATAACTATCGTCCAAATGATTCTTCTAAAATGCTCCTTTTCACTGATAATACTTTTGTTTTCCGGAGATACGAGTTTGAAGGGTGCTAATAAACTCAAAACAAAACCAGATGCGGCAACACTTACCATTAGCCGTAGTAAATTTATAGTGTTGGCAGATTCTGGATTTTTTATATATGCAGCAAGTGCACTTAAAGCAAACATCAGAAATACAAATAACGAAACAAAAAACCAAAAGAACCCTTTTGCCCAATCGTAAGGCAGAAGCTGAACTATCGGATACTGAGAGCCTCGTGAAAGCGCCTTTCTTGCCTTCACATTAACAACATAGTTGTGAGAAAAAGCTAAAGAAACTGCTATCCAGTATGTAGAGACCGCGCCAAAAAGAACAACGATTACGTCGAGGAAAACTGATCCCAGAACCGTAAAAATAAACAGGATTGTATCGCCTACCGATAATCCTTTTGGGAAGAAGCCAATGTGGAAGCAATAAGACGCAACCAAAATAAGCCCAACGACGAGGACGGCTTTGTACAGCAGCGAGAATATTAATTGGGCGATCTCAAGACGGTCCTTGAGGTCAGATAGTGAGTGTCTTGGCTTTACCCACTTTTTAAATTTAGGTTTAACATGACAGCGGTAGGAATCCAAATCGCGTGGCGGCATAACTAACTCCCTGTTTTTTTTGTTCGCTGCTCTTCTGCTCCGGCTTTGAATAAAATCTCTTCTCTAACAATATTAATTTCTTGAGGCGCTTCAATACCGATACGCGCATGACCATCCGGACATCTCAGAACTGTGACTCGGATATCGTCACTAATAAATAATGATTCGAGCTCACGGCAAGATAAAACGAGCATCGCACTTCTCCTTGTGTATATTATGAATATTCCATTGTGCTACGGATGATAATACGACCGATTAGAAAACGGTAAAGGACAAGGTCCCGTGACACAGGCTTGCCTTGTGCGCGGCTGCGCGATCAATTGATATACACTGTTATCGTATATTGTGATGTAGCTCCACTAGGCGTTTTAATTTCATAGACAGCTGAATCGGACCCACTATATCCATTCTCGGCCAGAGCATAATCGTTGATGTCATTCTGAAGTGTACCGCCGTAATTCACCGTTATATGAGAAAACGATGTTACAGCACGTACCACGGAACCTGATGGGAAGGTTTGACCGGCGACAATGCTATTGCTGTCGTAGTTGCCCGGTGCCGGCAACGTGTACCACGTATAACTCGCGGCCTCGGCCAACGCCACCATAGAAACGTTATGTAAATTTGCATTTTGCGACTGCGTGAAAGTAGCAGAGATTGAACCCGTTGATGTAATCCGCCTGTACTCACTCCGACTATAACTTAAACCTGTAGTCGTTAAGGCTGTAAAACCAGAACCAGTCACAGGTAAATTTGCGGCCGAATTATTACGGGCGTGGCCGACTAGAAGTGCTGGCTGTGAGGTAACGTTGTAGGAGCCGGAGGTCAATCCATTGGCTCCGCTACTATAGAACTGCTGCTGATAGCTTCCGCCCCCGACGATAAGAGGATTAGCGGTAGTTAAGCCCGAATATTCATGTAACCCAAGCTCAATACCCCACTCTGCATTGCCGCTCAGATTAATACGAACACCAGAAGTGCCATTCGGGATGTTATAGACAACTATCAATTTCTGCCCAGAACCATTTCCGCTGTCATAACCTTCAGAGGCTAAAACATAACTTAGAGCACTTCCTGATTGATTTACGACGGAAGATACAGTGCGCGAAGCACCGAAAAAATCTAACGTCAAAACAGCGGTATTTCCCGCCGTCAACCCGGAATTCGGTGTGTTAATTAATGTATTGGTATTCGCGTTGGTCGTCACGATTTTAGATTGCACTAAAGCAGCATCGGCCCGACAAAATTGTGCTGCACCAACCAATAGGATTATCTGAAAGAGTATTGGGAAACGCATATCAGTTCACCGTGAGCAATTTGTTGGTATTAACGCCCGTATTTAGTCCACCGGTTCCAGTACCATACCCTTTTGATCCCGACTGTAGAGACCATTGACTTGGTGAACTAATACTTGGAGATGCGCCGCCGCCGAAAGTGATCGTACCCTGCTCCGATGCAGCCTCCTGACCTGAAAATGCGGCAACATACCCGCTGAGGGTGTAACTATCTCCATTTCGGTAAATGATAGAACTAGATGCTGAATAACTGTTGTGGTTTGTTGTGTTCTGTTGATCCACACCCGTGCCATTATTGCTGGAGTAGCGGTTGTCTTCTCTTGAAGATGTTCCAAAAAAAACATTGTCGTGAATTGAGTTACGCAACGATCCTTCACTGCAAACCACTCCAATAGTGCCGGAACAATTTGCCCAGTTCATGGATAGGCCCGTGTTTCTAAAAGTGTTGTTCGCAACCAAATTATCATCACCGCCCTGGTTGCCATCGGAATCACCAAAGTCAAGACCAACGGTGCTGTCGAACACGTTATTGACAATTTTCGCAAAATTGACGTGGAAGCGCGTCTGGTTGTAACCATTCTGAATCATGTTGTTCTTGAAATTTATATCAACACTTGAGGCCGATGATTCCTGATGATTATGTTTGTAATAAATTGGATTTTGAACATTAGTGATTTTATTACCCAGCACATTTAAATGGCGCACACGAAAAACAATAATCCCTGAAGTATTGTTATGTGTACCGGACCCCGCTCCTGTAATAGTACTTTTAACAATATTGATGTAGTCAGCCCCCACGACATCGTTGTAGGAGTAATGCATTCGGACAGCCGCCGCATTGTCGACGGTTGAGCTAGCATTGGTTTGTGTGAAATTAACGCCGATTATATTTATATGTGTTGCATTTTTAGCGTCGTATGACGGGCTGAATCCGACAACAAAACAATCTGCGTCACAAGTGACCGACAGATTAGCGAAAGTCCAATAATTAACGCTTGTGCCGTAGAGGTATGCTGGATTAGCGCCCAGAGCTAATGTGGCCGCCGTCGTGACGCCTGGATAACCCGCCACCTGAACTCGATTCGAGTCTGAACTGCCACCTACATTTGGGATGCTAGGTGCCGTAGTGGGAAACGAATAAGTTCCGGCATCATACAACCAAAGCGATTTACCAGCTGACAGCTTCGCCAAAGTGGTCGCGGATATATTTTTGCTGCAAGGTCCTGTTCCGCCCTCGGAAACTAGCGTACATGAATTGGCATCACTGCCAGCTTGCGACACATAGATATCTCCCACTTGCGGGACGCGAACCGTATAAGTGCTCGATGCTGTCGACTGGACGTTTAAAGTTATAAGGCTTGTAGAAAGTGAGCCCCCCGAGTTATTCCATGCGGCATTATTACCCGCAAGTACAGACGCCGAAGCCAATACAAAGCCGAGAAGAAGAATTCGCATTTTCAATTGCCTAAAGCCAGGTGCGCCGATCAAAAGGCGCGTTAATTTGCTGCACAACCAAGTACAGACCTATAGGACTTTAGAAGGAAAAACTAACTAAGGAGAGCTGGATTTCGGAGACCAAATCATATGCGTAAAATATTTAAATGATTCCATTTTTTAAGTCCTTTTGTCCCGTAAACACACCATCTCATTGGAGGCGTTTTGATACTTGACTCAGTATGTGAATAGGATTATTAACTGTCAATACATAAAAGGGATATAATTAAATTTAATAATTACACATGCGGGCAGAAGAAAATTTACGCGACTGATACTCTATTTTGATGAAACATACATTACGCGATCCCCACACGGACTTGTCCGCCATTGAGCGCTAGGACCGTGATAACAACGTCATCGCCGATGAGAATTGATTGGAATTTACTGTAACCAAGCATGTACAAGCACAAGCATTGCACCGTGAAATACGTAAAGTAAACCGACATCAAAAATGGCATTAGCCTACCTTGCTTATATGAACTGCCAACCGTATGATTGACAAAAATTTGCTTTAATTAAAAGGATTTAATAGCCATGCTACTTGAACTTCCATTCTCCGCCTCTCCATTCTTTTCAGCCATTTCGTCTGCAATCCGTTATCAGCACAAGATCGCATGATTTTAAAAAGCCCTAATGCACAACTTTTATTTTTAAATTAGCCGAGGGAAAAACCAATGAAAGCATTTACCTTACCCATTCTAACGATTGCTTTGTTAAGCAATCTTTACCCAAATATTGCGGCAGCTTACGTTTTGGATTTTCAAAATGGTGGGCTACCAGAGGCCAACAATGAGTTTGAGATATCTGCCCCGGGCGGAATAATAAACGAAGGAACTTTGGGTCAAGGCGGCACTAATTATTATGTTTACGCAACATTAGCATTATTTGGAAAATCAACGACCGAAGGCTTTGACATCTCCAGCATTCAAGTCTCACCAGCGGAATTTTATACAGGTTTTGAGAATACGTTACGAATCCAAACCACCTACGCTGATGAACGCCCTGTAAATTATCAAGAATTCAACATTGCACGAGATGTTGGCTTTTATACTTTCGACGTTAATGAACATAATCTAACAAGTATCGTATTCGCCTCGATTAATAATACATTAAGCTTTGACAACGTAACGGTCGGGGTTAAGAATGTCTCAGTGCCCGAACCATCAAGCATTACTCTTTTAGGATTAGGACTGGCCGGACTAGCAATTACAAGCAGGACAAGGCGCAAATGATTGCTCAGTGGCCTCAAATTATTGAGGCTACAATTTACTATGCTTGGCACGAGTAGATTGTCTCAGCCCCAAAAACATCCATACGGATCACTCTGTACTTCATTAGCAAGCGCCTGAATTGTATCCGCTACGGGTATTGGCTCATAGCCGTTCCATATTAAGCTTGTTCTCAAAAACCCTCTCCTTGAAATGCAAAAAGCCCGGAAGGTTTTCACCTACCGGGCTGAAGAAACTATTCAGGAGAAACACTGGATGTCGTACATATTCAAGGAGGCATTTCGAGAAAGCTCTGCTCAAACAGAGAATATAAGTCTAACGGACCGTAAAGTTGGGTTATCTGCGTAAATTCCTATAACTAAGCATTTGCCAACGCCAATAAACCGGGTGAATTCAATATCTCCCAACCTAACTGTCTCAAATAGAGTAGATGCATATCCGTGATTGGTAGATGCTCCCGATTATCTTCTCGGATTCTTACAATCTCCAAGCCATACCTAGCCGACAACGCGGCGTAGCGATCCCGTAACTTATCAACATGCGCAGCGCCATCTTTATTAGCAGCATCAAGTACCAACTCCGCGCGAGTGAAAGAATAAAATGGTACATGTAATGAAACAGCTTGATTCCACCATTCATTCGCCGAAAGATATTCTTCTCTAACGAAAGGTAGCTTGAACACAGGAAAAATCTCTATTTTATTTGGCGCTAGAGAACTACCCGCCAAAATATCCATGAATAGCATTCCAGAAGCAGGATCGTGCTTTTTTGCCGAAGGGGTACGCAAGCTTATTGTGCTTTTGCTTCCCATTAGAGTGAGAAGGGACGTTGATCGATTTGTGTCGTGAAGCAATACCCTAATTGCCCCAGCTATTCGAACCGCTTCATCAATGTGGCCTCGATCAAATAGTTCGCACGAATTATTAATAAATTGTAGCTGCTTTCTTAATTGTTCTTTCAGCTCATTAGTTGTCAACATACATGACCTCAAAGCGAGCGAAGGTTTTGCTAACTTAGTCGATGCATTTTTGGAAAAATTTTCGACAGGTGGATAAACCAGCGCGTCAGATGGAAACTTCTACACTTTCTCGATCAGCCATCACATTTGAAGCTCTCTGCAATATATCGGCCCTAACCAACCTCAAATTTGAAAGCTTCAAAAAAATGCCTACTTCTTGGTGCATCCGATGGTGGAAATAATTCGCCCTGCTTACTCGCATACTCAGTAAGGTACTTTTTCGTATTGTCCTCAGGGCTAAATCATGTAAGGGGTGCAAACGTATAGCGGCAGGTATATATCATTAAGCGCACCATCTTAAACCCGCTAAAATGAATAGCATAGTTTTCAGCCCGCCATAGTGCGGGCTTTTTTATTGCTGCGATTTATCTGGATGACGACGCCCGAACCAGAGTAGACCAATTAATGACGCCCCCATTACGGCAAAGGATGAAGGTTCAGGCACGTCCAAAGGGCTTGAGTTATATGCAATGCCACTGACATAGCCGGGGCCGTCTCCACCGCCAACTAAAACAAAACCAATTTCCGCTGCCGCATCTTGGAAACTAAGAGTCCGTAAATAATTTACCGACGTATTGAAGGGTCCATTGGGGTCATCACTAAAACCCATACAACGAGAGTCTATGGCCCCATATCCACAAGACGCCATCCAGTTCCCGGAGATATCAAAAACGTCCATCGTAAAAGGCGTGAAGTTAGTCCCGCTTGCCCCAGTGACATTAACGAAGTCAGTCCCGTGATCGAAGTTCACCCACAGAACATTTCCCTCGGGACTCTGATTGAAGGGGCCGTGACTATCGGGGCGTTTGTACCAGTTCGAGAAAAATACTTCGTAGCTAAATAGTGGTTGAGGAGCGTAACCGCCATAACCATCTTGGCTAGGGCTCATGGAATAAGGACTAAAAACGCTAGAACCATTAACCGCTTGGCGGCAACCTAAACAATCAACGGAATAGACAGAGTCAAATTGAAGTTCACCCGGAGTAGTGGATGCGTGTACATTGTATAAATCCACGCCCTCAACCGCATGAGTTACGTCAGTCCCAGCAGAAAAGTCCGATGAATTTATATCGATAAGACCAGCAACCGCTTTTACACTGACGAAGAAGAACAACAAAGGAATTGACTTCAGGGGTAAGCGATTCATATTTCACATCCGTTGTTTCTAGGGTTTTGGAATAGAGCAGGAAAAGCAGTAACAGCCCGCACTATATGATCGATCCGTTCATATTTGTTATATGCTCAGCGTAAATTTTACTGCTTCCTAGGAACTTAGCAACTGTCGGGAATTTTTGCAGAAATGGAGTCCTAATCTAAGTCGCGCTGGCTGCAATGTTAATCTTTGCCCGAAATAACAGAGGCAATAACAGAGCAAAGCCTCATCAGAACAACAACGAAACACTCAAAATGTTGCCTATCGGTAACATCTACAGATTGCGCAACCCTGATGGCATCTGGTTTTCAAGACAAGTTGTTTACCAAACTCGTCCCGTAGCGTCTGTTTTCTTACACAAATTCGCCAAATTTTATTATTTTAACCATCGTTAGCCGTCACACCTTCACTCTCCCTTTACGATTATTACTAATCAATATTCCTTAGCATTTCTCTCGGTAAATGCAGCGTTTTACACCCACAACCACCCTTTCAGTTTGTTATGCTATTAACTATTCAAACTATTCCTAGGAAAATTGACATGTATGTCATCGCATACCTCAGAGTATCTACCCAAGAGCAAGGCAACTCGAAGCTAGGCTTAGAAGCTCAAAAGGCGGCATTGGAGGAATATTGCCATCATCAGGGGCATGAGATTGCTGAATGGTTTACAGAGATTGCTTCCGCAAAGGGGCATACCCTCAGAGATCGGCCTATCCTCGATAAAGCGTTACGCCTTGCTCGAAAAACGAAGCGGCGAATATTGGTATCTCGGCTTGATCGCTTGTCTCGCGATGTAGCATTCGTATCCGGCTTGATGGCTGAACGTGTGGCATTTGAGGTAGCGGAGTTTGGACCCGATGTAGACCCCTTCATGCTGCATATTTACGCTGCAGTAGCAGAGAAGGAACGGCACCTTATCAGCGCGCGCACAAAGGCTGCTCTACGCGCTGCAAAGGCACGAGGTATCCAATTAGGTGGGTTGCGTGATAATACAGCCGAGCGCAATGCTGCACTCGCCAAGAAGACTATGGCATTTGCCGAAAGACACAGGGATTTATTGAGCAGCATGGCAAGTCAGAACAAATCGCTTACTGATATGGCGAAAGCTTTGAACAAATCAGGTTTACGCACCACTAGAGGCTGCGAATTCACAGCCGTCCAAGTCAGCCGCATGATTGATCGACTTGGCATTGTTGCATGAGGGTGTGGATATTTTAAAATTCCAGCGACGTAAAGCAGCCGGCTATGTCCTTTGATAAGCACCGCTACATCAAATACATGATGGATATATTTTTGGATGATTTAACTCCTTCGATTAAATAAGGTCGATATTTTCGGCGGGGGAATTGGGATAAATCTGGATTTAAGCGAATGTAAATAATATCGACATTAATTGACCGTTTATCGACATGCCATTCCATTGATTATTTCGCGGTGTTAGCATCGCCAAAAATAAACCATCAAGGAATGAATCATGAAAAAACCTTTGCTCTTCAGTTTCGCTTTATTGCAACTCGTCTCGCTCAAAACGTTTGCCTCCGCAATGGCCTACGAGTCAACCACGTTTAACTTCAGATTTTCGAGTGCATCCGCAAATGAGATGACTTATGGATATGACGATATCCAATCGGGCGGGCTGTTATCGTTTAGTGCTCCCACTGTCCAAATTCAGCAATACTCTAGCTATTCCGGCGATGCGTTGGCTGCTACTGATACCACTGGTTACTCAGGTGATCCAATGTATTTCAGTAGCTCGGTGCAAGCGACAGCTACGGCTGGAGATGAGGGTGGTGTTGCAGATGCTTACATCGAAAAAACATCAAAAATAATATTAAAAAATACAAGCAATTTTACGTTTGATCAAATTAATTTCTTTGGTCACTACAGCACTGCTTGGCCGGGAGGCCAGCTTATTCCCTATGAAGGAAACATGTCGCTGGATACTTTTCAGTGGTTGGCTATGACTGACGATCACAATTACGGCGGATCGAGTTACGAAGGCTTTCTTCAATACCCCGGAGAGTCAAAATATGGAACTGGTTGTAACACAGACCATCCCGAATTGGCCTCACCCACTGCACACAATGTTTGGATTGAAGGGGACGGTATTGCATGCGGAGATCATAGCGAAGCAGCAGTTCATGATCGTAGTTTCTCTTTACTGAACATCGCACCCGGTCAAGAGTACACGTTTACTTTCTTTCAATCCGCTCATGCGAAAGCATATAACGTTCCCGAGCCAGCGCCTCTAGCCCTGCTCACAATCGGTTTCGCAGGTTTCGCTTTGCTGCGTCGTCGTAAGTATCACTGAGTCACTAACAGCAGTTTGAATTTGAATAGCGGCGACTTCTCTCGCCGTTTTTGATTGAGTTGATATATATTCTGAACCTCTTGTTTTAGAGTCAAATAGCACTCCCTACCGACCCGGCTGTACTTAGCAAGTCATAACAAACAAATAAAAAGGAAAAATATGATGGGATATTACCACCGCTATACAGATAGAGACTTAAATGGAATTAAAGGGTGGCTAGTGATAGTCGCGATCGGAGTTTTTATCACGCCGATTCGAATGACATATGAACTCTTCCCCTATTTCTCCACGCTATTCGAAAATGATTTTTTGCGCGAAATAACAAACAAGGCATCGAGTTCCTACAATCCTTTATTATCTGCTGTGATTGTAGGCGAAGGAATAACAAACATTCTAATGCTATGCGGCTCACTCTACGTTGCCCGTTTATTCATGACGAAGAATTATTTGTTCCCACGAGCTTTTATTATATTTACGTTAGCCGTAGTTGCTATTGTTCCGCTCGATGGTTGGATGATTCATTCACTGCTTCCCCAAATACCTGTCTTCGATAACGAAACGGAAAATTCTTTTATGAGGACTTTAGTGTCCGCCTTCATATGGATTCCTTATATGCTGAAATCAAGACGGGTGGAATGCACGTTTATCGAAGGAAGAAAAGAGGATGAGTTTGCTACTGAGTCATCTCAAGAAGTAACGACTTAATATTTGCACATCGGCAGCATCCCCATAGCGAACTGGTAGTCATCGTCTCCAATAAACACTACCAGAAGCCCCAAATGGATATTATTTTCGGATAACATATCTCACCAATAAAAGGCCCGCATAAAGCGGGCCTGTGTTGCTTACCAAAACCCCTCCCCTCAAGCCACAAACACTCCTGTCCGCTTAAACTCCTTCTGCTTCAGGCAGAAATCCACGACATCCTCCAACGGCCACGGATCATCATCAAAGCCCATATGCTCACCGTCTATGGCATCGAACAGATGAAAGCCGCCCTTATTTTCAACAACACGGATACCGGCTTCTAAGGCCTTAGACTTCATGTCACCAACTCGGATTTCATCAACAATAAATTCAACTGTGTCAGCAACCTCTTTGTCGGAAAGACATTGAACTGGGCTATTAAAACCAAGCTTGGCTCTAAACTCTGGTGAAAAGAAGTCATATGCATCCGGATGAATCAACCACTCCTGAAACATTGCCTTAATATCGCGCAAAGTCCACAAATCACCGTGGCCTTCGCCCAACGCAACATCCCCGTCCAAAAGCTTAAACTGCTTGCCACTACGAACAAGCTCAAGCCCGAAGATTTCTTGAGCCAATGGTTTCATTTTGTTGAACGTCAATTGAGTTGTCATTTCACTTCTCCGTTTCTTGGTTGGTGGTTTGGTTGGTGGTTTGGTTGGTGGTTTGGTTGGTGGTTTGGTTGGTAATTTTTGAAAGCCATTTTAATCTGGCGAGTTTTCTACGGACACGCAGCAACATAGCGATGGCTATGCGCTTCTTGCGTGGAGTGGGTGGATTAACCTGCTGAATGTGCTGACAGTGATCAATGCCGCACGAACATACCCAGAAGCCTCCAAACGTGTTCTCGATCTCCTGAACACATTCAGGGCCAACGTTTATGGCTCGCAGGATGCGACGGCCGTGTGTGGTGAATTCGTCATAATGACTCATTGGCCATCCCTCCCTGTCTGCCCAATAGCCTCAACCGCTCTACGGAGATGATGAACGTCAACTCCCTTGCCATATCGGTCATAGGTAATCGAATTATTCGAATGACCAAGGACAGCAGACGCAAACTGGTTTGGTATCCCTGCGTTTTTCATCTCCGTAGCTGCTGTATGCCGTGCTCCATAAAGCTCCGGCAAACTCTTCCCTAGCTGACTGGCTTTTGTCCGAGCCTTACTAAACCAAGTGACAAACGTATGCGAATAGCCACCCTTCTCCAAATTATTCAGCACAGGGAAAAGTCTGAGGTGAGTACAGCTATTTACGTAATTGAGGAAGCCAGCCTCAAGGAGCTTGCTGTGTATTGGCAGAATTCGAGCACTGCTAGGAGTCTTTAGCGTTTGGTCTGGCCGTGTTGCATGAATTGAAATCGTGCAGGCTTGTAGATCAACATCATCTTTATAGAGCTGGCATATTTCAGATGGCCGAGCGCCCGTATATCTGAGTAGAAGCAGAATCCATTTACCCCACTCTTCTTGCGCTTGGGCAAACTGAAGAAATGCGGCCTTATCATCTACAGTGAAGGCATCCCTGAGTTGGGATAACACTCTTCGTTGCTTGATTTGCAATCCCTTAAATGGATTTTCCGAACACTCTCCGCTGTGCAGCAACCATTCAAACAGCGTCGCAGCTCGCTTCAAATAATTATTAACTGTGGTAATGGAGCGGTCTGTTGTGAGCAGTGATTGCTTGAACTGATTAGCGTCCTTTCGGCCGACAGCCGATACAGCAATAGCTCCCAATTGCTCACCCAAGGCTTGCAGCATCACTTCACCACGTCGGTACTCCTTTGCACACCAAAAGCCTGTACGGTGTTTTTCAGCTAGGAATTGAGTGATGGCTTCGTTTAGGAAAAGTGAAGGCGTCCGGTTAGATTTGGGCTGAGTAATTGTGGCGACGTGCTCACCGGTTTTTTGACCAGTGATGACACCAACAACCTCTTGATCAGAGTCGGTGTTGAAGTACCGTTGCAACGCTAGGAATTGAGCTTGTTTGAAGTCAGATGTACGCAAAGATTGGCGTATTTCTTTGCGTTTTCCAGATGGAAGCAGGAAGGTTTTGCGGTAGTACCAAATGCCTGATTTTTTGCGGCAAAGAAATGTCATGGTGTGCCTCTCCGTGTAGATTGAACGGATTAGCAACCAAAAATCTATTAAATTCAATTACTTACGATATGGAGGCAGCCCCATCAGCCACACCCCGGCACACGAATCAACAGCTACCGTTGCTCCCTTCCGGGCCTGGCGGGGTTCACTATCTATCGTTGCGAGGGGACCGATGAGGCCACCATAACAAGAAGCCCTCGCCGAACGGTCAGCTCGACGAGGGCGCGTATTGTGCTGAAAAAGCCACAGCGGTGCAACCGCTGGTTTTAGTTACTGCGGTGGAAATTTCTTAAAGAGTGCGGCCACACTTTCGCGAATATATTGGTCGCGCTCCTGCGGCGTTTTGAAATCCGGCACGCGGCGCGAGGCAATGCCGCGCCACACCAATTGCTTGGTTTTTGCATCGACCATGTCGACGATTAACTTGCCCTGCGTGTATTGCGAGACCCAGACATCGTTATCGAAACCCGGGCCCCAGCAACGCCAGCAGGGGTAGTAACCGAAATTGGAATGGAAGGTATTGATATCGAGTTTTTCTTCTTCGCCGATATGATAAGCAATCAGTACGCTCGCAGCCGCTTCGTTCGGCGCCAGCGTGAAGCCTTTGGCGGCGAGCTGATCGTCGACCGCGCGATGCACGCGACCGGCAACCAGATCGTTATCGACCATCGGATCGGCCTTATGCATTGGCCGCGACATCCATGCATACGTCGGAGTTGCCGGCATTTGCCAGCTCGGGTCGTAATCGGTGCTGACCGGAATCGCACCGCAGGCATTCAATACCACGGTAGCAAACACGATTCCGTAGACGCGCAGCCATTTGCTCATGATCGTATCCTCAAGCTAAAGATTATTTATTGTGTGTGGCTGTTGGACGCTGCCGCCACCGCCCCGGTTCCCAGATGGGTTGCCAAAAACTGATCCATCGCCTCGAATAACTTTATCCGGTGTTCATAATCGCTGAGCCAGTGATCGCCATCTTCCAGCTCGATGAACTGATGCGGCTTGCCCGCAGCTTGGAGTGCGGCAGCCATGTCTCTACTCTGCTGAACCGGAACGACTCGATCTTTGCTGCCGTGCACCAACAACACCGGAATTTGAATTTTTTCGGCTTGTTGACGCGGCGAATTGGCCTGCAGCTGCTCGCGATCGCCCCAGTATTCACCGATCTGCTTTTCCACGACATCACTATTAATGTAATCGCGCTGATGTAGCAGCAGATCGCGAAGATCGGCGACGCCTGCAAAGCTTACCGCGCAGCGGTAAATATTCGAATCTTTGCCGCGCCCATCAGCGCAGCATAACCGCCAAAGCTTGCACCAACGATACAAATACGATTTTTATTGGCAATGCCCGCGTCGATCAACCAGTGGGTGCCATCGACAATATCGTCCTGCATGTGCAAACCCCACTGCTTGAAACCAGCCGCCATGAAATCGTAGCCGTGGCCTGCGGAGCCGCGAAAATCCATCTGCAACACGGCATAACCGCGGTTGGCAAAAAACTTGGTCCAATAATCGAAATCCCTGCCGTCCTTACTAATAGGACCGCCATGCGGAAAAATCACCGTCGGCAAATTCTTCGCATCCGCACCTTTTGGAATCGTCAGATAGGCTTGAATATCGACGCCGTCGCGCGCCTTGTAATGCATCATCTTCTTGCCCGCCAACATATCCGCACTCAGCGCCGGATATTGAGAGCCAATCGGCTGCAAGGTTTTAGCTTTGCGATCGCCGAGATAATAAGTCCCCGGCTGGGTGCTATTCGCCGTAAATAATAAATATCTCGTTTCATCTTCGCTGAAAGAAACAAACGAGTTCAGCGTATCCGGCATTACTTTATCAATACCTTTCGATAGTGCCTGAAACGATTCATCCCAGAATTCATATTGGCCGCGCTCATCTCTGTTTGCGATGCCAACCACCGCATGGCTTTTTTCGGAATAAAACAGCGAGCCTTCGACATCGATATTGGCCTGCGCCGATATCGGCACGAGCTTCAGCTCCGGATCACGTAAATCAACGGTAAATACGCCGCGGTTATTATTTTTATAGGCGCTCACATACAAAATATTCGGATCGAACGCGAAACCTAACGGCTCGATTTGATTCTCGCCAAGCGCGGCGAACTTCCATGCCGTTTTCCACTGCTTTTGCTCGGGATCACAAAATGAAATTTCGTAATCGGCATCCTCTTTCTTAAATTGATAATTGGTTTTAATCGCAACGCGCACCCGATGCTGGCGATCGGTCACCCAATCGAGCACATACTCCCTGCCATTCTGTACCTTGTCGCGAGAACCATCATTAATATCGACCTTGAAAATATCCGGTGCCAGCGGCTTGCCGATATCGAGCGCGAGCAAAATATGATTAGGATCATCCGGCAACCAGTCGATCACTTTGTCTTGAAATTGGGAATCATGATGCTCGTGTAATCCATCCGGATTGAAGTGCACGAGATTGACTAAGCCTTCGCCATTTGCCCGCACAGAAACTAAACGCGTTTCGACAGTAGTCACGCCATTGCGGCTCGATGCCATGCGCACGCTCACTACGATGCGGTCATTACCCTTCCATCGAAACCAATTAATCGAGCGAGTCTTGTTATCGACAGTGAACAGCACGGATACCTTGGGCTGCGCGAGCGTTTGTGTCACAAGCAGCGTATTCGGGCCTTTGTTAAATTCCGTGGCGATCTTTTGCCCATCGGGCGACAACCGCATGCTGCTGATTTCCGGCAACGACGCAAAAGCCGAAACCGGTAATTTCTCCACCGCGAGTGCATTCACGGCGACAACAGATAATAGAAACCCAGCCAATAGCAATTTGATGTCGATCATTATTATTTCGTCCTTTGATGTAAAGCTCGGGTATGGCAGTTCCCCGCCGCCGGCAATCTTACGGGGCCGAGTACATCGGCTGCAACCGGCGCTGGTCAGTGGTCATGGGATGGCTGCTATAATCGCGTCCCGCTGCTGTGAAGCGTTCGACAACAATTTTCCGGCAGCTTGCAGAAGGTCCGTTATGCTGCCAGGCCTCGACATCAAACAGTACAGCACGCTGCTCGATAAGCTCTACGAAGGGCCGTTCGAAGAAGTGCCTTTTCTGGCATTTCTCGATGAATTGCGCGCGTTGCTCGAATTGAATTTCGCCACGCTGATTTTACGTCAACCCAACAGCCATGATCCCGGCATGCAATTCATGAGCGGGCTCAACCGACCGCCGACCTCGATTCATTCGGGCGCGCCCAACGCCAGCAGTTATTACGCGCTCGATCCGCTGCACGAATTGCCGGAAAATCAAGTTATCGCGCTCGATGAATTGATCCCACGCCAAAAACTCGAACAAACAGAATTCTATAAACAGTATTTGCAAAACGACGATCTCTACCATGTTATAGGTATCGATCTGTGCGATTCGCAGGGACGCCGTTTCGCGCTACGTCTGTGTCGACCGCAATCGGGCCATTCGTTTTCGCACGAAGAACGCGAGCTGATCGCAACATTGGCCAGCCACGTCTGTCGCGCGGTGGCTAATGGCGTCAAATCGATTCAGCTCGAATCGGAACGACAGTTTTATGCGCGCGCCACATTCGCACGTACGATCGGATCGATCACACTCGACGAACACGGCTACATCGTGCAATGCAACGACGCAGCGGAGCGTTTTCTCGGCGAGAAAGACGGCGTCGCGCGCCTGCACAATCAAATTCATCTCAAAAACACAGAACTGAATGAAACACTGCGCCAGCAGATTCAAATCGCATTAAAAAATCAGCGCAGTGAAATCGCGCCACCGCTGGCGATTCAGGCGATGTCAGTGCCGCGACCTTCCGGGAAACCCGATTACGAATTAGTGGTGAAACCGCTGCCGGTCGATCGCTATATCGCACCGAGTCATACGCCGCATCTGATCGTATTTATCAGCAGCCCGGCGGAAAAAATTGCGATCTCGACCAAAACGTTGATGACGCTATATCACCTGACACATACCGAAGCAACGCTGACAATTTTGCTCGCCGAAGGCAAAACACTCGACGAGGTGACGCAGGAATTGAATATCGCGCGCAATACGGCGCGCGCACATTTGCGGGCGATATTTTCGAAAACGGGTGTCACGCAGCAATCGATGTTGGTGAGTTTAGTGCTGAAAAGTCTGGCGTCGATTGCGCCGCAATAAGCGTCATACGGAAATAAAAAAAGCGGACATCAAGTCCGCTTTTTTTATTTCTCGAAAACTTTAATGTTTGATTTTTTCTTCCGAGTTTGATGCCTGCAAAAATGCTGGTGCTTCACCGCCGCCATCGGCGGTAATCGCAGAACCGCTGACATAGGCACTCAGCGACGATGCCAGTACCAGACACAAATTCGCGATATCTTCCGGCGTTGCCATGCGGCCGAGCGGAATGGTGCGACCGACCGCAGCAATACCCTCGTCGTCACCATAGTGCAGATGCGCCTGCTCGGTCACGATCAGGCCGGCGATAATCGAATTGACACGCACCTTTGGCGCCCATTCCACCGCGAGCGAACGCGATAAATTCACCAGACCCGCTTTCGCTGCACCATAAGCAGCGGTGCCTGGCGACGGGCGCGCGGCACTGACGCTGGCGATATTGACGATGGTGCTGCCCGCTTCCTGCTTTTGCATGATGCGGTTCGCGGCCTGCGCGATATTCAACGGCGCAATTAAATTGAGCTGAATGATTTTTTCGTGGAAACGTGGCGACGCGGTGGCGGCATCGGCTATCGGTGCGCCGCCCGCGTTGTTGACGAGGCAATCGAGCCGCCCGAATTCACTTTCGATCCACGTGAAATAATCGTTGATCGCTTCGATATCGCGCACATCGAGTGCCCGAAAAATTGCGCTGCGACCATCGGCCTGCGGTAATACTTCGGGCGCATTGCGCGCGCAGGTAATGACGGTGGCGCCGGCCTGCAGAAATTTTTCGCAAATACCTTTACCAACGCCTTTGGTGCCGCCGGTAACAAACACTACTTTTCCATTTAAATCGATCGTGATCATGTTCGGCAAAAACTATTCAGCAGGAACGAAATTTTCGGGGCCAAAATACGCTTTCATCGAAACGATTTTGCCCTGTGCATCAAATTGAAAAATATCGATAACTTCAACACGCATGCGCTTCCCTTCCAGCGTCAACGTGACACCGAACGGAAACGCCGCCTGATTACCCGCCACGCGAATGGCGCCGAGTAGATCAAGTTTCAACGCCACTGACGGATGCGTATTCTTTTTGTAAAACTCGGTGATCGCCGCGATACCGTGTATCGCTTCGGTGCCGACCGGATCTTCCAACGTGGCGTTTTCCGCGTAGAGATTGGCAACACTCTGCCAATCTCCCGCCGCCATTAAACGGATGTAATCGTTCACTACTGATTTGTAATGCTCTGCGCTCATGCGATCACTCCTTATTTATTAAACGACTTCGAACAGACCCGCTGCGCCCATACCACCGCCGATGCACATCGTCACGACGACGTATTTCACACCACGACGTTTGCCTTCAATCAGCGCGTGGCCGGTCATGCGTGCACCGCTCATGCCGAACGGATGACCGATGGCGATGGCGCCGCCGTTCACGTTCATTTTTTCGTTGTCGATGCCGAGTTTATCGCGGCAATAAATCACCTGCGACGCGAAGGCTTCGTTCAGCTCCCACAAACCGATATCGCTGACTTTCAAACCATGTTGTTTCAGCAATTTCGGTACTGCGTAAATCGGGCCGATACCCATTTCATCCGCTTTGCAGCCGGCGACCGCAACACCGCGATAAATACCGAGCGGGGTCAGATTATTTTTCTCGGCAAATTTGCTGTCGACCAGCACCGATGCCGATGCGCCGTCGGATAATTGCGACGCGTTACCAGCGGTGATGAAACGACCTTCTTTCACCCACTGGCCGTCTTTCCACACTGGCTTCAGCGATTTCAAACCTTCGAGTGTGGTATCGGCGCGATTGCATTCGTCCTGTTTCAGCGTGACTTCTTTATAAGTGACTTCGCCGGTTTCTTTATTGGTTATCGCCATTACCGATGCCATCGGCACGATCTCAGCGTCGAATTTGCCATCGCGCTGACCGGCCGCGATGCGCATCTGGCTTTGATACGAATATTCATCCTGTGCATCGCGCGAAATGCCGTAACGCTCGGCAACGATTTCGGCGGTTTCGATCATCGGAATATAAGCGGTCGGATCAACCGCAAGCACGGCTTTCGACACGTTGCGGTAGGTGTTTTTGTGCTTGGTTTGCGTCAGGGAAATCGATTCGAGACCACCGGCAACCACTACATCGTATTCATTGCACATAATGCCTTTCGCGGCATGCGCGATCGCCATCAAACCGGACGAGCACTGGCGCTCGATCGTCATGCCCGGCACTTGATCGGGCAGCCCAGCCACTACCGCCGACAGACGACCGATGTTGTACGACTGAGTGCCCTGGAGCGCGACCGCGCCGATCACGCAATCTTCGAACAAGGCCGGGTCGATACCCGAACGCTCGACCGCCGCGCGCACGACATGACCGCCCAGCGCCGGCGCTTCGGTATCGTTAAAAGCACCGCGAAATGCCTTGCCCATCGGGGTGCGTGCGGTTGAAACAATGACGGCTTCTCTCATGATCGATTCCTGCTGCTTTCAATAATGGGGCGTGGGTCGGTATTGGTGCCGGATAAACAGCGCTCACCCTACCGCAGCGGCTCGCGGAATTCATAGTCCAAAAGGCTTAATGGTCGACCGGCGTGAGGTAAACTGCCGCCCTATCGCAAAAACCAACAATAATCACGGTGGCAATCGATGGTCAAAAACCCCGCTTATTCATGGCTTCGCATCGCACTCAGTTGCCTGCTATTCGCGTTTGCGGCTCCCAGTCATGCGTTGAACATTATGTTGGTCAACGACGATGGCTGCACCGCGCCAGGCATCAACGCGCTCGCCGATGCGCTGCAAGCGGCCGGCCATCACATAGAAATGTACGCGCCGGCGTCGGATCAGAGCGGTCAAGGCACACGGCTGACGCTGGTCAGCGCCGGCTGCCAAAAACTGAACTTTCAGGTTGGGCAACTCGATATCAATTACGCAAAAACCAGCGCGGAAAATCGCCGCTGCATCGCGGTCGCCACCAGTGGCTGCAAAACCCCCTTGCCACTCCCGTTTATTGCCGATGGTCAGCGTGTTAGCGCCAGCCCGGCCGATTCAGCATTGATCGGGCTGCAAATGATGAGCGGTGCCAGCAAACCCGATTTGGTGATCTCCGGCATTAATCGCGGCGAAAACGTCGGCGCGACCACCAACCATTCAGGCACTGTTAGCGCCGCAGTAACCGCCCTCAATCACGGCATTCCCGCTATCGCAGTCAGCCTCGGTATTCCCGCCGCGGACGAACGTTATCCGCTCGCCGCCAAGCTGGTGGTCGACGTAGTCGCGCGCTTGCAGACGAAAGCCAACGGCGGACCGCTGCTGCCGACCGGCACCGGCCTCAATATTAATTATCCCGGCAGCGGCACACCGAAAGGTGTGTTGTTTACCCATATCGGAACCTTCTCGACGATCGCGCTCGAGCCGCGGTTGCAAAAAGACGGCAGCATCAATCTCGGCATCCTGATGGATTTGAAACCGCGGGGATTCGCGCCGGAAAAAATTAGCGATGAAGGCATTGCACTGCGCGAAGGTTACGTGAGTATTTCGACCATCGGCAGCAATTGGGACGCAACCGCAGCGCAGAACGACGATAGCCGCCAGCGCCTGGGCAACCTCGCGCCTTAATTAAATCGTTAGGCAAATAGAATTAAATGGTTAGAAAGACAAGCCCGTCAACTCCACTCGCATCGATAAGGAATTTCGTATGGAAATCGCTGCAACCAACTCTTCAATGACACGCGCCGAGCGCAAGGTCGTATTCGCCTCGTCACTCGGCACTGTGTTCGAGTGGTACGACTTTTATCTGTATGGATCGCTCGCCGCGATTATCAGTAAGCAATTTTTCTCCGGCGTCAACGAAACGGCTGCGTTCATTTTCGCACTGCTCGCCTTCGCGGCGGGTTTTGCCGTGCGACCGTTCGGCGCATTGGTATTCGGTCGGCTCGGCGATCTGGTCGGTCGTAAATACACTTTCCTCGTCACGATTTTAATCATGGGCTTTTCGACATTCGTGGTCGGTTGCCTGCCGTCGTACGCATCCATCGGGATGGCGGCGCCGATCATTTTGATCGCATTGCGCTTACTGCAGGGATTGGCGCTCGGCGGCGAATACGGCGGTGCCGCGACTTATGTGGCGGAACACGCGCCGCATTGCAAACGCGGTCTGTTTACCAGTTGGATTCAAACTACCGCGACGCTCGGTTTATTTTTATCGCTGATCGTCATTCTGGTCACACGCACCAGCATCGGCGAAGACGCCTTTACCGCTTGGGGCTGGCGCATTCCATTTCTGGTGTCATCACTGCTGCTCGCAATTTCGGTGTGGATTCGTTTATCGCTGAGCGAATCGCCAGCGTTTCAGCGCATGAAAGATGAAGGTAAACATTCAAAGGCGCCGCTGCGCGAATCGTTCGGCGAATGGAAGAATTTAAAAGTCGTCATTCTGGCGCTGCTCGGTCTCACCGCGGGTCAGGCGGTCGTTTGGTATACCGGCCAGTTTTACGCATTATTTTTTCTGACAAAAATTTTGAAAGTCGAAGATGCAACCGCGAATATTTACATCGCGTTATCGTTGCTGATCGCCACGCCGTTCTTCGTCATCTTTGGCGCGCTGTCGGATAAAATCGGGCGCAAGCCAATCATCATGCTCGGTTGCCTGCTCGCTGCGCTGACGTATTTCCCAATATTCAAAGCATTGACGCATTATGCGAATCCAGCACTGGAAGCCGCACAGGTGAATGCGCCGGTAGTAGTCAACGCCGATCCCGCCACGTGTTCATTTCAATTCGATCCAGTCGGTAAAGCGCACTTCGCCAGCTCGTGCGATATCGTGAAATCCTTTCTCGCGAAAAACAGCGTGAATTATTCGAACAATGCGCTGCCCGCCGGTGCGCTGGCTTCGGTAAAAATCGGCGATACCGTTATCGATAGTTTTGAAGGCACTGCACTCAGCAAAGACGAATTCAAAACGCGCAGCGATGCGTTCAATAAAGAACTCGGCGACGCGATCAAGGCCGCGGGTTATCCGCCGAAAGCCGACTCTACGCAAATTAATGCACCGATGGTCGTCGCGCTGCTGGCGCTGTTGGTGTTGTACGTGACGATGGTATATGGCCCGATCGCGGCAATTCTTGTCGAATTATTTCCCACGCGCATTCGCTATACATCGATGTCACTGCCCTATCACATCGGCAACGGTTGGTTCGGCGGATTCTTGCCAACCACCGCCTTTGCGATGGTGGCGGCGACCGGCGATATTTATTACGGCTTGTGGTATCCGATCGGCGTTGCGGCGATGACGCTGGTGATCGGCACGCTATTCATTCGCGAAACGAAAGATGTCGATATTTATCAGCACGATTAATACGAGGACGTAAATATTCGTCCATCCATCAATCCATAAGAGGTAAATCATCATGACCAGATTAAATGGAAAAGTGGCATTGGTAACTGGCGCCGGCCAGGGCGTCGGTCAGGGCATTGCATTCGCGCTCGCCAATGAAGGCGCGGCAATCGCGGTAACCGGTCGCACTTTATCGAAAGTGCAGGACACCGTCGGCGAAATCAAACGCCGCGGCGGCAAAGCGATCGGGCTCGAAGTGAATGTGAAAGATGCCGATGCATTGGCACGCTGTGTCGATGAAACCGTCAAGCAATTCGGCGGTTTGAATATCTTAATCAACAACGCACAGGAAGTGCCGCTCGGCGATTTGCTTTCGGTCACCGATGAAGCGTTCACCGCCGGTTACGAATCAGGCCCGCTCGCGACGTTTCGTTTGATGAAATTGTGTTATCCGCATTTGAAAGGCAATGGCAGCATCGTCAATCTCGCCACCTCCGCTGCCAAGCGTTGGGACATGAGCACCTACGGCGCGTATGCGGCCGTGAAAGAAGGGATTCGCTCGCTGACGCGCGCTGCTGCATGCGAATGGGGTAAGGACGGTATTCGCACCAACGTGATTTTGCCGCACGCGAAATCGCCGGGATTGCAGGGTTGGATTAAAGCATTTCCGGAAGAATCCGCTGCATTCATCGCCACGATTCCGCTGCGTCGCATCGGCGAATGCGAAGAAGATATCGGCCGCTTCGTCGCCACACTGTGCTCCGATGACTGCCGTTACGTGAATGGCCAAAGCATTGCGCTCGATGGCGGCCAATCGTACCTCGGCTAATTCTCAAGCTGGCATAACTGGCGCTTAACCCGCTACGGTGTCGCTGCCAAAACACTGTAATACCGCGCTCGCTCGACGAGGGCATATTGCCCAATCGATGCGAGCGTCCGCATACCCGCTCGCAGCGAGCTTACCCACCTTCCTCCCTGTGCAAATCCGCGACCATTTTGTCGGTGAAATCAGCCGGTGCATCGTCGCAGTTTTGCCGCGATGGCGTCCGTAATATGGAAAGCCTTCTGCAGATGGACAATAGTTTTACAAGATAAATAATTGTTTTGTCCTTTCATTGCGCCGTTGGTTTGTTAGCTATTAGAGTGCAGCGGCCTGACGTGTTTCGCAGGTAAATTAGTCACGTGATGCCGACAAAAAAATCTAACGCAAGTCGAGTAAACGCTGACTCCAGCCTCCTCTAGATTGTTCAAATACAGATGATGGCTAACCCTAAATGTAATCGATAACAATGGGGAATTAATGATGAAATCTCGGCAAATCATTTTTGTACCAAAGCTTCTATGTCGCCTGATTGCTGCCAGCGCAACCCTCGGTGTTGTCATATCCGCGCATGCCGAAAAGGCACTCGACGAAGTTATTGTTACGGCACAGAAAAAAGACGAAACGTTGCAGACAGTGCCGATGGCAGTTAACGCGGTAACCGCCGAGACAATCGCCAAGTACAACCTGCTCGATTTCAAGGATATCCAATCTGTCACACCAGGCCTGACGATCAAGGCTCAGGACAGCCGTACTTACTCTGTGGCGCTACGAGGCTTGGCTGTATTAACCGACTCCGTCGCCAGCCCCAGCGTGGCCATTTATTGGAATGAAATTAACTACGATATTGATAGCGCCTACAAGGCGATGTATGACGTAGGCCAAATCGAAGTTCTGCGCGGCCCACAGGGCACCTTGCGCGGCATCACTTCGCCGTCCGGTGCCATTACCATCAGAACCAAAACTCCCAGCTTCAGTGAGATAGAAGGTACGGTCGAGCAATCGCTGGGGGAACGCAGCCTTTCCAATACCCAGTTTGGTGTAAGTCTTCCGCTTATCGAAGACAAGCTCGCGATGCGCGTGGCTGGTGTATACGATTACAACAAGACCAGCGGTATCGAAAATATCGTCACCGGACAGGAAAACGCCAGCCTAAATCGAAGCGGTCGTGTCACCTTAGGGTTGCGCGCTACGGAGAATCTCGAGGCGCAACTCGTTTATCAATACTTGGAATCAAACACTTCTGGCTTGAATCCGATGACTGGTTGTGGAACCGGAAATGTGACTGCCTGCCTGAGCCCTTATGATCTGAAATCCGTGGCTGCCGAAAACTCAAATACATTCCAGCGTCGCCAGGTTACGGGTCTGCGCGTCGAGTGGGATCTGGGACCGGCGACATTAACGTCGGTCACTGGCTACCAGGACCAAATGAATAATGTCTCGCGCAATATGGACAGTGGGAACGCTATCCCGACTGCGATCACTGCGGCGAGTGCACCAGACCAACAAACTGTTGTCTCCGATATTCATAGCATTACGCAGGAGCTACGACTCTCATCCAACGATGCAGACTTCTATAACTGGACTTATGGTCTGTACGGGCAGCGCCAGTCCTCAAACACCAGCGTTGGCCAACCGACACCAATACATTTGTTTTTAGGGCCGACCACCTCGCTCGGTTACTTAATTAATGTTTCATCAATTTATATTCCCCAGCTGAGCGAAGGTTACGCCGCCTTTACCAACCAAAGCTTTCAATGGACCGATAAATTCGAAACACAAGTAGGTGTGCGCTACCAAAGCCAGCGTAGTCATCAGGAACTTACTGGCGGTGCCCACATTGGACCGTTTAACATCAATGGCGAAGGCGTAACGGGCAGTGCCAGTGCGTCGTATCAACTCACCGACGATGTTCGTGTCTACGCCAGCTATGGTCGGTCATACCGCGGTGGCGGCTTCTCCATCGCGCCGAATACTCCGCACGATCTGACCGAAGTTAAGCCCGAAACATCCGATTCGATCGAACTTGGATTCAAAAGTCGTTTGGCGGATGGTCGCGTACAGATCAACGGCGATATTTATTACCAGAAGTACAAGGATTTTCTCGCGCGCACTACACAAGGTATACGCACTATCGATCCGTCCGCAGGAAACGCAGTCGCGAACAATTTCCTGGACTATAACGCGGATGCCGAAGTAACCGGCGCGGAGCTGCAGTTCGACGCGCTGTTGACGGATGACTGGCAGGCTGGGCTGGGACTTAGCTATACCGATGCCAAACTCACCGGCGGCGAAGCGCCCTGCAACATATATGTCAATGGTGTCGTTCAGGATCCGGTCGGCGGCGCAGAAGTTAATCGGTGTACGGCGCATGGCCGCCTATCGGGCGAACCTAACTGGTCCTTGTCGGCGAACTCCGAATATACGATGCATTTCGGCGCAATCGATGGTTTCGTGCGTGGACTGTACACCTTCAACAGTGGTCGCTCCGACGATTCATTGGCGAACAGCACACTCGATACCAGTAGCTACGGCTTATTCAATCTTTTTGTTGGCGCGCGTGATCCGAAGAAAGTTTGGGAGGTGTCCGTCTGGGCGAAGAACTTATTCAACCATCAGCAAGTCGTTCGTGTTTCGCCCGAAGACACTGTGGGACTGACAGCAGTTAACGTATTGGGTTTTCCGTCGCCCGATCCTACGTTGAACCCGCCTTTCCTATCGGGTTATTCCGAAGTGCAAGTGATACCAGAACGCCAAATTGGGATCACCGGAAAATATAACTTCTCGCTTTAGCGGTAGTGTTATTGCGAGCCTGATATCGGGAGAAAGGCTCGCAATTATGTTGGTCCCGATGGTTAATCCTACGTTGCCTTGCGCGGCTCTACACAAAATGTAGAGCCGCTTTTTTAACAGCCCGATACTTATCCAATGCGCTGCGATCGCGTGAATTTCCGGAGCCACGGAAATTAAGTAATTATTACGACGTTGCCAAATCGGCAAGCAACGGTCGTGGCAATTGCGGTCGCACTCGGTTCAATTTTTTCTAAGTGAATTGATGGGATGAATCAAACTTACGATTTCGATGCAATTGTTGTGGGCTCTGGCGTTACCGGCGGCTGGGCCGCTAAAGAGCTGACTGAAAAAGGCTTGAAAGTATTAGTGCTCGATCGCGGCAAACCGCTGACACACGGTAAAGATTATGTGACCGAACATATTGAGCCGTGGAAACTGCCCTACGGCGGACGCTCCCCGCGCGAGCTGTATGCATCGGATTATGCCGTTCAAAGCACCTGCTATGCCTTCGATGAAACCACTCGCCATTTCTGGATTAATGATCGCGAGAATCCTTACACGACCGCACCGGGGAAACCCTTTCTCTGGTTGCGCGCCGATGTAGTCGGCGGCAAATCATTATTGTGGGGACGCCAGGTCTATCGCTGGAGCGATCTCGATTTCGAAGCAAATAAAAAAGACGGTCACGGTATCGATTGGCCCATTCGCTACAACGACATCAAGGATTGGTATTCGTACGTCGAAAGATTTATTGGTGTCAGCGGCCAAGCCGAGCATCTGCCGCAGTTGCCGGACAGCGAATTTTTACCGCCGATGCAATTGAATGTCGTGGAAAAGAGCTTCAAGCAACGTGTTGAGGCAGGATATAAAGATCGAAAGTTGACTATCGGCCGGGTCGCGAATCTAACCGAACCGCTCGGCGATCGCGGTGCATGTCATTACTGCGGGCCGTGTCAGCGCGGCTGCTCGGTCGGCGCGTATTTCAGCTCGCACAGCTCGACACTGCCGGCGGCGAAGAAAACCGGCAATCTGACCTTGCGTGCAAACAGTATGGTCGAAGGTCTTGATTACGATCCGAAAGCGAAACGTATTTCTTCAGTGCGCATTATCGATACGCAAACGCAAGAAAAATCGCGCATCACCGCCCGCATGGTATTTCTATGTGGTTCGACGTTCGGCAGCTTGCAGGTGCTGATGAATTCCAGATCGGCAAATTTTCCGAAAGGCTTGGCCAACCGCAGCGGCACACTCGGGCAGTACGTTATGGACCACGCGTTGTTTGGCGTCGGGGCCGTCGGTACAACCACACAATTTTCCGATAAATATTATGTCGGTCACCGCCCTAACGGTATTTATATGCCGCGTTTTCGCAACTTAAAGGGGCGAGACAGCGATATCGATTTTCTGCGCGGCTACGGCTTTCAGGGCTTAGCGATCCCGGCGGATTGGTCAGCGTCAGCGATGCAAATTCCGGGGTTTGGTGCTGACTATAAAAAAGCACTGCGCAAGCCGGCTGCCTGGTCACTCGTTTTAAGCGCATTTGGTGAATGTCTGCCGTATCGCGATAACCAGGTAACGCTTGACGATAAACTGGTTGATCGCTTCGGCCTGCCCCAGCTGCGCTTCGATGTTGAGCACAAAGACAACGAAAAACGCATGCAGATTGACGCGATCGCGCAAGCGGTGGCAATGATGAAGCTAGCGGGAATGGAAACAGTAGTGCCGTTGAACTACCCGCAACCGCCGGGCGCTGCCATTCATGAAATGGGCGGAGCGCGCATGGGCAACAATCCAAATGAATCCGTGCTCAATGCGCATAATCAGGCGCACGACATTCCAAATCTTTTTGTGACCGATGGCGCGTGCATGACCTCATCGTCGTGTGTTAACCCCTCGCTAACATTTATGGCATTAACAGCGCGTGCTACGGACTACGCGGTAAAGCAATTGCAATCGGGCAATATCTAAGCAGTGGATTTATGCAATCAATTTCTCGACGAGATTTATTGTGATTGCTGCTAGCATGACTATCGAACCAGCTATGCCTCTTAATCGTTTCGAATAGATGTCGGCGTCACTCCACTATAACGATGGAACACACGTGAAAAATATAATGCATCGGAATAACCAACTTGGGCAGCAACTTCTTTGATAGATAGATTCGTGTCGCGCAACAACTGCGTAGCTCGCGCCACCCGCTGCTGATCTCGCCACTCAAAAATCGTTGCGCCAACCTGCTGATGAAAAAGCACCGAGAGTCGCGAGCGAGATAGCCCCGTCGCTGAGGCCACATCGGCGATTTTCAAATCATCGGCATAGTGTTCGGCAATGTATGCCTTCGCCAACACGATGCGCTCGTCGGCTGAATTACGCGGCAAATCAATTGCGGCGCGACAACGCAACAGCAATTGTTCGAGCAGATTAAATTCAAGCTCACGGCGTACTGGCGAGTTGCTATCGCGCAACCGAATCAATTCTTGAAAAATCTGCTGGAGGCGTTCCTGCTCACTCTCAGGCAGATGGCCCAATAACAACCCGCCCTGCGGGTTGCCCCAGTCGAGCCAATGAACTGCATGTGGCCTGGGACGAAAATAAATGGAATAGTGATACCAGTTACGCGAGTCGCGCGCGCGATCGAAATAAAAAGGTATTCTCGGCGGGATCAATACCACGTCACCGGCTTTTAAGTTGATGTGTCTTTCTCGGATAGTGGCTTCGGCAGTGCCCGCCCACGTGAACTGTAAACACCAAGTGCTGCATCCATAAGGTCTCGCTTCCTGCTTCGGATAACGTTCGCCAGCGGTGGAACGGGTGGAAATTGCGAATACGGGGGCATCATCGAATAATTTTGCATGGTCTATTAGCGGGTCGATGCCATCAACAAATTCGGCGATAATTTCCTCGGGCCAATCCCGCAAAGGTAACCCATTTGCTTTTGACTCCACACGCCGCACGACTTCTCGCATTTCCGCATTAGCGCCCAAACCGCACAGGAATTTTTTCACACGAACTTCGGAAGATTTACGCTCTTCCGGTGTCATATCGCCGCGCGCGAAATGGCTGTGAATGATCTGAATATGCACCGAGCCTATCGGGCGCCCTTGAATGGCATTCAAGATGGTTGTCAGCAGATCCTTCGGTAACTGCATACATTTCTACCAGAATGTTTACAAAAAAATTACGGCACCGAATATTAGCGATCAATGAACGCTTGCTGTGAATGTACACGAAAATTCGTCAACGTGAATTTATCCGTCGCGCCTGTTCGCTTTGTTATTTGAAAGCCAGCATTGACACCAGGGCAGACAGTTCTTCTTAGCGGCCGCACACAAAATACCACGACGAACCCGACCTTTCGAGCCGGACATCGGATTTCTAACGCTAGTTTTTTATCGGTTCAGCCAGCTTCGCGCCAGATAGAAGATATCAGTCGCTTCGTCGCCACAGTATGTTCCGATGATTGCCGTTACGTGAATGGCCAGAGCATTGCGCTCGATGGCGGCCAATCGTACCTCGGCTAATTCTCAAGCTGGCATGGCTGGCGCATGTCTTAGTTGTCGTCGAAAACCAAGATGGTTTAGCACATCACTGAGATTCGATCATGGACAATCTATGGATCGGGCTGGGTATATCTGTATTAGTTGTGATTACCTTCATCGCCGTTATGCGTTCGATACTCCAGAAAAACCGCGAAATCGATAAAAAAATCGATTACAGCAAGGTGCAGCAGTGGCAAGACGACGACGACGATTGAATACTTTTTTTCAACTTTTTTGTAATTGCTACGCGCACGCACGCACATTCCTCGTTAGCAGCTTCGTTCTAGTGGCTAAATACGCGCTACCACGCATGCTTGCAGCCGCAGGGCACGAGTATTGCTCAATTCGAGCTAAGCGTCCGCCTATCGTTCAACAGCGGATACTGTGTTTTACATGGAATTAATCAAGGAGAAAATTATGAAAGCGATCATTATCGCGCTGACGGTTCTCGGTTTTACCGGGATGACTTTTGCGGATGAAACGGTCAAGGAAAAAGCGCAGGCCGTCGGTCAGGATATAAAACGCGACGCCAAAAAAGGCGCTCATCGCGTCGAAGAAGCTGTTTGTATGGCTGGCGATGTCGAATGCGCTGCTAAAAAAGCCCAGCACCGCGTAGAAGAAGGTGCGGATTACACGAAGGATAAAGCGAAGGAAATTAAAAACGATGTCGATTCCGACAAGAAATAAAATTTAATGTGCAGGGCGCAATTTTTTGCGCCCTTGTGCCCACACTCCTTTCAATTTCGAATTGATCAAAAAACAATAGCCAGTCGATTAATTATTAGTTATCCGATTAATTAACCCTTAAGTAATCAATCGTTAGGCGGACGGATCATCATGTCAATTCGACATGCGACATCACCAGCGCTGCCATTGCATTTGATGCTTGCTCATTCTTCCCACGCAAACCTGCGACCACACCGAGCTTGTCGTGCTCGGGCCGATTTTGATTAGTCTTCCATTTACCAAGCAACCGTTGAACGGGAATTTCTATACCCACTATCGCTGCGAGTAATTTGTCAGTGAAATCAGCCGGTGCATCGTCGATTTTCCACGGCAGCGCCTGCGAAGATTCATGCTCATTCGTCAACTGCGTTAGATGCTGATACAGCCAATCGCGGTCTTCGATGTACGTGGGTTGTCCGTGCGCATGAACCACCGCGTAATTCCACGTCGGCACCGCTTTGCCATGCTCGTGCTTGCTCGGATACCACGACGGCGTGATGTAAACCTGCGGACCTTGAAACGCGACGACACAGGGAATTTCATTCGCAGCGATATGCCACACCGGATTTGCTCGCGCAACGTGCCCAACGAGCGTTCCGAATTCACCGCGCGAGGGATCAAGCAGAAACGGAATGTGATTCACAACAAGTTCATCAGCGCCCTTTACCACCCAGGTACCGAGCGGGTACGAGCGAATCAACGCATGGAGAACATAAAGACGGGTTTCTTCGTGGAATTTTGGAACGTACATGCCATGACTCCATTGGCTAGAAAAATGATTTCGCAGAGTTTGGGCACTCCCCCCGCATAGCAGGGGGAAATATAAATCAATGTGGCGTTAATAACGAGGATGGAAAATTTGCGAAAGAATCATTCGCTCAACGATGCCGGCGCTCCGGGAAGTTGCGTGTAATAGCGTCCGATCACCATTCCGCCGTCGACTTTAATTTCTTCGCCAGTGATATAGGCCGCATCATCGCTCGCGAGAAATAGACTCGCGCGCGCAACATCAATCGGATCACCGATGCGCTGCAGCGGTACGCTGGTGTAATCCTTATCGACCTGCTCACGCGGCAAATTTGCAGGGTTGCCCATCACGGTATTGACTCCACCAGGATGCACAGAATTTACGCGCACACCCTGATGCCCCAATTCCATAGCAGCAACCTGCGTTAAACCGCGTACGCCCCATTTGCTCGACGCGTACGCGACGAGTCCATTACAACCCTTCAATCCGTCGACCGACGAAATATTTACGATCGAGCCGCGCCCGTGCTTCACCATTTCCGCGCCGACCAGTTTCACGCCTAAGAAACTACCGACGAGATTGATACCCAGCACGCGCTCATAATCTTTTTTATCGGTATCGGCGATCGATTTGAACATCACGATACCGGCATTGTTGATTAACACATCGATCGGTCCGAATTCGCTCTGCGCACGTTCGATGACACGATTCCAGCTATTTTCGTCAGTCACATCGTGATGCACGAAAATCGCGTTGCCGTTTAATTCACCCGCGAGCTTTTCACCTTCCTGATCAAGAATATCGGCGATGACGACTTTCGCGCCCTCTTGCACAAACAATCGCGACGTTGCCTCGCCCATGCCGCGCGCGCCGCCCGTAACAACCGCTACCTTACCTTGCAAACGTGCCATTTTATTTCTCCATACTTTTAATTTTCATTAATCGTCATTTGGAATCAATCGAACTTGCCGATGTACTCATCGCCAAAGCGGCGAATACCATCCAGCTTTTGCTGCAGACTCAAGTGGGTTTCGTAGACATTCCACGCCGACACACACATATCGGTAACGCCGAGATCGCGCACGCGGCGCATATCGTCAAGCGTGCGCGCATTGATATCGAAACCATGAATTTCAAAATCATCGCGCTGCAAGGTGCCATGCTCGGCACGTAATGCATTGAGTTGTTCGATCAGACCTTGCAGCGTATCGAAATCGACATTGGCGGATATCCAGCCATCACCGATACGCGCCGCACGTGCCAACGCGGGTTTGGTATGGCCACCAATCAAAATCGGCACCGTCGCTGCCGGACTCATTTTCATCGGACCGAAATCGTAATTGTCGCTATGGAATTCGAAATATTCACCGCTGATCGCACCGCGAATAATCTCAATGCATTCATCCATCAGTTTGCCGCGCTTATCGAAATCGACATTGTTGTAGGTGAAATCCTCGCGCCACGGGCTCAGGCCAGCCCCGAGCGAAATGCGATTATTTGAAACCGCCGCCAACGAGCTCAGCGCCTTCGCCAGAATCAACGGCTGCCGCACCGGTACTTTCATCACACCGGGATAAAAACGGATTTTGGTAGTAACCGCCGCCATCCACGTCATCGCCACGATAGGCTCGATAAACGGCGAAACCGAAATAAACTGGCGCACCGCAGCGGTATCGGCATAGGGATAATCGGATTCAGTTTTCTGCGGAAAGAAAATGCTGTCGGGCATCGAGATCGACGAGAAGCCTGCCACTTCAGCAGCGCGTGCAATCGCCTGATAATGTTCGTAGCCACCCATGCCGAGCATCAGTGTGAAGCGTGCTTTCGTCATCTTTTTTTTCCACCTGATTCAATGATTGCGCTGCAATTCTATTTGCTGATATCGAACCGCTGTACGGTCTGCGTCGCGGTGAATTCGCAATCGAGCCGACGCTCGCTATAGCGCCATTCGCCATCGCGCTTCACAGCCTTATCCGAATAACGGATATACCAATCCCATTTTACGAACTCGTTATCTTTTTTCGAGATATGGCTGGCCACACAATTAATACGCCCGCTCGCCGCAGCGCCATCGATCACGTAATCGATGTTATGCACGTTATGCATCGTCCATACAAATTGCTGCGTCAGTATCGCCGTGATCTTTTGCGCAATTTCGCTGCCATTGCCGCGCATTTCCGCGACAGGGCTGATCAGCAGCAAATCATCGTCAAAACATTTGGCGAGCGCGGCGGTATCGCGCGCGTCGACTGCGCTCGCATAGCGATACACCAACTGCTGCAGCGCAAATTGATCGAGTAATTCCTGCTGACCCATGACTTTCCTTATTTGCCGAACGGGCCGTCTTCGATGAAGCCATTGAAGATATCGACATCGCCGAGCGGCTGCGTAACTTCAAACGTGCGGCGATAACCGGTATGCGCAAACTTCCACTCGCCATTGATTTTGCGATACCGATCGGTATAGAACGCGCCACCTTCGAGGCGGGTTTTCAGTTCAAGATTGACGACGATGTCATGCAAATACCATGTACCCGTCGCTTCGGTGTCGCTGAGCAGTTCGATTTCCGGATGATGGCCATGGTGCAGCGTCAGCATCGTCGTTTTGGTCATGCTATCGCGCAAAAACTCGATCGTTGCCGCGCGATCTGACGAGCCGTAGCGCCCCATGTTGTAGCTGACCGTGCAATCGGGCGCGAGCAATTCGCCGAGCTCATCGATTCGCTTCTGGTCCAGCAGACGAAAATAACGGAATTTCAGTTGTTTGATCGCTTCGATTTCGGCTTGCGCATTCATAATTATTTTCCCGCAACAATATTGGACGAATGTCCTATTTAAAGTTTGTAAAACGAACAACGGGCCTACGATAACACCGGTATTCGCAACTGACTACGGCTGCTCGATAAAAAGGATTAAGACGGGAATGCGAGTATTGATTTCAGAAGAAAAAAGGAAAACATGAAAAGTTGTTAACGTTTATCGCCACACGTTCGGTGTGGCGATAAACGGGACAATCACGCCGGATAGTAGCGGCTGATGGTATCGACGATACAAGCCGGCTTGTCGCTGCCTTCGACTTCGACGGTAACGCGCGTAGTCGCCTGAATACCGCCCTTCACTTCTTCGGCTTTGATCAATTCGCCACGGCCGCGCACACGCGAATTCACTTTCACCGCTGCTGGAAACCGCACTTTATCGCAGCCGTAATTGACGCCCATGCTGATGCCCTGCACATCGATGATCTGCGGTAAAAACAAATTCACCAGCGAAAGCGTCAGATAGCCGTGCGCGATTGTCGTACCGAACGGGCCGCTTTTCGCTTTTTCCGGATCGACGTGAATCCACTGGTGATCCCCGGTCGCATCGGCGAATAGATTGATGCGCCCTTGATCGATTTCGATCCAGTCGCTGACGCCGAGCTCTTTACCTTCGGCGGCGAGCAGCTCGTTGGGATGCTTAAAGATTGTTGTCATGATTTTTTCCTATCATCGAGCGCAGCGCAATGGCGGAGTTCCTTTCGGGACACGCGGCAAGTACGTCCCTGTAGCTCGTCGTCGGCATCCATGCCGCCGACGGTCCCGAAAGAAACTCCTCCATCCCGCTAGTGAAGTTTCATGCCAATCAAGCGCGTTGCGATGAAGCCGAAATCACTTCACCCGTCATATAACCCGAGTATTCACTGGCGAGGAATACGACGATATTCGCGATTTCCCACGTTTCCGCAGCGCGACCGAACGCTTCTTTCGATTCAAGCTCGGCGAGAAATTCTTCCGATGCCGATTTGCGCAGGAACGGGTGCAGCACGATGCTCGGCGATACGGCATTGACGCGCACGCCAAATTCGGCTGCCTCAATCGCCGCACAGCGAGTAAATGCCATCACGCCGGCTTTTGCTGCTGCGTAGTGTGATTGTTCTTTCTGCGCGCGCCAGCCAAGCACTGAGGCGTTGTTGACGATCACACCCTGGCCGCGCTGCGACATATGCTTCAGCATCGCGCGCGTCATGCGGAATGTGCCGTTCAACGTCACATCGAGTACGAGATTCCATTGCTCGTCGGTCATTTCGAGTATTTTGTTCGACGTGCCGAGACCCGCGTTATTGAACAGAATATCCACGTGGCCCATGTTCGCGATCGCCGCATTGACCAGCGATTGCACTTCCTCTTCTTTCGTCACGTTGCACAATTGCGCGTACGGACGCAGACCGGTTTCCTGTTCGATCGTCTCCACCGCTTGTGCGAGACGCTTTTCGTGTACATCGGAAATCATCAACGCACTGACGCCTTCCTCGGCGAATTTTTTTGCAGTCGACAAGCCGATGCCGGCGCCTGCAGCTGCTGTGATCAAGGCAGTTTTGCCTTTCAGCAGACCGTGGCCCGGGACATACGGCGGAACTGGTTGTCTGGTCATGGAGATTCTCTCTTTCTCAAAATCTGGTTCAAATATTCCCTCTTTGAAAAAGGGGAAGAAAACGCATTATTGAATAACGACTTTCGGCTCTTTCGGCATCCCAAGACCGCGTTCGGCGATGATGTTGCGTTGAATCTGGTTGGTGCCACCGTAGATCGTGTCGGAGCGCGTGAATAAATACATCGATTGCAGGCGCGTTAATTCATACGGCGCGCCGCCGATAATTTCCGATTCGGCGCCGAGTACATCTATCGCCAATTTACCGAGATTGCGGTGCCAGCTCGCCCAATGCAATTTGTAGATCAACGCTTCTTTTTGCAGACCGGCATTCGCGCCGCCCGACAACATACGCATCGCGTTATAACGCATGATTTTCAAACCCATGTGCGCTTCGGCGATGCGCGCGCGAATATCGAGATTTTGCGATTGGCCATTTTCCTTCGCGATACGAATGATTTCGTCCAATTCATTTTTGAACAACATCTGCTGGCCGAGCGTCGATACGCCGCGCTCGAAACCGAGCAGGCCCATCGCCACTTTCCAGCCTTCGCCCGGCTTACCGACGATATCGTTCGCGCCGCAAACCGCCTCATCGAAAAAGACTTCGTTGAATTCGGAGGTACCGGTCAATTGTTCGATTGGCCGCACGGTGACGCCGGGCTGAACCATTTTGATCAGGAAAAAGCCGAGGCCGTGATGTGCTTTTGACTCGCGGTCAGTGCGCGCGACGACGAAACACCATTCCGATTCGTGTGCGAGCGAAGTCCATACTTTCTGACCGCTGATGCGCCACTGCTGAGTCGATTCATCGAACTCTGCTTTCGTTTTCACATTGGCGAGATCGGAACCGGCGCTCGGTTCGGAATAACCCTGACACCAGAATTCGGTGCCGGCAACGATACCGGGCAGAAACCGTTTTTTCTGCTCTTCGGTACCGAACGCAATAATCGTCGGACCCGCAAGACCTTCGCCGATATGTCCCATGCGGCCAGGGCCGCCGGCGCGTGCATATTCTTCGTGGAAAATCACTTGCTGCTCGATCGAACAACCGCGCCCGCCGTATTCTTTCGGCCAGCCGATGCAGGTCCAACCGCCTTCCGCTAATTTGCGCTCCCATGCTTTGCGCTCGTGCGAAAACATGTGCTCGTCGCCCGGACCGCCGCGAAAGCGAATCTGTTCAAATTCACCGCGCAAATTTTCACGCAGCCAGGTAGCGATTTCTTCGCGAAATTTTTCGTCTTCGGCGCTGAAACTCAATTTCATAATATCGACCTCAATCCAGCAGCTGCTTGGCTAATTGCTCGCGATGATACGCACCGTTGCCGAGCAGGGTTTCGGAGGATTTCGCGCGTTTGAAATACAACTGAATATCGTATTCCCACGTGAAGCCAACGCCGCCGAACATTTGAATACCGCAACCGGCATTGAAGAAATACGCATCGGAGCAATACGCTTTGGCGATGGCCGCCGCTTCCGGCAATTCCGCAGCGAGCGCCGCGTTACCTTCTTCCGATAGCGCCTCATGTGCGATGCAAGCCGCGTAATAAACAGCGGAACGCGCCGATTCGGCTTTCAACATCATATCGGCGGCTTTGTGTTTCATGCCCTGGAAACTACCGACTGGGCGATTGAATTGATAGCGACCGTTGACGTATTCGATGGTGATGTCGAGCGCCTGCTGCGCACCGCCCATCTGCTCGGCGGCAACAGCGATCTGCGCGAGCTGCAATGTTTTATTCAGCGCGGGCCAACCTTTGCCTTCGTCACCCAGCAAGGCCGACGTACTGACCTCGACATTGTTCAAAACGATTTCAGCCTGCTTGCGCGTCTGATCCATCGTCGGCAACCAAGTGCGTTGCACGCCGCTGGTTGTGGCCGGCAGGACAAACAGCGAAATGCCATTTTCGCCGCTCGAGTTTTTTGCGCGTGCAGCAACGATTAATAAATCCGCGGTGTGTCCATCCGGCACATAGCGCAATGTGCCATTCAGCACGTAACCGCCGGCGGTTTTTTCCCACGTCGCTTTTACCGCATCGGCACCAAGCGCCTGACCCGCGCCGCTCCATGCCAACGTGCCGGTCAGATCGCCACTCGCGAGCTGCGGTAGCCATTCAGCTTTTTGATCGTCGTCGCCGGCAACGAGTAATGCATTGGTCGCGAATGCAACGCTCGACAAAAACGGCGAGCACAACAAGTAGCGCCCCATCTGCTCGAATAATGCAACGAGCTCAACATAGCCGAGACCCAGACCACCGTATTCCTCGGGAATGTGAATCGCCTGCCAGTACATATCGGCGGTGATGCGCTGCCATACCGCATCTTCGTAGCCCTGCTCGGTGGCCATTGCGCGGCGGACCGCAGCGGAATCGGATACCTCGGCGAGAAATGCCGCCGCGGTATCGCGAATCATTTGCTGTTCTTCGTTGAAACGAAATTCCATGGAATCGTCACCGAAAAAATTTAAATTTAAAAAACCGGGATGCTTGTAGGGCGCAATAAGTGCAACGCATTGCGCCGCGAAGGTTGCCGCACAATTCAAAATAAATGGCGCAATGCCCTTCGGTTATTGCGCCCTACAGTCGTGTGAAATTAACTACCGTAAACCTTCTGTGCCGGTACGGCTTGTTTCAGAATTTTGTCGATCGCTGCACCGACTTCAGCTGGCTCCCAGCGCGCGCCTTTGTCGACCTCTGGACCTTTGCGCCAACCATCGGCGACAGAGATCTTGCCGCCTTCGGATTCGAATACATTGCCGGTCACATTCGCGGATTGCTCGGAGCCGAGCCATACCACCAGCGACGATACGTTTTCCGGCGCCCAGTAATCGAAGCTGCCGTCTTCCGGTTTCGCCATGCGCGTTGCCATCGATTCAACGGCTGTCGTCATACCCGTACGTGCGGCCGGTGCGATCGCGTTGGCGGTGATGCCGTAGCGACGCAATTCGGCGGCCTGGTTCAGCGTCAGCGCAGCGATGCCGGCTTTCGCTGCGGCGTAATTCGATTGACCGACCGAGCCTTGCAGGCCTGCGCCCGAGGTAGTGTTGATAATGCGCGCATCGACTTTTTTGCCCGCTTTCGATTGATCGCGCCAGTAATGCACGGCGTGCGATGAAATGCAGAAATGGCCTTTCAGATGCACGGCCATGATCGCATCCCACTCGCCTTCGGTCATCGACGCGAACATGCGATCGCGGTTGATGCCGGCGTTGTTGACGACCACGTGCAGATCGCCGAACGCTTCAATCGCCTGCTTCACAGCGTTTTCGCTGTCGGCGTAATTGGTGATGTCGGAGGTATTCGCAATCGCTTTGCCGCCGTTCGCTGTAATTTCGTCGACGACTTTCCGTGCCGCTTCGCGGTTGATGTCGTTGACGACGACGCTGGCGCCTTCCGCTGCAAATGTCAGTGCATGCGCCCGTCCTAGACCGCCGCCAGCGCCAGTGATGATGACTACTCTGCCGTTACAAATTCCCATGCTTCACCTTTCAATTTCGTTATGCGTAGGGCGCAATAAGTGAAACGCATTGCGCCGTTTGTTTACCTTTTGGCGCAATGCGGCTACGCCTTATTGCGCCCTACGAATCACAGTCGTTCGATAATCGTCACATTCGCCTGACCGCCGCCTTCGCACATCGTTTGCAAACCGTAGCGCAGGTTCTGACGTTCGAGTTCGTGCAGCAATGTGGTCATCAGGCGCGCGCCGGTCGCACCGAGCGGATGGCCGAGTGCAATACCGCCACCATTGACGTTGGTTTTCGCGTGGTCGTAACCGGTTTCTTTCAACCAGGCCATCACCACCGACGCAAACGCTTCGTTGATTTCGACGAGATCGATGTCCTGCAATTTCATGCCGGCTTTTTTCAGCGCGTATTTCGTCGCAGGGATCGGCGCGGTCAGCATCCAGATCGGATCGTCGGCGCGCACGCTCATATGATGAATGCGCGCACGCGGCGTCAGGTTGTAGCGTTTCAATGCGATTTCCGAAACGATCAGCAGCGCGCTCGACGCATCGCAAGTCTGGCTCGATACCGCCGCAGTGACTTTTTCACAGCCGAATAAATATTCGAGCCCGGCCATTTTTTCGAGACTGGTCTGACGCGGCGTTTCGTCATTCTCGACGCCTTCGAGCGGCAGGATTTCGCGCTTGAAACGTCCTTCGGCGATCGCACGCAACGCACGGTTGTGCGATTCGAGCGAATACACCTCGAGATCGTGGCGCGACAGATTCCATTTATCGGCAATCATCTGCGCCGATTTGAACTGTGTCGGCGGCTCGGCGCCGTAGCGCTCGACCCAGCCCTTCGAACCCGAGAACGGATCTTTGAAACCGAGCGGTTCCGCCGCAGTCATCGCCGACGAAATCGGAATCTGCGTCATCGTCTGCACGCCACCGGCGACGATCACATCCATCGTGCCGGACATCACCGCCTGCGCGGCAAAATGCACCGCCTGCTGCGACGAGCCGCACTGGCGATCAATGGTCGTGCCCGGTACTTCCTGCGATAAGCCAGCGGCCAGCCACGCGGTGCGCGCGATGTCGCCGGCGAGCGGGCCGATGGTATCGACGCAACCGAACACGACATCGTCGTATTCGTTGTCGGGAATGCCGTTGCGCTCGACGATCGCCTTCAGCACATGCGCGCCGAGATCGGCGCCGTGCACGTGCGCAAGGCCACCTTTGCGGCGACCGGTCGGCGAGCGGACCGCGTCAACGATATAGGCTTCGGCCATGATGCAACTCCTCTACTGCTGTTCGTGGGATTTCGCTTAACCGAAATTAGTGAGCTTTAATGCCGTCGGTCGGCAGAATCGTCAAGCGACCGAAGGTATTTTCCGCGCCGATCAGCGCGCGGTCGTTCAATAGCCATTCGTGCACGCGATTCTTGTGGAAGCCGGGATCGCCCCATGCCTTGTCGAGTGTCCATGCGCGCTTCATGAAAATGTGCAGATCGCATTCCCAGGTGTAACCCATCGCGCCGTGCACCTGCATGCTGTTGCGTGCCGACAGCAATGCCGCTTCGCTGGCCGCCGCTTTGGCGTGCGATACCGCAAAATCGGCGCGGGTCGGATTGACACTGACGGTGTACGCGGCGCGATACAGCGGCGAGCGCGCGAATTCGTATTTCACCGCACAGTTGGCCAGCAAATGTTTCAGTGCCTGGAAGCTGCCGATCGGCTTGCCGAACTGCTGTCGATCGGTACTGTACTGCACCGCCATTTTCACCATCGTTTCGGACAGGCCAACCAATTGCGCCGCCGCGCCGAGCGCACCGCGATTCAGCGACGAACGCCACAGATCGGCGCCTTGCGTGCCGCTGCAGACGACGGTATCGCGGCTCGGCGTCCAGTCGATCTTGAACAGACGCCGCGACGGATCGACGCTCTTCTGCGCAGTCAGTTTCACCTGATCGCGCGCCAGCAGATGTACTTCGTCGCCATTCGGAAGCAGCAGCCAATCGGCTTTATCAGCAGCGTTGACGAACGGGTTGATCCAATGCTGCACCGCGACGCGCGTTTCGCCGACCGTGAGCTGCGCGAGCACATCGGCGCAACGCTCGTTCTGCGCGGCAAGACTCGCCAGCAGCGGTGTCGCCACCAGGACGGTGTTGACGATGGGGCCGGGCAGCGCGACTTTGCCGCACTCTTCGGCGATCAGTACGAAGTCGATTGGGTTCAGGCCGAGACCGTCGCGGTCTTCGGGTACCAGCATCGCGGTCAAACCCATCTCGACCAGCTGCGGCCACAAGTCGTCGTCCGGACTTTCCCAACGCTTGCGAATCGATTCAGGCGTCACTTCGTTTTGCAGAAAATCGCGCACGCTGTCGCGCAGCGCGATTTGGTCTTCGGTAAATGTGAAATCCATGATGCTCTACACCCCCACTCAGCGCGGCATACCGAGCAGACGCTCGGCAATGATGTTGCGCTGAATCTCGTTGGTGCCGGCGTAAATCGGCCCCGACTGCGCAAACAGGAAACCATCGAGCCATTGGCCGAGATCGGAATTTTCGTCGCCTTCCGGCACGATTTCGGCGCGCGCACCGAGCAGGCTCATCGCCGTTTCATGCATGCGCAGATCGAGTTCGGACCAGAAGATTTTATTGAGGCTCGCCTCGGCGCCGATCTTGCCACCCTTGATCAGCCGCGACGCGGTTTGATAGGTGCTGAGCGCATACGATTCGGCGTCCATGTAGCAGCGCACCACGGCATCTTCGATCGCGAGATCGAGGATGTCATTGCGACGCGCGCGATACAGCTCGACCAGACGCTTCGCCGTTTCCTGGAAGCGCGCCGGCGAACGCAGCATCAGGCCGCGCTCGAAGCCAGCGGTCGACATCGCGATGTGCCAGCCCTGCCCTTCATCGCCCAGACGGTTCGAGACCGGCACGCGGGCGTCGTCAAAGAAGATTTCAGCAAAGCCCGGCAGACCGTCGAGCTGCGGAATCGGACGCACGGTAACGCCCGGCGTATTCAGCGGCACGAAGATGAACGACAGGCCGTGATGGCGCGACGATTCGGGATCAGTGCGGAAAATACAGAACACCCAGTCGGCGAACACGGCGCGGGTCGACCAGATTTTCTGACCGCTGAGCACGTACTCGTCGCCATCGCGGGTCGCTTTCGCGCGGATCGCCGCCATGTCGGAACCGGCGCCCGGCTCGGACCAGCCCTGCGCCCACATTTCTTCGCCGCTGGCCATTTTGGTCAGGTAGCGCGCCTTCTGTTCCGGCGTGCCGTATTCCATTAGGGTCGGGCCGAGCAGGAAGATACCGTTCTGGTTCACGCGCAACGGCGCGCGAATGCGGTAGTACTCTTCCTCGAAAATCAGCCATTCGATCAGGTTGCAGCCGCGACCGCCGTATTCCTTCGGCCAAGTCACCATGCCCCAGTTGCCCTTCGCGAGCGTTTTTTCCCATTCGCGATGCTGTTCGAAGCCTTCTGCGGTATCGAAGGTTTCGAGCGGCTTGGCCGGCACATGCGCTTCGAGCCATTCGCGCACTTCGCGGCGGAAGGCTTGCTGCTCTTCGGTAAAGGTTAACTCCATGCTGTTTCTCAACCTTTGAGTTTGGATTTCAATACTGGCCGCGATAAAGCGAGGGCGCTGAGTTTCTTTACGGACCCTCGGCGACAGGGATGTCGACGAGGAGCTACATGGATGTACTTGCCGCGTGTCCGTAAAGGAATTCAGTGCCCTCGCTACCCAAGCCGATTAAAAGCAACGATTAAAACTTCGCATCCCGCTTCTGCACGAATGCATCGCGCGCTTCCTGCGAATCCGGCGAGGTATACGCTTCGAAGGTGAAGCCCTGTTCCCAGCGGTATTTGTCTTCGAGGCTGCCGTCTTCGACGCCGGTCAGCGCTTCTTTCGCGAGCTGAATCATGCGCGGGCTTTTGTCGGCGATTTTGCGCGCGATTTCCAGTGCTTTGTCGCGCAGCTGTTCGCGCGGTACCACGCATTCGATCGAGCCGAAACGATACGCTTCTTTCGCGTCGATGAAGTCGCCGGTGAAGTACATGTAACGCACCTTTTGCACCGGGAATAAACGCTGCAAATGCGCGCCGCCGCCCATCGCGCCGCGATCGACTTCGGGCACGCCAAAACGCGCGCACTCGGACGCGATAAGAATATCCGCCGCGCCGGCGATGCCGATGCCGCCGCCGAGCACGAAGCCGTGTACGGCGACAATCACCGGTTTCGGATTCAGATGTACTGCCTTGAAAGTGGCGTAATTGCCCTTGTTGACGTCGACAATCTTGCTGCCGTCGGCGGCCAGTTCCTTGATGTCGACGCCGGCGCAGAAGCCTTTGCCTTCGGCGCGGATGATGATCACGCGCACATCGTCATTGCGGCCGAGCGCATTGATTTCATCAGCAATCGCGTACCAGCCGTGGCTGTCGAATGCATTCACCGGCGGCTTGTTGAACACCATTTCGGCGATGCCGTTGTCGATCGTGGTGGTAAATACCATGAGAGATCCTCGAATTATTGACAGAGGTAGGCCAGGCGATTCTGCGCCTGCCCAACAATCGCCGCCACCAGCTCGGCGCAGCTCGGAATATCGCCGATGGCGCCGGCGACCTGGCCGCCCGGCAGAATACCTTTGTCCGGATGACCGAGCACCATTGCTTCCTGAATCATCATCGGCGCATTCGCCGACATCATCGTCTGGCCGAGGCTCAAGCCCTGCGCTTTACGCATTGCCAGCGCGGAACTGAGCAGACCGAAAATCGATGCGCCGGTCATTTTGCGATACGCCAAACCGTTGCGCAGCGCGATGATCAACATGCCGAGCGTGCCGGTGTTTTCCAGCTCTTTTAGCGTTTCGTTCAGCATCATGCGCTGCGGCAACCCGTCGAGTTTTTCGCTGACGATCATGTCAGTCGGTTCGCACGAGATGTAGCGCGATTTGGTCGCCTCGGGCACCGGGCTTTCCTTGGTGAGCAGAAAGCGCGTGCCCATCGCGATGCCAGTGGCTCCGTAGGCCAGTGCAGCAGCAAGGCCACGGCCATCGCGGAAACCGCCGGCTGCGACGACCGGCACGTTGACCGCATCGAGCACCTGCGGCAGCAGGATCGAACTGGCGACCGCGCCGGTGTGGCCGCCGCCTTCGCCGCCCTGCACCACCACCGCGTTCGCGCCGAGTTGAATCGCTTTCTGCGCATGTTTCACCGCGCCGACGGTCGGGATACAGACCACACCGCCGTCGCGTAATTTCGCAATCGTTTTCGCATCGGGGCCACGGCCGTAACTGCACGCGCGCACCTTGTGCTTGATGATCAGATCGACGATTTCCTTCGCGCCCGGCTGGAACATATGGAAGTTCACGCCGAATGGCTTGTCGGTCATCGTTTTGATTTTCTGGATCGATGCATCGACTTCGGCGGGCGTCATCACCGCGGCGGCGAGAAATCCAAACGCGCCGGCATTACAACTAGCCGCCACCAGCTCGGCGGTGGCGACCCAGCCCATCGCGGTTTGGATGATCGGATACTCGCAGCCGAGTAAATCGCACAATTCGGTTTTCAGTACGGACATGTCGCGCTCTTACTATTGTTCTGATTTGTTGATCGTCGACATTGACTTGGCGTCATAGCCGCCGAGTCGGTCGCCGGTTTCGAGAATGTTATGCGCGTGCGCGAAGTGGTGCCACGCGTACGCCGCGTCCATCGCCGTGCGCTTGCCCTGCAGATCCTCGACGTGATTGATCGCCTGCTTGGTCAGCGCGACGCCGAGGCGCGGCATCGACGCCAGCTTGGCCGCGATCTTGTAGGTTTCGCGTTCGAGCTCGTCGCGCGCGAACACGCGGTTGACCATGCCGAGCTGATACGCACGCTCGGCCGACATGCGCTCGCCGAGCAGCAGAAACTCCTTGGCGATGCGCGGATGCATTTCATAGGCATGCGCGAAATATTCGACGCCGGGGATGCCCATATGCACAACGGGATCGGCGAAGAACGCATCGTCGGACGCGATGATCAGATCGCACACCCACGCCAGCATCAACCCACCGGAAATGCACGCGCCGTGCACCATCGCCACGGTCGGTTTCGGAATATCGCGCCAGCGCCGGCACAGGCCGAGGTAGGCGTCGGCTTCGCGCGCGTACAGGAATTCACCGCCGGTTTTATTGCTATGGTCGTACCACAGCGTCACGCGTTCCTGCGGCTGATCGACATCGCGCCCTGGCGAGCCGATATCGTGGCCTGCCGTGAAATGCGCGCCAGCGCCGCGCAGCACAATCGCTTTTACCGCATCATCATTGGCCGCGCGTTTGAATGCAGTGTCGAGCGCATACAGCATTTTGCCGTTCTGCGCGTTGTTGTAGCGCGGTCGGTTCAGCGTCAGCGTGGCGATGCCATCCGCCATTTCATAGAGGACAACATCATCTTCGTTATCCACGCCGACCGTCGACATCTCAGCCTTTCACCTGCGAAGCGCGCAAATTGTACGGATCGAGTTTGGCAATAATCGCGAGCTGTTCCGCCGTCGGTACCGGCGTGGTGCCGAGATTGTCGATCACCGCCAGCTCAAAGCCGGTGTTCTCGCGCACTTGTTCGAGTGTTACGCCTGGGTGCAGCGAAATCACGCGGATCTGATGGTTCGGACCACCGAAGTCCATTACGCACAGATTGGTGATGATACGGCCGATCTTGATGTCGTCGAGCTGGTAGCCCTTCGGCAGCCGTGCGGGGTTGTAGCCGATCGACGCGACCATGTCGCACTCGTCTTTCTCGATAAATACATTCTTGCTGTGACCCGGTACAAAGAACGAGTTGCCGTGGCTGATCGAGTTGCCGGGAAAGCCGCGCACGCCGAGCATCATCGTTTTCGGTTTGTCATAGCTGCCGCCCAGACAGGAAATATTGGCCTGGCCGTAGCGATCGATCTGCGTCGGGCCGACCAGCGCGTGGCGTTTGCCGCTCCACACATTGTCGAAAATGCGCGAGAAGCCCATCCACGTTTCGCGCTTCGGCTCGTAGCCGTTGCGCTTGCCGAGCGGTACTGGTTCGGACACGACGAACGCTTCGGAATCGGTCATCAACAACAATGGATTTTTGGTCGACATCGACAGGCTGGCACCGAGGCGCGGAATCACGCCGATACCGGTGGCGAGCACTTCGCCTGCGTTGTTCCAGCATTCGGCGGCCGCGACAATCAACAGATCGGCCAGTGTGTAATTGGTATCGCTCATTTCATTCCCCTAATCAAAACACGGGCAGCGGTAATTTTTTGATGGCGTCAGCACCACCGACTTCGGCGAGGTACTGCGCCTCGCTCACCGCGACGTATTTGTCAAAGTAGCCTTGCCAGCCGCCTTCTTCTTTTGCCGTTGCGGTGTACGCATTGAAATGCGCGGTATCGAAACCGTACAGCGGTGCGCATGAGGTCGGGTGAGCGCCGCAGGGAATATGCACGACGCCGGTCACTTCGCTGCGCTCCCAGAACACATAGCGCGCTTCTTCGGCGTTCTGATGGAAGTAACTGGTATCGACCAGTTCATCGCACGAGGCGAAGGTTTTTTCGGCGGCGCGCACCATCAGATCGTCCATATACAGATCCGGACCTTTGACCTGGCAGACACCGCGCGCATCGGAGCGATCGACATGGATCAACGCAACGTCGAGCTTCAGCGCCGGCATCGCGACCCATTCCTTGTCGTCGTACGGAGAATCGATGACCTTGATGTCCTTATTGACCTTGATCACATCGGTGCCGAGACCGATCGGCGTCGGAATGTACGGCGCGTTGATGCCGGCGGCTTTCAGCCCGAGCAGCATCATGCCTTCGTCGATCTCCATCACTTCGATGGCGCCGCTCTGGCGCGCTTTGCGGAAGTAAGGTTCGAGTGGAATGAAATCGAGCGACACGAATGCGAAGATCACTTTCTTCACTTTGCCGGCTGCGCACAGCATGCCGACATCGGCGCCGCCGTAAGCGACCACGGTCAGGTCTTTGACGTCGGAACGCAGCAGCTCGCGTATCAGAGCCATTGGTTTGCGGCGCGGGCCCCAACCGCCGATGCCGATGGTCATGCCATCTTTGATCTGCGCAACGGCAGCCGCTGCGGAAAGCACTTTACTCATGACAATCCTCGATCTTTTGGACGTGTTAATTCGGATGGAATAGCTTGGATCCGTCGGCATTGTCACCTGTCTTCGCATGACAAACAGACCTATTGGATCCCATGCAAACAGGTGTTGCGGGGCTGCGGATAAATCTGCCAAGCTCCCGCAGCGCTGTGGTTAGTGGCATCCGCAATGTGCGCGCGCAGCAAAAAATGCCGTTCGCGCATACCGGTACGAAAGGTGCGGCGATTATGCGAGCCACCTCCTACCGACTCATCGTCCATGAGGACTATGACTTTGCGGGACCGATCCATTAGCGTTGCCGCAGTCAAAATGGCTCCCTCCAACTCAGTATTTGATAAGACCGACGATGCCTGATTTTCCTTTGCGCAGCGACACCATTCCCGCCCTGATCGAAGCCGCCGCGGCGCGCTTTGGCGATGCGATTTATCTGCATGATGGCGATACCCACATCAGCTTTAACGAGTTGCGAGCACAAACGCGGCAAGTGGCTGCGGCATTGATTGCACAGGGTGTGAAGAAAGGCGATCGCGTCGCGATCTGGGCGCCGAATATTTACGAATGGGTGATCGCCGCTTACGGCGTTCAAACCATCGGTGCAATTCTGGTGACGCTGAACACCCGCTACAAACGCAGCGAAGCCAGCTACATCCTGAATAAGAGCGCGACCAAACTCCTCTTCAGCATCGATAAGTTTCTCGATTGCGATTATCCGGCGATGCTCGACGGCGAAGAGTTGCCGTCACTGCAAAAAACGATATTGCTGCGACCGCAATCGCAACGCCACACCAGCTGGCAGGATTTCTTGCAATCGGGCGATGCCGTCAGTGCCGAACAACTCGATGCGCATATCGCCGCGGTGAGCGGTGACGATACCGCCGACATTCTGTTTACCTCAGGCACCACGGGCGCACCGAAAGGTGTGATGGCCGGCCATGCGCAGAACCTGCGTACGTATCATTACTGGTCGAGTGTGATGGAACTCCAGGCCGGCGACCGTTATCTGGTCATTGGCCCGTTCTTCCACAGCTTCGGCTACAAAGCCGGCCTGCTGACCTCGCTGATGTCGGGCTGCACCGTATTCCCGCATCTGGTGTTCGATACCGCGAAAATCCTGCAGCGCATTCAGGACGAACGCATCACCGTGATGCCCGGCCCGCCGACACTGTTTCAGTCGATCCTCGCGTTTCCGAACTGGCAGCAATACGACATTTCGTCGCTACAGCGCGCCAGCACCGGCGCTGCGGCAATTCCGGTCGAATTGATTCGGCAGATGCGCGAGGTGCTGAAGATCGACACCGTCGTTTCCGCGTACGGACTCACCGAAAGCTGCGGCACCGCGACCATGTGTCTCGCCACCGACGATGCCGAAACGATCGCGAAAACCTCGGGTCACGCGATCGAAGGCACGGAGGTGAAATGCGTCGACAGCAACGGCGTGGAAGTGCCGCTGGGCGAGGCCGGTGAAATCGTCGTGCGCGGCTACAACGTGATGCAGGGTTATTTCGAAAATCCGCAGGCCACCGCCGAAACAATCAAGAACGGCTGGCTGCATACCGGCGATGTCGGCATCCTCGACCAGCACGGCAATCTGCGCATCACCGACCGTCTGAAGGACATGTTTATTACCGGCGGCTTTAACGTTTATCCGGCCGAGATCGAGAATATTCTCGCCTCGCATCCGGCACTGGCGATGAGCGCCGTGATCGGCGCGCCGGACGAGCGCATGGGCGAAGTGTGCATGGTGTGGGCGGTGAAAAAAGCCGGCGCCAGCATCGATGCATCGAGCCTTATTCAGTGGTGTCGCGACAACATGGCGAACTACAAGGTGCCGCGCCGCGTCGAATTCGTCGATGCGCTGCCGCTGAATGCCTCGGGCAAAGTATTGAAAACCGAATTACGCGCACGCATTAAATAAAACCTTTATCGGAGCAGATACATGGCGATCCACAGTCTCGGCTACATCACCGTTCAGGCCACCGAGTTATCGAAGTGGGAGCAATACGGCACACAAGTGCTCGGTGTTGCCGTCAACGATACGCTGGGCGCGGCGAATCCGGATTCGCTGTATCTGAAAATGGACGATCGCCCCTATCGCTTTCTTGTGCAAAAAGGCGCCGAAGATCGCTATGGCGCATCCGGCTGGGAAGCGGGCAATCCCGATTCGTTTGCACAAACCATTGCCCAGTTGCGCGCTGCCGATATCGACGTCACGCAAGGCACCGCCGAGGAAATCGCGCTGCGTCAGGTGCAGGATCTGGTGAAGTTCAAAGATCCGTCGGGCAACCAGCACGAATTATTCTGGGGCGCGATTTCAAATTTCGGCCGCTTCATTTCGCCGATTGGCGTACAGGGTTTTGTGACCGGCAATATGGGTGTCGGCCACACGGTGCTGCCGGCGGCTGAATTCGATGCAACGGTGAAATTTTTCACCGAAGTACTCGGCTTCGGCCTCAGCGATTTGATGAAAGTGCGCTTCACACCCGATCCGAACGAACCGGAAAAACGCCTGTATTTCCTGCATTGCAATAACCGCCACCACAGCCTCGCATTGTTCGAAATGGCCGTACCGAGCGGTTGCGTGCATGTGATGATCGAAACCTGTGCGATCGATGAAGTCGGCCGCGCGCTCGACCGGATGAAAGCGACCGGCACCAAGCTGACCGGCACGCTCGGCCGCCACGCGAACGATCATATGGTGTCGTTCTACATGCTGACACCGGGCGGCTTTATGATCGAGTACGGCGCCGATGGCATGGTGGTCGACGACTGGAGCAAATACTCGTCGTTCCAGAGCACTGTCAACAGCTTCTGGGGGCACGACTTCAGCGTCGCGCAGCAATAAATCTTTCGCGCCGATGCATCGGTATCGGCGCTATTTCTTCTTCAAAATTTTTTTCGATTTATTTAGGACTAATGACCTGAAAAATAAATCGCTACGCATTTGATGAACACCAAGACGGCATTACGGGAGCCACATGACCACCGATAAATTACTTGATCCGCAGCATCTGATTGCCCTCGCCCGCCAACAAACCGGCCTGCATGATTTCGACGATCTCCCGTTCGAGGAACCGCTGCGGCGGTTGACCACGGCACTGAACGAAGAAGCGAATCTGAACCCAGCCGGTCGGCAAACGTGGCATTACCGGCTGCTCAATATTCTCAGCGGCCGTCTGCGCGCCAACGACTGGTTCAAACGCAAACCGGAAATTCTCGAAGAAAAAATTGTCGCGCCACTCGTTATTCTCGGCCTCACCCGCACTGGCACCACATTGCTGCAACGGCTCATCGCAGCCGATTCACGCTTTTATTCCGCCGCTTGGTGGGAAAATCGTTTTCCCGTACCGGAGGCAGACGATATTCGCGGTGAGAAACGCATTGCAATGGCGAAAACCGAAGTCGCCGCCATTCTCACCGCAAGCCCGGAACTCGCGGCAATTCATCCGTGGGATGCGATGGGCGCCGATGAAGATATTCTGCTGCTCGATCAGACGCTGTACAGCACCACGTCGGAAACAATGGCATCGATCAGCAGCTATCACGAATGGCTCGGCCAACAGGATATGCGCCCTGCTTATGCGTATCTGAAAAAAATGCTGCAGTTATTGCAGTGGCAGAAAAAACAGCGCGGACTCGATGCGCAACGCTGGCTGCTGAAAACACCGATGCATCTCGGCAACGTCGACATCATTGTCGAGGTATTTCCCGATGCGCAATTCATTCAAACGCATCGCGATCCGCTGCAAACGCTGCCTTCTTACGCAAGCATGATTCACAGTCTGTGGCATGCCGGCAGCGATAAAATCGATGCGAATCTGGCTGGTTATATTGGCGGCTCGGTGATGCGGCGCGATCTGTATCGCTGCATGGCGGCGCGCGAAAAATTGCCGGCAAATAAATTCTTCGATGTCGACTTCCGCGAAACTGTGACCGATCCTGTTGGGCTTATCGGTCGCATTTACGGCTACTTCGGCATGCCGGTAACAGACAAAGCGCGCCAGCAAATTCAGGCATATATGGATAGCAACCCGCGCGAAAAACGCCCGCCGCATAATTACACGCTCGAACAATTTGGCTACAGCGAAGCGGGCGTCAAAGAGGATTTTCGCGAGTACCGGAAACGTTATATCGATCCGAACGCTTGATAAATCTCCCTCTCCCATTTGGTGAGAGGAAACAAATCAGGAGAAAAATAATCATGTTGCTTAAAGATAAAATCGTCGTAGTTTCCGGTATCGGTCCTGGCCTCGGCGTTAAGCTCGCCATTGAAGCGGCGCGTGAAGGTGCGAAAGGCATCGTTATCGCTGCGCGTACCGCAGCGAAACTCGATGACGCCGAACAGCGCATTCGCGAACTCGGCGTCGGCACAAAAATCCTCAAAGTGCCGACCGATATCAGCGATGCAGCGCAGTGCAAAAATCTCGCCGATAAAGCCGCAAAAGAATTCGGCCGCATCGATTGCCTGATCAACAGCGCATTCATGCACGGCAATTTCGAACCGATCGAAAGCGGCGATCTCAACGTGTGGAAAGACGTGTTCAACACCAACGTGGTCGGCTCGATCGAATTGAGCCGCAGCTGCGCGCAGCATATGAAAAACGGCGGCGCGATCGTGATGATCGGCACGATGGCGATCATGAAACCCTTCCCCGGCGAAGCCGGTTACGCGGCCTCGAAAAGCGCACTACTCAGTGCGATGAAATACCTCGCACTCGAACTCGGCCCGAAGAACATTCGTGTCAACGCCACACGCATGGGCTGGATGTGGGGCGTGCCGGTGCAGACCGCGCTCGAAGGTATGGCGAAAGCGCAGGGCATCACGCTCGATCAAGCCGTCGCCGGCGTTGCCCAGAACATTGCGTTGCGCCGTATCGTCACTGACGACGAATGCGCACGCGCTGCGCTATTTCTGGTATCCGACTACGCCTCCGCCGTCACCGGCGCGATCCTCGATGCGAATGGTGGGGAATATATTCCTGCGTAACGTGCGCATACTCCCCTCTCCCATTTGGGGAGAGGGGTTGGGGGTGAGGGCTGCTGAGCTTAGGGACGTAATTCCACCCCTCACCCCAACCCTCTCCCTCAAGGGGAGAGGGAGAAATTACGACGACCGATCTTTCCCTCATATGCGGTATGTTCGGTTATAGGCCCTTTGTTATGATCCGGATCAAATTTCGATAACCGGCAGGACCTCATGAGTACCATTGACCCTATCCAACTTCGCAATGCCTTTGGCAGTTTTATCACCGGCGTCACCATCATCACCGGCCGCGATGGCAGCGGCAAACCGGTCGGCATGACCGCTAATAGTTTCTCGTCGGTCTCGCTCGATCCGCCGCTGGCGTTGTGGAGCATCGCGAAAACCGCGACCGCGTTCGATGCATTCAACGAAGCCTCGCATTTCGCGATTCATGTGCTGCACAGCGGCCAGGAACAACTGTCACGGCATTTCGCGACCAAGAACATCGATAAATTCGCGGAGACGCCGCACGAATTCGGCGCTGGCGACGTACCGGTATTAACGGATTACAGCGCGCGTTTCGAATGCGCGATTGAACACCGTTACGCCGGTGGCGATCACATTATTCTGGTCGGCCGCATTGTTGCGTTCGACAATCTCAATAAAGAACCGCTGATTTTTTTCAAAGGGCAATACAAACAACTGGCCGTGTAACCGCACAGCCTTTCCATTCGTCGCTATCGTATTTACGCAAAAATTAATTAAATAAAGCGTACGGAGAATTTGTTATGACCAGTGCCATCCCTACTCCGCAAGAAGTCGTTCAGAAAGCGCGTGCATTGCAACCGGCATTGCGCGAACGTGCGCGTCAGGCGCAGCTCGATCGCAAAATTTCCGATGCAACCGTGCAGGAAATGCAGGCGGCCGGATTGTTTCGTGTGCTGCAACCCAAACGCTGGGGCGGCTACGAGATGGATCCGCAGGTGTTTTTCGATGTGCAGTTCGCATTGGCGGAAGCCTGCATGTCGACCGCGTGGATCTACGGCGTCATCGCCGTCCACAACTGGCAGATCGCGCTGTTCGATTTGCGAGCCCAGGAAGAAGCGTGGAAAGACGACACCAGCGTGCTGATTGCATCGTCGTACATGCCGGTCGGTAAAGTCGAACGCGTCGATGGCGGTTTCAAATTTAGCGGGCGCTGGTCGTTCTCCAGCGGTTGCGATCATTGTCAGTGGGTATTTCTCGGCGGCGTGGTACCGCCGGATGCGGATAATCCGACGCCCGATTACCGCACGTTCATGGTGCCGCGTCGCGATTTCGACATCATCGACAACTGGCATACGTTCGGCCTGCAAGGCACCGGTTCGAAGGATGTTGTTGTTAAAGACGCGTTCATTCCCGAGTACCGCACGCTCAGCTCGTTTGCCAGCTTCAAAGGCGAAAACCCCGGTCCGGACAGCCATACCATTCCGCTGTACCAGATTCCGTTCGGCCAAATTTTCCCGCGTGCAGTATCGGCTGGCGCTATTGGTGCATTGCAGGGCGCTATTCACGCCTATCGCGATATCGCCTCGAAACGCATCGGCAGCAACAGCGGCTCGAAAACCGCCGAAGATCCGCATGCGCAGATGGCCGTGGCCCACGCGCAGGCTGTAGTCGACAAGTTGTATCTGAAGCTGTCCGCGAATTTCGAGCGCTTGATGGCCGATGCAAGGCGCGGCGAAACCACCGATATCAACGTGCGCATTCAGTACCGCTACGAATCCGCAGCGGTGCCGGAAGAATGCCTGAATGCCGCGCTCGAATTGCAAAAAATGTGCGGCGGTCGCGCGATTTTCATCGATGCGCCATTGCAACGTTTCGTGCTCGATATCCTCGCCGGTCGCGCGCATGTGGCGAATAATCCGTACACGTTCGGCAAGAACTACGGCGGCGTGCAACTCGGCCTCGACAGCACGGACATATTCCTTTGAATCAGGCTTCTGTTAGCTCAGCGCCGATCGCAGTGGTCACCGGCGCCAGTCGCGGCGCCGGCAAGGGCATTGCGCTCGCGCTCGGCAGCAAGGGTTATGTGGTCTACGTTACTGGCCGCACGCGCAACGAAGGCGACGCCGATTTGCCGGGCACCATCGACAGCACCGCCGCCGAAGTCACCTGCCTCGGCGGTAAAGGCATTGCAGTCGCCTGTGACTGCAGCGATGAACATCAGATTGCCGCACTATTCGCACAGATTGAACGCGATCACGGGCGGCTCGATGTGCTCGTCAATAACGCCGCATCGATTCACGACGACCTGATCAAGCCGGGGCCGTTCTGGCAGAAATCCGCCAAGCTGGTCGATATCCTCGATGTCGGTTTGCGGTCGAGTTATCTGGCGAGTTTTTACGCCGCACCACTGCTGGTAAAAAACGGTCGTGGACTGGTGGTGAATACATCGTCGTTCGGCGCGCGCTGCTACATGCACGGCGCTGCGTATGGCGCGCAAAAGGCCGGTCACGACAAAATGGCGCACGACATGGCGCACGATTTCAAGCCGTTCAATATCGCTGCCGTGTCGATCTGGATGGGCATGCTACGCACCGAACGCACCGAACGCACCGAACGCACCGAACGCGTGATCGGCGCGGAACCCGAGAAATACGCCGAACTCGCAAAGATGATGGAATCGCCGCAGTTGACCGGCCTTGTCATCGATGCGCTGTATCGCGATCCGCAGCTACTGGAGAAATCCGGTCAGACGCTCGTCGGCGCCGAACAAGCGTTGCATTACGGCATCGCAGACATTAATGGCTCACAACCGCCGTCGCATCGACCGATGCTCGGCGATCCGATCAACTGGAGCGCAGCGGTCGTCGAATAATTCGGACATCCGCTCGACCATTCAAGGAAACCGCTATGAGCAAGCTTCTACCGGAAGGAAAGTACGTAGATCTCAGCAACGGTATGCGCATGCATTACCACGACCTCGGCAGCGGCACGCCAGTGCTGTTTCTGCAAGGCAGTGGCAGCGGCGCAAGCGGCTGGTCGAATTTTCAGTTCAACATTCCCGCGTTTGTCGAAGCCGGTTATCGCGCGCTGGTGATCGACCTGCCCGGTTACGGCTATACCAGCAAGCCGACCGATGCGATTTACACCCTCGACTATTTCGTCGAATACGTGAATGAATTTCTCGAAAAAATCGGTGTGACGAAAATCGTTCCGCTCGGTAATTCACTCGGCGGCGCGATCGCAATCGGCTTCACGCTGAAATATCCACAAAAAGTGTCGCAACTGATTCTGATGTCGCCCGGCGGCATTGAAGACACGCCGGATTATTTCAAGATGCCGGGCATGGCGATCATGAAAGAAGTGTTCCTCAGCGCCGAAAAAACACGCGATACGCTGGCGGACTTCATCAAAAAAGGCCTGGTGTATGATCCTGCCTCGGCCACCGACGAACTGATCGATCAGCGCTGGGAAATATTCCAATTGCAAAACGATCAGGTCATCAAAACGATGCAGATCCCGAACATGACCGAACGTCTCGGCGAAATCAAAGCGCCGACATTGGTGCTGTGGGGCATCGACGATAAGCTGATGCCCGAAACCGGTGTGATGAAATTGGCGAAAGGCCTGAAGGATTTTGAAATGAGCGTCATTTCAAAATGCGGCCATTGGTACATGATCGAACACCCGGAATTGTTCAATCGCACCTGCCTCAACTTTTTGAAAGACAAGAGCGGACATTAATTCATGGCGTTATCTAACACTCAAATCGAGGCGCTCGGCCTTGAGCTGTACACAGCGTTGCGCGAATGCCGCACGCTGACTCCGTTCACCGATCGCACTTTCGGTATTGAAAAAAGCGGCATCGAAATTACCGATTCGTACCACATTTCGAAACACATGGTGCAATTGCGCCTCGATCGCGACGGCGAAAAAGTTGTCGGTAAAAAAATCGGCGTGACCTCAGACGCAGTGCAGAAAATGCTCGGTGTTTATCAGCCCGATTTTGGTTTTCTCACCGATGCGATGGCGTTCGGCAATAACGCGAAAATCAAAGTGCCGGGGCAATTGATTCAACCGCGTGCCGAAGGCGAAATTGCGTTTCGCCTGAAGAAAGATCTGCGCGGGCCGGGCGTGACTGCCGAGCAGGTGCTTGATGCGACCGAATGCATCATTCCGTGTTTTGAAATCGTCGATTCGCGTATCAACGATTGGAAAATAAAAATTCAGGATACGGTTGCGGATAATGCATCGTGTGGCGTGTACGTACTCGGCGATGTCGAGCTCGACCCGCGCGATTTCGATCTGCCGAATCTGGAAATCGATGTATTCAAGAACGGCACCAAGATCAGCAGCGGCAAAGGCTCCGCGGTGCAAGGCAATCCGCTCACCGCGGTGGCCTGGTTGGCAAACACGCTCGGCGAATTCGGCATTCCGTTCCTGGCCGGCGAAATTATTCTCTCGGGCTCGCTGGTGCCGCTCGAACCGGTCAAGGCCGGCGATACAATGCATCTCGACCTAAAAGACGCGCGCGGCGTTAAACTCGGCTCCGCGACCTGCTCCTTCACCAATTGATTCGACGTAAAGGGTTTTCGTTATGAGCAAAAAATTACGCGCGGCCATCATCGGCCCCGGCAACATCGGCACCGATTTGCTGATGAAAGCGATGCGCAGCGAATGGATCGAACCGGTATGGATGGTCGGCGTAGAGGACTCGCCCGGTATTCAACGCGCGCGCGGCTTCGGCATGAAAGTCACCACCGACGGCGTCGATGGTCTGGTACCGCATATCAAGGCCGACAATATTCAAATCGCGTTCGATGCGACCTCCGCCTATGTACACGCGGAAAACTCGCGCAAGGTCACCGAGCTCGGCGTGATGATGATCGATCTCACCCCCGCCGCGATCGGCCCGTTCTGCATTCCGCCGGTCAACCTGCAAGCGCTGCTCGCCGAAGGCATGAAATCCAACGTCAACATGGTCACCTGCGGCGGCCAGGCAACGATTCCGATGGTTGCTGCAGTATCGCGCGTGCAACCGGTCAAATACGCTGAAATCGTCGCGACCGTGGCATCGAAATCCGCCGGCCCCGGCACCCGCAAGAATATCGACGAATTCACCCGCACCACCGCTGGCGCGATCGAACAAGTCGGCGGCGCGAAACAAGGTAAGGCCATCATCATCATCAACCCGGCCGAGCCGCCGTTGATCATGCGCGATACGATCCACTGCCTGACCGAAAGCGAACCGCAGCAGGACAAGATCACCGAATCGATTCACGCAATGATCAAGGAAGTGCAGAAATACGTGCCAGGTTATCGTCTGAAAACCGGCCCGATTTTCGATGGCAATCGCGTGACGGTATCGATGGAAGTCGAAGGTCTCGGCGATTTCCTGCCGAAATATTCCGGCAACCTCGACATCATGACCGCCGCTGCGCTGCGCACCGCCGAGCTGTACGCCGAGCTAATGCAGAAAAACGCCGCCTGAGACCGATCGAATATTTAGAAGGTAATCATCATGAATCTGAAAGGTAAAAAAGTTTTACTGCACGATATGTGTCTGCGCGATGGCATGCACCCGAAGCAGCATCAAATCAGCATCGAACAAATGATCAACATCGCCAGCGGTCTCGATGAGGCCGGCGTACCGCTGATCGAAGTCACACACGGCGACGGTCTCGGCGGCGCATCGGTGAACTACGGTTTTCCCGCGCATACCGACCAGGAATATCTGACCGCAGTCACCAAGCACATCAAACACGCGAAAATTTCCGCACTGTTGCTGCCCGGTATCGGCACTGTCGATCATCTGCGCATGGCGGCCGATTGCGGCGTGAAATGTATTCGCGTCGCCACGCATTGCACCGAAGCCGACGTTTCCGAACAGCACATTGCGCTGTCGCGCAAACTCGGCCTCGACACGGTCGGCTTCCTGATGATGGCGCATATGATCACGCCGGAAGAAATTCTCGCGCAGGCGAAGTTGATGGAATCGTACGGTGCGAATTGCATTTACGCGACCGACTCCGCCGGCTACATGCTGCCCGACGATGTCACCGCGCGCATCCGTTTGTTGCGCGCCGAATTGCGCCCCGAAACTGACATCGGTTTTCACGGCCACCACAACATGGCGATGGGCGTTGCCAATTCGCTGGCCGCGGTTGAAGCCGGCGCAGTGCGCATCGATGGCTCGGTTGCAGGTCTCGGCGCCGGTGCGGGCAACACACCGCTCGAAGTATTCGCCGCCGTGCTCGAACGCATGGGCGCGGATATGCAAGGCGTAAATATTTTCAAACTGATCGACGTCGCCGAAGACCGCGTCGTACCGATGATGGAACACCCGGTTCGCATCAGCCGCGAAGCACTCGTACTCGGCTACGCCGGCGCATACTCCTCGTTCCTGTTGTTCGCAAAACGTGCCGGCAAAAAATACGGCGTACCCGCACATGAAATTCTGCTCGAAATGGCCGCGCGCAGAACCGTCGGCGGTCAGGAAGATTTGATCGAAGAGATTGCGATGGAAATGAAGGCTAAGAAAGTGGGTTGATTTTTAGCTCAATGTAATAAATAAAAATGCCGGCGAATGCCGGCATTTTTATTTAGTCGGTTCGACGAAGCATCATCACTACTACCCAAGCCGATCACCAATCCAAAGCTCTCAAAACATACTTCTCGGGAGTCTCCACCATGACAAAAAAGGGAAACGCTGTCCGGTTTGGGGTAAAGAGTGTCGGCGGCAAAAAATCGACAACCTGGAATCTATCCCAAGGAATTACTAAGGAAGGCAAAGAGGAAATCTATATCGCGTGGCGTGAGATTGATGTACTGAAGTTGAGTCTTCATGACAGCGGCTTTTTTTGGGTAAATTTCACGAAATCTTACTTCGACAAACATCCTGAGTTTAAGGCACAACAAAAAGACAAGAGATACATTCAAGATATCGTGCCCAAAGAGGTCACCGCAGGACAGCATATGATTGCGAAAATCATAGTCCCGCATACGGCATTAACTACCGAACTAGATAAAGATAATGCCGTTACATGGCTACCTGATCCCGGTGAGGGAAATGCAGTGCAATTTATTATTGCAATCACGGATCAACCGATAACAGATTGGCCCGGGGCAGGAGAAAATACAAAGCTTGTCGGCAGCATAAATCTCAAAAACAATCGTGTTGCGTGGGTAGTTGCATTCATAGCCGTAACACCCCCTCTAAATAATCCTTCCAAACAGTTATCTCCTACGGAGTTGCTCCAAGCCTTGAAGATGAACAAAATTTTGTTTATTGGCACAGACGAGAGCGGTATTACTTGCTTGTACGATCAAGCACTTCAGTTCCAATACCCCGAGGGAAAAGTCGCGTTCTTCACGTATATGTTAAAAATTCAGACGAATTGTCCAGCGTGTAATCTTCCCCGAGGTAGATTCTTTAATCGATTTCGTCATATGGTGCGGACGCAATAACAGTACTACGGCGCATTACGCCGCTGGCTAATACGCCCTACGAAGACATCTGCGGAAATAAAAATGCCGGCATTTTTATTGGCGATTAATACACCTGATCATGGTTACCGATATCGACAAGAATGATGTCGTTTTCGCGTATCACCATTTCCAGAACGATTCGATAACTCATATTGATCGAAACGGAAGAAAGACCGCTTAAACGTCCTTGAAGCCCATGCAATCGCAACGATGGATGATGGGGATTGATCTCGAGCAGCTCCAGCGTTTTTTGATACTGGCCGAGTATTTCCGGATGTCGACGTAAAAACTTTTTGGCTTTCCGGATGTAACTGTCCGGATAAATCAGCTTATACGTCATCCGTTACCCGCTTCATGTGATCCGCAACGCTTTCCGTGTTATAGCGCCCCGCCTCGATATCGGCCTTCGCTTCCTGTACCGCAATTGCCAGCTCGTATTCACGCAGCTTGGCGTATTTCTCGATATCCATAACCACGTAGCGATCGCGACCCCTGACCGAAATGACGACCTCATCAGCGTGTTCGAGACAATCCTCCACGGCGGAAACTCCTTTAATTTTCAAATCGTTAGCTGTTAACGTATTCATCATAACCACCACAGTGCTATTTAGCATATGGTCAAGAGTACTACAAAGAGCCCTATTGGCGAAGAAACTCCATAAATTTAAGGAAACCGTATCGGCAAACATCCGACGGCACGATAATCGCGTTATCTCTTATCGCGGTTTTAATTCATGAGTCAGCCTGTCGCTATTCCCTTCGATAACACCTACGCCCACCTGCCCGAGCACTTTTTTTCCCGGCAATTACCGACACCTGTCGAAGCACCTTCCCTCATTCGCGTGAATACCGAGCTGGCACAACAGCTACGCCTCGATACCGAATGGCTTAACAGCAAGGAAGCCTTGCTGACCTTCGCGGGCAATCATGTGCCTGCGGGTGCGGAGCCGATTGCAACTGTGTATGCGGGGCATCAATTCGGCGGCTGGAATCCGCAGCTCGGCGATGGCCGTGCAATATTGCTCGGTGAGGTGATCGGCAGCGATGGACAGCGTTATGACATTCAACTCAAGGGCGGCGGTAAAACGCGATATTCGCGTGGTGGCGATGGGCGTTCGCCGTTGGGGCCAGTGTTGCGTGAATACATCGTCAGCGAGGCGATGGCGGCGTTTGGTGTGCCGACCACGCGCAGCCTTGCGGCGGTTGCCAGTGGCGAAACTGTTTTCCGCGAGGAACAGTTACCCGGTGCGGTATTAACGCGTGTGGCGAGCAGCCATATTCGTGTCGGTACATTTCAATATTTTTCCGGCCGCAACGATGTCGACGCAGTGCGCATCCTTGCCGATCATGTGATCGCGCGACATTACCCGCATATCGCGAATGAGGAGAATCGGTATCTGGCGTTGCTGCAAAATGTCATCGAGCGGCAGGCGAAATTAATTGCGCAGTGGCAGCAGCTCGGTTTTATTCACGGCGTGATGAATACCGACAATATGCTGGTGTGCGGCGAAACGATCGATTACGGTCCGTGTGCATTTATGGATGGGTTCAACGCGAGCCAAGTTTACAGCTCAATCGATCGACAGGGGCGCTATGCATTTCGCAATCAGCCGCCGATTGCGCAGTGGAATCTGTCATGGCTGGCACAAGCGCTACTACCATTGATTGCCGATAGTGAAGAAACGGCACTGCCCCTCGCGCAAGCCGCGATAACGGATTTCTCCGAACAATTTCAGGATGAGTACGCCACGGGCATGTTGAAGAAAATCGGCCTCGCGAATGTAACGCCAGAAAACATCGCGTTGCTCGAAGATCTATTTAAACGCATGAGCGAAGCAGCATCCGATTACACGCTGACATTTCGCCGCCTGGCAGAGCGTGCGACTCCAGATTCGAAACCAGAGCACAGCATTAGCGAAATATTCGAACTACCCGCCAGCTTTTCCGACTGGATCGAACGCTGGCAACAACAAATGTCGCAGGAGCCTATCGAGCCCGTTGCACGTCAACGCTTAATGTTTGCGACCAACCCGGTATTCATTCCGAGAAATCATTTGGTGGAGGAAGCGATCGACGCCGCGAATAAAAATGATTTTGCGCCATTCCATCAACTCGTCGATGTGCTCGCAAACCCGTATTGCTATAAGCCTGAATTAGCGCACTATGCGACGCCGCCGCGACCGGAGCAGATTGTTCACAAAACGTTTTGCGGAACTTGATGGCATCTGATTATGACCCCTCTCCCGCCAGGAGAGCGGCGAAAACCACTAACCAGAGACTTCCGCAAAATATTAAGACAGCGCCTCGTACTTCAACGCCGCCAGTTCATCGCGCACTTGTGCGGCTTCTTCGAATTCTAAATTCTTCGCGTGCTCATGCATTTTTTGTTCGAGCCGCTTAATTTCTTTGTCGCGCTCCTGCGGCGACATGTCCGCAATCGATTTGCCGTAACGCGCGGTGGGCTCGGCGACCTTTCTTCCTTTAGCCGCACCGCGCTTGCCGCGAGCACCCGGCGCGTGCGCGCCTTCCATGATATCGGTAACGCTTTTTTTAACGCCGATCGGTGTGATGTTATTTTTTAAATTAAATTCGATCTGCTTGTCGCGACGGCGATCGGTCTCGCCGATCGCGCGCTCCATTGAACCGGTCATTTTGTCCGCGTACAAAATCGCTCTGCCGTTGAGATTGCGGGCGGCGCGACCGATCGTTTGAATCAGCGAACGCTCCGAACGCAGAAACCCTTCTTTATCCGCATCAAGAATCGCGACGAGCGATACCTCCGGCATATCGAGACCTTCGCGCAATAAGTTGATGCCGACCAACACATCGAATATGCCTAAACGTAAATCCCGAATAATTTCGACGCGCTCGACCGTCTCGATATCCGAGTGCAGATAGCGCACACGCACACCATGCTCGCCCAGATATTCGGTTAAATCTTCCGACATGCGTTTGGTCAACGTGGTAACCAGCACGCGCTCTTCGAGCGCGACACGCTTTTTAATTTCGGACAGTAGATCGTCAACCTGCGTGCGCGCCGGACGCACTTCGATTTGCGGATCGACCAGACCGGTGGGACGCACCACCTGCTCGACTACGCGACCGGCATGTTGCTGTTCGTACGGCCCCGGTGTTGCCGATACAAAAATCATTTGTGGCACCAGGCGCTCCCATTCATCGAAGCGCAACGGCCGGTTATCGAGCGCTGACGGCAAACGAAAACCGTATTCGACCAACGTTTCTTTACGCGAACGATCGCCCTTGTACATCGCACCGATTTGCGGAACGGACACGTGCGATTCATCGACCACGACCAGCGCATTCGGCGGCAAATAATCGAATAATGTCGGTGGCGCCTCGCCCGGCGCGCGACCGGATAAATACCGCGAATAATTTTCAATGCCGTTGCAATAACCCAGCTCGCGAATCATTTCCAGATCGAAACGTGTGCGCTGCTCTAACCGCTGCAGTTCGACCAGCTTGTTATGTTCGCGTAAATAGCTAAGGCGCTCTTTCAACTCTTCTTCGATATGATCGACTGCCTGTAATAGGGTTTCGCGCGGTGTCACATAGTGCGATTTCGGAAACACCACATAGCGCGGCAGTTTTCCGAGTATTTCGCCGGTGAGCGGATCGAATGTCGAAATATTTTCGATCACATCGTCGAACAATTCGACACGCACCGCATCGCGTTCGGATTCGGCCGGGAAAATATCGATAATATCGCCGCGCACGCGATAGGTGCCGCGCGCAAACGCCTGATCGTTGCGCGTGTATTGCATTTCCGCGAGACGACGCAGAATGGCGCGCTGCTCAACCGGCTGACCGCGATCGATATGCAGCACCATTTTGAAATACTGATCGGGATCGCCCAAACCGTAGATCGCAGAAACGGTGGCGACGATCAACGCATCCTCGCGCTCCATCAGCGCCTTGGTCGCCGACAAGCGCATCTGCTCGATGTGCTCGTTGATCGACGCATCCTTCTCGATATAGGTATCGGACGACGGCACGTACGCTTCGGGCTGGTAATAGTCGTAATACGAGACGAAATACTCGATCGCGTTGTTCGGAAAAAACTCCTTGAACTCGCCATACAGCTGCGCCGCCAATGTCTTATTCGGCGCCATTACGATGGTCGGCCGTTGAATTTCCTGCACGACATTCGCAATGGTGAAAGTCTTGCCCGAGCCGGTCACGCCGAGCAGCGTTTGCGCCATTAAGCCGGCGCGAATGCCTTCGACCAGCTCGCGAATTGCGGTCGGCTGATCGCCGGCTGGCTGGTAAGGGGATGCAACAACAAAGGGACGACCCATGATCAACTCCGTGACACACAATTATGCGGTTGCCACTATTGTGGCGATGGGGCTGTTTCGCAAGCGAATCGATATCGAAAGTCCCGCTGCACACAAAAATTTACTACGCAAAAATCATGCGATCTGATCAAAATTTTGCCAAAAAATTCATTATGTTAGCCTGCCAAAAAGCAGTTGACGGAGATCGGACCGGCCTTTATTATGCGCGCCTCCATACCGAGCACGTTTCATTCCGCCTTAGCTCAGTCGGTAGAGCAATTGACTGTTAATCAATGGGTCGCTGGTTCGAGCCCAGCAGGCGGAGCCAAACAACACACAAAAAGCCCAGCCATCGCGCTGGGCTTTTTGTTTCCGCTTCAATTTTTATCCCAACGCTTCACCTGATTACAAAATCGCAATATTGAGCGCGCATGGATTACGGCATAATTTCGCCATAATTTAATGAAGCGTCATTAGGCCGAAGGGAAAAATAATAATGCGCGCGCTCCTACTGCTATTGGCGATTACGGCTAATGTCACGCTGATTGCAACCATGGCTGCTGGGCAAAGTTCGGCGCCACCCGATACCGAGCCACTGCGGCGCAGCGCGCCAGCGGGCGCACCGAACGTTGTCGTTGTATTGCTCGACGACGTCGGTTTCGGTGCGGCCTCGACCTTCGGCGGCGCGGCGCAGACACCCGCGCTCGACAAGCTTGCGCATGAAGGTCTGCGCTTCAACCGCTTCCACACCACCGCGATCTGCTCGCCGACGCGCGCATCGTTGCTGACCGGCCGCAATCCGCATGTCACCGGCATTGGTGCGGTGATGAATTCAGCCGATTCACGCCCCGGTTATAACGGCTTTCATGCGAAGGACACCGCGACTATCGCCGAGATTCTGCGTCAGAACGGGTTCAGTACGGCGGCATTCGGCAAATGGCACCAGACCCCCGATTGGGAAGTTTCGCAAAGTGGGCCGTTCGATCGCTGGCCGACCGGCGAGGGGTTCGAAAAATTCTATGGCTTCCAGGGCGGCGAAACCGATCAGTTCGAGCCGACGCTGTATAGCGGGACCACGCCCGTCATGCGCCCAGCAGGAGAGCGTTATCAGCTGACCGAGGATCTCGCCGATCACGCCATCGGCTGGATGCGTATGCAGCACTCCGTCACTCCGAATAAACCGTTTTTTCTGTATTTCGCCACCGGCGGCACGCACGCACCGATTCAAGTATCCGAGGAATGGATCGCGCCGTATCGCGGTAAGTTCGATCAGGGTTGGGACAAACTGCGCGAAGAAATTTTCGCGCGTCAGAAAAAACTCGGCGTGATACCCGCGAATACCAAACTAACACCGCGCCCGGTCGAAATGCCGGCCTGGGATACGCTGGCACCCGACCAGAAAAAAATCGCTTCGCGGTTGATGGAAGCCTATGCGGGCTATCTCGCATACACCGATGCGCAAGTCGGTCGTCTGGTGCAAGCACTAAAAGACGATGGTCAATTCAACAATACGCTATTCGTTTATATCGTCGGCGATAACGGCGCCAGTGCCGAGGGCGGGCTCGACGGCAGCCTAAATTACATGGGCCGGGTACAAGGTATCCCCGAGAGTCTCGACAGCCAGTTGCAGCGTCTTGATCAGATTGGCGGCGCCGACAGCTATGCGCACGTCAATTCCGCCTGGGCCTGGGCGACCAATGCGCCGTTCCAGTGGACCAAGACAGTGGCGTCGCATTTCGGCGGCATTCGCAATCCGATGGTCATCACGTGGCCGCAACGCATAACCGATAAGGGTGGCTTGCGCAGCCAATTCAGCCACGTCAACGACATTGCGCCGACCATTCTCGAAGCGGCCGGCATCGCCATGCCGGACACAATCAATGGCATCGCGCAAAAGCCGATGAATGGCAGCAGCCTGCTGTACACGTTCAACAATGCGAAAGCACCGGAGCAACATCGCACACAATATTTCGAAGTATTCGGCAACCGCTCGATTTACCACGACGGCTGGATGGCATCGGCATTTCATGGCCGGCTGCCGTGGAATGTGATGCCAAGTGGTAAGCGTTCGTTCGAGGAGGATCGTTGGGAGTTGTACGATTTGCGTAGCGATTTCTCGCAGGCTAACGATCTCGCTGCGAAACAACCGGAAAAACTGGAAGCACTAAAAACACTGTTCATGCAGGAGGCCGCTGCGAATCGCGTGTTACCGCTCGCTGGCCAAACGATAGACCGTACCCTGCCCGCTCTCGCCGCCAACATAAAAAGCGCGGTCTATCATGCTGGCGCGATCGGCGTGCCGGAATCGGCCGTACCACAGACGTATAACCGCTCGTGGTCGCTCGATGCCGATATCAATATTGTTAACAATGCGTCTGGTGTAATTGCAACACTGGGCGGCAGCTCGGCCGGCTGGTCGCTGTATCTCGATACGCAACAGCGGCCGGTGTTTCGCTATCGCGCATTCGATGCGAAAACGATCGAGATCGTCGGCACACCGCTCAGCGCAGGCAAAACGCAATTGCATGTCGACTTCAATTACGACGGCAAAGGCTTTGGCCGCGGCGGCCAATTCATCATGACTGTCAACGGCGCACCGATGGGAATGGACTCAGTACCGACTACGCCGATCGCGTTTTATTCGATCGACGAAACTTTCGATGTCGGCATCGATACCGGCTCACCCGCTGGGCTTTATCCGAAGGACACGCCGGGTTTTGCCATCCGCAATGCAAAAATCAATACGGTTAAAATCGATTTACGCTGAGCGCTGCGATAACCGCGCAGGTGACTTCATAGCCAGCCACGCGTAAAGCGATTGCGATACGAGCAGTGATAAATCGTGTATATCCGCGCCGTTATATTTCTGAAATATTCGGCATGAAATTATTCAGAACAATTTTCATGCCCGCTGTAAATCTTACGGGCGAACAGCCCCTTTTTAGCCAACGCACTTCATTTTCATCGAACAATAATGTTTTCGTGTTGCCATAAAGTACGTGGCACATCGTTTGCTCTTGCACAACAATGAACGCATGGCGGATATCAGCATATGAAAATGAAAATTCTCACTCGCGCATTATTCACCGGCAGCGCGGCCAGCTTAATCTCCAGCGCGGTAATCGCGGTCTGTTCCAAGATTGAAGCCGGCGCGTACGCGCGCGGAGCCAATGCGACCAGTCATTGGGTATGGGATGAGCGCGCGCATCGACAGCAAAATCCGAGTTGGCGCTATACCGCCACCGGTTTAGCCATTCATCAGGCCAGCAGTATTTTCTGGGGCGTATTATTCGAAACACTGCTGCAACAACGCTTACAAAAACGCGGCATCAAACCACTCGCTACGACACCCGTATCAACGCCGATTGCACCGCCGCCACCTCAACAGCAACATCAGCAGCAACAGCCCGAAGTGGGCGGCGTGAAGCGACTCGGAAAAATATATGGAACCGCTGCGCTCGTTTCGACGCTTGCCAATATTGTCGATTTTAAATTGACGCCGAAACGCCTCATGCCAGGTTTCGAACGTCATCTATCGCGCCCGTCGCTGGCCATGGTCTATACCGCGTTTGGTTTGGGGCTCGCTGGGGCTGTGCAGTGGCGCGAGCTACGCAAACAGGAAGTTGATAACCGCAATGAAACCAATCGTCGCATCAGCAATCAATTCGATTACGACGTTATCCATTATTAATTATCAAGAAGATGGTGCCGGAAAGAGGAATCGAACCTCCGACCTACTGATTACGAATCAGTTGCTCTACCGACTGAGCTATTCCGGCGCGGAAAGGAGCGCTATTGGAGCCTAAAACACAAAATTTTTCAAAAGAATTTTTCGCCGCTTCAACTCGCGCAAATCAGATTTTTTCACCGACACCCACATAGTCGATGCGTGGGTAGCTCACCCATTTGAATATTTTTTCATCACCACAGATCATGCACGCATGGGGCACTTCACCGGTGGCCGCGTTCATTTCACCGCGTTTTTCCATCATGCCGTGGCCGCATTTGTCGCACACGTAATTGACCTCAACGGTTTGTACTGGGCGTTTGATCTCGGGCATGACCTGCTCCTCTGCAGAAATAGTTTGGACATTCGCTATGCTAGCGGAGGATAGCTGCAAGCCGTGTTGATCTGAAGCTATTTTTTCGTCGTTATTAGAGAATGCCGCTATCGGCAACCGCTCCACGAACTTTCCAACCACAACAGCGCTGCGCGCAACGACAACGAGACCTCTGCGTGAAATTCGCCACAATATTGCTAACTGCTGCCGTATTCGCCACCACCGCGCAAGCTGCGGTCGAGACGCCGCTCTGCCCGCCCGGTAATCGCGCCATCGGCGAGCGACCGCCCAAAGGTACCGAGTGGAAATGCGTTAACAAAGACGGGCTAGTCGACGGCCCGTGGCTGACCTGGTACGACAACGGCCAGCTGATGAGCGAGCGCCGTATGAAGCTTGGCAAAGAGCATGGCCAGCAGCGCAGTTGGTGGCCGAATGGGCAGTTGATGATGGAAGGCATCAGCTACGAGGGCAATCGCTACAAAGGCTTTAAATATTGGTCGATTACCGGCGCGCCGGCGGCACTCGATATCAAAACTGAAACCGTCACGAAGTCGCTCGACAATACAAAGTCTTCCGGAGCAAAACCATGATCGTAAATCTACTGTTGAGCGGCGATGAATTGATGTCGGGCGATACTGTCGATTCCAATTCGGCAATGATTGCGCGCGCGTTACGACCGCTCGGTTGGACCATCCGCAAGAAACTTACTGTCGGTGACGCGCTCGATGAATTGATCGCCGCGCTGCGATTGCTCAGCACCGATTGCGATGTGCTGCTGGTGAACGGCGGTCTCGGTCCAACCGTCGATGATCTGACCGCCGAGGCACTCGCGAAAACCGCACACGTATCACTGCGCGAGCATCCGCAAGCGCTGGAGCATTTGCAGCAATGGTGCACTTATCGCGGTATTGCCTTGAATGCTGCCAACCGCAAACAAGCGCTGTTGCCCGATGGTTGTACGGTTGTTGCAAACGCAATCGGCAGTGCGGTTGGCTTTGCGTTGTCATTGGATAAATGCCGCGTGATTTGTACGCCAGGCGTACCGCGTGAATTGGAAGCGATGCTGAATGAAGAAATCGTGCCGGCGTTGCATGCGCAATTTCCCGTGGGTCACACGCGAGTCGAACGTTTCACTTTATTCGGCATCGGCGAATCGTCATTACAGCAACGGATCAACGATGCCATTCCCGCTTGGCCCGATGATATAGCGTTGGGATTTCGCGCCGGATTTCCGCAGCTGGAATTAAAATTGACGACGCATAGCGATGCCGCGCACGCAAAATTGCAGGCGTTATTGCCGCAACTGCAACCGCTGATCGAGGATTTCACCCTCGGTGGTGGCGATGTATCGATGGCGATGTGTGTGATCGATTTGCTGAAACAGCGCGGTAAAAAAATCACCGTGGCCGAATCGTGCACCGGCGGCCAACTGGCGGCGGCGATCACGCAAATTGCCGGCGCCTCGCAGGTATTCGATGCCGGCTTCATCACGTACAGCAACACGATCAAGGAAAAAATTCTTAACGTATCGAGTACCACACTCGCAACCGACGGCGCGGTTAGCGCCGCTGTGGTCGAGCAGATGGCGCGCGGTGCCTTGCAGCGCAGCGGTGCCGATTATGCGATAGCGGTATCGGGCATCGCTGGACCGGATGGCGGCAGTGCGGAAAAACCGGTGGGCACCGTTTGGATCGCATGGGGCAGCACCATGAGCCTGCAATCGCGACTATTTCACATCCGGTTTCCGCGCGTGCAATTTCAACACTATGTGAGTTGGATTGGACTGGATTTAATCCGCCGCGAATTGCTAGGCATTCACGCCGAAGCCTCTTATTTGCGCGCCAAAAAATAATGCGTCAGTCGCGTGTGCTCGGATACACCGGCGCACGCGCCTGGGGCAGTGACACGATGAATTCGCCGCCGCTCGTATCGAATTCGATCGTGCACATCGACGGTAAGCGCTGTCGACAATATTCCACGAGTTGCAGCGGTTCCGCGCCGGCATCGACCAGCGCACGCAGGTAACCTTCGAAACGATGCCGCTTCGCCGGTGCCACATCAATACCGCGTTCACGCGGCGCAATCAGCGTTTGCAACCGCGATTCGATCAGCGCGCGCCAATCTAATGCGGTGCGATTTCCATCGATCATTTCGCTGCCGGCGGCAATACCGATTCGATCGCTTTTTTCATCTCGTCGCTATCGGGCGTTGCTGTCGAATTAAAACTTTTCACCACTTCACCGCGCGCGTTCACTAAGTATTTATAAAAATTCCATTTCGGCTCAGTACCGCTTTGCTTGGTCAATTCTTTGAAAATCGGATCGGCCGCATCGCCCTTCACCGAAATCGGCGAAAACATATCGAATGTGACACCGTAATTGCCATAGCAAACCTGTGCGGTTTCGGCTTCGTCATTGGCCTCCTGTTTAAAGTCATCGGACGGGAAGCCCACCACAATTAAACCCTTAGCTTTGTACTGCTGATATATCGCTTCAAGTCCTTTGAACTGCTTGGTGAAGCCGCAGTGGCTGGCGGTATTGATGATCAGCATCGGCTTGCCGCCATACGCTTCGCATAAATTCTTGCTCTGCTGCGAACGCAACAAGCGCTTATCGACATTGAGCCATTGCGGACATGCGTTTGCGGCTTCGACCACATGCGCGCCGAGCAAACATACGCTCAGGAGAAGGATCTTTTTCAACATGTTATTTATCTCCGTATTGATAAAACCGAATTGTTTTAAGGACGCTCAAGGAAATAGCGCTCGCGCTGGTGACCAGATTGCGTTCCAGTTACACTGCGCGAGCATACTGCAAATTTACTCTTACATTCCTCATCGTCCTCTTAATTATCCTTTTGGAGAATCTCATGCTGATCGGCCCCAATTGCGTGGTAAGCATGCATTACGAACTCACCAATAGCGCAGGCGAAGTGCTCGACAGCTCAGCCGGTCATGAGCCACTGACCTATTTGCACGGCGCGCAAAATATTATTCCGGGCTTGGAAAATCAGTTGATCGGCCATGCGGTCGGCGATCAGCTCGATGTGGTGGTGCAACCGGAAGAAGGGTATGGCACGCATCAGCCAGAGCTTGTGCAACAAGTCCCACGCGACGCATTTCCGGATCCTGATGCCTTGGAAACTGGCATGCGTTTCACCGCGGATTCTGCCGAGGGCAATATTTCGGTGGTGATCACCGAATTATCGGCGGATTCAGTGACAGTCGATGGCAACCATCCGCTGGCCGGTGAAGTGTTGCATTTCGCAGTCAACATCACCGATATCCGCTCGGCCACGGAAGAAGAACTTGCCCACGGCCATGTGCATACACCCGGACATCACCATCACTGAGCTGGAGCGTTAATTGCCTCTGGATTATTCATTGCGACCCTATTGTTCGTTGCAACCCGATTATTCACATGGCAACCGGGTCGTTTCCGAGGCCGCTTTACTCAGGGCTCGTCCAAAATCAATGCGCATCACGCGATGCGATGCGCATTTCTTTCAAGACGTCGTTGTTGCGCCGGAGATCAATGGTTAAGATTCGTCGACATTTACCATCGATTCCAATAGACCATTCACGGCCACACGTTTTTCATTTGATGTTTGAAGACCGACGAGGACGCGGCGATCGCCGCGAACAGCAAAACCGAGAAGCCTCTTCACGCGGGCATTGCCGCCGTGTCGGCGAGCGCCGCAATATCCTGCGTCAATACCATCCGCAACCCTGGTGGCTTCAGACCAACTACGCCGAAGAGTTGCAACCGCCCACGCTCGATCTGGCACCGTTGGAACCCGCCTATCAAGGCTCATCTCACCACATCAAAATCTAACGTTTTCGCTAAGGCGATGGGCGTTTAACGGGCGCTAAATGCGCTGTGGATAAAAGCGGTGCAGCGATCGCTTGCGATGCCTTCTAAAAGTGCTCGGTTTTGTATTTTCGAAACTGGGCCTTGGTATTTTTTTCATTCCGTCCCATTTTTTGTGATGTAAGTCCTGGATTTTGCCGATTTAGAGGGGATGGAGAACGAAGAATTTCGGCGCAAGGTTGTATTTTTAATAATGTGTCCTACCCAGCCGCCCCGGGTTTTCCCCAAAAGCTGTGCAAAAATATGTGGATAACTCTGTGAATTAGGGCGCGGCCGGCGCTAGCGCTGCCCCTACCGGCAATTGATCAAAAAATAACCATTTTCATCCCCACTATTCGTCCGCCGAATAACGTCTTTCCATACCGTTGTTCGTTAAATCTTTGCAAGAATTCAAAGGCCCGCATCCCGCAGGTATACACTGCCCGCCAATTGCAAGAAACCGACGCGGCACCTACACTGCACTGACCGCTCGGTCAGTCCTCGCCGCGGCCGCACGTCTCGCTCCCATTTATTTATATATGCCACGAAGAGATCGATGAATACTGCTCAGCAATTCTCGGAAGGCGCTCGCGCCATATTGAATGCAGCGGGCGAACTATTTGCGCGCGACGGCTTTGACGCAGTGTCGATGGGTTCGATCGCGGAAGCAGTGGGCGTCAGCAAATCGAATATTTTTCACCACTTCGCCAGCAAAGAAGATTTGATTCTGGCTGTGTTACACGATGCCGGTCGCCCGCACGCGGAATATGCCGAACAATTACTGCAGGATGACGGCCCGGTGCGCGATAAACTGCAAAAGCTCATCGAATTCGAATTCACACAAGTCATCGCCAATCGTCGCAATATGCAGCTGATCAGCCATGCGCTCGGCAATCATTGCAGCGACGACGGTCAACGTTTCGCCGAGCGTATTTTCAAACGCAATTTTCGCGCGGTGACAGCACTGTTCGAACAGGCACAGCAAAACGGCGAATTTCGTCGCGATATCGATGCCAGTGTCGCGGCAACGATATTGGCCGGCACGCACGAAGTCTGTTTGCGCTTCATGAAATTGCTCCGCTCCGGCCCACAACGCCAACAAAAACCGATGCAGAATTATATCGATACCGTGTTCAAGGTATTACTCGAAGGCCTGCTGGCACCGACGCCGCAGGTATCGCATGAAGCTCAGAACACCACGAATATCTGTAGGGAATTGCCATGAAATTATTATCGCGCCAACGCCTCCTACCGCTGCTAATCATAGCGATATCCGGTTGCGCGGTTGGTCCCGATTTCAAACGCCCGGATGCACCGAATACCGATCGCTATACCGCGCAACCGCTGCCGGAAAAAACGGTGTCTACCGATGTCGCCGGCGGCGAAGCACAGGCCTTTCTGATCGGCCAACAACTGCCGACGCAATGGTGGCAATTATTTGGCTCCGACAAACTCGATCAGTTGGTGACACAGGCTTTTACCAATAGCCCGAATACTGCAGCGGCGCGCGCTGCCTTGCGTCAGGCCGAAGAAAATCTGAACGCTGCGCGCGGAAGTTATTTCCCGAGTGTCGATGCAAAAGCCTCGGCACAGCGACAACGCGCATCAAGCACAACAGCCGGTATTTCCGGCGTGCCGAGCGGTCCGTACAACCTGTACAACGCATCAGTGTCGGTCGCGTACACGCTCGATATTTTTGGTGGCGTACGCCGCACCGTCGAGGCACAAGCCGCGGTGGTCGACAGCCAGCGTTATGAAGTGCAAGCCACCTATCTCACGCTCGCTGCCAATGTCGTCACCGCGAGTGTCTCCGAGGCTTCACTGCGCGATCAGCTCACGGCCAGCAACGACATCATTGCGTCACTCGAAAAACAATTGTCGATTACCGAGCAGCGTCACCAACTCGGTGCCGCCGCGTATTCCGATGTCCTCACCGCGCGCTCGAATCTCGCCGCCGTGCGCGCCACACTGCCGACGCTGCAAAAACAATTGGCTGCGGTGCAAAACCAACTCGCGGTGTATCTGGGCCAAATGCCGAGCGAATCGGTGGCGAGTAATTTCGATATTGCCGAATTGAAACTGCCGCAGGAATTACCGCTGAGCGTGCCGTCGGAACTGGTGCGTCAACGACCCGATGTGCGCGCAGCAGAAGCACGTTTGCATCAAGCCTCCGCGCAAATTGGCGTTGCGACCGCGAATCTGTTGCCGCAGGTATCGATTTCCGGCAATTACGGCTCACAGGCCACCGAAGCCGGCAAATTATTCGATGAGAAAATCTGGAGCATCGGCGCCGGTATTACCCAGCCGCTGTTTCATGGCGGCGAATTGACCGCGCGGCGGCGCGCGGCGATCGCCGGTTACGATCAAGCGGCGGCGAGTTATCGTCAAACCGTTCTTACCGCATTTCAAAATGTCGCCGATGCGCTGACCGCAGTGCAGAACGATGCGCAAGCATTGCAGGCGCAGTACGAAGCGACCTCGTCGGCCAAAGCCAGTCTCGGCCTGATCGAAAGACAATATGCGCTCGGCAGCGTGAGCTTTCTAAATTTGCTCGATGCGCAACGTCAATATCAGCAGACCCGTATCGATTATTCGCGCGCACTCGCCAATCGTTATCAAGACACAGCGGCATTGTTTCAGGCACTCGGTGGCAACTGGAACGATAACGCGATACCCGAAGCTTCCTCTTCCACAAATTCAGCACAAGCGGCTACCACACCACAATAACGGAGTTCTCTTCGCATGAAACGCTGGTTAGTAATGATTGGTATTGTCGCGGTGCTGGTATTAGTGATCGGCGGCATCTGGGGCTATGGTGTGTCGAAAAAAATCGCCGCTTTCAAAGCGATGGGCGTACCGAAACAGACGGTGACTACGGTGCGCGCCGATTACCAAATATGGCGGCCGCAAATCGACGCCGTCGGTAGTCTGCATGCAACGCGCGGTGCCGATTTAAGCGCGGAAATTGCCGGCACCGTCGATGCGATTCATTTTGAATCCGGCGCCGATGTCAAAGCCGGCGCATTGCTGGCCGAGCTGCGCGCTGGCGACGATATCGGCAAGCTCGAATCGCTGCGCGCCAATGCGCAACTCGCAAAACTAAATTACGAGCGCGCGAAAGCGCAACTCGATGCGCAGGCGATCAGTAAAGCGGAAGTCGATGCACAGGAAGCGAATTTTAAAAGCCTCAATGCGCAAGTGCTCGAACAACAGGCAGTGGTCGACAAGAAACGTATTCGCGCACCGTTTGCCGGTCATCTCGGCATTCGCGCAGTCGATCCTGGGCAATACGTAGCGGCCGGCAATAAAATCGTCACGCTGCAAACGCTCGATCCGATTCATGCCGATTTTTATTTGCCGCAGCAAGATCTCGCCAATATCAACATCGGGCAAAAAGTACGCGCAGTTTCCGATACGTTTCCGGGTCAGGAATTCAGCGGCATCATCGCGGCGATCGATCCAAAGGTTGATACCGAAACACGCAATGTGCAGATTCGCGCAACGTTGCAAAATCCGAAACGTAAATTATTGCCGGGCATGTTTATCTCCTTATATGTCGATACCGGCAAGCCCGAAAATTATCTGACGCTACCGAGCACAGCGGTTACTTACAATCCGTACGGCACCACCATATTCATCGCGGTACCGTCCAAGCAGGACGACAAAAAATCAACAAGCAATGCGCCGGCGAAAACCGATAACAGCAACGAGCTGATCGCCAAACAAGTATTTGTCACTACCGGCTCCACTCGTGGCGATCAGGTCGCGATTTTATCGGGCATCAACCGCGGCGATACCGTCATTACCAGCGGTCAGCTGAAATTGAAAAACGGTACACCGGTGATCGTGAACAATAGTGTGTTACCGACCAACGATCCCAATCCAAAACCGCACGAAGAATAAGCACACGGATATTCATTGATGAACATAACCGATCTTTTTATTCGCCGTCCGGTGCTCGCCAGTGTCGTCAGCCTGGTTATTTTGCTGCTCGGTTTGCGCGCTGCGTTCGAATTGCCGATTTTGCAGTTCCCGCAAACGCAATCGGCAGCGATTAATGTCAGCACCACGTATTACGGCGCCAACCCGGATGTGATCGCCGGTTTCATCACCACACCGCTCGAAGCTTCAATCGCCCAGGCGCAGGGCATCGATTACATGACGTCGAGCAGCATCAACGGCACCAGCGTTATCACCGTCAATCTGCAATTGAATTACGACGCCAATCGCGCGCTCAGCGAAATTAGCTCGAAGGTTAATGCCGTCATCAATCAGCTGCCGCCAGAAGCACAGCAGCCGCGTATTTCAGTCGCGAGCAATATGGGCGCGACGGCGGTCATGTTCATCAACTTCAGTTCGGAATTACTCGCTTCCAATCAACTGAGCGATTATCTGACGCGCATCGTGCAACCCAAATTGCAATCGGTAACGGGCGTGCAATCGGTGACGATCGGCGGCTCCCGTCAGTTCGCGCTGCGCGTGTGGCTCGATCCGCGCAAACTCGCGGCAATGAATCTCACCGCCGCCGATGTGTCGGCTGCGCTCGGCAATAACAATTATTTGTCGGCGGTCGGCTCGACTAAAGGTCAGATGATCACGGTCAACCTTACCGCGGGTACGGATCTGCACACGGTTGAAGAATTTCGTAAGTTGATTATCAAGCGCAAAGGCGATGCGCTGGTGCGTCTGCAGGATGTCGCCTCGGTCGCGCTCGGCGCCGAAAACTACGACATGAATGCGCGCTTCGACAACAAGAAAGCAGTTTCGGTGATGGTCGAAGCGGCGCCCGATGCGAACGTGCTCCAAGTCACCAAGCAAATTCGCGCGATGTGGCCTGCCATTCTTGACCAATTGCCCACTGGTGTTGAAGGTGTCATCGGCTATGACGCGTCGATTTACATCAAGGGCGCGATTCGCGAAGTGATCAAAACTTTGATCGAAGCACTGGTGATCGTGACGATCGTCATTTTTCTTTTTACCGGTACCGTGCGCTCGGTATTCATTCCTGCACTGGCAATGCCGCTGTCGTTGATCGGCGGGATGGCAATCATGCTCGCGCTGGGTTACTCGATTAATTTGCTCACGTTGCTGGCGCTGGTACTCGCGATCGGTCTTGTCGTCGACGATGCGATCATCGTTGTGGAAAACGTCGATCGACACATGAAGGAAGGCATGACGCCGATGCAGGCCGCGCTTGCCGGTGCGCGCGAATTAACCGGGCCAATCATCGCCATCTCGGTGGTATTGATTGCGGTGTATATACCGATCGGATTTCAAGGCGGCTTGACCGGCAAACTGTTTACCGAATTCGCATTTACTCTCGCTGCCGCAGTCGCGGTGTCAGCAGTGATTGCGTTGACCCTATCGCCAATGATGTGTTCGCGAATGTTCAAAGCCGAGCAGAAGGAAGGCAAGCTCGCGAAAATGATCGATCATAATCTGGAAATGACGCGATCGATGTATCAGTTTTTATTGCGTCACGTACTCGATAACTGGTCGGTGGCCATTGTGTTTGGCGGCATCATCATCGTCATGATTTTTATATTTGCGAAAATGTCGCAAAGTGAATTGGCGCCGACCGAGGATCAGGGCCTGATCGTCAACGTCACCACTGGTCCGCCGAATACCACGCCGCAACAGATGGAGTTGTATTCACAACAGGTTTATAAAATTGTTGCCGAATTCCCGGAATTCGAACATATCGTGCAGTTCGATGGCTTCGGTGGCTCACTGAATCGCGGCTTTGCGCCGATGATCCTGAAACCGTGGGACGAGCGCGCACGAAAATCTATAGAAATGTCGCCGGAAATGCAGCAGAAATTCGATCGCATCGCCGGTGCGCGGGTGGCGGTATTTTTGCCGCCATCGTTGCCGGGTGGCGGCTCCGGCTTACCGTTCATGTTCGTTATTAAAACCACCGAGCCGTTCGCAAACCTGAATGAAGTGTCCGAAGCGCTGGTGAAAAAGGCGCAGGAATCCGGCCTGTTTTATTTCGTCGATAACGATTTGAAATTCGACAAACCGCAATCGACGGTAATCGTCGATCGGGAAAAAGCAGCGATGCTGGGACTGACCATGCGCGATGTCGGTACCGCGCTCGGCTCAATGCTCGGCGGCGGCTATGTGAATTATTTCAGCATGGCGGGCCGTTCGTACAAAGTGATCCCGCAGGTACAGCAGAGCGATCGCTTGAATCCAGATCAACTGAATAATTATTTCATTCGCACTGCCAACGGCTCAACCGTGCCGGCTTCGACGATTATTTCGTTCAAAACCGAAACGGTGCCCGAGGCGATCAACCATTTCCAACAGTTGAATTCGGCCACCATTCAAGGCGTGACTTCAGTGCCGCTCGGCGATGCGTTGGCGCGCATGAAAGAGCTCGCCGATCAAACGCTGCCGGCTGGCTACGATATCGATTACGCCGGGCAGTCGCGTCAGAACATTAATGAATCGCATAATTTCGCGATGACGCTCGGGTTTTCGATTCTGATTATTTTCCTGGTGCTTGCCGCGCAATTTGAAAGTTTTCGCGACCCGTTGATTGTAATGATGTCGGTACCGATGGCGATTTTTGGCGCGATGGTATTTATCTTCCTCGGCGTCGCCACGTTGAATATCTATACGCAGGTCGGTTTGATCACGCTGGTTGGACTGATTGCTAAACACGGCATTCTGATCGTGCAATATGCGAATGAAGAACAGCGCCGTGGCAAATCCAAACTCGAAGCGATCAATATCGCCGCCGGCACGCGCTTGCGTCCGATTTTGATGACGACATTCGCAATGATTCTCGGCGCGCTGCCGCTGGTATTTTCGACCGGCGCTGGCGCCGCGAGCCGCAACAATATCGGCTTGGTGATTACTACCGGTATCGGCATTGGCACGCTGTTTACGTTGTTCATCGTGCCGGCCATGTATTTATGGCTCGCTGCCGATCATGCCAAACAAAAAGCGGCGCATTTTGCGCTCGAAAACGAACCACTGCCGGGACAACATTAATGCGAACGATGACGTGCGCATCATCGAACACAGTTAGTGATCGTGACGGGAAGTAATCCGCGAGGTCCGCGATGAAAGCCATTGGTTATTACACGCCGGGTACGATCGATCGCGACGATGCATTACTGGATGTCACTGCCGACACGCCGGTTTCCGGTCCGCGCGATTTATTGGTGCGCGTCAAAGCGATATCGGTGAACCCGGTCGACACCAAGGTGCGTGGTAGCGCTAAAGCACCGGCCGGTGCTGCAAAAATCCTAGGATGGGACGCCGCGGGCATCGTCGAAGCCATCGGTGCCGACGTGTCGCTATTTAAAATTGGTGATGCGGTTTACTACGCCGGCGAAATTACGCGTCCGGGCACCAATGCCGAGCTGCATGTGGTCGATGAACGCATCGTGGCCTCCAAACCACGTTCATTGGAATGGCCGCAAGCGGCGGCTCTGCCCCTCACCGCCCTCACTGCGTGGGAACTCCTGTTCGATCGGTTGCGCGTGCTTCGCGATCCACTGCAGGACGCTAAATCCATTCTCATCATCAACGGCGCCGGTGGCGTCGGTTCGATATTGATTCAGCTCGCTCGTCAGCTCACCGGACTTACCGTCATTGCGACTGCGTCGCGTCCGGAAACGATCGAGTGGGTAAAAACGATGGGCGCCCATCATGTGATCGACCATCGCAACGCGCTTGACGCGGAACTCGCCACTATCGGCTTTCGCGATGTGTCGTACGTCGCCAGCTTGCGCGGCAGCGATGCGCATCTGAAATATTTTCCAAAAATTATTTCACCGCAGGGCCGACTCGCGTTGATCGACGATCCGCAGAGCTTCGATATCGTCAGCCTCAAACAAAAATCGATCAGCGTGAGCTGGGAAGGTATGTTTACGCGCTCGCTGTTTCGCACCGGCGATATGATCGAGCAACATAAAATTCTGCAGAATGTTGCGGAGCTTATTGATGCGGGAAAACTGCGGACCACGCTGACACACTGTTTAACGCCGATTAATGCCGCCAATTTGAAAACGGTACATCGGTTGCTCGAAAGCGGTAAGGCAATCGGCAAAATCGCACTGGCTGATTTCTGAGGTAGAGCGCAATAACCACAGCGCACTTGTGACCTTTAGGTTATTGCGTCCAAACTTACTCCTGCCGCAATGCTTCGATCGGATCGAGCAGCGACGCGCGCCATGCCGGAAAAATACCGGCGATTAAACCAACCACCGTCGACAACATAAACGCGGCAAATAAATAAAATGGCTGCAACGCGAGCGGTAATCCCGGCACCAGCAATTTGGCGATGCCGACCAATAATACGATCAACGAAATTCCCGCAACGCCGCCGATGCTGGCCAACACCACCGCTTCACCGAGAAACATCAACATGGTTTGTTCGCGCGTCGCGCCCAGCGCGCGCAATAAACCAATTTCCGCCATGCGTTCGCGCAATGCGGTCGTCATGATCGTGGCAACACCGACGCCACCGACAATCAGCGAAATGCCGCCCAGCCCCGCGACCGCAAGCGTGACGAAATTCAGAATACGATTGAGGCTCGCGAGCATGTCCTCCTGCGTGAACAGCGTGAAATCTTCCTCGCCGTGCAAACCGACCAGCAGCCGCGTAATGCGCTTCGCCATTTCGGCGCTGGTGGTTTGTTCATTAAACGCAATATCGATTTGACCGAGTCCCTCGCGATTCAATAATTGCAACGCGCGGCTCGCCGGTACGTATACAACATCGTCGAGATCGAAACCCAGCATCTGCCCTTTCGATTCCATCACACCGATCACACGAAAACGATTGCCGCCGACTGCGATCGACGCGCCAAGTGGATTGTCATCGCCAAACAATTCTTGTCGCACCTTATGACCGAGCACGACATACGAACGCGCCATATTGCCGCCATCGGCCGGTAAAAAACGGCCGAGCGTCACATGCATGCCCCAGGCTTGCGGCATTTCGGGCCCAACGCCGAATACCTCGGTATCGCGCTGATGCACGACATTGTCGACCTTGACTGTGCCCTGCACGATCGGCGTCACCGCATCGACATACGGCAGGCGGCGCAACTCGTCGGCATCGCGTAATGCCAGCGGTCGCACGGTTTTCAACATTCCCGCCATACCCTGCGTCGTGGTTTTGCCGGCGGTAACCGACACGATGCGCGTGCCGAATGTCGAAAACACATCGAGCAAATAAACGCGCAGGCCCTCGCCGACCGACGTGAGCATCGCCACCGCGGCGATGCCGATCGCAATGCCAAGCGCAGTCAGAAAACTACGCTGGCGCTGCGACAGCACCGAACGGGCAACCCAGAAAAAACCGTCTTGAATGCGCATCAATATTCCACTGAAAAAAATTACGGTTTTTGCAACGCTTCCACCGGCTGCAATACGCTCGCGCGGCGCGCCGGCAGCCACGAAAACGCAAGCCCGGTCAGCAAAGCCGTGATCGCCGCCGCTAAAATCGCCCACAGCGGCGCATCGAATGGCACCGTGGGAATGAATGCGCGTGCGATTTTAATTACCGTCAAACCGAATACAACACCGAGCAAAGCACCGCTGCCCGTCAGCAGCATCGCCTCGGTGAGAAACACCCGCAGAATATCCTGCGACGAAGCACCGAGCGCTTTCAATAAACCGATTTCGCGCGTGCGCTGACTGACGCTGATCAGCATCACGTTCATGATCAAAATGCCGGCGACGAGCAAACTGATGGCGCCGATCGCGCCCACCGCCAGCGTCATTGCTACCAGAATTTGATTGAATGTCGCCAGCATCGAGTCCGGGCTCACCACGGTGACATCGAGTTCGTTCTGATGAAATTCCTGCATGGTGGCTTCGATGCGCGGCTTTGCTTCATTTGTGGAAATACCATCCTGCAATTCGATCAGCACGCGAAATAAACCGGACACATTGAACAGGCGTTGCGACGCGGCGACTGGAATAATTACCGCGTCGGATAAATCCATGCCCATTGCATCGCCGCGTCCCGATAACACGCCGATCACACGAAACCGCGAATCGCCGATACGAACGAATTCACCGACTGCCGCAGTGGCGCCGAACAATTCCTGTTTGAGTTTTTCGCCGATGATCGCTTCGCTGTTGGCGCGGCGAAAATCGCTCGGCGTCAAATTCTGGCCCTGGCCTAAATTGAGATGGCGGATCTGAATAAATAAATGCGTGGTGCCGAGCACGATCACTTCGCGGCCGCGCTCACCATAAGCCACGCGTGCGCTGCCAACGATCAGCGGCGCTACTTCCTTGATCGCAGAAATACGTTTTTTCAGCAGCGATGCTTCATCGAGTGTGATATCGCGCGCCGCACTGCCCATGACCGGCGGCATTCCGCCCGTGGTTTCTTTACGACCGGGAAACATAATCAGCACGTTTTTGCCGATCGACGAAAATTCGTTGACGACATAACCACGCGCGCCTTCGCCCAGCGCGGTCAAAATCAATACCGCGGCAACACCGAGTCCCATCGCCAGCAAAATCATTGCGCCGCGAAACCGCTGCCGCAGCAATGTCTGCGTGCTGAACTGGAACAGATCAGACGTGCGCATTGCCGCCGTCACTATCGTCGCCGGCGACGCGTCCATCGACCATACGAATATGACGATGCGCGCGATTGCCGAGCACAGCATCGTGCGTGACCACGAGCAGGGTAATGCCGCTGTGATGCAGCTCTTCGAGCAATTGCATCACATCGCTGCCTGAACGGCTGTCGAGATTGCCGGTTGGCTCGTCGGCGAGCAATAAACTCGGCCGCATCACAATCGCGCGTGCAATCGCAACGCGCTGGCGTTGCCCGCCCGACAATTGATTCGACAAATGCCGCGCGCGATCGGCGATACCCAATCGTTCCATCACCTCTTGCGCCAAACGATGACGCTCGCGCGGTACGATGCCTTCGAGCAGCATCGGCAATTCGATATTCTCCTGCGCGGTCAGTCGCGGAATTAAATGAAACGATTGAAATACAAAACCGATTTGCTCGCGGCGAAAACGCGCGCGGCGCTCCTCATCGAGCGTAGTGGTTTCAACGCCGGCAAGTCGATAGCTACCGCGATCGGGTCGATCGAGCAAACCGAGCATATTCAACATCGTCGATTTACCCGAACCCGACGGGCCCATCACCGATAAATACTCGCCTTTACGCACCTGCAAATTAACACCATCGAGCGCATGCACGGTTTGATCGCCGAGCTGAAACATTTTTTCAACAGCAGTGAGCGCGATCAAAATATCCGAGTTATCGGTGCTCGCATCACTCATGGCGCGCAATCGCTTTTTTTCTGTCAGCCAAGCCGGGCTGATCGGGACTGCGCACGATCAACTCGCCTTCCTTTAATCCACTCTTCACTTCGGTGTAGGTGAAATTGCCAATGCCTAATTGCAAATCGCGTTTCTGCAGTTTGCCTTCGCCATCGAGTACCCAAATTTTATTGGTGTTGGACAATGCTTCGGTCGGCACGCGCAACACGCGCGGCAAGTTCTGCAGCACGATGGTGACATCGGCGCTGTAACCGATCAGCAACACAACATCGTCAGGCACCGTGTCGAATTTAACATCGACATCAACCGTGCGTGCCTGCTTTTCCAGATCGACCACATACGGCGCGATGCGCGTCAGCTTGCCGGCGAAATCACGGCCGCGAAATGCATCGAGCGTAATTTTCACCGGCATGCCGAGCCGCAGCGCGGCGGCATCGACTTCATCGATCGGCGCTGTCGCATATAAGCAGGAAGTATCGATTAAATCGACCGCCGGCGGCGTAGCGACACCGGGTGGCGACGGTGTTACGTATTCACCAATTTCGCCGTTGATTTCCGCGACGACACCGGCAAACGGCGCGCGTAATTGAAACCGTTCGAGCACGGATTTCTGCATCGACAATTGCGCATTGGCGGAATTGACCTGCGCCTTCGCTGCCGCACACGCGCCTTTTTGCGCGGCCGCGTTGCTCGCAGAATTATCGGCCTGGTCGATCGCAATGAGTTTGCGCTCCGCGAGCGTTTGCATGCGTTGCGCCTCGCGTACGCTGCGCTCAGCCATGACACAGGTTTGCTGTTGCGAATGTTGCGCCGCATTCAGTGCAGCTTCGGCCGCCTGTACTTCGGCATAGTGATCGCGATCCCACAATTCGAGCAGCAATTGTCCGGCCTGTACGACATCGCCTTTTTTAACGAGCAGCTTGTCGACGACACCACCGAGCGGCATCGACAGCTTCGAACGCCGGCATGCTTTGATGGTGCCGGCACGCGTGTTGGAAACTGTTTTTTCGACCGGCCCGTATTCAGCTTTCGCGGTCCACACCTGCAATGGATCGGGGCGCATGCGCCATGCAATTACCACGATAACGAGAGCAATCAAACCGATAACGATGAGGATCTTTTTCAACGAGCGCACTCCCTGAGCCAACGATTTCCGACTGGCGTCGAAACAGCTTTTTTCGAAGCGTCGTACTTATTTTTTTGACCACCGTAGCGGGTTTTTGAAGCCTCGCAGCAATTCTTCGAAACGTCGCCACGTTTTTTTGAAATTGTAACGTGCGCTTCATCGAGGTTTCACAGTTTTGCGCAATTCTGAACGCGTTGTAATGTTCGAGCGCCAATGTGCGCTCCGCTTGCCATCGTCTTCTGGAGTGCGCCATGCCTGCCCTATTTCGCTCGATCGCTTTCGCCGCGGCTACTGTCATTGGCAGCGGCATCGCCCATGCCGGTAACTGCAACAGCGCACAGACGGAATCCACCGCAGCGCCGGGCGGCGCGATTACTTTATCTTTCTGCGATTTCTATCAAATGCCCATCGGCGCGAAAGGTCTGCAGCCCACCGACCAATTGCAACGCCTACGCGGCCAAACCGTTCGCATCGTCGGTTACATGGTGCACGAAGAAAATCCGACGCCGGGGCTGTTCATGCTCGCCTCGCAACCAGTGAGTCTCGCCGATATCGAAGACGGCCCCGCCGATGATTTACCGGCCACCGTGGTCACCGCGCATATGCCCGAGACGGACGCGCAGCAAATCCTCCCCTATCGTCCGGGGCTCTGGGAATTAACCGGCAAGCTCGATATCGACAATCGCGAAGAGCGCAATGGCCGCGTTTCGTTCGTACGTCTGCTTCTCGATAAATCATCATCCACAAAACCAGCGCAATGAGGAATTCACAATGAAAAAAATGCTGCTACAAAAATCACTACTGAGTATTGCGATCGCGGCGGCAACGTCGATCGCCACCGCGTCGCCGACGGTCAGTCGCCTGACGCCGCCAAGCCAATTGTTTGCGACCAATGGCGCGGAAAAAAGCCCGATCATTGCCCGCTTCGTGCCGGGTCAGCGCTTCGATTTGCAAGCAACAATCAGCCCGGACGATACGAGCAAAACCATTTCTTCGGCACAGTTTTTCGTCGATGGCGCCACCGTGGGCAACGGCACGCTAATCACCACAGGTCTGATTGGCGGCTTGCCGGCCAACAGCGCCGTGGCAAGCCTGCGCGCGTATTCAAATGATCGCCCGGGCATACACAAGTTGACAGTGCGTGCAAAACAAAGCGATGGCCAAGTGGTGACACGTGACGGCAATTTTGAAATTGTTGAAATCGAACACGGCGGTCGCAAAATCAAAAATATCATCATCATGCTCGGTGACGGCATGGGTGCCAGCCACCGCACCGCAGCGCGCATCATGTTGAATGGCTATGCGCAAGGCAAAGTAAAAGCACCGCTGACGATGGATACCTTCCCCTCCAGCGCGATGATCATGACCGCATCATTAAATTCGATCGTTACCGATTCCGCACCGGGCATGCAGAACTACGTCACCGGCAATAAAGCGAACAATAACCAAGAAGGTGTTTTCCCCGACGACACCCTCGATCCGTTCGATAATCCGCGCGTTGAATATTTGTCCGAATATCTCGCCCGCACGCAGGGTAAAAAACTCGGCATCGTCACGACCGCCGACGTTTTCGATGCGACGCCGGCAGCCAATGCCGTGCATACCGCGGATCGTGGCGCTGGCGCCGGTATTGTTGATCAGTATCTTGACGATGCCTCGAAAACCAATTTGACGGTATTGATGGGCGGCGGCAGAAAATGGTTCCTGCCGAACACCACGCCAGGTTCCGCACGTACCGCGAGCCTCGATTATGTATTGCCGGCAGATGTGGTTACCGGCTGGGGTGTGAATGCCGGCGCGAAAGATCCAAGCCGCAATTTGCTTGGCGATTTTGTTAACGCTGGCTGGACATACGCGGCCGACGCAACAGCGCTGAATAGCGCCGGCACGCCGCAAAAACTGCTCGGCTTGTTTGCGTACTCGAACATGAATGTCGCCATGGACAAAATCAACGGCCGTCGCAACACTTCGACTGTCGTCAACGATTACGGTTTTCCGAATCAGCCGATGCTCGACGAGATGACCGATAAGGCATTGGCCGTGCTCGACGCCAACAGCCCGCGTGGTTTCGTATTGATGGTGGAAGGCGCGTCGATCGACAAGCAAGCACATAACATGGATAGCGAACGCTGGATTCTCGACACCATCGAATTCGATCGCGCGATCAAGAAAGCAAAAGATTACGCGAGTTCGCATCCAGATACGCTGGTGCTCGTCACTGCCGATCACGAATGCGCCGGTGCGGCGATCATCGGCGCATCGGTGGTCACCAACGCCGAGTTGCAAACCAAAACCAACACGACGGCAGCGATGCGCGATAGCGTGGTCGGTAATTACGATGCGGCTAAATTTCCAAAATATGTTATCGCCGCGGATGGCTATCCGGTTTCAACCGATCCCGACTATAAAATGTTGATCGGCTACGGCGCTAATTCGGACCGTTACGAAGACTGGCGCACCAACGCGCAACCACTGCGCGACGGTCAGCAACCGTTCAATAATGCAGCGCCGCTCAATACGTATCCGAGCAATCCACTGGTACGCGATAGCGCCACCGGTTTTTTAATTACCGGACAAGTGCCAGGCAGCAGCGCGGTGCATACCGGCGGCGATATACCACTGTCGGCGTATGGGCGCGGTCACACTATGTTCGGTGGCGTAATGGACAACACCGATGTGTTCTTCGCAATGGTGCAAGGCGCGCTCGGTGGTGTCGATGACGATCGTGATGACGACCACGATCATCATCACCGCTGGCATTAACTAGAGATTAATTTCGGAGATAACCGAGCCCTCTTCGCGATGAAGAGGGCTTTTTTGTTGCAGACACAATCTCATCTATGACACACGCAATCTCACGGCAGACGCGCGCGAATAAAACTCAACGTACGTTTTTTCAATAATCGCAGCGGCGTATTCTTTATCAGATCGGGCTCAGCGCCGCCCCAGTTTTTTTCCCAATAATGCACTGCGTAGGTGTTGCGGCTGATACAACGCGGCGTGAATTCCTCATACCAGGTGTAGGGATAAAAATATTCGGTGGGGAAAACCGTCACGCCTTCGATGTGTTGCAAACCATAACGACGCAGGCCAAGTTCCTTCAACGCCATCGTGGTAATTTCCGGCGAACGATGAAACGTATTGGTTTCATAAAATTTTTGTTCGGTCAATTCCAAACAGCGCCGTATGAAGGGATGCCCAGGCTCAGCACCGATCACCGCATTGTTCACCCAGTCGACATGATCTTTGTCGAGCTGGAATCCGGCGAAGCACCGATGTTGCAGTAGCGGCGTGAAATCTTTAAATACTTCGATATCGGTATCGAAATAAATTCCGCCTTCGTATAGCAGCGCATGCAGCCGTACATAATCCGCGACAAATGCCCACTTTTGCTGAGCCAACGCCGCGCGACAATATTCACTGTTGAGCGGGCTGTTGGCTTCATTCCATTTTTTAATCTCGAAATCTGGCATCATGCGGCGCCAGCTGGCGATGCAGCTTTGATTCATTTCACTCAATGCGTTGTCGCCAAACCAACAATAGTGAATCACTTTTGGAATCATTCCGTGGATCTCCGGTACTGTGATGAGGTGTGATGATGAATCGAAATCGTCAGTGTTCAGACGCAAGATTAATGCCGAGCACGCACGTCATAACGGCACAATTTCTCAGCTTTTTCTGACAATATGCTTACCGGCAGTATCCTCGCACAATTGCTCATAATATTTTGTCAGCTGATTCGCACTATCGAATATTAGAGAAACTAAGGCATCTCATGCGCAACGCTTCATTAGGTTTTACCGTGGCCCTATTGTGGACAATGCACGCACACGCGGTGGTCAACGTCGATGTGCGCTATCAACAATTTGTATTACCGAACGGACTTACGCTAATCGTGCATGAGGACCACACGGCGCCATTAGTGGCGGTCAATATGTGGTACCACGTCGGCTCGAAGAATGAAAAAGCCGGACAAACCGGGTTTGCACATCTGTATGAGCATTTGATGTTCAACGGCAGCGCGCATTTCAACGACGAATATTTTCGACCGTTCGAAACCGCGGGAGCCACCGATATGAATGGCACGACGAGTAACGATCGCACCAATTATTTCGCCACGGTGCCGAAGCCCGCGCTCGACATGGCATTGTGGATGGAATCGGACCGCATGGCGAATTTATTGCCGGCGATCGATCAGGCGAAGCTCGACGAACAACGCGGCGTGGTGCAAAACGAAAAACGCCAGCACGAAGATCGCCCGTTCGGGCGTGTATCGGAACGCGTCGCCATTAACACGTATCCGGTGGGCCATCCGTATTCATGGGAAGTGATCGGCTCGATGCGCGATCTCGATGCAGCGGCACTCGATGATGTGCACGCGTGGTTCAAACAATATTACGGCCCTAATAATGCCACGTTGGTGATCGCTGGCGATGTCGATCCCGCACAGGTTAAACAGCGCGTCGAATTTTATTTCGGCGCGATCCCCGCTAACCCGCCACTGCAACAAGCGCAACGCTGGATCGCAAAACGCGACGAAGAGCGTCGCGACACGATGCAGGATCGCGTGCCGAATGCGCGTATTTATTTAGTCTGGAATACGCCACCATTCGCCGATTCTATTTCGAATAAACTCGATTTGATCGGCGATATCTTGGCCGGCGACGCCAGTGGCGTATTAACGCGGCAACTGGTGCAGAAAGAGAAACTCGCAACGTCGATCAGCGCTGCGGAATATGCCCGCGAAATCGCCGGCCAATTCTGGATCAGTGCTGATGTAACACCGGGCGTTGATCCATTGAAACTCGAACAGCGTATTCGCGCGTTGCTGCGCGAATACAAACGCGCCGGCCCAACCCCCGACGCGTTGGCGCAGGCAAAAATCAATTACCGCGCGCAATTTTTGCGCTCGCTGGAAAAACTGGGTGGCTTCGGCGGTAAATCGGATGTACTCGCAACGGGTGCGGTGTTGGCGAATGATCCAGCGTATTACCAAAAAATGCTGGCCGATGTAGAACACAGTAATGCCGACGACTTGCGCACTATCGCGCAACGGTGGCTCGACGATGGCGTGTATGTATTGCACGTAATGCCGTATCCCACTTTTAACACCGGCGCCGATCGCGTCGATCGCAGCCATGTGCCTGACGCAGGTCCAGCGCCGCAACCGGTGTTGCCCGCCATCGAGCGCGCCACCTTACCCAATGGTCTGCAATTGGTATTGATGCGCCGCGCCGATTTGCCGTTGATCGAAATGGAACTGCAATTGCCGATCGGTTTTTATGTCGACGGTTGGGCCAATGCGGGCACCACGAAATTTGCGTTAAATATGCTGGCGAAAAGTAACGGTGAAATGGATAGCGCTGCTATCGCCGCGAAGATACGCAGCCTTGGGGCCGATATCGATACGTATGCGCGGCTCGATAGCGCCGGCATCAAGCTTTCTGCGCTCACTGAAAAAATCGACGCCAGCACCGCATTATTTGCGCAATTAATCGAACACCCAACGTTTTCCGTCGACGCAATTACACAACTGCAGCAGCAAACGCTGGCGACAATTCAGCGCGAAAAAAACGATGGCGGCGGGCTGCTGCAACGTGTATTGCCTCGCCTTCTATTGGGTATCGATCATCCCGATGCGGGACCGCTGACTGGCAGCGGCCGCGCCGATGTGATCGCAAACCTGTCGCAACAAAAACTCATTGAATTTCATCGCCGCTGGTTCAATCCGGCACAAGCGACTTTGATGGCGGTCGGCGATCTCGATATGTCACGTTTCCAACAGCTTGCACAAAAACATTTCGGAGCGTGGCCCCGAAATACGCCGGATACATTGCCGCCGTTATCGACGCCGGAAACAACGCATCAGCCGTCATCGATTTATTTGATCGACCTGCCCGGCAGCGGTCAGGCCACCATCGCCGCAGCGACGGTAGTGCCGAGCAATGCGCAGCTGAATATGCCAGCACTGACCTTGGCGAACGCGGCGTTGGGCGCCGAATTCACCTCCCGGTTAAATATGAATTTGCGCGAGGATAAACATTGGAGCTACGGCACGCGCAGCACACTGATCGAAAGCCGCGGTCCCCAGCTGTGGCTTGCCAGCGGCGGTGTACAAATCGATAAGGCCGGCCCCGCGCTGAATGAAATCCGCCGTGAATGGCAACAGTTCGACAGCGATAAACCGCTGACCGCCATCGAACTCGATAAAGTGCGCACTCAGCGTATTCGTCAATTGCCCGGCACCTATGAAACGAACGGCGCGCTGCTGCAAGCGCTCGCAAAAAATATTCGCCTACAGCGCGTGGATAATTATCTCAGCGAAGAAAGCGCGCTACTGCAGAAGCTCGATTTAACGACAGTGCAACAACAGGCTCATGTACTCGATATCGAGCACGCGGTCTGGCTGGTGATCGGTGACCGCCAGAAAATTTTGCCGCAATTGAAGCTGCTGAACTGGGGCCACATCGTCGAGTTGGACCGGGACGGTAACCCGCTCTAGCTGGAACCTAACCGCCACACGCATGCTCAATAAATAATCCATAGCTGCGCCGCTCGTCTGTCGAGTTTGGCAAGACATTGAAAGATAGCTTCCAGACAGGCGCGACTAACGCTGCGCGGCGTTCTCGACCATAAGCGGCGTAAATAGGGGTCGGGATACTTTACACATCGCAGGTAAATTTCAGCAAAAAAATATTACAAATCACTGTTATATAACACAATTTATTTTATGGCCTCTTATGTGCTTACTTCCGTGCCACGCGACCAGTTGTGGCTCGTTTAAAGTAATTCCATGGAGAACCAATGATGAAACTGCTTCGTGCGTGCGCCGTGCTTGTACTCGGAATCGCCCAATCTGCCCACGCCTATGTAATCGATGGCGCCGGCTTCACCAACAACGTGCATTCTCAGAGCTTTAACGGCAATGCCACGTTCTCGGCTTATCGTAACGGCTTCACCGACGCGAATTTCCTGAAAAAATCCCAAGTGGGCTACACCGGTGTCGGCGTTGCCGATGGCCGCACCAATGGCGAAATCGATACGGACGAAACGATCGCCGGTACGTTCTCCGCGTCCATGCATATCGACAGTATGATGCTGGGTCTGTTGTTCGACGGCCCCGAATACGGTGATGTCAACGAAGTGGCCGCTGTCAGCATTTTTGATGGTTCCAGCTGGCTGATGGGGACGCTGACTGCGGTCAACACCACTACTGCACTGTGGTCGTTCGGCGGCAACACCACCAGCATCACCGCCACCTCCGCGGCGATCGATGGTTTGGGTGGCGTGTGGACGATTGCAAATCCCTTCGCCGGTGCAGCAACCAACAGCATTCTGTTCAGTGCCCTGCCGGGCAAATGTGGCGTGGCCGGTGGTGCTTGCACCAACCAGTCGGACTACACGCTGAACCGACTCAACTACACATCGGTTCCAGAGCCGAGCACCATTGCACTGCTCGCGGCTGGCCTGATTGTACTGGGCATAACCCGTCGCAATGCTCGCAAACACAGCTGATCTCAGAAAGTATCGTTCCGAAAAAGGCGCCATTAGGCGCCTTTTTTATTGCGGCGATCGCCCGAACAATCGCAACAGAGGCTCACTCAATCAAACGCAACGCCGCATGTCTCGGCGGATATCCGCCACAACCGATTCGCATCATCAGAATTTTGTACGCACGGATGTAAGCCATGAAACGGCCACTCGGCGCTGTACGGCAATGCTTCACTGCAATCCTCAAGATATAAACCGGTCATTCCTTCGAGCTCTGGCGCAACTGCCGCCCACACCGAATTCGATGCCCCTTGATCCAGCGTTTTGATCGGACCAGAAATGCGCTCATCAAACCAGCCGAGCTCTCCCATCGCCGCGAAGGTTTCCTGCGTCACGTGACCCGCACCGAGTTCAGTGATCACCGCCCCCGGCATCACCATATTGATCGTGATGCCGCGATCAATAAAACGAGGCGCGAATCCCAACGCAAATAAACAATTCGCCGCTTTTGATTGGCCATACGCTGCGAGTGGGTTGTAGCGACGCGTACGGTAATGCAAATCGGAAAAATCGACATCATTGAGATGATGCGCACCCGACGTCAGCACCAACACGCGCGATGGCGCCGCAACAATCAATGACGGCGTCAACAACATCGTCAATAAATAATGCCCAAAATGATTGGTGCCGATCTGCATTTCGAGATTGTCGTCGGTGTAACCAAGCGGCGTCGCCATCACACCGGCGTTATTGATCAACATATGCAAAGGACGATTACCCCAACCCGCGACGAATTTTCGAATCGACGCGAAGCTCGCGAGGTCGAGTTGCTCGGCTGCTGCACGCTCGACGCCGAGCGCTGCATTAATCTCGCGCGCAATCGCAACACCTGCCTCCAGTCGACGCACGGCCAGCACTACGTTTGCACCCGCCTGCGCCAATGCACGCGCGGTGGCAACACCAATGCCGGTTGTTGCGCCGGTGACGATAATATTTTTTCCGTGCAACGAATGCCCTTCGAGCACTTCAGCTGCAGTCGACAGCGCCGAAAAGCGCGATGTGATTCTTGACATGATGAATGCCTGTTATCGATTTATTAGCGAAGAACTACTTGAGCGGGATTGTAACCAATACGGGCGATTCACGGACGGCTTACTAATTGATAGGGCGGTGAATAAAATGCGGATATAAAAAAGGCCGATCAATTGATCGGCCTTTTGTTTAAGAACCCGACTTAATTGCCGTCGTGAATCCGCGCTTCGAGTTCGCTCAGGCCGATGTGACGTACGTCCTGACCTTTCACCATATAAACCACGTGCTCGGAAATGTTCAACGCGTGATCGCCGATGCGCTCCAGCGAGCGCAGGCTCCACATAATATTCAACACCGCGGAAATACTGCGCGCGTCTTCCATCATGTATGTAACCAACGTGCGCATCGCGGTGCCGTATTCCATATCGACCGATTTGTCTTCCTGCGCTACGCGCAGCGCTTGTTCGAGATCAAGACGCGCAAAACAATCGAGCGCATCGCGCACCATCGCGCAGACATGAGTACCGAGATGGCGAATTTCGATGACACAACGCGGCATTTCACCGTGTTCAATCAAACGAATGGCGTGCTCAGCGATCTTGGTCGCCTCATCGCCCATGCGTTCGAGATCGTGTAGCGCGCGGGTAATCGCGAGCACCATGCGCAGATCGCTCGCCGCCGGATGGCGACGCGCGAGAATCAGCGCGCATTCTTCGTCGATTTGCACTTCCATATTGTTGATGCGGAAGTCGCCTTTCAATACACGCTCGGCGAGACCGCTATCCGCATTCATCACCGCGTTGACTGCATCGGCCACCTGGCGCTCGACCAACCCGCCCATTTCCAGCATGCGGGTTTTAATGTCGTCCAACTCCGCATTGAACTGCTGCGAAATGTGGTGCGAGTGTGAATCCTTGTCGACCATGATGTACCTCGAAAAATGCTGCGGCTCTATGAGTTAACGATATCGAATAGAGCCGGACTCAACCGTAACGACCAGTGATGTAATCTTCCGTCTGACGCTGCGCTGGATTGGTGAACAGGCGATCGGTACTGTCGAATTCGATCAGCTTGCCCATGTACATGAAGGCAGTATAGTCGGAAACCCGCGCTGCCTGCTGCATGTTGTGGGTCACGATAACCAGTGTGTATTTCGATTTCAGTTCGTAAATCAATTCTTCGATTTTCAATGTGGAAATCGGATCAAGCGCCGATGCCGGTTCGTCGAGCAGCACGACTTCGGGTTCGACCGCGATCGTGCGCGCAATCACCAGGCGCTGCTGCTGACCACCGGACATACCGAGCGCGTTGTCGTGCAACCGATCTTTTACTTCGTCCCACAACGCTGCCGAACGCAACGAGCGTTCGACCACTTCATCGAGCACGCGCTTCTTATTAATGCCTTGAATACGCAAACCGTAGGCAACGTTTTCATAAATTGTTTTTGGAAACGGGTTCGGCTTCTGGAATACCATGCCGACGCGACGACGCAGCGATGCGACATCGACCGCGCGATCGAAAATATTCGCTTTGTCGAGCAGGATCGAACCTTCGATGCGACAGTCGTCGACCAGATCGTTCATGCGATTGAAGCAACGCAACAATGTCGATTTGCCGCACCCACTCGGGCCGATGAAAGCAGTGACGCGTTGCTTGGGAATCTGCATTTCCACGTTAAACAACGCCTGCTTGGTGTTGTAAAACAGATTCAGATTTTGCACCGACAAACAAACTTCTTCGGTATCGAGCGAACGCTGCGATGGTGCGCGACCCAATTGCGTAATATCGATCGCGTGGGATTTGATAGTAGATGGTTCTGACATAGGTTCGGTCTCGAATGAGCGCATCACATTTCCAGCGCGCGATATTTTTCGCGCAAGTGATTGCGCAGCGCGACGGCACTAAAGTTCAACAAGGCAACAATAATTACCAACAGCAGCGCCGTCGCATACACCAAGGGACGCGCCGCTTCAACGTTGGGACTTTGAAAGCCGACATCGTTGATGTGAAAACCGAGATGCATGAATTTGCGGTCGAGATGCATATACGGAAAGTTGGTATCGAGCGGTAATGTCGGTGCCAGCTTAACCACGCCCACCAACATCAGCGGTGCGACTTCGCCAGCAGCACGCGCCACCGCGAGAATCAGGCCGGTCATCATCGCCGGGCTCGCCATCGGTAATACCACGCGCCACAGCGTTTCCGCTTTGGTGGCACCGAGCGCGAGACTGCCTTCGCGCAGCGAGCGCGGGATTCGTGCGAGCCCTTCTTCAGTGGCAACAATCACCACAGGCAACGTCAATAACGCCAGTGTCAACGACGCCCACAACAAACCGGGTGTACCAAATGTCGGCGCTGGAAATGCTTCCGGAAAAAATGCTTTGTCGATATTCGCGCCGACGAAATAAACAAAAAAGCCGAGGCCGAACACACCGTAAACAATCGATGGCACCCCCGCGAGATTATTGACCGCAATGCGAATAATGCGCGTAATCGCGCCCTGCTTCGCATATTCGCGCAAATATACCGCGGCGATAACGCCGAACGGCGTCACGATGATTGACATAATCAGCACCATCACGACGGTGCCGAAAATCGCGGGAAAAATACCGCCTTCGGTGTTGGCTTCGCGCGGTTCGGCGGACAGGAATTCCCACAACTTAGCGCCGTAAAAATGAATTTTCTGAAAAATATTCATCGCGTTCGGCTGATACGCGTGCACGACTTTCGCGAGCGGAACTTCGATCACCCGACCATCGGCCACTTCGGCCATCAAGCTGTCGCGGTTCACCTGTTGATAAAGATCGGCGAGCTTGCCTTGCAGACCTTTGTATTCACTCTGTAATTGCGCACGCTCGGTTTCGATCTCTGCCTGAGCGAGCGCGAGTGCTGTGTCGGACATGCGATCTTTTTTCAACTCAAGCTTACGTTCACGCAATCGCAGTTGATCGAGTTGATAATTGATCGAGCCGATCTGCTTGTTCTCCACATAATAAATATCGTCGTGAATTTTCGATGCACGCGCGAGATGTTGCTGCAACGCATTCCAGGCGACACTCTTATCGATATTGCTATCCGCAACGATCTGGCCGTTCTCTTTTACCTGCCGCAGAAAACCGTAGAAATTACCCCACTCGCGGCGCTCCATCACCATCGCATCGACTGGCTTTTTCAATTCGCTGAGGTAGGGATCCAAAAACCAGCTGAAGTCGTGACCGAACACATCGCGATTGCCGAGCTTGAACAAATCGCGCTGCACCTGCAGTTCGTCGGATTTGAACTCCACACCCGAGGCGCGCAATTGTTCGACGGGAATCGATTCGGATTCCACTAGTTCGCCGAGCACGCGCTGTGTAGGTACATTGGGTTGACCGTACTGTGTTTCGTAAACCGCGCCGGGCCAAAAATGACCGAGACCACGCACCGCCAGTAACAGCAATAACGAGACAACAGCAACAGCGCAAATCGTTACCGCAGCGGCATTAAACCAAATAAAAGGTTCACCGCTTTTTATCCAGGCGCCTACGGGTAATCGGCTTTGTTGTGCCAGAGCCATGAATCAACAACCTCGAATTAATCAGATGACGCTGTAGCGGCGCCGCAGACGCTGACGGATAACTTCCGCCACCGTGTTCAGCACGAACGTAAACATGAACAACACAAACGCTGCGAGAAACAGCACCCGATAATGCGTGCTGTTGACAGCAGTCTCGCCGATCTCGACCGCGATATTGGCGGATAGTGTGCGCATGCCCTGGAAAATGTTCGAATCCATGATCGGCGTATTACCTGCTGCCATCAACACGATCATCGTCTCGCCGACCGCACGACCGAGGCCGATCATCAGCCCCGAGAAAATACCCGGCGATGCCGTCGGTAATACCACGCCGATCAATGTTTGCCACGGCGTAGCACCGAGCGCGAGCGAGCCGTAACTCAACTGTTTCGGCACCGAGAACAGCGCATCTTCCGCAATCGAGAAAATATTTGGGATCACCGCGAAGCCCATCGCGATACCCACCACCAATGCGTTGCGCTGCGAATAATCGAGGCCCCATTCATGGCGCATCCACGACCGTAAATCGCCGCCGAAAAACGCATGTTCGACCGGCAGGCTTAGCGCGAAGCAAGCGTAAGTTGTAAAAATAATCACCGGTACCAGCACCAGCGGCTGCCAGCCCTCGGGTATCCAACTGCGCCAAGCAAACGGAATTTGATTCCAGAGGAATGCAAATAGCAGCACAGCCACGGGCATAAACATCAATACGAAAAATACGCCCGGCAGATTATGTTCGACGACCGGCGCCAACCACAGGCCGGCGAGAAAACCGAGAATGACGGTCGGCATTGCCGCCATCAGTTCGATCAGCGGTTTCACTTTACGACGTAGCGTTGGCGACATGAAGTAGGCGGTATATAACGCGCCGCAAATCGCCAGCGGTGCCGCGACGATCATCGCGTAGAACGCAGCTTTCAGCGTGCCGAAGGCCAGCGGCATTAAGCTGTATTTTGCTTCGAAATCAGAGTTCGACGACGAGGACTGCCAAACGTAATCAGGTTCGGGATAGTTTTCGTACCAGACCTTATCCCACAGCGCCGACCATGAAACTTCCGGGTGCTCGTTGCGCACGGTGGCGAAATGCAATTCGCTATTCGCGTCTTCGTACAGCAGGCCATTCGCGCGCGGACTAAATGCAAACGAAGTCACCGCCGCCGAGCCGGTCGATGTGCTGAGTAATTTACGCTGCGACGTCGAATAGAAAATCTGTAATTGATGTTTATCGTCGATCGCGGCAAAACCCTTGCGGCGATGCTCCATCGCCAGCCCAGTGATGCCGATACCGTTATCAGCGAAGCTGCGAATACGCGTCAGCTGCGGTGCGGCATCGGGCTTACGCACCATGAACCACTGGCTCAGCTCGCCGTGATTACTCGCGGCGATAATCGAAATGCCGCCGAGCAAAAAGCGCGCATCGGTCAACTCACCGCTGGCAAACAGGCGGCCGCTATCGACAACCTGACCGATCTGCAAATCGATCACGCGATAATTGCCATCGAGCGCCAGCGCATATAGCCAATGCTGATCCGGAGAAATTAGCAGTCGCGATGGTTTTATATCGACATCCGGCACCTGCAGTGTCACTTCTTCGGTGACCGTTTCGCCGCTGAGAAAATCCTCGCGCTTTTCCCATTTACGCGCGATCAAGCGGCCACTCTCGGCAGCGCCGATCAATATCAAACCATTGTCGGTCGTACGCATCGCGATTGAATGCAACACCTCGCCCGGCAATAACGTCAGTGGCTTCTCACCATAGGGGTAAAGCAAGCTGGGCGTAATAACGCGGGCACCCTGGTCGCCATACGCGGCGGTGTAATCATGGTGCGCCAATATCACAGTGCCATCGTTTAAACCGAGAGCAAATAATTGGCTCTGCTCCGAATCAATCGCGAAACTGGTGATTTGCGCATTTGGCGGCAACGGCGCCATGAAACTCGCTACCGGCTCACCGGTGGCGACATGGAAGAAAACGATTTTGCCTGCGGTATCGAGCCGCATGCCGATTTCGTTTTGTTCTTCGATGGCCAGATAAAGCGGCGCTCCCATCTCGCCCAATTTGCTCAGCGGATAATCGCCGACCGACTGCACTGACGCTGAGCGAAACAGCGGCAAAATCTCAAATAACAGATAAAAGAAAATCAACAGAATGGCAAACAGCACGCTCATGCCACCCGCGCTGATCGTCACCGCAGCGAGGCGATCTTTAAATTTGCGGATAAGGTGGCGGCGATCATTGCCCAGTAATTGACTGGCCTCCGCCGCGCTCGCGGAGAGTTGTGAAGACATAGCGATCTCATTCATGACGGCAGCTTAGGGGCGAATTATGACAGCTTTGTTACAGTTCGATGCAACCCAGCCGCGAGGTAACGGCGCCTAACGTAAGATTCGATTAAAAAGAAAACAATCGATGAAAAAATGCCACGATCATTTTGATCGCGGCAGATATCTCAGCCAGATTCCCTTCTGGTACTGACTGCTTAGTCGAGTTGCTTCAACGCGTTTTCGACAACAGTTTTCGGCAGCGGAATAAAACCGTCTTTCACTACCACTTCCTGACCGGTCTTGCTCAATACCATTTTCAGGAATTCTTTTTCGAGCGGTTGTAACGGTTTGTTAGGTGCTTTATTGACATAAACGTAAAGGAAGCGCGCCAGTGGATATTTACCGCTGATCGCGTTTTCCGGCGAGGCTTCGACGAATTCGGTGCCCGATTTCGCCAATGGCACGGCACGTACGCTCGCGGTGACATAACCGATACCGGAATAACCGATGGCATTGATTGTGGTCGATACCGACTGCACGACCGACGCCGAACCCGGCTGCTCGTTCACGGTGTTCTTGAAATCGCCTTTACACAGCGCGTGTTCTTTGAAATAACCGTAAGTGCCCGATACCGAGTTGCGGCCGAACAATTGCAGATCGCGCGTTGCCCATGCACCGGTCAAACCAGCCTGACCCCAGTTGTCGATGCTTGCCGCCGCGCCGCAGCTGCGGTTGGCCGAAAAAATCGCATCGACCTGCTGCATGGTCAAACCTTTGATCGGATTGTCCTTGTGCACAAACACCGCCAGGGCATCGATTGCCACCGGAATCGCGGTCGGTTTGTAACCGTATTTTTTCTCGAATGCACCGATTTCCTCGTCCTTCATCTTGCGGCTCATCGGACCGATATTCGAGGTGCCTTCGGTCAACGCGGGCGGTGCGGTCGACGAACCGGCGGCTTGAATCTGGATATTCACGTTCGGGTACTGGCGCTTGTATTCCTCGGCCCAAAACGTCATCAGATTGGCCAATGTATCCGAGCCTACGCTCGACAGATTGCCGGCGACGCCACTGGCTTTTGTGTAGGCGGGGATGCGGGGATCCACATCGACTTTGGCATGGACCAGCGGTGCAGCGGTGATGGCGGCAACGACAGCGGCGCCGCGCAGAATCGCATTCATCTTCATCCTGTTCTCCTGATATTTTGAGGTGTGACCTTCGGGACTGCAGGCACTCTACTGATCAAATATGACAGTTATGTGAACGTTTATTGAAGAGCCGCAACACCGGCCGAATGACGGATAAGACGGCGATTAATGCCTATTAGTGCTGCGCCGTTAGAGCTTCGCGCACCGTCCGCATCAGCGGAAACACGCATGAAAAACAACTGCCGACGCCGGGCTTCGAGGTGATGCTCAACCGCGCTTGATGACGTATCAATACGTGCTTGACGATCGCAAGACCAAGGCCGGTGCCACCGGTATCCATCGAGCGACTCTTATCGACGCGGTAGAACCGTTCGGTCAATCGCGGAATATCCTCCGCATTGATGCCGATACCATTGTCTTCGACGTCGAGATAAGCGTGCTCGCGATCGGCATGCCAGCGTAGCGCGATCTTGCCACCGGCCTCGGTATAGCGCGCGGCATTGAACACGATATTCGCGAATGCGCTGCGCAATTCTTCGCGTTGCCCCACCAGTGCAAGGCTGTCGTCGCAAGTGATCGTTATTTCACGCTGACCGCCGACCGATGCCAACGCTTCCTCGCGGATCATTTCCAATATCGGCCGCACCGCGAACGCATCGTGCTGATCGGCTTGAGGCAATGTTTCCAGCCGCGACAGCAACAGCAGATCGTTGATCAATGTCTGCATGCGCCGCGATTGAATCAACATTTGATCGAGCGCGCGTTTCCAGCGCGGATTTTCATCGCCGACACTGCCGACAAAGGTTTCCAGATAACCGTTGATCACTGTCAGCGGCGTGCGCAGTTCGTGCGATACATTCGCGACGAAATCCTTACGCATCTGTTCGAGCTTGTACGTCTGCGTAATGTCGCGCACGAACAGCAAGCGGCTGCGCTTGCCGAAGAACGTGATATGAATTTGCAGTTGGACGCTGCCGCGATATGGCGAGGGAATTTCCAGCGGCTTGCTGTATTCCTCCGACTCGAAGTACGCGATGAATTCCGGCGCGCGCACCAGATTCAGCACCTGCTGACCGGTATCTTCAGGAAAACGTAAACCGAGCAGCGATTCGGCCGCTTTATTGCTCCATTCGATATTGTTTTCGGGATCGATCATGACCGCGCCGTACGGCAGCGAGGTAAACGATTCGCGCAAGTAGCTGATCAGTGCACGCAGCCGCACGCGCTCGCGTCGTTCCTTCTGCTGCATGCGATAAAGGCCATCCATAACTTCGCCCCACAGGCCATCCGCTTCGGGTGGCTCGACGGTGGCGCGATGCGTCAACCATTGCTGCATGCTGTGCAGGTGATACACCGAGCGTATGGCGAACGCGCAGGCGCCAATCGCCAGCGCCCATGGAATCAGATCGAGCAGCCAACCGACCAGCACGGCGGCTCCAAGCCACAACAACAGACGATAAAGCTCGGACTTCCAGTTATTTGTCAACATCAGCTGGTCAGCATCAAATCTCAGGTTTTTTTATGCAGGTGCGGACGCGTTAAGCAACGCTGGCGCCGGTAGTGGAAAATCGATAGCCCGTGCCGCGCACGGTTTGAATCAGGCCGCCGTAATCGGCGCTTTCGGTTTGTAACGCTTTACGTAGACGTCGGATATGCACATCGACGGTACGCTCCTCGACGTAAACATTACCGCCCCACACATGATCGAGCAACTGGCCGCGCGAGTATGCGCGCTCGCGGTGGGTCATGAAGAATTTCAGCAACTTGAATTCGGTCGGCCCCATATCGACCGGCTGTTGGCGAATAAACACACGATGGCTCGCCGGATCGAGCACCAGCCCTTCGATATCGATCGCGCCTTCATCTTCAAGTTGCCCGGTGCGACGCATCACGGCTTTGATCCGTGCGATCAGCTCGCGCGGCGCAAATGGCTTGGTGATGTAATCGTCGGCGCCGACATCGAGGCCCTGAATCTTGTTGTCCTCTTCACCTTTCGCGGTAAGCATGATGACCGGAATATCTTTGGTCAGCTCGTCACGCTTCAGCCGTCGCAGCAACTCGATGCCGCTCGAACCGGGCAGCATCCAGTCGAGCAACACCAAATTGGGCTTGTGATCAATGATCCGGCCATGTGCTTCCTGCGCGCTGCCCGCTTCCATGCAATCGATATCGGACATTTCCAGCGCCACACGAATCATTTCGCGAATCGCGGGCTCATCGTCGACGATCAATACACATTTGTTTTCCATATCCGTCCATTTACTCCGCAATGTTTAGCGACTGTTACAAATTGACGGCTATTAAAGACAGACATTGTGAAACAAATATGACAGCCACATGAAGCGCGCTTAGTCGAACACAACGGTTTTGTTGCCATGCACGATGACGCGATCCTCGAGATGATTGCGTAATGCACGTGCCAGCACGGCGACTTCCACATCTTTGCCGAGGCGCACTAAATCATCGACCGAGTGACGGTGGCCGACGCGAATTACGTCCTGCTCGATAATTGGACCTTCATCCAATTCGGTGGTGACGTAATGGCTGGTCGCGCCGATCAGTTTTACGCCGCGGTCGTAGGCCTTCTGATAAGGATTCGCGCCGATGAACGAGGGCAAAAAACTGTGGTGGATATTGATGATATTGCCCGGGTATTTCGCGCATAAATCGGGGGGCACGATTTGCATGTACCGCGCGAGCACAATGGTATCGGCATGGTATTGCGCGATCAGTCGCTCGGTCTCCGCAAATGCTGCGGCCTTAGCTTCCTTATCTTTCGCGTCTTTAATTTTCGGAATCGGCACGTGATGAAACGGAATCTGGTGCCACTCGACCATGCTGCGCAGGTTGTCGTGATTCGAAATGACACAGGGGATATCGCAGAACAATTCATCCGAATGCCAGCGGTGCAATAGATCGGCGAGGCAATGCGAGGCATGGCTGGCGAGGATGACAACACGCCGGCGTACGGTCGAATCGCGCAGGTGCCACTGCATTTTGTATTCGTCGGCAATCCGCTCGAACGCGGTGCTGAATTCGCGCAAACCGATTTTTAGCGAATCGGCGCGAATCTCGTTGCGCATGAAGAACCAGCCGCTGTCGCGATCCGAATGGTAATTCGCTTCGGTCAGCCAGCCGCCGTACTCGGCGACGAATTGACTGACGCGCGCGACGATGCCGACACGATCCGGGCACGAAATAACCAGCCGATAGGTATGTTCCATAGGCAAATCAACGAGCTAAATGCGGAGGCGGCACTATTGCACAAGGACCGCGAGCACGACAACTCATTCAGCTCACCGCAGGAATCACCCTCATGCACCTGTGAGACACGTGGCAAGTTCATCCATGTAACTCGTCAGCGACATCCTTGTCGCTGACGGTCTCACAGGTGCATGAGGGTAATCCCTGCTCCAAGCACTGTCGCTTCTCCCGTATAATGCCCGCCCAATTCCTACCGCCGTACTCAACCATGTCGCAGCCACTTCCTGCCTATCGCCCTTTATTTTCTTACCGAAAATACTGGGCCGAATGCTTTGGCCCAGCGCCGTTTCTACCGATGTCGCGGGAAGAGATGGATGTGCTCGGCTGGGATTCGTGCGATGTCATCATCGTGACCGGCGATGCCTACGTGGATCATCCCAGCTTCGGCATGGCCGTGATCGGCCGCACGCTAGAGGCGCAGGGTTTTCGCGTCGGCATCATCGCGCAGCCGGATTGGCAGTCAAAAGAAGCGTTCATGGCGCTCGGCAAACCAAATCTGTTCTTCGGTGTCGCCGCCGGCAACATGGATTCGATGATCAACCGCTACACCGCCGATCGCCGTCTGCGCCACGATGATGCGTACACGCCGGGCGATGTCGGTGGCAGGCGTCCCGATCGCGCCGTCATCGTGTATTCGCAGCGCTGCCAGGAGGCGTACAACGACGTGCCGATCGTGATCGGCTCAATCGAAGCCAGCCTGCGCCGCATCGCGCATTACGATTACTGGAGCGACAAAGTCCGCCGCTCAATTCTGCTCGATAGCAAGGCCGATCTGCTGCTGTATGGCAATGCCGAGCGCGCGATTGTCGAAGTTGCGCATCGGCTTGCGAATGGCGAGACCATCGAAACAATTCGCGACGTGCGCGGCACCGCATATGCGCTGAATGAAATTCCGGCCGGCTGGACCGTGATCGACTCGACCGAGTTCGATCAACCGGGCGCGACGCATTTCCACAAAAACCCGTACGAGATGGTGGAAGAACCGAGCACCTGCGCAAGCAAAAAGCAAAGCGATGCGACGATCACCGAAACGCAGGTCGTGCGCATTCTTGATCCGCTCACCGCGCGCAAAGCGAAACTCGATCCCACCAAAACAGTGATTCGTCTGCCAAGCTACGAGCAGGTGAAGAACGATCCCGTTTATTACGCGCACACCGCACGCGTATTGCATCTCGAAACCAATCCAGGCAATGCGCGCGCATTGGTGCAGAGTCACGGCGAGCGCCAAGTGTGGCTGAATCCACCGCCGCTGCCGCTCGCAACCGATGAGCTCGATTCCGTATTCGAATTGCCGTATCAGCGCGTGCCGCATCCCGCGTACGGCGATGCAAAAATTCCTGCGTACGAAATGATTCGCTTCTCGGTGAATATCATGCGCGGTTGCTTCGGCGGCTGCAGTTTCTGCTCGATTACCGAACATGAAGGCCGCATTATCCAGAGCCGCTCGCACGAATCGATCGTGCGCGAAGTGGAAAACATTCGCGACAAAACACCGGGATTTACTGGCTCGATTTCCGATCTCGGCGGCCCTACCGCGAATATGTGGCGGCTCAATTGCAAAAGTAAAACGATCGAAGAAAATTGCCGGCGCCTGTCGTGCGTCTATCCGAGTATCTGCAAAAATCTCGACACCGATCAAACACCGCTCATTCATTTGTATCGCGCCGTGCGCGAACTGCCCGGCATCAAAAAAGTATTGATCGCCTCGGGTTTGCGCTACGACCTCGCAGTCGAAACGCCCGAATATGTGCGCGAGCTGGTCACGCATCACGTCGGCGGTTATCTGAAAATCGCGCCTGAACACACCGAAGGCGGCCCGCTATCGAAAATGATGAAGCCCGGCATCGGCAGCTACGATAAATTCAAAGCGATGTTCGACAAATTTTCGAAGCAAGCGGGCAAGGAACAATTCCTGATTCCATATTTCATTGCCGCGCATCCGGGCACCACCGACGAGGACATGATGAACCTCGCGCTGTGGCTGAAACACAATGGCTTTCGTGCCGATCAAGTGCAGACGTTTTACCCATCGCCTATGGCGAATGCGACCGCAATGTATTACTCGGAAAGAGATCCGCTGCATAAAGTCAGTCGCGACAGCGAAAAAGTATTCACCGCGAAAGGTCTGCGGCAACGGCGCTTGCACAAAGCATTTTTGCGTTATCACGATCCCGAAAACTGGCCATTACTGCGCGAAACGCTGCAAAAAATGGGACGTGCGGATTTGATCGGCTACGGCAAGAAACAATTAATTCCGCCGCGGCAGCCGGCCAATTGGCAATCGACAAAAACGGCGGCGACCACCGATAAAAAATCGAAACCGTTTTTTACCCAACATACCGGCCTGCCGCCGCGCAGTGACCGCGCATCGCCAATAAAGCGCTCCTCCAAACCTGCGCCGGGCCGGCGCAACAAACGTTAAATCAGGCGCATCGAAACAAAATGTGATGCAAATGGCACAATAGCCGCTCGTGAATTGACACGGTATTCATACGACTTGTAGCATCCGCGCCTGCAATTGAAGCTGTTTTTTTGGATCCCACACCGACAAGGAGGTTCGCGATGCGACGCTCGCGCTTTCAAATCGTTTTATTTTCGCTGTTACTACTGCCATTACCGCTTATCGCCGAAACCGCTGCCGAAATGCAGCAGCGCCTCAATGCCGAAACGCTGAACAAATCCTTCGAAGTCGAAGACGTTTCGAAAATCGACAGCTATATCGCCGAAGCCTCCAAAAAGAATCTGCAACCGCGCAAAAACCCACCGAGTAATTGGCAACCGGGTTACACCTGCGACAGCTATTACGGCAGATATCACAACTATTACGACTATCGCGACTGTCTCTATTACCACCACTACTATGGCCGCTTCTGGTAATTGACGTGGTGCGCCACTTATTTAATTGGATTGTTCAACATACCGGAGAGATTTTTTCATGACTGTTTCTGCCTTCCGCCTGTTTAAAATGTTTGCTCCCGTCGCCGCCTGCGCCGCGATATTGAGCGGCTGTGCCGCCACTGAAACTGCATTGGCGCATAAAGATCTCGACGTGCAGGCGCGTACGTCGACATCAATTTTTGTCGATCCGGTACCGCGTCCGAAACGCACCATTTATCTCGATATCAAAAGCGGCGTGATGGAATTCGATCGGCGCAAATTTAAGGATTTTGTGCGCGAACAATTTCTAACGAACGACAACGGCTATCAGATCATCGACGATCCGGATCAGGCGCAATTCCATATGGTCGCCTATGTGTTGAATCTGGAAAAAGCCAGCCCGACTGCAGCCGAAGAAGCACTAAACAAAGGCTACATGGGCGGTGCGATCATCGCCGGCGCAGCGGTGGGCGGCATCGCCAATACCAGCCATCCGGTCAACGGCATAGTCGGCGGCGGCATTCTTGGCGGTGGCACCGAATTGATCACCGGCGCACTGGTGAAAAACGTCACCTACATGCTCGTGTGCGATATTCAAATCACCGAAAAAACCAAGGAAGGCGTGCTGGTACGCAAAGATACAAAACTGAATGCGAAGGTTTCCGACGCCGGATCGAGCCAGCAAACCGTTTCCGAAGTATCGGATCGCAAGGATTACCGCACGCGCATTGTGACCACTGCAAACAAGGTCAATTTAAAAATCGAAGATGCGCAAGATTTGATGTTTAAGAAAACGGCTTATGCGATGTCGGGCTTTTATTAATTTCGCAAACACTTCAACAGGCCGGCAGATTGCCGGCCTTTTTTTGGCCATTCATTCCACTTAAAATTTGCTGCGATCTCACCGAACCTTATTCGGGAGCACGCTGTCTATCCCGCATCTCTTATCGAACAGAGGGCGCATCATGTCGAATCGCAGCATCGGTTTAAGCGACGAATTACAACAGTATCTGCTGGATCATTCATTGCGCGAACACCCTGTCGCGCATGAGCTGCGCGTGCGCACCGCGACGATGGAAAATGCACGCATGCAAATTTCACCGGAACAGGGGCAATTCATTGCTTGGCTGCTCGGCACCCTGAATGCGCAACGCACGCTGGAAATCGGTGTTTTTACCGGCTATAGCACGCTCGTTACTGCGCTCGCATTACCACCGCACGGACGTGTGGTGGCATGCGATATCAGCGCGGAATTCACCGACATCGCCCGCCCCTTCTGGGAGCGCGCCGGGGTGGCCGAGCGTATCCAACTCGAGCTGCGACCGGCGCTCGATACGCTGGAGCAATTAACCGACGCTGGCGAAACAGAAACATTCGACTTCGCATTTATCGATGCCGATAAAGAAAACTACCGTGCGTACTACGAACAGACGCTTAAATTGCTGCGACCCGGCGGCGTTATCGCCGTGGATAATGTGCTGTGGAGCGGGCGCGTGCTCGACCCTGCCGACCAAGATAGCTCGACAGTAGCACTACGCGAATTTAATCGAGCGGTGCGACAAGACGCGCGAGTAGCGATTAGCCTGCTACCAATTGGTGATGGCTTAACACTGCTGCGAAAGCTGGAGAGCTAGGAAGCGCCAGTAGATTTCTGCGTGCTCCGCACAGCCATCGGAGTCGTTGCCTCGCATGACTATTGTAGGAGCGCGTTGCAATGACTTTTGTACAGGGTCTAGAGTCGGCTATGCTGCACGCTAATGGACGCTGAACCGAGGATTCAGATCAAAAACTAGCACCGCGTTTTTTGAATATTAGCTACATAATAAACAATACAGAGTGCTGCCTCATGTATCGCCACCACAAGAAGCTGGCTCAGTTTTCATTTGCCCTGTTGCTGATCGCGAAAATCGCTACGACCCATGCAGGTATTGTCTTAGAGATCATGGTCGAAGACGAAGCCGCACCGTGGTCGCAAGCGGACGGTAGCGGCGCCGCAAATGATATTGTGAAAGCAGCATTCGCGGCGGCAGGCGTTGATGTGGCATTGCACGTTGTTACTTATGCACGCTGTAAACACATGGTGGCCAGTGGTCAGATTGCCGCATGTTTCAGCATGTCCTCAGACCCTAGCATCGCTAATTCCGTTATTTTTTCGAACGAACCGTTATATCGGAACTACGCGCAGTACTTCGATAACTCAAACCATCCGCTCAAAGCCACGAACGAAAGTGAGGTCACACCGGGCACCGTCATCGGCATTGTCACCGGGTACGAATATCCGGATTCGGTCGATATGCTCAAAAAACGCGGCGCGATATTTGAAGCAGCGACATCGGAGCGTGCCAATCTTAAAAAGCTGGCTCGCGGACGGATTGACGCCGCTGTCGCCAACCTTAATGAGTTTAAGTCTGTTGAGTTTCTAACCACCCGCGCGGGTGTTAAAGGCGCGGTGACTCCCCGGTTTCGCAGTAATTACTTTGGCTCATACATCGGCTTCAGCGTGCAGCATCCTAAAGGTCTTTGGGCACGCGATAAATTCAACGAGGGATATGCGAAAATCAGCAGCGACGGCACGCTACAGCAAATCATGCACAAATGGCGCACGCAAAGCCTCTGAGTTCAAATGTTAGATAGTCATCAAAAAAACGGGCGCATCGTTACACGGCAAATTACCGCATAGTCCGCAGTCGCTCAAATATCGATTTCCAATTTCTGCGCCATCGACACCAACTGTTGCACAGTGGCCGCGCCTAACTTGCTCATCACTTGCTGCCGATGGGCCTTGATCGTCCGCTCAGTAGTGCCCAATTCAAATGCAATCTGTTTATTGAGACGGCCTCGTATGACCAATTCAAATACTTCGTGCTCACGCGGCGTCAGCTTTTCATAGCGACTATGCAGCTCGGCATATACAGAACGTTCCTCATGTCGGGCCGCGCTGCGCACCAATGCTGCTTCGATCGCGGGAAACAATGTCTCCGCGCTAATAGGTTTCGCAAGAAAGTTCTCGGCGCCGGCCTTCATCGCCGTGACACTCATCGGAATACTGGCATGGCCGGTGACAAAAATGATCGATGGAATATCCTTACGATTGGCTAGCTCCTGCTGCAATTGCAAGCCGGACAAACCCGGCATGCGCACATCAAGCAGCAAGCAGCCATGACCGGAAATGTTCGCCTCCAAAAACTCCTCGGCGCTAGCAAACGGCACTGCGTGGTAGCCTTTTGCGGCAATCAACCGCGTCATTGCTTTGCGATAAGCATCATCATCGTCGACGATGTAAACAGTGGCTTCGGTCGTCATGATTGCTGCGCCGGAAGAGAAAAACTAAAAACTGCACCGCCACCCGGATGATTGCCGATTGCCAATTTGCCGCCATGCTGCTCCACGATCATTTGTGCGATCCATAAACCCATGCCGGTGCCTCCTTCTTTCGTAGTAAAGAATGGCTGAATAATATTGTTCATCTTGTCGGCGGGAATACCTGGTCCATTATCGAGCACGCTGAGTCTCACGCATCGCGCATCATCGAGCTGGGTGCGAATGGTAATCACGCCGTCGGCAATATGCGCGTGATGAATTGCATCGCGAGCATTCGCCACCAGATTCAAAATAACCTGCTGCAATTGCACGGTGGAGCCGGCAATCGCCGGTAGCGTATCCATCAACTGCAGATCGATGCGAATTGCGCCCCAACGCACATCAAATCGCACCAGCTCGATGATCTCCTGCACAATCGTATTGAGCGACAAAATGGTTAAATGCATATCGCGTTTTTCAATCAGGTTACGCAAATTGCGAATAATATTGCCGGCACGGCGTGCCTCGCTGGCGATATCAGCAAGTACCTCGCGTAACGGATCGTCCGCGGGCAATTTATCGAGCATCGCCAGTTCGATCGCTTCCGCGTTGCTGAGGATCGCACCAAGCGGCTGATTCAATTCGTGCGCAATCGTCGAAGTCAGACTCTGCACAGTCGCGACGCGGCCCATGCGCGTCAACTCGGCACTCAAATCGCGCGATTTCAATTCGAGATTTACGCGCGCGGTACGCTCCTCAATAATTTGGCGCTGAAATTTATTAATAGCTTGCGCGACTTCATCGAGCTCATCGGCGGCATGCGGCCCACGTTCGAGCTCAATGGGCTGAAACCCGTTCTGCAATTCCAGCTGACCCACGCTGCGCGCGATCGTGATTAGATAACCGATAACGTTGCGGTGCAAAAGAATGAACAACAGCGCAGCAACCACTGCAATTTCTGCAAATTCACCGAGCAGGCGAACCGAAGTACCGCGCCAGAAATGCTCGCGCACCGGCGTATACGACACATATAAGCGCAGCGTACCCAGCGGCTTTGTCGATTCATCCGTCAGCACCGCCGAAACCACCGTATCTGTCCGCATCCGCCGTCCCATTTTTGCAGCGGTCGCCACGAGCTGATTGCGTTCGTCGTAGGTTTCTGCCTTATAAATGCCCTCGATCTGAGTCAGCGCCTCAAGGTTGGCCTGCACTTGCGCGATGTCGTAGTTCCACAGCGAGCGCGCAACGGGCAATTTTGAATATGTCAGCGACTGATCGATGGCCGATTTAATCATGCCGATACGGGCGTTGTACTCGAACACCAACGAAACCGTAGTCACGATGACAAAAATGATCAGGCAGCCGAATAGGAAGTCGCGCAATATCCGCGAAATCAACGGCGATGCCGGCAGCGGTCGTATCAAGAGCACGTCCTTCCAGAAACGGGCAACGGCAATTCAGCGGTCACTAGCTCATTGTAGCTTCCGGTGGCGTTCAACCTACCTGTACCAACGTACAATGCACCATGGAGCAATAGATCGAATTGCTTCCCACGCCTAGCATTGCCCCCGTACCGAATGTGTTGTTGTTTTTATGCTGTGAACCTCTGTACCACATTTATTTATCCGCCAATGTGGTATCGATTAAATCAGACTTTAACGTAGTGCAAGCCCTATGATGCCTCCGCCCCTTCCAGTTGACGAAGCAGACCGTTTGCTTGCATTGCAAAGCCTGCAGATACTGGATACCAACGCCGAGCCAGCATTCGACCATATCACCGCGCTTGCCCAGCAGTTGTTCGATGTGCCGATTGCGTTGATATCGCTAGTCGATAGAGATCGACAGTGGTTTAAGTCACGCATCGGTCTCGATGCAATACAAACGCCGCGTGGCATTTCTTTTTGCGCGCATGCCATTCTCGACGAGCGCATATTAATCGTTAATAACGTGCGCGAGGATATTCGCTTTCACGACAATCCGTTCGTGGTTGGCCAGCCTCATATTCAGTTTTATGCGGGCGCGCCGCTGCATGCGCCGAGTGGAGATCGAATCGGCACACTGTGTATCTTCGATACTCGCGAGCGCACATTGACCAAGTCCGAACTTGCGCCATTGCGCGCGCTCGCCGACATTATTGATGACCTGCTGTGCCGCTCCGACTACCCACCCAAACCGCAGACTAACCCGAGGAAAGGACTGCTGCTGTGCAACGAGATGCGGCTGGCGCTCGCACGAAAAGAATTCGAAATCTATTTCCAAACCGAAGTGGATATCACAAGCGGAAAAATAACTGGAATTGAAACGCTATTGCGCTGGAATCATCCGCAGCTTGGGTTGCTGCACCCAGCCGATTTTCTCGATGCTGCCGAAGAATCCGGTCTGATCGTACCAATCGGCGAATGGGTATTGCGCACAGCCTGTAGCGACGCGGAAATGTGGCGAAGGCATGGCATTTTGCCCTGTGCGATTGCCGTCAACCTCTCTCCGTTGCAGTTCAATCGCAGCAATTTCGAACAGTCGCTGCAAGCAGTACTCAAAAACACGAAGCTGCCGCCCACTTATTTAGAACTTGAGATAAACGAAAGCATTCTGACCGAAAATACCGAGACAACTTTAGAGCGTGTGCGGCGATTACAAGCACTTGGCATTAAGTTGACGATCGACAATTTTGGATTTGGTCATTTCAACATTGCAAATCTACGGCGATTCGATTTTTCCAAACTTAAAATCGACCAATATTACGTCCGTAGACAAACCCGAACGCCAGAGGATGCCGCGCTGCTGAAAGTGATCATCGATCTGGCCAGTCATCTTAAGTTAGGCGTGGCCGCCAACGGCGTGGAAACAATCGCACAGCTCGAACAATTGCGGGCAATGGGCTGCACCAGAGCACAGGGTTTTCTATTTTCAAAGCCGATGCGTGCAGCCGCTTTGTATAGTCTCCTGCGAAACCAATTCATGCAAAAAGCAGATATCAACGAACCGATACCCACCTGAACATTTACAGCTAGTCACTTGGCAATACACATTATCGGGTTAATGGAAGCTAGCCCAGACAATCACTCGCCACGCCGTATTTCATACGCGCAGATATTTACCGCTGTCGCCAAATTCATTGATTCGATCAGGCCACTGCCGACAATTGTGAATGGCTGTGCGCCGAGCAACGCAACTTTCTCATACGGCACACCGCGTGCTTCATTGCCAAACACATAGCAATCGAACGCATTGAAATTATCTGCTTGGATTTTTTCGCCGTGCATATCCAAATAAGCGATCCGCGCGAAACGCGACGACAACGAACTCGCTTCGATATCCAATTCGATCGGCACATGAAAAATAGCGCCCATACTTGCGCGCACAACTTTGGAATTATATGGATCGACACTACCCGGGCTGAGCAGGCAACGAAACCGGCCGAACCATGCCAGCGTGCGTAAAATAGTGCCGAGATTCCCCGGGTCCTGAATTTCGTGCAGATAAATCGCGCGCTCATTCGACGTTGATGCTGCAGACGGAACCATCGGCACCAGCGCGATAATGCCCTGCGGCGTTTTCGTTTCGGCAATCTGCGCCAGCTGACGCTCGCTGATCACATGCGTGTTGAATGGGCTCTGCCACTGCTCGTAGGCAGGTGTTACATACAACTCGCTTTGACTCAGCAGCGGATTATTCGCAAGCGCTTTTTGCAGCTCTAATACGGGGTGCTCGCCTTCCGCGAGAAAATAGCCAAATTGCTCGCGATATTTTTTTTGCTGCAGTTTTTTAATGTCGTCAAATTTCATTATTTTTTCGCACTCAGCGTCACATCATTCATGATCGATTTCGCCACCGCTTCCGCAACTCTAATGCCATCGACGCCAGCCGACAAAATACCGCCGGCATAGCCCGCTCCTTCGCCTGCGGGAAACAAACCGCGCACATTAAGACTTTGCAGAGTATCGGCATCGCGCGTGATGCGCAGCGGCGACGATGTCCGGGTTTCGACGCCGGTGAGTATCGCGTCGGCGCGATCGAAGCCGCGAATCTGTTTGCCGAACGCCGGCAGCGCTTCGCGAATCGCCTCGATCGCATACGCCGGCAACGACGGCGCCAAGTCGCCGAGCCGCACACCGGGTTTATACGATGGCACCACCTCCCCGAATTCGCGCGACGGCACGCCGCGAATGAAATCGCCGACCAGCTGCGCCGGTGCGCAATAGTCACTACCACCCAGTACGAATGCTTGCGACTCCAACCGCTCCTGCAATTCGACGCCGGCGAGCACATCGCCCGGAAAATCCTGCTGCGGATTGATGCCGACGACAATACCGGCATTCGCATTGCGTTCGTTGCGCGAGTACTGGCTCATACCATTGGTGACGACGCGATTGGGTTCAGATGTTGCCGCAACCACCGTTCCGCCGGGGCACATGCAGAAACTGTAAACCGCGCGGCCTTTCCCGGAACCAAGAGTTGCGTGATGCACCAGTTTGTAATCGGCGGCACCGAGTTGCGGATGCCCGGCATATTTACCGAGCCGCGCGTTATCGATCAACGATTGCGGGTGCTCGATACGAAAGCCAATCGCAAATGGCTTCGGTTCAATAAAAACACCACAGCGATGCAGCGCGCGAAAGGTATCGCGCGCACTGTGCCCTAACGCTAGCACTATGTGGCGACTGCGAATTTGTTCGCCGCGGTCCAGCGTGACACCTTCAATTCGATTATTCGCATCGTTGAGCAATAGGTCAGTCACTTTGCTTTCGAAACGTACTTCACCACCGAGCGCGATGATTTGCTCACGCATCGCAGCGACCACACCGGTCAAGCGAAACGTGCCGATGTGCGGCTTGCTGACATAAAGAATTTCTTCCGGCGCGCCGGCGCGCACAAATTCGTGCATCACTTTGCGTCCGTAAAATTTCGGATCTTTGATTTGGCTGTACAACTTACCATCGGAAAATAAGCCGGCCCCGCCTTCACCAAATTGCACATTCGATTCGGGCGTTAGAATTTTCTCGCGCCACAGTGCCCACGTATCCTTGGTACGACGGCGCACATCCCTGCCGCGCTCGAGCACAATCGGCTTAAAACCCATTTGCGCCAATAACAGCGCCGCGAATAAGCCGCATGGACCGAAGCCGATAATTACTGGTCGCTCACTCAAATCGCTCGGCGCATGCACAACCGGATAATAGTTGGTATCGGGTGAAGGACGGATGTGATGATCATCGGCGAATCGTTGCAGCACTGCCGGCTCGTCGCGCAATTCAACATCGACGATATAGACGAAGGCGATCACACTGTTTTTCTTACGCGCATCGTAACTGCGTTTGAAGACGGTGAAATTCAGCAGATCGCCACTGTCGATCTGCAACCGTTTGACAATAGCTGCGCGCAACGCGTCGGCAGGTTGATCGAGCGGCAACGCCAGCTCGTTGATGCGAATCATGCAGGCTCCCGGCCAGTGACCCCGGCAAAGGAATGGGTGGGTTACAATGGGCGTGAATTATACGCACACCGTTAAAATCCCCTAACCCCCTTAATTTAAGGGAACTGTTGGTCCCGGTATTTGCGAGCTGAGCAGGACTGATTGCAAATGGCTCTCTATACCGTAAATCCCGTTTTATCAAGGGACGGACCCATGCAGTGAGCGGGGATTTGCATTAAAGGCATTGGTTACTCATGGCAAAATCCAAAAGCAGTCGCCGCTGGCTCGACGAACACGTCAACGATCCCTACGTCAAGCAGGCGCAAAAGGATGGCTATCGCTCACGCGCGAGTTACAAACTGCTTGAGCTGAACGAGAAGGACAAACTGATTCGCCCCGGCATGCTGGTGATGGATCTCGGCTCTACGCCCGGCGGTTGGTCGCAGGTAGCAGGTCGCCTGGTCGGCGATCGTGGCCGCGTGATCGCGACCGATATCCTGAAAATGGATGCGCTCGAAAACGTCGATTTCATTCTGGGTGATTTCACTGAAGAGGCCGTATTCAAGCAGATCCTCGAATTATTGAATGGCCGTAAAGTCGATTTGGTTTTGTCCGATATTTCACCCAATATCACCGGCATCAATTCAGCTGATCAAGCATCGTCGATTTATCTAACCGAGCTGGCGCTCGACATGGTGAAACAGGTATTAAAACCGCAGGGTAATTTCGTCGCGAAAGTATTTCAGGGCGAAGGCTCCGACGATTATTTGAAACAGGTGCGTGCGTGTTTCGAAAAAGTGGTAGTGCGAAAACCCGATGCATCGCGCTCGCGTTCGCGCGAGGTGTACTTCGTAGCAAAGAATTTTAAAGCCTGAAATTAATTCGCTTCGCCGCGGTCGATTTTCGCAAACACCTCAGACCCCATGATCGCGCTGACGATATCTTTGACCTCCGGAAAACTACGCAGTGTGTGGCCGCCGTCGACACGCAGACACTGCCCCGTTACCCATGACGATTCAGGCCCCACCAAAAAACGAATTGCTTGCGCCTGATCAAGCGGCTGCCCTGGACGCCGCAGCGGTTGCTGATCGAGAAAGCGATCGATCAATGCGGGATTTGCGAACATCGCGGCGGTAGCATCGGTGTGCGTCAAACCCGGACACACCGCATTGACACGAATATTTTTTTCGCCAAGCTCATCGGCTGCGACCCGCACCATCTGTTCAACCGCTGCCTTGCCCGCACAATATGCCGATAAATAGCGATTAGAAAAACTCGCAGCCGTTGACGATACCGCAACGATCGAACCACCACCGCCACGTATCATCGCAAGTGCTGCATATTTCAATATCAGAAATTGCGGCCGAATATTGGCATCGACCTCGGTGCTGAATGAATCATCCGAATGCGCGAGTATCGGCAAAAATCCACCGCCACCTGGGACTGCCACTGCGGAATCGAGGCGCGCATCGCCCGCGGCCAATGCGACTGCGCGTTGTACTTCAGCACCGCTGTTCACATCGCATTCGATCGATTGGATCGCCCCACCAGCACGGTCGGCGATTGCCGCAAGTGTTTGCGTCGCAGTGTGCAATTTATCGCGATTGCGACCAGTGATCGTGACCGTTGCGCCTTCGGATAATAATAATTCGGCCGTGGCGTAACCAATACCACTGCTGCCGCCGACGATCAGTGAACGATGCCCACGCAATTTCATTTCGGCTCTCCTAATTTTTTAATTTCAGGAAATGTCGATCAAGCCTCGCGATATTGCGCGACGATTTCCGGAATAATCCGCAACACGTCGTTGCGACGATAACCGAGTTCGGCGGTTTCAGCGGCATCCGCTTCGTAAAACAATGAATTACCGCGCCCAAAAATAATCGCCGCGTCGGGCATGAGCGGATGTTCTTGATCTTGAACTGGTGGCATCGCGCGATCGCATGCACGGAAAAACGCACCGAAATATTCCTGGAACGATAAATTCTGATCGCCGATCAAATAGGCATGGCCGTTTTTGCCGCGCAAGATCGCTCCCTCGACCGCTTCCGACAATGATTGCGTGGAAATAAAATTTACGCCGCCCGGTGGCACGAACTCTGGAATCGGCAATTTGCCGGCGGCGTATCGCACATAGGCACGAAACATTGGCACCACCAGACCTGGCACCCAACCGACCACAAACGGGGCATTGAGGCTGACCACGTGAAAGGTCGACGACGCCAGCGCGCGCACACCGTCGTCTGCTAATTTGCGCGAACGCACGTACAGATTTTTATCGATCAATTCGGGGCGCGCTTGCGGATAAAAACTACCGATATTGATCGCGTAACGAATACCCGCTGCGCGCGCGGCCGCGAAAAAACGTGGCACTCCGTCGATATTGACCCGTTGCCAATACGCCGCTGGATCTTCGTCGGCAGGCATATCGCGCGGATCTTTACCCGCCGCAAATATCAACGCATCGAAGCGCGCCAGTTGCGCGTGCGGCAGATCGTTGGCGATATAATCGCAGCGCACGAATTCCAGCTCACCGAGTGGTGTATTCGCGGCAGGCGGATTGCGCCCTGCCACGGCGACCTGATGCCCTTTGGCTTGCAAATACAACGCGGCGTGTGCACCAATCATACCGGTGCCACCTACTACTAAAATTTTCATTATTAATTCTCCATCGTGAAGATATTGATGTGGACCGAATCATACGCAGCAGCATCGCAGCCAGCAATTGTGATTGTCACGCTGTGCAAATACCATCGAAATAGAAACGGAGCATATTGTTGAAACCATTCCGAATCGCTCAAACCGAACTATCTGTGTCGCAGATCGGCTACGGCTGCATGCAACTCGGCGGTGGCTGGAATCAATTGCCGATCGCTGACACCGAACGCAAAGCCGCTGCCGGTATTATTGAGGCCGCGCTCGAACAGGGCATCACCCTGTTTGATCACGCCGACATTTACACGCTGGGAAAATCCGAAATTGTATTCGGCGAGCTGTTCAAACAGACACCGAGTTTGCGCGATCGCATCGTATTGCAAAGTAAATGCGGCATTCGCTTTGAAGGTGATCCGATTGCCAGTGCACCGAAGCGTTATGATTTTAGCGAGCACTATATTGTCGAATCGGTCGAGGGCAGTTTGCGCCGATTGCACACTGATCATCTCGATATTTTATTGTTACACCGGCCCGATCCATTGATGCAGCCGGAAGAAGTCGCGGCTGCATTTACCCGGTTGCAGCGCAGCGGTAAGGTGCGCTATTTCGGCGTCAGCAATCACACCGCAATGCAAATCGTGCTGCTGAAAAAATTTGTCGAGCAACCGCTAGTGATAAATCAGATTGAGTTGAACCTGCTCCATGCGCATGTCATTGAAGCGGGAATTCGCGCCAATCAAACTGAACCGGCTTACACCGCAGTGGATGGCCTGCTCGATTATTGCCGTCTGCAAGACATCACCATTCAGGCATGGGCCCCTCTTGCCGGCGGCAAGCTGATTAATTCGTCCAGTGCCGACGATCCCCGTACACCGCAGGCCAATACACGTACGCAACAAATCGTCGCGCACATTGCCCAACTGGCGATCGCAAAAAATACGACGCGCGAGGCGATTGCACTGGCATGGCTGCTGCGCCATCCCGCTGGTATTCAGCCGATTGTCGGCACCATGAATGCGACGCGTTTGAGCAATTGCTGTCGCGCGCATGAAATTTCGTTGAGCCGCGAAGAATGGTACGCACTATTCACGACAGCGCGCGGCGCCGCGGTGCCGTAATATTCCGCGATGCGAATTCTGCTCGCCCCGATGGAGGGGCTTCTCGATTATGTATTGCGCGACACGCTGACGCGGGTTGGTAACGACGCGGGCGACCACATCAATGGCGGCGTCGATCTCTGCGTCGCCGAATTTATTCGCGTTACCAGCACGCTATTACCAGCAAGCAGTTTTTATCGCGTTGTACCGGAATTAAAAAATAATTGTCGGACGCCTTCGGGTGTTCCAGTTCGCGTGCAGCTACTCGGCTCTGATCCGGTTTGCATGGCGGAAAATGCCGCGAAACTTGCCAGTCTCGGCGCTTACGGTATCGATATTAATTTTGGCTGTCCCGCGAAAACGGTGAATAGACATCGCGGCGGCGCAGCATTATTGAAAGAGCCCGAATTGATGTTCGCGATTGTGCAGGCCGTACGCAACGCGCTGCCAAAACACGTACCGCTCACCGCAAAAATGCGCCTGGGGTATGACACACCGGAGCATGCGCTGATTTGCGCAGCAGCATTGCAGGAAGGCGGTGCCGAAGAAATCGTCGTGCATGCGCGCACCAAAACCGATGGCTATAAACCACCGGCGTATTGGGAATGGATTGCTAAAATTCGCGCGGCTGTTTCGATCCCCGTAGTAGCGAACGGAGAAATATGGAATATCGATGATGCAGTGCGCTGCCGTACCGTTTCCGGTTGTAACGACATCATGATCGGCCGCGGCGCCATCGCGAATCCTGCCCTCGCATTGATGATTCGCGGCGAGCGCAGCAACGCGCTGGCGTGGCCCGATATGCATCGCTTGCTGCATCATTTCTGGCGTAGCGTTGAATTAAAAGTATCGGCGCGCCATCGCAACGGTCGTATCAAACAATGGCTGCATTATCTGGGGCGCGACTACGCCGAAGCGCAGCATCAGTTCGAGCGTATTCGTCGACTCACCGAGCCCGACGAAATCAGCCGCGTGTTATTTGCCAATGCCTGATTTAGCTGGGTTGCCATTGATTCGCGATCAGTGTCAGCAATTGCTGCACCGCAGCATCGCTGATGCGCGTAAATTGAATGCCGTAGCCAAAACCGTCCGGGCGCGTTTCTTTGCGCATGATTTTTCCCTCGGCGAGGATTCGTTGCGGTTGACCACCGATGGTGGCTTGCATTTCGAGCAGTACATGGTCGCCAGCCTCAATGGCGAGCGTCGTTTCCAAAAATAAACCACCGAGGGAGACATCCTGAAGCTGCGCGTTGGCGATGCCGAGACCTTTTTTGCCGACGCGCGCTGGCCACGGCACACTAATCCGGTTGTGCTGTCGGCGGTCAATCGACATACATGCATCCACTCGCGAACATTATGTTTGATGCCTATTTCAACATATCGCCATCGAGATCGGCCAATGTTGCCTTCAGCTCGGCATGAATCAGTTTACCGGCTTTGCCGATAATATCGGTTTGCGCATCAAAATCCTCAAGCATGGTATTGGCCATCTGACGCTGCACCGGTGTCAACGCCACCGCACCGAAGATCGTATCGAGCTCTTGCCGCAGTTGATGATTGATCCGCGCGTGCTCGGCGATTACGTAAGTATGCTGGGTCAGCAAACTGGTCATGCGGTTATGTAGCGATGCGGTTGCGGGGGCGTGAGAAACCGGCCGCTGGCTCAGCATATTCAGCCAGTGATTGAACACGGTCAGTACCATCTGCAGGCTCGCGCAAGAATTATCGAATGTGGTTAATGTCCGATTCCTGGCATGCACCAGCACCCCGCACCACGGATAAAGCAGCAGCACCCCTTCTTCGATATCGACGCGTGGTTTGCCGAGTTCCGGCGCGACCGATTGCAGCAAGCGCCGATCGTGCGCATCGACCACTCCTTCGCTTGCAGCCCACGCCTCTTCCGCGTCCAGCTTGAAAAAAAATGTAGCCACCAGCTTCGCTTCGCGCAAATACACCACCATGCGCGATGCAATTTGCTCCATGCCGCTGAGCCCGGCGATATCGCGCAGAAATGCCAACGACAATTCATGTATGCGCAGCTCTGGCCCCACCATCGCATCTGCAGCAGGGGCAATCGCTTCCGCCACTGATTCCTCTTCCTCCTTTTGCAGCGAAACATTCAGCGTTTCGATGCGCTCGCGCAGCGTCTCAGTTTCCATTTCGAGAATAACGGTGCAGGTTTCGTAATCGCGCAATTGCAGCTTCATTTTGTCGAGCAATGCGGTGGATGTCGCATATTGCTCGGCGTTGCCGCGCAATTGCAGCAATTCTTTTTCAAGTTGCAGAATCATGCCGCGCTGTTCGGTATTGAGCGTGCGCATGCGGTTCATTTCTTTCAGGCTCTGCTGATACGCCTGTTCGATTTCGCCAAGCACCTCGCGCATGGCACTTTGTTTCGCCGCCTGCGGATTCGCGGCGGAGGTAATCTGGATATCGATTGGTTTTTGAATGCTCTGCTGATGTCGCGAATCGGTTAATTGAATGTTTACCCGCTCGAATCGTGTCTGCAACGAAGCAAGCTCGGCCTCTAGGCGCGAGATCGTTTCGAGCAATGTATGGTTATTTTTATCGACGTTATCGAGCGCGCTGGAAAATGTCGAAGCGTCACCATGGTGTTGACGGAAGCTGGCAATGGCATCGGTCTGCGCGGCAATCGTATTGCGCGCCTTATGCAGATTATCGATCGCCTTTTTATTTTCCCATGCAGGCGGCGATGCGGCGGGCTGTGCCAACAGGCGCAACAACGGTAGCGCGGCGCGCTGTATCGCGTCGGCATTACTGTGTAGTCGACCATGCTCGACAAGGCCAATCAGTTCGGCTTCGAGCCATTTCGATCGCCACTGCACGAATGGTGATGGTTCAGTATTAGCGTTTGTTGCGGTGCGCGAACGCAGGCGCATGTGCTGCAATTCGCGTTGAATAAATGCATCGGCAAGCCGCGGCGATTGTTCCTGGATCTGCCGCTGCAGTCGATCAAGTTTTTGCCGGTGACGATAACTGAGGTAGAGAAAAATGCCGACCGAAATAATGGAAATAAACAGACTGATAATCCATAGCAACGAAGTTGTATCCATCGGAGCTGTTCCTTAAGCGTTTTAACCACAAACGCCGGTGCGTGCGGCGCTAAAGCCCGTACCGTTGTTTGAAACCCGACGGCACGGCGACATTACCTAATACGACATTGAATGATCGCCGCTCGCGCCCGACTAAACAACCGCTTTTTCGTGAATAGATACTGTTTCGAAATTTCATACCGGTAACGGCGCATCGTCTTTGTGGTTACCGCCGCTGACGCTGGCGCCGTCATATGGACGTAGTACCCAGAACGAGAGTGACGAAGCGATCGTCAATACGCTCATCACCATAAACGCATGATGCAGCGCAACAGTTACCGCGACATGGTCGGTTTGCGGGACCCGACCGAGGAACCATCCGGTCACTAGCGAACCACACGCGAGACCAAAGCTCATGGACAGTTGCTGAAACGAGCTCGCCATGGTGCTCGCCATACTCATATCGTTAGCGGCGATATCCGCGTACGCCATCGAATTCATACTTGAAAACTGCAATGAATTGAAAAATCCAAGCAGCAATGCCAGACCGATAATCGCCAACAAAGGCGTCGCCGAGTTCACCAGCGCAAACAAACTGATCACAACACCGATCGCGACGGTATTTACGATTAACACGCGCCGATACCCGAAGCGCTTCAAAATATGCGTGACGATCAATTTCATACCGATCGCGCCCACCGCAGTCGGCATCATTAGTAAACCCGATTTCCATGCCGGCAAACCCAGGCCGACCTGATACAGCAATGGCAGTAAAAACGGCATGCCACCAATACCCAGGCGCGTAATAAAACCGCCGCCGACAGCAACGCGAAAAGTGCGCATCTTAAATAGCGATAACCGCAACAGTGGAAATGGCTGCCTTGCCGCGTGCCACCCATAGGCTGCGAGCAAGCTGAGCGATAACAGCAAAAGAACACCCGCCGAGGTCGCATCGAGATGATGCTCACCAAATATTTCGAGCAGCCAGGATAATAACGCGGTGCCGGAACCGAATAGCACGAGCCCGATCAAATCGAGCTCGTGTTTTTCCACCGCGTGATAATTGGGCATATATCGCTGCACGAACCACAGTGCCGCCATACCGACCGGCACGTTGACGAAAAATACATCGCGCCACGATAGCCAGTGCACAATCAATCCGCCGACTGCCGGCCCGAGCAACGGACCGATCAGGGCTGGAATGATGACAAAATTCATTGCCGCTAATAATTCACTTTTCGGAAATGTACGCACAATAGTCAGGCGGCCCACCGGCATCATCATCGCCGCGCCAACACCTTGCAAAATACGCGCAGCCACCAGCATTGGCGCATTGACCGATAAGCCGCACAGCGCAGAAGAAATAATGAAGATAGTAATCGCGATCGAAAAAATACGCCGAGTGCCATAGCGATCCGCCATCCAGCCGCTGATCGGAATACACACGGCGAGGCTGACGATATAACTTGTTACCACTGCTTTCAGACTGAGCGGTGTCACGCCGAGGTTCGCGGCCATCGCCGGCACTGCAGTATTCACAATGGTCGAATCGAGTTGTTCCATGAACAATGCGGTGGCGACCACCCACGGCAAATACCGCTTGATGACGGCGAGATCGACGGTACGAGCGGCGGAAATTGGCGTGTGCTCTGTCATAGGCGATGATCCATGGCACCGTGATTAATGACAATGGTATGCGCTGCGGCTTCGACCACGCTGATCGAAAATTACTTATCGGTGAGGTCTGAAGGAATATCCAACGGATTCACTGCCCCATCCTTTTTCACCACGCTGATCGCGCCGGTATTTTCGAGAATCGCCATTTTCACTTCGCCCAATCCATTGCAGCCGGCATTGCGCAGCGCCGAATTCAATTCGTGGTGCGTCAACTTCGCACGCTCCATCACATCCTCGAATATTTGACCCTGATGAATCAGAATTTGCGGTCGCCCCTCGATAATCGATTCCATTTTTTTGCTGTAGAACGTGGTCAGGCTCAACAGATAATTCAGCAATACCAGCGTTGCTGCGCTGATTAAACCACCGACGAGAGAATTATCGCCGGCGTTCATGGAATTCTGTACGGCATTCGACAGTATCAGCAACAACACCAGATCGAACGGCGCCAATTGTCCGACCTGTCGCTTGCCGGTGATTCGCAGCAGCACCAGTAAAAAAACATAAACGATAATTGCACGCGCGATGAACTCCCACCACGGCACCGACATTTCCAGCATTTTCATTTTTATTTCCTTCTTTTATCACGCGCCAGCGCCAAACGTTTTGCGCAAGTGCGAACCATCACCTGCCAGCTGATCATACGTGCGGTTGGCAACGGATGCGATTTCCATTTATGTTGTGCGCTGACAAAAGCACGAGCACAACTTTATGAATCTTATTGTCGACCCGGATCCATCTGCATCCACGCCGCCACAATCCCCGCCAATAATAAGCCGTGCGGAAGCGTTTCGCTTTTGGTTGAAACTCGGATTTATCAGCTTCGGCGGTCCCGCGGGTCAGATCGCCATCATGCATCAGGAATTGGTCGAGCGCCGTCGCTGGATTTCCGAGCAGCGTTATTTGCATGCGCTGAATTACTGCATGGTATTGCCCGGCCCGGAGGCACAGCAACTCGCAACGTATATCGGCTGGCTGATGCATCGCACGCTCGGCGGCATCGTCGCCGGCGGTTTATTCGTGCTGCCATCGCTGTTGATTTTAATTTCACTGGCCGGCATCTACATGGCATTCGGTGAAATACCGGCCATTGCGGGATTGTTCTACGGCATTAAACCGGCCGTCACTGCGCTGGTGCTGCATGCGGTGCATCGCATCGGCTCGCGCGCACTGAAAAACCCGGTGCTGTGGTGCATCGCCGCTGCTGCATTTATCGCGATTTTTGCGCTGAAAACGCCGTTTCCGCTGATCGTTCTGGGTGCCGGCATCATCGGCTGGATAGGCTCGCATATCGCACCGAATAAATTTCGCACTGGCGGTGGACATATCGCGAATGAAAAAAATTACGGCGCCGCGATGATCGACGACCACACACCAACGCCGGAGCACGCGCGCTTTCGGATATCGAAACTGATCCGCATTGCAGTTATTGGTTTATTGCTGTGGCTGTTGCCGCTGGCATTTTTATCGATGCAATTCGGCTGGTCCGGCACATTGACGCAGATGGGCTGGTTTTTCAGCAAGGCCGCATTACTAACCTTCGGTGGCGCCTACGCGGTGCTGCCGTATGTGTATCAGGGTGCGGTCGATCACTACGGCTGGTTGAACGCGACGCAAATGATCGACGGTCTCGCACTCGGCGAAACCACACCCGGGCCGTTGATCATGGTGGTGGCATTCGTCGGTTTTGTCGGTGGCTGGACCCAAGCATTATTTGGCGCGGAGCATGTATTTCTCGCCGGCGCGATCGCCGCATGCGTCGTTACGTATTTCACTTTTTTGCCGTCGTTTATTTTTATTCTCGCCGGCGGCCCTGTGGTCGAATCGACGCACAACATGCTGCGTTTTACCGCACCACTGACCGCGATCACCGCTGCGGTGGTCGGCGTGGTGCTAAATCTCGCGGTGTTTTTTGGTTATCACGTATTGTGGCCGCACGGATTATCCGGCTCATTCGATGTCATCGCCGCAATCATTGCACTCGCTGCCGCAATTGCATTATTTCGTTTCAAACGTGGAGTGATCGAGGTGATTGCAGTGTGTGCGCTATTTGGATTGGTGTTGACGCTGCTGGGTGTCAAATAAAGAAAGTTCTTACGCAGAAAAAGCCCGGTAAAAACCGGGCTTTTTTGTATCAGTCAGCTACGTCGAGAGCGTTTATTTACTCATCAAGAACGCATCGACTTCACGCGCTGCGCGACGGCCTTCATCAATTGCCCATACCACCAGCGATTGACCGCGGCGGCAATCGCCGGCTGCGAATATGCCCGGCACGTTGGTGTTGAATTTGTCGTACGCCGCGTTGTAATTCGAGCGTGCATCGGTTTCAACACCGAGGGCTTTATTGACGTATTGCTCCGGGCCGAGAAAGCCCATCGACAACAGAATCAAATCGGCTTCCCAGATTTTTTCCGAGCCCGCCACTTCTTTCATCGACATCTTGCCGCCTTCGTTAACCCACTCGACGTTGACGGTTTTGATACCTTTCAGGTTGCCCTGCTCGTCGCCGATGAAGCCTTTCGACAGAATACCGTACGTGCGCGGGTCGGCACCGAATTTATATTCCGCTTCTGAGTGTCCGTAATCGACGCGCAGAATTTTCGGCCACAGCGGCCACGGATTATCGGCCGCACGTTCTGTCGGTGGTTGCGGCATTAATTCGAAATTAACGAGGCTTTTCGCACCGTGACGCAGCGAGGTGCCGATGCAATCGGTACCGGTGTCGCCACCGCCGATCACAATCACGTTTTTGTCTTTCGCGGAGATGTAACTGCCATCTTCCAGATTCGAATCGAGCAGACTCTTAGTATTCGCGCGCAAAAATTCCATCGCGAGATGAATACCCTTGAGCTGGCGATTTTCGATCGGTAGATCACGGCCATTGGTGGCGCCGGTGGTCAGTAATACCGCATCGTTGTCCTGCTGCAGCTTTTTCGGATCGACCGCATTGGCGCCGGTACCGCCGACATCGGCATTGGTGATGAACTGCACGCCTTCGGCTTTCAGAATATCGACCCGACGTTGCACCACATCCTTACCGAGTTTCATATTTGGAATGCCGTACATCAACAGACCGCCGATGCGATCCGCGCGCTCATACACCGTCACGCTATGACCGGCTTTATTCAGCTGCGCGGCAGCGGCAAGACCGGCGGGGCCAGAACCGATAACCGCGACTTTTTTACCGGTGCGTGTTGTGGGCGGCTCGGGTTTGATCCAGCCTTCGCTGAAACCACGATCGGCGATCGCAAACTCGATGTTTTTGATCGTGACTGGCTTATCGACATTGCCGAGCACGCACGAACCTTCGCACGGCGCCGGGCACACGCGGCCGGTGAACTCCGGGAAGTTATTGGTGCTGTGCAGGCGATCGAGCGCATCGCGCCAGCGATCGTTGTACACCAGATCGTTCCATTCCGGCACCAGGTTGGATACCGGGCAGCCGTCGCCGGATTGGCAGAACGGAATACCGCAATCCATGCAACGCGAGGCCTGCGTTTGCAGGTGCTCGTTGTTAACGGGTATGTACAACTCCGCGTAATCCACCAGCCGCACGCCGACATCGCGATACGCCTGCGGCTCGCGCGCAAATTCTTTAAATCCGGTTGGTTTGCCCATAACTCTTTACCAATCTCTCCAAACACAGGACGTGTCGCATGCGGCGTTCGCCGCGAAATCAAACTGTCCCAGGAGAGACAGTTTGATGTTAGGCAAATAGCCGTCACATCGCATGGGCGGCATTTTTCTTTGCGATACTGACTTCCGCGCCGACCAGCGCGTTCGGCAGTTGCTTGCCTTTGGCCTTGCGCTCGAGCAGCACCCGTTTGTAATCGGTCGGCATGACCTTCACAAACTTCGCCAGATAGGAATTCCAATCGCGAAGCACACGTTTCGCCACCGCAGAATCGGTGAACTGCGCATGCTTCTCGATCAGCGCCTTCAGCTCGGCGATGTCCTCATCGGCTTCGACTGCTTCCAGCTCGACCATGCCTTTGTTGCAGCGACGATCGAAATCGCCGGCTTCATCGAGCACATAAGCGGTACCGCCGCTCATCCCAGCCGCGAAATTGCGGCCGGTGGCGCCGAGCACAACCACGCGACCGCCGGTCATGTATTCGCAACCGTGATCACCGATGCCTTCAATCACTGCCGTTGCGCCGCTATTGCGCACGCAGAAACGTTCCGCGGCCAGACCGCGGAAGAACGCTTCGCCGCCGGTCGCGCCGTACATGACGACGTTACCGATCAGCACGTTTTCCTCGGCCTTGAAGGTACTGACCTTCGGTGGATAGACGATCAGACGACCGCCACTGAGGCCTTTGCCGACGAAATCGTTGCAATCGCCTTCGACTTCGATGGTCACGCCACGCGCCAGGAACGCGCCGAGACTCTGACCTGCAGAGCCGGCAAGTTTGATATGCACCGTGTCATCCGGCAGACCATCGGCGCCCCACTTCTTCGCAATTTCGTGCGACAGCATGGTCCCGACAACGCGGTTGATGTTAACCACCGGCAGCTCAATCTTGACCTTGGTGCCATGGTCAATGGCCGCTTGCGCCTGGCGAATGATTTCGTTGTCCAGCGCGAGCTCAAGGCCATGATCCTGCGCGATGGTTTGGTGTGTGATCACATCCGGATGCGCCTTTTTCGCCGGTGTCAGGATCGCGGTCAAGTCGAGACCACTGGCCTTCCAGTGATTGATCGCATCCTGCATTTCCAACACATCGGAACGGCCGACCATATCCTCGACGGTGCGGAAGCCGAGTTGCGCCATGATCTCGCGCAAATCTTCCGCCAGCAGGAAGAAGAAGTTGATAACGCTTTCCGGCTTGCCTTTGAATTTCTTGCGCAGTTCTGGATCTTGCGTGGCTACGCCAACCGGGCAGGTATTCAGATGGCATTTGCGCATCATGATGCAGCCCAGCGTCACCAGCGGTGCGGTGGCAAAGCCGAATTCCTCGGCACCGAGCAGCGCGGCAATCGCGACATCGCGGCCGGTTTTCAATTGGCCGTCGGTCTGCAATACCACGCGCGAACGCAGGTTGTTCATCACCAGCGTTTGATGCGCTTCGGTCAAACCCAATTCCCACGGCAGACCGGCGTGTTTGATTGACGTCAGCGGCGATGCACCGGTGCCGCCGTCGTGCCCGGCGATGACGATGTGATCGGCCTTCGCCTTGGTTACGCCCGCGGCGACAGTGCCGACACCCATCTCAGCGACCAGCTTGACGCTGATGCGCGCGCTTCTGTTCGCGTTTTTCAGGTCGTGAATCAGCTGGGCCATGTCCTCGATCGAGTAGATATCATGGTGCGGCGGCGGCGAAATCAGGCCCACGCCTGGCGTCGAGTGACGCAGTTTCGCGATGTATTCATCGACTTTTTCGCCCGGCAATTCGCCGCCTTCGCCGGGCTTCGCACCCTGTGAAATCTTGATCTGGATTTCGTCCGCATTGGCCAGGTAATGCGCGGTGACACCGAAACGACCCGACGCGACTTGTTTGATCGCCGAGCGTTTCGAATCGCCATTCGGCAATGGCAGGAAGCGTTTCGCGTCTTCGCCGCCTTCACCAGTATTGGATTTGCCGCCGATGCGGTTCATCGCGATCGCGAGCGATTCGTGCGCTTCCGGTGAAATCGAGCCGAAGCTCATCGCGCCGGTGCAAAAACGTTTGACGATCTCTTTGGCCGGCTCGACTTCATCGAGCGGAATCGGTCCGCCGTTCGCATTTTGTTTGAACGTCATCAGACCGCGCAGCGTGCAGCCGCGGGTCGCCTCTTCATCGGAAATTTTGGCGAAGCGTTTGTACTGATCGCTGCTGTTGGTGCTGGTCGCAACCTGCAATGCGGAAATCGTTTGCGGATTCCACATATGCTTCTCGCCGTTGGCGCGCCACTGGATATCGCCCGGATTCGGTAATACCGGAATGACATTCGCCATCCGTGAATAAGCGAGATCGTGGCGACGCAAGGCCTCTTCGGCCAGCACTTCGAAACCGACACCTTGCACGCGGCTCGGGGTGCCTACAAAGCAGCTATCGATAACTTCTTTGGCGATGCCGACGGCTTCGAAAATCTGCGCGCCTTTATACGACTGCACCGTCGAGATGCCCATTTTCGCCATGACTTTCAGCACGCCTTTGGCGACGGCTTTGCGATAGCAAGCGACGATTTTGTCGTCACTGTCGTATTTCTCACCGGGTAGCAGACCGTCACGCTGCGCCTGCCACAACGCTTCGAATGCCAGATAGGGATTGATTGCATCGACGCCGTAGCCGAGCAGCATGCAGAAGTGATGCACTTCGCGCGCTTCACCGGTTTCGAGCACGATACTGATCCGGGTGCGCTCGGAGGTGCGCACGAGGTGATGATGCACCTCGCCCGCCGCCAGCAATGCGCTGACCGGCACGCGATCAGCGCTGAGCGCGCGATCGGACAAAATAATCAAACTATTGCCGGCGGCAATCGCCCGGCTGGCTTCCTCGCGCAGCCGCAGCAGCGCTTTACGCAAACCAGCGCGACCCTCGGCTTTCGGGAAAGTGATATCGATGACGGTCGATTTCCAGCCCTTGTAATCGATATGGCGCAGCGCGGCCATTTCTTCATTGGTCAGAATCGGATGCGGGATGCGCAGTCGATGCGCATGCTGTTCGGTCGCTTCCAGCAGATTGCCCTCTGGACCGATATAGCACTCGAGCGACATCACGATCTCTTCGCGAATCGGATCGATCGCGGGATTGGTGACCTGCGCAAACAATTGCTTGAAGTAGTCGTAAATCATCCGCGGCTTGTCGGACAGACACGCCAGCGCGGAATCGTTGCCCATCGAATCGACCGGGTCGCGCGCTTCCTGCACCAACGGCAGCAGCATGAATTGCATTGTTTCCGCGGTATAACCGAACGAACGCATGCGATCGAGCAGCGTGGCCGGCTCGAAACCATGCGCCTCTTGCTCGGTATGCAAATCGGCGAGTTCGACTTTCTGCTGCTTGATCCAATCGCCATAGGGACGCGCCTTGGCGAATGTCTCTTTCAGTTCGGTATCGCCGATTAAACGACCTTGTTCAAAATCGAGCAGGAACATCTTGCCCGGCTGCAAACGGCCTTTGGCCTTAACGTTGGCTGGATCGACGTCGAGCACGCCGACCTCCGAGGCCATGATGACCTTGTCGTCATGAGTGATGTAATAGCGACTCGGACGCAGACCGTTGCGATCGAGCACCGCGCCGATGTAATGACCGTCGGTGAATGCCATCGATGCCGGACCGTCCCACGGCTCCATGATGGTCGAGTTGTATTCGTAGAACGCGCGCTTCTCTGCCGACATTTCCTCGTCGTTCTGCCATGCCTCAGGCACCATCAGCATCATCGCTTCTTGCAATGTGCGACCGCTCATCAGCATGAATTCGAGCACGTTGTCGAAGTTGCCGGAGTCGGAGCAATCGGGCTCGACGATGGGAAACAGCTTGTTGATTTCGGCGCCGAACAGCTCGCTTTTAACGACGCCTTCGCGCGCGTGCATCCAGTTGATATTGCCCTGGCGCGTGTTGATTTCACCGTTGTGGCTCATAAAGCGACAAGGCTGCGCGCGGTCCCACGAGGGGAAGGTGTTGGTGCTGAAGCGCGAGTGAATCATCGCCAAATGCGTTTCGTAACTTTCGTCGCGCAAATCGACGTAAAACGGCAGCAGCTGGCTCGGCGTCAACATGCCTTTGTAGACAATGACCTTGGTCGACAGCGAGCAGACGTAGAACAGATCGGCTTGCGAGTGATCGGACTCGTAACGCAGCATGCGCGTACCGAGCTTGCGGATGATGTAGAGCTGGCGCTCGAACGCATCGCCTTCGAGACCATCGGCAGCGGCGACGAACAATTGCTCGATGCTCGGCATCGACGCCAAGGCGGTCGGACCGACATCGGCCTTGCCCGGCTCGACCGGCACATCGCGCCAGCCAATCAGTTTCTGGCCCTGCTCGGCGATCAAACGGTTAATGGTTTCCTTACACTTTTCGCGTTCGGATTCGATCGCCGGCAGAAAGACGTTGCCGACCGCATAGCGACCTTTTGGCGGCAGCTCCACCCCGAACTCTTGCTGTGCAATCTTGCGGAAAAATTTATCCGGCAATGCGGTCAAAATGCCGCAACCATCGCCGGTATTCGTTTCGCAACCACAGCCGCCGCGGTGATCCATGCGACGCAATGCGTGATCCGCCTCCAGCAGAATGGAGTGGCTCGGACGGCCTTTCATATCCGCGACGAAGCCAACGCCGCAGCTATCTTTCTCGTTGGCCGGGTCGTAAAGACCGTGGGCCAGCGGCAGGCTCATCTGAACCGGGGTGGTTGTCGTCGTCATACCTAAACTCTCCAGCAAACTGCTCAATCTCATTGCACCTATTCTGCGTACGCTTTGTACTCGCTCGCGAGAACAGGACACTCCGCAAATAACGGGGACGGCAAAACCGCCATCTCTATGGCATGCGCCACAAAGAGTAATTAATCTGGCAGCGCTAGGCTGCCGCCTCGGGTTTCTGCCCAGCCTTGCGATTCATGCAGCCCATCGATTTACGAGGGCGAGGCGAACCGACTGGAAACTTCCAAACTCGGCGCACGCTGCATTTTTTTGACTTCCCGGTGGCACTGTTCGGCCACCTGCTCTCACGCTGCGCCGTTGCAGACTATCCATTCCGATGCCGCGGGCGGCACCGTTCTGGCGCATTATGTCATCTAGGAACCGAGATATCTATGCGCGGCAAAACACCCACGAGGGAAGCCGCGCGTGGCAAGATTGCCCATAAATGCGTCAGACTTCCAGTGCTTTTTAGCTCAAATGACCACCCGGAACTGCTCATGCCAACACCAACATCCTCGATCCAACTGCAACAGCAGGCTGACCTATCCGTCCTGCGCGTCGAAAATAGGCACGCTACCGCGCACATTGCGCTTCAAGGCGGGCAGGTGCTGACCTACACCCGACGCTCTGAACGACCGCTCCTATGGCTTTCCGAGCAAGCCGAGTACCGGCGTGGTCAATCGCTGCGCGGAGGTATTCCGGTGTGCTGGCCGTGGTTTGGCGATCTCGCTCGCAACCCCGATGCGGTGCAGCGGATGGCTACGGCTAACGACAACATCGCCGCTCATGGCTTTGTCCGTACGCTCGACTGGCATCTCTATGCCTCTACCGAGCACGCCGATTCGACTGAACTGGTGCTGCGCTATTCGACCGCCAACGGTGCGGCGCCGGCCTCCTGGCCACATGCCGCTGAACTGCTACTAACCATCAGCATCGGCAAATCGCTGCAATTAAGACTGACCACTCGCAATCTCGATACCAGCGCGCTCGCGATTACGCAGGCGCTGCATACTTATTTCGCGATCAGCGATATTGAGCAGGTGGCAGTGAGCGGATTAGAAGATTGTCGCTATATCGACACACTGGATAACTGGCGCGAACGGCCACAGCATGGCGTTGTTCGCTTTATCGCGGAAACAGATCGCATTTATTTAGATACGCCAGCGCAGATGCAGCTGCACGACGCTGGCTGGCAGCGCACAATTTATTTACGAACGAAAAATTCGGCTTCGGCGGTGGTGTGGAATCCATGGATCGAAAAATCAAAGCGACTGTCGCAATTCGCGACCAATGCGTGGCGGGATATGGTCTGCATTGAAACCGCCAATGTGCGCGACGACACGCAGACACTTCCGCCCAATGCCGAGCACACGATGGAGCTCGAACTATGGGCAGAGCAGACGTGATCGAGAATTAATATCGCAACCAACCCAGATAGCCGCAACTTTCAATTTCATCATCGCTGATAGTAGCGGACGAATTTGCAATTGGATCGTGCAACGCATAATCGTCGATACCGATGTCGGTACCGTCTTCGATCACATGCGGCACCGCTTGCAACAGGTACGCTTGATAATCCGAATAGGTCGCGGAAAACGCTTTAAGTGCAGCGAAATATTCTTCGTCCAGCATGATCGGAATCGACAGTTCGGATAAACATCCAGAAGCACTACGCGCAGGCCGCGCATTTTTTTTGCGTTCAGGAGTCACGCCTATCGATGCATGGCGCAGCGATGAAGCATTTGGGTTAAAGCGATCGTGCGCGCCGATGACGATAGTGTCATCGCGTCGAAAAGAATCCATAAAATAACCTCCAGGGCGACAGGCTGCACCCACGCAATCAATGCGCCGATGGCGCATCGATTACGCCGGCAGGTAACCGCTATACCATCACTGATTTAACGCTTTTCTTTTTTGAGTCAGCCATTTCACTGACTTCGCTCGCGGCGTTTTGCGCGTTGCTTTTTATCACACTCGTCAGCTGCTCTTTGGTATCGCCGAGCAAACTCATCCACGACTTGCTGTCCTCGAGCATTTTCTTGATCACTTCGCCGCTTTGCGAAATCGAATTCGCGGTGAACTTCTGCACTGAATCAAAATCGCGAATATTGCCGAGCGCACGAAGTTGCTTAATGCCGACGTTGCTGTAATAGGTTGCGGAGTCGATATTGATGCGGTTGCCCTGTTCCAACTTATCGACCAACACACGATTGATTTCGCTAGCGGAGCTCAACAATCCGTCAGCCTTATCTTTCAATGATTCCACCATGTTCATAACCAATCCTCTACCTAGTCAGTTTGAAAGTTCATAGCACGTGAACTCACATGCATCGTTCAAATGGGCAACGCCAGTGCCCGGACAATCGGCAACTGCGCACGACGAAAACCCAACGAATTAACCCATAACAATGTGAACAAATGACGAACGGCACATTGCAATGCAAGCACCGAGCGGAGCGGTAATTTTTGTAGTTTTGTATGTAGCTGAGAGGTGGGCACAAACGAAGCAAGGGCGCAGTGTACGCTCTTTTGTAATGCAACCGCGTCATCTAATTTATAAAAGTTTCTGTTATGCGCCGTTGCCTTTGATATATAGAGCGAATAACTGCGGTTTTCCCACTGCATAGAGCGAATTAAGGCACCCCAATTATTCTGTTAGACTAGCGGCCCTCGCCCCAACCTGCGCCAATTGTCAGAGGTAAGCATGTCGCAGCTGAATGAAATCGTCCGCACCCATCTCGACCATCTGGAACCACACCGCGTGCTGAGCGTTACCGAGCAGACCACGCAGAAGGAGCGGATTAAGCGCCTGCTACGCGAGAAAGATGCCGTGCTGGTCGCGCACTACTACACCGATCCGACACTCCAGGAGCTGGCCGAGGAAACCGGCGGCTGCGTTTCCGATTCGCTGGAAATGGCGCGCTTTGGGCATGCGCACACAGCCAAGACGCTCGTTGTCGCCGGGGTGCGTTTTATGGGCGAAACCGCAAAAATTCTATCGCCGGAAAAGCGCGTATTGATGCCGACGCTGGAAGCGACCTGCTCGCTCGACATCGGCTGCCCGGCGGATGAATTTGCCGCGTTTTGCGATCAGCATCCTGATCGCACCGTGGTGGTTTACGCCAACACATCGGCAGCAGTGAAAGCACGCGCCGATTGGGTCGTCACTTCAAGCATTGCGCTGCCGATCGTCGAACATCTCGACGCACGCGGCGAAAAAATCCTGTGGGCACCCGACCGCTTTCTCGGCGATTACGTGCGTCGCTCGACCGGCGCCGACATGATTTTGTGGGATGGCTCCTGCATCGTGCACGAAGAGTTCAAAGCGAAAGGCATCCTCGATCTGAAAACTATTTATCCCGATGCGGCGGTGCTGGTGCATCCGGAATCACCGGCGCCGGTGGTCGACCTAGCCGACAGCGTTGGCTCCACATCGCAGATCATCGAAGCCGCGCGCACCCTGCCGAATAAGCAATTTATCGTCGCCACCGATCAGGGCATTTTCTACAAACTGCAGCAGCAAGTACCTGACAAAGAATTCATCATCGCACCGACTGCGGGTAATGGCGCCACCTGCCGTAGCTGTGCACATTGCCCGTGGATGGCGATGAATGCGCTCGACAATCTCGCCGACTCGCTCGAGTTCGGCACGAACGAAATTTTTGTCGATGCCGCGATCGGCGCGCGCGCGATGATTCCGTTGAAACGTATGCTGGATTTTGCCGCGGAAAGAAAACGTAAATTGGCTGGCAATGCCTGATGGTCGCGAGCGCAGGCATCGCTGCGCTCGCTGATCGCTACATTTTTTCGATCTGTTCTTTAAGCGTTTTGATCTGCCGAATGCGCTCTTCGATTTTGGTGCTGGTGATCGAATCGTTCTGCACCAGCTTCAGCGCGTAATTCAGCTGCTGCTCAGCCTTGTCGAGCACACCATTCAGCACAAAATATTCGGCGCGCGCCTGATGCACCCCCAGAATATTGCCGGCGAGGCCGTGCGTTTCCGCCAACTCATACCAAACCGTCGGATCGGTCGGGCGTAGCTTGACCTGTTCCTGCAATACCGCCTCGGCCAATTGCGGTTGATTGGATTTCAGTAACGCATCGGCATACGTCATTGCCAGCGGATAATTGCCGGGATTCACCCGCAATTGCGCTTGCAGTTTTTCGATTGCGCGCTCCGAATCCCCCGCAGCGATATCGAATTGCGCGTCGCTGACGACATAGGCCATGCGCCGCGAATCTTTTTGCAGCAGCGGCACCAATTGCTCGCGTGCTTCCTTGAATTGCCCCGCCTGCGCATAGGCCAGCGCCAGACCGTAGCGATCCGCTTCCAGATTGCGCGATTGGCCTTTCAATCGCGCCTTGAATTTTTTTAGCGCCTCCGAATTATTGTTCGCCAGTTGCACTTCGACCCGCGCGCGCATCAACTGAAAATCGAGATTATCGACATACACCTTGCGCGGATATTCACGCGCGCGGTTGCGGGCATCGCTGACGCGGCTTTCGGTGAGCGGGTGAGTTAACAAAAATTCGGGCGGATTGCGCCCCGCATAACGATTGGCCGCAAGCATATTTTCAAACATCGAAGCGAAGGCGTTCGGATCGTAATCGGCTTTTTCCAGCGTCTCCATACCAATGCGATCGGCTTCCTGCTCGTTTTCGCGGCTGAAACGCAATTGATTTTGTTGCGCTGCGGCTTGCGTGGCCGCCATTGCGGCCATACCGGCATCGCCGCGCGATGTGGCCGCCAGCACCAGCGCACCGAGCATGCCGGCCATCGTCGGTATCGCCGAGCGCTGCTGTTGTTCGACGCCGCGCGCGAAATGACGTTGGCTCAAATGCGCTAATTCATGGCCGAGAATCGATGCCAGTTGTGCTTCGTTGTCGGCGGATAAAAAAGCACCGTTGTGCAAACCCACCACACCGCCCGGCACCGCGAACGCGTTGATGGTCGGGTTATCGATCACCACGACTTCGAGCCGGCGATCCTTGAGCTGACTGTAACTGGCCAATTTGTAGACCAGATACTCGACGTAATCTTGCAGCAGCGGATCCGAGACGGTTTTGACCTGGCTGCGAAACATTTTCAACCAGGCGCGACCGAGTTCGTATTCCTGCTGGCTCGAAAATGTACTCGACGTGCTATCGCCAAGTTCCGGCAATACCACGCCATTGGATTGCGCCGCACCGGCATTCCCGGCCTGAAATGTTGCGGCAATCAATATCGAAGCAATAACACGATGAATGTTTTTCACTGCAATTCCACTAATTGAGATCGGTCTACTTTAGCTCCGACCACTGCTTGGGGCCAATATTCGGTGGCAACGCGCTGGCTCGCTTATACTGGCGCGCCTTTTTGCTCCCTCTTCTACGCTTCTTTTGTGGAGATAATGCATGCGCGAACTCGACACTCGCGGCCTCGATTGCCCGTTACCGCTGCTGAAAGCCAAACAGGCATTGAACGCAATGAATAGCGGCGAACACATGCGCGTGCTGGCGACCGACCCAGGTTCGCAGCGCGACTTTCGCGTCTTTGCGGAACAAAGCGGACACCGCCTGCTCGAAAGCAGCGAACAAAACGGCGTGTTTTGCTATGTACTCGAAAAACGCTGAATCTTCAAAAACAAAAATTAACTAAGGAAAAAACGTGAATCTCTCGCTTTCGAACGTACGCCATTGGCAACGGACTCTACTGCTCGCGTCGATTGCCGTATTCGCGCTGCTGACCGCGTGTCAGCACAATGTCAGCGCGCCCAGCCGTAACGAGATTACCGTCAATCACGGCGACAGCGATCAACGTGCGTATCGCTATCTGACACTGCCGAACCAACTGCGTGTTTTGCTCATCTCCGCACCGAACACCGATAAGTCCGCCGCCGCACTCGATATCAATATCGGCAGCCGTCAGGACCCACAGGACCGACCAGGGCTCGCGCATTTTCTCGAGCACATGCTGTTTCTCGGCACCGATAAATATCCGCAGCCGGATGAATATCAGGATTTTGTCTCGTCGCATGGCGGCAGTCATAACGCCTTTACCGCTTTCGAACACACCAATTATTTTTTCGATGTCGACAGCCAATATCTCGAACCGACTCTCGATCGCTTTTCGCGATTCTTCGTCGCGCCATTATTCAGCGCCGATAATGTCGAGCGCGAAAAACACGCGGTCGATTCCGAATATCGCGCCAACATTCAAGATGATCAGCATCGCCAGCTCGATGTCTTTCGCGAAATCGTTAATCCCGCTCATCCGTTTTCGAAATTTTCGGTCGGCAGTCTCGACACCTTGGCCGATCAGCCGAACCGCGCCGTGCGCGATGATCTGATCGAATTTTATCGACAGAATTATTCGGCCAATCTAATGACGCTGGTGGTTATCGGGCGCGAGCCGCTCGATCAATTGCAACAGATGGTCAGCGCGCGCTTTGCCGAAGTGCCGAATTTTCAGCGCGAAACTAAACCGATCGAAGCGCCGCTTTATACGCCAGAGAGCTTGCCGCAATTCGTGCAAATTCAGCCGATGCAACAGCAACGCACGCTCGCGCTGGCATGGCCCCTGCCCGATCAACACGACGATTACCGGGGTAAATCGCTCGAATATATCGGCAATATTCTCGGCCACGAAGGCACCGGCAGTTTGTTGTCGGTATTAAAACAGCGCGGCTGGGCGCAAGCGCTGAGCGCCGGACAAGGTTTCGATTACAACGGTGGTTCGCAATTCAACGTCAATATCGAATTGACACCGGAAGGTGAACATCATCTCGACGCTATCGTTCAGCTCGCTTACCAAACCATTCATCGCATACGCGACGGCGGCATTGTCGATTGGCTCTATCGCGAGCAAGAGCTCGTTGCCGATCAACGCTTCCGCTTCCGGGAAATTCCCGATCCGATAAAAGATGCCAGCCAACTCGCCGGCAATTTGCACGATTACCCGGCGGAGGAAGTGATTCGCGGCGATTATTTAATGCAGCAGTTTGAACCGCAGCGTATTCAAATGCTCATCGAGCAAATGACACCGCAACGCATGCTACTGACACTGACTTCTCCCGATGCGAAAACACAAAAACGCAGTAAATATTATGCGACCCCATATGGCGTTGCGCCGATTGCGACGACCAAACTGCAAGCGTGGCAACAATCGGGCGTGACATCCGTAGTGACATTGCCGCCGCCTAACCCCTTCATTGCCGACAAACTGATATTGAAACCACTGGCAACGACGAACCAAAGTGCGACGGCGAATAATAAACCCACACTGTTGGTGAACGACGGCGGCTTGCATTTATGGTTTTTGCAGGATGCGCTGTATCGATTGCCGAAGGCGACCATAAACATTGATGTGCAAACACCACGCGCCGACGACAACGCGCTCGATGCGGTGAAAACCGAATTACTCGTGCGCGTGTTGCGCGAGAACCTGAATGAATTTTCGTATCCGGCCGCGCTCGCCGGGCTCGGTTATGAGATCGGTCGCAATGGTCGCGGTATTACTATCGGTGTGCAGGGTTTCGATCAAAAGCAGAGTGTATTACTCGAGCAATTGCTGAAAGCCTTGCGGCAACCGCAACTTGATACCGCAACTTTCGCACGGGTCAAACACGAATTACGGCGTGAGCTGCAGGACAACAACAAACGACCGCCGTATGAATTATTGCTGGCCGATATCGGCAATGTGTTGATTAAATCGCGCCGGCCTGATGCCGAACTGTTGCAACAAATCGACCGCGTCGATCTTCAGCAGATGCGGCAGTTTGCACGCGATGTGCTCGCGCCGATCAATATCAATATGCTCGTATATGGCAATTTCGTGGATGCCGACGCGCGCAACCTCGGCACCATGGTATCGACGTATCTGCTGCAGAACACACCCATTGCAAAACCTAGTCCCGTGCAAATTTTGCAGACAACGGCGGCCGATGTGCGGCGCACGTTACCTGCACCGCATGAAGATGCAGCGCTGTTGTGGTATCGACAAGCCGCCGACAACGCAAAATCGACACGCGCGGCACTGGGTGTGAGTGCACAAATAATCGGTGCGGATTTCTATGCGCAACTGCGCACACGTCAGCAACTGGGTTATATCGTGATGAGCTCCGTGTATCCGCTACGCGATGTGCCCGGAATAATTTTCCTCGCCCAATCGCCAACCACCGGGCCGACGCAATTGGCGAATGCTTATCGTGAATTCCTCAGGCAATGGGCGCAGCGCGACGATCAGCAACTGCGACCGCTGTTCGATCGCCATCGCGCTGCGCTGGCCCAGCGACTCGCCGAGGAGCCTAAAAATTTCGGCGAAGCAAGCGATCGCCTGTGGCAGGACATCAATGCCGGTTATCTCGAGTTCGATAGTCGCGAACGTTTGCTCGCCGCCGTCAACGCTCTAACGTTTGAGCAATGGCGCGCGTTGTTTCAACGCGATGTCCTAACCCCAGGTGGTCATGCGGTATGGCTGTCGACGAATGGGCGTTTCGGAAAAAGTGCACTGCAAAACGGTGAACCAATCGACGATCTGAATCGCTTCAAAGCAGGCCAGAGTTTTTATTCGTTCGATTAACCCATCGCCCTGCAAATCAGAGATAAGCGCGGGCGTGAATTATGCAGCGTAAATGGGCGTTCCGTTGAAGTGAGGCTATAGTTGTTGGCGTCTTATTGTTACCAACCGGCGCTCAGCACCTTAGGATGAAGCATGCCCCACGCATTGATTGTCGATGACTCGAAAACAGCGCGTTACGCGTTGCGTCTGCTGCTCGACAAACAGCATTTCACGACAGATATGGTGGAGTCGGCCGAGCAAGCGCTGGAATATCTGAATACGCATGCGCCGGATCTGATTTTCATGGATCACATGATGCCGGGCATGGATGGCTTTCAGGCCGTCAAAGCGATCAAATCGAATCGCAATACCTCCGGCATTCCGATTGTGATGTACACGTCGACCCAGGGCGGCGTGTACTTCGGGCAAGCGCGGGCGCTGGGTGCCGCCGATGTGATCTCAAAACCTGCCAGTGCCGAGGATCTCTCCGCCGTACTGCAGCGACTCGAAGACCATCATTTGTTCGGTGCCGAAAAAGCAACCGCGCCAAAACCTATCGCGACACCCTCACCGATCGAGCCAGCCGAGCCTGCCGCTCCCAACACGACACGTACGCCAACTCCGGTCAGCGTTTCGCCTGCGCCGCAGCCGCGCTCCTCGTTCTGGCTCATTGCGCTTGGCAGTGGTCTGCTAATCGTCGGAGCATTCTTGGTGTATTCGCTGAGTCGAAGTGCCCTACTGCAGCAACAGCGGCAGATGGCGTTCAAGACCGTCGAGTGGGCGATCAACCAAGCGCAGGAATATCCGTATGGCGAACCGCCGTTTGGCGGCGAGCGCCTGCCGCGGCTGCAGGAATTGGTGCAGCAGCTCAATGCCGCCGGTTTTCGCGGCACGATTCGAGTAGAGAGTCACGTCGGCGAATTCTGTTTGCTAAAGCTCCCGAACGCCGAGGGTAATGGCACTAATTGGGTGGTAGCGCCACCGGAGCTGCATCTGACCGATTGCACAGCGCTGGGCCAGAGTACCGAGCAATCCAAACAGCTATCGGCTGGCGAAAGTGCGGCGTTCAAACGCTTTCTCAACGAGCTGCCGGCGGGTATCAGAGTCGAGCCGGTCCCATTGGGCGCCGCCGAACCGAAATGGGAATATCCCAACGACCCCAATGTCAGCGCCGGGGAATGGAACCGGATCGCGCAACGCAATCAACGCTTGCAGATCGTGCTGCAACCCAACGCGGATTTGTAATAAAACTACAAAATCGGTCGACTGCGGAGGCAAACTAACTCGATCCCGGCGCTAAGGCCGTGAAAACAACGGGGATTCCGGCAAATTTTCATTTGCTCTATGAGCAGGAAGATGTAAAATTTTTACAAGCTAGCGCTGTGGACACTTTTTCACACCGCATCGCGTACCGGACGATCCCGTGGCGCGATGTCTGCCGATGCGCGGCAATGGGCGGTTCCGCTATCCGGTTCGACCGCCATCATCTGTACTGACGTCCTTCTATACTTGCGGTTCATTGCACCGTAGCAATCGATGCACCGGGCAATCGCAGCGACGAACCCCCGGTTCGCATTGCGGTCCGAAGCTTGGCGCAGCGGCCTGTCTGCGCCAATCGCAACACGATGAACGTCAGTTTTTGCTCACTGTGGGAGATACCATGCAAGAGGACAAAGATCCGCTCGAGACCCGCGAATGGCTCGAAGCGCTAGACAGCGTGCTTAAACACCAAGGCCGCGGTCGCACCGCCTTTCTGATCAAGGCACTCGCCGAACACGCCGCGCAAGCGGGCACCAAAATGCCAGCTGCCATCACCACCCCGTTTCGCAACACCATCGAGCCGACCGCTGAGAAGCGCATGCCGGGCGATTTATTCATGGAGCGGAAGATCCGCTCGCTGATCCGCTGGAATGCGATGGCGATGGTCATACGCGCCAACGACAACCATGAAGGCCTCGGTGGCCATATCGCGACATTTTCGTCGGCCGCGACGCTGTATGACATCGGTTTCAACTATTTCTGGCGCGGCGGCGACAAGCCCGACTTGATCTATTACCAGGGCCATAGCGCGCCCGGCATGTACGCGCGCTCATACCTGGAAGGTCGCCTCAACGAGGATCAGCTCGATAATTTCCGCCGCGAAGTCGATGGCCACGGCCTGTCCTCGTATCCGCATCCGTGGTTGATGCCGAATTACTGGCAGTTCCCGACTGTGTCGATGGGCCTCGGTCCGATCCAGGCCATTTACCAGGCGCATGTGATGAAGTACCAGCAGAGTCGCGGCCTGGTCGAACACGGCGATCGCAAAGTGTGGTGTTTCCTCGGCGACGGCGAATGCGACGAGCCGGAATCGCTCGGTTCGATCTCGCTAGCCGGCCGCGAGCAACTGGACAATCTAGTGTTCGTCGTCAATTGCAACCTGCAGCGTCTCGATGGCCCGGTACGCGGCAATGGCAAGATCATTCAGGAACTCGAAGGCGTGTTCCGCGGCGCCGGGTGGAACGTAATCAAAGTCGTCTGGGGTCGTCTCTGGGACAAACTGCTGGAAAAAGACAAAACCGGGCTGCTGAAAAAACGGATGGACGAAGTTTGCGACGGCGAATTGCAAAATTACAAAGCTAATGGCGGCGCTTACACTCGCGAGCATTTCTTCGGCGCCTATCCGGAGCTGCTCGAGCTGGTGAAGGACATGTCCGACGAGGACATCATGTACCTGAACCGCGGCGGCCACGATCCGTACAAGGTCTACGCCGCCTACGCGGCAGCGGCGGCACACAAAGGCCAGCCGACCGTGGTGCTGGCGATGACCGTCAAAGGCTATGGCATGGGCAAGTCCGGCGAGGCCGTGAACGAAACCCATTCGGTCAAGAAACTCGATATCGAAAGCCTGCAGAAATTCCGCGATCGTTTCGGCGTTCCGCTCTCCGATAGCGAATTGAAGAATGTGCCCTACTACCGTCCGGCGCCCGACAGCCCGGAAATGACTTATATGCGTAACCGCCGCGCCGACCTGGGCGGTTTCCTGCCCGCGCGCCGCGCCGATTTCGAAGCGCTGGATGTGCCGACGCTCGACGATCTGAAAGGCCAGCTGAAAGGCTCCGGCGACCGCGAAATCTCGACCACCATGTCGTTCGTACGCACGCTGTCAGCGCTCGTCAAAGACAAGAAAATCGGCGAGCGCGTGGTGCCGATCATTCCGGACGAAGCGCGCACCTTCGGCATGGAAGGCATGTTCCGCCAGCTCGGCATCTACTCGTCGCAGGGCCAGCGCTACACGCCGCAGGATGCCGGCCAGATTATGTTTTACAAAGAGGACAAGAAAGGCCAAATCCTCGAAGAAGGCATCAACGAAGCCGGCGCGATGTCGGCGTGGATTGCCACCGCAACGTCGTATAGCAACCACGGCTACGCGATGGTGCCGTTCTACATTTATTACTCGATGTTCGGTTTCCAGCGCGTCATGGACCTGGTCTGGGCTGCCGGCGATTCACAGGCGCGCGGTTTCCTGCTCGGCGCCACCGCCGGCCGCACCACACTGAACGGCGAGGGTCTGCAGCATCAGGATGGCCACAGTCACCTGATGGCGAACATGATTCCGAACTGTCGTTCGTATGATCCGACCTTCGCCTACGAGCTGACCGTCATCATTCAGAACGGCCTGCAACGGATGTATCAGGACAAAGAAAACTGCTTCTACTACATCACCCTGATGAACGAGAACTACCCGCACACGGATATGCCGGTCGGCGCTGAAGAAGGCATCGTGCGCGGCATGTATCTGCTCGAAGAAGCGAAGAATACGCGCCGCAAAAGCGATCGCGTGCAACTGCTCGGTTGCGGTACGATCCTGCGCGAAGTACAGGCCGGCGCGGAAATTCTGCGCGACGAATTCGGCATTGGCGCCGATGTCTGGAGCACACCGAGCATTAACGAGCTGCGCCGCGACGGCCTCGCCTGTGAGCATTGGAATCTGCTGCATCCGGAAAGCGAGCCGAAGGTACCGTATGTCACTCAGCAATTGCTGGATCGAATCGGTCCGGTCATTTGCGCGACCGATTACATGAAGTCGTTCGGTGAGCAACTGCGCCCGTACATTCCGCATCGCTTTGTGGTGCTCGGCACCGACGGCTTCGGCCGCAGCGATACCCGCGCTAAACTGCGGCATCATTTTGAAGTGAACCGGTATTTCGTCGTGATCGCCGCCCTGAAAGCGCTGGCCGATGAAGGCCGTTTCCCAATGAAAGATGTCACCAAAGCGATCAAGAAGTTCGGTATCGATCCGAACAAACGTGACCCGATGACGTGCTAACCGCACGCTGTTGAAAGGATAGGAATGTGAGCAAACAAACTATTCCGGTGCCGGATATCGGCACTACCGAGGCCGTGGAAGTCATCGAGATTTCGGTCGCGGTGGGCGACACCGTCAAGGCGGAAGACACGCTGATCGTGCTCGAATCCGACAAGGCATCAATGGAAGTACCCTCGCCCGCCGCCGGCAAAGTTCTCGAAATCAAATTAAAAGTCGGCGACAAGATCACGCAGGGTACGCCGATGATCGTGCTGGAAAGCGCTGGCGGCGCCGAACCTGCCAACACCGAAGCGCCCGCCGCCAAAGAAACCAAAGCGGAGCCTGAAGCCAAAACGGAGCCCGCCGCCAAACCGGCTGCGCCGTCGGCACCAGCTAAACAGCCGAGCGGCGGTATCGAGTTGATCAACGTGCCCGATATCGGCGGTGCGGAGAACGTCGACGTTATCGAAGTCAACGTCAAAGTCGGCGATACAGTGGCCGAAGGCGACACGATGATCGTGCTCGAATCCGACAAGGCCTCGATGGAAGTACCGGCACCGAAAGCCGGCACCGTGCGCGCGTTGAAAATCAAGGAAGGCGCCAAGGTATCGATGGGCAGCCCGATCCTCGAGCTCGAAACAAGCGGCGGAGCGGAAACGACGCCAGCGCCTGCACCCGCCCCGGCACCACAAAAAGCAGCGGCGGCGAAAACCACCGCACCGGCTCCGGTCACCACAACAGCACCGCCTGCCGTACGCGAAACGCAGCCCGATACGAATGGCGATATTTACGCTGGCCCGGCAGTTCGCAAGCTGGCGCGCGAAATGGGCATCGAGTTATTGAAGGTGCCTGGCACCGGTCCGAAGGGCCGTATCCAGAAAGACGATCTGAAAAACTTCGTCAAAAATCTTATCGAGAAACGCGGCACCACAGCAGCCATTGGTGCAGCTGGCGGCGGCATCCCGGCGATTCCCGAAATCGACTTTGCCGAGTTCGGCCCAGTCGATATTCAGCCGCTGAGCAAGCTGCACAAAATCACAGCGACCAATATGCATCGCAGTTGGCTCAATGTGCCGCATGTGACGCAAATTGACGACGCGGATATTACCGATCTCGAAGACTTCCGCACCGCATTGAAAGCCGAAGGCGAAAAACGCGGCGTGAAAATTACACCGCTGCCATTTCTGCTGAAAGCCTGCGCACTGGCGTTGAAAGCGCATCCCAAATTCAACGCATCGCTGCATAGCGATGGCGAGCGCATGGTATTTAAACAATATGTGCATATCGGTATGGCAGTCGACACGCCGGCCGGGCTGGTCGTGCCGGTAATGCGCGATGTCGATCGCAAATCGATCTGGGACATCGCGGCAGAAATGGCCGCACTCGCGCAAAAAGCGAAAGACCGTAAACTGAAGCTCGATGATATGCAGGGCGGCTGTTTTACGATTTCCAGCCTCGGCAATATCGGCGGCCTCGGCTTCACGCCGATCGTCAATACGCCCGAGGTGGCTATTCTCGGCGTATCGAAACTGACGGTGAAACCGGTGTGGAACGGCACAGAATTCGTGCCGCGCAAAATGCTGCCGCTATCGCTGTCGTATGATCACCGTGCGGTCAACGGTGCCGATGCCGGACGCTTCTTCACCTACTTGAACGAGCTGCTGGCGGATATTCGACGGCTCGCGCTGTAGCCTTTCACTCACGGAGAATCCGCATGAAAAAAATCGCATGGGTATTGTCCGTTCTGGTGTTCTTCGCAGCCGGCCTCTATGTAGGCCGGCTCGATCAGTCGCAAATAGGCGCCGCTTTTATCAGCGCCGCCGTCGATGATCATTCACTGGCAATCGGAGCCAAGGCACCGCCATTCGATCTGCCCGGCGTCGACGACAAAAATTACCGCCTCGATGATTTTAAAAATGCGAAAGTGTTGGCGGTGGTTTTTACCTGCAACCACTGCCCTACTGCGCAGGCTTATGAAGCGCGTATCAAAGAGTTGGCTTCGAACTATGCGGCCAGCGATGTCGCCGTAGTGGCGATTTCCACCAACGATCCGCAAGCAATCACTCTCGACGAACTCGGCTATTCGGATTTAAACGATTCGTTCGCCGACATGAAAATTCGTGCGCGCGACCATCAATTCAATTTCCCTTATCTATACGACGGCGCTGCGCAGCAGGTAGGCCGCGCCTACGGGCCGCTCGCGACACCGCATGTATTTATTTTCGATAACGAGCGCACCTTGCGCTACAAGGGCCGGTTCGATAATTCGGAGAACCCGCGACACGTACAAACCAATGATGCCCGCAACGCGATCGACGCCATACTCGCTGGTCACAACGTTGCGGTCGCGCAGACGCGCGTATTCGGCTGCTCAATCAAATGGTCCGACAAACGCGCCAACGCCGAGGAAAAACGCGCGAAATGGCAACAACAACCGGTCTCGGTACAACCGCTGCAGGCCGCCGATGTACGCAGACTCATTCTTTCCGAACCGAAAAAATGGCGGCTGGTAAATGTGTGGGCGACCTGGTGCACGCCGTGCCGCGATGAATTTCCGCATCTGGTCGAGATGCAACAAATGTACGGCGGGCGCGATGTTGAGGTCGTGACAATCAGCCTCGACAACACCGATGCCACCGCGCAAGTAAAAAGTTTTCTCGAAACAAATCACGCCGCGATGACAAATTATCAATTTATCAGCGCCGACCAAAATGCGCTCGCCGAAGTACTCGATCCGGGTTGGCAGGGCGCGGTCCCGTATACGGCATTGGTCGCGCCGGGCGGAACAGTGGTTTATCGCCAGCACGGACAATTCGACGCATTGACACTGAAGCGGAATATCGTCGATCGCATCGGCCGCACGTATTTCTAAAGCAGTGATTTAATTCTGCCGAATAAAGCAGCGGTCACGCTATTCGCTATCGATACGTTATTTCTGTTCGCCGCACTGCTTGATTAAATCGTCGAATTTTTTCTGATCCAACGCCTTCAACTTTTCAAGCGCTTCGCGTGCGGCATCTTCGGCGCTGGTCTTCACTGCTTGCTTTATTTCCTCGACGTGATCGGCCATTCCTCTCAACTCCGCCACATGCGTCGAAGCGGCGATATCGCTATCGATTTTCGCAAGCGCATCCGCCAGCTCAAGGATAACTTCGGTCAACTTGCCGAGCTGTCGGCCGGGACTGGCTACATCGCGATACACCAATTGCTCGACATTTTGATCGCCGCGATAAAGCGACGCGTCCCACGAGGTATTCGGGTGATAGTTAAAACGGCCTATGCTGCCACTACCGGGAAAATTAATCGTTGGCGACCACAAGCGCAGCCATGCATCCGCTAAAGTACTCGACGACATGATTCACCTCCTTGGTTAAACAATAAATAAAAAATAAAAACTCGCTGCTATTTGTTCGATTCCTGCGGTGCCGTTTCAAACAGATTTTTCAAATCGTCGGCCGCCTGTTTCGCAGTCGCCATCAGCTTCTCTTCATCCTGATAGACCGCATGTTGTTGCAATAACGATTTCTGGTCGAAGTCGCGGAACAGCGTCGCGGTGCGATCTACCTCTTCATCGCTCAAACCCAGTTCACGCAATACACCGGCGCCGAGTTCGATACTCGACAACAGCGTTTCGCGCATCAGCATTTTTACGCCGAGGTCCATCAATTTATAGGCATGAAACCGATTGCGGGCGCGCGCATAAATCGGCACATGCGGAAAATATTTGCGCACTATCGCTGCGGTTTTTATCGACGCTTCGATATCGTCGATGCAAAGCACAAACAATTTTGCCTGGTCGACCTTGGCGGCATAAAGCAGATCGAGATGCGATGGATCGCCGTAATAAATTTCATTGCCAAACTTGCGTACGAAATCGACCTGCTGGGTACTGCCATCCATCGCCGTAAATGGAATTTTGCGCATATTCAGCATCCGCGATACCACCTGCCCGACCCGGCCAAAACCGGCAATGATCACGGGGCGCGCATCGGTATCGATGGTATCGAAGGGTGGCGTTTCTTTGCGATCCAAACGCGGCGCGAGAATTTTTTCCTCGAACATCATCAACAACGGCCACAACAGCATCGACAGGCTGACGACGATAATCAACATATCGGCGGTCGCGCGATCGAAAATTTGATAATCGCGGGCCAGCCCAAACAACACGAACGCGAATTCGCCGCCCTGCGCCAATGCAATCGCCAACTTGGCGGCAACCGGCGCCGGCGAGCCGGTCACGATACGCGCCCCAAATAATGTAAAGGCTTTGACACCGATCAGCGCGAGCGTCAACCCGATGATTATTGCGAGCTGTTGCGTTAACAGCGCGATATTCGCCGACATGCCGACGCCCATGAAAAACAGGCCGAGCAGTAATCCTTTGAATGGCCCGATTACCGCTTCGAGTTCATGTCGGTATTCGGAATCAGCGAGCAATACGCCCGCGAGAAACGCACCCAGCGATGCCGACAGCCCTGCACCTACCATCAGTTGCGACAGGCCGATGACGAGCAGCAACGCGGCCGCTGTGAATATTTCGCGGCCACCAAAATTAATTGCGATACGAAACAGCGGGCGAATCAGCGTGCGGCTTGCCACCACCGCTGCGGCGATTACCGCGAATCCTTTCAGCGCCATCTGCCAACCCGGCTGCTGCGCATGCTCGAACTGATCCGAACTCAACAATGGCAACAACGCCAACAGCGGAATAACCGCCAAATCCTGAAACAACAATACGGCGAATGCTTCGCGACCATGCCGTGCCGCCAGCTGTTGTTTTTCGGTGAGCGTTTGCAGCACGAATGCCGTCGACGACATTGCCAAACCAAGACCTGCGACTATGGCACCGCGACCGTTCAACCCCAACCAGTAACCGATAACAGCGATCACCAAACCGGTAACAATCACCTGCGTGGCGCCAAGTCCAAATACCGCGTGCCGCAAAATCCAAAGACGGCTCGGCTGCAATTCCAAACCGATCACGAACAGTAAAAATACAATGCCGAGTTCGGACACGTGCAACACGCTGTCGACATCGCTGACGACACCTAATACTGCGGGTCCGATCACTACGCCAGCCAGCAAATAACCGAGCACAGCCCCCAACCCTAAACGGCTGCATAAGGGTACTAACAACACTGCGGCCAATAAAAATACGATCGCCTGACTCAGCATCGAGCGCTATTTCCTTTTTGTTGGTTAATACCGAACACGATAACGGCTCGTTCCGATATTGGCGAGAAGTCGCGCATACGCCGATGCGATTAAAAATTTCGACTATAAGCGCGCTTTTTATTAACGCGCATTATTGCAAAGACACACTGATAACACAGTGGCACGAAATTTACGACAAGCGCAGACTGACAGCGCACAATTCCCTCGGAGGATATGTCATGAAGCGATATTATTTCATCGGCGATAATCTCGACGAACTCGAAGCATTTGAAAACGAACTCGAGACGCGCGGATTAAATCAACTGCAGATCCATGTCCTCAGCCATCACGATGCCGATGTCAGTCAACGCCACCTTCACGAAGTATTCGATTTTCTGCGCAAAGATGTTATTCACTCCGGCCTGTTCGGCGCATTGCTCGGCCTGATTGCGTTCGCGCTGGTTATCGCCGTCGTGCATCTGACAGGATTGGCGCAAACAGCAGCCGGATGGGTGCCCTATTTATTTCTCGCGCTGGTGCTGTTCGGCTTCTGCATGTGGGAGGGTGGTTTGCGCGGCATCCAGGAACCGAATCGGCATTTTCTGCGTTTTCAGGAAGCGCTGCGCAACGGTAAACATGTGCTGTTTGTCGATTTCGATAGCGGCGAAGAAAATTTAGTACGGCAGGTGACTGCATTTCATCCGCAATTGCAGCTGGCCGGAATGGAAAAATCGGGACCGCGTTGGATGGTGACTTGGCGACAAAAATATATCGATTTGGTGCGTGCACTACCTTGAATCAACTGCGCGAGCTGCGTCGAAAGGCGCGACTTTAAAATGAATGAAGTGCTCGAAAATAAATATCGTGGACTGTAACTGTAAGTAGTCGATCGGTTTATCTACATTTCCGATCGACTATTTTTACTGACGTTATTTTTTTTACTGACGTTATTTTTCGCCCAAATACGCATCAAGCAATGTGCGCACGATTTTTGGACCGTTGTTACCAGGGCTGTCCTGGCACGCAAACGATAACCGCGACATCGCAGCGCCTTCAGCAATCAGCGTCAACGCATCACCGAGCAAATCCGGTGTCGCCGCGCCCGCCTCTTTGGCCATTTTGCGAAAACGGCGGCGCATTTCGGCCTTGGCTTTATGGATCACCTCGAGCGCGGGATGCTCGGCTTCGCGCAGCTCAACCGCCGCATTTACAAACGCACAACCGCAACTGTCTTTCTTTTTCGATTTGATCGCATAGGCATCGAACAATGCTTCGATCTGACGCCGGGGATCACCCACATATGGCGCGATGGTACTGTCCCACCATTCCCAATGCTTTCGATCGTGCGTCCGCAAATATTCGGCAACGAGCTCATCCTTTGAAGCAAAGCTGCGATAGAAACTCATCTTGTTAGTGCCGGCTTCATTGGCAATCGCGTCGACACCGACACACCGAATACCTTGCCGATAAAACATTTCACACGCGGCATCGAAAATACGATCGCGTACGCGGGCTTTCCCGGGCTCTGCGGATTTCACCGGGATGGCGCCAATATCTTCATGTTTGCTCATAGCAAAAATTCTCTTGACCGGGCTGTTACTGATAAGTAACATCCAAATTGTTACTGACCGGTAACTAACAGCATAGTAGCACTGACCGGTCAGCAATCACACCCCTATGACAACTTGGTGACACCTTTTATCAATTCGTCGAATTGGTAGCGGAGTGGTCACAAAGCAATAGCGGTGTTCGTCTTATTGTTGTCGCTTATTTGTCGAGGCCCTGCCATCACCCCTGGCGAAGGCCGCGCGTAGTTTACCTGAGGGAGCATCCGGCATGAATCCACGACTCATTAATTCCTCCGCCAATTCTTTCGCCACCGAATCCGGCATTGCAGCAAACGGCGGCGCCAGCACCACCAAACAGCGCGTATTCGGCTGGACTCATGCGATGGCGCTTGCAGGATGCATCGCGTTTGGCCTCTCAGGTTGTGGCCAAGGTAAAGCCGCCAGTGCCGCGCCGCCACCACCGCAGGTGCATGTCGCGACAGCGAGTACTGGCGAAGTGGTCGATTGGGATACGTTCACCGGCCGCTTCGAAGCACCGGAGACGGTGAAATTACGCCCCCGTGTCAGCGGTTATATCGATCAGGTACGTTTTGCCGAAGGCAGGGATGTCAAAAAGGGCGATGTGTTATTCGTCATCGATCAACGCCCATATCAGGTGCAGTTCGAACGCACGCAAGCGGATTACGTGCGGATGCAGGCGCGCAGCCAACTCGCCGCGAGCGAATTGGCGCGATCGCAAAAGCTACTGGCCGCGCATGCGGTGTCGCAGGAGGAATACGACCAACGCGCCAGTGAACGTGCGCAAGCACGCGCCGATGAACTCGCTGCACACGCCGCGATGAATGCCGCAAAACTCAATCTCGAATATACGCAAGTCACCTCGCCCATCGACGGTCGCATATCGCGCGCCGAAGTGACCACCGGCAATTATGTCAGCGCCGGTGAAACCATTTTGACCTCGCTGGTATCTCTCGATCCGATTTATGTTTATTTCGAAGGCGACGAGCAGACTTATCTGAAATATATGAACCTCGCCAAACTCGGCGAACGCCCGAGCTCGCGTGAAAATGCCAACCCGGTATTTATCGGACTGGCGAATGAGGATGATTTTCCACATGCCGGCAAAATGAATTTTGTCGACAACGCATTGAGCCCGGAGACCGGCACGATTCGCGCTCGCGCGCAGATCGATAACCCCGAACATTTATTTACGCCGGGCATGCTGGCGCGCGTGAAATTGCAGGGCAGCGGTAAATATCAAGCCACCTTGATCGATGACGAAGCGGTGGTGACCGATCAGGATCGCAAGTACGTCATGGTCGTCAACGCGCAAAATGTTATCGAGTATCGCGCCGTTGAATTGAAGGGAATATTCAACAATCAACGCATCGTCAGCGGTGGCCTGCAGCCCGGTGAGCGCATCGTCGTCAGCGGTCTGCAACGCGTGCGCCCCGGTATGACGGTGGCACCGCAAGAAACCAGCGCAACGGCTAACGACAATACTCAGCCGCGCCCCAATGTGCGCAAAGTAGCGGCGACGAATATCGAAACCACCACCGCGCAAACAGTAAATTATTGATGGATCGCGACGATGAAACTAACTCATTTTTTTATTGAACGCCCAATTTTCGCCGGTGTTATTTCATTGCTGATCCTACTCGCCGGCGGTATCGCCGCGTTTACATTGCCGATAGCGGAATATCCGGAAGTTAGTCCGCCGACGATTGTCGTGCAGGCACAGTATCCCGGCGCGAATCCGCAAGTGGTGTCCGATACGGTATCGGCTCCGCTGGAGCAGGAAATCACCGGCGTCGAGGACATGATCTACATGAACTCGCAGGCGCAGCAGGACGGTACGCTGCAATTGACGATCGTGTTCAAGCTCGGTGCCGATATCGATCGCGCCCAGGTGCAGGTACAAAATCGCGTGGCGCAAGCATTGCCACGGCTGCCCGAAGAAGTGCGCGCACTCGGCGTTACCGCGCGCAAGAGTTCGCCCGATTTGACCATGGTCGTGCATCTGTTTTCACCGGATAACCGCTACAACGGTTTGTATCTGCGCAACTACGCGTTGATTCAGGTGCGCGATGCCCTCGCACGCTTGCCTGGCGCCGGCGACGTGCGCATTTTCGGCTCCGGCGATTATGCGATGCGCGTCTGGCTCGATCCGCAAAAAATGGCAGCGCGCAATTTAACGGCGCGCGATGTGATAACCGCCGTGCGCGAACAGAACGTACAAGTAGCGGCGGGTTCAATCGGCGCGGCACCGATGAATAATGCGGTTGAATTTCAATTTGCGGTGAATACGCAGGGCCGTCTGCGCGATGAAGAACAATTCGGCAACATCATTATCAAAGCCAGCGACAACGGCGAAACGACGCATCTGCGCGATGTCGCGCGCATTGAAATGGGCGCGGGCGAATACGCGTTGCGCAGTCTGCTCGATAATAAACAGGCCGTTGCAATTCCGATCTTTTTGCAGCCTGGCGCCAATGCCCTGAAGCTCGCGGACGATGTGCGCGCCACCATGGCCGATTTGAAAACGCGCTTTCCAGCAGGTGTCGATTATTCAATCGTGTACGACCCCACCGTGTTCGTGCGCGATTCGATTAAATCGGTTATTCACACGCTCCTCGAAGCGACCCTGCTCGTCGTACTCGTGGTGATTGTGTTTTTGCAAAAATGGCGCGCGGCGTTGATTCCGATTATTGCGGTACCGGTGTCGATTATCGGCACACTCGCGGCGTTGCAGTTATTCGGTTTTTCGATCAATACGCTAACGCTGCTCGGGCTGGTGCTCGCGGTGGGGATTGTGGTCGACGATGCGATCGTTGTGGTCGAAAACGTTGAGCGTGGCATCAGCGAAGGTTTAGCGCCGATGGCAGCCGCGCGCCGGTCGATGGATGAAGTGGCCGGACCGATTATCGCGATTTCGTTGGTGCTGTGCGCCGTATTCGTGCCGCCCGCGCTGGTCCCCGGTTTCAACGGCGCGTTCTATCGGCAATTTGCATTGACGATTGCGTTTGCGTCGATTTTGTCGGCGATCTGTTCGCTGACTTTATCCCCGGCGATGTCTGCGTTGCTGTTGAAATCGCATGACACCGAACCCGATGCGGTGCAGCGTTTTATCGACCGCTCACTCGGTTGGTTCTTCCGACCATTTAATCGCACGTTCGGCAATTTGTCGGAACGCTATCAACGCGGCGTGCAAAAATTATTGCGCGCAAGTGCGATCGGCCTGCTTATCTACGGCGGTTTGGTATTACTCGCAGGTATCGGTTTTGCGAAAGCACCGGGCGGTTTCGTGCCGGCGCAAGATAAAGGCTACCTCGTCACCGTGGTGCAATTACCGCCGGCAGCATCGATCGAACGCACGCAAGAAGTGGTGCGTCGCATCGGCGAAATTGCATTGCGCGAACCGGGCGTGGAGCACGCCGTGCAATTTCCGGGTTTATCGGTTAACGGTTTTACGCGTAGCTCGAACAATGCGGTGATATTTCTCACCTTGAAACCGTTCGAAGAACGCGGTCGTAAACTCACCGGCGATGCGATCAGTGCTGCGCTCAATCAAAAAATCGGTGCGGCGGTTGATGACGCGTCGGTATTCGTATTGGCGGCACCGCCCATTCGTGGCTTCGGACCCGCGGGTGGTTTTAAATTGCAGCTCGAGGATCGCAATGCGATCGGTTCCGACGAATTGTATGGCGTGGCGCAAGCTATTCTTGCGAAAACACGGCAGTCGTCGGAGATATTCGGTTCGTACACGAATTTCGAAGTGAATGCGCCGCAGTATTACGCCGATGTCGATCGCACCAAGGCTAAGCGGATGGGCGTCGAACTCGGCGATGTATTTCTCACGCTGCAAACTTATCTGGGTTCTTACTACATCAACGATTTCAATAAATTCGGCCGTACCTTCCGTGTGATGGCTCAGGCCGATGAAAGTTTTCGCGACCGCCCAGAAAACGCGCTGCTGTTGAAAACACGCAACGATCGTGGCGATATGGTACCGCTCGGCACATTGATGACGTTGAAGAACAGCCACGGTCCACTCACAGTGCAACGCTATAACGGTTTTGCATCGGCCGATATCAACGGCAAACCCGGACCGGGATTCAGCTCTGGCCAAGCGATTGCCGCGCTCGAAAAAATCGTGCGCGAAACCGTACCCGCCGGCATGACTTTTAACTGGACCGAAATCACCTATCAACAGGTGGCGGCCAGCGGCGCGCTCGCAATGGTATTTCCGCTATGCGTGCTACTGGTATTTCTCGTGCTGGCTGCGCAATACGAAAGTCTATCGCTGCCGCTCGCGGTCATTTTGATCGTGCCGATGTGTCTGCTCAGCGCGGTCGCTGGAATTTTATTGATGAAATCGGAAATCAATATTTTCACGCAGATCGGTTTATTCGTATTGGTCGCGCTGGCTGCGAAGAATGCGATTTTGATCGTCGAATTTGCGCGCGAGTTGCACGAGCGCGGCCGCTCGATTGTCGATGCCGCACTCGAAGCCTGTCGCCTCCGTCTGCGTCCGATTCTAATGACGTCGTTCGCGTTTATTTTCGGCGTACTGCCGCTGGTAATCGCCAGCGGTGCCGGCGCGGAAATTCGTCAGGCCATGGGTATTGCAGTGTTCTTCGGCATGATTGGCGTCACGTTCTTTGGAATATTTTTGACACCGTTGTTTTATGTCGTGATTCAACAATTTGTCGCGAAGCAACGCGAGCGCGCTGCATTGCGCGTGCAACCATTGGGAGCGGCTCATGAATAGATTCTACGTACAATGCCCTTCTCTCTCTTCCTCTTCGCGAGAGAGGGTTACCGCGAGGGTCGATTACATCGATGAATTGCCCTTATCGCCAAGCGTCCCCCAGCACGGAGAAGGGAAGTTAAATTTATTGCGCGCCTCAGTGATGGTGTTAGCGACAATTCTGACCGGTTGTGCGGTGGGTCCCGATTATCACGCACCGAAATCGCAGACACCGAGTGCATATAGCGCAGATGATGCGGCGTATGCGAACGAAGCGCCGCTTGCGCAATTCTGGACAGTGTTTAACGACGATACGCTGAACACGCTGATGACTTACGCGCTGCAACGCAATCACGATGTACGTATCGCGCTCGCTAATTTAAATCAAGCGCGCGCAATTCGGCGCGAAACACAATTCGACCAGGTGCCGACATTCAATGCGAGTGCAGCACATCAGAAAACGCGTATCAGCGCCGATCAATCGGTGTTTGGCACAGCGCAAACCACCACGCTGAATACCGGCGATATCGATGCCTCGTGGGAAATCGATTTGTGGGGCCGAGTGCGGCGCGAGGTCGAAGCCAGCCGGGCATCGGAACAAGCGATTGCCGCTGATCTGCGCGCGGCGCAAATCAGCGTGGGGGCGGAAGTCGCGCGCAATTATTTTGAATTGCGCGGCGCGCAAGAACAGCTTGCTGTCGCGCAACGCAATGCCGATAACCAAACCGAAACATTGAAAATTGCGCAAGCTCGTCTCGATGCCGGTCGCGGTACGGAATTCGATACGGCGCGCGCCGAGGCGCAATTAAATAGCACATTCGCCACGCTGCCGGTGCTGCGCGCCAACATTGCGACGGCGATTCATCGTTTGTCGGTATTGGTCGGCGAGCAACCCACCGCATTAAATGATTTGTTGTCGCCCGCTGTGGAATTACCGCCGTTACCGCGTTTGGTACAGATCGGCAAACCGGAAGATTTATTGCGCCGTCGTCCCGATATCGGCGCCGCCGAGCGCCGCCTGGCTGCAGCCACCGCCAATATCGGCGTTGCCAAAGGCGATTGGTTTCCACGTGTGAATTTCATCGGCGAAATCGGTTTTGCCGCCAACAGCGTAGATCGAATCGGCGATGCTGCCACCGCCACTTATGCGTACGGACCAAGTATTCAATGGGCTGCTCTCGATTTCGGCCGTGTCAACGCACGTATCGATCAAGCGCAGGCACGCACGCAAGGCGCGCTGGCGACTTACGAACAAACGGTATTGCGGGCGTTGGAGGAAACCGAGAACGCGCTGGTGTCGTATCGCGAAACGCGTAAGCAACTCGATTACCTGCACGCGAGCGCGACGGCCAATGCACGTGCGAGCGAGCTCGCGCATTTGCGTTTCGAAAATGGCAGTTCGGATTTTCTCGACGTGCTGGAAGTTGAACGCACTCAACTCGAAGCCGATGCGAGTTATGCACGTGCACGCACCACTGCGGCCACAAATTTAATCGCGCTCTATAAAGCACTCGGCGGCGGCTGGGATTTCGAACCACGCGAGGTATCGCAAAAATAACGAATACTGTTGTGTTCGATGCGGTTTGCTATTTCAGCGAAATACATCAGGACGATGTATTTCGCTACCCAGAAATAAAAAAGGCCCCCTTGCGGGAGCCTAAAAAAACTGGTGGGTCGTGCGGGATTCGAACCTGCGACCAATTGGTTAAAAGCCAACTGCTCTACCGACTGAGCTAACGACCCGAAGGAGGCGCATATAGTACTGATTTAGAAGAAAAAGACAAGCGTTTTTTCGGCGATTTACCAATCAAATTCGAACCCTGCAAAAATGCTCAAAAGAGCATCAAACAAGGCAAAAAACACACTTTTTTACGCTGCGGCATAGCGTGTCGGATCCGCGATTCCCGCCAGTCGAAAACCTTCGCTGCGCAAATAGCAGCTATCGCATTTTCCACACGCCCGACCTTCGTCGTCCGCCTGATAACACGATACCGTCAAGCCGTAATCGACACCGAGTTGAACGCCTTTGCGAATGATGTCGGCCTTACTCAGTGTAATCAGCGGCGCGCGGATCGATAGCGATTGGCCTTCGACGCCAGCTTTAGTCGCTACATTCGCCAACGTTTGAAACGCGTTGATAAATACGGGACGGCAATCCGGATAGCCGGAATAATCGACCGCGTTGATACCAATAAAAATATCGTGCGCCGCCAACACTTCGGCCCAACCCAACGCGATCGATAGAAACACCGTATTGCGCGCCGGTACGTAAGTCACCGGAATGCCTTCGCTGCGCTCGATCGGCACGGCAATATTTTGATCCGTTAATGCGGAGCCGCCGATGCTGCGCAAATCGAGCGATACCATTTTGTGTTCGACCGCGCCGAGCACGTGCGATATTTGTTTAGCTGCAATTAACTCGGCGCGATGACGCTGGCCATAATCGAATGCCAGTGTATGGCACGCATAACCCTCGGCAATCGCCATCGCGAGCAATGTTGCGGAATCGAGACCACCGGAGACAAGCACTACTGCTTTCGGTTTATTCATCATGCTGCCTCCGCTAAAGGTTTAATGCCCAGGCGCGTCTTGCCACAATAATTTATGCAGCTGCAATTGAAAGCGCACGGGTAGGTTATCGCGCAAAATCCATTCGGCCAGTTGTGTGGCGTCCTGTTGGCCAAAGCTCGGCGAAAATAAAATATCGTCGACACGCAACGTCAACTGCCATTGATCGACCTGCATGCGCGCCCACAAATAATCCTGCTCGTCGCAGATAACGAACTTGACCTGGTCGTGCGGTAACAGCAGTGCGATATTTTCGTAACGATTGCGCGATAGCTCACCGGATCCCGGCGTTTTCAAATCCATCACTTTGCTGACGCGAGCGTCAACACCGGTCATGTCGATCGCACCACTCGTCTCCAGCGACACGGCGTAACCGGCGTCGCACAGTGCGCTCAGCAACGGCCAACAATCGGGTTGGGCAAGCGGCTCGCCGCCGGTCACCGTGACATAGCGCGGACGATGTTGTGCAACGCGATCGAGGATATCGGCAAGCGGCATACGCTCGCCGCCGTGAAACGCGTATTCGGTATCGCAGTAGCCACAACGCAGCGGACAGCCAGTCAGACGCACGAACACCGTCGGTAAACCGAGAGTGCGCGTTTCGCCCTGAAGCGAATAAAAAATTTCGGTGATGCGAAGCGAATGTGCCATTGCAGCGGAATGGTGAGAAAAAATTAACGCGATGCGATCGCTAAATAAAAATTTCAGCCGCGCTTGGCGGCCGCGAAATTCTGATCGAGAAATTGTTTGGCGAGTTGCGGCGCGGAACTACCACTCGCACCATAATTGTCGATTACCTGTTGCAACAGTGTTTTCGATTTGGCTTTGTCGCCTTTCAGAAAATACACTTTGCCCAATTCGTATAACGCATCAGCCGCTTTGTTGTTCTGCGGGTAATCGCCAACTTTTGTGAACGCCTGTTGCGCTTTGTTCAGGTCCTGCGGCTGCACCAGCAGATAAGCTTTGCCGAGCCAGTAATACGCGTTCGGCGCTAGCGAGCTATTCGGATAACTGGTACTGAAGGCAGTAAATAATTTGATCGCGCCGTTAAAATCCTGGCCTTTCAATTTTGCGTAAGCCGTTTGATAGGCTTCGTATTCCTCGGGCTTGGCGGTTTCCATCGACGAGGCCGGCGCGGTATGCGCGGGAGCGGCAACGGGCGCGTTCGGCACCGGTGTTGTGTTGGCATCAATCGGGGTGTTAGCACTCGGTTCGGAGGGCGTCGATGCCGCTCCGGCTATCGGGGCTCCGCCCTGACCACTGAGACGGCGATCGAGATCGTTGTAGCGATCGAGCGATTGCTGCTTCAGCGTTTCAATCTGATGACGCTGCTCTTCGACCAGACCGCGCAGATCCATGACTTCCTGTTGCAGTGACTGCAACTGCATGTACAGATCGCCAGTAGCCGCGCCGGAAGATGATGCACCGCTGGCCGATGCTGCGGATTTACCGCGCGACTGCACCGGCTGGCTGGCATCGATAACGGGTGCCTGTGCATTAACTATCGTTGCACTCAAGCACAACACGGCACTCAGACAACGAAGGACGTTCATGCGCATGATCAAGACACCCGGCTCAACAACGAATTAGTTGAGAACGATTTCAACGCGACGGTTTTTCGACCATGCGGATTCATCGTGACCCGCATCTGCCGGACGCTCTTTACCGTAGCTGATCGTTTCGATGCGGCTTTTTGCTATGCCATTCGCAACCATGTATTGCAGTACGGCATTGGCACGACGTTCGCCCAGCGCCAGGTTGTATTCGCGAGTGCCGCGCTCGTCGGCATGGCCTTCGAGACGAATGTGCTGGCTGCCATTTTTCAATTTCGCAATATTGTTATCGACGATCGATTGCCCTTCGCTGCTCAATGTCGATTGATCGAAACCGAAATAAACGGTGCGCTCGGCCTGCGACGCATAGTCGGAGCCATTGCCATTAGCGGACGAATCATATCCCGACGAATTATTCATGCCGGAAGAGGAATCCGCGCCGGCATTTTGATTGGCGCTATCGTTTGCTTTGTGGCTCGAGCAACCTGCCATCAAAGCCATTGCCAATACGATGCTTGCGGAAAATACGAATTTTTTGTTGGTCATGATTTCGATCCTAATGACTAAGCAAGTAAATAATTTATACCAGTGTTGTCGCACATCAGTGTTTGCCAAACAACGATGCAATGACCGAGCACGCGCAGACCCATCTTCGGTGCTAAGTATTGCGCGAATCGGTGACGCGCGAGCGGGCCACCGAGTTCGCATTCCTAACCATTGATTCTAATTAGCGTCGATCCATGAAAGGCGACCAGGACGGTTCGCGTACATCGCCGAACCGCGAGGGCATCAGATATCTGGTGCCGGCGTCCACTGAAACGGCGGCAAGAATACCACGGTCACCATACAAAGTCGCGTAGATCAACATCGCGCTATTAGGCGCCACACTCGGCGACTCATCGAGACTGGATTGCGTCAGCGGGCGCGTTACACCGCGCTTCGTGTCCTGCAATACGATATGGAAATCGCCACCCTCGCGATGCACGTAGACAAAGCCGCTGCCATCAGGCATCGCTCGCGGCCGCGCATTATAAGTACCGTCGAATGTCAGCCGCTCGACCTCGCCACCATTCGCACTCACCTTATAAATTTGCGGCTTGCCGCCGCGATCCGAAGTGAACAGAATTGAGCGACCATCGGTCGTCCACGACGGCTCGGTATCGATACCGAAATGATTGGTGATGCGCGTGAATTGGCGCGCAGCAACATCCATCACATAAATTTCTGGGTTGCCGTCTTTCGATAACACTAGCGCCAGCCGACGACCATCCGGCGACCACGTCGGCGAGCTATTGATACCCGGGAAATTAGTCAATTGTTGACGCGCGCGCGTGCGCAGATTTTCGGTGTAAATTGCCGGTCGGCGTGTTTCGAACGACACATATGAAATCGTTTCGCCATCGGGCGCCCAACTCGGCGTCATCAGCGGTTCACGCTGCGTACGCAGGATTTGCTCGCGCGCACCATCGGCATCACTCAACATCAACCGATATGTATTCTGACCTTTCGCATCGCGCAACGCCGACACATACAACAATTTCAAGCTGAAAATGCCGCGAATCCCGGTGATTTTTTCGTAGACCTTGTCGGAAATATGATGCGCGACATCGCGCAGGCTGTCGTTGTAACCGACTTCGCGATCGAGCATCACTTCGCGCTGATTAATCACGTCAAACAATTCGTACTGCACGGTATAACCGTTCTGCAGCGGCACCACTTTACCGATTACCAGCCAATCGACATTCAGCGCGCGCCAATCACGAAACACCACCTCACCCGCCTCGTGCGGCATGCCCAGCATATTGCCGGTGCCGAGTGGCGCAAATTGACCACTGCGTTTTAAATCGGAGGACACGATCGACGCAATATCCTCCGGCAACGCCGGACCGCTCCAACCGAGTGGAACCACAGCGATCGAAATCGGTTTATCGGCGCCCTTCTGGATTTGCACCGTCAGTTGGGCCCAACTGAAACTTGGCAACATGACACATAACAATATTAAAAAACGTTTCATCGATATTCCCCGCTTGCTACTGGCGCAAATCCGTTGGATTAAAAATCAGCACCAGCGGTTTGAAATTCTGATCGAACTGGCGTGGCGGCATCTCACTTAAATAGGAAAATTTGCCGACACGCCGCACCGCCGTCACCGCCGATTGATCGAATGCTTCATTGCCGCTGCTTTTTACGATCGCAACACTCACGACTTCGCCAGAGCGTAGCAATTGAATCGACAACGTCACCTGCATACCCAGTCGCGCATTCGGTGGCCGGCTCCAGCTTCTTTCTATATCGCCCGCGATTTTGCCCTGAAAACTAGCGATTGCTTCCTGATCGCGCTCGGCAGCCATGGCGTTATCTTCGGCGGCCATCGCTTTCGCGAGTTCGGCCTTTTCCTGCTGCTCGCGCTGCTTGCGCGCTTGATCTTCGGCCTGCTTTTTACGCTGCGCTTCGAGCTGCTGCTCCTGCTCGGCGCGTTTGCGCTCCGCTTCCTGTTTCTGCTGCTCGATTTTTTTCGCAGCATCAGCCTTTTCTTTTTCGATCTGCTTTTGTTTTTCGAGATCGGGCTTCGGTGGTGGAATCACCGGCTGCTCCGGTTTGATGGGCTCGGGCTTCTTGAGTTCCTGGGGCGATGGTTTTAGCGGCTCCGGTTTTTTTGGTTGCGGCTTTGGCTCAGGTTTTGGTTCCGGCTGCGGTTTTGGTTCCGGCTTTGGCTCTGCAACCGGCTGCGGCGGCGCCTCGACTGGCTTCACTTGCGCACGCGTTGCCGGCATCTGTTCCATGCTGACCAATCTCGCCTGAATAATTTTCGGTTGCGGCAGCGGCTCTTTGGGCTGATTAAAAAACGTGAAATTAAATGCGAGTAACGCCAGCACAATTGCATGCAATAGCAGCGATAGGGTCAGCGGAAATGCAACCGGTCTAGACATCGCTGGCGCCCGCGCTTACTGCTGCTTCTTCGGCTGATCGTCGGTGACCAGACCTACGGAATCCGCACCAGCGGTTTGCAGCGCCGCCATCAATTCCACGACATCGCCATACGGTACATGACGGTCGCCCCAGACGAACACTTTGGTTTCAGGTTTTACTCGCAGTACCTTGCCGATACGATCGGCAATATCTTCGAGCGATGACGCGGTCTGCTCCTTCTCCTCGGCACCGAGATTAATGTGGTATGAACCATCGGCTTTGATCGAGACAATCAGCGGCTTGTCATCCTGCGGCGGTACCGGTTGCGCTTTTGCATGCGGCAACTCGACTTGCACGCCCTGCATAATCATCGGTGCCGTGACCATAAAAATAATCAGCAGCACGAGCATGACGTCGATATAGGGCACGACGTTGATGTCAGCCATTGCGCTGTAGCGTTTTTTGCGGCGCGCCATGTGTAAGGTCTGCTCCTGATCCTGATGCCGAATTACAGGCGTTTAGCGTGAGCCTGACGATGCAGGATGCTGGAGAACTCGTCGGCGAAGGTATCGTATTTATTATCGAAATATTCGGCCCAGGCCGCGAAACGGTTGTAGGCAATTACCGCTGGAATCGCCGCAAACAAACCCATCGCGGTCGCCACCAACGCTTCGGAAATACCGGGCGCTACCGTTTGCAATGTCGCCTGCTGTACATTCGCCAGGCCCTGAAACGACGACATAATTCCCCACACCGTGCCGAACAAACCGACATAGGGGCTGGTCGATCCGACGGTCGCCAGAAACGGCAAATGCTCGGACATTTTTTCCTGCTCGCGCGACATCGCCACCCGCATCGCGCGTTGCGTACCTTCCATCACTGCATCTGGATCATCGGCGACCGATTGGCGTAGGCGCGAAAATTCTTTGAAGCCAGCGCGAAAAATACTTTCGGTACCGACGATGTGACCACCTTCAACCTTGCTATTGCCCTGCCGAAACAATTGGCTCAAATCGATACCCGACCAGAACTCTTGCTCGAACGCTTCCATTTCCTGCCGCGCGGAACGGAAATACACCACGCGCTGCACGATGAAAAACCACGAGACAATCGACGCCAGCAACAAGATCGACATGACGATTTGCACTGTCAGGCTCGCATTCGCCACTAGATGGAACACGGAAATTTCAGGATTCACCCGCGCACTCTCCTTAAAAAAATCAATTCGTTTTTGCTTGCAACAATCAATTCGCCGGTGCGGTCAATTCGCTGGCGCAACTCAACTACATCGCGCCCAGCGCGACCAATAATTCTTTCGGAATACGTTTTGGTGTCAGCGTCTGCCGCTCGACACAGGCGATATTGACACGACCGCCGCATAATTCATCGGCGCCGCGCAGTATACGCTGTTCAAACATCAGTTGCGCCGCACCGTATTCGAGAATGCGCGCGGTTGCGACCAATTCGTCATCGAGTTTCGCCGGCCGGCGATAGCGCACATCGACACGTCGCACCACAAACATCAGATCGCTGCCAAAAATAGCCGCTTTGCCGAAACCATGTCCGCGCATGAATTCAGTCCGCGCGCGCTCCATGTATTTCAGATAATTCACGTAAAACACGATGCCGCCGGCATCGGTATCCTCGATGTAGACGCGCAACGGCCACTGAAATTCCACGCTCATTGAAGCACCTTCAACCGGCTTCACTGTCATCGAGCGGCAATGATGTCTGCACGCGAGCCTGTTCATTGCGCGTGTAATTCAAGCCAAAATGCAAATACGCATTACGCGTTGCCATGCGTCCGCGCGGCGTCCGTACGATATAACCTTGCTGGATTAAAAACGGCTCGAGGACATCTTCGATGGTATCGCGCTCTTCGCTGATTGCCGCAGCGAGACTATCGATACCTACCGGGCCACCGTCGAACATTTCGATCATCGTTAACAGCAAACGCCGATCGAGATGATCGAAACCGTGCTGGTCGATGTTGAGCATATTCAATGCGCGATCGGCGATATCGGTGGTGATAATGCCGTCGCCTTTCACTTCGGCATAATCGCGCACGCGACGTAATAAACGATTGGCAATACGCGGTGTACCGCGCGCGCGCCGCGCAATTTCGCGTGCACCATCGGCTTCGAGCTGAATACCAAAAATATTGCCGGCACGACGCACGATATGCGTGAGATCGTCGACGTTATAAAACTCGAGCCGCTGCACAATGCCAAACCGATCGCGCAATGGTGAAGTGAGCAAGCCCGCGCGCGTGGTGGCGCCGACGAGGGTGAATGGCGGCAAATCCAATTTGATCGAACGCGCTCCCGGCCCTTCGCCGATCATAATATCGAGCTGAAAATCCTCCATCGCTGGATACAGTACTTCTTCGATTTGTGGATTCAGCCGATGAATTTCATCGATGAACAACACATCGCCGGGCTCAAGGTTAGTCATCAACGCAGCGAGATCACCGGCGCGCTCGATCACGGGCCCGGACGTCGTCTTCAGCGATACGCCCATTTCGTTGGCGAGAATATTTGCCAGTGTGGTTTTACCCAAACCCGGCGGTCCGAAAATCAGCGTGTGATCGAGCGGCTCGCCGCGATTGCGTGCGGCGCTGACGAAGATCTCCATCTGTTCCCGTACCGCGTGCTGACCGACATAATCGCTGAGCGTTTTTGGGCGCGCTGCGCGATCGAGCCCCTCTTCGCGATTGTTCGCTACCGGAGAAATGAGACGATCAAGACGGTCGTGTTCGATCATTTAATGCATCACCGCAATGAATTCAGTGCATCAGTTTTTAACGGCATTTTTCTCAATTTTTAACAGCATTTTTCAAGGCAGCGCGAATTAAATCCTGGCTCGCTGCGTGATCTTTTTTCACTGCCGCGATCATGCGTGTCGCTTCCTGCGGTTTGTAGCCCAGAGAAATCAATGCCGATTCAGCTTCGAGCAATTGATCGTTACCGCCGCTTGGCAATTGCGCGCTGCCGGCGCCAACCGCTACACCATCGGCGTGCCAGTCGCGCAAGCGGTCGCGCATTTCAATCAGCAGCCGCTCGGCAGTTTTTTTACCGACGCCCGGTAATTTCACCAAACCGGCGGCATCATTGTCACGCACACAGCGCACAAAATCGGCGACATCCATGCCGGATAAAATCGTTAATGCCAGTTTGGGACCAACGCCATTCACTTTAATTAACGCACGAAACAATGCGCGATCCGGCAAGCTGGCGAAACCGAACAGCAAATGCGCATCTTCACGCACGACCAAGTGCGTAAATAATTCGACGTTTTCGCCGAGCGCGGGCAATTGATAAATCGTCGTCATCGGCGCTTGAATTTCGTAGCCGACACCGTTCACATCGACCAATAATTCCGGCGCTTGTTTTTCGAGTAATTTCCCGCGGATTCTTCCGATCATTTTCAACCGCTTTGATTTTGATTGGCACACGCTTCAAGGGCGTCGTGTCCTATGTGTTTGCTGGACCGTCAGCGACAGGGATGTCGATGACGAGCTATAGGGACATACTTGCTGCGTGTCCAGCAAACACATAGGACACGGCGACCATGCATTTATCCCAAACGTCCACGCCGCATCCGTCCACGCGGATGCCCATCGAGAGCCATGCCGATCATGCTCTGCCGTGTATTCGCATGACAAAGCGCAGCAGCGAGCGCATCGGCAGCGTCTTCCTGCGGCGCTGCTGGCAATTTCAGCAGCGTCTTCACCATATGCTGCACCTGTTCTTTATCGGCGGCGCCCGTACCCACCACCGCCTGCTTAATCTGACGCGCGGTATATTCGGCAACAATTAATTCGCGATTCACACAAGCCACAATCGCGGCACCGCGCGCCTGACCCAATTTCAACGCAGAACCGGCGCTTTTTGCCATGAACACTTCCTCGACCGCAACTTCTTGCGGGCCGTGACTGTCGATGATTTCGGAAATACTGTCGAAAATAATTTTGAGGCGATCGGCGAGCGCAATGACAGGCAAACGAATAACACCACTCGCCACATACGTTTGACGGCTGCCCTGCACACTGATGATGCCGAAGCCGGTTTTGCGCGAGCCGGGGTCAATGCCGAGAATTAGTGTCATGCATCGCGCCGAGAATGGGTTTGGCTATTATGGCCACAGTTGCAAACGGGCTGGCAAGCGCACAAAAACCGAGAGACCAGCCGTTTATTTCGCTCAAACGTTGAGTTGTTCCATCACTTCCGCGGAGATATCCGCATTGGTGTAGACGTTCTGCACATCATCGAGATCTTCGAGCGCATCGACTAACCCGAGTAGCGTTTCCGCCGCATCTTTATCCAACGGCACGTGAATCGCGGCAATCATCGCCACATCGGCGCTGTCGGGTTTGAGCCCTGCTTTTACCATCGCGTCTTTAACGGCGCTTACGGTCTCCCACGGTGTCAGCACTTCGATCGAACCATCGTCGTGCGCAACGACATCGTCGGCACCCGCTTCAAGCGCCACTTCCATCACCTGATCTTCGTTCGCACCCGCTTCGAAAATGATCTGGCCCTTGCGCGCGAATAAATACGCTACCGAACCGTCGGTGCCGAGATTGCCGCCGCGCTTCGAAAACGCATGCCGGATTTCAGCGACAGTGCGATTGCGGTTATCGGTCATCGACTCGACCAGCACCGCGATACCACCGGGCGCATAACCTTCGTAAGTCAGCTCCTCGACATTCTCAGCCTCATTGGTGCCGGCGCCCCGCGCGATTGCACGGTCAATGATGTCGCGCGTCATGTTAGCGGTCAGCGCCTTATCGACCGCGGCACGTAAGCGCGGATTATCGTCAGGCTCGGGGCCGCCGAGTTTCGCGGCAATGGTCAGTTCGCGAATGAGCTTGGTGAAAACCTTGCCTTTTTTAGCGTCCTGACGCGCCTTGCGATGCTTGATGTTCGCCCATTTGGAATGACCCGCCATGGTTTATTCCTCACTCTTGCGCAAGCGAATACTCAGCTCGCGCAATTGCGCTGCATCGACCGTGCCGGGAGCATCGGTCATCAAACACGCTGCGGTTTGGGTTTTCGGAAACGCAATGACGTCGCGAATCGATTTTGCGCCGACCATCAGCATTACCAGACGATCGAGACCGAACGCGAGACCGCCGTGCGGTGGTGCACCATATTTCAACGCATCGAGCAGGAAGCCGAATTTTTCCGCAGCCTCTTCCTCACCGATGCCGAGAATACGGAAGACCGCTTCCTGCATGTCGCGACGATGAATACGAATCGAACCGCCGCCGAGTTCGGTGCCATTTAGCACCATATCGTAGGCGTTAGAGAGCGCAGCGGCCGGATCACGCTCAAGTTCTTCCGCCGAACATAATGGCGACGTGAACGGGTGATGGCATGGCGTCAAATTGCCTTCGCCGCTTTCTTCGAACATCGGGAAATCGACGACCCACAACGGCGCCCACGGACGCGTGTGCAAACTCAAATCGTCGCCGATTTTGATACGCAGCGCGCCGAGCGCATCGGCAACGATTTTTTTCTTATCGGCGCCGAAGAAAATAATGTCGCCATCGACTGCTTCAAGCCGCTTCAACAAATCCATCACCACTGCTTCCGGCATGAATTTAATGATCGGCGATTGCAGCCCTTCAATACCTTTCGACGACTCGTTAACTTTGATCCACGCCAAGCCCTTCGCACCGTAATTCGCGACAAAACTGGCGTAATCGTCGATCTGACGACGCGATAATTTCAAACCGCCGCCGGGCACTTTCAATGCCGCCACGCGCCCTTTCTGATCGTTGGCCGGGCCGCTAAAGACTTTAAAATCGACCTGCTTCATCAGATCGCACACCGACACCAGTTCGAGCGGAATACGCAGATCCGGTTTATCGGAACCGAAACGGTTCATCGCCTCCGAATACGGCATACGCGGAAATTCGCCGAGATCGACCGCGAGCACGGTTTTAAACAGCTCGCGAATCATGCCTTCGGTGATCGCCATAATTTCTTCGGCGCCGAGGAACGACGTTTCGATATCGATCTGGGTGAATTCCGGCTGGCGATCGGCGCGCAAATCCTCATCGCGAAAACATTTTGCGATCTGGTAGTAGCGATCGAAGCCCGACACCATCAGCAGCTGTTTAAATAATTGCGGCGATTGCGGCAGCGCGAAGAATTTGCCCGCGTGCGTGCGGCTCGGCACCAGATAATCGCGTGCGCCCTCCGGTGTTGCGCGGGTCAGGATCGGTGTTTCCAAATCGAGAAAACCCTGCGCGTCGAGATAACCGCGCAAGGTCGAGGTAATACGTGCGCGCAGACGCAGACGGTCCTGCATTTCCGGGCGACGCAAATCGAGATAGCGATAACGCAGACGCACTTCTTCGCCGACCGAATTATGTTCATCGAGCGGAAACGGTGGCGTTGCCGCGCTGTTCAGAATTTCGATTTCCTTGCCGAGCACTTCGATAGTGCCGGTCGGCATATTGGGATTAACCGTGTTCGTGCTGCGCGCACGCACACGGCCGGATATTTTCACCACGTATTCGCTGCGCACCTTATCCGCACGCTGGAAAAAATCGCCGACGTCCGGATCGAACACCACTTGCACGATACCTTCGCGATCGCGCACATCGAGAAAGATCACGCCGCCGTGATCGCGACGACGATCGATCCAGCCGCAGAGAGTGATGCTTTGATCGATGTGTTCATTGCGAAGCGTTCCGCAATAGTGGGTGCGCATGCTCAAAATACTGTTCCTTAAATCGAAATTACTGATGACATTTAATGACAGGCACAGCCGCCGCTACAGCCGGCTGCGGGTGCCGCAGCGGCAGGCGCGGTGCTGGCGGGTGTCGCATCGGACGATCCACCGCTGTCGCTGCCGCTGGCAACGTTCTTTTTGCCACCGGCTTTGAAATCGGTCTCGTACCAGCCACCACCTTTCAAGCGAAAACCTGCTGCGGATATTTTTTTGCGCAATGCCGGTGCCTTGCATTGCGGGCATTCCGATAATGGCGCATCGCTGATCTTCTGCAGCGCTTCATGTGCGTGTGAGCACGCATCACATTGATATTCATAGATCGGCATGGACATTCTCCAAACAAATCACTCGGAAGGGACCGGGCGCTGAAAGCGCGCGATTATACCTGAAGCCCCCGTCGTCAGTAAGCCGACAGGCATAGGCATTAACAACGGAAAATGGGCTTTAGCGCTGAAAATTCAAGTGTTTCAAGGATGCGATCGGGGCATTGCGGGGAGAAGAACGCCGGGGCGCAACACCCCGGCGCGAAGAACATCGCTCGGCTTATGCCTCGACGAATGCCTTCAGTTTTTTCAGCGGCCGTACTTTCACTGCCACGGAGGCAGGCTTGGCCTTGAACATCGTTTCTTCGCCGGTGAACGGGTTGATGCCTTTGCGCGCTTTGCGAGCCGGCTTTTTCACCGTGGTGATTTTCAGCAGGCCAGGCAGCGTGAATTCGCCCAAACCTTTTTTGCCGATACTGCGAGCGATCAGCGCTTCGATTTCGTCGAATACCGCGGAAACCTGTTTGCGGCTCAGTTCGGTGGTTTCTGCGATGGAGGTTAGTACTTGGCTTTTCGACAACTTGGTGGTTACTGCAGCAGCTGCTTTTTTCGGTGCTGCGGCAACAACTTTTTTCGCAGCGGTTTTTTTCGCAGCCGGTTTAGCGGCAGCTTTCTTCTTTGGAGCGGCTTTTTTAATGGCCATCATCGGATTCCTGTCTGTTGTTCCTGGAAGAGTAATCACCCCTAGCGACACCGCCGAGACGCGCGAAAACCCGATAAAAACAGCATATTTCGCGCGCGCCAGAAAATGTCTGCGCATGGTATAGACGAATAAATACTGCAATACAAGCACTTTTTGCATCTACGGGCAAAAAAGTGCGTGTTTTTACGTGTTTTTTCATGTCCCCAGTAAAAAACACGAGAAAAACCCATGAAAAAGGCCTTTTTAAAATACCCGCTGCCCCTCAGACAATTGTTTGCGCCGGCTGCAAACCTGCATCTCGCAGTAATTCTTCGAGTTCGAGAATACGCTGATGCAACGCGCCATCTTCATACTCGACTGCCGGTGACACCCCCCATACCGGGCGCGGCCACGCAGCATCGGTTTTAAAGCGCGCAATGATGTGCACATGCAATTGCGGCACGACATTGCCGAGCGCAGCAACATTCATTTTATCGGCGCGAAAATGCCCTGCGAGTGCAAAGCTGGCGTGGCTGATTTCTTCGAACAATTGCTGCTGATCAATAGGCGACAGCTCAAACAGTTCTGTCACTTGCTCGCGACGCGGCACCAGAATCAGCCATGGATATTGCGCATCGTTCATCAATAACACGCGACACAAACCGAGATCGCCGATCACGGCGCAATCTTTTGCCAATTGCGTATGTAGCTCGAACATATACCTTCCTCCGCCCTGTCGTTCAATCGTAAAATGCACGCTCTTTTCGCTTATTGGAATCCACCGTCACCATGCGCGCAAGCCAATTGCTCCTCGCCACAATCAAAGAAACTCCAGCCGATGCCGAAGTCATCAGTCATCAACTCATGCTGCGCGCTGGTTTGATTCGCAAACTCGCGTCCGGGCTTTATACATGGTTGCCGCTCGGCCTGCGGGTATTACGCAAAGTGGAAACCATCGTGCGCGAGGAGATGAATAAAGCGGGCGCGCAGGAAGTATTAATGCCGGTGGTGCAACCCGCCGAACTGTGGCAGGAATCGGGCCGCTGGGAGCAATACGGCCCCGAACTCGCGCGCTTACGCGATCGTCACGACCGCGGATTTTGTCTCGGCCCGACGCACGAAGAAGTCATCACCGATCTGATTCGCAACGAAGTGAAAAGCTACAAACAGCTACCCGCTACCTTCTATCAAATTCAAACGAAATTTCGCGATGAGATCCGCCCGCGTTTCGGCGTTATGCGCGCCCGCGAATTCGTGATGAAGGATGCGTATTCGTTTCACAACGACCAGGCCTCGCTGCAACAGATTTACGATCTCATGCATCGCACGTACTGCAATATTTTCAGCCGGCTCGGGTTGGATTTTCGGCCTGTGCTCGCCGACACCGGCTCGATCGGCGGCACCGGCTCGCACGAATTTCACGTGCTCGCGTCATCCGGTGAAGATGACATCGCGTTTTCGGACAGCGGTGATTATGCGGCGAATGTCGAAATGGCCGAGGCATTGGCACCGAGTGGCAATCGTTCTGCGGCAACACAAGCGATGGCCAAGGTCGCCACGCCGAATGCGCACACTATTGCCGAGGTCGGCGCATTTTTAAAAGTCGGTGCCGAGCAAACCGTAAAGACGCTGATCGTACTCGGTGCTGCCGAGGAGAAAAAATCGCCCGGACTTGTTGCATTGATCTTGCGCGGCGATCACGAGCTCAACGAAATCAAAGCGGAAAAAATTGCCGGTGTTGGTAAACCGCTGACCTTCGCCAGCGACGAACAAATCCGTGCGACGTTTGGCTGTAATCCGGGATCGCTCGGCCCGGTCAATGCGCCGATACCGGTGATCGTCGATCGCAGTGCGGCGCATTTGGCGGATTTCGTTTGCGGCGCCAATGAAGACGATTTCCATTTCACCGGTGTCAACTGGGAACGCGATCTACCGCTCGCTTGCGTCGCGGATTTGCGCAATGTGGTGGAAGGCGACGCGAGCCCCGATGGCAACGGAGTATTGCAAATCAAACGCGGCATTGAAGTCGGTCATATCTTCCAGCTCGGTACTAAATATTCGGACGCGATGCAGGCCAAAGTATTGAATGAAGATGGCCGCGAACAAGTGATGATCATGGGCTGCTATGGAATCGGTATCAGTCGCGTGGTCGCCGCCGCGATCGAACAAAATCATGATGACAACGGCATCATCTGGCCGGACGCCATCGCGCCGTTTCAGATTGTGATCGTGCCGCTGAACGCGCAAAAATCCGAAGCAGTACGCACTACCGCGGAACAGCTTTACGAACGCTTGCAGAGCATGGGCTATGCTGTGCTACTGGATGACCGTAACGAGCGCCCCGGCGTGAAATTCGCCGATAGCGATCTGATTGGCATTCCGCACCGTTTCGTTATCGGCGATCGCAGCCTTGCCGAGAATAAGCTGGAATACAAAGGTCGCCGCGATGCCCAAGCCAGTGAAGTTGCTCTAGCCGATGTCGATGCTTTTGTGCAAAAACAGATCCCGCGCCATTAACGCCAAGCGAAAACTACTGAGCGCTGTTCTAACGATTGCGCTCAGCGGCGCAGCGGTGGAAGTGAGGGCGGGTGGGCTGCCCGCCAACGAGCAGGAGCGCACGGAATTGCGCCTGTTTCTCAAAGCGGCCATCGATAAATCGGATAGCTTTGCGGATCGCTTCGATGCCGAAGTCTGGCTACTCGATATGTCGACACGGCTCACCCCCTTTATGCACGATCCTGAGGAGCGACTCGATCTGCTGCGCACGATTCACCGCGAAGCGAAGCGCGCGCAATTGAAGCCGGATCTGGTACTCGCCCTCATTCAGGTCGAAAGCAAATTCGATCGCTATGCCGTTTCGAGAGCCGGCGCGCAGGGGCTGATGCAAGTGATGCCGTTTTGGAAAAATGAAATCGGTCATCCAGAAGATAATCTCACCGACGTATCCACCAATCTTCGTTACGGCTGCCAGATTCTTAAGTACTACATGCAGAAAGAAAGCGGCAGCTGGATGAATGCCTTAGCGCGCTACAACGGCAGCTACGGCAAATTATGGTATCCGGCACGAGTGATGGATGCGTGGCGCGATCGTTGGTATGCGGGTGATCTATAACGAGACTAGAGCAGGCCGAAGCTTTTCAACGTAGTGGCCAGCTTGTCGGCATTGATGGGCTTCTGAATAAAATCCAGCGCTCCTAGCTTCAACACACGCTCGCGTGCTGCCGGCTGGATATCTGCGGAAATTACAATGACGAGGGCTTTGAGGCCTTCCGCACGAATTTGCTCGAGTACCTGATAGCCATCCATTTCCGGCATGGTCAAATCGAGAAACATCATTTCGGCTTTGCCGGCGCGTACCGCCGCTAGTCCCTCGACGCCATTCGTGGCGAACGTGACCTCAACGTCCCAACCTTCGGGCAGCGCGCGCAGCACTTGCTTACGTGCCATATTGGAGTCATCGCAAATCAATAAAGGAATGGACATCGAACCAACAAATCCGTCGCCGGCAAAAACAGTCAGCACAGTATAGCCGGCTCATCGCGCTTTGCCGGTCGACTTCAGGACGCCGCCGCTTCGCTGCTGGCAACAAAAAGTTCACCTATCTTTCCGCCCTGATTCCATCGCTCCAGAATCGATGCAAGATCCTGCGCCTGCCGATGCAAAGCCCGCAGCTCGTCGATGCTATCGCGCATCCCGGAATAGACCGGCATCTTCAGCAATTCGGAAACGAGTGCGTGGCTCGGTTGCTCCATGCGCATCACCTCAAGCCGCCAGCGCACGCTGTGCACCACCGTGCGATAAAACAGCAGCTTGGTGGACAAATGAACCTGACTGAAATTCTCTAGCGGACCGAAGGCCTTGAAGTCGTATGCAAACAACAGTGCACCGCGATCGCTGGAAGCCGCGACCGTCGCCTTGCGCTCTTGATCGCATAATTGCGCCAGATCACCAAACAGCTCGCCCGGCGTAATGATGTTGATTTCGTCGTCGGGGTCGGGTCGATCGCGATACACGACCAACTTGCCCTTCACTAAAAAATACAGCCAAGTGCCTTTTTGCCCGCGCCGCATAATGGTTTCGCCGGGGTCGAGCTCGACCAGACAGCTATAGGTCAGCAGCAGCTGCAACTGTTTCTCGTCGCGCTGTTTCAACTCCTTGAAAAACGGAATGCGCGCCAGCAGCGAATTCAGTTCGGCGGGGGAGATATGGCGAATTTCTTTTATGTTCATGCAGGGCTTCTTATACCGGTTCGCGCGAGCAAATCACTTCGCTATTTATTGTTGGAATATTACGGCCTAAATGTAGCTACATTTGCTGTGAACTGACGCATAGTTTGCGGCGTTTCTTGCCGCCAGAGCAAATTCGCTGGCTCTCGTTTTATGGTCTACATTTAGCCGCACAAGACTAACGGGACATATCGCCGCAACGTTAATACAGCGATGCGCGATATAGGTCACTTGAAATTTGAGTGGCTCACTTCTAAGCGGATTTAGTGATACGAATAATGATGAAACAGTTTATTGGATTCGTTCTGCTGGCGTTTTCGATGGTTGCCTCGACGGTCGCGTCGGCACAGAGCAACGATCTCAATCTAAACGGCATCGCAAGCTTCGAACAGCTGCGCAAGGAATATTATGTCGGCGCGCTGTATCTGGGCTGGCCCGGTCATGATGCCGCAGCCATCGCCAGCATGCCTGGCAAAAAACGCATGGAATTGCATATCACCGCGGATCGGTGGCCATCGCTGCGTTTTGCGCAAATGTGGAATCAGCTGATTACCATCAATAATCCGGGCTCGACATTAAGCGCCAACGCACCCGATATGCTCGCCTTTACCTCGCTGCCAAAAGGCGATTTGATCGAAGGCGATAATCTCGTCATCGAATTGACCGCCAACAACACCACACTGGTCACGCTAAATGGCTTACCCGCGCTGCGTACCAACAGTCCTGCGCTGTTCACGATGTTGCTGAATACCTGGATCGGGCAACGTCCACCCTCGTCCGAATTCAAGCGCGACATACTTGAGCTGCCGAAAACTGCGGCGAGCAATGAGTTGGTCACACGCTTTCAAAGCATTCATCCCAACGATACCCGTAAAAAGACGATTGTCGGCTGGGGCCTGAAGGCTGAAACAGAAACCGCCACCAACGCGGCGGCGGCAGTATCCACCGCGACGGTATCCGCTATTGCACCGCCTGCACCGCCACCCACCGCCCCGACGCAAGCCGCCATTCCCGCGCCGAAAAAACCGGAACCGGCCAAGGCCGCTGAACCCGAGCCCAAGCCGGCCACTGCCGCTGCCTCGACCACGCCGCCGAAACCCGTTGCGGTCGCCACGCCAGCCGTCGATATCGCCGCGCAACAGGCTGAACAGCAGGCGCGCGAAGCCCAGGCTAAAGCGAAGCAGCAACAGCAATCGGATTTGTACGACAGCTATCTGAGCGAAGTGCGCAAACAGGTGGTACGCAACGTTGAGTATCCGAAACGCGCGCAAAAGGAAAACATCGAAGGGCTGGTAATGATGCGCGTGCGCATCGATCGCTCCGGCAATCTGGCGTCGTTCGAGTTGGCGCAGTCAGCCGATGACCTGCTTGATGAAGCCGCGCAAAAAGCCGTGAAGAAAGCAGCGCCGTTTCCGAAACCTAACGATCAGCTGGAAGGCAGCAATTTCGAATTTTTAATCCCGATGGTGTTCAAGCTCGCGCAATAACGCGCTCTCGATTCGACAAGATGGTATATGCGGCAACCGACAAATAGCGCGCTGGGTACTTTATTGCCCGACTTGCAGGAAAGAGAACAGCTTCCGCAAACCGACCTGATTCTGTGCCAATTTTGTCGCGCGGCAATTACCAGTAAGCAAGACTCACTGATTGTCGGCGGCCATCATCAGCATCGCTTTCTCAATCCAAACGGTCTGAATTATTCGATCGGCTGCTTTAAAGTGGCGCCAGGCTGCGACATCAGCGGCCCGGCGATCAACGATTTCACCTGGTTCAAACACCACAGCTGGCAGCTGGCGCGCTGCAGCGATTGCGGCGAACATCTCGGCTGGTTTTATCAGCACGGCGAAACCAGCCAATTCTTCGGTCTTATCATCGACAAGCTACGATATCCCGCCAGCGCCGAATAGCGTCGTGGTGGCGCGACTGATGGTGCGCGCACTATCATACGCGCCGCCTCCATCACTGATCGGCTTCATGACCTCCACACCGTTTATCGTTCCGTACTGCGATCGCCCCATCAACATCATCTATGCCGACGAGGCCATCGTCACGGTCGATAAACCGTACGGTCTGCTATCGGTTCCTGGCCGTGATCCGGCCAACCGCGATTGCGTACCCTCGCGCTTACACAGCGAATTCGGGACGCTGTTAATCGTGCATCGGCTCGATCTCGACACATCGGGTGTGATGATTTTTGCGCGCACGCCCGAAGCGCATCGACATTTGAATCGGCAATTCGAAAAACGTGAAACCGAGAAATTTTACGAAGCACTGGTGTGGGGTTTACCGGCACAGGATGAAGGCAGCATCGATTTACCGATCTGTGTCGACTGGCCGAATCGGCCGAGAAAAATCATCGATTACGTGAACGGCAAAAATGCACTGACGCATTACCGCGTGTTGCAACGCGACGCCGAACGCAATATTTCGCGACTCGAGCTACAACCAATCACTGGCCGCTCGCACCAACTGCGCGTTCATCTTGCCGAAATTGGCCATCCGATACTCGGCTGTCCGTTCTACGCGCACGAGCAGGCCAAACAGGCATTCCATCGCCTCACGTTGCACGCGCGCCAGCTGCAACTAACGCATCCGCTCAGCGGCGAGCGTATGGCTTTCAGCGCACCGACGCCGTTTTAATCGCTCAAGCAACTGGCATAGAATCAAGCGGCATTCATTCGCTGCGGATACGCGCATGGTCACATTGCAGCAAGACGCCGACGAATCTCTGCTGATCGCACAACCCAACCGCTCGGCGAGTTGGCGCGTGAATAAATTTATCATCGCGCTGTTCGCAATCTGGTGGTTAGCCATCGCAGGTTTCTTCGCTTATCTCGGGTTATGGCCGATTGCTCCATTCGCCGGTATCGAGGTCGGCGGTCTGGCGTTGGCGCTTTACTACGTGTGCTGGAAATTACAGCAGCGCCATGTGCTGCGTTTTCGCGAACAGCAATTGATTCTGCAAAAAGGCGCGTATTACCCGCGTTTTACCTGGCAATTCGCACGCGATGCAGTCTCGCTCTCGGTCGAAGTTCAACACCATCCGTGGGACCCGCTGAAAATATTTTTATGCGATCGCAACGAGCAGATTCCGCTCGGCAATTTTCTCAATAAAGACGACAGCAAAACTTTGCTCGCATTGTTGCGTGCGCAAGGACTGCGGGTGCGCAATTACAGCGAGCCGATGAAGCTCGATATATAAGCGAGCGCGGTGGCGGGTGTTCGACGACGACGCGCCGTGAATACATCCGCGCACCCAAAGCTATTCGCATACGCGAATGGGGTGGGCTCTAGGCTCGGATGCGGCATCCATGCCGCATCCGGTCGCTGTCGAACACCGCCACCGCGCTTGCGGCTCTCAAGATTGACGCTTAATCCACCCACCATTCAATGCGACCGAATCGTCCGTAATCCGCCACATATAAACCGCGTTCGAGCGGCACCGCTTTACCGAGCGTGCCGGTGATCAACACCTGTCCCGGCTCGATCGCCCAGCCATTGGCGATGGTGCGATTCACCAGCCACAGCAATGTCTGCCATTGATCGCCGACCACATCGAATGCCGTGCCCTGCGTCAGCGCGTCGCCGTCGCGATACAGCGTGATCGCCAGCGCGTTCGGATCGGTCACACTCGATGCGCGCGCGGCACCGACGATGTAATGTTTCGCACCGGCATTCGTCGCAATCAAATCCAGCGGATGGAATTTATCGCTGCCACTGTGCGCGAGATCGGGCAATTCGATCACCGGCATGACCTCGGCAATCAATGCGCGCAGCGCTTTCACATCGGGCAATGGCGAGCGGATGGTTTGGGCGACGCGATAGCCAATTTCCACTTCGGCCACCGGCTGACGGTATTCACGCAGATTGACGTGATAACCATCCTCAGAGCGCTTGATGCCACTGCCGGGTAGCAGCACTGCGGCGATCGGCTCGCTCGCGCCGTAAGCCTGTTGACTGGCGAGACTGGTCAGGCCGGCCTTATAGCCATCGGCGGCTCGCCCCTGCAGCAGCTGATCCAGCGCCTGATGTTGAATGCGATACGCCGCATCCGTGGTCAGCGCCTTGCCATAGACCGGCCGCAATAACGGCACCGGTTCGTTGCGCAACCACGCCTGGCTGACGCGCTGCCCGCCATCCTGCGTCGGATCGACCGTCGCGCAGCCGATCAGTAATCCCGCGCAAACCAAACCCATTACCCATCGCTTGTTCGTATTCGCCATCGTTGCGTGATCCTCGTATAGGCATGAATTTCAACGGCGGCTAGCATAGACCAGCGCCGCGCGGAGCGCCCCCTGTTCGGGTAAACTACGCGCCCTTCGTCAGACCGCGCCGCACTTTGCGGTGTTTTGCAGAGCACATTCGATGTCCACCACTCCTTCCGCAAGCAAAAAAGTCGGCTTCGTCAGCCTCGGTTGTCCGAAAGCGCTGGTCGATTCCGAGCGCATCCTTACGCAGTTGAAACTCGAAGGCTACGACATCGTGCCGACGTATCACGATGCCGATGTGGTGGTGGTCAATACCTGCGGCTTCATCGATAGCGCGAAGCAGGAATCGCTCGATGCAATCGGCGAGGCATTGAAGGAAAACGGTCGCGTCATCGTTACCGGCTGCATGGGGTCCGGCGCCGATGCCGAACGCATCAAGCAGGAGCATCCGCAAATTCTGTCTATCTCCGGCGCCGCGCAATACGAACCGGTCATGGCTGCGGTGCATGAATACCTGCCGCCGAAAACCGAGCACAACCCGCTAATCGATCTAGTGCCGCCACAGGGCATTAAATTAACGCCGCGCCATTACGCGTACCTGAAAATTTCCGAAGGCTGCAATCACCGCTGCACGTTCTGCATCATTCCCTCGATGCGCGGCGATCTGGTCAGCCGCCCGATCGGCGATGTGATGGACGAAGCCGAACGTTTAGTCAAAGCCGGCGTGCGCGAAGTACTGGTGATTTCGCAGGACACCAGCGCCTATGGTGTCGATGTGAAATATCGCACCGGCTTCTGGGATGGTCGCCCACTGAAAACGCGCATGCTCGATCTGTGCGAAGCGCTCGGCGAACTCGGCGTGTGGGTGCGGCTGCATTACGTGTACCCATATCCTCACGTCGACGATGTGATCCCGCTGATGGCAGAAGGCAAGATTCTGCCGTATCTCGACATTCCGTTTCAGCACGCCAGCCCGCGCATTCTGAAATTGATGAAGCGCCCTGCGCATCAGGAAAAAACCCTGGAGCGCATCAAGCGCTGGCGCGAAATCTGCCCCGAACTGACGATTCGTTCGACCTTCGTCGTCGGCTTTCCCGGCGAAACCGAAGAAGATTTTCAAATGCTGCTCGATTGGTTGCGCGAAGCTCAGCTCGATCGCGTCGGCTGTTTTGAATACTCACCCGTTGAAGGCGCGACCGCGAATGCATTACCCGATCACGTGCCCGACGCGATTAAAAAAGATCGCTACGAACGCTTCATGGCCGTGCAACAGGAAATCAGCGCCGCGCGTCTGCAGCAGAAAATCGGCACGATCATCGAAGTGCTGATCGATGAAGTGGTTGACGAAGGTGCCGTCGCGCGCTCGTGGGCCGACGCACCGGAAATCGACGGCCGTGTATTCATCGATCGCGAATATCTCGACGGCCTCGACGGTTTGCAGCCTGGCGATACGCTAGCGGTCGAAGTGATCGACGCCGACGAATACGATTTGTGGGCGGTACCGGCTGCGCTTGGATGAATGTCATCCTGCTCGAACGCAGCGATTACATCGCGCCGAATCGCGTGCAGCTAAATGATCGACGCGCGCAGCACATTCGTGAAATCCTCGGTGCAAATACCGAACAGACAATCAAGGTCGGCGATATCGATGGACTGCTCGGCGACGGTCATATTCAATCTATCGGCAACAATGGCACGATCGAATTAACTGTCGAACTGAATCGGGCGCCGCCGCCCAAATTACCGCTCACTATTATTCTCGCGCTGCCGCGGCCGAAAATGTTGCGGCGAATTATTCGCACTGTCGCTGAATTTGGCGTACGTGAATTAATTTTGCTCAATACCTATAAAGTCGAAAAAAGTTACTGGCAGACGCCCGCGCTGGCGCCGGAAATTATTCGCGATTATTGCATTGATGGTTTGCAGCAATCGGTGGATACGATATTGCCGATTATTCGCTGCGAAAAATATTTCAAACCATTCGTCGAAGATCGGTTGTCTGCGATTGCAGCTAACACCACCACGCTGGTTGCGCATCCCGGCACTGCAACGCCGTGCCCGATCGCGTTGAATCAACCGTGCACTCTCGCGATCGGACCCGAAGGCGGCTTCATTCCGTACGAAATCGAAAAACTGCAGCAGGCGGGATTTGCCGGCGTGCATCTCGGCGCGCGTATTTTGCGCGTCGAAAATGCAGTCACCGCATTGGTCTCGCGCTTGTTCACGTAATAAAATTATTCGCTTAATGAAATTTTTCGTACAAAAAAGGGAGCCGAAGCTCCCTGTATTTATTCTCGGTCGTTCAATATTTCACTTCACCATGAATCACACGCGGTGCATCCGTCACCGTGGGTTTGGTGCCGATATAAATATCCGAACTGGAATCGGACGGATTTTTCAATACCGCCGAAGTTGGCAGTGTGATGGTATTGCTCGGCAACGTCAGACCCGCGCAGGCTGAAGGTTGCGCCGTCATATCCTTGCGCGCAAAACGGATTTCGCGCTCCAGCCATTTCACCAGATACGTATCCTGCCCACTGGTCACCTGCTCACCGGCGCGAATCATGAAGGCCGAAACGAAACGTGCGTTTTGATCATCGCCGCAACTCACTGCTTCATTAGTCACATGCGATACGCAGTGGCCGGGAACGCCCCACAGATCACCAAAGCCGCCGTATTGCAACACGATCGCCTTACCCGCGTACGCACCGTATTTCGTTGCATCATTCGGTACGTTGTAATTGACCTGCAGCGGCGGATCGAAATGCAGATAATCGCCGTTGGTATCTTTTACCGCAGCAAACTGATTCCAATTGTTCGCGCCGGTTTCCCACACGTAATAGGTTTCGAGTGAATTTGCTTTGTAATCGCAATACGTGCCGGCGGGCTGGTTATCGCATTGCACGCTGGCAAGATCGGCACTCGCGATCAAACGACCGCTGCGCACACCGGACTGATATTGCGGAAACAATTGCAGCGTTTGCGCATCGGTAAATGTCACCGCGTTGTTACTCGCATCGCGTAACAACGCGTTGCCGGTCGTGTAAATTACGGGGTTGGCCGAGCCGGTCATGTTCCAATTATTGAACAACTCGAACGGCGATTGATCGGCCGAGCCAGGCGCAAAATAACTCGCCATCGATGCGGAAGTCGGGCAATTGCTCAGACAGTACAATTGCGCAGGCATATCCGACGGATAAACAATATCCTGCGAGCGATATACCACGTCGATAGCGCTCGACTGCACCGCGCCACTCACACCGTGCAAATCGATAAATAATTCGCCGCCCATCGCCGGTGAAAAACCTTGCACGCCGCCCTGATTAACCCAGAACGATGCATCGACAGTTTTTTCACTGTCGAGATCGTGGCTCTCACAACCATTGTTGCCACACGCAATCTGGGCCGTCGCTTTGAAAACACCGTTGGCGTTGTCCCAATACATTTCGTATTGCGTGAACGAGTTGGCGCCGGCAAAAAAGCCGGTGGCATCGCCGATAAATACGTTGAATTTTATTTTGTCGAATTCATTGAGTTTGCGACTGTGCCGCGTGTACTTGGTCAACTTGCCGGCAGCCTGTACCACCGCATACGTGGTTTTAATTGGATCGTGGCCTTGGCTGTAATCGACTTTCTGCACCACGGGATTCGGATCGGCAGCCATCGCCGTCATCGCTTCCTGCGGTAATGACAAACCCGAATAGCCGAGATAACCGTGATAGGTCTGGCTGCTCGCGGCGTATTCGATGGGGAAACCGGAATTGCGCGTGACACGTGCACCGCTTACCGCATCGTAAAGGCCATAACGCCATACCGAGAAATCGGCTTCATTGGCATCGCGACTGAAACATTCACTGCCGCGCAAAAAATAATCGTGATTGTAGGCGAATGGAAAATCGGCGATGTTCTGGGAGCCGTTGTCGTTATCGATCATATGCAGTTTGCCGCTGCCGCTGTCGCCAGCTGCATTGAGTTGCAGCGCCACCGTTTTACCGCGCTGACTATCGCCTTCGGTTTCAAAATAACTCAAGCCGTCGGCACTACCCTGCATATATCCTTGCATCATGCAGCCCGGCAATAACTGCCCGGGATTTTGCGTATCTTCGGGTCGACCACAGAAATCCATACGAAATATGCCGTAGGCATTACTGGCCGACGGTGCCGTGGTCGCGGCGGAATGAATAAAAATCACCGCTTTCTCGCCATCGCCCACTTCGTCGTTCACCCAAATTTTTGCGATCATCGGATCGGCATTGGACGCCCGCGTGGAATTCACGGTCGCCGTCATGTAATTCGATGCCTGCGTCGCATCGCCGCCGGAATTCGATGCGCTGCTGCGCGATTGGGGATCACATTTGGTTTGATCGACCAGCGCGAGGTAATTACCTTCATTCACCAGTGCATCGGGACGCATCGCACTGAGAAAACACGTAATCATATTGACTTGGCCGATGCCTTTCGATGTCGCATCTTCCACATAGCTGTTCTGCGGATCGGTGGCGTAAGCCGAAGTATCGGCAGGAGCCGCATGAACAAACGTTGGCGCGGCGACGCACACAGCCAGCGCGATTTTTTTTGCGGAAAAGTTTTGCATGAAAAAGCCTCGAGTCGGTATCGGAATCAGCCGCCAGCGTCTGCGTTTTGTGCGGTCACTACGGAAACGCTGCTCGGCGTTGCGACACCCTGCACCGGCGTCGGGTTGTTATTGCCGGCTGACGCGGAACTACCACCGCCACCACCACCGCAGCCCATTAACAAACCCATTACCAGCGCCAGCCCGAGACCGCCCATTCTTTTTTGTGAATTTATACTCATTGCAAAACTCCAGTGTGAACACTGCGACAAATGACTCAGCAACGAGTGTAGAGGTGCGATTCGGTTTTTGCGTTAGAAAGAAAAGGCGCAAAAAATTATTAGCGCGCGCGTAATGTCGCGGTCCGCAGTCGGCTGCTTGCAGTTAGAAATGATGTTGGCGGTTTCTTATCGCGAGAGATGTAACAAAAAATAAAGACGCCACGAGCGGGCGCCTCTTTTTTAGTTTGGTGTCGCAAACTTTTGACGAGTTAGCAGGATTGAAGGTGACTCTTCACCGATCCGTCAAACAAACGCCGGTACCACGAAGCCCACAATAGCCATTCGGATTTTTTGCCAGATATTGCTGGTGATAATCCTCGGCGTAATAGAACTCAGGGGCGTCGAGCATTTCTGTGGTGATTTTGGAAAAACCCGCTGTCTGTAATTCCTGCTGAAATTGCGCGGCGGTTTTTTCAACGAGCTGTTGTTGCGCTGCGGAAAACCAATAAATACCCGACCGATATTGCGTCCCAACATCGTTGCCCTGACGGAAGCCCTGGGTGGGATCGTGACTTTCCCAAAATACTTTCAATAATTTTTCGAGCGAGGTTTTGGCGGGATCGAATACCACCAGCACCACTTCATTATGGCCTGTCAAACCGGTGCACACTTCCTCATACGTTGGGTTTGGTGTGAACCCGGCCGCATAACCAACCGCGGTCGTGAACACGCCCGGTTGTTGCCAGAACCGGCGCTCGGCTCCCCAAAAACAACCGAGACCGAAAATTATTTTTTCCATGTGCGCGGGAAATGGCGGCTGCAACGGCGCATCGAGCACAAAATGCTGCGCCGGCACGCGCATTGGCGTGGCACGACCCGGAAGCGCATTCTGTGCATTCGGCAGCACGGTTTTTTTACTTTGAAAGAAACTCATTGCGGTTACCTCGCGATGGTGCTTCAGGAATTTTTCGCCAGATCGTCGAGTCTGACGAGCCATTGTTCGATACAGCGGTCGAGCGCTTTGCGCTGCGCTTCATCGAGCGAATGCTGCAGCGCAATTACCAGTTGCAGACTCGCGGTCAGATTATGCTCGGATAATTCGCGATACGCCGGATCCCAATTCTGCTGCGGCAATACAAACAGACGGTGAATGTCCTCGGCAAAAATATCCGGCTGATGACGCTGCTGCAACGCCTGTTCGAACAGATCAGTCCAACGGCGTCGGCTCGTCAGCCATTGCTGCCGACTATCCGGCAATGCTTTTGCCCACTGTTCGATGAGGTCGCGCTGTGGCGCTTTTGGCGAACCGATCAGATAGCGCACCGTTTTTGTCATGCTGCGTTCGCGCCGCTCAATTAACTGATGCCGCGACAAATCATTATATTCGTGCTCGATATCGCTCTGATCGCTGCGCATTTTTGCGATCAAATCACGCACCTGCGCCTCGGACAAATCGGCCAACTGCGCCGCGATATCCGCCTCGCCATGCGCCATGCTGTCCTGCCAGAATATTTGCAGCTGCTGCGCGTGTTCCTGCAAGCGCGACAGTTCGAGCGGCTGCTTAACCTCATCGCGCAGCGTTTCCAACCAGGCGCGATACAGCGGCAATTGTTCGCGTTGATGCCACTGCAATTGCGCGCGCAGCCGCTGCTGTAACTGCTCAGCTTGAGTGGGCGTCCAACTCACATAATCGTCGATGGACCAGCGAATCAGCCGTTCGATATTGCGATAACTGTAAAACAGCGAGCAGCCGCTGAGACAGCCGATGACAATAATGACGATGATCCGAACGGCGATGGCACGCATAAGCGCTCCTGCCAGCGTGAAAATACTACTTATCCGACCCTGACAATATTGCGCCGCTCCGCGATATCGTTATTTTTTTTCTGCCGTGTTCTTATCGACCTTCGCTACTGCGAGACGTACCTGCTGATCATTGATTAACGCATCGGGCGGATTGAGGATTACCGCATCGTGGGCACCGAGGCCCGATACTACTTCAACCTCGGAACCAAAATCGCGACCGAGCACGATCCGCTTCAGCGCCACTCGATGCGCATCGGTCACCGTCGCCACCTGCAAACCATCGGCGCGAAAAATTAAAGTGTTCACCGGTAAGCGCAGGCTTGGCTGCGCTGGCAACTGCAAATGCACGCGTGCATAGGCACCCGGCAATAATTCGTGTTTGGCATTATCCACATCTATTTGCAGCAGCAATGTCCGCGTCGTTGCATCAATCGCATCCGAGGTGCGCACCAATTTGCCTGGATAGCGCAAGCCCGGATGCTCGGCCAATTCGAGCGACGTATCGAGACCGGGTTTAATGAATGGCGCATACATTTGCGGCGCTCGCACATAAACGCGCAATCTCTCGCTCGCGGAGATACGAAATAACTCCTGCCCCGAGCCTGCATTTACCAATGCGCCAATATCGATATTGCGTACCGTCACGATACCGGCAAACGGCGCTTCAATACGTTTGAACGATTGCAATTGCCGCAAGCGCTCGACATTGGCGCGCGCCGATTCGAGCTGTGCTTGTTTCGCCGCCGCATCCGCGCTTTTTTCATCGGCATCCTGCTTCGATACCGAATCGGTCGCGAGCAATTCATTCCAGCGCTGTGTCGTACTCTGCGCCAGACGATTATTCGCAACGGCGTTGGCCAGCTCGGCCTGAGCCTGCAGCAACTGCTGATCGACTTCCGGAATATCCAGCTCGGCAAGCAATTGCCCCTGCTTCACGCGTGCGCCGATATCGACCAGCCAGCGTTTTACATAGCCGGTAGTGCGCGCGTAAATGGGCGCATCGGCGTAAGCCTGAATATTACCGGGCAACACCAGCTCCTGATCCGATGGGCTCGCTGCGGGTGTAATGGTCGCGACGACAATCGACGCCGTGTCATCGATATGACGTTTTAATGTGTGCTGCATTTGCAATCGCGCTGCAATACCCAGCACCACAATCGCGACCAATAGCGCCACCCCGATCAATACGATGTTGCGACCGTAACGCTGCTTGTCGAAATTCGGCGAATTCATGTTCTAAACAATCTCGCTAGGGGTATTGCGACGCGTATACACCGCGCGAAATACGACGGGCACAAAAAACAGTGTGGCTATGGTGGCGACCAGCAAACCGCCGATAACGGCACGACCGAGCGGTGCATTTTGTTCGCCGCCCTCACCGAGTCCCAACGCCATCGGCACCATACCGATCATCATTGCCAGCGCCGTCATCAATACCGGACGGAAGCGAGTAAAGCCGGCTTCGATCGCAGCAAGCGTCGCATCACCCGTGTCGGCAAAACGCTCGCGGGCAAAGCTGATAACCAGAATGCTGTTGGCAGTGGCAACGCCCATGCACATGATCGCACCGGTCAACGCCGGCACACTCAACGTGGTGCGCGTCAAAAATAACATCCAGACAATTCCGGCGATCGCCGCCGGCAACGCGGTGATGATGATGAACGGATCGAGCCACGATTGGAAATTCACCACGATCAGCAGATACACCAACACAATCGCGAACGCGAGGCCGATGTAAAGACCCTTGAACGACGTCTGCATCGTTTCCATCTGACCGCGCGCGATTAAATGCGTGCCTTTCGGCAGATTTTTTTCCTGCTCCTTGATGATCGCCAGTACATCGCTCGCGACCGCACCGAGATCGCGATCCTGCACCGCACCAAAAATATCGATCACCGGTTGCACATTGTAATGCGACACCACGCCGACGCCGCTGCCGCGACTGAATTCGGCGAGGCCGCCGAGAATTTGCGGTTGCGACCCAGCACCGCCGGTCACTGGCAAATTGCGCAACGCCTCCAGTGAATCGATACGGTATTGTGGCATCTGCGTACTGATCTGATACGTCACGCCATTTTCCGGATTCAACCAAAATGCCGGTGCGGTTTGAAAACTGCCGGTCAGCGATACCAACATATCGGTGGCAATATCGCGCTGCGTTAAACCCACCTGTTGCGCACGGGTGCGATCGACATTCACATACAGTTCCGGCAAATCGTACGCCTGCTGAATGCGCAGATCGGCAATACCCGTTACATGCCTGAATTTTTCCAGCAACTCCCGCGCAACTTGGCGATTCGCACTGGCATTTTGCCCAACCACTTGCACATCGATCGGCGACGGCAGACCGAAATTCAAAATCTGGCTGACGATATCCGCCGGCAAAAATGCAAAGCTGACACCGGGAAATTGCTCGGGTAAACGCCGACGCAATGCCCGCACATAATCCGCAGCGGGTTCATGACCTGCGCGCAGTGAAATCATTAGATCGGCATCGGCCGGACCAATCGGCGCGGAGTTGGTGTATGACAGATTGATGCCGCTGACCGGCAAACCAATGTTCTGAACCACCGAGGCGATGTCGCGCTCTGGAATGACTTGACGTATCGCTTGCTCGACGTCCGACACAATACGCGAGGTTTCTTCCACTCGCGTACCGGTATGGGCACGCACATGCAATTTGATTTGGCCGCTGTCGACTTCCGGAAAGAAATCGCTGCCGAGCCAAGGCCCCAGAAACACTATCGACGCCAAAATCACCAGCAAAAATACAGTTAAGAAAAAGCGCGAACGCTGTAGCGCGCGTTCGAGCTGACGGCGATAGCCGCAGCGCACCACTTCAAATTTTTCCTCGAATCGATGTTGAAATCGTTGCCATCTATTTTTGGGTGCGTTGTCTTCATGCGCGCTATGTGCACGCAATAAATATTTTGCGAGCGTGGGAATTAATGTGCGCGACAAAATGTACGAGGCGAGCATCGCAAAGACAACGGCTTCGGCCATCGGCACAAACAAATAACGCGATACACCTTCAAGAAAAAACATCGGCACGAACACGATACAAATACACAGCGTCGACACCAGCGCGGGTACCGCGATCTGTTGCGCGCCGTCTAGAATCGCGGCCTCGACTTCCTTACCCTGCTCCAAATGCCAATTGATATTTTCGATCGCGACGGTGGCGTCATCAACCAGAATACCGACGGCGAGGGCGAGACCGCCAAGCGTCATGATATTGATGGTTTCACCGATCATCGACAGCGTGATGATCGAAGCCAATACCGACAAGGGTATCGATACCGTGATAATCAATGTGCTGCGCCAGCTGCCGAGAAACAGCAGAATCATCATGCCGGTCAGCGCTGCGGCAATCACGCCCTCATGAATCACCCCGGCGATCGACGCGCGCACGAACAACGATTGGTCCGCCAACGCGCGCAGTTGCAAACTAGCGGGTGCGGAATCGATGATGCTCGGTATCAACGCCTTGATGCGATCGATGATATCCAGTGTCGATGTATTGCCGGTTTTCTGAATCGTCATCAGCGTCGCGCGCTCGCCGTCGACTCGCACAATATTGGTTTGCGGCACAAAGCCATCGCGCACATGTGCGACATCACCGATATAAATCGTCGCGCCGTTGATGGTTTTAATCGGCAAGTTATTCAGGTCTTCGACTTTGCGCGGACTGCCGTTCAAGCGAACGTTGTATTCGTACTCACCGATTTTTTGCGTACCCGATGGCAGAATCAGATTCTGCTGTCCGATAGCGTCGGTGACATCCTGCGCGGATAAGCCCTTTGCCTGTAACGCCTGCGGATCGAGATCGATCAAAATATTGCGTTGCTTGCCGCCATACGGAAATGGAATCGATGCGCCCTGTACCGTCGCCAATTGCGTGCGCATGAACACATTGCCGAAATCGAATAATTCAGCTTCGGTAAGACGCGAACTCGACAGTGCGAGCTGCAGGATCGGCACGCTCGACGCGTTATAACTCATGATCAACGGCGGCGTCGTACCGGGTGGATAGCCGCGTAACACGGTTTGCGAAAAGGCGGTGACCTGGCTCAGCGCCAAATCGATACGCGTGCCTGGATGAAAGAATATTTTGACGACGCTAATGCCATTCAGCGTTTGCGATTCGATATGTTCGATATCATTGACGGTGATTGTTATCCCGCGCTCGTAACTGCTGACCATCCGATTGGCCATCTCGTCGGCCGGCAAGCCGCTGTAACCCCAGATGACACTGATTACCGGAATATCGATCGACGGAAAAATATCGGTCGGTGTGCGCAGAATCGTTAGCGGCCCCAAAATAAGCAGCAGCAACGCCAGCACAATAAAGGTATACGGCCGCTGCAGCGCGACCCGGACAATCCACATGAGAAACCCTTGAGTTCAAGCGCGCGACGGCACGGCGCTGCATTGGCAATTTCGCGCGCGTCGATCAGCAGCGCAGCGCGCGATGGAGCACATGCGCTAAAGAAATTTATGCCGGAAAGATTAACGAATACTCACTCAACACGAAAGCCTTCGATCGGCCTTCTTACAGCGCGGCCAGCACGCCTTGCAACTCTGCTTCCAAAGCAACAAATTGCGCGACCAACTCGCGCCATTGCTCCTCATCGGGCGCTTCGTGTTGTTTGATCAGCAGCTTGAGGCGCGCATCGAACGCGCGTGCCTTATCGGTGATCGCCTCGTACCCGAATGTGGCGCCGCATCCCGCCAGATTATGCGCGCTGACATGAATCGCTTCGAGCGCAGCGCGATTCCATTGCGCATTCAACCCCGACCACTCGCTCTGCAACTCCTGCAAGCGCTCTGGCAGCTCGCGCTCGAATTGCCGCTGCAATTGCGCCATGCGGGCCAGAAAATTCGCTTCAGCCGCGCTATCTATCGCAGCACTCATACTACCCGAACTGTCTGGCGCCGAGCTGACGACGGGGCTCTGCGGTGGTATTGCCCGCTGCCAGATTGTGCGCAATGTGTCGGCCAAAGTCAGCGCATCGAAGGGCTTACTAATTACCTCGAGCGCACCGAGCGATTTAAAAAATTCGATTTCATCCGGCTGCACTTTGGCGGTCATGAAAATCACTGGCGTGTTCGCCATGCTGGCGTGCTCGCGCAAACATCGCAGCGTATTAGGACCATCGAGCACCGGCATCATGACATCGAGCAAAATCAGATCGATGACTGCCCCCGGAGCCATCGCGAGCGCTTCCTCGCCCGAGGCGCAGGCGATGACCGTGAGGCCGCCGAGTGATTCCAACGCCATTTTTACCACGCGACGGATATCGGCTTCGTCCTCGACGTAGAGAATACGCTGCAATTCCTTATTCAACTTTCTCTCCTGTTCGTTCTACATCTGCCATATCTAACGTTATCGCTATGGCGCGCGCGGTAACGTAAAGAAAAACACCGTACCACCGCCGTCGCGCGCTGCAAAGCCGATTTCGCCGTGCATTTTTTCGATGATCGATTTGGTGATCGAAAGCCCTAATCCAGAGCCACCCTTGGCGCGCGTATTCGATGTATCCGCCTGCGAAAACCGCAAAAACATGCGGGACTGAAATTCCGCCGGAATGCCAGGACCGCGATCGCGCACCTCAATACGCACGCTATCGTTGGCCGGCAATACAGCAATCTCAACCTCACCATGCGGCGGAGAGAACTTGACGGCATTTGAAATAAGATTGGCGAGTACCTGCATGAATCGATTGCTATCGACCACGATATCGAGATCGGCAATGGGTTCGAGCAGATGCAACGCGATGTCATAGGTCTGCGCATAACCGCGATTAGCTGCGACGCCCTGCTCCACCAATGACCGCAATGAATAGCGTTTCATATCAAAGCGAATTTTATCGGATTCGATTTTTTCGATATCGAGAATATCGTTAATCAATAACGACAGTCGCTCCGAGTTTTTGTACGCGACATCGATCAGCTCCTTAGCTTCCGGCGCAATGGCGCCACCGATACCGCGTTCCAGCAAAGCCAGTGAGCCGCGTATTGAGGTCAACGGCGTGCGCAATTCGTGCGATACCATCGATACAAATTCGGTTTTCATGCGCTCGACTTTTTTGCTCTCAGTAATATCCCATGTCACACCGATTGCACGCTCGGCCTGACCTTCTGCATTGCGCTGCAATAGACCGGCGCTGCACACCGCATGCTCGCTATTATCGTTCCACAAAACGCGGTATTCGACTTCGTAGCGATCGGCTGTCGGATCATTCAGCGCGGCGACAAAAATGTTATACGCCTGCTGCCAATCATCGGGATGCGCGAGCTGATTGACTTGTTCCGATGTAATTGGCTGCGTTTTCGGAAGATTGTGAATCTCATACATGCGCTCATCCCACACGAGCGTGTCTTCTACCAGATTCCATTCCCACACACCGATAAGTGCTGCATCGACCGCCAGCGCAAACCGATGATTGAGCATCTGCAGTTGTTCCTGAGCTTGTTTCAGCTCGGTGACATCAGCGACATATGAATGCCATAACGAGGAGCCATCCGCTTGCAACTCGCCCACCGCCTCGGTGTGCAACCAACGCAGACCGCGGGTCGGCAATTGCACGCGGTAGTCCATTTGCCATATCGACATTGTGCGCACCGCCTCTGCCAGCCCTGCGCGCACTAGCTCGCGATCGGCCGGTTCAATGCGCGCGCCGAGGACCGCGTGATCGTTATACACATCCTCAACCTCTACTTCGAAAATAGTGCGCACCGCAGCGCTGACATACGAACTCTTGCGACCGCCATCGGGATAACAGCGAAACTGATAAAGCACCCCCGGCACACGCTCGGTGAGACGCTGCAACAACATATCGCGCTCGCGCGCTTCGATTTCCGCACGCTTACGCGGAGTGATATTTTCATTGAGAATCATGATGCCGCCGATCACATCATCACGCTCATACCACGGTCTTACTTCCCAGTGCAGCCACATCTGAGCCCCGGTTTGCCCGGTGAACAGCTCTTCGGCGCGCCGTTCGATGGCGCCGGCGAGACAGCGTTGATGCACGGCTTTGTACTCCTCGGGCATCTGCGAATAGAGCTCATATAGATGTCTGCCAATCGCGTTTTCTGGATCGACATCGTTCATACGAGCCCAACTGGGAGTACAGGCAATACATTTTAAATCGCGATCAAGCATGACCACGGGAGAGGGCGTGTATTGCACAAAAGCCTGCAATTTGGCGCGATCTTCCAGCATCCGTTTCTCAATCGACTTGCGTGCGGTGATGTCCTCGATGATTTCCCAGGCGTACCGTTGCCCGTGCCGGTGACCGAATGTCATGTGATGCACCATCGCATCGATGGTGGTGCCGTCGCTGCAAATGTATTGCTGCTCGAACGACGAAGTGTGGTTATCGCTATTGACACCCTGCCAACGGCGTTGCAATTTCATATGCTCATGCGCTGCAACCAAAGCGCGGCCACCGATCTCTTTCAGCTGATCGGCGCCGTAACCGAGCATGCGCTGCAGCGCGGCATTGCTATCGATAATTTCTTCGTCTTCGCGAATCAGCATGCATCCGAGCGGCGATAACGCGAACAGCGCCTGTAGTTTTTGCCGACTATCGCCGAGCTCGCGCTCGAATTGCCGACGACGGCTTTCGCGTTCTTCCAACGCCAATCGCAACTGAATGTTGTCATCGATGTACTTGCCGATACGATGTATAGCGTCGGCAACGATAGCGGCATACAACAATCCAAGCAGAGCGACGCTGTAGCCGGTCTGCATGAAATGAAGCTGGAATTGCACAATGGTGGGGACGAGGCAGGGCAATAAAAAAAGATAAGCGATAAGCCGATCCGGCGCCGCCGTTACTGCGGCGCTGGCGCAAGCACCGCAAATCAATAGCGCGAGCAGCGTTTGCCGCGGCAGATCGAATTCAGGAAAGAATGCCACGGAAACAGCGCCCCACAGCGCTCCGCTGAGAAAGCTGCCGATTGCCAGCCATACGCGCCATCGCCGCACATGGTCGAAGCGATTTGGATCGCGCTGCCAGCCGCGCCAGATAAGCGCACGTACCGCGACCACCAATATTGCCGCCAGCGCCCATGCCGTTATCGCGGCCTGATTGTCGGTTTGCGCAAACGACACCACGATCACGCCCGCAACCACCAGCGTCAGCATCAATACCCGGGGTAGCGCTGCGAAAATTAACCCAATCTTTTCGATCAGTGCGGCACTCGCCGCATGATTCGGTGGTACTGGCGTGTCAGCGATCATCGACTATCCATGACGTATTTATAAGAATTGGAGAAGAAGCGTAGCCATTGGCGCAGCCAACCGGCAATGAATCATCTTACGCGACCCGAATCGCGTGTTGTTACGCGAACATTCACCGCCTATGATCTGTACACCGCACACCACCGAGAGTCGATCGATGATGCCGCTGCCACCCCTCACCATAGCCGATGGCCTGCTCGAAGCGACACACCACCATCCCACCGCTGCGGCCACCGCCCGCACTAATTTTGCGGATACACTCGCTGCGGTGCCACTGTTCTCGACCTGGACCGGTACGACCACACCGTCGGCATCGCCGGCAACACCGGCCTCCGGGGGTATTTCCACCCAGGCAACCAGCAATCGCCGCCACGACGGGCGCCGCCGTTCGCACAGCTAAGCCGCTCATACAGTTAAATACGTCCTACCCTATTTCATCGCTTGGTCTGCCGACTATCTGCCGCTACCATGCGCAGCATTTTCAGCGGATACGCAACCATGATGACCAAACCCGGCAAAACCGGATTAGCGCGATTAATCGCCGCAACCGGCTATTCGATGAAGGGCCTGCGCGCGGCCTGGAAATATGAAGAAGCATTTCGCATCGAGGCATCGCTCAGCTGCTTATGCATTCCACTGGCGTTCTGGATTGGCCGCGATCTGACGCATCAACTGCTGCTCGTTATCACCTGTGCGATCGTCATTCTGGCGGAATTGTTCAACTCGGCGATCGAGGCCACTGTCGACCGCTTCGGCTCGGACATGCATCCACTGTCCGGACAGGCCAAGGACATTGGCTCGGCCGGCGTTTTCACCAGCCTGATGCTGTTTTTGATCGCCTGGATTCCATCGCTGTGGCAGCATTTCAGTCGGTGATTTATGGGATTTTTGGTTGACAAGCGGCTGGCGGATATGAATAATCGCGCCTCTCAAATTTTTACGGCTCGAATTCAGGAGTTTTGCGGTGGCGAACACTAAACAAGCGCGGAAACGCGCCAAGCAGGCAGAATCAGCTCGTTTGCACAACGGCAGCTTGCGCTCGATGGTGCGCACCTATATCAAGAAAGTTATCGCTGCGATCAACACCGGCGATGCCGAAGCCGCGAAAACCGCTTATGCAGCCGCCGTCCCAGTCATCGACCGCATTGCGGACAAAGGCATCATCCACAAGAACAAAGCAGCTCGTCACAAAAGCCGCCTGAACACACAGATCAAGGAGCTCGCGCAGAAAGCTGCTGCCTGAGTCGCTCTTGAGTTAGTAAAAAATCGATAGTAAAAAGCCGACCTAGTGTCGGCTTTTTTATTGCTGCGTTATTCAAACAACATTTTTAGCTTCAGCCACGCCAACCCAAGATATTCGTGTACCGCAAATTCGCTGCGACCCAGGCTATCGGCACTCGGTAAAGCGAAGTCACGCCAATTTGGATGTGGGTTATCGCGATCCAGGAAGTGTGTAGGCGCAGCTAACGGACTCAAGCCGAGACGCGCAAACGATAGCAACGTGCGCGGCATATGCGCAGCGGAAGTGACCACTGCAAACGCGCTCTGTCCCACCATCGGCGCCAGCAACGCCGCCTCCTGCTCGGTGTCGAGCGATTGCGTCTGCAACAAAATATCGTGCGTCGGTACCCCGATTTGCTCCGCGACATCCGCCATCAATACCGCGTGCGGTTCAAGCGTGCCTGTGCCGCCAGAAAGAATCAGCTTGCTGCCAGGATTGGCGCGATAGACAGCGATCCCTTCCAGCAGCCGATAAACCGCAGCGGTATTCGGACGATTAGTTAGCGGCAGACGCGGCGCATCACCCTGGCTCGCGCCCATAACGACCACGTAAGCGAGTCCGTGGTTGCGCCCATCCCATTTGGGATAAGCCTCTTCCAACGGCAACAACGACAGATCCGAAAGCGCGGTACAACTAGCCAGCAGCTGCAGCGTTAACCCGCCGGTAATAAACCCGCGCCCCCAGCGTAAATACCCACGCCACAGCAACAGACAACCCAGCGCCAGTACAAACACCGACAACGGCAATGGCATCAACAGTGCGCCGGCCACTTTTTTCAATACAAATTCCACAGCGCCTCACAGCACCAGCAGGTTATCGCGATGAATCAACTCTTCTTCACCTTGATACCCAAGTAACTGTTCGATTTTGTCGCTGCTCATACCGATGATCCGCTGCGCATCCTCGCTGGCGTAATTGACCAGGCCACGGGCGATTTCGTTTCCCTGCGCGTCCGCACACGACACTAGATCCCCGCGCCGGAAGCGGCCGCTCAACGCTTTTACGCCAACTGGCAACAAACTGCGACCGGCATCCCGCAGTACCTGCACCGCGCCATCATCGAGAACCAGAGTACCGCTGGTTTGCATCAGCCCCGCCAGCCACTGCTTGCGCGCGGCAAGCGGCTGACGATCAGCCACCAGCAGCGTGCCAAGCTCTTCGCCTGCCGCTAGGCGAATCAACACATTTTCCTGCCGCCCGCTGGCAATCACGGTATCGGCGCCCGATCGCGCCGCCAGCTTCGCCGCACGGACTTTAGTCGACATACCGCCGCGCCCCAGTGCACCGCCGCCACCTGCCATCAATTCATACTGCGGATCGCCCGCCTTACCCCGCGCCACCAACGCGGCGGATGGATCTTGGCGCGGGTCGCGTTCGAATAGCCCCTCCTGATCGGTCAAAATCACCAGAAGATCAGCGTCGATCAGATTGGCTACTAACGCACCGAGCGTGTCGTTGTCGCCAAAGCGAATTTCATCGGTGACAACGGTGTCATTTTCATTAATGACTGGAATGACACCAAGACGAACTAATGTCTGCAATGTGCCGCGCGCATTCAGATAGCGGTCGCGCGCTGAAATATCATCATGGCCAAGCAACACCTGGGCGGTATGCAAGCCATACCGCTGAAATTGCGATTCATAGGCTTGCACCAGTCCCATCTGGCCGACGGCGGCGGCGGCTTGCAGCTCATGCAATGCATGTGGACGGGCTTTCCAACCGAGTCGGACCATGCCTTCGGCAACGGCGCCAGACGAGACCAGTACGATCTCGATACCGCGATTGCGCAACTCGACAATCTGGCGCACCCATTGCTCGATCGCGGCTATATAGAGGCCGCGTCCATCATTCGTCAGCAAGGCGCTGCCAATCTTCACCACCCAACGACGGGCGGCGGGCAATTCCTGTCTCATCGCACGTATTCCACTCTCATCGAACCTATTCCGCTCTCACCGAACGTATTCGACTTCGACGTCGTAATCATCGTCGTCTTCGTCGGCATCATCATCGGCGTCCACGCCAGCCTGTTGCTCCAACCGGCGCGCGCGACGCTCGGACGCAAGTGCCTGAATGCGCTCACGTGCTTCAGCCTGCATAGCGGTTTGCAGCGCCCGCTCGTGCTCGGCGAGTTCGGGATCCCGGGACTCATCCGCCCAGCACTGCTCCAGATGGGTCATGATGTCGCCGCACAGTGCCTTGGTGCCATCGCCGCTGATTGCAGCGACGCGATAAACCGGCCCCTGCCAATCGAGCCGCTGAACGATATCGCGACAGCGTGCTTCACGCTCATCTTCGGGCAGCAAATCGACTTTATTAAGTACGAGCCAGCGTTGCCGACTCGATAACGTAGGGCTGAAGCGATCCAGCTCATTGGCGATATCGCGCACCGCGGCAACCGGATCGCTTTCGTCCGGCGGCAACACATCGACCAGATGCAGTAAAAGTCGTGTGCGCGTCAAATGCTTGAGGAAGCGAATACCGAGACCGGCGCCTTCGGACGCGCCGGCGATCAAGCCGGGAATATCGGCCATCACGAAGCTGCGGTGCGCCTGGACCCGGACCACGCCCAGATTGGGAACCAACGTTGTGAACGGATAATCGGCAACCTTGGGTTTCGCCGACGATACTGCACGGATCAGCGTTGATTTACCGGCATTCGGCAAACCCAGCAAACCCACATCGGCCAGCACTTTCATTTCCATGCGCAAATTGCGCTGTTCGCCCTCGGTACCCTTGCTGGTCTGCCTCGGTGCGCGGTTGGTGGACGATTTATAACGAGTATTGCCGAGACCGTGCCATCCGCCCTGCGCCACCAGTAGACGTTGTCCGGGCTTGAGCAGATCACCGAGCACTTCGCCAGTGTCTTCGTCAATGACGGTGGTCCCCACGGGAACGCTCAGAACCAAGTCCTCGCCGCTCGGGCCGGTACAGTTGGCGCCGCGACCGGACTGGCCACTCTGCGCCTGATAGCCACGGATATAACGATAATCGACCATGGTGTTAACTGCTTCGTCAGCAGACAGGTAAACACTGCCGCCGTCACCACCGTCGCCGCCGTCGGGGCCGCCAAACGGCACCGCGCGCTCACGCCGGAAGCTCATGCAACCGTTGCCGCCGCGACCGGCCTGCACTTTGATGACCACTTCATCGACGAATTTCATGCTGAATACCCTGAGTAATACCGCTGGCGGACGATTATCCGCCACAAACAAAAAAGCCCCAACAGATGGGGCTTTTGGCGCGTATCGTTGCGATTATGCAGTAACGATATTCACGATCTTGCGCTGATCCTTGCCCTTGGTTTCGAACTGCACAACGCCGTCGACAGTCGCGAACAGGGTATGGTCCTTGCCTAAGCCGACATTCACGCCCGGGCGGATTTTGGTGCCGCGCTGACGCACGATGATGCTGCCTGCAGTGACCACTTGGCCGCCGAAGCGCTTGACGCCGAGACGCTTGCTCTGTGAGTCGCGTCCGTTACGGGTACTACCACCTGCTTTCTTGTGTGCCATTGTCTTTCTCCCGAATTACTTACGCGCTGATGCCGGTAATCTTGATAGCGGTGTACCACTGACGGTGGCCCATCTGTTTCATGTGATGCTTGCGACGACGAAACTTGATGATTTTGATTTTATCGTGACGGCCTTGCTCAACGATCTCAGCAGTCACTTTGCCACCAGCCACGTACGGAGCGCCAATTTGGACGTTCTCGCCATCGCTGACCAGCAGCACTTTGTCGAAATCGATGCTCGCACCAGTGGCGGCTTCGATTTTTTCGACTTTAAGAATTTCACCGGGCTTGACGCGATGCTGTTTGCCGCCAGTTTCGATAATTGCGTAAGTCATTGCAGATTTACTCCGTAAGGCCTGTTTGCAAAGGTTGTTGCTTATGCCGGCGAACCGGGGCAAATACAGGCAGCGTGTGAAAACAAGACGTCGACACAGCGCTTTGGTTGCTAAAGGGCGGCAGATTGTACGCAACGACTACCGCGAAAACAAGGTTTCAGCTCAAACAAAAAAGCCCGCTTGCGCAGGCTTCTTTGGAGATGGTGCCAGGACTGGACTCGAACTATAAAGTCAATATATTGATTAAAAAAGAAATATACTCAAATGCAGCGTATAAAGACCCCTACACGCACCCCATAAAATTAAATCTTCTACGGCCTATATATGGAGCCCTGAGGCCGCAAGACCTTGGTGACAAGCGGCGCCCCTCATCCAGACCTAACTTGACTTCATAGGCTCCACCTTGCCTTTTTGCATGGAGAGCGCCAACAATTGCCATCGAATGCAACAACGCTTCAGACTCGCCAAAAAAACAGGGCTATTTAGAGGAAGCGGAACTGCGTGATCGAAAGTGGCGACCACTAGCCATGGCAACTTTCAACATTGACGCTCGAGCAAACAGAAAACCACCTATGAAAAAAATAAGTTGCAAGGTAATGCAACGACAAAAAATTACTAATATCAGAATCCGCAAAGAAAATATTCGAGAAGCCAACCTTTGCTGGCGACCCGTAATTTTCACTCGAATTCAAATTTTTGCTCCAAAATATTTGGACATATTTGACGGCCGCAATTACATGGCAACCGTCGAGTTTTTGGACAAGATTCGTCACAACCTTCTTATTCGCGCCCGCCAAATCTACTTGCGGTTCGACAAAATCGAATTTGTTTCAGCAGCCGCGATGATTTTGTTGGTCGCGGAAGTTCAGCGATGCCAGTTTGTCCGTGGCATATCGGCGATCAAAGCTAATTACCCGAAGAATCAAAAGATGGAGCAAGTTTTCCAACAGATCGGGTTTCTCGATCTGTTAGGTAAGCGGGCGCGCCAAGATGAGCGCCTATTTCCCGACGATGTGTGTTACTGGAGATACTCCTCTGGCAAGCTTGTTGATATGGAGATTATTGCCCCCATGCTCGAAAAAATCGGCGAATACTTTCCGCTCGATGTCGACAATCCAATCTATCGAGGAGTCTCTGAGGCCATCACAAATTGTCACCAGCACGCATATAGCATCAACATTCAAGAAAGCCTTCCGTTCGGCGAGAAGAGATGGTGGCTTTTCGGCCAAGTCCGAGAAGACAAGCTGACCCTTGTTGCTTGCGATCTTGGGGTGGGAATCCCCAAAACACTCCCGATTCAGCATAAATTCTGGTTCGAAGCAGCTTTGAGACGAATGAATCTACGCAGCATGACCGATGGTTATACCATAAGAGCCGCGATGGAACTTAAAAAAACCAGCACAGGCTTGCCCAATCGGGGCAAAGGGCTCGCAGATCTGGAACGGTCTGTGCACGGAGCAAAGGGCGCAGCGCTTTGGATATTTAGTAATAGAGGGCGCTACGTATACAATGAGCGCCCCGCAGACGCCACCCGGGAAGCGATGGCTTTACGCGTTTCGACTACCGACTTCAAAAAGTCTATCGGGGGCACAGTGATAACTTGGAGCTGGCCGCTAAATAGCGCGGATCATCAACCGGAGCATGGTCTTGACAGCAGTGATTAACATCGCCAATGAATTTTCAAAGTTTCCAGCGGGACGTTATTTGACTGACGGTCCGCACTCCGGGCAGGCCTTTCGTGAAAAGCTACTTGTTCCGAACCTTAAGGACGAAAACCACGTAACTGTCGAACTAGATGGTGTTATTGGGTACGGATCATCATTTCTGGAAGAGGCATTTGGTGGCCTAATTCGTGAGGGATTTACAATAAAGCAACTCCAAACGAAGCTGGAGATTTCTTCTAAGAAAAAATCTCTGGTTACGGAAGTTTGGAACTACATCAACGATGCCAGTGCCAGATAGCAGCTTTAGCTTACAGCAGCTAGTGCAGAGCGTCGCTTCGTGGACGCTCGCAGTTGTTGGGTTTTGGTGGGCACGAAGAAATGGTTTGTACTTCGCTCAACGAAATGAAATTAAACAAATTGTCGCAGATCTTACAAAAATCACTTCCGAAATAAGCGCATCCTCTATCGACTACTGGATGGCTGACAATACCTCCGAATCAGATATCGACTCGATGCAAATCGTTCTGCATATCTCACGACTGGAAGATAGGGTCCAACTTTTAAAATCGTTAGATTCGCGTTTTGATCTTGCACTGCAGCTTGCCAAATTTCGGCAAAAAACAACTGGAGGACAATTTCAATCAAAAAGCCGCCAGAAATTTAACTCAAATGACAGCAGAATTGGAGAAATATTCTCGGCTGCAAGCGAGCTAGTAAACGCAGCAGAATCTGACTACATCTCATATTATCCAACACAGTTTGCTCCCTCGCTTTTCAAACACAAAAGCTCTTCAAATTAGCCCTATAGCCCAAATCTTCGAAAGCACTCATTACTCCGCAGTAATAATCAATGCAAAGACAACCGGAATACCCGGCCATTTCCCGCAACTCGAAAAACCCGAACAGAACGAAGAACGCGGTACCGTTGTGCAGCATCGGAAATTTTTGCCACAATTCAAAAAAACAGCTTTTTTTAAACCTGACCGCGTGAAAAAAAGACTGGGGCGACGGTTTACGGCTAAATAGTCCGAGACTTTTGCACCCCCTACCCCTCTCGGATTATTTAGAGGCATGGGGGTGGACCGCCATTGAACGATTAGCCTGAATGCGCTTCCAGATCAACTCGGCGAAACGCAAGCGCATCGTACAGAGCCAGGCCAGCACGCAGCTCAACAAGGATCAGCACAAGGTTACGTGTCGCATAGTCTTTGTGGTCGCGCGTGAGATACAGCGTGGGCTGCATACGATCGAGGAAGTTCGCCTGATTGGTATCACCGATAAGCGCGCGACCTACAGGGACGCTCGGACTCGTCACCACCGGCATGCCCCATAAGGAGTTGGGGCGCGGTACCGCTGGACTGCCATATACGTAGTCCTCCTGAAGGTTATCAGTCACATTGATAGCGAACCAATCGGCAGGATTAAGCAGAACGACATTCGGCTCGTAGCCGTCGTTCTGCATTTTGTACTGGGCTTCACCGATGCGATCAGCCGGTTTTGTCTGCGTTGTTGTGATCGCGATTGCCTGCGTATACAAGCCGTTGATATTGCCTGCAGTCCCACTCCCAGTAATGAGCGAAGCTTCGAGCTTGTCTTGGACCTTGTAGGTCATGATGCGCTGCAGCAACGCGTCGAGCCCAGCGACGTCATCGAGCACCTGCGCGCTTGCGGTAGTGTGAACAGCAATCGTTGCAATGGGAGTGCTGGCCAGCTGACCATCAAAGCTGACTTCCGCCTTCTCGTCACCTTCATCCGCCTGTGCGGCGGCATCGCCGCCCGAATTCAGCTGCGCAAACTCATAACGATTCGAGCTGACCGGCAGCGCCGGCAACAGATTCAGCAAACGCAACTGGCGCATGCCACCCTGGTAATAAGCACCGGCCGCACGATCCGGCGCCACAGGAAAAGCTGATGCGGGGCTATCACCAGTATCAACACCAACAAGCGTCTTGATGCCTTGCGCGAGATTGTAGTGTTCAGTGGACTGGACCGCCCTTGATCGGAATTTTGCGAAGCTTTCTTCGTTAAGAAAATCTTTGTTAAAAGTTAAAACCCCGCTCGTCCTTGGCACTGCATGAGAGCCGCATGCTTGTTTCTGCTCGATTTCGCGAACTTGCTCTTTCAATAGATTTTGTTGCTGATGAATTTCGTCGAGACGCGCGGACGCGGTATCACTAAACTTTTTTATTTCAGAAATTAATTCGGCTTCCATAATAAAACTCCTAATGAGAGAAAACTTTGGTGGCGGATTTGAGCGCATTAATAATGTTGGCAAGCTTCTCGGCTTCAAGCGCTTCAAGCGCCTCGAAGTCGGTAAAGCCGCGTGTAACGATTTGGGTAGCTTCTCGACGTGAATAGCCGAGCGCATGCAATGCTTTTTCGAGATCGCGTTTCGTGGCGGGCTTGATTGACGTGACGTGCTTTACCGATGTGACGCGCGCGGCTGAATCAGCGGGCAGCGACACAACGGAAATTTCCAGAAGATCAATTTCGGTGAGGACTTTGATTCCGTCGATAATTTCGGCACCGCCATCGGGCACGCGAAAGCCGATCGACAAACCGCTGATATCGCCCGCGCGCAAGTGCTCGAAAGCCTGTACGCCAGCATCCGTCTTTAGATTGAGCTGCCCCTCAACACGCAAACCGCGCGCGTCCTCTCTCAAAGCCAACCAGCGGCCAATAGGCGCATCAATTTGATGGGACCACAGCATTGCTGGAGCGGCACTGCCTGCCCTATACGCACCCAGCGATCGCGAGTAGGCACCCGGAGCAATACTTTCCCCGTAACTGTCTACACCTCCAAAAACGGAGGCATAGCCATCGATACGGCCTTGTGGTTGCGAGCGAATTTCAAAAAGAGGAAGCGAGAATTGCGGCGCCATCAGAAAATCCCATCCAAAGTGAACATAAAAACGCAAACCGCGTTTTTCGATTCAACTTCGGCGGGCATCGCGCACCGCTGGTGAAGTGGCCTGATCTGCATCGCGCAGACTTCGACGTGATCCAAATGTATTGAAATATTATTCATACCGCAACACCCCCAACCAAAATAAATCATTAGTGCGCATTAGGCGGCGAACCTTCGGCAATATCGGCAAACGCTTTTCTGATCCCATCTGGTGAAATCCCGACCATAGAGATTTTCGCTTGTCCATAATTGTCCGCAGTTATCTCAATGCCAATTCGCCATCGCTGCTCATCTTGCAATCTCACCATGATCGACCTGGTATCAAAACTCAGGCTATCGAGCATTCGATACATCAACATGATCCCGGCGGTTTTAAATTCATCGGTCAGTTCGGTTAACTCAACTGGGTTTTTGTCAGGAATAAATTGCATAGCTAAACCTCGCGATTCATTAGCTTCAAACTGTGGACACGACCGCGGCCAAATTTGCGATCAAGAAAGGCGGAATACTGTTCGTGCGAGAGACGTTCGAAATCAATCGCGGTGACGCCCTTATCGTCGACATACAAATGCCAAATTAACGGTGCTGGTGCTTCAGTGCTATTTTTGTATGCAACAAATTGAGCGGTTTTAAGAGACCGTTTGTTGCATTGTTTTTTTGTATGTGTTGCAGGTTTGTTGCGCGGTATGTTGCATCCCTCCCCCTGCAATTGCTGGTCATCCGTGGCTGCTGTTGCACCATGTGTTGTGTTGCATGTTGCATGTTGCGTATCAGGTGTTGCGTGTTTCCTCTCTTTAGGAGGAAACAATGCAACACTTTCCGATTTCAATCGCCGTGCAAGGTCTTTCAGGCTCATTGCAACACCCCCTGCGATTTCGCTTTTTGGATATGTCGAGAAACGGTTGATCGATTGAGAACGAGTTCGCGTGCGATATCTGCCTGCGATAGCCCTTCTTTCGCCAGTTCAACGACACGCTCGTATGTTGAAGAATCGAGAGTACGCCACGACCATGTAAGCGCCCCTTGTGCTGTCGTGATCAGTTGGGCTTCGCGTGGCTCCGCATCGGCACCGTAAAAGCCGCGGGATTTTTCGAAGTGAATTTCAAAGCGAGCGCCATTCTCTGGTGAGTAATCAGGAGGTCGACGCAGTGCAATAACCGTATCAAGTACATCCTCACGGCGGCTGGTGCCACGTTGCGCGCCGCCCTTGCCTGCGTGATGCACGAAAAGCACCGACAGCCCGCGGGCGCGTTGCCGCAACGCCCAGCCCTGGATAGCTTCCCAGCTCTCAGCATCGTTTTCCGCGCCACCGCGACAAAGAGTAGATATGTTATCCACGATGATCAGCGCAACACCGTCGAGCAGGGGTTCTAGTCGCGCCTGATCAACAGCATTCGCAAGATTCGGCATTAGGCCATTTTGAAAATCAGGAGTGACGAGTAGAAACGCATCGTCAGCCGCTTCGACTTCATGGTAATTGATCACATCCATTAGACGTTGCCGCATCACAGCCGCTGGCATTTCACCATCGAGGTATAAAACACGCCGCGGTTCCGGCGCGCCCCACCCGAGAAACTCACCGCCTGATGCAACGGCATATGCGCAATTTAGGCCGAAGTGTGTTTTCCCGAGCCCCCTGGGGCCGTAAATCATTGCTAAACCTTGCTCGGGAAGAAATGGCGACAGGAGGTTTTTCCGATCTGGCAATTTACGCTGCAGCAATTCTGCTGCGGTGAGCGCGATCGGTGGCTGTGTAGCCTGTTGCTGCTCGCGCAGTGTTCGATCCACTTCGATTTTTCGTTGAATATCCGCCGCAGGAATTTTCATCGCGATTCCGCTTTGATTTCAGCAAGTAGCTGTTCGGATTTTGCAGTAAGTGCCAACCTAAGAAATTGCCGCGAAACAGCGTCAAAAAAAGAGAGATCGAGTGCACCAGCCGCACGCATTACAATCGCGAGTGCGTCGACATCAATCGGTGCATACAACCAAACAACCGTATGACAGCCGCGAAGAATTGACCAATCGAATTGCAACGGATCTTCGCCAGGCGGCACACACAGCACCCGGCACAGCCCCGATCGAGAGAGGTTGTTCGCTGCTGACCAGGCGCCGAGAAAAATCCAAGCGCCGCTTTCTGAGCGCTCTCGATTTGAGAGCCCAAACTTTTTTGCGAACGCAGGCGCACGACGATGGGAAGTTGTCACTGCGCATCCCTCGCCGCTTTACGCTTCTCAATCCATGTGCGAAGCTCCACTGCGTCGAAGTAAACTGCTGCCTGACGGGTCGATCCAAACTTCAGCGCGCGCGGAAAGTCTGAATATTTTTCTTGCAGGAGCCGAAGACCATTGCGTGATAGGTCTAATAATTCGCACGCAGCACTGAGCCGGACAAGAATTTTATCGGGAGGAACATTTGTCATTGCAATACCCTTTCAGTTGATCGGATGTTGCAACGATACGCACCTAGAGCTTAATGAAAGAAGCCTGTTAATACTCCCTTAAAAGTTTGAATTTTAGGGTTTGACATCGCCCGAATGTGTTCGAATTGCTTCACGAGCTTTCTCAGGATCTAGCGGAATCCCACGAACCCCCAGTACCTGAAGAAGATTAGCGGCAGTTCCTGCCAAATTGATCAAACCAAACTTTCCCGGTGCGCGCTTGTCGATAATCTCCGCCACCGTTGCTAAAAAACGAATCTGGAGAAAGTTACTCTTCCTGCCAGAGCTTCCTACCCAAGGTTCAATTTTGCCGACAACCTCATTAACGACAGCATCCAAAGTAACGAGATCAGCTTTTAAACGCTCCTCTGTGGAAGAAAAAAGCTCCCCACGCGTACGCCAAAAAACCTCATCGACTAGAGCAGTGGCTGAAAGCGGAATTAACTCCAAATATTTTCGGAGCTCTGTCGAAGCATTAGCAATTTTTTGTAAATGATCAATCATTAATCTCGGAGACGGCGCGGTATCACTATATTTTTTTATAAGCAGATAGCGGAAAAACTCGTCTCGAATATCCGCAACCAGCTCAGGTGAGTCCGATATATTTTTATGGACCCAAGCGAGTCCAGCGTCGAGACTCTCCTGATTGTGTTGGTCCGCCTTCTTACGCTTACTACCGGATAAATCGTCGTTGAGCATCCCACCACTAAATTGCTTTCCCTCTATGTTCTTTGTCATAAAAAAACAATTCCTATCATGCGAGGCTTTTCTTCGAAATCTTCACGATATTTTTCGTACCCTTGCCGCGGTGAGCGAAGTCATACGGCGTGATGTGCTCCTGCGAATTCGCATCGAGATAGTCGGCCCACCACTGAACCATCAATCGCCGTTCTTCCAAGTGCTCAGCTTTGTGTATGTACGCTGCGCGCACGCCTGAGCGCTCCTGATGGCTCATCTGGCGTTCAACGGCATCGCGCGACCACAATCCCGACTCAACCAATGAAGAGCACGCCATCGTGCGGAAACCATGCCCGCACACATCGTTTTGCGTATCGAAGCCCATACGCCGGAGTGCTTTGTTTACGGTGTTTTCTGACATTGGCTTGCGCGGATCGTGGTCACCCGCGAAAGCGAAATTAAATGAGCCTGTGAATTGGTGAACCTGCTCGATCACAGCGAGCGCTTGGCGGCTTAGCGGCACAAGGTGCGGGGTGCGCATTTTTGAGCCGCGTGAAGAGTTTTTAACCCCCTTGACCTCTTCCCGCTCGGCTGGAATCGTCCACATAGCGCGATCGAGATCAATTTCACTCCAACGTGCAAAACGTAATTCGGAGCTGCGAATGAAAACTAGCAATGAGAGGCGCACTGCGAGAATGGTGAGAGGCCGGCCGCGATCACTGGCAATCGCTTGAAGCAGATCGGGCAAACGCTCGAGCGGCAGCGCCGGACGGTGTTTCGTTTTACCGGTAGCTGTAGCACCCACCAGATCACGTGCAGGATTATTCTCGATGAAGCCATGCTGCACAGCGTGGCGCATGATGGCCGTGCAGTATTGACGCAAACGCGCAGCCAGATGCAATGCTTCGCTTTTCTCAACTTCCCTCAACGGTGCGAGCAGATCGCGAACCTTGATATCGCCGATTGACCGATTGCCCAACGCAGGAAAAAGGTGCATTTCCATCCGGCGTAAAACCGCCTGTGCATGTCCCTCAGTCCATTTGCGAGCCATTGCGGCATGCCATTCGAGCGCGCGCATCTTAAACGTGTCAGTGCCGTCGTAAGCAGCTCTACGCTTCCCGGCTTGCATCTCTTCGACCGGGTCCTTTCCATGTACAAGCCAAGTCTTTGCTTCGGCTCTGCGCTCGCGTGCGGCTTTCAGGCTCAAGGCGGGATACTTTCCGAACGTCGCGAGCCCTTCGCGGCCATCCGGTCTGACATATTTGAAGCGCCATGTTTTGACGCCAGTGGGTTTTACAAGGAGGAAAAGGCCATCACCGTCTGATAGCTTCCATTCACGTTCGCGGGGCTTTGCGGCTTCGCATTTGGTATCGGATAGGGGTACAACGGTTCGCGGCATAGGGGTACGTTCTCAATCGAACTGAGCATACCCTAGAAAATACCCCTAAACCTCGAACCTGTACAGATGCACTCACATACACCAGAAACAACAAACCCCGCACAGGGCGGGGTTTTGCGGCGCTTCTAGATCATTCAGAGTCATCTAAAAGCATGTTATTGGTGCCCAGGACTGGACTCGAACCAGCACGGCTTGCGCCACTACCACCTCAAGGTAGCGTGTATACCAATTTCACCACCTGGGCTTTGATTCTTTACTGCTGTGCCGGCGTCTGCGGAACCTCGCCTGCAGCAGGCGCGGCATTGTGCTCGACAGCGGGTACATCGTCAACTGCTTTTGCCGGGGCAGAAGTCGCCGGCGCTTCACTCACTGGCGGCGTCGGCAGATCGACTAATCCAGCGTGTTCCGCCCGATTTTTTGCCAATACTGAGAGCGCAAGACTGGTGATAAAAAACGCAGCCGCAAGGATCGCAGTAGTGCGCGTCAGCGCATTGCCGCTACCCCGACCACCGAATAGCGTCTGCGACGCGCCAGCACCAAACGACGCACCCATATCGGCGCCCTTACCCTGTTGAACCAGAATAAGGCCGATGATGCACAGCGCCGCTAACACATGAAAAACAATAATCAGGGTTTCCATATCTCTCACTCTGCCGCAGCGCAAATGGCTGCAAATTCTTCGGCTTGTAACGACGCCCCACCGACCAGGCCGCCATCGATATCCGGCTGCGCAAACAAACTTTTGGCGTTGTCCGCCTTTACGCTACCGCCGTACAAAATCTTGATCTGTTGAGCATCTGTCGAACCAGCCAGCCGCTGGCGAATAAATGCATGCACCTGCTGAGCCTGCTCCGGTGTCGCAGTGCGGCCAGTGCCAATCGCCCATACCGGCTCGTACGCAAATACAGTTCGCACTAACTCGGCGGCGCTCAGTTTTGCCATTACCGCATCAAGCTGCTTGCCGATGACTTCGAGCGCGAGTCCAGCATCTCGCTCTGCCAAACTTTCACCAACGCAGACAATGGGAGTCAGCTCATGTTGCAGTGCGGAGACAGTCTTGGCCGCCACCAGCGCATCGGACTCGCCATACAAACTACGTCGTTCCGAATGACCGACGATGACCAGATCACAACCACATTCGCGCAACATAGTGGCAGCGATCTCGCCGGTAAACGCGCCTTTTAATTCATTGCTGACATTTTGCGCACCGATCTTTATCGAGCTGCCGCTCAGCAATTGATGCGCTAATGCGAGGTACACAAATGGCGGACACACTGCAATTTCGGCAACGGGTGAGTTCGGCAATACGTCGAGCAAACCGGCGAGCAATTGAGTGATCTCGATCTGGCCGCCATTCATCTTCCAATTGCCAACAACTAGCTTGCGGCGCATCGCGATCCTCTAAATAAAAACCGCCGTAAAAACGGCGGGCAATCTTAATCGAATACAGCGTGGATTAAAAGGAACAGCGTATTACGCGACGGCCCGTTGTACGACGCCGGCGAGTTCGCTGCACAGCGTTTCAACTTGGATTCGGTCTTCGCCTTCCACCATCACTCTAACCACGGGCTCGGTACCCGATGGCCGCAGCAATACCCGGCCGCGGCCGGACAATTTTTCCTCGATTAATGACACTGCATCGCGCACTGAACCCGCTTCTTTCAAATCGAATTTTTTATCGACGCGCACATTCAGCATGATCTGCGGAAATTTTTGCATGCCGGATTTCAACTCATGCAAAGTTTTGCCGGTACTGGTCACTGCAAACAACACTTTAAGCGCAGAGATGATGCCGTCGCCGGTTGTGGTTACATCCGAGCAAATAATATGGCCGGAATTTTCGCCACCGAGCTGCCAGCCATTGGCCCGCATCATTTCCATCACATAACGATCGCCCACCTTCGCACGCGCGAACGGGATTTTCAGCGCGGACAACGCCAGTTCAAATCCCATATTCGACATCAATGTCCCAACCACGCCGGCACAACTGCCTTTGGTGCGCAATTGATCGCAGGCGATGATGAACAGCAATTCGTCGCCATCGACCAATTCACCGCGATGATCGACGAACAGCACACGATCGCCATCGCCGTCGAATGCAATGCCCAGATCGGCCTGTTCGGTGAGTACGCGCCGTCGCAAGCTTTCTGGCGAAGTCGAACCGACCCCATCATTGATGTTCAAGCCGTCAGGCTCTATGCCGATCGCGACCACCTGCGCGCCAAGCTCCTCAAGCACGGCCGGTGCGACGTGATAATTCGCGCCATTGGCGCAATCAACAATGATTTTTTTGCCGCGCAGATTGAAGTAAGACGGTACGGTGCTTTTGCAAAACTCGATGTAACGCCCAGCAGCATCGTTGATTCGCACCACTTTACCGAGTTGTGCGGAGGCTACCGTAGTCATCGGCTGGTCGATTTGACGCTCGATCTCGAGCTCGACCTCGTCGGCCAGCTTGCTGCCTTGGTCGGAGAAAAATTTAATGCCGTTATCGTGATACGGATTGTGCGACGCGCTGATTACGATGCCCGCCTGCGCATGAAAAGTGCGCGTTAGATACGCGATCGCCGGCGTGGGCATCGGACCCAACAGCGACACATCGACACCGGCTGCGACCAGACCGGCCTCAAGGGCCGATTCAAACATGTATCCCGAGATGCGGGTGTCTTTGCCGATAATTACCTTGCTTCGACCTTCACGCGCGAACACCTTGCCCGCTGCCCAACCGAGCTTAAGTACGAACTCCGGATTGATCGGACCATCGCCCACGAGACCGCGCACGCCGTCCGTACCGAAATAACGTCGACTCATTCAAACTGCTCCTCAATAACTGCTGTGCATAAACGAACCGCATCACTGCTTGCAGCGACATCATGCACACGAAAGATGACCGCTCCGCGCATCGCGGCAATCACCGCTAAGGCAACGCTCCCCGCCACACGCTCGTCAAGGGGACGCCCCAGGATTTTGCCGATCAACGATTTGCGCGACAACCCTACCAATATCGGACAAGCGAACTCGCGTAAGCGCTCGAGCCGGTTTAGCAAAATCAGATTGTGCTGCGCGGTCTTGCCAAACCCGAACCCCGGGTCGAGCACGAGGTTACGATGCGCAACGCCGAGTCTAGTACAGGCCTCAATACGCTGCCGCAGGAATGCCGACACCTCGTCTATAACATCCACATATGAAGGCTGTTCCTGCATTGACTCCGGCTCACCTCGCATGTGCATGAGACAAACTGGCAACCCAGTAGCAGCCGCCGCGCGAATCGCATCGGGTCGCTGCAGCGCGCGGACATCGTTAATAAATCCCGCACCGTAAGCCGCCGCTTCAAGCATCACTCGCGGCTCGCTCGTATCGACCGAAAGAACCGTATCGAACTCCTGCGCCAACCGCTCCACGACGGGAACGACGCGGTCAAGCTCTTGCTGCAGCGACACCGGCGCCGCGCCCGGACGCGTGGACTCGCCGCCGATATCGATGATATCGGCACCTTCGGCAATAATTTGGCGCGCGCGCAACAACACTTTGTCCATCGACAGATGCGCGCCGTCGTACAGCACACCCCCATCGGAGAACGAGTCAGGAGTTACATTGAGAATGCCCATAATGCGCGGGCGATCGAGGGTTAAAACGCGCCCGGCGCAATTAAGCGCCGGGGCAGGGTCTTGATTGTGCATAGCGATGTATCAATGCTCGCCGGCAGCTCCCCCAATGGGGCCTGCGCGGTCGCCATCCGGGGTTGGCGCTTCGCCACCACCCGAGCCCGATGGCGGATTGCTGTCCCAGCCCGCCGGCGGACGGGGTTTGCGCCCATTCATAATGTCATCGATCTGCAGCGCGTCGATCGTTTCATACTGAATCAACGCATCAGACATTATGTGCAGCTTATCGCGGTTCTCTTCGAGGATGCGCTCAGCAGTCGCATAGCATTCATCAATGATCCGGCGTACTTCCTCATCGATGTGCTTCGCAGTTTCACCGGACACCGTGCGTGAAGCGGAAGCAGCCGAGCGGCCGAGGAATACTTCTTCCTCACTCTCGTCATATAGCAGCGGGCCCATTTTTTCGGACAACCCCCACTTCGTCACCATGTTGCGAGCGATTTCGGTGGCACGCTTGATATCGTTTGAGGCACCGGTAGTAACGCCATCGGGACCATTAATCATTTCTTCGGCGATACGTCCGCCAAATAACGAGCAAATATTGCCCAAAATATGGCGACGACTAAGGCTGTAGCGATCCTCTTCCGGCAAAAACATGGTCACACCGAGGGCGCGCCCGCGCGGAATGATGCTGACCTTATAGACGGGGTCATGCTCCGGAACCAAGCGCCCAACGATGGCATGTCCTGCCTCGTGGTATGCCGTATTGCGCTTCTCAGCGTCCGACATGACCATCGATTTGCGCTCCGCGCCCATCATGATCTTGTCTTTGGCCAATTCGAACTGCGTCATGTTGACCGTACGCTTGTTCGCACGCGCGGCAAACAGCGCCGCCTCGTTAACGAGATTGGCAAGATCGGCGCCCGAGAAACCCGGCGTGCCGCGCGCAATAACTCCCGGATCGACATCATCAGCCAGCGGTACCTTGCGCATATGCACTTTCAGAATTTGTTCGCGGCCGCGAATATCGGGTAAACCGACAACGACTTGGCGATCGAAGCGACCGGGGCGTAACAACGCGGGATCGAGCACGTCGGGCCGGTTGGTGGCGGCGATGACGATGATACCGTCATTGGCTTCAAAGCCGTCCATTTCAACCAGCAACTGGTTCAGCGTTTGCTCGCGCTCATCGTGACCGCCACCCAAACCGGCGCCGCGATGGCGGCCGACGGCATCGATCTCATCGATGAAGATGATGCAAGGCGATTGCTTCTTGGCCTGATCGAACATATCGCGTACGCGCGATGCACCGACACCGACGAACATTTCGACGAAGTCGGAGCCGGAAATCGAGAAGAACGGTACTTTGGCTTCGCCCGCAATGGCCTTCGCCAACAGTGTTTTACCAGTGCCCGGTTGGCCAACCATCAGCACGCCGCGCGGAATACGCCCGCCCAAGCGCTGGAATTTGCCTGGATCGCGCAGGAACTCAACGAGCTCCTTCACTTCTTCCTTCGCTTCATCGCAACCGGCGACATCAGCGAACGTCGTCTTGATCTGATCTTCGCCCAGCAATCGCGCCTTGCTTTTACCAAATGCCATCGGCCCGCCGCGCCCGCCCGCGCCACCCTGCATTTGGCGCATGAAGAACATGAATACAACGATGATGATCAAAATCGGAAAGCTGGCGACCAGCAATTGCGACCACAGGCTTTGCTGCTCGGGCTTGACGCCTTTCACTTCAACCCGGTGGTCGAGTAGATCGTCTATTAGTTTTGGGTCTTCGATAAACGGGCGCACCGTTTCGAATGAAGAATGATCCTGTCGAACGCCAGCGATAATCTGGCCGTCAATAGTGATCTGGCTGATGCGGTCATCACGGACTTCTTTGATGAAATCCGAATAGTTGAGCTGTTCCTTCGCGGGCTGCATGCTGAAGTTATTGAATACCGTCAGCAGGACCGCCGCGATAATCAGCCACAACAGGAGATTTTTTGCCATGTCATTCAAGTGGGGGTCCTCTCTGATCTACCGCTCGTGCGCATTAAGGCGCGATATCGCTTTTGACACTGTACACCAGAACAGGATTGCTCTCCACGCACCGGCCATTAGCATTTCTACCTAACGATTAGCGTGATTGGGGCGAATAGGCATAAATGCAAGCCTGCATTACAATACGCGCCCTTTTGCTTGCCGGCTCACTCACATGTCGCTCGATCCTACCCGCAAGAAACAATTGCGCACCATCGGTCATCAACTGCATCCGATTGTCATGATTTCGGAGCGCGGTATCTCTGAAGGCGTAAGCCTGGAACTGGAACGGGCTTTGGAAGATCACGAGTTAATCAAGGTGAAAATGGCGGTTGGCGATCCAGCCGAGCGGCGCGAACTAGCAACGGAGTTATGCGCTGCACACCGCGCCGAGCTGGTGCAGGCAATCGGGAAAATCATCCTGATCTATCGCAAGGCGCAAAAGCCGAATCCACGCCTGTCGAATTTGCTGCGTACTATTTAATTAACGGCCGTTGAACGCCACAATTATTCGTGGCGCACATCATCGATTTCGTATTCGACATCACCACCCGGCGCTTTCACAACCACAATATCGCCGACTTCCTTACCGATTAATGCACGAGCAATCGGCGAGGTAACCGAAATACGATTTTGTTTTACGTCCGCCTCGTCTTCGCCGACGATTTTATAAGTCACGGCTTTATCGGTTTCGGTGTTGATCAAATCCACTGTAACGCCAAAAATTATTTTGCCGGTGCGAGGAATCTTCGTGACATCGATGACGCGCGCCTCGGCGAGCTTACCCTCGATCTCCTGAATTCGCCCCTCACAAAAACTCTGCTGCTCGCGCGCTGCGTGATATTCGGCGTTTTCTTTCAAATCGCCGTGCGCGCGCGCTTCGGCGATCGCCTGGATAATGCGCGGTCGCTCAACGCTCTTTAAGCGCTGTAATTCTTCGCGCAAAGCGGCCTCACCGGCCACCGTCATCGGAACCTGTCCCATACTCATGCGTTCAACCTCCGATGCATTTCTTGTAGTGGCCGCACCGCCTTTTCCTCGCCGTGACGCAATGCGAGCACGACAGCTTCCGCGCCGGCCAATGTGGTGCTGTAGAAAATTTTCTGCGATAGCGCCGAGCGGCGAATCGTCGACGAATCGGCGATCGCCTGTTTACCTTCGGTGGTATTGACGATCAGATCGATCTCACCATTTTTAGCCATGTCGACAATATGAGGGCGACCTTCGGTAACTTTATTGACACGCTGACACTCAATATTTTCCGCCGCCAATATGCGCTGCGTGCCGCGCGTCGCGCACAACGTAAAACCGAGCGCGACGAGATCACGCGCTACCTGTGCAACAAAGGGTTTGTCTTGATCGCGCACACTGAGAAATGCTTTGCCACCACGCGGCAATTTCTCACCGGCGCCCCACTGCGCTTTTGCGTAGGCTTCAGCGAACGTATCGCCGATTCCCATGACCTCGCCGGTGGATTTCATCTCCGGGCCGAGAATCGGATCGACACCCGGGAATTTATTGAACGGGAACACCGCTTCTTTCACGCAGAAATACGGCGGCACACGCTCTTTCGTGAAATTCTGCTCGGCCAGCGTGGTGCCCGCCATGCAGCGCGCCGCGATTTTCGCCAGTGATACCCCGATCGCTTTCGACACGAACGGTACCGTGCGCGACGCGCGCGGATTTACTTCGATGACATAGATTTCGCCGTCTTGCACCGCGAGCTGCACATTCATCAAACCGATCACGCCGAGCTCGAGCGCCATGCGCTTCACCTGCTCGCGCATTTTGTCCTGCAACTCAGCGCTCAATGAATACGGCGGCAGCGAGCACGCCGAATCGCCGGAGTGAATACCAGCTTGTTCAATGTGCTGCATGATGGCGCCAATCACTACCACCTTGCCATCGCTGACCGCATCGACATCGATCTCGACCGCCGCATGCAGAAAGTGATCGAGCAGTACCGGCGAATCCTCCGACACCTGCACCGCTTCGCGCATATAGCGCTTTAATTCATCTTCTTTGTGCACGACCTCCATCGCGCGTCCGCCAAGTACATACGATGGCCGTACGACTAAAGGGAAACCGATTTTCTGCGCAGCGGCCAGCGCTTGCTCGAGCGAGCGCACCGTCGCATTGGGCGGCTGTTTTAATTGCAGACGCTCAATCATTTGCTGGAAGCGCTCGCGATCCTCCGCACGATCGATTGCATCCGGCGACGTGCCGATAATCGGCACACCGTTCGCTTCGAGATCGCGCGCAAGTTTTAGCGGCGTTTGTCCACCGAACTGAACGATTACGCCTTTCGGTTTTTCTTTTGCGACAATTTCGAGCACGTCTTCGAGCGTTACCGGTTCGAAATACAAACGATCGGAGGTGTCGTAATCGGTCGACACCGTTTCCGGGTTGCAGTTGACCATAATGGTCTCGTAACCATCTTCACGCATCGCGAGCGCTGCATGTACGCAGCAATAATCGAATTCAATACCTTGACCGATGCGATTCGGTCCACCGCCGAGTACAAGAATTTTGTCGCGCTCGCTGACGTCCGCTTCGCACTCTTCTTCGTAGGTTGAATACATGTACGCGGTGCTGGTGGAAAATTCCGCCGCACAAGTATCGACACGCTTATATACCGGCCGCACACCGAGCTGATGACGGCGCCGGCGAATTTCTTTTTCGCTGACCGCCAACAACACCGCGAGGCGTTTATCGGAAAAACCTTTGCGTTTTAAACCGCGCATAAAATCGGTATCGATATCCGAGACCGCGACAGTTTTCAGCGCATTTTCAGTTTTGATTAAATCTTCAATTTGCACGAGGAACCACGGATCGACCGCGGAGTATTCGTAAACTTCTTCCACACTCATGCCGGCGCGAAACGCATCGCCGATGTACCAGATCCGATCCGGGCCCGGATTTTTCAATTCGCTGATCAGCGTGTCGCGCGCGTCGTCGGCATCGATATCGACTTTGTGCTCGAAGCCGGACGAACCCACTTCGAGACCGCGCAACGCTTTTTGAATCGATTCTTGAAACGTGCGACCGATCGCCATCACTTCGCCGACCGATTTCATCTGCGTGTGCAAACGCACATTCGCCTCGGGGAATTTTTCGAATGTGAAACGCGGAATTTTAGTAACGACGTAATCGATTGCCGGTTCGAACGATGCCGGTGTTGCACCGCCGGTAATTTCATTGCGCAATTCATCGAGCGTGTAACCGATCGCCAATTTCGCGGCGATTTTCGCGATCGGAAAACCGGTAGCTTTCGATGCCAGCGCCGAGCTGCGCGAGACGCGCGGATTCATTTCGATCACGACCATGCGGCCATCTTCGGGATTGATGCCGAACTGCACGTTCGAGCCACCGGTTTCGACGCCGATTTCACGCAGCACCGCGATCGATGCGTTGCGCATGATTTGATATTCGCGATCGGTCAGTGTTTGCGCCGGCGCGACGGTGATCGAATCGCCGGTGTGCACGCCCATCGCATCGAAATTTTCGATCGAGCAGATAATGATGCAGTTGTCGTTTTTGTCGCGGACAACTTCCATCTCGTATTCTTTCCAGCCGATCAGCGATTCGTCGATCAGCAACTCCTTGGTCGGCGACAGGTCGAGCCCGCGATCGCAGATTTCCATAAATTCTTCGCGGTTGTATGCGATGCCGCCGCCGGAGCCGCCCATTGTGAATGACGGCCGGATAATGCACGGAAAGCCGATTTGATCGAGCACCTGCAGCGCTTCTTCCATGCTGTGCGCAATCGCCGCACGTGGCGATTCCAGGCCGATGCGTTGCATGGCCTGCCGGAACAGTTGCCGATCTTCAGCTTTGTCGATCGCTTCTTTTTTCGCGCCGATCATCTCGACGCCGAATTTTTCGAGCACGCCGTGCTTCGCCAGATCGAGCGCACAATTCAACGCGGTCTGACCGCCCATCGTCGGCAGCAGCGCATCCGGACGTTCCTGCTCGATGATTTTGGCAACGGTCTGCCAGTTCACCGGCTCGATATAAGTGGCATCGGCCATTACCGGGTCGGTCATGATCGTGGCCGGGTTCGAGTTGACCAGAATGACGCGGTAGCCTTCTTCTTTCAGCGCCTTGCACGCTTGCGCGCCGGAATAATCGAATTCGCAGGCCTGGCCGATCACGATGGGACCGGCGCCGATGATCAGGATGCTGTTGATGTCGGTACGTTTCGGCATGCGACTCTCTTCTTGCTGGGTTTGACCCCCTCTCCCGTGGGAGAGGGCACTAGACAGCGCTGCGGCTTAGCGACGCGCCTGCATTAACTCAATAAAGTGATCGAACAGCGATGCGGCATCGTGCGGACCGGGGCTGGCTTCCGGATGGCCTTGGAAGCTAAATGCCGGTCGGTCGGTGCGATGAACGCCCTGCAGCGAACCGTCGAACAGCGAGGTATGTGTCACCCGCAGTGTCGCCGGCAGCGTCGACTCGTCAACCGCAAAGCCGTGGTTCTGGCTAGTGATCATCACCGTGCCGTTATCGATATCCTTGACCGGATGGTTCGCGCCGTGATGGCCAAATTTCATCTTCAGCGTTTTCGCACCGCTGGCGAGGCCGAGCAATTGATGGCCGAGGCAGATGCCGAATACCGGGATGTCGGTTTGCAGGAATTCCTGAATCGCGCGGATTGCGTAATCGCACGGCTCGGGATCACCGGGACCATTCGACAAAAAGATGCCATCCGGATTCAGCGCGAGCACGTCGGCAGCGGAGGTTTGCGCCGGTACCACAGTCAACTTGCAGCCGCGATCGACCAACATACGCAGAATATTGCGCTTGACGCCGTAGTCGTAGGCGACCACGTGGAATTTCAACGCGCTGTCGTCGTAGGTCTTGAAACCCGCGCCGAGCTGCCAGCTGCCCTGCCGCCACGGATAGGTTTTTGGGGTCGAGACGACCTTCGCCAGATCCATGCCCTTCAAACCTGGGAATGCACGGGCAGCGGCTAGCGCTTTCTCTTCGTCGATAGCGCCGGCCATGATGCAGCCATTCTGCGCACCCTTGTCGCGCAGAATTCGCGTCAGTCGGCGCGTATCGATGTCGGCGATGCCGACGATGCCGCGCTCGCGCAAATAATCGGACAGGCTCTGGGTATTACGGAAATTACTCGCCAGCAGCGGCAGATCGCGAATGATCAGGCCGGTCGCCCAAATCTGCGACGCTTCCTCGTCTTCGCTATTGGTACCGGTGTTACCGATATGCGGATAGGTCAAGGTGACCATTTGCTGCGCGTAAGAGGGATCGGTCAGGATTTCCTGATACCCCGTCATCGCAGTATTGAATACCACTTCGCCGGTGGTTTGCCCGTTGGCGCCGATGGCGACACCACGAAACAAACTACCGTCTTCTAGGGCGAGCAGGGCTGGGACGATCAAACGAACCTCCTGGACGGACTGGCTAGGCTATGAATGGTGCGGCGACGAACGAGGCGCTGTGTGCCGAAAACAGGCTGCGCGCTTGAAAAAAAGCGAGATGAAGTGGCGGCCTCATCTCGCTTTTCGACTATTTGTCCCGCCGTGTATCGCGGACGCGCATTCTACGCGATGCCTCGCCGGGGTGTCCACCCGAACGCAGATTCGCGGCGTCTGTCATATTCCTGGCCTACGCTATTTCCTGGCTACTCTTTCCTGACCGACCTATAACCAGTTGTGGGTAAGTAACCCGGCTGCGAACCATGCCGCCGCAGGATAAGCCTCGGCAGACAAATGCCCAGTTGCGACTGCAGGTGAGTGCCATTACCATCCGCCCGCGCTGGCCGCACCTACGCCGCTCGCCGAAGATAACAAGCAGGAAAATCGCGCATGCTGCATGTATTTACGATCACCGAAAATACGCTCAAGGAACTCCGGCACGGCCCCGGCGGTGACGCAATGCCGATTGCGGAGGCGAAATGGGTCGACATTACCGATCCCACCGATGCCGAGCGCGAGCTGATCGAAACCGTACACCGAGCGCCGCTGCCCGATCCCGATGAAATGGAAGAAATCGAGGCATCCGCGCGCTACTTCATCGATAGCGAAGGCATTCATGTGCACTCGTTGTTTCTGTATCAAAGCGAAGGACGCCACAAGACCGAATCGGTCGCATTCATTTTGAACGAGCGGCAACTGCTGACGTTTCGCGATACCGAGCTGCCGGATTTTCGCCTGCTGCGGATGCGTACGCATCGCGGTTGGGTCGAGGCAAAAAACCCACTCGATATCATGCTGGCGCTGCTCGAACAGAAAGTGGAAAACCTCGCCGACTCGCTCGAGAATATTCATCAGCGTTTGGAGGATGTCAGCCATCTCGTGCTCGAAGACGAGGAAGGTGAGCTCGAAGACGCAATCGATCGCTTGGCGAAACTCGAAGACAGCAATGGAAAAATCCGCTTGTGTCTGATGGATTCGCAGCGCTCGATTTCATTTTTGCAGCGGCACATTCGCAGCTATCCGGAACAGCAGGAAACCTGCCGCGAAATTTTTCGCGATATTGAAACGCTGATGTCGCACACCGCATTCCTATTCGAAAAAATAAACTTCTTGATGGATGCCGCGCAGGGCTTCATCAATATCGAACAAAACCAGATTATTAAAATATTCTCGATCGCGGCCGTCGTGTTTCTGCCGCCAACGCTGGTCGCCAGCATGTACGGGATGAATTTCCAGGTTATGCCCGAACTCGGTTGGGAATTCGGCTATCCATGGGCGATCGGCATGATGATTTTGTCGGGGATAGCGCCGTATTGGTATTTCAAACGCAAAGGCTGGCTGTAATTGACGGCACTTTGCTTAAATTTTTTATTGATCTCTATCCGTCGGCGCGAGTGCGAAGAAATAACTGATCCGTTCGCGCGGATTTAAATAGTCGAACATTTCTTTCGACAATTGCGCCGGCCGCAAACTTTTGCGAACCGTCAATTCGTTCTGTTCGGTCAAATCAACGATGACCGCCTCCTCCTTGGGAATTTCCGCGGAATAAATCAATACACCGGGTTTCAGTAATTCTTTGCGATTTAAATAAATCACGATACCGGTCGAATCGTCGGATAGTTGCACGACGGTGCCGGGCGGATAAATACCGAGCATTTTGACCAACGCCTGCAGCGTCGGCTTGTCGAATTTCGCCGCCTGCTTCGAGAACATCAGACTCAACGCTTCATGCGGTGTCAGACTCTGGCGCGGATCGTTGTGATTGCACAGCTCATCGTAATAATTCACTGTCGCCAGAATTTTGCTGAGCGGATGTATTTTGGCAGGATCGATATCGGCCGGATAACCACTGCCATCGAGAAATACATGATGCTGGTCGATCAACGTCAGCAGTGTCGGTTTTACGGTCAGCTTCAATTTGGCGTACTGCGCAATCATGTCCGTCGCAAAGCGCACATGTCGCGCATATAACTCTTGCTCCGACTTAGTTAATGCCGATGTTTTGCGCACGATTTGCGGTGGAATTTTCGAATGCCCCATATCATGCAGCAACGCCGCGAGACCCAGCGTCATCAATTGTTCTTTATCGTCGATACCGACCTCGCGCGCGACCAACAATGACAATACGGAGACGTTCAGCACGTGGAAATACAAACTGTCGTCAAGATTATTGGCATTCATTAAATGTACGAGAATTTCTTTATCGACAGATAATGTGCCGACAATACTGCCGACCACCTTGGTCGCTTCGTTCATGGCCTGAACAGGAACACTGTTCATCTTGCCCATCAGTTCTTTCACTTCGCCAACCACATTGCTGTACTGCTTCTCGACGCGTTGAATTTCCTGACGCTTGCGCCGTAGCCGATCGCCTTGCTCTTCCTTTTTCTCCCATTGCTGTTGCAGGGCCTGCTGCGCACTCGCATCGTCAGCCTCGGGGATAGCAACGGTTTCGACAGGCAGAGGCTCCACCTGCGATTTCTCAGGGAAATACCAGACCTCGCGCAGCCCCAATTTGCGGATCATCTGGATCTGCTGCGCATCCTTCAGACGGAACTTGCCTAACAAAAAAGGATGTTCGTTCCAGCTCAACGGCAATTCAATATAGAGGCCGGGCTGCAAACGTTCGACTGCAATGGTTTGTTTTGACATAGGAAAAGAACAATTTTTTAGACCGTACGAGTGTGGTAGCAAACCTGGCATTTGTCATCCGCGACGACCGTAAAAACTCATCGCGCCAGCGCGCGCTGCTCCACTACACTGGCGCCTCTTCCGTTTTCGCGGTGATCATCATGGGTCCGATTAAAACCGAACTGATTTCATTCGACGCCTTCAGCTATTTAAATCTCGCCACCTTCCGCAAAACGGGAACGGAGGTACGCACCCCCGTCTGGTTCGCGCGCGATGCCGAGCGTATTTATATTTTTTCGAGTGGTAATGCTGGCAAAGTGAAGCGGCTGCGCAATTCGTCGCGTGCGCGTATTGCGCCGTGTGACGTGCGCGGAAAAATTCTCGGCGAATGGGCAGATGCGGATGCGTTTCTGATCGATGATAAAAACGAAATCGCGCGCGCTGATGCGGCATTTCGAAAAAAATACGGCTGGATTTCGGTAGTGACAGATTTCTTTGCGGGATTATCCGGCCGGAGAAAGCAGCGCGCCTATATCGTGGTGTTAGAGTCCGCCGGCCGAGAGAAAGACGGGCGCGCTGACTAGCGGTTTATTTGAAGCCCAGCACGTCCTGCATGCTGTACATGCCCGGCGGTTGCTGACCCAGCCACAACGCAGCACGTACCGCACCGCGCGCAAATGACATGCGCGAACTGGCTTTGTGCGTAATTTCGACGCGCTCGCCATCAGCGGCAAACATCACGGTGTGATCGCCGACGATATCGCCAGCGCGCACCGTGGCAAAACCAATCGTCTCGCGTTTGCGCGCGCCGGTGATCCCTTCGCGACCGTACACCGCGACTTCACGCAGATTGCGACCGAGTGCTTTCGCCGCTGCTTCGCCCATGCTGAGTGCAGTACCGGAGGGGGCATCGATTTTGTGTTTGTGATGCGCCTCGATAATTTCGACGTCGTAATCGTCGCCCAACGCCGCTGCCGCCATTTCGATCAGCTTGAAACAGAGGTTGACGCCAGTGCTGTAATTCGAGGCCATGCACGCCGCTACGGTTTGCAGCGAAAACAGCAATTCCTCTTTTTGATCGGGTGTGAACCCGGTGGTGCCGATAATCATTTTCTTGCCGGTGGCGCCGCAGATTTCGGCGTTTTTTAAGGTGTTTTCCGGCACGCTGAAATCGATCAACAGATCGAACTGGCTCGTGACTTGCTGCAAGTCGCCGCTAATCAGCACACCAATTTTGCTGATACCGGCCAGCTCGCCCGCATCGGCGCCGACTAACGAACTCTCGGGACGCTCAATCGCTGCGGTCAGCTCGCAACCCTCAGCATTATTGATCGCTTCGATTAGCGTTTTTCCCATGCGGCCGGCGGCGCCAGTAACGGCAATACGCAAAGTCATAACAACTCCTTCGGGGGGGTATTTAACTGAATTAGATCCCAGCGAAAGTCGCGGCAGGCAATGCTTGTTGGGCTGCGCGTTTATATTTGGCCAGTGCACTGCGGCTAGAGACCAAACACTCGCAAGGCAGTTACTTCGTCGAATTACCGGCCCAACAAGCATTGCCTACCACAACCGATTATTCCGCTGCCAATGGCGATTTTAAAAGATTCTTGCACGAAACTACGTAGTTGGGTTGGTCGGTATTTGTCGGGCCGGTAATTCGACGAAGAAAAACATCATCCAGTGTTTGCACGCCAGCTTTATCACACCGGCCAAATATAAACGCGCAGCTCGACAAATACTGACCAGCTCAACCCTGAATGAACGATTAGTTCGAATCGCCGAAAAAGTTTTTCATGCCTTCGAACCATGAGCCCTTGCGCGGTGAATGCTGGCCATCGCTTTCCATTGACTGCTGCAGCTCGCGCAGCAATTCTTTTTGTCGCTTGTTCAGATTCACCGGCGTTTCGACCACAACCCGGCACAGCAGATCACCAGGACCACCACCGCGTACCGGCGTGACGCCCTTCGCGCGTAGTCGGAACAATTTGCCCGTTTGCGTTTCCGGCGGAATTTTCAGTTTCACGCGGCCTTCGAGTGTCGGCACTTCAAGCTCGCCGCCGAGCGCAGCATCGGCAAAGCTGATCGGTACCTCGCAAAACAGATGTTTGCCGTCACGCTCGAAGATTGGATGCTCGCGCACAGAAATCTGGACGTACAAATCGCCCACTGGCCCGCCATCGGCACCGGCCTCGCCTTCACCAGCAAGACGAATACGATCGCCGGTATCGACACCTGCCGGCACTTTGACCGACAGCGTTTTGGTTTCTTCGACGACACCGCGGCCATAACATTTGGGGCACGGGTCGGCGATCATCTTGCCCTTGCCACGACAATTCGGGCAGGTCTGCTGTACCGAGAAAAAGCCCTGTTGCATGCGGATCTGGCCAGCACCAGCACAAGTGGTACAGGTGACCGGCGAGCTGCCTTTCTTGGCGCCCGAGCCATCGCATTCGCCGCAATGCACGAGTGTCGGCACGCGGATTTTCGCGGTGGTGCCTTTGACGGCTTCTTCGAGACTGATTTCCAGCGTATAGCGCAGGTCGGCGCCGCGTTGCGGGCCGCCCCGGCCACCGCCGCGACTGCCACCAAAGATATCGCCGAACACATCGCCAAAAATATCGGAAAAGTTCGCGCCGCCGCTACCACCGCTAAAACCACCGTGGCCACCACCTGCGCTGCCGTCGACCGCAGCATGGCCGAATTGATCGTAGGCCGAACGTTTTTGCGGATCGGATAAAACTTCATACGCCGAGTTCGCTTCTTTAAAACGGTCCTCGGCTTCTTTATCGCCTGGATTGCGGTCAGGATGAAACTTCATCGCTACGCGGCGATAGGCCTTTTTGATATCGGTATCGGCAGCATCGCGCGCCACACCCAGAATTTCGTAATAATCACGTTTCGACATGTTTAAAGCTGCATCCGAACAAAAAGCCAATGCACGAACAAAATGTTCGTAAACGACAAGGTCAGCATGGGGGCGCCATACTGACCTCGAGATAACGACTTAGCAAGTTGCGCCCTTACCATTATTGGGACTCGCGCGCCGCAGCGCTCGGCCCTACGAAGGCTCGCCGCTTTGCTCGGGACTTCCAAACAATGGCGCGTAACGCCGTTATTTATCTTCTTTCACTTCCTCGAATTCGGCATCGACAACATCGTCTTTACCGCCCGCTTGCTGCGCACCGCCATTACCTTGCTGCTGTTCCTTCGCCTGCGCTTCGGCGTACATCTTCTGCGCCATGCCGCTCGATGCTTCGGTCAGTTTTTGCGTCGCTTTGTCGATCGCTTCCTGATCGTCGCCTTTCACCACCGCTTCGACTTCGGTAATCGCCGCTTCGATTTTCGCTTTCTCGTCGGCGGTCACTTTGTCGCCCGCTTCCTGCAGGGTTTTACGCGTCGCGTGTACCAAGCCTTCAGCGGTGTTACGCGATTGTGCGAGCTCGGCGAATTTCTTATCTGCCTCGGCATTGGCTTCAGCATCGGTGACCATTTTCTTGATTTCGTCTTCGCTCAAACCACTCGACGCGGTGATGCGAATCGACTGCTGCTTGCCGGTCGCTTTGTCTTTCGCCGACACGTTCAAAATACCGTTCGCGTCGATATCGAAAGTCACTTCGATCTGCGGCAAACCGCGCGGTGCCGGCGGAATATCCGCGAGATCGAAACGGCCGAGCGATTTGTTCGCGACGGCTTGCTTACGCTCACCCTGCACGACGTGGATCGTCACCGCAGTCTGATTGTCGTCGGCGGTCGAGAATGTTTGCGATTTCTTGGTTGGAATCGTCGTGTTTTTGTCGATCAATGGGGTAGCAACTCCACCCATCGTTTCGATGCCGAGTGTCAGTGGCGTAACGTCGAGCAGCAATACGTCGGTGACATGGCCACTCAGTACCGCACCCTGAATACCCGCACCAATCGCGACTGCTTCATCCGGATTGACGTCTTTACGCGGTTCTTGGCCGAAGAAATCCGCCACGCGTTTTTGCACCATCGGCATGCGGGTCTGGCCACCGACCAGAATCACTTCGTTGATATCTTTCGGCGTTTTGCCGGCGTCTTTTAGCGCCTGCTTGACCGGCTCCATCGAACGCTCGACCAGCGATTCAACCAGCGATTCGAGTTTGGCGCGGGTCAGCTTGACCACCATGTGTTTCGGACCGCTCGCATCGGCGGTGATGTACGGCAGATTCACTTCAGTCTGCTGGCTCGACGACAGTTCGATTTTGGCTTTTTCAGCGGCTTCTTTCAGACGCTGCATCGCGAGCGGATCGCCTTTCAGATCCATGCCGTTGTCTTTCTTGAACTCGTCGGCGAGGTAGTTGATCAGGATCATGTCGAAGTCTTCGCCACCGAGGAACGTATCGCCGTTGGTGGACAGCACTTCGAACTGCTTCTCGCCGTCAACATCGGCGATTTCGATGATCGAAATATCGAACGTACCGCCACCGAGGTCGTACACCGCAATCACGCGGTCGCCGCCTTCTTTATCGATACCGTAGGCCAGCGCTGCTGCAGTTGGCTCGTTGATGATGCGTTTGACGTCGAGACCGGCGATACGGCCGGCGTCTTTGGTCGCCTGGCGCTGCGAATCGTTGAAGTACGCCGGCACGGTGATGACCGCTTCCGTCACCGTCTCGCCGAGATAATCTTCGGCAGTCTTTTTCATTTTCTTCAGCACTTCGGCCGAAATCTGCGGCGCGGCCATTTTCTTGCCGTTCACTTCAACCCAGGCATCGCCGTTATCGGCTTTGACGATCTTGTACGGCACCATGTGGATGTCTTTCTGCACGACATCGTCTTCGAAGCGGCGACCGATCAAACGCTTGACCGCGTACAGCGTATTTTTTGGATTGGTGACAGCCTGACGCTTGGCCGACTGACCCACCAGGATTTCGTCGTTGTCGGTGTAGGCAACGATCGACGGTGTAGTGCGCGCGCCTTCCGAGTTTTCCAGCACTTTGACCTTGTCGCCATCCATGATGGCGACGCAGGAATTGGTGGTACCGAGGTCAATACCGATGATCTTTGCCATTGCCTATTCTCCGGGATATCTGAATCTGGGTTGCCGCGTCCGCAGAAGCCGAGGACGCGACGGTTCAATCTTGCTTGTCGCCTATATTGGCCCGCCACCTATAAATTCAAGGGGCATTATTGGCCTCAGGCGGTTTCGTCGATCTTTTTCGCATTGCCTTTCGCGACCATTACCATCGCCGCACGCAGCAGACGGCCGCTCAGCGTGTAGCCTTTCTGCATTACATGCAGCACCGAATTGGGTTCAACGGCGGGGTTGTCGACCATCGACACCGCTTCGTGGAATTGCGGATCGAACGGCGCACCGAGCGGATCGATCTGCTCCACCTGAAAGCGGCCGAGCACATCGAGCAGTGTTTTGCGGGTCAGCTCTACTCCTTCCACCAGCGGTTTTACGCCTTCTGCCTCGCGATCGGGCACCGCTTCGAGCGTGCGTTCGAGGTTGTCGGCCACTGGCAGCAAGCCATTGGCGAATTTTTCGAGTGCGTATTTGTGTGCGTTCTCGACATCTTTCTCAGCGCGACGACGCACATTTTGCATTTCAGCGACCGTGCGCAGCGTCTGATCCTTGGCTTCAGCCAGCTGCTGTTGCAACTGCTCGATCTGAACTTGCAAGGCCACAACATCAGCACCGTCACTGGCGCTCGCTTCATGCGCGGCCTGCTCGGCAGCTTCCGCAGCGGCGGCAATGGCTTCGTCTTCGACAGGGGGATTCTGCGGCTCTGTCACAACTGAGTCTCCGTAAACTATGCGATAGGGAAAATTGGATTGGGCCTATAGATGGTGACGACAGCGGGGATTTCAAGGGCGCGGGGGGATTTACAGCGACTTCAACGCCAGACTCAACATCCGCGCGGTGACATCGACAATCGGAATCACCCGCTCATACGCCATTCGCGTCGGGCCGATCACGCCGAGTATGCCGAGTGTCTGCCCGCCGACCTGATACGGCGCAGTGATCACACTGAAATCGCCGAGCGCCTCATAGCCCGCTTCGTCGCCGATAAAAATCTGCACGCCTTCAGCGTGGATGCAGCGATCGACCAGATCGAGAATGTCGCGCTTCTGCTGGAAGGCATCGAACAGCCCCTTGAGCTTCTCGATCTCTTCCGGCGGCGTGGTGCCGATCAATTGTGTTTCGCCGGTGACGACGTAATCGCGCACCTCATCACGAGGCACCTCGAACGCTTTATTCGCCAGATCGAGGCTGGCCTGCAGATGCTGATCGATCGTAGCCTTGTCGGCCTGCATCGCATCGAGCAACGCATTGCGCACTTCATCGAGGGCACGACCGGCGAAGCGGTGGTTGATCATGTTCGCCGCTTGTTGCAGCTCGATCTCGCTGTATGCACGGGTGGTGTAAATAACGCGGTTCTGCACCTCGCGCTCGTTAATCACCAGAATCACCAGGACGCGGTTATCCGACAGTGGCAGGAACTCCACCTGCCGCAACAGCACGCGCTGCTGGCGCGGCAATGAAACCAGGCCAGCCTGTGCAGTGATGCGCGACAATAATTGCGAGGCACTTTCGATCAGCTCCTTGGCAGTTTTATCGGCGGTTAATTCCTGCTGCAGACTGGTGGCTGCCTGCAGCTCGATCGGCCGCACCGTGATTAGAGAATCCACAAACAATCGATAACCCTGCACCGTCGGCACGCGCCCGGCCGAGGTATGCGGCGCGCGAATCAGACCGCTATCTTCGAGATCGGCCATGATGTTGCGCACCGTCGCCGGGCTGATCGGGAGACCGCTCGATTCGAGCAACGCTTTCGAACCAACCGGCTGACCCTCGCGGATATAGCGCTCAATCAATGCCTTCAGCAGTAACTGGCTGCGTTCGGTAATCAGTTCTCTTGCCATATGGAAGTCCGCTTACGCATGCAACGCTGGAGAATGGCGCGATTGTAGCGAATGCGGTCCGCCGTGATGCAAGTGCCTGCGCCGACGACCCTCTGTGGTTGCCAGCCACACCCCAACTACTGTATAAAAACACATATCTATTTCTTGCCGAAACCCTAACGCGCGGAGCCATTACCATGCTGACTCACCTCAGTGTCGATAACTACGCCATCGCCGAACACATCGATGCTGAATTCCTCGGCGGGATGACCGTCGTCACCGGCGAGACTGGGGCCGGCAAATCGATTCTGCTCGACGCGCTCGGGCTCGCGCTCGGCGGTCGCGCCGATGCATCGGCGGTGCGCACTGGCGCAGAGCGTGCGGATATTCACGCGGCATTCGACATCGGCGCAATTCGCGACGCTAAAAGCTGGCTCGAAGCGCGCGATTTACTCGCAGGCGATGAGTGTCTGCTGCGCCGCGTCGTCACTGCCGAGGGCCGGTCGCGCGGTTACATCAATGGCCAGCCGGCGACCTTGCAAGATTTGAAAGCGATCGGCGAGTTGTTGATCGACATTTACAGCCAGCACGCGCATCAATCGCTGCTGCAGAAATCGCAACAGCGCAAATTGCTCGACGCTTTCGCCGGCACCGAACTGCTTGCCGATAATGTCAAAACGCTCGCGCACCGTTGCACTTCGCTGTCGGAAAAAATCGCACAGCTCGATGCGCATCGCGATGAACACAATGCGCGCGTGCAATTGCTCAGCTATCAAATCGAAGAGCTCGATAAACTCAATCTCGCAGCGGGCGAACTCGAAGAACTCGAAACGGAACAGCGTCGACTCGCGAACGGCGAACAGATTCTGCGCAACAGCCAACATGCGCTGGCGCTATGTCGCGAAGGCGAAATCAATGTCGTGAATATTTTGAATCAGGCATTGAAATCGCTCAGCGAGCTCGACGCCAAACAGCCCGCAATCGATGCCGCCGAACAGATGCTCGGCAGCGCGCTGATTCAAGTCGAAGAAGCGAGCCGCGAATTGCAACATTATGTCGATCAATTCGAGCTCGATCCTGCACGCTTGTCGGAAATCGAACAGCGACTCGATGCGATTTACGACATCGCGCGCAAACATCGCGTGCAAGCGCCCGCGCTATCGGCACTGCACGCGCAATTACGCGATGAATTAAGCGCGATTGCCGGCGGTGACGAACAGCTCGATAAATTACGCGATGAATTACGGCAATTGCACAACGATTACGATAAAGCCGCGGGCGAGCTCAGCAAGCGCCGCCAACAATCGGCGCAGAAACTGCAGAAACAAGTCGAAAAACAATTGCAGGCATTGGCGATGGGTGGCTGCAGTTTCAGCGTTGCATTGACGATACGTGCGCAATCGCAACCACACGCGCATGGCCGCGAAGATATCGAATTCCTGATCAGCACCAACCCCGGCACCCCGGCGCAACCGCTGCATAAAATTGCATCGGGCGGCGAATTGTCGCGAATCAGTCTCGCGATTCAGGTAGTGACGGCGCAGACCACCGCGATTCCAACGCTGGTATTCGACGAAGTCGATGTCGGCATCGGCGGCGCCGTCGCGGAAGTGGTCGGTAATTTATTGCGCGAACTCGGCACCCGTGGCCAAGTGCTGTGCGTGACGCATCAACCGCAGGTCGCCAGCAAAGGCCATCAGCATTTCAGCGTCGAAAAAATCACCGAGAAAAAATCGGTGCGTACACAATTGCGCCGATTATCGGAAGTGGAAAAAATCGAGGAAATCGCACGCATGCTCGGCGGTATCAACGTAACCGCGCAAAGCCGTGCGCACGCCAAGGAAATGTTGAGCTTTACGCATTGAGCGGTACTGCACCTTTAGTGAAGCCTTCAGTAAGGCATCGATAAAAGCGGCATCACACAAAACGCGAAGAAGATCATCGTGAATTGATTATTTTTTTTCGCGCACATACAACACTAGCGAATGGTCGACCAAGTCAAACCCATGATCGACCGCGAGTTGGTGTTGCCGCTTTTCGATGACATCGTCGACGAATTCGATCACTTCGCCGGTATCCAAATTGACCATGTGATCGTGATGCTGGGTTTTCGCTAGTTCGAATACCGAGTGGCCCGATTCAAAATTATGCCGAGCTACGAGACCCGCGGTTTCAAATTGAGTCAACACGCGATACACCGTCGCCAGCCCAACGTCCTCGCCGGTTTCGAGCAGATGTTTGTACACATCCTCGGCACTGAGATGATGGTTGTTGGTTTCGGCTTGTTCGAGTAATTGCAGAATTTTGACGCGGGGCAAGGTGACCTTGAGGCCGGCTTTTCGCAGTTCCTGAGTTTCGCCCGTCATGGTGAGTGCCCTTCGCTTTGCTGAATCGATGGGCTATTATCTCACGCCGCTGCCGGAGCGGTCACCACAGGTCATCTATTCATGCGTCGTTGTTTATCCCTTTCCGCTGCCCTTTTACTCGCTGGCGCATCGCTGCTCAGCGGTTGCAGCAATCTCGAATTCCCCTGGGTTTATCGCATCAATGTCGATCAGGGCAATATCATCACGCAGGATATGGTTAACGAATTGAAGCCCGGCATGACACGCGAACAGGTGAAATTCGTGATGGGTTCACCGCTGATCGCGGACTCATTCCATGAAAATCGCTGGGACTATGTCTACACGCTGCTCGACGCGAAAGGTAAACACACGCGCCACAACCTGACGGTATTGTTTACCGACGATAAATTGGTCGCCCTCAACGGCGATTTCATGCCGCAGTAAACTTAATTCAGACTTTCGCAGCGCGCTGCCGGCGCGCTGCCTTCGGATCGATCAGTAACGGCCGATAAATTTCAATGCGATCACCAGCGCGCAACACATGCTGTGCCGGCTGCTCGATCACTTTCCCAAAAATTCCCAATTTGGCATTGCTCAGATCGATATCCGCGAATTCAGCAGTAATGCCGGAGCGCTGCACCGCCTCGAGCACTGTGCAATCGTCCGGCACCCTCAGCGTAAGCAAACGCTGGGATTCAGGCAGCGCATACGCCACTTCGATGGAAATCATTTTGCGCCGCCGTGAAGTCGGTGCGCGCGCTTTACTAATGCATCGACCATTTGATTGGCGATGCCGTCGAACATTTTGCGCGCGGCAAAACTGAGCAGTCGGCTCGACATTTCGAATTCGAGATGCAGCGTGACCTTGCAGGCATCGGCGCCCAATGCAAGAAAACTCCAGTCGCCGCGAAATTTCTCGAACGGGCCTTCAACCAGCGTCAGCTCGATGCGATCCGGCAATAACTGATTGCGCGTGGTAAAGCTGTAACGCATGCCGCCTTTCGCGAGATCGAGCCGCGCTTCCATCGTATCGGGCGTGCGCTTCAGCACCTGCGCCCCGACGCAGCCCTCCATGAATTGCGGATAGGTTTCGACATCGTTAACCAATTGATACAACGCTGCTGCCGAATAAGGCACCAACGCACTGCGTTGAATTGTCGTCATAACATCGCGCTAAATAAATCGTTAAAAACAGTGGTAAATCGTGAGCAATTTGCGATCGCCCAAGCTCGCGCATTGTTACGCGCTACACGGTCCATAGCCGCGCAATACCCACCAATAAAATGATCGCGATTGCCGGCGGCGCAATATACCGCAGCAAAAAGCGCCAGAACCAAAACAATCGCGGGCGCTGGGTGCGCAATTCATCACGAATCGATTCGCCGCGCATGCGCCAGCCAACAAAAATTGCAATGGCCAACGCGCAGATTGGCAATAGCACATCGGCGCTTAACCAATCGATCCACGCGAATAAACTCTTGCCCCCCGGTCGCCAGTTTGGCCACATGCTGAAGGAGCCAATGCTCAGCAGTCCGAGCAGCCATACCACCACTACCAGCAACAACGCCGCGCGCGGTCGCGACCAGCGTTTGGCTTGTACCAGCCACGCAGTCGCCGGTTCGAGCAACGCCACTGCCGAACCGAACGCAGCGAGCAATGTCATCACGAAAAACGCGGTGCCGATCACGCCGCCATACGGCAGATTGCCGAAGATATACGGCAGCGTCACAAACATCAGACCCGGGCCGAAATTCGGCTGCACGCGATGTGCGAATACCAGCGGAAAAATCGCCAGGCCGGCGAGCAACGCCACCAATACATGCACCAACACGACAGTACCGAGCGAACGCAGCAACGAGCGGCGCTCCGGTGCATACGCGCCGAAACTAATCATCGCGCCCATGCCGACACCGAGCGAAAAGAACGCCTGCCCAAGCGCTGCCAACGCGCCCTCTCCATGCCATTCATCGAGCCGCAGCGCGAACATAAACTGCACCGCCGCCGCCATATCGCCCATGCGCAACGCCGTTAGCACCATGAACAGCAGCAACACCAGCAACAGCGGCGCAAGCACCATGAACAACATGCCGAGGCCACGCGCGACGCCCTGCGCCACCACCATCCACGCCACCAACAGAAACAATGCCTGCGCCCCGGCCTGATGCGCACCATCGCCGAGCAACTGACCAAACAATTCGCCGACCTGACGCGCGCTCGCGGCCGACAGATCGCCGTGATAAAGCCAACTGCTGTAGGTCAGCAGCCAACCGCCAATCACACTCAGATACGACAGCACCAACAGCGCCGCGATGCAGCTGATAACACCGATCCAGCGCCAGTGCCGGCTCAAGGCGGATTCGAGCGAGATCGAAGCAATCGCATGCACCGGATCGCCGCGCCCGCGCGAGCCGATGATGATCTCGGCGACCAGCACCGGTGTCGCCACCAGCGCCATGCACAGTAAATACATCAGCACAAAGCCCGCGCCGCCATTGGCACCGGCGAGATAGGCGAATTTCCACAAATTGCCGAGACCGATAGTCGCGCCAATCGCAGCGGTAATGAAGGTCCACTGGCTGGTCCAACCACCATGCATGGATGTTCGGGCTAAAGGCACGCAAAACTCCTGGAGCTTCTGATTAAGCTGCTCCGCTTTTATTTGGTTGTAATTCTTCATCGCCAAGCGCGGGTGCGATCACTATAATGCGCCGCCATGGCAAAAAACCCTCAGCAAAACAATACCATCGCGCAGAACAAAAAAGCGCGCTTCGATTATCACCTTGAGGAAAAGTTCGAGGCGGGCTTAGCGCTGCAAGGTTGGGAAGTAAAAAGCCTACGCGCCGGCAAGGCCCAGATCACCGATGCCTATGTGCTGCTGAAAAATGGCGAGGCCTGGCTGATCGGCGCATTGATCACGCCGCTGCAGACGGTATCGACGCATTATGTAGTCGACCCGACGCGCACCAGAAAATTGCTGATGAACAAACGCGAGCTGAATCGATTAATTGGCAGCACGCAACAAAAAGGCTACACCTGCATCTGTTTATCGTTGTATTGGAAAGCCCATTTAATCAAAGCGGAAATCGCTTTGGCGAAAGGCAAGCAACTGCACGATAAACGCGAAACCGAAAAAGATCGCGATTGGAATCGCGAGAAGCAACGGATCGTGCGCCACGCTCAATGATTTGCATCAAAAAACAGCATGAATTCCTGTGTTTTTTTCATCATCGAACGTTTTTAAAATCGCAAAAAATGTTCAAGCGGTGTGTTTAGATAAACATCCTCTAAAAGAAACATTGAAAAGCGAGGGCGGAGCGCCCATATTACAACCGGGACATCGATTGATGCCCACGCTCTCTCTCCCAGGCGGAGAGAAAGGGGATGCGGGACGCGCAACACGCCCGCATCCCCGGTTACGCCTTAGCGAGAGTGTTAGAACAGTGTCAAAGTAGTTGAAGCAAAGTAGTAGTAGAAGTAAGAAACGAATTCGGGGGCGATCTGGATTCGACGTTGGTAACAAAGTCTGAGGTGCATGTCGTGATGGCAGCGAATCACGTTAATCCAAAGCTGTAAATCAATAGTCGCAAACGACGAAACGTACGCTCTCGCAGCCTAAGGGCTGCTTGCAGTTGGTGATTGACGTCAGATAGAGAAACCAACTGTCATTTGATCTGGCTCGCAGAAAGGTCCGCCCGGTGCCGATCTGCTAAAATCTACGGGATCGCGCTTTACGTCCTGCCCGTTGGGCTGTAAAGCGCTAAATCAATTAACGGAACCTAAACATGTAGAGCCAATGACAGCGAACTAGCGGACGGGGGTTCAACTCCCCCCGCCTCCACCAAATAAAAAAGGGCCGCAATTTGCGGTCCTTTTTTATTTCCATATTGCGTATACATCCGATAGAAGCATCTTTTGATGCTGGACCGTTAACTCACAAATGATATTTCGAACTGCTATCAACTATATCAATGATTTCTTTATTACCAATCTTATGAGCGTAGTCTGATGCGCTCATACCGCGATAACGAAGAGTGGAAAAGTTAACCCCATTGCTTTTCATGACTTTAATCATTTTCACGCTTTCCTTTTGAAACGCAACGAGACCTATCGGAAATTTTTGTTGACTGACAAGATCTTCAAAGCGAGCGCCATTTTTTGCTAATCGCTGCGCAGCCTCTGTGTCGTCCGCATAAACAGCATAGGCAAGTGCGTTATATTTTTCATTATCCTCAGAGTTAAGCGTCGACACTCCACTCTTTACCAGCTCAGGGATCGCATTAGATGTTTCATCATAACGGGCGAGTTGATAGAGCATTTTTGGCCCGGGCGGTAGAAAAATGCTTGCCTGAGCCAACGCAGCTGCTTTCTCCTCACCATTCAATTTATGCCATGCCGTGTAGTAAGCCATACCAAGTACATATCTGGCGTCGTCAGTTCCACACCCTTTATCAATCGCTTTTTTACTGCTTGTAACAGCTTCTGCATAATCGCCAAAATGGGTTAATCGAAACATTCCATAATCCGCATAAAAGCATGAATACTTCTCAAATTCCTCCGCGCGTTTGTAGTACAGCGTATTTAGCTCGTCAAATTTCTTTTCGTTTTCCAGGATTTTGAAAATGTTTTGATAAGCCATCAACATTGCACGGTCATAAGTGTCGTAGCCACGAGGACGATTGATGGCTATTAAATATTTTTCCTTTGCCAAATTTCCTTTCCCTTGGATATCAAACATCTCACCCCAGTTTGTCCATAACCAAAGATTTTTTGTACCACTCTTATCTGCACTCTCAAACATTTCCGCTGCTTCTGAAAAGCGCTTTTGATGAACGTAAACGTAACCCATCAATACTTTCACGTTTGCGTTATTCGGATCAATTTGAAGCCCAGTCTTCAAAAAATTTTCCGCTTGCTTAAGACCTTCAGGGCCCCAATTTGATTTCATAGCAATGCGTGCCAACTCTGGATAGGCCAACACATATTTGGGGTCTCTCAAGAGAAGGGTTTCTAAATTTTTCTTCGCATCGTTCAGATCATCATCTGACCCTTGATCAATTGATATAACCGCCGAATTGTAAAGATCAGCAGAAGTTGTTTTTGCCAGCTGTATTTTTTTAAAGTAAGTCGCCATGTCTGGCCACTCAATTACATAATCGATTCGAGTCGCCGCTAGGTCCCGGCCATCAATTCTCATTCGGGCGAAAATTTGGCGGGTTACAATCTCCCCCTGCGAACTCATGGGATGCTGAAGGGATATTTTTATCGTATGGTTCCCACGTTCTAACTCGCCAGTAGACACCAGACCTGGCATAACATCTTCAGATCCATTAACTGCCAGCAATGTAATACCTGCAAATCGGCCATCACCTCTGTAAAAATAATCCACCGTAGCGCTGTACTCGCCGGACGCCTCTCGTGTGATTTTTATATTCTTAATTTCATTGGCACCAGCCAGAGGCGGCACATTCGTTTGATAATGAGCGGGGTTGAAATATGCTTCAACATATGGTTTCAAAAAGTATCCAGCAAGCAATACAAGCAGAATAAACATCAATACCGCCGGACGTTTTTCCTTCATTAAAATCTCCCTATATTTTTAAGCCAAATAATAATTTTGAAATCTAGTTCACTCGTGACGCTTCACCACCAAAAACTCGATATATGCGACCAGCTGCTCGATTTTTTATCACCCATAGATTGCAATAACAGGTCAGACGGCTCGGGGCTTGAATCATGAATACACCCAAGCGAGGAATACGCGCAATCCTCATCACTCACAAAAGCCACATTGCGATTGCCTCCCCGCCGCACAATGTGATGAGGACAGTTCGGCACTATTACTCTCACCGTCCGTAGCATGATTCACTCCTTTGAAAATAAATCTGTCCCCGTTTCCCCCAACGTTCCCCCCGTTTTCCCCGCCACGCTTCAGACGAAACGAACCCCGTCTGCTAATTCGGCTCGCCATGCGCGTTGACTAACGATCAGCAATAAACTTATCTTAGCTACAGGAATGGGCAATGTTGGTGCAGCGCCCCCTCGCTTGCAAGCACCCCCCCACCCATACAATTGTCTTGCCATTAGTATAGGCCTGACCGAATAGCACTCTGAGAAGGAACTGACCCGCAATGTTGCGCCGTACCCTTTCTGTTGCCCTTGCCTTCACAACCCTAGCGTTCGCATCATTGACCCACTCAGAAGTTTACCGAGTGGTCGATGCACAGGGACACGTGTCATTTACCAATCAAAAACCGTTTGGCACAGAATCCAAAAAAGCCGAAGAAATCCAAGTACACGAAGGCTACGTCAGCAAAGTTCGCCCAACTCAAACTGGATCTGCTACCTATTGTGGAAGTATTGCCTTACCAACTCGCGATGTTGGCAGCACTACGTTTTATGGAACCGTGGTCAACAACGAAAGATTATGGAGGTCGGAAGTTGCACGAATTCAAAAGTTAGTTTCACAAGGTAATCGTTATACACGCCCTGAATTATCCGCGTACAACAACGAAAACCTAACAAAGCTTGCTGAAAATCAATGCGCCTACGATTGGGCGCAAGAGCAGCGCAAAAATGCCAAAGCGGAACGCCTAGCGCTCGACCGAAAAAGTGAAGGCCTCAGTACCTACCTAAAAGAGATGCAAACTGCACAAGTTAGCGTATGCGGCGAGGAACCCATCTACTCCTCCTCTGACCGTTTTTTTGATGACAAACGCAAATCTTATCAACGCTGTATATCAGACTACCAAACGAAGATGCGCGACATCGAATCCGATATGAAAAGAGCTGACCAACAACTACTCGATATTCGCAAAATAGAAACCTCGATTTGAGAGATAAATTTATTCAACTGGATATTATACGATAAGTCATACGAGAAATTGCTTTCATAGCTATTTTTTGGCTATTTCCGTGGACCATAAGGGTCAGGTCTCGCAACCAAAACATATTCATGCCAAATCAAGCGGACCACCCCAACCAGCATCCACTAACTCGCTGCATTGAAAACCACTTTAACAACATCGCCAAAAATCACTCCGCATTATTGCGGAGTGAAATTCAACGACGTATTGCCGTCAACAGTTTGGTAGGAGCTCGAATAAAAGCTGATCGCGCCGGCGCTCGTCACTACATAGTGTAAGCTCCCCCCGCCTCCACCAAACAAGTGAGTAAGAAACAAAAAGGGCTGCGATTGCAGCCCTTTTGTTTTTCTACATTCCATTCACTGGAAATATCTTTTCGAATAACTTGAGTCGAGCTTATCGAATCATGCTGGCTGTTTCGATCACATGAATACGTGATAAATACCTTTTTCTTTAGCAATATCATCAACAACCGCTTTACCTAAGAGACTACATTTTGACGCTTCATCAACAAGCTGGCTTCTGATATGACTTTCAATTTTCATCTGCTTATTTGACCGGAAAATGTCTCGAGTTCGAGTGATATAGTCATCCGTTATTAAATATTCCACGCCCTCCTTTTTCCCAGATTCAATCAGACTTTTTACGTATGTGTGGACTTCCTCGTCTAATAGTTGATCCGCCATTTTGATATCCGAAATATAAAGCTCACGAATAGCCTCAAAATCAGTTTTCTTACAGGTCAGAGCATTTCTTCTTTTATTAATTAAATCTCGGAGCTCATCTACCACTCCATCAGCCAAATACACGCTCGATTTATTTGATTCGACCTCATGGAGCGCCTGCATTAAATCCTTATATGGGTCCGGCCAACTCTGGGCTAGAGAAGATATATATTCATTTATATCTTTCTCGTTAAGTTTTTCCATTGAGTCAATATAGCGAACTCTATCAACAAAATATTGGAGATAAAAATCAACAAAAAACAGATCTCGATTAGCTTTATTTAGACTATTAAGCTTTTCATTCAGGGTTAAACTTATAGTATCAGCACGATCTTTAGACGCCATATACTCATCATTTAAGTGCTCTATTTTTTTACGCGAACTCATACTTTCCTGGGTTTTTCTTTTAAGCTCTTTACCCAAATCAACCAACTGCAATTCCATGCTATTTTTTTGAGCGCGATGCAAATCAAGCTCCCGAGAAACGCGCGCATTTCTTAATTCAAGCTCAGCCGATTTTTCTTATAAAAGGTTGAATTGAAAAGCCGGCTTCACCGTATAAAAATAACCAAAAATCACGATAGATAATGTTCCAACTTGCGACCAAGCTGCTAGCTTATTTGTTATCGAATCTTTTTCTCCAGAAGGATATTTAGGTAATGACTTAAGTAAATCCTCCTCAGCAATAACTACAATTCGCTGCTGCTTTGAAAACCTATTTTTCTTCATAAATCCTCATACCCAATCGTTACTTTGAATGCGAGCATAACGGATACATTATTTGCATTTCGAAATTCATATATATTACCCAATATCAAGCTCTGCGAATCATATGCGGATCATCCAAATGTTTAACGAGCCGCCATACTCGATAATAGGCAAGCGCTAACCCGAACCCAAAAAATCCTGCCAGAACCTTGCTGAAATATAAAATCTGAAAGAAATAACCTATAAGAGCAAACGCAATTCCCATTGCTGCCAGATTAAGGGCGTGATCATCCGCCTTGGCTGAAATTCTCTCGAAGCCATCCAAGATGCCATAGAAAATTCGCGCAGCTGCAAGCAGGGGAATCGCGAAGGCGTGTGGGCAAAGCATGATAAGGGTGTTGATGGAAATTTCCCTATCGCTCTGCATCCAGAAAAGCAGAATCGCGGATGACACTGCAATCATTCCACCCGCGCATGTCTTAATCATTTCCTGCGCCACCGGCTTTACCGGAACGGCGCCCACGAAATTCCGATTTCTCTCCATGTGTCCTTATCCTTCATCCAAAAAAGAAACCCGTGCAATTCACTGAACCGCACGGGCGATGGTCCTGATAATAGTCGGAAATCTGCGGTTTTGCTTCCGCAGCGGGGCCTAATTTTCTACCTCCGCCACATGCTTCCCCAACAACTCCGCAAATTCCTCCGGCACCACAGGCCGGCTGAAATAGAAGCCCTGCATTTCATCGCAGGCGCGGTTGCGCAGGAAATCCTGCTGTTCGCGCGTTTCGACACCTTCGGCGACGATGGTGAGGCTGAGGCTTTTGCCCATCGCGATGATCGCTTCGGTGATGGCCTGATCGTCGCTGTCCTGTACGACTTCGCGAATGAACGAGCGGTCGACTTTTAATGTGTCGATCGGAAAACGTTTCAATTGCGCAAGCGATGAATAGCCGGTGCCGAAATCGTCGATCGCGATGCGCACGCCAATTTGTTTTATCGCGTGCAGCAATTGCACGGCTTGATCGACGTGGTGCATTACCATGCTTTCAGTGATTTCGAGTTCGAGCAATTCGGGCGGCATGCCAGATTCATCAAGTGCTTCGTGAATGTGCGCGAGCAAATCCTGATTTAAAAATTGGCGGGGCGACAGGTTTACCGCCATGCACACCGGGGGCAGCCCTTGTGCCTGCCACGCCATGTTTTGCATGCATGCGGTCTTCAATACCCAGCGGCCGATCGGTACGATCAATCCGGTCTCTTCGGCGATCGGAATAAATTGCGCCGGCGACACGAACCCGACCTCGGGATTATTCCAGCGCAACAATGCCTCGACACCACTGATGCGATTGCTACGCAAATCGAGCTTGGCTTGATATTGCAACTGCAGCTCGTTATTTTCGAGCGCCCCGCGCAGATGGTTTTCGAGAACCATGCGCTGCAGTGTGTGTGAGTTCGTATTAGGGTTGTAAAACTGAAAATTATTTTTCCCTTCTTCCTTCGCCTGATACATGGCTGTATCGGCATTTTTCATTAATGTCTGCTCGTCATCGCCATTCTCCGGAAACAGCGCGATACCGACGCTCGCCGTAACGCGGCACTCCTGCGATTGCAGCGTAATTGGCTTCATCACTTCGGTGATGATTTTGCGCGCGCAGATGCCGGCTTCGCTCGCCTCATCTACCTCCTGTATCAGCACGACAAATTCATCGCCACTCAACCGTGCGACAACGTCACTGGCGCGCGTGCAACGCTTCAAACGTTGCGCGATTTCCTGCAGCAATGCGTCGCCCGCTTGATGGCCGAACGCATCGTTGATTGCTTTAAAGCGATCGAGATCGATGAACAGCAGTGCGAATTTGCGCGAGTAACGTTTTGCAACGTCGATCGTGTGATTCAACAAATTGCCGAACATCATGCGATTCGGCAAATCGGTAAGGCCGTCGTGAGTGGCGATATGACGAATACGGTCATCCGCCGATTTGCGTTCGGTAATATCGATCACCGCGCCGGAAATAAATTCTGGAACGCCGTTTTGATCGCATTCTGCCAGCGCCTTCATCAACAACCATTTGGGTGTGCCGTCAAGTATGGTGATTTTGTATTCCAGCTCCCATTCATGGCTGCCACCGCTGAAAAATTCCTGGGTCTTGCTCCGAATGGTTTCGATAGCCTGCGGTTCGATTTGACGCAACATCAGGTCCGGCGTCATCACCGTGCCTTCGGGATGGCCGTACATCTCAGCAATGTTGTAATTCCATGTATTGAGATCGTGGTTAGCCGATTTGAATTCGCGGTGCCACGTAAGCGGATGTCGAAAGATCGCAATACCCGAAGCCTTCAATGCGGTTTTCAAATAGCCCTGCGCCTTCTCCAATTGCTCATTCGAGTGCCGCAATTGTTCTTCAAGCTTTTTGCGTGCAGTGATATCGAAACAAACGCCAGCGATATATTGCAGTCGCTTCGCGGCATCCCAGCCAAACAGATAACGCGTCTGAAGCCAGCGTATGTCGCCATTGCTGCAACAGATGCGGCAGACGCCATCGCATTCGGAGTCGCCTCGCGCGATGGCCTCGTGTAACTGCTGCTGCAATACCTCTTGATCATCCGTGTGCACGCGCTTGAAGAGACCATCCATGGAGAGCGATCCGGCATCGACGCACATCAGCGACTCAATGTTCAATGCCCAGCCCATCCCGGCGTCGAGCTCGCTGACTACGATATTACCCTGCGCATCCAGGGTCATTGGATAAAAGAAAACGCCGGTACCCGACGCAATCAGCATGGCCCGCAACATATCCGCCGACGGGAAATCCCTCGCGGTCGTCAAGCAACTCAATTGCTCCAGGGTTTCGTGATTGAACCAGTCTTCGCGCTTTGGAGTCGCAGCCATAGCAGCCTCGCATAAATAGTTTTCTTAAGGCTAGTTCACTTCCCGCGCTGGCTCCGCTTTGGAGTAGTACCTAGGCAAATCTACGTATCGGTCTTGCCAGAACATATCGGCCTGACCTGGACTCGCAACATCGTCGATCTCGAGCCGGGTATTTCCATTGGCTCAGACGAGCAAAGAACGGGGCGCAATGCAGCGCTTAACCGATCGATTGAAACATTTTCTCTTTATTTTTCGCGCTGCTAGGATCGCGCCCGCGCTTGACCACGGAGGTCAATCAGGGATTGCACCAAGGAGTCAAAAAATGAAATTTCGCCCACTAACAACCATCGCCCGCCTGTATGTATTTCTCGCAGCAGCAACCGTTAATTCCATTGCGAACGCCGAAGACATCGTCACTGAGGCTTCATTCAATTCGTATTTTTCGATCGGATTGGTAATCCAAGCAAATGCCAGCTTCATGCGAAAAGGTCTACTGCCCTTTTTTTAGGATTGCAGGCGATGTAGCGTGTCGCATTTTTCCGTTAAAACAATTAAATCGGTGTTCTGTCGGCGAACCTCACGCTTTTTTGACAACTTATTTAACGCCTTATCTGAGTACTCACACTTCCCGCCATACACAACAATTATCTTTCTGCGATTAGTCGCGAATGGGACGTTTCTGCCATCCAAGTCTGTGGCAGCAACAATCGGAAGGAGTTTTCCCTTTTCGATTTTGAAGCTGCCAACATCGCGCAATGTAAAAGGTTTATGGGTGAATTTCACCTCAAAAACCGAACAGGCTTCAAGAGCGACAGCCAAAACAATAACAAATAAATGCCATCCCATTTTTTTCAAATCGTCGACCTCCTATCGATATCTTTGGCTTTATTTTTCAACCCCCTCAGGCGCAAAGGTAGTATTGAGTGATCCTTTCGGTTCGTTCGTGGACTAACTACATATTGGGCCCGGATGTTGAGCCGGCATTATTGGTACTTGCCGGCAAAGGATGATCGACTCTTTTAAACCGATATCCATCCCAGACAAACTCAATAGATCGGATTATATTTTTATCATCCCATCGCGGCTCCATTCTCGTCCATGGATAAGCGCTTATTTTCCCATCATCCGAGATATACTTTGGTACAGCATAATTTTCTCCTGACGGAAATTCCTGATTTTTTTCTAAAAAATCATTATCTTTCACATCTGCTACTCCGAGGGATTTAGCATCGACAGGCCCCAAAATTCTCCCATTCTGGCTTATTTCGTAAAACTTGAAGCTTTGAGATTGCCCGTGATTTCCCAAAATAGAAACATTGGCTACTATGCTGCCGCCCTCTTTCTTTTTAAAAACAAAAAGCTCTACTGAACCACCACCGCATTGGGACAACAATAAAGTTCTATTATTGCTTTTTTCCACATACCATCTACCAGAGGTAAATTCAGCATTAGTATCACAAATAATTTTATTTACGAGGAATCTGCTTTTTATTACCTCATCCTTCTGAATATTAGACAAAGCTTCCTCGGCTTCTATTTCTGAAGGATTAATATCTTCAAAAAACTTTTCTGCTGTGTACTCCGATGCACGCACTTCCATAGAGATAATAAATAGAAAAAAAATCGTGATTAACTTATTCATTCTAAATCCAAAATGTGAATAAAATTATTTACCGCAAACTAGTGCCTTTCTTTCCAGTGCTCTTTGAACTGGAACTCCTTTTGAGGTCCAATAATTTATATCACTCATTACAGAGCATAGCGCCTTTAAATCGTTTGCTGACACAGCCGCATCCACTTTAGCTCTATTCGGCGGACCCATATCGCCTCGATAATTCAGATCGACCAACATATCTACGATTTTTTTATCGAGCTTTTCCCACTCTGTATCACTAGGCTGAAGCATATACGTGTTGTATAAACGTTTAGCATCTTCGGCTCTTAGCTTTAATGCTTGTATAGAAATTAGATATTGTTGTTCACGCGTTAACTCAATAGCACTCAACTCAGCGGCGTGCGCATCGAAATAATCTACCGCATTCTGGGCCTTGAGTGTTGCAGCTCCCGTCAAAACATCCACTTGGGTCTTTGTTAAGCCCACGCGTGTTAGTAACGCCCGCGCGCCATTTTTGGATTGCGCACCAAGATCGTAGCCGCGCGCCAGAGTAACGCCCGACTGCCCTATTGGCTCATTCTTTTTATTAACCAGCTTCCCGGGTATTCGCGAGTAAGTAAATTTACTTGCCGGATTGTCATCTCCTTCCTTGTCAAAAGTAAACTGTCCCCAAGGCACATTCAAAAACCCGGTGTCATTAACATCCGGCAAATCACCCGCATCAAATATAGGCTTCGTCAATTTGTGCACGATGGTCGGAAAACTGAAATGTTCCATAGCATAAAAACCCTGCGGTAGCGGCGGTACTAACCAGCTTGCGGGCGCCGGACATGAGCCATCCACTCCCTTATAGCCGGCAGGATAGCTGCCGCTAATGCTACGGTAGAGTTCGGCAGCTGTGCCGTCATCAAAATCTTTTACGATCGCCCAGTCACCTGTATTCACCGCATTATTTCCGCCATAGCCGTTGCGGTAAAAATTTAAGAAACTATCCCAGGGCGCGGTACCGTTTTGATTAGAATCCCAGCCGTACCAACCTTTTTCTTTTGTCTGCGTTTCGATGCCCAGCGGATCATAAATAAGTGATGCACCATTCGCTCCTGCTATATCCGTCAGCAAAAATGCGAAATGCACCATGCGACTGTCGGTACCGGACTTTAACGTGCTTTTTGAAGTGTTAGTTGGATCACCACCAAAACTGTCGATCAGCACATATTGCAATTTTGCGAGGCCCAATGGATCGAACCAGCTTACGGGGTTGCTATCGACATAGCTGTAGGTGTTCATGCTGGCCAGTTGACCCAATGGATCGCTTTGCGTATAGGCACCTCGCACGGGATCGTAGTAGCGATTGAGGTTATAAAATAATCCGGTTTCGCTATCGGCTAACTGCCCCGGAAAACGCAGATCGATTTGCATTATTTTCCCGTCTCTGTCGGGGTCTTCGTCCGGAACACCGTTACCGAAGGCATCACTCTGCCAACGCCAGATAATTTTTCTTTCTGAGTTCGTTGCGAAGCGGGGCGTCGCTAAATGATCGGCATGCAGATAGCCAATCTGTGGCACCGAATTTTGTTCTAACTCTTCGCGATCAATTTGTGCCAGCGGAATATTCCTAAGCCAGATATAGTGCGTCGATCTGATCGGCTCAACACCATCGTCTTCTTGCACCGAAACTAATTGGGCGCCGGCATAGACGTAGTGTGTGCGTTGTAACCTGCCATTGTTGTAAGTACGTTTTTCGCTGCGCCAGCCCTGTGCGTTGTAGCGATACAGTGCAGTGATCTGGGAATTTTCGCGTACGACAATGGGCTTATTTTTGCTGTTATAGCGGTAACTGCGCTGAACATCGGCTGTGGTTTGTTTGGCCACGTTGCCCACCGCATCGTGCTCAATGATGGGTTGGTTGGCCTTCGCCGTATGTCTATTTCCCAACGCATCGTAGCCATATTGTTTATTGGCGCTGCCCGAGCTTTCTTGTGTCAGCCGGTCCATCTTGTCATACGAAAATTGTTGGCCGCGTGTTTCGGATTGTTCATTCGATGCAATTTGCGTTTGAGCAATTTGCGCAATGTTTTGATAGAGATCGTATCTGTATTCTTGCCGCCAGAACGTTTCGCCATCTTTATTCAGTGCAATCGCTTGGATGTTTCCATCAAGATCGATTTGTTTTTGTTGTCTTAGATCATTGCCATACGTCCACGCTATTGCGCCACCGAACGGAGCGTAAAAAATATTTTTGATAATGATTTTTTCTGCTTTCGATTTGTCGTTAGCCGCTGTGTATGTGACTGAGGTAATCCGATCCTTATCGAAGTGGTAATGGACTTCACTACCATCGGGATAGGTGATTTTGTCCAGGCGGTTGCCAGGGAGGTAGTGATATTTGAGGGTAGTGGCCAGAACACCCTCACCCCGGCCCTCTCCCGCAGGGGGTAGAAGATCGGCACGTTTGTCGATTGTGGTTTCTTGAATTTTTCTTCCCAGTTCATCGTAACGGTAGTCAATGGTTTGATTTTGCGTTTCGGTTTTGGTGAGCTGTTGCACTCCGTTTCCATGGTCATTATCCGTTTGGTCGTAGGTGTAGGTAATATCGTTTTTCTCGCCAGGATAATCGATTTTAGTGATTCGGTTTAATACATCGTATTCGAATTGTATTTCTCCACCGTCCAGGCTTTGGTTCGCAATCAGGTTACCGTTGTTGTCGTAGCGTTTAATGGCGCTCCCCGTAATCGGGCTGGTTTCTCGGATAATTTCGCCGAAGCCATTGCGCAGATATTCGGTGGTGTTTTTATTCGCATCAGTGACCGCTTCAAGTTGGCCACTAGGGCTGTAATCATATTTTGTGCGGTAACCTGCGGCATCGATTAATTCGAGCAGCCGGTGTTGTGTGTCGTAATTGGCTTGTGTGGTGTGTGCGAGATCGGTATGCGCATCGTGTATATCGCGTTCGCTGGCGGTAACCACGTTGCCACTGCTGTCATGCTTGAACTCTGTCATTTGACCGTCATTGCCCACCAATGCAGCCAGTTGGCCCAGGCCATTGAATCGCCGCTTGCGCTGTTGCGCAATTTGACCTTGCGCGTCGAGTACTTGCGCTTCTTCCCATTGCCCGTTCAGGGGATTCAACCGCAGGTTGAGTTGTTCGCCCCAGCCATTGTTAATCTGTGTCAGTTGCCCTGCAGCGTTGTAAGCATAAAACTGTTCACTGCCATCGGGGCGGGTAAGGTGTGTGAGTTTGCCAATCGCATTATATTCGGCCTGTGTTACTTCCGTTGAGTCACCATCGCCACGCTCCAGTTTTGCAGGGAGCCCCTGTTCGTTGTAGCGCACCTGCAAGCGCACCCCATTGGGCAGTGTGACGACCTCGGCCTGACCGAGGCTGTTATACCGTTCAAATTGCGTGGTTTGATTTAACGAATTGGTGATGCTTTGCAATTGGTCATGTTGATAGTGATAGGTGGTGACGTTGTTTTTGCCATCCAACACCGAGAATGCGTTTAGCTGAATTTTTGCTGCGTCGGCAAATGTATAACGATAAGTACGAGCGCGTTGTTGGCCTTTTGTTGAGTAGGGTATGACTTGCTCGCTTAAATCAGTGAGGGTATCGGCCAGCACATAACCGTGCTCGTCGTAACTAAATTCGCGTTTAAACGTCGGTTGCCAGTGGCCACTGTCGTTTTTATTGTGGGGTTGATTTTGAGTCCAAGTTAAATGAGTTTCGCTAAGTACCCATGGGTGCGTTTTATCCCATTGACGTTCGATTTGAGTGGCACCTGCAACGGTATAAATTTTTTCGTTCTCGACGCGCAAACCGTGTTGCTCGATCTCGATTAAACCGCGATCGTTGCGCGTGTATGCGCTGCCGATCCGATCGGCATTCCACTGCAGGCGAACAAAACCATTGGCGTCATATCGATGGTGCGCTTGAATGTGCGGACATTCACGCATCGGTTGCCCATCGATATCTTTAAGACGATATTTACCGGGGCGGATCGGCTCTAACGCGTACAGCACCGTCATGCCCGCCGCATTGCTAACCGCCACCCGACGCAGACCGTCGATGGTATTGAGCGCGCTACGCGGTTGATAGTCGATGGTAATTTTTTCGGCACCTTCGCCGTGTTGACTCAGAATGCCGCGGCCCTGTTCATCGTAGGCCCACGTGGCATACCGCGCCCCCGTGGCATCGTCCAGCCCGGTCAGCGCGTGCGTGAATCGTTGGTCTTCGTAGTGATAGCGGCGCTCGGGGATTTTAAAACCCGCGAGCAGTCGATCAAAGAAGCTGGTACTGCGAATGACGCTACGCAAATTCATAGCTCGGTCATAGGCATAATCAAGACGTTGTCGTATCGGCAATTCGACATGATCCAGGTGGTGCGCGCGCCAATGCAGCGTGAGGGTATTGCCCCGCGTATCACGAATACGGTGTAAATACCCTTCGGTATCGTACGTCAGCATATGCGCAATGCCCGACGCGTAATCGACCCTCGACAGACGCCCTTGCTCGTCATAGGTTTCGACATCGCCGTTGCCGACGCGATAGCGCCATCCCGTATCAAGGCGTTCGAGCTGATCGATCACACCCATCGGCGCGATGCCGCGGCGATCCTTAATCGGAAACACGTACTGGGTACCGTCGTCGCGCCAGACCGTGGCTGTTAAATTATTTGCATCGAATACGATCGCGCGCTGGTAGCTGTAACGCCAGCCGGCACCGAGACCTATATCGCGATGCGTGAGTACGCTGTTGTAGCTCCGTACAAAAAACAAAGCATCCGTCTGCGTGCCAACATAATCCGTTTCGCGCTGGTATTTGTTGCCCGTGCCGAGATCAATCGGGTTGCCGACGGCGGTGAACGAAGGCGCATTGCTCGCTGCCAACGACGTGCTGGCGGCGTTAGGCGCTCCAGTGGCCGTGCCGCCGGTCGTACCAGTTGTACTGCTACTGGCCCCGCCGTCACAACTCAGGGGATCGCTGCCGGCGCCACCCTCGTTGGTCGGATCGCCGGAACCGCTGCCATTGCCGCCACCGCCGGTATTATTCCCACCCGAATTATTACCACCGGTATTCCCTGTATTTCCCCCGTTATTGCCGGTATTGCCATTGCCCGAATTGCCACCGGTGTTACTGCCGCCACCCGGGTTCGCGCCGGTGCCATTATTCCCCGAGGATGCCACCACGCCGCCCGCACCCAGATTGCTGCAGCTCGCGCCCTCACACCGCACCGGCGATTGCATCCGCACAAGGCTGCCCGCACTCAGCGGGATGTAATAAATCGGATAACCGAACGCCGCGTTATGGGCGATGGTTTTGGCTTGGCACGAGCGTGTCTCGGCGCTGGTGCCCAATAAATTCAGCGTTTGGTAAATCGCGATATTGACGACGGGCACTTGCAGTGGAAAACACCAGTGCGCGCGGATTTTCAATAAATTCGCATCTTGAATATTGATGGTGCTGGCGTTGTTGCCCGTGCCCACTGTTGTGGTGGTGCTGGGGCGCACGCTTAAATTGTCATTCGGGATTTGTTTAATGCGAGCGCGGGCTTCGCGCATCGAGCCGCCGCCTGGACAACTGCGGCCGGTGCATGCTTCCAACACGTATTGGTCTTTCGCGAATTGATTGAACATCGCGCGGCTAGGCGAGAGGATTTCAATGTCCGCACCGCCCACTGCCAGCGGCAGTACGAAGTTTTCCGCGTAGGTGGTACCCGGAACCGAACCCGCGCCCGCTGCGAGGACATAGTTCGCGACGTTGGGGCTGGCCTTCATATCCAGCGGCGCCATCGCCGACGCCAACATTTTTTTCATCGGCGCTTTGAAGGCGTTGTTGATCGAGCCTTCCCGCGCTGCCATAAAGGTGGCGTGCTCCAACGTCACTTTGCCGCGATACAGCAACCCCAGTTGAATGACCGCCATGCTGATCAGAATGAGCACTGGCCACAGCACGACATGCTCGACCATAGCCTGCCCGGAATTCCATTTCCTGATCATTACGTCTGTTCCCTATAATGTGTTTCGCGCACGCCGTTCCGATTAATCGTTTGTCGCCAGCGCCAGGTCGACACGTCGGCTCTGCGGGCGTTCGCCCGTTGCCGCGACTTCTACACCGCGCGGATCCGGCACCAGACACGTCGGCGATAATTCTTTTATTTCATGCAGGTAGTGCATCACCGCTTCAACGCGTGCTTTCGCCAACGCGTGATTCGACGCTTCGCCACCCATCGCATCGGTGTAGCCAATCACGTGAATCGGACATTGATTGCGATGCGACTCCACGAATTGTTTAGCGCGCGCCAATTGCTCGGTACGATCCATCAGTGCCGACTGGCCGAGTTCGAAATAGATGCTGGCTTTGGTCGCATCGTCATTGCGTGTGGTCGGCGTGGCTGCCATGACAGCGCCGCTGGCATCACCGCTTTGCGCTAATGCCGATACAGTAATGACATCCACCAATGCGCGCGGCTGACCGGCCAGATCATTCACATACAACACTACATACTGCGATGCACCGGAGGCGCTGCCTTGGATGGCCACCACATAATGTTGAAAACCGGTATCACCGCCTAATTTGTCGCTGAGAAATAGCCGCCAGCCCGCCGCACCGCCGCAGGTTTCACCACTGCATTGATAGACGATGCGATAGTGCTGACGTTTTAACGAGGCCAATGTATTTTCGTAAATCTGAAGGGCGCTTTTTTGTTTGGGATAGTCGTATAGGCGGCGATCGATCGAGCCTACCAAGGCCTGTTTTTGAGTGGGTTTAAAACCTTCACTATCCGCGTCTTCTACATATTCCATCTTGCCGACCACCAATTCGTAGTTGGCGTAATCCTTATGACCTGAAAATATCAAACCGGCATGTTGGGTGGTTTGTACTAGCGGATAAGGTGAACCTGCTGCTTCGGCAGCGCCGGAAATCAGGAGTGCCACGCCTAACAGAGGAAAACCAAAAAATTTCTGTGCGGTCGTTTTCAATTTTTCCTTCCTTGAATCCATCATCATTGTCACGCTTTCCTTGTCACCGATTCTCTAAATTATTTCTCAACAACTACCGTCTGCACGATACGATCACGCAATAGCATCATATTTTTTTGATCGACGCTTCCTTGCTGCACATGTTGCACACCCTCATCCAGCACAGCGACAGCTTTCTTGATGTTAGCAAGCGCTAGGTTGTTCCAGACTTTGGCATCTTCCGGATTGATCTGTGCGGCTTTCTTATACATATTCGCGGCCGCATCGTATTGCCCAGTTCGCACGTAGATATTGCCCAATTTGAACCAGCCCTCGGCATAGTCGGGATGAGTCTTCACCAATTGCCGATACCGCGTTTCGGCTTCGCTTAGCTCGCCATTTTTATACGCCAGCGCAGCGGCATCGTAGTTGGCCATGTCTTTCTCGGCACGACGCGAACCCGTAGATGAGCACCCCGTAACAACCACCAACAAAACACCCATAACAACATATTGCTTCATCTATTTTTCACTCTTTGGTCTTGCTTTGCCGATGCAGATTTTTTTCAGTGCAACTTTCCGTTCAGACCAGCTACTGTCCAGATCAGCTACCTTTCAGCCACGCCAATTGGACACCTGGCGTCAATCCCAATCGATGGGCTTCACCCGCCGCAAATTCGAGAACAGATTTCGCCCCGGGGGATCGATGCACTTGAAATTTACCGACATGGCTGCGGACGGCAATGATCGTGCATTCACTGCTCAAAAATACCAAATCGATTGCGTAGCGCATGCCGATCGTATGAATGGCATTGCACGGTTTCAGGTGCAGTGCCTCGCCCTTCTCCAACGGCTTTCTAAATAGCAACCCAAACGCCCTTAACAAAAACGTATCTGCGTGAATGGCGGTAAATGGTTGTATAGCCGATTTCATTCCCTTGATCCTGGTTACTAAATTTCGTACATAAATTTCATGGCAATCGGAAATCCGATAATGAGAAATGTCATCGGAAATATAAAAGCAACCAACGGAAAAATTAATTTAACCGGCGCCTCCATGGCCAATTTTTCTGCGCGCTGAAAACGCTCGATGCGGCGTTGATCGGCTTGAATTCGCAATGTATCACCAATACTGGAGCCGGTCTTTTCGGACTGTGCGACGGAGCTCACAAACGTTGTAAGCTCTTTAATGTCGAGCCTCTCTGCCATGGCCCGCAGCGCTTCGAGACGCGACATGCCTGCTTTCATATCGCGAATAACCCGTTGCAATTCCCAGTTCAAGATTCCCTTCGGTCCTTTTTCCACGGCCTGCGTAATCGCTCCCGAAAGGTTCATACCCGCTTGCACGGTCATCGTGAAAAAATCGAGATAAACCGGTAGCATTCGTAATATATCTTTCTCGCGCGTCTTGCGTTTATCGCGCAGCGTGAGGCTCGGCAGAAAAAAACCTATCACGAATGCTACAAGTACAAGCAGAATATCGAAGCCGATGCTCATCGACAGCGCCCACGTACACAAAACACCAAACAGAGCGGCGGACGCACATTGCAGACCGAAAAATTGCTCGGGAGACATCACATAATCCACACCGGAGCGCATCAGCAGTGTGCTGTTTTTTTCCAAGCGCTCGACTGAAATATAGCGAACCAAGTAATGACTAAAAAACAGCACGATTGGCCAAACCATTTTCAATGATTTGGGCAAAGGATCCTTAAAGCGGCGATTATCTTCCGGCACCTCTTCCTTGATGCCTTTGGCTCCCCAGAAAAATGCAGCCATCGAAGCCGCGAACAAAATAGCTATCAAAAAACTCATCGCGCGCCGTCTCCCTATACATCAATCGTGACTATCTTTTTGATGAATCGATAGCCGATATACTCACCGACAATAACAACGACACACACACCCCAGCCGGTGTAATCCGTAAATAAGTGCCCCATCGCGACCGGTTCAATGTGATATAGCAAGTACCCTACAAATATCGGCAGGCATGACATCACAACACCTTGCATTTTTCCTTGCGCTGTCAGACTTTTTATTTTGCCTTCCATTTCCAGTCGACGCCGAATGGTATCGGCCAACCGCGCGAGTACGTCCGCCAGGCTACCACCGACTTCGCGAGAAATTTTCATTCCCGCCACCACCAGCTGCAATTCGGCTACGGGCATCCGGCCATATAAATTATCCAGCGCCTCTTCAAACGCAACACCGATACGTAACTCGCGCAGAAATAAACCAAACTCCTGCGCAATCGGACCCGTGGATTCTTCTACCATGACCTCCAGCGCCATCGTCAGGTTTGAGCCGGCCTTCATCATGTTGGAAACGCCAAGCAACGCATCCGGCAAATCAGACAAGAATCTCGCCTGTCGACGGTTACGCAAAAAATTCAATGCAAACTTGGGTAAATAAGCAGTCCCCGACGAAATAATTAGTGCCAGAATCGGCTTCCCCGTGAACATCCATACCAGCATGAACGAACACGCCCAAACTCCGGCCATGACATAAATGACATGCTTCGATTCTATGAAGATAAACATGTCAGTTAGGGAGGATGTGGTCAGCGTGCTGGTGCGCTCTCCATATTCCTTAAATAAGGTACCGACCGCGGGCACCGTGTAATGCACGAAGACGAATACCGTTAGCGCCGCGCAGGCAACAACAAGGAGCTGCATCATCCCAGCGCGCGTCCCGATTGAAATATGGAGATATCGACATTAATGCCACGGCTGATCAGTCCTTCGTAAAATTCCGGGATCAATCCTGTCGCTACAAAATTTCCCATCACCTTTCCGTTTTCATCAAATCCGGTTTGCTGGAATTTAAATATCTCGGCCAATTGCACTGTCCCCGTTTCAACGCCGGTCAGCTCGCTGATACTGGTCACACGTCGACTGCCGCAGGCAAAACGAGTTTGTTGCACAATGACGTTAACTGCCGAAGCAATCTGCTCACGAATTGCCGAAATGGGAAGATCCATCCCCGACATCAATACGAGTACTTCCAGACGAGCCACACAATCTCGCGGCGAATTGGCATGAACCGTAGTCAGAGAACCGTCGTGACCGGTATTCATCGCCTGCAACATATCGATAGCTTCACCGCCACGACACTCGCCGACCACGATGCGATCCGGTCGCATCCGCAAACAATTTTTAACGAGTTCGCGAATCGAAACCATGCCCTTGCCTTCCTGATTGCCCGGACGCGCCTCCAGCGAAACCAGATTGGGTTGATATAGCCTCAACTCCGCCGCATCTTCGACCGTTACGATTCTTTCACTATCGGGTATAAAACCTGACAGGACATTCAGCAATGTGGTTTTCCCCGACCCCGTTCCGCCGGAGATCACCACATTGCGCTTTTGCATTACCACCATTTGCAGAAAACTGACCATGGCCTGATTGATGGAACCGAACTTGATCAGGTGATCCGAGGTTAATCGCTCTTGCATAAACTTACGGATGGTAATGCACGGCCCCTTGAGCGCTAGCGGAGGTATAACTGCGTTTACCCGCGATCCATCGCGCAACCGTGCGTCGACCATCGGCGAACTTTCATCGATCCGTCTACCGAGTGGCGCCACAATGCGCTCGATGGCGCGCAATACCGACTGATCGCTGGTAAATGTAATTTCGGATTGTTGAATGCGCCCATTCGATTCGAAAAATATCTGATCCGCGGAATTCACCATGATCTCGCTGACATCTTCGCGCGCCAGCAATGCCTCCAGCGGCCCAAGCCCGACCGCTTCGGCTAATACATCCGCTGCTATTTGCTGTTTATTCAGCTTGACTGGGAAGTCTTCAATAGTGGACATGATTTCGGTGATTGCCTGAGCCGTGAACTCTCGCAATTCGTAATCGCTCATGCTGCTGACATTCACGCGACGTAAGTCAATCAGATCGAATAATTGCCGATGAATAGTGGATCGCCAGCGATTTTCCAAATCCTTCTGATTGCTTTTTGCATCGGCGATAGCAGATATTTTTTGGACTGCCAAAAATTCTGAGGAAATTGGCTCAGATTCGACGGTGTGCGTTGCAATATTTTTTGCTAATACCGCTGCACCACGCAATCCTGCCTCCCTCGCTGCGACTTCACCGAAGCCTGGCGTTGCGTCTAGTGTGCTGACCGAAAGTTGATAGTCACCAATCTGCACAATATCTGCCGCGCAGACAGGGCCGTATTGACTGACTTTATTGCCATTAACCAATACCGCCCCACCATCTTCCAGTTCGGCGATATGTATTCCGTCCTGCCTGCGGATAAACTCGGCGTGACGTTTTGAAACTTTCCAGCCATGCAGCGTAATGCTGTTATCGCGCCCCTTACCGATACTGCAGCGCTCTTCGTTACAGCGCAACCGAGACACATGCATGCCTTTCAGGGTTTTTACAGAAACTTCAAACATAGCTTTATTCCATTAACGCCGAATTAATATTTTTTTCTTTAAACTCTTTTACGATTTCTCCACTCAACGTCTGAAGCGGCTGATCATGCTGATCGCCAGGGGCAACAATGTGTGGCGTCAATAAAATAACTAATTCCGTTTGTTGATCGGACTTTCCGGTCGATCGGAATAATCCACCCACTAATGGAAGATCGCCAAAGAATGGAATTTTACTGACCTGCTTAGAATCTTGCGAGGAAGCCAAACCAGAAATCACGATGGTATCGTTGTCATTCACATTAACGACGGAGTCTACTTTTCGAGAAAGCAGACCGGGTACACCATTAATAGCAACAGAAAAATCCAGACTGCTGACTTCGGCCAAAATGGCCGTGCTGATGCGTTGCTTATCGTCCACTATCGGCTTCACGTTCAATGTAATGCCGTAGTCTTTAAACACGATTGAAGGCCGCCCCAATTCATCGATGACCTGTATCGGAAATTGCCCACCAGAGAGGAAATGCGCTTCCTCACCGCTTTTCGCCACCAGCTTTGGGATTGCCAATAATCGCGCCTCTCCCGTTTGCGCCATTAAATCGATTTGCGATCCTAAACTGCTGGTAATGCCGGCATAACCATAAAAATGGCTATCTCCTTTGGGGGGTAATGGAATACCTGAATGCACAGAAAGCGCCCCGGGGAGCCGAGATTCCTGAGAACTCGTAAGCGAGTACAGCGGGTTCGCCGCCATCGCGGTACTAACGCCAACCACCGGACCGCCAGCACTGGCATCCCACTTCAATCCTAACTGACTCGATGCTTTTTTACTGACTTCGACAATACGTACATCGATGCGCAGTAATGGCACATATCCGAATGCCTCTTCCCTGGTCATATTGATCACGTTCTGGCTGGACTGTGCGACGCGATTAATTAAATCATTGTCCACCTTGCTCACTACACCTTCGACCAAAATGCGACCATTGATATCGGTAACCTTGATGCGGGGTATGCTCTTGAGCATTTCGCGCACTTCGCGCGAACGTATCGATGTGCCTGATTCCCGCACCTGGAAGTGCAACATGGACATACGATCGCCCTTGCGCCAAACCTGTATTGCGGTGGTACCGGCTTTTTGAGCGATCAACAATAATTGTCCGTCATCCAAAACTTTATAATTGACGATATTGGGATCACCGACAGCGACTCTTTCAACATCGGCGGCCTGAACCGTTCGCACATCGCCCGCCTCCAGCGTGTAATAAGAATCACCCAAACCAAGTTCGGCCTGAGCATTCGCGATACACAAACCCAACAATATAATTAATCTAAACAGCTTCATTTTGATATTCCGTAAATAACTCAGAGCAATGATCATTTCTTTTCGCCATCCGCCAATTTTTTCCCACTGTCGTCAGGCCGCGAATCAACATATTTTTGATAGAGCTGCATATTTCCTTTTTCATCGGAAACGGTACGCTCCGCACCCAACGCACCGGTCAGCACGCCGTTAAGCTCGCCATTTTTAGCGTTACCGCCGCTAAAGGCTTCGATTACGTCGATGCCGCCGCTGGAATGAATGCGGGCTTTTCCTTCATCGGTGGGATTGCGTAACAGAAACAGCAAATTTGCTTTTCCGGAATCGACGAATTTAAGCGCCGCCAAAAACTGACCGACTTCTCGCGTCTCGATTGCCAAGGTAATAGTCTGATATTCGTTTTGAACAGAAGCCGCACCGTCCTCTGCGCCTCCTGTAAATGCCGCTCTATCTGCGACAGTTTTGGAGCCAGCGGCCAATACCTGAACACGTTGCTTGACGATACCGAAATTGGTCGCTCCCGATCCGGCTCCAGACGCGTCATCGGCTGCTTTCTCGGTGAGCACAACATCAACGTAATCGCCCGGTCGCAGCAAATGTGAGTTAGAACTCTTTTCATCGACAGCGAATGTCAGCGCACGCTGGTCCGGTTTTAATAAGGTCGAAAACGAATCGTCGGTGTTGGCGCCAATCAAAAGATGTCGCAATACCGGTGTCCCTTTCGCTATAGGCTGCTTAAGAGTAAGCCCCTCCATCGCACCGAAATCATTCGGTGAAATGGCTCCGGTTGGCACCATGTCTTTCGGCATCGGGCGGCTGGCAACCATATCGCCGCGCAATATATCGCCTGCCATCAAATCGACCGTGGGTACCACCACTTCCACCTTCACTGCATCACCGGCCAACGCTATTCGCATTTCTGCTTCGCGCCGCGACAGATAATAATTTGCAGCGAACGCTGCTATCAGCGCCAGCACCACCGACGCGCCGATCAAACCCCAATTCCTGAAATTTTTCATAATGTCCCTGGCCAAATACCGCGTCATGTCCCGTTGTTGTTACAGGGGCATTGACATTCCCCACAAATACGCATGGTGATTTTCTTTGATTGCATCCATCAGCAATTGCGTCGCGTTTTTTCCATTGCTATCGGGAACGGGTATCAACAATGCAACCGCCATTGCTGCAGAAACCACAAGATATTCGATCATGGTTACACCTCTCTGCTTTTTCATTGTTGTTGCTCCTCTGGATACTGAATTACGCCAACTACCTGCGTCTTCGCATTTTCAGTCACGAATGTAAAACTGGCTTCCAGCGGGCCTTTTTGCAGCAGCAGCACATCGACGTTCTCCGATTTTTTATTGTTCATACCAATCTCCGTCCAGCCGCGACTCTCATAAAATTTCTTGTAATAGGTGCGATTGGAAAGCGCTGAGTTTCCATTTTCAAGAATAATTGTGAGTGCGTTTTTTCCGGGATCGTGATTTGTCATTTCCTGTAGCACCGTTGATCCAGGCATTTTTGGATATTCTGGCACCCGGCTAAACAATGCTTTGTCCGCCACCTTGCCTTTGATCTGAGCAATGGAAAACATACCGTTACTGATTAAGGAATTTTTCGTATCCACTTGCACAGCAATCATGAAATCGCCTTCAGGACGACTGATAATTTTCCATGCTTCGGTTGAATTTTCGATATAAGGCGGCACGCCCTCTTTTGGCGGCTTTGTCCATTTTTCTCGATAAAATGCCAGAAACTGCTCGGGCGTTTTATCTGAATGAAACTGCCAGATGCGCGTGGGCATACGGTTGATATCGATCTGATCCGCGACTATCACCGCTTTGGCACCGTCGGGAAGAATCAGCTGCGGCCATTCATCGGCCATCACACTGCCAACGGCCAAAACGGCGACCGCGAAACAGTACACACGGCTTGCGTGCAGCGACGAAGCGAGACGAAGTAATTTGCAAATAGTTCGCATAAAAGCAATCCCTGCGACGAGTTCCCAAAAATTAAATCTATAAAATATTAATCACTACGAGTCATCAACAATTCTTAGTCAAACCATTCACACGTTGGCAAGCCATTTTTTCGGTATCGACGTGCCCGAGATCAAGCTGTTTGTACTCAGGAAATAGGAACCCGACAGCTGCCTGAATAATGCTAAAACCCGGAATGCTGTTGAATGTATTCGTTAACACGGTTCGCTTCACAGTTTTCTCTTCGCCTCTTGGGCCATTCGCATTCCACGCGCCCCCAAGCAACGCATTTTTCGATCGACTGGTGAACGTCGCCGGCAACACGCCGACACTTCTAATCGACGGAATGACCTCCAAATCCGCCGATACCGTGCTGGTAGCGATACCTTCCGACTGCAATTTCAAAAGTACTCCCACCGCACCGTTCAACAAGCCAGAAATGGCGCTGCTTTCGTTACCCTGCGCGTAAGTAACACCCGCCCGCGATTGCTGAGAGCCTGTTGGGCGAAACATGGGTAATGATTTCCCTTGGGTATAATCCGACGTGTACAAAAACGGATCTAATTTATCGCTATTCATGTTTACAGCCAGACGATCATTATTGGTATCCAGACTATTACGCACCGGTGCGTAAATACGCTTGGTAATTTCGCGCGCGACATCGGTATCGCTTTTGGTGACATACGTATTTCCAGAGCGGTACCAAACCGTGCGCTCCCACGCCGCGTAACGCGCTGCCTGATGCATATGTTGTTTGCTGTTTTCCACACGTGCCAGCCATGTCATCCCCAGAATTAGCGGGACGATAAAAAATGCTGCAATTACTCCAAATTCCGCCATACCCTGCCCGCGCTGGCGCGATCGTTTCGGCGTCATTGATTTTTTCTCGCGCATCATTTCGTCCGTGCTTGCTCAATGAATATTCGCCAGCGCGATAGCGCCCGCACGCTCTGTCGCTGTCAGCTTGGTCAGGCGCGGTTGCCAAAACGGGTTATACGCATTGCCGTATTCGCGCCCACCTTGCGGACGATGCCAAAGATCGTCAGGGCGAGAAAAATACGCCTCGGCTTTCGCCATCGCGTGCAGACGATTGTTCGCCATGCCACCAGGCTGCTCGATATCGATGCTCGACCCTGTCTGAGCAAATCCAGCATCGCGCGCGGTACGCACGCCATCGCTACCACCCCGAGGTTTATCCAGAAGAATGACCGCCGCTGGCATGGTATCCAGCAGACCTTTTTGCGTAATATCGGAAAACGTTCTGAGGCCGCCGAATGTGCCCGCCTTACTCGCGCCTTGATATGCTTTAGCGGCCATCCCGGAAGATCGCGGATTGATGCGCCATGTGCTGCCGAAATTGCTGCCCTGAAAATTGACGTAATAAATCGTATCTCCTGTCTGAGCAGCCCCCCAACCTACCGGCGGCCACTGCTCCTTCCACCTCTTATAGCCACCAAACTTGCGCGCTGAGCGCGTATGCAGTGACAAAGTATCCATGCCTGCCCATGTGTAATAGGGCGCATTGCCATTGCTGCCAATCAGCTCCGTACCACCCGCTCGTTCAAGCTTGAATTGAGGGAGCGGCCAAGGAATTGGGGGTTTTAACCAAGTGTAAGTACGATTTACTGTGAATCCATCGCGAGAACGCAACGTGACATCTCTGAATTCATCCACGCGCTTTTTGTCTTCTTGCCAATTGCCGCCGCTACGATTTTTGACATGATCCGGATCGTAACGAGAAATTGAGTTGCTATAAGTCGTTACCAATTGTGTGAGTAATGTGGAGTTGGTGATCAAACCCGTGGATACACCAGGATCATTGGTGCGGACCACCTGCTGCATCGTGAGGGGAATCTCAGCAATCACTATCGTGTGCATGCTCTTTTGCGCATTGGAAAGAAACTTAATCCAAGGATCCTCCAAGGTAACAAACCCGCTAGCAGCCTTTTCAACAGCAGGTTTTACGATAGCGGAATATTTCGCAACTAGCGCAATGTACACCCCCGCATACGGGATGTATTTTCCGTATTTGGCGATATTTTGTATGCTGGTATCTAGAAAGCGAATCCAAGACACCAGCGAAACAGCTTGAGCGACCGCCACCTGATTAGCAACCATGGAGCGATTCATATAAGCCTGAAAATTCAGATCGCGCGATTGCAGCATTGCAACGCTGTGCGCCGCAGCATCCGTGGTGTTTTGCAAGCGCGTTTTTTCATTGGCGATATGGCCTGTGTTATACACAAACAACACCATCATGGCCATTACCGCTGCCATGGCTGCCATATACACCATCACAGCACCTCGTTGCGATGCTTGCATTCCCTTCATTTCATCCGCCCTGATTGACCAACTGCTATCCAGATTATTCAGTACCTGGAACGTATTCGCCTCTACCACCACCGCAAACGGCGTATAAACCTATTATTTCTGTAGCTACCCAATGTCTGTTATCTCCCGGCTCTGGATCAGGATAAAAAGTATCATCCGCCCCGCCCTGCATCACATACAACCCAGCGTAAGCCCGTTCCTGCACTGTACCCAGTGGCAATGTGGTAACCCTTACCAGCCACTGATCAGATACGCGCATCGTGTACAGCCGCATCTTTTCAGCCTGCCGTACACAATTTGCCCGTCCTGATCGATGCCCCCAAGCAGAAACATCATTAAAATGCTCCAAATATAGAGCGCGCAACTTTTTATGATTCATCATTGCGGCCTGCACATGCGCTCTGGTTAATAAAAAATCTGAAGTATCAGTCGCTTTGTCAATTTCAGATCCAAGTTTTTCAAACTCGTTATGCAACGGATAATATTTTTTTTGATAATTATCAGTAATTTTTGAAAGCTCTGCCTCCTGCTCCGGCGTCGGTAGTTTTTTAAACGCCGCCTCCATAGCGTCCAATTCTTTCTGGGTTGGTGGCTTCGGTTGCGCCTGCGCAAAACCTGCCACCACCGAAAAATAAAAAATCGTGGAAATATAAATTACAATTTTTCGCACGTTACTTTCCCAAAAATTCATCTGGTTTTCCAATCTGTGGCTCTTGGTGTTTGCTCTCAAGCATCTGCATATTTTTTCGGCAAATTTCTCACATCTTCAGAACAGCATTCCAAAGCTAGAAACATCACCATAACTAACCGAGTGGCATTTGAAATAAGAATTGCCCCGGCGAACCGGGGCAAAATTCCGCCAAATTAATGGTTAGCGGCGTCGTAGTTGCCCATACCTTTCTTGACCTGACCATCTGTAACGGCGGCTGTCGCGCTTGCTTGGGATAGACCCTTGCCGGTATTTGCCTGACCCGAGACTTCCTGTCCCAGCGCAGCTAGTTGCGTCCGGATTGTCGTACCAAAGAGCTTGTAGGTACTAATACCGGCAACAGCAACCAGCGCGACGATGATGATGTATTCCGTCATGCCTTGACCGAGCTGACGAGCTTTTCCTTGCCTGCGAATAGATGATTTCATAAGGGATCCCTTTCCAAGTGAACGATGTGCACAAACAAGCAGTCTCATCAGAAACTACAAGTCAGGAAAAGGATAATTAATGCGGAATTCGAAGTGAGAAATCGTCCGTGATCCAAATCCATGAGGCTTATAGCTCCTAGTGCTTCCTGCTCGACCATGCGCTGCGTAGCTTATCATTACTCAATCGTCAAATAATGACGTGCTTCACATTCCCATCCTCAGTTTTGTTTATTGAGCAAAATATTTTTTCCAACGTCTTTCGCAAAACTTGTGGGGCCTCTATTGTGTTCGAAGATTTCAAGTGAAATTCAATACCATAAATTTCCCATATTAGCTTTTACTATTGCACTCCACGTAAAAAGGAATTTTTCAGTGCCCTCCATAAGAAAACTTTTATTCATTACTCCTCTCTTTTGCGTACTGAGCTGTGTTGCCGATAATACGGACATTAAAGGAAGCAAGGATCACCCACTACTAAACCGTTATCCAGATACTCACATTATTGAATACCGATCCAGCGATTACGACGAGCTTGAAATAAGAATCGCAAAATCGATTAATGACAATGGCACCTTCAAGCACCCTTCGAAGAAATTTGAAGGGAAGCTCACCACGATCGAATACCAATCCAATGGCAAGGCGCCGTTTCTTCAGGTATTGCGAAATTTCGAAGAGGGACTCAAAAAAGCTGGATTTAAGGAGTTATTTTCTTGTGACGGCATAGAGAGTTGCGGTCTAACATTCGGGCTATACGCCACCCTGCAAACGCCTATTCACAGCAATTTTGAAAATTACCCGGCCTCAACGGATAGTACCGACGGCAGCCGTTATGGTTATTGGAGTGGAACGCTAACCCGTAGCACAGGCGATGTGGCAGTGAGTGTTTTGATCGGCGAAGACGGCGACCACCGCGAAAAAACCGACATTATTGTCGATATCGTCGAATCAAAGCCGATGGAAAATAACTTGGTGGTGGTAAATCCGCAGTTCCTTTCAGAATCGCTGGCGCGGGATGGAAAGGCGGTACTTAACGGAATATTTTTCGATACCGATAAAGCCACGCTAAAGAGCGAGTCCTCCGGCGCAATGACCGCGATTGCCGATTATCTCTCTCACAATAAATCGGCCAACGTATTTATCGTCGGCCACACCGATACAGTGGGAAGCTACGAGCACAATGTTGACCTTTCCAGTCGCCGCGCTGCGGCTGTTGCAGCGGCACTGGTAAAGGATTTCAAAATCGACGCGAAGCGACTGCAAGCGATCGGCATCGGTCCGGCCGCTCCGATCAGCAGCAATGCTTCCGAAGCAGGCAGAGCCGGCAATCGACGGGTGGAAATGGTTTTGCGTTAAATTGCTGAAACCGTTTGCTACTTTTCCCTATTGGTCCTGTTTCCCCAAGAGACGCGGACATCGTTCGGCTGGCATTTTGCTGAAACCCATTTGCCGTCGGATACGGAGCGAGACTTCATCAGTTTTGCTCCTGCCTCACCACAGGAATATCCGCGAGCGGCGCATAATACGATTTGGTAATTCCAGCTCGCATTGCCACAATCGACATGATATAAATTTTTGCGCGCCCATCCTTCCCATCGCTTCAGTTCACTTCCATTCACATAAAACCTATAACAGCAGAAGGAGACTAAACATGAATGCCATTGCAGGTAGTTTGCAAAGTAAGTTTCTCGCTAGTTCGACTGCGCCGCTCCCCACGACAGTGGTCGATGTCGATTCACACTTCGAACCCGGCGACGATTGGTTACAGCCCTATCCCGAACTCGCGGCGCGGCTGCCCAAGCTCAACGCCGGCATGCTGGCTATTAACACTATCGCCGGCGATTTACTGCGCGATGTGCCGAAAGAGAAATGGCCACCGATTGCCGAATTAATGCCACCCGGTCTCGCGACATTATTCGCACAGGAAAAGGCTCAGGAAAAAGAGCGGCGCGCGGAATTCGAAGGCAAGCATCAGTTTCAAGTCGCCAACGCGCAAGCACGATTGAAATGGATGGACGAACAAGGCATTCATATTCAAAACGTTATTTGTCTGTCCGGCATCGCCTATTCGCAGCAGGTAGAGGATGAAGGCTTACGGCGCGAGGCAATTGCGACCGCTAATACGTGGCTGGCGGATACCTGTGCCACTTCGAACGGTCGTCTGCTGCCGGTCACTGCGCTCGACTTCAGCGATCTCGACTGGGTTGTTGCCGAATTGCAGCGCATGCGCAAACGCGGCAGCCGTATTTTTCTGATTCCCGGCTATCCCGTGAATGGCGTGCCGCCAATTCATCCGGAATGGGACAAGATCTGGGACACCGCAACAGCGCTCGGCATGATGCCGATGCTGCACACCGGCTTCGAGCATATGAGTTTCGATCCAGGGTGGGCCAATAACGGCGGCGACGTCACGTTGTTGCGCATGCTGGGCGGCAGCGTCCGCCATGTCGCGCCGACGACTTTGGTCAATGGCATGGTGTATAGCGGCGTGTTCGAGCGCTTTCCAACATTGACGCTGATACTCGCCGAAGTCGGCGTCGGCTGGCTGCCATTCATGTATCGCGAAATTGACGATCGTGCCTCGCCGGTCGCGGAGTTGTTTCTGGGTAAGTGGAAATATCCGTTACGCCCGCACGAATATCTTGCGCGCAATGTGAAAGGCACACCGCTCAATGGCGGCAATGATCAGCCGCTGCAGCGCATCATCGATGATTTACCGGAGGGCATGCTGGTGTTCTCAACCGATACTCCGCACTTCGAAGGCATCAGCGATCCGGCAACACATTACGCAGCGGTACTCGCTGGCAGTTCGCCGCAGCAGCGCGCCAACTTTCTCGGCGGCTCGATTTGCGAAGCATTTGCGCGAATGAACCATCCGCTGCTAATACCGAGCTGAAAAAAAGCGTAAAAACAGGTGCAGCGCTCGCATCGCGTTGCACCTGCCACCCCAATCCGATCTCGATTTCTTGATAAAATCCGGATTGCTTCGATCGGCTATTTCTTCGCTTCTACTTGCATTTATTCGAATCTAAGACGGCTCATTGATACCGGCATCGATTTCGATTCGGCAAAGCCGATACCCATCTTTCCGTTTTTTTGCCGTACATCGATGGCGCAACAACGATTAGCCGCGTCGACGTTTTGAAATATTTGCTCTTTATATTTCCCGCTGCTAGGATCGCGCCGCGATTTGCCAATGACGGCGAATCAGGGAAGCATTCAGGAGCACAAATGAACACCCGTACCAGCATTGCCCATCTTGCCATATTTTCGATTACCACCTTTCTTGCTTCAACCGTACATGCCACCACACTTAACGACATCGTCGGTGCTTACGATGATGGTCGGCTTTTTTCCGCAACACTGATCGGCGCGGGACTGTTTGCGCTGATTGTCATGCGTCGCCGCAACGTCTAAGAAACAACAGCTATTTGCCTTTTATTAACGTCGCCCAATAACAATAACGATTGACGTTAATAACAGGCACCGCCATTATTTCCAGCCAATAAAAACTGGCTCGACCTGATAAAAAATTCACCCGCAAAACACTCCATATTTAGTGATTTGTTTTGCAGTGGCTAATGCCATTGCGCGCAGCGCAGCTACCTGAACGCTGCGCATTCATCCGACTATCAATCCGATTCGCATAAATAAAATCATCCGGGAGATACAGTATGACTAACGTACCAGCACTGTTTTCATTGCAAGGTAAGGTCGCCATCGTGACCGGCGGCGGCAGAGGTATTGGTCGCGCTTGCGCTATCGCATTCGCACAGGCAGGTGCCGATGTGGCACTGGCATCGCGCACGCAAACCGAGCTCGATGCCGTGGCGGCAGAAATAAAGGCAATGGGGCGCCGCGCGATCGTGGTGGTGGGCGATGTCAGCGATGAAACCGTGCTCGATAATCTAGTGGCGCGCACGCAGGCCGAACTCGGCAAAATCAATATTCTGGTGAGTGTCGCCGGTGGCTCGGGACCGAACGATCCCAACAATACCAGCGCTGAGGAACTCAACTATGCGCTGACGTTTAATGTGACCCCGTCGTTTCTGCTGATTAAAAAAGTGGCCGCGTTAATGCGCGATGCCGGTGGCGGTTCGGTTATTAATATCTCGTCGGCAGCGGCGCGTTTTGCGCAGAAAAATTTCAGCTCCTACGGTGCCGGCAAAGCGGCGTTGAATCATCTGTCGCGCAACCTGGCGCAGGATTACGCGCCGCATGTTCGCATCAACGTGATTGAACCCGGCCCAATTCTGACTGCGGGCCTTGCCTCGTATTTCGAAGCAGCGCCCGAGATGAAAGAGAAAATGCTGAAATTTATTCCGATGGGCCGCTTCGGACGGCCGGAAGATATCGCTGCCGCCGCGCTCTTTTTTGCTTCAGACGCATCGAGCTGGGTGACGGGAAAAATACTCGGCGTCGAAGGCGGCGCGGAATATCTCACCTGATCGACGACACCGATGTGGTGGAAATCTAACGGTGAAATCTAATCTCCGGCAATTGCCCGCAGCGCGAGTTATTTCGTTGCGGGCCTAAACCACGAAAGCGACTGAGTACTGCGATTACTCCAGCGCGTAAGCGACAATTGCGTCGCTCAGCTTCGTACCCAGATATTTGTGACCGCCAGCGGCGATCACTACGTATTGCTTGCCATTGGCACTCCGTCGATAAGTCATCGGCGTCGCCTGACCGCCACCGGGCAGGCGGCCTTTCCATAACACTTCGCCGCTGCGCACATCGAATGCTCGCAAATAATTGTCGGTGGTCGCGCCGATGAAAATCAGCCCCGAGGCCGTCACCAGCGCACCGCCCATATTCGGCACACCGAGATTGAGCCAGACCGGGAACGGCGCAACATCGCGCGTCGAACCCAGCGGCACTTCCCACAGCCGTTCGCCTTTTTTCAGATCGATCGCCAGCAAAGTACCCCACGGCGGGCGAATGCACGGCGCACCGAACGGCCACGGCGACAGCATCGGCTGCATCGAATTCGCGTACGGCGCGCCGAGCGCGGGCAGCATCGGTGTACCGCTCGCCATCATCTGATCGGCTTTTGCGCGCGGATACAGTTTCACAATCGCCGGCACATGCGTGGTGTTCACCACCATGATGTTATTGACCGGATCGATCGCGACGCCGCCCCAGTTGGTCGCGCCCATGAAGCTCGGAAACTGGATGGTGCCGCGCGTTGACATCGGCGTGAATACACCATCCCAATTCGCGCTGTCGAATTGCTCCAGACATTTGTGTTTGTCCCACGGCGTGAAACCCCAGACATCCTCGCGCTTCAGATCGCGCCGCACGATAAACGCAGGATTTGCCGGAAACGGCTGCGTCGGACTGTAGCGTTCACCCGGCAGCGCGCCGAGCTGCGATACCGGGCGCTCCTCGACCGGGAACAGCGGCTCGCCGGTCTCGCGGTTCAGAATGAAGATGTGCCCCGGCTTGGTCGATTGCGCCAGCGCGGGAATTTCCACACCATCGCGTTTGAGCGGAAACAGCACCGGTTGCGACGGCAGATCGTAATCCCAGTGATCGCGATGCACCGTCTGAAAATGCCAGCGCATGCTGCCATTAGTGGCATCCAACGCGACTACTGACGAACCGTAATAATCGCGTTCGCCGCGCAGAATATTCGTATGGTCAGTGGCCGGATTGCCCGTCGGCACGAAGATCAACTTGCGTTCGATATCCACCGATAGCGGCGCCCACGCGTTCGGTGTGCCGCGCACATACGGTTCGTCGCCAGTCGGTGTTTCATTCGGCGGTGCTGAATTCCACGCCCATACCAGCGCACCCGTGTGCAGATCGAACGCACGGATTACGCCGGCCGGCACATCCATCCGCACATTGTCCGGGATGCGGCCGCCGAGCACGATCAGTTTGTCGATGATGACCGGTGGCGACGAAATCGAAAAATCGCCGGGCTTCACCCGGCCGAGGCCCTGCGTCAGATCGAGCGTGCCTTGCTCGCCGAAGCCCGGGCACAGCTTGCCGGTGGCGGCATCGAGCGCCAGCAAACGTCCATCGAGCGTGCCGGCAAAAACCCGCGCCGGACATTCGCCGCTGTAGCCGGGCGCATCGCGGTGATAAGTAACGCCGCGACAATTCAGCAGATAACTGCCCTTGGTGTCGGCGGTGTAACGGTACGCCCAGAGTTCCTTGCCGGTTTCCGGATCAAGCGCGGCGACTTTACCCAACCCGGAACAGACGAACATGCGGTTGTCGACGACGATCGGCGTGACTTCGAGCGTCGGCGAGCTGACCTTCGGCGCATCGAGCATGCCGATGTGATAGGTCCACGCCGGCTTCAGATGTGCGACGTTAGCCGGCGTGATTTGCGTTAGCGGCGAATAATGCGTGCCGCTGGCATTGCCGCCCCAGTGTGGCCAGTCCGCGACCGGGCCATCCACGGATATCGACGGCGCGCTACCGCCGCCGCAGGCAATTAACAACTCGGCGACAACCACGAGCACGAAAGATCGCCAGAAAGATTTACCGGTTAGAGTCAACATCATGCGCCGCCTGTCTTTATTAAATTTATGTTTATCTACTTTTTATACGCCCCACGATGGCCGAGTATAACGTGGCCTTCGCGACCGCCACTTCATTTATCGGTATGAGATTCACGCATGTTCGGTAAAGAACAAAAAATAAAATTTGCGCCCTTTGTCGAATTCTGAGATCACCAATCGACTAGCTAATATGATGCGGCTATTTAGTGCATCGATGTCTACAAACCGGCCTGCACAATTATTCAAGAAGGAGATTCACCATGGCATTAAAACTGTATGCACACCCATTTTCTTCGTATTGCCAGAAAGTGCTCATCGCTTTTTATGAAAACGATGTTCCGTTTGAATATCGCCTGGTGAAATTTGATGATGCACAGTCAATATCCGAACTCGAAGCGTTATGGCCGTTCAAGCGCTTCCCGGTGCTGACCGATGGCGCGCGCACGCTGATCGAATCGACAGTCATCATCGAATATCTCGACCTGCATTATTCCGGTAAAACCTGGTTAATTCCGGAGGATGCCGATATTGCTCTCAATGTGCGCTTTATGGATCGGTTTTTCGATAATCACATCATGACGCCGATGCAAAAAATCGTTTCCGACAGCATGCGTGCGCCTGATCGACACGACCCCCAAGGCGTCGACGACGCGCGCGCACTATTGAATACTTCATATCGCTGGCTCGATCGCACGCTGGCCGATCGCGAATGGGCTGCTGGTGCGCAATTCTCCCTCGCCGACTGCGCGGCAGCACCTTCACTGTTTTATGCGGATTGGGTAAATCCGATCGATGCTTCGTTCAAAAATGTGCGCGCGTATCGACAACGTTTGCTGAAGCGCCCGTCCTTCGCACGGGCGGTGGATGAAGCGCGACCTTATCGGCCGCTATTTCCACTCGGCGCGCCCGACCGCGATTAACTCTCATTGCCGCAACGCTCGCACACGCGCACAATCGCGACCATTGATTCATTGCGCGAGAAAATGGCATGGCTAGTTATGTTGACAAAGTTCTGATCGAAGGCGAGCACATTGTTTACAGCGGCCACATCACCTTGTGGTCGCTGTGGCATTTGATTTTATTCGGCGTCATTTTATTGCCGGTCGGCATCGGTTTGATTCTGCTGATCATGGCTTACATTCGTTACAAAACCACTGAACTCGCGATCACGAATAAACGCGTCATTGCAAAATCGGGTTTCGTCAGCCGTCATACCATCGAATTAAATATCAATCGCGTTGAAAGCTTGCAGGTATCCCAAAGTCTGCTCGGTCGCATGTTTAATTTCGGCACATTGATCATTTCCGGCGGCGGCAATCCGCAAGCGCCGATTACCGGCATCTCGAATCCGCTAGAGTTTCGCAAAGCATTTACGGAGGCGCAGGATCAAGGTGGCGTCACGCGCTGAGCAAATGTATTACTGGCTCATTATTTTTTTAACGGCCGCTCGCCATTCATCCATTCGTTGCGCCGCGTCAGCGCGCGACATGATGGGCTCAAAAATTCGTTCGACCTGCCATTGCGCGGCAATTTGATCGATATCCCAAACGCCCACAGCCAGCCCAGCCAGATACGCCGCACCCAATGCTGTAGTTTCCAGCACGCGCGGGCGAATTACCGGCACGCCGAGTAAGTCGGCTTGATGTTGCATCAACAAATTATTCGCGGCGGCACCGCCATCGACGCGCAATTCGGTGATGGGCTTATGGGCATCGTGTTGCATCGCCAGCAATAATTCAGCGGATTGATAACCGATTGCTTCGAGCGCAGCGCGTGCGATGTGCGCACGTGTCGAGCCGCGCGATAAACCGAATATACCGCCGCGCGCGTGTGCATCCCAATACGGCGAGCCCAAGCCGGTGAATGCCGGCACAAAAAATACGCCGCCACTATCGGGTACTGACATTGCTAGCGCTTCAACATCAGCGGAGCTATTAATAATGCCGAGGCCGTCGCGCAGCCATTGCACTACTGCGCCGCCGATAAATACGCTGCCTTCGAGCGCATAGCTCGGTGCGTTGCCAATTTGGGCTGCGCTGGTCGTGAGTAATCCGTGTTGCGAAGGGCAGGCATTAGCACCGGTCTGCATCAGCATGAAACAACCGGTGCCATAGGTGTTTTTCACCATGCCGCTGCGATGGCACGCCTGACCGAATAACGCCGCCTGCTGATCGCCGGCGATGCCGGTAATTGGAATCGCGGCGCCGAATAATTCCGGCGACGCTGCACCAAATTCATGGCTCGATGGAAATACTGTCGGCAATAATTTTTCTGGAATGTCGAGTACCGCGAGCAAATCATCATCCCAGCGCCCGCGATGAATATTAAATAATAATGTGCGTGATGCATTGGTGACATCAGTCGCGTGCACCGTGCCGCCTGTTAATTGCCACAGCAGCCAGCTATCGATGGTGCCGAAAGCAATTTCACCACGCTGCGCCCGTTCGCGCGCCTGCGGAATATGATCGAGCAGCCACGCGATTTTAGTGCCGGAAAAATACGGATCGAGCAATAACCCAGTACGGCGACGAAATAATGGCTCATGCCCCAGCTGTTTTAATTCATCGCATTTATCCGCGGTGCGTCGATCCTGCCACACGATGGCATTGCCTAACGGTTTTCCTGTGGCGCGCTCCCACAGCATTGTCGTTTCGCGCTGATTGGCGATGCCGATCGCGGCAATATCGCGCGCATGCAAATTCATTTCGCGCAGTACTTGTTGGGCAACCGCCAATTGCGTGCGCCAGATATCCATCGGATCGTGCTCGACCCAGCCCGGCTGCGGAAAAATCTGCGGATATTCCTGCTGGGCAATGCGATGAATATTGCCATCGCGATCAAACACGATGGCACGCGAACTGGTGGTGCCTTGATCCAGTGCGAGCAAATAACGCATGGCCGATCCCCGCAATTTTTATTGTCGATTCTTTATAGCGCGGATTCCCAGCTCACGGAAAGCCGCATCGCCGCATGTATCAACCCTACCAGCGAATAGGTTTGGGGAAAATTCCCCCACAATTCGCCCGTCACTGGATCGACATCTTCCGATAACAATCCCAGCGCGGTACGGCGCTGCAGCATATTCTCGAATAATGCGCGCGCTTCATCGCGACGACCGATCGTGGCCAGCGCTTCGATATACCAGAATGTGCAAATCGAAAAACTGGTTTCCGGCGCACCAAAATCATCGGGTGCAATATAGCGAAACATATAATTGTCACGCTTGAGATCGCGACCGATGGCATCGACCGTTGCGATAAATCGCGGATCGTTGCCGCGCACGAAACCGACATCGGCGAGCAGCAATAAACTCGCATCGAGATGATCGCTGCCAAAACCGGCGACAAAATGCCCGCGCTCGCTATCGAAGCCCTTTTCCCACACCAACGCGCTGATGCGATCGGCTTCGCGTCGCCAATGTTGTTCGCGATCTGGCAATTGCAAATGCGCGGCGATCCGCGCCAGCCGATCGCACGCGACCCAGCACATCACTGCCGAATACGTGTGCACCAGCGCACGACCGCGAAATTCCCACAGCCCCGCATCCTGCGTATGCGCTAGTTTCGCGGCGCTTTTGCCGAGTTTTTCGAGCAATTGAAAGACTTCGATACCGCGCGCTTCAATACGGTTATCAAAAAATAATTGCGCCGTGGCGAGTACCACGCTGCCATAAATATCGTTCTGCCGCTGCCGCCAGGCGTCATTGCCGACGCGCACCGGCCCCATGCCGCGATAGCCGAGCAATGAATCGGCGAAACGCTCGTGCAATTCGCGTTCGTACTTGATACCGAATACCGGCCCCAAATCATCGTCACCGACGGCGAGATTGAAAATGTAACTCAGATATTCTTCCATGCTGCGGGTGGCGCCGAGGCGATTCAGTGCACGCACGACAAAGGCGGCATCGCGCAGCCAACAAAAACGGTAATCCCAATTGCGCGCGCTATTCGGAGATTCCGGAATCGACGTCGTTACCGCCGCAACAATGCCGCCGGTCGATTCCGACTGACACAATTTCAACGTGACTGCGGCCCGAATTACCACATCCTGCCATTCGAATGGAATCGATAAATAACGCACCCATTCCCACCAATACGTGCGCGTGCGCGCCAATTCATCGCGCACGAAATCGGCGATACCCGTGGTCAAGGTTTCATCTTCGGTCAATACAAAATGCAACGGCTTCTCGACAAAGAACGGCAACGCATGCTCGATTTGCGCGACCGGAAAATCAGTGGTCAACCGCAACGCCAATTTGTCTGACGAAAAGCAGGTGTGATTACTGCCGTACGTGCTTTTCGGACGCGTCGCACCGTAATCGCACAGCGGTTCAAACCGCATCAGCACGCGCGGCAAACCACTCAGCGGCGTGACATGCCGCACCAGCATCCACGGATGATAAATGCGATCGTGTTGTTTATAGCGCGGCGCGAAATCGGTAATTTCGATAGCGCCGCCGCTATTGTCATAGAGGCGCGTCACCAGCACCGGCGTGTTGGGTAAATAAAATTGCTCGGCCCGCGCAAACCCCTCCAATTCGAATGACCAAAAACCGCCACCGTGGGCCGGCGACAATAAACTGCAAAACACGGGATCGCCGTCGAAATCGGCAAAGCAGCTCCATACCATCGAGCCCATGCCATCAATCAACGCCGATGCGGTGCAATTGCCGATCATGCCGAGTTCGAGATTTGCGGGTGGATTATTCATTGACTCGCTCCTGTTCGCATCGCGCCACGCTTGCAATATTTACAGCGAGCGGAGCGAAATTTGTATGAATGTCCCGGTGCTCGTGCGTTAAATCAATGCCGCGCGGGCGCTAACTCATCTGCATGCAATTTGCATTCACCGTCGCACGAACGATTCGCGGTACCGATCATGGAAATTGACAATATTTTCAAGCAAACAACACATCCCGTTATTGCTTTCGTCGTGGCCGCCATCGCAGCGCTTGTTATTGGTTTTATCGTGCAAGCCGTTGGCCGACGTCTTCTGCAGCGACTCACTAAGCGCTTTTCGATAGCCGAGGCATTGGTAAACCGCACCGTCGGGCCGATGCAGTTGATCATGCCGCTGCTATTTTTGCAGTTTGTGCTGCTCGCGGCGCCCGACGATTGGGCCTTCATGCCGCGCATTCGCCATATTACCGGGTTGATATTCATCGCTGCGGTGACGTGGCTGGTTATTCGTGCCATCGCCGGTTTTACCGATACCATCGTTTCACTGCGACCGCTCACTGCCAGCGATAATCTGCATGCGCGACGCATTCAAACGCAGGCGCGAGTGCTGGCGCGCAGCCTGATGTTTATCGCGCTGCTGATCGGCGGCTCGCTGATGCTGATGACCTTTCCCGAAGTGCGCGCGGTCGGCGCGAGCCTGCTGGCATCCGCCGGCCTCGCGGGCATTGTCGCCGGCGTCGCGGCGCGGCCGGTGCTGAGCAATTTGATCGCCGGCATTCAATTGGCGCTCAGCCAACCGCTGCGGCTTGACGATGTCCTGATCGTGCAGGGCGAATGGGGACGCGTCGAGGAAATTACCGGCACTTATGTTGTTATTGCGATCTGGGATCAACGCCGTCTCGTGGTGCCATTGCAATGGTTCATCGAAAATCCATTTCAGAATTGGACACGCAACACATCGGAGCTGATCGGCACGGTGTTTTGGTGGGTCGACTACGGCATGCCGCTCGCGCCGTTACGCGAAGAATTGAATCGGCTGTGCCACGAGGCATCGGAATGGGACGGACGCATTAGTCTCCTGCAAGTCACCGACACTACCGAGCGCACCATGCAATTGCGCGCGTTGGTGACATCGCAGGATTCAGGAAAAAATTTCGATTTGCGCTGTAAGATTCGCGAAGGTTTGATCGCTTATATGCAGGCCAATTTTCCACAGCATCTGCCACGCGAACGCAACGAGCTCAATGGCCTTGAAAACCTGAGCCCTACCAACCCAGAACAAAACATTAACAATACGTAATTTGGTACAGCTTTTTCCGTTTGCAATGCTTGAATCGATCAGCGAGCAGGTATATAAAAGGGCAGCCGTCCGAAATTCTAATTGCAATGAGAAGAACACATGAGCAGTCTTGCCTCATATTGTGAGCAATTATGTATGGGTTCGGTGCATTAAGCGCAGTTATGCTTCGCCGGCTGATTAATGTCAGTCCAAAATTAGAATAATTTTTTTGCAGTACAACATGATCGGCTAACGAACACTCGCACTGCACGAACTTACAACTATAAGATCAGGCCATTAAGAGCCGTAGCCATAAAAATACGATCAACTACTGTTGCGCAATGATATAACGGTCAATAACGATAAATATCGCTCATTAAAGTTCGCCGTAACACTCAATATTTTTTGCATAACAACGAGGAGTGCCAACAATGCCTTTCACAACGACAACAAAAAAATTAGCGCTTGCGATTAACGCCGGGCTACTGGCACTGACTGCCGGCAGTGCATTTGCCGCAGGTCAGATTGAGGAAGTCACCGTTACTGCGGAAAAGCGCGAAGCCTCGCTGCAGACAACACCGATCGCGATCTCGGCATTTTCCAGCGAGAGTTTGGAAAAACTCGGCATCGGCAACTTTCAAGGCGTCGCACAAAATTCACCGGCGATTACCTTCACGCCCTATCCGTCATCAAGCATGCTGATTCTGTATATGCGCGGCCAGGGTGTATCCGATCCTGCGCAAATCACTACCGATAGTTCGATCGGGATTTACAGTGATGGGTTCTTTATTGCGCGACCGCAAGCCGCAGTCTTCGATCTCGCCGACCTGGAACGCGTCGAAGTGTTGCGCGGTCCGCAAGGCACGTTGTACGGCCGTAACACTACTGGCGGCGCAGTGAACTTAATCAGCAAAAAACCGACTGGCGAATTCGGCTTCAAACAGGATTTCAGTTTTGGTACGCGCGATTACTTCCGCAGCCAAACATCGATCGATCTACCGAAATGGAACGATATTTCGACCAAGCTGACAATATTAAAAAGCGACAAAGATGGCTTTGTTAAAAACCCAGGTAGCAGTAATGACTTTGGCGAATCGCATCAGCTCGGCGGCCGCTTTGCATTGCATTGGGATATCTCGGCAAATGTCACCGCCGATTATTTTATAGAGAAAGGGAAAGGCGACACCACACCTTCCTATTACCAAAATAAAGATTCACAGGACCATCTCGATCATCCCGCCGATCGTGCCTATCGCGCAGTCGATTTACCTATGAGTCATGGCGACTTTGAAGGTCATGGGCTAACACTCGCCTGGGACGTAAATGAAAGTCTGACGGTTAAATCATTAACTGGTTACCGGAAACTAAACACCGATGAATTCCAAGATTATGCGGAATCGTTTTTCTTTGGTACCGCATCGCACGACTTGGTCAACGAGCATCAGTTCTCGCAGGAATTTCAATTTATCGGTGATGCATTTAACAAGCGGATAAAATATATAACTGGTCTCTACTACTTCAAGGAAGGCGCATCACATTTTGAGAACTATAAAATTGACGGCTTTTTCGCGGACCCGCTTGATCCCCTCAATCCCCTTGCCTTCCGGCCCGGACACGTCAACAAAGATCGCTATGCGACCAACGACGCCAAATCGCAAGCGGCCTACGCTCAAGTCACTTGGACGCCACCCATATTGGATGACAAGCTGGAAGTTACCGTCGGCGCTCGCTACACAAAAGACGATCGGTCGGCAACTAGAAGCTTAACAAACACCGGTTCTGGACCTTATTTCGATTATCTCGAAACGATCTTTCCGTTCCCTTTCCCGGGCCCCAACCATGTCACTGCATTTGAAAGCGGTGCCAAGAACAGCCAGAGCTTCAAGCGCTTTAATCCAATGTTTACTGTCAATTATGCAGTCAATGAGGACGTCAGCGTTTACGGAAAGATAGCGACTGGTTACAAGGCTGGGGGGTTTAGTGAATCTAGCCCACCCGGCAGCTTCACCCAGGGCTTCAGCCCGGAGAAGGTAACGACTTATGAATTAGGTACAAAGTCCTATTGGTGGGATCGTCGTGTTCGCGCAAATATTGCGCTGTTTCAAAGTAAATTTGACGACATGCAATTGTTCTTCACAGTGGACCCAGCCGATTCCTCTGTAATTCAGGCATATAACGCTGGCAAGGCTACAGTTAACGGAGCCGAGCTCGATCTGCTGGTAATGCCAATCGATGATCTCAGCCTGAGCTTGGAATACGCTTATCTCGATCCGAAGCTCGATAGCGTAGAGGCATTGGCTGGCACAACATTCGATCCTGCGGTGAATCCAGCGTCTCCATATGTTGTCGGACAAAATATCAAAGAAGTTTTTGAATTGCCCTACGCTTCAAAACATAGCGTTACCCTAAATGCGGATTACACCTTCTTGCATTTCGATGGCGGCAATCTGTCGGCCAATCTGAACTATCGCTGGAAATCGTCATACTTCAACACAGCTCCAGCGGGCACTGCGGTTCCTGGTCGAGATAATTATTTAGTACCTGCATATGGCTTGTTCGACGGGCGTATCACCATGGCTCTCGATCTACCCAAAAATGACAAAGTGAAAATTAGCATTTGGGGGAAGAATTTGCTCAACAAGGATTATCCACAGCAAGTAATCGGCTTGGGCAATTCCATTTCGACACAAGATCCCAACACCGGTGTTGTAACGCAAGCAGGTTACGTTTCTCAAGCAAAAATCTGGGCTGAACCCGCCAGCTACGGTATCGATGTCAGTTACCAATACTGATCCATCCGGCGAAAACAAAAACGCCTGCCATTTCGGCAGGCGTTTTTTTATGCCTCGAAAAAGCGAAATATCAATTCTTCGAGCTTTTCCGAATCACCACATCGGCAAAACGCTCCAGCGCTTTTTTCTTCACATCGAGTTTGCGCAGATCGTCGCCGTCATCAATCCAGCGCTGATCGTCCCACGGCGACATCAGCCACGGGGAAATAAATACGACGTTATTGACCTTCATCGTCTGCAGGGCCTCTACGACCGACTGTGTCAATGGTTCAACCAACGATGCACACACATCGAAGGTGTCGATCGACAAACCTGCTTCGCGGCGAATCGCGTGCATATTATCGACGACAGTTTTCAACTGCGGCACTGTCATCGGCAGACCGAGCCAGCCATCGTTCAATGCGGCGCGCCGCAATGCCGGCTTGCTGCCACCGCCGCTCCAGACCTTGATCGGTTTTCGCGGCGCCGGACACATCAGCGCATCGGCGAAATTAAAAAACTCGCCGCGATGACTGACAACCTTGCCGGTCCATAGCTTATGCATCACGTCGATCATTTCATCCAGTCGGCGTCCGCGCGATGCGAAATCGATGCCGAGCAAATCGTATTCCTCTTTGATCCAGCCAACCGATACGCCGCAGGTCACACGCTCATTCGTTAACGCGGATGCCGATGAAATCAATTTCGCGGCAGTGAATGGATCGCGTAACGCCGCAAGATAAATGTTGGTGACGAACTGTAATCGCGACGTCACCGCGCCCATTGCGCTAATGGCAAGCCACGGATCGAGCCACGGCGTATCTTCGGGCCACCAGATTTTGCCGTCTTCGGTGTACGGATATTTGCTATCGAAATGCGCTGGCATCACCAGATGATCCGCCATCGTCACGCCGTGAAAACCCACCTCTTCGGCAAAGCGCGCCAAATCGAGCAGCTGGTCGTATTCCATATTCGAAACCAATGACAACCAGAATTTCATTTTCTTGTCTCCGATGGTTTGTTGGAATTTTGCAGCGACTCAATCCGAATAATTTCGACGCCATCACTATCGATGCGAAAGCGCACATTGTAAGAAGCGATATGCATGCCGTATACGCGCGCCGGTTCTTCTTGATACGCAGGACGCGGATCGAGCGAAAACACCTCGGCAATCAGTTGTTGCGTTTGCGTATCGATTTTTGCGCTGTCGGCATCGAGCTGCCAACGCACTGCCAAGCGAATAGGTGCCAGCTGCGCGTAACCGGCGCGCGCATCAGCGATGCAATCTGCATAGGGAATATAGGGCTTGATATCGAGTACCGGCGTGCCATCGAGCAAATCGCCCCCGCGAATATGTAGACGCACGCCCTCGTTAATTTCGACACGCAATAGCTCGACCACCGATAAGCCGAGCGAATTCGGCCGATGTGTCGAGCGCGTGGCGAATACGCCGATTTTTTCATTGCCGCCCAAACGCGGCGGCCGCACCAGCGGCTTCCATTCACGCGTGCTGACCGCGTGAAAAACAAAGCTGATCCAAATATGCGAAAACTGATCGAGGCCGCTGACCGCATCAGCGCTGGCAAACGGCGGCAATAAATCAACTACCGCGTCGACCGCAGCCAGACCGGGCTGACGCGGAATGCCGAATTTCTCGCGATACGGCGAATACACCGTAGCTATCGGTGAAAAATGAAAATCTGAAGGGGAAGCATTCATCGGCTTTTACTCAAAATATGCCGATGTATTGTGCGAGCACGTCAGACGATGATCAACTCATCCTGCAGCCATTGCTGCAATATTGCCACCGCGCGTTGTGGCACTTCGTCTTCCGGCAACGATGCGGCCAGCTGCATGCAGGCCTCACTAAATGTGGCGCCGTCACGAAATGCAGTAAGCATTGCCATCTCGAACGGTAGCGCCGGACGAAATAATAATTTCAATTGTCGGCGCCAGACCAGCCAGGTCTGCGCCGCACTCTCAGCAATCGCCGGTAGCGCTTGTTGCTCATTCAACGCTTTCCATAGCGCCGGCGCATTGGTTTGCAAATCGATGCAACGCAGTGCCGGCGCGAACTGCAATTTCAATACGGGCCATTGCTCCGCATTGAGCGCCGCGAATTCGGCGATGTCGCGTGGAATGACATCGCGCGCATCGAACGCATGGCACAACGCCCACTCGAAACGCGCCAGCTCGATCAATTCGAGATGGCCTCGATACGGCGCAGTGGTTTGCAAAAATTGTTCGAGATGACCGCCGACCTCTCGCAGCGAAAAATACTGCGATGGATACCTGTCGATATACGCGAGTATCAACCGTTCGAATTCTTCGTCGCCGATATATTGATGCAACATGCCGTAATCCGCACTCAGTGCCTCGACCATGCGCGCACGGTAGGCGTTCGCATAAATATGCAGGCGAATGGCACGCGGTAGCGCAGTGGTTTCCGCGACAACATCATCGAGCGCAAGCTCGGGATTGAGCAGATGCGATTGCAATGCACATTGAATGGCGCGCAGTGTCTGGCTCATGCGATTTTCTCCCGCACGGCAACCGCCACATCAGCGGCGATGTCGCGCGCGATCGATAATTCATCGAGCAGCTCCGGCAGCGGTGGAATGTTATCGTCGCGCTCGATCATCGTCGGCACATCGCCGAACAGTTGCAGTGCCTGCGCGTATAAATCCCACACCTCAGCACGTACCGGATGATCGTGGGTATCGATCAGATAATCACCACGATCGAGATGGCCGGCGAGATGAAATTGGCGCACACGCTGCGCCGGCATATGGCGCAAATAATCGAGTGGATCGAACGCATGATTAATCGCGCTGACATACACGTTATTAATATCCAGCAGCAGATGGCAATCGGCGCGCTCGGCCACTTCGCGCACAAACTCCCATTCGGTCATCTCCGATGCGTTATACGAAAGGTAGCTCGACACATTTTCAAGCAATAACTGACGACCCAGAAAATCCTGTACGCGCTGCACGCGTTCGACGACATGCTTGAGCGTATCTTCGGTATACGGCAGCGGTAGTAGATCGTGCATATTCAGACCATTCACACCGGTCCAGCACAGATGATCGGAAATCCACGCCGGCTCGATGCGCGCAGCGAGATTTTTTACGCGCTGCAAATAATCGATATTCAAGGCATCGGTACCGCCGATCGATAACGCCACGCCGTGCATCGCCATTGGATACAGCGCGCGCACGCGCTCCAGATAATGCAGCGGCTTGCCACCATCGACTAAATAGTTTTCGGTGAGAATTTCAAACCAGTCGAGCGCAGGCGGTTGTTCGAGAATCGCCTCGTAATGCTGGCGCCGTAAGCCAAGGCCATAACCGGTGAGAGAAGTGGAAGCGGACATACAAAATTTCCAGCGCGATGGCAGTGTTGCATTAGCCTTCCCCGTAAACGGGGAAGGCCTTTTCCGAAACACTTATTTTTAACGAAACAATTAGGGCAATACTTTACCGCCTTTGGCATCGCACTCGGCTTTGGTGACTGCTTTGAAGCCGTGGCCTTTACAAACGTTCTGACCTTTACACGCGTTGTCTGCGGTTTTGCAATCCGACTGACCTTTGCATGAAGTAATGCCGCCGCAATGTACTTTCGCTTCATCAGCGTGCACGCCGGTGGCAAGTGTAGCGGTGCCGGCGAACAAGGTTGCAGTAGCGGCGGCGAGCATGAGTGCTTTCGAGTTTTTGAAGTTCATAATGATTGCTCCAGTGAAAAGAAAGTTTCAGCGCAACGTTGCGGTCCCTGCATTGCTGCGATCGATTTTATCCGGCACGTCCCGATGCCGGTACAAACAAGTTTTTTTATTTCAATTTAAAGAGCTGATTGAGTGGTTTTTCCCCTACCCCGCAGGGAGAGGAAACTTAACTCATCAATTTCCGTTTAATCAGATGATCGATCGAAATCGCACCCGGGCCACGCGCAGCGATCAATAACAACGCCGCTGCCCACAGCAAATGATCGGGATAATTCGCGGGATAAACAAAAATCTGAATGACAACGGTCATCGCCAATAATCCGAGCGCACTCAAACGCGACGCCAGACCGATCAGCAGCAGCACCGAAAACAAATGCTCTTGAATCGCAGCGAGATAAGCCGCAACTTCCGGCGACAGCAATGGCACGCGGTATTCTTCGCGAAATAAATCGAACGTGGTTTCAGTAATTTGCCAACCGTCGACTTTAGTCTGACCGGAGCGCCAGAACACATCCGCCACGGCGATGCGAGCGATTAGCGCAATCAATGCGTAAGGAATTTTTTCGAGTTGTGCAATGGCACATTGCGCGAGACGGCGAATTTTCATGTCGACTTGCCTATGAAATAGGGTGATGAAGTGGCCGTGATGAAACTGATGCTCACTGTAAACAGCAGCCATCACAATGCGATCGCCGAAGTCTCACATTTCCATCACGAATCCAACGGCCGCCGATCCAGCCACATCAATAATGTCGTCAACATCTGCTCGACGTTGATCGGCTTCGCGATGAAATCGTTCATGCCGGCGGCCTGACATTGCTGCCGATGTTCGACCAGCGTATCCGCTGTCATCGCCAGAATCGGCAGTGCCGCCATCGATGGCATCTGCCGTATGGCTTCCGTGGTTTCGAAACCGTCGAGGCCTGGCATCTGCAAATCCATCAAGACCAGGTCGTAATAGGCAGCGCCTTTTCCGGATAGCAGCACCAGCGCTTGCTCGCCATCGCTCGCCACCTCAACGCTGGCACCGTGATGTTCCAGAATCCCTTTTGCGACTTCCTGATTCAGCAGATTATCCTCGACCAATAACAGCCGCACCCCCGTCAGTGCCTGTAAGGCGGCGGTCGCCTTGGCGTTATGCATCGACACTACTCGCGACGAGCCGGTCGGCAGCTCCACCGTAAAATAAAACTCGCTGCCCTGACCGGACTGACTTTGCACACCGATATCGCCGCCCATCATTTCGACCAGCCGCTTACAAATGGCAAGACCCAAACCGCTGCCGCCGTGGCGCCGCGTCGTCGATGCGTCGGCCTGATGAAAAACGTCGAAGATATTCTCGACATGATCGACGTCGATACCGAGCCCGGTATCGCGCACCGAAAAACGCAGCTGCACCGTTTCCTTGGTTTTCGAAATAATGTGCGCCGCAATCGTCACCTTGCCCTGTTCGGTAAACTTCAGCGCATTGCTGCCGAAATTCAACAAAATCTGCTGCAACCGCAACGGATCACCACGCAATGCCACCACTGCCTGCAAATCGATCTCCAGTTCGAGGCCTTTTTCGTGCGCGCGCACCGATAAAATTTTGCCGACATTTTTCAGCAAATCCTCCAACTGAAAATCGATTTTTTCCAAATCGAGTTTGCCGGCTTCGATTTTGGAAAAATCGAGAATATCGTTGAGCATGCCCAGCAGAAATTGCGCGGCAGCGTCAGCCTTCTCAACATAATCACGCTGCTGCGCCGTCAATGTTGTCGTTTGTAGCAAATAGCAAAGGCCCAATATCGCATTCAATGGCGTACGAATTTCATGGCTCATGTTCGCGAGAAAAATACCCTTCGCGGCGTTTGCCGTTTCGGCTTCCTGTTTCGCTTCAAGTAACTGCGCGGTGCGCTCGCGAATACGCTGCTCCAGCTCGCCGTTGATCTTACCGATTTCATCTTTGGCGTTGCGCAGAGCGGTTTCCACCTGCGAGCGCTCAAGTGCCATCTGAATCGTCGCGTGCAATTCGCGCTCCGAACACGGCTTCATCAAATAGCCGTACGGCCGCGTTGCTTTCGCGCGACGCAGCGTCACCTCCTCGGAGTAGGCCGTCAGATAAATGATTGGCGTGTGCGAACTCTCGCCGATGCGTGCAGCGGTCTCGATGCCATCAATATCGCCTTGAATATGAATATCCATCAGCACGATGTCCGGCCGCTCGCTGTCCATTTCCAGCAATGCCTGCGCGCCAGTCGACACAATGGAGGGCACTTCATAACCCAACTTCAGCAGGCGCTGCTGCAAATTGAGCGCAATAATCCGCTCGTCCTCAACCAGCATTACCCTAACTGTCATTACTACCCCCTCAACCGACTATTCGTGCGCTCAAGCAGCAATAGGAAAACGCAAAATGAATTGCGCCGGCAATCGCTGCATGGTGATACTGCCGCCGAGCTGTTCCGCCAGCAATTGCACCAGTTGCAAACCGAGCGTGCCGGTTTTCCCCCATTCAACATGCTCGGGAATACCAACACCATTATCGCTGACGAGCAACTGCACCTCCGCGGCATCGAAGATACTCAGCGCCGTATGAATTTCGCCACCGCCACTACTGAATGCATGCTTGAGCGAATTGGTAATCAACTCATTGACAATCAGACCGCATGGAATCGCTTGATTGATTGACAGCAAAACTTCATCGAATTGCATATCCAGTGCGATGCCTTCGGGCTGCAATCCGTAGGAAGCCACCAGATTCGGCACCAGTGACTCCAGCACGCCGGCAAAATCGACGTGCGCGAAATCTTTTGATTGATAAAGCGTTTGATGAATCAAAGCCATCGAGCGGATGCGGTTCTGGCTATCGCGCAGAACGCTGCGCACCTGTTGATCCGGGATACGGTCCGATTGCAGATTGAGCAGACTATCGATGATGTGCAGATTGTTTTTGACACGATGATGAATTTCGCCGAGCAGCACATCTTTCTCGCGCAATGCAGCCTGAATTCGCATTTCCTTTTGCTTACGATCGGAGATATCGACGATCGCCGACAACACCATCGGCCCCTCCTCCGTTTCGATCGGATTCAGGCCGATCTCTACCGGAAATTCGCTGCCGTCCTTCCGCAGCCCGAACAAATCGCGTCCCGCGCCCATCGGACGTGTATGAGGATCAGCAAAAAAACTGCGCCGCAATCCGGGATGATTGGCGCGAAAACGGTCCGGAATCAATATCTCCACCGATTGCCCGAGAATTTCTCCGCGCCGATAGCCGAATACCTTCTCGACCTGCGCATTGACCATTTCGATGCGCCCGTCCAGATTGACCATCACCATCGCGTTGGGCGCGGATTCGACTACCCTGCGAAAACGCTCTTCCATGCGCTTGCGCGCCGAAATATCGACGATCACCGAAAGCACCATGGTGCCTTCCTGCATTTCAATCGGATTGAGGCCAATTTCTACGGGGAATTCGCTGCCGTCTTTGCGCAACCCGTACAGATCACGTCCAGCGCCCATTGGACGCGAGAGCGGATTACGCATGAAGCCATCGCGCATTTCGGGATGGTGGTGTCGAAAACGCTGCGGCACCAACATTTCCACCGGCTGCCCGAGCAACTCCGCGCGTCGATAATCAAATAATTTCTCGGTCTGCGCATTGACCATTTCAATGACGCCGGAGGTATTGATCATTACCATCGCGCTCGGCGCGGACTCGACGACACGGCGAAAGCGCTCCTCGAGTTGGCGGCGCGTGGAAATATCGCGCGTCACTTTCGCGTAACCGCGCAGGGCGCCGACACTATCTTTCAGCGGTGTAAGTATCACATTGGCCAGAAAGCACGTGCCGTCCTTACGCACACGCCAGCCCTCGACTTCGCAGCGTCCCGTATCGCGCGTAATACGCAATTCGTGCTCGGGAACACCGGCAAGGCGCTCATCCTCCGTGTAGAACAACGAGAAGTGACGACCGATCACCTCGGTGTCGCTATAACCTTTGATACGCTCGGCACCCTCGTTCCAAGTGGCGACACAACCATTGATGTCGAGCATAAAAATGGCGTAATCCTGAACCGCCGAAACCAGTAATCGGAAATTCTCCTCGCTCTCGCGCAGCGCATCTTCAATGCCCTGTCGATCGGAGCTATCGGATGAAGAATCGGAGAGTGTCATATCTCCTCCCTGAAAGGTCAGGCTAAAAAAACAATTCGTTATTAGAGTAATAAGTTTTGGCCGCTTTCATTATGCGACAAACATTCATTGCATTGCGTTTAATCAACATTTAATTTTTGTAATAGTAAAAAAATTTGCCATAACTCTTCCGTCTATTGTTTTTAGATCACAATTCTCTAACCACTTTCACTCAGCGGCGCAAAAACATAGCCAACCTATGTAAATTCGGTGTACGCTTTGCAGTCTGCAAATATCGCGACTTCTACAATAAATACATTATTGGAGCCTCGTCATGTCCAACACGCCCTCGCCGTTCGACCCCGTCACGATCGGTCCGATCACCCTGCGTAACCGCTTCATCAAATCCGGTGCGAATGAAGCGATGACCATCGATGGTGCGCCGTCGAAAGCATTGTTGAAACATCATCGCGATCTTGCCGCCGGTGGCGTCGGTATGACCACGGTGGCGTATGGCGCGGTGTCGAAGGAAGGACGCACGCTGGCGAATCAAATCTGGATTCGCCGCGAAATTCTGCCGGATCTGCGGGCATTGACCGATGCGGTGCACGCCGAAGGTGCAAAAATTTCATTTCAAATCACGCACGGCGGCTCGTTCGTCACCAGTCTGAAACTGGATCACGCGCTGATGAGTTCATCGTCGGGCATCAACAAGGCCGGGTTATTCGTCGGCAATTATTTCCGCCGCGAAATGACCGAAGCGGAGATGCGACAAGTGGCGGATGAATTCGCGGAGGCTGCGATCATCTGTCGCGAAGCGGGTTTCGATGCCGTCGAGATCCATATGGGTCACGGCTATATGCTGAATCAATTCCTGTCGCCGCTCGATAATAAACGCAAAGATCAATACGGCGGCACGGCGGAAAATCGCGCGCGCTTTCCGGCGATGGTGTTGCGACGTGTGAAAGAAGCGGTCGGCAAGGAGCTTGCGGTGCTCGCCAAGATCAACGTCGCCGATGGCGTGCGTGGCGGTGCTACTGTCGACGATGCCATTGTCACCGCGCGCGTGCTCGAAGCGGCCGGCGCCGATATGCTGGTGCTGTCCGGTGGGCGCAATGTCGAATCGACCTGGTTCATGTTCGGCAGCCCGATGAATCTCGATGAAATGAAAAAAGTGCTCGGCAGCAATTTCATGTCGTTGCTGATGCTGCGTCTGGCCTCATTCGGCGCGCCGAAAATTCAATTCAAGGAAATGTATTTCCGCGATTATTCGCGCAAGATTCGCGCAGCGGTGAAAATGCCGCTCGCTTATCTCGGCGGGGTCAAATCACTGACGAATGCGGAAACGGCGATGAGCGACGGTTTCGAGTGCGTGGTGATGGCGCGGGCGCTGATTCACGATACCAGCCTCGTCAACAAATTTAAAAGTGGCGAGCGCACCCAATCGCTGTGCAACAACTGTAATGGTTGTGTCGCCTATATCTATCATCCGGCCGGTACCCATTGCGTGTTGAATCCACCGAATGATCTGGCGCTGAATCAACAACACGCGGCAGGTTAATTTAATCCCACCCGCCCCACAGTGGCGTGGGTGGCGATTTATCGTTCCAGTTGGCCGGATATGTTTGCATATCCGGCCATAAGCGGCTCCATACCACCGCTGTCAGTGCGAGAATCAGTACACCGCTTCCCACCGGTATCAACAACGCGGAAAAATTTGCATGGGCATGAATCATTAGCAGCGGATTAGCACCCGCTGGTGGATGCATCGTCTGCGTCAACATCATGTAAATCAGCGTCACCACTTGTGCCACTACGTAAACCCACAAGGCGTCGCCAAATAATTGATAACACGCAATGCCGATCAGCGCGCCGCCGAAATGCCCCCCGAATAACGCGCGCGGCTGAGCTGCCGGTGCACGCGTCAGGCCGAACAAAAACACTGTTGAACCACCGAGCGATGCCAGCAGGAATGGCGCGTGCGCCATGCCCATCACGAATAATGCAATGCCAATGGCCAGCGCTGCGCCGAATGCGCACCACAATAATCGGGTCAGATTACGAATGAATAACTGCATCGGAATTTATCTTGCTGCCCATCCGTTTTATCCAGATGCACTTAATCAACAATACGCATAGTACGAAGCCTACACAGACGGTAGCTGTAATCAGCGATTCGAATAAAATCGGTGAAAAAATTAATATAAATCCCTTACCTTTAATTAATGCAGAAAAACTCGAAACGCCAAACGGCATTAGATACAAGCGAAACGTTTGCCAGCGATCGCTCGTCGCGCGATTGACGCTCAGCAATAACCCGGTCCCAATCACCGCGCTGATACCGAGCGAATTCAGCCATAAGCGTGGCGTTGCCTCGAAATGAAAGTAGACCGTCGCCAGATACCAGATGAGATAACACCACAACACCGTTTTACCGGGTTTGAGGTTAACGAAATAGCGCAGCATCGCCGCCATAACACTTTCGCTCAGGGGCGCTCTTGATATTGCGGCAGCGAATCGATGATGTCGCACCACTCCGCTTTCGAACCGACGAAAATATGCTGCGTCGGTTTACTCGCAATTTTCGTGTCGAGCGTGCCGATACGCAGCCGCAATACATCGGGCATCGCGGTGCGGCGCGAAAACAATTGCGAGCCACAGCGGCGACAAAATTGTCGAAATACACCGGGCGACGATTCGTATTCGCCGAGCGCGGCGTTATCACTCATCCAATTAACCGCACTCGCGTCGACCGGCGCATTGGTGGCAAATGCCGAACCGCTGGCTTTGCGGCAGTTAGAGCAATGGCACATCACGATGGGACCAAGCTCGCCGTTAATTTCATATTTCAGCGAACCGCACAAACAACTGCCTTTCAACATCGTCTCTCTCCTTTGCTAAAAGAATTTCATAGATGCCGCGTTAACTGGCAGCAACGTGCGCCAGCCGCCGCAATAGCGATTGTTTTTCCATTTCGACCCCGGCGCGCAATGCAAATAACGTGAAGATCGGTAATGTCGGCAGCCCCGCCGCCATCGGTTTCGCATCTAGGCAGGCGATATGGCCGAGCACGGTGCCGCTGCTGTCGCAAATCGGAATGCCCAGATAACTTTGATAGCCGGCCTCGGCAGGAAACTGCACCGCGACATCGAACGGAATTAATGTCAGCTGATTTTGCCGAATCGTAATATCGCACGGTGTACCGGGCAGATCGTATTCGAGTAATTCATCGGGTGCGCCATCTTTCCAGGCCGCGATCATGCGCACGCGTGTTGGTGGTTGATCGACACACTGCGTAATAAACGCATATTGCACGTGCAATGTTTCGGCGAAATTTTTCACCATTGTTTTGAAAAAATCATCGCCGCGGGCGACGATCAAACCCGCGGCAATACCGTGCAAAATTTCCTCGGCGCGCTTGCGCATGCCGATATCGCTATTAATACCGATCACTTTGTAGGGCTTGCCGCTGGCATTGTGCACCGCCCGCGCACGCACCAGAAACCAGCGATAACTGCCATCGCGATGCAATAGCCGGTGATCGCATTCGAGCGCCGCGCCATCACCCTGCAAATGCGCATTCAGCTGCTGCAGTAATTGCGCGCGATCGTCGGGATGAATGCGATCGTGCCATTCGAACAGCGCGTCGCCGACGGCATCGTCGCCATAACCCAAAGCAGCTTTCCACGCCGGCGAATAATGTACCCGATCGGTTTTTAGATCCCACTCCCAGAGGCTGTCATTGGTGCAGCGCAGCGCCAGTGAATAACGATCCTCGGCCTCACGCAGCGCCGCTTCGGCACGTTGACGCAATGCTTTCTCATTGCCGGCGGCGGTGCTCTCACGCTGGCTCGCAGCGATCAACGTAGCGACCGCACGCTGCACGATGGCGAGCGTGCTATCGAGTTGCGGCGGGCGGCTGTCGACATTGTGCGCGAGCGCGTACACGTGCTCGGCGAGTTGTCGCAGCGGTCGCACCGCGCTCCACTCGACCGTGATGATCGCAGTGACCACAATCAACACCCCAGCACCGCACAACACCCATATCGGTAACATGATGCCGCGCCATTGCAGCACGCCGATTAGCACCAGCAGCGCGGCCGCGACCATGGCGGGAGCCATTATTTTTAGACGAAAACTCATCGTATTCATCCGCAAGAAAATTGACAGCGTTCGACGCGACGATGATTACACCAGCGGCCGCAGCGGCAGCGTAAACATAAAGCAGGTACCGTGGCCGGCCTCACTGCTGACACTGATTTCGCCGCCATGCAATTCGATGACACGGCGCGCAATCGCCAGCCCAAGACCGGCGCCGCCGGAATATTCGTTACGACTTTTATCGACACGATAAAAGCGCTCGAACACATATGGCAAGTCTTTCTCCGGAATACCGCTGCCGGTATCGCTGACCTGCACCTGAATGCGATCGGCGCGCGGATGCACCGTCAATTGCACACGCCCGCCGCTCGATGTGTGGCGTAACGCATTTTCGAGCAAATTTTCGAGCACGCGTTCGAGCAACGCGATATCGCCATCGACGAACGGCGCCGCATGCGCGATCTGCGCAATCAGTTCGATATTCTTTTTGCGCGCGGCCAGTTCAAATTTCTGCACCACATCCTGCGCCAGTTCGGCGAATTGAAACGGCTCGCAATTCAGCCGCGTATCGCCCGCTTCGAGCTTGGTCAATTCGAATAACTCATTGACCAACGCGCTCAGCCGCTCGCTTTGCTTGACGGCAATTTCAACATAATTGTGGCGCTCGCTATCCGTGAGCGTCGCATCTTTCAATAGCAAGGTTTCGAGATAGCCGCGCAATGCGGCGAGCGGCGTGCGCAAATCGTGCGACACGCTCGCGATCAATTCGCGCCGCGCGGCATCGGTATTTTGCAGTTCGAGCAATTGCTCATTGATGCGGGCGACCATCGCGTTATACGCCTGGCCGAGCCGATCGATTTCATCGCCAGGATTTTCCATCAGCGCGAAATGCGCGATCGGCTGCAACGGTTTGTTGCGCTCGACATGCTGCATCGCGGTGGCCAGCAGCCGCAGCCAGCGCGTCAGCAAGAATGTGGTCGCCACCCCGACAATCAATGCGGCGAGCAGACCAAGACTCATAAACCACATGCCCTGCCGCTTGATCAGATCGAACTCCATGCGTTGCGCGATCGCATCGAGCGAACCGCCGCCCAGCACCACATATAAAAAGCCTTTCTCGGTGTGATTGGTGTCGATCGGCGCGGCGGAAAATATTTTATGGCGCATCGCCTGCGCCGGATCGTCGCCGAGCAGCGGAAACATCGTTTCGCCCTGCACGAATTGCCGAATCGGCTCGATATCGACACTGCGTTGCGCCGGCATCACGCCACTCGCTGCGGCGACGATATGGCCGGTGCCATCGAGCAAATACACTTCGATATTCGGATTGATCGCCATGAACTGATCGAACTGACGCTGCAAGGCTTCCGGCATTTCTTCCCAGCCGACATTTTTGCTGAGAAAGCGCTGCACCAGCGTCGAGGCCAAATCCTTATTCAGCGATTGGCTCACCGCGTCCTGATACATATCGAAGCAGTACATCTGAATCCAGAAAAATACGATGCCCATGCCGCTCAACAGCGCGACGATTAGCAGCATCAATTTTCCCTGCAGCGTTTTCAGCATTATTGCGCCGTTGCGTCTTCACAGAATTTATAGCCGACGCCCCATACCGTAAGCACATAACGCGGATTGGCGGGATCGCGCTCAAGCTTGGCGCGCAATCGATTCATATGCGAATTAACTGTGTGTTCGTAACCGCTGTGGCTGTAACCCCACACCTGATCGAGCAATTGCGTGCGCGTGTAAACACGCCCGGGGTTCTGCGCGAGATGTAACAGCAAATCGAATTCCTTCGCGGTGAGATCGATCGCCGCACCATCCAGCTTCACCGCGCGGCGTTCGACATCAATCGACAGATCGCCGACGCCGATGATCTGTTTCGCTTTCACTTCACGCGCGGCGATAGCATCGACGCGCCGAAAAATCGCTTTCACGCGCGCGGTCAATTCGAGGACTGAAAACGGCTTCGTCAAATAATCGTCCGCACCCATTTCGAGGCCAAGCACCCGATCGAGTTCGGACGATTTCGAAGTCAGCATCAGAATCGGCGTGTAATTCGCTTTACCGCGCAGACGGCGGCAAATTTCGAGACCGTCGATGCCGGGCAGCATCAGATCGAGAATAATCAGATCGTAATTTTTTGCCTCGGCTTCGGCGAGACCGGCATGGCCATCGTGCACGAGTTTGACCTGACAATCGTTATCCTTGAGATGCATGCCGACCAATTTGGCGATGTCCTGCTGATCTTCGATTACCAGCACACTGCGTTTGTGCATTAAATTACTCCTGTGCCGTTTCAGCCAGAATTACGCCGTCCGCATTCTGCGCATCCGCGGCAATTTTCTCAATCTGCACTTCGAGCCCAGCGCGACGCAGACGCAACACATCGCCACCCACATCGAGATTGATCGTTTCCGCAGCGGCACTCCCGGGCTGATTACATTGCCAAATTTTCAGTATTGGAAACGGCGAGCACACCATAATTTGTGCGTCATCGTCGGGGGTCACCAGCAATTGCTCGATCGCATATTCGAGCGCGGCAACATCGGCTAAATACGGCAACGACTGCGCCGGTGCGAAGTCGCGCAGGAATTGCGGAAATGTTCCGCCGTAATGCTCCAGATTGCTCGAACGCGATGGCTGCGTATCGATATAACCATCGGCGCAATAGCCAAAGAATTCTGCGCCGACCAACCGCTCGATCACCGGATAGCCGGCGCGCAATGCCGCACGCAAATTGCTGCGCCAGTTATTGCGATGAATATTGAGCATGTGGTCATCGCCGCTGATCACGCTCTCGATAAACTGCTGCTGCCACTCACGCAACGTGGACATGGCTTTTCTCGGCAGTCGCATCGGCAGCAATACGCTGTGCTTTGTCGCTTTCGCCGATCAATACCGATAAATCCGGCAAATCGGCATCCCACTCGATCAATGTTGGAATGGGTTCGCGGCGATTCGCAAGTGCCAGCGTCGCGGCGAACAGCTGCCATACCTCGGCGGCAACCGGCCGATTATGCGTGTCGATCAACACCTCATCGCAACACGTAAAACCAGCGAGATGAATTTCATCGACCGCCTGGAACTCGATAGCACGCAGATAAACCTGCGGATCGAAACGCAGATTATGCGCACTGACAAAAACATTATTAATGTCGAGCAGAATGCCGCAACCGGTGTTGCGCGCGAGGCAATTTAAAAACTCCGGTTCACTGATGGTCGAGTGCGCGAAGTCGAGATAACGCGATGGATTTTCGATCAGCAACGGTCGTTGCAAATACTCCTGCACGATTTGCACATTGCGCGCGACCACAGCAAACGCTTCCTCGGTGTACGGCAGCGGCAACAGATCATTCAGATAAGTACCGCCGATACCGACCCACGCCAGATGATCGGATACCCGCAACGGCTGATAGCGATCGACCAGTATTTTCAGTTGTTGCAGATGCCGCTGATCGAGCGGTTCAGCGCTGCCGAGCGACAGACCGATGCCGTGCAGGCTCAACGGATAATCGGCGCGCACGGCATCGAGCACTGCGCGCGGCTGACCGCCAATCCCGCGCTCATCCCTGCCGAAATAATTCTCGCTGTGCACTTCGACAAACCCGACCGGGGGCCGGGCTTCGAGAAAAGCGCGGTAATGTGCGCTGCGCAGGCCGATGCCGTTCATTTTTTGCGCTCGTTTTCCAGGTGTTATTTTTTGCAGTTATTTCTTGGTGACGATGCTGCCGCCGACGATTTTTTCGCACGTACCTTTTGGCACATAAATCCACGCTTCCTTATTGCCATCGGCCTTGACCTGGCCCGCGCAGGAATTGGCCGTGGTAGCGCAATCGTTTTTGCCTGCCTTAACGATGCCGGCACATTTTTCGTTGTCGGCGGCATGCGCCGGTGTGCTGACAACGCCGAGTACGATGGCGCCGGTCAATGCGGAGAGCAGCAGACGGTGGGTATGATTCATGGTGATGTCCTCGATCCTGAAGTTAAAAGTGCATGGCGTTCAATTAGAACATGAAAAATTAGAACATGAAGTTGAAGATGCCGAGCATGGATGCAGTTATCGGCACGCTCTTTATCGCACACAGCGGTCACATGACCTTCGCGTAATTCTCACGGTTTTATCACGATGGGTGGCCCGATCATATCAACACAATCGCCTCCAGCGACGTGAAAACAGCGCTCTAACAGACTAAACTCAGGCGCGCACGGTTGGGAGCCATCTTTTGAGCGATACTGAAAACAATAAAGATCTGATCTGGGACTTCGACCATTTTCAACGTCGTCAAGTCGCGGTCGAGTTCATCAAGCGATTCGAAAATCGTCTCTGCATTTATTCGGGATCGGTCGAACAGCTGTATACCAATTACCACATCTTCTTTCCGGAAGAAGAAAATCGGCGCATGGTGATTCTGCCGGACCCCTACGCCTTTCACGATACGTTTCAAAATATTCCCGCGAGCGCTGTGATCAAAACCGGCATGAATATCATTCCGGGCGAAGTGGCGGGCAAAACCGGTTTATATCTGACGGTACCGCAAAAAACAGCGGATGGCGTGAAATCGAAATTGATTGCATTGCAGGTGGCATTGCGCGTGATCAACGAGCGGCGTGCGCCGGAAAACCCCTTCTTACCGGTGCTGGTGAAGGGCGACCTACGCGAATTTCAACAGCGGATGCCAATGCTGCATTTGCATTGCATTCGGCTCGATGGGCTGGGTGAGCGTTCGCAACTCGAACGCGACGGTTTGCGACGAGTCATTAGCGCCAAATTGCCTTCCATTATCTGAGCTTGGTTATTAACAAAATGAATTCGCACCGGATAAGGTAAGGCGGGATGCTCTCTGTCCCTCTGGGGACGTAGAGCCCCATGGATCGGGCGAAACGGGCAGAACACGGATGTTAGCTTTAATGCGTTCCCCAGAGGGACAGGGAGCATTACGCCAACCATGAGTCGCCATGTTCATTTTGTTAGAGCAGCTAAGAAAACTCTGATTAAGTTGCTGCGCTCGTCAGTCGTTGCGCGCGACCGTCTTCAACGCATCGCAATGCAAATAGCGCGATGACGCGAGCCAGCGCTGATCGGGATAATACGAAAACAGAAATTGACCGCCCTTCAAGGTATCGATCACATGGCGTGCGATACCAGGACTCACCGCTGGACAACCCCAACTGCGACCGACACGACCCTGCTTGCGTGCAAGCTGCTCATTCACATACGGCGCGCCATGCATAACGATCGCGCGTTCGAGCGCATTGTCGTTGATACCGGCTTCGAGACCATCCATGCGCAGCGAATAGCCATTGCTGCCGTTATAGGTATCGAGCGTGCGAAATAAACCGAGGCTCGATTGCAGGCTGCCATTCACATTCGAAAACGCACGCGCGTAGTTCTCGCCGGAATTGCGGCCGTGCGCCACCAGCTCTTGGAACACCAAACGCTTACGCAACAGATCGAACACCCACAGCCGCGGCTCGGTGGAGGGTCGTGAATAATCGATGATGGCGAGATGCGGCGAGCGCTGCATGCCGTGCGCGACGGCGCACTTCATCGCGCCCACCGCGAGTTCGAGCACCCGCGCATCGGCATTCGGCGCGGATTTAGCAAGCGCCGCCGCCAATGCATCGCGCGGTTCCGCCACTGCGGAGAGAACGGGGGAAATTGCAATCGCAATAAAAGACAATAGCCACTGGCGCATGCTTCGGGGCATGATCGGTCTCGACGTCGTGGGCTACCGTGCCAATAAAGTTCCAAGCCTGCGACGCCGAGATGGCGCCTGCCGAAATTTTAACCGCTGATGCCGATCATTGCCACCCGCATGCCCTAATCAGTGCCGAACATTGCACAGATGTGATGTCGATAGCATTATCGGCGCTCGCGTTAGCTGTGCTCGAATTTTCTCGAATAAGGAATATTTATGCTGCGATCGTTGTTATCCGCGCTGTTATTGTTAACGCTGTGCGTGGAAGTACGTGCCGATGATGATGCGCTAAAGCAGATATTGCGCACGCGTATCGAACGGATGCGCGATAGCGGCGAGCATTCGCTGCAGGTCGCCGACACCACCATCGCCGAAGCGGTCGCGCAATTGTATGAACGTCGCAACTTCTCGGTGGTATGGCGCGACGACAAGCGCGTCGAGCGTCTCTTCAATGAACTCATCAAACTCGATGCGGATGGCTTGAACCCGCAGGATTATCAGCTCGATCAGTTGCGGCAGCGCTACGCGCAGTTGCGCAAAACCGATAATGCGCAGCAACGAAGTGATTTTGAATTACTCGCGAGCAATGCCTATCTGCGCGCGCTGACACATTTGTTTCGCGGCAAGATCGATCAGAATACGTTTGCTGCGCGTGTGAATTTCACGCTGAACGATATCAGTAGCGGCGATGCCTTCGCGGTGGTCAACGATGCGCTCGACAATTACACCATCGCCGGCGTGTTCGAGCTGGCGCGACCACAGCACCCACTGTATGAGCGTATTCAGGCCGCACTGAAACAATTGCGCGACATCGCTGCGCACGGTGGCTGGCCACAACTCGACGGCACTACGGTGTTAAAGCCGGGCATGCACGATCCGCAAATTCCCTTGTTGCGCAATCGCATGCAGGCGGCCGGCGATCTTGCCGGTGGCAATGAGCAAGGCGATCTCTACGACGATGCGCTGGCCGCCGCGGTAAAACGCTTTCAGCGCGAACAATACATCGATGACGATGGCGTGATCGGCGCGGAAACTCGCAAAGCACTGAATATATCCGTGCAAACGCGTATCGATCAGGTGCGCGTCAATCTCGAACGCGGCCGCTGGTTATTGCGCGATGTGCCACGCGATTTCGTATTGGTTGATGTCGCCGGCTATAAAGCATCGTATTTCAAAAATGGCCGCGCGATCTGGACTGCGAATGTACAGGTCGGCCGCCCCTACCGCAGCACACCGAGTTTCAAATCGAAAATTACCTACATCACTTTCAATCCGACGTGGACGGTGCCGCCGACGATTTTGACAAAAGATGTGTTGCCGCAAGTGCGCCGCGATAAAGGTTATCTCGCGAAAAATCATATTCGCGTACTCGATAATCGCGGTCGCGAACTCGATCCGAATACGATCGACTGGCGTCATCCCGGCGATATCCTATTGCGGCAAGATGCCGGCGAACATAATTCGCTCGGTCGCGTCGTAATTCGTTTTCCGAACGAATTTTCAATCTACATGCACGACACACCGCACCAGGAATTATTCGACGATGACCAACGCGCCTTCAGCTCGGGATGCATTCGTGTCGAACGTCCGCGCGAACTCGTCGAGCTATTGATGAACGACAGCGACAAATGGAATCGCGCCGCTATCGATGCCACGATTGCCAATGGCGAAACGCGTAATGTCGATCTTGCCCGCACAGTGCCGATACTCGTCGCGTATTGGACGGTCGATGTCTTCAATGGTGAACATGTGGCATTCAAGCCGGATATTTATCAGCGCGATCCGCCGATCTTGGCAGCGTTGAATCAAAAACTGGGCTAGCAAAAAAAACGGAGCCGTTTACGATGGCTCCGTTTTTTATTCCAGACGCGTTTTAAAAAATTATCGTTAGCAATCCTTACTTGCGTCTTTGATGGTTTCCTTGGCATTGCCAACCGATTTCTGAATTTTTCCCTCTATTTCTTTTGTAACACCTTTTAACTGCTGTTTGTCGCTGCCCACTATTTGGCCCATTTTACGCTGCGCTTTTCCGGCAATATTCTTTACTGAACCTTCAATTTGATCTTTGTTCATGGTGAATTTCCTTTTTCAAACGGGAATAACTATTTTCCAGTGACATGGATTTGCGGTGACATGCATAGTCGCTACCAGCGCCAAAATCTTATGCATCCCATCGATGTATGTCTGTGCGACAACGTACGGATACATTGTCACCGCTGCGAAAATTCTTTTTCTCTCGCGCTATGTACGACAGTGCACAGAGTAATGCGCCATTTTCTTATAGGGTGACTGCTGGTGGATCAATCGATCGATCGAAAAATTCTTATTCATATCCTGATCTATACCCATCCATAGGAAATAGCATGTTAAAAAATAGCGCGAAATTAATCGTATCTAGCATGGCGTTGGTCGGCGCAATCAGCTCATCCATTGCGCTGGCTGAGGACAATGGATTTTTGATCGGCCTCGATGTCGGTCAGGTAGACGCTCACAAGTACTGTCATAACATTTCCAATTGCGATCACTCGGATACCAGCTTTCGCGGCAACGTTGGCTATCAATTCGATAAATACTGGAGCGCTGAATTGGGCTACACCAGTTTTGGCACTCTGTTTAAATCGCACGACAACAATTTCAATGCCAATCAAAAGGCCAGCGCGTGGACGGTGAGCGGCATCGGCACGCTGCCATTCGGAAATCGCTTTGGCGTGTTTGGACGTTTAGGTGTGGCGCGCTACAGCACCGATAACAGCGGTACTGTTCAAGGCGTTCCGGTAAAGGATGAGAAAAAAATAAAACCGTATGCCGGTGTGGGCGCGAAGTTCGATATCACCGATCGCTTTTTAATACGGGCCGAATATCAGTGGTTGCCCGATATGTCGCGCGTCGACGGTGCGAAGGATGATGTTCAGGGTTTGTACGCTGGTGCCACGTACCGCTTCTAACCACTGCTCAGCCAATTAATACTTGGCACCACCGCTTTATCATGGTGGTGCCAAATTCAGATTAATTCGGGCGATACATCCGCGTCGGACAATAGCGTTTCGATCGTTTGCAAAAACTCCGGCAGTCGAAAAGGTTTAGTGATGTAGCAATTAAACCCTTGCGCCAACGCTTCCTGAATATATTGCGGACCGGCGTTAGCGCTGACCGCCACCACAGGAATCGCCTGCGTTGCAAAATTCCCACGCAATCGCTGGATCAACTCCAGCCCACTGACGTCGGGCAAACTGATATCCAACAGAATTAAATCGGGATTGGCACTGAGCGCCAGCTCAAATCCGCTCTCGCCCGTGGTGGCGGTAATCAATCGCCATGCCGGCCGCTGCTGCAGGATTTTTTTAACCAGCAACATATTCACTGGATTATCTTCAATATAGAGAATCGTGCTGATGGCAGCCGAAGTGGCGCTGGGCGACGCCGGTTTAAACGGCGGCACCGGTGCTGACATTAGCGTTCCGGAAAAATCTTCTGCGAGCTGCTTAATGTTGCTGTCGATCGTTTTGCTGGCGCTACCGACCGCAAACTCAACCCAGAATACACAACCATTGCCCGGATAGCTGTCGACACCGATGGCACCGTGCATCGACTCCATCAGACTTTTGGTAATAACGAGGCCGATACCGCTGCCTTCGATATTTCCGCTCTCTTTGCCGAGCCGATTAAACGGCTCGAACAGATGCGTCTGCTGCTCGGCGGACAATCCCGGCCCGGTGTCACTGATGGCAATGCGTACTCGATCGTGCTGCTGGCTGCACGCAACTGTAACGCTGCCATTTTCACGATTGTATTTCACGGCATTGGACAGCAAATTGAGAATGACCTGACGCAAGCGCACCCGATCGGCCTTAACAATGAAATTAAAATCACCGCTCGCGCTGATCACGACATGTAGTTCGCTCGCCTTGGTGGAGATAACCAGCATGCACTCCGACAGCATCTCCCCCAGATCGATATCCTCCATTAACAGCCGCACCATGCCCGATTCGATTTTCTCCAGGTCGAGCGTATCGTTAATTAATTCGAGCAGATGCCAGCCGGCACGGCGGATATTCTCAACCGAGTTGCGCTGATCCGATGTCAAATTAGATGCCGTTTCATTTTCGAGTAATTGTGAAAAACCGAGAATGGCGTTAAGGGGTGTGCGCAGTTCATGCGCCATGCTGGCAATGAATGCGCCTTTGGAAATATTGGCGGCTTGCGCGATCTGCTTTTCCTGTATCGTCGAGGCATGAATTTTGTTCATGCTTTGCTGCTGCCGCTCGAGCGATTCCGCCAAATTCCGCGCTGTTAAATCGTGCACCTGGTACAGATAGCAGAATGGTGCTTCGCTGCGTTGCAACAGCGAAACGCTCACCTGAACCAGTATGGGTTCACCATTGAGCGGTAGAATGCGATGCTCAAATTGCAGCGATGAAACGGTACCGATAATCAAAGAAGTGAGGCGCTGCTTTTCTGCAAAACGGTCTTCGGGCGGTGCGATGTCGCTAATGTTCAGCGCCTGTAATTCGATCTCATCGCATTTCAGCAAATGACAAATAGCAGGATTGCCCTGGATGAAACGCCCATCCAGCGTGACCAGCGCCATACCTTCCGGCGCCTGCTCGAAAGCGATACGAAAGCACTCCTCGCTAAACCGCAACTCTCCCTCGGCGGCAACGCGGGTCGATGCATCGCGAATAACCACCACCGCACCGATCAATTGATCGCTCTCGTCGCGTATCGGCGCAGCGGAATGATCGACCGGCAAGCGCTCTGCATTGGCATTTAATATCCACTTACCGAATTCGATATCAAACGTCGACCCGGTACGCAATACTTCGGCGGCGGACAGATGCTGCTTGTCCTCGAAATGTAATATTTCTTCGATTTTACGATTCTCTGCCAGCTCCAGCGTAATACCCAGTATTCGCTCTGCCGCGAGATTGATGAAACGGATATTGCCCGTGGTATCGACCGCGATAACGCCGTCGTTGACACAATGCAGCGTATCGGCAAACCAGCGCTCGGAAGTACGCAGACGCTGCTCTAATCTGGTTTTGTACAAGGCTACTTCGATCGCGGCACGTAGTTCCCGCAGTTGAAATGGTCTGGTCAGATAACCATGCTTTGCAGCACGAGTGATGAATTTGATATTGGGTTTGTCATCGCTTGCAATCAGCAAAATCGCCGGCGTTAAAAATGGCAGCTCCAACGAGTTCGAAACATCGGGTGCACCTGCATACGCTAGGCGCCCGCCTATCAACACAGCACTCACCAGCGCACTGTTCACCAAGACAATATCGGGTTGCAAACTTTTTCCAAGTGCCATCGCTTGCAACACGTTGTTGGCGATACCGCATACGCGATAGCCCAACTGAATAGTCTGCGCGGCAAGATCGCGAGCGAGTTCTTCGTTTTCTTCGACGATAAGAATTTGGGGAGAGCCCACATTGCCATCCTCTGTCAAATGTGGAATTTCAGGCCTCGCAGGCATTTAATAAAAAAATAATTAAATATCGACTGGCGAAGTTGAATAGGTGTCGGTGCGAAACATCGCGTAAATGTTTCGCACCTTTCGGACTCACTGTTTTTGTTTCAACTGCTTTTCGTTCTAACTGTTTTTCATTCTAATACTGTTTCGTCTCAGCTTTTTTCAGTTACTGAGGGGACACCGACGTATTCGAAATAATCACTTCGACTCGTCGATTTTGCTGACGACCTGCTGCGGTATCGTTGCCGGCAAGCGGACCATCTTCGCCCATACCTGCGGTAGTGATGCGTAAACCATTGACGCCCTGATGCACCAGATACGATTTAACAGAGTCGGCACGACGCTGCGATAACGCCAGATTGGACTCTTCACTGCCGACACTATCGGTGTGTCCTTCAATCACTACCGTGCGATCTTGGTATTGATTGAGAAAGGGCGCGAGTTTGCCGAGATTGCTGACAGCACCGCCTTTCAATTCCGAACGGCCGGTATCGAACAATACATCGCCCAAGGTGATCACCATGCCGCGATCGGTGGCCTTCGCATTCAGTGCAGCCAGCTGTCGTTGCAAATCCTCGGACTGGGCTTGTGCTGCAGTCGCATCGCCGCGCGCTTTATCGGCTTCCTGCGTGCGTGAATTGAGACGGGCACTTTCGCGTTGTTCACCTAAAGCTTTGCGCTGATCTTCCAGCAGACGACTTTGCGCCTGCGCAGAGGCGATATCGACTTTGTGATCCGCCATCCACACGAGATGTTTTCCCAACTCGATATCTTTCTGCGGCTGTTCGGCAGCAATCACCGCGACTTCCGCATCTTTGATAGCGACTGGCGCAAGACCGGCTAACTGCGGTGTCGATTGCAATTGCGTCAACTTGTTACGCGCTTCAACCGCGCCTTGCGGCTTGGTGGGCGGTGTCGAGCATGCCGCCAGCATTAGCGTGGAAATCGCAACCACCAGCAGCTTTTTGCTCTGCACAGTGAATTTTCGATGACTCATTTTTTTGCCGTTAAGCATAAGTGGGCTCATGGCTGAACTCCCGGATTGCGCTGCATTTCCGTTTTGATGGTATCGGTGCTTTTCTTCATTTCATCATTGACGATTTTGGCTTTGCCGACATCGTTCCTGGCAACGGCCAACTCCGCATCGACGCGCGCTTGTTCCGCGAGCCTTTGTGCCTGCGTCATATTTTTCGCTTGCACTGCGGCGTTAGCGGCTGCGAGTTTTTGGCGGGCCTCACCCAATTCCGGTGCCGCGTAATCGGCAACGCGTGCCTGTTCGGCAGTAGTGATCGCCATTTCCGCTGCTTGCAGTGCCTGCGTCGGTGGCTGCGGTGTCGATGCACAACCAGACAACAGCAATAATCCCAGCGTAACCGTTGCCGTCACTGGCATTAACCGACGCAATACCGCACGCCCGCTTGTTCTCTCAAACTGAATAAATTTTTTCATTGTCGAATTTCCTCATGAGAATCACCGGAGATTGAAACATCCAAGCTTCTGGCGATTATCCGCGCAGACAGGAAATAGATCGGTGCGCTGACGTACATAGCGGAGTTTGATTAAGCGATTTTCGCCGCTCTCCCGCAGGGAGAGGTATTTTAATCAGCGCTTGCTTCGATAATTTTTTCGGAACGAACGCCGATATTCACCACCACGCAATGAGGCTGAGAATCATCGCGTAATACAATGGTCGCTTCGCGACAGGCAACGCCATCCAACCATACCTGCACACCAGTAATGGCTTCGACGTTGTTATGAAATTTAATCGCATAAATGGTTTCGCGGAAGCGATAGAGCATATTGAAAGCCGGCCATTGCGCCGGTACGCACGGAGCGAAATGTAATTTATCGACATCGAGCCGCAAGCCCAGCAGCGATTCGATAATCAGTCGATACATCCATCCAGCCGAACCGGTATACCAACTCCAACCACCGCGTCCGGTGTGCGGCGCCACCGCGTAAACGTCGGCTGCCATCACATAAGGTTCCACTTTATACGTTGCAATCGCTGCCGCCGATAAACCGTGCATGACCGGATTGATCATGCGCAGTAACTCCCAACTGCGTTCGCCCTCGCCCAACGCGGCAAACGCCATCGCTGCCCAAATTGCACCGTGCGTGTATTGCCCGCCATTTTCACGCACGCCCGGCACATAGCCTTTGATATATCCGGGATTTAAATTCGAACGATCGAATGGCGGATCCAATAATTGAATCAATGCATCGTCGCGACGCACCAACCGCTGATAAACCGCATCCATCGCCAACCGCGAGCGTTGCCGTTGTGTTGCACTGGCACTGACAGTGCCAGTGCTGTTGGCAGCGGTCGCATTCGACAACACCGACCAGCTTTGTGAAATCGAATCGATTTGGCATTCATCATTTTTCGCCGAACCCAATGCCGTGCCATCGTCGAAATACGCGCGCCGATACCACGCACCGTCCCAGCCGTTAACTTCGATATTGCTGCGTAGTTGTTGGTTTTGTTCGCGACAAAAATCGGCAAATCCGATATCGCCATGCAAGGTGGCGACATCGCTGAATTGCGTCAGCACGTCGCACAGGAAAAATCCCAGCCACACGCTTTCGCCTTTGCCTTCGATGCCGACCAGATTCATGCCGTCATTCCAATCGCCGGCGCCGATCAACGGCAAACCGTGCACACCAAAACGCAAGCCACGTTGAATGGCGCGCACGCAATGTTGATAGAGGCTCGCTACTTCATCGGCACGCCCCGGCAAATCGTAATACGATTCTTCGCCCTCATTGACCGCGCGACCGCTGAGAAAAGACGCGGTTTCGTTCAGTACACCGGTATCGCCGGTGCTGCACACATAGCGACACGTCGCCAGCGGCAGCCACAATAAATCGTCGGAACAACGCGTGCGCACACCGCGACCGGTCGGCGGATGCCACCAGTGCTGCACATCGCCTTCGACAAACTGACGGCTCGCGCACAGCAACAATTGTTCGCGCAGACGCACCGGTGCGGTGTGAATCAACGCCATCGCATCCTGCAATTGATCGCGAAAGCCAAACGCGCCACCCGATTGATAATAACCGCTGCGCGCCCACATCCGGCTCGCAATCACCTGATACATCAGCCAGCCATTGGTCAGCATATTCAATGCAATATCGGGCGTGTCGATCTGCACCGCATCGAGCGTGTGCCGCCAGAATTTTTTAACCGATGCCAACTCGGCATGCGCAATCGTGGCGCCGCGAAATTTCTGAATCAGCTTTTCGACTTTCGCAATATCGGTGGCAACGCCGAGGCGAAAAATAATTTCGCGTTCCTCACCGGGCGCCAATTCAAACGGGACTTGAATCGCCGCGCACGGGTCCAAGCCCGCGCCTACTTTGCCGGAGAGACGCTGCCGCAGCAGCGCGGCCGGATTGGCCTGCGTGCCGTTGCGGCCGAGAAATTCACGGCGATCGCCGCTGATGGTGCGCGGCATATCGTCGACGTCGAAAAAAGCAACGCTGTGCGGAAATTCGCTGTTATACGGATTGCGCGCGCATACGGCACTGCTATTCGGTTCAATTTCGGTGGCGATATGCTGTGCTGTTTTTGGCCGCAAATCGCCGAGCACCCATTCCACAAAACCAGTCGCCGACAGTTTGCGTTCGCTGGTTGAATCGTTGCGAATTTTCAGTACAGAAAATTTAACCGCCGCGTCCAATGCCACGAAAATGGTCAGCTCGGAAAAAATGCCGTTTTCACTGTGCTCGAATACGCTGTAACCGAAGCCATGACGACAACGATACATATCGGCGCCGCGCACGGGCAACGGTGTCGGCGACCACCACTGTCCGCTCTCTTCATCGCGGATATACAGCGCCTCGCCACTGCAGTCGCTCACCGCGTCGTTGTACCACGGTGTCAGCCGATACTCGTGTGCGTTTTCACTCCACGTGTACGCACGACCACTCTCGGATATCAGCGTGCCGAAATGCGGATTCGCCAGCACATTCGCCCATGGCGCCGGTGTGGTTTGTTGCGCCGACAGGGTGATGACGTATTCGGCGCCATCGGCACTGAAGCCACCCAGACCATTGTCGAGCAGTAATGGATCGGTATCGCGCTCAGCGACGATAGTGTCGCGCGCTGGCATTCGTAATAGCGGCAATTTCGGAATCAAGCGCGGCACGCGCACATCATTTAACGCGCGGCGATTGAGTTGCTCTTCGAGCGTACCGTGACTATCGCTGATGACAACACGGGCGACGCTCAGCAACAACACGCGATCTTCATTCGGAATTTGATCGGCCGGCCGCACGAAAATACCGCCAGGCCGATCGATCACATGCGCCTCGGTACCGGAGCCGATTAAACCGATAATTTGATCCTGCAATTGCTGGCGATAACCCGCGTGATCCTGATTCCAGATAACGAGATCCACCGCGAGCCCTTTCAAACGCCAATACGCATGTGCCTGCACCAACTGCCGCACCAATTCGATGCTATTGGTATCCTGCACCTGCAACAGCACAATCGGCAGATCGCCGGAAATTGCATACGCCCATAAGCCGGATTGCCCGCGTTGATTATTGATTAGCACACTGGCATCGGCGCGCAATGCGGCATTGGCGTAAATAATCGAGCTGGCGAGACGACCATATAATTGTGCGTCGGCTTCCGTGGCATTCAGTTGCCGCAATAACACCTGGCTATGCGTCCACGCCAAATCGAACACGCGATCGGCGAGATGGCGATCCTGATACTTCGCAATTAATCGCAACGCCGCCTCGCGATCGGCACCGATGCCCGACACTACATCGATAGTGACGCATTGATCCGGCTCGAGCAGAACACGACAGCGTATCGCGACAATTGGATCGAGCACGGAACCGACAGCGCCGGATAAATCCTGCGTGTACATCGCGGCGGGATCGATCGGCGTATTGCCACGGCCGATAAATTCGCGGCGATCGGTTTCATACGAAATATCCAACGCATCCGCGCCATGCACCGCGAGCAAATGCAACATCGATGGTGTCGCTTCGTGCTCGAAGCGCGGCCGGCGTGTGCACAGCAATGCGTTGTGCGGCGGCACGATTTCGGTTTGCACAAACAGATTGCTGAACGCGGGATGCAACGCATCCGCTGCCGCCGCTGCGATCACCACCTCCGCATAACTGGTGATCTCGATAATTCTGCGGGTGCGCGCGGTATTGGTGATATGCATGCGCCGCAATTCAATATCGTCTTCCGGCGACACCACGATTTCGGTGTGCGTATCGAATTTGTTATCGCTGCGCCGAAACTCGACGCGGCCTTCGGAAAAAATCACCTGATAGTTATCGGGTTTGCGTAATGTTGGTTGATGGGCGACCGACCAGAATTCGCCGTTCGACATATCGCGCAAATAACAAAAAGAACCCCAGTTATCGCAAGTGCTGTCTTCGCGCCAACGCGTTACCGCAAGATCGCGCCAGCGGCTGTAACCGCTGCCGGCATTGGTGACCATGACGTGATAACGACCGTTCGACAGCAGTTGTACTTCCGGGCTCGGCGTATGCGCGGTAGCGAATATCCGCACCGGCATTTCCGGATAGCTCGTTAATTTGCGCGGGTCCGCCAACTCAGTGGCACGCGCACGCTCGGCGGTGGCTTTTGGAATTCGCTCCTGCAACAGCAACAACGTTGCCTGCAGCATCAAGTCCGCCTCGAAGCGGCGTTGCATCGGTCGCCCCAACAGCAAAAAAGCCAGCGCCAGTAAACTCATGCCCTGATGATGCGCCATGAATGAATGCACGATTGAGCGAGCCTCACCGCGCCGTTGACGCGACGGCGTGTAATCGACCGCTTCATAAAAACCAAAGCGGCCCTGCACGCCGAGTGCGGCGAGGCGTTGCAAATTCGCACACGCGGCCTCCGGCGCCACCATCAACGCCAGCACCGAGGCATAGGGCGCAATGACCAAATCTTCCGCGAGCCCGCGCTTGAGTCCAAGACCCGGTACACCGAACGCGTGATACTGATAATTCAATTGCACATCGACAGCGTTGTAGCCTGATTCGGAAACACCCCACGGCACGCCGCGCAATTTGCCGTATTCGATCTGGCGTGCCACCGCGGCGATATTGGTTTGATCGAGCAAGGTATTCGCGTAGGTCGGCATCACTAACAACGGCATTAAATATTCAAACATGGAGCCGCTCCACGACAGCAGCACCGATTTGCCACCGTTGTGCGCGATCAAACGCCCGAGCGAAAACCAACTTTCCTGCGGTAATTGACGCTGCGCTATGGCAATAAAATTCGCCATGCGCGCTTCCGATGCGAGTAGATCGTAGTAGCTGTTGTCGCGGCGCCGCTCACTGACGTTGTACCCAATCGCCAGCAGACGGCGCGATTTGTCGTACAGAAAGTCGTACTGCATTTGCGCCATGGCGTGAATTTGCGCCGAGAGATTTTCAATACTCGCGACGCGTTCTCGCGCATTTTCACCCGCTTCGACAATGGCGGAATAAAACGTACGCAGCCACGTGATCGCCAACGCTGTTTCCGCCGCGGCAATTTCTTTTTCGATCAACGGTAACAATAAGGTTTCGATCGTCGTCAGCGTACGCAAGGTGGGAATGGCTGTCGCATTCCCCGCCATATCAACAGCGGTGACACTGGAAAATAGACTGTCGATATGCGCCATCAGCATCGTATATTCCGCTGGCGCAACCGGCACACGCAACCACGGTGCGCTGTGTTGTAGCTCATCGTTCAGCGCGTGACATTGCCGCAGCAGCGCGCGCGACCACCACGCCAGATCGCTGTCGACATCATCAGCAATGCTTTCGGTAAATTCATTGGCATGCGTTAGTAACGATTCGATGCAATGTTGCACGCGCGTTAGCGATAATTTATTTTCTCGCTGTGCATCGTCGTTAGCTCTTTCATTCAGCGCGGTTAACATGGCTTGCATGCGCGCGATGGCCTGCTCATTGCCGCTGCTCATATCCAACACAATGGCGGCGGTATCGCGAATTCCTGTACGCCAGTTCGCCGCCAACGGTGGCTGATCGAGCAACGCCAGTAATCCCTGCCGTAATACCAGCAAGTGACCCGCGAGATTGCCGCTGTCCACACTGGAAATATAAATGGGGTTAAGGCCCTGCAATGTTTGCGTGTCATACCAATTATAAAAATGGCCTTGATAGCGTTCGAGCAACGCCATCGTTGCCAGCGTGTTGTCGGTGCGCTCAAGCAACGTACCTTGTGGTATGTAACCGAAATCGTAAGCGGTCAAATTGGCGAGCAGTGCCATGCCCATATTGGTGGGCGATGTGCGATGCGCAATCACCGCGCTGCGATAGATCTGAAAATTATCCGGCGGCAGCCAATGATCGTCGGGGCCGACAAATTCCTCAAAGAAGGCCCAGGTGCGACGCGCACTCTTACGCAAAAATGTTAATTGCTCGGCATTCAGTCGCGGTATCGCCGGCGGCAGCTGCCGACTGACCCACCACGCCATAACTGGAGCGCAAAACCACAACAACAAAATCGGCGCCGCCAGCAGCAGGGTTGCTGGTGTCAGTACGCTGATGCCCATCGCCGTCGCAATCGCCAACAACGGTGCAATCGCCATACTGCGCCAGGTGTCGGACAAATCATTGCAGCGATTGCGCTCGATCACATTCGACGCGTCCCACTGCAGCAAGCGTCGACGCGTAAACAGTAGCCGCGCCAACGTGCGCAAAATTGCATCGAGACTGTAATACGCGTCGAACGGCAGACACATCAACTCGAACAGTGCCTGCGCACAGCGTTTGCCGGCAATATGCACCACAGTGGCTAGATGCTGGCGCCAAAGCATATCGGGAGATTTACGAAATACATGCAGAATGCTCGCGCCCAACGACGGCAGCAACATGGCACCGAGTACGACGAGCATCCAGAAAATCGGTGCCGCCGACACGAGCCAGCCAAATAACAACAGCGCAGTCAACGCCGTGGTATTCAAACTGCGCAATAAATTATCGAGAATTTTCCAGCGTGATAATGCGGTCAGTGGATTGCGTTGATAGCGTTGACGCGGCGTGGTGCCGATCTCGGCATAACACTTTTTTTCCGTGCCGGTGTTGTCCGCGCCGCCCCGCACTCGCGGCAGCAACCAGCCGAGCAATTGCCAATCACCGCGAATCCAGCGCTGACGGCGGCGCACGTCCGCGCAATATTGCGCGGGATAGCCTTCGTGGAGCTGGCTGTCGCTTAACAAGCCCGCACGGGCAATGCAGCCTTCCAGCAAATCGTGACTGAGAATGCGATTTTCCGGTATTCGATCCGCGAGCGCGCGCTCGACGGCATCGACATCGTAAATTCCCTTACCGACAAACGAGCCTTCGCTAAATACATTTTGATAAACATCGGCTACGGCGCGCGTATAGGGATCGATGCCGGCCTCATTGCCGAACAAATGCGCATAACGCGAAGCATTCGCTCCGCCAACACTCGTCCCCACCAGCGGTTGCATAATCGCGTAACCGGCATTAATGCGATGGTAACCACTGCCCGTTTTTTCTTCATCCGCAAACAACGGTCGATTCAGCGGATGCGCCATCGCACCGACCAACTGCTGCGCGGAGTCGCGTGGCAATTGCGTGTCGGTGTCGAGCGTGATCACATATTTAATGCTCGGCAGGATCGCGATATCACCGACTATCTGCGCAAAACGCCGATGCGCGCCGTGTCGCAATAATGCATTTAAATCGGCCAGTTTGCCGCGTTTGCGCTCGTAACCCATCCACAGCCTTTCCTGCGGATTCCACACGCGCGCGCGATGCAATAAAAAAAACAGATCGGTGCGTTCGTATTTCGCATTCAACGCATTCACTGCATCGGTCATCGCTTGCAATAATGCTGCATCCTCAGCGCAGGTTTCGGCGGCCGCATCGAGAAAACCGGTCAGCAGCGCGAAATGGGTATGCTCATCGCGATTGGCGAGAAATCGCACTTCCAGTGCTTCGCATAATTCGTCGATGACTTCCGCGTGACTCAGCAACGTCGGCACCACCACCAACGTGCGCGCAGTAGCTGGAATACCTGCCGAAAAATCCATGCGCGGCAGCGCTCGCGTGCGGGTCAGCAATACTGCCAAAAAATTTACCGCCATCACCGCGACACGACTGCCGAGCACCACAATCAAAACGGCAAGGAGCGCCAGCGACCCATTGCGAAAACCTTCATCGATCACCCGCCACAGCAATAAACCGGATAGCGTTAACGTGATTGCCGCGAGGGCGCCGAGAAAAATTGGCAACGCGTGCTTTTTGCCAAAGCGCGCCGTCGCCACCATTTTCGATGGCTGCATTCCGGCCACACGCTCCAATTGCGAGCGCCCCGCATCGATCAGATAAAAACCGACATGCGCAAACCGCGCCGCGCCATTGTGGGCGACGTTTAACGCTAGTTGAATCGCGTGATTGGCGACTTCATTTTCGGAACACGCGGAAGCGCGAGCGATTTTTTCCACCGCGTGACGATAATCGTCGCGCGTAGAAAATGTCATTGCTTTATACGTGCAATCCTGCGCGAGAATCGCTTCCACCACGCTGGTCGCTTCGACAAATTCCCGCCAATCGGTCGCGCCGAGAAAACGCAGGCTGCCGATACTGTTGCCGATGGAAACCTGATCCGCCGCCTGTTGCTGCGCCTCCAGCCGCACCAGTTTTTCGATAGTCAGATTGGATTCGCTGAGTAATTGTTCGATCCAGGTCAGCGGCAACGCGGACACTGGAATATGTCCCTGCAAGCGACGCGCGAGTTCGGCCACAAAGGCACTCACCATCGGCGGACGCGAACGCGCCATATCCGAAATCACCAGAATCAAGCTCTTCGGATCTCGTTCCGCCACTTCGAGCATTTGTTTTGCCCAGCTGCTGGCCAGTCGGCGATGCTCGCGGCCCGCCTGAATACGCGCGGCCACGCGACGTAGATTTTCGATGAGCGCCAGCCGCAACATAATCGGAATCGCCCATAGCTCGCCGAGGCTGAGCGCGGTGACCGACTGATACGACATAACGAAACGATTGATAATTTCCAGATCGACGCGGCCATCGCCATGGGCAATAGCTTCCAGCGCAATGTCATAGACGCGCGGCAATCCTGCCGACGGCCCATTTGCCAGACGCGGCAACGCGCGGCTATACCCTTTCGGAAAATGGCGTTTAGCGGTGTTGATCTGTTCTTCGATCAAATAAAAATTGTCGAGCAACCATTCCGCCGCGGGAATGGATTGACGGCTGACATTTTCAGCGAGTTGATTACAGACATTGGTCAGTACAATTTCATTGGCGGTGAGTCGCGTCAGCAGCTGATCGGTCGCGCGCTCACTGCTGATTTCGTGCGCGCTCGCCAAGCGCCGTGCATGCAAACCCATTTGATCGGCGCTGAGCAGCTCGGCACGCAGCGGCGATTCAGCACTTGAATAGCTCTCCTTTTCGTAGTCTTCTTCTCCATATTTTTCGTTTTCGTATTCATCGATCGATACGCTGTGCGCATGCACAGGTTTGAATATTTTGCCGAGAGGTTTTAGCACGTTTTGCAAAAACCTGAACGATGCTGGAGCGAGGTTTCGAAAAATATCCGTGGGGGTCACCATCAAATGAAATGCAAGCGGACAGAGCTATTCGCAGAGCTTACAGCATACCCGCAGATGAAATATCCGGTATGTACGCTACCGAACAGAGGTTTGCTCGATAAGGCGTGATTATCTACAACTGATCGATCCATCGTCGCACCTTTTCAAAAGTCGCATTTTTTCAAAAAAAGCAATCGCGAAAACGCAAAACGCAATTTTTATTGCTTTATCACGGTAAAAAGCGGCAGCTCGGTTACAGGCGATCCGAAAATAGCGACTGATAAATAATGGTTACATCGGTGTGGAAAATGCTGTTTCAATGCGGCAGCAATTTTCGATAGAGGCCGCGCGCCATGTGGCGATCACCTCGGGAGAAATGACATGAAATATGCTCTGAACATCGTGGTACTCGTTGCCGCTTCGGCAATCATGCCCGCCATCGCCGCCGACGTCGGTGTTTCGGTGAGTATTGGCGAGCCAGGCTTTTATGGCCAAATCGATATCGGCGACTTTCCGCAACCGCGCTTAATTTATCGCGAACCGATTATTATCGAGCGCGACCGCATGGATCGCAGACCGATCTACGTACGCGCGCCGCCGGGCCACATCAAGCACTGGCGCGACCATTGTCGCGAGTACAATGCCTGCGGCCAACGCGTGTATTTCGTCGAGGACAATTGGTATCAACACGAATACATTCCGCGCTATCAACAGCGTCATCAAAATTGGCAGGAAGATGTTCGACATGGCAACCGCGACCGCTACCACGGCGATCAGGACCGGCACGATAAAGGCAATCGCCATGATGACCACAACGACGATGGAGATCGCGGCGATAACCACGATTCACACAACGATTCACACAAAAAATAAGGAACAGTGACAGCATGGTTAAAAAAGCCGAAGAAATTGCCGAAAAGCTGTTGGGCTCGACGTATACATCACTCGACGCGCGCTCGCAAAAAGTGGCCCGGCATGTGGCCGAGCGCAAACACATCGCACGCAATTTAGCCCATGAATTTGAAGCAACGACTACGCCGGGGCAGCGCGCCGCAGATGCGGTGGCGCAATTTGGCGGCTCCTGGACTTTTATTACGCTGTTCGCCGCGATACTGGTCGCATGGGTGGTTTTGAATTCATTTTTGCTGATCCGCTACAACAAGGTATTCGATCCCTATCCGTATATTCTGCTAAATCTTTTTCTGTCGATGCTCGCTGCGGTACAAGCACCGATTATCTTGATGTCGCAGAATCGTCAGGCGGAAAAGGATCGCGGCAATGCCGAGCACGATTACGAAGTTAACTTAAAAGCCGAACTCGAAATTATGCTGCTGCACGAGAAAGTGGATTTATTGCGCGAGGGACAATGGAGTGAGCTACTCGTCATTCAGAAAGAACAATTACGCTTATTGGCTAATCTGATCGAGAAACAGTCCGCAACCCCCGCAACCAACTAATACAATTACTAGGGTTTACGGCCCATGACGAGCAATAACCCACCGATCACAATCGCCCCGACACCCGCCCATACCGGCACATTCACATGTTGGGTTTCGTCGACCGAGAGATGTATGGAACCCACATCAGCCTGATGGGTTTCTTTCGTATAGCTGAATCCACCATAGGCCAGCCCTAGCAGACCCGCAATCAGTAATACTACGCCCGCTAATTTTTGTGTACTCATTGTGTTGCTCCGTTAGCTATTCCGAAATTAATAGCTTTTCTGGTGCTAATAATTTTTATAGTGTTAAGCGTGTGAACTTTTCGAAAAACTTTCCGGTTATTTTTTTGGCTTAGTCAGATACCTCTGCCTTTAATGACGCGAATCAGTATCACCACCACCGCCACCACTAGCAGAATATGAATTAACCCGCCCATGGTGTAAGACGAAACTAAACCGAGTACCCATAAAACCAGCAAAATGATGACGATTGTTTCTAGCATGATCACAGCTCTCGTTATTTGTCTGGCGAGATAGTAAATAAGACGTGTGATTTCGTCTGTGCGGTACCGTACACACATCGATGATGCACTTCTATGTACGCTGTCGCACAGACTATGGGTAGAGAGCATGAGAGAGTGAAAATCCCAATCCAGAGGAACGCATTATGTACAGGACATTCATTGCAGGCTTTTTGTTGACCGGCATTTCGCTGATGTCGACGATCAGTTATGCCGAAGTGATTTTCGATCGAGCGCATCAAACCACTTACGTCGAAGCCACCGTATTAGCGGACAGAATAAAAGCCGGCTTAGCCGCCGAGCAGTTATCGAGCGCGACGGAAATCAATATTCAAACCGATAGCACTGGCAACGTAGCGGTGACCGGCACTGCCGTTACCGACGAAGACGCCGCTAAAGCGGTAGCCGTTGCACGCGCGACCGAAGGCGTGGAATCCGTCACCAGCGAAATCATTGTTAGACGCACACATTAATGCGTCGGCAGCGATTATTATCGTTTCGCTCTCTGTCGAAATATCAAGTACATAGGAGTGGCCCTTGTTCCGAGGCAATCTCGTTGAATAGAAGCGCGCTATGTGTGATAAGGTGCATAGCCGCCGATACATAAATATGCACTGCACATGTAATCTATTATTCGTTTTTCTTTCCCGTGCGGATCAGGAACCCAAATGCCCGATACGCCCACGCCATTACAAAATCATCTTTTGGCTGCGCTGCCCGCAGAAATTCAACAGCGTCTGTTCTCTCATCTTGAATTAATGTCACTGCCGCTCGGTAAAGTGCTGTACGAATCTGGCGACAAATTACGCCATGTTTATTTTCCGACCGACTCCATTGTCTCGTTGCTATATGTGATGGAAAACGGTGCCTCCGCCGAAATTTCCGTGGTGGGTAACGAAGGAATTATCGGTGTCGCCTTATTCATGGGCGGCGAAAGCACCCCGAGTCGGGCCATCGTGCAAAGCGGCGGCCACGCTTACCGTTTGCTGGGGCAACGCTTGAAAGACGAATTCAATCGGCATAGTGAACTGCAACTATTGCTGTTGCGTTATACCCAATCGCTGCTCACGCAAATGGCGCAAACCGCCGTCTGCAATCGACACCATTCGGTCGATCAGCAACTGTGCCGTTGGCTGCTGCTGTCGCTCGATCGGTTATCCGGCAACCAACTGAATATGACGCAGGAACTGATCGCTAATATGCTCGGCGTACGTCGCGAAGGCGTGACGGATGCCGCCGGAAAATTGCAGAAGCAGGGCATTATCGAATACAGCCGTGGCCATATCACCGTGCTTGATCGACCCAAGCTCGAAGAATTGAGTTGCGAATGTTATGCGGTGGTAAAAAAAGAAACCGATCGCCTGTTACCGTATCTACACAAACCTCAAAACAACTGACCGACACCTGCAATCGATCGCTACCAATTCCCATTAATAATCACGTGACTTTGCACTGTGTGGTTTAGCGAACAGAGTATTGCGCGGCCCTCTCTCATAATCCAACCTCGAAGGAGATGCAGCTCTTTTTCGCGCTCCCTTTCTTTTTCGCTGTGGGAGAACAAGGTTTTGATGGCAATGCCAGAACTCTTCGTCAACAAGCTCATTGCCCGTTTGCCGCGTAAAGAACGTGCGCAAATTTTGCTGCAATGCGAATCGATAGAGCTGATTTTTGGCACCGTTCTGTGTGAACCAGACCAACAATTGGCGCATGTCTATTTTCCGCTTACCGGATTTATTTCACTGGTCGAATTTACTGAAAATCACCCGCCGCTGGAAATCTGCTTGATCGGCAGTGAAGGCATGCTCGGCGCGACCCAGGTACTCGGTCTTGATATGGCTTCGCAGCGCGCTGAAGTGAGAGGATCGGGCCGCGCATTGCGCATGAGCGCCACCAAATTCCGCCGCGAGCTACGCAATAATCCCGCTTTACTCAATACGCTGAATCGTTATCTATACGTGGTAGTGGCACAGTTATCCACCACTGTTGCCTGCACTCACTTTCATCAGATCGAACCACGCCTCGCGCGCTGGTTGCTGATGAGTCATGACCGCGCGCACGCGGATCATTTTCATCTCACGCATAAATTTCTTGCCGACATGCTCGGTGTACAGAGAAGCGCCATCACTATCGCAGCGGGTTCGCTACAAAAGCGCGAGCTTATTCATTACATCCGCGGTGAAATCAGCATTGTCGATCGCAAAGGGCTCGAAGCAGCATCGTGCCCGTGCTACAACACAGCTCTCGACGACTATGCCCGAGTATTTACTTAATCCGCAGCCTGCCCTGATATTTTTGTCCTTCAATTATCCTCGAAAAATAAATCCGCTTTGCAATTTTTGCAGCACCCATTTTCGGTATGTTTTTTCGCAAACTCGACCAGACTAGCGGCGCATGGTATTAAGCATGCATCCCATCGTCCGCAACGCGGTGATATTGTTAGCTACCTATCGGTACACTATCCGACCAAAATTTGCTGCGGTCATGCCAGCCCCCTGCATGCCTCATCAACGTCACTCTAGGAATCGTGATGCCCAACCGAAATCTGCCCGATGATGCATCGTTAATGGAATTGCAGCGCTTCCAGATTCTGGTGGAAGCCATCAGCGATTATGCGATTTACATGCTGGATATTGCCGGCAATATCATCAGCTGGAATTCTGGAGCTCAGCAATTCAAGGGATATAAACCCGATGAAATTATCGGTAAGCATTTTTCGTGTTTTTTTACCGCTGAAGATCAGGCTAGTGGCCTGCCCTGGCATGCGTTGAAAACCGCTGAAGTAGAAGGACGCTTCGAAAGCGAAGGCTGGCGCGTACGTAAAGACGGCTCCCGCTTCTGGGCGAATGCGGTTATCGATGCAATCCGCACCGAGAGTGGCCGCTTGCTCGGTTTCGCGAAAATCACGCGCGATATCACTGCACGTCAAGCTGCCGAGGAAGCATTACGGCAAAGCGAGCAACAATTTCGTCTGTTGGTGCAAGGTGTCACCGATTACGCCATTTACATGCTCGACACCACCGGCCATGTTTCGAACTGGAACACCGGTGCGCAACGCATCAAGGGCTATACCAAAGACGAAGTGGTCGGTTCGCATTTTTCGCGTTTTTACACCGAGGAGGATCGCGCGGCCGGCTTACCTGATCGTGCATTATCGATCGCGCGCACCGAGGGACGCTTCGAGCAGGAAGGTTGGCGCGTACGTAAAGACGGCACACGCTTTTTTGCGCATGTCATTATCGACGCACTGCGCGATCCGACCGGCGCATTAGCTGGCTTCGCGAAAATCACTCGCGATATTTCCGAAAAGCGCGCCGCCGCAGCCGCATTAAAACGCACCGAACAAGCACTGCAGCAAGCGCAAAAAATGGAAGCCATCGGCAAGCTGACCGGCGGTGTGGCGCACGACTTTAATAATTTGCTGCAGATCATCTCCGGCAATCTGCAATTACTGGCAGTGGAATTGAGCGATAACGAACTGGCGCAAACTCGCATCGATGCCGCATTGAATGGCGTAAGTCGCGGCGCCAAACTCGCCAGTTATTTACTGGCCTTCGGCCGGCGCCAGGCGCTCGATCCGAGAGTGGTCAATATCGGACGTTTTGTCTTAGCCATGGAAGACATGCTGCGCAGGACGCTGGGCGAAGCCATCGAAATAGAAACCATCATCTCGGGTGGTCTCTGGAATACGTTGATCGATGTCACGCAAATTGAAAGCGCGCTGCTCAACCTGGCCATCAATGCGCGCGATGCGATGGAAAACGGCGGCAAGCTCACCATCGAAATCGGCAACGCTTATCTCGACGATAATTACACCCAGCTGCGACCTGATGTGGCGGCGGGCCAATATGTTTTACTCGCAGTGACCGATACCGGCAGCGGTATGTCGCAAGAGGTTCTGGCGCAGGCATTCGAGCCGTTCTTTTCCACCAAGCCCGAAGGCAAAGGCACGGGTCTCGGGCTATCGATGGTGTACGGTTTCGTTAAACAATCAGGCGGCCATGTGCAGATTTATAGCGAACTGGGACAAGGCACTACCGTCAAGTTGTATCTGCCGCGCTCGTTGAATGCTGAAGAAACGCTCGCGGTGTCGACGAGCGGGACAGTACTCGGCGGTTCGGAAACAATTCTGGTCGCCGAAGACGATCCGCAACTATGCACCACCGTGGTGGAGATGTTGACGCAACTCGGATATCGCGTGCTCAAAGTGCACGACGCCGCCGACGCGATGACAATTATCGAAAGCGGTATTCACATTGACCTGTTATTTACCGATGTCGTCATGCCCGGACCATTGCGCAGCCCCGAGCTGGCGCGCCAGGCCAAAGTCTATCTACCCGATCTCGCGGTTTTATTCACATCGGGTTATACGCAAAATGCCATCGTGCATGGCGGCCGCCTCGATCCCGGCGTTGAACTGCTATCCAAACCTTATACGCGCGAAGCGCTCGCGCGCAAAGTTCGCCATTTGCTTGCTAACCAACAGCATTTGCAACGACTAAAAGCGGCCATCGCCAACAACCCCGCACTCCATAAATCCGAATCGACAACTTCCCCTCTACGCATTTTATTTGTTGAAGATGAAGCAATAATTCGGGCCGGCACCACCGAGTTATTAAAGCGACTCGGCCATTCAATTGTTGGCGTCGGCTCTGCCGAAGCGGCACTCGATGTATTGGATAAAGAAGCGTTCGACGTATTAATTACCGACATCGAACTGGTCGGCATGTCGGGCAACGAACTGGCCAATGCCGTCAGAAAAAAACACCCAAACATCGGTGTCGTATACGCAACGGGACGCGATGCGCCCGACAACATTGGCGATGCAGTGATATTACAAAAACCCTATAACCTTAAATCACTGACTGCAGTACTCAGTGGTTTTGCGAATAGGCAGTGAGTGGTATTGGTGGCGAGGTGATTTAAATTGGCGCGGTTAGAGAATTTTCTGATTTTGTTTTCAGGTTTCAAAATCTCATCCCAATCTCTGATAGTTCACTTCCGCGATTAGACCTAATCTCATCCTACGGGATGACGACAAAATTATGAATCGCCGCAGCGGATCGATGAACATCTGATTAATTAATCAAAACAACGAATCAATGTTGATCGTTGCGTCTTTAAATAGAAGCAGGAAGATTGCGAGCACGGGATTAGCAGACCTGACGAAGGTACAAATAAAAAAGCCCGGTCCATATGGACCGGGCTTTTTTATTTGGTGCGCTTGGAGGGATTCGAACCCCCGACCCTCTAGTTCGTAGCCAGATACTCTATCCAACTGAGCTACAAGCGCGTAGGGCGCGTACTATAAAGATGCAGGGTTAGTGAGTCAAGCATGAAAACGTAAGAAAATTTACCGTGTATTCATACGCCCATATTGCCGAGCGACACCAGAATCGAGTTGAGAATACCGGCGACATGCGGATGCTCAGCCTCAAAACTGGATATCGCCGCTTCGACCTGATCGACCAGGGAATCGTCGGCGATGCCTTCGTTCAATTGCAGCTCGATGTCGGCAACAAGGGCAGTAATGGTCTGCCGCTTTTCATCATTCGATGGCAGTGTTTCCAGCTCCGCCGACAGGCGCTGCAGCTGTTCGCGCAAATGTTGTTCGTTCATGACTGACTCCTAGGGTTTGGCTTTTTTCGACGGCACTTTGGCGCCGGCATTGCGCTCTACCGTTTTCGGTCGTTCGAGCGCGGCGTAATGCATCACCTGATAAATGTAGTTCTGTTCGACGGTGCGATGGAACAATTGCGCCCACGGGCCGTTCGCATAAATCGGCGTATCTTCACCGCCGTGCGTTTCGTGCGCCAACGGTATCAGCGCTTGCTGCAAATACTCGGACTTGGTGGTGTCGACGTTGGATAAATCACGGCGCACATGTTCCGGTGAGGCTGCATCGCGCACCGCCAATGCGCCCGGCCCATTGATGTAACCAAGCGTTGTGTACGGCCGCTCGTCGAGCGCTTTCGCGGTTTGATCTTTGCCGTCCGCATCAGTGCTTATTACTTTGCCAAGAATCGGATTGCCGCGTTTCGGCTCGCCCGAAATCGTCAATGTATGGCTGTGATCGGCGGTGACGATAATCAAGGTGTCTTTGCTGTCGGTCGCATTCAATGCCGCGCGCACGGCGTTAGCGAATTCGCGCGTTTCATCGAGCGCGCGATAAGCATTGCCCATATGATGCGCGTGATCGATGCGACCACCTTCGACCATCAGGAAAAAACCCTGCGGATTTTTCTTCAAAATCGCGATCGCTTTTTTTGTCATTTCGGTCAGCGATGGTTCGCCACCGGCATCGGCTTTGCGATCGGATTCGAAATTCATGTCCGAGCGATTGAATAAGCCGAGCAAATGATCGACTTTTTTGGTATCGAGCTCGGCAAATTGTTTTTCATTCCACACATACGCTGCGTTGCGATATTTCTTCGTCCATTCCGCGGTGAGGTCGCGCTTATCCTGGCGTTCACCGACCGCAGTTTTATTTTCCGGATCGGCCACGGTATCCGGCATGAATTTCGAACGGCCGCCACCGAGCACGACATCGAGACCACCCCCGAATGGAAAATCGAGCAACTGCCGCGCGATATCCTTGCAACCCTGTTTGCGCGCGTCTTCGGACATATCGTGATCGCTCTCCCAATCGCGATTCGCCGCGTGTGCGTAAGTCGCCGCCGGCGTTGCGTGCGTAACGCGCGTCGTAGTGACGACGCCGGTACTCATCCCCGCCTTCGCCATTTGCTCAAGAAAGCTCGTCACTGCCGTGCCCTGCGCACTGCGACAATTATCCAGCTGCGCATTTTGATTGAGGCCGATCAGCCCGGCTTTCGTTTTGATGCCGGACATGATTGCGGTCATGGTGCCCGCCGAATCCGGCACCTGCTGATTGGTGTTGTAGGTTTTTGCCAACGCGATGTACGGAAACTCTTCGAACGACAGTACGTTTTCCTCGCCGTTTTCGCCGCGCAATTGACCATCGAAAATACGCGCTGCGGTGACAGTTGAAATACCCATGCCATCACCGATAAATAAAATCACATTCTTCGCGCGACTTTCGTTCGGTTTCAGTTGCAATGTGCGCTGCAATTCGCCGACACCTTCGGCATACCATTGATTGGGACTCTCGTTGCGCTGTGCGAATGCCGCGCCGGTCATAACCGTGGCGCACACCGCTGCAATAATTTTTCGATTGAACGATTTCATTCCTATTCCTTTTCCTATCGAATTCTTTTTAACGATTTGTTGCGTCAGTTTACGATTCAGTACATCAGCGAAAACAATTTGCGCTGATATTCTTTCGCCAATGGATCGGTATTGCCGAGCATCGCGATAATATCGAGCAATGTTTTTTTGGCGCCGCCGTCGCGGAATTGTTTGTTCGCGCGAATAATTTCTACCAGCAGATCGAGCGCTTCGCGATGCTGCTGATTCTGGCTGTATTGCAGCGCCAATAAATAGGCTGTTTCCAAATCGTTGGGGTTACCCGCATACTGCGTTTCGAGCGCGCGAATTTCCGGCGTTTTTGCCGCTTCGCGTTGCAGTTCGATCTGCGCGAGCAATTGCTGATAACGTTGATCGCGATCGACTAGCTTGATCAGATCGAGCTGTGCGCTCGCTTCGTCGAAACGCTTCATCGCGATTAACACCGCAGCGAGTTCGAGTCCAATGTCTGCACGTTTGCGCGATTCGGTATACGCATTGCGCAATAACTTCAACGCGGTGCCGTAATCGTTGGCGGCGATCGCTTCGCGTGCCTGCAGCAACGCGAGATCCCATGGCTTCGGCAGATATTTTTCGAGCATCGCGCGAATTTCGGTTTCGGTTTGCGCGCCGACGAAACCATCGACCGGCTGTCCATCTTTCATCAACATGACGGTGGGCAAATTGCGCACGCCGAATTGCTGCGCGATACGTTGCTCTTCATCGCAATTCACTTTTGCCAGCAGGAATTGGCCGGCATATTCGTTCGCAATTTTTTCCAGCAGCGGCATCAATGTTTTGCACGGTGCGCACCAATCGGCCCAGAAGTCGATCAACACCGGGCGCTGAAATGATTCGTCGATAAGTAATTCCTTGGCGTTAGCCATGGTTACCGTAACGATGTGCTCGTTCATAACTTCTCCGTTCGATATTGGTGGCGCGATGCGCTCGGCATCAGCCAAAAATTTTTTCCAGGCGTCTAACACCTTCTTCAAGGCGCGCCATGCTGGTGGTATAGGCGAAGCGCACATGCTCGTGTGCGCGATAACGGCCGAAGTCGGTGCCGGGCGTGATCGCCACGCCGTGCTGTTCGAGCAGCTCCAGACAAAAGCGTTCGCTGTCCTGCGTGAGGTGACTGACATCGGCATACAAATATAAAGCGCCGGCCGGTGTATGCGGAATGCCGAAGCCCAGCCGACGCAGATGTTCGATTAAAAAATCGCGACGGCGACCAAATTCATCGCGGCGCGCGTGGAAGATTGCCTGCGATTCGTCGGTAAAGCCTTCCAGCGCGCCATATTGCGCCGGCGTCGACATCGAAATGAACAGGTTCTGCGCCAACCGTTCCAGATGCGGCACTGCCGCTTCCGGCGCCACCAACCAACCGAGACGCCAGCCGGTCATGCCGAAATATTTCGAAAAGCTGTTGATCACAAATGCCTGATCGGTGATTTCGAGTATCGATGGCGCATTCACGCCGTAAGTCAGGCCGTGATAAATCTCGTCGACCACCAGCCAGCCGCGTTTGCGCTGACACAACGCATACAAATCGCGCAGCTCTTCGCGCGTGAGAATTTCGCCGGTGGGATTCGCCGGCGAAGCGACCAGCACGCCGGCGGTATTGTCGCGCCAATGCTGTTCGGCTTTGGTGGCATTCAATTGATAACGATCGGCGGCATCGACCGGTACTAGATGCGCCTGCCCTTCAACCAAACGCAGAAAATGGCGATTACAGGGATAGCCGGGGTCGGTCATCAACAGACCGCGGCCCGGATCGAGCAATGCTGCCGCGACCAGCAATAACGCGCCGGACGCGCCGGGTGTCACCAGAATCCGTTCCGGTGCGACCTGCACGCCGTATTGCGTGCGGTACCAGTTCGAGATCGCGGCGCGCAGTTTGGGAATGCCGGTGGCCTGCGTATAAAAGGTGAGGCCCTGATCGAGCGCGCGCTTGGCGCCATCGATGATTGGCCGTGCGGTGCAGAAATCGGGTTCGCCGGCTTCCAGATGCACGATGTCACGCCCCTGCGCTTCGAGCGCTTTGGCGCGGGTCAGCACCTCGACGACGCGAAACGGTTCGATATCGGCCAGACGGCGCGCAAATTGGTCGCTCAACGGACGGCTCCCCAGCAGTACGACAGATTGGTGGTTGTTGTGGCGGTGGTAACGGTGTCACGAAAGGCGGCTATTGTAGACGCGAGCACGCCGCGCCGTCCTCTTCGAAACAGGCACAATTTAGTACGTGCAAAGCACTGTGCGCGGCCGCCAAAAGATATGGTGCTCGTATGGCGTTGCGCGCCGATATCTGGTAGGTTTGCCCGCCTAATAACGGCCGGCCCATAGCCCGCACTGCGCGCATACCGGCTTTCAAGCACAGCACTGAATGTATTGGATGAGGCGTCAATAATGTCAGCTAAGAAACAAGAGGCGGTCTCTTCGTTCAAAAACTTCGAGCCCTATAAATTGAAGAAAGGTGAGGAGTACATGAGCGATCGGCAAAAGGACCATTTCCGCGCCATGCTGCGGCACTGGAAAGCCGAGCTGATGGAAGAAGTCGATCGCACCGTTTCACATATGAAAGATGAAGCGGCGAATTTCCCCGATCCGGCCGATCGCGCTACCCAGGAAGAAGAATTCAGCCTCGAATTGCGCGCCCGCGACCGCGAACGCAAGCTGATTAAAAAAATCGATTCGACGCTCGATTTAATCGACAACGACGATTACGGCTATTGCGAAGCGTGCGGTGTCGAGATCGGCATCAAGCGTCTCGAAGCGCGTCCGACCGCAACCCTGTGCATCGACTGCAAAACCCTCGATGAAATCAAAGAAAAACAGGAACACGGTTGAGCAGCGGGCCATCGCGCCCTTTGCTCATTTGATCGATTCCTGACGTTCGGCATTACATCGTGCCGAACAATTCCTACATCGGGCGCTTCGCGCCCTCTCCTACCGGTCCCTTACATTTCGGTTCGCTGCTCGGTGCGCTGGCGAGTTATCTCGACGCGCGCGCCCATGGTGGACGCTGGCTGGTGCGCATCGAAGATATCGATCCGCCACGCGAGGTGCCGGGTGCGGCGGCCGCGATTCTCGATTGCCTGCGTGCGCATGGGCTCGATTGGGATGGCGAGGTCATGTTTCAAAGCGCTCGCATCGATGCATATCGCGCGGCCTGTGCGCAATTGCTTGATGCCGGTCGCGCGTTTTATTGCACGTGCTCGCGCGCCGATCTGCTTGGCAATCACGGTATTTATAACGGCCATTGTCGTGGCTGTCGTCACAGGCCCGATGCACCGCATGCGATCCGTTTACTCGCCGCTGTCGAAAAGCGCCCCGTGGAATTTACCGATCGCATTCAAGGATTCATTCGCGAAAATATTGCGCGCGAGGTCGGCGATTTCGTTATTTATCGCAAGGAGCAACTGCCCGCGTATCAGCTTGCCGTGGTGATCGACGATGCCGCGCAACACATTACGCATATCGTGCGCGGCTCCGATTTGCTCGATTCGACTGCGCGCCAAATTTATCTGCAGCAATGCCTGCAACTCGCAACGCCGAGCTATGCGCATATTCCAGTGATCGCGAATGTGCACGGGCAAAAACTGAGCAAGCAGACTTTCGCCACCGCGCTCGACCAGAATGCCGCGCGCGCTAATTTATGCGCTGCGCTTGAGTTCCTCGGCCAGCCATTACCGTCAACCGCGCTGCCGACAGTGGAGCGTTTACTGCAATGGGCGATTGCGCATTGGAATATCGAAGCGGTGCCGAAGCAGCGCTCGCGCTATGGCGATGCGCTGCCCCTCTCGTGTCGTCACTTTGCAAGTTGAATGACGCATCCATTACCATCGGTGCACTTTCCCCGGCTTTCTTTGCACCGCCCAGGTAGCTGAATCCGACATGTATCTGAATCCAACCCTATTGCTGCTGTTAGGCCTTACCTTCGTATTTTCGCCGTCGCTGCAGGAGTGGGTGCTGAACGGCAACGAGATATGGTATCGGCCGTACATCGTGTGGATCGGCCTCATTGCCTTCATTTATTGGAGTCAGCGCGGTAAGGCACGCGATGACTTTTAGTCTTACCACGCTGCTCGGCATCGGTCTCAGTTATCTGCTGCTGCTATTCGCGATCGCACATTTCAGCGAGCGCGGCATTATTCCCAAACGCTGGCAGCGTCATCCGCTCGTTTATATTTTTTCGCTCGGTGTATTTGGCGGTACCACTCTGCTTTACGGCGCCGTCGAGACTGCCTATCACTACGGCTATGGATATCTCGCCATGTACAGCGGCATCGGCGGCACGTTTTTATTTGCGCCGCTGCTGCTATCGCCCTTACTGCGCATTTGCCGCTTGTACCAATTGAGTTCGCTCGCCGATCTGCTGACGTTTCGTTTTCGCAGTCAATGGGTGGGATCGGCAGTCACGATATTCCTGATGCTGGCAATGATGCCGCTGCTGGCGCTGCAGATTCGCGCGGTAGCGGATACCGTGCATATCCTGACGAGCGGCCCCAGCGAAACTTTTCATACCGGGAAACACGCCGATAGTCTGGCGCTCGCGTTCTGTATCGCGATTTCCGCATTTGCCATTTTGTTCGGCTCTAAACATCGCTCGGCGCACCAGCGCCACGATGGTCTGGTGGTCGCGATTGCATTCGAATCGCTGCTGAAGCTGCTGATCTTGCTCGCGGTCGGTGCGACGGTGGTGTTCGGTGTGTTCGGCGGCTGGTCCGAACTGCAGCAGTGGCTGATCGCGCATCCGGACATGCTCGCGCAATTGCGCTCGCCGATGCGGCAGGATTCCGCGCGCTCACTGCTGCTGATTTTTTTCTCGGTCACGATTTGCATGCCGCATATGTTTCACATGCTGTTTGCCGAAAACCCAAATCCGCGCGCATTGCATACGGCGAGCTGGGGCTTTTCGATTTTGCTGCTGCTGTTCAGCCTGCCGATCCTGCCGATCCTTTGGGCCGGCTTCAAATTGAACAGCGTGTTACCGCCCGAATATTTTGCGCTGGCGGTCGGCATCGAGCGACAGCAGCCGCTGCTGACGCTGCTGACATTTATCGGCGGCTTATCGGCGGCGAGCGGCAGCATTATCGTGATGACGCTGGCGCTGGCGTCGATGTGTCTGAACCATTTGATACTGCCGTTTTATCAACCAAGCGCCGAGAGCGATATTTATCGGTGGCTGCTATGGATCCGGCGTCTGCTGATTGTCGCCATTATTCTGTGCGGCTACTGGTTCTATCACGGCATCGGCGGTCACGAAACCCTATCGAGCCTGGGCATGGCCGCCTGCGTGGCGACGCTGCAATTCATGCCGGGCGTGCTGGCGGTGCTGTATTGGCCGCGCGGCAATCGCATTGGCCTGCTCGGTGGGCTCAGCATCGGCTTTCTGATCTGGTTCACGTTCCTGCTGCTGCCATTAATCAGCGATTTCAATCCCATCACGCCGATCGAACTGCTGTTCAACGTTAAATTGCCGAATGAAATCTGGAGCGGCATCACGTTGATTTCGCTGGCGCTGAATACGCTGCTGTTCGCGCTGCTCTCGCTGCTGGTGCCATCGTCCGACGAGGAGCGTGCGGCGGCGGAGGTGTGTGCGCTCGACGATCTGAACCGGCCGAAACGGCTGACCCTAAAAGTGCGCGGCGTCAGTGAGATCAAACAACGCCTGACCGATGCGCTCGGCGAAATCGGGGCCGAGCGCGAAGTGAATCGCGCCCTGAGCGATCTCAAATTCGATCGCAGCGAAAACCGGCCTTATGCGTTGCGACGGTTACGCGATCGCATCGAAATCAATTTATCCGGCCTGCTCGGTCCATCGGTGGCGCATGACATGGTCAACCGACTATTACCCTATGAGCAGGCAAACAGCGATGCCACTGAGGACATCAACCTGATTGAAGCGCGACTCGAGCGCTACAAATATCATCTGACCGGCTTAGCCGCCGATCTCGACAGCTTGCGGCGCTATCACCGGCAGACGTTGCAGGATTTGCCGATTGGGCTGTGCTCGCTCGGCCGCGACCGCGAAATTCTGATGTGGAATCAGGCCATGGAAGCGCTGACCGGGGTCGAGCGGCGCGACGTGCTCGGCTCGCATGTATCGAACCTGCCGCAGCCGTGGCGCGATGTGCTCGATCAATTTTTCCACTCATCCGAAACCCACCTGCGCAAGCGCGAAATCGAGATCGGCCACCAACAGCGCTGGGTCAGCCTACTCAAGGCCAGCCAGGAACAGGCGCCGGATTATCACGATGGCCAGGTCATCGTGGTCGAGGACATTACCGAAACGCATCTGCTCGAAGAGGAGCTGGTGCACAGCGAACGACTGGCATCGATTGGCCGGCTCGCGGCGGGTGTCGCGCACGAAATCGGCAATCCCGTCACCGGTATCGCCTGTCTGGCGCAGAACCTGAAATACGACACCACTAACCCAGAGAGCCTGGAGACGGCTGCCGAAATTCTCAAGCAAACCGGCCGCATCTCGCGCATCGTGCAAACGCTGGTCAACTTTGCGCATGCCGGCGCTAATCGCAATGCGCCCGAGCCGGTATCAGTGCAACGCATGGCCGATGAGGCGATGCAACTGCTCGCGCTGAACAAGGACGCGCGACCCGTGCACTTCCTCAATTTGTGTCCACTCGAAACGCATGTCCTCGCCGACGATCAGCGGCTGCTGCAGGTATTCGTGAATTTGCTCTCGAATGCACGCGACGCCAGCGCCGACGGGCAATCGATCACCGTCGACAGCGAAACCATCGGCGGCCAGGTCCACGTCATAGTCACCGACCATGGCACCGGCATTGCGCGCGAGCATATCGATCGCATTTTCGAGCCGTTCTTCACGACCAAGGAAGCCGGCAAAGGCACCGGCCTCGGCTTGGCGATGGTCTATAGCATCGTTGAAGACCTGCACGGCGACATCGACATCGAAAGCCCTATTACCGAACTGGGGCGGGGCACACGAGTCCATGTATGGTTGCCCGCGACAACTGCACCCGAGTAACCCCGTGCCCGCGCTCGATCTGGCATAAACCCGGCTGACGCGCTATGGTGTCGCGCTGAATAGCATCGACGCGCAGCCACGCGCCGACTCTCGTTTGTGAGCCTTTTGTATGGACAAAATCCTAATCGTCGAAGACGAAGACGTGATTCGCAATGCGTTGCGCCGCTTGCTTGAACGCAGCGGTTATCACGTGACCGAAGCGATATCGGTGCAAGACGCCATCGATCATCACAATCTCGAAGACTTTCAGCTCGTCATTAGCGATCTGCGCCTTCCCGGCGCTCCCGGCACCGACTTGATCCAGCGTACAGAAGACGTGCCGGTGCTGATCATGACCAGCTATGCGAGCGTCCGCTCGGCGATCGATTCGCTGAAAGCCGGCGCGGTCGATTACATCGCCAAACCGTTTAATCACGAGGAAATGCTCGCCACCGTACAGCACATCATCGAAGACCATCGCCGCGATGACGACGCCAGTCAACCCGCCGCGAAACGTGCGGGTAAGCGCGGGCAGCCGCAGCTAGGCGGCATGATCGGCAACTGCAAGCCGATGTTTAAACTCTACGACCACATTCAAAAGGTCGCCCCAACCGATACCACAGTGCTGATCCATGGCGAAACCGGTACCGGTAAAGAATTAGTGGCGCGTGCGATTCATCAACAAAGCAAGCGCGCCGAGCAGCCGCTGATCTGCGTCAACTGCGCGGCGATCCCGGAAACGCTGATCGAATCCGAGTTGTTCGGCTACGAAAAAGGGGCTTTCACCGGCGCCAATACCAATCGGATCGGCCTGATCGAAGCGGCCGATGGTGGCACCTTGTTCCTCGACGAAATCGGCGAGCTGCCGGTCGAGGCACAGGCCCGTCTCTTACGCTTTATTCAGGAAGACGAAATCCGCCGCATCGGCGCCGTGCAGTCGAAACAGGTCAATGTGCGACTGATCTGCGCCACCCATCGGGATTTGAAGGCGCTGTGCGAGCAGGGGAAATTTCGGCAGGATCTGTATTTTCGTATCAACGTGATGCGCCTGACGCTGCCGCCGCTGCGCGAACGCGGCAAGGATATTCTCGAAATCGCCGAAGTGCTGCTGCAGCGCCGCTGCGAAGAATTAGATAAGCCGTTGCTGCATTTTTCGCCGAAAGCGATTCAGGCCATCACCACCTACACCTGGCCCGGCAATGTGCGCGAGCTGGAAAATGTGGTTGAGCGTTCGGTGATCCTCTGCGAAGGTCCGGAGATCGATAACGATCTGCTCGATATCGATCTGGAGCTTGTCAATGTGAATCAACTGCGCGCGCATAAGGAGCAAGCGTTAAGTGTGGTCGGCGATTACACACCGTCGCGACCGCAGCCGCTGACCATGAGTGCCGACCCTGCCGAAGATCTATCGCTGGAAGATTATTTTCAGCGCTTCGTACTCGAACATCAGGATTCGATGAGCGAAACCGAGCTCGCGCAGAAGCTAGGGGTCAGCCGCAAATGTCTGTGGGAGCGGCGGCAGCGCTTCGGCATTCCCCGCAAGAAGTCTGCTTCAAAAACCGCAAGCGCCGGCTAATGCTGCTGTAGCAGCACATTGCCGGCTGTCAAATCGACTGTTACTGACAAACCATTGGCGTAACTGTTTACGAGAAGGAACGTAACAGACCTTTCCGTCACCTCTTCGCTTCCATGCAAAAACAAAACGCAACTCTTTGAAAATTAACAATTAAATTAGTTGGCACAAACCCTGCTCTTACTTTGGCACAACAATAACAATAGATAATAAAAAAGCGGGTTACGCGTTTAGAAAGTGCGCACCGCCACATAATAAAAATAATGAAATCAGACTTTTAACAATAAGAACAACAGCTGAAACGAGACCTGGATGGGGAAGAGAAATCTTCCCCGTTCGCATCTTCAGATCCCCCAAATCATTAAATTGCGGTAGTGATATTCCCGCGTAAATGGGCCGCTTTAAAAATTTGCGGCCGTTACCTAGAGGGGAAATTCGTAACATTTGGCGGGCACATCCGTAACATGCATTAATGAAACCGCTAAGCCATTAACTGCCACTTCAATCAACCTACTGATTTTATTATATTTATTATTTTGGCATAGCTCATGCTCTGTCTTTGTCAGAATAAAAATAATGATTTTTTGTGAACCAATAAGAATAAAAACACACGAGAGGCTTGGAAGGGGAAAGAAAATCTTTCCCCCTCTTCCCCTGAATAAATCCTCCTCTGATCGGTATGCGTGCTCGCGAAAGCTGCATGCTAGAATCCCCCGCTCCAACTTTTCATTGCCTTTGCAGAGAGAGATTTTGTTTGAAGTGGTTATCCGGCCTGCTGAACAGGCTTTCCGAGCGCTCACCAGCTGCCGCTAAGTCAACTACCGGCAAGCACCGCCCACTGATCGCTCAACGCAAAGGCGCACTCAAGCCTGCCATTATTCCGCGCGGCGAACACGGTATCTCCCGCAAATCAATCAGCGAAGGCGCACTGAAAGTTATCTCCCGTCTGCGCGCAGGTGGTTATCAGGCCTATTTAGTCGGAGGCGGCGTGCGTGATCTCCTGCTCGGAGGCCATCCGAAAGATTTCGATGTCGCTACCGATGCGCACCCCGAACAAATCCGCGAGTTGTTTCGCAACAGCCGCGTGATCGGGCGCCGCTTCAAGATTGTCCATGTCCGCTTCGGCCCCGAAACTATTGAAGTGACGACTTTCCGCGGCAGCCACGACGCAGTCGATGAGGAAGATACGCAACCGAATCCGCATCAGTCGGCGCGCAGCGAGCACGGTATGCTGCTGCGCGACAATGTCTACGGCACGATCGAAGAGGATGCGGTGCGCCGCGACTTCACGGTTAATGCGCTGTATTACACCACTGAGGATTTTGCCGTTTACGACTACACCGGCGGCATGCGCGATTTACAACAACGTTTACTGCGCATTATCGGCGATCCTGCCACCCGCTACCGCGAAGATCCGGTGCGAATGCTGCGCGCGGCGCGCTTTGCCGCCAAGCTCGATTTTACGATCGAGCGCGATACCGCAGCACCGATTCCGAAGCTAGCCAATTTACTGACCGCGATCCCGCCCGCACGCATGTTCGACGAAGTGCTGAAATTGCTGATGGGAGGCTATGCCGAGGCGACCTACCGGCAAATGCGCGAGCATGGGCTGTTCGCTCCGCTCTTTCCAACAACTGCCGCGGCGATCGACGGCGGATTACCGCTCGCCGAAGAGCTGATCACGCAGGCATTGCGCAATACCGACGAAAGAATTGCCGCGCAAAAACCGGTGACGCCAGCCTTTGTCTATGCCGCCCTGCTATGGCCCGCGCTGCAAAAAGAAGTCACCGATCTCACCGCTCAGGGCGTCAATGAACCGGTGGCAGTGCAGCAGGCGATGCAGGTTACGCTGGAGCGCCAGCAGCGTCACACCGCCATCCCTCGCCGTTACAGCCAGCCGATGCGCGAAATCTGGGAGCTGCAATGGCGTTTGCCGCGTCGCGATACGCGTCGTATCGATACGCTGCTAGAACACCCCCGCCTACGTGCCGGCTATGATTTTCTGCTGCTGCGCGAACAAGCCGGGGAAGCGCTTGGCGATATCGGTCGCTGGTGGACCGAATTTCTCGCCGCTGACGAAGAGCAACGCGCCCATCTGCTGCACCAAGTCACGCCGCGCAGCAGCGGCTCCCGACGCCGCCGGCCCCGCAAAACTCGAGTCGAAACGTGATTCGATGTTTCATCGGGCTCGGCAGCAATCTCGACGACCCACTTCAACAAGTGCAGCGCGCGCTCAGCGCGATTGCGGCGCTTGATCGCAGTACGCTCGGGCTGGTGTCGCCGTTCTATCGGAACCCCGCTATCGGGCCCGGCGAACAGCCCGACTTCATTAATGCCGTCGCCGAGTTGCATACCGCGCTGTCAGCTCGCGAACTACTAACCGCACTGCAGCGAATCGAAGACGCGCACGGTCGCGTTCGATCGGTGCGGTGGGGCGCGCGCACGCTCGATCTCGATCTGTTGCTGTACGGCAACGAGATAATCGATCTGCCCGAGCTGCAAGTACCGCATCCACGCCTGCGCGAACGCAATTTCGTGCTGTACCCACTCAGTGACATCGCGCCCACATTAATACTGCCGGATGACACTCCGCTAAGCGCGCTATTAGACTGTTGCTCCGATCTCGGCTTGCAGCGACTTTAACGTGTATAGAACCCCTGATATGGCAGTCGCCGAATCTTCGGCCAAGCAATTCGCACCACCGCGTTTCGTCGCCATCGAAGGGCCGATTGGCGTCGGCAAAACGACGCTGGCGAAACGGCTGGCGCACGCGTTCGGGCATCAACTGCTGCTGGAGCAAGCTGAGCACAATCCGTTTCTCGAGCGCTTTTACCGCAACGCGCGACAGGCGGCACTCGCTACACAGCTGTTCTTCTTGTTTCAACGCGTGCAGCAAATTCAGGACTTGCGTCAAGGCGACCTGTTCGCACCGGCGCATATCGCCGATTTCGTCATGGCTAAAGACCGCTTGTTTGCGCGGCTGAATCTCGATGTCGACGAATTCGCGCTCTACGAAAAGGTGTATCAGCAAATGACGCTCGATGCCCCGACACCCGATCTTGTCATTTACTTACAGGCACCGACCGATGTGCTGCTGCAACGCATTCGCCAGCGTGGCATCGGCTACGAACAAGACATCGAACAAAGCTATCTGGAAAAAATTAACGCGGCCTATAGCGAGTTTTTTCTCTACTACGACGACGCGCCGCTGTTGATCGTGAATGCCGCGCAAATCGATTTTGCGAATAGCGAGCGTGATTTCAATCTATTGCTCGATTACATCGGTTCGATTCGCCACGGCCGCCATTATTTCAATCCCACCATTATCTGAATGCATCTGAGGTAAGCGCCATGCCGCACGTCAGCGTTACGCAATTGCAGGCCATAAAAGACGCCGGCGAAAAATTCGCAGTGCTGACTGCTTATGACTCCACGTTTGCGCGCGCAATCGGCGAAGCCGGTATCGAGGTGATTTTGGTCGGCGATACGCTCGGCATGCTGATACAGGGGCATGACAGCACACTGCCGGTCAGCGTGGCCGAGATGGCGTACCACATCGGCTGTGTCGCGCGCGGCAATTCGCGCTGCCTGATCATCGGCGACCTGCCGTTCGGCAGTTATGCGCAACCGGCGCAGGCACTCGACAGCGCAGCCGAATTGATGCGTGCGGGAGCGCATGTGGTGAAGCTCGAAGGCGGCGAATGGTTGCTGGAAACGATGTCGATGCTGACCGAACGCGGCATCCCGGTATGCGCGCATCTTGGCCTGACGCCGCAATCGGTGAACGCGTTCGGCGGCTACAAGGTGCAGGGGCGACAGCCGGAGCAGGCCCGCAAGATCCTCGAAGATGCAAAAGCGGTCGAAGCGGCTGGCGCCACATTGCTGGTGCTCGAATGCGTACCGCATCAATTGGCCCGCGAGATCACGGCAGCGTTGAGGATTCCCACGATCGGCATCGGCGCCGGCGCCGGCACCGATGCGCAAGTGCTGGTATTGCATGACATGCTGGGCATGAACAGCAAACCAGCGAAGTTTGTCCGCAATTTCATGCTGGGCGCCGATAGCCTTCACGCTGCCTTTGCGGCCTATGCAACGGCAGTCAAAAATGGCTCGTTTCCAGCCGCTGAGCACTGTTATGAGTAGATTTGCACAGCGCCGGTAGCAGAAATGCCACTTTTTTAAACAGCCGTTATTTGCATCACGCCTTTATGCTTCTTTAAGTAACAAATCGGTGAACGATTTGTTACCAAAAATCGTTGAACCCACGTTTTGATTGCGGCATACTCTGCCGCCACTGGCATAACTGCACAGATTATGTGCAGTTGCGGATGCTCGAAATCACCGTCATGCCACGTCGCGGAGCGACATAGGCTGCAAGTCACGGAGCGACATCGCTGCATCGGTATTGGCTTCTTTACCAACCGCAGTCTGGATGTTGGGGTGTGATATGAAAATATTTACGAAATCCGCAGAATTGCGCGCCACGCTTGCCGCTGATCGAAGCAGCGGCAAACGCATTGCTTTCGTACCCACAATGGGCAACCTGCACGAAGGTCACTTGCAGTTGGTGCGCCGCGCAAAGAAAGTGGCGGACGCCGTGGTGGTCAGCATTTTCGTCAATCCACTGCAGTTCGGCCCGACCGAAGATCTCGATAAATATCCGCGCACACTTGCCGCCGACAAGGAAAAACTGTTTGGCGAAGGCGTCCAGTATCTATTTACCCCCGGCGTCGAAGAGATGTACCCCAACGGGCTCGACGCGCAGACCCGTATCACTGTTCCCGAACTCTCCGACACGCTGTGTGGCGCCAGCCGTCCCGGCCATTTCGCCGGTGTGGCTACGGTGGTCGCCAAGCTGTTTCAGATCGTGCAGCCCGATGTGGCGATTTTTGGCAAAAAAGACTTCCAGCAGCTGGCCGTTATCCGCAAATTGACCGCCGATTTGTGCATGCCGATCAAAATCATGGGCGTCGAAACAGCACGCGCCACCGATGGCCTCGCCCTCAGCTCGCGCAATGGCTATCTAACCGCCGCCGAACGCAACCTGGCGCCAGCGTTACACACAGTGCTTCAGGAATGCCGAGAGGCTATCGCCTGCGGCTTCGATAGCTATGCAGATCTCGAAGAACATGCACGCGAGACCTTGCAAAATACCGGTTTCAAACCAGACTACTTCTCCATTCGGGACGCGCGCACGCTCGGCCCCGTGACTATAAATACCGAGCAGTTGGTGATTCTCGGCGCCGCTTATCTGGGCCGCACGCGCTTGATCGACAACGTCACTCTCAACCTCAACCCCAGCCAAGACTGGGGTATGTTGGCCGCCGGTTAGCCCGTTCAGGCCGCGTTAACCGTTTTTCGAGGATTCGCCCGATGCAATCAACGATGCTGAAATGCAAACTTCATAAAGCACGCGTCACCCACGCGGTGCTGCACTACGAAGGATCGTGTGCGATCGATGGGCGCCTGCTCGACATGGCAGGCATTCGCGAATATGAGCAAATTCAGATTTACAACATCACTAACGGCGAACGCTTTACCACCTATGCCATTCGCGGCGAAGAAGGCTCGCGGATGATTTCGATCAACGGTGCCGCCGCACATAAGGCCAATGTCGACGATGTCATCATCATCTGTGCATACGGCACCTATTCGGATGCCGAGCTGATCAATTTCAAACCGCGTCTGATCTATCTGAACGAAGACAACAGTGTTAGTCACGCGGCCAATGCCATTCCGTTGCAGGTCGCCTGATCTTCTGAAGTAAATAATCTGCAGCAAATAAAAAAGGCCCAAACGGGCCTTTTTTATTGCTCAGCACTTTTTTAGTCCATCTTCAGGATTTAGTTTCCCGAGCATTTCAGTTAGCTTATCGCGTCATAAATTTTCGATGGACTGCTCGCCCATCGCACTGCTGCCACCAATAATTCTTGTCAAACATCACGCTACAGGACCGATTGATCATGCACGGAATCAAAAACCATCCCGTTCCCGCCGAGCTTGCTACAACCGCGCACATTAATCGTGAACGCTACGATGCGATGTACAAAAAATCGATCGAACAGCCCGAGCAATTTTGGAGCGAGCAGGCCAAGCAATTCCTGCAATGGGATCAGCCCTGGAATAAAGTTCGCGAATTCGATTTCCACACCGGCGATGCCAAATGGTTCGCCGGCGGCAAACTGAATGTCAGCGTCAATTGCATCGATCGCCATCTCGCGCAACGCGGCAATCAAACTGCATTCATCTGGGAAGGCGACGATCCTGCGGTCGACACCAAAATCACTTATCGCGAATTACATGGCGCTGTCTGCCGTCTCGCCAATGTGCTGAAACAGCGCGGCGTGAGCAAAGGCGATCGCGTCTGCATCTACATGCCGATGATTCCGGAAGCCGCATACGCAATGCTCGCCTGCGCGCGCATCGGCGCGATTCACTCCGTGGTATTCGGCGGCTTTTCCCCGGAGGCATTGAAAGACCGCATTCTCGATTCCGATTGCCGCGTGGTGCTGACCGCCGATGAAGGCTTGCGCGGTGGCAAGCACGTTCCGCTAAAGGCGAATGTCGAGGTCGCCCTCGCGCACTGTCCGCGTGTAAACACTGTCGTCACCGTGCGTCGAACCGGTAACGATGTGCCGTGGCAAGAAGGCCGCGACCTCTGGTATCACAGCGTCATCGAAACCGTCAGCGATCAATGCGCGCCGGAGCCGATGGACGCCGAAGACCCGCTATTCATCCTATACACCTCCGGCTCGACCGGCAAACCGAAAGGCGTGCTGCACACCACCGGCGGCTACCTGCTGATGGCAGCGATGACGCACAAATACACGTTCGATTATCGCGAAGGCGAAGTGTACTGGTGCACCGCCGACGTCGGCTGGGTCACCGGCCACACCTACATCGTGTACGGCCCGCTCGCCAACGGCGCGATCTCGCTGATGTTCGAAGGCGTGCCGACCTACCCGGACGCCTCGCGCTTCTGGCAGGTGATCGACAAGCATCAGGTCAGCACGTTCTACACCGCGCCGACCGCGTTGCGCGCGCTGATGGGCCTCGGCGACAAATTCGTCAAAAGTACCTCGCGCAAATCGCTGCGCCTGCTCGGCACAGTCGGCGAGCCTATCAATCCGGAAGCGTGGGAATGGTATTTTCAGGAAGTCGGCGAATCGCGCTGCCCGATAGTCGACACCTGGTGGCAAACCGAAACCGGCGCCCACATGATCGCGCCACTGCCCGGCGCAACGATGCTAAAACCCGGTTCGGCGACACTGCCCTTCTTCGGCGTTGAGCCGGCATTGCTCGATAATGAAGGCCATGAAATTCACGGTGCCGGCGAAGGCAACCTGGTGATCAAAGCCTCGTGGCCGAGTCAGATTCGTTCGATCTACGGCGATCACCAACGCATGACCGAAACTTATTTCAAACCGTATCCGGGCTACTACTTCACCGGCGACGGCGCGCGTCGCGATGAAGACGGCTACTACTGGATTACCGGCCGCGTCGACGATGTACTCAATGTTTCCGGCCACCGCATGGGCACCGCGGAAGTCGAAAGTGCATTGGTGCTGCACGATGCGGTCGCGGAAGCGGCTGTGGTTGGCTATCCACACGACATTAAAGGTCAGGGTATTTACGCGTACGTGACGCTGATGACCGGCATTGAACCGAGCGAAGCACTGCGCAAGGAATTGATCGCCATCTGCGCCGAGGAAATTGGGCACATTGCGAAACCGGATCTCATTCAGTGGGCACCGGGATTACCAAAAACACGTTCAGGCAAAATCATGCGCCGCATTCTGCGCAAGATCGCCGCGAACGAATTGGAAAATCTTGGCGACACCTCAACCCTGGCCGATCCGAGCGTAGTGCAACAACTGATCGACAATCGCCTGAATAAATAAACGCTCAAACTAATAAACGAGCCAAATAAAAAAGGCGGGAAATTCCCGCCTTTTTTATTGATCGCGTTTCTTATTTATCATAAAGACGCATTATCTGAATCAAACCACCCTACGAATTAATGATTCATCAATGTGGAAGGCTGCATCTCGCCCGCTAATTCACCGCTACGCAAACGATGATGCACATGCGGATCGTGTTTGAAAACCTGCGGCATTAACGAGCCGACAATCATACCGAGCGCACTCGCAATTACACCGGTACCTTGCGGCGTCAATACCTGTAGCGGTTGTACCGCCTGGAAAAACCACGAGATCGCCGCCGGTAATTTCGAAATAGCCTCGTCGCTCATATCAGCGGTGACGAGCAGCGTCACCCACGTTGTAATACCCGCAAAAATTGCGAATAAGGCGCCCTGATTGGTAGCTCGACGCCAGTACACGCCGGCGAGCAGTGGAATGAACGCACCCACCAATGTCACCTGATAAGCATTGCCGACCATTTCGTAAATACTGCTGTTGGTATTCATCGCATACAACGTAACGAGCACGGTAAAGCACAGCGTTGTGATGCGCATATTGCGCAACAATTGTTTATCGCCCATATGCGGAAACATCGGTTTCAAAATGTTTTCCGAAAAGGTCACCGACGGTGCCAATAACGTCGCCGATGCGCAGCTTTTTATTGCGGACAACAACGCACCGAAAAACATGATCTGCGCGAATAATGGCGTTTTCGTCAGCACCAGCGTCGGCAGAATTTTTTGCGGATCATCATCGATCAAGGCGGCGACCATTTGCGGGTCGATCAGCGTTGCCGAATACGCGAGAAACATCGGCACGAAGGCAAATAAAAAATATAGCGAGCCACCGAGCACTGAACCCCACACCGCGATGTTTTCCGATTTCGCCGATTGCACGCGCTGGAATACATCCTGCTGCGGCATCGAGCCGAACATCATCGTGCACCACGCGGCGACAAATCCGGCGATCGCGGCAAAATTCGCGGCGGGCCAGAAATTAAATTTGCCTTCGCTGGCCGCGTGTTGAAGCACCGTGCTCACGCCGCCGATTTGACCGGTCACCTCGTGGCCGATCCACAACATGCCGATCACGATGATGATCATCTGAATAAAATCGGTCACGGCAACGGCCCACATGCCGCCGAAATACGTGTAAACCAAAATAGTGGCGGAACCAATCCACATGCCAGCGACCTGCGAAATCGCACCGGCGGACACGATATTGAACACCAGCCCCAGCGCGGTGATTTGTGCGCCGACCCAACCGAGATACGACAACACGATCGCAATCGTCGTTAACACTTCGACGCCGCGCCCATAACGGCGCTTATAAAAATCGCCGATGGTTAGCAAGCGCATCCGATACAACGGCCGCGCGAAAAACAAACCCACCAAAATCAAACATAGCGACGAGCCGAACGGATCTTCAACCACACCGTGTAAATTTTCTTTGAGAAATTTCGCTGGAATGCCGAGCACCGTTTCGGAACCAAACCAGGTCGCGAACACCGTGGCGGTCACCATATAAAAAGGTAGATGACGACCCGCGACCGCAAAATCGCTGGCGTTGTGCACACGCAACGAAGCCCATAAGCCGATGGCAACGGATATGACCCAATAACCGATCACAAACCACAGCAACATGGAGTTGGTCCTCAACAAATAAAATAATTAAACGAGAGCGTCGAAATGCGCCAGTTTTACTCGAATCACGACCGCGCGGCCGTGCAAAAAACCGGCGGATTGTACCTTACGAAATATCGTTGCGTGTAGCGTCGAAGCCGCCGTCCAATAACTACTTCGCGCTCGCCTTGCTCGCCGCATAATGGCGACAGCTCGTCGCAAATGCTTCGAGTAAGGCGCGGCAATGCGGCGCATTAATGTCGTACCACTCTGGATGCCATTGCACTGCACACGCAAAGTTTTTTGCCGCAGGTACCGATATCGCCTCAATCAAACCATCGGGCGCGACCGCTTCAACACGAAGCAATGGCGCGAGCTGATCGATGCCCTGCCCGTGCACCGAATTGACCGTCAGTTCATTATCGAAACCGAGCGCTGCCAACACACCGTCCGGTTGCAATGTCACTGTATGCGCGGGGCCATATTGTCCTTCGAGCGGCGCATTGCGATCTTCGCGATGATCGAACTTGCCTTCGACTCGATGCACGCGCTGATGCAAGGTGCCGCCGAACGCCACATTCATTTCCTGCAGACCGCGGCAAATGCCGAGCACCGGCACACCCAGCGCGACCGCTTGCGGAATCAATTTCAAATTAGTCGCATCGCGCTGCGGATCGCGCGCACTGCGCGGCTGTTCCGATTCGCGACCGTAAAAATGCGGCTCGATGTTCGATGCGCCGCCGGTTACCAGCAACCCATCAAGCCGCTGCAATAACGCCGTCTGATCGAGTCGCTCCGCGAGCGCCGGAATGATCACCGGCAGCGCATCCATGGCCTCAACCACAGCCAGCAGATAATGCTCCTCTGCCTGATGCCAAAAATAATCCTCGTGCAATTGGCGATCTGCGGTCAGACCGATCAATGGCTTAGGCGTTTGCGACATGAATCGGTTACCTCAAAAAAGAAAGTTTGCGACACGATTACGCTGATTGGGCTCAAGCGAAACTATTCGTCGGCGAAAAAATCCAACCACTACAATCAAAACGGAGCTTGCTGAGCCGTTGCTCACATTGGCTCCGACACTGGAGGATCGCATCATGCTCAATCGACTGGCAACCTGTCGCCACGTGGCACTGGCGCTACTGCTCGGCACCGCTATCGCAGCAAACGCAGAGGACACGCTACAGGCACATCTGACCAAATTGGGCTATCGGCAAGCTGACGCCGTGGACAAAGTGCAAAACTATCGCGTCGACGGCTGGAATTATATCGACAGCAAACACATTGTGATTTACGCCGGACCGGGACAGCGCTATCTGATCGGCACGATGAACGACTGCAGCGATCTCAGCTCTGCCGAAAATATCGGCTTCACGTCGACCGTTAATTACCTCACCAAATTCGACAAGCTGATTGTGCGCGGACCCGGTGGTTTTGTACGTAACTGCCCGATCACCGAGATTAATCGGCTCGAATCGATCAAGAAATAAATGGAGCGCTCTGACTAAGCACCCTCTCCCTACAGGAGAGGGTTAGATCAAGCGCTGCCGCGCAGCTCTTTTAACTCCATATCGAACACATCGGTAAATAAACATTCGCGCCGCAACCGTTCATATTCGAGCAATTTGTGTTTTTGATCCGCCGCTACAATTCCTTGTGCGATAGCATCGTCCAGTGTCTCGGCAAACGTTTCACCGTGAATTTGCTGCTTGCGTTTAGCGCGATGCACTGCCGTCAGCGATGGCTCGACTTCGTGCAGCAATTGCAACGTTAATTCGAGCCGGCCCTGCGCGTCGTTTTCATCAGTGGTGTGATAGCAGCATTCGCTGATGGCATCGCGCACGGCATGTGATTCCATAATGGCCGCACCCAACGTGCGCATCAGTTGATCCGAAGCGTGACGAACTGGCATCCGCAATGGAAACGCGAGATGTTTCAGTAACCAACCGAGTGGCTTGATAGGGAAATTCTCGTAAAACCCGAGCAACGCCCGTTGTGCGGCAATAAATGCACGTCGCAACGCATATTCGGCATGCGCGTCATTGATGGCACCGGCCGGCAGCGATGCGTGATATTTCAGAATGCTGCTGGCGATAAATAATTGACTTAGTACATCGCCCATCCGTGCCGATAACGATTCGCGAAATTTCAGACTGCCGCCCATTACAACCAAACCGACATCGGCGCTGACCGCAAGAATTGCACTGAAGCGGTCGATCAGCCGATACCACGGTACAGAAAATGCCATCGCGCTGCGCGGTGTCGCAGCGATCCGATCGCCGACAAATCCGAACGCGACCATGCGTACGAAACGACTGAGCGTGAAGCCGATATGTTTGAACAATAATTTATCGAATTGCGCCAGTGTGTTTTTATTTTGCGGTTGCGCGAGCAATTCGAATTCGGCGAATAAATATGGATGGCAGCGCATCACCCCCTGGCCAAATATCATGAGCGAGCGCGTCATGATATTTGCGCCCTCAACGGTAATGCCGATCGGTATCGCCTGATACGCCAATGCTATCGGATTGCGCGGCCCCAACTGCACACCGCGCCCGCTCATCACATCCATCGCATGATTGAGCGCACTGCGCATCATTTCGGTGGAATGGTATTTCGCGATGGCGGTCACCACGGCCGGCGAGCCTTCGCTCAAGCTGCGCGTCACCCATTTGCGCATCGCTTCGAGCGTATATGCGGTCGCAGCAATATCCGCCGTCGCTTCCTGCACGCCTTCAAAGCGGCCAACCGGGGTATGAAATTGTTCGCGAATGCGCGCGAACGCGCCGACTGCGCGATAACACACTTTGCTGCTCGCAGTGGACACCGCCGGCAATGAAATGCCGCGCCCGGCACCGAGGCAATGCATCAGCATGCGCCAACCTTTGCCGGCCATTGCCGGACCACCGATGATCCAGTCGATCGGAATAAATATATCGGTGCCGCTGGCCGGGCCATTCATAAATGGCGCGCTCGGATTGTGTCGCAAACCGGTATGCACACCCGGATGATTGGCCGGCAGCAACACACAGGTAATTCCGTATTCGGATTTTTCGGCGTCGCCGAGTAGATGTTCGGGATCGAATAATTTGAACGCGAGCCCGATCACGGTGGCGATCGGCGCGAGCGTGATCCAGCGCTTGGCAAATGTCAGCCGAATGCCGAGCACGCGTTCGCCGTTATGCTCGCCGTAACCGATCACACCGATATCCGGAATCGAGCCCGCATCCGAACCCGCCTCGGGTCCGGTCAAACCGAAACATGGAATTTCTTCACCGCGCGCGAGTCGCGGCAACCAATAATTTTTTTGTTCGTCGGTGCCAAAATGCAGCAGCAATTCACCGGGACCGAGAGAATTCGGCACCATCGCGGTGACGCCGGCGGTGATCGAGCGCGTAGTTAATTTCGTCATCGCACAACTTTGCGCGTACGGACTAAAACCGAGACCGCCATACTGCGGCGGAATGATCAGTGCGAAAAATCCTTTGTCTTTGAGAAATTGCCAGACGTGTGGCGGCAGATCTTTGGTTTCGTGCTGAATGGTCCATTCGTCGAGCATTGCGCACAAATCTTCGACTTCATGATCGAGAAACGATTGTTCGCGCTCGGTGAGTTGCGGCAAATCGGTGTTATCGAACCATTCCCAATTCGGCTTACCGGAAAATAATTCCTTGTCCCACCATGCGGTGCCGGCTTCGAGCGCTTCACGTTCGGTAACGCTCATCGGCGGCAATAATCTTGCGAGCACTGTCTGCAAGCGTGCGCTGATTAAATTCGCGCGTAACGGTGGCATATTCAGCACGAGCAAAATCGCCAGTATCGGCAGCCACACTAACAACGCATGCCAGACCGGACTGATAAACCCGAGCAACCACACCGTGAGCAAAATAATTCCGGAGCTGAGCCACAACGGGGTTTCGCGATACAGCAATGCCGCTATCACGATCAATCCGATAATCACGCTGGCGAGAAAAAACATGTCGACCTCCTGCTCGAATAATCAGTGTCAGTGTAGGTCGCTTCAACAGCGGCAACCAATCGCTTGGATTCGCAGCGCGCAACGAAAGAGCCACTGCGCTCAATCAGATCGACGCAATTGGATAACGTGGGGCGGTGTGTAAGAATACCGCCGCCAAAGCGTCCGGGCGGGCGTCGTATAATGGCATTACCTCAGCTTCCCAAGCTGATGACGAGGGTTCGATTCCCTTCGCCCGCTCCATATTTCCAACGCAGCTCTCGCTTAATACCGCTGTCCTAAAAATAAATCTGTATCAGTGATCGCATTCGCGGATCTAAAGCCGTTGCCACGTTGACGTATCGCAACTGCGGCGCAAAATAGCCCTGTTATGCTCGCACCCCACCTATAAGGAGATTGCCGCCATGCGCCATATTCCGCAGATGCTGGTTGTAATGACGCCATTCCCATATCACATCGACGCTACCGCGACCCTGGCGGAAGCGGTAGCAATGATGGACAGTCACGATATCCGTCATCTGCCGGTGTTCGAAAACGGCGACATCATGGGCATCCTGTCCGAGCGCGATATCGAGCGCGCGAAAATTCCGGGTCATTCGCTGCGCGATGAGGTCGAGCTACGGGTCGGCGATATCTGCACGCAGCGGCCCTATTTTGTCGATGTATCCGATCCGCTCGACCCAGTGCTCGAAGCAATGGTGGAAAAGCGGCTGGGATCGGTCCTGGTATTGCGCGAGGGCGAACTGGCCGGTGTGTTTACCGCCGTGGATGCATGTCGTCTGCTGGCGCAGTGGCTGCGCGATACGTTTCCGCGACCAACGCCGGGCACCGAGGCCGCCTAATGATCGGCGGTTGATCGGCCACGCGTCGGTCTGCATAATGCGCGGCCAATGGCGACACCCCACTATTCGATAATGCAATGGTGTCGCACTGACGAACGTCGCACGCTTCTTGCTGTTCTACCTCGCCGCCCGCACCTCGTGCGCGGCTGATGACTGGAGCAATTTTCGGTGAATCCGGTGCGGTATCCATCCGTTTTGTTGTTGCTGTTATGCGTGCTGTTCCAGGTCACGGGGTCAAGTCGCGCCTGGGCAGCGGCCGAAGCCGGTAAGGCCATGCTGCGCGGCGACAGCATTGCGCAGCATCCGATGGCGCTGGATGGCGAGTGGCATTTCTTCGCCAATCGGTTGATTTATCCCGACCAGCTCGCGGCTGAGAGCGCTGGCGCCGCCGCGGTGCCAGTACCGAGTGGATGGGGCTCGAAGCTATTCCCGATGCAACCGAAACAGGGTGTCGGTACTTATTGGCTCGAGTTAGTCGTCGGCAATACAGTGACGCAGCCGTCGGCACTGCACTTTCAGCGTTTTTGCGGTGCCAGCACAATCTACTTTTTTGCCGATGGCAAACATGCTGCGAAGCCATTGCTCGAACTCGGCAAGCTCGGCAGCACGCGTGTCGACGAAGTGATCGCCGGCGGTGACACATTGATCAACCTGCCAACGCTGAAGGCCGGTGTTTACCATTTGCTGGTGCAGCAAACGAACTTTCATTTATGGAGTGGTGGTCTCTGCGGCAACGTCAGCATCGGCCAAGCCGACGTTATGGCTCACAGTCACGAACAGCGCATCGTGAAAAGCAGCGTGATCATCACGCTGCTGGTGAGTCTGGCCCTGGGCTCGCTGCTCTTTGGCTCGCAGAACGGTGAGCGCGCAGCGCCGTGGTTGGCGCTGCTCTGCGGCACAGCGACGTTGCTGCTCATCTGCAATACCAGTCTGCTCGACACGTTGTTGCCGTCGGGCAGTCCGTATCTGCAGCAGTTACGACATGGGTTATACGGCATCAGCGCGATGTGGATGCCAACCGCATTGCTCATGGTGATTCGTCACACCTTTGCGCTGCCATTACCCAAGGCGTTGAAGATCTTCAGCCTGGGCTGCCCGCTGCTGCTGATCGTGATGATCTTCGCCCAGGCCTGGATGCCAGTATCGTCACTGCGTCCCTACGTCGCGCTCCTGATCATCGGTGCCTGGATGATGATGCTCCTCATCGCCGCCGGCGCGCTCGCCATCGCCTGCCGACGCCGACGTCAATACGCGTGGATCGTCGCCGGTGCCTGCGTGCCGCTGGCCTTCACGATCCCGGTCGACATTTATCGATTCCACGTCAGCGGCGTTATCGATATCGTCAGCGCCTATTCGATTACCTTCCTCGCCGTCATTTACAGCGGCATTTACACGCTGAAATTCGGTACCGCCTATCGACTGGCAGCGCGGCTGTCGAGTCATCTGCAGGAAGAAGTCGATATGCGAACCCGCGAATTGCGCGAGAAGAATTACAAACTGGAACAGACACAGATCGCGCTGCAGCACGCCAATGAAACGCTGAAGCATCTATCGATTACCGATGGCCTCACGCGTGTTTACAACCGCATGTATTTCGAGCAGCAATTCGAGAAGGAATGGCGCCGTTGCGGACGCAATGCGCTGCCTTTATCGGTATTGATGATTGACGCCGATCACTTCAAACAATTGAACGATACAGCGGGTCACCTCGTCGGCGATTTCTGTTTGCAGGCGCTGGCGCGCGAAATCGAGCGGCATTTCAAGCGCTCGGGTGAGCTGGTGGCGCGCTACGGCGGCGAAGAGTTCATCGTGCTGCTACCGGATACCAATCAGCACAAGGCGCTCTCGACTGCGGAAGGATTACGCACAGCCATCGAGCACATGCCGATCAGCTACAACACCGATCCGAATGATCCTCGCCAATTTCGCGTCACTGTCAGCATTGGCGTTTCGACCACCGTGCCAAGCATCGATCAGCAACCATCGCAACTGGTGGCTACCGCCGATGCCGCGCTATACGAAGCCAAGGATTCGGGTCGGAACCGTGTTCATAGCATCCCCCTGATGACCGGAACACGTGCGGCCACTGGACAACAACCGTTGCACCTATGAGCAGCGGAGGTCCACGTCACGCATGGTCACACTCCATCCATCCGAAACATGTTCGTGTTGTCACCGGGGCTAGACCCACTCAGGGTCGCGGGCTCGGCTAATTCACAGCAATCGGCATGGCGGAACGCTGCACACGTATCGTTACCGAGCGCCGCCCTTCGCCACGTCGGTCCGACCTCTCGCCGTGATAATCGCCGCGAATCCGCTTGGGATCGACGCCGCGGCTGTGCAGATAGGTTGTGACCTGATCGAGGCGCTGGCGGGCGATGTCGAGATTTTCGAGACGGCGCGGTGTGTCAGCACTGATCGCGATCAACTCGAAACCCGTAACAGCGCGGTCGGCCTGGGCATATCGCAGCAGCTGATCGAGACGGCGGCGCGCACTGTCACTGAGTTCGGTTTGCAAGAGCGGAAATTCCAGCACCGTGGTTTGCAATTGTTCCACTGCCATCGGCGCCAGTGCGGCAATGCACAGCTGATACTGGCGATAGGCCGGCAAAAAATTCACCGGTGACAAACCCAGCCAAGCGATGGCCGGCTCGTCCCCGCCTGTATCCGCTTGCAACGGGCGCATAAACTGCGGCACCAACCCGCTGCGCAACGCCTCGAGCAACCGATCGGCCAGGGCATCATCAAGCCGGAGCGGCACCGTACCGGCATTGATGGTGATGATACCGAGTTCCACCGATTGCCTGACTGGATTCCAGCTCGGCGCCGCTGCAATGAGTTCGGCCGGGCCTTCTCGCATCGAATTGCGCTCGCTGCGCAGCGTGAAGCTGCGTTTACCGCCGGCGAGTGTTTCGAACACGGCGTCGCCATAGCGCGGCACCGTTTGGCGCAATTGACACTGCAGTAATGAGCGTTCCACCTGCCATTCAGCGCGCGCTAACGGCGCCATGAATAGCTCGGCATGAGCAGCCGCACTCAACCCCCACCACAACAAAACCAGCCAGCGCCAAGACCACGACATAGACAACCGCAACCAATACTTTTCAGGATGATTCCTGTAGCATGCGCGCTTTACGCACACCGTCAGTTCCCGTCTTTTCCGCTATGAATGAGCTTCGCATCACCCGCCCCGACGACTGGCATGTCCACCTGCGCGACGGCGCCACTCTGCGCGATACCGTCGCGGCAATGGCACGTTATTTCGGTCGCGCCATTGCTATGCCGAACCTGGTGCCGCCGGTACTGACGACAGCGCAGGCGCTGGCGTATCGCGATCGTATCAACACCGCGCAGCAGGACTGCCACCGCCAAATGCAACCGCTGATGGTGCTCTACCTGACCGACAATACTAGTCCACAGGAAATTGTCGCGGCGAAAAATTCCGGCGCCGTAGTCGCCGCCAAAATGTACCCGGCCGGTGCCACCACCAATTCCGATTCGGGTGTCACCGATCTCAAGCGCATCTATCCGGCGCTCGAGGCCATGCAACAACACGCTCTGCCACTGCTGTTACACGGTGAAGTCACCGACAGCGCGATCGACATCTTCGATCGCGAGCAGGTGTTCATCGAGCGCCATCTGCGCGCCATCGTGCGCGACTTTCCGGCGCTGAAAGTAGTACTCGAACACATCACTACCGCCGATGCAGTCGCCTTTGTGCGAGAGGCACCGGCCACGGTCGCTGCGACCATCACCGCGCATCACCTGTTATACAACCGTAACCACATGCTCGCCGGCGGCATCCGCCCGCACTTCTACTGCTTGCCAATCCTGAAGCGCGGTACGCATCAGCAGGCGCTGATTGCCGCCGCTATCTCTGGCAATCCCAAATTCTTTCTCGGCACCGATTCGGCGCCGCATGCGCGCAGCAAGAAAGAAGCAGCTTGCGGCTGTGCCGGCAGCTATACCGCCCATGCGGCGATTGAGCTGTATGCGGAGGCCTTCGAGCAGGCCAATGCGCTCGACAAGCTAGAAGCATTCGCTAGTTTTTATGGCGCCGATTTTTACGGTCTGCGGCGCAATACCGACTCGATCACCCTGCGTCGCGAACCGTGGCAGGTACCCGAGCAACTGGCGCTGGGCGACGCTACGCTGGTGCCGTTGTGTGCCGGTGAAACCCTGCAATGGCGCGTAATTGCGGCCTAATGGCGACTGACGTGACCGAATCCATTCTTCCGACCAAGCACCCGCTGGCACAGCGCTTTCGTGGCTTTCTGCCGGTTGTGGTTGATCTCGAAACCGGCGGATTTAATTGCCGCACTGACGGCATCCTCGAAATCGCCGCGACCACGCTAACGATGAATGCAGCTGGCGATCTGTGTATCGATGAAACGGTCGACTTTCAGGTCGAGCCGTTTCCGGGCGCAAATCTCGAACCCGCGGCGCTCGAATTCACTGGCATCGATCCGCTGCATCCCGATCGCGACGCCCAGCCGGAATTTATCGTATTCGACGAGTTGTACAAATTCGTGCGCAGCAAAGTGAAGCAGCACCACTGCACGCGCGCAGTGCTGGTCGGCCACAACGCCCATTTCGATCTGGGCTTTCTGCTCGCCGCCACCGAGCGCTGCAATATCAAACGCAATCCGTTCCATCCGTTCTCGGTGTTCGATACCGCCACGCTCGCCGGCGTGGCTTACGGTCATACCGTACTGGCGCGCGCCTGTGGGCTGGCCGGCATCGAATTCAATAATGCCGAAGCGCATAGCGCCGCGTATGACACCGAGAAAACCGCATTGCTGTTCTGCCAGATCGTCAACCGCTGGCGTGAGCTTGGCGGCTGGCAGCCACTGCCCGTGCTCGACGATGACGAGCCGCTCTAGCCATCGCTGTTTCAGCGGCGCACATTTTCAATACAAATAAAAAAGCCGGTATCGCTACCGGCTTTTTTATTGATTGCGAATTTTATATTTCGCAAATAGCTACCGATTACAGCTTGGCAGCATTTTCCGCGAGATAGGAAGCAACACCGGCGGCGTTTGCCTTCATGCCTTGCGCGCCTTTTTTCCAGTTCGCCGGGCACACTTCGCCGTTCTGCTCGTGGTATTGCAGGGCTTCAACGAGGCGAATCAACTCGTCGATATTACGGCCGAGCGGCAGGTCGTTAACGGTCTGCGAGCGCACTACACCATTTTTGTCGATGATGAACGCGCCACGGAACGCCGGGCCACCATTCGGAGTTTCAACATCGTACGCGCGGGCGATGTCGTGGCTGATATCGGCAGCCAGTGTGTATTTCACTTGGCCGATACCGCCCTTGTCGACCGGCGTGTTGCGCCATGCGGTATGGGTGAATTTCGAATCGATCGATACGCCAATCACTTCAACACCGAGCGCCTTGAACGCTTCGATGCGATTGTCGAGTGCGATCAACTCGGAAGGACATACGAAAGTGAAATCGAGCGGATAGAAAAATACCAGACCGTATTTGCCTTTGATGGCTTCGCTCAGCGTGAATTTATCGGCGATTTCGCCGTTGCCCAGTACTGCACCGCACGTGAAATCCGGTGCCGGTTTACCAACGAGTACTCCCATTGCAATCACTCCAATATCTTCGGATATCTCTGATTGCTCAGCGAATCCTTAGGTTAACGAAAAGGGGAATTTACCTGATTGACACGCGTTCGATTTTACACAGAGTTGATTTCCCCTGTCATAACAAAATTCTATCGTCGCGATTGGCAAAACCAATTCGCCGACCCATTGATGAGCCCCGGTTGTCCAGCCAAGCACAACATGACAATGCCATGACCGTATCGTGTCAAAACCAACAAGCATCCGACGGGATTAGCGTTATTGGCGTTGCTGCACCAACGAAAACAAAATCGAGCAGCGGTTACCCGTGCGACAAAACGCGAGAATGGGTTTCGGCAATTCACCCAAATGTCGCGCGAACGCCACAACATCCTGCTCGCGAATCTGATTCGGAATTACCGGCAAATATTCGTAGGTGAGGCCCGCTTTCACCGCAGCCTCATGCAATGTTTGCGATTCAGGCTGATCTGGCGCTTCGTTATCCGGGCGTGCATTGATTACCGAACGAAATCCTTTCGCCGCAATCTGCGCAAAATCCGCAGCCTGTAATTGCGGGCATATCCATAAGTCCGGACCGATCTGCGTCATCTGCTGCAAAGGTATGGCGATACCTCACGATTAAATAACGTTGAGTGGGAGTTTCAAATAACAGACACCGTTCATCTCTGGTGTAGGAAACCGGCCAGCACGAATATTAATTTGCACCGACGGCAACAACAGCCTTGGTTTCGCCAATGTCGCATCGCGCTCGGTACGCAGCGCAACAAATTGCTCTTCGGTAATGCCGAAATGCGCGTGAATATTCCGTTGATTCTGCTCCAGCACGGTCGACTCCCATGCGTATACGGATCGACCCGGCGGCAGATAGTCGTGACATAGAAATAGCCGCGTCGCCGGTGGCAGCGCAAGAATGTGCCGAATGGAGCGATACAACATACGCGCATCACCGCCGGGAAAATCGCAGCGCGCGCTGCCGTAATCGGGCATGAACAAGGTGTCGCCGATAAATGCCGCATCGTCGATCAGGTAGGTGACACAGCCGAGCGTGTGCCCCGGCGTGTACAGCACGCGAATATTTTTCTCGCCCAACGCGATGACGTCACCGTCGCGCAGCAATCGATCGAAATCGCTACCGTCGCGCGCGAAGTCAGTACCGAGGTTAAATATTTTTCCGAACATCTGCTGCACTTGCGTGATGTGTTCACCGATCGCGATTTTACCACCGAGCTTCTGCTGCAAATAAACTGCCGCAGAAATATGATCGGCGTGCGCATGCGTTTCCAAAATCCAATCGAGCGTATATTGATTGGCGAGCACGAATGCGATGAGACTATCCGCAAATTCGGTACTCGTACGCGCAATATTAGGATCGTAGTCGAGCACAGGATCGATAGCCGCGCAGTGGCCGCTGATTGGATCGGCGACAACATACGAGATGGTCAAAGTCGGCTCGTGAAAAAATGCCTTGATCGTTACCGAACTCATCACTACGCCTCTTCATCTTAAATAGAAAAATCCTCGGTCTCGCCACCAAGCGCTTTGAATGCGCTGTGCGTCGACTGAAATACTTTTCCGGTCAATCGCGCCAACAGGGTCGAATTATGCAATCGCTCCAGTACGGGTCCTTTGACCTCGGCGAGATTCAGATCGATTTCCCGCCCATACAAATAACTATTCAATTCGAGCAACATATCGAGCGCTGTCGCATCGATCTGGCTTACCGACGACAACACCAACACCACATGACGAATCTCCGACTGGCGTTGCAGTTCGTCGCGCACACGCTCTTCGACGGCTTGCGCATTCGCAAACAATAAATTTTCGTCGATGCGCAACGCGAGTACGTGAGCGAGCGTTTCCGTGCGATAGCGTTCGACATTACGAAACTGCTCGGTCATCGGAATCCGACCCAGCACGGCGATATGCGGATTGCCGCTACGCCACACCAAAGATGCCAACGAAATACCGATGCCGATTGCAATACCCGCCTCGACGCCGAGCGAAACAACCCCCACAGCTGTCGCCGCCAGCGCGAGCGCATCGGCCCGATCGTAGCGCCAAGCTTTGCGCAGCGCGTCGATATCGATCACTGGCGCCACCGCGATGATGATTGTTGCGGCGAGCACCGCCACTGGCAGCGCAGTGAAAATATCGGTAAAAAAACACACCACTACGGCCATCAGCAATGCGGAAATAACACCGGCCAGCGGTGTCTGCGCGCCAGCACTAAAGCTCACCAGCGAACGCGCAAAACCACCGTTGACAGGAAGCCCGCCAGAAATTGCTGCTGCAATATTCGCCGCGCCGAGTCCGCGCAATTCGGCATCGGCAGAAATCTTCTCGCGACGTTTTATTGCGAGATCTTGCGCCACCGAAATGCTGCTAACAAAATTGATCAGACCGATTGCAAACGCGGGAAATAAAAGCGTCTTCACAAATGGCAGATCAGCACTGGGCCACAATAATTGCGGCAAACCTTGCGGTATCACCCCCACTGCAGCGATGCCGTACCGCATTGGCAATTGCCATGCCTGCGCCAGCGCAATGGCCAGCAACACTACGATCATCGGTGCGAGTTTCGGTACCAGCGAAGCCGTCGCAGCACGCAGGCCGAACGCGCGCGCCACGCGTGCCGAATATTCGCGCGACACGATCAGAATCAATAACGCGCCACCACCAATCAAAATGGTCGGCAATTGAATATCGGCCAGCGAGCGCAGCAATGACGCCACCAGTGCGATCGTCGTCTCTCCATGCGCATGTGTGCCGAGCAACGGATTAATCTGGCCAATCAAAATTAACAGTGATGAGCCCGAGGTAAAACCGCTGATAACCGGATTGCTGAGCAGCTTTGCCAAGAAACCAAACCGCAACAGACCAAACACGAACAACAACACACCAGAAATCAATGCGAGCAGCGCAGCGCCGGCGATATATTTTTCGCTGCCCGCCGCCGCTAATGGCGCGAGCGCCGTGGCTGTCATTAACGACGTCACTGCAACGGGGCCAACAGCTAGCGTCATGCTGCTACCAAATAACGCATACGCAAATAACGGCAAGATACTCGCATACATGCCGTACTGCGGCGGCAGCCCGGCGACCAACGCATACGCCATGCTCTGCGGTACCAGCATGATCGCTACAATCACACCAGCCAGCAGATCTTGTGGAAATAATTCCGCGCGATAGCGCGACAACCATGTCGGGATCGATTTTCTGAACCAGCTTTTCGCTTGTGCCATATTCGTTTTCGTTAAGTCACTGCCTGATCAATCCACGCCAACGACTGCGGCTCCCGCTGCGAATCTTATTGTGCTGCACGATCATTCTACACGCCGGGTTTCGCGCCCAGTTTCAGCATGATTTTTTCCATCAGACACCAGCGCGTAAAACCACTCTGCAACAAATTCGCGCCGACGAATGCGGTGAACCACAACCAGTTTTGATTAAAATTGATCGCCAACCACAGCGATAGCAAAATGAAACTGCCAGCGATAATTCGGGTGAGTTGCCAACGTCATGATGCTTCTCCGCGGGTTAGAAAATTACTGCGTCGTTTAGGTTTAACAGCGCCCGGCTCATTCCCCATTCACGCCCGGCCCCAACCACCTTAACCTTAATATAACTATATAGATATATAGTTAAAAATGACATCCATGATAGACTTTGTAGCAATTTAACCGACACTGGATAGCGAGATATTGATACAGATGGACATTCTCGACGATCGCGCACTGAACTATGTGGCCGATTACTTTCGCGCTCTCGCGGAGCCGCTCCGACTAAAAATCGTAAATGCTTTGCGCGGCGGCGAGCACAACGTGGGCGAACTTACCGATATATGCGGTTGCAGCCAAGCCAATGTATCGAAGCATTTATCGCTGCTATTGAAGGCGGGATTGATTAAACGCGAAGCGCGCGGCACCAGCGTTTATTACAGTATTGCCGATGCCTGCATTTACGATTTGTGCGATCTGGTATGTGGGCAACTCGCACGTCATTTTTCCGAGCAAGCCACATTGCATGCAGCCTTTAGCGCAACCGAAGGTGGCAGAAAAAAATCTTCAGCAAAAAAAAGACCGCCGAAGAAGACGTCGGCCTGATCATTGCCAATTTATTGTTTTCATGGGCTAGTCACGTACCACATGCGGGTGCGCATCACGAGACGTACTACGATCAGCATTACCGGCACTTCGATAAGCACACCTACCACCGTCGCCAATGCCGCGCCGGAATCAAAACCAAACAGCGCGATCGCGGCGGCTACCGCCAATTCAAAAAAATTACTGGCGCCGATTAATGCCGATGGGCAGGCAATATTGTGTTGCTCACCGACCATCTTGTTTAGCCAATACGCAAGCCCTGCATTGAAAAACACCTGAATCAAAATCGGGATCGCCAGCAATGCGATAATGAGCGGCTGCTCGACGATGGCTTCGCCTTGAAACGCAAACAACAGCACCAGTGTTAGCAGCAGTGCAGCGATCGAGTAATGGCCGATTTTCGCCATCGTCGCATCGAAATGTGGCTGGCCTTTGCGCCATAAATACGTGCGCCAGAACTGCGCAATCAATAATGGAACGACGATATACAAAACAACCGAAGTGATCAGTGTGTGCCAAGGCACTGTGATCGATGAGATGCCGAGCAACAAACCCACCAATGGCGCGAATGCAAAAACCATTACGGCATCATTCAGCGCAACTTGCGACAGCGTGAAATACGGATCGCCATCGACTAATTTGCTCCAGACAAACACCATCGCGGTGCACGGCGCAGCGGCGAGCAGAATCAATCCGGCGATATAGCTATCGATTTGTTCCGCTGGCAGCCAGCGCGCGAATAAAACGCGCACAAATACCCACGCCAGCAACGCCATCGAAAACGGTTTGACCGCCCAATTAATGAAAAGCGTGACGCCGATGCCTTTCCAATGTGCGCGTACCTGATGCAAGGCACTGAAATCGATTTTCACCAGCATCGGAATAATCATTACCCAGATGAGCATGCCGACCGGCCCATTGACTTGGGCAATATTCAGATGACCGATGAACTGGAACGCGCCGGGAAATAATTGGCCGAGAATAATTCCGCTGACAATGCAAAACGCCACCCACAGCGTTAGATAACGTTCAAAAAAATTAATGCGCTGACTGATCGTCATTGCTTGCCGATCTCATGCATATGATCGCGCAGGGCAAGATGATCGAGCTTGTCGAGCGGCAGACTTGCGAACAATTCGATGCGAGGGCGCAACGTATGCAGCGCATCCGCAAATGCCTTGCGCATCATTTCATCATTGCCGCTGACGGCAGCTGGATCAGGCAGGCCCCAATGCGCGGTTATTGGTTGGCCGGGCCAGTATGGGCATTGTTCGCCCGCAGCCTGGTCACACACGGTAATGATGAAATCAAAGTGCGGCGCATCGGGCCCCGCAAATTCATCCCAACTTTTGCTGCGCAGATCGGCGGTGGGAATATCAAGACTTTGCAGCAGCTCAGGCGCGAATGGATTGACCGCGCCTTTCGGCTGACTGCCCGCGCTGTATGCATGAAAGCGATCGCGCGTGAGTGGCAGATAATTAGTTAATGCCTCGGCCAGAATCGAGCGGGCTGAATTTCCGGTACATAAAAATAAAATAGTGTATGGCTTCATCTCAACATTTCTCCGCGTCGATCTTCGAGCTGTTCTCAGTGCTGCAAGGCTTGCCCTCGCAACAATTTTCAGTCAGGTAATCGAGCAACTCATTCATCGCCGTAAAGTTAGCTGCGTAAAAAATAAAACGACCTTGCTGTATTGCGGTGATGAGCCCCGCGTTCACCAATTCTTTTAGATGGAACGATAGCGTTGCGTTTGCGACTTTCATTTTCGCGCCGATATCGCTGACGCATGCGCCCTGCGGTCCGCGCTGTACGAGCAGCCGAAATATTGCCAGTCGATTGGCCTGCGCTAGCGCGGCTAAGCGGTTAACAGCTATTTGTGATTTCATATTTCGATTGTTATCGAAATAATAAAGGACGTCAATGACAGTTATATGACGGCGAAACATTGGTCACGAACAGCTCATTGTTCTTACCGCGAAAGAGTTAAAAAAAAGACCACCGAATGGTGGTCTTTTAAAAAGTGGGATTCGCTTAACGCAATTACAACGCCAGCGTTGCGGCGCGAATTAACTGAAGGATCGGTTGCGGATAAATACCGAGGAAAAACATTAGCCCCGTCAACGCCAAAACCATAATGCCGCCGGCTTGTTGCCCCCAATTTAATTCTGCGTCATAACGCGCCATACCGGGGGCCGACAGGAACGACGTCACCATTACGCGCAGGTAGTAATACAAACCAATGGCGCTGCCGAGAACAACTGCGCCGAGCAATAGCCACAGCTGCGCATCGACACCGGCAGCGATCACATAAAACTTGCCGATAAAACCCGCGGTGATCGGAATGCCCGCCAGCGACAACATCATCGCGGTCAACACAGCGGTGAGATATGGGCGGCGCCAGAACAGGCCGCGATAATGCGACAGCGCATCGGCGTCGTGACCGCGATACGGACTCGACATCAGCGCCACCACACCGAATGCACCCAGCGTCGTCACGACATAGGTCAACAGATAAACACCGACTGCTTCGAACGTAATGCCGCTGCCGGCAATGATCGCCACCAGCACATAACCGAAATGTGCGATCGATGAATAACCGAGCAGCCGCTTCAAATTGCTTTGCGTCAACGCCAACAAATTGCCGATCAAAATCGATGCAATCGCAACAGCAGTCAGCACGGTGCGCAAAATTCCCATATGCGCGGCGGGCGCCTCGCCGATAAATCGCAGCAATACCGCAAACACCGCCACCTTGCTGCCGGTAGCGAGAAAGGCACCCACCGCAGCTGGCGCGCCTTCGTACACATCGGGCGTCCACAGGTGGAACGGCGCCAACGACAATTTGAAACCGAGACCGACCAGCATTAACGCCACACCGGCGAATACCAGTGGGCCATGCGCATCTCCGATTTGGGCGCCGAGTTCGGCAAAACCAAGCTTGCCGAATTGCGAATAAATCAACGCCATGCCGAACAGCAAAAATGCCGATGCCACCGCGGACAACACCATGTATTTGATGCCGCCCTCAAGCGAGCGCTTTTCGCGGAATACATACGCGATCATCGCGTACACCGGCACTGACAATAATTCCAAACCGATAAACAACGACGCCATGTGGCGCGCGCAGGCAAGCACCAAGCCGCCGACGCACGCGAGCGTCAACAGCAAATACATTTCTTCGCGATTACCGGGGTAACCTTCCATGTAGGCATAGGAGAGCGTCGCGCAACCCAGCGTCGCGATCAAAATGACGGCCATGTAAAACAATGCGTAGCCGTCCACCATCAATAATGGCGTGACCAGTTGCGGGGTTACGCGTGCCGCAATAACGATCGATGCCAGCGCCAGATTGAGTCCGACCACGGTCAGCGTCGCATTCCACCAATGATGCCGGCGAATGGCGATCGACAGCATGACCAGAATCGCGGTCGCGCTGGTGATCAGGATCGGGAGTAAAGCGATGAAAGAGTCGGAGGTCAGATTCATGTCGATTCTATTGGGCAGCGTTCATGGCAGTGTTCAGCGCCAGCGAGTAATAATGTTGCACTCCCGCCATCGCCGCAGCGGATGTGTTCAACACCGGTTGCGGATACAAACCGAGCGCCAGTAATAACACCATCAGGCTCAGCATCAGCCCGAGTTCGCGGCTCGACAAATCTTCAAGCCGTTCTTCGGATTGCGGCCGACCGTAAAAGGCCCGCTGCATCATAATCAGCGAATACACCGCGGCCAGAATCAAACCCGTGGCGGCGACGATGGTCACCACCGGTGCCACCTTGAAAGTACCGAGCAAAATCAAAAATTCGCCAACAAAGTTACCCAGGCCGGGCAGACCAAGCGAAGCCGCCGCAAAAAATAATGAGATCGGCGGCAGGAATTTCAGACGCGTCCACAAGCCGCCCATCAATCGCAAATCGCGCGTGTGCAAACGTTCGTACAATTCGCCGCACAAAACGAACAACGCGCCGGCGGAAATCCCATGCGCGAGCATTTGTATGACCACGCCCTGCAACGCAATCGTGGTGCCGGCGTAAATACCGATCAATACAAAACCCATATGCGAAATACTGGTGTACGCGATCAGGCGCTTGATATCGGTTTGCGCAAATGCGAGCACTGCGCCGTAAATAATGCCAACTGCGCCGAGCCACATCGCGAACGGCGCGAAATCATGCGATGCGTTCGGAAAATACGGCAACGCGAAACGCAACAAACCATACGCGGCAGTTTTCAGCAGAATTCCAGCGAGATCGACCGAGCCGGCAGTAGGTGCCTGCGAATGCGCATCGGGCAACCAGGAGTGCACTGGAATCACCGGCATTTTCACCGCAAATGCAGCGAAGAAACCGAGCATCAATGCGAACTCGACCGCCGGCGCCATCTTAGTGCCGAGCAACACCGAATAGTCAAAGCTGAATACGCCCGTGGCGCGATAGTGCACTAGCACCAAACCAACGATCGCTACCAACAGCAGCAAGCCGGATGCCTGAGTGAAAATGAAAAATTTTGTCGCGGCGTAAATACGGCCTTTGCCATCCGGCGCGTTATGTCCCCACAACGCAATCAGGAAAAACATCGGCACCAGCATCATTTCCCAGAAGAAGAAGAACAGGAACATATCGAGCGCGAGGAACACACCGATCACGCCGCCGAGATTCCACAATAAATTCAAATGGAAAAATCCGACGTGCCGCTGAATTTCGCGCCACGAGCACGCCACCGCCATCACACCGAGCAACCCAGTCAGCAATACCATCAACAGCGACAGGCCATCGAGGCCCAGATGAAAACTGATACCGAGACGCTCGATCCACGGCACCTGAAATTCCAACTGCCACTGCGGCGTATCACTCGCCACCGGATTGCTCAGATGGTAATCGCCGACAATCCACAAATTGATTCCCAGTCCGAGCACCAGCAGCATCGTGAATAACGCGATCCAGCGCGGAATGCCCAACCCCAGGCGCTCGCCCTGCCAGCACAGCAGGCCGCCGATAAAGGGAATCAGTATTAGCCAGGTCAGAATCATGTCGGGCCGCTTACCTTGATCTGTTTCGGAAAAATAAATCGAAAGTCATTCGCTAAAAATTCGTAGCCGCACATCACGTCAGAATGGCCGCTGCGAGCACCAATACCGCGCCAATACCAAGCGACGCGGCGTACCAGCGCACCAAACCATTTTCAGTTGTCGCCATTAAGTCATGCCCGGCGCGCATCAGCTTCGGTATCAAACCAACCGCGAGATCGGCCCCATCGCGACGATTAATGCGCACGAGCAGCAGAAACGGCTTAACGAAAATCCAGTCGTACAACCAGTCGAAGCCCCACGCATTGCGCCACCAACTCGACAGCATTTTGCCGATGCCGCTATTTGCCACTGCGGTGACCAGACGGCGCTCGCCGAGATACAGCGCTGCAGCAATCGCGATCCCAATCAAAGCAATGGCACCCGAGAGCAATGCGATTTTTTCTTTCATCTCACCGCCGTGCTCGCCAGCGCTCGCCGGCAATACACCTGCCAATGGTGGATGAATCAACGCGCCGACAAACGTCGACAGTACCAACAACACCGATAATGGCAGCCAATAAGAAATACCGTGGATTGAGTGCGCGTGCGTTTTTTCTTCGCCATGAAACACGATGAAAATCATACGGAATGTATAGATTGAAGTGAGGAATGCGCCGACCAACCCAGCAATCATAAAATCGATATGGCCGCTGGCGTAGGCTTCCCACAGAATCTCGTCCTTACTGAAGAAGCCCGCTGTCAGATATGGAATCGCCGCGAGCGCGCCGCCCCCGATCAGGAAGCACCAATACACCAGCGGAATTTTCTTGCGCAACCCGCCCATCTTGAAGATGTCCTGCTCGTGATGGCAGGCAATGATTACCGCGCCGGCGGACAGGAACAGCAGCGCTTTGAAAAACGCGTGGGTCATTAGATGAAATACCGCAGCGCCCCAGGCGCCGGCGCCCAGCGCCAGGAACATATAGCCGATCTGACTCATCGTCGAATACGCCAGCACGCGTTTGATATCGGTCTGCACCAGCGCGGCGAAACCGGCGAGCAGCAGCGTAGCGGCGCCGATGACGCCGACCATATTCAACGCATACGGGGACAACTCGAATAGCGTATGCGTGCGGGCAATCAGATAGACGCCCGCCGTCACCATCGTCGCCGCATGGATCAGCGCGGAAACTGGCGTGGGACCCGCCATCGCATCGGGCAGCCACGTTTGTAGCGGCAACTGCGCCGATTTACCGACAGCGCCGCCGAGCAGTAGCAACGCAATCGCAGTAATCAGCGTCGAGCCAACCGCGAAATGTTGCGGCGCCAGCGCCAAGGCATCCTGAATATTTAAAGTGCCGATTTCGCGATACAGCAAAAACAAACCAATCGCCATGAACGTATCGCCGACGCGGGTGACGACAAACGCTTTGCGTGCAGCGAGTCCATTAGCGGGATCTTCGTAGTAAAAACCGATCAGCAGATAGCTGCACAGGCCCACCCCTTCCCAACCGAAATACAGGAACAGCAGGTTATCGCCGAGCACCAGGAACAACATGCTCGCGACAAACAGATTCATATACGCGAAGAAGCGCTCATAGCCGTTCTCGCCACGCATGTACCACGAGGCGAACAAGTGAATGAAGAAACCGACGCCGGTAATCACACCGAGCATGGTCAGCGACAACCCATCAAGACGCAGCGCGAATTGCGGTGAAAATCCGCCGACGCTCATCCACGTCCACAGCTGTTGCGTGAACGCCCCGCCCTCCGGCACGTGCCGAACGAAATCGACGCCCGCCCACAGTGCGGTCAGCGCTGATAAACCGATCGAGCCAACACCGATGATCGCCGCGACATTTTCCGAAATGCGACCGCGCGCGAACGCCAGCAGCAGAAAGCCAAGCAGCGGAAATAGGAAAGTTAGAAAGAGCAGGTTCATCCGCGCATCTCGCTGGCCGCGTCCACATCGAGAGTGTGATAACGGCGATAAAGCTGGAACAAGATCGCCAGGCCGACACTCGCTTCCGAGGCCGCCAGACTCAATATCAAAATAAACATGATCTGGCCGTCGGCCTGACCCCAGCGACTGCCGGCGACCACGAACGCCAGTGCGGCTGCATTCATCATGACTTCGATGCACATCAGCACGAACAAAATATTGCGGCGCACGATCAAGCCGATCAGGCCCAGCGAAAACAATAACGCCGCGAGAATCAGGCCGTGCTCCATCGGAATCGCTGTCATATCAATTACTCTTTTTCATCGTGGCGACCGAGGTGATAGGCCGCCACCAACGCTGCCAACAACAGCATTGATGCCAGCTCGACCACCAACAGATACGGTCCGAACAGCGCAATACCTACCTGCTTGCCATCGACCAGCGTATGTCCGGCGGCGTGGGTTTCGCCGTGCGGAAACAAAAACCACAACTCGACTAGCAGAATCAGCGACAACGCGGCGGGACCGTACCAAACACGAGGCTGTAGCCACTTGCGTTCCTGCGCGACGGTCGCTTCGCCGAGGTTGAGCATCATCACCACGAACACGAACAACACCATGATCGCGCCGGCGTACACGATGATTTCGAGAATGCCGGCGAAGGGCGCGCCGAGCGTGAAGAAAACCAATGCGACCGACAACAGCGACACGATCAGATACAGCAACGCGTGCACAGGGTTAGTCCCCGAGATCACGCGGATCGTCGCCAACAATGCAATCGCAGCAGCGATGTAGAAAATGACTTGCACTTTTTCTTGTTTCCTTTCGCGTAGGGCGCAATACCGTTGCGCCGTTTTGCCCATTCGGCGCAATGCGGCTATCGCCTTATTGCGCCCTACTTGTTATGGCAACAGCGATTTCACGTTGATTGGCTCTGCTTCATTTTGCGCAGCGCCTTTCGGTTTACCGGCGATCGCCATGCCGGCGACGCGGTAGAAGTTGTAATCCGGATATTTGCCCGGACCTGAAATCAACAGATGCTCTTTTTCATACACCAAATTCTGACGATCGTATTCGCACATCTCAAAATCCGGCGTCAGCTGAATCGCTGTAGTCGGGCACGCCTCTTCGCACATACCGCAAAAAATGCAGCGCGAAAAATTGATCCGAAAAAACTCCGGGTACCAACGACCGTCTTCTGTTTCAGCTTTCTGCAACGAAATACAGCCGACCGGACATGCTGCCGCACACAGATTGCACGCTACACAACGCTCCTCGCCATCCGGATCGCGCGTCAGCACGATGCGACCGCGATAGCGCGGCGGCAAATACACTTTCTGCTCCGGATATTGAATCGTGTCGCGCTTGCGAAATGCGCGCATGAAAATCATGTAATTACTGCGCACCACACTGCCGATGCCGCTCAGTATTGCTCCAATCATTGCCATGCCCTCCCCGGCCTTAACCGATATCCGCGCGCAGCAACACGACTGCGCCGGTAACGAGCAAATTGATTAACGATAATGGCAGGCAGAATTTCCAGCCCGCATCCATCACCTGATCGTAACGTGGACGCGGCAACGCGGCGCGAATCAGTATGAACAGCACAATGAATACCGCCGTTTTTGCCGCGAACCAGAAAAATGCCAACCATTCTGGCCCCGGACCGTACCAGCCGCCGAAATACAGCGTGACCAGCAGCGCCGACACCACTACGACACCGGCGTATTCGCCGACGAAAAACATGCCCCATTTCAAACCGGAATATTCAGTGTGATAACCGGAGGCCAGTTCGGATTCGGCTTCCGGTAAATCAAATGGTGCGCGATGCGCTACCGCTACACCCGCCATCGCGAAAACGACGAAGCCGAAGAACTGCGGCACGATGAACCATAAATCTTTTTGCGCGGTAACGATGTCACGCATGTTGAACGAGCCGGCGACCACCACCACGCCCATGACCGCGATACCCATGAATACTTCGTAGCTGATGGTCTGCGCCGTCGAGCGCACGCCACCGAGCAACGCGTATTTGCTATTGCTCGACCAGCCGGCAAACATCACGGCGTAAACGCCGAGCCCCGCCATGGCGAGAAAGAACAAAATGCCGATATTCAGATCCGCCACTCCCCAAGTCGGGGTAATCGGCACAATCGCCAGCGCCATCAGCATCGCGCTCATCGCGATGACCGGCGCCAGCATGAAGGTCAACTTATCGGCGAATGGCGGCAACCAGTCTTCCTTGAAGATCAGCTTCACCATGTCGGCACCGGTCTGGAAAACGCCGAACGGCCCGAGACGGTTAGGGCCATGGCGATCCTGCCACAACGCCAGCAAGCGGCGTTCGGCCCAGATCAGGTTGGCGACAACGAACACGGTGCCAAACAGAATGACCAGTGCCTGCACAATTTTAATCAGCAGGTCGATGATCTCAGGGGTCAGCCAACTCATGCGGCACCTCCCTGATTCAGCGTTGCCACCGCGCCCGCCACCAGTACCGGCACGCCGGCGAGCCCTTGCGGCAAACCGACTGCGGCATCCGGGAACGCCGCGCTGATCTGTACCGGCAGCGACAGCGTCGAGCCATTGATCGTCACGCTTAACGCCTGACCAACCGCGAGGTTGAAACGCTGCGCGGTTGCACTCGACAGCAACGCATAGGCAGCTGGAATGCGCGCTTGGATGGGTGTCGCAAGTGCAGACAGCTCTTCGCTGCCGAAGATGTGTTGCAGCGGCAATACGCGATATTGCCCGGTACGCGGGGCCGCCGGCGCCGGACCGTAATAATCCGCTTTGACATCGGCCGCCGGCTCGAACAGGCGCACACCCGGATCACCGGCACGCAGATGGCCGCCGACTTCATCCTGGAATTTGTTCCACGATTGCGGTGAGTTCCAGCCTGGCGCCCAGGCAAACGGAATCAAAGAGCCCGGGCGATCACCTTTCTGGATGCCGTTGTGGCCTTCCATCGAAAACGCCAGTGCGGTATCGCTATCCTGCGAAGCACGCGGTTCATGCACGGAAATATTGGCGCGCATCGCGGTACGCCCGCTGTAACGATGCGGCTCGCGCGCCATTTTCAAACCGTTGATGCGAAAATCCGCGCTGGGCGCAGCCTCGACAATCGCTTTCAGCGCCGGCAGTGCCTGCGCGCAATGTGCGGTGACTTCGTCGAGCTGGGTCCAGCTGATGTCCTGACCTTGCACGGCGCTATGCAGCGCATGCAACCAGCGCCAGCCTTCTTTGATCTGGCAGGTTGGTTCGTAGTAGACCGGGTCGTAGACCTGGAAGAACCGCTGGGCGCGGCCTTCGTTGCTGATCAGCGTGCCATCGCCTTCGGCGAAACTTGCGGCCGGCAACAGTACATGCGCTTTTTCCGCAGTCGCGGTGCGCTGGTGATCGACCACCACCACAACTTGCGCGGCATTCAATGCAGCATCGACCAGCGTCATATCGGCGCGGCGATACAGATCGTTTTCGAGCACGACCACCGCATCGGCAGCGCCATCGCGCAACGCCTGCAATGCCGCATCGACCGACTCACCGCCGAGCAATGCCATCGCCAAGCTGTTGGCCTCGGGCACCGCCAGCGAAATACCGACCTGCTTGCCGCGCGTGTGCAAGGCAGCGGCAATATTGGCTGCCGCTTGCAATACGGATTCGGATTGCGCACCCGTACCGGACACGATCAGCGGCTGCTCGGCCGCGAGCAATGCCGTCGCAATCGATTGCGCGAGCTGAGCTGTCGTATCGTCGAGACCGTCGACTGCCGGGGCGGTGGCATCGATCGCATGCGCTACCGCGAAACCAAGTCGGGCCAAATCGTCCTGCACGCCGTGATAGGTCTGCGTGGCGATATCGTCGAGACGGGTTTCAGTAAAGCTGGCAATGAAGATCGGGCTCTTGTCGCGCTGACCAATATTGGCAATTGCTTCGGCCTGCCAGTCGAAAACTTTCTTCGCCGCTGCTTGTTTGCGTGCCTCGCCTTTGGCGGTCTGCCGCAAAGCCAGCGCAATGCGCGGTGCCGTTTGCGTCACATCTTCGCCGAGCACGAAGGCGGCATCGTAATTTTCGATCTCGCGCAGCGACGGCGTGCGGGCCGGTCCGCGCTGCAGGATGTCACGCACCAGCCGAATTGCAGTGAGCTCCGAGGCTTCAATACCGCTGTAGAAGTTATCGGCGCCCACGAGTTCACGCAGCGTGTAATTCGCCTCGATGCTTGCGCGTGGTGAGCCGATGCCAATCACGCGCTTGGCGCCACGCAAAGCATCTGCAGCCGACGCCAGCGCCGTCGACACGGTGACGACATCGAACGAATCGCCTTTGCGTGCCCAAGGCTGACGCGGACGGTCTTCGCGGTTGACGTAGCCGTAGCCGAAACGACCGCGGTCGCACAGGAAATAATGATTCACCGAGCCGTTGTAGCGATTTTCGATACGGCGCAATTCGCCATAGCGCTCGCCGGGGCTGATGTTGCAGCCGGCCGAGCATTGCTGGCATACGCTCGGTGCAAACTGCATATCCCATTTGCGGTTGTAGCGCTCGGAGTGGGTCTTGTCGGTGAACACACCAGTCGGACACACCTCGGTGAGGTTGCCGGAGAATTCGCTTTCGAGCGTGCCGCTTTCAGCGCGCCCGAAATAAACATTGTCATGCGCGCCATACACGCCGAGATCTTCGCCGCCGGCGTAATCCTTGTAGTAACGCACGCAGCGATAGCAAGCGATGCAGCGGTTCATCTCATGATTGACGAACGGGCCGAGATACTGATTCTGGTGCGTGCGTTTGGTGAAGCGATAACGGCGACGATCGTGCTGCGTCATCACCGTCATATCCTGCAGATGGCAATGGCCACCCTCTTCGCATACCGGACAATCGTGCGGGTGGTTGGTCATCAGCCATTCGACGACGCTGGCGCGAAACACTTTTGCTTCTTCATCGTCAATCGAGATGTAGGTGTTATCGGTCGCCGGCGTCATGCACGACATCACCAAGCGGCCACGTTTGTCGTCGGCATTGGCGAATTGCTTGACCGCGCACTGACGACACGCGCCGACGCTGCCCAGCGCTGGATGCCAGCAGAAATACGGAATATCGAGACCCAAGGACAGACACGCGTGCAGCAGGTTATCCGCGCCGTCGACTTCGAAATCCTTGCCGTCTACATGAATGGTGGCCATTCGTTATTTCACCCAACGGTTAATCATTGCGCTCGCGCGATTACGCGGGCAGCGAATTCTGTGCGATGCCTTTTTCGAACTCGGCGCGGAAGAATTTCAGCGCGCTCTGCAGCGGCTCCATCGCGCCCGGCGCATGCGCGCAGAACGTCTTGCCCGGACCGAGCAGGCGGGTCATCTGTTCCAGCACTTCAATATCACCTCGCTGACCTGCGCCACTTTCGATCGCTTGCAGCAGCTTCACCGTCCACGGCAGGCCGTCGCGGCATGGCGTACACCAGCCGCATGACTCACGGGCGAAAAACTGTTCGAGGTTGCGCACGACGGACACGATGCTCTGCTTGTTGTCGACCACCATGATCAGACCGGTGCCCATACGGCTGCCGTTCTTCATGATGGTGTCGTAGTCCATCGCCAGATCGAGATGCTCAGGCATCAGGAAATCAGTGGATGCGCCACCGGGTAGCCAACACATCAGCTCGTAACCATCGGCCATGCCGCCGGCATGCTCTTCGAGGATCTCGCGGCCGGTGGTGCCGATCGGCAGCTCCCAAACGCCCGGGCGTTTGACACGGCCCGAAGCGCCATAGAGCTTGGTACCGCTGTCCGGGCTTTTGCCTTGCGACAGGCCTTTAAACCAATCGGCACCGCGCAGCACGATATGCGGAATATTGCATAGCGTCTCGACGTTGTTGACGACGGTCGGCTTGCCCCACAGACCCGCCAACTGCGGAAACGGTGGCTTCGAACGCGGATTGGCGCGACGGCCTTCGAGCGAGTTGATCAGCGCTGTTTCTTCGCCGCAGATATAACGGCCGGCGCCGCTGTGCACATTGAGATCGAACGTCCAGCCGCTACCGAGAATATTCTCGCCGAGGTAGCCGGCAGCGCGTGCTTGCGCCAGCGCATCGTTCAAGCGCAGGTTCGCCACGATGTACTCGCCGCGCAGGAAGATGTAACCGTGCGATGCCTGCAGCGCATAGCCGGCGACGATCATCGACTCGATCAGCTGATGCGGCAATTGCTCCATCAGCAGCCGATCCTTGAACGTGCCTGGCTCCATTTCGTCGGCGTTACAAACCAGATATTTCTGCTTCGGCGCATCCGGCCCCATCGGCACCAGCGACCATTTGACGCCGGTCGGAAAGCCCGCACCGCCGCGGCCGCGCAGGCTCGAATCTTTCACCACCTGCGTGACATCTGCCGGCGCCATGGTGGTCAGCGCCTTGCGCACCGCGACATAACCATCGAGCGCTTCGTACGCTTTCAAATCGAGCAGCGGTTCGCTGCCGATGCGATAAGTGAGCGGTTTGGTTTCCGCGCTCATGCGTATTGCTCCAACAATTTGTCGACATCGGCCGGGCCGATGTTGAAATGCGTGTCTTCGTCGATCATCAGTACCGGACCTTTATCGCAAGCGCCCAGACAACAGATAGGCAATAGAGTGAAGCGGTTGTCCGGTGTGGTCTGGCCAGGCTCGATCGCAAGGCGCTGTTTGATTGCAGCCATCGTTTCATCATAGCCAGTGAGGAAACAACCGATCGAATCGCACACGACGATGACATGGCGACCGACCGGCTGACGGAAAATCATGTTGTAGAACGTTGCCACGCCTTCGACGTCGGTCGCCGGAATATCGAGCACTTCAGCAAGCGCGTAAATAGCGCCATCTGGCACCCAGCCATGGCGTTTTTGCACGACTTTCAGCGCGTCGATCGAAGCCGCGCGCGAATCCGCATAATGCGTGATGTCGTGCTCGATGGCAGCGCGATCATCCGGGTGCAATTCGAATCCGGGGCGATCGCTGGTAATTACGTGTGTACTCATCGCTCTCTATTTCTGCGCTCGTTGCTTCAACTCAAAAACCAACATGGACAGCTCAACGGTCGACATCGGCCATCACAAAATCGATGCTCGCCAGATAAGCAATCAAATCCGCCACCATGCTGCCGTTAATCACCGACGGGATCTGCTGCAAATGCGGGAAGCTCGGCGTGCGTATGCGCGTGCGATAACTCATCGTGCTCGCATCCGACGTCAGGTAATAACTATTGATACCCTTGGTCGCTTCGATCAGCTGACTCGATTCGCCGGCCGGCATCACCGGACCCCAGGTCACGCTGAGGAAGTGCGTGATCAGCGTTTCGATATGCTGCAACGTCTGCTCTTTCGGCGGCGGCGTGGTCAGCGGATGATCGGCCTTGTACGGACCGGCCGGCATATTGTTTAGGCACTGCTCGATAATGCGCAGGCTCTGACGCATCTCCTCGATACGCACGGTGGCGCGATCATAAGCATCGCCGTTATGCGCAATCGGTACTTCGAAATCGAAATTCTGGTAACCGGAATAAGGTCGCGCTTTGCGCAAATCGTAATTGAGGCCGGTCGCACGCAGGTTCGGACCAGTGACGCCCCAATCGAGCGCCGCTTTGGTGTCGTACTGCGCAACATTGATCGCGCGCGCGCGCAGAATACCGTTCTGCATTGCCGCTTTTTCGTATTCGACTAAACGACTCGGCATCCAATCGAGGAATTCACGCACCAACTTTTCCCAGCCACGCGGCAAATCGTGCGCGACGCCGCCGATACGGAACCATGCCGGATGCATACGAAAACCGGTGACGGCTTCGATGACATCGTAGGCTTTCATGCGATCGGTAAAGATAAAGAACACCGGCGACATTCCACCGAAGTCCTGAATATAGGTACCGAGAAATAACAGATGGCTGGAGATGCGGAAGAACTCTGCCATCATCACGCGAATCACTTCGACGCGCGCCGGCACAGTGATGCCCGCGAGTTTTTCTACCGCCAGCACATACGGCAGATTGTTCATCACGCCGCCGAGGTAATCGATGCGGTCGGTGTAGGGAATGTAGCTATGCCACGACTGGCGCTCGGCCATCTTCTCGGCACCGCGGTGGTGATAGCCAATGTCGGGCACGCAATCGACGATCTCTTCGCCATCAAGCTGCAGCACGATTCGGAACGCGCCGTGTGCGCTCGGGTGGTTCGGGCCGAGATTCAGGAACATGAAATCTTCGTTCGCGGTGCTGCGCTTCATGCCCCACTCTTCGGGCTTGAACAGTAGCGCTTCCTGCTCTGCGTCCTGCCGCGCAGTACTCAGCATGAATGGATCGAATTCGGTCGCTCGCGCCGGATAATCCTTGCGCAGCGGATGACCCTGCCAGGTGCGCGGCAACATGATGCGCTGCAAATGCGGATGGCCATCAAATACGATGCCGAATAAATCCCACACTTCGCGCTCGTACCAATTCGCATTCGGCCAAATTGGGATGGCTGTCGGCATATGCAGATCGTCGCCGCTCAGCGCGACCTTGATACGCACATCGCTGTTTCGTTCGATCGACAGCAAATGATAAAAAACGGTGAAATCGGCAGCGGGTAGATCGTTGCGATGCTTGCGCATGCGCTCGTCCATCGCACTGAGATCGAGCAGCATCACGTAGGGACGCGGCGCAGTGCGCAGAAACTTCAATACGTCGAGCAATTGCGCGCGCGGCACCCACAACGTCGGCACGTCGTCTTTGGTCGGCTGAAACTGCAGCGCAGTCTCGCCGAAGCGCGCACGCAGCTCGCGCACCACTTCGTATTCGGCGCCAGGCAAAGGAGTTGTGTCGGTCGCTGCTTCAGCCATTGGTTTCTTCGTTCTGCTTAATCATTGATTGCGGCAAGACCGGATCAAACCTGATCGGGCGTACGCAGCGTAGTGGCGATAATTCGCTCATCATTTTTCAGATCGCGTTGCGAAGGCATCTTGGCGCGATACACGCCCTGATCGCCTACCACCCAGGAGAGCGGTCGACGCTCCTGACCGATCGAATCCTGCAATAGCATTAAACCCTGTAGAAATGCTTCAGGACGCGGCGGACAACCCGGGATATAAACATCGACCGGCAGGAATTTATCAACACCCTGCACGACCGAATAAATATCGTACATGCCACCGGAGTTAGCGCAGGCACCCATTGAAATGACCCATTTCGGCTCCAGCAACTGTTCGTACAGGCGCTGAATAACCGGGGCCATTTTGATGAATGGCGTGCCGGCGATCACCATGAAATCGGCTTGGCGCGGCGATGCGCGAATAACTTCAGCGCCAAAGCGAGCGACATCGTGCGGCGCGGTAAACGCGGTCGCCATCTCGACATAACAGCACGACAGTCCGAAGTTATAGGGCCACAGCGAATTCTTGCGACTCCAGTTCACCGCCGAATGCAGTACTTTTTCGAGTTTGCCGACGAAAATATTCTTGTGCACCTGCTCTTCGAGAGGATCCTGCACGGTCTCCCGCTTCTGCATCGGATAATCGGCAGCATTCGGATCGATACGGGTGAGCGTATATTCCATCGCACTCTCTCAAATTGACAGCTGGCTCAAATTACATGGCGCGCCGAAATCGACGCGTTGAAAACGATTAATGACCGGCTTTGCGCGCCTGTGCATGTTTTATTTCGCGACGCTTGCGCGCCTCTGGAGCCCAGTCAAGGGCTCCGAGGCGCCACAGATAAATCAGACCGACCAACAGCACAGCAATAAACACCGCGATTTCGATGAAGCCCGCCCAACCGCTTTCGCGTACTGAAACTGACCAGGCATACAAAAACAATGCCTCCACGTCGAAGATGACGAAGAACATGGCGACAAGATAGAACTTGGCAGAAAACCGCAGATGAGCACCACCGGCAGAAACGACCCCGGATTCAAACGGATCATTCTTGGCGCGACCCCAGTCGCGACCGCCGGCGATATAAGAAACGATTAGCATGAGGCCGCATAAACCGACGACACTCAGCAAATAAATGGCAAAAGGCCAGTCGTGAGCAAACGTTGCTGCAGTCGACGACACGCTTGAGTCCCCTGGACGGAAATTAACGGTGGAAGGCGGCAAGTCGAGGCAAAGTTGGAACACCGTTGCCCCCTCTTCACGCGGCGTGAATGATACGCCAGTCGTCGCGACAATGTAAATTTCCGCAGCAAAAATAATGAGATCGAATATTGTTGTGATGCTCAGAATAAAAAACCCAGCACGAGGCCGGGTTCTTTTATTTGGCGGAGAAGGAGGGATTGATTCGATCGCTTCGCGATCTCACCCCTGCGGGGCGCCGTCGCTGCGCTCCGGACGTCCAAAATTCCCTTCGGCAATTTTGTCGACCGCCAGGGTTCTCATCCAATACCCACAAATAAAAAACCCGGCACGAAGCCGGGTTCTTTTATTTGGCGGAGAAGGAGGGATTCGAACCCTCGGTAGGCTTGCACCTACGCCTGATTTCGAGTCAGGTACATTCAACCACTCTGCCACCTCTCCGAAAGCGGGCGCCATCTTAATGATGAAGTGCCGGAAGGACAAGCAGGTTTTTGTGAAAGCACGGGGCGCTTCACCGCACAATCCAACACACGATCGAACAATGGAACCGTATTTGCTTCATCAAGTCATAAATTTGCAACCGCAATCCCCAATAATAAGTGCACACCTGCTCGCAGCGGATACGAGTAGAGGATACAAAAGAGGAAATATGATGAACCGCGAAGCTACTCATTTAAACGTAAAAAATCTCTGCAGCCGCAAGCTGTGGGAGCTGGCCGCCAGTCGCGCGGTCGATGGCGATCAGCTGTGTGCGGTCGCGCGCGAACTGCAGTTGCGCCGCCATTATTTGCAAGAGCTGGAAAATCTGATGGTTCGGCGCACGCACCATTAACGGTCAACTACCGCATCGAAACGGTGTTCTTGTAGAATCGTCCGACCGTTTCTACTTCAATTGCGTTATCGATGACCACTATCTTTGTTGTAAAAAACCAGCTTGGGCAATATCTCAGTAAACAACAGGAATGGGTTGATGGCTCCGATAGCCAGATGCTGTTCCGCACTCCGCACAAGGATGAGGCGATCAACACCGTGTTCGAGGTCAGCTCGCGCGATATTTATCTGCGCGCCGAGACGCTGAGCTGCGAACTCGACAGCAAAGGCCACCCCATTGTCGAAGCCGCAGCGACACTGGAATGTCCGGCCGATGCCGAAGCGGCTCAGCCACACGAACGGGTGGAATTCTAATGTGCCGCAGCACACTGAACGCCACACGAGCCATCGAAAAAAGATATGGAGCGGAGCTTGTTGCTCCGCTTGATTTTTTCTTTAGAAGCTAACGATTCTGCTTAGCCGTAAACACTGCCTATCGCCCAAATAAGAAAATCGATTGACGAGAAGCAACTGGCGCCACTAGTCTTGACACCATGAAACCGAATTCCTTCCTCACAAGCGATCGACTGCCCCTGCTATTTCTATAACGCGGGGGCTGTGCTTTTTCGGTTTTTTGTTTTACCCAACTCGATCGCTGACATGACAATTTTCACTACCCACTTCATTCAACTTCGCTCCGCCACTCTACTGGCCGATCTGCTGCTGCGACTGCGCCGCAGCCGGTGTGCCATGAATTAAAGGCGGTGCACATCGGCTCCTGTCCTCGCCGCCATTTCGATTTATTTCGGCATCAGGAGCAAAGCATGAATACGTTCAATTTCCGTAAATACACACGCAGTGATCGCGTCACCATGTCGACCCGACGCTGGCCCGATCGACAGATAGAAACAGCGCCGCGATGGTGCAGCGTCGATTTGCGCGATGGCAATCAGGCGTTGCCGACACCGATGAATATCGCGCAAAAGCGCAAATTATTTACGCAGCTCGTCGCTATCGGTTTTAAGGAAATCGAGGTGGGATTTCCCGCAGCATCGCAACCCGATTTCGATTTCGTGCGCGCGCTGATCGATGAAAATTTAATTCCCGCCGATGTCACGATTCAGGTATTGATGCAGGCACGCGAAGATATTATCGCACGCAGCTTCGAAGCCTTGCGCGGCGCCTCGTGCGCGACCATGCATCTCTACAATTCCGTTTCGCCGGCACAACGCAGATATGTATTCAACAGCGATCGCGACGGCGTGCGTTCGATTGCCGAACAGGGTGCGCGTTGGATAAAACAGTATGCCGCCAGCCAATCCGACACCCAGTGGACGTTTCAATATTCACCGGAAAGTTTCACGCAAACCGAACTCGATTTCGCGCGCGATATCTGTACGGCGGTGTGCGATATCTGGCGGCCCGATAGCGGTCAAGCGGTCACCATTAATTTGCCATCGACGGTCGAGGTGCACACGCCGAATGTATTCGCCGATCGCATCGAATGGTTCAACGATAATTTTCGTTATCGCAAGCATGTGCAACTTAGCGTGCATACGCACAACGATCGCGGCTGCGCGGTTGCCTCGGCCGAACTTGCGGTGCTCGCCGGTGCCGATCGCGTCGAAGGCACATTGCTCGGCAATGGCGAACGTACCGGCAACATGGACATCGTCACCATGGCGATGAATATGTACAGCCAGGGTATCGATCCGCAACTCGACTTCACCCATATGGCGGAGATCGTGCGCTGCGTCGAAGAATGCACCGAGATTCCGACACACGTGCGGCATCCATGGGTTGGTGAGTTGGTTTACACCGCATTCTCGGGCAGCCATCAGGATGCGATTCGTAAAGGCTTGCAGCAATGGAAGCCAGAACACGCGTGGGATGTGCCGTATTTGCCGATTGACCCACAAGATATTGGCCGTAGTTACGAAGCGGTCGTGCGCGTCAACAGTCAATCGGGCAAGGGCGGTGTCGCCTTCATGCTTGAGCGCGAATTCGGTTTGCAATTACCGCGCGCGTTGCAAATCGAATTCAGTCGTTGCGTACAACAGTTGTCGGAGCAGATCGATGGTGAAGTGAGCGCCACGCAAATTCATCAATTATTCGCACAGCGCTATATGCATCGTCGTGAGCCATGGCAAATCCAGCAATATCAGATTTACACGCGCGATATTGACCGTGTCGCTTTGCACGCCGAACTGCTTCATGCGAATGGCGGCACTGCGATATTCAATGGCGAAGGCCATGGCACACTGGAAGCGGCAGTTGCCGCGTTGCGAAGCATCAGTCGTAGCGCATTGGAAATCATCGATTACCACGAGCACGCAATACAGCACGGTGCGACCATGCCCAATACGACAGATGGCACCAAAGCGAAGGCGGCGTGCTACGTGCACATTGCAATCGGCGATGAAAAACATTGGGGAGTTGGCATCGCCGAGGACACAGTGCGCGCAGCACTCGATGCCTTGCTCAGCGCAATCAATGTAGCGGTCGTGAAAATCGAAGCGGCGGCTTAATCGTAAGGTGCGTGAACAAATAAGGGCGCGTCATAGCGTCCTTATTTTTCCGATCAACCATCATTTTCCTGATTAAACGTCGCACTCGTAACACCAACCACCTTTATCGCGAGTGGTACGGTGTCGCTTACCGGGCAACAACGGATCCGCGTTTTCATAGCCGGAATCGCCGGGATACAGCGCTACGGCGCCCGTCGCGGTCTTGATGAATTTCGGCAGGATTTCTATCACCGGGCGATCACGATACATCGCAAAAACTTCAGCGATCGTTTTGCAGGTACTGAGCTCTGCAAGCGCAATATAAGTTGGCGGCAACAAATCGAGATCGCGGGCACGATGCGCCGCGAGCGCAGCGGCAGGTGTCAGCCAGCGATGCGCCAAAATTTCCGAGCCATCGACCACCACATCGTTATCGAGCACGATGGCGGCGACAAAAAACCATGTGGCGTAACGCTTTGGCTCTGGTTCAGGCGTCGTCCAGTGTGCAAAGTATTGCAGCGGGCAAGTGGTAATATCGAGCCCGGTTTCTTCGCGCGTTTCGCGCACTGCTGCACGTTGCGCCGCCGCCAGCAGATCGTGCGGAGCATCGGCGAAATCTTCGCTATCGACACGACCGCCGGGAAATACCCAAAGCCCGCCAGCAAACTGCAACGCGGCATTACGCTGCAGCAACAATGTCTCGAAGCCTTGCGGGCGTTCGCGCAACAATACGACGGTTGCCGCCGGTCTAATCGCTGTCATCGTCTATTCCCATTATCATTGAGTCACTACATCATGAACCAGAATAACGATCCGGTCCCAGGCACTCAATGAATACGCACTCACCATGACCGAAAAATTCCTGCATTGGCTCAACGAAATCGACTTAACTGCCGTCGCGATATTTACCATTGTCGTGCAATTGCTCGCGATCATCGCAGCGATGGAAGCGATTATGAAGACACGCACCTCGCAAGGGGCGATAGCGTGGTCGCTCTCGTTGATCTTGATGCCAACCTTGATGCTACCGCTGTATTGGATTTTTGGCCGACGTAAATTTCGCGGTTATGCCAAAGCGCGCCGCCTTGGCAAAACCGTGGTGCCATTACCGCGTGCACCAGCTTTGGAAATTCAGCGCGACGTCGCCCTCGATCCGCTTGAGCGCATCGCCCAGATGCGTTTCATGCAAGACAATCAACTCGATTTATTGATCGATGGCGCGCAGACATTTGCCGCGTTATTTTCGATCATCGAACAAGCCCGCCACTACCTTCTACTCGAATACTATATCGTGCGCGACGATGCAATCGGCGAACGCCTGCTGCAGTCTCTAAGCACGAAAGTACAACAGGGTGTCGCGGTTTATTTTCTGTATGACGAAGTCGGTAGTTTTCAATTGGGGCGGCCTTATCTGCAACGCTTGCGCGCTGCCGGCATCGCGGTGCGCTCGTTTAATAGCACCAAAGGACGTAGCAATCGCTTTCAGCTTAATTTTCGCAACCATCGCAAAATCGTGATCGCTGATGGCGCCGTCGGCATGGTCGGTGGCAGCAATATCGGCGACGAATATCTGGACAAGCACCCAATACTCACCCCATGGCGTGACACGAGCTTGCAACTACGCGGCTCGGCGGTACTGGCGTTGCAACTGATCTATCTGGAAGATTGGTATTGGGCCTGCGAGCAGGTGCCGCAATTGATTTGGGCACAGCCCGATAACGCGCCGGGAAATATCGATACGTTAATTGTGCCGACTGGTCCCGCCGATCCAGTCGAAACCTGCTCGTTGCTGTTTCAACAGCTGATATACAGCGCGAAAAAAAGATTATGGATCGTCAGTCCCTATTTCGTGCCGGATGCAGCGATTGTGGTCGCACTGCAATTGGCCGCATTGCGGGATGTCGACGTGCGTATTCTGTTACCGGAAAAACCCGACAAGCGCCTGGTATGGTTGTCGTCGTTTGCCAGCCTTGATGAGGTGCAACAGGCGGGCGTGAAGGTCTATCGCTATCAGGCGGGATTTCTGCATCAGAAGGTGTGGCTGGTCGATGACGAATGCGCGCTAATCGGTACCGCCAATCTGGACAATCGCTCGCTGCGGCTGAATTTTGAAGTCGGCGCGGTTATTCGTAACCCCGAATTTGCACTGCGCGTTGAAGCCATGCTGCAACAGGATTTCGACCGCAGTCGGTTGCTCTCGCAAGATGAATTAAAAGCGCGGGGGTTCCTCTTTCGCCTGGCGGTGCGCTGCTCTTATTTACTCGCACCGATTCTTTAGCGACGTTACATGTACGGCGTACCGCCCTGCAATTCCTGGCACAACGCCAATAACAGCAAACGCTGTGGCGGCGGTAATTCGGTAAACGAAATGCCATAGCCGAACGGATACTCGGTATTTTTCTCGTCGCGTCCGAATGCCCGCTTCACCTCCGCACGCAACTCTAACGAATGCTCCATGCCGGCCACGGTAACTTTCGACGTCACCAGAATAGTGCTTGCCGTTGTATTAAGTTCCTTTTCGAGATTGATGCGTGCGCCTTGCAAACTCATATCGCAAAAGCGGCCACGCAAACGTGCCGTAGTAATGCCTTGCGCCGACAACGCCATCAATGACAACACAACGTCGAACGGAAACCGCGGATATTTGCGCAGAGGCTCCACCTGCACATCCTGCGGCCATGCAAAATGCAGATATGGAAAAGGCTCTTCGCAAATGTGCAGAATCACCGACGAAAAACTGACAATCCCCATCTGCAACGCAAATTTACCCTCAACCTTGACACCATCGCGAAGAAAAACCTGCGGCGGCTTTTTGGGCAGATACACCATTACCGATTCACCGGCGCGATAACCGATCAGCGAAGCATCGCTGGGGTAGCGCTTATAATCCAACCCAACGAAATTCAGCTGCATCCGTGTCGCTACGGGAAGGCGGAGATCGGCAAATTCCATAAGAGGGTAATCGCTATTGATTGCAAAATGAACGCCGACATTCTAGTCACATTTTGCGGAGCTGAGAACTCGCCTTTTTAGCGCGGCTAAATTTGCGGCCCGTAGCGCTGCACTCGGTTAAACACAAATGCATACAACAGTACGCGCTTGTCTTCATCGAGCTGTGTGAATTCAATGCCATACGTATAGGCGCAATTATCGACGGATTGTTGGGCGACGAGGCGCGTACGAATCACACCGGTCAGCAAAATTTCTCGCGCAATATCGTCGAATACCAGCTGTACATGTACCGCGAGTTCGTCGCCGATATCGCCCAATAAAACTGCCGAGCCCAGCTTCATGCCGTTAACACTCATATCGAGAATACGGGCCGGGTGCGCCTCCAGATGATCGTCGCTGAAAAGATTGGTAGCTTGGGCGAGCACCTCAACATCGACCCGCACCGCGGAACGCACGTTGCGTATTTGCATTGCCTCGGGATATGCAAGATGCACATACATGAAAGGTTCGAGGTTGACCGCCTGCACCAGTGATGAAAACGTGACGATACCGGTCGGGTTCGCGAGCGATGCTACGACTCTCGCGCCCACGCGCAGATTGATCGCTGGCAAATGATCCGAAACCGCTACCAGCAAGGAGTGGGGAGCATGACTGCCCATGTATTTACACGAGAGCGGATTTTGCGCGGGGCCACCGCCAGCGATCACCAGTTTCACGCGGGTGCCCGGCAGCAGCTTGAGTTCGTCGAAGTGCATGTTGTCCCTGGTCTGAATTATTTTTATGTTTTAAGTAGCAGGAATTATAGCAACATCGCTGGCGTTACCAGGGGACTGATAAAATCCTGTTACCGCAATCACCTATTTTGGAGTTTTGCATGGCCAACTTTCAGCACATAACCGCAGCGCGCGCGCAGGAAATGCTGCAAAACCAGCAAGCGCAGCTCGTCGATATTCGTGATGCAGCAAGTTTCACACAAGGGCATATCGATGGCGCGCAGCGTATCGACAACAGCAATCTTTCAAAATTTATCGAAAAATCCAATAAATCAGCACCACTCATTGTGTGCTGTTATCACGGCATCAGCAGCCAAAATGCCGCTGAGTTTTTTACTGAACAGGGCTTCGCAGAGGTATACAGCCTGGACGGGGGCTTCGAGGAATGGAAATCACAGTTTCCATTCACCACCTCGGAGCCATCCAGTGCATCATAGGCGTGCGCAGATTTCGCAGTAGGTGTACATCGCCTTGGGATCGTTCAGCAGCGCAAATTTTTGCAGACTGCCGAGCAGCGGCTTCAACGGTGCCCACACCGATGCCGCAGCAAAAATATCGAGCGCGGTTTTTTGCTTGAAATAAGTCGTTGCGCCACTGAGCTTTTGAAAAAATAGCTCAGGCACGCTGACTGGCGGTTCCACCCACTCAATATCGTAGCGCTTCAATTGCGCGTGCGCGGCGGCCGATGCCACGGCTGCATTGAGATCGCCGAGTTTATCGACCAAACCATTTTTTGCCGCATCGCTGCCGGACCACACTTGGCCCTGCGCGATTTTATCGACAGCGGCGATGTCGAGCCCACGCCCTTCTGCGACCACATGCAAAAAGCGCTGATAACCGCTGTCGATACTGCTTTGGATGGCGCGTGCAGCGGCGGGATCGAGCGCGCGGTCGACACGTAATGCACCCGCCATCGTCGTGGTGCCGATGCCGTCGGTATGGATTCCCAATTTATCGAGCGACTTTTCGAAGGTTGGAAACGCACCGAAAATACCGATCGAGCCGGTAATCGTGCCGGGTGTTGCCCATACCTCATCGGCGTTAGCCGCGATCCAATAACCGCCGGACGCCGCGATACTTCCCATCGATACCACGAGCGGCTTACCTGCCGCTTTCAGCGACAGCAATTCCTGACGAATAATTTCCGCCGCGAATGCGCTACCGCCCTCGCTATCGATGCGCAGCACAACGGCCTTCACATCGTCATCGTCACGCGCCTGCCGAATTAAATTCGCCAGCGTATCGCCGCCAACCTGACCGGCGCGCTGCTCGCCATCGAGAATAATGCCGCTCGCGACAATTACGCCGACCTTATCGCCATGTTTGCCAACGCCAAGATGTTTGGTCGCGGCTAAATAATCACGAAAATCGATGCCGCGAAAATCGCCGTTTTCATCAGCGCCGACCTGCTCAACCAACCAGTCGTTAATCTGTCCGCGTGTTTTTAATTCATCGATAAGATGCCAATCAACCGCAGCTTTGCCACTATCGCCTTGCGCTGCGGCGAAAACCGAATCGATTTTCTCGATGTATTCATCGATTTTTTCCGGAGCCAGCTGCCGACGCTCGGCGATGATCGTTGTATATTGCCGCCATAGCGAATCGAGCCAGATGTGATGATTTGACTTAACCTCGGCCGACATATCGTCGCGCATGAACGGCTCAACTGCGGATTTATAGGTGCCGACACGAAATATATGCACACTGACCTGCAGTTTATCGAGCGCTTCCTTGAAGTAATTCGTGTATACGCCGAACCCTTGCAGCATCACCTGCCCCATCGGATTCATGAAAATTTTGTCCGCCTGCGCAGCGAGTAGATACTGATCCTGGTTATAGCTATCGCCCACGGCCACAACGCTTTTCTTGTGGTCGCGAAAACGTTTGATGGCCGCGCTTAATTCTTCCGATTTACTGATGCCGCCGTGCTCGATCGCATCGGTTTCGAGCACCATTATTTTGATGCGGTCATCGGTGGCTGCTACATCAATTGCTTTGACAAGATCGGCGAGCAACGTTTCGGGAGGAGCATCGTTGCCCGCTATCAAATTGCTGAAGGGGTCGGCGTAACTGATTTGATCGACCAGCACACCCGATGGATTTACTACCAACGCGCTCGCGGCCGGCACCGACGGTGCTTCTTCGCTAAACAACCCGATCACGATAATGATCAATACAAATAAAAAAATGAGATTGAATATAAAGCGGCGGAACGTATCGAGCAGATTCCACCAAAATAAAAAAAATCGTTTGATCCAGCCCGGGCGTTTCTCTTCCACTGCAATAACCCCTTATTACGCTGCTGCGCGATTTGCTCGGGCACGCCAACGTACAAATAACAACGCGCCGACAAACAATGCTATCGACACCAACAAATGTAACCAATCGACTATGCGCGCTGCCGGCGACATCACCGCCGTTACCGCTTCGGCAAAATACAACAGCGACACGAAACCCAACCAGATAAAACTATTAATACCGCCACGTATAATTCCAGGTAGCAAAATCAATAAAGGAATAGACAGAGCAATCCATACTACCCAATTCGGCTGACGTCCGCCGCTGGGAGAAATCAACGTATTGAAAGCAACAATCGATAACATCATCAACAGCGCGATCATCACAGTACGCTGCGCTTGCGCAGCGAGATTTATGTAAGCCACCATCAATCGATCAACTCAAGCACATTTTCGGGTGGCCGCCCCAGCACCGCGCGATTCCCGCGCACGACGATTGGACGCTCGATTAATTTGGGATGCTCGGTCATGGCATCGATTAATACAGATTCCGTGAGATTGCTGTCGCCGAGCCCCAGCTGCTTATATTCATCTTCGCCTTTGCGCAATAACTCGCGCGCGGTGATGCCAAGCTTTTTCAATAATGCACGCAACTGCGCAGCCGACGGTACCGTTTCCAGATAAAACACGATATCCGGCTGAATACCATTCTGCTCTAACAACGCCAATGTCTGACGCGATTTGCTGCAGCGAGGGTTGTGGTAAATCGTGAAATCGGTCATTGGAATGCTGTCAAAAAGGCTCTGATATACTGGCTGCGAACCATTATACACGGCGCTCTCGCGTGACCAAGTCGATGATATTTGCTCGCTTACACAATGCATTGCAGTGGGATTGGCTGCGCGGATTCGCGCTGCATGTCTGGAAGCGTTTTCAAAGCGATCAGTGCCTACGCACCGCAGCCTCGTTAACCTACATGAGTTTATTCGCAGTTGTGCCACTGTTAACCGTGGGATTTGCCATGCTTTCGGCCGTGCCTGCATTCGCCAAAAGCGGGACCATTATTCAAAACTTCGTATTCACGCATTTTCTGCCGAGCAGTGGCCAGGAGATCGAAGGCTATTTAATGCAGTTTTCGGCGCAGGCGCGCAGGCTGACGGGCATAGGTGTGGCTTTTCTCGGCGTCACCGCAATAACGATGCTGGTCACAATCGAAAAAGAATTTAATGTCATTTGGCGTACGCGTGGCAACCGCACCGGTTTGAATAGCTTCCTGCGGTATTGGGCGATTTTGAGCCTGGGGCCACTGTTCGTTGGGATTGCGATTGCAATCAGTACATATCTCGCATCATTGCGTCTGCTCATCACGCCGGTCGATATTTTCGGCATACATAAATTCTTGCTCATCGTTACACCGTATTTTCTGACCGGTGCGGCTTTTACTTTGTTATTTGCGGCTATTCCAAACTGCCGAGTCCCTATAAAACATGCGTTGATCGGTGGCTTCATCAGCGCATTCTGTTTCGAGATCGCCAAATATGTGTTCGCGCACGTCATGGCCAATGCTAGTTATCAATTGGTTTACGGCACATTCGCGGCGATACCTCTGTTCCTGTTATGGATATACACATCATGGGTGATTGTGCTGGTTGGCGCGCAGTTGGTACACGCGATATCGAGCTACAGCGGCCGCGATAGTCATCTGCCGCATGTAATAGCAGCTCTCGCAATACTGCAAACCTTGTGGCGCAAACATCAGCATGGTGCGGTATTTAGTGAGCGGGAAATATTGCGACGAAATCATTTACTCGATCGTTACACACTCGCCGTCGAGCATTGGGTTGTACTACGCGATAAATTAATTGCGGAAGGCTTGCTTAAGGCCACGGCGAACGGCGATTACATTCTCGGTCGCGATTTGCACCAATACACTCTCTGGGATTTATGGCAGCAATTCTCGCCATCGACACCCTTGTATGACGAAATTCAGAACGCAGAATTCTTATGGTTGAGCACCTGTAATAACTTATTTAAAGAGTTGCATGAGTTCCAGCGCAATGCATTACAGCTATCGTTGGCACAACTTTTTGAACCAACTCCATCCCATAGCGAGAATGTTGATGCCAGTTAATCGCATTTTTTTGCCGCTTCTTTGTTTCGTTTTGACCGCCTGTGCAAAACCCGATTACCACACTGCGGATGGCGCCAGCGGACGCTTTGCAGAAATGCGGGGCAAATGGTTGGTGATCAACTACTGGGCCGACTGGTGCACGCCCTGTATCCAGGAAATTCCGGAACTAAATCGCTTTAATCAGCAATATGCTGATCGAGTGGTGATGTTTGCGGTGAATTACGATGGTTTACTCGGCAATCAGCTGAATGAACAAATCGAAAAATTACACATTAAGGTGCCGGTCCTCATTGAAGATCCCGCTGCGGTATTGAGTTACAAACGCCCCGATGCATTACCGACAACATTGATATTTGGTCCGGATGGACAACTTAAAAAAACGCTGGAAGGTCCGCAAACCATCACGTCGTTATCGGCCGCAATTGAGTGACGATCTCTATTACGCAATAGCAAAAAGCAAAGGGAGCCGTAAGCCGTTCGAAGAAAGGCCTCAAGCATGTGCTGAAGCTGATACGCAAGGGTACACACGCGCAACTTTTTAAATTCGAATGCTTAGTGACCGCGCTCGCTCAGCGGCGCTGCGGAATACTGATGCTGAGAGCAACTTGTCTCGCACGTTATTTTATTTCCGAGTTCTGCGCCGGCGCATAAGCAAAACCCCCTGCAGGCAGTCCTACAGGGGGTTTTCTGTTTAGAAGCCTGGCGATGACCTACTCTCGCAT